>JGI24508J20089_1000020_pt1 | contig 885510 bp, 917 predicted proteins | sample LinPmetageLP24_FD_20089 | JGI IMG/M metagenome (IMG submission 20089) | reverse complement strand
AGAGGCCCTCCAGGAAGAGTGGGACAAAATCACGATGCAAGAGATACGAGATCGCATCGCTGATTTACCTAGACGATGTCTTTTAGTAGCAAAATCAGGTGGGAAACCTATTAGAGGCCATGGATGGTGATGTTGTTATGTAATATAGTCATTTAGTCAAAAAATCGTGCTTTTGGAACCTCATTATATTTTGGTGGGGCTGACTAATCCGCACAGAATTCGTGCACCCACTGTTGGCTTCGCCATCCATGACACCTTTATGACCCGTTGCCTTTTCGATCGCTGGGAAGTAATGTACTTCTTCATGTGTATGGTGCTGTTCGATGCATCGGTGCCATGCAAGGCAGTATCCGATAAAGTCAGGATAATCCGATTGCGATAATCTCGGTGCTTGTTGATAGATGCTGTTGTAGCCTCTGATGAGAGCATTGTGGCTCAATGTCATATGTGAGGCTGCCATAGTGAAGCTATCTTTCTTTAATTTGTTAGCTGATAGGTTTGCAAGAAAGAGGGTTGTTTCGTTGCTTACCTTCCCAGTCTTGAAGGCTGGGGTCGTAAGCAGCTCAAGAGGTGCGTCCATGTATAGTGGCGGGGATCCATGTTCGTTCGAAGCCATTATATGTCCTTTTGCAAATTTATCTGGACAATGTCTTGGTGTTGACTTTCAAGATCAAGACTTGGCAATGGACTTTTTATAGCTTGAGGCTCGACGCAGGATGGAGGCGTAAGATGACAGTAAGCATTTCAGAATCGAAACAGTTCTAGACCGATTGGGCAGACTGTGCCGCACTGCGGCCGCACAGGTATAGCAACTGGCTTGAGTGACATCCATGCCCTCCAATGGCGTCATCTAGTCTATGAAGGAGGAGCAAGAACCCCAATACTTACGCTAATAAGTCAGAATTTTAAGTATTCGAAAATTTGTTTGTAATTGGGAATATGACCTGCGACCCATATACACTTTTATTTTTCTCAATCGAAACTCTACGCCGGCCCATCAACAACCTTGAACTCCTTCATAGCCTTCTCTAAAGCCCTCGGGTTTCTGGGCACAAACTTCGCCTTGTATTTATTCGGCATCGCGACAAGACTCGTTGGATCCGAGTTACCGGACACGGGGTGGACATCAATATCATCAAACTTTCGGATCTCAAACGAATTGAGCATCCGAATGAATACCAAGTAGAGCTCGCGATTCGCCAGCATCGACCCAGCGCACATGCGATATCCAATGCCGTATGTGAACATTGGAGCGTCGGGAATTTCGAGCCATCTTTCTGGGCGGAACTCATCTGGATCGGACCAGATTGCCTCGTCTGCACAGTGTTAACTTATGTATTTACCGATTCAAAAGTAGTCCGACGTACCCCTATTGCAAGCAAATGCGTTGATGAAGTAGACGGTGCCCTTGGGAATCACAACGCCCTCATATGTTACGTCTTTGATCGAAGCACGAGGAAGTGCCAGTCGAAGGACTGTGAAGTATCTAAATTGTGTCAGCACCTTCAATATTGGCACATGGAAATCAATGGCTTACCTCAAACATTCCCGTACAAGAGCTGCAATATATGCACACTTCTGATCATCCAGCGGATCACAAAGAGGCTCCTCATCCGAATAGAATTCAGAAATCTCTTTCCAAGCCTTCTCCTGAATATCTGGTCGCTGCGCCAGCAGTGCAATACTCCATTGGAGCAACGTCGTCACAGTATCCAATCCTCCGGAAAGCATCGTCAGACTGATGGATGTGAGCTCCTCGTTGTTGAGTTTCGCCTCCTTGTCCAAGATAACATTCGCCTGAATGCACGGCTGGTGCATTCCCTTCTCCATTCGGTCCTCTAATCCCTTGTTCAGAGCCTTCAAGTACACATCCCGGCGATCTCGCATCTCCCCAGCTTTCTTCGAGCCGAATCCGAATGGGTTGAGTCGGAGAAGTGGGACATAGTCTTGTAGATTGCCTGTTGTGCTCCGGAATCTGCTGATCTCGTCCTCGACGTGTGTGATCTCGTCGAATAGGGCATTGTCTTGAGAATCCATGCGAATGCCCCAGTTCAGAGTCAGAGCCAGCGACAAGGACAACCTTTGAATCATTGGCATTGGGTCAACGGCTTGCTCTCCTGATCTTCCATATCTCAATAGCTCTGACACAAAATCTTTGCTTTCAAGATCTAAGTGAGGAATGTATGTCTGGATCGAGGGTCGATTGAGGGCCGAAGCAGCACCTTTTCTTCGGCGCTTCAGTGAGTCGCTATATGGAGATGTTCCAATGGTAGTACCCGCAGTATTTGACAAGACCTATGCCGTGTAAGCCAAAGCTTGTAAGTGGAATACGGAAAGCCGACCTTGTGGAAAGTATAGAACTCAGGTCTGCTAGAAAGAGCTTGAGCATTCTGTCCAAACAGCACTTTCGCAGATGCAGCAGTGTTCACCACTACAACTGGAATGTTGCCAAGCTGTATCTGATAGACAGCTCCATGTGTACGAGACCACTGTCGGTATTTTTCCGCCGCATTCGTGCGAATCTGCCACAGGTTCCCTATCAGAGGTAGGCCAGTCGGTCCACCAAGCCCAGGAACTCTCGCTTGTTTTCGTACGACTTCGTTTGCTAGGATATAAATGATAGGAACAAAGATAGCGATGTATGCCAATGATTGAACTGGGTTCTCAGAGGCAGTGCTCCCAGTAGCCCGAAGGAGGTCAAGGATAGCCATCTTTCTCTGTTTTCGGGTTCAAGACAAGGTGAAGACTACTGCTGAGGAATGAAGTGCAATGAATATGTTCAAGTCATCAGAAATTCGAGAGATAATAAAATAACCAACCTTTTCCAGTTCCGGAATGCATCACGGAATCAATTTTCAAAATTTAGAATGTAAGCAGGAGAAAGTATTGGTCGCAGAAAGGCGGGGGAATGCGGGGGAGAAATTCCAGGTGCATTCCGGGGAGCGGCTTTCTTCCGCAGTGGTTGGGTTGGGTTCCGAGCTGCACATGAAGAAAGCTTTGAGAAATAGTATGATTGATTGTAGGAAACAGCTCAGGAACCGGATACACTGCTCGATGGGATTCTTATGTGATTGCTATGCAGTAAGCGACTGTAAATGCTGGACGGCTTCTGATAGTACATATTGAACTGTAGAGACAATGTAGTAACTTATTAAGTCTGCACAGCTACTGGACAGCTGTACTGAGCTGGTACTCCAGCTCAACTTGACAAGTGACTTCACAATAAAGATCCTTGCTTTACGCTTTCATCATACCGAAGCACAGCTTGCAACAAGATTTGAGCTCCCAATGCACAATCCTCAGGGCTCGTGTATTCTGCCGGGTTATGACTGACTCCATCCTTCGAGGGAACGAATATCATCGTCGTCTTCACAACTTTGCTCGTCCATGCAGCATCATGTCCTGCTCCACTTTTCATGTCCATGATCTGCGAAGTTCCTACTTCTTCAATAGCAGCCGAGCGGACAGCACTGATACAGTCCTCATGGAAGATAGATTCAGGAAGACCCCAAGTTCGAGTCACTTTGTATGCGGTGCTGTTTCCTTCCTTCTGTATGATCTCATCGAAGCTCTTGAAAATCGCCGTGCATAGGTCGTCGACCATCTTGTCGGTTGAACAACGAACATCGATGATAAACTCCACGCCTGAAGGTATCGTAGCCTGACTTTGTGTATCATTCGAGATGACGCCGACAGTTGCAACGCCCAATCCTGTGGACGTGGCAGTCTCACTAACCGCTGTTATCAATCTTGAAGCCGTGACAAGAGCATCTGACCGGCCATCCATTGGAGTTGTCCCTGAATGTCCTTCAACGCCCGACACTCTGACTGCGAACCACTTCATTCCTTGTACCGCAGTCACGACTCCAACTTTCTTATTGGCGGTCTCGAGCTTAGGTCCTTGCTCAATGTGTAATTCGAAGTAGCTCTCCAAGCCATTTTGGCGGTAATCGCAAGGCGTCTGGCCCAAGTATCCTGTGTCCAGCAAAGCCTGTCTCATCGATACGCCCTCGGTATCCTTAACTGCATAGCAACCTTCCAATCCCGTCGATGACTTTGTAGACCACACTCCGGAGCACATCATTGCGCCTGGAAAGCGCGCTCCTTCCTCATTCGTCCAGTCGATCAGGGCAATCGGACAGTGCGTTTCGATGTTGTGGTCTTTCAAAGTACGGAGCACTTCTAGGGCTGACTGTACACCTAGGATCCCGTCGTATCTTCCTCCTGCAACTCAATTAGCCGTGGACAATTCTCCCTTGGGAGATCACAAATATACCGGCTGGCTGAGTATCCAAGTGACTTCCCATGCCGATCGGCTTGTGGTCTTGCGACGCTCCCGCTCGAGTCGCAAAGATATTTCCCATCTGGTCGACCTTCACTTCGCAACCCAGTGATTTGCACTCCTGTACAAGCCAATCTCGGACTTCTTTATCTTCCTGGCTCAGAGCGAGTCGGCGCATTCCTGTCGAGTTCGATAGAGCTCCCCATGATGTACAGGTAGATTGCAGGGTGCTGTTGAGCCGGTCGCCATTGATGCGAATGTTCTTGTAGGAAGACATTAAATTCGTTATTGAAACAATAATGGCGGACGTAAGTTTCAATCTGGAAGGGAATAGAAGACAAAGACGGCAAGGTGCCGTAGGATCATTTGGAAGGTAGGCATTTTCCCACTGTTATCGTGGCATCCCGCTGCTGAGAGTGGGATGTCCTTAACCAACTGGAGGATGTTTGCTTTGGATGTCGGAGACGCCCTCCAGGATTTTGCCAAGCAAGACCCCTCAAGCACAGGCATGGAACAATTCCCAGTCCCAGGGATGCGGAACGTCCTGTGATCCTCCTTGACTTTTATGGAGTCTTAAATTGAGAACTGACATCCAGCCAGTTGACTTCTTCAATTTGGAGGTTGCCTCATATTATAATGTTAGTTTGTTGGTTCCCACTGCTCATGACGTCGTAAAAGATTCAGCATTCGTTTATTGACTGCATGGAAAGAGACGGCGCAATTAGGTGATAGTCCTGATCTATAAAACTTCATCCGATAGGGCAACCTAGAAAATTGTTGGCTTTCTTGACCAAGTCACTATATTATAAAGTTTCCAAACTCTGTTCTCAAAGAATCCCAGCTATCGACATGGAATACACACAAGAACAAGTCAAAACCTACCTCTCCCATATCGGCTTCGCTGCGAGGAAATGCAAGCCTCTAACCCCAAAGACAGTTCGCGCAGCAGATGGTCTGAATTACCTGACTGCCCTCCAGATCTGTCATCTAGCATCGATACCGTTTGAAAGCTTGTCTCTCCACTACTCGCAAGATCGAATGATTTCGCTTGACGAGGAGGTTCTTTTCGACAAGATGGTTGGCTCTGGAACTGGTAGAGGAGGCTACTGTATGGAGCAGAATTTATTATTTGGAATCATGCTGAGAAGTAGTGGATTTGAGGTTATTTCCACAGGTGCGAGAGTTATGGGTCCGGCGGGTTATCAAGGATGGTATGAATTACTTGAGGCTGTGTCTCTGTTCGGTTGAATACTTATATGATGCCTAGGGATCACCAGGTGTCACTCGTCTGCATGAATGATGGCGTCTATCTGGTAGATGTTGGATTTGGATGTAAGTATTCAAGAACTGTTGCTAGATATAAGCTCACCCATCATTCCAGCAAGTGGTCCAACTCGACCAATCAAACTCACCCATGGAAATGTTGTGAAATGGGGAGCTACGGAGGCACAATCAAGACTTCTATACGAAGATCCGCCAAATCCAGCATTCCAAGGCCTCTGGGTNATGGAACATCGAAACTCTCCCACAGAAGAATGGTCCCCAAAATACCGTTTCGGCATGACTGAGTTCACAGCACAGGATTTTGGCGTGATGAACTATGCGACTTCATCGAGGCGAACCTGCATCTTCACGTACATGGTCATCGCCTCAAAGATGATCTTCGATGAGACTGTGGGAGACATTGTTGGTGCTATGACTTTATCTGGACCTACCGTCAAGAAGAGACTCCATAAGAATTCGGAAGTGGTGGTTGAGTGTGCTACGGAGGAAGAAAGGGTAAGGGCGTTGAAGGAGCACTTTGGGATCACTCTATCAAGCAAGGAGCAGGCTGGTATCAAAGGAACTGTCACAGAGCTGAAAGTCTGAATAGGACACCTGAAATTCTAGATCAATTAGATACCACACATTCAAGAGTGGACAGAAAGCTTCTTGTGTCAACCAGAGATCAAAACTCGATTTGTTTTGTTCGGCTATTATCACTTGTGTAAGTCAGATAACCGAGACTGTTTGCCATCCCTGCTTCTAAAACAGCGGATATAAGTATCGGTCAGCTATCTTTGGCCCTAGGACGTTTGCCGTGATCTATAGTTTCACCCCAAGTATTGAGCCTGAAGCACTGTTCCCTTTTGAAGTTCAGACATTGGCGAAAAGATCAAAAATGGGACAACACTTGCAGTGGTTTTCAATGACATCGAGAGTTCGGAACCTAGCGAAATGTTAGGGACCTGCGCCATCAGAACTGTCTGCACAGCTGACACTTGCCTCGTGAGAGAACGTGAGAGCTTCTAGCCCTGACTGATACCAATGCGGTAATTCCTCGAAGTCAGAAAGCAGCAAAAACATCATCGGTCTGCTCTGCCCCGTCATTTGCCGTCTGGGGAGTTCCAATAGCCGATTATTACCAATTCAAGCCCTTGATTCGCCCAGCCCACGCTGCCCGCAAAACCCGCTTCCCCAAGAGTGGGGCTGGACCCCATATCCAATGACTTCTTCGCCGGTATAATTGAGGCCGAGACCGCAGGATTTCTCGAGATCTCTATCGACATTCTCTTTTGCCATTTCTCGACATCTCATTGTTATCCAAAATGGCGAAGACATTCGACGCTGCTGAAGGTGCGTTTTTTGATTTTTCCAATGCTTCTCTGCTGACTCTACCCCACCAGTCGCGAAGCACAACACCCCAGAATCCTGCTGGGTGAGTCTCTACGGCGATGTCTGGGACGTCACGGAATTCCTCCCCTCCCACCCCGGCGGTTCGAATATAATCCTCAAGCTGGCCGGCCGCGATGCGACAGAAGAATACGACCCAATCCATCCTCCGGGGACCCTCGAGGAGAATCTGGCGCCCGAGAAAAAGCTCGGGAAAATCGATCCTCTGTCGTTACCGAAACCCTCCGCAGATGTCGTAGAGAAGGAGCAGGAGAAGGAGGGACCGCCTAATATGAAGAGCATATTGAATCTGGACGAGATGGAAGAGGTGGCTACAAAGCAGATCTCGAAGAAGTGCTGGGCGTACTACTATTCTGCGGCCGATGACCTCATTTCGAAGAGCTTCAACAATTTGATTTACAAGCAGATTTTGCTGCGGCCGAGGGTTTTTGTCGATTGTACGAGATGCGATACGTCGACTACGCTTCTAGGGAATAAGGTTGGGATTCCATTATACGTATCGCCAGCGGCAATGGCACGGTTGGCACACCCCGCTGGTGAGCACGGAATTGCTCAGGGTATAAGCCAGTTTGGCGCTATGCAGATTGTGTCGAACAATGCATCGATGACGCCGGAACAAATCGTAGAAGGGTCCCTGCCTGGTCAGATCTTTGGCTGGCAATTATATGTCCAGAATGACCGGAAGAAGAGCGAGGATATGTTGGTCCGGATCAACAAGATGTCAGACAAATACAAGTTCATTTGCTTAACACTGGACGCCCCAGTACCAGGAAAGAGAGAGCATGACGAAAGAGGAAACTTGGTAGGGGCCTCGCTACCAGTATCATCTGGTGTCAAGACTGCCGACGAGCCCAAGAGACCTGGTGGAGGTGGTGTCGGACAACAGCTCTTCTGGGGAACGGCCGCAGATCTTACATGGAAGTCAACGTTAGCATGGTTGGCCAAACATACCGATCTACCGATCGTACTGAAGGGTCTGCAAACCCATGAGGATGCTTACTTGGCTGCTCAGTATGCGCCACAAGTCAAGGCTATCATCCTTTCGAATCACGGTGGCCGTGCTCTCGACACGGCGCCTCCTGCTGTGCACACACTTTTGGAAATCAGGAAATACTGCCCAGAGGTGTTCAGCAGAATTGAGGTTTGGGTTGATGGAGGTATCAAGAGAGGTACCGATGTCGTGAAGGCTCTTTGCTTAGGTGCGAAGGCAGTAGGCGTTGGACGTGCTGCGTTATTCGGCCTGGGGGCTGGTGGTGCTGAAGGTGTTGAGAGAACCTTTGAGAGTAAGACTACCAATTACCATTTTCAGGAAAAGTGCTGACCATATTCCAGTCCTCAAAGCAGAGACAGAGACGTGTATGAGACTTCTCGGTGCCGAGAAGGTCAGTGATTTGGGACCGAAGAATGTAAGTCTCCCTTTCCGATGGTCTTTGAAATTGCTGACATATTCTTAGATCAACTCGAGAGCTGTTGAAAGAGATATCTATGATGGTAATGCAGGACTAGAGAAGCTCGGCCTTTGGGTCAAGGCCAATTTGTAGATACGTAATGCAGATAGATGTATATTTGATTGAACATCACAATCGCCCGAGTCCAAACTCTTATTTTCCAGGATTTCTCCGAGTCAATTCAACTGGAATTTGTAAAATCTCCACATTCAGCATTTACTCTGACTTTATTAGGCATACTCACTCAGCCGGAGGTGCAAAGCAAGAATCCAGACAGGTTCTACAATCGCTTGCCATCTTACTATGTTGCCGAGCGCTTATTAAAAAAAAAAATTCATTTCGCAGCTTATGCATTCACCCCAAACACATTGTAAATGATGAGCTAGGTTCCATCCTTTCGAAAGGGTGGTTGCCGTGTGCCAAGCTGGCTGGCCTCGCTTATTTGTTGACAACGGGGTGAAGTGAACAAGGATTAAGATGACTTGAGGTATCGAGAACTCACAACGGGCTCCCCATACAATGTTCTGCCGTGTTACATTTCTCTCATATTATGTTGAAGTTATCTATGTGGCTCTCACTGCTTGTCACAGTGAGATGAGATGTGCAGCCGATAGTTGTCCAGACACTTGTCGATATTGAGCCGTCCTAAGCTGAGAGCAATATCAATCTCAGGAATCGCACTTTGCTTCGTACCAGGCCGAGAGAGAATTTTTGACGCTAACTTAAGAATGCAGGCCGTTCTTAGCATCGTCTGATATCTTGATCAAGACAAACAAAGGCCCATAGCGATGTCGCTACTCTTTTGGGGAGTCATCCTTGTCAAAATTTTCGAGGCCTTCACTCGAGTCTAATTCTGATTCGCAAAAGCACTCTCTCGAGACTTGGTAATATCAATTGGACGCTTGTGAATCACAATAATCCAACCAAGACGGAGTCATCCGGCCGGTCTACAAAAGGCGGGCTCCTCTCGAATATTCGCTTTCTTGTTCCTTCGAATACTCTTTGCGACAACTTCGACAGTCTCGTAACACTTATCCCAACTCTTGTGTGCTCTTTTTCTGAACACAGAACAAGCAGACAACAAGGAGATCACAAGCTACTCACCCACCATGTCCCAACGCACAATCCACGACGATAAAAGTCCCCTCCCCCCTCCTCCTGCTGGCAGCAGTCTCAGTCTCAATCTCAACTCGAATCTCAATCCTTCCCCCAGCAGCTCTGACACTCCCAACTCCCTCAGCAGCGGCCTCCCCCCACCACCAACGATGTCGCACCGCGGCTGGCACCCTATCTACATCCACTCCGCCAAGTGTGATGGCTGCCACACCAAGAGACATGCCGTCCTGCAACGTTGCAATGGCTGTACTCTCCAGTATTGCAAATCCTGCATGCCAAAGGCAGTAGAGAATGCGCATGAGTATGATGAGAACAAGTTAGATTGGGATCCGAGTCAGAAGAGTCCGACGTATAGGGATAGGAGTAGTATGAAGAAGAAGAGGGAGAGGGGGGAGAAGTTGCCACCCAGGAGCAGGTTGGGGAGTTTTGTGGTGGGTGATGATGAGGCGGAGGATGATGATGGAAAGAGTTCCACGGTCGCGACGCCTTCTGAGAGAGCTGGCAAGTCGGCTTCGTCTGTTCGAAGTGGTGCGAGACGTGATGCTGGCAGCAGAGGTGGTTCGTACAGGGGAACAGCGAGGCCAAGTGAGAGGTTGTTGACGGAGGCTGAGAAGTATCATCCACAGGTTCGAGAGCTTCCATCTTGTAGCCATGAGTTCCCTTCTGACGACTCTCAGGTTTATGGTGCTTCCTTTGCTCGAGGAGGAGGCAAAATTATTGACAGTCCTGAGTATGGACGGTATGCCGATCAAGACATGCTAGCTGGAGACGATGATGGCTACAGCGAGCCTCTCAATCCGGTCAAGCGTAAGGGAAAGGACGGTCCAAATAGTGAGCGCTCAGCCGCACCCCGGGATTTCGAAGACCAGAAATTCAACAATCAAGCCTTTGATAGTCCTCTCACCGGCCGAACTCAAACCCCTTTTTCGTCCATCCGAGGCCGCCCAACCATCAGACAGCAGCCAGCAGCCAGACAACAAGCCTCCTTCGCATCCGTCGCATCGTCCCGCCGAGAGCCAGCCTATCATCACCAGCAGCCAGAGCCAAACCCATCCCAGAATACCCGGTCCACAATCCGTCGTGCCGCCTCAAAGCTCACAGTAGACTCGAGCTTCGAAGACGCCACAGACGCAGTGATGAAAGCCCAAGAAGACGAAGAGAACTTACCTCGTCGACGCAAAGAGTTTGAGAAGTACTGCGAGGATAGATGGTTGAATGAGCCAATTCTAAAGCAATTAAGGAAGAATGGACAGACCGACGAGGCCGAGGAGCTATGGTTGGCGTCTAAGTCGGCGCTGTATGTTGCTTGGAGGCTTGGTGATGAGTTTGGGTCAGGATGAAGCTTAGATGGAACGAGGCTCGATGCTCTTGGGCAATTGAGGCGATTGATTGGTGGTGAAAGTATATTTTTTGGTGGAATAAAACTGAGCAGAGCGTTGATTTCAGTGGATGGAAATTGTAATGGTGGCAAATCAGAGGCCGGTGAGGTGGCACTCTGAATTGGCTTTGATTTCGGAGGACATTGTCAATGGTCCGAAAGGCAACTTTGACTCCCTGTTGAGACTGCAATTTGCAACCCATTTTGAATGAAAAGCAATCATTTCGTCAATGTTCTAGCCTGATGTGATTCTAAGTACGGAGCTGAACAAGCTGTTGAGTATCTGGACATTGTTCATTCGGGAAAGTGAAACTTCGACGCTAGCTCCAGCCTTGTTAGGAAGTGTACCTGGTGCAACCTTCCGACAACATCTCCTATCTTCAATATTCAGACAAGCATATCAGCATCATGGCAACGAAATGGATACTGGCTCCATCATAGCCTCCTGTACAGTAAGAGCTAGTGCTCTCAGGGCTGCATGTGTTCTATATTCTAGGAGTCATGGAACGGATAAATGCTTCCTGCTGTGCTGGTTAAACTGAGTCATAAACCATTGCACAGCAGCTGATCGGCTACTTGAAGTACAAGCTCCCAAGGACTCACGTACCAAGAAAGCCACCCACAACTAATACCCACAATTCTCATACTGTCTTCCTCACTATGTCTACAACAGCTCATTCTGACCCAACGTTCCGCTCTTACACAGCAGAAGAAGCCAAACGCTACGCCTCTGAACGACTCGCATACTCTCAAGCACTGTACGATGTAGTACTGAATCACCATACCTCTACAGGCGGGAAGCTTGACCTACTACTAGACTGTGGATGTGGACCTGGAAACGCCGCAAGGGATTTGGCTCTCGCCTTCGATCAAGCCATTGGTGTCGATCCTGGCGCAGCTATGATTGCTGCTGCACAGGAAATAGGAGGCAAGACGAAGTCAGGGACCGAGATCAGATTTGATGTTGCAGCAGCTGAAGAGCTCTCGAGCGTTGAGGGACTGCAGCCGGAGTCGGTTGATCTATTGACGGCTGCTATGGCTGTGAGGACCGAACTCCTGACTTCAACGAGGTAGTATTGCTGACCAATTCAGGCGCACTGGTTCGTGATTTTTCTTGAAAGATCTCCCTGCTTGGGAAATGCCTCATTTTGGTCAAAGAGACACACTTATCCTGTGTATCGTTAGACATTCGGATCCCGGCAGACTAATTGTCAGTGTCTAGGTTCGATATGACCAAATTTTGGGCCGAAGCAGCCAAAGTGGTACGACCTGGAGGGACGGTTGCACTGTGGACCTGTTGTAAGTCTCACTTACCTGGAGTCTATCATTTGCTAATCGCGTTAGCATCCTCCTTCTGTCGTAGGTATTGTCGTATATGGGGTTGAGAAGCCTGTCACTTTCTCGGTGTTTGACCATATCGTACAGATCCATCCACACCAAATGCTGCCGAAGTCATGAAGGTCCTCTTACGCCTTGAAAGGAAGGTACTTGCTCCGTATGCTCTCCCGGGAAACCACCTAGCAATGAACATGTACGACGACTTGCCATTACCATGGGACGTGTCTCCTCCAGTCCCGGCATTTTCCCAAGCAGGATTCGTCAAACATGAGTATGATCGAGAAGGTGTGCTGAGTAATGGGGTCTCCTTCTTCAATGGCAGTGATATCCTTAGACTGGCCGACCTTGAGAAAGGGTTCGGAACTGCAAGTATGGTAACTCGATGGCGAGCGGCCAATCCTGAACTTGTGGGTACAGACAAAGATGTGATAGCGGTCTTTGCAAGGCGATTCAAGGAGACTTTAGGCGAGCAGGATTGGGTGGAGAACGGGTCTGGAACAGCCATTCTACTATTCAAAAAGTCCCTTTGAAGCAAGGATGACTTATCGATGCTGGGCATAGAACAGGAGGGGAAGAGAGAGGGGAAAACCCATGTTTTTCTCAGACCGTTTCTGCTATTCAAGAGCAAAGGGTGACAGGGGTTTCAAGGGGTGCATAATCTTCTCAGATGGTAGAACCCGCCCTTGATAAGTAATAGAGCTGTCAGAAGTCTTCTCCAGCTAAAGGGTCTCGCACCGACAACCTGTTTTGTTTCAACTCTCTTTCGGGAAAATACAGTGTCTTTCCTTGCTCTATTCACATAAAACCGAGCACATCAGTTTTGAGACCATAACACAGACTATTGAGCGAATTGAGGGGTCCATCAATACCACCTTGCAGGGAGCTCAAACGGAGTGCTCGGCAAACCCAACATCCCACTCTGGTGGCTTGAAGCTGCAGCTCTCCCTGCAGCCGGCGCGATAACGAGTAGAGGGGTATCCCGAGTCACATGATCGCAAATAGCATGTTCGAACGTTTCTGGACTTCTCGAGTTTGTGCCTGTTCCTCAAATTTACTGCAAGAACCGAGACTATCGGGTTTATGCACTCTTTTCACAGATTCGAGTCATGTCACCGACATGTTGAAGTTTTATCTTGGTCGCGGTCGCCTCGCGCAAGCGATGCACCTTTTCTCGAGCTTCGCGATGATTCGTCAATGTCACAACCACTCTACGCGACTTTGACGCGTGAACGCGTCGCGCTGCAGAGGCAATCTTAAAAGACTCCTCCCGTGATCAAGAAACTGACCATTCACGCATCAAGCGGAGGACACACCCTCTGTTGGATGACTCGCAGACAGGACGCTTTCTCGTTTCGCCTTTTCTCGTTGCGCCTCAGACGCAGAGTTATCGCCCTGCATCAGGTCTTGCATCCATATCACCATGGGGGGGAGATATCTTCAAGGGATTCCGATAAGATAGTGAGCGTACTGAAAGTGAGCTGTTTCAAAGCAAGTGGCTTCGAAGGCGCTTTGCGTCACGTTCGAAGCTTGTGAGGTCAATATTGACAATCGTAATTTAATGCTCCATGGAAAAGACCAAAGCAGCAGAAGGATTTCCATCAAGATCTTGACGTTGAGAGACGCGTCGAGAGCGTGTATAGTGGTTTTCTGCTGCCATGGCATAATATTGCTAATTGTCGATGACGATGAAGGATGGCATCGAAATCGAGTAGTTGCATTCAAGATCGAGATTCTGTTCCCTCTCAAGCAACGGCTAGGGAAGTAGTCCCATCCCAGGACATCTCTAGGGCGAGGAAGTCTGTGTTTCTCCCGTGAAGTTACAATAGCGCCCGTCGGCAGCATGGAGCAAAGTCTCCTTACAGAGCTAGAACAGCAAGAATAGCTAGGAACATGACTTCAGATGACTTCGATTAGCCCTAGCCGTTGGCCGGCATAGAGACCATTGAGCTTGACGGGAGAGGCCATGGATTTGGGAAGGGCGGGTGACAGGTTGGACAAGGGATTCGGGTGAAATGGTTGCCTCTCTTTGGCGGGATCCAGGAGAATTTCACACGAATCTAACACACAAGAAGGACCAGAGCAGGTAGCATCGTGCACTAAGTAAGGTAGAGCAGAGCAGACTCTGAGGAAGGGAGGGAGGGAGGGAGGGAGGGAACCTGGGTTGGGAAGCAGGGCTGTTCTGTTCCACAATTGCACGATTGCTACCCTCCCTGTCGCCGGGCCATCACGAGGCCCCCAAGGTGGTGGCCCTGGTCGGTGCAGGGGTGTGAGCAGGAGGATTAGACTGCCCACGGCTGGCCGCCCTTCTCCCATCTACATCGAGGTACGGCGAGACCTGCATTAACAACCACAAACCACAACTACAACTCACCACGTCGTCGCACATAAACAAAAATAAATATAACGGTTCTTATCGACGCAGGCAATACATTGAATCAACTTTCAAGACTTGATCGCAACGTTGCGCAGCTCCGACGGCTCCCGGCGCATCGATTGCGCTTCACCGAGTCCTCATCGCATCGAGTTTCTCAATCTTCAACCCTCCACAACAACACCACAACCACTTCTCTCGCATCAAACAAGATGTTACTTCCATCAGCGCTCGGCTGCGACTCTTCGCTCCAAACACCAAAAACCAGATTCCAATCCGCACTCTTCGCATCACCACCTCTCTCACCACCACCATCCTCGTCTCGCCCAACAACAATCAATAACATCTACTCAACGTGCCGTGCCCTTCAATCCATGCTCTCGCCTCCAAATCAGCTCCCCTCACCACCAACAACACACGCAGATCCTCCATCCTCACCCTTCAAGCTACGACTACGAGCGCGCAAAGGCACCGAGGACTCAACACCCTCGCTCACATCCAGGAAGAAGATCACAAAACGCACGATCGCTGCACCACCGCGTGGTCTCAACAAGAGGAGGCGAGCTACAGACGACGAAATGTCTCGTCATGATATCGAGAGCGAAGAGAGCGAGGAGGAGGAACAACACTTCGATCAATCCAACCGACCCAGCACACCGAAACGGATGCGCTTCGCGCCAGAAATCATTCCTCTCGGTCTCGAACGCTCCGATTTCCACGACTTGCGTTTAGCGGAAGTCGAAGCGCAGGGAAGTCAAGGCGACACTGTTCTCGAGAGTATAGAAGGGCCTGGGTTCAGCAACGAGTGGTCGACGGAAGAAGATCGCTTGCTTGTTGAGCTGGTGCTTGAGAAGCTGAAGTTGACGAAGAGCGATTGGCAGGATTGCGCGAGGAGTTTGGGGAAGGACAGGGGGAGTGTGGGGAGGAGGTGGAAGAGCCTGATGGGTGCTGGGGATGTAGGGCTGAAGAGTCGGCCGAGGAGGGCGAGGATTCATGGGACGTGGAGATGAGATTATTTTTCTATTCCTTCTCTCCTGACTTTCTTCCCTCGACGGGAGTTGCTGTTACAAGCAGGCTTTCTTTTGTGGCATTTGCATATGCATCTTAGGGTTTTCTAGGGCAAGTTGATATACTGCGGCGTTTGGAGAGATACAGGTGTAGTCGGCTGGTTTGGGTTGGGATTCGGTCTGATTTTGGATCGGGTGTTGAATTGGGTTCTATTCACAGTACTCTTCCTTCTTTTTCCAAATATTTGCAGTTGTTGAGATATCCATGACGCAGAAGGCGCTCAGATCTAGTATACTTCACTTATCATCTCTATCTAAATTTTAATCGTACAATCTATATCAAGATTATCTCTTATCATAAGCTTCTATGCGTCTGCAATCAAGTGCATTAGCCAATAGCCCGATTATGCGAATATGATGTGCATAAGTGGCTGTCATGTCTCAACCACTACTTGACTATCTATCTTTACATACACTATACATACACTATAAAGTGTGTTCAGATACGCGACTCGACACATCATATCGGGTCTCCGCAGTTTTATCTAAATCTCGTATCAAGGATATTCCTCCTTGCTTCACCGATACTACTGTACTCCATGTCTCTCATTGCGTCAGAGACCTGATCAAAGCTTTTCTTCCCAAATTTCCTTCCCTTCCTTCGCTTGTACCTTGAAAAGCTGGACATGGTGTCGGCCAAGGCGCTCGAATCGGTTCTTGTCGGGATCAAAAAGATCAAATTTACCCCTCGATTCATAACCCGCCTCACATATACCCTACTAAAACCAACACCAAAAGCAATAACCCCTTTCCCCTCCATCAACAAACACCAGGGAACACCCCTTCCTTTCTAAAAGGTTCCGAGCCTTGCTTCGACTGCTTTGACGCCGAACGCCTCAAAATCAGCTCCGCTGATTCCAAATATTCAAACCTCGAGTCCGCATCAACTCGAACCCACGAATTCCAAATCAGTAGAAAATAAACGAGGACATGTGTACAAACTCTCAAGGTGATGAATCATCATCAAACTAAATCCCAACTCGACTTCGCCGTCCTCGGCCTCTCCTCGCTCCGTAGCGAGTTCTCATCGCTATCTTGTCCTTGGTTCTCAACACGGGATATTTCGACTGTCTGCTGGACTTTGATTCCGCCCATTTTTGAAGTTGAACTCATTTTCCTATCGTGGCTCTCGTTTTGACTTTGACTCTGGCTTTGATGAATGTCCTTGATACTCTCTCTTGAGTCACCGAATGGACTGCGGATGTTGGTCGTTACGCCGTTCGTATCTGTGATGTCGGGACGTAGGTAGATACTTTCATTGTCTGGAGGCGAGGATGACGATGCTGATGATGAGAAGGGGAATTGAAAACGAGATTGTGATTGCGATACAGAATGTGATGTTGTATGAATCTGTGAGTGGGAATATGATTGAGAGCGGGACTGTGAAGACAGCTTCGAAGGGTTGATGACGCCGATGTGCTGGTTTTGGTAATGGTGGCCGAGGTTTATCATGTGGCTGTCTCGGTGGTGGGTATTGCGTGTTAGTCGGGAGCGGATGGTGGATAGGTTGTAGAATTTGCGGAAGAGGGGGCGGAGGGTTGCGCCGCCTGCTGCGCAGAGACCTAGGCCGGGCTCAACGGTTGACCAGATTGCTACGTCTCTGGTGAGGAGGTTAGTTAAAGGACATGTTGATGATACGATGGCAATGCAAGAGGGGGATCTTACGTTGTTGCGAACAGGAAGTCGTCGGTCAGTGCTAGGACTTTGATATATGGGACACGGATCATGGTAGCTACTCCTGCTCTATGTTGATGTCAGATGAGTTGCTGAGTACTTTGCCTGTAGGCTGGAAAATGGCATCACTTACAGCAAACCAAGAGACATCAAAATCCCAACCGAAACCTTCGTCCTAGTATTCATCTTCAAATCCCATATCAATGCTATAGGAAGCAATCCCAAAATCCAATCCGCCGTGAACGACACTGCCGAATGAGCGATACTAGCATTCGGTACGATCGCCGGATTGATACACGACCCTTCCTTCCCTTCATACTGTCCCCAGAAGTAAGTCGTCGGCTGGCATTGGAAGATGACAAGAAAGAAGTAGAAGATGGTGAAGGCGATCATGGCCAGGGAGGTGAAGTAGACGATGTACTTGTGTAGTGGCTTGACGCATATTCGGAGGAGGAAGACAGCGATTGAGAGTCGGATAAAGAGCGTTGTTATGGCATAGAATATTTCGCAGAGGAACCAGTAGTACAGGGCCTTGGGAATATCGGCTGGTGGGATGTCTGTGACATGGCGACCAGTACCATACTTCACACCTGTAGCTGAGCAGGCACAGTAGGTTGTGAAGAAGATCTAAGTCATATGATAAGTCCAGCTCTTGTACAGGATATGCGTGAATATGCGGAGGTTGCTCCGTAGAATCCTGGTTGAGAGGAACATACCAGGGATAGAACGAGCAGGATATCATCGCTTCCCCAGCTCTTACTGAGGAATGTCTTGACGTAGACTCGAAGAAGTACAAATACTAAGCTTAGACCTAGGAACAGACCCAAGACAGCGGCTGCATGGCACACGTTATTCAGCTTTGACTCCATCCATGATCAAGTAGACGACTTACCGAGCTCAGGACCTCTATCTTCAGCCATTGTCGATTGACTTTGCAACCCAGGGACGAAGAAAGAACATACACCAAGCCCACGTCACGACAGAGCACACAATCAAAAGCCACGTAAATCCGGGGAAGAAGAAGCACAGAACTTCTTTCCTTCTTCGACAGGGGATGAAGGCAAAGAATAAGATTTTCTGATCCACGCCCATCCCGTAGCCATGCAGCCACCGTCAGATTTTCTTCACGACATGCAGGAACGGTATATCCTATCCACCAGTCTGTCGACCAAGCCATCGGGAGCTAGAACACTGGCTTCTCGGAACCTGCAGACGCTGTCTTCTGAGAGGTGGAAGCTTTCGGACCTGAAGCGTGGACGGCTGAGGTGGGAAATGGCGCGGTTTAGTGTGTTGAATGAGGAATGCGGATTGGTGGGCTTGTGGGAGTTGACACACGTATTGTTCGGATGTCGGTCCATCGTGCTGTCAGCATTAGCGATGCTTTACTGGACAGAGTATTGATCAGCGGAAGAGTTCTCGTTTTATAGATGGTTTGCGACTTTTTGAGAACGAAGTTTAGATGGCGAGGAAGAAAAGAGAAGCGTCCACCATTTCATCCACTTTTCGCTTACCGTCTTCGATGATCCTTCGTCTCACCTTTTCCGAGCTCATCGATTTGGTACCCAGTTTATAATAATGCAGAAAGCTTCATATGGATGTAATGAAACAGCTACAAGATAAAATATATTACATTTGGTCACTCCAAGTGATGGGAAATGACTTCGGGGGGAGTACTGACACCTCGCTTAGGAAGTAAATTACTGAGTCGCCATGAATAAGGCAAGCCACTGCATATATGATGGTTCGCCAGATGAGAACCAGGGTATAACAATGAATTCTTTTATATTCTGAATTCATTCGTTAACATCCGTCGAGATATTCTGTACAGCTGGAAACATGGGCTTTATCAATTATTGCCTTGAGGCTTGAAAACGAAATGGAAATCAGAATTTCGGTTGTCTTAGAGGGAGCAGGACCAGAACTTTACAAGTCTAAACTTGACTTCTTCTTCATATGTGCTCTTTTTGTGTATTTCTTTGGATAGAGACGTAGGTGATGAAAAGTGGGAAGCTTGTTATTTCAGACTCTGGAAGCGGAGAGCTGGACTCATCATCTTCTCATATAAAGGGGAAAAGAAGCAGCCATACGCATATCAACATCAAGACTAAAAATATCAGAAAAAAAGTGACAACCAAGTGACACGAGCAAGAGAAGTGACTCTCACATCTAGGAATGCCAGCGTCACTCAGGGTCTTCTCCGGAAGCTTTGAGAAGCCGGCGAGATTGTCTTGAAGAAATCGAGGTACACATCTCGAACATACGGACTTCCCCATATGCACAGACCAAAATCACAGGACGATATCAAGAGACCGCAAACTTGGGAGATAGCCAACCGTGCCATCAAAACTCAACTGAAGCACTTGCCCCTCGTTGTCCACCCCGCATCCATCGCCATCCCCATCTGCAATCTGCAAAGCACAACATCTCCGCCAAGCCACAATTGCCGGATATTCGCCTCCCGGAAAGAAGATATTAAGCTTTGAACTTGCGAACCACATAGGAGGTTGCGAGAGCTTCTGTCGTTTCATCACGTGAATAACTACCCACAACCTCACATCTTTTGCTGGCTCCTTATCTTTCAACCCCCGCTCCGCTCGGATTCGACTTCATCGGAATACGAGGATGTGAAACCTTGGACTCCGTTCCTAGATTATAGACGCCAAGGAGGTGGTTCCTCAGAAGTCTCCGAGAAGAAATCTGAAACCGGCCGTCAGGGCCAGTGGTTGGTCTTGGCATCTTGAAACTCTAACCTTTATTGCGCACGGATTTCACGGTCGGTTGAGGTTGAATCGACGTCAGATGGCTCGTATTTGGATGTTCGTGGTGTTCTGTTTGCTATGAACTAGGTTGCAGTGGGAAAGTAAGGTTGAGAGGTTACTCGAAATGCTTGTATCGAAGTACTTTTGGATCTTTTTGAAGCCATTGAATTTTGTGGTATCTTAGCGCTCAAACGTCTCGTATTACATTTGTGTGTCGGTCGTTCTTTCAGACCCTATGATTACCATCTTGCTTTTTGAAAAGCAGCAAGCACTCTTATTAACGCCCTGATTCTGACATTACCCATTACCCCCGTCATACGTTCATTCGATCATTCATTACAACATGAAAAAGAGTCCGAAGACAGCTGTCAAAGACAGCATAGAAGCAGCGCCGGCATTGGCACCTCCGGTGAACTGGATAGGTGGGCCAGACGAGGTTGGTGTGGCACTTGTGGCGGGGACAGTGCTAGGGACAGTGGTGGGCTTGGTGGTAGGGTATGGAGCCAGTGTTGTGGTATCGTTCGAGCCAAATAGCATGAAGTTGGCGCACGAGATACGCGTCTTGTTGGCGAAGTGAATGACGAAGGAGCGATTGCCGAAATAGGCACCAATACCTGGGAGAGTAGAGGCAAAGTCGTCGCTGTAGGTAGCTTCGAAGGGGTCAGATGCTACGTTCCCGTACTTTCCTGACAGGTCACCGGTCTGGCATGTTTGAGGGAGGAGTGGATCGCAGACTGGTGCCTATGGAGAAAGTCAGCGATATGCTATTAATCTATTCTTTGGTGCATGCTCACCTCTCCGCGAATGTATGGGTCTGCGTGAGCAAGAGTCTTGGTACAATTTCCATCAGCGGGGACAGGAGCGTCGTGGAGATGGTAGACTGGTTTTCTGTTAGTGTAGACATAGATAAACTGGCTGAGAACCTACGGAATGGACCACCAGAAGTTGGCAAGTTCTCGAACTTCACTGTGAACTTGACACCAATTCCATTGGGGTTTGCGGTAGCAGAGATGGAGCCCTTGACGTTGCCCTTGGGGTTGGTAGGATTGAAGAATGGCTTCTCAGGGAGGGTAGCAGTGTAGACCTTTCCAACTGGGTTGTTCTCGACGACGGTCGCATTACCACGAATGCCAGTTACAGGCGTGGTGGTGGATTGGGCGCTGGCAAAGGCGAGAAGTGTGGTCGTGAAGACCGCGATGATGGATGACGAGTACATCTTCAAGTACTTTTGTTTGTTTACCCGGAGGAATGAACCGTTCACTGCACGTACTAGTTAGCGACGCGCATCCCAAAGCAGACGAGGCGTGAAAGCATACCTTCCAGAAAAGGACGAAGCTGAGAGAGTATGAGAAGATTGTTGAGGTTCAAAATCGAAATGCGGGGGAATGTGCTTCTTCTTAAACGAGCGTTGGGGAGGAGATGGAAATCGAGGTCTTTGTTCCAATTTCGGTAAAGTGATCCAAGTTAAATAGTAGCGTCGACGGGTATTTCAACACATAACCATTCACGCACCTTCTCAATCTGCGGGACGGCGTCATGATATATATTAAATTTGAGCAAACGATCCTTCCTAGAGTCGCACATTCACACACAGATGCAGGGTTCCCTGCAGCAAGCACCGACCGACTTACCTGCTGGGCAACCACGGCTGCGCCCCCTCCTCTTTCTCTTCTGGCCAGTGATCAGCTCTCGGAAATCTGAGTCCAATGGAACCGTTCCTTCTCTTAGAAACATTCAAAGAATAAATCCGAGGGGCAGGGGCAGGGGCAGGGGCAAGGACAGGGCTGGGTTAGTGACAGCGAGCTTGGGCTCCAAGACGGCCATCTCACTCTGAAAATCTACGCCTCTCCCAGTTGCACATCATCTCACGCAGGGCTGCGCCTAGATGTTTCGAGCAACGCAGGTACAGGCCTCCGTGGGCGGCCAACAGTTGTTCATCTTTGTTTGATGTTTCAGCCCAAGCCGTGAACTTCCTCGTCACACCTATTAAGCGGTCGCCGAGCAATGCTGACAGGCGAAGCGCTGTGTACAAACTTGGCGCTTGTCTTTCCTTTTTGATGAAGGGCTTTTCCTGGTCGTTGACGGTGGCTGGAAAGGGCGAGGCGTCTCATGGCCAATAAGTAGGTGATGTACTCGACACAATGCTGTGCTTGTCGGAATCACAGAACTGTACATGCATTGTGTGACGGATGAATGCAATTTGCTGTCATATTGATGTGGGATGGAGGTTGGGATACTGTGCTCGGAGTGGCTGGTAGTCGATACCAAGCTTTTTCTCCGCTACGGCCCCCCTGGGATCGTTGGATAGCCGAACCCCCTGATCCCCAAGCGCATAGGACAAATCATCCGGATTGAGGATACGAGGGGATGGGGATGCTTGTCGCAAATACAACGTAAACGCTTTGATCCGAGAGAGGAACGTGGGTCAGTCAAAGATCAGCAGCCCGCCTGGCTATATTTTCCCAAGATTGCCGCCATGGATTCCTTTTACAGCCGATATGGAAGTTTCAAACATCTCTTTCGGGAGCTGGCAGGTACTGGCGTCTAGCGGAGGCATGTTGTATGGAATGCCAAGGTTGTTTATATTCTGGGCACATTGGACGATTCATCAACACCAATCACTGGAGCACGAAATCCGAGATCTGTTTAAATCACCATGATACTTTCCTTCCGCAGCCCAGGAACTATGGAGATACTTTGTTCCTGATTTACGAGCTGAAGAAGTGCCGGGAAGAGAAGTGAGTATGTGTGTGGCATCGGTTGTTGGCTGTCCGGATTCCTGGGGTTTCAGACCAAAGGCACGAAAGCACTTTGGTTTTCCGAACGTACCTCCGTACAAAGAATGGACCGTGCTGATAGCTTCGGTGCTCGGACAAGCCAACCTTCTATCAGTCATGCAGCAGGTCGACTTTTCAAGAAAGAAATGGCCGCATGAATATTGGAAAGCTTATTTGTTCGGATTACCACGAAAGAATCTCTGTTCTTCGAATTTCGAAAGCGAATGCCGAACCAAGGGAAAGATTACCTTGAATCTCAGTCTGAGGCCAGATGACAGCCAGCAAGGACCGAAATTGTGGTCCTAGTCTGAGAAGTGGCAATCCTCGGGAACTTGCAGGGCTGTACGCTGCCGAGAGACCGCTACGTGATTGGATTTCCAAACAAAGTATATGAGATTGATTCGCATCAATACCTGCAAGTCGGCTTTCTTCCAGCTTGACACGTATGACACAAAGGATCCATATACTCACCGCATCTTATGACGCATCTACGTAACAACGTTGTGGGTTTTGCGGGGAAACTTGACTCTGCCAATTGTCTATATTATGTCTCATTCGCACGAGTTTTGCATTGAATATGCCGACCGAGCAGGCGACTCCAGACGTAAGTCAACCTTGATAAAGGGACTCTGCAGCCCCGTGATGACTACCAAGTTGTGATATTAATGTCATGATTGCATCCATGGGTAAGATAATACATAGGTGATTCATGTTTAACCCCAAGGCATGGCATTCTAGCCGAAAGATGCAGATCTTGACCTCAATTTGGGATGATTCAGTCAATGCTAAACAGGTGCACATTCAAACATCCATGCTTCATATGGTAGCATGGTTGAGAATAATCTCAATGACTTATACTTTATTTGGTTTGGTCCAGGGTTTTGTCTCGCGGAGACTGAGGATCTCAGAAGGGTCTCGGGTAGAGACTATACAATCTGGATATAGTCTCCTTGAGGAGGAGACAACAGGAAAACATGATTCCCTACAGCAAACGAACGCATCAAGACGGAACTTGCAGTTTCCTGAGAACTGAGAATAGTCCCTAGCCCAAAAGTTCAGGCCTAGTAATAGAATTGTGCTTCTGGTCTGTTCAGGTATATTTCCAACATGAAATTTGGAGAAGAATCACCAATGGAAGATAACCGACTAAAGCCCAGACGGTCGATTCAAGTAAACAGTTCCTGACACTTCTTCAAGTCATGTCAGCATCTTTAGAGAAACACAGACTTGTGGCGGCACGAAGGGGGCTTTGGAATCATCATTGAGAAGCTTGAAGCATCGCTGAAAATCCTGGCGAAGGGACTGCCAACACACTGTGCACATCCTAGGTGCTGTTTATATCGATTCTATAGAACCATCGCAGATGCAATGGCCTAGTTGAGAGCTTGATGCCTCATCAATTGCAAGCATGAAGCAATTGCCAAAGGGAGGTTTCGACACTCTGGACACGCCTAGCCATTAAGACCCGGACTTCCAATTCAAGATGAGGTGCAGATATTGTTCTTGCCCATCTTAAATCGGCTGTAAAACCCGTGATGGGAGATTGTATCAACTTGGGAAGGTTGAAGCTGACGATGCCAACTCCTGTGTCCGCCTCCGCCAGATCCGCCCCGTCCCCGCCAAGCCTCCCGCCTTCCGCCTTCCGCCCTCCGACTTCAGTCGTCACCTCACTAGCGGATCTTGAACCTCATGCTTCAGCCTCCTCACAGCACGACACTTCTCGACTAACCAGCTTCAAACAGCCTTCATAACCCCTCACCACCATCAACAGCCCGTCAAAATGAAGCCAATCTTTGGTGTTATGCAAGCATGGTCATGGTGCGTTCCTAGTCCCTTCCTGCGATGCGCAATCCCCTTCCCGAAGCCACTCGAGCTCTTGTCGCCTTAGGAGGGACATTAGAAGGACCTGGAGGAGGAAACATTTGATGGCGAAATGCTAATGCATGCTGGATGATTATAGCATCGTGATCTCCTGCTTCGCCATCGTAATCCTATCCGTCATCGGCGCTCTCTTCAAAGCAAACCACCATTCCATGACCGGCACGATAGAAGATCCAGAGAACCACGCCGCAGTCGCCGCCACCGTCTTCTCAGCTGTGATAGTCTATGCTGTACGTCCTCTACTCTCCCACGCTTCTCACTCACCTGCGTTATCTGCGAGCTTCATTCGATAGTGCTGTCTTAAGGGGAGAGGGAACGATACATCCTGCTAGCTCTATTATCAGGAATCAAGCTAATCACTCTTCAACAGCTCTTCCTCGTCGGCTGCAGTTTCCAAGCCTTCCTTCACATCCGCGACAATCGAAGAGGTGCCATATCGCTTTCGTAGTGGATCAGCACTGCGGAACCTAAGGCAACCTCCTCTGCACGTGTACGGCATAAGAGCATGAGTAGAAGCAAGCACGCAGATACGGGAATGGGTATAGTTAGATAGAGAACAGGAAAGGCGTACGGTGTTTCTTGATCGATGGATTGATGGATTGATGGGATATCGTCCTTGTCCCACTGCTTTCGGAGATACGATATCGAGGAGGAGGGATGATGATGGAGAGAGTTCTTGTGTAAACATATGTTGTGCGAGTCGAGTCGATATCAGTAATGGCACAGTCCTTCCGTTTGTCTCCGATGCCGAACTGGACATCTTTGCTACTTGCTTGAACAAGGTTTTCATGTTGCACGTTGTTTGTTGGTTGAGTTCGTTCAAGGACTCTGTGTGGCGTGCTGTTCTCGTTGGTTTGAGCCACGAAAAAGGCTCCCCTGTGCGACGGTATACATTTGGACCATTGGTGGCATGCTATACCAATTATCGTTGCCTCGAAAGAGCCTTCACAAGTCCGACAGAGAGTTCTGAGTATTCGCTTCAATGCAGTGATCAAGACTTATTGACGAGTCTGTCCGTACCGGGCACGCAGACCTTACGATTCAATTCCGATGGAAAGCTAGTTCAAGCAAGTTTGATTCATTATCTGCTAGTGCTACTCTTTCTTGATTTTGTTCAAAGGCATCAATTATCCCTCTACGCAAGAATATTATCCATCTACACAGGCCTCCGCAATCTCCAACCGTTGGACTTTAGCACATCCGCAAAGCAATCCTACCGCAAGTGCCAACGCTACTTTACATGTTTCAAGTCATGACTGTCCCCAATGAATATAACCCTGAACTCCTCACGCCTTTTTGGTGTCCCTATTGTCATCTGTTGTTGCCGGTAGCATTCATCAATGGTTTTCTTGGCTTCCAGAATTTCAAGACATTTCGACCTTTTTGCGGGTGTGTGTTTTGGGAATTGCCGGGCATCAATGGATAGTATCCCCTGTCAATTGACTCAGAGAACCGAATGCTTTCTGCTGGCATCATGGATCGACCGGTGTCTGGTCTTTGACTGTACGACACTGGCGGAGCTGGTCGAAACATTTGGCTGACCTGGCTGACATGACTGGTCGCGGTCGTGGGTCGGCGATCGTAGAATGACTTTTGAGCGTACACCCGCGGCTCTCTTGGTCTCATTGGCGATTTCAGATTAGGAGAGCTGATCATGCGACGAGCATTGACTTGCCCAGGCGATGAGAACGAGTGGCCAGCAGAATTAGCTGCAGAAGCAAATCCGCTGTCGTTGGTTCGCATGATTTCCAGTCCGAATGAGTCAATGCCCAAGTCATCAACTTTGGTCAGATCCATCATCTTGTCCATGCGTTCAATGTACTCCTCTTCCAAGAAAGCCAGGAATGTATCAACATCAGCAATGGTGCTCATAGCTCCCAAGCTCACTCTCACTACTCCTGTGGACTTCCCGTTGACTACCTCGATCTTGCCTTCGCCACAGCGATAACCAGCTGACCATGCGCGCTTGTACTGCCATGGTTCGATTTCGAGGTAGCTAGCAATACCACCAGCATTGCAAAGCCCGCCTGACCGAAGGTATATTCCCTTTGCATTCGCACTTCTCTCGATGAGGTAATGGCCAATGTAGGTCCCATCAGAGCGCATGATATTGAAGGCAACAGTGGAGCCCTGAGTTGTGGCGTCACCATAGGTGCATCGGTCCGGATCAGTATAAATGACGCAGAGAGGGACGCCATTATAGTGGTGGAGGGTTTTCATTCCATGAAAGAGTCGATGGGCAAGAAAAGATGTATGTTGCGAAATTGTCATCATGCTTCCGTATAGTCGTCGATGGACCTCAATCGCGCAGCCTAGAGCGATGATACTGTGGAAAGGGAGAGTGCCGTCTTCGAGGCCATCATGCAAGGTTACATCCTTGCGTTGCATGGAAGCTTCATGAATGACGGTCAATCCATTGACGGTACCTCCACCAAAGTACCTTCTCCAGCCCAAAATGTGTCCCGACTTCTTGCGTATAATGAGAGCGCCAATGTCTGGGAAGCCAAAAATCTTGTAGAAAGAGACTGCTGTGAAGTCTGGCGCGGCATCCGGGTCGCTGAGGTCCAATTGAGTTGTAGTTGCAAGTGCGGCTGCGTCGAGGAGAGAGTACGTGTTTTGGTAGGAGGGTGTGAGGCAATCACGCAATCTCTTAGTCCAGCCCAGGGGCAGTCGTCTGCCGGTCATGTTAGATTGTCCTGGGTAGGCGAACAATCCTGGTAGTCCTTCACTATTCAAACGTTTGCCCGCTGGTCCAACTTGCTCGTTCAACCAATCCTCAACCTCATCGTCGTTTATGAAGCAGTGATGGTGATCGCTCGATAATTCGCGTACTCCAACAATGCTAGTGTGGGCATCTTTGTGGTAGCCATACCAGAAGGACGGCTGTCTTGGATTGCTGGCTGCCAGGTCCCTGAAACTCTCTCCAACAAGCTTGATAGCAGCTGTAGCGTTGGCCGTGAAGACTAGGTCGAAGTGCTCTGGATCTGCGCCGAAGAACGATAAAGCTTGGATGCGGATCGAGTCTACTAGATGACCAGAAAGCATGGCAGGATCGGAAGCTGAATGAGGGTTTCCATAAAGGTTCTGAATCATCTTCTGCGAGAAGTCCTCGATCAATGACTTTGCATAAATGGTAGTGCCGCCATGGTCAAGGTAAACCTTCCCTGTTGACAAAGCTTAGTATGCGTGCCTTTGACAATTGGCATATGCTTACCCTTCATCATTGGATACTCTGTGTCTCGAAAAACTTCGACTGCATCATTGTAGGCCATCGACACGTTTTTATTGTATAATCTCAAAAGGTCTTGTGTGGTGAGTGAAGAGACGAGACTAACAAAGCCAGAGTCTTGTTCGTGAATCCTGGTATATAAGAGACTCTGCACAACGATGAAGAGGAGCGGAGATTCGCGTTCCTTTATAAATTTTCAAAGAACGAAAGAGAACCGCGATGTGATCTCTGGCGAGCTCGGAGTACTTGTTCGAGGCAGGCACGTTCTGGGAATGTCCGATATCGACCCACTATTTCCTAATTGGGTCGCGAGTTGAAAGTTGAAGCCGCAGTGAGCAGACGTTGTAAAATTTCTCAGATTGTTTTGGGTCTGGGTCTGATCATCGGAGGCGACAATATATCGTTGGGGTGTGGATCGTGTATACTTTCTCAACACCGAGCTTAATGTCCAGTTGAGTGTAACCACGAGACAGAGAAGAACTTTATCAAGTGACGCGGACAACGAAGTGAATAGAGACCATAAGTGACTCAGAACGTCAGGGAGTGAGCGAAAAGCAAGAGAAGGAGTAATTTTAGAATCAGAGGGACAGAAGGCTTGGTTGACTGCTCAGAACACAAGGGTCGAAGGATCCAGGCTTAGATAAGGGAAGGAAGCACCAGTGAGAGAAGCCGACCGGAGGACAAGCCGACCGGTTCGAAGAAATATATTCCTTGTCGTAACGGCTGTTGATTACATCTATTGGATGAAGTGGTTGAGGCAAGATACGTCTGGTCTGGTTTGGACACAATTCTGGGGAGGTTTCGAGCAAGGGTGGAGGAGCAGGCATGGGGCGGCTCGGTTGAATTCCTGGCCTGGGACAGTATCATAACAAAGCACCACAAAATGTCTTCAACTTGACAGACAACAGCCCACTCGGGTCGGAAAGGCACGCAGAAAAGTGCAGATGTCGAGAATGCGTCCTGTGGCGAGACTTCAAAAAGCCATCATCGCATCCCACGGCACAGCGGACCAGCCAGCATCAGTGAGCAGGGGATGGAAGCTAGCAAACTGTACGTGCAACTCCAATTGACTGCCAAGAAGCATGCACACACATCTTGCCTGCAGATTCCAGATGTCCAGCTGCAGCACAGCACAGACTACCGCAGGTCAGTTACGGTCTGCTGGGATCAAATGGTGTCAACAGTGCCCCCACAACGACACTTGCATGTTGATCGCCTATCTGTCCAGAATCGCTAATCCTGTTCCATGACTCCATTCCGAGAGAACTCTATCTTGATTTGGCTGTACTAAAAGCTGACGGTGGCCAACGTCGAAATCCTCCCCGCCCTCCATAGATGATCTTGATTAAATATCAAGGGTTTCGTTACAAACCACCATAGCCGCCCGCCGACTTTCAGGCTAAGCGAGAATCGAGAGAACTTGACTGGTTCAAGTAGTTGTCACCACCAACAACACTTGGGGCGTAAAATCTCCAATGAAACCACTGGGATGATTATCTATGAGGCTATGATGGTGTCGAGATACTTTTCTGAAGCAGATAATGTTCCTCCGACCAAAGTACCACTCCCAGATGCCTGGATCAGCCGCCCCCAAATACGACTCTTTCGGCAGCCACGCTGACTGGTGGAAGAGTCTGTGCCACCTCACCACTTATATTGACTTGCAGACAATCGAGATCCTAACATCCCACCGGTTTCTCAAAATGCCGAACGATTGAGCACTCGAGCCTTGACGATCTTGAAGCCGTTCTTTCTTTTTGTGTTTCTGAGATTGTGGAATTCGATCTTGACACGGCGCATTCAACATTCCAGAGCTTTTCAATATTGACAGGAACTCAGGACGCATCATCTATCGTTGGATAGATACTTTCAGCTCCTGCCCTCGATAAGCGTCCATCTCAACAGATGACATGATTCCCCCGCATAGACATGTTCATATTTGAGAAGAGGAAGTACAGAACAAAACAGTCGGTAAGAAGGATACATTGAGAAGCCAAGATTCCTGTGTAGAAGGACCAAGACGTCTGCCACCAACATACTGGCTGACTCGCAAGGCTAGTCGTCGCAAGGCTTGACGTGACCCCGCAATCTTTCGAAATCATTCTAGAGAGCTTCGTGGAAGTGTGCGTTGTCTGACATTCCACCAGAAATTTGACCTTGGCCAGCGCCCCTCACTCAAGATAATATATCGCAATTCCAATGGTATTTGTTTGGACCTGGCCTCCAAATGGCCGAAAGAACGATGTGTAGCCACCAGGCGAGACCAAGACTAGAATCTATAATCCTAATGGAGATCTCATGTCTTAGATCTTTTGTCTCAGATCTCGTGTCTAAGGTCTTGGGTCTAAGATCTTGGGACTCAGAACACACGGCTATTTCATGATGCTCATGATTCGTATTTAATGCGGAACTCTGCTATACGACTTTCCCCTCGTAAAGATAGGCATGGAAAAGACACCCTTTTTGGACTAGAGAGACACTTTAAGCCTTTGGAAGCGCCGGAATCGTGAGAAGCAAGGGAGACTCAGCCTGCATGCCTGGCACACCGAAACATAAGGGAGAGAACCGACTGGGAAAGTTTCACATAATGACTCGGCAGTCGATAAAGCACATTTGCAAAGCAAATCTCTCAAACGAGAGTTTCGCAGAGCCAACAAACCAACAAGCCAAGTTGCAAATGGTTTGGTTTTGAAATGGGGTCGTCATTCATCGAATCCCTCGAGAGACTCATCTCTGCTCCTTGTGATGCTTCGGACATGTTGCTGATGCGAAATTCAATGAAACGACTGGAATGTTGGCTTTCACCTGATGCTAGCGAATATGCAACTTGACTGGACGGCATCGTCTCCCGGATACCAACAACCGGGACACAGGGAGCGCCATACATGATGGAGAATGGTCAGTTGGTTTCACCTGGTGGTAAAGGATGCTTACCGGGGCTGTGAGACCATCTCTGGCTCGAGACGAGGAGGCAGGACGGGATTGCTGAGAGTATTGTTGGAAGGTGATTACGAGCTCGCGTACAGACAGGTTACCCAAGGGACTTCATGGTAAGTTCGGGCATCATCTATCGTATTCTTTGCATGATCCACCAATATGCCATATACTCGTTGGAGAAAGATCTTGTCCTTCGAGGTTCCGCCAATCTCGGTACGGTGTACGCGTCGTTCATTCATCTTCAGTACACTACCACTCTTGACCAGATGATCTACCTTCTCTCAAACCAAATCTTCTCCCCATCAAGCTCCTCTATATACTCAATCCCCATAGACGCAACTGTACCATCAGCACCAATTTTGAACTCCGCTCTTAGATTGAACTTCTCCCTCGTATCGAACGTGAAATCCAATTCTGCGACAAAGAAATCCCCGGACGCATGCGTGAGCGTCAAAACATATTTCCACGTTCTGTCTCTGCAATCGATCTGCAGCTTTCCATCCTTGACTTCAACTCCATGAGTTCCCCATCCAGGGTGGAAGTATTCTCCCGCATAAGCAGACAGTCCCAACGTGGTAGGCAGTGGAGGATCTGGCAATTCCGGATAAAGGTCTTCCTTAGTATCGGGCTGGTTTTCTTCACGTTGTTTCTGGAAGTGCTCGTCCCAGTCGAAGCGCTTGTCAAGCGGTACATTCAGCAAATCGTAGAATAAAGAGCAGCAAATTTTCTGCTGTGCCTCGTATCCATCTTGAGCATTGGCAAAGGAAACAAATCCCCATTTCAATCGAGGGATGAAGATCATCTTGCTGGTAAAGCCATTCGTCGCCCCATCGTGTCCAACGATCGTTTCGCCGTGATAGTTGAAAATCTCCCAGCCTAGAGCATAGCATATGTGGCTCATGAACGGCTTCGGCTTTTCATCTGTCACGATGCGTGGCTTAACCAGCTCTTCGTGTCCCTTCTCCGAAATCGGTCCAGTCTTGTTGAGCATACATTTCAGAAATTCGGCGTAATCAAGAGCACTGCTAATCATCTCTCCAGCGCCTCGGCCTTCAGGTTGAACAGGCCACGGTATCTCAAAGTACTCCTTCTTCTCCTTATCGTATCCGTAGCCGACAGCCATGTCTTCCATGCATCCTTGCTTTTCCAGGTCATCACCGGCGGAGCAAGTGCTATTCATTTGCAAAGGGTCCCAGACTCTCTCCCTTAGGAAGTCTGCAGAATACTGGCCAGAAAGGCTTTCGACAAGATGGGCGGCTACTGCGAACATGACGTTATTGTACTGGTATGTGGTTCTAATGGGCCGATTCAGTGGAAGATGGCGGAGCTTCCTTGTCACTGATTTAGGGGTATCAGGTACTCTTGCTTCAGTCCCATAGCATGCATCGTCGCAACTGTACCGTTGATTAATGAGATTTCTATGTTTAGACGGCGCAGCTGAGACGAAGATACATACGGAGGCAAGCCAGATCGATGGGACAGAATGTCCTCAACCGTGACTTGATTCGTCCTGCTGTCTGACAGCACGAAGTCATCGCCGATCAGATTCGCAACCGGTGTGGTCCACTGAACTTCGGGGAACCGCTCGTCGTCGTCCACAAGCAAAGATATGGCAGTCGCAGTAAATGCTTTCGCCATGCTTCCCGCATTGAACAGCGTGTCTGGCTTGACAGGCTTATCAGGATAGCGACTGTAGCCATATCCCTAAAGTACTCAAGCGCCGTCTTTGTGATTCGGGGAAGTTGGGGGACATACTTTTGCCATGACTGTATCGTCTTTAATTACGGCGATGGATAGCCCGGGGACATTCCATCTGCTCATGGTTTTGGAAACCAGGTCGTCGAACGCAGAAGTGAAGCATCCATCTCTGATCAGAGTTAAACCTTCTGCCATTGTTGGATTAAATGTTGTAAGTATTTTTGCGTACTTAGAATGCCGCGTATAAAGTCTTCAAAATTCCACGATGTGGAAAAGGTCAGTCGTCGAAACTACCCATTAGGCAGCAGGGTTTAGATTTTATACGATGAGAAGACCTTCATATGCAGATTGACTGTCAAGTCATGAGCATTTGAAATGACCTTCGATGCGGGGTGACTCACCTGTTATACGAGTTTTTAAAATCTCACGGTCGCACGTAGACTGCATAGTGCATACTGGACTTGGAAAGGAAAATGCCGCAGCACTACCCGCAGTAGTGATCCGATAGCCCAATCCAGCCGGAACTTATATTATAAAGATGTGCTCCATGAACTCAAACAATGAGCAGTACCTACCGAGCAGAAATTATTAAGAAGACGATCTCACCGAGTATAACATATCTTGCTTCCGTCTGACATTTTTCAGCTACAATCCTCGAGACTCCCCAATCGGGTCGGTCTCCCCGCTGTCAAATTTCTCTTCTGTGATATCTTCTTGTACCAGCCAGTCGAGCGTAATGCATCCAGGATGGCGGAACATGTGAGTCATAGCCATCAGTCTATATCCTTTCTCTTTGCCATCACCAAGTTCCCTCGGACAAGCTAGAAACATGCCTGTTGGTTGGTGTATTAGACACGCATTTGCAAAGAGCATACAGAGGGATAGGTATGGAAAAAGCGCATTCAAAGTAAATTCGTAGAGGAACGACAATAACTTACCAAGGATCAACTCCGGCGGCGTAAAGTCTAAAGCATGAATTGTCTCCAAGTCCGGCCAATGCGTGAAATCAACAGTTGTAAAATTGCCCGTGTATGGCTTGAAGAACTCCACCGGAATCTCAGCACCGTACTCAACCTCGCCGCTTTGCTGAACGAAGACGGCGTTACTTTGACTTTTCAATTTTGGCGATGAGAAGGATAGAGTTCCTGGAGAGGAGCTGTTGATGATGAAGACTGCGCGGCCTTCTGTGGGGAGCGGCTCTGCAGGACTCCGGATTGGTATGCCGAAGTAGCCGCGGCCCTGAGTGTGGTTAGTTGGAATATAAAGAGTTGATGGAAGGAGACTAACTGGTTTTTCCGGTATGGGGAACCATGAGACGTATTGGTGATTCAGCGGGAAGTTGTCGAGCCAGACTTGTAATGTGAAATTCCTGGTGGAAGCGTGTGAGGGGACGACTGTTTGGGAAGCGAAGAGGAAAGTTGAGAAGTAGGTCATGAGCCCCATCTTGACAATGGAAGCACTCTCTTTTCAACGAATCAAGTGTTTGTAAGGATTGGATTCTGGACTGCTCACTTGTTGTTTTGTTGTTGTTCGTGGAAGAGGTGGGGACCTAGAATAAAGTTGACGGGGGCTGTGCCCATGCCAAGGATCGCCATACTACTGCACGAGTTGCACAACCAAAATCAGAAATTAGGAGTATTCCAAATGCTTTCATTGAATGTTGTTGATAGAAGGACCTCTGTAGATATGTGATGTAGTGGGGCGGGGGAGGGGCGAGCTATCTTAAAAAGTTCAACAACATCCAACCATCCGCAGAAGTCTACGCCTTTCCAGAGTTCCAAAACAAGTGGATCATTTTCCAGCGACCTTGAATTCGACTTCTTTCAGTCCTCGTTTTAGTGGGAAGAATCTATGACTGTACCATTTTGCTGAAGTTCTCAACGTCAAGTCGCATACAGAGCTCCAGATCCACAAGACCATGGTCTATGCTGCGTCTTCCACCGACATGAGGAGGAATCTTGTTTGAGAATAGAACAGGTCGAACCATATTGTGGCATGAGGAGCCTGGACGACGGAAAGATCCTCGTTGGATGGCAGCAGTCAAGCTGCTGAGATGTGGATGGTCGCATCCGTGCCTGGTAGTAGTCCTTCATCGCTGAGAATGGCAGTCCCAATCCACTTCAGACCTTTGCAGTTTCCGCTTTGAACAGAAAAGAGCATATCTGCTGTTGCTTGCTCAAGACTCTCAGAGTAACTTGACTCAAGCACTGTGTTTGCTGCAGCCAACATCGTCTCAGAGACTTAGCTGACTACTCCACGAATTGGGGGACATTGCGGCGTCCTGCTAGAAGTGGATACAAGTCACAATGTGTGTCTGCAGAAGGGAGATGCTTTCCTTAAGATGAGTCAACGATTCTGAGGCAGTGTAATACTTGAAGTACTGACTAGCCGTTGCCGGACATCGGGTCAATTATATCCACACAGACATCGATTTGGACTTGCGCTTGACTTCGGTCGTAGATATGTGCTGTTTTGTTGTTAGATTGACACGAAAGGGAGCTCAGCACTATCTCCGAAAGATAGCTTGAACCATCCCAAAGGCGCTCAATACCAATCCCAAGATCAGAGCTCATACTGTCTGCAGAGCACGCACTTGACCGTGGATAGCGTAAGCTCGAGGCGTTTGCACAGCAATCATCACGCGAGGAAAAGGCGAGGGCGAGACCACAATGTCGACAAATTCTGAGCAAAGGCAAGTAACAAGTCCGGTAGGCCGCCATGATAGGAGCTTAATGATGCTCCAATAATCAAGGTAAGCAGTTCGTATTCGTTATTCGAAAGGCCGTCCTATAGTGACGAACTTCCAGATGTCAAATTTACTTGTCGCACTATTGCAGGTCAACAATATACCTGACGCCGCAAGTGAACCGGTCCGTTGCACCAATATTCGAGACGCTATGGCTTCGTCCATTCAAAATCAGATCTGGTACGATCGACTGAACGGGTCGTCTCAACCACGGAGTGAATGAATTCCTGCCTGCCCGGAGAGTTGATGTCAACAAACGGAGAGATGACTTCCGATTACCCCATGAATGACTGATATCAAGCAGCGTGTTAAGCATATCTAATGCAGGAACGAAAAATCCGGGGTGGCTTACTCAATACTAATTGGATCGAGTTCTGCCAGTCGGGTCCACTGCCGGGCAGAAAATTCCCGCGAGCAGATGCCGTCCAGCTACCTACTTTGCTTGTGATGCAGATGCTGAGGATGAAACTCAAATTCTTTGTTCCAAGGAACTACTTGGTATCGAGGCTTGTATAAGAGGCTGCAGGAGTAATGGGTAAAGCGGTGCCCGGCTCGTGGAACGAGCAACTGATGCAGAGAAAGCATTTATCAAGAATATGCTGATGTCGTCTCAAGTTCCGCGACCCTGGCCAGCAGTAGGCCGCACTCGACTTTTGAGAACTCTGCGTCTCGGTGGACTGTAACGAGAATAGTAGGCGTCGGTGACCCGTTTCTCCAGATGAAGTTCTTCGTGATCTCTGATTTTCGCAATCAGCCGCACTCAACTTGTTACTCAATATGCGGACCTCTTGATTCTCATCCGGACTTCCATCACAAGGGGCTGTAACTGAAAGAAAATTCGAGAGGCAGGGCAAAATTTGAAGGACAGGAAAAGCGTCTCGTGAAAGTAACGTAGTGGTATGCAGATATGCCAGCAACTATGCAGCCGAATGCCGTTGAATAGATTGCAAATAGCGCCTTGCTTCAGTTTAGCACTCTGTAACACGATAGATCTTTGAGGTTAAGCACAGTGCCGTTCGTCCTGTCCGGTACCGAAAGTCCATAGAGTGAATGAAGATTAAAGGCTGCTTGTATCGATGGATAACAGCCGGAGTACAGTCGTCTGATGTTCACGCCTAATATGGAGCGCTCGGAGACGAGGAACGAGCCTGAGACCTTGCTCGACGGTCAATATAAGATAAATGGACCACAACAAAGGACGAAGTGAAAATGCGAGGCGTCTAATTTTGGAGCAATAAGGAAGAAGCAGCATTCGCAAACGTAGGTTATGATAGCAGCTCGCGATATCATAAATATTGTCTGTATACACGAGGCCCGTGTCCTACAGCGTATTGAACCTCGGATACTGAGGTCATCATGACCTGAATTGGGATCCCCGTCTTGTCATCGATATCTGCCTCCAAGGATAGGCCTCGACTCAATATTGCGTTAATTTAACTATTCAGATGGATCGAGGAAAACTTTCCAGCCGACATAATGTCTCAGAATCATTCTAAACAATCTGCAATCGATCACTCGATCGGTCCAGATGTATATCCAGTAACCTGTTAAGATCTAGCCTTTGATATACTTCGAGGTCTCCTATATTTGGCCAGCATGCAGCTTCGGCCTACGTGTGATTCGTTGCGGACTACTTGCAGGTGCACGCAGGCAGGGTCCCATGTATCCCAAATACTGGGGCTTTTCATAATTGTCATCGCAACCGAGAACTCGGAAATCCGGTCCGAAAGAGTGCAGTAGTGAATTTTGCACAACCGAGTACGATGAGACTCTGGAGTATAATCTGTGTAGTTATTGTCGACAATTTCGATGCTGAAAGAAAGATCTAGACGTGTGCAAGTAATAACAGTTGATACAAAAGCTCGTGAATGTTAGATGAAAGGGGGACGCCGCTCGCAAAAATGTGCCTGGATTCCCTGGACACGGTGCGGGATCTTCCCGCATGTCGGATCTACCTACTGCACAAGGGAGGTTTAGCCAAAATGTTGACAGCCTCTTCGAACTCGTGGCAATCCAGGATGGAAGATTTTGGAGGCCCATCGATTCTACCTGCTCTAGTTGGATATGATCATCACTTTCGCTACTGCGACAGTGAGCCACTTGTAGGGCTTACCACTACACCATATTCTCCTGCCGGCCTGTCAAGAGCAGTAGCTACTCCCCGAAATTTTCAGGTTGGCCGAGGTAGAGAGCGTATTAAGTACCCAAGAGGCTGACGGAGAATTTTCTCGGTCCGGTTCTTCACGCTTCACAGCACCAGCAGCGAGCAGTACAGACCCAACGACTCAACGGTCACTCGCGCCATTCGACTCTGCTAATAGTAGGAGAGATCTCCTGGCCGTGTTGTACGTAGAAGACGCAGTCTTCTACACTTTGGTATATGATCCAGATGGGCTCGACGTCTCTTGTCTTCCTTTCTCTCGTCCCTCCTAAAATCTCTCGAAGTATTTTTCAGCAGATCGATCGACAGAAGCGGTAATTGCAGGGGCTTTCGGATGTGGCCTTTCTGGTGGGGTCCTCGCGCTCGGAAGATTCGACCCGTGGAGGATGTGCGACGGGGTATGGAAGACTCGCTTGGGGCAGAGCAGGTGTCTGAGTGATACCGAGCCGATATCGAAGTCGGGTCAAGGAGGACTTGAAGACACCACGTGAAAGAAAGTACGGAGAACAACTGGGTAGCATTTTGTGTTCGGGAATGCCTTCGGCTTCTGTTATCTGTATCCGAAAAGTCTCTAAAGTGAAGCAGTTGCGGAAAAGTTGGCCGCCGTATCTAGGTAAGAGACGACTTCTGCAGCCAGCCAGCCACAAAAGACTGTTTTGAGTCAAGAACGACATCAACTGATGTCAACTGATGATAAACGACTCGACTCGGTTAACTCCAACTACGTCAGCAGGCGCTTCGCAGGGACTGTTGTTGGATGCTCGTCAACTTTTGTTCTTGCCTCTTCAGGAATCATGGTCTTCCAATGATATGTTCAGATGAGTTGATATCTGTTGCGTGCAAAAGTACCAAGCTATTTTCAGTATGAGGTTGTAACTAGGGCGCATGATATCTCTGTCCCTAGAAAGCGTATGTCTCTAACATTTAGCTAGGGTCCTGCTGGCGTGCCCCGTTTCCTCCGCCCACATCGATTCATCGCGTGGCATCGAGGACGGCTAGGGACTGTGCGTCGTTGCTCCTGCCACCAACAGGGTCCTAAAATGTGAATCCTGGTTCTTCTTGCAGAATTAATCCTTGCCCTGCAGTAATAACCTAAAAGTTTCTTGAATATTGAAAACCACTGGACTTTTGAGTCTTTGACATTGCTAGAAAGCCCCACGGTTTGGACTTCATGTCTCAACTTTCAGACTGAAAAGCGAATTCCAGCAAAGCGACGGACACTAGCAGCATCTTCAGCAACGTCTGGTCGTGCCGGGTCCCAAACAACTCTGTTTTGCCTCCGATGAAGATCCCATCATCCACGTTCCTGGGAGAGTTGGACTGTCGTGCTCGCTTGCCTTGTCCCAATCGAGGAAGGATGGCGATGCCACTCAACACAAGTCTCAAGATGCCAAGATGATCGGCCTCTCCCCATAAAATACCACACGACCATGATCCATCGTCAGATCTTCGTTTTGTCGAAACCTTCAGGCTCCGCACGTGCCAATCAAGACCCCTCATTTCTCCAGCATTGTGGATCTGTCAATTGCTGGACCTGGATTTGCCTTCTTTTGACCCCTCTCCTCGCCATTTACCATATCCCGGTCCCGCGAAGAGATCAACCTCAGGAAAGCTGATCGACAAGACGCCCCAACGATCAAGGCTTGACAGCCGTGGGGATCTATGATCCTCACTGCAGGCTGGAACGAGCTCCGTTGTACCTTAATTTCTATAACTCTTACAGCCAATGAATCAGCAGCTAGATGGCAGGAGACAAGGAAGGTGAGGTGAGCCGGCAAAGTGCAAAGCAAGTGCCTGACATGACATGCCAATATCAGTAATAATGGATTCAGAGAGGCATAATGGAGCAGGGGACGACGCCCGGGTCGAGGCCTTTCGGTACCCATGCTATTGGCCCCTGTTGCGGCGGAAGAAAACCCAGGGATGGCTGAGGAAAAAGCAGAAATCGTGAAATGGGGTGTTAGGGTTATGGATGATATCTTCCAAGAATTGAATCAACGACGAATAGAAATGCTGGAGCTGAGCTGATTGTGGTACAAGCAGCTTTGCAAAAAAAGACAGGCCTGCCACTGACACATAGACTGGATAGGGTCGGATTGGCCAGCGCTAGGCAGTCGGTGGCTTGACCTTTGGCATCCAGAGGCCCCACGGTGCAGTCTGCTGGGTTCTTTTGGTATCTGGTGTCGGCTGATCGCAGGGCTACTCTATTGGATGTTGGGGCAGGTGGGTGGATGCGCCCGCTGAAAGTGCACCGCTGTCATCAGGGAACTTGAAGCTGGGTTTTTCGCTTACATTCCGCTTAGGACAACCCCTAAACGACTGTGGTGCACTGGTGGTCCTGATGGTGCTGTGGCGCAACACTAAACTGACTATCGAACGCCGATGCCCTGCTCAATCCTCATGGCGGATGGCGGAAGGAGGCCCTGCAAATCGCCGACATGCGAAGCTGACGTTCGTGGTGGAGCGTTAGGGGGCTCACGGTTCTTTTGGTGCGCGCTTGGGAGCTGTCAAAGAACTTCCGCCTAGTGGTAGTAAGTGGATATCGTCCCAACGAGGGCAATGTAGGCCGGAATCCTGGCCACCCCGGTCCTTTGTCTGTGGTTTGAGAGTGAAGAAGCCCAATCTCTGACCCTTTGAGGCTGTTGGCAAGGGCGGAGGTCCGTATAGCTGCCTCTTCAATTTGTCCAGGGCGTGAACATTGCCGAATTGTGCCTAGTGTAGAAGCATGATGGCCATTGTGTTATTCAACCTTGTCGCCGCCGGAACGGGTCTTCCAAGCAGTCTGCTCAACATCGACCCAGAACTCAGGTCCTGCCTCCTAGCCAGCTATCAGCAAGGAGGGGCCCCTTTCAACATTCCTATCTAGTGTAGACTAACTCCTAGAACTGGGTAAGTGGGAGCGAGTTAGATCCGAACGACGACATCAGAATAGAAGTGATGGCGCCAGAGAGACCAGGGTTGCCATGTTGAGAAAATATGCTAAGGCTGCACAGGCTGGGACGGTGGATTTCAAGCTGACAAGCATCGAATTGATCCGTCACGAATTTCCAGGGGGTAGCTTGGCCTTAATGTTACCCAATCTCGTGGCGTCGCAGACGAACCTCCAATGTTCGACCCAAGTCTTAAGACTGCTCTTGATGATCTTTCAGATATGCTTCTTCTGGAGCTTCCCCGACTTCTTTGCCACTGCAAAATCCTTTCCTGGTACTCGAGGATTCTCTTCGGTCCTGGACTAGCCTTCTGATCTTCCTCCTTCACTTGCTTAAGGCCATCTATCATCGGTTTAGGTCTGCCATCCTTCTCCTCCTCCTCCATTCCTACCTAAGAACTTTCACACAACCACAAAGTCACTTTTGTGGGATCAGGAAGGGCCTCAGGAACTATGCTGCAAGTGGCGTGAAGCCTCCAATTCCCATTCGTTGTCGACACAGTTGAACACCTTTTCTCCGCGACGCTGCTTATCCCACAAAGACAAGAAGCGACTGGCCTACCTGCCGCGTGCAATTAGCACAAATCCTTACTACTGCAGCTCAAGCCACAGACAGTCTTTTCGTCTCCGCATGTCTTACCCCTTCTTGATTGAAGATACAAAGCGCCCTCGAAGACCACTTGAGACCGGCATACTTGGTTTCGGTGCCCTTCTTTACCGCCCGTGTTCCTCCCTCCGCCTTCAACGCCAGTAAAAGTGCCGCAGCCAGCTTAAATCGACCTCACACGTCTTTCGGTCAGCTCGCTTCCTTGCTGCAATTGACTCCAATTTGATCTCAAGAACATTGCCAGTCGGGGTATTCAGCAATTAAAAATTTGACAAGCAAACCATCACCTGCATCCCATTTTCAGGCGGGGGAATTTCCAACAATTCTTGGAAAGAAACGTCTCCCTGTCCAATATTAGAACCGCATTCTCAGGACCGAAGCGCATGGGTAGCAGTCGCAATTGATGGCAGTCTCTGTCCAAGCACCATTCTATTCGAAGTCCGGCATGTGGAATCTGGGCGAACCCCCAAATACATATTCATCTTCAGGACCAGAAGACAATCCAGCTCCAATGTCGTATCAGTATCCACTGCCGAACTCTTTGGAGCATTCGAATATGATCCCCGGTTTCACCCATCCTTCTTTGGACCACACACAGCCATCCTCACCTGCTCAGATGAAGCCGGACTCGCCCAGTTTGAAGAACAGAGGAAATGCAGCTGCATCCAAGTCCGCAAAGATCAAAAGATCAATGTCGACGCCAAATGTTCGTGGTCAAGCATCGGCCGATGCAGCTGCACTTGCCTTGTCTGCTGAGAAGCGGAGGAATAAACTCGGTTACCACAGAACTTCTGTGGCATGTGGTATGTTATTGCGAAAATATAATCGCGGAAAGGAGCATTTAACTTCCCCAGAACTAACGCGCAGCGTGTAGGCCACTGCCGACGAAGGAAAATCCGGTGCATTGCAGCCCCAGGTGATCCTCATAACCGATGCTCGAACTGCATCAGATTGAAGAAGGAATGCAACTTTTATCCGGTCGACCAACAGCCCCCTCCAGAAGCTCAGCGGAGAGGGTCAAAGGCTCAAAGTGGAACCGAAAGAGCCTCGGAAGAGTCTTCTCCATCGAATTCCTCGGGCCAGGTACAATCAGAGATTTCGCAGAATCTCCCATATCCCCATCTCAGCATGCCCCCAATTCAGGATCTTGGTGGCCCTCAAATGAAACGCCAGAGAACGGAAAGCTTCTCGCCAGAAAACAAGGGCAAGGATCTTCACTCTTCTTCACTCTCCAGATTTCCTAACAACCCCGCAGTTGTGACCACTTCTCGAAATTTTGAATACACACAACCAGCACACCATGGAACTACCAATTGGATGGCCCCTGACGCATCACCAAGTACGGCCAACCCGAGGACAGAGTCGTCCCAACCTTACTGGAGAGTAAATCCACAAGACTCGCCTCTGACTCCCGCGTTCTCCCCATTTACGCCTGGCCTTCAGATTCCACCCCCACAAAATTGGCCAACCCCTCATCCTGAAGCCAGTCCACGGGAAGATCCTGGATGGTCGGTGCCCCAGCGTTCCATCTCCTACAGCAATCTAGAAGGTCTCCACAGCCAACATCAGAATACTCAGTATGCACAGTATCCACCGCCTCCCCCAATCAACGATCATTATACGACAAAGCCTCGCGTTCTTCAGTCTTCGGGCATGTATCCACCCCCAATACAGACATCTGCAAGCACTGTAGCTAGCCATGATCCAATATCAGCAACCTCGAGCGAACCACATCAGCATCCGCATTCAGCTCACTCCCTGCCCCCGGTTCCATTTTCAAATTGGCAACAGCCATACTCTTACCAGAAGCCAGCCAGCGCTGGACCCGACCACTATCCCGGGTGGAATGGACCACAAGGTGGACAGCAACACCTTCCACACCTTCAGAGCGATCAAGATCATCCACCACCACCGCCTGGCTATGGCTATGGAGATCCCTCGAATGGAATGTATTATCCGCCCCCGCATCAAGGGCGTTAGATAATGGGGAACAGAAGAGGGGAGGGTTGAGTCTGTTTAGCCGATCACCCACTGGGGACTTCCGGGAGTACTTTGTGATGAAGGAAACCTAGAGAAGGACATTTTCATAGTAACAAGGATGTACGATATCCACGAGAAATGAGGCATTCAGGATGTGAAGCGAACATGATCTGCTGGGCAAATGCCAGGGTATGGAAGAACAGTATGATGGTTGCGGGCTGCCAATCCCCAATACGCGGTTCAGGTGTCAAGCCTTGACTTCCGCGACAGAACCAAACATTATCGCCTCAGGATGATCGCAGACGGATCGAGCCAGCAGCCCGAACAAGTAACGCGCAACAGTACTGAAGATGAACTTTAGAGAGCAACTAGAGAAAATGATAAAGGGTCCGATTTTGCACCTCCGAGCGCGAACTCACGATCTTGGTAGACTGTAGAGTTGGATGTAACGAGATGGCGGTGAACACCGAGACGCAATCTACACTGTACAAGTAACGACACGCAACGACCAAAAACAAGATGAAAAGGCAGGAATTGCAGGCTGGAGCATGAAAGGTACGGAAAAGGAGTGACTGGAACAGGTAACGGTTGGGGAAGGGGTCTATATGTATGTATAGGTGCAAATATGGGATGGGTTGGATGGACAGGCAGACGGTTGAGGGGGCTCGAAATCGGACAACGCATCCATGAAAATTGCAGGGAAAGTACATTGTACTGTATAAAGAGCGAGAGCGACGGACTAATCGAGGAGTTTGGTTTCTTGATAGGTATACTTCGAATCTAGTGAGGTGCTGCCTTGCTTGAATCAAGAGCGGGTTTTTGGATCATATGTCTTGGAGTTATGAGAATGAGATGAGACCAAATTGTGAGACGGACGGCACTCAAAAGCTACAGTTCGGCACTTGTCTTTTCTATCCCATCTTTGCAGATGCAGCTTCCCGGCCGACATCGATCGTCGGCAGGCATCATCCCGAGATAGGGTGCCAGTGACCAACCTGCATAATGTCTGTTCTCGCGTGCACAACATCACGATTTCATGCATAACAAACAATCATGCACAAATTCTGGAGCCTCGAACTCAAGGTGTCAAAATCTTGGCACCGCCCGGAGCTCCACCCCTGCAAAGCGGCCGACCTTTTCATCCATCCCGCTCCCTTGACAGCTCGATAGTTATCCCTCCGCTCACATCGCGTCCCTCCACTCCATCCGTGATCCTTCAACCCCACGCTGTCTGTCACCCATCCCCTACCTACCCAGCCAGCCAGCAACGTCACAGAAATAAGCAAATCAGTAACAGCCAGCCAACGAGGCCCTCACGACGAAGCACGCCATCAGGGCATAGAGAAGAGCGACGTTACACAGAGCCCATTCGCAAGATGCCGCTATCGAATCACTTCCATGGAATGTTTGAGGTGGGTGCGCATTCCTCTTCACTCGTCTCTATCTGCAAGTAGTTTCCAAGTTCGGAGGCTCGAAATTCAAAGCTCAATCTCCACTTTCTTCATGCGCCTTGCTTCTCCAACATTATCTCCAATACCCTCTTCTTTGCGAGCTCCCTTCGAGCACTGGCTGCACCGCGTCCTCCCTTGGTCCAACCCCGCCCGTTGTCTATCTTCCACAGCCAGAACAGGGTTGGGTACTGTTGCTGAAGGAAGTTTCAAGCCAGTCCAGGGAGAATAATTCACAAGGGAGGAGTGCGCAATACGAGATTTGGGGATAGGGGCACAGCGAACAGAGAATATCGAAGATGGCGTCGTTGCTGAATGTTCTACAGCCACATCCGGAAGACAGGCTTCATCTGCGACTTCATCGGGCAAGGAGCGTGGTGTTGACAGCGCAAGAGTGAGTCTCCCTTTCTCAGCTTTGTTTACCTCTTCCGGTCTTGAAACACACCACGAGTTCCACTGGCTTGCCACTATCTGCTCTTGTTATCTCCAGTATCTTCAACAGCAAAAGAAAGCAAGCAGGAAATGCAAGATACACTTCCACATACCAAATCAAGCTAACACACTGTTTCCACAGACTCGTAGAAATACGCGCCGCGCAACGAACTTTTGAAGGCGCATATATCCGTACTGCACTAGGACAATTCTCATTCGCGCTAGTAGTTCTCAAGATCTTTACAGCGGAGTTCTATAGTATTGGTGCGCTATTCGCCACATATGGGGTGGGTGTTTTGATGGTCAGTCTGTATAGGAGGTATGAGGGGAATAGACAGTTCTTTAGTGAAGTGGGTGAGGATGGATTGGGGAGGAAGAAGTTTAGGACGAGTGGAAATGCCGTAGTGGTGTTGACGGCGCTGAGTGTTGCTGCGTATGCAAGCTTGATCGTTTTGACGGCTAGGTTGGAGAGTTAAAAGGCTCTCGACATATTGCCTCAAATCTGAAAGTCGAACCGGAGACTGGTTAGGACATACCTGCTTGGTAGCGCTCAAAGGGCGCAGATGGTGGGCATATGCACAGCTATCAGGTCTGAGGATGTTATCGAACGATCATCGAGCCGGACGAAGAGAATCATTTACTCAAGGGGCCGGCGTCGGGCTGGGCGAAGCTGATCGGCTTCGACGCGACGTTGAAGGTACCAGGGAAAGGCATAGGAACTCGATGTGCATCTTTGAGCACATCTCAAAGAGAGTCAGTAGCCTGCGAGTCCCTGGCAAAGACTGAACCTGAGACTGTTCGATACTGAAAGTCAACCACGACGTCTGTCACCTTTACTCCTCGAAGACAGGTGTCTGCATATTGTGTCATCATAGCATTTCCAATGCATCTATGCCATGCCAGATAGCTATGTTCACATTGAAATTCACACCATCGAATCTCGGACTTTACTTTCCTCCTTTTCACATAAAGTTTTTCGAATCCTCCTTTCCACATTCTCCTTTCCACAAACTCCCTCACTCCCTTCCTTCCTTTCTTCCACCTTCTTCTTCACCTTAATAGTCTACAACCTATATCTAAACCCGCCATTCAGCACAACGACTCCCCCACCAGCAGCAACATCCACAATCTCCTCCACACTCGGCTTCGCCGCATCGCTGATCTCGATATTTTGCTGTGTCTCAAGGGCGTCTAGTTTCTTATTCTCATGCACGAGGCATTGTCGGAGAAGGAGCGTCGCGAGGATGCAGAGGGCGCAGAATGCCGCTGTGGAGTGTTAGTATAGGTGGTGAAAGGAAAGGGGTTAAGCGAGAAGATATTGTCAGATGAGGCGAGTCGAAGAGAGGTTGGGAGTTGGGGAATGGGGAATGTGTGTGGGGTAAAGTGTGCTTACCATTACAGCACATAGCCGCGAGATAGCGTGGACCGTCGGATTTGGGATACATGTATGGCGAGTATATCTGTGCGAAATTACCGATTGTGTTGACGAGCGCTATGGCTGCTGCACGCTTCTCAACTGGGCGAGGGAGCTAGTAGTGATATTAGTTATTGCTTTCTGCTGTCTACTCCTCAAATTAAGATGGGAAGCGAGAGGAGACAGCACTCACAGTACTCGAGATCCAAGCCAACGCAACATTGTAACTCCCATACACACCTCCCAGCATCAAAAACAGCGCCACATATCTTGCAGCTAGCACTTCTGTTGCGGCAGCAATGATGAACCCAGACATGCCGAACGCCATGGGTATGACAATGTGGAAGCAGCGCTCGCCACGCTTGTCACTGGAGTAGGAGACTGTGAGGGCGACGATGGTGGCGAAGACGTAGGGTGGAGCGACGAGGAGGAGGGTCTGTACTTTGGTGTAGCCGAATGTTTTGACGAGCGTGGGGATGAAGGATGTTACGGCGCCGGCGGAGGTCTTGGCTATGATGATGAGGCTGGCAAAAGGAGTGTCAGTTCTTGGATGTTGACTTTGAGCATTGAACAGCAGGAGGGGGATGGAGAACGGTGTAGGCGAGGAGGTAGGGTGTAGGCGAGGAGGAAAGAGAAGCTTACGCGAGAAGCCAGACTTTGTAGTCGAGGACAGCCATCCTCACACCTGAGAAGATGGAACCACGCTCAGTATCATGACTTCCACTCGTATCTTGGAGGCGCTTCGTTGCCAGTGCGCGTTCCTCTGGGCTGAGCCATGCGGTCGTATGCGGGAAGTCTGGAATCACGAAGCTGATCGGTCGGGTCAATTGAGTAGGTCCTTGTGGATATTCAGAGGGGTAAGTTACTTACATTGCACAGAAAGCGATAAAAATCGTTATCGATCCTTCAATGATGAAGAGCCATCTTTCGCACAATTGTCAGACTTGATCGAGACTGGCGGAGGTCAAAGTGAACAAACCTCCAAGATTCAAGACCCATCGATCCATCAAGACCAGACTCGACGCCAGCTCCAATCAAACCACCAAACCCTCCTGAGAGAAGACTTCCTGCGTAGAGAATGGATGTTCGTAAAGCCAGTTCTTCGCGGGTATACCATGAAGAGAGAAGGAATAGGGCACCTGGGAAGTATGGACTGTCCTATGGTCAGCAAGGTCTGGATTGGCATGGGGTGACTGACGCTTCGACGAAGCCTAGGAAGAAACGAACGAGTACCAGACCAGTAAAGTTCTGGACTGCTGCTGTACTGGTAGATACAATTCCCCAGATTATCATACATGTTGGCTGTCTGGTTGTTAGCCGTGATTACCTTGAGATCGGTTGAAGTTTGTTTCACCAGGTAGATACTAGGTCTTGTTCGTGTGATGAAAGCATTGGACGGGATCTGAAGAGCGATATAACCAGCAAAGAGAACTGAAATGGCAGTATTGAATTGGTTCCCTTTAAGGCCCAAGTCGACATCAAGACCTTGGATACGAGCGTTTGCTAAAGCGTTGCGATCAAGGTAGCTATTATGCGTCAGAGGGGAAGTCCAAGTATGGTTTCAATCAACCTACTTCATGACGATCATGAGAATTAGACAGGGCATCAATCTCATATCGATTCTGCGGACCAGCTTCTTCTGCTTTGCAACATACTCTACTGGGTCCATCGCCTCGATGAGGTCCAACTCCTCCAACGTGGGGGGTTCCGTTCTGGCCATGGTGAACATAATGAAGTATTGTATGGGGAAGAAAGGGCGGGCAAATGAAAGGAGGAGGTGTAAGAGGAATCTAAAAAGCCTTTAAAGCTCAAGGAGGAGCACAATATATAGGGCCTCTCAGGACTGATTACGAATTTACTCCACTCCATACTCTGGGGGCATTCGACCCCGCGTTATCAACGACCCATGATGGTCGGGGTATGTTCCGAGAACTTCCATAATTTGACATGATATTCATACCTTCGGAAGAGCATTCGCTGTTTTGAACGGATGTATCCGCTGTTCTAGCCAAGTATCGCAGGTCTTAGCATGGGTCCCTTCACGTTCCAGTACTAGTTGCGCGAGGCTCGGGGGAAGACCGAGCGGGGGTGGATACAGAAAACAAGAGTTGGCTGGAATGCTTGAATATTGAAGAATGGGGGATTGACGATGCCTGGTTGCTTCCCCGAACAAAGTATATATATGCCAAGAATCTCATTGTTTGTTCCACGGATATTCGCCGAGTAAAGGTTAATTCATGGGGTGGACCCACGACTCAACAATAGCTCAACTCGGAGCCGGTAGATGAAGACTTCCTCACCCCTCGTCATATCAATGGATACCATGTAGCATTTATCGTAACGCTGAAAATCCTAAGTTCGCTGGCTGCTCACTTGATTATTAAAGTCTGGACGAAGTATTGCGATATGTTCTTTTCTACCCGGGTGAGCTTGCTCGAACAGGCTTGACGTATAGATTTGCGGCCTTATCATGTGCACTAGGGCTAAGATCAATAAGACTAGGTACGTAAACAAGTTTTAACGCAAATGACAAAGGCTGACTCTACGATCATTTGGAAGGCAGATAGACGCAGAGCTAGAAGCGCCGGTGTGGGGAAGGGAACGATGTCTTGGCTCAAGCTTGTGCAGCGGCAGCGACGATCAAAGTTCCACTTCAACCGGGCGGCTCTTTGCAGGTGTTTTGATCATTCTCTTGCAACAACCCTGTAGATATCTGAGCCTTGCCAAAATACGGATCAATTGGTATTTCGAACTTGTCGTGCGACAGTTGACAGAGGCAGGGTAAACTCGCGAAATGACGAGCCAAAGATCTCTGTGTACATTGTACACCAGCTGGTCGCATGAAGTCCATTCCATCATCCAGTGAGCCAGCGGCTCAGCCCAAGTTTCATACTTAGGAAACTTTTCCCAAGGAGAACAGAGCCCTGCGGCCTAATTTCCTTCAAGTGCTGGTGAAAATGATTCGCCAGCTCTCTGCTCAAGTGCTGGCATGCAGTTACTCAATCGACATCGCACAGAGACATTCGGGAGCCCGGAACTCGTTTGTGTTTCAGCTGATTTTGAGATGGCATGTCATGTAGGAGATGCGATCATAGCCCCTGCGAAGCCTCAATAGCCGTGGGACCATGGCCTTTTGTTCCGCAGAATGGACCGCAGTGAGGTCCCAGCAGTTTGGACTGGCCACGGGATTGGCTGGTTGGACGAGGCTGTTGAGGAGACAGACAGAGTGGATGGTGCTGAAGCTGTGACGTGCTGCGGATAGGATACAAGCTTCTCATCTCGTTCGTGCGAGTGCCATTGCATGTGGCTGTGCTTGGATTCGATGAAGTCACGAATTGCAGGTGGTCATTGTACATGCGGTGTAGAGGGCTGGGTTGGATCTCGCAAATGATCCAACCGATCTGGTGTGATGGAAGGCTGGAGGTGTGCTTCTGTTGTCCGCGGTAAAGCAGAGGGCATTCAATTTAGCGAGTCTTTCATAGTGGACCTTCCCTGTCCAAGTCCCCTGACCGAAGATGTTCGGTGTCCCGATACCGCTAAATCAAGCTTCTCCACACGCCGAGTACAGAACCTTGAAGCTAGCTCAGCGCTTCGCTCTCTCTTCTTCGAGTTGCATGGGCAGGCCAGGTTGGCAAGCACCAAAAATACTACAATGGCTGACGTATGGTTCAAGAGCCAAAGTTCCATTCCAAAGTCGAATGCTGGTCATAAATCATCATCAGATACATCTTCGATCATGAGACAGAACATGCATAGAAGAATGAGAAGCGACGAGAAGAGAGGCATAGGAAAAACGCAGGACGGTCTGCTCTAAGTCTGAGTCTGACTGCGCCATCCTGCCGGAGCCAGCACAGCCACTGACTAGGAGTTGGGCCAGGCTGACTGGAGATATACAGTGGGGGAGAGCCTTGCCAGCAACTCCACAGGCTTGGGGTGGGTTTGTCTGTGCAGCTGCTTGTACAGTGCATTATTGGTAGGTTGCTGTATTTACTGGACCTTAACTCGACCCGACCAGTACTTTTACCACTGGTGCGGCTCTCATTGAGAGCCAAATCACCGCTTCAACCCCTGGTTGGCCCCCTGTACCGCACTGGCTTTCCCCGTCCTGCCCTGTCATATCAGGAATGCCTGCCTGTTGTTGGAGCTCTGTGTCTGTCTGTGTGTCTGTCTGTCTGTCTGATGCGATTGTTCCATTGTTGCATCTCATCCCAACCCATGCCATCCCATGCCACCTCTCTCACATCTGCCCGCAAGTCAGCCCTGCCTGACCGCACCGGCACTCTGCTCGCTCACGCATTTCCCTCCTCCTGTTGATTGGATCTTATGCTCTGTCCTTGCTCTGTCCTAGAGGCGGCTCGTCGAGGCGTTCTTGACTTTCTCTCATTTCTTCCTTACTCCTGTCAAACTCAAACGCCAACAGCCTGCCCATGCTCTCTCAAGCGCACGCCAGCCGTGCCAGCCATGCCCGCAGCTTATCGTTAGCTCTAGCGGCAATCGCATCTCCCCTCCCCTCTTCCCGTAAACTCTCCTGGCTCCTCGAGCCCTGTTCACTCCAACCTACTTGTGACCTTCATGTCTTCAACCCTCGGTTCCCATCATCTGAATTGAAAACATTCTGTCGCGCCGCATTACCCTTCTGCCGCTTCTGGAAGTCGATCCCCTTTCTTGCCCATCTATATCCCCTATCTGTTGCACTCCACTTCAACTCCGCTGCTATTTCGAGCCTGCGACCACGTCTGAACAACAGCCGCGCTGCATAGCTGCCGCCCTACTACAAACTCCCAGTTCCCCAAGGCTGCACACACATCATGATCACTGCCCTGCCTGCTGCCTCTTGACACAAGCCGACCGAACGCAACGCTCCACCGAGCTCCATCGAGCACGACCCTTCTTCATAAGAGACCAAGATCCAACATAGCCTCCCCCTCCTGTCATACCGATGTCTTCAACATACCCGTCTACTTCCCCTCTTGTCGACCCTCATAGCTCGAAAGACTTCGACGATCTGGGGCTGAACCATCACCTACCAACCACACCATTCGGAACAACCCTCCTGTCGCCCTACACTCACTCCCAAACCCTGAGTAACTCTGCTAGTCCTTCATACACACCAGGCGAGTCGGACTATAGCAACTATCAATCCAGCGAATTGGACGAAAGTGATCCCTTCTTTGGCGTGAACTTCGACGACGGTGTACTGCGTACGGATTCTATCCCGACAAGAGCTATACTCGGGAACGTTGCATACCCATCAACATATCAACCCACCGATCTCAATCGTCCTTTACCTGCCCTTCCTCTAGACGTGCAAAATCAACCGACCAGCGCGAACTTCAATAACTCGGGGTATCCTATCAGTCCAATCCATAGCAGCATACACAACACACCGTCGCCAAACGGCGCAATCAATGATATAAAGAACGGAGCGACAGTATCTCAACACGAGTTAACCAGCGGTTTGCGCAACGAGCGCTTTCCTACTGGGCATTCATTGGCGCCAGCTGTCACTTCTGTTCAGTTGACTCCAGACCAGAGCGGAAGCAGTAGCCACACAAGCGCCGAAGGGCTCGAACCAAGCACCATGCCTTCTCGTCCCGAACAGAGTCCTCACCTAATGGTCTCTCACTGGGAAGATGAGCAGCAACAGAATCGTCCTTACTCGTTTGTTCACTCGAACCAACAGTATGGCGCAACCAACAGCCAAGATTTTGGTGCCCAGTTGCCAGTCCAACAACCTCAACGCTCGCATGCTGTACAAAGAGACGATGATGGATCCTGGCGAACTAATGAAGCGACGGGGCAGCGCGGGCTGGACCCAGAAACGAGAAAAGCAGTCGCCGATGTAGAAATACCCACGCTGAAGGAGGAGGAGGATAATCGAAAGATACTCCACAAGAACCTCGAAGTTGAAGAGTGGAGATCTCAAGCTGGCGGAAGCAGCGAGGATGAACAACCCTCTCAGTCCTATTTCCCCCTGCGCGATGAGAACTGGTTCATCAAAGGTGACCCTGGCAGCAGACGAACTCAGGACGAAATAGAGAACGACATTCCCCCTCTCGACAACGATGGTTTCAGTCTTCATGAGAATCGCCTTGTTGAAGGCCAGACCTACTTTGATCTCAACAGCGATCGTATCAATGACTCTGATAGGGCTGAGCTCCTGAATCATCCGCGAGTCTGGGAGGATCCTCCTTCGGTCCCATCAATCACCACCAGCAGATTCCAACCGCAAACTGCGAACGAGGCCATGATGAAGTACACCTTTCATGCGGATGCCATCTCAATTGCATCACGTGCAGCAACTTGGGGCACGAGGCGAAAGAGCGAGCCCAGCCTAGCTGACTTCGAAGGAGTATCTGATGGCAGTTTCCTCAAGAAGTTATCCATCAGTAGTGGGAAAGGAAAGGAGGGTAATCGCCCACGTCAGAATAGCATCTTCGACCAAGGCCTGGATCGCTTAGCGAATTTCGCGCGAAAAAGGAGTGACAGCAAGCTCAAACGGGCTCGCAGTACTCAAAATATCCCCGAAGAAGCAGAGGCTCCTCAGTACCCCAGACATAACAGTCAAGATACTCTCGCTCCACCGATGAGAACTCCCAGCTTCGGCAAGAGACCGACACCTAACATCAATACCGCTTTCGTTGCCATGGCTGGCCCTCTTGCAGCTGTTGGTACAACTCATACCCGCCGTACATCCGTCGGGGCCACCACTACGTCTCCTAAAAGCCCTGTCCATCTAGGCTTTGCCAACATAATTAAGAGGGCCCGAAGTCGAAGCGACTTGACTTCACGAGAGGGGGCAGGACAGACAGGACTGGCAGATCTTTGGAGAAACCAAGGTGGCCCACCCGTGCTGGCACAACCAGCAACCCAGGTAGAGCCAAGTCGACCTGAGCTGCCACATCTGGACACCAACGACCGCGACGAGGACGATGATGAAGATGATGAAGCAGATGAGAATGATCTGAAAATGGATTCCGAGCAGGAAGCGGATCCTATTGAACCAACATACGAGGGTTTCAAAGTCCACGTCCGACGACTGAACCCTGATATGGACCCACGCCATAAGTGGCTTGTGAGTAGAATCGCACACCAACAGGAGATTCGATATAAGAATTTGCTCGATCTGAGAGTCAAACACTCGCAAGCCATCAGTGCCCGGAATTGCTCTGCCGGGCCTCATTGCTTATCCTTGGGAGGGCGTGTAGTCTTGACAGATGCCAAAGGCAACCCTCGCGAACAAGTCCAAACTCCCTCGGCCCTTCATCTTGTCACAGACTTCTCTGACAACGACTCTAATCCGGGTGAGGGTGCTTTGACGGAAGAGACCTTTCCGCAAGGGGTGCCAATGCCTCCGACGAAGAACCTCCCAGCTGAATTTGAATGTCAATTGTGCTTCAAATCCAAGAAATTTCAGAAGCCCTCCGACTGGACCAAGCATGTTCACGAAGATGTACAGCCTTTTACTTGCACTTACGATAAGTGTAAAGAACCGAAGTCATTCAAGCGAAAGGCAGATTGGGTTCGCCATGAGAACGAGCGACATCGTCACCTTGAGTGGTGGATATGCCAGGTCGATGATTGCAGACATCCATGTTATCGGAAGGATAATTTCCTTCAGCACCTGGTTCGCGAACACAAATTGCCCGAGCCGAAGCAGAAGACGAAAGCAGCTATCAAGAAGGCCCGCTTAACGGAACCCGCCTGGATCATGCTGGAACAATGCCACCACGAGACAACGCAGCGACCACAAGATGAGCCTTGTAAATTTTGTGGCAAATCCTTCCCGACCTGGAAGAAGCTGACTGTACACCTTGCCAAGCACATGGAGCACATTAGCTTGCCCATTCTCCGTCTGGTTGAGGCCAAAACAGTCGATGCAAATACAATCATCAGTCCAGTGGGCGAGCAGATTCTCACACCAGTGACGCCTATCAGCCGGGCGAAAATGGAATCGCAGAGTCCGTTCAACATGGATAGCATCTCTCCACATGTCCCAACCGCCTCACAATTTACTTCGACAGGCTTTGAACAACCGACGTATTTCCCAACAACCGGCTCATCTGCTGGTTATGGTATGCATGGGTCAATGCAGCAAGAGGTTCACTACACAAACAATAACCACGGCAACCAGATGTATCCAAATACCTTTGGTGCCCAACACATGGACCAGCCTCGCGGCTTTAACAATATCGATTCGAGCAACATGAGCCAACTGGACCAATCTCGTGCTTTCGGATCGATGGATTCCGGGTTTTCGCATCCCAAAATCGAACAGTCTCGTGGTTTTGGGTCCCTAGATTCGGGATTCTCTCATTCTATACCTAGCCACATTCCCAACCAGATCCCCAACCAGAATTACAATATGCAGCAAACCTCAGGGTACTCAGTCCCGCAAACGTTCTCTACTGCACCTCCAGTCTCGGGATATTCGACCTCCAATATGCTAGGAGTCAGCGAATCTGGTTTCGGGTTCGACCAAATGGCTGTGAATGGCGGTCAAAATTACCCTCAAGTTCCGATGAGTCGAGCTCATGGTAGTGCTTCATCATATGGGCACTCGCCTCAACATGCGCCTCAGATGCCCTACTATGGTCACCAATGATGATATGTTATGATTTACGTCTTTACGCTTGGGCGTTCGGAGGCTGGATTTTCTCTTTCCTACTTAGATGGAGTGGTTTTTTGACTTTGGTTTTCCTTTTCTTTTCGCCGTTATAGATACCAGGACATATGTCTGCGCTGTTTTTCCATCTACATATATTATTAGTGCGAAGTGTGTCAACAATACAATGCGTGGTTATGATCCGCAATACAATCCCATCTATCTTATTTCCTGCTCTACTTCTTCATAATGAGTAACGAACGTGTCTCGGTGTTGCAAAGCATATATTTCGTGCAGGTTGATATTGGATGGTAGTGTTGTCCAAGCTGAGTTACATTTCCTCAAGCGTCCAAGACATGGGGCCTATCAAGGGCTTTTTTCCTTCCTGAAGTTCTTGTTGAATCCACTGTTGGGGCCATTTCACAAGTGTCGTGTCCTATTGCAGCATTATAGGTGCACGTTTTCAAAGTCCGATCCCAACGGAATCCATGGCAAACTTGCCTAACCAGAGCTAAATCACCTGGTTACATCACTCAATATTGTGAGGTCTGCAATGTAGTTCCGCATGGACACCGAGAGGCTTGCGTTCCTTCTCTTTGGTAGTCCTTCGACAACTGTTCCCAGTGCCAAATGTTCGCACAAAATAAATGTGCTTGTACATTTACTGCAAGGCACGAGTAGCCAACAACACAGGTTATTAGGACTGTCGCGACCCACACTGCAGTCTCTTAGTTGCTACTCTACTTCCCATGACGAGCAAGAGAGTGGTACCCTAAAATCAGTCGCCTGTGCTCTTTGTGGCTAGCCCGTAGAGACCACGCATCAGCCCTACCCGTAACAGGGATGTGAACGGATCTCTCTAGCATCTTTTGAGTCTTGGTCCGCCCTCCGGCTCATAATTATTCTTCTCTAAGCCATGGATGTTTCCTAAGATGCTCCGGTTGTCTCTCCGTCAAGTAAAGTCATCCACATGGCGATTTAGGACATGAAAAGATCCCCATGGCCCTTCGTAGATCCACACCCTCCTCCGGTTAAGGTGCTTTGAGCATGGTCCCAGGTAGCCAGTCCTATGACTTGTTGACCTCGTGATTCTACATGCTTTCTAGTCGGGGCGAGTCAAATAAGTACTTGAGCAGATGCCCCTCTCCATCACACACTGACTTCATCCTCACAGAAACCCCTCAATTCCCCGAGTCGCTACCTCATCATGGCTTCAGTCGTCGCTGCCGTAGTCCCTGCTCGGGCAGAGACCCCCATCACTCTCAAATGTGTCATGATATGCAGTTTCGCTGCTTTTGGCGGCATCCTCTTCGGCTACGACTCCGGCTACATCAACGGAATCCTGGCGATGAACAAATTCCACCACGATTTCGGTGTCCCATCCTCTGACGCCAACGCCTTTGGTGGTTATCTCCTCCCTTCCTGGCAGAAATCTCTCATTACATCCATCCTCTCGCTTGGTACTTTCCTCGGTGCTGTCTTCGCTGGCTGGGCAGCTGATCGCTGGGGTCGCAAGAAATCTAATATACTGGGATGTGCGATCTACATTGTTGGTGTTGTGCTCCAGATTGTTACTGATGGGGAGGTGGGATTGCTCACTGCTGGAAGAGCTGTTGCTGGGCTGGGTGTTGGGTTCGTGTCGGCTTGTGTGATTATGTACGTCAGTGAGATCACGCCGAAAAGCATTCGAGGGAGGGTAGTTGGCGGTTATCAGGTCAGTATTCGCCATCTTCAACGTCTCATTCCAATTATACTGACTTTCAAACAGTTCGCCATCACAATCGGCATCTTCCTCTCGGCCTGCGTCAATCTCGGAACAAAAGACTACACCAACACCGGCGCCTACCGCATCCCCATCGGTCTGCAATTTGCTTGGGCATTGATCCTCGGCATCGGCCTCCTGTTCTTCCCTGAATCTCCCCGCTACTACGTTATGAAAGGTGAAGACTATCGTGCTCGGCAGTCTCTTGCTAAGCTCCGTGGCCAGCCTATCGACTCTAGCTATGTCTTCGAGGAGCATGCTGAGTTGGAGGAGAGCTGGCTCCGGGAATTTAGTGCTGGGGCTGGGTCGGGGAGTTTCTTCTCTTGCTTCGCTGGAGGTTTGAAGAAGGGTAGTAATTTTCATAGGACGTTTATTGGGACTTCGGTGCAGGTTATGCAGCAGTTGAGTAAGTACCACTTCTTTGACATATTTCCCACGTGAAAATCTGTGCTAATCCTGGTGTAGCTGGCGTCAACTTCATTTTCTACTTTGGAACTTCCTTCTTCAAGACTATCGGTATCAAAAATGCCTTCATCATCTCCATCATCCTGGGTGCTGGTATGTACAATACTTCTATCCTCCAAGATGAGGTATACTAAACGAGCTACAGTCAACGTTGCATCCACCCCCGTAGCTTTCTGGACAATTGATAAACTCGGCCGCCGTCCTCTCCTCTTCTGGGGCGCCATCGGTATGTCAATCTGCGAGTTCATCGTCGCCATCGTCGGAACCACCACCGGCGGTTCCGTCTCCCACAAAGTCCTCATCGCCTTCGTCTGCATCTACATCTTCTTCTTCGCCTCGACGTGGGGTCCTACTGGCTGGGCCGTCTCCGGCGAAGTCTTCCCCCTCACTATCCGCTCGAAGGGAATTGCTCTCTCAACGGCATCGAACTGGCTTTTCAACTTCGTCATTGCGTTTGTCACACCGTACTTTGTCGACGAGGAGAAAGCCGATTTGCAGTCGAAGGTGTTCTTTATTTGGGGCAGTACGTGTGCGATGGCGGCGGTTTATGCTTGGTTTGTCGTCTATGAGACGAAGGGGTTGAGCTTGGAGAAGATTGATGTTATGATGAAGGAGGTTTATGCTTGGCAGAGTCCGGGCTGGAGGGAGGATGGGAGACAGGTTGGGGATGTGGAGGAGAGCGATGGTGCTGGTCAAGCAGCTGCGAGTGAGAAGAATCGCGTACCATCGCCTGAGACGGTGGCTGCGAGAGGGTAATACATGGCATTGCCATGTGGTGTGGAGTATGATATGCGTTGCTTGATGTTCGGATTCCGATATGTCCACTTTGATGAGCAACATCAGCCAGAGAATTTATCCTGGATGCTTCAGCACGGAGTCAGGCAATACAGTGCTGACTTTGTCTTCAAGGATACACTTGGTCCCCTTCTGTTGGTGGATATAGAGATCGTTGAATGCTTAAAAGTTTGCGTTCCAAATTGAAATTGCCAGTCGAATGGGGGTTGGATTTTGCTTGGTTTTGAAGCATTTGTTCTTGCAAATAGTAACTATAAAAGTATCTCCCAATCCAAAGGATAACACACATCGCGTTTTTAAACGAGCCAACGCCGTGATACTACCAGAACCTCTCTATTGATTTGCTGTAACGTACGAGCTCGCTTCGATGTAAAGCAAAAAGGAGAGTGATCCCGGGGATTAGTAAACAAGGACCCATAATTCTGAGGACTCCCCATGTCAGAGTAGTGATAATCTGTTACGTTCTCCGAAGAAATGTTCGAATGATATTGGTCTCTTTCAATCAAGCAAATCATTGACTCTCAGTGACCCCTGGATCTGTTGTTGTTGTCGCCTATCGGAAGTTAGCTCAGGCCCAGAGTGGGGGTCATCGGATATCTTGCTTTTAGAATATCTTCCTCGGTTCTCGAAATTTATAAACAGGCCCGACCGATACGCCACATTGTCTGAATATCATGCTCATGCGAATATCTTGAAGTTCTCAATCCTAGATCATGAGCAGTTCTGCACATTGAGACTCTACCACGCTTCGAGCTCAATTCAGAAATGATCCCGCGAATCCCACTCCATCCGAACCTCGGCAAAGTTGGTTTCGTCATTGCGTCCTCACTCGCAACGACACTCGCTCTCTACAGCATCTTCAAGATTCACAGACCACGGCAGCAGACAATCAACAGTCCACGGGAATCACAATTACGGAGTCTCTCGAACGAGGAGAGAGATGCATTACCGTATCCGCCGGATGTACTCCCTGGCGGAAGAGATGTGACGAGTCCGGTAAGTCATCTGATATTCTAGATACTTAGCTTAGCTAGCTATTGTTATTCTCTATTATATAGAAGCTGAGCTCTGACTCTGGAACCCAGTACGGCACATCGCGAGTCTACGAATGGGGCCCTGAAGAAGGACGAAAAGTCCTGTTCGTCCACGGCATCAGCACACCTTGCATTGCGCTCAGCAACATTGCCCATGGCCTCGTCGCCAAAGGATGTCGAGTCCTACTTTTTGACCTCTTCGGTCGTGGGTATAGCGATAGCGTTGATCTGCCTCATGATGTACGGCTGTACAGTACGCAAATACTACTCGCCATTACTTCTTCTCCTATCCCGTGGACGCCTGGTGGGTTTAGTCTCATCGGGTATTCGCTTGGTGGAGGCATTGCTGCTGAGTTTGCAGTTGCGTTCCCGGGGATGGTGAAAGATCTTGTGTTGCTTGCTCCTGGGGGCCTGTTTAGATCGGAGCATTTCGGGTGGCAGACTCGGCTTATGTATTCTGGGTTTATACCCGATGCTTTCATAGAGTGGATTGTAAGAGGAAGGCTTGGAGGCCGGCCGGCTGAGAGACCGGTTATGAAGATGGGGAGTGAAGAGAATCCGTCGCTTGGTGATGAAGCCAAGGGGAATCGAGACCCTAACTTCGATAATGCCGTTGTGATACAAAGCAGACCGCAGTTTACGGTTGCTGATGTGGTGGGCTGGCAGCTGGAGGAACATGAAGGGTTTGTGAGGAGTTTTGTAAGCAGTATGATGTGGGGTCCTATTGAAGGCCCAAGACCTTGGTGGAAGGTTTTAGGGGGCAAGGAGGAGAAGTTGTTGGTTATTGTAGGAGAGAAGGATGCTATAGTGTTGGTCGAGGAGCTTAGAGTTGCTGTTGAAGAGGCACTCGGAGCAGGGAGGGTTGACTATAGAGTTCTGGAGGGGGAGGGACACGAATTTCCAATGACAGCGTCGGATAAGGTGATTAGAGAGCTGAGCGAATTTTGGGGACTATAGACTTAGAAGGTTGGTACAAGGTGAGAAATAATAGATTTATCTGTTTTGGTTACTCTGGCTTTCCACCTTTCATCGTTCTGCTGCTCTTTTTGACTTTAGTTGTGTCTCTTGTATTGAAGAATTTCCTACTTTGCAATTTTCTCGTTGTCTGGAACAGAAAAGTTCAGGTGAAAATGGTGTGTGAGACCACCTAAGCAGTATTAATTATGGCGTTGAAGTCGATGCGAAACGACAGATCGAGAAACATGCTGCCCAACTGACAGTAGTCTAACTCCCGCAAGGTGGGATCGCTGTTCCCGCTTCTGGGGTTTCTGTTTTGGTCATCGATATACAGCTCTCCACCCACCAATTCTCGTGAGAAATCGGCATATGCAAAGACAGTCAATGCATGATGCCTGTGGCTTGGGTAAAATCGAGAGAAGTCTGTATCATTATACATTTTATTATTGGCTCACGTAATTTGCCTTCGAGTCCGATTAGTTGTCGGAATCCACATGGACGCTACGGAGTGCTACCAGCTCGAACATTGTTTTGCTCATGCGCTCTTCTCTCTTCGACAAGCTAGTCCCCAATTGCCAATTCAGTTGCAACCAGTTGACTTCAATTCTTGGTAACTGCAGACGAGACCCCTGTTTGAAGGTTTATGACAACTGTTTAGTGAAAAAGGCCGTTAAAAGCTAGCTAGAAACATTGTCATCAACGCCCAGAACATCTCGCGGCTCCGATCTCAATAATGGTTCACAGCCATTAGTATAAGAATTAGTGCATCGATAAGTATATCCACGAAAACATCAACCCACCATCGCGATCGAATGGGTATGTTCTCCCCCACATCACATCGTCCTTAGATGTCGCTGACATTGTGCCAGGTAAAATCGATACTGGTATCACTCTAGTGGTGCCCATGACTACGAGCAAGTCTATGAAGGCTCATACCATAGCAAAGAACAACTTGCAGTAGAGAAATATTGACGACAAGGGAAGACCACTTCCAAACCAAAAACCAAAAAAAAAAGAAGAACTAAAAAACCTCATCATCGAAACCTCGATACCTCGATATCGAGCATCTTCCCTGTCGGATACATCAAGACAGGGTCCTCCCAATTTGGGGGGGAGCCCATCATGTCCTGCGCTTTCGCGTAGCGATGGGTGTCATTAACCTCTTCTCCATCGTCACTTCTGTGATGGGTGGGAAGCTGGTGAAGCTAAGCAGGACAAATTTGTATGGATTGTTCCAGAATTTGATGCGTGTAAGTATGACTTCATCGCGCGTTAGGGTTGTTAGCTAATTCAAGTGGTCAGTGCATTGCATAATAATATATCAACCATGATGTACGTTCGTTCCTCCGAGTTTCATCGTCGCCAAAGAACATGTAAACATTATTTCGAGGAGCACATTTCCAGCTAAGCAGCTTTAGAATATGCATACATTCACGAACTCACCGTTTTTCAATTCCTCCATCCAAACGATCTGATTTACACGACGGGGTTTCATGTCTATCAGTAAGTGTTCATTCTATTTTGTGGATCTGTACCAAACGAACTGTGGCTCGAGCAGACGAGATGAAAGTTGGAAGACATTGCACACATTTAGCTGCCACGACTGTCTCTCCATAGCGTGTCATGCCACTCTAGGTGCATATATCAAAGCGTACATGCAACTATATTCTCGCTGTCGTCTCTCTATCCACGTGCTGTCTTCATTTCATATGATTATGGCTTGATAGAGAAGTACTTGCACAATAATAAGCGTAACCGGATCGCCCATCTTGTTGTTTGTTTTGATTTGTATTTAGCGAGATTGACTGCGTCAAATGGCTGCGCCGGCGTCGCCAGGAGATAAGTACCGAATCGTACAAATAGTGTATATTCATCTCGGGATGAAGCCCGTCGTGTGTAAATCACTGTGCTGTTACAAAGGGAAAAGTGATTGGTGTGCTTCAGGTCGTCAGGATGGCGGACCACCTATCCAGTAACGCAAGGGGAGCGGAATTCTACAAGCAAACTTTCTTCTATCGATACATCACTTCTGGAATAGCGAGGTGAATCTCGTCTGAAATGTGTGGAGTGCCCACTGAGATATCGAGGCCATCAGGGAGATAACGTAGTGAATCGCAATTCGCCCAATCCTCTTATAAAATGCGAGCCTTGCTACTTTTCCTGAACTCTTCAACACCATTCAAGAATTCAGCGAACTACACTGCATTTTTCACATAGCATCTCCGCTATTCTCTCATTATATCCATCAAAATGTCATCAACGGACCAAATAGAGAAGATCTTCTTGGATGTCTTCCCCATCCGAGTCCATCTCCTCACCAACGGCCAAAGAATTGGTGGCTCAGCGACACGAGTCCAGTATGTTTGGGCTAGCTCATCTCTGTCTGCTAGACATATGCAGTCCTCGAAAAGTGAGATACGAAGCTTCTATATCGATTACCGCAAATTCTTGGATGAACTTGCTCAATCTATCGAGTACGATCTAGCACGAGATGCCTTGGGCTGGGTTCATCAATTACCCCAACCTGACAGTGTCCCATGTTTCTTGGAGATTATAGGAGAAAAGATGTTGCACGAAGCTCTTGCGACTTTGGTTAATAGTTCCAGAGCAGGTATGGAAGCTGTCGACCTTTACACTTCTCACCGCGGGTGGAACTCAGAAGATATGGCAATGACATGCCCGAGGAGGACTACAACGATTCAACAACACCATTATATTCCAATGGCGAGGATGGGAAGCAGATCCCTAATTCACAGACCCCATTCAGAGCACAGTATACCTGCAATCGAGATCCCGAAACTCAAGCATGAAAACAACGACATCCCTCCCTTCTCGCTTCCAGCCCCTATTTTTCATACCCAAAAATGCCGATCTTCTGCCACGAAGCGCGTAAATCTCAGTCCACCCACCGGCCCACCTGAATCTTCACCGCGTTAACTCGCGTCTTCCTCACAAACCCACGCGTCAAGTCACCGCTCCCTCAAACCAAAAATGTCCGCAACGTCACCACCACACTCACCACTCCCGAAACGCCAAAAGCCCAATCCAACATCCCCATCTCAATCGATTGAAGCAACCATGTCCGCCTCGGAATCCTCAGTCCCAGTCACCAAAGTCTCCGCAGAGCCACCCCTTCTGATCAAGAAGTTGAGCGACAAGGCCCGTCTGCCTACAAGAGGGAGCGCTTTCGCCGCGGGGTATGATTTGTATGCTGCGAAGGATACAGTTGTCCCTTCAAGGGGAAAGGTCTTGGTAGATACAGACATCAGCATGGCTGTGCCGGAAGGAACTTGTTCGTTGCCCCTCCTCTCCTCTTGCTTGGGTCAATTGGAATTTTACTGATCCTATTTGGGGTGTGCAGATGGCCGTATTGCACCGCGCTCTGGTCTGGCTTCCAAGCATATGATTGATACTGGTGCTGGAGTCATTGACGCGGATTATCGTGGCCAAGTCAAGGTTCTGCTGTTCAACCACGGCGAGAAGGATTTCGAGGTCAAGGAGGGAGACCGTGTGGCACAATTGGTACTGGAGAGGATCTATACACCGGAAGTGGTTGAGGTCAAGGAATTGGAGGAGAGCGTTAGAGGTGCTGGGGGGTTTGGAAGTACTGGTTAGAAGACTCCGAATTGTTGCTTTTGAGCTATGGTTCCGCTTATGGCAAAGATATGACTTGATGCTGGGAGTTCTGGATGGAACGGGACCATGGAAAATAGATGAGATATGAATGGCACGCCAGAGAGAGGAAGAAATCGGTCGCTTTCGATTAGACATGGATATATCTACGCAATTAAGGGACACTTCCAAAATCAACGCCGCTCGAAACCTAACACCATCTGTATATATCTATCCAGTCTATACCTTCTCCGCCACAAACTTCACCTCGGGGAATTTCAAGCAGTCCAGATTCCGCACAAGTCTAACTTCCGCCGCCTTCGATGTAACCAGCTTCAACTTCTTCGTATCGGCTTCGGTATCTCTCGCACCGACTTGGCTATGGTATCTTTCGAGTTCCTCGTCTCTTTGCTTCTTCGTCCTTGTTAGAACTTCATGCATGCTCGCAAGTACCTTCTCTGTTGCTTTCGCGAGCGGTAACTCTGTAGCGTCTACCTCGTCACCACTGACCCACGCAGCTGTCTGCATCAGACCGTCCGTATTATGCACAGCTTCCCTAAAGCGTACCAACATCAACGCTGCAAACATATCTCCGGTACCGCTGAAGAAGCAATCGATAGCTGGGATCTTGATACCGAATATTCGTGGTTCCGCACCAGAAGTGAAGGTGGATCCAACGACAGATAGGGAGGGAGTCGCGCCAGGTGTTGGAAAGGCTATCGAGGTGATTAAGATGTGTGGGATCCTGTACTGCTCGTGTAACGTCGTTATGGCTTGCTTCAGGCTTTCCATATCCACGATCTTCACTCCTGACAAAGTCCTGGGCTGGTCAGCATTTCCTTCTCCAATTGTGAAACGAGAGGTAGACCATACTCTGCCTCGAATTGATTCGGCAATATTAAATCCGCATCCTTGATCAAGTCCTTATATGCCGGCACAACATCCTCTGCCACATACAGCTTCCCATTGTCGCCCATAACCGGATCAAGCACCCAGAAAAAACTGCCTGGCTTCATTGTAGATTTATATTTCAGATCTCGTGCAATGGTCCCGACGGCTTCGACGGATGCTGCGCCGGGGAGGTAGCCAGAAAGCATCATTTGGAAATCGTCGAGATAGGAGTCTTTGAGGCCTTGGTACAAATCGGTAATCTCTTGCGCTGTCGCTCGGGTGCCTTTGGCTTGACCGTATCCTAGATGATTGCCTGGATGTCTTGTTAGGTACTTCGTCTGATGAGACTATGATGGGTAAAATCCTACTGAATTGCACTGTATTCAGAGCAGCCACTTCACAGCCCAAAGACTGCATGGCGAACGTCGCCATGGTATTCCCAACATATCTTTGTACAACCTTAGCCCCCTCCTCCAAACTGGTCTTCGGATGGTAGACTCACCCGTAAACAACCTTCAGCACAATGTCAGTCTTTTTCCAGGAGTCGGTGTGGTTTCCCTACATGACTGGCAACCGCGAGCACACGGGTTTCAGGCACCGGGTGCTCTGAAGACATTGTTGCGTTTCCGAGGAATCTCTGGCTGGAAGAAAGAAGCGGAAGTAGAAGGGCACCCGGGAATTAGGAAAGATTATAAAGAGAAGGCATACAGAGTTGTCGGCAGCGCGAGTCGCATTCTTGCTCTCTCAGAAATTAAATTCTTATCTCGGAGTCATGGTCGCTGTGACATAGGTGGGGTCGATCATTACTGCGAGTTACCCCGCGCTAGACCCAAAGCAAGCTGAGAGTTGCAGATGAGATATGCGAATTCCAAATATGAGGTTGTTGTGCGAAGGAAATTAGATGGGAAAGTTGCATTTCTTCATGTCATAAACACGTAGTCTCGGGTACAGAAAAATTCCATAGTCTCGCCCATGCATGTAAGAACAGCAGTCGTCCATTTCCATAAAGTCAACCATCACGCCGCATTTTGAATATGCTGTAAAAACCTCATACCGTCATTTATTACCGTTTCGCTATAAATCCATCTATTCCTCATCACCAATCTAATAAAATGGTCAGCATGTATGTTAACAAGGCAGAGACAGATGATGTACCTTAGGAGCCAAGTAGAACCGAAGGTAACTGCTTCCAGCCAGAGCGTATTCGACCAACAGAGGGACTTCGTTTGAAAGGCAGAGTTTGACAGTCTTCGACAGCCCAGCGGCCTTGCAGAAGTTGACGAGGTATTTGAGGGAGAAAGTCAAGGAGACAGGCTCCGTGAGCTCGATTTCGACGTTCAGCTCTGGCTTCTCAACGTTGCTGTGGCTTCGGAGAGTGACGGCACCATTTCCAATATCACCAGAGCAAGAGAACTTGACACCATCCTTCGAGGCTTCAATCGAGACTGTAAAAAGAACCGAGTTAGTTAGACGAACTATAATAGGCTGAGTGCAGACATACCGGACTCAGACAGGGCCATGAGATCTCTGCAGATTCTGCTGAACTCAGAAGAAGGCATGCTAATGGTAGCGGCGTACTCCGTATCTGGGATACCCAAGTGCTCCTGATCGATATCCATGAGCTTCAAGTCGTACTCGCTCAATCTGTCACTCTCGCTGCTCTCGAAGACCAAGTTGAGCACATCAGGCGCATCCTCTGCCTTGATGGTCAGGATGTCCTCGTTCTGGGCGGCGCGGAGCACTTTTGTGAGGGAGGTGAGGTTGAGACCAAGAGCGACGTTGCGATCGCATCGGTATGGAGAAAAACTCTCTGCCTTGAGCATCATGGACACGAGCGCGACGTGGGAGTTGTCCATAGCCTGGAGGGCGACACCGGAGTCATTGCAGTCGAAGTTGCAGTCCTGAACGAGATCCTTGATCGCATCGACGATCTGAAGAGTCAGCACGGCAAGAGAAGGCGCTGGTACACATTGATGCTCACCTTCTTCAGGAGATCAGCCTGCTCGAGACGTGCTTCCAACACTAGATCCCTGTGATTAGCATCATTGATTGTTGGGAGGGGTAATCTGCATTGGGAAACTCACTCTTGAAGAATTAAAAATGGTCAGATTGACGAAGTAGTCAGAAATTGGAAAAGGTATGGAAGGTGAGAGATGTTCGTAGTGTTGCGTTGTGGTGTTTGGTCGTGGGTGTTGATGAGGGAGGAAAATGATGAACAATGGGAAATGGACGCGCTCGCGACGACGCGTTTGGTTCGGCTCTAGGTTGGCGTAAAGTGGCGAGCCTTATGGCCTGAGGCAATCAACTGAAAAGGGGCACAACGGAAGGGAAGGCAACCATGCAACGTCGAAAATCAAAATCCATTATGATCACGCTCCAATTTCTTTTGAGAAGTCTGAAGATGATTCCAGGCCAGAATTCTATGCCCATGCCCTCTGACCTTACGAACAATAAATTTGCCACCGCTAATAGTCAACCTCCTGGTTCCGAAGAGGACTGACTACCTTGATATCTTTCGCGATATGACAAGGTCTTGCTTCCAGGTTATCCAGCACTATTTTACAACTTAATCCTAGCACAAGAGTTGGGTTTTCAAGCGTTGATAGTTACAAGTCTGTTTGGAATTCTACAACATAAGCCGCCATCCATCCGACTTAAACCGATACATCCGTCGAATGCTTCACTTTCCCCGAAGAAGTCCATAAAACATTCGCATTGAAGGACATCTGCGCGTACAAAGCTGCAAACTTCTCAATAGTTGCTTACATGACTGTTCAAGAGTGGTGTTCACATCGCGAAGCAGCCGGAGAGTAAGTTGCAGTAACAGTTCTCGCTTAGGCATTGAGTCTGAACAGGTAAATATCTATGTACCAGTACCAACCTGGGTAGTCATAATCGCCAGTAATTACTTTACCTGGGGCATTTGAAGGGAAATACTAAGAAGGGGATGTTAGAGAACCCCATTTCAGAAGTATCAGTGGGTATCTGAAGGGCGTGAGAGGTTTTGTTATCCAAATGATTTCTAAGTTATTATTGAATGGTCATTTTTATCATCTTGATACCGGGTTGACTTGCACCACACGAAGTCCAGCAATCTGCCTGGGGGAATCCATGGCCCTCTTATACATAACAATGTTGTCAAGTAATCAATCAATAACTGTACACTCTGATAACATTTTCAAACACTTGACATAGCTCCTCATGATCGATGTGAGTGAGCGCTGACTTGCAGTAGCATTGCCCATCATGAACTTAAATCGCCATCGACTGCGAAGGGCACAGTACTGAGTAATCAACAGGAAATTTTGGCTATTCGTGGGATGCTTCAGATCGAATGTACGTGACCCAAAGAAGCCATTCTGCAAATAAGGTTCGATAGGACTGCTCGCTCAGCACTGACTGAGCATGCATTAGTGCGAGACAACGTTCGCCCCAGAGATACGATGATTATAATCAAAGATAGCGGCGATCAGATATAGCTCGACTGTTTTTTAGAGAAGAAAAAATGGAGAAGGAAGCCCAGAATTGATATGTGATGATTGCAATGGGTGGAAAGATTCAGGCTGATGACTGAGATCGGGAAATGCCCACTTTACTTTGAACTTACTGGGAAAAGATTTCTTGCTCCCTGGGTAGATCGCTATAGCTTTCGGATCAGCAGTCAGGTGGATCATGGCTGATCGCCGTGCTGGCGCAAAGTCTCCCCTATTAATAGAAGTTCTGTTCTGATGACAGAAGAACTTCTTACGGAAGGCGTGACCTCTTTCGAAGCACAGCTAGGAGCAATCCAAGATGAGCAGATTCATTCCTTTCCACCTCAAACGCCGTCGGATATTATGTAGTCTTGATAATGTCCCCAGCACGAATCCCTATGTCCCGGAAAGTATGTTGATCGCAGAGGGAAAAACCGTCGCCTGAAGCCCGCTCTGCTGTGTCGAAGCTCATCCATTGCGGGCGAAGACCACCGTCACTGGTACTAATGAGCTCGTTGTTAGCAGTAAACGCAAAAAATCATCAGACCACAAAGAAACCAGATACTGAATAAGGCCTCTGGGATCTGCTCATCTCCAGCAGCCACCGAATGAGTTTTGCGTTTTGAAATAGTGGGCTTTCCGAAGACAGCGAGCCTCGTGCACAGTCGAGGCATGTAACATGACATCGTTCCTTAAAATGGCTCGTGAAGTATATGACGGCACCATCATATGGGTAGCATCGTAGTAACAGGTGTCTGTGAAGTCGTTGGAAGCCTCATCGGGTCTGCCATGTCCTTGCCATGTCTCGTGCCATTGCCTGACATCATGTAGTAGCCCTTCTATCCTGGCAGATGATCTCCGAAAGTAGCTAGAAATTGCAGTAACATTGACGATATCGAGAAGGCAGGCGACAAAACGTAGTTCGAATCTGCTTGCGCTGTTGACAGCTCCGACGAAACACAAGCTGAACGGCTTACGGCAGCAGTACCATCCCAGTCAACTGAGTCTCCTCGTAACTCACGTACAGGTCCTGCTGTTGTGGTTCATGCCGGCAGTGGTAAGTTGATGACATGTGGAAGCAGAAAGGACGAGTTCTCGAGACTTTCCTTGAGAAAAGGAGATTTTCTCGGAGATTTCGAGTATTTTGCAGGCAACAGAACCTCCAAGTTGACGAAGGAAAAGTTGACATGAGATCAGGGTAGGACGTAGTAAGTCAAGTACGACGATGCGAGTAAGCAGTAAATAGAGGGTGTAACTTTTGACTCTGTTTCTCGGCCGGTAGACAACAAGACTGGCAGTGTCAGACAGAACTTGGGAAATCCAATTCAGAATCGGCTACTTTCATGGGACTTCTGGCCCCCATTTACGAAAGTCCCTCGGTGCAACTTGCATCCCGACTCTTGTGCAGCAGAATAATGTTGATGTTCTTCTGTTGTGCAAACGATGTCATCGTCGTGTCAAGGCGGCACGGCGGACCGGCTTCAATCTGGACGTGTCGAACAGCACGGCGACCTTCCCAGCCCAATCTGGGAGTTCACAACGGCGTCTCCCTCTCTCACGAGATTAAGCTTTCGTCACACTGGTACAAATCCAGCCCATAAGGCTGAAGGATTTCTAAGACAGGTCTTCTCTATTCACCGACGGGACGTGGCAGGTATGGCAGTAACCGGCTGTGACATAATATCTCTTAGAGTTGCCGCTTGATGTCTCTCGTTCCATCATTACGGCCAGTCGATGGCCGAAGAACCAACACACCACGGAATGAGGTCGTACACAGATATCTCAGCTAAGAGACTACTTGGATCACCCGGGCAGGCATGTGTTCTGTTCTGTTCTGTTCTCTCAGCCCCCGGCTGTTTCATATTCTTGTGTGGCGCCATGTGTTCCGACGGCACAGCATGCAACTTACAGAAATCTTGAGATGATGGATGGGATGGTGGCATGGAGGAGAGAGCACAGGGAGAGTGGAGGGGTTGATGCGGGACGGGATCAAGGGTCGAGGTCGACGGGTGATGATTTCGGAAGCCAGAGAGCCAAGAGGGAGCCAAAATGCACCGATCTCATCGACGCCGACGGGTAGCGAACGAAGAGAAGAGGTGGTGGAGCTGTCCAAAAACAACATCATCATCATTCCCTGAACGCACGGAAACGGCTGTGATCGTCGTGAGCCAAACATTGCAGCATCCCCGGGAAATTTAATCTCGCTCAGTGGCTTCGCTCATCAGCTTACATAAAGGTGCATATTTTACTTACGAAGTTAGGTTACTTAGGTAGCCGCGCTGCACAGCAAACAGGCGATGACAGGCACCATCGAGCCGACCTGAAAGGCCCGGCAGGGGCTTGGTGCCACCGACCAGAACGGCTGTTCTATTTTAAAAGGGGCTATGTAAACCTCACTCACGACACTCGCTATGTGCACCAACGACAACACACGGTACAAACAACGTCCGTCTTTAATTCTTCGTGACAATTACTGTCGTTGTTGCTGGCACAGTAACCTGAAATGAAAATGAGTTGAACTGCGCATTTCCGTGTGGCCATGTGAACCAGCCTGCAAGCTTCTTATTTGGGACACTCCAGATGCCTGCCCTAGCTGGTAACGTTGACTTTAGACACTAGTTTCTCGGCTCTGCATGGTTGGCAGTGTTTCGAACAATAAACACCCTGTCTAAATCTCGTCTCCACGAGACTGCCCATCTTACCATCGTGATTCGTTTGACATCTGGCATCCAATGTGCAGCGTGCGCCCATGTATTCAGCTCCGAGGTGTCACTTCTCCAATGCGCATGTGTGCTGTCACTAATGCTCGTAAAGGTATAATTCTGTAAAACTGGATCTGATATCATGCTAAAAGAAGGGTATAGAAGTGTCCCACCGTCGAGTGTTTTCCCACTACGACCATTTTGAACCAAACGAATGTTCTAGTCTGACTCCAATAAACCGTCCAAATATATACGCCGCCCAATGAATGCATGTCATGAACAAATCGTCGCTTATGAATTCCTCCGTGATTTGCACTTGTCGTGTGCCATATGGCCGTTTCTGGCAGTAGTCCTCGTAAACTCAGCTCCGCAATTTGGGCAGCTGGACTTCTGTGCTGCACCGGATTTCTCTCGTTGATGGCGAAGTAAGTTGCTGAATGTGGAAAATTGTCGCCCATTACAGCCGTGTTCCCAGCATTGTGGCTTAGGCCGGCTGTGGACCACTCGTACATGGTCGCCGGATTCAGTTGATCCCACCGTCGGACTCACTTGGTGTCGGTACTGGTGTGATGGATCTGTAGCTGAAGATAGAGATAGAGAATGGGGACGACCGGCGAATGCCTGCATACCAGGCTCTCCACCACTGTTGGAGAAAGGCATAGAGTATGCTGGGTTCGAAGTAAAATCGTTTGGTCCCCTGAGTGGAAGAATTAGTGACTGGCAATGACGCGCGCAAGGCAATGTGTACTTACATAGTGAATACAGGTCCATACATATCCGAGGACGAATGGTCGTTCAACGGAGGTGAATATGGCGCAAGGAAAGAGTTACTTCCCAAGGCTGGAGAGCTCTGTAGCGAGCCTTGCGAAAGAAGAGGAGATGGAGTAAGGTTGGCGGTGTATTCCGGAAGTGTTCTAGGCAGCAAGTCTGGGGAACCATTCTGAGATGCAATGTAAGGATTGCTACGGTTGCTTGTATTGCTCGCGGACCTTTCCCTCCTCAGTTGCGTCTTTGAATCCCGTCGAGCGTGATCACGCTGTCGCTTCAGCTCTCTCTGTTCTGGAGTGAGGTTTGCTCGAGGAGGACTGGACGAAAGAGATCTCGAGTACACTGGAAGAAGCTTTGGCTCATCGTATAATGAGGGAGTTAACTGTCCAGGGTTTAGGTTTTGGTTCTGGGGAATGAACTGATCGTTCATCTCAAATTCTGGGAGGGTTAGTGCCAGAACAGTCTACTCAGCACTCTACAACTTACGAGGCCAGGTATATGTGTGACGAATACCAGAGTGCATACCGGCATCAAACCGGGAGTCAAACTGCTGAATACCCAGAGTGCTGTACATGTCTGTTAGTATATCTAGTCTACAAGTTCCGGAAGTATTAAGTACATACCTCATGGTTGCGGGATTGGAATTTGAACGTATGGATCTCTGATCACTAAGATGCTGATGCTCTCCTGAGAAAGACTGGGCAGGGTCGAGTCTAAGTAGTGGTGCAGAACCCGAATGCTCTTCAGTTGCGTTGAGGTAGGACCAGTTGGCATCCAAATCACTGTCAGAAAGAAGTGGGAAAGGGGTGTACTGCTGTGGAACTGGAGCTGTGACGATGGTTTTGGGCGAAGGATGGGAGCCTTGATCAAGGAAGTCTGGAGGTGATGTAGTGCGAAAGTCGGGAGAGTGATGGATGCCTGAGGAAGTTCTTCCTTGCTCGTTTGGAAGCGATAGGTTGGTGATATTCAGACCCTGGAACTGTGCGGCAGTCGAGGAGAGACGACTGTTGGATCTTGATCTGCATTGACGTGAGTCTTGTACACTCGGGTCTATATAGAAAGCATCCATGGCTGGGTCTGGGGCTGTGGATGATGACAGCGGCGGCACATACGGATTGATTTAGAAGAAATGTAAAGTAGCAAGAGATGAGATGATGCTCAAAATAGACAAAGCGGTCGGTCGAGGTCTCGAGGGATCTTGAGGATCTTTAAACGTGGAGAAGTGTGCACTGAGGCTCATTTGAAAAGTGGAGGTCTGGCAGAAGAGGAGGAGGTGCAATGAACAGAGGTCCTATTTTGGATGTTTTGAGGGATTCTTAGAACATTTAATGCCCTCCCTCCGCCTCAACTCGCCCATAATAACAAGGCAATTGTACTAGCCATGTCCAAGAAGGCGTTGGCGTGGTGGATGCAATTGGCAGATCGCAGCAGCTTGGCAACACCAGCAACGCTCCTCGAAGGATCGGAATCCATGCTGGCGTCCCTGTCTCCTCAGAACAGACTATGACCTACCCTACCTAGTCGGACTCAGACGCACCCAAGGTCCCAAGGTGACCCTCCCGCTCGCTGGAACTTCGTGCATCTTAGTGCGAAACCGACAAGGCTCTCCCAGGCCGTCGCCTGGCATCGCTAGGCTTTTCGGGCTGTTTTGGCTGGAGGCTGCTGTCTTCGCCGCACAGAAGGCCTGCTAGGTGAGATAATTAAGGGACATCGAATCGCTCGGATAGGCACTTTTAGCCGTCGCAGCACTGCTGCTGCTTAGATGAGAGGACTGCCAGCTGCATCAAGAAGACACCGAACCCTGTTGGTCAGGACTCAGGAATGGGGGAGGTAGGTGGTTGAGTGGAGGCCCGGAAAAGAAGAAAGCGCTGGGCTCCTGTTACTGGGTACAGAACGTTTCCCAGGCACTGGCACTGGCACTGGCCACTGGACCTGACCGACACAGTGGCCGACAATTGTGGCTTGTCAGCCCGACGGTACTTTTGGCAGCCTTGCTGTAGCCACCGAAATAGAAGTCCTAAGGTACTGTACTACGCTCGCTCCCTGTTGGTTGCTGGATAGGCAAGGAGTAAAGTGCTGGAGTGCAGGTGGGTGAGTGAGAGAGTGAGTGACAACCCAGCCGCTGTAATCGCGTCTAGCAGCCCTGCCCACCACCGCGGTATTGTAGATCAACCGCGCTGAAGCTTAGAGGTCGTGCTTCTGGCACCTGGAAAGCTAAAAACCGTCACATCACATCATGATCCACTCGCTCCACACTACTAACATGATTAACAACACTAGGTCTGGAGACTGGGATGGGCCACTCCCTGCCTTGATGCTGCGTTAGATTGCTGTTCTGCACCCAAGCTTCAGGGAACGGGAACGTCGTCCGATGCTTCTCCCGAGTGATGTGATCGTGAAGTTTAGAGTGCAGCGCAGTGTCTTGGAACTCACTTGCCCCTGACCCTGAACTGCTATTCATCCATTGATGGAGCCTATCGGTTTGTCCTTTTGGAAGTGCTGAACGGCACCGAGTTACTCGTACAAAGGGCTGAACCGGCGCACAGTGCACGATTCTGCTGCCTGGGTGATTTGCGTAACGATTCGCTGCGGGGAGAATATGGACCTCGACCGAGATCTTCGGTGAGGCCAGTAGTAACAAGCAATGCTTCGGAAGCTCAGGCGAAGGGGGGGTCAACCCAGGCCAGGGGAGCTGCGGATGTTCTTTGCTTGAAGCAGGCAAGTTGATGTCAATTGACATGCCCCGCGAGAGAAGAGACGACGAGGCAAGGTAGGGGGGCTCCAAGAATGGAAGCTCCCTAGCCTTTGACTAGGCCCTTGGTTGGTGTGATGAGCATCAAGGGCTGAAGCTCACAGCCATGAGCCATCTCATCCCCACCAGCCCACCCCTCGCTCTTCATCAAACCAGACACAGCAAACCATGGCTCAAAACAAGCTCCAGCAGGGTTGAGCTTTCGAAAATACCCGCCAGCCCAATCGTGAGGCCTGTGAAATCCTTCCCGTTTGTCACGGCAGTCCCAAGCCACGAGAAATAAGATTTAAGATTTCTCCAAACTTCAAACAGACTATCGTGCCCCGGGAATCGTGCAACATTAACTGTACTACTAATTAGTACGCCCGTAGTCTCCGGCTTTCCGGAGATACTGTCTGTCATGGTACACGAGATCTCGATCTCCGTTTTGAAGTGTCAATAAGTGTTTGGGAGTGTCAATAATCATGATGTGGCTCATGGCTGATTCGGAAGTAACAAATTCATGTGATACGTGACTGCTGGATTTTAGAATGGTAACACTTGAGATGCAATTCCACTCCTAGTTAACAGATAACTGTGCTGCTACATATCGGATCTGACTACTGACGACACTTCGCTTCTTCCACAATATACTGAGGCCTCTGCTGACCCATGAGGCCCAAAAATTCAGAAATCTAGCCCTTCCCAGGCATTGAGCAACCTGGAATGTTTCTCCCAGGCTCACACATCATGGTCTGGACCCAGCAAGTCACCGAGCCGTTATTTCACTTTCATTCCGACGCCGAGCCTACCTGATATGCTCCGGTTTGAGTGTCGAGCGTGGGAATTTTCTCTGATGCCGCTTGAACATAGGAAGCCTTGGAATTGTCCTGTCCAGGCTTCCTCAGATCCTCCAATGGTCAGTGCTAACACCAAAATGTAAAAGCAGCATATGTAATAAAACGACCTTAGACAATCGAACCGGGGGAGACACCTTACCGGTATTGGGCCTTCAAACAACTATTCCCCACGAAACCTTCTCCCTGCTCCTGCATATGCCCATGTAGAAGTAAGAGCACTGTCGCAACAGCGAAAACACCTGCCCGATCCGATCTACGATTCATGTGCCGTCCAGAGCAGGTTTTGTGGCGTTTCTTGAGAAATGCCTCGCCTTCTCCCCGGGTCCTCCCACTGAATGTCACCAAAAGAAAGATAAATTAGGCGTTTCAGGAGTTTATCTACCCGCTCCAGCATGACGATCCTCCAAACCCTCAACTAGCTTGGGTGTCCCGTGCCCCTCGACACATGTCTGTCGTTCATCTGGTGGTGGCTTGATCTCTGCCCAGCAGTGCTTGTCTCGAAGGAAGCATCAAAGTTCAAGCCCCCCTCATAGCGAGGTCAATCGTCCATGGGCCCGATAACGAGAAAGGCTGTGCCGATAATGCAGTGCGATGCGGCGGGAGTTTCATGCGGATCAACAAACTCGCGCCTCCGCCTCGATGGAAATAGCATCGCGTTAGTCTGCACTGTACGTGACATTCTAAGCGCGCTTCAAGTCAAGCTCGGCTGTCTAAGAGCGCCTCGAGCCCACCAACCAGAGTCCGGATATTCTGACTAAGCCTCTGACATTCATTATTGGCATGACCAAGTGTCCATCACTGCTTTGGAATCCCTTTCTGACAGTTCGACCTCCCTCAATTTCCAAGATTTGAGCAGAAATTTGCGAAAGAGAACAACAGCCCGGAATAAATTGTTATAATTGCTCCAGGACGGTCAGATATGCAATCTGGAGCCCTGAATCAGCAGCTTGCGGCAAGTCGGCCTCACAATAGTCAGGAACATGGACTTTCGTCGGTCAGCGTTTGTCGAATGGACGGTCATATGAAGAGGGGTCAGATTTAACCTGCCTGCCGAAGGCGTCAGCAGCGCTCGTGGTCCAATTGCAATGAAGACATTGGGTGACTGTAGGTGCAGATCACTTGGAAGTGGACGATAGCAAGTATATCTTTACTCGAGACCAAGGAGACCAGAATATATCCTGCATATTGCTGGGAATATAGCAAGGACTGGCTCCTATCAAGGTCATACCTGCGTCCATGTCCATGGTACTTGTATAGTCTACACCTTCACCTCGCCTATTTCGGCCGCTGACACCAAGAATACTTTCTTGTCGAATGCTGCCAATGGTCATTGGTGCCAGTGCCCTCACTCAGTGCCAATGAGCCTATTGTGCCAAATATGCTGCAGACACATACGCGAGAAATAGCCATTATTCCATGTGCGTCGTCTGCTTATGCCAACAAAGACCTCAGATAAGCCATCGGACAGACTTGACGCACGACAACATCCTACTAAGGATAGGTTGCAAATTTGTAAGCATGTAAGGAGCCCACGAATAGACCACAAAATGAAAAAGGTAAGCCATATCGCATAAATAGTTATACTGCAACGGCATTGCGAAAACCCTCACCGAGAATATCTTATGCTGTGTTCGAAAATGGCATTTCCATTTCTGAATTACTGACTGAACGCTGAATTTTCCGTTGCCCTTACGTGATTCGCCGGTATCCCATGACTCCTGGTTCAAATCCGACTCCGCCTATCTGGTGCCATAGCCATGCTTCTTTCCTGCTCCCAAATGCGCTCAGAACTCCTCCAAAAATGTGATAAAGCTCATTCATAAGTTGAGCCCTTGGCCACTATTGAGCATATTAAAGTTTCCCATGGCGGGCTTTGAAAATCGAAACCTTATCGTCGTAAAATAGAATCTCTCTCAATCGAAGCCTAACGTTAGAACGTCCGTCATCGGAGCCATCCCAAGAATCGGAGTCTGAATTGTCATGGTCTGAAATTTCAGACTCTGTCTCATCTGGATCGACTCCAAGCGGGGCACCAATTGCAGTTCCGTTATCATCTTCCTCATCTTCTTCATCTTCGTCCTCGTCACTTCCGTCCTCGTCTTCATCCTCATCCTCTTCATCAGTTTGAGTACCTCCTGGCCCACCATTTGCAGCACTCGAGTGACTGTCCCCCGATCCATGCATGTCGTCATGGGGTCGATTCTCCAGAATCTCGAAGCACTTGTGCGAGACACCCATATAACATAGCTCGACTTCAGGTCGTAGAACAATGACATCTACAACTTGAAGTGCAAGTTCTCGGGGGTCAAAGGCTGGTGTGACATGGTCTGCTATGAAAGGAATATTGAGAGACCGCAGATGGGGGATTTGAGGGAGGCGTTGAAGGAAGTGATGCTATGATCGATTAGCTTTGGAGATCTCATTTCGCAAAGTGCAGAGTGTTTTTGACCAGGGGATCAGACGCCGCTTTGGGCAGAAAGAAAGCAGGACTTGCGATAGCGTCATGGCACAAAGTGCAGACGACTGTATGAGAGGTGCAAACTTACCCAGTTGGAATAGTCGATCGCAATGCTTAACTCCCGAAGACTGCTCATTCTACCAGAGGTAATGAAATTCAGGACATCGCGATTTGGTACCCAGGCTCTCCATCTTGAACTATCCGAGGGGCTGGCAACAGATCGTGGCACCCTGTCAGAGCTGTCGAGCATCAGCCGTTTAAGACTTGCCCGATGCCTTTTTAGTGGACCTCGATAGATGGCATCCTGAGAATAGATTAGTATATTACAGTGATCGAGCCCATCATGCAAACTCACAATTGTCACCGGTGTCGCTCCACTCGGCCGCCTGCGATCTTGTAGAAACAGCGTTTCGAGAGTATTCGGTGCTAAAGTCTCCTTCAAGAAGGAGATGAGAGCCGGGGATGCAGCATCGGTGTGAATTCTTTTGAGATTGAGATGATACTGCGTGCCAGTTCCGTGTTTCGAAGAATGGGAGCTACTCAGAGGCGTGGGTTGGAAATGCCGCCTCAGCATGACCCAGAGTCTATCATGTTGCGCGCAATCGAGTATGGTCAAATTTGCCAGAACGGACCAGTCAAACCCTTTTTGTAGAACTGCTATTGATAGAGGAATTCGCTCCAGTTCCAAAGTTTGGAGCTTTAACTTGCCATCCAGACGCTCCCTCTCCGCAGGCTTTATTTCCGAGAAATGTGCTTGTTTTTGGCTCTGCGTATGAGATCGTCTCAATGGAGGCCCCGAAATAACTTCAGAATGCATCGCAATCGGGCTTGTGGTGACATTTTGGGCGACTGTACTGAGGTCATGAGCGGATATCAAGGCCGTAAGCGAGTCAACATCGGACTGTGCGGAATCAACTCCAGCCGTCGAAAGATGGGGAGGGTGAAGATCCAAGCCGTTGGTGTTGTTCACTGGTGGGGCCCCGTCTCCGTTGAAAGGAGACGAGAGAATAGCCTCACTAAAACCGGTGCTTTCTTTCCCAGGCCACACATCTTGGTGCGCTTCTCCTTCGAGACTTTCTGACATGTGACTTAGTAAGAGTTCAGCATCTTGATTACTGAAATCCAAGGATGCGGCAGTCGCTGCCATCTGTTGAGCTTCGGGGGGAATGGGAGTTGACGACGCCATAGACGTGCTCCTATCTTTCTTCTCGGGCTTGGCTTTTTGCTTCTTACGGATGTCAAATATTCTTCCCAGCAGTACACCAAGGACGCCGCCCAATCTCCGTTCGCCTACCGTACTAGCACCAGGCCACTGTGCTTTGTGGTCAACTTGGTGGAGGTTTGTTCCATCCCAGGCGATAGCAAAATCTCTGTTGACTGCCTTCGCAGAAACACCGACTCTAAGCTCGCGCAGACGGTCCTTTGACTTCGCAATAAGAACACTCATCTCATCCAAATAATCAAGCTCGTCGATATCCAGAACCGAAAGACTTCTCAGAGGGGGGAGTACACTAAGCGTAGGATACTCAACTCGGCTTTGAGAATAGGGTATAGGGTATGAGGGTCCCTGAGAGGTTGCAAGGGAACCGGGTGGGACTGTCCATCCCACGGAAGTAAGCTGGCTATTGGCTAGCATCTGAGGGGTAGTGCTGGAGCCATTATTTGAGCCTTGCGTCGGAGCTGGAATAGATGGATCCGAGTTATCGTGCCATCGAACCCACACTCGTTCCAACCGGCAGTCTTGAGTAGGATCCCGATTTTGTAGAGAAGATAGGGCAAGCCAGACATCGCGCAGAACTCCGGTAGGCATGTCCCATACGAAGGTCTCGAGATGAACCATTCTGGCGACAGCAAGAGCCACAAGAGTTCCAAGCATTTTCCCACTTTCTTTGGTAATAAGGTATTCCTGAACCCAGTCGGTGGGCCCGTTTCCAAGGGAAAACTTTCTTGTGAACTGTGGATACTGGTTTCCCAGCCGTCGTTGAGCGCCCCCAGAACCAGATTTGAGCCCATGACTACACTCTGTGATATTCTCCGTGCCGCAGTTCATACAAGCGAATGATTGAGGTTTGCTGTGGTCCGTGAATACATCTCCCATGCACAGAGTCGCCAACCCGTAGGTCAAGGCATCTACGCCGGTTCGCGGATCTGTAGTCGCTGCTGCGTCAGGCCAGACGATATCGAAGCGAGAATATATGTGAGGAATCGCAAGATTGTGAAGCGCCGAATGTGTCAATGCTAAAGCGGTCAAGTCGTTCGTATGGGTTACCTATTTGCGCAATTAGCAAGAGCATCTCGACAGATAGCCTGACAAGCAGGAATAGGGTGGTAGCTCTACGGCATTAATCAAAGCCCGCTTGACTTCTGCCTTGGAATTATCATAGGTTCTGCGGAATCTTACCTCTTTAACGATCTCCTTCAGGACATCCATGGGCAAGTCCAATAAACGCAAAGGGCCTTTACGTTCCGCCACAGCTCTCCATTCTTGCTCTTTATCTTTCAGCAAGTTTGATATCTTGGCTCTTGCATCCAGACTGCCTGGCTTCTCCATTTTGTCAGAAGCTACTGATGCGGGTGTTCCCATGTGGTAGCTGTCCGAGTCGTCAGACAAGTCCGACGCCTTCATATCATTTGATGCTTGGCAGGCGGCAGAGGTTTTCGGGATACTTAGAAGGTGTTCGTCAGGTTGGGAGGCTGTATCGCTGAAAGCAAGGTCGGGGCTGGGAAGACTGGTCGTCATGACCGCTCGAGTTCGTTGGAGATGAGCGTTGTTTCGAAGCTGGTTCTTTCCCTTTGCGCAGTCCGGAGCCGAACACTCATTGCTTGCGGTTTAGAAAACCATAGCCAGTTTTGACTTCAGAATGGCGGGGCGAAGGGGAATTCGTATTCGAAATCTGCGGCGTGTCGCCTGCGTCGAGTTGTCAAAGTGAGTGTGTTGGTTGAGTACTTAGAGTTGAGGTGAAATGAGGTGAGGATGGATGGGCTTTGACAGAACGACCTCTGGAGAAGAAGTGGGTCCGTTGTCTAGTCTACCGCGACTGGCAAGGGAGTCGTTGGTGAATTGCGCTTGGACATTCGTCTCAAAGCGGCAGAAGCCACCACATCCCTTTTAGCGAGATCTAGGAGGCGGATACTGTCAGGCGGTCAACAAAAGGATTGCTCTGAACCACCCAATTGACAAAATTTGTCGTCTTTATGGGAATCAACATTCAGTTCGACTATGAACTTTTCAGGTTTCAGCACTTAGGAATAAGTAGGTTCTAAGGTTCCATCTCTGTCTTTTCGGAAGAGTAAGTCACGATGAAATTATTAATAGTCCCTTGAGTAGGACAAGATGTCCCAGGTTAAATGAATACGTGTACGGAGGAAGGCGAGGTCTCATCTGCTTAACATTATCGCCCTAGAACCTCAGAACCTTTCACTTTCGAAGAACACTCAGGGAAGCCTTGTTGTATAACATGACTGCACGACGTTGGAGTTCGACTCTGGGGAAGGAAGCGGAGATCACAAATTTCTGCTTTGCTACCATTTCGTGGTACTGGCAGGTCTTTGCTCTCTGTTTTGTCTAGGCATCAAAACATATAATGATATCGCTTGCTATGTCCTTGAAATAGGCAAGGGGTTGTTAAGTCGCTCTTGTGGTCTTGTGCAGAGGTGCAGATTTAAAGGACGAGTATTGAAACTGCTTCCGCATATGTCGACTTGACACAGCCTGGACTGATGACGGCCATAGGAGACACTTGGGGCTTCCAGCAGCATATGCAAATGCAATGGTTCACTTATAACTGCTGAACTGGGCGCGACGCAGTGCTTATTGCCATCAAAACAAACTCGCGAGCCAAATGAAGTTTGGTATCGCAACCTTCGGAGGCACATGTGATCAAGAGAAAACATCATTAACAATCGTAGTAACTACCCAATACACTAGATTCAAGCCGACATCGTCTGTAGAATCGTCATAGCCACTGCTTCCCGCGCACTCGTAAGAGATAAGTGAGTTTCAGAGGCATGGACGTACCCAACAATGGTCATCGTCCTGGCCATACGATCGAGGCGACGTTCAGATCCGCTACAACCTCTTTTCAACTTCGAATGAGACCTACGTAGTACTTCAGCATACATGGGAGAGCCTCGAAACATACCTCTCTTGAACATCATGAGTTACTCATTTAGGTACCTCCGTAGATGCCCGACCGTCTCGAAGCATTATGAAGGCACTCGGTTACCGATCCGAATTGCAGTTGAAGTGCGAAAAGTACCGAGAGCAACGTACTGCTGAGAATATACAACCTTGGAAATGCTGTTGCTGACCTTCCCTTGCAACTGAGTAGATATCAGACTGCCGTGTAGCCTCTCTCAGTTTGGAATGATCGGTACAGATGTATCTGCTTCCTCTTGCGACATTGTCCGAGGCAGTCCGAGGCCCAGCGGCCCAGGCTAGAACAAAGGATCTGACCAATAAGCCTTGTGTTTCGGAACGTTACTGCAGCAGTAACTGAGCAAACCTTTGAGTAGGAAACATGATCTTCCTTTGTTTTGGGATCTCGGTTCGAGCCTTATATATTCCTGAATGCCGGCGGCACGGAGCTGTATCCCGCATGAATCTGTGACGCACTACTGTACCGCACGGCAGCCCCGCTACCAGCACCCCTGGCCTGGGATGAGGCTACGCTGCGCTACACGACCAACTCCACTGAACAGGAATGAACACGCCCGCCAGACCTGCTAAGTACTCTAGTACAGCCCAGAATCCCAGATCGATCAAATTTGACAGTCGATCATGAAATTACATCTCCAGTGAAGTAAGAAGTTGCGCAAGAAGAGCTGAGCTGCCACTCGACTGCTTGGTGCTGCAGACCAGAGGAGCAGGCCGACACTACAATACATATCCTCGAGTGCATCTCCCTCCAACGCCATCAACACGCCTGATAGTTGGAAGCGCAAACCCCCTCATTTCGAATTCCACCACCTGCTGCAACATGTCGTCTGCTTCGTCACGGCCAAGGGCGAGCAGGCGGATGAACAGCATACAGAACGAGAACCGCATGTCCCGAAATCCGTCAAGGATACGAGCGAAAGCAGTGAGCTACAACGATGCATATACATTTGCCCTGAGGGTTGCATATCTTCACCACCTGCTCCAGCCTAGGGCAAAGAGGAAGCAATACGTTTCGGCGCCCAAACCGGTGAAAGCACGCAAAACAGTTATGATTGGAGATCTTGTTCAAGAGTTTTCTCTGATCAAGGACACGAAAAGTGCCAAATTTCCCCATGGCTTTATGTCGCCACTTGAAAAGAGAATACAGGGAGTTCTAGTCAATACCGAGAGACTGCCAGGATACAATGATGCGGCCGTTAAGCGGACGTTTGCTGAGGCTTATACAGCTTTCACGGAGGCAGGATTTCGAAGGCGAATGGACAAGGAGCGGCGGGTAGAAGACTTGGTTCTAATATTTTATTCCAATGCGACGAAGGCGTTGCAGAAGGGCAAAGCCCCTGACGATGACTCATGGAAGCCACTGGTCGACCGCCATGTTGCCCTTTTTGTGAGGTTAATCAGCAATACTCTAAAGGCACATGGTAACGACAAGGACAGACCGGAGCTCATGAGCAGATTAGCAACTCTAGAGAGCAAGCTGCTCACAAATGACCAGGACTTGTACGTTGATACTGCGGATGGGCCTGGTGGAGCTAGCATCGAGGTCGTGGTGCCGCTCAGTCACGATGTAAAAGATATGCCAATGGTTCAGGTCGTGGCTAGAATATTTGGCCTTGCACTCTCTCAAGTCCAGTCTGATATCGACTCCAACAAGAAGCTTTGGACGGAAGAGGCTGCTTTAGCCGACCTCAAAGCATATCAGCATTGCCTCAATGCCAATACCAAACGTACCTTACGGAGTGACGATTTTGACCTTGAGGATGCATACCAGGCTTGGAAGCGAGCAGAAGGACCGGACCTGTCTCACATGATGGCGGAAATCCTACAAGCTAGGCCAGAGCTCGTGAAGTCCTCATCAGGTTCCAATAAGCCTTTACCACCAGTTCGATCCTCGTCTTCGTCGCCAAATGACGACCAGGCCTATTCGGACCTGGCAAGATCTATTGCAAGCCCGATTGAGTCGAGCTCTTCCTCGTATGGATTCGATCAACCTGTCGATATGAGCTCGTTGGCCCTGGACGATGATCAGCCTGGCCGGCTGTTCCTCGAACAGTCTACCTACACTTTTATACCACCAGACCCACGGTCGTTCTACAGATCAATTTTATCTCATGCGATGACATTTGATCAATTGCATGCTCCCCAGCCAACAGATGGCCTGAGTGCGGCTCCACCACTCTCGAAAGTGACTTTGGAATTGCTAAACGAGCTCTGTGTTCGATGGCGAATCCCCCAGTTTTCGAGACTTGTTTTATTTCTCGATGTTGCCGCTCAGAAATTCTTGGACCAAGAGATTGGACTTGAGGAGCTGGACGCTTCGTTTGAATTTGCAAAGAACCCGCCAGCCGAGAACAAACGTTCCAGTACATATGCGCCTGTCGCCAGTCTCAGCACCATTGATCAAAGCCAGTGGACAGTCCAAGACTTTGCGCTATACCGCCAGATTTTGTCAACTTTAAATGACGGGCTACTTCGTGACCTCTACGACCTACTTCAACATTGTTACGATTCTAAGCCACCCTCTCCAGGTCCTGTCCTACTTATATTGGAGTGCCACATCCATAGCGACCCTTCCTTTGATCTAGGTGCTGGCGAACTCGAGGCATATAAGGCGCAGCTGGCAGAGGGTCTTCGGGCCAAAGCAGCTTCTGTTTATCGGGGTTATTTGGAGGCCGAGGTACCACAGAATCAAGAAGAGTGGCAGTTTTATCATGTCGTTCAATTAGGAAAATCCGTGGTAAAGCTGTGCGAGCGAATTCAAAAACGATACAGGAAAAATCCGAACATCATGGGCGTCAACCCGTTGACAATACTGGTTGAGACGATGTTTCCCAGCTTCGAAAATGATGCTGGAGATCTTATCCAACGAATTCTTCAGGTAGCGCAGGCTAACAATTCCGAGGTTGATCTCCAAGATGGATTCGACCTTTACAAAGAATTGGTTGAAATTCGTCGTATCCACCATAGCGCTCTTCCAGAACGCCCATTCGCATTCAATATCGAGGAGCTTCTTGCTGATTTTGTCTGGCGTTGGATTCGGGTATCTGACGGGAAAATGGTGGAGCTTGTCGATGAGGCTATCAAGCAAGACCAGTTCCAAGTTCGATCCGACCATCGTGATCGACCTGCCACCGATGATGAGCGGCACAGCGTATCAGTGATTGATATTTTCCGCATGTTCAACCAATTGGCTGATCAGATCTTCACACTTGGATGGGACGACGATGTTCAGTACGCAAAGTTTATGACCGCATTATCCAAGTCATTCGGAATGGGACTCGCAAGATACTGCGAGGTATTAGAACAAAGATTTACCAAAGAAATGGACCGATTGTCACCTGCCCAAGAAGCTGCTGCTGCACAAACCAAGCAGGAAAAATGGATGCAATTAGCGAAGGATGCGTGGAACAACAAGGAGAAGATCGAGCCTTTCCAATTCTACCCAGAGGTACGTCCAGCTCTGATTCGGAGTAATATCTATCTACTGACTGCATCGATAGTCATTTGTGAAATTGAATAACATCGAGTACGCTATCCAGCAGTTGGATGTGCTTGAGAAGACGATGAACGTTGATGCATGCGCCGATGTCTTGGCCAAGGTCGCGCCTCCTAAGGACAAGCAGCGGCGACCTTCGAAATATGTGTTTACTATCAAGATCGTCGAAGCAGAGGAGCTCAAAGCATGTGATCCAAATGGTACCAGTGATCCTTACGTCGTGCTTGGCGATGAGTACCAGAAACGGCTCGCCAAAACGAGAGTGGTCATGAGAAATCTCAATCCACGCTGGGATGAATCGGTGGATATAACGGTTCAAGGAGCTCTCAATGTCATCGCTACAGTGTGGGACTGGGATACATTCGGTGACCATGACTTCGTGGGCCGAACCTCCCTTAAACTTGACCCGGTTCATTTTAGTGACTATATGCCTCGAGAGTATTGGTTGAATTTGGACACTCAGGGAAGATTGCTTCTTCGAGTCAGCATGGAAGGAGAGAGAGATGACATACAGTTCTACTTTGGCAAGGCTTTCCGTCTCTTGAAGAGAACAGAGAGGGACATGACCCGGAACATCACTGATAAGGTATGCGAAACAGCCTCTTAACAGAAGGCCCATGAATGCTAACGTACTATCAGCTATCCCAATATATAAACGCGTCCTTATCAACTGATGCTTTGAGGCATTTGTTGTCTCGAGGTGGAATCTCAGCCTCAGTGACAAGTCTATGGAAGAGCAGGCAGTCTATTATGCCAGCTATTACGCCTTTAGATGTCGAAAATGCTCTGAAGCCGCTCTTCACATACTTCGACGAGAATTTTGCCATCATGAAGCAAACGTTGACTGAAGCATCAATGGTCATGGTCATGACCCGACTTTGGAAAGAAGTCCTCCTGGCTTTGGAAGGTCTTCTCGTTCCTCCACTCTCCGACAAACCATCTAGCCAGCGTCCGCTCACACAGCAAGAGATGGATATTGTCTTCAAATGGCTTGAGCTCCTCTTCGAATTCTTCCATGCCAAGGATGAGGAGACAGGCGAAGTCATGGGTGTCCCTGCTGATGTTTTGAAATCACCCAAATACCACGAGCTCGCCTCGCTAAACTTCTTCTACTTCGACACAACTGAGAACCTCATCCGTACTTCAGAGCGCATGACAACAGCATCGATCCAAAGAGCTAACGGGCAGCGTAATCGCCTGTCCGCACCACCTACACTGGGAGCTTCGTTCGGGGGTCTCATGGGCGCCACTTCGATGCGGAGATCGAAGAGTATCATGTTAAGTCGAAACCTGGGTACGATGAAGAAGGCCAAGGAGGAGAAGAGGAAGGAAGCACAAGCCGATCCGAGCGACGATATGATCTTGAGAATCTTGCGAATGAGACCCGAGGCTGCGAATTATTTACGGGACCGTTCGAGGCAGAAAGAACGTCTTGCCGCAGCTGCTGCCGCGGAGATGATTGTCAGACAGAGTCTTGCGGCTGGTGGGCCCAGATTCGGCGCGAATAATCTTCCGAGAAGATGAATTGATTCCCCAATCAGAACATTGTGTTTTGTTTATTAGTTCCTTGGGAGGGCATTGCAATGGAGTTGGGACTGCTTGGGATTGGAATGAGACTCGTGGGCTTGAGATAGGAGGGATAATATGACGGTGATGATGGGGATGAGGTGCTTGATTGATACAGATGATGGATGATAATGCTTGCTTTGCTGATTCGTGGGCACGGCGTTGGAAGAGATACCATAGTGTCACTTTTGTATTTGGAAGTAGTAGCAAGCAATGAAGGGAGGTACTCCCACTTCCACATAACATAATCAAGATGTGAAGAGTTAGATGTTAGCAGAGAGTCTCTTCCCTCCAATGACTGACAACCCATCCCATGCCCGACTGCAGACGCAGCACAGCGGTCACGCACACGCGGTGCTCAAGATACTTGGCGTCGTGGCGCGAAGAGTGGTTGCCAGCCTGCATATCGAAATCGCTTATTATTGGTACAAGATGTCTGCGATGCTGTACAGAAGTGGGGGAGCCTGTATATCTCTGTACACCGTATGGAACCTGCCCATACAGACGCCGAGAGCTACTCATGTACACACCCTAGAGCCTTTCGGAAGATGCATTGTAACCTATGGTTGGGTTTTGAGGGTTTTGAGGCGGAATGGAGGTGTATGGCTGCATGGGAGGCTGTGAGGTTTAATGCAACTGCCGGAGGAGGAGAGGGAGAGGGACGTTGGGCTCTTATGGCGATGGGATGGAAGTAGATCATGTAGTGTTTTGGAATGTCACGATTCGAACTGGGGCATCCACTCCGTCTTCTCCAAATTCGATAACTATGTCAGAGTAGGATCCCAAAACTCAAGATCACAAGTAAACAAAACCAAGCCAAGGATGTCCGTCTCGGTGTCGCCGACCCAAAACACTGGAGCAAGTCGTCCGATCCGGGGAAGAATTGACCAGTACGGCCTTATCACTTATTCTGTCTAATTTTTTTGGAGACTTTTGGTGGAGTTCATCTTGACTTGACTTGACTTGACTTAACTTGACTCTTGCCACTCCGGTGGAGGGATTGACTTGGTTCACCGTTATTCTCATTTTTCTGGGTGCTACTGGGTCCAAATGAGGCGAAACTGTCTCCACTGCACGAATCACGACTCGCTATCTTACTCGATATGCTTGAGGACCCAGTATAAACGTTCCGCTACCCGGTCTGCCGAAAGAGATGGCTGTGTGATCGGCTGCTAAGTTCTAAGGGTTGTGGAGAAAGTGGGGAGGCTTTTGCTTTGTACGAGGCGAGGGTTGGACTTGTGGTCGTGTGGTTCTGGTTGTAGTGGTGCTGGTGTTGGTGGTGGTGAGAGTCAAGGTTGGGGCTGGGTAAGCAACGGGAATGCTGTGCTGTGTACGGAGTATGGCTGTGTGACTCGATGGAATGAAGACTGAAACGGTGGGAGGTGAGACGAGAAGTCCGATGATACTGGAAGATTGTGTATGAGGTCATAATACGCAAGGAGGGGTTATGCCTCTGGAATTCATCTCGTGGATGAGTGAAAGTGTCTTTGAAAAGGGGTTCATTGACATTCAGCTCCGAACTTTTCGAAGTGTTTGACGAGTTGAACTCTGCTGAAGTGGTGAAGTGGAAATGCTGGCTCGTGGTCCCATACTTTTTTGCTGCATGTTTGAAGATCTCTTGCCCCTTTCATCGTGGCTTCGCTAGATACGGTGGGAAAATGGTTCGAATCGCAAAACGGGATCGGCTGATTCGCCTATCTGACTTCGTTTCAGGTGAGTGGGCTTTTCGTGGTGATCTTTTTAGTTTTCGGATTCTGTGGGAAACAGATGCACACCGTTGGGCGGTGCATGGCGACCTCATCGTCGGCATATCTGGGGAATATAAGGAGGGAGAGCGATAAGGGGGAAGATGTACAGTCAAATGACGATGAGGAGATGGAGATCTGTTTTAGGAGTTCAGAAATTTGTTTTGTGTTTGTTCATCGCAATTTAAGAAAGGCGGCCTAGCTTCAGGTACTGCCGTCGCCAGCCCGTTTTCAAGCCTTCAAGCCTCTCGAAATAATTCCAATCTAATGCAACCTAGAGGGCGGAGTGAAAGGAACGTTGGACTGCTAGAGAATAGGGGTCCTGATTTCAGCGTTAAGTCAAGTAGTGTCAGGGATGACTGACACATGCCAAAGAGAGTTTACGAATTTGGTAGAAGGGGTTTGTCTTCCAGAGATGAACTTTGACGACCATTTCCCTGTCGGTCCTGTATCGGCGTTGTCCCAATAACGAGCAGATAGCAGGCCGGGAAAGGTTGCAGAGGTTGGGTTTCTGCGACGATACCTAAAGGTTTGTTGACAGCGGATCCACGCCATGAATGTCCAAGGTGGCTCAGCCATCTTGAAGGGAACGATACAGAGGCAGAATAGACAGACAGGATGAACCTGGACTTGATCTATATAACTTGAGGCACTTGATACTGGACACCGCATCATCTCAAATATGATGATGATGCGACGGTGAGGATGAAATGAGATAGAAATTATCCCTGCCGTCTCAAGTGCTCTTCTGCATGCTCGGGAAAGCCACCTCGTCACTCATTTCAGAAACTCAGCTCCCTCACCCCAGCCTGAACATCCACCTGCATTCTGTAAAATATCAGAATGCCACCCCCCCGTGATCTCTGAAGCCCATCTTCTTGTCCACGAGCCCCTGTTTGAGAGAGCCAAGAGCATGTTACCATTGGATAGGGGGACAAGGCCGAAGCAAGTCCCTTCTTCAGCCTATCAGGAAGGTGGTCGTGTCGCTGGCATTCGCTGCACAGACTGTCAAAAAGTCAAGGCTTGCCCCCTGTTTTCGACGCCCAGCACCCGCCCGTCGCCGGCTTGAGCCAGTAAGGTGAGAACGCCTCCACTTTAGGAGTTAATGGATGGAGGTGCTTTGCTTTGCTTTGCTTTGCTTTGCTCGCTCCGCTCTGCTCTGCTCTGCTCTGCTCTGCAGCCTCTCCACTGCTCTCTGTTGACTTGTCCGCCTCTTCCCTTNTGCTCTCTCTCCCTCTCGGCTCTGTGCTTCCCAAGCCAAGTTTCCACTCAACGGCTCGCCCTTGCCTGCTTTTCGTAAGCTCCAGCTAACTGGTCTGCTTCCCAAGCCTTCCCTGGCTCTTGGTCTTGGTCCCTGTCCTTGCCCTTGTCCCGGTCGGTCTCCTCTGCTGCTTGTGGCTCGCCTCGTGGGCGTGGGTTGGGATTTGTGGCTCCTCTACTATCGCTATCCAATCCTAGTCTCGTTCTGAATACGGATGCAGTTCAGTACTCACGGTACAATTCAGTCTAGTCTATCTCACGAGAGGGAACTAACTGTCTGCAACTGCACCTCCAACTGTGTTCTGCACTACCTATCTACCTACCTCCCTTCTTTCACATATCCCACTTCACCTTCCATCAACAGCTTCACCATCACGGCTCCAGCACAAAGAAGTCTGAGCCTGCCGTGTCCGCTTTCTTTCTCTGGAGATAGCTCGGCGGACATTTGAACCCCTCCCCCTTCGTCCAAGCACGCCCCGATAGTAACTTCCACCTCAATCGGCAACTCGGCCTCGCTTGCTAGGACTGCGTTTTTAAATCGCCAGAACCTTGACAACTTCTCGATATATTCCATTTCACTGAGCAGAAGTGAATTCGTCAAAAACTCCTATTTTTGGAGTTCCTTCCGTTCCTTTTCGCTCCAAGGCTTTCACTCGTGTTTGCCACTACTCTGCGCTGTCTTCGAGTCCTGGGTCTCTGCAGTCCTTTCTGCTCGGGGACAACTGAACAACCCTTGCCTCGAACATCTACCCTCCACCATCCTGCTTCCTCAGAATCAGGAGCATACTTAATGCTCGGATAATCTGCGACGACAAACATCTACCAAGGCAGCTCAGCTGCAGATTGTATCAATATGGCCGACGAATCAACTCTTGCCGCAACTTGCTCGTTGCTGCAGAGCCTCGCGACAAATGTCCCTCACACCGCGACCCAAGCAAGCCATGCGTTAAAACTTCCAGGAACTGACACCTCATCTAAAGCCGCCCTCGAATACGAGATATCTGCTTTGGTTGCGAGGATACAACACTTGGAGGCAAAGGCGAGCACTGTCAACAATCACACCCTCCCAGATACCCCCAACGAGACAGGAGCCCCATCTGCCTTTGCAGATGTGCTTACCGGCAATGGCTCTCGAGCGATGGCGAAGAGCTCCGCGATGAGACAAAACAACAACATGAACTCCTCGTTGACAGGTAGAGACAACGGTACTGGGGAGCGGCCGCAAAAGCTTCCCAAGCTCAGCAACGACGAACTCATCGAAACCTTACAGCAGGAGATTGTCGACCAAGCTGAACAGATCAAGGAGGGAAAATTGAAGCAGTCTGCCATCGAAGCTAGAATGGAGGAACAAGCCCAGCATCAACAGCACCTCATAAACCAGTTTGAGGCCAAGCGCGTTGCGTCCCTCGAGCGGGAACTCAAGAAACACCAGCAAGCAAATGAGGCCTTCCAAAAAGCCTTAAGAGAAATTGGAGAGATCATTACTGCTGTAGCGCGTGGTGATTTGAGCAAAAAGGTTCAGATCCATTCAGTGGAGATGGATCCTGAAATTACGACATTCAAGAGAGTAAGTAACCTTGAAACGCCCTTGTGTCGCTAGATTTACTGACTGGCTCTCAGGTCATCAATACCATGATGGATCAACTGCAAATCTTCTCTAGCGAAGTTTCTCGAGTCGCCAGGGAAGTCGGCACAGAAGGTATCCTTGGTGGACAAGCACAAATATCTGGTGTTGATGGGACATGGAAAGAGCTGACGGATAATGGTACGTCCCAAGTCTACGTACTCGAGAAACTTCTGCGATGCCAAAAGGGCGGAACAATTCGCTAACATGTTCCAGTAAATGTCATGGCCCAGAACCTCACAGATCAAGTGCGAGAAATTGCTTCAGTTACAACCGCTGTAGCCCACGGAGACTTGACCCAGAAGATTGAGAGACCAGCTCAAGGAGAGATCTTACAGCTACAACAGACAATTAATACTATGGTGGATCAACTCAGAACTTTTGCAGCCGAGGTTACTCGTGTGGCAAGAGATGTAGGCACGGAAGGTATCCTCGGCGGACAAGCAGAGATCGAGGGAGTCAAGGGCATGTGGAATACATTGACCGTCAATGTCAACGCAATGGCCAACAACCTCACAACACAAGTCAGAGATATCGCTATGGTTACAACGGCTGTCGCAAAGGGAGACCTCACACAGAAAGTCAAGGCCGAGTGCAAGGGCGAGATCATGCAGCTCAAGGAGACTATCAATTCCATGGTGGACCAATTGCAGCAATTTGCACGAGAAGTCACCAAGATTGCCAGAGAGGTCGGCACGGAAGGAAAGCTTGGTGGACAAGCTACCGTGCACGATGTCGAGGGTACCTGGAGAGATCTGACAGAGAATGTCAATGGAATGGCTATGAACCTGACTACACAGGTGCGAGAGATCGCAAAGGTCACAACTGCAGTAGCGAAGGGAGATTTGACAAAGAAAATTGGAGTCGAGGTACAGGGAGAAATCGCATCGTTGAAGGATACCATCAACACCATGGTTGACAGATTGGGCACATTTGCCTTTGAAGTCAGTAAAGTCGCTAGAGAGGTTGGGACAGATGGAACTCTTGGAGGCCAGGCCCAAGTCGACAATGTTGAAGGAAAGTGGAAGGATCTTACGGAGAATGTCAACACCATGGCAAGCAATTTGACGTCTCAGGTCAGAGGTATCTCGACCGTCACCCAAGCTATTGCCAATGGAGATATGAGCCAAAAGATTGAGGTTGAGGCTGCTGGAGAAATACTCGTGCTTAAAGAGACCATCAATAACATGGTAGACCGACTGAGTATCTTCTCAAACGAAGTTCAGCGTGTGGCAAAGGATGTCGGTGTTGATGGAAAGATGGGTGGTCAAGCCGATGTGGCTGGAATCGGAGGACGTTGGAAGGAAATTACAACTGGTAAGCCTCAGATCTCGACGATCATCGAGATTCTTAGGATACTCGCTAACTTCATTAGATGTCAACACAATGGCCATGAACTTGACTGCTCAAGTCAGAGCTTTCGGCGACATCACCAACGCTGCAACTGATGGTGACTTTACAAAGCTGATCACCGTTGAGGCTTCTGGAGAGATGGATGAGTTAAAGCGAAAGATCAACCAAATGGTCTTCAACTTGAGAGATTCCATTCAGCGAAACACTGCTGCCAGAGAAGCAGCCGAATTCGCCAACAGAACAAAGTCCGAATTCCTTGCTAACATGTCCCACGAAATCCGGACACCCATGGTAAGCTGACCCCCAACTATCTCCACGAGCGGCTCCGAGATCCGGTTTGGTCATCTCTGCCGCTTCTGCATTATATCGCCAGAAACGTGCTAACGGGGCTATAGAACGGTATCATCGGAATGACGCAGCTCACGTTGGACACTGATCTTACTCAATACCAGCGTGAAATGTTGAACATTGTTCACAACTTGGCAAACAGTCTGTTGACGATTATTGACGACATTCTGGATCTGTCCAAGATTGAAGCCAACCGAATGGTGATGGAGGAAATTCCTTATACCCTTCGAGGTATCGTCTTCAATGCCCTCAAGACTCTAGCGGTCAAGGCAAACGAGAAGTTCTTGGACCTCACCTACCGAGTCGACAGCTCAGTTCCTGATCACGTTGTGGGTGACTCGTTCCGTCTACGACAAGTCATTCTCAACCTGGTGGGTAATGCTATAAAGTTTACGGAGCACGGCGAGGTATCCCTGACCATCCGCAAAGCCGAGCAGGATCAGTGTGCGCCCAATGAGTATGCGATCGAGTTCTCGGTATCTGACACCGGTATCGGTATTCAGGCAGATAAGCTCGATCTAATTTTCGATACATTCCAACAAGCAGATGGTTCGATGACAAGAAAGTTTGGTGGAACTGGTCTTGGACTTTCCATCTCAAAGAGGCTGGTAAACTTGATGAGAGGAGACGTCTGGGTCAAGAGTCAGTACGGCAAGGGCAGCACATTTTTCTTCACTTGCACAGTCCGACTTGCGACCTCAGATATCAGCTTCATTGAAAAGCAACTCAAGCCATATCAAGCACACAATGTCCTCTTCATTGACAAGGGACAGACTGGTCACGGCAGAGAGATCATCACCATGCTTAGACAGATTGGCCTTATGCCTGTAGTCGTCAAGTCAGAGACACATATCAACCTGTCAGGTGGCGGATCAAAGGTGGCTTCTGCTTTTGATGTTATTATCGTGGACTCGATCGAAACTGCTAGACGGCTGAGATCGATCGACGAGTTCAAGTACATACCCATCGTTCTCTTGGCACCCGTTGTCCACGTCAGTCTCAAATCGGCATTGGACCTGGGTATCACTTCCTATATGACTACGCCCTGCTTGACAATCGACCTCGGGAACGGGATGATCCCGGCGCTGGAGAACAGGGCTGCTCCTTCCCTGGCCGACAACACCAAGTCATTCGAGATTCTTCTGGCCGAGGACAATATTGTCAACCAACGTTTGGCGGTCAAGATTCTGGAGAAGTATCATCATGTTGTCACAGTTGTTGGAAACGGCCAGGAAGCTCTTGATGCTATAAAGGAGAAAAGATACGATGTCATTCTCATGGATGTGCAGATGCCCATAATGGTAAGCTGAATAGAATCTGAAGCCAGTCCGTGTACTAATTACTGTGTAGGGTGGATTCGAGGCTACAGCCAAGATCCGTGAGTACGAGCGAAGTCTCGGTACCCAGCGAACGCCAATCATCGCACTTACTGCCCATGCCATGCTTGGTGACAGAGAAAAATGTATCCAGGCCCAAATGGACGAGTACCTGTCCAAGCCTCTTAAGCAGAATCATCTAATCCAAACGATTCTGAAGTGCGCAACCCTTGGTGGAGCTCTACTAGAAAAAGGGAGAGATGTTCGCACATCTCCGAAGGATGAGTCTCCCAAGGCAGGAGCATCCAACGGAACACTCGCGCCAGCCCCAATTCCAGGGAACTCTGCGCTTCGACCACCCCTTGAGCCTCGTGCATACACAACTACAGGCCCGATCAACCATGGCAGCCTGGAGAGTCCTGCAATTGTGACTGCAGATGCAGAAGATCCGCTTGCCAGAGTAAGTCGCTTTATATGATACAACCGAAGTCCATGCTAAGCTTTGATAGCTTCTCATGCGCGCCCACAGTAGCTGAGCAAATCACTCGGCCAGGGACATGTGCAGTCGAAAGGTTCCCAGAAGCCACGACGATGGAACTCTTCTTTCTTAGATACCCATTGCGACTTCCTCATATCCACTACTCGACATTCTGCGACTCCTTGATGATTTTAAATGGCGATGGCGTTCAAGGAAATGGAGTTGAGAGGCAATGCACCATATACAACCGGCACGCATCTCTGGGTTTGGGAATTCTATTGGCATTCATTTTTGCGATTCCGCTGCAAACCCTATTTTGTATGGCATGGCATTTGACCGAGGGATGAATGGAAAAATCCAATTTCGCCTCTTTCCTTCTTGGATTTTTCTGCTACCATTGCTTGCGGGTGGGAATGGGAATGTCTGCTCGCACTTTTTGTTTCCATACTATTTACTTCTTTGCGATGGTTTGGCTGAGCGCTCTTTTGAGGTTGGGTGGTGCTTGACTGAATGGTTCGAAATGCGTGAGATAGTCGAAGCAGATGAATGGAAGATGAACTAGCGGATCAGATAGTTCCGGAAAGAAGGATGGATGGATGAACGAGAATACATGGGATGGAAATTCAGACGCTTACGATCGCTACGTTTTTGCTTCCGTGCTTAACGAAGTGATTGTGAGATGTTTGGTGATCGAGATGTAGACATGAATCTTAAGAAATGATTATGCTTTGACACAACTTACTTGTTGAGATATCGTGGAAATCCAATCATGATAGGGGAGTATATCATTTACCTACTTGAGCATACAAATCATTCAACCTCTTATTGCGTGGTCTCAATTAAGCCAGAAAGCCGCTGTTCCCTACAAACCCATATCTCGTGGTCTGATGAAGCAGAGATTGAGGCATGCAAATCAGCATTGGCTTTGGTGCTTTAAGAGTTCCAATTTGGCGTGTAGAGGAAGCTTGGGGTTGAGATTCTCGCAATAGTTGTTCTTTCTCTCCCCGGATGAAATGGAACCCTTATATACTGGACAAAGTCTCGGAGGGCTGAGAGGAGGTGAGTCTGTCATGTATGAAAATTGACTACTGGTCACTGGAATAGAGTCAAAAGACGAGAACGGTTCTCTTGTGTTTTGATATACATGCAAACGTTCTCAGCCGGAGAGGTAGCACACATTTTTTCTATGTGCCTACAGGCGTCTTCTGTATCGCCTTCTCACTCCCTTATCTGATCTTGAGGAGTTATGTAGCAAACGGGCGGTATTCGGATGGGGGCTGTCAATAACATACAAGCAAATCCAAGCGCATCTCACAGTAATATAGAGGAAATGATACATCGTTAGTTCATTACAACTCGGTTCTGACAGTCTAGAAATCAAGGAATTAAGAATCAAGAATCCTCGTCTCTTGAGTCCAGAAGACACATTCATGAATTGTCATTAACAGATCAACACCGCCTTCTACCTGTTCCTGGCCCAGCAGGTGGGATTGGAATTCAATATAATCGTGATCATTCACTCTATCAAACGTTACACCGAGCAGCCACATCAATTTAGAGGTGTTGCTTGCTCTGCTCTGTGTAACGCGTGGTTGGTTTTGTTGGCTGTGCTGCTGGCTCGGAATATTTTGTGATTGCTCGGTTTAAAACCGGATCCCTGGCTGCTTCGTGGATCCTACAGTACAGTGGACATGACCTCGTACTTTGCTATTTGTTTGCTTGCTTCGGGAGGGTACTTGGTGGGATGTAAGGGATTGGATACTTTCCAGGTTGGGAATGCTCTGGGGACAGAGGGAGGGAGGATCTCCGTGTGGGCTGTAAGTGGTTGCTTCGGTGGATTCGGATTTGGGTTTGGTTGGGTGACATACTGAGATGTTTGGAAGGGATGGGGATGGTAGGCGAGGTGAGGTGTCAAATGCGAGGATCCGGGTTTTTGATGATTGTTGGGATTTGAAGTAAAGTGCTTTATTTTGTACTCGTAAGAGTTCTGACAATCAAGTAAGCTTGATGTGCTGGTTCAGTAAACACGCATTTAAGCTTCAAGCGATCAGCAGCAAAAATTATGCGCATTTGCATAAGTTCATAAAATTCGTCATAAACTCAAATTCCATATGAGTCAATACAACTCCAGGGTCTCACTATCAAAACCCAATCACGCTCAACACCAGGACTCGCGTCGTGTCGTGACGCTCGTGCGACTCGTGTAACGCGATCTGATTTGACGAGCCTAAGACGCAAGTCAAGATGAGATGAGATATCCGATCGCGGTCGGTGGGTGCAGGTAGGTCAGGGCCCGGTCGATTCTGTCTCCTGCTGGCCTGTTGGTCCTTACTGTAGTTTGTCTGGCTCAGCGACTGGTCTGTCTCTGGCTTCGTTGGATTATTCGATGATTTCAACATGTGTGGTCGGCTAGCCAATCGTCTTTGCTGGCTATTACGTGCAGGACGATAGGCCTGGTCGCAGGAAGTCGGGCATTATTTTGCGTGTTTGGGATGTGACTATGGCTGCATAGAGGGGAAAGGGAAGCAGGAAAAGTAGACTTTTGACATTGGGATGTTGTTTTTATTTGGGGTGCCCTTTGTGAGGAATGTTGCTGTCGTCAAAGATGTTGAGGACTTTTCGGGATCTGGAACCGATGATTTGAGGTTTCCGGTCTTCCCTCCGTGAAGTGCCGAAGAGGGACCTCGGGAGTAAGAGGAGGGATGGCTTTTTATGACCTCAGCACTTCAGGGTTTCTGATGTGGGACAGGGAAGAATGGGAAGGCAGGGGTGGTCCTCTGGTCCCTTAATATTATAGGGCTTTGCGAGACTGCAAATGGCATCTCTCAAACAAGGAAGTGAGATCTGGCGAGGCTTGATCGCTTGTTAAGAGCATGGTACCAGAGCCGATGGATGAAATGTTGTGTATTTATTATACTTTATGGTATTTGAGTAAAGGTTGCATGGAGTTCATGGCTTGAAACAATGCGTGTTGGATTTGGTTGATTCTTGCATTGTCTGTTTTGTTGCTGTGGTGTCCTGTAGCTCTCCACATGGCCCAGGTCCCAATGTTCTTGCTTTTGGGGTTGCATTTTGTTGTCCCTATTTGTGATATCGGGCTTCTCATTGGATGAAATGTGAATAAATGGCATTATTTGCACTAGCACTTGATGCTCAAAACTGCTTTGGCCTGGCCTCGATACGGCAATGACGTCTGGGAAAGTATAACTTGATATCTGGAGTCTGAGGGGAAGAACCAGCAGGACGGGAGAAAAGTCACAGCAAAACCTTATGACATACGACGATGTTTTCATGGGGGAATGAAATTCTCATGTAGGTACGGAGTTCATATCGGCTTTTGCATCTACATTGAGAAGTCGATGCATGAGGACCATCGGAAGGGCGGATACTTCATGCAAGGCACAGCTGCCAACAACTTGGTTTGTTGAATTTGAGATTTCCGTAACAGAAGAAGGAATATACCCGGACGTAGCCCAGCTCATGAAGTTCGAGTGTAAGACTTCGTCAGTCCTCTTCATGCAACGATAACTTGCAACTCGGCTCGTTATGCCAATTGTGATGCAAGGTTCGAAAGGACAGATGAACAAGCTCTTGTGGCATCTGTTAACTAGAAAGCTACTAGGATACGATAACAGCAAAGCTATGACCACGTTGCAGAATAACAAAAGGCTTCCATAGCAAGCTTCCCTAATGTGCCCCTATTATCATCATTTCTCTTGCTTCCCTGTACGGAACAGAGGAGTTGTCTTGCGAGCCGCTGGAAATAAAATCAACACACAACCTCGTTTAAATCGTCAGCAACACCCTATTGAGAATTGTACGGTTGCCGCAGAAGCCGGCAAGCGCAACCAAACAGCCATTATTTTTCTACCCACACCAAAGAGGCGTTAAACGGGTCGATCATTTTTTCTGGACTCTGGAGTCCGTTTCCGTCTTTTCAGCCCCTCTTTCGTCGGCGTCGTCTCCTCCTCCTTGGCCGTCCCCCTTCTATCCGCCAATCCTGCCAAAAAGGAAGCCAGCAGTGCAGCACCCTGCACAAAACTGAGATGCACAATCCAGATCCGAGGAACCACAGATGCACAGGAGCTGCTAGTGGGAGAGATCCTCGTCCACTGTGCAGCATCAACCAACAGCAGCGCACCACCCCGTGGCTGGAAAGTCCAAGGTACGCGGAGTTTTATAGGCTTACAGGCTAGGAAGCAAGCCCCAGTCCCCTTACGAGGAATCCTAAGCCTCGTGTGGCCCACCAAAAACCTAACTCGCGCATCCTCGTTCGGCCTGGGGTGCCCTGGCTTCAAGCCAGGTCGACAGAAAAAACGACCGATGCATGTCTCTCTCTCTCTGTCTCTCTGTCTCTCTGTCCAAGCTGAAAAACTGCCCGCCCTGACCACCCAGGTCCACCACGGGACTACTGTAGCCTGGCTGGAGCACAGAGTAGCGGACAGGATTACTGAATGCTAGGTAGCTGGAAGAACTTCTGATGTGCTGAAAACTACTGAGTACTTGTCCGAATAATGAATGACATGGAACTACATAGAAAGGACAAACGTAACCAGAATCAACCACCAAATCACAGGCCACAAACCCCGATGCCTACCTAGCCACTTGATCTAGTCCTGCGCCTGCAAACGACGAACTTTCCAAGTTGCACTACCTACACGGCATAGAGTTTAGTCTCTAGTGGTGTAGCTCCATTCCCCTCCTTCTACCCACACTCGCTCGCTCGCGCTATTTCACTTACACTGACTACTTGCCTTGCCTTACCTTACCTACCCTCCTCTCCCTCCCTCTTCTCCCACCTTCCCATCCCACCGTCATCACACGTCGACCCTATCGAATTCGTTCTGCCGGTCTGTTTGCGTCAATTGTTTCCTGTCGATATCTCGGTCCTTCGTGTCCTTTCGTATCGCCGGTGTTTTCGAATTTGCTGCTTTCCCATCGGAATACTAGTTTTTCAGCAGGTCAAACGTAAGTTGAAGATCTCACGCCTCACTGGACCGCACGCGATGGAGGCTCAGTCCAAACACAACCCCTCATGAGCTATGCCATGCCTCTGCCACAGCTCTGCTTGCCCATGCTGGATGCCGTAACGCTTGGAAGTACTGTTGCATCCTGGAGATCCAGATGCCAACGATGGGCGGCTGGACGCTGCTGGCGCAAACTTTGCTTCACGTCGCCAGTTTGCAATGCAGGGCCATCCGGATGCGCATTCGCTGGCAAGCTAGGCGCAGAGCTCTATGGCAGAGGATAGCCAGCTATGTAAAGCTCGACAGCAATTGGATAAGCTGCGGAAGCGCTACTAGAATTATTTTTGCTGACTTTTGTTGTGTTTTCCTCAGACTTTGAAGTCATCCTCAGCGATCCTTCCCGCGAATACCACCGTCTTTGAGACCTTTCCGTCTACGAATCCTTTGCTGTCGCAAGCGCTGTCATAATTGTCGAGTCGATATCCGTCACGCTTGTCGCTTCCGGTACCTTTTCGCCGCAGTAACGAATTTACGAAGGTTGATTGAGATATCTTCTTCGTATTGATATTGGAAGTTTTTGAGGTGAGCAATTGTCCTCTCAATATCCCTCTGGTGGCTGGCAGACCCTTCGGAAAATGGCGGAACACACCGGAACTGGATTGGAAAACACCAAGTCACAAGCTGTCATTTCAATAATCATGGGAGAAGTTTTCCTAGACTCAAGCTGTGGCTTGTAGGTGGAATCCTCCCTCGACGGCGATACACCTGGCTGCCAACGTGCGGATCCAGAAGAGCCGAATCATTACAGAAACCCCCCTTTTTTGCAAGCGAATTGTGCATTCTGCCATCAAGTCTGCTCTGGCAGATTCACTGTATAGCCTTGATGGTTTGCGCGTAGATAAGCGACCTATGGCGCTCTGCTCGACAAACCAAATGGGCGATTTCTTTGAATTCGCCTATTCATGGAAAATGGCAATATATGCTTTATAGTGGAGCTATATGAGTGCCAAATCTCCTGGCTTATGGCAACTATCCAAATGCGTGTTGGAATCCAGGTGTGGTGACACTGGATGGTCTCAACCAAGGACTGATTGTGCTGTATTGTGAGCCTCAGTATTGCTTTGCAAGTCAAGTCGCGAGCCGTTTTGGTGACTTTGAAAGTGGATTTCCTGCGTTGCTTGTTGCTTAATTTATGTCATTGGCTTAGGCTCGAAGAGCCACAACTATGAATTCCAGTGGATTGTTCGTTGCATGGTTCTTCGGAGGTATTGGGTGGATGTGATGGGCAGACAAAGGATCTGCTTCGCAACGCACAACTGCATCATATGTCCAACAGCAGAGGCTTGCATCCTCCTGACCATGTGCTTGTCCGAGGCTGTCCCAGGCTAGTTGCCTCAATGGTTGTTTCTGCTGCGCGTGGCACTGCTTCCTGTGGCCTCTCCTTGTTTGCTTTGAATCAGATTCGACGCTCACTCGGGGCCTTGGGGCCTCCATGGATCCATCGGTGGATCCGTCACCGAACGCTTGCGCCATCCAAAGTTAGTAAACATTGTATGTCGTAAGTCGTGTTTGGGACATTGGTGACATGAGACGTCGCCGTCGTAGAAGAGGTGTGGTCATGATTTCTCGCACCAGGTCGTCAGCCAGGCGAGCCACTGCCATCAGCATCGGGAAATTTGGAGGGATTAGAGGTAGTCATACCATACACCTCACACTCAAACTCATATTCCTGCTCTGTCTCTGTCCCGTCGACAGCCCAGATGACGCGTTGGTCTGATGGAAGTCTAAGCCATCGGGACGTCGGATTGGCCAGAACAGCTGGCACGGCGAGAAGATGGCGGAGCGTAGAAAGCAGAACTACTATGTCCTGCCAGATGTTCTCCGCCGAGTCGTACTCGGAGCCTTCTGGTACTAGTTTTGAGTGATTGCCAGGTTGGCATACGAAAGCGGGTCGTGACTTCTGTCAGTCTTTGAAATAGGTCAAGCAACCTAAAGGCTTCGAAGGACCTCAACTTCTCCATCCTTACCATCACAACACACGGGGCCACAAATTTGTGTGCTTTTGAGTCGGATTTAATACTGTTCTTGATCGTTCTGAGTCTTTATGTTTGGTTCCCATTTTTAAGTGGATTGGGAGCGCCAGGCTGGCACAAGACACTCGGGCAAGATTACTCCATCAACCACCAAATCGCAAGCCTCATGCCTTATGCCAGCTAGCTCATCTGTTGAACTACTTCTTTACTTGATTACAATGCTTGGTATTATTTAGTTCTGTCTTAGCTCTTAAGTGTCAACAACGTGGCTTTTGGATCTATTCGAAAGCTTCACATGACCTGTCCAGCCTTTCCACCCTAGGCTTTTCGAACATCACATCATTTTGCTGCACTGCTATCCTCACCTTGCATCATCTTTGCCATTTCTTGCTACCATCCACCATCCGTTGAAATGCTCGTGTCACTAGGGAGTTAGTGTTGATTACAGACCTTTCCAATATGCATAAGGACCTGTAAACCGCAACTTGGAATGGCAAGGGAATTGCTTGGCCTTTACCTTCACAAAACGATTCATCTGACAATTCACTTCGTTTGTGACGCACTTCATAAGCGCTGTTGAACTGGAGAGCGAATTCTAGGCGGTTTCGTCTGGCCCACCCTGTTTCCCAACCATCATGGGATCACTGCACAACATCCTGCCTGTGTTTTCTTAAGGTCTACATCTTGCAATATTCGTCTTGCTGTTTCTGCATTCCATCGCTCACGGCAAAAGCTACTGCGTACCTTCCGTCTAATTCCCGGTGCCTCATACCGTCTGGCAGCCATATTCCGTTTCGGGGTCTCTTAGCTACTCACTACCCATCTAGCGCTGTTATTCACTCCCGAGCCTCGCTAACTAGCCTTTATAGACCACGTCGCATTCGCCTTCGATCTTCCAACTTCATCTTCTTTCCACAACAACTTCGTTTTTCCACCTCTCTTGAACGCACCACCCACAACACACCTCTTCCTCTACTCTTTCATACACTACACACACTCATCCGTCGTACACGTCACTCAAAATGGCGTTCCAGTATGACCCCAATCAACAGAACCAGTTCTCTCAGGAGAATGCTGGCAACGGTATGCAACAGCAACAAGGTCCCCCACCACCGCAAGGTATGCAGCCTCCCCAAGCTGGACAGCAACAAGGTGGCCAGGAAGGCGGTTCTCCTGCCCCTTTCCAACAACAAGGAGGCCAGGAGGGCGGCAGCGTCAGCGGCGATGCGAAGACCACACTTTGGTAAGTCAAGCTACACGCATTTTTGCCCAGTATCACCTCCATCATCAGCACACTGCTTTCGTCCATGACAATCATGCCATATTGGCTCCGACCACACTCAATCCTTCTTGACGCGACCGAGGCTTCACTGTCCGTGTGGAAGCGAACTTCTCACGGTGCAATCTACCGGCGGGCGATTCCCGTCATGCGCATTCGGTTCACCCTTCTGAAGCAACCCATCATATTTTCTTTTCTTATCTTAGCATGGTGTCTCGACCTGTCGGCATCTGCCACTCCATGAATTGTTCCTTCCTATCTTATCTTCCCTCTGCAGCCTGTCTCGATCAATGACTCACCATCATATGAACCTTGGGCGCGCGACACTTAACTAACACACCTTACAGGATGGGCGAATTGGAGCCATGGATCGATGAGAACTTTATCAGATCTGTTTGGTTCGGTATGGGAGAATCAGTTAACGTTAAGATGATTCGAGACAAATTCTCTGGGTTAGTCCTCTTAACATGGTCGAATTATGTGTCGATCATCAAACTGACGTATCTCTCTTAGCAATGCTGGCTACTGCTTCATCGACTTTGCCAACCCTGCTGCCGCTGCTAAGGCCCTTTCTCTCAACGGCTCCATGATTCCCAACACCTCCCGACCATTTAAGCTGAACTGGGCCTCTGGTGGCGGACTTGCTGATAGACGGTCAGATTCCCGGTTCATAATCCTATTCTCATATGCTCCTTTTACACCTGAAACATGAAGCTGACTATTAAAGTAGTGATGATCGCGGTCCTGAATTTTCTATCTTCGTCGGTGATCTTGGCCCAGAGGTCAATGAATACGTCCTAGTTTCACTATTCCAGGCTCGCTTTCCCTCTTGCAAGTCAGCTAAGATTATGACCGATCCTATTTCTGGCATGTCCCGTGGGTACGGCTTTGTTCGCTTCGCAGATGAGCAGGATCAACAACGTGCCCTAAGCGAGATGCAAGGTGTCTACTGCGGTAACCGACCTATGCGCATTTCGACTGCCACTCCAAAGAATAAGTCCGGCGGTGGTGGTCCAGCAGGTGGTATGCCTATGCAGGGTGGACCTGCCATGGGCCCTGGTATGCCAGCTGCTCCGGGTATGTACAGCATGGGTGCTCCACCACCAATGGGCTACGGTGGAGGCGGTTATGGTGCACCTCAGCCAATGAATCAGTTCACTGACCCTAACAACACCACTGTCTTCGTTGGAGGTCTTTCTGGCTATGTAACTGAGGACGAGCTCCGCTCTTTCTTCCAGGGCTTCGGTGAAATCACCTACGTCAAGATCCCACCCGGAAAGGGATGCGGTTTCGTCCAATTCGTCCAGCGTCACGCTGCCGAGATGGCCATCAATCAAATGCAGGGTTATCCTATCGGCAACTCCCGTGTTCGTCTGTCCTGGGGACGTTCACAAAACAACTCTGGACCTGCTGGCACTCCATACCGACCTGCTCCTCCCCCACCTCAATACTCGTCCATGGGCATGCCTCCCGCACACCCATACGGCCAATTCCAACCTCTGCAGGTAAGCAGGAATCCATTGCGTTGATATTTTCTTGCCTCTAATCTCTCACAGTAAGCGTCATATTTCCATGTCCCGGAACGGAGTATAGCGCATGGCGTCTTGCACAGTCAACTTTTGATCTTCACGTTAGTGGCTTCAGCTTTACTTCTTTTCTAACCCTGCCTGGATGGCTGTTTCTCCTCTTAGCGTTACTTCAAAAGTATCGGATGGGTGGGGATCTGCATTTCCATGATGCCATGTACAAAAAGTGCATTAGATGTCTCTTTTTCACGTGTCCACGAAGGGTCTGACATGCGCTGCTTTTCTTCCTACACATGTACGCTCTGAGCTTGTTTCACTCCTTCGGCTTCAACTTGTTGGCTAGGGTTGTCTGTCTGTTGCGGAGGGTTATGGGGAGCATCACCGGTTTTCAAACCTCAATCACGTTTCTTTTTCTCGTCGTTTTCAAAAGCCTCAAAAAGTTTAGACTCTCTTTTTATCCACAACGCAAATAGGGTGTCTTGCTGTTTGTGCGAGCTCTCCTAGCAATGTATCCTCAGTATTACAACAGTAGTGTCTATCAGTTCTCGGTCTTGCCTAGTGCACGAAGTTTCCCCTCCGGCCCATGATTCCCCGACCCTCCCTCACCACTTACCACTCACCAGTATGACAAGCTTTCAGATCGATTTTCATTGTCTTTTCTATTTCTCCAGTTCGTGTGCTACTAAGCATGTTTCCTTGGATGGTCTAGGACCATTCCTTCCATCTACACTCCCAAAAGCAGCAGCCGTTTGGACAGACTCTTCGTTCTTGGGCATCACAATAACAACGCGAGCCCGTTCAGCAATCGATAGGAGAGAACATTGTTTTGTCATAAACCTGATGGACATTTTGCTAACAGCCTGGTTTCTACAGACTCACGCTTCCTCATGAGCCCATGAAGATCAGAGACGGCATGCCTCTCAGTCGCTCACCTAGCCGGTATCGACTCAACCTGTCTATATCTTACTCCGTCGACCCAAGAGATACTTCCGATTTCGACTGGCAACTTCCTGGCGGCTACTAATTTCGGTTCGCACTTCTCCTGGTTTCACTCAACGGTATTTTCCTCAGCTCTGCAACACGGCGTTTTAATCTTCCTTCCGCATCTCTCAGCCATCTTCAGTCTCAGCGAGCATTCCTATTTGATGCATCGACTCTGGGTTGTCTAGCGGTTCTTTCTTCATTGCGGATACCCCTTTGCGAAAGATGAGGAGGATGGATATGTGGCCTTCTAAATGCATTGCGACTCAGTCCTTCTATTTTACATGTAATCGACGATTCCACTTTGCTGCGGCGGTCTCTGCATGGAGCATTTGTTTTCCTTGATGGTTTCCTTGGTTCGGTTCCTGCCGCGTTTCTCGACTCTCTACTCTTCATCAAATGGCGCGTTGCATCTTTCGGCGGTTGCACTTACGACGGACGAAGAACGATGATACGATAGTTTATTGCTTTGCGGTCGATTTGGTGCGTTGCGATTTGGGATGCATGGAATGAAGGTTGCTGAACTTCTTTCGGACTGGACGCATTACATGGTGTTGCTTGAGCGATGTCTTTCCCCTTTCACACATATCACGCTTGAGGTTGCACGTCTTCTGCACCTCACAGGAACAGTGTGTCTTCATACTTTTCCTGGCCGATCATGGTAGCACTGCCCGTTTTCCTTTGTTTTACATTACACTACATTGCCTGCCTGCCTTCGTGTCTCTGCATCTCACAGTGTTCTCACTGACTTTGGTCGATGGGTTCTACTACCGAGTGTGTCTCACTGCAAAAGCGCTTGCATCTTCCTTCATCACGTAATATCTCATCGTTCTTCGATCAATGTTTGTTTTCTTTCCGATGCCTCTCTGTTCTGCTTGATGCTTTCCTTCGGGTTGGTTTTCCTGCTTCCGAGAGTGGATTATTGCGCATGCTCTACTTGCCCTTAAGGCTCCCATTATGAAGCGTTGTTCTTTGCATGGATCTCAATGAAAGCGTTTGCACTTAAGAGAATTTATCCTCCTTTGTGACTGATTGTAACTTGACCCTGACCAACTCTGCGGACTAGGTTATTCTTATTTCACCGGAAATATCCTATTCAATCTTCCACTAAGCTCATGGCTTGCCTTCCTCACGACTTCCCCCAACATCGATTGCCTTCCTCCAGCACCACTGTCTAGGATGCGAATCACTTCTTTCCAGAAAAGCGATATAAACACACCCATCATAGATTTAAACATAAACGCATACCTTACCGTTTGCAAAGATAAACTCAGAAAGCTGTACCTTTTTCCCGATCATCGAAGTGTGTATGATTTTGATAGCTCTCAATCTTAGGATTCTTCTCTCTTCCATTCAGGATAATATACTATCCAATATGGGTTCTTGATTTATTGTTCACATTGGGGAAAGTATTCCTCTTTGTGCCTTTCTGAATATCAGCAAATTCGATGTCAGACAAGAACAAGAAGCAAAGGCGCACTAGAGGTGAGAACCTTGATTATGTTCTAATTAGAAACCGACCCGAGGGACTTGTGATTGGTGTATGAGATGAATTAGACGTCTGCTAGTTTACTTTCTATTTTTAATTGATAGGAGTATCGTCAATCTGGGCTTGGGCAGTCGACGTGGATGGTGATAGAGTACTCTACACTGCCTGACATAGTCACATAGAGTCAATGTCAATTTCATAAGTTGACAATCGTAAGAGGGAAATGTTGTTTTCGGATTTGTGACATTCCTGGAGATGATCGGCGGCGCACTCTTGATGTTGGCCTTCCAGGCCGTATTTCAATATGTCAAATCGAGAAATGTAGACAATCTGCTAGAGAGGAATTAGGCGTTGTAAATGAGACCAGAAGAGCGTAGATTTGTCGTTGTCTTGCTCTGCGTCAAGACATGGAGATAAAACAAGAAAGACAAAATCACAACTCGAAGTTGTATGAACGGCATCCCGAACGGACAGATCTTGATTGGGTATTTCTAACGCCTGCTCCTACCACACCCAGCTCCAACACAAGAATTACTTCCGTACCTTCCTAGCATGCTTGACCAGATTCTCAATTACACCCTCGAAGGCCTCTCTATCACCCAGCTTCTCATCTGTCCGCTTAGTCCAGTACTCCAACACCTCCTTCGCTGTACCCTGCATCTCCTCTAGCTTCTTGACGTGAGCTTTCAGCTCGTCCAAAGTGAGGCCTTCCAATGCCTCATCTGTAAAGCTGCAGAGCTGCCTGGCTGAGATAAGGTCGAGTTGGGGAGCAGGTGGTGGTCCCTTCCTCCGCCGTGAGTCTGATCGAGATGGCTTGCCTTGCGAGTCGACAGATGTGGAGGAAGCATTTCCTTCGCCTTGCTTTAGGCGAGATATTGGGCGGGAATCAGTGGAATTTCTGGGTGAGCCAGAGGCTGGATTGAGGTTCATGGATGGCAGGATGAGCTTCTTTTGCTTAGATGCTGGGAGGATCTCATCGANATCGACTGGCACTCCGAGTGAGACAAGGAATAGTCTTCTGATCCGAGACCGAATCCAGTTCGGTGGTTGCAGTGGTGGAGGAGCAACGAGTTGTGACCAGAGAGATGCGCTTCTAGGAGTCAAGAATATGGAGTTCTCGACTGAGAGTGGTGGTAAGACAGAGGTGTCAATCGAATCTGGTGGAAAAAGAGCGTTCATGTACGATTCAGTTGCAGCTTGTATCTCTTCTGGAGAGTCGAGCTCTGCAAAATCAAGAACGGGCTACGAATGGATTAGCAGTGTTCACCTCTTGGGCACAGCGCTTCTTGAAAACAAAATATAATTTCTACTTACAAAGGACGGCGCTATCGGTATAGACTGTGGTGGAGGGGGAGCAGGTTCCGCCTCCTGGAAACCGTCATCAAAATCACCAAACTCTGCATCTTCGCCTTCTTCAAAATCATCGAAATCATCTCCAAACCCGCCATCTGACCCGTCCTCTTCCTCATTGTATTCGTCTGTAATGACAGGTGTCGTCCCCTTCCTTCCAGCAGCAGAAGACTTCCGCCTCGCGTGGTTTATGATTGGGGACCTAGCACCAGGAGACGTTGGCGACCCTGATCCGGTCAATCGCTCTGAAGTGCAAGATATCGAAATGCCCTTACCTGGTGCCTCGCCTACTTCCTCCACAATATCTGGCTCAGCATCACCTCTCCGTAACTCGTAGGCCTTGGTCCCGGGAACTTCTCCATGTCGAGGGCTAGAATCCACTTTCTCTACCTTTGTGATGGGGATCGGGAGATCTCCAGGAGTGCTCCCTGCCCGAGACCTGGTGCTTGAAGAGCGGCTGCGTTCTCCAGATCTTACAACGAGATTTGGTACAGCATCTGCGGCACGCATGTCGTGTGCCAGAGTTCCTGGAACCTCGCCGTGGCTTGGAGACGAGGGGTCGACCTTCTCAACTATCATCAACGGGATTGGCTGTCCGCCGGGAGGAGTAGAAGGCTTGCTGATGGGTGTACTGATCCCTGGGGCCGTATGATCAGGGACAATTGCTATCTCATCGGGTGCAGCATCCTGTTCTCGCAAACGGTAGGCCTCGGTCCCAGGTTCTTCTCCATAGCTTGCCTCGTCGTCTACCTTCTCGACTCGAGTATGCGGGACATTAACTGCAGAAACAGGAGTGGTGTCGTCTGTAGATGCTGGCTCGAGACCAGACTGGGCATCCGAGAAGTGATCCTCGGAATCTGATGATTCTGCAACTTGTCAGTGTGAACTTTGAAAAGTCGACGTAAATCCTTACCCAAGTCGTGTGCTCCTGGGTCGTCGATGCTTGTTCTAGTTGGCGGCTCCAAGTGCTCGTCATGATCGTCTGCCATGTCTGGGTCGATGGGACTTCGAAGTGACTAAATGTTGATGCTGCTGCTATGCTTAAAAGCCTCGGAACTCTCGCTGGAGGAAGCAAGCAAAAGGCCAGTCTTCAACCTCTTGAGGACGATCGTTGTCAAGTACAGTAGAGCCCCCTTTCGACGTTCTAGAGCTATCTTTCTGCCGCCAAGTCTTTCAACCCTGCCCGAGCAGCACGCTCGTGCCCAAGGCCCAAGGCAAGGCAGGCGAACCCCATTCATCCCAGCCCAGCCCAGCCCAGCCCAGCCTGGTCAAAAGCACGCTAAGATTTTTGGGACTTCCAACGCGCTTCGTTCAAGAGACCCAGCCGATTTATTATTGACAAGCGCATCTCACCTCTTCAATCGCATTGCCTGCGAATGCGTCTTGTCTCATCAGCACGAATAGAGGTCGCAGAAGCTGCACCTTATTTCCTTTCAACGGTTGGTCTATCAATTCTCCGTCCTTCCTGCCATAACATCAAAGCTAATCGAGCTTCGAGCTTCTCCAGGACAATATTATCTGCCTACTCCTCGACACAGCGCCAGATCGAACAACGACCTTCTCTCCCACCACAAGCAGCCATGGCGAATAACGGCAAACCCACCTTCAGCTTTGGTAGTGCTGCGGGGGCCAGCACCGGCCAGAGTCCCTTTGCAAGCTTTGGATCAACTACACCTAGCACGTCGTCTCCCTTTGGCGCTCCGCAAACCAGTACTGCAAAACCAGCAGGATCCACAGGCCCCAGTCTGTTTGGAAACTTGGGATCAGGAACAAGTACAATCGGCAGTGGATCTACGGCAGGTAGTCAAACTCCAAGTTTTGGTGGCGCCAAACCAGCTTCCAACCCAGCTTCAGGAGCAACAACTCCAAATCTTTTTGGATCAAGTACAGGAGCTACGCCAGGTGGAATGTTTGGGAGTCAAGCAGCATCATCAGGTACTACTACTCCCGGTCTGTTCGGTACAGCAGGTGGAGCGACGCCTAGTTTTGGAGGGGCAGGTGGCTTCAAGTTTGGCCAAGCCAAGGACAACAATGAAGCTTCCACGCCAGCGAATAATGAGAACAAAGCACCTGCCTCTGGTGGACTGTTCGGTGGAAATGCCAGTAAGCCCGCTGGCTCCAGTCTATTCAATGCTGCATCATCGGGAACAATAACTCCAGCCAAACCCGCCTTCAGCTTCGCCAATTCTACAACTCCTGCAGGCCCTCCTCCTACGGACAATACTCAGTCCAAGCCGTTATTTGGTTCTCTGGCTCAACCGGCTTTTGGAGCATCGAAACCCGCTGAATCTTCTTCCACCCCGGCGACCACCAGCTCGCTCTTCTCAAACCCGGCTCCTACCTCCAGTGGTGGTGGCATGTTCTCAGGCTTGAAACCTCCTACCAGCTCTGCAGCAGGATCTGCTCAAACTCCTGCAGCCAGCTCAGCTCCTAAGCCCACCTTCAGTTTCCAGAGCAGTACTCCAGCAAGCAGCACTCCGAGTACCCAACCGTCATCCACAGCTCCTGCTGCGACAAGCAGTCTATTCAACAAAACACCGGCCACTGGAACATCTGCCCCATCACCGTTTGGTGGTTTCAAACCTACTACAACTACAACAGCCGTAGCATCTGCATCTCCTCTGTTCAGTGCTGCTCCAGCTAGTAGTTCCGCCGCTCCCGCTGCAACATCCTCTGCAACCCCCTCTGCGACTCCTAGCTTGTTTGGTGGCTTGAAAGCAAATCCACCACCAGCCGTCTCTTCTGCAAGCTCAACCCCAAATACTACTGCTGCTGCGACAACCCCGAGCCTCTTCCCTACTTCAACGTCGACTGCGGCGCCAACAACTTCAGCCCCAGCTGCCAGTGGAATGGGATCAGGGGCGGGCTCAGGTACTGGCCTGGGTTCTGGTTTAGGAGCTGGCCTCGGAGGAGCATCAAGTGGTGCTGCCAGCTCCCAGACGGGTACTACTCAAGGATTTGGATCATCAACTACTGGTCCCACACCTCAATTGACCAGATTGAAGAACAAGACTATGGATGAGATTATCACACGATGGGCGTCTGACCTATCGAGTTATCAAAAACAATTCCAGGATCAAGCAGAAAAGGTTGCAACTTGGGACCGCTTAATGGTTGAGAACGGAGACAAGATCCAGAAGCTATATCTGAGCACGTACGATGCGGAAAAACAGAGCGCGGAAATCGAACGCCAGTTGTCGAATGTGGAGAGTCAACAAGACGAATTAGCATCTTGGCTTGACAGGTACGAGGCAGAGGTTGACGATATGTTCCAGCGTCAAGTTGGACAAGGAGAGACTCTTCAGGGTCCAGACCAGGAGAGAGAGCGAACCTTCAAGCTTGCCGAGAAATTGACTGATCGACTCGACGATATGGGCAAGAATCTCTCGAGCATGATCGACGCCATCAATGATGCTTCTACCACATTGAGCAAAACTAGCAAGGCTGATGATCCTGTAAGTGTACACATGAACTGTAATTTGTCCACATGCTAACGTTTCCTCTAGCTATCACACATTGTCCGGGTTTTGAACAGCCACTTGACGCAATTGCAATGGATTGATGAGAATGCTTCAGCTTTGCAAAACAAGATTGCCGAGTCCCAGAAGGCGGGTCAGACTATCGGGCCCAATGGATATGGCGGACCGGAGAGTGAGGCTGCGGAGTCTTTCTACCGTTCTGTTATGGGTAGAAAGTAGATTTCTTTCGGTAGAGGTTTCCACCTCAGGTTGGCGTTGGTACTTTATGTGGCATCTTGAATTTGATCAAGGCTTGGGAATGGTAGCATATGTCCGGCATTAAATTATTGAAAGCCCGGATGGTTATTGAGACTCATGGCATACACGATGAGGGTGTGCGATTTGTACAGTAAACCAAAAAGTAGAGGCAAAGAAGCCAAGAGAAGTGGTTGTTCTGTAGTGTCCTAACGTGCCGAAAATCCACGCATATTGTATACAATTCCTTCCTCCACTTACTCCCATCCCATGCCATCATCGCCGCAGTACATCAGCTATTCGAGCAGTGACATTCAGCATTGCTTGACGCAAGCAGACCTATCCTCCACATGATACGAAGTTACACTTACTTCTGCTCGCCACCTTGACCTTTCGAAATCTCGTTACTGCAGAAACATATTGTCAGCCATAGACTCCAATGGCATACGTTAGTAGATGGCGTGATTTACATGTGGTCCTCGAGCTTCTTCAAGTGCTCGTGCTGCTCTGCCAACTTCTTCTTGAGCTCCATAAGCTTCTCCTTCTCACGCATGCGGATGGCATAGTCCTCGTTGGCCTTCTCGCGCTTGGTGAATGCGTCTCTGTTGAAAGCAGAGCTGTTAGCCATCGTTTCCTCTAATCTTATCAACTCAAAGAACTACAAACCCGGAACCAGTGCTTCGTGGAGCTCCAGTGTCGCCGCCGGCCATGGCTCGAGTGGTGGTTGAAAAGGCAGCTCGGGATTGGAGGGATGAACGAAGAGCTGGGCGAACAGCTTTGGAAAGAGCTTGTCGATACATGATTGTTGAAGTTTGAAGGTTGATTAAGTTAGAGGGGAAAAGCTTCTGATTTGTACCACTGGACTGAGGGGTTGATCTTGTACGATGGAGGGTTGTGGTTGGAGGAGGTGAGTTGGTTGACCTGTGCCGAGCAAGCTTGCTTGCAGTTGCAGCTCGAAAACAGGCCACCATCAGGTCAATCGGGCTGCCGTACTGGCTCGGCACTCTTCTCCAGATTCATCCGCCTTCACGTGATGTTTACTTTACCCACATCAGGTGACTAACTAACCCCTCATCATCCCCCCTTTCTGGCTGTCGCAGGGCCGAGGAGGAGCCAGGGCCCCCAGCGTCATCGTGAGGTCAAGTTGCATGAATTTCTGGTAACTTTGGTGAGGCTCCGCATCATCCATTCCCCGTGAAAACATCAAGGAGCCTTTTGGCAGCAAATTTGTGTGAATGCCCCAGCACCTTCAGCACTGCCACACTCGCCAGGACTAGTTTCTAGGTCATCCAGCAGGTTTCACACTTTGACGATTGGGTGGCCAGCATGGCGGCATCACATCACATTACCGGCAAGACTTGCTGGCCATTGCAGGAGATTTGAACGGGCCTTAATCGTGTTACAATCAGGCGAGCAGCCTGGCATCGTGAGAGAGAGCATAAATTCAAGGATCCACCTCGTTGCTGCTCGGGACGTCAGCCCTGCAAAGACATGATCGTAACGTGGACGATGGAGAGAAGGATCTGAGACTGGGACTGGCATGACTTCTGCGAATACAAATAGAGACAGATGTCCTGGTGGCATGAACTAAATCTCTAACTGCAAATTACCATAATTGCCACTCACAATTCCATCAGTGTTTTTGCTTCAAAATAAAAGAAACCTGCCGCATAACCTTCTTACCTGTCTCTGCATACGTACTTTGCCTCCAACGCCTCTCAGCGGACTCGAAGACGGACCCCGAACAAACACAACACACCCATTCTCTATCTGAATCCAATCCAAGAAAGTACAAGAAACAGAAGCATTTGTCTAATTCACCGCTTCGCACTTTCCAAGCAATTTCCTGCAACTCAATTCATTCCAGAGTCGGGTCGGTCCAGGCCAAATCAGATCAGAACAAATCAAATTGCAGGCGCAACCAAGATTGTTTTGGCAGCAGTGCAGTCCAGCGAACGAAGCGCATCGCTTCCTTCCCTTTCCCTTTCCCTTCCCCTACCTAATTCGACGCTAGCGAAAAGGGTACTCTCTCAATCCCGCTTCCATTCAACAACCTCCTCCCTCTTCCAATCTTGACTCCATCAACAAACAACACCCTCCAAACCCGTCGCATACCCAACACCGCTCACCACCGAACATCCACGGTCCTCTACACACAATCCAAGATACCCTATTCTTTCCTGGTGAGTGCCTGATCTCCTCTTTCGTCATCCCATCCCTCTGCTTTCCCCCTTTGCCATTTCTCCTCCACGCGCAGAGAAATCCAACCTGCAAGTCACGATACGTGTATCCAACCGGTTTGTGTGGGAATGGAGGCGTCTGCAATCCCCACACTGCTCCAGCGATTCTGCGAGCGTTCAGCGCCTGCCCCTCTCCTTGATCGAGGGGTATCTTCCGACTTCCGCAATTCCTTACAATGCACCGTCAACGCGCAAACCAACTTTTTAGAGTCAATCAGTCCAGCATCAGGATCTCAATTTGGCTCGGCGCGTCGTTGAGTGCCTGAGGAGTCTCAAAAGCCACGGACGTCAGACCGCTCGATCAACTCCGCACCAAACACCCATCCAATTTCTATGCCAGAGTCATCCATTCGTGCTATATTCGAATCGACTTTCTCCTACCAAGTTGCTAATTACGTCTTTCTCAACAGACTTCTCACAACCGCAATCATGGGTTACGAAGATTCCGTCTACCTCGCCAAGCTTGCTGAGCAGGCTGAGCGTTACGAAGGTTAGCATTCATCGAGCGCAATGTGCCCTGCACACTATACTGAAGTTGGATTTAGAAATGGTGGAGAACATGAAGTCCGTTGCCTCCGAGGATCAAGAACTCTCTGTCGAAGAGCGAAATCTCCTGTCCGTTGCCTACAAGAACGTTATTGGTGCCCGCCGTGCCTCGTGGAGAATCGTTACATCGATCGAGCAGAAGGAGGAATCTAAGGGAAACTCGACCCAAGTTACTCTCATTAAGGAGTACCGCCAAAAGATCGAGGCCGAGCTTGCCAAGATCTGTGAGGATATTCTTGAGGTTCTAGACAAGCACTTGATCCCTTCTGCCAAGAGCGGAGAGTCTAAGGTTTTCTACCACAAGATGTTCGTTTGCCCTCTTTACCCACTTCTGGCGACCAATTCTAATTTTTTTGCAGGAAGGGAGATTACCACCGTTACCTCGCTGAGTTCGCCATTGGCGACAAGCGAAAGGAGTCTGCCGACAAGTCTCTTGAGGCCTACAAGAACGCCACCGAGGTTGCACAGACTGATCTCGCACCAACACACCCAATCCGCCTTGGTCTCGCCCTTAACTTCTCCGTCTTCTACTATGAGATCTTGAACTCTCCTGACCAAGCCTGCCATCTTGCTAAGCAAGCTTTTGATGATGCTATTGCTGGTACTTACCCCCTTTTCAATACTGCGAATCTTGGAAGAAGACAAGCTAACCCTTGAACAGAACTTGATACCCTCAGCGAGGAGAGCTACAAGGACTCTACCTTAATTATGCAACTCTTGAGAGACAACTTGGTAAGCAACATGTCACTCTTAGATAGATGGAATTGTACTAACGTATACCTCAACAGACCCTCTGGACTTCATCAGAGGCTGAGCCAACTGCCACCGAGACTGCTGCGCCCGCTGCTGCTACTTCTGACGAGGCCGCCGCACCAACGGAGCCAAAGGCGGATGCTGAGTAGAGAATTGGTTTAGGCGTTGATGTTTGGAAGAACGGATACAAGCAATCTGGGCTGGGGGGTATTGCATGTTTAGCAGCAATTGAGATCAAAGACTGGGCGGTCAAGCATACACAGGGGTTTTGGACGTTGATTCGCAACCTTGCTTCTACGCGGTTTTAGACTCTAATGCACCAGACTTTGTAGTTGCTCTCCTGTCTCCCCACCACTTGTTTCCTCAATTACCTGGCATCGCTTTTCCTCTTTCTCGATCAGATATCCTTTTACGGATGGATGTTTACGATTGATGCACTGCTCATTTGGTATGGCTCTTTGTGGCTGGCTTTCTCTGTTTTTTTGCGAAAGGGGGGGTATGCGGGTAGACTAAAAAATGGCAAATTCCCAAAATTCAGACAACACTTTTGGCCTGACCAAGACTTTTCTCGAACTTGACTTGTATCCCTAAACCAGCTTGTGAAGATTTCACAGTACGAAGAGTCGAAGACTTGTTTTGTTTAATTTTATTTTCTGCGAAATTGATTCTCTAATCATCTGTACGCTGTCCTGATGGTCATTATTCATGAAGTGATGATAAAAAGCAGCCCGATTGTCCATGACCAAAGCAGACCCTAACACGAAAACGACCCTCGAGAAGACAAGCAAGCAAACGAGCAGACCCGGCAACAGTAGCAAGAACCACTATCCATCCACATCATCTCATCGTCATCATACCAAAAGCAACTACCCAGCCAACCACACTCCGTACGATCCAAGCAACAACAGTAAAAAGTAAGCAGCGATGAACCAGTAAGCAAAAGACACAAACGCAGCAAAACCCAAACCCCCGATTATACTCAACAATGACAAGTAGGAATCAAAATATTGACAGCACGAACACTCCTTCAATCAAACGCCCACGCCAACCTCGCCCAGTTTTCATATGCTTTCCACAGACGCCGGTTTTATGCAAGCACAGATTGTACAGCATGATGGATACGTACGGTGAATATCGCCAACACGATTCAATTCAAGCGATTCATTTACAGACCAGAGACCTTGCGAGAAGAGCTGATGCTCCCAACTCTCCCACTAGTCTTGCGAACACCAGCAGGCTTTTCGCTTCCTCGTAGGCTGTCGCCGCTTCGCTTCGGGCTACCACGGACTTTGGCGAGGGTATTTGAGCCGCTTCCTGACTTCATGGCAGCGGGAGTCTTGGGCCGAGAACCGGATCCAAGGTTTTCGATATCGTTGCTGCTATCATTATCGATGGAGCTGTAGATTGTGGTGGTAGTTTGGCTTATGCTACGACCTGCTGGAGAACGAGATGACTTGCGGCTGGTACGCATGCGGAACTGGATCTCATCCTCTCCATCAGGGTCTTCATTGGATGAACGGTGAATTGAGATCATCTCGGTCTCCCTCTGTAGCATGTGCTCATCCTCAGTTGTGCTGTAAGAAATATTGCGGCTGTATGGGTGGTGGCGGTCAACTGCTCTACTTGTCTTTCGAGGCTGACCTGGGGTAGGGGCTGGCAAGCAATCTTCTTGAACACCGATACTGTTGCGCTGCTCATTGTCAACTTCGCCAAGGGGTGACCTTCGGCTTCCGTTCGGTGGCGTTGCGATCTGGTTGTTGAGAAGGTATTGCTTTTGGGACAGCTTGGTCGGGGTGTGTGGTGCCATGCTGGCCATCTTCTCCTTCATCTTGATCTCGAATTGCTCCTCCAACCACCACTCACGGAAAGTACCTTGATTGAGATGTAGCCAATGTTGTTGAGGACCAACAACCATGCCGGGCCTCATGAACCGCATATAGGCAATGATCTCGTTGGCAGTGAAGCCATAACGGTATATCAAGTACGCGCCAATCAAACAACCAGTGCGCCCAAGGCCAGCTTTGCAGTGCACCGCAATCCCCCTCTTCTTCACAGTGATCATCTCATGCGCCAGGGTAATGAACTTTCGAACAGTGCTGAGTGGTGGGCACGTCCCATCATCGAAGATCATGTCCAAGTGTTGGATTCCAAGTGCAGTGAAGTACGAAGGCGAGTACAGCTCCGAGTTCAATCGAACCACTAAGCCGATATTTCGTTCCGAGAAATGCTTCAGAACGTTTTTGAATGGGCCAGGAAGAGTCGGGTGAGCCTCCACAGCCTTTAGAGTCGATGGTAACGTGGCAAACAGTGGAGATGTTGGCGAGATTGGTGCCACGGGAGTGTGTTGTGGGGATGCAAATGCAAGAAAGTCCGGAGTCAACCAGTTGAAATCCCCCTGATCCACTCGCTCGTATCGCTCATACTCCTCCAGGTCGAATTGCGACAGAGCGCAAAATCCTTGTTCCTTTGCCCGCCAAACACCGTAGACCACATCTTGTACAGTTATCCCGTAGTCCGCTTGACTGTATCCCGCATCGCGAAATGGCATAAGAGGTGGGTCGGCCTGTGCGATGGGGGCAAGAGCAAGATGAGGCGCCCAAGATTGAATTAGAACCATGTAGGAAGCCAGTAGACAGGCAGCATTTGCTCGACCTAGTTATGTCAGTTTTCAATCCCAGGCGGTGAAGAAGAAAAACTCACTCCGCGCATCCGCCTTGCTCCAGAATACAACTGGTCTGCTCTTGTTTTCCGGGGCACCAAGAATGTCGTGGAACTGAACTGCGAATCGGTACAAGTGACCAATGTGTAATGGTCCGAAGTCGTGGTGGAAAGCGTTGTATAGGAGGGTATCGTCAATCGAGAAGTAGCATGGCGGAGTACGATCTCGCTCTGAGAGAACCGCAGAGGGACCGTCCACAGCTCGTGCAGAACGCTTGCTTGGAGAACGACGGGATGGCGCCGGATCGGGGTATGGAAAGAGAGTATCTGCTGATGGCGGAGAAGTGAACGATGCTAGATAGAGCCGGTCTGTACATGTTAGCAAAGTGTGCTGGACAATCTGCACACGACCTGAGTCTTTAAACAAGTCGCATGCGACCAGGTTGTTGAGAGGGGAAATCTGGGCTCTGACCTGGTATGTATTCGATGATCTGCCCATACTTCACGGAAGGCGTCATTGTGAATCGTGGTGTGCGATTGTGACACAATTGTAGGAGGCTCGTGGCGATTTGACTTTGGACGACTTGTTGATCCAGGGACTTGTTTATTGTTTTTGTTGACGGTCTATAAACAGAGCATACTCTTCAAGTGTGAATGAATCGCAGTCTGGGAGGTAGAAGAAGTAGAAATACGGATTGATATCGGAATAGTGAGACGGAAGAAGGGGAGGAACTGTTGTTGTCTTCAATGTGTTAGAAGTTGATATGGAGCTTTAGGGCGAACGATGTTTAGAGGTTTTAGCTCGATGTGGAAGGAACTAGTGTTGTTACCTATGGCAACCACGACCGGCATGTTCTTAAAGCAGCATTGTTTCTCCCTGGCTTCCATGTCCAGGGACTTTTTGATGATACTACTGTGAGAAGTTTCGGATCTCTTTTAATCAAAATGAATTCAACTTCATGATTATCTTATAAGAAGTTTATATTCTGATCCATGTATATTTTTGATGACTCTTTGTGATCTGTAGGCAAGTGTGACAATGTTCAAACCCAATGTTATTCCGCGCCGCTTTTCGTACCCGCCAGAAGAGCCACAATCTCGACGCCACACAACAGCCCCTCCAGAGATTATCAAATTCATGCAAGCTCCATTCCCTGCGATCTGATATCAAGTCGATAATCACCATGACGACCACAGCTCTGGATTCGGAGTTCCCTTGCTCACTGTGCGTGCCTTTCATAAATCCCATACAGTTCTCAATTCTTTCACATGTCACGAACTAATTCGGCGTCTCCAGCACAATCGATCTCCCCCTTCCAACGGCCCGGCTGGCCTCCATTGCGCTCAAAACCCTTATCGTCGACGCAGAACTCTCCCCTCTAGTCCGTCGGTCCTTCTCTACCATTACACCGTCCACTGCCTCAGCGGCTAATGGACCATCGGACGTAGCAAAGGGCGAGGAGAGCGTGTTGAGGACGGAATACAAGGCGACGACGAATCGCATGCTGCGGGTTGCAGTGAATGGGTTCATGGAAAGCTTGAGTGTTGTGCTGGGGATTATGGAGGAGTTGGATGTGGATGTATTTGCGGCAGAGCTGGAGAAGAGAAAATAGTGAAGGACACTAGGTCTGCGGAAGGCAGATTGAAGTTATGAATGAGGGGAACTTTGGAGGCGCTGGACTGAGTCTCGATTGCTTCTACACTTCCCTGGCACAGTTACCTAGTGGTTCTGGAATTTCCACGTACTACCACATCGTATACCTGGATTGGGAAAAATGTGTTTGGGCAAATGGAATTGCTTGGGCTAGTTTTCTCTGGGACTGACTTGTATCAGAGTCAAGACATACAGTGTCCTACAAAGACTCTGCCGTCAAGGTCGGCCAAAGCAACCCCAAAGCTGGCATGGCTCGAGGGCAATGTATTGCCTCCAAGAACATTATACTTGCAGTTCTTCGGTATGCAGTCCAGTAAGAGCGGAATCATATACTCAGCGCCATCATAGAAGGGGCAAGCAATTTACTCTCCTTCCAAAATCAAATTTTCAAATCACGAAGATGCCATTTCAAATTATTTCATGTTTCTTTTGAATACTCTTCCACTCTCCAGTTATCATTATGCTCCCCATTCCGAGAATCCCTTATCCATTCCAGGCTATTGCATAAATTGATTACAATGCATCGTCTCTGAGCTCCCCAGCGCCCCGCCATGATTTTCTAAGATAACCTCCCGTTTCTATACATAAAGCAAGTCCAGGTATCATAAACTCCATAACTTCCGTTAAATCATATTTCCACTCCATGCCGCCAGCCTAAATCTTTTCCTCCTCCTGTTTTGCAGCCTTCTCTTTGAGCAGTCTCTCTGCTTCCTCTGCCCTCTTGTTCGCATTTGCGATATCTTGCTTAAGTTGCTTGATATACTCGATTGCTTGCTCAACGGTACTCGCTTTGCTGTTGGCGCTCTGAGCTGCAGCTTTTGCATTCGTGGATTCAGCTGTTTCCCCCGCGTCCCCACTTCCACTTTTCTCTCCGCCGCTATCTTTAGCACCCCGGGGCAAAAGAGTCGCAATCTCCTGCAAAGCTGAGTTTATGCGATTTCGACGTCCTTGCTCAGCAATTTTGTGAGATGTACGCTTCGAGGTCAGATTCGTGGACAATTCCTGGGGATAGGAAACTCCTGGTAAGTGCGTGCCCTCGAGGATGTTCTGGTAATTCGACTTGGAAGCAGCGAGCAGCAAGGATGCGGTATCTCCGGATCCACTGCTTCCTCCAGGAAGGAGAGGCTTTATACTTGGTGATATTCTAGGCAATAATGCTGGCGAGACGAGCACGGAGCTACTTGCTCTCTTCTTCGAGGAACGAGCGGCAAGTTGAGGCGTTTTACGACTTGTCGTAGTGGCTCCATTTGATCCGTTGATGGCTTCAATCTGGGGACTTTGACTCGATGCTGCGGTGCCCGGACGAGTGAACGCTGGAGAGGGCAATGTTGGAAATGAAGGTGTCTTTGCTCCTGTCGTATTCATGGTAGGTGTGACTTGCCCGTCGTCGTGAGTGTCAAGTCGTGAGAGCTCGGGTCTACTGCTCGCAGATTCTGGCAAGGCAAAACCATCCATTCCCGGGTCATCTAAATCCATATTCTGCGTGCTTCCAGGTTGGCCAATTTGGGGTGACTGTGTCAGTCTCATGAGAGATGCTGGAGTAGCAGGGGAGCCGAGAACCAATTGCTGCGCCCTACCGTTCGATTTCTGAGCCTGAATATATGGTGAAGCTTTTGTTGAGCCAGGGGCTGGGACAGGAGGTGGGGCCATCTCTGATAAATGCTCTGGAGATATCGAGCCATTCTCTGATTCTTCTGTGCTGGCAGCAGAGTGAGACGAACTTGCGGCTTTTGACCGAGTGACTTGAACATGTTCTGGCTCTAGAATGTCTCCTAATGCTTGTGAGGGCAGTGTCGTAATGCTGTTCTTCTTTCCTCTCCTAGGTTTCACGATGGGCGATTGACGAACAGCACGAGCACTGCGAGGCTTTGGATTCTGTTGTAATGCTTTCTTGCTGGCTTTTCTTGCAAGTATCGTGGAACTTGCCGGGGCTGAGTGGCTGTCATGAGTAGTGTCGATTGGTGAATTTGTTGTTCCAGATAGGCGCTGATCATATACCGAGGAATGATCGTTCTGGGCATGTAGTGCTGGAGAACTCAGCGGACTGAAGTATGCACCGGGAACGGTGTACTCTGGAATGTTGAAGTGAGGATCTAGAGGGGTCACTGCTGGCGATACCAGTGGGGTGAAAGCCATCTAGATGATATCAGAAACAGGGTTATGACAGAGGCAAACACATGCAAACTGACCTCTTGCTCCTTCACATGCATCTGGTATCTCTCAAATAGAGCTTGCTGTTGGTTGTCTGGCTGAGAATAGTAATGCGACCCACCTCCATGCATTTCGACGCTGTTCGGAGTTGGAGGAATCATTCGACTCTGCGCATAGAAGTTTCGCTGCTGTTCCTGCAGTTGTCTCTGTTGTTGCTCATGTCTCTGGTGCTGCAAATATTGGATTTGGGCATCCAATTCGGATAGCCTCTCATTTGAAGCATGGCCATGGTTGAGAGTTGGAGTATGGATAGAGGGGTGATTTGAGGCTATTGTCATCGCGGGGATGTGCTCTTGCATTGTGGTATCCTGACCCATGCCAGAGTTGCCATTCTCTATTCCAGTATCCATAGCATCACCTCCTGACTGGCTCATCATCTGGGCGCCTTGCTGGTTGAAATCTTGGAAATCGAATTGGAGCCCGTCACCAAGCCCATTGATCCCCATATCCAGAAATTGTTGGAAATCATCTTGCGCCACAGAAAGAGTTGGATCTTGCCCCTCCCAGCCACTCGATGTATTCATCATGACCGGCTTTTATTTCCGCCCTTGTGCGATCGATATAGGTTGTGTGTGGTCTGTGAATGCGGGGTGTTGCTGCGAGCCTCGAGGGGCAGCGATTAGGACTTATGCGCAGTTGCGGTGCGATGGCCTATGCCATGTGGCTGTTGACTCGGTGTTGGTGTAGCTATGACTGAAGAGCGAAGAGACGTAAGGTAATTGGAACGCAGACGCTTGATCCGTGAGCTGCTGTGGTTGTGCTGGAGGTCCAGTTGCGCAATTCCTCTTGAAGCCTCGGTCGTTACTGCTGGAGAAGTGGTCGAGGCGCAATACTCATTTCCTGCCCCACAGACGGACTTCAACGACAGTGAAAAACGGTTGATAATAAGAGCGAGTGACAATAAGTAGAAAAGGAGGGCGATATAGTTTTTGCGAAAGATTGACGTCTAATGAATCGGTTCGTGAGAGTACTCTGGGTGTAGACTGGTGGTTGAAGCTCTTCGCGATCAGCGTTCCAGGGCTGTCGTTGTTCCTCCAAATTATCGAGCGGATTAATTTTGCAGCGCAATCTATGTTGCTTGATGGGGACTAATTGTGGTCGGCAGTCGCGGTTGGCTGGCTCCTGATGTGCTAATACCAACTACTAAGTGACTACTGCTCGTTCATCCGTACAGCAGGTAAAAGCCGGAATCGGGCGTCGGCTGGCTCGCAATCAACGGGCTGGAGAGGGAAAGGCGCTCGCGGATATCAGACTGGCGACAAGTAAAGCTTTCGAATTTCAACCAACCCAGACAGCTGATTGATAGAACAGACAAAGAGTTCTCTTCAGCGGAAGACGGAGAAGACGGGATTTCTGGCTTCGAGCAATGTTCTCAACGGTCATAAAATGCAGTACGCAGTTGATTTCTTCCAGTAGTCTCTCCGGTTGGCGCGCAAGAGTGGAGTGGAGTGGGCTGCTCGCTCCTTTGCTTTGGTTGCTGCTTACCCAGACGGGCAAGTGACAGAAGAAAGAGTCTCTTTCTCCGTGGTGGGCGAACCCGCTATAATGGTGGAAAGCGGGAGACGGAGAAGAGTGCTGGTGAGCTGTGTTGACAGAGAAGTCAAAGATGCTGCTGATTCTGTAGAGTAAACCCACAACAGGTACAGAGAGCAGCGAGATAGAGAGGAACTGGGCAGACTCAAAAGATAGTGGCTGAGAGGTGGTTGCAGCTTCTTACAGCTCTTTCCTCCGACTTCCCCTCCTCTCTCCCACTCCACACCTATACTTTTGACCCTTGTCAAGACCCAGGCTTCCTATGCAGACATGCCGGCCATGCATGCGTGCGTCTGCATCCTCGTCGGCGCGGGGGTCGTTGCTTTTTCGCTCTCTCTTCCGCCTTTATTACCTATCGCAAGTCTCGCTTCTGGCCCCCTGATTCGCTAGGCGAGGCGATGCCCGCCATCAGCTGTCCCCCATGCTAGCTGAATCAAGCCCTCTCCCCCACTATGAATCGCAAAGACACACAAATATGGATGGCATTGTAGTGATCGATGGGTTCTTTTGCGCTTTTCATAATATTCCTGCGTAACACTCGCCTGAGACTGCCAATTCGTCAAGCTCAACATCCCTTTTAAGCGCGGGACTAATTTTCTAGATTCTTTACTTGGTGGGAGTCACGAACTTAACAAGTCCTATCCCTCCAGCTTAATTTTGAGCTAATTCACCGCTCGACTTATTCCAACACGTGAAGGGACAGGATGACATCCACAGAGGCCTCTGCACAATGTATGTCATGAAAACGATCACGCGAACATCTCACATTGTCAAGTTATAGAAGTTAGCATTGCAGTGAGTACTTTGGCATCCAGCCTTGCCATTCCAGAGCCTTGACTAGCCAGTGGGGGTGAGAAACCACAGTGTCATAGAAACGGACCCAAGCAGCCAAACACTTGCAGCTGCTGCAACTCTTGCTGGCCAGGGCACCCTTGTGTGGTTTTGGTTGGCGTCGTTGATTGGAACATGTCAACGTCAATTGTTGATCCTTGTTCCAAGACCCAGACCGAATCGAGTTCTATATCAAAGTCTACAAAGTCTCAACACTACAGTACCTATGCTAAGTCACGGCTTTTAAGGCTGTCAATCCCGCATCCCTCTAGATGAGGTCTAAACTTATTACTGATAGCAATACTAGACACCATCTTTCGAATTCCGGTTAGCAGTCATGGAAACGAGAAATGGCATCAGAAGTTCCATGCCACATTCTAGGCATCTAGAACAGGTAGCTGCTTCTTTTTGGCGAACAAGAGAGCACTCTACTGAATCTATTGAGCCACTTCTGGATCCCGGCTACCTGGTTGTGGCGTTTTTTCCTTGTCCATGACACTAGGGGCTCCCATCGCGGCATGCAATGTGATGGAAGGACGAGGCAAGTCTCTAGAAGGATCTCAGTAGCCATTGATGGCCTGCAGAAGTTCCTCGACGCCATCAGTGGCGCCAGGAAACTGCATGGATCTCAGAGTCAGGCTTTAGATGATTTCATTCTTCGCTGGTCATTGGGTCAGCGGGCAATATCACTCCACATCACCCCTGGCACCCAAATAACGCCCTGCGCAGGCTGCGGCCGAGACTCCCTGCTTCGAGAAAGCCATCTCCATGCTCTGCAAGGCTTCTAGAAGAAATTCGTTGCCGTTTTATTGCTTCCATGCAGAATCTTCCTGTGGGTTGGGCGTGGATGAGAAGCAGACGTCTTAGCCGACCTATCAGAAGTCTCGGTTGGCCCACGCTCCCGGACTCGCCGCCTCATGAAGACGCAGCATCCTCTTTCGAGAAGGACATGTTAGTGACACGCGGGCGTTCCCGTTGTCGAATGTTTTGAAATACGTTTTCCACTCTTTGACAAAAGCCACGATGGATTCACTACATCCCTGACATGAAGTCGTGTGCAGGAGAGAATTTGCCCAAATTGCTGCCGTACTAGGAGCTATCGTTGACGGACAATAAAATGTCTCGTCGAGTCTCAGCGTGGATGGGAACATATCACTGCCACGGCAACATCGGCGAGTCTCGCTTCGGTGGCAACGGGGCAGCAGACTTCTAGCAGCGGTTGATCGTTGTCATTTTGCTTTTTCTAAATCTAGATCTGCCTACTGGAGAGATCTTTTCTGTTCATGTCTTACCATGCCGTCCTTTGGCCAGGCAGACGCTTACTCCATGAGGAAGGTCTTATTTACGTTTACCAGAACTCGCTGTAACATCCGCCAGGTTCATCTCATTTGTTGCCACAGTCATGCCGTTTGCTTCTAAGTTCTCCCCATCTTCCCCAACCGTCAATAGGAGCAGCTACTGGGTGTTAAGGATTGAAAACACTGAACACGCCACTGAGACTTCCTCGATAAGTTTCTGCTTGATCAATGCTTTCTTGCGGACTGTGATTTCCTAGTTCGCTAAATAAGTGCTCGCATGAGTCAAATGTCAACAATGCAGATTGAGATCAAGTTGCAGCGATAAATGAGGTACCCAGATTGCAAGATGATCTTCGGATAAGAAGCTCTTGTCACTTTGAGTATGGGGGAGAGCTGAGTCTTGACTGCTCCATGTGTCCCCTGTTGAGCTTGCATGCTGAAGCTCGCAAGTTCCGGACTGTGCTCAGCACTTCATTTCTATGAGTGTTTGCTTCAGATCGATCCACCATATGAATTGGTGTGGCTCCTACAAGTCCCCAGCAGTGGATCTCGCGACTTTGTATGAATGAAAATTTGCAATGATGTCCAAGACAGTGAATAGCTTCTTAGCCTCGCGACATCCTCGAAGGGAAGGAACGACCTCCAAAGCATCGGTTGACAACAAGAAACTCTTGAACAACTTACACCAGTATCGAAACAGCCACAGCAATCTCGAGGCAGATCGCGAACGCTATCATGGCAGACTCTACAATTACGACGCCAGTAATGGCAGCCTCCAGTGAGGTGAACGGACGAGGCCCTCTCGTAAACCACAGCGATACTGCCAGTCCCTCGATCCAACCCAAAAAGAATTCCCACTGCCTCTTATCAGCAGCGCATTCCATCGGGGAGACTAAGCCATACCAAAAAGTCCCTGCAATTGGCTCTACCAGCTCTGCAGTTCAGGTTGAGCAGTCTTCCAACCACGTCGCATCAGCAATCGGCATCTCCAACGGAGACACTGCAATTGGCTACACTACCGCCTGAAACAAGATACCTAAACCGTCGTATCAAGTCGAACATGCTCCTTCTCAACTCCTTACGAACCCCACGATCCCTCTTGATCCTCTGTTGACCTTTAAATTCACCCTTCCGGCTCTGTCGACCCAGCTAGCCACTACTCAACTGCCACGATCCGAGCTGGAGCGCGCTTTCAAACTCCTCAACTCTATCAATACCATTGTCAGCAAGGCCGCCTCGTGCGGCGACTTCGAGCTGTTCCCCGAACTGCCGATTGAATTGAGGTTAAGAATCTGGGGATATGCTGCCTGGCACCCACGGGTCATCGCCATCAAGGATGATTACAACCCTACACACATGGCCCTTTGTGGAAGCAACGCTAGATGTCCACTCGTACGAGTCAACAAAGAGGCAAGAGAAGATGAGGTGAAGACCAAGATGGATTTCAATGCTCGATGTCAGATTGACGGGGCACCAAAGATTTGGGCGAATTTGGCGGTTGACACAATCGTACGTATTACCCGTCCCTGCAGATATGCGGTCTATGTTCCCGAATCAGAAACTCACTTTTCGACGATATGCCAGAAACTGATTTTCCGATCTTAAGCTCTGAGTTTACAGCGCTAACTATCTTGAAGTGGATCATGAACTGGAAATGGTCGCCATGGATGTCAGGCGGCTCCACTACTTCGTCCTGGAATAAATGCAAGGGCTCTTCACTTTCTTCTGTCAAAAAGCTTGCGATGTGCCAAAATCTCATTGTCAATTTCTTCGATATCTCTGCGGAAAATAGAGTTGACGAGCTTCACATTGAAGAGGTATTCGTGCTCACAAACGCCGAAGATGGGGTTCTCGACGTGGACACAATCCAATTGATAGAGCCAAAACGATCCTCGCTTGGCCATGCAAATTTCCACCCGCAATTCGATGCAGCAGCAGCAAAACCCGATAGGCGCCACGGAATTCTGGTATCAGGAGGCAAGCAATCCGAGAAACAGATTAAGGCTATGAAGGCACACTTTCAGGACCTGTTCATCAGGAAAACCAACGGAAATGGTTAGTTCACCCATCCATCATAGTGGCAGCACTGGCTGATGATTCCTCCACAGGTCCGACCGGTGCATTAGGTGCGCTTCTCAACCTGCAGCTCTATGACTACTTGAGAGACCTATCGAAGTGGAAGATTCCACGTGTCCGATGCAGAGCAGTTGCTCTATTCAGCAATGCAATATGAAGCAGTCGTGGCATATGACCGCTTGAAGACGACGTCTATGCTTATACATCAGGATCAAAGAAGTATGCTAGAGGCATCATCGCTGATGCTCTTTCTAGCACATTCCACTATCAAGCATGCTCACTGAGAGCGTTGGCTGCATGACATAGACTGGAGAATATGATACATTCTGTCTTTCGTCGTACTGATGCCTCTCCATTCTGAGCAGCACTCCTTCCCCGGGGGTTTTGATTAGCACTACGATGATTAGAAAATGGGAAAGTCCCTGAAACACGGCAACCATAAGTGATGAAAGTGAAAGTGTCACGATACGTGTCTAACCGCGAACCTTCCTCTTCTCAATTTCTCCTGTATAGTTCCACGATTTATCAAAGTTTGATTATGGTCGCCACTACCCAGAGAGTATCTCAGAAGTCACCTCTGTTGAAAGCACTCAAGTCCTCCATGTACTATGCCAAGCTCATCAATGCTTACCACAACAGCTTCCATTATCTTGACCTTTGGAACCAACCAATTCGTGAGATCTTTCAAGCCATGCGTCCTCTTTCTCTCCTCATCCCAATCATCTACACATTAGAAATTAGCCAATATTCCAGAAATTAAACCCAAAGTCACGAAACCCCCAAAGTGTTTACCTAGTACAGCAGCCTCCCACTCCATCTGCTTCTCCTCAGCCACCTTCCCCAACTCAAGTCTAATCAAACTCTCCTCTCCCCAACACTTATTCCCCAAACTTCTCAAGCGCACCTTCTTCTAGCCCTTTCCTCCTCTCACAATCGAAAGCAGATCAAGCTCCGAATCACACTTGACTAAAACTACTACCTCCTATTCCCAACCCAATATCTCTGTATGCGCACCCCCATCACAAATTGCTCTGTGACTGTAGGTCTAGAGATTCCAGAAGTCTCGAGGAAAGGCGCGAACAATTTGTGTGTTCCGTGAGACTTCTTAACTTCGTCAAAGAACTGGATTTCGTACTTGATGCAACCGTTGTCATCAGCGAGTTTGACAAGGCATTTGACAGAAGCGTATGATGGGCCGACGCGCTCGATGGATATGAGTCCCGGTGGATAGATGATTTCTTGTTTGACCACACTGTCTGCCAGAATCTCACTCGTAAGGCGGATAGCGTAATCAACGGGTCCCCGAAACTGACTAGATATCTCGCCTTGAGCCTCCGAGGGTACGTCAGACTCGTCCAAGTCATCCATAGCCTCCATATCGTACTTGGCGCGTTTGTGAACTCTTGGGTGACATTCATAATCATTTCCCTCCTCTTGGGAATACATGTCAGATTCGTCGATCATGGACATAGGCTTGATGCTGTAGTCGACGCGTCTGCGGGATATAGATTGTCGGGGTCCGAACTCTGCGCCACGATACTTTTCGTGTTCGCTTTCCTCGTCCTCGAATCCAGCTTCCGTGTTGCCTCTTTCCCGGTCACCCGTCATCGTATTCATGGTGCTGATACTTTGATCGCGCTGTTCGCCAGTCATTTCGCGCTGCTCTTTTTGTGACGCGGTGACTTTAGATTCTTTTTCGTCGTCAGCTAGATACGGGTCCATGATGAGATCCTGATCGTCGTAGATCATGGAAAACAATGCTTGAACAATCTGCTGGTGCGAGATATTGAAGTCGAAGAATTATTACACGAAGCTTCAGCAGTGCACAAGGCTGGGTTGGGTAGGCGTGTAGGTCGCATGCTCGCTTCGCCGTCCGCTCCGCGCACCTCTCCGGCGGGAACGTAGTTAGCAAGTGTATCTAACCAGATAACAAACTTTCCAACACCTGTCAGGCGGGCTGACGTGGTAGGTACGTCGGTTTCGGGACAAACCAGGCTGGATCGATCGGGCCAAATCAACAACTAACGCCAATTTCGACGATACGAAAAACCTATCCAGTTAGGTTTGTAAATTGGAACCCCATTACTTTCGCCGAGTTCTGGGCTTCCAATTGAGTTTTGCATTTTTTCTTCTTTTTCTCAGGGGTTATTCTCTTCATTTATGCTATGTTTTGTGTGATACAGGTATCACGTCGTCTGGGTATGGTCTATTTCTTTTTGCGATTTTTCTTGTTTACTTCGGCCTCGCTTATTTGATAGAGGTGTGGAGGAAAGAACTTGGCGATACAACAAAAGATAGGCGAAGCAAGAGTCACTTGCCCAAAGACCAAGCTTGTATTCTCTAGGAGCTCTCGCAATGGCTTGCAGCTAGAATGTCTTATATAGACGTCTTCACTTTATTTACAAAGCAAAAATTGCACACGTGGGTATTATTAAAGTCTCCATCGGTTTCAATTTTTACTTCATCTGTGGAATCCACTATTCAATTGGCAGCAATCGAGACGCACAGATCAGTGGCTAGTTCCAAACACAACCTGGAAACGCCAGCTCGTTACCGTGTGCATGCGCCCCTTCTCAATATTCAATGACTTGCGGTCCAGACTCTACAACATTGACAAATCTGATTTGCGGTGCTTTCCAAGGGCATCTCTCTGCTGGGTGCGCCAGAGCATAGTTTTCGAAGATATACATTAGTTCCTCGCTCTCTATTTAGACATGTCAGCAATATTTCAGAACTACAAGTAGAAAGGGTGTAGTAGTCATACCCAAGGCCGATTCCAGACAACGGACGAGCTTTGCATAATGACGGTCCAAGTGTGATTGATCAGACTCTGCAGCATCTTCCCATGTCAATCCCCACCCGGAAACTGCATAACCTCGAGTCTGATGCCAACCCACAATCCTTTGTTCCGCTACATCGATGAAAACTGTTCTAGCTTGCTGTTGTCGGTCAGTCGACTCGCTAGAGAAGTCATCAGTCGTGCTGGCTGTTTGATAGCCAACGATGAATATCACCTCCTTCAAGCTCCTTAATTGGTAGAGCCATTCCCATTTCCATTCGAAAGCGTACAGCTCCCCTAGACCGAGCAGACTATAGTCAACGGCTATCCGTTGAACAGTTGCGTACTTGTCTCCGATCATCCTTCGGGAATAGTACATTTAGCAGGGTACCTCTTTCAGAAGCTGAAAGCTTTGGGTCCAGAGAGTATCGACCTCATGGCTGACATAAATCTTTGCTTCCTCACGGCCCAATGGTGCAAGTTCATGGCTTCAATCTCAAGACTTCTTGGCGAGCCTCTTTACAAACACGAAGCAGCGAACACCGAGCACCAGTTCCGCTAACTCTGTTTTCCCGTACAGGAATCTGCTTGGTAGTGGCTTCATGCCTATGATTTGACCCACACCTCCAGCAAATCGCCAGATCATCATCCTGAGCCTGTAACGGAACATGTCAGTGATTTTGGTCAAATAGATATCAGATAGCTCAGTTTGGGCGGTTTGAAACCACAGTAGTCTGAGTGACTTACTCAAGAGGTAGCTTTGAGAACTTTGGAAATTGCGGAAGGTGAGAATTTTGAAACTGGGAGACGGTCGCCAGCATTGCTTGGCATGAGACGCTGGAGCTCAAGGACGAGTCTACGCGAAGGTAGAGCTGATCTCATTGACGGGTTTGTAGAGTTGAGTGAGGAAGTGTCAAGGAATTGCTGCTTTAGTCGAGGTTGGCATTGTCTGGTTTGCACGGGTGTTATTGGAGGACATACTTTCTGGTATCTGCTCGGATGGTGAAGGCATTGCGCGGTTTGAGATTTGAAGTTTAGAGGATTAAGGGTGTTGGCAAGAGAACGAAAGACCCCGGGCGACGAAAAACTATCGGAAGTACGCTCATCGCTAGCTTGTGTGCGGTTGAGGTGAATTTTGTCTTCGTTGTATGCAGAAAACTTAAGGATGAAGTACTCGGCGAAGGTGAATTCACACTTTGATCACTGCGGAAATTGACTTTCATTTCATCTCTCTTTTATCGCATTCATCAACAACATTTCAGTTTCTTCGTCGAAAATATGAACTAAACTGAGTATTAAAACAAACAAATGGAACGTGAATGTTCTGGTTGTTGACAGTGTCTCGCTTATGCTGCAAGAACTCAATTCTCCTCGAAGGTATGGTACCGAGTTCGGGATAGCATGAAGTCGCTGCAATACTGCAAGAAAAGAACACAGCTCACGTAAATCGAAACAATTCCACTATGACTTATGCTCGCTCTGAAATTAACATGCACTGTCCCTACCTGTCCGACGGTGCTGCACTCATTCCAGCCTGGATGATGTCACCTGGTGAATCCCAACAGAAGTACTCTACTTCTTACTTCTCAGGTGTTGCTTTTGTTATCCAGTCAGATAAAATTAGCTAAGTTCTGATCATAACTCTTAATTCACTGATCTATCTACTTCTTAGTAGCACCTTGAGCCTCTCGTTTCCACCACGCCATCAGCGCGTGCTCCGTCCTGGACAACCACCATTCCCGACCATCAATGCGCCCAAATTTCAAAACAACAAGGAAGACGATGTAGCCTGTACAGTCAGCAGCTGTACCATGGCGAGGTGTGCTTCATCCCCTCCCTCAGCCACCGAGCCACGGAAATTCCATGTAGAGGCCCTCATGGCTAGACTCTGACTGCACATGCGCACAGGAGAATGTGGCTTAGGTATGACAGATAGAGAATCATCGCCGAGTATTATTGTTTGAGTTTGTCCCGGATAATCGGGATGTCTCGATCATACAATAGGAGACTGACTTGCTACAGTGGGGTAGGTGGCTCGAGATAGAGCGATATGTTGGGTCGACATTGCTAAAGGCGTTCACCTCAAGATTCCTACACAGGATTAACGGTAAACATGCTTCCAAGCCACTCAACGCTGGGCTAAGATAAGATACAGCATGGAGATCCCGACGACGTCAAAGCCACAGACAGGACTCATTAAACACATGATCATCTTCGAGCCTAGGACTCCCAAGTCCCATCGAGACTCACCGCTCCACGCGCAGATAAAACGAGTATGGAGAGTAAACATCTCGCCAGGCCGCTTACCGCTGGGCTGAAGCAGGCACTCAGAAAGGCCAAGTTCGGTTAAGGAAATCTCGGAAGCAAAACAAATCCAAACTCGGCAGGCCAAAAATAGAAATGAGCTTAAAACAACCCGAGATCGACCAGAGGTTGACCCGTAGGAGATAGAGGGGGACGGTGTTTGGAATTGGCGGGTACGAGTAGGCTTGAGGGATGGAGATGATACAGCGATTTCCTACGACTCGTGATCATGGCTCTTGGTTGCGAGCTCTCCGGCGGTGGAAGAATAAGAGACAAGACGTCATCTGAACAACGCTCGCCAAGTGTGCTGCAATGTGATGTGCCGGGAGACATGCAGGAAAGCAGATGAAGAATGTAAGCTAAAGTCTATATTTGGGGCGAGACGCTGGAAAAGAAGGTTCCACTGCTTTTGAGCCTCGATGCAATGCAAGCCAGCGATGTGCGACCTGAAAGGAGACCCAGATGTCCCGATGGGGGTACACGTGACTACTACGACCCTCCTGCATCGTTGAGATCTGCGAAGAGAAAGTTAAGAGATCAATTGGATGGTGGTAAGAATCGTAATTATGACTCAGTTGTGTCGCCAATGAAGACCTAAATTGTTCACATGATGCTTCAGCTTCCAATATTTGACTGTGACGTGAGAGCCAATCAAGTCGTCAAGACGCTGAAGCTGACCGACTCTCCAAGCAGAGCGCGCGCTTCAATACCCCACGAAAGTCTTTTGGCGACACAAGGAATGGCGGATTTTGCATTATTCTATGAAATGAGATGGAAATTGAGCGCTTATGATGGAGGGTCATATGATGATGGGATCCCTTGGAGGGCTTTGCCTGCTCACTGAGCGATACGTCGGTGATCAATCGTGCTTGATAGAGAGGGTGGAGGGGCGATTGGAAAGCGCTGCACCAATTGAGGACTGAGCTCAAGGTTATCGTAACTTATCATACAGCATCGTATCGATATCGACAAGAGGAGGGGAGTGTCAGTGGCATGTTCCGAATCGCCTTTCCTCCTTACGTGTCTGCTTGACGCCCAAGGAGAAAAGAAGCTTACAGATGAACCCCCACCGCGTCAACTTGCTCCGAGTGATGAGGAAACATGAAGCATCTGGGAAAGAACCGGTATCCCACCAAACAAAACCCAGGTCTGGACTCTTCGGTAAGGAAGAAAAGTGCACAGTTCTTGTAGCAGAAGAAGGATGAAAACATCAAAGCCGTCTTGGCTGGGTGAAGAGCGGTATTTCAGAAACAATCGGAAACGTGGTGTTTGAACATCGGCACTCAGGCTGCAGTGCACTGAAGTGAGGTTGGTTGGCTGCGTCGGTGCTCAGCCACTGAGAGCCTCTCAATTGTGTGCTCTGCGACGTTTGGCCGTGAAGGTCCCCGGAACTTGTGCGACAGCCTCGTGGAGAACAGGCCTCCTGGTTCGTCGTGAGCCTGTCAACGGTGTGCAAGATCTTGAGAGGTCCTGACGGGATTAAGAGTCCGACCGCTACCGGTAAATAATATAATAATATGGGCCAATAATGGCACAGATCATGCCCAAATATCGAATTCGGTCGATGCGGCTGGGTGGGCTCACTCATCTGGAGAGAAAGTCACGAAAGGGGACGATTCTAGAATACGAATTGCGTGAGCGGTGTCCGCTGTGCCTCTGGTCCCAAATGAAAATATATTGCTCCCAGCCATGCATCCAAGGGCCAAGGCAGGGACTGCTCCGCACCGAATGTGCGAGTTGATGCAGTGGCACCAGAACACAGGACTCGACGACGTGTGCGTCCTGCATAACAAGCTCACGATATTGATCATCCGTGCGGTATCGAGGGTTGTTCCTGACATGCCCTCGATGCTGGCCCGTATCCTGTACGATGAGAGGATGCGGTGAGCTGTCAGCAGCCGCACAGCAGCTTCAAAGTTCAACAGCACTGCAACAGCCAAAGAACATCCATGGTCTCGATGTCGCACCCACGGTTCAAGCAACGCAGGGCAGGACAGGTCTAAACATCGCCTGGGCACAACCCTTCCACCCTTCCACCCTTCCACCCTGGACTTGACTGGTAGCGAGGGATTGGTCAATCGCTCGACTGGCGGGACTGGCAGCTCGTGGTTCCTGGTTCCTGTGTGTTACTGTAGTGTCTGTGTTAGTGTTAGTGGCAGGGACCACCAGGACTGGCTGTTTCATGATCTCCCCACCAGGCCCGATACAGATGTGCCCTGGAGAAGACCAATCATAGCCTGTTTCCATGCAGGTACGGACCCCCCGCTGACCAGGGCCTGCCGCGACCCTGGCTGGGATCCCGCGCTGTGGCTATTTTGACTTTGAAGCGACAGGAAAGGGGAACGTGTCCGGTGCACGCCACGCCTCGCCTCTCCTCTCCTCTTCTCTCCAGTTCACATATTATGTGCAACTTTACAGCATCTGTCACAGAACAAGCCGTTTTGAAGCATGACTGCTGTTCGGGCAATCTTTCGTAATGGGAGAGCCTTTCTATTCTTCTAGCCAATCGAAGGGCGAGACATCATATTTGTTTCCTGTTAATAGGCCAAATACAGCTCATGAGGTGTCTTCTTCCTGCCCAGTGTTGAGCTGACTGCAGCTTGGAATAGGAAGATAGGGCGATGTTCTCCTGCTCACTGCTTCTGTAGCTCCAGGCTGGATCACAGCGCCATGCAGCTGTACAGTAGTTTTCTGTTTGTTCCAGGGCATAGGCTCTTCTCTACTCCAAGTAATAGCCAGTTGACACGGATCCTTCATCCCTTGCTACAGTCACCAACAAAATGTATCCGAGTGTTGAGTTGATTCCAACACATTCCTTCTCGTCCCTTCCCTACCAAACGAAATCTCCAACATGACCGTTTCTCCTCTTCTATCTGAGTACGTACAACTGCAACTTCAACTCCAACTCCCAGTGCCGTGATTGAGATCTGAAGTCCATCCCGTTTAAGCAGGTCTGCCAAGCACCTGTCGACAGGCCATCCGCCGCCACTAACTCCTTCAGCCCTCGTCCCCCCGGCACGCTAAGCCACCGACGGCAACCACTGAAAATCATCCCTGAACCATCAATCCGCTGGGGGAGGAAGGGAGATTGCTCTCGCTGTCTTGCCTGGATCCCATTTCCAAACTCAGAGCAGACCACAGCCAGACTCTCTGCACCTCTTCTACACTCGATCTATCTTGCGGCAATTCTTCTCTTCCGTCTCCTCCTTCCACCCATCATCAACAATAACTTCCTCTTTCGGTCTTTTCAACCTTCAACCTTTACTTAGCTTGACTGTGCATATTTCTCTATCTGCGACAGCTTCCCCGACCGCCCGACTCTCCCAGACTCTCACTCACCAAGTACCCAGCCGCGCCAGCCAACTTTGCATAATAAAGAGTGGAAACGGATTTACCGACTCTGTTTTGTAGATCCATCGTGCAGGGCAGGCCCTCGTCGCTCGTCCATTCGTGGCATTGGCACTGACTGGCTCGAGTGGAGCTCACTCTGTTCTGGGTCGAACGAACGGTCGAATCGAATCATCTTCGCTTCGACTCCTTTCTCCGTGCTCGTCCATCTCGTGTTTCGACGTCTCCGGCCTTCCTCCATCCTTCGTACTACTCGTGCCAGACTCACAAGCATTCGCCAGTCGAGTCGTCGAATCACTGAGTGCTGCACAGTTTCAACTACACCGGACAAACACCTACTTCTCGACATCTTCGTTTCAGTAATTGGCATACCTGGTGCCTCAAGCATCGCCAAACATTCCAAACCATTTTCGCCTCGGGAAACAACTGGCCTTGTACGTTCGCAGCGTTCGATGCGAACTCTGTTTGCCCTGTCAGCGTATTCGAAAACACTCACTACCGTTCATCTTGGATCTGGGGAATCCTTTGGAGTTGAACTCTTCTCAATAGTCTTTAGGAACCCATCGCTTTGAGAGCATACTTTCTGTTTTCGACGAACCGTACCCTTTCCGCGGAGAATTCGAAGACATGTCACGATAGTCTCTGCGTACGAGAGAGACAATACACGGCTGCGTGCCGGAGCTGGAATTGAACGAGCTTTCGACCGCGTAACGGCCGCTTCCTTTCACCATGGTTCTCCCCACGCCCCAATACTCGTTGGACAGCTCGTGTTCAACGCTGTTCAATAATACTCTCTACACATACTCATCGGCGGCCTTCCAGTCCTTGAAGATGGAAAATGGTGCAGAATGGTCTGAACTAGCAATGGGTGTTCCAGTTACTGGGGGAGTTTGCGTCAAATCGACGCCGAAAAATGATACGAGTGCTGCAGCATTGTACATTGTGGGAGGAAATGCCAACGATACCAGCTATCAGGGACTACAACGATATACGTTCGCCAATCAGAGTTGGGAAACGATATACCCAACTGTTGCTGTCACTGAAAACCGCCTCTACCACGACGCTGTTTACTTGAACACATCCGATACGATCTTGATCTATGCAGGAACACAAGATGGCACCAAACAGCTGTCATCTCAAACCTTTACAGTACAGGCCTCGCCTCCTTACACGGTTCTGGCCTACGAAGCGATCGCACCGCCAGCCATTTCACCGATACTAATTCCGTGGACCGAGAGCAAGGCAATTTACATCGGAGGCAGTGAAACTAACACCCAGGCCATGATTTTCAGCCCTTCAAAATCATGGGTCGACTCTAATGCCACATTTGCCAATCCCATCTACAACACTACCAATGTCAAAGCCATTGCTCTAAACGGGAACGATGGGAGCAAGACTATCTACACTTTCGACATGACTGTTTCTCCCAACGTTGTCAATCGGACAATTTTGATTGATGCTGATGGAAACCCAGTTCAGAATTCGGCGCCTATCCGGGAGAAACGGGATACCGAAAGTGGCATGGAGAGGAGAGCAGAGCTCACTGTAGCAGACTGGCCAGCATACAATGGAACACTAGCGCCCACAAGTACCAGGACCTCGTACTCCGTGGCGAAAGATCAGAGTGGAATGGTTGTAGTGAGTGGAGGAAATGATGAGGATGTGTTATGTATTTTCAAGGCCAGATCTAATGCCTGGGTCAACGCAACAGACAAACTTGGGTCAAAAGCAGTCTCACAGCAGGGCCTTGGAAACACTCCATCATCAACGTTATCATCCTCGACATCAGCTTCGGCGACTGCATCAGGCTCAGCACAATCCTCAACTGCAGCGGCAAGTGGATCTAGCGGTAATACGCCTGTTCCAACGAAAGTCCTCGCAGCTGTCTTAGGGACGATCGCCGGTGTTGCTCTGATATTGATAGCTTTGCTAATCTGCTTCCGGTGGAGAAGGAAGAGGAAGCAACATGCGGAGGCTGGACACCAGAGACGTGCAAGCGGACTGCCAGAGGAAAAGAACGCGATGGATTTTGCTGACAGGGGATTGCCGCAAATGACTACGACGAGACAGTTCCAGGGTCATGAACCATCAGCTTCACAAGGTTCCTTCTCTTCTATGGCGATATTGATGGGCCGAGTGGGCCATAACAGGGGGGATGAAAAGGGAAATGGAAGTGATGCTAGCAGTCACTTCAACAAGAATTACAAGGGCAACATCAGCAAGCCCATGCCACAAGAGGAACCATACCTGAACGCCACTAGAGACGAGAAGACCGTATCTTTTGCAGAGACTGGAGCACCAGGACCATCAGCCGGACCATCGGCGGGACCAAGGCCTCGTGGAAGTACCAGAGGCGGAAGACGTGGAAGTACGAGGAGGAGTTCGGGATGGAATCGGTATTGGTCCGGAGGAAGCTCACTGAACATTCTCGGATTTGGCTCAAAACGGACAACATATGAAGGATCAGACCGAAGTTCAGAGTACTCGATACACCAGATGCCTTCACGGAATTCGGCTATCGTGCCACCATTGAAGATTGGAGACAGACCTGAACTGAACCGGGTAATGTCCGGTAGCCCAACAGTCGCACATCCCTCAAGCAAGTTCCCCCTGTCTGGAGAGATGTCGGGAAAGATCGAGAGATCAGGTTCCATCAGTTCACTGTCATCCTTCAACGACGATCGACACGACGCCTTCTCCAGTGGTGTTCCAGCAAGTGTGAACGAGCAAAACGCCTGGACGCCAGTTGGAGGCGGTGGTGGATGGAACACTCGCGCGAGTAACTATTCGGAAAGTGTCTATGCAACAACCTTGGGCCGGAATACTGGCAACTTCGACAATAACAGGACAACCCGCTTCCCCGGAGCAGAGCCTGGTGTTCCTCAGATGCCCACCCAGACCGCAGACATGTCGTGGCTAAACCTTGGAGGCAACTCAAGGATATGAACCTTTCTTCATGAAGACCATCTGGACTGAGCCCGGATACTACGTCACTCACATCAGCATATTCTGTTCTTTTTCTTCTTGTCTATTAGCGTGTTCTGCATTTAGGTGTTTGAATCATCCTGCTGCATATCTCGGGGTTCAGGCACAATATCGCGCACTTTTCTTTGCACATGCTTCAATCAAGCCATCAGCGGAGCTGTTTGCCGTTCTATTGTCGATGTTTCCGAAAATTGAGCCAGGTGTTGTTGGGCTCGGGCGTTAAGATACCTACCTTCGTTTAACTTTTCTACCTACCTGTCTGTCAGATCCGTTTCTTGTCTTGTTTCATTTTCTTCATATCAAACGGGGAGGCGGCCGCTTTGCATTGTATGGAAATTAGACTATACGGCCTCGTTGTGTATATTGTTGACGGAGTGAGAGAGAGGCAGTCGATTTTCCTTGCTTCGAATGTTCCTAGCTCTGATGTATCTATGTATGTATGTGTGATACCACTAGCTTCCATCACAAGATGGGCTGTATGTGGTAGAGAAGAGAGAAGAGAAGAGAGTGACGGGTGAACGAGCAGAATGCTGGTTATTTAATGCTTAAATGGTGGAAGTTGAACTGGGGACGTCAAGAGGAAGAGGCTAGAGGGTGAGAAGAACCAGTGGATGCATGTAAGAAGAACGAGATGGATGGATGGTACAATAAACACAAAATTCAAAATAACTTCAAAATCTACATCGCCCTGCCCTTTTTCTGATTCTCATCTCCTCGACTCCAGTGTTTCCCTCCCGTGACCCAGATATCTCACTTGTATCAGCAACCCGTAATTCGATTCTCATCAATCATAATGGTCCACTCCCCAAACCACATAGAATCGTTCTAGAAGACTCACAAATCCCCACCGAGCCCACCACTCAAGAGCCAAAATACACTTTCCCCCAAACAACGGGATCCGCCGACCCGAAACGGTAGCTCCAATACTTTAATGAAAACCCAAATCAACCCAGCTCTCCATATGCCTAAATATGGAATTACATGCACTGTTGTTACCGGTAGATTGGGATGAGAGGGAGATGGGGGCCATTTGTTTGAGTTGTGTCAGGTGTTTGTGGCTTACGGTCCCTGTCTGTGGGTTTGAGAGGGAGGGGAAGTGGTGGGTCATGCGGGATATGGCGTGCGGTGGTGTGATGAAATGGTTTAGACTTGCGGAGGGAGAGATGTTGTTGAGATAAAGGTATCTGACTTTACCCTGTGTGTCAATTAAAGATGTCTAATGGCCTGATACCTGATAGTCAGATCGTTCTGTCAGATATTTGGGGCGCAAATTTAGCGAGCCAGCAAGCGTGAAGACCCTCAAGTTGACTGTCACAGTATCTCGCTACTGATCTCTATATTTATCGTTCAAATGAGGGATTTGTAATTTCGTGGCGCCTATCAAGATTGATCCCGAATCTAAAAGCTGTGTAAAGAGGTTCCAAATCATCTTGACGTGTTACAAGGTCTTGTACTGAGGCCAGAGAGCTGGTCCCTTTTGGTCACAACATGGCTTGCTTGGGAAAAGGTATATGAAAGTGGCGAATGGAACTTGATGCTTGCTTTCTTTCGTGTCAATCTCACCTCTACAAAGAATTTGGCAACTGCTACTACCTACAAAAACAATCAATACGACATCACAGATAGGGGCGGGCCAGTGGAATAACATGAACAAGTACGAGTTCAGGAGATTGGATTAAAAGTTCCCAGTGGACAAGATCACGGTGGACTTGATTGAACCCTGAAACCCGACTCGTATCTTTGGCTTGGAAGTGTCTGCCATAGCTTTAATGACGGTGAAAACCACACTGGGAGATACAGACATGACTAGCACCATCGATCGCTTGTTTCGAGCATCGGATGTTTGTTGACTCTATTTTAGTCGAGCGGCTTCATTATTCGGTTAAATGAAGAACGGGTTGGCTTGCCCACGCTGCTCACGCTGTCCACGCGGTACCATATATCAATCAGCGTTTGAAATACAGAGGTTCTAGCGGACAGCGGTTTGGTTGCTGTCAGAATGACCAAGGCATTTTCATGGGTTCATTTGTTTACGTGCACAGCGCGCTCGCGAGCCCAAGTCCATTCATTCTCCAAAAACACAACAGGAGGAGATCTAGAGCCAGAGCGATATCATCAATAGACCCGAAACAGTTAGAAACTATTTTTCCACCTATTTGATGGCTATTCAACTCATCCACGCTCACAGCTATCAGGAAAAAGTTCAAAATTCATCTAAGCGAGCCGACCGAGAACAAAACAAAACAGAAGAAAAAAATGCAAAAAACTCCAGATCAGCTCCGCCGGGAGGTGTTCCTTCGAAAAACCCAACTAGGGTTTATTTCAAGCTCGATTCGAGTCCCCAATATCCTCCCCCCGTAATAATTTTCCATGCAATAAACCGAACGGGGCGTCGATCAACATCCGATCGAATTGAAAGACAGGGAATTTTTTGCTGTGAGCTGAGCTACTCATACATCGACCCCCTAGCGAATGTCTTTGTTAGTGTTTGGCGATGCTCCCGCAATCTTCTCGTGAGAGAAGAGCTGTTGATGGCGGGAAAGCGTGCTATTTTGTTATATCAAGTGGTTTGCGATCTGGTTGTTTATGTGAGGTTTTGCCGGGAAGCGAAAAGGACCCAGCCGCCCTTAGATGATGTTGAATTACAGGTTTTTGAAGGCCAAGAATGGCGAGAATTGAGAAGTAAAGGTTCAATCTCTCGTGCTTGAAGAGTACTTATGAAAGGGCGATTTGGATGGCTACGTGTTCGTTCTCTTTGACAGTGTGGGTGATGAAGACGACTGTAGAAACTTGGATGCATCACAACAGATATGGCTGAGCTTCCGAATGTAGCTATTACTTCAGTGTTCTGCATGGCAATGCGCTTTGTGAGGATGCCCGAGCGCGCAAATGTGACGATACAGCCTGAAATGCATGCAATCAGAGGTATCAATCACGAGGAAGTTGCGCATGACCGAGAGACTACGGGAGCTCATCCAAGTCGACCTCGACTGAAGCCGTGCCAGTAGTCTCACACCTCGTCGGGCAGCAGGAGTCGCGAGTGGACGCGGCATAATGTCAGTCTAGATTTTGAAATGCTCAATTGCTCATCACCACCAAGGAAGGAGCAAGGATAGCTGAAATGAGATCTGGAGCCCAATAGGGACTAGTATGGAGTATTAGCCCCCCCCCCTTCCCTCAGATCGGACTTCTCTTGGAATTCTGCTCCTCATTCTCTTTCTATCCACAAAACACATTCTCAAATGTAACCAAGATCTGACCCAAGCTGTTTTGGTCGAAATTTTACCAAGCTTCTGATCGCTACTGTTCCGAACTATACTTCTCATCTCAATATAATCTTTAGTGAATGCATGAACTGATGTTATATCTGCTTGTACCACATCGCGCTGTGCTGAATTGTGGGCCACTGTAGGGTGCTAGTGCTGCCCTCGTTGCTTGCCCTTCTAATTCTGATGCGCGGCATGGACGGTCTCTCAGATACAGAATAGCCAGGACGAAGATCCACAGATGTATCAAGCAAGTACAATTCACGTCAATGAAACGTTTAGCTAAAGGGCGAATATGTTTTGGCAAATTCACAACATTTCCTCGACAGGACATCAAAGCTCTGGCAGGTAATGACGAGGCAAGACTCATCCACTCCTTACAGAAGCCTCGCGTTATGAGTCCACTCGATCCTGCAAAAGCAAAAGCAAGAGTATGTCACTAATGAAACGTCAAACTTCCGCGGAGGGTATGGATATCCACAATAGAAGCTTAATTGCCGCTATATCTTCAATAAAGAACATGACCAGCCCTGGTCAGTCTGACCAGGAACACCGAATCAGCGCCAAAAGCCATGCAGACTGGTATCATCGCAAACGCTCAAAGAACCACCAAACCATCCATATCGCTTCCCCTCTTCAGTTCATAGCTCAGCACGGTGTGATCCATGTAATGCAGTATCAACCTCCAAATATTCCTCTGCATGGCCCCATCCTTATTATTTCCTTGTAGTGGCCCCACAGCCATACCCAACAGTGGAACACAAGGTCGAAACTCTTCCTCATGTTCGGTCGAGGGTAGAATCCGGTCGAGACGAAACATTAAAAGCGGTGCAACATCAGAGAAGTCGTCTTCAAGTCTCGTCAGTGTGAAGAGTGCTACCCGGCCTTTCTGTGAGGCGACGACTAGAAGTGACAGTTCAGGGATCACGGCGAACATGTTGAGCCGATCGAAGCGCTCGAGTGTGTCTTGCAGAATCTGGTGTGGTAATGTCTGCCGTAAGAAATTCCTGCACATCGTGGTGATCCTTGATAGAGGGAAGTGAATTAGCTGTGAATCTGGACAGGCTTCGGAAGCAGTTCATGACCAACATGATAGCAGGAGAACATTGATTGATGAAGCAGATTTTGGGCTTACATGTTCGGGTTTGGTGGTATCAGTTCGATGTCGCGAGCACTGGTTCGGATGACGGCCATGTTGCCTTCTTGTAATCGAGGGATCGGCTGCTTCTTTTTCTTGATGGACTGGATTTGATTGAGTGACAAACGTGTCAGACTTTCCAGACTTTCACTTCCATAATCTTCGACATCTGCCATTGCCTTGTGCAGACCTTGCCAGGAATTTATTTGATATCGAATCTCGATCGGCAGTTGGAGTAAGAATCGAAAAGCTTTGAGAGTATCGAAGAATGTTTGGCTTTCCTTCCATTGATGGGTGACCCTATAGGTCTCGACCATCCATGCTCCAACAGCATCAGAATACCAATCCTCAGACTGCAAGACATCCATCATTCTGTCAACCCAGTCGTCTCTGTGAAACTCAGGTATCCAAGTCGGTTGAAACACCAGATGCTTCATGGCCCGATAGTTCTGCAGCAATTCCAGGATACACGTATGCACAACACTCCACGATAACCCTACTTTGACCGGAGGTGTTGGGCAGGTTTCGAGTGTGAGTGTATTGAGAACAGGTTGATCAAAAGGGTGGAAGAAAGAACAAGAAGGATGAATCATAGAACTAGTTGTGAGAGAAGGCACGCAAGAACTAATATCCAGTGATTGCAAGCAGTGTGTGGATGATTCAGACTTAAGCTTGAACATAGAGTCCAGATTGTTGATACCAAGAGCTTCCTGAGGTCTGCATGGTGGTATTAGATGAGATGGACGGTAAATTGAGCATTGTATGGCGTAGAGCGAGTTTGAGAAGAACTTACGATTTGACAAGCATGAAATAGCTCGTTGGGATACACAAGACACCCCAGCCTCTAACGCACGTCAATCAGCACTTCAATTTGAAAAAAATTGCAAATTACCAGGTAGAGGATAATGGCTTACCTGGGCGCGAACTCATCCCAGTTTTGTGCGAAGGTTGGCTCCTGATGAATTTCTGGCCAACTAAGGGTTTCTCGCTGGGATAGGTTGAGAGACCACTGAGCAAGTTCAATCAGTAAAGATGACATGTGTACATTGCCTGATGAAGATAAATCACAAGAGCTTCCCTGCTTCAAGATTGCTAGCTTCGTAGGTCGAAAGGCATAACAAGTTCCATCGAGCGGAAGGCTCGGTAGATGGCATACATGCTATGTAAACAGAGGCACCCATCATACTATAGATGAAATTGAGAGAATCAAATGTGAGGAAAAACTGACTTACAAGCATGCCGTTGACATCGCTTGCCAAAACCACGCTGGCTTCACCATTCTCATCGCTGACAAAATCGATGGAGGGGATATTGCTGCCAGAAGGTCCTAGAGGGAGGCTGAGTCGACAGTCTTTTCGTTCTGCAGCTATGTCAACACCTTGAGTCGCAACCAAGTCTCTGATAGGGAAGGGCATCGATTCAAGTCTATTAGCTGTGCACTTACCAAATTCCCCCAGAGCCTCGGACCCAAAATCTAATTTCCACACGGGTGAAAACCGGCTAGCACCATTAGAAAAGGAGCAACCTGGCCAAGCACTACCCGTACGCTCCTGGAAATGCCGATTGCCTGTCTCTCTGTCATAGCCAACAGCGAGTGCTGGCTGAAAGACGGTAACTTCGCGGTGGTTCGATCCTACGGCAATCAATCTTGAAACTTGGTGTATGGCAAGACCCCATGCACTGATACCAACATTATCATGGAAGAACCTAGTGACATCAGAGAACGCTTCTGCAGGTATAGAGAGAGCAGAGTCCTACGACTGAGTATAACTTATTGGACCCTCCCCTTGGCTGCAATGTAGGCCACCCTCATCGATTTCTCTTTCTAAGAGTCGTGTGTAGTAAGCAATAAGATCCCCATCATCACACGCAATCAACAGTATTTCGAAGTCTCCAAGCTTTCCGATCTTCATGTTATTGACATTGTGAGGTCGAATTTGGTCGATGTAGCCTCCAACACGGATACCCTCCGCACTCCTGGGAAGATCAAGGACTAGGTCGGGAGATATTGGGAGGGTTTGGCGGAGATCCAGAGGCCTTGTGACATGAATCTTGTCTCCGTATGCGGCGAAGTATAGGTTGAAGTCGTGCGAAAGGGCTCCGAGATTGTTGCGCCAGTGAGCCATTCGAGGAGGGGCATGGTCGCCGAGTCCGAGTACCTGAGAGATTGTAAGCCGATGATCCATTTCAAGTCAAGGACATTTAAACGCACCCTTTGCCTTCCTTTCTGCGCATGGAAGTTTCCTACGTCGATTTCCTTGAAGATCCTCTCGCCCTGGAACATCATCTTGGAGATGAACTGATGGATGCCTTCCTCGACATTGACAAAATATGCTCTGTTAAGCTCGGGCGGCCATATAGCTGGTAAAGGCTAGACGTACCCAGAGACCACCTTATTATCATTTCAGGGACTTCGCGCTGCACATGATAATGCTGAGCTGATGCGTGATGTTGATGTTGATGGCATAGAAGACGGCGGGGAGCTCCCTCCACTCAGGTTGTTGTCTGCAAGGCTGACAAACCTTGGCTATGTCTCGTAGCCTTGGCCCTTGTGAAATCACGTTGACTCGGGATCCTGGTAGGCCAATCTCCAACATCAGAATTCTAGAAGCCACTCTTGTTTGAAGGCTATTGAAACACAGGATAGAAACATATACAGAGGTTATTTTTGGGCTCATATGTGGCGTACCATCTGCAGACCTTTGCTCGCAGTCTCAGCCTCGTGAGAGGAGCACTCTTGTAAGTACCGAGCTTTAAAGTCAAAAAGATGCCTCGATAAAGATTTGCAAAAGAGAACAGCGTTTTGGAGAAATGACTGAAACGGAATCCATCTTAGATCATGCTATTTGCACAAGATCTTGTACGACCAGATATAGTGAAGAGGTCACCAGCCTTGCCCTACACTTGCCATGCTTTCTCCTACGGAAGCCATCCTATGTTCCCCACCAGCTTCCCTACCTAGTCAGCTCCATTTTCCTTGCAAGACCAAGTGATCAGGTCGAGCTGAAACCTATGAAAATTTGCCCTATCAACACCGTACCTAGAGGCAAATTAAGGGTCTTTCCATCCTCATCAATGCCTCAGCCGGACACACATCAACTCTTTACCAGTCAACTCATAAATTCCGCTATCAGAGAGTCCTTTGAAGCCACAAACTTTCCAAGGCCTCCCACGCCTAGCCTGTCTTATCTGCTACACCCTCTCTTAGGGTCTACATCTCAGATACCCTCATCTTGTCCCATACCCCCGTGACTCTCCCCTGTCTCTGGCATGTCATCTCACATATCTCTGCATCGGTGACCGACCCCAGTTTGAGACGTGAGCTCCAAGCTCAAGCTCTTCAAGCTTCGCTGTCTCTATCGATCGACGATATCGATATCTATCAAAGCGCGGAGCTGTGCTCCTCTATCAATGCTATCAAAGCTGATCCATGCCAAAGATACCGATTTCTTTCCCAGCTCACTTCCCCATCTTATCATACTGAAAACACATCGTCATCATGCTGCGCTGATCCCCATTTCCAGCAACCGCCCATGTCCTCGAATTACTATCCGTAACAACTTCATCACTGACCTCTGGCTCGTCTTCCCTTATCTCCACAATTTATGCCAAGCTGATAAGAATCACGCCCAGCCACACCACAGTCTCGCTTCTCTGCCGTGCATACAGATCACCCTCGCTGTCCTGTGACCGAACGATGGCATGAGCCCAGAAATGAAAGAACGCGCAAAAATGAGAGACATGCAGAGGAATCTGCTCATGACGGGTAGACCTTTACAGGGCTCAAAATTTCTCACATCGCTTCAATCTCAACGGCGGGAACCGCGGTTGCTGTCCAGGCGCAGGGGTTGTACATAAACGACGTGCCTTGACATGCAGAGTTATGTTTCCCCGGATTGAGTTTGCGAAAGTTTGAAAAAGTGGAAAGGTAAGTTCAGAGATGGGCACAGACTTGGGCAGGTTTGTTTGACGGTCTAGAACTTGCTTGGGTCTTGATGCCACGCATTGGCTCGGTGGTGTTGGTGGGGATACTCCGTCTTGTATCTGCTGGGGCTTGATGCATAGCCCCATCACCTGTCGATTTCGAGATAAGTCGACGAGAAGAAATAACTTTCACCAGAAAAACTTGACGAAAGAGTGAGCTTTGTGCCGGTCCAGCAATGGACGTTGACTTGGCGAGAAATGCTTCACATAGATGCAAGAGTGTGCAAAATGCGACGATTTCTAGGAGCTATATGAAAGGTAAAAGGCTCCTTCGTTTGACACGTCAATGAGGGTGCGTGTATGGCTGACGCCGAAGAAATTAGTGTGAATAGGTAGTTAAAGTAGATAGTATGTGTTTAGCGGTGCTAGAGGTACAAAAATATAGGATCGCAGGAGCATAGAAAATTGCTGGTATATCTCAGCGTAGATTGCAGACAAGGGATATCGCTCAAGGTAACTCCATTCCATCCAACCCGGTATCCAAGCTCCGCCTTCTCAAATCCGAGATGAGATCCAAAATGACGACTCATCCCNATCCAAACGAATAATGCTGCAAATTACAAGGCGCATTTTATTGCCCATTCGCTGGGTGTGCATGCTTCTCCTTGATCTGATCTTCGGCGGCAATACCGTGTCGGTCACCCATGACTCCGGTGTGCTCATGTCCGCTTGAGCCCTCCTCTGGGGATTGGCCGTTAATCATCTCGCTGTGTTGTGGGATACCATGACGATCGCTGGGGTTGATGTTGCTTTCGGTCTTCTCTGGCTCGTCCGTTGCTGGAGTCCAGGCGAGGTAATCTCTGCGAACCTCAACGTAGTCGTATGCGAATTCGCCCAGTTGGTCATCATCCATACCGAGCAACTCAGCTTCTTCCGAAGCCCGGAGGTGCAACCCAGGGATGAAGTTGATGGCGTAAGCGAGAAGGGCGGAGACAACGAAAGCATAGGCAGTGCAGGCCACGACGTAAGCAACTTGGATGTAAAGTTGCTTGTAGTTGTGGTTGAGCCATCCACCAGTGATTCCGTTGTTGACACCATCGAGACCAATGATGTAGTCTGCGCCGAAAAGTGCATTGAAGATGAGTCCGACCATGCCAGCGACGCCGTGCTCAGCGAACACGTCCATACTGTCATCAATTCGGATCCAGAACTTGACTGCAAACTTGTCAGTGCTTGATGTACGACTGGGGAGTCCAGGACTTACTTTTTGTAGCAAAATTGCAAATAACACCAGCAGCGATACCGAGAATGATTGAAGCCCATGGAGTGATGAAACCGGAAGCTGGAGTAGCAGCGACAAGACCCGAGATACAGCCGGAACACCATCCAACCATCGACCACTTCCTCGCAAGACGGTAATCAAGAAGACACCAAGTGATGGAGCCGAACATGGCGGTCAAGCAAGAGTTCCAGCAGGCCATGACTGCACGCAAGTTGGCACCGAAAGCGGATCCACCGTTGAATCCCAACCATCCGAACCACAGAAGAATCGTGCCGAGGGTGATCAAAGAGACGTTGTGAGGACGGAAGTTCAACATCATCTTCTCTTGACGTCTGCCGAGAACCATAGAATATGCCAAAGCAGACATACCGGAAACAATTTCGACAGGTCCGCCTCCAGCATAATCCAGAACACCATAGTTGAAGGCCCATCCGTTGACATTCCAGACCCAGCATGCGACTGGGCAGTATACGATCGTGGCCCATGCGAAGATGAAGACCAAAGCAGGAATGAGGCGACCGCGCTCAGCAACGGCACCCATAATAATTGCTGCTGTAACGCCGCAGAATTGAAGCTATGGATGAAGTTAATATTTGCAATCAATGTAGAAGGTATAAGCAGGTGCATACCTGGTAGAATGAGTACAAGAGCTCCGGAATGAGAGGGGATCCAGGAGATGGCGTTCCAAGAGTGTGCATCAGACCAAAGTGTCCCAAGTTTCCGATGAATCCGTTGGTTGCAGATGCGCTGAAAGCCAGAGAGTAACCCCAGAAATACCATTGGAAGGTAATGATCGAGAAAGAAGCCATACACGCCCAAATCATAGACAGGGCAGACTTGCGTCGAGCAAGACCGGAGTATAGGAAGCCCAGGCCCGGTACCATGACCAAGACCATAGCGGAACAGACAAGAATGTAAGCCTGGTCACCGGGAGAGAACCATTGGTTCAAGTTTTCGGTGGCTGTTCATTGAATGTTAGAATTGTCCAAGAAAACTGTCTGCATGTGACTCTTGTAACTCAATTGAGTGGCAAGAGCTGCGCGGGAGGGTTTTAATTCAGCGGGCATCTTACCAGAATCACCGCCATTAACTCCAGTGCCATTGTATTGCGTGGGTGGGCCAGTCCACGCATAATTGGGAGCAAATCCAGAAGACATCGTGAGAATAGTTACTGCTCAAGCGGCAGTCTCGCGGTCTTGAGAAAAAAAGTGCCGAGATCGGCGAGTGTAGGGCGGTTCCCAGGAAGTGACGTGGGGATACCTTTGTCCTTTGTCTTGTAACACAAGTTTGCAAACTGTACTGGTGATCCAAAGGCGCCGGAAAATTTGAGAGCTCGACTCGAAGGCCAGAGAGGGCGAGGACGTAGATATATGTAGGAATGCCAAGTATCCGGGCGAGATAGAGGCGTTTCTGTCAACCTATCTATTATCTGGCGTCGGCGAAGTGGGCGGCGGTTGAGAACGACTAGTAGTTAGACCAAACTACTCTGCACAAGGAACAGACACAAAGCGTGGAATGTCGGGGGGGATCTCAGTCTTTTAGTACTCCCGCCAGCATCGATTGACCTCCCACGCATCCACTTTAATACCAAGAGGCACCAGGAAGCTTTGAGCTTGATGGAGACGACTCAGACCAGGAGCAGAGGGCAAAAAAGCATTGGGCACGAGCTAGACCACACCCGTGGGCTGGGATGTAAATTTACAAGCGATGCAGACGCCAGGTCCTCGATGCCCTCCTCTGCTTGCGATGCCCTGCATTCTGCTCATCCCAACTGCGATATCTCAGCATATGAGATGCCTGGCCTGACTGTGGCATGGTATCTCAATAATCCTATCCCTATCCGTCTCACTGGAGATCTGGGACTCAGCCTTGGCTCCACCAGATCTGCACGCGGATATGGGCCTCCAGGCCTCGTCCTCTCCACTCCCTGTCATCAGCAAGCATTCAGCATGCCAACGTGGGATCTTTTCGTTGAAGCGGGCCTTGTCAACAGCCTCATTCGTCGGCCTTCGTCTAGGACACCCCAGCGCTTCGTTTTGTGCACTTCGACAGGACGGGTAAATAGTAGAAACCCATGTTCCAGCCCGCCCGCGTGGGTTTGCATTTACGGTTCGAGATTTGATTCCTGACGGCTGCTCCGGCTGCCCTGCACGAGTAAAGTTCTCGGGATCTAAGCAGTGGTGACACAGGGCTTGAGTAAGGTGTTGACTCGTATCGAAACTCAACAATCTATTGGTCGGATAGTGAGTTGCTACCCCTGTAACTCTTCTCAACTGCTCTTTACTTTACTTTACTTGTGAGAGCCCAATCTTGGTACTGCGAACTCGCAGCCAAAAAAAAAAATGAAAGCATCTTCAGCACGGAGCACCCCCCAGGAAAGGGTTCGGAGCAAAAAATGTTCTTTCTTCAGGGGGCCAGGATTAACCTCATGCAAGCCATTTCCCGTAGCATTTTTGTAACTTTAACGAGGCTGCCCCCCGGGGCATGCAAGACCACATCACAGGCACACACCTCACAAACGACGCTTCAATCTCAACTCTGCTCACTGTTGCCCCTGTCAGCCCATTGTTATCCCATGAGCCCATGAGGTAAGAGCTTTGAGAGATTGTGGGGTAGCCAACAGCATGCAGTGCAATGTGTGTTTCAGGCGGCACGATTTCGCACAGCATCAGACATATTTGTTTTGATTCCCAAGAGACGAAATTACCGCAGAGAAGCCTGTACAATGTTAGTTGATTGCGAAGCCTAATATCAAGATCCACAAGAGATAATATTAAAGTGTAACAACGCCGTATCGGATAACACTATTGTGAACTGTACTACTTTCTGGGCATGCGGTTGGTGAATTCTTCGTGGCAGTGTCAGGCTCATGACAAAATTCCTTCTCGAGAGAGGCTAGATATCGCTCGATACAAACTGGATGTCGATCAAGCGTCATTTCAGTTAAAGAGCATGATCTGAATTGCCCTCCATCGATCATCATGTTCCAACGAACGACTGCAAGCCATCATTCCTCTTTTACGGTTTTTTCCGTCCCTGTCAATGTGTCAAAATATCTTGCGCACATCAGCAGAAGTTTCCTTTTCAGCTACCAAACAGGTGGACCGTTGAGCTTTAAACACTATCTGCACTTCTGCGTTTTTGCACCTTCGAAACTTTCATACCTCATCATCCTGCTCGCAGATTTTTACTCCCAGCACTCCTTGCTCACCTCTCATCTCAAATCACCCATAGACAACACCACATCTTCAAAGTGCATTTTCGCGCCCTAAGCCATGCCCCGACCCTCTTCCGTCTCACATTTCAGCCGAATGCTCATCGCCTGATTCATCAGCTCCGGTGAAAACAAAGCGTCTTGGGCATGACGTTTGATTTGGCACTTGCAAATTGTTCCTCATCATCTTCAACACCTCTCAGATAAGGATTCCCAAAAAGGTCAAGTGGATGGTTAGCCTTATCTGTCGTCCAGGGAGCCAATCACGATGAAGTTGCTGCCGAGGGCATTACAAAATGGATTGACTGCAATTGTGCACTTTGTCGCGACAAGCTTGCTGGGCCGGCCTGGGCGGGGAGCATGTCCCGAGGATCCTTGGAAGTCCCACTCTTCGGCACTGAGAACCATATTTCCGGGATTCTGGAAGGGCGGCTGGCTGGGCGATAGGCGGATAACGATTGAGTGATGAAGTAGTGGAGTGGATGGAAAGAAGGATGGGATGGAAGATAGAAGCGTCAAAGCATGTTTGATTGGATTATTGGATGAAAACAATTGTCATTTGTGATTTGTGGATATTTACTGGAAGGGATAGCCTCGTGTGTTGAGCCTCGTTGGCATGACAGTACAAGATGAACCACCTAAGCACAGCGCATTGACAACACAACTTGTATCTATTTTGAAAGTCGATTTTGCCCTTTGGACAATCGTCACACGACTGCGGGGGTGGCCTTGTCGCTGGACTGCTCCGGAACCGGCTGCAAGGCTGTAAGACCTCCCCTCCTCATCATCCATGTTAATCAAAAGGTCCAAAATCGAAAGAGCATCGTTGAAATCAACTTGAGATCACGTATGCAGTTGAACCAGACCTCGAGAACCAATGCTATTCATTATTTTTGAGAAAAGAAAAATCTACAAACATACAAAAAAATCCTACAAATCATTATCATGCCTTTTCCAAATCAGAAACGCCATCGGTATTATGCAATTATCAACCACACCGGAAATAAATATCGCCCTTCAAATCACGCTGTCCCCAGCAGGCATTGAGCTCTGCATCGATATCCTCGAGTTGTTCCCTTCTGGTGCCAGTACCCTGACCGATTTCTTTGGCTTAGCAACCAAGACCTGTGCAGGGCACACAACAATTTCCTCGTCGCCCTCCCCACTATCGTCACCCTTCTTGACGACCAGCGGGAAAAGAACAATCCTCACAACCGCCTTTTGGCCTTCTAGCTCTTCATTGGACACTGTGTCTCCGCTACGCTCATTCATCAACGCCGCGTTGAAAGATACCTTACTCGCCAGGTCTCCATTGGCATCATACTCTGGTTGTAGAGGAGGGAGCATCATATATTCTGCGCGCTGGCACCTCATCTCAATGGAAAGATCAACGGCGGCCTTCATAACCCTGGTCAATTGCTCTTCGATTTGTGCCTCGAGATGGCTCGGTGGTGGGAGGATCTCTGACAAGGTCTCGAGGACTGCGTGCACGACCGCCTGGGTGTCTTGTTCTCGTTGCGCGCGGAAAGCTTCACGTTTGGCCAATAGAGTGAGTGTGGTCGCACGCCATTGGTGGACTGCCGCTGCAGGTCCAACTTCGGAAAGCGTCTTTTCAAGCGACTTGAGCTTCTGCCTCTGCTCTCTATCCATGCCAAAAAGGTATCGTGTGAATATGAACTCCCAGACCATCGTCATTGTCATAGACATGAAGACATCCCGACGCTTGACTCTATCTGCGAGGTAACTGTCAACGTCCGAGCCGTCCAGGATTGCGTTATCGAGTCGATCGATTGTTTTGTCATTGTTGATCTCGCTCGTAAGTCTGCAAGCTCGCATATCGGAGAACTTAGAAAAGCGGAGTACCCATTGTTGAACGTGCTGGCACAGTTGCTGGCAGGCATTATCGAAGTAGTCCTCGTCTCTGATCGTGAGGAACTCGAGGTCGTTGGCTTTGGATGCAAGAATCTGCCTTTGCATTTTCCGAATTTGTTCTTTGGCAGCATCCAATTCAGCCCGTAATTGCGCGATTTCGCGGTCTTTATCAAGTACGGCATTTTGAACCTCATTCCTAACAATGCCCTCCATACCAGCCGACAAGTTTTCGTGTGCGTCGCGCACTTCTTGGAGTTCGCGCGCAGTCTGCGTGTGTTGTGATTCGAGTATGCCATATTGATCTCCGTGCTGCCGCGCAATTGTCATGTTCGCACTTGTCAAGCCCTCATTGACTTCGGAAAGTCTTGTAACTTCATTTTGTAGCCATTCGAGGGTCCGTTTGAGACTGTCTATTTCGGCATCCTTTTCGACCAAGGCTGAGGGAGTATTCTGGCTCGAGTGTAAGGCGCGATCAGCTTGAGCTTTGGCTTCAGCCAGCATACGATTCTCTGCAGCTAATTGTTCGAGTTTTTGTTCGAGGTCGAGGACTTGCATGCTTTGTCGTCGGCGCATGGAGTGGGGTCGAGTCGGAGATCGTGGTGAGCCCATGCGGCCTTCACCAAAGCCATCCTGTTATCCACATATCAGCAATATTCGCGAAGGTTGTCGCAGTTTGACTTACATAGACATCTGCCATGTCTTTGGCCCGGACCCGGCCCTCGTTTGCGGTTGGGTTTGCTGTGTTGACCGCTGGAGTTGGAGTTGCGGAGGTTGCAAGCTCAGCTTCTTTAGCGAGGTCCGCCTTGCTCCGTTGGCTGAGAGACCTTAGGTCTCCACTTTTTCGATCGCTCCTTCTAAGTGGTGGGGTTCCAGAACGGTTGCTGGTGACACTGTCTGGTCGCTTTATGTCTGGTGTTCTGAGCCGATTGATATTGGAATTGGATGTTGATCTCTGGCTTTGTGCGCTGGTCGGACGTTGTTCCTGACTGAGTTTCCGTGCAGCGGCAAAACCCAGAGATGCACCCGCAAGGGCTGCACCTGCTTCGATCTCAGTTATTCCCTTGGGCGGCTCAGCTTTCGGTCTTGAAGAAGAGGTGAGCTCGGGATATTTGGCTTCTTTGGGTCTATCGGACTTGGGAGGAGTCTCCGAATACTTGTCGTCCTTGTGCTTCTCGAGAGATCGAGGGAATGGCACATCTGAGTGGTTGTCATCTCTGGGCCGCCCACTTTGAGACCTTTCCACAGCTCGGACGGTTGGAGATTCGGAGTAGCCGTCCTTCGGGCTTTCTGTCTTGAGTCTCTCTGAAGAATGAGACGAAGAAGCTTTCGGTCTTGGGGTTCGAGGCAAGTCTGGAGATTCAATTTGCTGAAATTGCTGCATTCGCTGCTTCACCAGACTCTGTCCCTCTGCCTTTCGGAGACCGTGGATAGTAGACGTTCGTTGAAGATCTGTGTGCTTCTCCTCCTTGTCCCTTTGCGATGGTAGAAGGTCTCGACTTGTAGTTCCTTCATCGTAATGTTTTGTAGGAGTCAACCTCTGTACTCGATAGAAGTCGGTAGCTGATTCGCCCTTTGGACGCTTGGAATCGTACGATCCAGCAGAAGATCGTTCTTCAACATGATGCTTCACGTCCTTGGATTTTTGAGGGGCATGCAAGTTGACCGTCTCGGACTCTTCATCTATTGATGGCCACGATAATCTTGCAATGGCCTCGTCAGTAGACTTGATAGGAGCTCGCGCTTTTTCCGCAGGTGAGAAATCACGTAGATGTACACCACTGTCACGAATATGCTCATGGCTATCCGCGAAGCCCCGCTGAGGTGGTATTGGAGAACCAGTAACAAACGCACTGTCACGATTTGCGTCCGTATCATGGCGGTGAAAATCTTCGGACTCTAGCTGTGTTGAGCTTTCCTCGTGTACAACAGGAAGGTCCGAGATTCGGGAATGAAAAGACCTGCTTTGCGGTCTGGGTTGAACGACCTCGAAATCTTCTTGAGCTGAGATATCCCTGTTGCTCTGTTGCTGTTCAAACAATTCTTTTGGAGGCGGCGAAATGTGTTCTTGGCTGATTGATGGTAGTCGGTCGAACGTGACTTCTCTATCTACAGGAGCATCAATAATGGTTGGTGTGTCGAAAGTAGACGATTGGGTGACAAGCGGTACTGCGTCAGGATCTTGTGATGCCTCGGGCTCCCAATGGTCGGAATTACCCTTCTTTTTCTTTTTCTTGTCCTTTTTCTTGGATGAGATAATAAACTCGTCGCTTGGATTGCTTGGCGGTTGAGACTTTTCGAGAATTTGATCTGATTCGGGAATCTCGTGGCTAGATGTGGGGTTAAGCTCAGGGACAAAGCTTGGCTCGTTCAGCGTCAATATATGAGGATCTGTGGATTGTAGCTTAGGCAGAGTAGCAGCAGTTGGGGACTTTGGTCTAATAGTCTCTGTTGGTGCAATGGCGACTGGCTGTCCCTTTTCGATATTGTCGTCTTGGATGACTTCCTGAGCTGTGCTCGGCTTATTGTCATCTTGAGGAGGAGACCAGAATCCGTCGCTATCATCGTCTCCGTCTTTTGCTTCTTCGTGTACTTTGGGGTCGGCACCTTCCCAAAGTGCTGGGTCGTCGAATATGTCGTCCTCTCGTGGCGCTCGGCGATCGATACTCTTTTTTCTCTTTTCTTTCTTGGAGAGCTTCCTCGTAGGTGTGGTCGTTCCTGAAGACGACCCGCCTTTGGTTGCCCCGGACTCATCATGAGATGTTCCTGTTTTACTTAAGAGAGCCGCACCAGCAACGGCAGCTCCGGTTGCCACGATTGCAGCGATGTGTGATGGGGAAGAATCTCCGGGCAAATCTCGACCTTCAGACGACTGAAAGGATTCTGCCACTGGCGCGGACTCTGTAGACACAGAGTTTCTTTTCGTCCCCTTCTTTCCCTTTTTGCTGGGCCGAACGAAGTCGTCTACGGGTATTGTTTCGACCGTGGGTGCGATGTGCGATAGAGATTCGTCTTTGGCGATTTCTTCAATGACGGGAACAGCTCTTACAACTTCTGCTTCCTCGACTGCATCTGCCCATGAAGTTAGAGGCGTGTTACTTGGCCCCTTGCTGTCGCTGGCCACATCAACAATTGTTTGTCGCTTTCTCTTGTCCTTCTTCGACAACTTCCGGGATAGATCGCTGGTGAACAGATCCTGCTCTTCTGCTTCATGGTCCAGCGTGATCGAGCTAAGAGCTGGTGCCACATCCAGTGAGGTTGATGCTATCTCATTCTCATCGAGCTTCTGCTGGGCAGGAGCACTAGGCCCACTCTCCGAGCTAGCTCGAGACTCTCTCTTTCCTTTCTTGTCTTTGGATTTCTTGGAAATCAAATCAAAAACTTCATCTATGGGCTGTTGGACTTGTTCATCTTCGTCATGAGCAAAGGAAGACTGGCGTTCGTCTTGATCCTTGACTAACGAGGGTTCAGACTGGATGATGGCACCAGCTGGAACAGGTTTTTCCAGAACTTGCTCCTGTTCAATGGGGGTAGCGAGACCAGACTTCCGCTTTTCCTTTTTTGACTTTTTTGATTTCTTGGAGACAAATCCGAAAGCATCGTCCTCAGTTGGGGGTTCCTGGATCTTTGCATCTTTCTCTTCGGTGATTTTCCAGGCTTGGTCCTTGGCATTGTCATCGTGAGCTGGAAGATCTCTCTCGATGCCCTCAGAGTCAGCAATGATGGGTTGGGTACTTGCATCGTCTGACCGGATGGTTGCTTCATCTAGAACTTGAGCATCATTGATTGCTGTGGAAAGAGTGGCTTTGCGCTTTTTATCTTTCTTTGATTTCTGCTTCGGTGAGAAAGTCCATTCGCCAGCCGGATCTCCAATGGGTGCCAAATCATTCTCCAAGTTTCGACCCAGAGGCTCGTTCGATTCTGGTAGAATTTGCTCTGCGACAATTTGTTTCTCGGCAGGATCCGAGACCTCTTGCTTAGACAAGACTTCTGAGATTTGCTCAACTGGTGTCGATAGGCCAGACTTTCGCTTCTTATCTTTTTTGTCTTTCTTCCCTTTCTTCATTGAGAAGGAACCCCATTCATCATCTACTTGACCATCGGTCTTGGCTGATGGCTCTTGCATGGGTTCAGCCTCTCCTGGTGCGTTCTGCGCTTGTTGGAAAGGGTCGATAGCTCCTTGAATATCGACAGGGGATGACGGTAGTTCATGCAGTGCTGAAAATGCCGACTTCTTCTTATCCTTCTTATTTTTCTTCGGGGATGTTCCCCATTCATCTTCTAGCACCTCAATTGCCGCAGCTTGGGTCGAGCTTTGGGCTTCGTCCATCACAGCATCGAGTGCATCTGTTGATTCCGGTGGAGCTACTTGAGCAATGGAAGGTGAGGGCTGCTCGACTGGCGTGGACAGCTTAGACGACTTCTTTTTCTTGTCCTTGGACTTCTTCGAGGTAAGAGCCCACTCATCTGCATGGCCATCGTCCAATTTCTGTTGCTTGTGTGTTTCCACGTTGTTTAGTCCGGCTGCTAAGTTCTGCGTCGGTTCGGCTGGAGGCTCGGGCTGCTGCTCAGGGGATAAATCTGCTACTGATGAGGAGATCTCGGACTGACGAGACTTTTTCTTGTCTTTCTTTGACTTGGGAGCTGAGAAGGATCCCCATTCGTCTTGGTCATTAAGAGTCTCGATGGCCTGTTCTGGACCAAGGGCTGCTGGCGCAGCGGGTAGAAGTGCAGCTTGTTGAACGGGTTCGGAGGAGACGAGCTCCACCTCATTGTGTGGCAACGAGTCCTCAATAGGCGATGAGAGCCCAGACTTGCGGTTCTTCTTGCTCTTACCTTTTGGCTGCTTGACAGAGAATGAGCCCCATTCATCTTCTTGGTCCAAGATGGCTTCTTTTGCCTCCACGTTGGCCAGTGGCTCAATCGATTCGGATGTTGCTTGGTCTGATGACCCTGGCTGGATTGAAGTGACGTTGGTATCGGGAGTGACTTGTTCTGATAATGGCAAGACCGACTGCTCGACTGGTGTAGACATGCCCGAGCTGCGCTTCGCTTTGTCCTTTTTACCCTTCTTAGATGATTTTACAGGAAATGCTCCCAAATCATCCGCTTGATCCTCGAGCACCTCTGATGCCTGAGCATCGCCTGACTGCTGGTTCTGTAAAGTATCAATTACCGAAGCGTTCGCTGGCTCCGAAATGTCGCGAGTTTCGGCAGGCTTTTCATCCAGTCTCGAGACGAAAACTTCATCCACAGGTTCTGAGAAGCCAGATTTTTGCTTTTTTCGATCCTTCTTGAACGACTTGACAGAGACAGAAGCCCAGTCGTCATTTTGAGCTTCACTCGCACCTTTCGACTCTGTGAAATTCTCAATGGGTGCCGTAGCTTCTGACATCGACTCGGTTGACATACCAACCTGGCTTACGCCATGCACCACTTGACCGGGGGTTGGTACTTCCTCAGGAGGAGTTGATAGATCGGAATTCTTTTGCTTCTTGTCCTTCTTCTTCTTGGACTTTTTCGACGAGAAGTCCCCCCACTCATCACCTTGCTCTTCAACGGCAACTGTTGCCTCTCCAAATAGCCCAGTCTTAGCAACATCATCAAAACTCAGGTCATTCATAGTCGAGAATTGGCCAAACTTCTCTGCTCCAGGCTGCTCAGGGACTGGCGGTAGCGTCTCTTCAATTGGCGATGACAATCCAAAGCCACGCTTTTTCTTCTTGTCCTTGGACTTCTTACTTGACCGTGACTCCCATTCATCAACAGGATCAGGAAGGATGGACTTATCATCGGTAACAAGAAAAGGATCTTCAGCTTCTTTGGACTGCTCTGTGAACTGTTTCGGAACCTCCGGGACAGGCTCTGTGGGCAATGGCGAGTCATCGAAGTCATTCAAAGAGCTGCGTTCTGGAACCGAAGTCAGGACCTCTTCTGCCGGCGTCGAATAGCCTGATTTCTTGGATTTCCCGGCCTTCTTAGACTTCTTTGACGACACAGGGCCCCAGTCGTCCACTACATCAATGACCTCCTGTAAGTTGTGGGAATTTGACTCGTCCGTTTTGTGGGTGAAGACTTCGGTAGCTGTCGGTGCAACTAGTTGCTCAATTGGGGTGGAAGAACCGGATTTCTTGTCCTTCTTTCCCTTCTTGGTCTTCTTTGTCGAGAACGATCCCCGTTCACCAATCAGTTCTTCGGTTTCGTCGGTGGCTACGAGCTTAGACTCATCGGATGCCTGTCCTTGACCTTGTTCAATATCGGACTTGATTTCAATGTTGTCTGGGAAGATAGCTGAGGTAGGCTGGCTTGCTTCCGCATTAAGCTCTAGCGGAGTTGCACTTCCGGAAAGCCCTTCAAAACCAGTATTGGAAGAGCCTTTTTGCTTCTTTTTGTCCTTCTTATTGGTCTTTTTGACAGAAATCGAGCTCCACTCATCCGTGGGGTCCTCGGTCTCCTTTTGAGAAGTCGTTGTTGTTGATTCCAATCCTCGAGGCTCGAGCATTACATTATCCACTGCGATTTGATCTAAGGGCAAAGGAGTCAGCGCGACGTCCTTCGAAGGTTCCAGAATGGGCTCAGACGGTATGGATATTCCCTCCGAATCCGGTTTGGACGAGTCCTTGCGTTTCTTCTTCTTAGATTTCTTGGTTGAGAAGGCATCCCAATCATCAACGGGCTCATCAGCGGGAGTCACAGAAGCATTCAAGGATTGATCCTCATGGCCACTCAAGGGAGTGTTCTCTGACACAGATTCCGTTGGCAATGACATCTCGTCAACCATTTTCGGCTCAGAGAGAGGATCCAGCAGAGGTGTCGAAAAGCCTGATGGATCCTCAGAACCAGTCACCATGGAATCATTTCGATTCTTATCCTTGTCCTTCTCCTTTTCCTTAGACTTCTTAGTGAATGCAAGGTCTTTGAAAAGTTCCTCAGGCTTCTCATTTTCTATTTGAGATACAGTCTGGGCTGGAACGTTCTTTTCATCAAGTGCATTGGTAGTGGCGGACGCAGAAGAAAGGTCATTGATCGAGACTTGGTTTTGGGTTTCTGACTTGACATCCCCATCACTTGGGATAGGATCTTTGGATGACGAAGACTCGTCCAAGTTCTTGACAGAATCTTCTATGTCGAAAATTTGTTGGGTGCTTTTACGCTTGTTATTTTTGTCCTTACTGACCTTTTTAGGTTCGATCTCGAAATCAGCCACTCTGTCTACATGATTGATTGTTGATGCTGATCCACCCATGGTTTCCGCTTCGACTCCTACGACTGAATGCTGCGAGTGCGGGTCAGGGAAATCTTTGAGTGTCGCGCCTGTTGATAAGCTTTCTTGATCCTGCTTCGAATCTATGGAAAAGTGTTCAGCATGGTCGTGCTGCTCATCGTCGACGGGCGTGGCAATGGTAGCAGCACCTGAGTCGGGATCATTGCCTGGCTGTGGTTGTAGGTAGCTGCCCTCGACTTGTTCCTCTCTATTGGCATTGAAAGATTCATTTCGGAGGAGACTGCCTCGTTTCTTTTTGTCCTTTTTCGATTTTTTCGAAAGCGAGAAATCAAAGTCGTCTTGCTGCTCGGCGATCACTGGGGCAGGGGACGCATCTCTGTGGCTGTCCGCTTCAGCAAGTTTTCCTGGGTCCTCATACTGTTCCTCTGAGTTGATATTGAATGATTCATTTCTCAGCAAGCTGCCACGCTTCTTTTTCTTGTCTTTCTTCTTCGATGAAGGGAATCCGAAATCATCTTCTGGTTCAGCAATGACTTCTGTGGAGACTGTCTCTGCTGTATCGACGATCGACAACACTTCGGTTGGCAATGGTTGGCTATCATCGATAGATCTATCAATGATATCGTCGACGGGCGTCGAGCTTTGGCGCTTTTTCTTGTCTTTCTTCGATTTCTTGGTAGAAAACCCAAATTCTTCTTCATGGTCAGCAACAGGAGGCTCCATGACCTGTGACTCGCTTGGCTTGTCTTCACTGGCGTCATGCAAAGATTCAACTTGTTTAGCAAAGTCTTCAGGAGAGTCATCGTCAGTCGTGCTTCGGAGAAGGCTGTCACGGTTTCTGCCTTTTTTCGATTTCTTGTCTTTCTTGCCAACTGAAACAAATTCATCCTCTGGTTCTGTAGACGTCGGCTCGGCTGACAATTCTTCACCCAAGACCGCACGCGGAAGAGCTGCTTGTGATGAGGTGGGTTCCTCAAGACCAGACTCTGATGACAAGACCTCATCTGCAGTGCTTGACAGGAGGCTGCCCCGCTTTCCCTTCTTATTCTTTTTGCCTTTGGATTTCTTTCCGATGGTAGCGAAGTCATCGTCGGCATCCGGATTTCCTGTAGAATCTTGCTTCAAGGTGTCACTAATCGGCTGGACATCCGTACTACCGGAAATCGGGTCAGAGGGGTAATCGTCTTCCGTGCTTGATCGAATCAAGCTGCCACGCTTCTTGTCTTTCTTGTCTTTGCTCTTCTTTTTAGAACCAGAGCCGAATTCTTCCTTCAATTGACGGGCTAACTCTAGCTGATCAGCCTTGTAACCGAGGGTAAGGCCGTCGCGTAGTGGCAGCTCCTCGTTGACAATCGCTTCAGGCTGAGCAGGGTTGTCGCGACTTGATATTGGCTCTGAGCCCGGATACTGAGTTTGATCACCCAAATCATCGTTCCAAGGTTCGTCCTCTATTGGCGTTTGTGACGTACTGCGGCGTTTCTTGTCTTTTTTCGAGGCCTTCTTGGCGAAATCGGCTTGCAGTTGCCGTGCGAGAGAGAGCTGGTCTTCTTGATAACCGGCGGCAAAGCCATCCGGCTTCGAGCCATCTGAAATTTCAGCAGCTGTAGCGTTTTCCTCTACCATTGGAACGACCTGTTCATCGGAATTCCTAGGGACATCAGGATCGAAGTCTTCATCGAATAAGTCGTCATCTTGAGTTGAACGACCTTTCTTGCCCTTCTTGTTCTTGGACTTCTTGCTGCCAGACTCAAAATCTGCCTTGAGTTGTCGAGCAAGCTCGAGTTGATCTTCACTGTAGACGTTCTTACGCTCACTTGTGGCAGGACTTATCGCGGAACGATCGACTGCAGGTCCAATAGAAAGGCTGCGGGCACGTGGATGCCCTTCAGAATCGTCGTCGAGAGCTCTGGATCTCGAAGGCAGTCCGTCTGGCGTCGAAGGTAAGCTTTGTCTCTTTTTCTTGTCTTTCTTCGACGATTTCTTCTTGCCAAATTCCTCCTGCAATCGTCTGGCAAGACTGAGTTGATCATTGTCATAACCAGCAGCCAAACCATCTGGCAGTGGTCTAGATTCCGTACCCATTTTCGTTGGCTCATCAGCGCCGGTACAAGTCAAGCCTGGATCATCCATGGACATATCTTTGCCGATACCAGAAGAATATTCCTGAGAGGTCTTCGAGCCGAAAATTGCAGCACTTACAGCAGCTGCAGCTGCTGGAAAGTAGCCCTTGCTAGTTGAGCTTGGTGCCTCACCGCTAGGCTGTTCACCGCCAGTCAGGGGAGTAGCAGGGGTGATTGGCCAACCTCCAGGTCCACCGAGAGGAGTAGGTCTTGACAATGGGGTTTCTGACCCAGGCAACGAATTCCCGGCATCGGTCGACTTTGAAGTCTCCTCGGGGCCATCCTTCTCATCGTCACCAAATGACTGATTCTTTTTGGACTTTTTCTTGCTCTTCTTGGCAGACGATGCTGTGAAATCGTCAAAAGCTCCCATATCGACAATTTTGTCAGTCTCAGTGGCTGGACCTTGCTCTTGCATCGTTTGCGGCTCTTCCCATTGTTGCAATCTCTTGGCCTTCTTCTTATCTTTCTTCGAAACCGATGTTGGGAATACGGGATCTTCGATTTCCAAGGAGCTCTGCGCTTGAGCGGCTTCCTCATCCTGGTCCCAAGTGGACGCTGACTTATTCTTCTTCTTCTTCTTGCTTTTCTTGGATTCTGCGGATCCAAAATCATCGACCGGGACTGTAATGGACTTTTGTGCTTGATCGTTGTCCAATTTCGAAGATTCGGGGAAGCTAGACTCGACCTCATCTGCCCAGCTCATAGTGGACTGACCCTTCTTTTTCTGGGACTTCTTTGTTTCGGCACCTCCGAAATCATCGCTCGGGGTGATCTGATCGAGTACTACAGCGGGCAAATCATCAGGCTTGGTATCTGTAACCAAGTCACTGCCCTCCGATTTGCTTAAAGCACTAGTGTCGATATCCTCAGTCGTGTGAAGTGAAGAAGTGGTGGGTATCACCGAGGGCTGCTCTAGCTCCTGAGCCGTGTCTTGGAAGATGTCGGTGGCGGTAGAATTCTTCTCATCGGGTTTGACGGCAACAACAGTGGTTTCTAGTGACGGAGAAGACTCTTTGACGAGCACAGGCATATCATCCGTCAAAGACTCTAAGGCTGGCTGTGTCTCGGTGTCATTTGAGTCTGGCTCCCAGCTCAACGCTGTTTTCCCCTTTCTATTGTCTTTCTTCGAATCTTTCTTTTTGGAAGATGAGAGCTCTGTGAATGGTTCTGCAATAGTTTGGGCATCGGAACCGCTTTCAGAGACAGACTCCGAGGCGAGCCGCGACTTAATCTTTGCTTCGACGTCCCACGGAGACAAAGACTTGTTCTTTTGTTTCTTTTTCTTGTCTTTCTTCGATATCGAAGTGAAGTCGTCGATGCTTTGAGGCTCTTCAGCGGGTACCAGATTGTCGTCGTCTACTTCTCGACTTGCTTCAGTTGTGGTTTGCAATCCGTCTGCAGCGTGTGTGTCAAGTTCTGAGTCCCAGGGTGCGACCTTCGATTTCTTGCCCTTCTTGCCCTTGAGCTTTGGAGTAGAGAAGTTATCAAATTCATCAGTGTCATTGAGGACTATAACTTCTCCTGCGGTGCCTGAGATGTCCTCCTTCTGAGCTGGATCAACTTGCGGTGTCATTTCCTGCTCAGCTTCCCAGAAAGTCTCCTTTGCTTTCTTCTTGTCCTTTTTCTTGTCCTTCTTGGATTTTGAAGAGAAGAACTCTTCGGCTGGAGTGGCTTCGACAGGGTTGGACACGAAGTCAGGTGTGAGGTCTGGCAATGGTTCTTGCGTTTGTTCCAGAGTTTTGTTTTCCACTGGCTCAGCCCAATCAGACATGGCTTTTGATCTTCGCTTATCCTTTTTGCCTTTCTTCTTGGACGGAAACTCGTCATCTTGTTCCTCGGGTGCTGTTGTTGAAGTTGACTTTTCCTCTACAATGATTTGGCTCGGCTCAGGCACCTTCTCCTTTATTATCAGGGGCTCACGATCAGGATCCTGGGACCCAAGAACCGCCAAGGGCATTTGCACATGGGTATCGGCTAGTGAAGTGACGATTTCGGCACTGGACTGAACTGGAGCAACATCTTGCTGAACTTCGCGAGAGATTGGCGCATCAATAGGCATTTGAAGTGAGTCCGGCCAGGGGCGTTCAATTGGCTCAGCTCGACTCTCATTCGCCTCAGGCTCCCAGGCGAAAGCTGATTTCTTCTTGTCTTTTTTGTCCTTCTTGCCTTTCTTGCCCTTTGGCGTCGGGAAATCATCTTGCTGGATTGTGACTTCTTCAGAAATTGTAGTTTCAGAGGGCCCTTGCTCAGCATCGAAGAACATGTCCGAGTCTGGTTCATCACGAGCGATTGGAAGCGATGGCCCGCTTGTCTCTTGCGGTGCTGCCTCGTTCTCTTCCCAAGATGCAAACTTGTTCTTCTTCTTGCTTTTCTTGTCTTTCTTGGATTTGGACGAGAATAAGTCCTCGACAGGCTCTGACTCAATAGGCAGAGTAGCATCCGGAAATGCTGCTGATGGGGGATCGGGAAGTGACAAATCATCTTGCGTATCAGAATGTGACAGCCCTTTTTTCTTCTTGTCCTTCTTCTTGTCTTTCTTAGACTTCTTTGAGCCAAAGTCTTCACTTCCCTCTCCCGTCTCGCGGGAATCAGAATGAAGGGTAGAATCCTTCTTGGAACCGGAGAGTTTCTCGAGCGTCATCTCACGGTCTTCGTTGATGTCGTGAACCAAGTCACCTACTTCAAGATCGCCAGACTTCTCCTCGATGCTGTCAAGTGTGTCTCTACTCAAGACTTTTTCCTGTTTGCTGATTGGAGAACCCGTATCTTGGTCATTGCTCTCAAAGTCGTCGGATCTCTTGGACATGGGCGAGGACCGGAGAAGATAAGAGCTCCTGTCTTTACTCACAGGATCCACTGGATATGGGCGGGCTTCTCCTGGTATCAAATCGTCCACAGAGGACAAGTGACGAGCTGAGGTAGGCACATCCTTGAATGACTGTTGACCTTTTACAGAAGGCAACTCGTTGAGCCACGAGTCACTTATCTTGGGGTGGCTAGGAGTGGAAGCAAAGTAGCCAATCGTGGAAGCAAGTCCAGCAGCTGCAGCGATATTTGCCGCATCTTCTCCGAAGGAGCTGGAATGTTTGGTCTGCGTCGGGCTTGCGAATTTGGCGTCGTCAGTAATCGCATCAGACAGCCGAGGCTGTTTTGGGGTTTCCATAACGTCGTGGAATGCTTGTGGATCATTCGCCTTTGGTGTGGATTGTCCAGACCCGAGTAGATCAGCTGAGCCAGCGGCAGAGGCAAGTGTCGTATCGATAGACAACGGGTCAAATCCCCGGTCTTGTGCACCAGTCAGAGACTTCTCAGCGTCGTCAAGCTGAGATGAACTCCTAGAAGTTCGTTGACTGGGCGGGAGCTCGGGAAGCGGCTCATCATCTGCAAGCAGCTGGACGTTGGAGCCTCGTCGTGTGCTTTCGACAAGATACAAGGGCTTGAACTCCTTCGAGTTGTCCCAAGACGTTGGTCGAGACCGATGCCTTGGGAATGCGAGTGATTCCTGGCTGGCATTTGCAGGTGATGGTAGCGGAGAAACGCGATTGGCGCTCGGGGACGAAGGAATGGATCTATTGCCCCCCATCTTGAACTTCAAAGGAACTTGACTCTGGCTTGGAGACTTCATTGGCGTATCTTGCACGTTCCTGCGAATAGGATTTCTGATCTTCTCTCTGGCTAAGCGCTCAGACTCTGGCGTGTCTGGGCGACTATCAGGTAGGTTTGGCAGGTCATCAAGTGGTTCAACGTTAGGTGAAGCTGGATCGCTTGGCGGCAAAGGTAGAAGGTCGCCATATTGAGGATCGATGGAAGGCCTGAATTGTCGTCGTGTGATTTCAGGATCTAGGATTTCATCCCGTTCTAATAGCTGGTCAGAGTGTCTGGGAACAGTTTGCTCTACGGCCGTGCTGCTATTAGCATTCTCGGCTTTCGATTGCTGATGATGCTGTTGAGCGGCGATTGCAGCAACAGTGACACCGGCAAGGCCGACACCCGCGCCAAGGGTGCCGGCTTTATCTAAAAAAGACTCCTTTTTGGAAGATGTGCTTTCAGATCTCGATCGGGTCTTCTTTCTTTTCTCTCCATCACTGCGGATCGGATCATCGTTTCCTTCGTCGTACGCGTATGACCCGTTGCCGTTGCTATGTCCGTTGGATACAGTCCGTGTGAGGTCATTGACAGAGATAGATCCCATATCTCCGTATATGCTAGATGAGTCTGGGACAGAGCTTCTCTTCGACTTCTTACTCTTCTTTTTGACATCCTCGAAGTCATCTTTGGAACGCTTAGGACTCTCATCTCTGACCCCAGACTCGGACTTCGACCCGAACAGGCCAGAGAAGATTCCGCCGCTCTTCTTGTCTTTCTTTTTTCCTTTCCTTTCATCGTAGTCGTCGCCAGCAGGAGCAGAGGCAACTGATCTCGTGTCATCAAAGTCACTCGTACCACTCCTTGACTTTTTCTTTTTCCGAGGTTCTGAGTCGTCGTATCTTGATGTTCCAGCAGAGACCACCGATCGGGACTCTCCACGGTCTTCACTGTTGAAGATGCCACTATCCCTTGTGGACGATCTACGCGTGCCCCGAGCATCTTCGAAGTCGCCGTCCCGGCTGGTCTCGGAAGGTGTGCTCGGTGGAAGAGAAACCTCCGTTGGGTCATACTCGTACTGCTCGCTTCTGCGGCTCGATTTGTCCTTCGACTTCTTGCTCACTGTTGAGATCTCAGAAGTTGTGCCACTAGCCGGGAGGGCAACTTCAGTCGGTTCATAGTCGAATTGGCCACTTCGTCGACCTGACTTGTCTTTGGATTTCTTACTTGAAGAAGAAATCTCGGACGATGGCGCTGACCGCGCTGGAGATTCATATTGATCACTGTCACGTTTGGATTTCTTGCTGCCCGAGCGTTCCAGTTCATAAGCATTTTCGACGGGCGTGGATCTAGCTGGGGATTCGTATCGTTCGCTAGATATGACGTAGTCAGTAGGGTTGATATTTTGAAAGGTATAGATCTAGTGAAGGAGACCAATCCCAACATGCAGAGGACACACGGAATGCAAGACAAGATAGAAAGAATGGTTTCGAGGTGTACATACCTGTCACGTTTTGACTTCTTCTTTGACTTCTTAGAGCTGTCAACCCACTCATCCTGTCCATTTTGCAGGTCGTCAAAAGCATCAACTGGCACAGAAACGGTACGTTCTCGAGGCGATTCGCCGACGAGATCATCGTAAGTAGAAGAACCCTTGCTCTTCTTGGATTTCTTGGGAGTCTCGAAGTAGCTTTCGGGCTCTTGGACGATCTCAGCCGCAACGGACGGTTCCGATAATGGCGTGGCATCATCAGCTTGGCTGCTTTGTCTTTTTGCGGCCTTATCGCGCTTCTTCTGCTCCTTCTTGCTCAAAGGAGCTTCGAAATATGACTCTGGCTCCGTCATGATTTCGCGTGGAACAGCTGGCTCTTCAGCTGGAGTTGATTCGCCACTCTGTCGCTTTGCTGCCTTATCACGCTTCTTTTGCTCCTTCTTGCTGAGCTTGCTGTAGGACGTGTCGTTCTCAGTCGGCGAAACGACTGGCCAATCTTTGGGTGTTGAAGCAACCTCTCCAATGACAAATCCTTCTGTGCCTCTGGTTCGGGAGATTTCAGATGGGTTCATTCCAAGATCAGTGACGGTCTCAGCGAATGGAGCTTGATAGAATTTGTGATCATTTGAGCCAGGTGGAGAGTCTCGTCTACGGAATGTTGGGTCGTCTATCACGATGTTAGGGTCAAATCCGGTGTCTTGGAGTCCAGCAGCAACTGTAGCTGTGAAGTCCAAGTCATCGTCAAAGGCACCTGGCATATGGGGACTGCGTGCGCTTTGAGGCATTGTCGGTTTTGGGCCGGGGGATGGCGGGCTCCGTTGCCTCTGCTTGCGTGGTGGACTTTCTGGTTCGATGATTGCACCACGATACTCTTCCCTCGGCGGTGGGCTTTCTGGTTCGACAACGACACCACGATACTCGTAAGGGGTAGGCTTTGGGCTCTCTTGAGACTTCGATTCCTTGGAGAGTTCGCTCGCAGCAGTGGCTCCCACACCAGCTCCGATGATCCCAGCGGCGACAGCACCCCATCCCTTACCTCCTTTCGGAACGGCAGAGCCGGCAGAGCTATCACGAGAATTTACTTCCGCAGTCGAAACAAATTCGTCGCGATGCTCAGACGGGCTCTCCACCTCGTAGTGCTTGGTCTCATTCTCGCCCCAAGTAACTCCTTTAGATGCGGCTGAAGCTGTTGGGGAAGCGATGACGTTTCCCTTTGGGCCAATGACAATATCTGATGAAGCTGAGCGCTTCGGGGGCTCACGTTCCTTGGACTTGGTTTTGCGAGCTGGTTCGGAACGAGCGATTTGCTTCTCGGGTAGAGGAGATGGAGTTGGGGTCGGTCGAACAAGGTTCAAAAGTGGCCGAGGTTTCGAAGCATCGGGGTCGCGGACCAGATAGGCAGGTTCTGTGTTTGAACGGCTTAGGCTGAAGGAGGGAATGTTGAAGGTTTCTAGGTCTTTAGGATGCTCTAATACATGATCCAGGTGGAAGTCGGCGTTTGGTGCATCGTATGGGCCTTTACGTTTGTGCTCTTCCATCCCAGGCGGAGTGACAATACGGATGACCTCTGGTTCTTGATCCTTCTTCTCGTACTTGTGGATGACCGAAGGATCAGGAGATGGGCTGCGAGAACGAATGACTTGAGAAGCAATCTTCCGTGCCATGACAATTTCTCGGTACGCTCTGTCTGCTTCTTCTTGAATTGGGTCTCTCCCAGGAGTCTTATCTCGAGTTTTAGAATCATAGTCATCGTAATTGGCATCCCGCTGTCTTTCACGCCGTCTCTCATCAGCTCTTGTTTCGCGGTGGTGTTCGGCAGCAACAACTGCAGTGATGACGGATGCATCATACGGTCCAGTGAAGTGTTTTGCATCTTGAATTGTGGCCTCAGCGTCGTGAAGGACGGGGTCTCGCGCTTCTCCTCTGTAGCGTTGTTCTTGTTCATCCCAGTCAGAGTACCCCTTCTGGGAGCCGGAACGCTCTCTACGAGGTTCAGAAATCGGAGCAGACGTCTGGCCCTTGATTGAGGAGCTCCGCTTACGTGAAAAGTCTGGCTCTCGCTCAACAGTAACGACTGTGGGAACTGAATCGATTCGCTTACGACTCGATGACGATTCAGTTGTCGGAGTAGTGAAGGCGTTTTGGTCGACTTGAAATTGAAAGGGGTCAACGGATGTAGTAGACACAGATGCTTCACTCTTGGTACGGCGGGAGTCAAATCTTTCATCTGCACGTTCAGCAGCTCGTCGTTCTTCTCGTCGTTTCTCGCGCCTCTCCTCTTTCTCATCACGTGTTTCGCTTCGACGCTCGTCTCGCTTCCGTTCACGACGCCGTTCCTCAGTTTCCTCTTTGTCCTTATCACGACGTTTGTCTTTGCGATCTTCACGCGGAGGACTGGAGCGCTTATCTCGTCGTCCTTCGTCCTTTGACTCTCGTTTCTCGCTGTCACGGCGTCTGAGACGGTCTCTCTCAAGAGCCTCGATTTCCTCCTCTCGCTGTCTGTCTTTGCGGTCATCTCTTGCGGAGGATATCATGCTACCGACAGCAGCGGCTGCTACGCCGGCAACAGCTACCTCAGCAAGAGATTTGCCGCGACCAGAAGACGAAGAGGTCTTCTTCAGAATGCCACCCGATTCAGATCTGGTAGGATAAATCGGCTCGTACACGCTCTGTGAAACAGGTGTAAAAGGTTTCGGGTGTTGGATCTGGATCGGTACAGGGTTCGGTCTAATGGGGGTGTATGATTGCGGTTCTGAGGTGTAGCGAGGTGGTTCACCCCTTTCGACTTCTGACATTGGCATAGGCGGGACTTGTTGAAGAGGAATCTGGGACATAGAAGAACTATGGCTTTGCTGAGGTCCAACCGAGTACGAGTCCCGCTGGAACGCCTCGCGCTGGTCGCCAAAGTCGCTGGTTGAGGTCCATGAGACGTCTCCGAAGCCAACAGGTTGAGTGACCACACCATGAAGCGAGTTTGCAGGCCCAAAAAGTCGAGGATCAACCACACTACTTTTCCTGCTCATTGGCTTGTGCTTCTTCCTACCAAAGAAACTCCATCCGCCCTTTGTATCATCGCCGAATGCCAGTCTGGAATCAACACTAGACTCTGAATCTGAAGCAGACTCCCATCCATCCTCGTCAGGTCCATGTGATACCCTTGAAGGTCCAATTCCACGGCTCTCCACGTAAGTATGGCCATTGTTGTCTAGGACAGCAGCCATTTCCGGTTTCTTGCCCATTCGTGCCTCCCGCAGATCCCTCTTATTCTGCTCAGAAGCAATTGCTCGGAGGCCTGCCCCGACAGCTAGAATTTCCGCCGTGGTTCCCAACTTTCCTCGGCCACTGGCACTACCGCTCCCAGTGCTTTCTCTGGCTCTCTCATTGTATCGCGACTTTCCTCCCTCTCTGTCGCTGTATCGATCGCTCTGTCTCTCATAGTGCCTCTCGTTGTATCTATCACCATACTTTTCTCTGTCAATCTCTCTGCCGGATCGTGATCGGACTCTCCTGAGTTTTGGGCGCTTGATGTATCCATGACCATATGCCAAGTCCGGATTGCTATTTAACGAAGACGACGAGGAATTATTGTTTTTCATCAACCGACTGCTCCTCCGTTTGCGCAGTCGCCGCTCTGACGGCGTCGTGAAAAATGTTCGTATGCCAGAGCGCTTGGGGGGGAATGAGTGTGAAATATCGATAATCGAATTCGAGCTCGAGGAGGAGGAGGATGAGGAGTATGGATATGATTGAGGTGTAGCGCGCATTCTTGGTGGTTCGTTGTAATCTGCGCGTGGCTCTTTGCGTCTTCTGCTGGTGCTAGAGCCTTCAGGGCTTCTGCGACGCCTGTCTGGGGCCATCATGATGGCTGTTGATTCAAGGAAACATTTATTTGTTGTTGTTTTGATGATTCGGCCTGGCCCGTCATGAAGAGGAGCTGTCTCTTTAGTTTCCGTTCAGAAAGCTGGGGCTGGGATGCGCCGGGTGGTGGCGACTTAACAGTCTTGGCGCAGACACACACTACCTCAGCTGTGGAGATCAATATGGAGTGGAAAGCTGAACAACAAACTCTGACAGCGTCTGCAGCAGAAAGTAAGTGACGATGCTGTTTGGCTGGAGAATCTGATTGTGTTTACTTTTATCACTGTCCATGAGTGGAGTGGGTCCTTTTTGATTTTCGCAGGGTTCAAAGTTCTATGTCCCGATCAACCTGGTAAATCCGAGACGGTGAGCTGCCCAGAGCTTGTCACACGTGCAAATATATGTTGTGCGTGGCGACTTATACCTCTGCCTGATTGCGATAGGCCATATCGTGAAGATTAAACATTCAATTGAGCTATGGCAGAGTCTCATAGCTTAGCAAGTCTGCTCGGGGCATAGATTTTCACCATGTCATTTTTCCCAATCCATTTGTGGCCTATTGAAGCGAGCAAGTAATCTACGCTTGATAGCCACTTTGCAGTCACTAGGTATTTTGACAACTCATGGTCTGCGGGTCTTGAGACACTACCTATCATGTGCGTCTCCCAACAGATTTTGAGAGAGGAAGGGTGTGTGGCAATAAGTTTAGATTATAAAGTAGCGATTGGTTTATGGTACTTCAAGAAGCGGAATGAGCGGCCAAATGTCCAGCAAATGCTTGCAAGTAGCAAGGTTGGTTCAGGAAAAAAAGCGAATGACTACGCAATCTATGCCTGTACACCGTGGCGCTTGAATGCAAGTCATGATCCAGGAGAGGTACTAAGATGGGTTGAGAGCTCGCGTGTAGTGCTCAAAGCCTTCTTATCTATCAAGAGCCTGGGATTGGCACTATTCAAATATCAGCACATGCTCGAGATAGGATTCCAGAACATCAAACTCACCATCTGGTAATAGACGCCACGCTTTCGCAGTAGTGTGTTGTGATCACCGGTCTCCAAGACTTTCCCTTCGCCAAGAACAAATATCACGTTGGCATTTTGAACAGTTGCCAGCCGATGCGCGACGACGACCATGGTGCGGCCAGTAGCAGCTCGTTCAAAGGCAGCCTGTACAAGCTTCTCGCTTTCGGAATCCAGACTCGACGTTGCCTCGTCAAGCAGAAGAATCTGTGGGTCGCGGATTAGAGCTCGAGCGATCGAGATGCGCTGTTTCTGTCCACCGGATAGTGCAATGCCTCTATTTCCAACATCGGTAGTATATCCATCTGGGAGAGACATGATAAAATCGTGAATTTCTGCATCGCGGCATGCTGCATGCAATTTCTCTAAGCTCGTGGACTCATCAACACCCAACAGAATATTCTCTTTGATGGTTCCTTGGAATAGAGTCGGTTCCTGAGCCACAAGAGAGATAGCTTTGCGGTATTCACGAACATCTAGATCATGAATGTTTGTACCATTGCAGAGGATCTTGCCTTTTTGTACATCGTAGAATCTAGAGGGTCGAGATTAGCAAGGGTTCGGTTTACTGTAACTTGCCTACGAACCGTTCAAGGAGAGACACAATGCTTGTCTTGCCACATCCGGACGGCCCAACAAGAGCTGCAAATTGCCCTTTTTCGATCGTGATGTTGAGTCCAGTGAAGATGGGGACATCACGAGTCGGGTATTTGAACCACAGGTCTCGCAGCTCAATCTTCGCACCTCCTGACAAGTCCTGCAGGTCTAATGCAGGTTTGGTGTCGCTTTTAGGTCTGATTCTGAAGCTTAGGATTCTGTTCGCTGCTGCCGAAGCCTGTGCCATGTTTGGACCAAATGACAAGAGTGTGCCTGCACCTTCTGCTCCGTTGATGACAGCGACTAAGGTAGCGGTAAGTTAGCCATTGTCATGGGGACTGATCTCTGAAAAGGATGGGATATATATCTTCTGGCATATTCAACTGCAAATACTTACTGTAGACCACGAAAAAAGATTCAGCATCGTATTCCCTTGAGGCCAATAACCGTCCGCCATACCAGAACGCCAGAGCCATACAAAGTAGCTGCACGGAATCAGATGCTGCAAAAATGAAGGTCGACCACCGAGCTTTGATAAAGGCTTTCTTGACATGATCCTGAAGCAGAAATTCATATCGTCTAGCAATCATTTCTTCCATGGTCAAACCAGTGACAGTTCTAAAAGCACCGATAGCCTCAGCAGCGAACTTGGAGCTTTCTGCGAAGACAGCCTGGTTCATGGCTTCAAATTGGATTTCGTATCGAACCCTGAAGAAGCCGGCGAGCATCTGTAGACGCTTGTTAGTATAAGGTATAAGAGTGGCATTTTTCAGCTTCTTGGCTGCAGAATACTCACGATTACCGGCATCGCAACAAATACAGTGACCAAGGTGAGCTTCCAGCCGTAAATGAAGCCAATGATAATACAACCAATGAGACTCAATGCAGCCGTGAAAACCATCGCCATATTAATGCCAAGCATCTGCTGAAGCTGCGTTGGATCGTTCGCTACTCTGGCTGACAAGGTCCCGCTGCTGTTATCTTCGCTGGATTGGTATTAGTATGAGATTATTACTGATCATTGATACTACTGAGACTGAATCAAGAAATGGGAATTATGTCTCAGAGAAGGGCAGAGCTGAACATCGAGCCTCATAATACGGTACAGAAGAGGACAGAATATTGAGAACGCTTACTTATCATCTGAGAATTTCGCAGTCAGTTTTGTAATTTCGGGTAAAGATGGAAACTGTCAAAAGAGAAGGGGTTCGTCGAACGATACAAGCAATCCCACGTCTATTGACACAATATTGAAGAGGTTTCACACAAGACTTGATATAACTTACAAAAGTCAATTGGCTTGTACAGAATACTTTGAAAGTATTCTTGGCGGTATGTACACGCAATGTACTAGGCGGAATTTAGCACAAACAGCTTTCGCAGGTCCTGCTATTCTTACGGTGGAGATATTGGTGGAAGACCAGCCGAGTGCGAAATAGGCTACGAAACAGCCAAGGGCAAGAACGAAGAACATGAGCGCCCAATGATCTCTTGCGCTTGCGAGCGCGGAGTCGGAGTCGGATAACTGAATAACGCCCAAGATTTTCGCGAACAAGAAGGCTTGAATAGCGTAACCTAGTAGCCAATGTTAGCATCTCATATGAAAGAAAACTGTGGTTAAAGCCTGGACGATAGCGCTACTCTCCAAGAGAGACAGGTGACAGTGCTGGCATCAGTCGAGAGAAGGCGTATAGAATTGAAGCAGAAAAATGGAAAGGATTACGACTTACTTGAACCGGCAGCTGCACAGGCGATGATTCTAATTTGTCAGTCAAGACATCGATAGCGGCGGAGACCCTCTACTTACAATAGGAGATACCATGGCCAATGAATTCGTTGTTCTGTACAAGAGTCAGCAATACTGCGAGCAAATGAACAAGCACCCAAAGCCCCAGTGACATTAGGACTATAGAAGACTGAGCTCCTTTCAACCTACCATACATTAGGAGGCCGAAGCTGCCAAGAAAGCTCTTTGGTTTCCAAGCGGCTTCCGCCTCTGTCGACTTCGCTTCACCGCTTGCTGTGCTCATAGCTCGTACCAAAGGATCCTTGGAGCTTTCTATGAGATCTGATTCCTCTGCGAATCCTTCTCCCATGGAGAGCTTTTGTGCGTTGACCAAAGCCCAGTATGCCCCATTTTCATCTGCCAGCAGACTTTCATGTGTGCCTTGCTCGACGAGTTTACCTTTCTTCAGAACAATGATCTTGTCTGCTTTCTTGATCGTTGAAAGACGGTGTGCAATCGTGATGGTGGTTCTACCTTCACTGACCTTATCTAGAGCAGCTTGGACTAGCCGCTCTCCGCGGACATCGATGGAACTAGTGGCCTCATCCAGGATGAGGATCGTAGGTCGCTTTATGATGGATCTGGCAATGGCGAGTCGTTCTAGATGAAGGACATCAGCGCTTTCCAGACTAACACCAATCGAGAAATTGCCAAGTAATAGCTCAACGAAGGTGCAAGGAGTTGCATAAATGAAGTGGACTGCAGATACGTACGTCTTTGGCCCCCCGAGAGCTTGATACCAGCATCGCCCACAGGGGTATCGTAGCCCTGCGGCAGGCGAGTGATATACTCGTCTGCGAATGCTTCCTTGCATGCTTCTTCAACAAGATTCTTTTTGGTTGCCTCATTCGCATGCTCCCATTGAGACCCAAGCAGGCCGAACTCGACATTCTTGTAAATTGTATCGTTAAAAATGAAGGGTTCTTGTTGAACAAGACCAATTTGTGATCGCCACCACTTCAGACCCACTGTATCCAAATTGTGTCCTCCGACAGATATGGAGCCACTGAGTGGAATGGGAGGTTCTGCGACAATCGGTTCTTCGGTGATGCCATTTTTCTTGTCCTCTTCCTTCTTCCTTTCCTTCTCCTTCTCCGCTTTCTCGTCTTTGATTGCACTCTCCGGAAGAACAAATCGCTTGTCCCCATCGAGTTCATACCACCGTTCAAGCAAGCCAACGATTGTACTCTTGCCGGATCCAGATGCACCTACAATGGCCGTGATCTTCCCGGACTCGATTTCAATCTAGTACCAGTGTCAGTTTAGTTTAATCTGATGTCTCAGGTGGGAACTGGCACATTCAGATCATCGAGCACCTTAACATGAGGCCGACTAGGGTCTAGATCAGGTCAGTAAATGTACCCCTATTAGAGTAGTATCTGCCAATCAACGGCTGGACCAAGGAGGAGATATGGAGATCTCCTTACACGCGAAAGTCACGGAATCAAAGACGATGTCTTTTGCCGAAGATACCTCTGGCGCCGTTAGACCACTGGTTGAGGGTTTGGGAGCGTCGATGACGGCAAAGAAATCGGTAGCAGCTGCAGCAGCCTTCGTCACGGCGATGATTGGACCTGCAGTCTGGCTCACGGAGAATGCGATCATCATCACAGACATAAGTACACTAGAAAGTCGGTTCGAGTTAGGATGCAAATAGGGAGGCAATCAAGAGCAGAAGTTCTTACATCAGAATGTCACCAACATCGACGATTGTCCCCTCTAGGTATAGCTTGAATCCAAACCAAAAAGAAAGTGCCATTACACTACTTCCAAGTTAATACTGCCAGCTAGGTATAGAATGATGAGTTACTGACGCATAGATCGCGAAGAATACTACCACAAAGGTCAGTTATGGTGTCAAGTGAATCAGAACCACAACCCACAAGGCGCAAACTGGACTCCCATCATTGGAGACATCTTCAGACCTCTCTTCTGAGACTCTTCAATCCAGCCTGAGTATTTCTTCGCGACTCGGCCCTCGGCTCCGCATGCAACAATCATTCGAATCGAAGCAAGGACTTCGCCTGCGATGGAGGATGCTTTCTCATCGGCGTGTTCCATCTCCTTCTGCATCTTGATAATAATCGGAACTACGGTGCCATACACCAAAGCGCTGCGCAAATTAGCATTAGCGGATGTCGGGTAGGATTGCCAGAGAGGGATATCCCAAGACGGAACGTTCAAAAAGGGTAACTTTGCTCCTAGATACTTACATAAATACGAGTACAGAAGAAGTCACAAGAGTCAGTGACCAACTGTATGTGAAAGCAATGATGATGGCTGCAAATATCAAGGCAGTGAACTGTAGTATCATTCCTAGCTTCTCAGATATGCCGATTTGCAGGGTGTTGGCGGTGTTCGTCAATGTGTTTGAAGCTTGGCCGCTGGGAAGGGTGTCGAGAGTGGACACTGGAAGTGAAAACAGCGCCTATGATATTGATTAAGATGATTAACCAATATCTTGGAAAGGTACATACCTTCAGGTACTCAAGACGAAGTTTGGCTGACATTCGAAGCCCCACCATGCGAAAAGCATACATAGAAAAGTAGGAGAGAACCCATCTGCCAATGAACAAGTACACAATGTACAGTCTATCACAGTCAAAATAGTTCTTGGGCTGTACTTAGGGAGTTAGCTTACGTCAATCTGTTAAGTTCATCTTGAAATTCTTTCTTTGTGGTGGTTGAGCCCGGGACGAAGTAGTTACTAAAATTTCCGACCAGACTTCCTAGAGAATAGTCAGCTACCGACAAGCATTCCCTGGATCAATGTTGAGCTACCGAAGACAATATTCATCAATGGCAAAGTCTGAATTCTCTATGTCAGCATGAAATCCAAATGCCAAGAAGGTGCAGCTCACAGTTCCTGTTCCAATTTGTGCAAATGCGGCTATGATCAAGAAAGTCCTGTCGCTTGTCGTGGAATAAGTAAATATTCTCTGGTTATCAAATTAGATACATATCAAAACGATCGATGACGCGAGAGACGAACCCAATAATGGGAAAAGGTTGTGTGATTCTTCGCTTTGCTCGAATAGTCCGTTTGAGGATCGTCATTGTTCGCTGCTTCTGGTGTAGCATCAGAAGCCTTCTGTTCGGGGCCCTTCGTCGCCTCCGATGACTTTGATGACTCCGTATGATCTTCTCCTACGGTACCCTCGGTGTTGATGGCGTTCTTCTCCATGTTCACTACGGTATGGCCTTAACCCATAGTCTGTGCGAGATCAGGAGAATGAGCTGAGAGCTGGGTTGCAAGGTGGAAAGAGGCTGCACGTGCGGATCAATCGAAAGCAAACAAGTGACAGAGGATGAAAGAAGAGATGAACGAACACCGCGCAGGTGAAAGAGAAGGATAGTCAGTAGATATTAAACCGCAGTATGAGCGCGAACTTTCGGATTGAGATGTGTCAAAACGCCTCTTCTCGGGTTGGCAGGGCTCTGAAGCTGGACGAATGGTATCGAATTGTAAGAACGGCAAGATGAAGTCCCGCGTGCCTGGCGTCGCCAAGAAAGAGGAAGATGACAGGCAGCAACACTGAACGAACACGAAGGCCTACTCTTGGAAGGAAGATTGAAGCAAAAATACCATAATTCTGTTGCAATGAGCCGTTATGGGGTGAGCGCAAGGCAGGGCACGATCGTAGCCTCGTGGTTAACTCGCTGACACATTATGGTAGTCCTTGGCACTTGATGCGGACCATTTATCATTCGCCACAGCCCAAAGAAGGCAGATGCCGCGCTCAACTGACGCAAAGATACAAAGATACAAAGACGGGCCCAAACCCACGATGACCCGACTAGAATCTGAAGTCATTGGAAATCATAATGCGGAAGGATCTTCTGGGCAGCTGAGCATAAGTGTAACTAGGTACTCCGTCTGGAGGGAGGCAAACCTAGGGTCATGATTTTGCCACGTGACTCTTCGATCATCATGGGCGGGCGAAATGTCTGGCTGGACAGCCAGATATCAGCAGAAAGGGGTCAGACGTCTCCGTTGGCATGAAATTCCTCTTAGAATGTACCTATCCTGTTAAGATCATACTCAACGACCATGGAGAAATTCCCAGCAATACAACTCAGCAAGAGCTGAATCTATTCGGAGATCTCGCAAGGAAATTTGAGATGTCGCGAGTGGAGAGTAATAAATGATGTGCGTAGTCTGTGCTTCTGCAATCTGCCACATCCAAGTGTGATTACGGCACAGCCGCAAGGTTCCAGAACGACGAGCAAGAGGGTTGTGGCGTTCAATGTCGATGGAGGTCCTGGTAAAGTGTTGGCCTTTTGTGATGAGGTTTTCGACATGTTTAAGATCTTACTCCGCGGTCAGCATTGAGGCTTGGGGCTGTTCAAGACTTCAGCTTTCAGGACACTTGCGGCTTTTCCGGCCCATATGAGGTCACTGTTATTCATGCAACCGGCTTGCAGAGATTCGCTTCAACATGCGATGAACGACATACATTTTTGGTTTTGAAGATCAAAAAGTCAAGCCCTTCGACTTTCCCCAAGGACGGGCTGTGCATTAATTTGAAGCGTCATGCGCCGCAGATGCTGAGCTCCTTGTTTCCCTGTCTCGACTCCATAGTCCGGGCACTAAAGACGCTTTTATACGCGTCCCCCGAAGTCTGGACAGTGACAGCTGGTGGAGTTGTGGAAGGAATGGGAAGGGAAAGCAAGGGGCTCGCTTATTAGCCAAGCGTGCATTATTCTGGCATCTCGAAGGAATGAGAAGACAGTCCGCGAGATCAAACACAAGAAGTATCGTATGCAAATCACCCCGCTCTGGTTCATCCCTATCAACCATCAACAAAGTTCCTGTCGTTGATTAACCTTTGTGCACAATTTTGACGTTGCTCATCTAAAGATTCTAAAGGTGCAAATCGCCCATCGCTGCGCAGTCTTTTCTCTGATTTTGGTAGAGTTTCATCTTCTCGTGTTCGATGCAGTGCTGAGAGCGAATCGAATGCTGGTAGTGTTTGGCCCAGGGGAACGTGGATCTATTCTGGTTACAGCCAAAGCCGCCTCTACCACGCCAATTAACGGGTGTCCCGTTGCTGGCGTATCCACTGCGCCTAGCTGGAAGAGTCTGCCGTGCACCAGTGGTAGTGAGTGGCTGCTGATCCCTTCCGATGGCGTTGAGATGGCGGGTTTCGTGTGGGCCGCCGATATCTTTACCCCTGGCGTCTGGACCTTGTTCGTCGTCGTTGACCCAATCCTGGCCTGGCCTGCCTTGGAGATCTGACCTTGAAGGCTTGACCCCGAGTCCTGAGTCCTGCTCTGACTTCTGCCTCCTCACACCTCATTCTTTGCTTGGGCACAGCACATCATCGCCTTTTCTTTGTGTGAAGTTGACACCATCGTTTTTCGTCTGTGCAATTCGTCGTTGCATCCAATCGTTCAGTCTTTGTCCCTCGTTACCCACAGGAGTAGCAGTCAAAGAATCCACCCCAATATTGACTGATCTCCCTCCTATCGCGTTATTTTTGGACCTTTTCTTCGATTCTTCTGTCCAGGTAGACCCTTGGCTATTGTGCCCATTCACTTTCAGCAGTTTCCAATCATCGAAAATCTTTCTGGAGCTTGCAATACACACTACGACATCAACTACATACAGCGGAAGGAAAGGAGTGAATAGAGCATAGATCGAGAGCAGGCAAATATCAGATACCCCCAGTGGATAGAGTCGACCCTATCATTGCGACACCGTCGAGTTTCGACAAAATGTTACGGCCAAATTTCATATCGTCAACCGTTTCCTTACTGTTGCTTGGAACCCTCTCCGGCAGAGGTCTTGCAGATCAGATTTTGAAGACATCGGGCTTCAGCGAATGTCTAACGGGGTCGAACATAACGGTACAAAATCTCGATATTCAGTACAACAACGATGCGAAGTCAGTCACCTTCAATGTTGCGGGAACATCCCTCACGACTATGAACGTGTAAGTGAAGCTCATTGATATGGTACTGTCACTTCTCTGTATTTTTGTATTAACTGGTCTCTAGAACGGCGACCTTGAACGTTACGGCGTACGGGACCAAAGTCTACGAGAACACATTCAACCCTTGCTCCTCGGATACATATGTTGAACAGCTCTGTCCTGTACCCTCTGGAACTTTCTCAGCTACAGGAACACAGCAGATTCCTGCTTCATATGCTTCGTTAATCCCGTCCATCGCTTTTAGCGTACCCGATATCGCTGCCCAAGCTACGCTGGAGTTGAAGGCTCTTGACACTGGAGAAGACGTAGCTTGCATCACCTCGACTGTCAACAACGGAAAGACCGTGAACGTCCCGGCTGTATCCTACGTAGCAGCAGGTGTGGCTGGCGCGGCATTGGTTCTTACTGGGATTTCAGCAATCGGGGCCGCGGCTGGTGGAAGCACAGCGGGAGTCGGAACCATGAGCCCCTCATTCACTGAAGTGATATCGGTCTTCCAAGGGTTTGCTATGAACGGGATGATGTCTGTCAACTACCCACCAGTTTACAGAAGCTTTACAAAGAACTTCGCATTCAGTGCGGGTTTAATTCCTTGGAACGCCATGCAAACATCTATCGACAACTTCAGGAATGTTACTGGTGGAAACTTGACTACGGAGAGCGTTGAATTTCTGCGTAACGCCACCCTCGTTTATGGCGATGGATCATCAGTCTCGAAGAGGTCTTATGAGCTTTTGACGGCCGGATTTCTTCAAGTTCGAGACTCCTTGGAGACCAGCGTCGATTCCTCGACATCGTCTGGTATTGATTCATCGAACTCTACTTCCACCGTGGAAACGACTGTCAATGGCATCAAAGCCTACGTTGAACAACTATCCATCCCTTCGGCTAACACATTCATGACGGTGCTCTTAATTGTGGCCTGCGTGGTAGCTGCGATTGCCGTTGGTATCCTCCTTTTCAAGGTCATTCTTGAAACCTGGGCCCTATTCGGGTCCTTCCCGAAGAGTCTGGTTGGATTCAGGAAACACTATTGGGGAACAATGGCTCGAGCAATCGTTCAACTTATTCTTGTCCTATATGGAATCTGGGTGCTTTATTGTATCTTCCAGTTTACGTAAGTAGTATCTGCAGGCTTTTGTATATGATTTATACTGACTCGCGTCAGGCATGGAGATTCTTGGGCAGCCAAACTTTTAGCAGGTCTCACTTTGGCCCTCTTTACCGGTGTTTTAGCATTCTTCAGTTTCAAAATTTGGCATGCAGCCCGAACGCTCAAGAAGATGGAGGGAGATGCTTCAGGATTATACGAGAACAAAGACTTTTGGCTCAAATATAGTCTCTTCTACGACAACTACAAGAAGGACTTCTGGTGGATCTTCGTTCCGGCGATCATTTACATGTTCGCGAAGGGCTGTGTTTTGGCAGCTGCTGATGGCCAGTAAGTGCACCCATGATGTTTCCTTGTATGCGAGTCCGTTGCGGGACTGGCCTCGTAGACATGTCACCTGTCAGCTTCAATGCATTGAAACTATCCTTGAGAGGAAATACTAATTCAAATTTCTTCACAGTGGCTTGGCTCAAACTATCGCACAACTTGCCATTGAAGTCTGCAGTAAGTCTAACCTTCTCAAGATGAAAATGGAAATAATTGCTAAATTGTTCAGTGCTTGGCCTTCTCATCTGGAACAGACCCTACGAAAGACGCTCTGGTAATGTCATTAACATTGTCATCCAAGTTGTCCGCGCACTTTCTATCGTCTGCATTCTTGTCTTCGTGGAAGAGTTAGGCATAGCACAGACAACTCAAACTGTGACTGGCGTCGTGCTCATTGCCGTTCAGTCCAGTCTAACTGCTATACTTGCTATCCTGATTGCTGTCAATGCCATCATCATATGCTGCAAAGAGAACCCCCACCGCAAGAGACGTAAGGAAGCTGGTAGGTTTCAGTCCGTCACCCTGCTTAGAGCAGTCATTCTAACATCTTGTCAGAGAAACTCAACCGAGACCTTGACAACCTTACCCCGCTCGACGCACGTAATTCCCTACTTATGGATCCTGCGAAAGCTCCGATGTCCTCTGATGTGTACCCGTCAGACCGCAAGCACAGCGATGACAGTTTCTTGAACGAACCCGCCAACCCTTACCGGGGTGCAACACCGATGAGATCCTATACCACAACTACCCAGGGATCTCTTGCGCCACAACTAGGGAGGCCATTTACCCCAACCTCACAAAGTCTTTACCGTCCAGACACCAGGGAGGACCAGAATTTAGTTCAAGGCGCTGCTCCGTTAGGAGGTATCGGAGGAAGTCCACCACGACAACCAGCGATACCACAACTGCCCGGATATGGGGGTTATAGGGGAGTCGCATACTGAAACTTGGCCGGACCGAAATACACACAACTTAACGGATCTCCTTGTCGAATTCTTTGTCTGCATTAGCGTTGTTTGGGATATTCATTGTAGAAGGTTGTCGATATCGCCTGACAGGTAGGAAGGCTGTAGTATATAGCTATGTTCGATGAACATATCCAGTCCTTTATAAGGAAAATCGTTTCTTTTAGTTATAACTTATATACTTTATTCATAGAAGGGCGCGTGGCCAAATACATTTTACTCAACATAATTCCTTCACAGTCTTAGCAGAAGTCAAGCCTTCAGCGAGGAATTTTGAATGCCTTCCAAGCCTTCGATATCAAGTCTGAATTTCATCGAATTTAATAAAAATGGATTATATTGAAAGAGCCAGGTACTCACCTCGGAATTGACATTTGATCGCACGCATATGCAAAGTACTCCACTCAATCACCTGCAGGCTATTGCTCGCTAGCCAACCGAGGCATCTCATCCTATCATGCTACAGCCTTACCTGCAACGATATTATCCTCAGCTGCAATGCAGTCGCATCACATCTTTGCCACTACCATCTAAGCTGGTCAGGAACACAGAAGATACTTGAGCCTCCCAAGTAGGTTCGGCCCTGGTTCAACCCCCCAAATTCCTTAGCCAGCGTGAGCATCACGCGCACGCGGTGCTTCATGCATAGGCAGGTAAGCTTCTTCATCCGACCTCAACATCTGCAATTATGATGCAGGATTCCCACGGTGGAAAGACCTATTTCGTGCTTTGCTTTTGCCACACTTGGCTGGACCTTTCATACCTCGCGCGGGCTTGCCCGCGATTTAAGGACTTACTCTCACTCGGTGTGGTCAGGCAGCAAAGGACCTCCTCGAGTGTGGGTGACACAAGGCAGCCTGGCTCCAATTGCGCATGCGGGCGCAGGCGCATACATTAATTTATATTTTCTTTCCCCAGAGAAGTTCCAACTCTCTTTCCTGTACTCTTGGACACAATCTTTGCATCTTTAAATGGCCGACACGGCAACCCGAGAATCGCCCAGCATGCGCTCCGCCGGAGGAGAATCATCGCTGGATGCTGTTATGAGAGCTCCGAGCACAACAACACCTGATGTAGTGGTACTTGATTTCGTCCGAGAAGAGGTCAAGCCTAAGGATCTCATTGACCCAAGGAAAGATCTCTGGCTGTCTACCGCTGATGGGTAAGCTGTCTCCTGGAGTTTGATGATTGTACAGAGCTCGTTTCTGCGCATACACTTTCGAACCGAGCTCGAGCAACGAAGGCTAACACGCCACTTAGTCGCTATTCCTCTGCCATTATTCCTGTACGAGTTGGACCACATGCCGAGACCTTTCCAATACACAGAGATATCTTGTGCAAGTCGGAATACTTCAGGAGGGCGCTTGATGGAGAGTTCAAGGAAGCGGGCGATCAGGCTATTGATCTGCCAGAAGAGAACCCGGATATCTTCAGCTTCGTAGTCGCATATCTGTATGAGGAGAGGTTTTCGCCGATCAAAACGATGTCTACGGTTTTAAGTAGGTCGGTATCGTACGCTTACGGAATCTTACTAACACATTCAAAGTTGCGGACATCGATAAAGGAAAAGGCAGAGAAGAGAATAATGATATGAACTCGGAAAGTGACGATGCGACAGACAGCGGCGGAAGTGCCAGCGATGAGAGGTAGCAATGTCTCATACATGCTTGCAAGGTTCCGGCAAGAATGGATTACTTGACAGGTCAAAGCAATTTCTTCAATAACTAACAGCTTTAATAGTGCCAGGAGTCGAAGAAGGCTTGAAAGTCGAAGACGAGTAGGGCTGCCCCTCCTTTCTTTTCCATCTTCGAATTTCTTATTTTGGGGTATATGCAATACTAACAAGCTCCAGCGTGCATACGAGCAGTCTCTACGGAAGGAACCAGGCAGGCACCGTCTTGGCTGCTTATGCCATGCCTGTACAATAGAAACAATGGGACCTCCTTGTTGGTCCTGTGGAGCATCAAGGAACCCGCCATCTCCAAGACCACGACATTATCCAGGACCACCTGGACCTGTTATAATCGGGCGGAATGGCTACCCTCGCCCTCAGCAGCCGAGACCACGAGACAGAGAGCGTAGGAGAGGCGCACGTCCTCCTGGAGAGCCAGTCACACCTACTGAAGACGCAGCACCTGAAGAACGAATGTCACAGGAAGACATCAGGACATGGTCGCTTGCGTACTCGCTAAGCATCGATGTTTACGTGTGTGCAGAGCGGTATTTGATGCAAGATTTCAAGGCAGCCATATCTTCCTTCGTTGTGAACAGGTATGTCATAACTCAGCAACCCATTCTCCTGATATTGACAACGTATTAGCTTTGAGATAGCTGGAGTGGAAGCAGCCATACCCGCCGTTCTGCAGTCCTGCCAGATTCTCCAAGCAGGAGTTAGCTTGATGGATCCGCTTCTCAGGAAGGTCTTCGCGCGAGTTGGCTTCCTCCAAGCGAGACTATGGAAACAATTCCCGGAAGAGACTCAAATTTTCTTCGGCGAGAATCCGGACCTCGCGATCTTGATTATGAAAGAGATGGTTCAGAGAAGAGAGATGGACAAGCACGACAGCCTTCCACCGATGGACCGCCCGATACCGCCACCCCCGCCCGGCCAGGAGGATGTCTTCATTCAAGGTCCGAGACGCCGAAGGGATGCGAGATATTATCGCTAACGAAACGAAAGGGCAACGAATGGTTCGGAATCGAGATGTCTTCTATTGATATACTTGTGTTGATTTCCCTTGCAATTTTTTCAAGCAAGGCTGTTTTGCTTGCATCTGCATATCAGTTGTGCTCAAGATAGCCTTTAGGTACTGCAAAACTTGGAAGCGTGGAGTTCCGATTTAGGGTGAAAACAAAACGGGTGTTTTTGCGGGAAATCTGTAATTTTACATGAACGTAAGATTAGTGGTATGATGTCTATGGATGGATCTATGTTAAATGAAAATGTCAATGATTTCATAGCATCTCATTGCCTCTCTACGTGGGTTGAAAAGAGATTCCATCATTTGCTTTGGGTTTCGGACAAATTGCCCAGCTTCGGGTGATCAATTAGCGAGCTAGTTATCCATCCCAGATATTCCACCATCAGCCTGTCTGCAAAGCCTTGAGCTATCTATCACAGAGCCAAGTTCATTGGTCAATTCCAACTACTCCATCTCAGGTACCCCATAGTTTCGACTGGGCACCCCGCCATTACCCCGGCTTGATTACCTTCGTCGCTCAAAGACATATTCCACTCCAAGACTATATATATCCTCTTTCTCCTTGTGCAATCGAGGATGAATGTTTCATCAATTGGAAAGTTCTAGTCCCAAAGCGTAGGCCTCTTCTCTATCTTCTTTTGTAGATTCCTGCTGTGGACCTTGCATTCTCCAGAAGCCATGGCGCAAAGCTTCGCGATATTATTTTCGCTTCTGGTTCTTCTCTTTACCTGTTCTGGACATGGACAGCTACTCTCGGTGCCTCTAGACTATGGGACTTTCAAAGGTGTTTACTCCTCAACGTATAACATAAGTTACTGGCGTAAGATCCCATACGCGGCTCCGCCAATTGGGGAAAACAGGTTCAGAGCCCCACAACCACCTCTTCAAATCACAAACGGGACATATGATTCAAACCAGCCTTTTGATCTCTGTACGCAAAGAACGGTATATTCCTTTTCATGTTGAAGGTCAAGATCCTACTGATAACCGAATGTCCCAGGTCAACGGCTCAGAAGATTGTCTCTACCTCGGTCTTTTCTCCCGGCCCTGGACACCCTCCAAGCCTCTCCGACCAGTCGTGATCTTCTACCACGGTGGTGGCTTCATCCAAGGAGGCGGACCATTCTCCATCCCACCAGGAGGATATCCAGTTCTCAACGTTACCAATTCCACAGATCTCCTTTTCATCTACCCCAATTATCGGGTTAATGCATTTGGATTTCTCCCAGGAGCTGAAATCGCCTCCTCTCCAACCTCAGACCTGAACCCAGGACTCCTCGACCAACGAGCCGTGCTGGAATGGACTCAAAAATACGTCAAGCAGTTCGGCGGCGACCCCAGAGACGTCAGCATCTGGGGCCAGTCAGCCGGAGCAGGAAGTGTCATCGCGCAAGTGCTCGCGAACGGAAACTCTTCTCCTCGTCTCTTCTCCAAAGCCGTAGCCTCCTCACCATTCTGGTCCAAAACATACAAATACGATTCTATCGAATCTCAAAAGGTGTACGATACTTTTGCGAACCTGAGCGGCTGTGCAGGGCCTGAGTCACTGAAGTGTTTGAAGAGCGCTGATCTGCAGGTTTTGCGGACGGCGGCGCTGCAGATTTCGACTTCGAATCAGTACACGACTAGTAGCTTTACGTGGGGGCCGGTCATTGATGGGACGTTTTTGGAGAAGCCGTTGACCGAGGTGACGAAGAAGGGGGATTTGGACATCGACTTCGGCTACGGATTTTACAATTCGCACGAAGGTACGTTTCCTATCCCTTTTTCCTCCTAACACGGTTCGCAGAGCAGAATTACTGACAGCCTTTCAAGGGGAAAACTTCATCCCTCCAGGACTAGTAAACGCAACCAGCTCCGGAACTCCTGCTTTCAACTCCAGCACGGCATCTTTCGACGCATGGGTCAAAGGCTTCCTACCCAAATTCTCAGAACGCAATCTCCGGCGTCTGAAAGAACAATACCCTGCAGTTGGTTCGACAGAGACTATTCCATATTACAACACTACGTATGTCAGAGCCGGCCTAATCTACCGAGATGTTGTTCTCGCTTGTCCTGCGTATTGGATGGCGAGAGGTGCGAGGAAGAGGAGTTACGTGGGAGAGTATACGATCTCGCCTGCTAAGCATGCGAGTGATACGCAATTCGTAAGTGTCCTGTCGCTTCAGACATTGAATGCTCGGTTACTGATGAGGTAAACAAATAGTGGAATCAAGTCAACGCCGTGCAGAAAACCCAGCCACTGATCTACCAAGGCTTCACTGGTGCTTTCGCATCTTTCTTCCAGACCGGTGATCCTAATCAGAACAAGCTCACGAATGCAACTCAACCTGAAGTTCCTGAGTACTGGAAGACAGAGAAAGAATTCGTGGTAAATAGTGATGGGTTCCAGAATCTGAAGCTGAGGGCGTTGGAGAAGCGATGTGCTTTCTGGAAGGACGTTGGAGAGTTCGTGCCAATCTGATAATTGGATACAGTAGACGTAATGAATACATAAGATGAATAAATATTCTGTCCGTAAACATACCTTCGATATCTCCCATCACTTCCATTTCCTTACTTGAGAAAATTTCCATTAGTCTTCGCCAAAATCTCATCATAATACCCTTGAAACGCCAGCCACCCCTTCTCCGGCGTCCCAACCTGTCCATACGTGTACTTCGCCTCCTCATTCCCAATCAAGATCTTCTTATGCCCGCTACCCGCACTCGCAGCATCAACAAGCAGCTGCGCGTGACAAGTCTTGTCTAGGCTCATGAACCAGAACGCCGCTTCATCGACGCTGTGTCCTACGGTGAGCAGACCATGGTTCTGAAGGATGGCGGCTTTGCCGTTGCCGAGAGCGCTGGCGATGCGCATGCCTTCTTCGCGGTCGAGGACGACGCCGCCGAAGTTGTCGTAGACGGCATGAGAATTGTAAAAGCGGAGGGAATCTTGCGTTATCATGTCTAGTTTCCTTCCAAACGCGGAGAAAGCTTTGCCGTAGACGGAGTGAGCATGACATGCAGCATGGACGTCGGGGCGAGCCTTGTGGATTTCGGAGTGGATTGCAAATGCTGCAGCATTGATAGGTTCATCTCCAATAACGACGTCGCCGTCTTCGTTAACAAGGATCAAGTCAGAGACGCAGATCTGAGAGAAGTGTAGTGAGAGAGGATTGAGCCAGAAGTGGTCGGTGAGAATGGGATCTCGGACAGAACTGTGGAAGATTAGAACATGTCTTCGCTTGGTCTCAAAATATAAGATCTTACATATGTCCGGCAACACCTTCATCGAATCCTCGCTCTGCAAAACTATATATTTTGTCAGACTGACATCAATTGTGGTTTGGTCGCACTTACACTCGAAATGCAGCAGCTAGATGTTGCTTGCGGTACAGTCTCTCTTCTTCTAGACTTTCAAACTTTGGATATGATCTGATTCTGAGTTTCTTGCCTGAGACGGTCTTTCCTAGAGCGCCGACGTTGGCATTGCCCGAAGACTCATTGTTGAGGGTTGTTGCTGCTGGCGCCATTCTTGTTAGATATTGTGAGCTGCTCTATTTTAAAAGTACAAAATATGGTATGCTGTTTTCACTTCTGCAGAAGCTAATCAAATAACTGTTGATTGATGTTGTGGCGGAAGTGTAGATCGATGCGGGGTATTTTGAAAGGTGGGGGGACGCTGCCGAGCCGAGTCGTCCAACCTGATAGAAGGCTTAACTTCCCCAGCTTTATATGTTGGGAACATTTCTCCCGGACAGAACAACTAACGGAGCTGTAGAAAACAATAATAGCGGGGGAGCAGGAGGTTACGAGTAGCTTATCCGATTGTAGGTTGCTGACCAACTGATAGAGAAGGCATGAGCATTCGCCACTGCTGCTTTTCCGGAAGTTTGATGAACTCACGGAAAACCATCGTTCAAATCACTTCGGAGAAGCAAATGTAGCTCAAACCACGTCCAGGTATTAGACGAAGAACATCAGTGCCATGCTTGGGATAGAGTCGTGAAGTGATGGCACAAGCAAGCATCTTCTGGCTCGTACAGCAGTCGGCGCTGTGAATATATTTGCAGACCTGAAAGGAGGTGAATACCACGTCTCAAGTATTCATATTTGAATCTTCAAAGACCCGCTGGGATCTCCTGTTCATAGATTTATCGAACAGTGACGGCTAGTCATATCCACAACCTTCTCTTCCGGTCATAAGCCAAGATACTTTGACAAAATTATGGACTGCAAATTTGAGCGACAGTGACGGTAAAGCCATAGAATCAAATAAAAAACTCCAGATTATCAGTCGTAGATGGCTCTTCACGCTTTAGGGATATGCTCCCCTATGAGCGGACTGTACTTCGAGATAAATTTCCCTCGAGAGCATCTTCAGAGACAAGACCGCAACACAAAGGTATATTTCACGAGACCACTTCTGCCCCACAAGGATGGACCAGCTTTCTGTTTCCTTTTGACATGATATCTTTCAAGTCTCTATAGCGCATCTCTGATCCCACTCGGTCCTCTCGATGGACTCCATGGTTGCTCGTTTGTCGTTGCTCACGTACCGCCAACTAGCAGTAGCTGATTGACGTCAAAAAGAAGCTCGTTGTCATGGCACTGCTTTGATGCTTTGCTGCAGACTCGCTTCCAGCTCTAAAAGCTTGAACGCAAAATCAGACAGCACCTAAATAAACACCTTGTTACAGCACTAGCTGTCTAGTGTTGTTGCGGTGATGTGCTTAGCGAGATCCAAACACAAATCTGGACCGAAGTTGATCGACTCCAACTAAGAAACAAGTCTAGAGAAGACTTCGGCAGGCTTTCTGATGGTTCTGTCAAAGCATTTCCTTTGCTCTTCTCCTTGGCATCAGGAGCAGGACTTGCAAAGGAAGATCGGCCCCCTATTCGACTGTTGCGAAGGCATTCTATTCCAGGGGAAGGATTACATCAACGAATTCCAATCTCTCTGAGAGGGGAACTGTTGCAGCAAGATGGATCGAGATCGCAAATATGCTACCTAAAAGGAGTTCAACCCGGTGCCTGTTTTGAACTTTTCCACCTTGCATCCCCCACCCGAGATCCCTCCACTTGCCCATTCTCGGCGAGTCGAGACACGTGCCGTTCGGCTTGAATAGTGGGACTAATTGTCGGTTTAGCCAGGAACAATCAAGATGAAGTAGCCACAAACAGCAAAGAGTGACAGCGCAACCTTAAATTGTTCTCAAGGATCATTCCTTGCCACTGACTCTTTCGTGCTGCCCTTCGCGATCTGTTGTTCCCACTTGAAGAGTAAGACAAAGTGCAGTCATGCCCTGAAAACTCTAGAAAGTGGTGATAATTACGGAATGTACGGCTGGCCATCGTCATTTGCATTCTGTTGCACAGCTTCAGCCTTCTTCTGCTCAGCTCCGAAGCCTTGCACACCTTACACGGAGAATACCACGTTGCCCAGTCCTGTGGCTGCCTACAACTGCACCGTCCCATGGAGCAGGGCCGTTCGTTTGGTGCATTTCTCACTGGACTGATGACTGGTTTCAGCGCACAACGGTGCTGCCGGCTCACCCACAGGCTGCCATCGAGTGTGCTGTGCTGTGCTGGGCTTGCGCCCAGCCCCAGAACTCGGTTAGCCGGGATGTAATTTGGCACCAGGAACCAGATCCTCCTGGCAGGCGGTGATCGGCCCCCTGAGCAAGCATCACAGACGACGCCAACGGAAGTTAAAATGGTAGACTTTTGCATCGAACCTTGTGCGTCCACAGAAAAGCACGAAGAGACCAATGCCATGCCGCTCATTTTGATGCTTATTGCCAGCCGGCGCAATTCCATCCATCGATGACGCTGAAGCAGAAGCAGGAAGGCATCGAAACGACCTTTTCCTGCGTGCTGTCCAGGCAGGTAGGGTAGGTAGGTCGCCGTGTCGCGAACATCCCTTTTGGGACACGACTCGGTGAGAGTGAGTTGAACTGACGCAGTATTGTAGCGGAAATATTGGATTCTCGATTCATCTATGAGAGGGCTGTGCATAAGAAAAAAGGTCAGCACTAAATCGGCCATAAAGCGGTGTTTTCATTCTTATGTGTGCATTATTGCATTTTGCCGGGAGGCACAAAGTTCACTGGGGGCCCAGGGCTCAGGTTCCCTCACTCTCTCCTCTTCCCTTCCCTTCCCTTCCCTCTCTCGTCTCTTTCCTGACTCAGCCCATTCGCGCTCAGCTCGCTTTTGCTCCCACCCCCTGTCATTCCGCCCAAAGCTCATTTCCTCCCCGCAGGGCATCAACCTCGAAATGGCTCCACGTCAGTAAATTGCAGCAAATCACACCCCCCAGCAGGGCCCCTAAAGTTCCCTAACCAACCCTAACCACTGTGCCGCACCGCTCAGAATATCCACGATGCCTGTCGTTGTGTCGGCACTAGCCATTGGGCTGCCAGGGGAGCGCGGGCGTGGGTGTGGGCGCCTTTTGTTTGGAACCGTGATGTCCCTATATAACTTTGCTTCCCACTCTATCGGTCACTTCCACTCCCTTTACCTTACTTCAGTCCTAATATTTCACCCATCTCAAACTTTGTATCATTTGATACGTGACACTCATTAGATCTTCTCTCTACAAATTCAATAATTTCAAAATGCAATACTCATTCGTCGCCGCTGCCGTTCTGGCATTCACCTCCTCTGTTTTCGCCCAGACTGCTGGATTTGCTGCCATCACAGTCCCAACCCAGGACCAGAATGTCGAGGCCGGCTCAGTTCTAGATATCACATGGCAACCATCCACCGAGCACACTGGTCCCATCACCATCCAGCTCCTCCAGGGTGCTACCCCAGCAACCCTTGAGATCGGAGAGACCGTTGCTGGTATGTGTACCCGCTTCTCCTTGCTTTGAACATGACGACTGACACGTACTTTAGAGAGCATTGATCAGACCACCGGCAAGTTCGCCTGGACCGTCCCCAAGGATCTCAAGAGCTTCGCAACCTACGGATTCAAGCTCACTCTCGACTCCACCAAGTCCGATGCCAACCCAATCTTCCAATTCAGTTTCCCATTCCACGTTACTGGATTGGGCAGCACTTCCTCCTCCTACTCTGCCTCTGCCACTGGCGGAACCACCACTGTTCACATCTCCACTGGACCTTCATACACCGCTAAGCCAACAACTTCCAGCTACAGCGCGTCTTCCACCTCCGTGAACAGCACCTCCACCTACGTTCCATCCACCAAATCTGCATCTGCCTCCGCATCGATGATCGTCTACCCAACCGCCAACATCACCCTCTCCACCACTCTCACCCCAACCACCGCCCCAACAGGCACCGGCAGCTCCCCAAGCTCCACTGGAAGCAGCCCATCGACCGTCACTGGCAACTCTGCGTCCACCATCGCTCGCGGTGGATTGGCCGTCGCTGCCGGTATGGTGCTCGCATTCGCTCTGTAAACAAGTCATCAATTTCACGCATCAGGATCCGGCACGGAAAATGGGGAGAAACAATGGCATGGCACGGCATGAACGGACGAAAGCATAATAGAGGGAGGGGTGGATAGCAACGGCGGCTACGCGAGTGGCTAAGCCGAGCAATTGCATGCACAAACAATATCATGAGGCGAGGCGTTTTGCGATGTAAATGGTACAAACCTGTTTTAGTCAATCTGATATCATCTGCTTTTCGACCTCGATTTTATGTTCTGCCTGGCGGCGCATATGTGAAAAGGGTGAAAGGGGTACATTCTGTGCTCGTACTAATAAAACCTTGCTACAGCTTGTCACGAGTAAGTCAACGTCGCTCTACTTCTCGATCTCGCTTGATTCGCATATTCATTTTCGATTTCTCATTTTCACTTTACAATCCACAACATGTGCTCGCTTCCCTCGCGTATTACTTTTAGGATCTCACTCAGCTATACACAAACATCCCAAACCAACCCTCTCGTCCTTCATCACTTCATCCCAAAATCCCACATAGCTTATTATCTCATCCCATCCGAACTCTCCCACATCATCTCGCATTCCCCTGCGGTTCGGGGCACAGCACGGGGGCCACTTCAATTCGGGGTTGGCGTTTCGGCCCCGTCCGGCGGTCCGTTTCATGAGCCCCCCGTTTCAGCCACTGAGGAGATCAGACGTTCGGGTGCATCTCGAACAGGCTCTCGACCCAGTGCTCGGTTCGTTCCTTGGCGAGGTGTTTGGCGAGGTGGTGGAGGCGTTCTTGCTCAGCTTTGGAGATGGTGGTGTCGTCTTTTGGTGGGAGTGTTTGTGGAGGTGGTGCTGCTGGTGCTGCTGGTGCGAAGATGGGGGATTTGTATTTGATGGGTGGTGGGAGGCGGGTGAAGGGGGGTTGACGACGGGGTTGAGGACGGGTGTTATGGTTGGAGCGTGGTGGTTGTGGTGGTGGTGGTGCGTAGAGAGGCTTTTGGGGTTGAGGTTGGAAGGTGTGGTACTGTTTATCGGTCAGTGATGCTTTTCTTTTGGGGTTGGAGAGGTAGGGATCGTACAGATGGGTTGAACTGGGCGACGTTGAAGTCTGAAGGGCGGCGTGGCCTTGGTAATGGACTCATGTTGGTGTATTGCGTATTTGTGCTTGTGGTTGTGTTCGTATTTGTCGGACTGTCACTCTTCCTCCGAATCGCATTGGAGTCTGGTGACTCGGGTTTGCTTTTCTGGTATTCCATTGCGCTTCTCAATCTCATTGTTTTCTCCTGTACTGTTGAATGTCCTTCGCAGGATGTGGGAAGTGGGAAGGGTCATGTTAAGAGGAGCCTGCAATGTGGACCGTCACCTAGACCGTCAAAGTTCATAGGCTGGACTTGCAGTCTCTATTCGTGTCTGATTGGAGCATGTTTGCGTTCTATCTTTCTCTGTCATGTTTGGTTTACGACTTATTGAAAGTTTGGTTACCTATGATATTTTGGGTATGAGTGGAAGCTGCTTAGTGCGGACCCTTATCACGTCACTGACTTTTGTACCCATCGACCTGTTTCCTGCTTGCTTTATCTTGAAACTTGAGACTATTGTTGCTCGGATCCAGCAAGTGCTTGGACTTTGCTGCTTCCAAATTGCTTGTCCACAGGATGTGCCTTCAAGCTGAATGAAGGTGTCGCGATCCTGGACGGCCAATTAGCTCGCAGTTGAGGGTCAGACCTTAAAATGCGTGACTTTAAGCTTAGCTACAAAACTGGGGCCTTGCATCACCTCTGGGTACTTCTCGTCTGTAGTGCAGCCCTAAATCCAGAGCCTCATCTAGACTTTCTGCTGTGCGGAGATAACCCCTCATGAGTGAGGTACGTCAGCAGCCCCTCGTCTCGATTGAGTAATTTTTAGCTGAGCGCTCCGTAGAAGCGGATTGGCTCTTGGTTGACTTTTCATGACATGATTTCTCCCAGTCGTTTGTGGGAAAATACCTCTGTGAATATATTCAGAGGTCTTGGCTGAAGCTGGCACTGCATTCTGCCGTCCATCCAAAAAGCACCAGTGGATCCGCGGCCAAAGCCTATCACCTCAATGTGCCAGCATCGTACAAAATTTCTGTCCTTGTAGATGTAGATAGTCAAACATGCATGGAGTGCCAAGTCAGACTGTAGGACTGTTCCGGAAGTTTATTGGACAGAATTGGTTTTGTTGCAGATCGGAAGGAATTATGGATCCATCTGTGATTGAATCCATCACGCAGTTGAAAATGCTATCAACTCAGGAGCACCACCAACCACTGGCTATCCTCAGGTTCATGGCAAGGAGCCAGTGCATTGAACGAGAACCAGTGCCAACTTATAACTTCTTGGTTGAAGCATTTCTTGTGACCTGAACAGCGCACGCTGAAGCATGGTATGCCCCACTCAGTTTATGAGGTCGAGTAGATTTTCCCGAGACTTACTCTGAAAGATGCTTGCCTACAATGTACAGTGATTCTTATGTTGCGGCCATCGAACTCAATTCTTACAAGCAAGGCCCGGCAGCATAAGATAATGATTCCTGCCACCATGACGCAAACTAGTACAGAACGTATTCATTTTCAGCTTGGGCTCTTGTACTGCTGGCCCATCACGTATTTAAAATGCTGATCGAGTCGTTCCATACTTGTTCTCTTTTCCTGTCTTCGGAGCTTGAAGCCTCCTCACATGGCGAGCATAGCCGGCTTGGAATCGGCGACAGTGAGGTTGAATCGCACGAAGCTGGAGTACCAGCTATTCACATTATAAATATGCAGAAGGATCCCAGGAGAATGTGACAGCTCGTATTGCTTACCGATGCTTGCTTGATACGAACTGCAAAATAGAGCTTTGGGGCAAGCCAGTATAGGATCTTCGAGTATGACAGACAAAGCTCGCTTAGCCCCCCCCTATTTTCTCTGCCTGTCAACAAGAAGCGAGGCAATCCAACGGGACCAACACCCAGATGATGCGACTCTGCAGAGAGGAGAAGGTAATTGGCAAATTGCATGCATCAACTTCTTTGTATCAAAAAATATAACCACTCTCTGCGCCCGTGAGTTCATGAGGCATCAAAATGTGTTTCGAGAAAGCGAGGGTCGAAGGCTCAGACAAACAATCGAAAGCAAATATCAGGTGCCGCCTTCATAGTGCGTGTTGCAGCTCACTAATAATCCCCTTCGAACGAAGAGATGATTGTAGGGAGCTCTGAAACATTGCGCTTCTTGATCAGCAGGGCACTTTCAAGATATCAAGTCTTGTTGACATCTCCGAAACCCGGTGTATTACTGTATTGAGTGCCACTTTTCAGGCCTGGTCGTGCCGTATTCGAGGCGTATTGGTACCGGTCTTCCGAAAAGGCCATCCTCCGGTCAGTAGCTGATCTCGTCTGGACCGAATGCAGCAACTACCTGGCACTGGCCACGATGCCGGCAGCATACCACGACTGCTGCAGGTGATTGGCTAGAGTACCAGAGATAAGGCTTGAGAAAGCACGCAGCGGCGCCAGGAATCAGAAGGGATGTATAATAAACGAATACCGTTTTCAAGAAATCAATTGTTCTAAGCCACAACCGAGACATTTTATGCTGCAGATCGACATTTAGAACTTGCTCGCTTCACTCATGATGGCTGTCGTGGGAGATGCTTGATGGCTGAAGTCTGGCCACGAAAATCCAAATTCGGGCCACAGAGAAGTCCTCGAGATATGAACACCCGACGCCGATCATGACAGAATCCAAGCCGCGGAGATGGAAGACTTTATGAAGCTCTGGCAGTTCATGCGAATTGCCCATGCTTATCTTTAAAGTGGAGACCGAAAAAAGTTAGACTTCCCGTTTGGGATTCGTCAAAGATAAGGGGCCAACCTTGTCCGAACAACCTCACATGTGCCTTACCAAAAAACGAACAACCATCACAGTCCAGCCAAGGAAGAGATCTTCCTGGGTGGTACGTGCTGACGAGGTGGCATATCGATTGGCAGATGTTGCGTCTCTTTTCTCGCTGTGACTGATAAGCCCTCCCGTAGCACTATGTCCTGTTCAGTTCTGGAGAATTTTTGGGTACCCAAGAAGGTAGTCAATCTCAAGCGCGATGCCGATCTGTCTTCATGAGCTATCATTCAGTACTACATGGTCGAAGAATGAGAAGCATCGTGCCCGAGGTTGATGTTGATTCAAAAGTCTTATTGCTTTTTGTATGAAGTACAAGATCAAGCCTTCTCATCAAGCCGTACCGCAACACAAGCATTTCCAAGACAGCAGGCATTAGACGCCTCACCAAAGATCTTGATATCATTCGGATTTCGGGGCATTAACAAGCTGCTGAAATCCCCCACGTAAAGAGTCTAGATTTGGCTTTGGATATCTCGCAAGCTATTATTCTCGAACCCAACACTGGATTTTCCAGACTCAACCGGAGATTCAGACGCAAATTCAAGATCTCCTAGGCCCCATCATCGACTACGGGGAGACCACCGGGTCTTATCAAGGGTGGCTCGACAATTGGCTTTCCCGTATGCACTGGGCTTATAGTCTCCACATTCATCACTCTATCATCCCAACGCATTGGTCCACTCGATCAGCCACAGCTGGCATTCCAGATCTCCACAGGGGACTTCCCGCGGATTTACTCCTTGGCTTACAAGCACATCTACTGTAGCTGGCTCTCCGGAGATGTTTTGACTGCGGGTTGACGTCGGTTATCTCTGTTTATCTCGAGTTATAAGTGCTCGGACTTCCTCGTCACTTCGCAGCCATTGCAACAGCACGACCACAAAGTCTACAGGATACGCGAAGTCTTGAGCACATCTGGGTCGAGTTGAAGTTCAAATACTTTTGTGGACAATATCAGCACTTCGACCTGTTTAATTGTTCAATTGGCGCAACACAGACACACTTCGTCAGCACCAAGTCAACATGGGTTTCAAGATTGCTACCCTCTGGCAAGCACCAGAAATCAACCCTGTAAATGGGAAAGCTAGATCTGTTCCTGTCCTCAATCCCTTCAACAAGTATGGACGAGTCTTCTTCTTCGCTTGGTTCGGCTTCAGTAAGTGTTCTTGATTTTGTCCAAGCTGATTTCTTCCTACCAAGGTTTCGATTCCATGCAATAGCATGCGTGTTGTAATGGAGACGCTTACTGATGGGTATACAGTGATCGCATTCCTCTCGTGGTATGCGTTTCCACCTCTGTTGCCACATACTATCAAGAAAGATCTCCATCTCAGCCAAAATGAAATTGCGAACTCCAACATCATCGCCCTTGCTGCAACGTAAGCAACATATCATACCATCTGGCCAGGATTCATCTGACATCCGTCCTAGTCTTATAGTTCGTCTCATAGCTGGACCAGCTTGCGATCATTTCGGACCAAGAGTTACCTTCGCCGCCTGCCTTCTCCTTGGAGCTCTACCAACTGCTTTGGCGGGCACCATATCAGGTCCTGCAGGCCTATACGTCCTTCGATTCTTTATTGGTATTCTGGGAGGCTCGTTCGTTCCTTGCCAAGTGTGGTCTACGGGATTCTTCGACAAGAACGTCGTAGGAACCTCGAATGCGCTGACTGCTGGTTGGGGCAACGCTGGAGGCGGTAAGTAAACATCATCATTACTCTCATAGATGGATTACTCCTCATAATTCCTAGCAAACGATCACTGACAATCCACTTTGGTTGAACAGGTATAACTTACTTCGTGATGCCGGCAATATATGACTCTCTTGTCAACGATAGACACCTGACTCCACACGTAGCTTGGAGGGTTTCCTTCATCGTCCCGTTTATTCTCATCACATCAGTTGCCATCGGACTTTTCGTCTTGTGCCAAGATACGCCAACAGGCAAGTGGTCTGAACGGCACATGGCTGTCCAGCACAACTTACAAGCCCATGGAGCTCACGCCAGCGGTGAAATTGTTCCCGTTCCCGGCGAAATCACCGATAAGAAGACGAGTGGAAATGGATCTCCAATGATGTCTCCGGATGAGAAGCAACTCGATGAAGAGGCGGGCATTGCCCAAGCCAAACATGGATCACTGGGAAGCCCCGAGGCCAAAATGGACGAACAAGCAATGATCGAGACCGCTCGAGGCGAAACCGTTGTCAAACCATCCTTTGGAGAGGCTGTGGCTGTTGTATTTAGCCCTCAGACTGCAGTCGTCGCATTTTGCTACTTCTGCTCCTTTGGTGCTGAGCTTGCCATTAACTCGATTCTGGGCACTTAGTAAGTCTACTCGGAAGGCCATGACTTGGAGACTATCGTTATAGTATACTGACTGTATTTGATAGCTACTTGAAGAACTTTCCACAACTTGGCCAGACCAGCACGGGTCGCTGGGCGGCTATGTTTGGACTGCTCAATGTCGTCTTCAGACCATTGGGTGGTATGGCAGCAGACGCTCTGTTTCTTCGAACCAACCGCAGTGTTTGGAGCAAGAAGATCTGGCTTCATTCTCTTGGGTTCGTCACTGGAGCATTTTTGATCGCCATTGGCGTGTTGGATTCCAAATCGAAGTCCACGATGATGGGTTTGATCGCCGGAATGGCTTTCTTCTTGGAAGCGGGCAATGGAGCGAACTTCGCACTGGTTCCCCATGTTCATCCCCATGCGAATGGTATCATCTCCGGAGTTACAGGCGCTTGCGGAAATCTTGGTGGCATTGTCTTTGCTATCATTTTCCGATACCAAGGAAAGGACTTCGGTAAGACTTTCTGGGTTATTGGAGTTATGACAATTGGTATGCACTTGTTGCTATGTTGGATTAGGCCTATTCCAAAGGGACAAATCGGTGGACGTTGAAATCTGTAGTTGGATTTGAAATTTAAAGTTATTGATACCATGCATGAAAGAGAAATACGAATGAGAAATGTGTCATGTCGAAGATACTTGAATGTAAATAGAGCCTTTGGAAAATATAAAAGCAACGATTCCTTAATCACAGTGAATTGCTTCAATTTTAGAAGCTCCAACTCATTACCATCAATGACCATCGGCACTAGAATCGAATGATTGTACAACATCTGGACAAACGGGTTCGACAATACCATGTCTTCGATTTGACTTCTAATTCGGGTATTGAGGCATTGCTTTGAGCTCGAGGAAACCACTTGATTAACTTGGTATAGCACTAAACGCCAATGATGTTCAAAGAGACTGCTATCCGTCTACCGGACGTAGTAGACGGATGCTTGCATAAGATCGGTGTGGGAGCTGGCATTCCCGCGTTGGCAGCTGCCCCCTCAATGAGCTTAAAGTAAGCTATCTAACAGCTTCATCGAAGATCGAGGAAACTGGTTGCTCCAAATGTGAAATAGAGTCTTCACTTACATCGCAAGCAAGATTCTGTCCATCTTCCGTGTTCAGTCTTCTGCTGGGGAGCTCGAAGAGGTCAATGCCGGCATCAAGCAGTTCACGACGCCAATCCACGTGATCTTCAGTTGTGGGATTCACGGCTGTGCGCGTCGACGCGAAGGATACTTTGGACGACACCAAAAAGTCAACAACGCTACCACGAAAGCCTCACTGGAGCTGCTGCAACGGCCAGAGAAGATACAAATGGACTTGCCTAGACATGCAATCTGCCCACAGTCCTCATGACTCGGCATAATCTCGAAGGTCACATTTCTTGGTTGTTATCGCGCAAAGTCACTACAGCATCAGGCGTGAATGGCAGAGCCACGACCAACTCGACCAGAGGAGATCCTGTGAACTCGAGAACTGTGGAGGAGGAAGCAGACCAGGAGATCCCGAGAGCGCCCTCGAGTCCACCTCAACATCGCAGAACTGCACAAGTTGTCAATGTCGTTGAAGCCTTCGCCAGGCCTGCCCTCCCCGCATCGGCATCAGCAAAATCCCGCCTGCAAGAACCTAGACAGGCTCTGGCGGACGACTCAATGGGTAGATTATCTTCAACAGCAAGGTCCTCACGACCTGGTCTTATGAGCCAGCATCAATTGGCCACTCCAGCGTCTACAACGTCCTCCACAGCAGCTTCGTGTAGCTCGCTCAGCTCCACTTACATGACTTTCTTGAAAGAAGGACAAGGTTTGTGTTAAGACTTCATGCTTGCACATAGGTACTGACATTTGTAGACTCTCCTTCTTCGAGGCAATCTGCGAGTCGAACTTTACCTCCAAAGGTCGAGAAATCCTTACAGACACAGACACATACCCCGCGGACCCCCAGACAAACTCCCCGCCCAACACTAGGGTTGAAGCTCGACACAATCGAGTCTGTAGATCTGACAAACGACGAAGATGGTGTATCCCGCGGACCTGGATCCAGCAGCTCGGTGGAAGTGTTCGGAGACTCTATACGACTCTGGCGTGAAGACTCAGCATCTAGAGCTGAGCCTTTGCCCAGGTCGTCTAGGAAGCGCAAGAGCCTTGAGATGTCCCCAGGTCGGTCCAAAAGAACCGATAGTTACGAACGGCAGCATGTGAGGACTGTGAGGGGCCAATACACGAGTGCTGATGACTTCGTGGACATTGACGATGTGGTCCCGTCACAGTCAACACGCCCGCCCTTTCAATCGTCTTGGAGCAAGACAGCAAAACCTAGCATCGAGCTATCAATGGGTCGAAGCGATATTGAGGAGGTTCAAGTGACCGAGACTATCAGCCGAGTCGAGACTCGGACTCGAAAGAGCATCAGTGGAGTCTCATCTGTTGCTGATGATGCATCAACCCGACCACTGCCAGAAAATGCTCACCACGTGCACGTTTTTGCGCGGGCATCACCAGCAATGAGCTCGCAACAGAAGATCCAGGTCGCCGCGTCGCCACTGAGAAGAGTAAAGTCTCCTAGGCCCTCTTCACCCCAGACGCCAAATAAAACTCCGAGGCGTCGCACTCGGACAATGGTTCAAGATTCAGAGGATGATGAATACTCTGATGCCGAAAAACGAGCCAGCTGCTCTCCTCGAATTGCAATCAAGAACAGCCCCCGGCTCACTGGGTCCCAAACAAATTCTAAGATGGACCGTGTGCCAACCTTTGAGCAGACCGATCCCAGACTGAGGGACTACAAGGATACGAAGCCAAGAACTGGCAGCCCATTGCGTCCAATCTCACGGAATGTCTCGGTGAGACCAGAGAACCTACCGTCTCCTTTCCAGCGGGACTCACCAACAAAGGTGGCGTTGACAAAGCTCATACCACCCCTATCCAGTCAGCAAACGCCACGCTCGTCTCTAGGCGTGGATGATAGGAAGCTGGTTGTATTCTACCTGTCTCGACCGTCGACATTAGATCTATACTATCAACGGATTCAACATTTACTGGCTCAGAACGCAATCGCCTCCATGTCTTACTTCGATAGAGGAGAGGTCGCACCTACACAATTGAAGTCCGAACGCATGGCATTGCTAGATATGGGAAAAGCGTACTCTTCGTTAGCCGAACTCGAAGTAAGATGGAAGGCCTTGATGGATGAGAAGAAGAAGTTGGCAAAACAGGTGTACGAACTTCTTGATTGCAATGCTGACGCAAGCCCACAAGAAGAGAAGCAAGCTTTGGTCAATCAGGAGATCAAAATGGTTGAACAAGAAGTAGCTCAATTCCTGCATGCATCAGGGGCCATTAAGGATGGATTTGGGACCGAATCAACCCAAGAAGTTGATGCTCACTCCGGTAAGGCTATAGGCAACGAAAATGTCGCTCCGCTTGCCTCTGGATCCAGTACTATTGGAAGTGCTCAGATCATTATGCAAACCCAGTTTCCGTCAATACAACATAGCTCAACAGCTACTTCCAATCCTCAGATCCCGAAGGACATGCCCACACAATCTACATCTGGACTTCACTTTGCAGCTTCGTCGAATGCTCTCTTGCCACCGCCATCCCCTTCACCAACCCGGAACTCTGTACAGCACACAACATTCGCGGAATCACAGCCAGCAACTTCCAGGAAAAGGTGGCCATCGCCGGAGAAAGTGAAGCAGCCGAACTTCTATCAAGAACCTCCGCCGTTTAATATCGATGATTTTGATGATGATGAGATGGATGAATTTCTTGCGGATGAACCAGAGCATAAAATTCACAATAGAGCTCAAGAAGAGGCACCTGATGATATTGAGGACGATTATGGAGACAGTGAAGACGATAATGACTTTGTTGAAATGGCACAGGAGGTCGAAAAACGACAATCTCTACCGAGCACATTGCCAAAACAACCTAAGTATCCCATACCTTCCGAACCTACTGGAACGAAATCGTCCAAAATGAGCAGTACGGCTGATGAAAAGACCATGTACTCGCATGTGGAAGAGGATCAAAGCAGCATGTTCGATCACCCATGGTCAGAAGAAGTCAAAAAGGTGTTGAGGGAACGTTTCAAGCTCAAAGGTTTTCGTCGGCATCAACTGGATGCTATAAATGCAACATTGAGTGGACAAGATGCCTTTGTTCTTATGCCCACAGGAGGAGGGAAATCGCTGTGCTATCAGCTACCTGCTGTGGTCAGGACAGGGAAGACCTGCGGAGTAACAATCGTGATTTCACCACTTCTGAGTCTCATGAACGATCAGGTGCAACATCTACTTGCGGTCAATGTCAGGGCTGCCACTTTGAACAGCGACACTCCCGACCCCGAGAAAAGAGAGATCTACAGCTATTTGAAAGAGGAACGCCCGGAACATTACATTCAGCTTCTTTACATCACACCAGAGCTGATCAACAAAAGTACAGCCATGAACAATGCATTGACACGTCTATACAACAACCGCAAGCTTGCTCGATTCGTTATCGACGAAGCACATTGCGTCAGTCAATGGGGACACGACTTCAGACCTGATTACGTGGCTCTCGGAAACGTGCGAACGCAATTTCCCAATGTACCTTTGATGGCCCTGACAGCTACTGCAACCGGCAATGTCAAGATGGACATCATGGAGAACCTGAAGATGCGTAAATGTCCCATTTTCGTGCAAAGTTTCAACAGGCCAAATCTGCACTACGAGGTTCGACAGAAGAAGGGAAAGGGCGTGATGAGCAAAATGGTCATAGAGATCGCAGACCTGGTCAAAGACAAGTACAAAAAGCAGACTGGGATCATCTATGCCCTATCACAGAGGGGCTGCGAAGAACTTGCTGAAAAGCTAGTCAAAGAGCATCGGATCAAGGCGCATCACTTCCATGCGGCCATGACACGAGAGGAAAAAGCAAGCGTCTTGGATGATTGGCAGACCGGCAAGATTCAAGTGGTTGTTGCTACAATTGCATTCGGAATGGGCATTGACAAGCCTGATGTTCGATTTGTAATCCACTCCTCTGTTCCCAAGAGTCTGGAAGGATACTATCAGGAAACGGGTCGAGCAGGGAGAGATGGGAAGAAATCCGGATGCTATCTTTACTTTGGCTACCAAGACGTGTCCATGCTGAAAGGCTTCATCGACAAGAGTGAAGGCAGTGAAGAGCAGAAGCAGCGTCAAAGATCGATGCTTCAACAAATGATTCAGTACTGCGAAAACCGGTCAGACTGTCGCAGATCGCAAGTTCTAGCTTACTTCGGAGAGAAATTTGCGAAGAAAGACTGCCGTCGTACCTGCGACAACTGCTGCTCTGACGCAGCATTCGAGCTTGTAGATTTTACGGAATACTCCAAAGCCGCTATGAGAATCGTCAAACAGGTTCAGCCTTACTCTTTCACAATGCTCAACTGCGTAGAAGTCATGCGTGGTACTAAAGGAGCCAACGCAAAGCTACGCAGGATGGGAGATCGTGGGAACATTGAAGAGTTCGGAATGGCAAGCAAAGTGGCTCGGAGCGAGATTGAACGTCTCTTCTATAGACTCCTCTTAGAAAGGGCTATCATGGAAGACAGTGTCATGAACAAGAGCGGGTTCGCGTCCGATTATGTCCAGGTAAGAACGAGCCCTCCTATCCGACTATTCTCTTGGATGTTGCTAAAGGATGAGTAGCTTGGACCGAATTGTCGCGATTACATGACGGGAAAGCACAAAGTTTATCTCACTGTGGAAGTTCCAAGCTCATCTCTCGCAAATCAAAAGACCCATAATGTTCAGAAATACCCTACTTCAACGATGCTGACATCCCCAATCTCTGCCGCTGCACGAAGATCGAAATCAAGTAACCTGCCGAGCAAAGGCACTGGCTACGAGCGCGATGATTTTGTTGTTTCAGATGATGATGGCGATCACGAAGATGCATTTGAGTCCGTGGAAACCCCTAGCTCTCGCGTACGAATTATGCCAGTCGACAAGTTCGCTGGCCCAATCACAACTGATCAGCGTATGGCGGATCTGTCTGATATCCATCTCTCTGTCGTCCTCGAATTTGTACAAAAGGCAAAGGTTCTTGAAGAGCAACTGCGAAATAAGGTTGGTGCTCGAAGACCTTTCTTCACGGAAAGCAACTTTCGAGACATGGCAATCACCTTCCCAAACAGTGTGGAAGCGATGCGGCAGATTCCTGACATCAATGTTGAAAGAGTAGATGCATATGGGAAATCATTCCTTCCCTTGATCAAGCAATTTCAGAACGGCTTTACTGAGGTGATGGGAGGTCGACGCGAGCAAGACCAAGATGAAGATATGGACACGAATCATCAGAATGTGATAGATCTTGTCACAGATGATGAGGGTGGCGACGATGATGAAGACGAAGAAGAAGATTTTGGAGTTGATGAAGAGACGGAAGCTGCCATGCAGCAGGCTGAAAGGTCACGATTCTTTGACGATCCTAGCAGTGGCTCGTTTTCTAGGAACGGCTCGACGAAATCTGGGTCATCGGGTCGAAGCCGCGCTGGTAGTGCTTATCGTGGTAGAGGGAAGGGTAGAGGTGGAAAGAGATACAAACCTCGGACAAGCAATGGCTCTGCGTCTGGTCAGAGCACTTCGGGAATAAGGAAGAAAAGTTGGCCAGGTCAGAAGAAATCTCGAGCGAGGAAAACAAGTGGTCTCAAGTTCGCTCAGCAGAGCGGAAGAGGGGGCGGTGGTGGAGGTACGAGTATTGGGATGATGCCGACATGAACATTCCTAGTAGATTCACCATCTTGGAAGATTTCTTTCTCTTGCTCAAGATAATTGGTATACGGAGTTGCAAGGAGTCACCGGGCGTAGCACATGGGCTAGGGTTTAGGGTTTTGGGAGCTCTAGCTGAGAGGTTTTGGTCTTGCCGGGCTTAACTGGCCATCATATTGATAGCTCCTCTTGGGTGAGTATATGCTCATGCCTAATGAAAGATAAGAATCTCGTGATGCATCTTTGTCAGGGACAAAGTCTTCCCTGTCTTGTTTAGGTCTATCTGTGAATATAAGCCAGTCCGAGCATTGATTGTGTTACCTCTGCTTCCCTAGGAGACTGTCAGAAGTTATAGTTGTTCAGAAAGTACTGAGCAGGAACAGAACGTCAATATCACCGAATTAATTACGCCAGAGTAAGTTTATGACAATGATTGATTCCTTAAAGGACAGCGTCCTTCTATTGGTGTATTCTTCTTTGCATGATGTTAAATGCAAGGTTGATGCCCAGTTCCCTTCATCTTGAAGTCAATTACTCTGCAGAGATCTTCCCTGAAAGCAGTTCATGAGTTCGGAAGCCAAAAACTCATCAAATAAGGACCGACTTCTCGTGCAATCTAGTCTTGTACAACACAACATCAGTGTTTTAGGGTCAACCTCAATCCGCCCATTCTCCTCCATATCTGAGTAACCACCCATAACACTGCATGACTTGTCTCACATCTGCTTGAAGACAGCACCAGAAGCTGCGGCCTTCTCTGCCCAAGACTTTCCATTGCTTCCGGACGATCCACCATTGTCTCTCATCTTCTCCGAATTTCTCGCGGCGGCAGGTGCTTGTTGCATACTGGCTCTGTGAACCAGGCAGGACATATCGGCGGGCCAATGAAGTACTATCGAAAATTGGGCAGTTAGTGATTGTCACAAATCAAGTTTGAAACTTTAAAAGCGTGTTTATCGCAGAAGAAGCAGGAACTCCAGGATTTGGTTACAACATCACTCACCTTGGTTGAGGAGAAACCCAGAAGCAACATCCTTTTTCGATGGGATCTTGACACCAACAACACGTCGCATACTTGGCTTGTTGGTGGTGAGGTCCCACGTAGCCAGATTAAAAGTAAGGAATTCAAAACCAAGGTAAATTGGCCACTTGCCCTGCTCCTCAATAATTCTCATGTACTTCTGGCCAAAGCGCACACTTGAGCCTATCTTTCTTGTGCCAAACGCCAGAACCTCGTGTAGCACACAAGTTGCGTTCTCGTCGACAGGCTTTTGGTGATGAGCAACGCAGGTAGCGGCGAGCCCATCTTGGGAATACTTATGCTGTAAAGCGAGGAGGCAAAAGAAGCCATTGAAGTTGACTTCTGCTTCAGCCCAATCTCCATTGTACTTGACAGATTGCCCCATGCCATTACCTGGTGGGGTTGCCGGTCCTAAAGGGAATATCTCGATTCTTTTTGTGGTCATGCTAGGTTTGTAGGTCTCGTAATCCTCGTCAGAGCCATTGATGGGCAAGGATCGGCTGTACGCAATCATGTAAGTACCTTCCATCATCTCTCGGACCTGTGCAACTGTCAGCTCTTTACTTGGAAATGGTATGAATAAGGAAAACAGACGTGATCGTAGCGCAAGTCATGGAAGTATGCTTCTCCAATGAAGTCTGGCTCACGCCTAGCTTGCTGCTCAATTGTGACCACGGGTAAGGTATATGAGAATTTGTCGTTGATGGAAAGAGCCCCTTGTCCTGAGCCGATGCCTCTGTAGACCTTTTGAGCTGGCTTAAAGGGTGGCTCTTCTTCGTGGCTTTCCTCCAGTCGGTGTTTCTTCAGGATTGGGAGGTCTGATAAATCGTCAGATGCTGGTATGAACTCATCGCTTCTACGCTTTTGAGAGTGCCCTGAGAGTCTCGTACCTCCAACGTCAGACTGAGCGCTCTCAGGTGTTGGATCTGGGTTTGTTGAATGGATTGGCAGGTGTGTTGCATCATGAGATTTAAGAGACTCGATTATGTTCTCGGTCATTGAATGAGTATCTAAGCTCATCTCAATGTCCTCACTACCCTTGCTTGTGGTACCAAAGAGGTGTCTGGTGGTGTCTGCCTGCAACCCTGTTGTCGAGGAGTTTGCGGTGACCGTGGGGTTTGAAGCTTCTGTACGAGGATCCGATAATGGGATTGACTCGATGGTCATTTCAGTGTCGCTGCTCTGTATATTGCCTTTTTCACTCCCCTGTCTGGTTGTGTTGTCTGGCTGTTGGCTGACACTTTCGCCACTGTTGTCGACGTCGCTCATCATTGTCTGTTTTGGTAATAGACTGATTGCTGGGACCTAATCTCGCGCATTCTCGTTAGGTCTAACCATCATCGATAAGTCCCGCGCAGCAGGCATCTCAACTTGCAATGCTCTTCAAGACCGCAGTCTCCAAGTCCCAACTTGCCTGTTGTGTTGTGGTTTGGGCCGATCACGTTCAGCTTCAAGTGGCATAGGTATCAGGGAGGTTTGACAAGCGAGGCTAGCTCGAAATGGCCTCACCGTTACGACGTCGCCGACTAAGCGCTAGGAGGCAGATTGGATGAATAGGCGTAGTGGCTATCAAAGATATTCACTGGCGCATAGTCTTGAGCAGAGCTGATGACATGAGCTTTGCTCGTCGCATGACAAATGGAAATGGTTACAAAGACCTAAAATGAAGGACTAAAGTATCAAAGCAGAAATTCAGTCTGTGCCATGCCTTCTTTATGATCCTTTCTCATGTGAGTACAGTTCTGGTCCAGTCCTGAGCGAAGGGGATGAGAAACACAAGAGAATACAACATTGTATTTACAAAAGGCCAGAGTTACAAGGCGTCTGCGTCAGACAAAGAAATCAGACTTATGCCGAGCGATATTTTTGTGTCGTCAGAAAGGCTTAAACATATTTTCAGGCATTAAGCTGGAGCGAAGATCCTTTAGAAAATGGCCTTGTGTCTAATCTCGCAAGGCTTTGACAGCAAAGAAGTATCAGAAAGCACCACATAGATCTTGAAACAATCGCCATACAGTACAATCAGCCCAAAGGGTAACAAAGCAAGTGTTCAAGGAAATTGGAGCCATTTGGGTCCCCATATCCTGAATGTTTCCTCAGCACAAATTGTTTGCTGCTGTATTCTTAACCAAATATAGGATAGTTGATTCTGTAAAGATTTGTTACAGGCTCCCCATAAGCTTGCTTACATGGCAAGAGCATGCAGAGTCTCCTCTCTAGTCCTACAGCTTCAAGTCAGTAGGATTTCCAGACGCTTTCTGAGGGAGCAGTGGTTCGAAGTAGCAGCTAAAAATAGATTCAAGAGAGTGGCGAGAAAGTGAAAAATTCTTGGTGGTACAGGCATTAACTCACAAGAGACTAAACTGCCCCAAAAGATATTTTCCAACGCTAGAAATTATATTGATTGTACAGTGATAGTTGATGTTGTCTGGTTTTCGAGCCAGTGTCTCGTTTTGGTCGTTACCCCTGTCAGGAGTAGTTCAAACGACGCTAGCTCGAAGGGTGATTTTAAGTGGAACCTTCAAGTCCAGGTGTTGTTCGCGAAGACGAAGACACCTTGAACCATCAACGCAATCCCACAGCAGATCTCACCCTTCATATCACCACGTTCAGCATCCCAGACATTAATGGGAGCTTCGATCAAGACGCACATCTACTTCTCCTTACATCACATTCGATTTGCTGAGCTTTGAGCACAGTCGCGGGTTCTCGGCGCCCTTCGCGCAGCGCAAACAATAAAGATGGCGCCTGCTTTGCCCATCAGATTTACGGAGCTGCTCCAGGTTAGCAACAAGCTCCGATTCAGCTCCTTTACATTGGAATACTACTGACATATGTCTCCAGTTAACCAGCTCTACAGTTGGCGTAGACGTAAGTTGACCGGAACCTGGGGTCTCCGCGCTCTTCAGCAACCAGGCAGCTCCTTTTGGCAATCTTAGACTGACGTTTGGAACTTGTAGCAAGCATCAATTGGATTCAATTCATGTGTAAGGATTCCAAACTGCGCGAGTGATCTTTGTGAAGCCGAGCTAATCCTGTATCCCAGACACTCGAGTCCGATTCCTTCATCTGCGTCCGCGAACAGAAGGCTGGAGCCACGTCCCCCGAAGTCGTTATCATCGAACTCAAGAATGGCAGCAATGTCATCCGCAGACCCATCAAGGCCGACAGTGCCATTATGCACTGGACCAAGAATATCATTGCCTTGAAGGCTCAATCCCGGACACTCCAGATCTTTGATCTCGGTCAGAAGCAGAAGCTGAAGTCGGCTACAATGAATGAGGATGTTGTTTTCTGGAAATGGTTCAGCGAAACAACCTTGGGCTTGGTCACAGATACGGCAGTCTACCACTGGGATGTCTTCGATCCTAACCAAGCATCTCCAGTCGAGGTCTTCAAGAGAAATCAGAACTTGACCGTAAGCAAAAGCTCCGCAGTATCTTTAACTGTGCCTAACATGACTTCAGGGATGTCAAATTATCAATTACCGAGTCAGCGATGATGGAAAGTGGATGGTGGTCGTTGGAATTACACAGCAACAAGGACGTGTTGTTGGTGCTATGCAACTATACTCTCGAGATCGTGCCATCAGTCAAGCTATCGAGGGTCATGCAGCGGCATTCGGGACATTGAGACTCGAGGGTGCTCCTGCAGATACCAAGGTCTTCACATTCTCTGTGCGGACAGCCACAGGTGCCAAGCTGCATATTGTCGAGGTTGACCACCAGGCATCAAACCCAGTCTTCCCAAAGAAAGCTGTAGATGTTTACTTTCCAACAGAGGCTGTCAACGATTTCCCGGTTGCCATGCAAGTCTCCCAGAAGTACAGCATCATTTACCTGGTTACGAAGTACGGTTTCATCCACCTTTACGACTTGGAGAGCGGTACATGCATTTTCATGAACCGGATTTCGAGCGAGACTATCTTCATCACAGCCTCGGATGCCGAGTCAGCTGGTATTGTGGTAAGTTCATGGGTTCCGGTCACAGACTTTTGGCTCATGTCACATGTCACATGTGCCGTGTAGTAATGGGAGAATGACAAGCATTTGATTCATGTTGAATGATAAACTGACACATGAATTGATAGGGCGTCAACAGAAAAGGTCAAGTCCTATCTGTTGCAGTTGATGAGACTACTATCATTCCATACCTTCTCCAGAATCCTGGCAATTCGGGTCTTGCGGTCAAGCTTGCATCGAGAGCTGGCCTACCCGGTGCAGACAACCTCTATGCACAGCAGTTCGATCAGTTGCTCAGCGCTGGAAATTACAATGAAGCTGCTAAGATCGCCGCAAATTCTCCTCGAGGTTTTCTTCGTACCCCTCAAACTATTGAGCGCTTCAAGAGCTTGCCAGCTGTTCCTGGACAGCTGTCTGTAATCCTACAGTACTTTGGCATGCTTTTGGATAAGGGAACTCTCAACAAGCACGAAACCCTTGAGCTTGTTAGGCCTGTTCTCGCCCAGAACCGAAAGCATCTTCTGGAGAAATGGATGAAGGAGAACAAGCTTGACTGCTCCGAGGAGTTGGGTGATGTTGTGAGACCACATGACTTGAACCTTGCCCTCAGCATTTACTTGCGTGCAAATGTTCCCGCTAAGGTCGTGGCTGCATTTGCGGAAACTGGCCAATTCGACAAGATTCTTCCATATGCCACACAAGTCGGTTACCAGCCCGACTATGTCGTGCTCCTTCAGAATATCGTAAGTTAGCCTGCATGAAATGACCCGACTTTATGTTCTAATACCTGATAGGTACGCATCAACCCAGAAAAAGCCACCGAGTTTGCTACCCAGCTTGCAAACACTGAAGGCGGTTCTCTGGTTGATATTGAGCGAGTCGTCGACGTTTTCCAATCCCAGGGCATGGTCCAACCCGCCACGGCTTTCCTCTTAGACGCTCTCAAGGACAACAAGCCGGAGCAAGGACATCTCCAGACCCGTCTCCTTGAGATGAACCTTGTCAATGCTCCCCAGGTTGCTGACGCGATTTTGGGCAATGATATGTTCTCCCACTATGACAGAGCCCGTATTGCAGCCCTTTGCGAGCAAGCTGGCCTCTCCCAGCGTGCTCTGGAGCATTATGATGATCCTGAGGCTGTCAAGCGGGTGATCGTCAACATTGTAGCCACTCCAAACTTCAACCAGGAATGGCTCAACGGATTCTTCGGCCGCTTGTCTCTCGAGCAATCTCTGGACTGCTTGGATGCCATGTTGAAGAGCAACATTCGTCAAAATCTCGCAGCCGTGGTACAAATTGCTACGAAGTATTCGGACCTTCTCGGCCCAACCAGATTGATCGATCTGTTTGAAAAGTATAAGACATCCGAGGGACTGTTCTACTATCTCGGTAGCATTGTCAATCTTAGCGAGGACCAAGATGTTAACTTCAAGTATATCGAGGCTGCTACGAAGATGGGCCAATTTGCCGAGGTTGAGCGTATTTGCCGAGACAGCAGTAAGTTTATACATCCATACCTAAGCAAAGCATTTACTGACTTTGAGAAGACTTTTATAACGCAGAGAAAGTAAAGAACTTCCTAAAAGAGGCCAAGCTGACCGAACAACTCCCTCTCATCATCGTCTGCGACCGCTTCAACTTCATTCACGACTTGGTCCTCTACCTTTACCAGAACCAACAATTCAAGTCTATTGAGGTCTATGTCCAGCGAGTGAATCCCGCAAGAACCCCGGCTGTCGTCGGTGGTCTGCTGGATGTCGACTGTGATGAGTCGATCATCAAGGGTCTTCTCACGACCGTCAATCCGGCATCTATTCCCATCGATGAGCTTGTCTCCGAGGTCGAATCCCGCAATCGGCTCAAGATTCTCCTTCCCTTCTTGGAGGCTACACTGGCGGCTGGTAATCAGCAGCAAGCTGTTTACAATGCTCTTGCCAAGATCTACATTGACAGGTATGCCACATTCTTGGTTCTCTTTGTTTCCCAAGGTCAATCTCGTATTGAATGTCATCAAACCTTGTAAGGACATCTAAACAGTTGCTAACGAAGCCCCCCATAGCAATAATAATCCCGAAAAATTTCTCAAGGAGAATGACCAGTACGATCCGTTGACTGTCGGTAAGTGATAGACGACGTTTGAAAATAACAACGGGTTGCTGACACTTTCGTTAAGGTAAATATTGTGAGAAGCGCGATCCCAATCTTGCCGTAAGTTTCGACACCGTTCCTTTTTACATGTCGCCATATCCCCCCAGGACCTTCATGAAGGCATATGCTAACTATCCATCAGTACATTGCCTACCGTAAGGGTAACAACGACTTGGAACTCGTCAATATTACAAACGAAAACTCGATGTTCAAGGCCCAGGCCAGGTATCTTCTGGAACGCGCCGATAATGAGCTGTGGTCGTTCGTCCTCAGTGCCAACAACATCCACCGTCGCTCTGTCGTTGACCAAGTCATTTCAACTGCTGTCCCTGAGTCCACTGAGCCTGACAAGGTCTCTGTTGCCGTTGCATCATTCTTGGCGGCTGATCTGCCCGTCGAGTTGATTGAGTTATTGGAGAAGATTGTACTTGAGCCATCTCCATTCAGGTAAGCTTGTCATAAGAACTCAAACGGACACACACTAATCAGTGTTTCCAGTGACAACGAGAATCTGCAGAATCTCCTGATTTTGACGGCAACTAAGGCAGATAAGGGCCGTGTTATGGATTACATCCATCGACTGGACGCCTACAATGCCCCAGATATCGCAACCATCTGCATTGAGGTCGGTTTGTTCGAGGAAGCCTTCGAGGTCTATAAGAAGATCAACGACCACAAGAGTGCAGCCAACGTTCTCGTTGAGCATGTTGTTAGCATCGATCGTGCCCAGGAGTATGCCGAGCGTGTGGAGCTGCCAGAGGTATGGAGCCGAGTTGCCAAGGCCCAATTGGACGGTCTCCGTGTCAGCGATGGTATTGCTTCTTACATTCGCGCTGATGACCCAAGTAACTACAACGAAGTCATTGAAATTGCTACCCACGCCGGCAAGGATGAGGACTTGATCAAGTATCTCCGGATGGCACGCAAGACGCTCCGCGAACCACCTATCGACACTGCCCTGGCTTTTGCCTATGCCCGTACTGACCAATTGAGCGAGTTGGAAGACTTCCTCAGAGGCACAAATGTCGCTGATATCGAGGAGTCCGGTGATAAGGCATACGCCGAAGGTTACCATCAAGCAGCGAAGATCTTCTTCACTAGCATTTCCAACTGGGCCAAGCTTGCAACCACTCTTGTCCATCTTGAGGACTACCAAGCTGCTGTTGAATGTGCCCGCAAGGCAAACAACATCAAGGTCTGGAAGCAGGTCAACGCTGCATGTGTTGAGAAGAAGGAGTTCCGACTTGCTCAAATCTGTGGCTTGAACTTGATTGTCGATGCCGAGGAGTTGCAGGATCTGGTCAAGCAATATGAGCGAAATGGCTACTTCGACGAACTCATTTCTCTCCTGGAGCAAGGCCTTGGCCTCGAGCGTGGTACGTGCTTTCCTCGTCTGACTTCCTCAGTAATGCGGTACCACAGACCGAAGACATACCTAGAATCTGATAACCGTAAAACCGGAATTATCTCTTCAATGTCGTATTGTACAGTGCTAACTTTGTGAAGCTCACATGGGAATGTTCACTGAATTGGGCATCGCTCTGTCAAAATACCACCCAGATCGTGTCATGGAGCACCTGAAGCTTTTCTGGAGCCGAATCAACATTCCAAAGGTACGTACCTGACTAGCCCATTTTCTTCTCCTTTTCACTATCTCGGAACCTTTCTAGGACATGTCGTGAATAATTCATGGTGGGCATTACTAACTCCCCATTGCGTGTAGATGATTCGCGCCACCGAGGATGCTCATCTCTGGCCAGAATTGGTCTTTCTGTACTGCCATTACGACGAGTGGGACAATGCAGCTCTTGCCATGATGGAACGTGCTGCTGATGCTTGGGAGCATCATTCCTTCAAGGACATTGTTGTCAAGGTTGCCAACTTGGAGATCTACTACAGAGCTCTCAACTTCTACCTTCAGGAGCAGCCATCTCTCCTAACTGATCTCCTCCAAGCCTTGACCCCCCGGATCGACGTCAATCGGGTGGTGAAGATGTTTGAGAAGTCAGACAACATTCCTCTCATCAAGCCATTCCTTCTCAATGTTCAAACACAGAACAAGAAGATCGTCAATAGTGCCATCAATGATCTATTGATTGAAGAGGAGGACTACAAGACCCTCCGCGACTCTGTTGAGAACTATGATAACTACGATCCTGTTGAGTTGGCTCAACGTCTCGAGCGTCATGACTTGGTTTTCTTCCGCCAAATTGCCGCCAACATCTACCGAAAGAACAAGCGTTGGGAGAAGTCAATTGCTCTTTCCAAGCAGGACAAGTTGTTCAAGGATGCCATCGAAACCGCTGCTATGTCTGGCAAGCCAGACGTCGTTGAGGAGTTGTTGAGATACGTAAGTACATACCCCTATATATAAAAGGCCCAAGCTAACATTTAACGCAGTTCGTGGACATTGGAAGCCGTGAATGCTATGTTGGCATGCTATATGCTTGCTACGATCTCATCCCAATCCACGTCGTCATGGAAATCTCATGGCGCCATGGCCTTACGGACTACACGATGCCCTTCATGATCAACTATCTTGCTCAACAGAGCTCGACTATCGAGGTCTTAAAGAAGGATAACGAAGAGCGGAAGTTGCGTGAGAAGTCACAGGAGAAGGAGGAGAGCAACGCTCCGATCCTTGGAGGTAACCGACTTATGATTACCGCTGGCTCAGCAGGTGGACGTCAATCACCAGCTCCATTCGCTCAGACAAATGGATTTGCGCCACAACCAACTGGCTATGGTGGATTCTAAGGTTGGGGAGGACAGGTACCAATTTACATAATGACGGAGCATCTGGGGTGTACCTTTTCTGGTTTTGACAGCGGGGGTAATTCTTTGGGTTCATGTCTCATATTTCCCATCATGACTGTAGTTGTACGCCCTCCGTGCATTGGGTGGTTTCCTGACAAAAGGTCCACTGATGGGGCACACCTGTAACTGATAGGAGCGTTCGTACTTTGCCTTTTCTAGATTCTCTGATGTATTCTGAAAAGCTTTTCCGTAACCATACACATCCTGCACGTATCTTTGTAATTCTGCCATTTGTTATGTGAGTCAACAGCTTTACGACGGGTTCATTTCACTTAGTGAAGGGTTTCCAAGTAACTCTAGGCCCACCAGTGAGTCTAAAGGATAATCACACGGCTCACAAGTGATATTCTCTGCGGCTCTTTGTATCCTGCATTGAGGTATTTCTTTCGAGCGGCTATAGTCGGTAGCTAACGAATGCACAACGGAATTACATGTGCTCCAATGTGCTCGCAACATCTCAGCCTCATCCGTCTCATCCTTGCAAACCGCTGCCGAACTCGGCGCCTGGTGGAGAACTTTGCACGCAATTGTTATGGTTCACATGAGGTAACAGGAAAAAATATCTCGAGGCTTGCTTCCAACAGCTTAGCTCTTGGCTGTGACCCTTGGCGTGTGACTCAGTTGATAATTGCACCGACAAAGAAAGTTCTGCCAGGAAGATGACCGACTATCAGACGGTTGGTCGTCTTCCGTGAGGGTCTACTTGTCCATCCATTTCTCCGGTGACCATCTGATGTAAATTTTTTTGTTTTTCTCTCAATCCCACAGTCTTAGAAAGTTTTGACAACGCAATTGCTGTTCAGCATCATTTTTAGGAGCGTGCACGGACTTTGGTGGTTGTGGATATGATTTTCAGATAGTAACATCTGCATGAGCACTGACAGATACAGATTCGAACGGTCAACAGCAGATCAACAACAATAAGACACTTGGCAGTAGATCTCCAAGGCCATAATGAGAACTTCCAGGCTCCACTGCGCTGTGTCAGTTGTATCTATCTATATCTCTGTTTTGTTTGACTGTGAGCCCGCCGAGCATACGCTCCAACACATATGTCATAGCTTCTGAAGCTTATCGCGGGGGAGTGCCACGGAGTGCCACTGCCAGCCACCGCCAGAAGGTCCTGTTGCAGCGATCCCCGGCATTGAAACTCAATTACAGCATACAGGGGCAGGGGAGGACGCAGACAGTGCAGAAAAACGGAAACTTCAGATCTGCGTGCGACTCGCCAGATCTTGCATATTCCCATATCGGGCGTCTGTTATTGGCTGCGGGCCAGAGAGGTGTCATATTGCGAGTAGCTACTTCATGGTAGACTGCTGGGCAGCGTGGGAGCAGGTGGAGAATAGCTAGCCAGGAGAGCCAGGGCAAGGAAGCCAGGGCAGGGCAGGGCAGGGCAGGGCAGGGCAGGGCAGGGCAAACACAAGTGCACGATACAACAACCCCACCAACCAAGCCCAAGACTGTCCAAACCAAAACACAACTTATCACGAAACTAATCCTAACTGATACCAAGCGGACGGCAAGGCAACCTAGAAGGTTTGGTTGAGAGGGAGACAAGACAAGACCAGACCAGACCAGGCCAAACCAAGCAAGACAGGATAAGACAAGGACTATTACTCGACTAGGAAGAGGGACCAGAGGTAGGAGCACAGGAACATGAGGATAAAGTAGATAAAATTCCCAGATCCCCCTCCAGCTCGGTCCCTCCTTCTTCCTTACATACCCATACCTATTCTCCATTTCCATTCATCATCTCGAATTTATCCACCTCCATCTTATCCAACAACCCTCCGAGGTTCACCTACGTACCTGCACCTGTTCGACACCGCTCATCCGGGTTGGGTTGAGTTGATCCCAACCAGCTCCGTAGTAGTAGATTAGCTGGAGAAGCTCTGTTCAGCTTAATCGACCCCTCATTCCTCTCCGCCCACCGCCCACCACACGGTATCCGGTTGAGCTCGGCTCTTCGCTACCTATTGCAGCGCAACCCGGCGCCCGCATAGCTTAGGTTGTCAACACCCAAGCTCCCTTTATTGCTCACTGTCGTCCTCTTCCTCCTACTCTCCCCAGAAACCACCGCAATCATGACGGACAATCACGATCCCAATGGCGCCTACAGCGAGGTCTTCGAGGAGGGTAAGGACTCGCAGCAGTCGCAGACCATTCACCGCATTCGCGCCAATTCGAGTATCATGCAGCTGAAGAAGATTCTCGGTGAGTACAGCTTCTGGCAAGCTCTTAGCTTGTCGTAGGAGTCCTCCTGTGGGATTCTTTGTGCTAACCTGGAGTCTTGGGACGTTACAGTGGCCAATCGAGGAGAAATTCGTAAGTGCTCTCTTCCCACAAATCTGCTGTGCGAGGACAAGAGGCTGACTTTGTGTAGCTATTCGTGTACGTGCTCAACTTGGCGGGGTAGCCCTGACCAACTTGCTAACCTCTGTGTTTGATGCTTTAGATCTTCCGTACAGTAAGTGCCACCTCTTGACCGCCTCCTTACGAACTTTGTGGCCTTTCATGCATGTACTGACTCGCATTTTAGGCCCACGAACTTTCGCTCCAGACTGTCGCAGTTTTTAGGTACCAATTGGAAAGTTGGAGATGCATACGCGGGGCTAACAAATTGGCAGTTATGAGGACCGACTTAGCATGCACAGACAGAGTCAGTAATCCCTCATACAATTAACAACTCTGATCAATTGCTAACTGAATTGTTCTTGCAGAAGCCGATGAAGCCTATGTGATCGGAAAGCGCGGACAATACACCCCAGTTGGTGCTTACTTGGCTGGGGACGAGATCATCAAGATTGCCCTGCAACATGGAGTCCAGATGATCCATCCTGGTACGGATCTTCAGCCGATTTATCAGGACATCTTCTAATTCTCATCGCAGGTTATGGATTCCTTTCCGAGAATGCAGAGTTTGCTCGAAATGTTGAGAAGGCTGGCCTCATCGTATGTTGCTCTAACATGTGATTGATTTTGAACTGCTAACATTTGCTTGCAGTTCGTCGGACCCTCCCCCGAAGTCATCGACTCTCTTGGCGACAAGGTCTCTGCGAGAACCCTTGCGATCAAGGCCGGCGTGCCTGTTGTTCCTGGAACAGAAGGAGCGGTCGATAAATTTGAGGATGTGAAGAAGTTCACTGATGAATATGGATTCCCAATTATTATCAAGGCAGCATATGGAGGTGGTGGACGTGGTATGAGAGTTGTGCGAGAGCAGAAGGACTTGGAAGATTCCTTCCAGAGAGCCACATCTGAGGCTAAGTCTGCGTTCGGCAACGGCACTGTCTTCGTGGAGCGATTTCTCGACAAGCCCAAGCACATCGAAGTCCAACTTTTGGGCGACAACCACGGCAACATCGTTCATTTGTACGAGCGTGACTGTTCCGTTCAGCGGAGACATCAAAAGGTGGTCGAATTAGCCCCGGCTAAGGATCTTCCAGCCGATGTTAGAGACAGCCTTCTGAAAGATGCTGTCAAGCTGGCCAAGTCAGTCAATTACCGCAATGCTGGAACAGCGGAATTCTTGGTTGATCAAAAGAACCGATACTACTTCATCGAGATCAACCCCCGTATTCAAGTCGAGCACACAATTACCGAGGAGATCACTGGCATTGATCTCATTGCTGCTCAAATCCAGATCGCTGCAGGTGCCACTTTGGCTCAGCTTGGACTTACCCAGGACCGCATCTCTACTCGTGGATTTGCTATCCAGTGCCGTATCACAACTGAAGATCCTGCAAAGGGTTTCTCGCCAGACACCGGAAAGATTGAGGTCTACAGATCGGCTGGTGGTAACGGCGTCAGATTGGATGGTGGAAACGGATTCGCGGGCGCAATCATTACTCGTAAGTCCCCTATACTTTGGATGCTGTGCGCGAACCGATCGCGAACGGCTCGGCTCTGTTATGAATGTCCTGAGAGAATTTCGTGACATTGCTGGGCCTCGTCATTCGTTTCGGGGAAGCCCCTATGTCGTTGCTAACTCATCGAACAGCCCACTACGATTCAATGTTGGTGAAATGTACTTGCCACGGTTCCACGTACGAAATCGCTCGACGCAAGATGCTTAGAGCATTGGTCGAGTTCCGCATCCGTGGTGTCAAGACCAACATTCCTTTCTTGGCATCACTCCTCACCCACCCCACATTCATTGAGGGTAATTGCTGGACCACTTTCATTGATGACACCCCTGAGCTTTTCGATCTTGTTGGCAGCCAGAACCGTGCCCAGAAGCTTGTAAGTCCCATATCGGCACGGCCTTGCAACGTAACTGACCATTGAATTAGCTTGCCTATCTTGGGGATGTTGCCGTTAAGTATGTACTAAAGAGGCCTAATCTTTCTTCTCCCAAAACATTTCTCCGTGTGGCACTTGCTGACTCGTTTGTTACTCTAGCGGCTCAAGCATCAAGGGTCAGATTGGTGAGCCCAAATTCAAGGGCGATATCATTATGCCCGAGCTCTTCGATGATGCCGGAAAGAAGATTGATACCAGTGTCCCATGTCAGAAGGGATGGAGAAACATTATCGTCGAGGAAGGCCCAGAGGCTTTCGCAAAGGCTGTCCGAAAGAACAAGGGTTGCCTTCTCATGGACACCACTTGGCGTGATGCTCATCAGTCGCTTCTCGCTACCCGTGTCAGAACCGGTATGCTCTTCTCCTAAGATATCCTGGTAAACAGCACTAATATTTTTGAAGTCGATCTTTTGAACATTGCGAAAGAGACTAGTCACGCTTATAGCAACCTCTACAGCCTTGAGTGCTGGGGCGGTGCCACTTTCGATGTTGCTATGCGTTTCCTTTATGAGGATCCATGGGACAGACTCCGAAAGATGCGAAAGTTGATTCCTAATATCCCTTTCCAGATGTTGCTTCGTGGCGCAAACGGTGTTGCGTACTCTTCGTTGCCAGATAACGCTATCTATCACTTCTGCGAGCAAGCAAAGAAACAGTAAGTGAACATTGGATGACATGTTTTTTCGTATATTCAGCTGCAACCGGTACTAATTCCCTCTTAGCGGTGTGGACATTTTCAGAATTTTCGATGCGTTGAACGATATTGCCCAACTCGAAGTTGGTATCAAGGCTGTCCACAAGGCCGGCGGTGTTGTTGAGGGTACCGTGTGCTACAGTGGTGATAGTGAGTTAATCTTGCTCTGATTGTGATTTCATTGTCCGGGCCTTGTTTTCAATGTCACAAGAAGCCGCTGGGACATTCGCTTACCGAGTCAAACTAACCCCATGACAGTGTTGAACCCCCACAAGAAGTACAACCTCGAGTACTACTTAAAGTTGGTCGACGAACTTGTTGGAATGAAGATCCACATTCTTGGAATCAAGGACATGGCGGGTGTCCTCAAGCCAAAGGCTGCAACCCTGTTGATCGGAGCCATTCGCAAGAAGTACCCAGATCTCCCTATCCACGTCCACACTCACGATTCAGCCGGCACCGGTGTTGCATCGATGGTTGCATGTGCGAATGCAGGTGCTGATGCAGTCGATACCGCAACTGACAGCTTGTCTGGAATGACATCGCAGCCAAGCGTTGGTGCTGTGCTCGCTTCGCTTGAAGGTTCTGACCTTGACCCGGGCTTGAATGTCCACCATGTCCGAGCTATCGACACCTACTGGGCTCAACTCCGTCTTTTGTACTCTCCATTCGAGGCTGGTCTCAGTACGTGAATCCCTTACTGACTCTCACATTTGAACAAGCAGTACTAACCTACCCGTAGCTGGACCCGACCCTGAAGTCTATGAACACGAGATCCCCGGGGGTCAATTGACAAACATGATGTTCCAGGCCTCTCAACTTGGTCTCGGTGCGCAATGGGCTGAGACTAAGAAGGCTTATGAGCAAGCAAACGACTTGTTAGGCGATATCGTCAAGGTCACTCCAACTTCGAAGGTCGTTGGTGATCTGGCCCAGTTCATGGTCTCCAACAAACTCAATTACGATGATGTTCAGAAGAAGGCTGGCGAGCTTGATTTCCCAGGATCTGTTCTTGAATTTTTCGAGGGTCTCATGGGCCAGCCATACGGAGGTTTCCCTGAGCCTCTCAGATCCAATGCCCTTCGTGGTAGACGCAAGCTCGATAAGCGACCCGGTCTGACTCTGGAGCCTCTCGATCTTGCAAAGATCAAGAAGGATATCTACAACAAGTACGGAAGCGTTACTGAATGCGATGTCGCCAGTTACGCCATGTACCCCAAGGTTTTCGAAGATTACCGTACTTTCATCCAGAAGTATGGTGACTTGAGCGTCCTTCCAACCAGATATTTCTTGTCAAAGCCAGAGATTGGAGAGGAGTTCCACGTCGAGCTCGAGAAGGGCAAGGTCCTTATCTTGAAGCTTCTCGCCGTTGGTCCCTTGTCGGATACTACCGGCCAAAGAGAAGTTTTCTACGAGATGAATGGTAAGAATACTAGCTTGATTTCCAGTATGCGTGCTAAAAATTATCAGGCGAGGTCCGTCAAGTCACAGTCGACGACAACAACGCTGCTGTTGAGAACACCAGCAGACCCAAAGCCGATCCTGGAGACAGCAGCCAAGTCGGAGCACCAATGTCTGGTGTGGTTGTCGAGATTCGTGTCAAGGATGGCGGTGAGGTCAAGAAGGGTGATCCAATTGCAGTCCTGAGTGCTATGAAGATGGTAAGTCTACCCTGGATCATATCTAGATGCGAAATACTAACGCGATGGATAGGAAATGGTTATCTCCGCACCTCACGCTGGTAAGGTCGGTTCCATCCAGATCAAAGAGGGTGATTCCGTTGGAGGATCGGATCTCATCTGTAAGATTGTCAAGCCGGGTGACAAGTAGGAATTTTGAGCGTCTTTTGGAGCGTGGAAAATGGTTGCAGGGAACGAAGTGGATGATGATGAATCGATGACACGAGCAGCAGTGTTGTGGTATCGCTTGTTGATTGAAGGTTGTACCATGTTATCACTTGACCTAGTTATGATTACTCGCACCCGCAGTCTGTTCAACAATGAGATCGATACCTTTCTCTTAAACTATATCCACATCTTTTGGTCTGGCTCAGCATCAAATTTGACCCAAGGCAAATCCACGCTGGGACAAGGAAGCACGATAACACCTGAGGCAGCACAACATGGAGTTGCATCTCATTGGATCTCACAGCTCGAATCAGGAACGCTTCACAAACGATCAAAAAGTTTTGTTGCATATCGCAGGTTCGCCCTCTTTGTCGCCCTTTTCGGGCTACAACCGCCCTCTGACCCCACCCACCAATCATACCCTGCCAACGTGCATGAGGGCGGCCTTTTGTTGCACATCGCAGAAGTGAGTGGCCTCTCGCATGCATCACCCCCGCCCTTGAAAAGCTCTGTTCTTGAAAATTTAGAGGTGACGATGAGGAGGTATGGACTTGGAATTTGGGCTGGAGTAATATAAGGGGTTGATAGAGGTTTGGATCGAAGATTGAAGATTTTGATTGAGATTTGAGGTCGTGAGAGTGGTTTTGGGGATTCTGGGTGAAGAGAAACGGATGCGAAGCGAGAGGGAGGCCTCCGGTCAACTGCTGATTGTAGAGGGCGAGATGTATGGCTTCTGATTGGATGGAATTGAAGTGTGGATCGATCTACTTTGGGAATACTTACGCCCTCAGGATCATTTCACTTCAGCATTTGTCCGTAAGCATCACAGAATCTGACACATGCCGGACCGTAACTGTCACTTCCTCCGAATAGTCTCATGTAATCCAGGAACTTCGGATTCTCGAGTCTCACGTGTACGTTTTCCCAAAGTCAGCAAGATCGATACATGAAAGGAAGGAACCCCGCGATCGCACTAACACGGGAAGCTCCTCGACCACTCGTCATGACTTGCTCGCCAAACCATAGCTCTTTGTTTCACAGACCCTCGCCACGCAGGGAGCATATACCCTTCAAATCCTGAGGGTATGATTGGGCTCTCGAGCTCGATTGCTGTGAACGATCTGGATCGGGAGTCTTGTTCTTCTAAGGGTCTGGGGGAGGTGTGGAGGGGTAGGCTTTTTGGTAGGGTTTGCCGGTTTGGGTTTACCTGGGTCTTGGAATGAAGAGCTTTGGTTGGCTGAATAGGAGGGATCATGCCACTTGTGAGGGGTAAGTGCTGCCTTTATGTACGAGGCTGAGTGTTGTGGGTGCGAGATGATGGGCGTGAGCCGTGATGAACGTCATTATTAATACTTTTTATGGATTGGGATTGGATTGGACTGGATGTATGCTTGTTTGTGAGGCATGGGCATTTGCAGGCGCGGGGGAAGTAGATAATATATAAGTGACCTCCCCTCACTTGTTCCTATGGCTCTACTCAAATATATCTCTGCTTATTTACTCCATCACAATCTTCACACTTTCCCACATTCACAAACAACTTCTGGTTTCCGAATCAATCTTAATAGTCAATATGGCATCATCAGGAAGAACTACTGCTGTCACTGGAGGAACTGGAACCCAGTCCACACCAGCGAATAATGTTGGAGGTGCTGATACTGCCCGAAGAGTGAGCATATCTCAAACCTTCACCGTCAAATTCTTGGTTGAGCAGTCCATAGAACAATAAAGCTGACATGACTCCTTCAGAACTCGAACGGCACTCTCTTCTCAGGCCTCATCAACCAGAAGCGAAACAGTCAGGATGCCAACGCACAGGCACGACGGGAGTCCTTCAATGACATGAAGCCTGCTACTGGAATAATTGGAAAGATGTGGAACAAGTACGTTGGCCAACGCAGGACTGGCATATGAGAGCGATGTTGACAACAAGATGTAGCTTCACTTCAGGATCTCCACCAAAGTAGGACCACGCCTCGAGAATATGACGGGAGGGGTTGTATGATTCTATTATGTTTCAATGTTAAATCTGGCAAATGAGCGTGCTGGACGGAGTGAACGGCGCTGTGGGAAAGAGAAATATCTCTCTGTATCTTGTATTTAGGAATCTTTAAGGATTGCAGTTACGGTGGTACTTGAAGTCAACGAAACTCAGTCTCCAAACAAGCCTTCCTAATATTTCTTGCAAAGTGAACATGATGTAATCGTCTCATGTGAAGATCCGATGCATGAGCAAAAGTAGACCAGGGTCTTCACAAGTTGCAATGCCCTGTCGATCGAAAATGTCAGAAGGCTTGAGATCTGGAGCCGGATTGCACTAGTCATCATAATGCATTTTTAGAGGTCTTAGTGTGTACTCTAGAACGACCAAGAGACCCTGAACTCTGAAATGACGCTTCGATGCCCGTCATTGTCCTAAGTGATTGCCCTACTGTGATAACCAGTTAGAATGATGGAAGTTGATTATGTAAAGAAGGAAAGAGATTGATGGCAGTGTGACGGCGGTACCTGGAAGTGTTTCTGGAAAGGGTATACTCAGTTAAAGACAAATCAATATATCAATACACCAACTCGACCTGAGATCTACTCAACATTCCGATATTAAAAATTACCAAACCGAACAACACAGTAATCATGTCCAACTCAGCGAATTCCGCAGACCAAACAGGCGAGAAGTCCTTCCTCTCAAATCTCGTTTCTGGCAAGACACCAGCCGTGAAGAACATCGAGGCAGCGTACAGCCGAGCGGGAGCAACGAACAACCACACACCAGGAGCTGCAAGTCAGTTGGGTAGCCAGGACCAGAAAAGTGGCGCAAGTGAGCACCAGGGAGTTGGGAGTGCGAAGTTCAAGGAGGGGATTAGTGACCAGAGACAGGAGGTACGTGCTTCGTTTTCCGCTGATGTTTGTTTCTTGATGAGAATCTCAGTTGCTGACGGGATGTTACAGCCTTCGATCATTGGGAAGATGTTCAATAACGTCATGAACGGCACGGATTCGACCAAGTAAAGATTTCTCAGCAGGCTGTTTTTAGGACTGGTTGTTAAAGAGGGGACATAGATGATGAGATGGTCATAGACGAAGGCGTTTGGGATAGAAAGCCAATCGAGAAAGGCACTCTGTAGAAAACCTCATCTTGTACAGTAGCAAATATAATCAAAGTATTTCATTGGTATTCATGTGCTATGTGCTATGGAAGGACAATAGCCAGATCACGTCCATGATCCGCGTCCCATCTTGTAACAGGCAATAGGCTGCTGGAAAACGCCGAAACCCAACTCCAATCAAAGTATTCACGCAAAGAAAGTTGATGCAGACTGCTACAAGCCGGTATGGGAGCCGGTCGGGCTTTGGCCGTAGCTGCTCCATTGGAGTGCTGGTGTTGATGAGCTGCTTGTTTTGTGGCTGTCATTCAAAGTACATGCAAATGTCCGAAATCAAACCAGCACGCCCCATCCCGACCCAGTCATGCAAAATAACCTCTTTTGTGTCTCAGCCCCTTTATCTGACAATTCCCTCGAATCTGTTCTTGAACCACTTGACGGTCTCGTCACGCTTGATCTTGTGGGCAGATCCAACATGGGTCTTGCAGCGGCGACGCTTGGCAACACGCTCACCAGGTCGGGTCCTACAAACTTGTCAATAGCTGTCCAGGATCCTCCGGATTATCTATGTACTCACATGCAGCAGAAGAAGTCCATTCCATAAATACCGATCGCAGGGTCGTACTTGATACCGAGATCGATGTGCTCGCTGATACCGAAACCGAAGTTGCCAGTCTCAGAGAAGTTGCGCTTGCGGAGCTCGTATTCCTTGACCTTCAATCCACGCTCCAAGATCTCCTCAGCCTTTGGTCCGCGGACAGTGACGTGAACGGCAATCTTCTCGTTACGACGGATACCGAAGGTTCGGACGGTGTAGCGGGCCTTGCCTGTGGAAAATGTGTTAGATTTTGTGCGTCGCATTCGTCAAAAGGAGGATCGTACTGTAGACTGGGGTTTGACCGCTCAGTTGCTCGAGAACCTTCGCGGCTCTGGTAAGTCTCTAAATATAATGTTAGCATGATGGCTTCACAGGTGTCTCGTAGTTGAGTATCGAAGCAATCCAAGGTTCCCAATTGGGCGGGGGGCTTTAGGACGAAAAAACACATACATCACCAGACTCTCCAACAGAGATGTTGAGAACGAGCTTCTGGATGCGAAGCTCCTTCATGGGGTTGCCGCTCTTCTCTCCTGATTCAGCCATTGTGATTGATGCTGAGGGTTGGTCGTAAAGGTGGTTTGTCGTCGTGGAGTTGAGGTGTAAAAGTTCGCTGATTCCCAAAATCAACCTTTGTGGTCGGCCGCATCGCTTAAGCTCAGATCGTCTAAACCTCATTTGCCCTAGCGCAATAATTTTGGAGGCTCCTTGAGAACTGCCCCAGAATGCCTTCAGGAACTCCAGGTCTCGACTCCATAAGCTTGTAGAAGCCCAAGAGAAAGACTGAAGTTGCAAAACTTCAAAAATACATTCTTTGAAACCCCCAGGGAAGCCGCTTGTCGCGCATCTCAAAGTCAACATGGCGAACAAGCAAGGAAAGATGGTGAGTCTGATCTTCTCCTCCAGCTCTTCAAGCTCTATGTTGACATTATAGGCTGACTTGTACCCTCTCTCTAGGCCGGTCTAGTACGTTACACCCTTTGCGCAAGCTACTGGAGCTCTTGCGATTTGAATTGGTGGAGCGCGTGCTGATATAGAGCTAGATCAATTACCGGATGAGGGTGACCATGAATGATGGCCGGCAAATGGTTGGACAGATGTTGGCCTTCGACAAGGTGCGATTCTTACGATCTGATATATATACCTGTACAATTGCTTACTTTGGGAACAGCACATGAACTTGGTCCTTGCGGATACCGAAGAATTCAGACGTGTCAAGCGCAAGGCGAATAAGTCTGCTGCACCAGGCGCCAGCGGCAGTTCTGCAGCAATGGTCGAGAACGAAGAGAAACGTACATTGGGGCTTACGATTGTCCGAGGCGCACATATCATTTCCCTCTCAGTCGAGTCTCCTCCCCCAGCAGACCCATCTGCAAGATTGGGAGCTAGTGCACCAGGAGGAATTTCGACTACACTTGCTGCTGGAGCTGGAATCGCGAGACCTGCTGGGCGAGGCGCACCAGTTGGATTGGCCGTATGTTAAAACTCTTGATATGGTTCTATTGGATATATGCTGACAGCTGCTAGGGCCCTGCTGCTGGTGTTGGCGGTCCTCCATCAGGCTTCCCAGGTGGCTTCCCTGGCGCACCTCCGTTTGGCAGAGGAGGTAAGAGATGCTTATTCTGTATTTGAGAAGTGCAAAACGCTAATTTAATACAGCACCACCACCAGGATTTGCAGGCGGGTTCCCACCGCCAGGTGGACCAGGNGGATTTGGACAAGGACCACCTCCAGGATTTCCTCCAGGAGGCTTTGCTCCTCCTCCAAGAAGATAGTGGAAAGTTGTTCATGAAGGGAGGCACTGGTTATGAGGAAATTGGGCAAAGGCGGAGAAAATATCTGCACAACAACGGCGTTGATGGGGAGTTTGGCTTTACATACCAAAACTGCAGATTTGTAGCATAGACAGCCACCACGAATCAAGTGAACTTTGATGTCTAATTCTACCTGGTATTTTGCAATTCGAATGACTGAAAGATCAATACACATTGTACAACCCCACGGAGACTCGAGGACATGCTTTTAGAGGGGTAACATATTCACACGTGACCCAGCCTTGATATGTTGGGACTCAGTGCAAGTTTATCCGCCGAAGCTCCCTCCGAAATATCAAGCATCTCACTTCCACCACTGTCACTCTCCACTCCTCCACAACTTTCCTCAAGATGGCGGCCTTTATCAAAGCAGTGAACGCGAAGATTCGCTCAAACCCCACTACCAATTACCTCTGTTCTACACGTACGTTCTCTTCAATTCCTCTCAGAAGTTGGCAAACAGTCATCCCGAGCTTGCGATTCGGCGTTGAGTTGAGTAAACAGACGCAGAGGCACTCACTCGCCTTCTGAGCGACTAACGAGATGAATATATGCTGGTACTGGCCTTTGCTAAATGGACTTGTCATTAGATTTCTGGGGTCCAGCTTCGAATTTCGGTATCCCAGTTGCCGCTGTGATGGATACGCAAAAGAGCCCTGAACTGTAAGCTCCTCCTGCAGCGCCTCAACCACCATTCCACTCCGGTTGCTACGGATATACTGGATGAACAAGTGAGCATATGCTAACATTACTCGCTCAGGATTTCTGGTCAAATGACTGGCGCCCTTACCATCTATTCCGCAACCTTCATGCGCTACGCACTCGCCGTCCAACCTAAGAACTACCTCCTCTTCCTCTGCCACTTCGTCAACGAGGGCGCACAGCTTACCCAGGGATACCGGTGGATGCAGTACCATAAGTGGGGAGGTAAAGAGGAGATGGCGAAGCAGCAGGCGGCGAGCGGGGTTAAGGCTGTTGTTGGGAAGGTAGAGGCTGAGGCGGGGAAGTTGGCGGAGAAGGCGAAGGATGTGGTGGGAAAGTAGAGATGTGACGTCGGTACTGATGGAGGGGGTCGTGAGGATCTCATGGGATGGAATGAACTGGGAGGGGAGGAGACGCATACGGATGGTGGTTTGCTGCTGAAATCAACATTCCCATAGCCTCCGGAAAGTGCGCTGAGATGCATGAGCTTGACTTTGAGATACATGCGGTGTACAGTATGGAAGTGCTGCGGATATGGCTCTAGAGATCGCAGCAAAACAATGACTTCTACAAGCCTTACTCATAATTTGATGTTGGTGTTTAGGCAAGGGTTCCGACATTACAGAATTCGTTTTATTTCTTTACAACGTCCCAATTCCTAGCCCTTCTCTAATTGATTTCTATGCCCCCATCTCCAATTCGGAAGCACTACGAGTCTCAGAGAGCTGTAGTCAGTTCTCATAAATGAGCGATAATGTTTACATGCGAGAACGAGCTCCTCGGTTAGAGGCCGCCCTTACAAGTCCAGTCTGCTCCAAACTTTCTGTTTGGTACTCAATGGGTTCAATTGTATCTCCTCTCAAGCAATGCTAGGGAGAAAAGGCAATATGCTTACATACCATTGACTGGTGACGGGTCTCACAGGGGACATCTCTTGTTTACAGACACAGAAAGAATTTTGGCTGTTTACGGCCGCCCTTGGGTCAACCGTTTCTCAGAACTCTTTAAGCAGACCAGTTGAGCAAGATCTATACGTGGTTTCATCAGGAGATGCCGTATGCAACAAGCACTGTGACCAGCCAACGAATGCTGGAAAATAATCATACTTCTCCTATCAGATCACAGAGCCTCAAACAATTAAGAGTCTCAGGCCTGGCCTTTCGACCAGGACCGATTGGACCTCCAGATCGACCTTCAACCTCACAAGTCCTCGTTCTCATAAGTATATGTCCGCCTCTAAGTCAAGTTTGTGTCGTTATCATCTGCATAGCAGGCTTACGACTGAGCAATTCGGGTTGGCATATCAGTTATCAACGCCGCACTCTACAGTTCTCGGTCTCGGATTTTTGGGCTTGTAGGGAAGCGAGGAGGAACACAGATCGTCGTGATCAGCTGCCATATGGTGGCATTTTATGCGTCTGACATGAGTGACATAAAGGCCGAAGCTAGGGCTTGAAGGATGGGAGCGTGTTCTGTCAGATGTGACACTGTGAGATCATAAATACTGCCGGATCTCAGTTGTCTGGAGACGTGTTAAAACAATGAAGTACAGAATAATTCTTAAAACATGATTATATCAAATGCCCAATTGAAAGCAATTGAAGCATTGCAGTCACAGTCAACAATCAAAAGAGAGACGGATAGAAGTGATAATTCATAGATATCAATCCATATATTTGAACCATATTAACAGCTAGTAGACGTCCAGCGAGTGTGACATACATTTCTTTCATTTGCACCTTCCCCCAAATTTCCATTCCAAAAAGCGATTGATATATCCCCATAACTCCATACACACAAAAATGGTTTGCTTGGGTCTGCCCAATAAAAAAGGTTGTCCCTCCAGGCTCTCAAGAAATGAATACATTTATCCTCACTCAACAGACAATTTCCCTTGTCTAGTTCCAGCCTCTTGGGGATCCAGGCGGGCTCTCGATCCTCCTGTCACTTGTGATCGCCTCTCCGACACTTCCGAATCTGCGGTGTTGTGGTTGTGCGAGCCCGGGGCTTGTCAATGGGCTCGCGTAAGCGCCAGGAATCGGTACAGCTGCATATTGTTGCTCGCCTGGTGCTGCGGCTACGTGCTCGATCACTCTCTCCTTCGGCTTTGGTGCTGCCTCAAAGCCGTTTTGAGGTGTCTTTGGAGTAGCGTTGTGGATCTTGATCGGTGGGGGTTGGAGAGCAAAGGGCTTTGCAGCAATGGTGTGCTCTGGCTTGGCTTCTACGAAGCGAGTTCCGGGTGCGACAAGGCCTTCCTCGGCGACGCTGGAGAAGTTGTAGGCGGATGGTGGGAAGCGGGGAGACTTCATGTGCTGGGAGAAGGATGGGGACATCGGTCCGAAGCCTGGGGTGTTAGGTGCGGATTGAGAGCGGAGTTGAGCGAGGTAGAGATCGGAGCGGGCGCGGTCACGGACATCCATGGACTTGCGTAGGCGTTGCTTGGAGTAGTATCTGTAAAAGACGACTGCGTAGAGGATAATGGTGATGCTCTCGAGGACAATCTCGATGATACAGCAGACAAGAGCCCAGTTCTGAGATAATCGTTAGTAGAGATCTTGGGGTAGTCCAAGTCAAAAACGTACGTTCAGTCTGCAAATAAGCTCGTAGTCAACTTCTTCCTGGAAGAGCTGCTTCCTCTTATTGTCAACACATGACCAACCCCAAATATCCTTGTTGTCGCTGTTGGATTTCGAGCCCTGGAGGATGCCGGCTGCGATTCCCCACATGACAACACTGAAGATGAAGAAAGCCACGGCGAAGAGAGTGTAGTAGACAGCGACCTTTTCTGCTCGCTTATGTCCGCCTCGAAAATAGTTCCAGAAAACAACCAAGCAGAGTGCCAGAGAAATGCATGCTACAACGAGGAGAACCAGCTGAGGCCATGTTTGGGTATTCTTTGCCCAAGGTGGGAGATTGTTTCGTGGTGCCAAATGCCTGGTAGCGTTGAATATCTGGAATGTGGTCGCGATCATAGCAAGAACGATAAGACTGCAGCTGAAGTTGACGCCTCGTAGCACAAATTTAGCCATCCTGACTCGGATCTTGATTTTCTACGAAAATGTTAGCGAAGCACGGACAACAAACAGTCGACACCAAACATACCAGATCCTTCGCTTGCTCCTTTTCTGTGACTTCTTCCTGCTTCTCCAACATCTGCTCTTCCCTGAATGTCGGGCTCAACGGATTATCGATCCTTCTCCCTGGTGTGCCGGGTACCTTCATAGCACTCTTCAATGGCGATCCGGGTGTGAGAGGGACCTCGACGGTCTGCCGCGATGGGTCATTTTGTGAGATGTAGCCGAAGCCAATATCTGATGGCTGTGATTGCGCCATGTAGGATTGTGTTTTGGTGGTTGGGGGATCTGCAAAAGGAGACCGGCTGTCTTCACTGGCCTCTATGGGAGAGTATACCGTCGTTGCTTCGGCAAACCGCGGTGTTCGAGGAACCTTAAGAGAAGCGTCTGAGGAGCTCGATGATGTTCGTTCTCGTGTTAATGGTTCAGGTCGTTTCTTTTCGTTTGGTACTGGGTCGGGTGTGAGTTGCTTGTATGGCCAACTTTGAGGCAAGGAGGACTGACTGGACATATTTGGATAGGAAGAAATCTATGAAAGAAAGAAAAGAAAAGAACTGTTGCAAGTCCGTACAAGAAGGGGAGGTCGAGTACCAGAGCGACGATGATATGCTGTGATGTGACAGGATACAGATGATGCTTTGAAAGACAAAGATTACAGATAGAGACCAGCTATCGAGGAAAGACAAGACGGGGTCTTCAACTCGTGGGCAGGTAAAGGGTTTTGTTCGAGGCGCGCGCGCCAACGAGTTCTAATTTGAGACAGACTTTGAGGCTACTACGCACCATCAGTAAGTGGGCGGGAGGGGGATGGGGAGCAGATATGGCAGCCGGCGGGATACAGACCAGGGAGAGCAGTATTGGCAGAATCAGATGTCGAGCGTCGTGGCTCTTGGCCCTGATAGGGTACCAGGGACGTTGTTGGCAGCACACGGGGAATTGAGTCGAAAATAGACGCCTAGTCGTGTTCTAGTGCTTGCATGTACGGTGCTGATCCGGTTTGGTTTGGGGTCGAGGAGGTCTCTGAGTTCTGGGGGAGAGCGGCTTTCAACTTTGGTATATCAACGAGGCTGAGGGGCGAATCCTCTAGCACGAACACAACAAAGGAAGATATATATCAGCTGGATGTGCTGCGCAAAGAAACAGTGATATCAGAGCCAAAAATCACACAAAGAACACAATCTTCGTGTTTTCTGAGAAAGTCAGACCTAGACTCAGACTCGAGGGCGGACAATGGGGGAAGAACAAGCCCATTGTGCTTTTGGCGCCCTCGAGTCTTCTGGGTGGTCGTCGGCGGGGGAGGACGATGGCCATGTTCCAATAGAGCCGGTCAGCTTCGCGCCTGCGTTCTGCACTGCACTGTGCATAGAGAGCATCCTGCGAGCCCCATTGGCCGGCTGATGAGGACCCTGGTGTGGTTTTGAGAGCGTTGGAGGGGAACCTGGCGCGCTGGTTGGGCGGCACGAGGAGAGAGAAGGTTGGAAAGAGAGGGGCGGACTGGGCGGTCGAGGACAGAGTGGGTTTAGTGGAGGGAAATAATGGAATAATCTGCGCGGGACCTTGTGCTTAGCTGCCCGCAGGTCGGTGTCCCCTGTTTACCCGCTGTGATAGGGCGTGGTTCGCGAAATGTTCACCCAGAGCTGCCTCGCTTAGGAGCAGCCGACGAATGATTTGCATCGTAGATCCAGCCACCCCGGACGTGCGCATTTACTTGCAGGGGCTCGGCGGTAAAGAAACACACGAGGCCATTCACGACTTCGTGTGGTCTGGGCAAGTGAGGACAAGTCCAACTGCTCGAAACGACTACAATGGGAAATCCCCAACAGTGTGGTCGCGGCCCTGACGGAAAGAATGTCAAAGCAGTGATCCGGGCTGCATATCGGGCCTACAATTTGCTTTGCGATTCATTTCATCTCACTTTGCGGTGGCAAGTGATAATCTGGATGATTTGTGCCCGAAATGGTACCAGTTCTTACTCAGACGCTGCAGCCAAAGGATATGCCTTGAATAAGTTGGATGCATGCCTTAGCGCTGATGCTCGAGGTTTTCTCCCGGGGTGGCGGGTGAATGCTGAGCTGTCAAGCCAGAACCCGGAGAAGCGAGTCCTATCAGAGCGTTGCCGGCCGCACCACTCTATTTAAAGAAAGTTTGTTTCCATTGGAAGAACAAAAGAGAACATCTGGAAGAACTCCCAAGAGTGGTGGACTATTTCCGGCTTGGGTGCTTGGACCGATGCGTGCGTGCGTGCGTGTTATGGCGAGGATACCCATTGGTACCGTACGTTCTCCTTGTCAGATCTACAGTCAACGGGAGGCCGTGATATCCCGGGAAATAGCTTCCTCAAATCGATGACTGAGCTTTGACAAAGTTCAGAAATCTGCTGATGCCATCTTTTGCAGACATGTGCTTCATATCGTGCCTTGCAGGAAGCAAGTCTATTGATGTATTGATGACCAAATACAGCGGCTCGGAAAAGGACCATAGAGCCACTCCAGGTCCCAGAACCCTAAAAACGACTAGATCTTACATCAAGGATGTATCTCGTCTAGTACCTGTGTCTGGGGTAAAATAACCAAGCCGCTTGGGAATTGGATGGCCGAAAAGTTGTCGCTCAATTACCGCCGCACCAGGTACAATGAGTGATTCCATTCTTTGAACAGAACACACGCCACTGCCGTCCAAATGTGACGAGTATCGGAATAGACCAAAAGTTTTCTCGGAAGTTGGATGACAAGCATGAAGCCTTGTTAGAAATTGGTTCAGCTCGAAACATGAACCCTTCTGCTAAGCGAGCTGGTAAATAGATCTCAGGAGCATGATGGGAACCTCGCCCATTTTAGCTAATTTGTAGGGTCTTCTTGAAATAACACAGTATTTTAGTGGTCGATCATTGGCTAATATGTCAATAATAGCTTCTTGTACCATGCTCCTAACTATTGCGGTCTGTTTGTTAGACATATTCGGGGTCCCTGTATTAGCGTGGTATGATCCATGAGAAGAAAGCATCAATTATGGTTCGTTACCGCTGTCATTTCCTTCGTCCACTTTCCTGGTTTCCTGATGTCAATCAGCTGTCGTAGCCAGGAGCCCAACGCAGATCATGTGGTAGAACTGTCTCTACCTAAATATGGGCGCTTCGATGTGGCCACTTGACAGCACTCAGAGCACCACCAATGTTTGAGGACGACGACACTTGGGATCATGGTCATTGAGCAGCCAAAGTTTTGTGGTGCAAATATCGAATCTTGCTGTTAGCACGTCTTCAGAATACATGTGGCCTGGGATCGGACACTTCGAGCCTCTTCAGGGCCTATCGCTTGGGAGAGATGAAAGATATTCCATGCATGAGGACACTACACAATGGCAAAGAAACTCATGCAAATTAAGTGTTTCAAAGCCTCGAGTTTCCACTTTGTGTCATGGCAGTTCCTAAGTAACATGAATTTGGTCGGAAGGAAACCGCACTGCGGCTTGCAGAGCGAATGATCATTGACTGTTTGGATAGCACGTCCGGAAGCTCGCGCGAGAAGAACAGCATACCAAACTGTGAGATGTGCTGCTGGTGTGTCAAAACTTCTCGCAATTCTTCCTGTCCTATCCTTTCTCACGGAAATCTACTTGGGGTATCTATTCTGGTCTCCCCATTTTGCCCAACAACTGCGTATAACTTTCAGGACCTCTTTTAATGGTGGAACAAACGAATGCTCTGCTCAACGAAAGTGATGCCCAACTTTTCGGCAGTATCAAAGACAGGCAAGTCGTTTTGACTTCCAGTTGGAGCAGCGATGTACTTGGCTCCTGATCGTGCTGCTCTGTAGACATTGTCGATAAAGGGGAACTGTCGCCGTTAGCATGAACTTTCATGAGAGAACTCGGGAAACATACGAATGCATCACTGGATACCGCGACCTCGCCGAGCTTTCCAAGCCACTCCAAACGCTCTTGCTCTGTGAAGGCAGCTGGAACTTCCTCGAAAAAGGCTTCATAGCCCTCTCTCTCGGCGCCCTCCTTGGGAAGTTGACCGCTGACAAGCAAGTCAATAGCGTTGCTCTTGTCTGCTCGCTTAGTACCCTTCTTCCACTTGATACCGAGCACACGGGGGCTGAATCTCAACCACCAGTTATCAGCCTTGTCACCTGCCAAGCGCGTGCAGTGGATTCGCGACTGCTGCCCAGCTCCGAGACCAATGATCTGGCCATTAAGGGCGTAGCAAACTGAGTTACTTTGGGTGTACTTGAGTGCAATTGTAGCAACTGTCAAGTCCCGAAGAGCAGAGTCTGGTAGAGGTGCTGATTCCTTTGGTGTGATGATGGAAGTGAATGATTTGGGGGACACCTGGATGTCATTTCGATGTTGAGTCAAAGTGACGCCATAAACAGTTCTTGATTCTTGTGGAGAAGGGTTGTACTCTGGGTCCATCTGGAGAACCAGATACTTACCGCCCTTCTTCTTTTTCAAGATCTCGAGAGCGGCATCCTCATATCCGGCAGCAATGACACCATCGGATACCTCTCTTGATATGATCTTAGCAGTGGGAACATCGACCACATCACTCAGGGCGATCATGTCTCCGAAGCTGCTCATGCGATCAGCACCACGGGCACGAGCATAGGCCTGGGCGAGTGGTGAGTTTTCAAGTCCCTCGATATCGTCAACCATGTAGACTTTTCTTTCATCAGCAGTAAGAGGGACACCGATGGCAGCTCCTGCAGGCGAAACATGCTTAAAGCTTGCAGCAGCAGGGTGACCAAGGGCAGCCTTCAACTCCTTGACCAATGGCCAAGCGTTAAGAGCATCAAGGAGATTGATGTATCCAGGAGATCCACACAGGACCTTGAATGGGAGGGATCCTAGCTTCATGAAGGCTGCAGCTGGCTTCTGATGGGGGTTCGCACCGTATCGAAGAGCCATTTGCTGAACTCCCTCTCCAGCATACTGCTTGCGGAAGAAATCCGAGATGGATGCATCATAGTCTGCGGTGTGCTCGAAAGCCTTGAGGGCATAGAGGTTTCTGCTGCGCTCACTGACCTCTCCATTCTCGATTTCCTGCAGGAACTCCGGGTAATCAGATGGGTCGCTCAAGATGGTAACTCTGCCGTGGTTCTTAGCAGCAGCTCGGATCAAGGTAACGCCTCCAACATCGATCTCTTCCACGGCTTCTTGGATTGTGACATTGATCTTTGCAATTGTGTCCTTGAAGGGGTAGAGGTTGCAGATGACGTAGTCCACCTTATTGATATTCTGCTCGGCCAAATCCTTCTCGTCAGAAGCAAGGTCGCGTGCGAGGATACCGGCGTGAACGGCAGGGTGAAGGGTCTTGACTCGACCTGCGAGCATTTCTGGGGCATGGGTAATGGCAGAGACATCTCTGGATGTGGTATCAGTAAAGCCTCGCAGAGGTCTTGGTGGGGTAAATCTACATACTCAACAGCGAAGCCTGACTCTCTGATCATCTTAGCAGTTCCTCCAGAAGCCAGGAGACGAACATCGTGCTTGATCAGGCCTTTCGCAAGGTCCAACAATCCTGTCTTGTCATAGACAGAGATAATTGCTGCAATTTTGTCAATCACGGAAACTTTTTCTGTCTCTCCCGCTTCCTAATACATACCTGTTTTTTGACCGGCAGACATTTTGTTCTTCGGTTCTATCCAGATACAATCAGTAAAGGTCTGCGAGCGATATTGCGAAACGTAACTCACGAGGTTTTCAAGATGTTGTGATCACGAAAATAAAATGCCCGACGAAAAGCAATCCGGTAGAGGGGTTACTTATGATCGCGGGGCAAAGACGCTAACGATGATTGGGTGTGGGTGGCTGGGTGGTAGCGTTGTCGCTTATCGAGAAGGTCCTAGCTTGAAAAATTCAATATATATTTGTCGGATCTGTTTCTTGTTCCCTTTCCTTCTTCAACAACTCCGAAAGGAGTTCAACGCATTATACACAACTGCTTCAAAAAGCACTGGCTGTGAGAGACCCGTCACCCATGTGGTGATGTGAGGTTTCCATGACCTAAGTTGGCCGTCAGCAGATTGGAGAAAGAATTGGAGAATCTTGGGTGCGATCCCGTCTTATCAATGGACTTGGTTGCAGTGATTAGCCGCACATCACCTCAGCCTTCCGTCAAATGTTAGGTGCAAGTGGCAGTAATGAGGACTTAGTTTTACATTCAGTGTGCTACCGCGTGGGATCTACGCCGTACGGACTTTGCGTCCCTGGACAGCTTGGACCCGGGTTGTTCCCTTGAAAAACAGTACCAGTCAAGGGTCTCATCTGACGGGAGGGCTGTTTTGGACCGAACCCAACTAGTATTCATTTATTATTATTGCTATGCTGTGATGCACTTGAATGTTCGCTGCGTGCCATGATGCTAGCACCAGCTGATTGATCGGACTACGGAGGACTGGTTTTCTTCGATCAATTCCCGACCTTTGCTTGCTGCTTCATGCGCCCTTGATTTAATTCTACTGCTTCTCGGTCACCGGTCACTTCTACTTCGTGCTCGTCCTCAATGTTGTATTTCTGTGACCCATGATGACCGACCTACAGCACTCGATTGTGCCTCCGAACCACTCCCGCCTGTGCTCCTGAACATCAAATACGACTTCCACTATGAACAACGGCTTCGATATAGTTGTATCAGGATCAAACGTCAAATGATGTATCGATGAACACCACACCTTCCTCCCCCCATCAGACGAACGAGACCCTCTGATGGCTTACACCATGTGAAAAGTTGGAATCTACATTCCTACTTTCCGTTCTGATCCAGCCTTTCAAGAAGCTTGAAACGTACGACGAATGTACCAAAAGCTATGTAGTAAGTGAGTACGCCGTTACACACGTTGCAAACAGGAAGATCGCGAAAACATGCATCTCATCGCCTTGTAAGGCGTTTTGCTCAGTTGATCACACCGAGTCGAGCGGAATCGAACAAATCATTCCCTTCCCAGCTTTCTTGATACCTTGTGATGTTGTTAATTGAATCCTTGGGAAGTCCTCCACCTTGAGATACATCATCTATCCGAATATCAGAGTGGCCTTCGAGATCGCTTCGTTTGCTTTGACATCATCAAGCCCTGGTAATGTAGAAGAGGAGCGAGTCTGTCAACGACAGATTCACGCAGTCAAAGAGGCAGTACACATTATATGAGAGCACGATGCCGAGACAAGGACTAGAATGTATCTCAGGACCTCTGGTTCCCAGCCTATGGAAGATATCCACTGTTTTCAAAGCCACTTTTCATCATCGCCTGTGGCTGAAGTCGTAAGAGACCGGAATCAGTCGCAATGAATTCTCCATTCGTTCGAGGTTCCAAGCGGCGATCGTGGTTGTGGTGGGGACGGAATATAAATAGAGTTGAACGCGTGTATCATCGAAATCGGGATCGACCATTCTGGACCCTTTCATCACACCTGTTGACCGAATCGTCCAAATCAATTCAAGGGAAAGAAAATAGTAGAATCAGAAATAGATTTCTAGACCTGAGTGCGAAGATTGCACTCATTTCTTAGAATTGGCATCCTTCACATGTTGGCAGCACTGCAAGTAAGTCGTCGCGTCGGCTCCTCCTTCATTTGGCTTCAATATCAATGATCGCCTCAAGTCGCTTCGGAGCAATTTTGATAACGCAGCTTACGCAGGTGCGTGCCAGCAATTGCCATGGAATGCCACCAATCAATGCAGCTGTTAAAAGATGGGGAACAGGGAAGATGTTCAAGATTGCGCCGCAATCTTTTGTATGGCCGGGGTCTAGACGCAGGTACCAGGAACCGTTTCAAAAAGGACATCCCGTTGTGGAAGCTTAAACAGGTATGGAAATCGAAAAGATGAGCTTGCAACCCATAGCAAGTAGAATAGGAGTGTGGTTTGTACGAACAATGTATCGTGGATCTCAATGGTGGGCTTATCACTGACAATACTAAGGTACAGTAAAAACCGACTTGATGGAAATCAGCTTCATGTCTGGAGCTTGGCTAACTGTTCTGGACCATGAAACTTGGGACGGATTTGTATCGATTGAATGGCAGTACAGGGTTCTTGATAGCAGAGCTGTGGCGTAACTTCCGTGGGGTGTCAGGGATGGGGTATCTTCGAAGAGATTGTGTCTAGGAGAGACGTCAAGTATCCAGGGCGGGTGCATATGAAGGACGCTGTTCATCTCCGCCTGTGGATAACAAGATCATAGGCTGCTCAGGGGGTGTATTCACTTCAGAACCGCTGGCAGATGTTGTCATAGCCGATTTGACGCGAGTACATATATGGAGCTCGCCTCATGCTTTGTCAAACTTTCCTTCCTCATCCACGATCACCCACACTCGTTTTACCTACTTAATCTTCGATCTTTCAGCTTCAACCACTACAATCACTCTTCCCAACACTTCCAATCACCTCTTCCAGCAAACACAGAAACAGCAACCCAACAATCAAAATGCAGTTCAACTTCGTCGCCGTTGCCATGGCTATGGCCTCCGTTGCTCTCGCCGCCGAGTATGTAGACAACCCAGCAAGAAGGTCCCTTGCTAACACGTAGTAGGACCGTCACCGTCACTGAGTGTGCCTGTTCCTCAACCGCGGCCCTCTCTACCTACGCTGGAGTTGCGTCGTCCACTGCTGCACCAGTTGCATCCACCGGTGTTGTAAGTCGTACCCAATCTTCGAGGCTTGCCAGAGGATATTATACTGACGAAGAGGAAAGGTCACTGCCCCAACTGCTACCGGCAGCCCCATCTCCTACGCCACTGGCGCAGCTTCTCTTAACGGAGTCTCTGCCATGGGCATGATCGTTGCCGGAGGTGTTGCCCTCGTATGTTGGACCTTGCCTCAACCATCTGACCAGCACTAATAACCACACAGTTCTTGTAAACATCTCGTCCTCAACTTTGAGCTTCGATGGCGTCACAATGGCGTTCCGCACTTTAATTCAAATGATGACCATTCGATTCTTTGATGGTTAAGAGATACCCCGCGGCACCCTGCTGAGCATGGAGTATTGAGGAAGCATAGGTGTTGTGGAGGTGTATGATGGGCTTTGACATCTGCATTCTCTTGTACATACGAGTTCACTGCAGAATCAAAGACGATAGACGAACTGCAAATGTATGAATGTGACTTGAAACAATGAATATTGTGACATGAGAGGCTCTGGGGCATAGTAGCAAAAATTGGTGAAGAGCGAACGAAGTGTGAACCTATCGAATCAAGCATTAAGATGATCGGATGCACAAATTACTTCGCAGGTAACAATAGTAACAGAACGAGAGTCATAATCCAACGCCGCAGAGACTCTAAGAAGGCACCCATAAGAAGGCCTGTATTTTGAACTCACACATATCTCGACAAGCTGTGCCTTGAAAGCCGTCTATTTGCCCGCGAAGTTTAACATTGCGACCCAACGCTGTGTGGCATCTGAGAGGCCACCTTAGCAACAGCACCTCGATCATCGGATGTTCTTGGTGAATGGTTGTTCGGAGTGTGGGATTCAAGGTGTTAATTGGTGAGTCAGGATCGCGTCGCTTGTTGCCGCCTGAACTTCGCGCCAAGGTCAGGTCCTCTGGTTGATTTAACCCCTCCATCCTCAAGCGCAAATCACAACCAAGAATACCACGCGATTCACCATTATTCAAGATGTCGAAAACAGTCCAGATTGCTTCGCCGAAGCAGTTCAGCGACCTCCTGCAATCCTCACAGATTGTAGTAACAGACTGTGAGTTTCCCGCCACCCCTCTGACAAATGCGCTTCACCGTTTCTGCAAAGCACAACAAGACTCCAGAGGTTGTACTGACCTCAACAAGTCTACGCAGATTGGTGCGGACCATGCAAAACGATTGCCCCTCTCTACGAGCAACTCTCTGCTTCGCTGTCACGCCCGAATCACATTACATTCGTCAAGGTCAATGTTGATACTCAGAAGGAGATAGCTTCGAAATATGCCGTAACTGCGTAAGTCTATGGCAGATGGCAGAGTTTAGCTCTGGATACAAACAGGGCGCTGCTAACAAGCTCTACAGCATGCCCACATTCATGATCTTCAAGTCTGGTCAAGTAGTGGAGAAGGTCAAGGGCGCAGATCCCCGAAAGTTGCAAGATGTTGTCAAGAAGCTTGCCGCGGAAGCTGAAGGAGGTCCAAGTTCATCTGGGTTTGGAGGAGCAACTGGAAGCGGTAGCAGCTGGCGCGTGGGAGATCTTCCAAGGGGCTACAATGATGTGACGGATCAGGTGGATATCAAGGGCTTGGAACTTCTGAATGCAGACAGCGATTTTGGCACAGTCAGGACTCTGGTGGACAGTGGCAAGCCAACAGGCTTACAGAAGGGCAAAGCTTCAGGTACAGCTAGCAAGGACTGGGTTGAGAGTGACACGGATGAGCAGCTTATGCTATTCATGCCATTCCAATGTACTTTGAAAGTGCACACACTTCAGGTAAGGCTCTGCGACACCGTTACTAAAGATAGCACTAACATTTTACAGATTACCTCCCTTCCACCCACCGCAGATGACGACGACGAAGTACCCATGAGACCAAAGACGATACAAATCTACTCGAACCGGGCACATATTCTAGGCTTTGACGAGGCAGAAGATATTCCAGCAACACAAAGCATCACTCTTGAGGCTAAGGACTGGGACGAGACTGGCACCGCAACACTTTCTCTCCGCTTCGTCAAGTTCCAGAACATTTCAAGTCTGGTTCTCTTCATCGTGGATGGAGACGGAGATGGTGATAGGGTTCGTTTGGACAGAATCAGGATTATCGGAGAGACCGGGGAGAAGCGCGAGCTTGGGAAGTTGGAAAAGTTTGGTGACGAGCACGGAGAGTAATGACCTTGAACGACATAGCATGCATGATATACGGTTGAAGGCGTTGGCAGACATGCGTTGCGTTTCGGCACTGGAAAATCAAGAATTGTATTTTTTCGCAGACGCGGGTCTGGATGGCTTTTGTCAAAATCGCATGGATACCAAACTCAAACGCACTGTCTTATTCTCGGGATAGCTGCACGTGTGTGTAAAGAATACTTTCCCCCAAAGCCTATGCAATTCAATGTGCCATGCATGTGTGTCCTTCCTGTCCACCATCCCATAACCCACCCACCTTCATATCTCCCATGCCTCCAGTCCCCAAGGTATAGTATGTTCAAACTCCGATCCAGCACCAAGCCCGGCAACCTATGAGCCCGTTAAGACAAATCGATAGGCGCGAACTCGACTCGGCGCGGCGGATGGAGGAATCGATTGCAATTGGTTTTCTCTGTGTTTCGACTGACGCTCGAATAAGTTTGACTACACACCATGGACCAGAACCATCGAAGACCCGAAGGTCCAGAGGTTTGGGGATGTTTGAGCAACTGGGGAAAGGTCAAAACGCCGCACGACTTTCAAAAGAAGTCGACAGAGCCATCCAGCATTTATACAAAAAAAAACTGGCTTCGCTTAGTTTGGAGGCTATCACCATTTCGGCTTAGCGGACATAGTGAACTTTCCAACAACAACTCCAGATGTCACTCTCTTGCGATTAACAGCTGGATTTGTTAGAGCCTTCCTTGTAAGTAGTGTTATCTCATCACTATTTCTTCTCAAGTTGAAGTGTCTTGGCTGAAAGTTACCAATCTTAGACTTGACAGTTCTGGATATTCCACAGGCATTGCTGCTCTTCCGTAAGTCAACCTACGATCATCAATGGTCGGTTGCTTTAGTAGTTCTGTTTCGTTTAGTAGACATTTTACTTTTCTGACGCTGTTCAAATACTGTATCCGAGCAGAACCTTAGAACTGTTGGGATCAATTGGAAACATCTGCCAGACTCCGCCAAAATCCCTCTTGATAGCCGAGATTGTTTACTGTCTCTCTCTCTGGGATCGGGGCCCGACGGTGTTTGCGTAGCCATAAGTTACCATTACACATCAGCACTTTCAGACAATCTAGATATCAACTCAAAATCATTCATGATCTTTCAGTTGTGATATCGTTTAGGTTCATACTCCGTATGTTCATCGATGGCTGTGTTTTCGTCTCAATTTCCTTCTGCTCGGACGAAGCTGAGGGCAACAGTAGATCCAAGCTTTAATTCGAAACCCAGGAAACTGGATCCGGACGATCAATGCTTTTGAGTCCCGAAATAGAGGGCTGTGCCTTAACGTTTTAATTTCGGAAATCTGTTCTTGTACGATCCGATGTTGTAGTTCGAACTTTGCATGGTGTGGAAAAACCTGGAGCTGCGTTGCTAGTAAAATCATCACACAACATAGTTTACTACCCAAAGACTGAAGCTATTCTAATGACAAGCGGAGACATAAAACTTGGATTCTCGATGTTCGTGGGGCTTAACACTGCTTCGGTGGTGTCTGGCAGTGCATCAATGTCGTTTTCGCGTTTCTTATGATACCAAGGCAGAAGCGAACCATCCTGCAGTCTCCCTTCCACCTACGACTCGGGGGATAATTAGTAGATTACCCGGGTCGGAGGCTGACCACGCTGTAGAATATTAGTTTTAGTAAAATTACGTTTCTGACACCGAATCTATACTATTATCTGGCCTGGTTCATGTATCCTGGACTTCTGTCTGTAGTCTTCACAGAAGCAAGAAACGCATGTGTATTTATTTCTCGAAGTAGGCCACGTACGAGATTATAAAGTGTTAACAGGGCTTCCCAAAGCGGCCATAATTTTTGCTCCGTAGTCTCGAAATGGGACCATGGTACAGCATATCAAGATAACTTCGAACACATACGAGTATGCTGTGAATGTTCACGGACTCATCTCCGCTCCTCAGGGTTCATCATCCAGGAGTATGTGAAAGACCCAAAGGCTTCGACGGTGGATGCCGAACTCCAGAAAAGCCGTCAAAAGTCCCTTACAGAGCAGATGGTTTCTTTCGCACCGTCACAAGACTTTTTGTGGACGTGCAAATATCTCTTTCGAAGTATGGAATCATGACGTTCAAAGGCTTGGTGCCCCGTTGGTGAACAGCTGCCGCCCCTCGCCCCTGCTGCGGGAGTACCTGCATTTACAACAGGGGTGATCCTCAGCTAAATTAGCCATGCCATGATGTTTTCAAAACCCCAGTGAAAAGAACATAAGATCTACGATGTAATGCCGGGAAAGATCGTGGAGGTTTTCTTTTGATGAGGTGGATTCAACCGACCATAAATGTCTGAAAACGCTCTGAAGCTTTTGAAACCCATACGGAAGGACATGCCCGAACTGTTCTCCCTGTCAAACAATCAGATGGTGGCGTTCTTGGGGTAGCAAGCCACTAGCCTCCATGGGCATCTTCCGGTGTGATGCAAGAGAAGAACGGTGAAGCGATGTGATAGAGCTGGGATGGCAGCATGACGCCTAAGAAAGGAAAGGAAAGGAAAGGAGATGCAGGATCTCCTCTGGACCGATAAGAAGCTGTGGGAGAAACAGCTCTCCTGGATCAGCTGGATCAGGAACAGGCACTTTCCAGGCTGGTTCAGTAGGTAAGAAAACGACAGACACCGCACCCAATGCCATCAAAACTGAGCTTCAAGATAACGGTGAAGCTCAAGAGGCTTGTTTTGGCATCATCGCAACAAAGAAGAGGTTTCGGCCCGCCATTCTTGTCTCTGGTCTGATGATACCATCCATCCATTCATCCAGTCGCATTGTGAGCCGTCTCCACTCTCCACTGTCAACACAGCCCGATGTACTGTCTACTCTCCGATGCCAGCCAGTGAACGAGGAGAAGCCGCTCAGCGTTCACTGCGGGCTGCAGGGGCTTTTGGAGGATGTGCAGCGAGGACCAGCCCAGCAGTGAGCACAGCGTGACAGCAGCCTTTCAAATATACTTCAACTACTGCAGCTTCCCCTCAACCTTTCTTTCTGCTTCCGTTTCGAACTGAATCTCCTTCGTTACGTCCGTCCCTACGCTTCTTCTGCTTAGTGCTTGTTCCCGAACAGCCGCTCCTTAGACCACTCATCACTGCCACCATTTCTACGCTCCCTAGGTAGATACCTAGGTAATTTACCTAGTTTACGTTTCCCGCGTCGTTCTGCTCCTTCATAATTAATTACTGCTGTCTTTCTCAGTCACGAATAACGAAGCCATCTGTTTGCAAATACAATAATCCCCAGACGACCAAGAGAGCATTGGTAAGCAAGCGGTGTCCAGAAGCTGTTCAGCTCGTCACTCGATCACTTATCGGAGAGAAATTGCCAATCTGGTGCTCTGCATCATTCGCTAGCCCCTGGTCAACCGCCCAACGACCACCTGCAAACACAAACAACTCCACCCGCGTTTCCCAATGTCAACACGACGCTCTCTAGCAAGACCGCGACCCTCGATACTCAACGGCATAAATTCCACGTCGACACCAAATCTTGGCGCAGTCTATACTTCGCAAAAACAGTCCCCTTCAGGCGCGTCTCTAGGCCCGAGTGCCAGGCCGCACGCGCTTCTGCGAAAGCAATCCCTGAACGCCCTCACTTCTTCCGCCCTGTCAAGCATTCCGGATGAAAGTTTAGGATACGGCTTGAGCACGGTGTTGGATGACGACTCTGTACCCGTCAGAATGCCGCCATTTACACCCTCCCGTGCGGCAGGCGGAGAGGATCTCGAGGTAGGAGACCTGGTTGATGTTCCGGGGAGCATGTACGGTACCGTGAAGTTCGTCGGGACGGTACAAGGGAAGAAAGGAACATTTGCAGGGGTGGAGCTGAGTGAAGAGTTTGCGACTCGGGGGAAGAATAATGGCGATGTTGACGGGTAAGACATACAAACGCTGAGAGTACGACATGGGGTATTGACCTTTAACTTAGGATATCGTACTTTAACACCTCGATTCCAGGAGCCGGTATTTTTCTGCCGATCAACAGAGCGATCAGACGAGGCTCTCCTTCGTCCCAAGAAGGTTCATTTCCACTCACACCCACCACACCTTCAATAGGCGGGAACTTCAAGATCGCTGGTCAGGGGGGTTCAAGAGCTTACACACCACCGACTCCGTCTGTTCCAAAGTTCAGTCAGTCAGTCGGACCAGGAAGAGCTCCAAGTCCTCAATTTAAGAAGTCGCGCCCATCTCTACCTCGACCAGAATCACCTCTACGGAAGCCACAATTAAGCTCCAGACCTTCTATTGGAACCCCATCGTCGAAAACACCTGCGCGATATGGAAGCCCTGCTCCAGGAAAGTTTGGACAGAGCGTCCGGGGCACACAAGATTCTAGGGACCCAAGCAAGAAACCAGGGTATGCGCCCAAGAATGGACTGAAGGCCAGTGTTGGACCACGCAGTGCTTCTGCTCTGGGTCAGGTTCCCATGAACTATAGCGACGATGAGCTTACTCCTGTTGGAGTTGCTCGAACGACTACGAATGGAAGCCTCGGTTCGGTCTCCTCATTTAACACGAAAATGCGGCCTGTTTCGCGGTCTGCCTCCAGGGCGAATAATGACGACGAGCTCGAAAGGTTACGAGGACAATTGGAAGAGCGGGATAAACAGCTGAAAGAGCAGGCATCCAGTTTGGCCGAGATGGAAAGCAGTTTGGTTGAAGTCCAGGCATTAATGAACTCGCCAGAAGTTGGGAGTCGGCAGAATAGAGGGAGCATGGAGGACAAAGACTCAACACAACTGCGAGCTATATTACGCGAAAAGAACGAGAAGATCGCCATGTTGACTGCAGAATTTGACGCACATCGAGCCGATTTTAGAAGTACGATTGATACATTAGAATTGGCCAGCACCGAGACTGAACGTGTCTATGAGAAGAGGGTAGAAGATCTGCTGCAAGAGGTTAGAGAACTAGCCGAACGAGGTGAAGATGTCGACAGCGTCGCAAGACAATTGAAGCAATTAGAAGAGCTTGTGCAAGAGCTCGAAGAAGGACTGGAGGATGCTAGACGTGGTGAAGCCGAGGCTCGAGGAGAAGTTGAGTTCTTGCGAGGCGAAGTGGAGCGGACTAGATCAGAACTACGACGTGAACGAGAGAAGGCAGCCGCTGCCATGAACGCGGGTACGAATGGGGAATCGGGATCTTTATCGAAGGAGCTGGAGCAGCGTGACGATGAGATTCGGGGCTTGAAAGCTATCATACACTCATTGAGTCGGGACGCCGTCCCTGATATGGGTAGCCCGAATGGGGACGTTCAGAAAACGCCTACCAATCGACACGATGCGTCACGTCGGAAGCCCAGCAATGGCGGAGTAGATTCCATCGATGATCGCCTCGCTCGCGAGAAGTTGGAGAGAGAAGTAGCAGAACTACGAGCTACTGTCGAGTCGAAAGTTAATAGAGAGGATGAGCTCGAGCGCGAGGTAGAGCGCCTGAGGCGAGGAAGTGCCAGCAACGGCACCAACCAAAGGGCGAGCGCTATGAGTACAGGGACTGTGACCCAGGAACGCTCGTCCATTCGGGATTCCAAAGGAACCGTCGTCAGCTGGCGAGATCGAGATACGCGAGCATCGCCCGAGAACCATCGCAGAGGAAACACTCTCGAGACCATGCCAGAGAGTGATACCTACTCCTCTGCTAATGAGAGTTTCTGTGAACTCTGCGAGACTTCCGGTCACGATATCCTGACATGCACCAACATGTTCAGTCCCAACAGTGGAGCACCCCGAGAAGGCAGCCACCTCCGAACCGGCAAGGATGTAGTCAAGGCAGGCTTGTCACCAAAGCCTTCCCAAGATGAATACAAGCCGGCCCCTCTGTCGCCTATGAAGAACAAGCCCTCGCTTTCCTCTCTCCATCAAGCGAGCCCGCCCGTCAGGATCATCCCTAATCCCATGGAATCGGGCCCCGTAGCAGGAAAGGAGAGCGGAGTTGTCAACATGGATAAATGGTGCGGCGTTTGCGAGCGCGAAGGACACGATAGCATCGATTGTCCATTCGAAGATGCTTTCTAGGCGGAAACACCTCACCTCGCAAAATTCAGACCAGAACCACACGCCACCTCAGGCACACAGCATACAACCACCTTTCCTAAGATCATATACACCTTCGTACATTCATTCGTACACTTCAACTTTCGTTTTCCAAAACACCATTGGGGAGGAGCATTGCGCGGATGTCGGATTTTGTCCTCTTTTACTTTCGAGTACAGCGATGATACCATTCTCTTTTATAGGGGTTCTTTGTGTTTGTTTATCCTTTTACACCATTGAACGAAGTGGAATGGGAATCGGTGGATGATTGACTCACTCACGCATTCACGCACTCACTCAATCCACTCTGGCCCGGCTGGGAGGGCTCTATGACAATTACATGCTTGGATCGGTATTGGATTGGCTGGGTCATGAATAATGGGGATGTAATAATAATTAATGAATGGGAGCTTGGGTGATGAACAATTGCATCTCTGTCTCTTTGCGTGCGCCTTTTGCTAGCTTCACTGGGATCGTATCGCACCGATCACCCGTCTCGGAATTGAATGAAGTGTTTTGACCCTACCGGAGGAGGAAAGAGTAGTAAAGGAATTGGTATCCTCATAGTGCATTTATTCTCCTGCCTTCTGGTACAGCATGTGTTTATTGCGTATACCGAAGTCAGAGCCAGTATCCTAGCGTAGAGCGTAGAGCAACTTCCCATTCAGCACACCAATCCAACCTTGCTCTAGAATTTCTTGAGCTCAGAACTACAAGCATCACCAGGAAGAGAGCTCAGAGAATCTAGGGTCGCACAGATTCAAGGTCTATCTGCGGTACCGCGACACTTTCGGGCTCGGTTAGCCTCTGTTGACATCCCTCAAATAGACCATCGCGGTAGCCTACACCCACCCTTCGGACAAGCTTGATGGCGGTTGAAACACCTGCCGGCTCGGGTCCTACACGTTGTTGGAGTCTTGATGGATCTTGCGATGACTGGATTGTCAAGCTTCTCATCAGTCTCAGCATCATCCCATGAGCTTTCAGAGAACCTGGGCGTTGTCTCTAATGGTGTCGCGACCGTGGTGGGGGATAGCATGCCCATTTTGCCGGCCCTGGTATAAAAATCCGAAGATCATTTTGATTGCGTAGTTGTGGGAGTTGAAACTATCCTTAGCTGGCTTTTGTTGGCCTCTGGAGAAGGTGGTCTAACAAGAATGTGTAGAGTGCTGTCCTTTGAATCGCTTGTAGGCTCCTTAAGCCGAGAACTATCTATTTCTGACATTTGAAACTCGTCGGTGCGGTGTTTGATAGATGTATCTGTTGTGCCAGGGCAGTCATCTATCGGGTTGAGCCTGTCGAGCACAGATAGGTAATCGAGGTACTGCTTATGACTATCACTTGGCCCTTCTAAGTAACCACTATCTCTTCGCTTTCTAGAGCTTCTTGTAGCGCTTACGCCACTTATGTGCTTCATGCTGTTTCTCTTCTCTCTGGTAAAGCTGGCTGCCGATGAGGACTCGGTTGCTTCTCTATCGTTCGGCGGCGACCGTGAGCGTTCCTCACAGGACGCTTTGTGAGCAAATTTGCCATCCAGCGTACCAACTGACTTCAATTCTAAGCCATCAGATGAGTTGGATGAGCTCGAGAAGCCAGGTCTCTCATAAAGCTGTTTTACAAACCTAAATTCTCTTTTCCGATCAATGTGATATGAACGATACGAGTCGCTGAACGAAATCGAAGATTCCTGTAGATTGCTTGGAGGAGATCGCCTTGCTCGTTTCCTAGGTAAGTCGGGCCTGTCTTCAGAATCAGTGATAATAGAGTCCGAAGAGGATGAGCCAGCTTCTCGTGCTTCTCGCGCTTCTCGCGCTTCTCTTTGCCTCTTTTTCTTCCTGTAAAGCTCAAGTGAGGACCAAAGAAGTCGCCGGTCCCTTCTCGAGACTAATTTGCCTGGAAACTTCGCCGTAGTCTCAGAAGAATAGATCGCAGGATCCAAGACAAGCCTCATGTATTCGGCTGAATTCAAGAGTTTCCTGTTCTTTTGTTATCTGGCTTTAGGAACATGCCACTTCTGGTTGAATGTGTTGTCTTGGAGGGATTTAGATACTTGGACGGCCTCTTTCCTGGTGTTTTAGACCTATCAGAAGCTGTACTCTTTGGGTTGCGGGCAGACGGCAAGGCTCGGGACGTAGCAAGGGAGTTCGTTCGATTCTTGCTCTCGCCAGAAAAGTCGTCAGGGCAGTATGGAAAACAACCGTCAATGTACTCTGCCTTGCTGCTGCTTGCTTCAAGCCTGGTTGCGGGCGCTCTTGTCTGCTCTTCTGCCAAGGGGACTGGGTGGAACAGGCATCCTGCTGCTTTTCGATGCGCTCGAAGTTTTTCTTTTCGGCGAGACCTTGACAATCAGCTGAGAACCCAAGTACGAAGAGATTATCTCACAATCTTTCCCACTTCGCTGCCCGTTTTGCCTTCATTAAGTCGCTTAAGCTGTCGGTTGTGTTACTCGTGTTTGCGGCAGGCATCCCAAGATTCAACGGCCCGGTCTGTCGTCTGCAAATTGGCCGATCACTGAACGAGGTAGATGTAGCGGCCTTGTTAACTCTCAGTAATGAATGCTGCGTAACTTAACTTATAATATTGCTGGGAATGGATAATGATTCTGTGATGCACGGGCTCTAAGATGGAACTCGACTCGACTCGTGTACTGACTTGGTGTTACGAAAAATTCCGGCTCCAATAACAGAGAAAGGACGAAGAGTCGGCAGGGGCGAAGGGGAAGTGTCTTGAGCTGGAAGTAGGCACAAGCCTCCAAGCGTTTTCAGCAGGTGGTCTCTCCTTCCTGGCATACCTATGCTCATTGCTTGCTCTCGCGTGCTGCAAAGAAGAAAGGCCAAATTGGGTTCGTATGTTCATTAATTACCTTCCATCGAATCTTTTGTACCCATGCCCATATCCAGGACCGAATCTAAATACATACTGTCTCCAATTAACCAGTCATCACCATGTATCACCAAACCCGGCAGCAGCCTCCAAATCATCCACATTGATCAAGTCCACACCCTCCGTCCTGAACTGTCTCCACAGCCCATTCCTCGTGCTAATGGGCCACCCAGGCTGATCCCAGTATCTCACCTTGATGCCCTTCCCATGCGCCGTCGCCACCTGCTCCCTCAGAATCTCAAGCTGCGTGTCGTTCAACCCGGTGCCGAGAACAGTGCTGCCGAGTGCAGCGCTGACGCTTGAGGAGGCGATGGGTGAGACGAGGGCGGTGATGTTGGAGAATGTGCTGTTCAAGGTTGGGAGGGGACCGTCCCAGAAGTAGTCTCTCTCTTCGATGGGTTGGACGAGTGAGAGGGGGGTATTTCCGGTGCCAATCACGGTAACTGGACCGCTGGTGAAGTGGGTGCCATTTGTGGAGGAGAGGTAGCCAGCAGCGCGGCTAGAAAGTATCAGTATTGCAATAACTCGAGGAAAAACCAGGAAGCTGGCCGTGAAAGTCTCGTATCACGTGTACTTGGGAGAAAGGCGTTTAAAAACTCACAGTGGTTCCAAAGCCTTGATGACAACAGGCCATGTACTCGCTCCACTAGTCTTCAAGTCCACAAAAAGATATAGCGTCTGTCCCGAACTCGTATCGAAGACACCGTTAAGCGTCTTTTCGTTTACGAATGTTGTTGCCGGGTTTTGGCGCTTGATAACGTCCAGGATTGGGTTGATGTACAGAGACTCAAAGGTTCGCTGTTTGGTGAGAGCACTGATTTCATGGCCGACGAACAGCGTGTCGTTATAAAGCCATACATCTGCTTCAATGGAGATAGCTCCTACCGACAAGGCGCTGTAAAATGGTACGTCTCGCCAGTCTGTGTGTCGAGCATTAACAAACATACTCAAGTAACCAAGACATGGAAGACTTACAGTCATTGTGAGAATGTATGCCTTTCTGAAGTTCATGTTCTCAGTCAATTGTTCTCTGATTCGGCAAAATCCGTGGCTTCATTGTCACGAGTAAACATACCGGTATAATCCCCTGCGTCAGACTCGTAGGATAAGTATACAATGGCCCCTTATGTGCCTTATCCAGAATATCCTGCAAACTCGGGGACACATCCGGGCTACCAGGGACCTCAGCACCAACAGTTCTGGGACCCGAATAGCCCAAGAAGGCAAGAGCCAGCATGAGGCATGTCGCGAGGGACGCCATACTGATCAGAAAGGAGAGGCTTAGCGAGTGGGCGGTCTGGCTCGTGGAGAAGAAGCGGTTTAAACGATTGACCTGTGAACTGCGTCTGCTTGAAGAAGGAAGCAACATAAGGAAGGGAATGGAACTGTATTTATATGAAGGGAGGAGAGGGGTAGATTGAGGCCGAATGCACACTCCCGTAGTGCGTGTGTTCGGGTAGTCGGTTGCTGGGCTTGATGTTGCTGTTGAGGGATCAACGTGCCCCCGGTTTTAACTTCAGGTACCTTGCAGCCTGTTCTGTCTAGCACCAATAGGATCTACCCATCCGCCACGTTGTCTCGCGAGACTGGGCAACATCAAGACGTCAACTGCATTTCCCCCCCTCATTCCCTGATCTTTCCTTAGATTTACGATTCTAACGAGGTTGAATATAATATTCTTGGGGTCGAAAGTGGGAGGAAGATGGTGATTCGAGAAAAGATCAATTACTGGTCCACGTGGGATTAAGGACCATGATTTTTGAGTGCTGGAGAATCATAAGGACTCTCTCTTCTCATAGTCTTCCAGAAAGGGTTTCTTTCTGAAATGCAAGTCTGTCATCAGTCATTGTCATTATTGTTTGTTCGTGAGAATACACTTTTATTACACATCCCATTCCGTCCCAAAGCGCTTGAAATGTCACTCATAACCCGTTTCCCATGCAAATCCGGCAATGCTCATAGTTCGGCGGCCAAAAACGCCTTGCGATGCTCAAATATCATAAATCATTTCGCGTGAGCTACGATCTCGGCGTAGACATCGTCGGGGATCTTCTTGATCAAAGACAACGCAACAGCTTTAATAGTCTCGGCCTGAAGAGGTGGGAAAGACCGCAGAATCTTTGTAGGGCTTGCTTCCATGTTAGTCTTGCGAGGAAGTTCAGGGGAACGCGTGGTGTTGACATACCTCGGGGAACTCAGAATAGAAGTCCTAAGAATAACAAGCTGTGCCACAACACATAAGATGTTGAGATGAGCTCCGTAAGCGAACAGAAAGTCCCAGAGCCGCAAAACTTCCGGCAGAGGAGGGGTACAGGCACACAGTGTTAGAACAGAAGGAAAAGCATATAGCTCTGCATTCATGCCCTTTCCAATCAAGTACAGACTTAGTTTGGGATCGACAATGGCCAAGACTTTGTCCACGAGAGCGAGCCCTTTGTGTACTCCATCCATAGCACCACGCACATATCCAGGGCATTCCACTGTAATAAAGCGGTGGAAGGCAACGAAAGCTTCAGCTTCACTCCGAGCTGCATACAAGAAAGGGGCAGCCAACACGTTCATTCCCTGGACATATGTGCCGGGTTCGGAAGTTCCCACATCTGAACCTTCTGTTGTCAAAGTAAGGGCTCGAGCTCTAGACTTCATAGTAGGAGTAGAATTCTGCAGCTCCGGACTTCCATGTGCGTTCGCTGTATGCGTGAGCTTGTTTGTTGATTTGGAGAGACTCTCTGCCCGTTCTTCTTTTGCATCATGTAACTTCCATGCCACCGCATTCAGTAATCGGATGAGACTGGCTTCGCTTACTCGTCTTCGGAAGAGAGGATCGGTGGTCAGTGTTCGAAAGGTATCATTACGGATTTTGGAGTAGGCGGGAGAGGCACCACGGTGGATGAGTGCGAGGTAGGCGTCTGTTTCGAGGACCGGAGCATTGAGAAGAATGAGCCAAACATAGATTCTGAGGGATGACTATACAGCTATTAGCAACATTCCGCTCAGAAGCAGGAGCCAGGAATCCTACCATGCCATCTGTATCACTCTTTATTCCTTGATCCAGTATCTTTAACCTCACACTCTCCAATGCGCCAATTACATCCCCATCTGGAGGACCTTCTCTCACCAGCCGGTCTAGAGATAGGGCATCTGCGGCTATTGGTTTCTTCGAGTGTACTGGCCGCCTGCCGGCGGAGCCTGGATTAGGAATCGACATGTTCGTTGCATCACTATTCGACCGTCCTCGACTGTGGTGGGGGGCTGAAGTACTGTTCGCTGGCGAATGGTTCCTTTGCAGGACTTGCTTGTGCTGTTGGGATATCAGCGACGGCTGACTGTTCGACTGGCCTAAGGTGTGCGCGGATTGCAGTCTTCGGAGGTTGCGGTGCGTTCTAGGAGATGGAGGGTTGAGGAGAGAGGGCGCGAGATGCGGGGGAGGAAGATTCGGGATGCTCTGTTTTGTAGGTGAGGTTGACATATTGAATATAGATTTACTAGCGCCGTTCCCTCCGTAATCACATCAAGCTGAAGATACGTATGACAAGTGTTAACAACAATTGAGTAGTACTGAGTCCTGTGAAGTTCTCACATGGCACTGCGCACTGAGGCTGAAGTCTGAGCGTTGTTGTTTTACGCGACGCGCTTCAATTCGCGTGGGCCAAACCAGAGCCTGCCGACATTTTCGAAAATCAATTCAAGGCGCCAATGGAGACTCGCTTTACCGACCGGACACAGATTCATCGCAACTACTACTTACTGATTATTTCACTATTGTAGTCCGGAACCTGACGGGTAAAAGAATATAGAGGCCTCCAGAGCGCGGCACGTGATACACACGTTTGTGTTGTTCCAATAGGTGGTTTCCGTGGAATTTCCATGGATCTGAGCTGGGATGAAAGAGAAGGATTCTTCTCAAGCAACAAAAGTATCCGAGAGCATTCCTAACATACTGTAGCTAAACGGGAACTCGACCATTCTTCATTCTTCCTCACCAATGGCATCGAGGCAAAGTTTCTCTCAACACATACGGGTCCCTGATCAGTCATGAATTCAGCTCAACTGAGATTTAAGTTACAAGTGTACTTTATCAAAATGCCGTGGGAGCTTGAGTGTCCGAGATTTGGTTCAAAGTCGCCTGCGAGAGAAGTCTTGGACTCCAAGTGCACTTCTTTATCAACAGCCGTCCCAACGTCATGGCATTGTCAAGTTCGACCGGAGGTAGGTGTGACACAAAAGACAAGCTTAAGAGCTTCCACTTGCAGCAGTCTTGGAATGCTTGATCTGAGCACCTAAGACGGCACACTTCGGAAAACATTTTGATATCATTATCAAGTCAAGTTAGGGCTGTGATTTTCTGAACGACTCGGCTCCCCCACCAAGGCTGAGGCCCTCACAAGCGAATGACAAACACATATTAATGGGAAGACTCGGACAGTTGGCAATTGATAATGGAATCGGCCAACGAGAAATCCCTCTATTGATTCCTCACCAAGGGAAGAAGAAGCGAGAGCGAAACATCTCCGCGAAGTCTGCTCAGTTGAGGCGTCCACCGAACAATTATTTCTTTATGCGGACACTCTTGGCTCTTTATCGCGCCAGCCTCTCCGGAGCAATGATGCAAATGATGTGCTTTTGGGGCGTTTATCCTTGGGATCACATCATGGGCGTCGTCGATGATTGGTTGACTTGACATCACTCCAACCTTTCACCAGGGCTCGATCTCGCCAAGCCATGCAAGGCTGTCTGACGGCTGACCCGCTTTCTGGAGCTTCTGCATCCAAAGCTGGGATGGGATGGGATGGGATGTGTTCAGGATGACCACCGACATTTGATGACAGATCGAGAAATGCAGAATAAAATACGAGATGAGGTGCTTGTTTCGTACAGTTGCGGCGCTTGACTGAGGGCATCTTGGCCAGATCTTCTATTTCAAACCTCGGCTTCAGATGTATCTGCAATACTTTCATTGTGCTTCGTGTCTGCGTGGGGCCGAGACCCTCTCTTGTCTTTGTACTCGTCAACGTCGTCGAGTCTTGTCGAGGTTGCGTTGCTCGCATCCGTCCTCTCTGCTTTCTCGCTCTTTCTCTCTTAGCGGATGGCGTGCTTGACAAGCAGCTTCTCCTTGGCCCACGCGTGCAAATTCCAATGCCTTGGTGCGCCCCTCTCCCGCAATGTTGACCCTCCAAGCGCGTATTCCGATTGCTTACTCCAAATATCATTCGTCCTGAGCTTTTGCACCTCCATCTTTCTGCTGGGACCCAAGTCGTGGTGTTTGTTCAACTTTGTTCCGGCGGCGATCTCGACTGCACTAGTCGCCTTCGAGGCATGGCTGCCGGATGATACCATCGGTACAAGACCCAACATCAAAACTCAGTCTGCCCTGCCAAACAGGCTCTTTTGAAATATTCCAGAAGTCTGTCAAATTGCTCTTTGGTACTGTACCGACGAGGCCTTATTATTAATGAAGACTGTTTATTAGCGCTCCTCTTTTTGCCCTACGTCACATCCCTCGGTTCCGCCTCGTCCTTGGTGCAGTTTTCTCTCCTCTCTTCGTCAACATTTCTTCAGGCGACTCTCGTCACGATTACTAAAGTCACTACTCGCCTACTGTAGTACTTAGCTATCTTGTCTCAAGGGCTACAATTGCAGATCCTGTTCACGCCTTTGGATCTTCTTCTTTGCCATTATCAGATCAAACTTCTCCAAGGCTCAACCCTCAGCTGGACCTTCATCGCCAGTGGTCGCAATAACATTATTGGAGCTACGTTTTCTCAGCCCAAGGCCGGAGTTTTGAAGTCACGAATCAGATCCTCCCAGGAAGCACGCAATCTATTGGTGGCGCAGCGCAACCCTCCACCGAATATCATTTTGATATCACGTTGACCCCGGTCGCCTTGTCTGGACCCTGAGCAGTCGGAAATTTGCTTTTCATCTGTACAAAGACTTGCAGGCCTGAAACATCGGGCAAGCTGGAACCCCAATTAAGACCTTCCGTCCCCACGGATCTGGCTCTATTCCCTGCAAAGGAGACTCCAGCCCTGGTCCCCCTTGTGCTTCGATTCACTCGAGCAAGCTATCTGCAGGCTACCGCGCATGAGCTTGATTCCTCCGATACATCTTTGATCTTTGTATAAGATCTTTTCTCTTGTACTTCTGCCACCCGCCTTGGACTCGTCTTGGGATCTCTTGGTAGTTGAGTTTCAAGCTTCACCACTCACAGCCCAACGACAACGGCTCACAAGTCACAATGTCCGCCACCAAAGTAGGACATGCCTTGGCCAGAGGCCTCGGTATCAAGCTCAACTACCGGAACGAATTGGATGATGAGATTCGTCGAGGAGAATCCGTTTTCTCAAGCCAAACTGCAGATACTTATGTTGAACAAGAACCTCATGCGATTGAATGGGTAAAAGACGTCACACCAAATGGACAAGATCTTCGCCAATACCTCTGGTCTCTGTTTCCCTTCCTGCATTGGATCTCAAGATACAATGCCCAATGGTTTGCTGGTGATATGGTAGCTGGTAAGCATTGCCGGGGGACAACCCTACTTCACATGCTAACTGTGAATCAGGTATCACAATCGGTGCTGTTGTCGTCCCTCAGGGTATGGCATATGCTGTTCTCGCTGAATTACCACCGCAATACGGTCTTTACACATCCTTCATGGGTGTCTTGATCTATTGGTTCTTTGCTACTTCTAAGGATATCACTATCGGCGTAAGTGGAACACAAATCTTGGGAACCACACAATCTGACAATCTGATAGCCTGTCGCCGTTATGTCCACTCTCGTCGGTAAAATCGTCAAACATGCCGCCCAGACCAACCCCGAGATTGACGGACCCGTCATCGCCGCAGCTCTGTCAATCATTTGCGGAGCTATCATTGTCTTCATTGGCTTGATTCGAGCTGGTTGGATCGTTGACCTCATTCCTCTGGTGTCCATCTCCGCATTCATGACAGGTTCTGCGATCAACATTGCAGCTGGCCAGGTTCCAACCATGATGGGCTATTCGAACAAGTTCGATACTCGTGCGGAAACATTCCGAGTTATCATAAATTCCTTCAAGCACCTTCCGGACACAACTTTGGATGCCGCGATGGGACTCACAGCTCTTTTCCTGCTATATGCCATCAGATGGGGCTGCAGTTTTGCAGCGAAGAAGTGGCCCCAGAGGCAGAAAACGTTCTTCTTCATTGCCACTCTTCGAACCGCTTTCGTCATTCTGCTATACACGATGGTCAGTTGGCTTGTGAACAGACACCACCGCAAGAACCCACTGTTCAAGATTCTCAAGACAGTCCCAAGAGGTTTCACAGCAGCCGCTGTCCCCACTGTGAACACCAAAATAATCAAAATATTCGCCGGCGAGCTTCCCTCGGCTGTAATTGTCCTCTTGATTGAGCACATTGCAATCTCAAAATCATTCGGACGAATCAACAACTACATCATTAACCCATCTCAAGAAATGGTTGCCATTGGTGTTACCAACCTGCTAGGACCTTTTCTGGGAGCCTACCCAGCGACCGGATCATTTTCTCGAACTGCTATCAAGTCAAAAGCCGGCGTAAGAACACCATTTGCTGGTGTGATTACTGCACTTGTCGTGCTCTTGGCGATCTACGCCCTTCCCGCCGTCTTCTTTTACATCCCAAGTGCCAGTCTATCAGCAGTCATTATCCACGCTGTGGGCGATCTTATTACTCCTCCCAATACCGTGTACCAATTTTGGCGAGTCTCGCCACTTGAGGTGCCGATCTTCTTCGCTGGTGTATTCGTCACGATTTTCTCATCTATCGAGAACGGCATCTACACGACCATCTGCGTGTCTCTTGCCCTATTACTTTATCGGGTGCTGAAGGCTAAAGGCAGGTTCTTGGGTAAAGTAAAGGTGCACTCTCTTGTTGGCGAATCCATTGTTGGCAACGAGAGCAAGCCTTTCCTTCCAAACAATGGCACTTTTACCCCTTCTGGTGGAACCCACGAAGATTCTTCAACCAGAAACATCTTCCTGCCACTCGATCACGGTGATGGATCTAACCCTGACATTGAGGTCCAAGTCCCATACCCAGGAGTGTTCATTTACCGCTTTTCTGAGGGCTTCAACTATCCTAATGCCAACCACTACCTGGATCAACTGACAAACCACGTCTTCGCTACTACCCGCCGCACAAACCTTGACCATTATCCTCGTCCAGGTGACCGTCCTTGGTGAGTGTCCTGTGTATTCAACGTCTTGCAGATCATCAATTAACAATTTCGCAGGAACGACCCCGGACCACGCCGCGGCAAAGCTCCAGAAGTGCACCCCGACCGCCCAACCCTCAAAGCCATCATTCTCGACCTCTCCTCTGTCAACAACGTCGATATAACATCCGTACAACAACTAATAGACGTTCGAAACCAGCTCGACAAATACGCCTCACCCTCGACCGTTGACTGGCACTTTGCGTCCATCAACAACCGCTGGACAAAGCGCGCCCTCGTGTCTGCAGGCTTCGGCTACCCCACACCAGACTCAACATCCACCCACCGCTGGAAACCCATCTTCAGCGTCGCCGAACTTGGCGGCTCAGACTCCGCTGCTCAAGCTGCCGAGAGGTCGGCCAACGAGAAGGAGCTCGAGGAGGCGAGAACACGTGAAGCTAGCCGGCCGTCGAATGGCGATGGCATTAATGCTGATTCCGACAGCGGCCTCTCGAGTAATGATCTCAAGAACGTGGGAATCAGGACTTCCGGACGGGCGGCTGTGGTGAATGGCTTGAATAGGCCTCTGTTCCATATCGATTTGACGAGTGCGTTGCAGAGTGCTATTGCGAATGTGGAGGCCAAGGAGGCGTTTGAGAGTCAGGGTGGGAATGGAATTGGACAGTTGCCTTGAGTGAGAGGGAGTTGTGTGAATAGATGTGTTAGCGTGGATGGCTGTTGGTTAGAACATATGATACCTTTTGAGCTTAGTGTTTAGTGTGTTGTTTGAAGGCTGGATACAGATCAGTCGTTATGAAATGGATGAACTCCTTCGACCTTGCCTCGTTTGGAAATTCTCAATGCAATATGATTGAATCTTAGTGTAGATGGTCCGTACAAGTGGCCTCACAGGTGCGATGATGATTTGGAGGAAAATAAACCTATTCAATCGAGCTGGGGACGAGACGCACTGCGAGATCTTATTGCTCTATTCGAGTCTCACCCTGAAGTAGTTGGCGATAATGACGGGTTTCAATGATATCACAAGAAGAAATCACTCACTCGAAATTCGATAACAAGACTGACCATGTTGAGAAGACACTGTATATTTCTTCATTTGGTATTTCGACACTGTGAACCCAGCCAGGACGCGCAAGTGAGTGACCGAACTGCGCTTTTGACAGCCAGCAGCCCTCCTTCCATCCGGCATACCATTTATCCATGATGGCAATGATTGATGACCACGATGATGCTTGCAGAATGATGCATAGAATAGACCTCCCACCCTTTCATTTCCATTCCGCCCAAACTCCATGCTTGCTTGCTAGCAGAAAAATGCAAAAGAAAACTCCGGTGACATAGGCACATTTCCCAGTGCATGTCATGCAATATCTCCAATTTTTCCACCCCATGCGCGACCAATATAATCGTTGCAGTCATGACCGATCTGCCGTAGCAGTAATCGAGTGTGGCAGACCAAATCAACATAATCTTCTCCAACTCCACTCCCTAGACGTAAGCTTCCATAACGCATCATATTGCCTCCTTTCGCATCTCATCGTAGCCTTGGCTTATCTTGGGATTCCTCCAACCCAAGCTTCGGCTGGTAAAGCCGCCTATTGAATCTCACTTAATTTTCTTATCGTTGAAAAGGGGTGTGGAGCATACCTTATTCGCAGTAAACGCAATGAAGGCCTTCTCAAGGTCCCATCCGGTCTCGTTCAAGCACATACCCGAGTATTCCAGCGTCATGCCCGTCTTTTCCGTCAATTGAGTTGCAATAGCCTCTTGTTGTTGAAGGACTTGCTGCTCAGGAGTGAGGGTTGAATGTGGTTGGGGTGCTTCGGGTGTTACTGGGTGTGGAAGGGGAGCCCAGCCTCGGAGAGAAAGCATGTCGCTGACAACTCGGATTTGTGGTCCACCAGGAGCTCCAGGACCCAATACGAAATTACGCGTGAAGCTGCGCAGTGACTTTTCGGCGTTGTTGGGGGCTTGATCCTCGAATTCACCGTGGATGGTGATCATGAGACCGTCAACACCGTGAGGAGCTTGGCCAGTAAGGTCCGGAAGACCAGAGACTGTGCAGCACTCGATCATATATTTATCTCCCTGAGTGTGTAAATCAGGGTGTCGGGTTGCAGGCAAGGTTTCCCAGACTGCTTGAATATCCTGTACACCTTTGTATTGGCGAGTCATTCTGGCATTCAAGTGGTTGATCTTGAGAAGATTTCGGGAGTGCTTCGTGTATTCCGACCAAGGTTGAACAGGAACTGAAACTTCTGCGCTTCTTGGAGCCGTCATGTTGATAGCCAGAGAGAATTTGGAGTGAGGGTCGTAAAATTGACTAAGAAACCCGGTTCGGTTGGAGTCGTAGAGTGCAAAGAATTGTGTGACAAAATTTGCGCCAACGCCACCAACATCTTGAAAGTTGGGTCCCAGGACTGGGAATGGATTTCTCGCAGCTTCGTCAGCCGCAACCTTAATGGCAACTTCCTCTGGTGTTCTGACTTGGACGTTGTTCAAGGTGTGGAGTCTTGGGAAACGCTTCATGATCTCGTCCTTAAGTGTTGCCAGTTGGGCTTCGATTGGGTTACCAACAAGAATCAGGTGCTCCATGTGACGAAACTTCTTTTTCCAATCATCAAGTGAGCTCAAGTCCGTGAGGTTGTTTTGGGAGAGGTCGATGTTCTTGATATCAGGGAACATTTCGGCGAGAAGATGGACCTCTTTGACATTGGTAAGGCCATTGCCAGTAAGGGTGACGCTTGTGATGGCCTCTCGCTTCTCTCTTCTGGTCTTGAAAAGCTCATCGCATACAATCATCAAGGCTGGGAAGATCTTGGATGTATCGGTGCTTCCGTTAAACATGCCCATGGAGTTGAGTGTAGGATCGGCAACCAGAGCTGACAGGTTCAAGAGCTTCAATCCAGGATCGTATCTAGCAGCCAGAACTCCTCGTAGTTGATCCTTGACTTCCGATGTTGAAGCAGATGCGTCCGTCTCCTTTCCAGCGGCATCAAGGGCTCTGATTTTTAGAATTGCTCCAGCGAAGTTGAAGTTGTTCAGCTTCAGAATGGTCGCCATGTCGTCTGGACTGGCGGTGATGAAGACGGAGTCACCGACCATGGATGACTATTTCGATGTTAGTAAGGCATGAGACCTTGGGTGCGATCGCAGAAAACGGTTCGGTATAAACGGGGATGTCCGTCGATCCTCGACTCGATATTGGTGGGTGATCAAGAACGAGTATGAGACGGCGATGCGTGAACCTCCGACTTCCACCATCATTATAGTAAACATACCTTCTTGATCTTAACAGTTCTGTTTGACCTCGAATCCAGTCCGTTGGCCTTGCGCTCCAGGAAAGAAAGTAGTGCCTCGAGACCTCCATCGGAATTTTTGGCGGCCTTGCTGTCCTTCAGACCACTGACTTGAAGTTTAGGCCCCCCTCCAGAAATACGCGACTCCAGAACATTCGCCTGCGATCCTCCAAGACCACGGATGATGTTCTGTTTTGCCCGGTCGGACACATGGTTTCCTCTTCCACCAGAGCGCGAGGCTGGACCACCTTGTGAACGACCTGCGCGATTGGTAGAAAGCTTGCCTCTGCCACTGCCGGATCTAGGCTTGTCGGTAGTCGTAGCAGCAGCATCCATCACCAGATCACCATCTCTATCGACTCTCGCTGATGCGCCGCCAGCTCTGCGCTTCTGTACACCACCTCGTCCTCTACCGCGAACCTGCGGGGAAGAGCCTCGGGGCCCTCGAGGAGGTGGATTACTGAGCATTTTGTAGTTGTGGGTAGGTATTTCCTGAGTGAAGGGTATTGAGTTTGAGTGTATGTATGGGTTTATGTTGGTCAGAGGTTTGTTCTTGGTTCAAATCGAAATCGCCGGTCCAGCTGGTGGGATGACGATTGTTCGTGAGAGGTGTCGCAGATTTCGACGCGGTTTTTGATTCCGGTAAAAAGACCGTGGCGGAGGAAGTATCTCCAAGATGTTGACCGAAATGAAAGAGGGAATGTTTTGTATGAGGAGCAAAGTCGTCGGTGTAGCAAAGTGGTGGTGGTGGTAAGGCGGGAGACAAAGGAAAGCTCACATAGTCGAAGAAGAATAGGAGGCCATGGAGGGCAAGGCTGAAGCCGAGATTCTAGGGCGGGCGGGGCATGACTCAGCACACACGTGATATGATTTGACGTTAATGTCAATGGAAGCCACAATTGAACAGTCACATCGAGGCACTCCGACTGGTGATTGGCTTAGTAGGATGAAGTTCCTGTCTTTGATTCAGAGCAGAAATCTTCTATATGTTCCAATGACATGGCAAAGGATGGCCCTTGAGTAAGGCAACTACACGGGTGCCTGAGTACGGACAGTAACTTGGACCAGAATAGGTATTGAACGGAACCTTCAAAAGTCCCAAGATGTTTGAGGACATTTGAAGGCCGTGAAAGTCAAGATAAGATATTTGGTGGCTACGTGGTAATAGACAGAGCTTTATAGCTATTGTTTTGAATTCAATTCCCATGTTAGATATTTACAAGCACGTCTAGGTACTGTACCAACGAGCCCATTCTGCAGCACTTCTAGGTGCTCCTTCGGAGGACCCACATATCAATGCAGTAGTATCCAGCCGTACCTGGTCCTGCAGCATGGCTGTGCAGGGGTCGCACAAGCCTAGTGCGAACGAGGTAAAGTTCATGATCTGGCCTCAATGAATTGATCCCCAAGGACACGCAAGACGTCGAGATAACGGTCCGGCGCAACGAGTTATTTGCCAAACTTCGCATCTACCCTTCTTCTACTTCATGTTTCCAGCTAATTGATTGGTCTCTCTCTTGATTTATGCATCTTTAAGTGCACTGGTGCCATTGTCGCCGCGAGGCTCCCCAGCCAGCTCCCCTCTATTTCCTCGAGAATTTCAATTACACCATGCCTGCGAAATCGAGATTTACGAGGCTAGATGCCTTCACCAAAACCGTTGATGAGGCCCGAGTCCGCACGACTTCGGGAGGAATTGTCACGATAGCTTCACTGCTGATCGTTCTATATCTGGCGCTGGGAGAATGGGCGGACTACAGGCGCATAGTTGTCCACCCAGAGCTGATCGTGGATAAGGGAAGAAGTAGGGACACATGCGCCATGATGAGGGAAGTTCTTACTGACTCTGCCAGGCGAAAAAATGGAAATACATCTTAATATTACCTTTCCGAGAATACCTTGCGAGCTCTTGACACTGGATGTGATGGACGTTTCTGGGGAGCAGCAGACAGGTGTTATGCATGGTGTTAGCAAAGTAAGACTTGCACCAGAAGCAGAGGGCGGTGCGGCGATTGATATAAAGTCTCTAGACTTGTAGGTTCTGGGCACTTTCTGGACAATGGGTTGTACTGATTTTTTGCCAGGCACAATGCCGACGACCAAGCTACTCATCTGGATCCAGATTACTGCGGTGGATGTTATGGAGCAAACCCTCCCCCAAATGCGCAGAAACCTGGCTGCTGTAATACCTGCGAGGAAGTGCGAGAGGCTTACGCAAGCGTTTCGTGGGCATTTGGACGAGGGGAAAACGTGGAACAATGCGAGCGGGAGCATTACGGAGAACGATTGGACGAACAGAGAAAAGAAGGATGCCGGATTCAAGGAGGTCTTCGTGTCAACAAGGTCGTTGGGAATTTCCACATTGCGCCAGGAAGGAGTTTCAGCAATGGCAACATGCACGTCCATGATTTGAACAACTACTTCGATACACCAATACCAGGAGGACATGTCTTCACGCATCACATCCACACTCTTCGATTTGGACCACAGCTTCCCGAGAGCGTTACGAAGAAATTGGGAAGCAAGCAAATGCCATGGACGAATCATCATATCAACCCATTGGACGATACCGAGCAAGTCACATCTGAGTCGGCTTACAACTTCATGTACTTTGTGAAGGTTGTTCCAACCTCGTATCTTCCTCTTGGCTGGGACAGTTCTTCCGCAAATCTCCCAGGCGACCACGTTGGAATTGGACAATATGGTCACCTAGACGATGGCAGTGTTGAGACACATCAGTATTCTGTTACAAGCCACAGAAGAAGCTTGAGCGGTGGTGATGACTCCGCAGAAGGCCACAAGGAGAAACTTCACGCTCGCGGTGGTATCCCAGGTGTTTTCTTCTCATACGTAAGTTCTTCCACAAATTTTGCCAAGCAGAGACTGACATCACTCAGGATATCTCCCCAATGAAAGTCATCAACCGTGAGGAGCGAACGAAGAGTCTCGCTGGCTTCCTGACTGGACTTTGTGCTATCATCGGAGGAACCCTGACAGTAGCAGCAGCAGTGGATCGTGGTGTCTATGAAGGAACGACGAGGCTAAAGAAAATGCAATCGAAGAATCTGTGAAGAAAAGGAGCGTGAAAGAGCATATGGGTCTGGCATGGTATTGGCGTTCAGAGTCTTTGGATCTTCAAATGTGAACTTTTCTTGCTACCTATCCATCTGCATTTCTGCTCCATGCAATCATGTGATGGTTTATTACACGGATCGCTCCACTAGCAGCTTCGCTTGGGTGGATCCGGAGTTCCATTCAATCTGCTGTTCGAACTTCCCAAGCCGACTGTCTATATCAACACGATCCCAAGCAGTTGTTAAATGCCAGCCTATGGTGGTTTGTACACTAGGCGCTACTTCGATGAAGTCAACAAACCGTCGTTAGAATTCAAAACTCGCTTCGCGTACCAGCCAACCATCCTTATTCTTTGCAACCCTTGACTGATCTGCCCTTGACGCAACACTATGTCACTAGTCTATCTCTCAATCGCTTCGAGTCGAAAGGTCAAATTTCCTACATTTAGACCAGGGCTGTTGCGTTTACAATTCCACAGAGCAATGTCTTCTATGGCGCCAAGAATACGACTTGCAGTCCTCCACCAAGCTATCGAGCCACCAATAATAAATGGTCTCAGGAAACCTATGAAGCCAGGAGGTAAGCAGGCGGAAGTGTCTTCTAAATTCAAATCCACTGCTTCTCCTCTACGCAAATGTATAGTGACTTCTTTCAGCACTTCTGGGTGCTCTGCTAGTGGCTTGTGTGTATGCATATCGAGTCACAATTCTTCGCTATTGCGTTCTCTGATACAACCATCCTTTCTGTTTTTGAAATAATCCTTCCGGCTTTACACTGACGAATTTCCAGGCTATCAAGACTCCAGCGCCGATATAGCTTATACACTCTCCCAATCCCAGAACCCCAAAATCAGAATCAACACCCCAACACCAAATCCATCACCCACCGACCAAACGCACTGGTCATTCCCCGACACACCATCAGGAATAATCTCCGCGCTCCAAAACGGAACCACCCACATCTGGGCAAACACAATCCTCTTTGCTTCACACCCACTTCAGACCCTTCCTGCCTTGGACGCCTACCAAGACACCCTCAGAGTCATCGGCCAGCCTCCAAAGCTAGTAGAAGCTGGCGATGACAAAGCTCGGGTCAACGATTTCCTGCGTTCTTACTCTTCGTCCTCATCTCCAAAGACAGGTGGCGAAATTGAGACATTCACAGTAACACGAGGCTGGACAGTCGATATCTTTCCGGGCATAGATATCCACATCACCTTGAAAGAGCTGAATCTACCATATCCAGTAGTCGGCAAACCCATACGCGGACGAGGCAGTTTCGGAGTGAAGGTCTGTCGGGATTTACCATCTTTAGTAACGCATCTCTCGTCGCTGGCGAAGGATTCATCTAGTGTGATGATAGAGGAGTATCTCAGCGGTGAAGAAGCTACCGCGACAGTCATGCCGCCTTCCGCCACACATGCAACGCATTGGGCATTACCCGTTGTAACGAGGTTTGGACATGAGGAGGGCGTGGCGCCGTATAATGGGACTGTGGCGGTGACTGCCAACTCACGGGTGGTCAACCGTGAAGAGTTTGAAGCTGATGGAGCTTATGGGGAGGTAATAAGGGAGTGTGAGGGTGTTGCGAGGGTATTGGGTGCGAGGGCGCCGGTCAGGGTTGATGTGAGGAGGTTCGGGAACGGGAAGGAGGATGGGGAGAGGTTTGCGTTGTTTGACGTTAATATGAAGCCGGTGAGTACTTCCCTCAAGCTTCGACTAAGTTCGTGAGCTGCTTTGGGGACTTTGAGTCTGACAGATTGTAGAATATGACGGGTCCTGGACGGCCGGGACGAGATGATCAGGCTAGCTTGACGGCTTTGGCAGCGAAAGGGCTGGGGTGGGATTATGAGAGGCTTCTGACAGAGATCATTGGGAGTGCGCCTACGTTGAGAGCTTTGAGGGAGGTGGAGTTACCGTTGTAGCTTTGATGAAGGAGAAATGACTTAGACTCCCCTAGTGCGGATCAAGTGTCTGCGCTTGGGCGCGGACTTCCGAGTCGATAACTTGTCCTTACCTAGCATGCGAGATGCCATTTCTGGCTCTGGCGAGTAGGAGCAGAAAGACTTATTGATCCGACGCATGACCATTGCTAGACACCGCAGTGGATAGGTGGGGAATAGCTCACCGCATCTAAACAACACCTTGACCGCTAAGCGCACCAGTCAAAGCACAGGAGCTCGACACAATTGAGAGTAGAGCGAAGTCATGATTTTATGACAAGCAAAATGCTCAGATCCATTATTTGATGCTGCTCATGAGACCAAAATACCATGTTGCTATCCATCCTCCCCATCGAGGCAACCCGTTTTCGCGACGCCCGCATCGATACTTTCAAGAGAGAGGAGGAAAATTTGATATCACGAGATCCACCGCGTGATTTGCTTTTCGTAGCTGCACCATTTGGCAATAGACAGACCTTTGTAGATAGACGAGGGAGGAGCAGGAGAGTGACTGAGCCGAGTCCGGTACCGGCAGGTTGTGTGTTGGCTCAACTAGCTATGGGAGAGAAGGTAATCTTAACATGAATTCTTTCTATCTATCCTGGCCTGACTCTAGATCTAGATGCATACTTACAACTTGTTTGGGGCTGTTTGGGTGGTTGGCCATTGGTATCCAGCTGCATCGGAGAACTTGTAGCCGTATGAAGAGGTGAAGTCATCCAGAACTGCCGGTCCACGAGATCCTGGTGTAGTTGTTAGCATGTAATTTGGGACGAGATTCGTAGGCAAATTCAACTTACCGTATGGGTATTCCATTGGAATAATTTCCTTGTTGTCCTCGAGGTAGTGGAGAAGAGGCGTGAACACTCTCCAACTGGCATCAAGCTCATCGTCACGGACGAAATTGGAGTGGTCGCCCTTAAGAGCATCGAGAATAAGAGATTCATAGGCTTCTGGGATCTTCAAGTCTGAGAATCGGCGTCTGTAGGTCAAGTCGAGTTCTGTGACAACAGTTTGCATGCTCAAACCTGGAAGCTTGGAGTTCATCTTGATGTAAACACTCTCGTTTGGCTGAATGCGCATGACGAGCTCGTTTCTTGGAATATCCTTGAAGATACCAGACGTGACGTCCTTGAATTGAATTCTGATCTCGGTTTTCTGCTCGTTGAGAGCCTTTCCTGCCTTCAAGATGAAAGGAACACCGTCCCATCTCTCGTTCTTGATGAATGCGACCATTGCGCAGAATGTTGGACATCTGGAATCCTTTGGTACGGTATCATCCTCCTTGTATGAAGGCTTGTTTCCGTCAAGGGATTTGCCGTATTGTCCGATGATGACGTTCTTTGGCTCGATCGCTGGGATACCTCTCAAGACTCTGACCTTCTCATCTCGAACATCTTCCGCGGAGAAAGAGATTGGTCTCTCCATAGCCAGAAGGGTCAAGACTTGGAGCAGATGGTTCTGCATGACATCTCTGATGATACCAAACTCGTCGAAGTATCCACCGCGTCCCTCGGTTCCGAATGGCTCCTTGAATGAGATCTGAACGTTATCGATGTGGTTTCGGTTCCAGGTTGCGCCAAAGAATTCGTTACCGAATCTCAAAATCAGAATGTTCTTGACCATTTCCTTTCCAAGATAATGATCAATGCGGAAAATCTCTTCCTCGTTCCAGTTTGGCTCCAGAGCCTTCTGTAGTTCTCTCGAGCTGGCAAGATCCTTTCCGAATGGTTTCTCGACCTACAATTGAAGAATTAGCAAGCGAATCTGGTCCGCATGGCGATTACCTACGATAATTCTTGCGATCCCATTTTTGGGATAGCAGCACTTCTTCAAGTGCTGGGAAACTGTGGTGAAAACGCTGGGTGGAAGTGCCATGTAGAAGACACGGTTGGTTTCCTTGCGTCCCTTCTCGATCTCTACAAGATGCTTCTCTAGCTGCTCAAACGATTCATCCTTGTCATACTGTCCAGACACATAAGTACAGATATCGCAGAACTCCTGAAGCTGTTGTTCCATATCCTTCGTAGGTGTCTTGATGTATGATTTGACCCGCTTGAGGTATTCCTCATGGTCCATCTTTGTCCGGGCATATCCGACAATCTGAATATCTTTTGGTAGGAATTGGTTGCGGTACTGTCATGGGACACGTCAGTGGAATTCGAGTGGAAGTGGACGGGCAACTGACGAGGCCGAACAGAGCTGGGAACTAGTTATACGATATTAGCACAAGATCACAGTTGTTTTGATTCCAAAATACGTACAGTCTTCTTCTTTGCCAGGTCACCAGATGCACCCAGGACAATGACAACGGTGTTATCCTTCAGCTCAATTGACCTAGTGGGGTAAAATCCGATTAGTAACCGCGATTTGAAAGACAGACATAATTGGAAGTCCAGAAGCTGGACGGCAAAGGCTTTGACCAGTGTACAGCTCTGTAGAAATTCTCCAGGCGTTTTGAACGTTGGTGTCTGGATGCCACAGCTCTTTGTTGAGCCCTGACTGCAAGTGACGTAGAGCGGCCAGTGGGGGAAATGGAATCAACTCACCCAGCATTGTGCTGTTCTTCCGGCTTGATCATGGTGTCCGCCATCTTGAATCCGTCTGTGGGCTACTCGAGTGGCTGCAAAGGATCAGGTAGGCGTCGATGGTACAAAAGGGAGGAAAGGCGCTGTCTCGAGAAAGTCGAGGACGTAGAGGAAAATGTTGAGTTCCGTCGGGGGATGATAAATTCGAGCGAACGAGCTGCCGCTACAGCACAGCGGGGTCGAAGCGGCGGCTGGAACGGAGTTATTCCAACCTCACTGTTAGCGCCACTGCCAGCTACCCAAAGCCCACCACAGTGCTCCGACTCGCGGTACAGATGCACTGCACGTTTTGCAAGGACGCCGGAGTTGCAGGGAGTTTGGGGACTTAATAATAACAATGATTCTTAGGAGTTGAAGTGGATACTTGGGAGAGCGCGACCGGAGACGAGAGGCGATGCAAGAATCACAAGGAAGGGTTCCAAAGGACTTCGCATTCGAGCAGAGGAGGGGGATGGCGGTCAATTATATCTCTATTTGCTTATGCTTGACTACGCCGGGTCCAATTCCACTCTGGAATATGCATCTTTCCAGTGCCTCCTTTCTATTTGGTTTTTATCCACAACATTTTGCGGCAGAAGTGGAGGTCAAAATCAACACGACTGGCTGGATTATCAAGCAGGCTGCGTCCGGCGACTTCTTCTAATCAAAGGGGGTCTGGCTCATCTGGTTCTCAGCCTTGCTTATGGGATCTCCGGAAATGTTGACAGGTCTGTATAGTGACGTGGGTTGTTCTGAAGTTTTGAGATGTCAGTCGAGCAAGCCCGCGTGGACTCGACGACTCAAAGACATGAACGTCGCATCTCCTCGCGAAGCCAATAACTCCTTCTCCAGCACAAGTGATAAGCTTCTCCCGTGTTCGAATATCCGGGGAGAGGAGCAGACCGGAGTTGCTGGCAACTGCTCCTTCACTCTGTCAGTCACCACATTTGGCAATAGATTGTTCTCAGCAGTCCAGGACAAGCGGTAGTCCGTAAGCCTGATGTCCGGAATGAATATTTCATGAAATCATACATGACCATTGAGTTTTATGACGGTGAGCATTTGTTCCAGGATCGATGATGCCGTTATTCTGAAAGGCTATACGGGTCTGCTCTAGAGGGAAGATGTACTAGGTGGGCAAGTCTGCCAGTGGTTGGAAGATTGCCCTATTTGGGCGTCCTCGAGGGTGGCATCTCAATGCGCCCAGCACTGGTCTTCTGCTTCCTACTAGGACATCCTAACCTATTTATACTGCAAATAGCAATTGACGATGGATAGCGTACTTTTCTGACGGATTACACCGATTGCTGATCTGGAGGTAAACTTTCGGCGATTTTAATGATAAGTAGACTCGAGAAGATCTGGCCCTTATACTTCAACTTTCGAAGGCATTGCCCGCTAAACGAACGTTGAGGAACGATGCGTAAATCAGGACAAGTAAGGTTTTTTGAAACCATGCACACATAAATCTTGCATGGTCGTTTCTCGTAGACTGGCTTCAACCACTCGGTCGGCAAGTAGAGTTTGGTTCTGTTCACGTGATACAGTTTTCTGCCAGGGCCCACCGGCGGCTCGCTTAGATCCACGCCGCCCACACAGATATCGAAACTGCTTCTGATTTTGAAGGTCAACGACAACTCGACGCCAAATCCGCCCAACGAAGTCTTTCTCGCCAGGACGTGTCGTTGACAACATTTCCGTCACCTCTCGAATCTAGCAATAGTACGGGAGATTTCAGCAAAGATGCCTTCAGAAGCCGGACACCGCCGTAAGTTTACTTCCCTAGTCTAGAAGATCGAGGGATTCTCCCACCGCACACTCCCAAGAGGTATCGCGCGCCGGAGAATCGCTATTATTCTACTGTCTCTGATTGAAAAAAAATGCTGACATCTGTCTCCAGTCTATGTGAAGTGAGTAACAACCTCCGATTCCACTCGCGCGTCAACACCAGGAACTTTAGAGGAACATAGCACAATTGAAGGACCGGGCACTGGGACAGGACATAGCACGAGAAATGAAGGACTGGAGCTGACATTTGGTTATCGTAGGGGCCGTCACATCAGCTACCAACGTGGCAAGCGCAACACCACCCCAGGTACCAGCTTGATCCAAATTGAGGGTGTCTCTGATACCAAGGGAGCCAAGTACGTTGAATTGAAAATCTCAGCAATGGAGGAGTACTGACCTTTTCAGCTTCTACCTCGGAAAGAAGGTTGCTTTCGTTTACCGTGCGTCGAAGGAGGTTAGAGGATCAAAGATCAGAGTTATCTGGGGCACAATCAGCAGAACACACGGTAGGTTGTGAGAGGAAGGCAGCATGGAGCAGCGGGCTAATCATGATCCAAGGCAACTCCGGCATGGTACGAGCCAAGTTCAGAAACAATCTTCCTCCTAAGTCTTTCGGTGCCTCGGTCAGAATCATGTTGTACCCATCTTCGATATAAGAGGATTGGTTTGGAGTTGGACGCATGGGAAGTTGATTGATGAACTGCGGCATTCAGTCACTGGATTGGGACGGGCAAAAAGAGCATAAGCGCACGGCCTTGCTGGTAGAATCCGAATAAAGCAAATACAATCACAAAAGGGCTCTGGATGGTGACCATGAAGATGAGTGTTAATAGGTGATGGCTGTTACGATTGATAGGGACTCCTCGAGCGACAGGCTCATGCGAAAAGCGCCAAATGAAAGTGTTATTGCACTCTTGCACTTGCTCAAATATCGCCTCAACGTTGGATGCATCTGCGACTGACTTATGAAATGTTTCGATCTCTTCTAACGGTGATACAGTAGTATTGTCAGGCTGCTTGCTTCTGGAAGATGTTGGATCGAATACATGCGCTCAAGTCGATGGGCTCGTCCCTCAGGATTTACACTACCAGTCATGCTCGAATACGGAGATACGGGAGTACTAAGATCATCGCGCCACGTTTGGCAGGAACTCGAAGCACTTTGTTGAGTATGTAATAATCTGCAACAGAGGACGTAGGTTTTCGCTGGATGCCCGATCTGGGAAGTCAAGTGGTAGAAGATCATCCTACGAGTCTCAATCAAGCTGGTAATCTGGATTGTTTCGATACCTTCTACTTGATCCAATCTGATCTGACTGGTGCCAAGCTCTCCATCGCATATCCCTCGAACTTCTGTTATCTGGCAGTGTCTTGATCGCAATTCGGTCTGCGGGCAGCCATTCGGTACAATTGTATCTTTGAACAGGACTAATCTCGCTTTGGCGATTTTTTTTTTGAGCCGGAAGCCGAACATCGTTTTCTATGCTCAGATATGGCCTAAGCTATTAGACTTTCAGTAGAACCAAGGAATGAAGTCAGACAACGAGTGTTCCTTGAGGGCTGCGGTTCGTCCAACTTAAACCAACTCTGCCGTGCTGTGTAAGGTATGGTTAACGATCTTTCCTGCACTGGGTGTAATAGTCCTCGTGCTTGGGCTATTTAATGGGCTTATTCCTGCTCCGTAGATGCATCCTCCTAAGCTTTCAGGTACCTTGCCCCTTGGTACTCGAGCTCGTGAAAGTTGACTTCAAAATAAACATGCAAGCGACGGATGTCGGACTTTTTGGATGCAACGATGCCGAGTCTATTCCCATCCGATGCTCCGTATCGAGACCCTTGACAATGAACCGTTATCTGGTCTCGGCAACGTCATCTTGAATTTTTCGTGCAGCTTGAAAGGAAGAAGCTGGACGACAACAACTTCACTATGGCTAGCTTGCGTTGAAATTCGACAAGAAAACCATGCCAGTGTCAAGAACATCGAGATACTTCGTATCTTGTAGAAACTATTCGATCTGGGGAAGCAGTCTAATAATAAAGAAAGATCCCCACGAAGACCCTGACCCTTCTCACGCCGAGCGGCATTTGCCAGTGGCAAGGCAACCAATCAACTTTATCCATCCAATAAAGACATGGGATTCCCAAATCCGAGGGATCCGAATCAAAGACCTCTGCGCTCCCAGCCTTCCATTGCCGGCCTCCTCAGCAGCGATCGAGATACAGCCACCATCAAGCCACCAGAAGAGAGTCAAACCAACAACAGGTTTTTTGTGTGATATTTCTACGGAATCTTATGAGAGAAGACCTGGTGGATGGCTGGCAGCATACATGCAAATTGTCGGTATCTGTCTGTTTCGTGTGCTGCCCTCTGCCAAGTCAGTAATGCCTTTTGATACATGATCTTCGCCGATAAGCAGGCGGGGCTGCACCGGAAGATCAAGAGGAAGGACAAATTCCAAAGCTAGTCTGCAAATCGTGCTGTCTAGAGGCCCCTCTAGAGGCTGGTGGAGGCACATCATGAATCCCAAAATACAACTTCGTGGCTAGGGGAGCCCTAGAGTTCGCCGGCTGCTGCTAGGGGGCTTGCGCGTTCTCGCGTGGTATTCGATTTTCTGGGGCCTGATGCCCAGGGACGTCGAGCTTTGTGATATCTACCCAATGACGTACCCTGAAAGTCTGTTGCAAAAAAACTTTATGCCCGTATTCAAGGCTAGAGTCCGCATGCAGGAGGCGACGACGAGCCAGTGACAACAGCTTGTACCAGGGCAAGTGCATCCATACGAATATCGTTCCCAACCCGCACCGCACCGCCTCCCACAGCTCTCGTCATATGTCCTCTGGCTCCCGTCTCCCCATACATGCGATTTTCTTGTCAGAGCCCACCCTCTTCCATTTCCATCACCCACTTCTTCATCTAATACGTCCTCAACTCATCAATCGTTCATCCTTTTCCTTGTTACATCCTTTGAATCAAACAGGACCCTAGGAATACGCACCCTTGACTCCATCCTGAATCACTCGCTATCGACTTTTGGAGCTAGAAACAAGTGGTTCGCTCAGCTTCCCTCACTCGCTCAAATAATTGCCTGCACCTTCACAGCGCAGCCTCAACAGATTTTCTGGCCAGTAATACAGCACACGCCTTCCACTGTTCCAATTGCAACACAATCCTGCACACGATCTAGCTGTTTCTATAATTCAAATCCCAGCCTCCGTACTTTTGACGTTGTTTCGACCAAGGCGCAGGGTCCACCATCTCCATCCTTCAGCATCTGGTCCCCACATCGATACCGGGAAACGGATCGCAATTACAGCTATCGCAGTTATCGTAAGACCCACAAACAGCTCTGAGACCATCAGTGGCGCGCGGTTCCAGCTTCAGGATGTCTTCTTCAAAGAATCACCCGTTACCTGCTCCACCAGGACAGCAGCGACCACGAGCAAAGTCGAACTTTAGTTTTCGGTCGAACCATTCCCGCAAGAGCAGCAGCAGTAGTCATAATAAGGTTGACCTCCACGAGTCGCACGCAGAGAAGGAATCCAAACGTCTGCAAACGAAAGCAGGTCCGTTTTCACAAATTCATTTGTCGCAGAATTCTGCTGACTTTCGTACAGATCCTCAAATGGCGCTGAACGAAGCAGAGCCTTGTGAGTACTCCAATATCAGATACGACAATCACGAAAGCTGACCATAGTAGCTATGGTTGCAAGGGAAAAGGCATCACTGGCACCCATCCGAGCAATTCAGCACAGAGACAATCAAGGAAACCCAATAGGTTTGTCGACTGCTTCTTCACTTTGAGTGGAACTTCAGCTAACAACTACGTCTTACCAGCCGACCCTGATCGTTCCAATCCTACTCGAAGCCGTTGGGAGAGACCTCTCGATACTATAAGGTCCTTTGAAGCAGCGATTGACGGGAACTATTCACGTAAATCATACATTCGCACAGGTCAGACTGCTTCTGCTTCAATGCGGAAGACGCATTGTCGGTAGCAATAATGCTGACTGGAATTGTGCTACAGAATCTGACGGACAATCGACCTACAATCGCCAAAGTAGTTATTTCGGAGGTACGTTCATACTTTCTGCAACGTTGTTTTGCTTCCTGGATGCGACAACACAATGGCTCTCATCCATGCCTTCTTCTGGGGAATACATGACTGTCGAAAGCTCGGATGCCAAAGCGCGATCATTCAACACTTCCTTGGAAGTGACGCTGGCGCTTTGGCAAAGTCAAATTTCCCTCCTCAAAGTCCAGTTCACTAGTCCAAAGCCCTGCCTCATTTTTTTTAAATGATCGCGCAACGCCTCGGCCCAGCTTATTTAGCTTCATTTTCTAAAACATTAGCTAAGTTTTAAACAGGAACACAAGTCACGACAGATGAACGGCCTCGAGGTCCGAATGGTTACTATGGTGGACGCTCGCAGTCGTACAGACCGGATAGTTACGCGGACGGAAGAGCCAATGGGATGACGAGACCGGATAGTTACTATAATGACCACTCCAATGGCTACCACCCAAACCGCGCTCGTTATCCCCGCACAGCTTCTGAACCGCACTTCAACGGTGGCCAAGGAGTGTATCCTATGCCCGGAAACCAGTCATCCTATGAAACTGTAGCCACTGCATCCGGAAGTGGCAGCTCGGATCCCGCAGGTTATCAGACCCCCTTAAGCGAGAACAGCTCGATGGATCGAATCGCACCTCTGCCTCCGGTAAAAGAGCCTGGAGAGAGTTATGGCTTCAACGGATTTGGCGGAGGCCCGCAGTATGCGCCGCCGGGAAGCGGCCTGCAAGAGCAGCAGAATGGTGGTAATGGCCAAGCTCGACAAGCGAATGGATATCCAACACAAGTCCCTCAAGTGCTCCGCAAGGAATCTGCGCCCCGAGTTCCAATCAAGCTTGGAAAGTCCAATAGCAATGCAGGTCTACCACAAAATGATCCGCAGCGACCGGCGGTAGGAGAGAAGAGGAAATCATGGTTTGGGAAAAGGTTCAGCAGGTCATAGGGGATCAGCTTAGACAAAATTTGATGGTAGAGGATAATGCGGATCTTTGGCGTCTTACCGGAGTTCATAGGATCAAGGACGGACTACAGACCCGTGATTGGGTTATAATGGACAGTCGTTTGGATGGGATGGATGAGCCTGGCCTTGCTCCCTCAGGATCGATGGGCTTCACTTTGTCGATAGCCTCTCCGATCTTGCGTGTACTCTTGCTTGCCTGATGGCGTTGTGGATATATGGGCTGGATGGCTGGAATTATGATGACTTTGATGACCTTTGCAAATGGGCAAATTTACAAATTGACTACCCTTTGCCCTCCTATTCTCCCAGACCAAACTCCAAAGCAATCTGAGCCATAGTCCGTCACATAATTAGATTCCCTTCTTCGATTCCCTCTTCTCATTTTCTGCAGCCTCCAAGACCTCTGTTTGATCCTCATTAAAGGCCACAAGCACATAGCCTATCAGTACAACATTCGCAATGATCGCTGCCGTAGCTCCCGCCCATGTTGAGTTGCCTAGCCTGTGTTAGCTTCATCAAATGGTCTCTATCTGGAACCAAAGGTCGAACCTTTGAAGATGGTATTCAGCGTCAGGAAGTAGGATCCAATAGGACAAACCACCATAGCCAGTGTGAATCCCAAAAGCTTAAAGATCACATGTCTAAGTCATGGTTAAAAAGCGTCTCATGTGACTATTACATGAGGATGGAGCTCACCCGGGGACTGCAGGCGTGATGATGCTCTTTTCTCCCAGATTTTGAGACAATTCCTTCTCCAAAGGGGTCTTCTCACCCGGTACGTTCCTCCGAGTAGCCATCGTGATGATTGAGCGGTTGTTATAGGACTTCGTGTGGTGTTTGTTTGGGAAGTCTGTTTGTTCGTGTTGAAGGTTGGATGGTAGACGAGGCTTTTGGGCCTGGTGATTTCGCGTTCAGAGGCGCTCGCTTGGGCCAAGACAAAAATGACTTCGTCAGGAAGACTAGTCTTTTGGTGAGTACGTCTAAACCGAATGTCACAAAGAATTGGATTGATTTCTTTACTTTTGTTTTCCAGTGATCAACTTCTGCGAATACATACGGACGTAGACATCCTTGTGATTTCGGATTTCACTGTTGCAGCTGTTCACTTTTCAGCCTCGCTTATCCTAGACCGCGACGACGTGCATCGCGCCCGCGTTAAGTATTTTTTTGACTTCACGATTCCTCTTCGGTCTCTTCCCCTCCTTTACACCGTGCAGACTGCCACTCAACAAAACATCCCTTGGCTACTGTGTCCCTTCCATCCAATCTTCAGGAAGACCCTGGTTCCCGATTCCCGCCTTTTTCTGTGCGCTGAGGAGGCAGCCCGCAGTGGTGGATACACAGGCTTTACAAGACGCTCACCTTTGCACCCCTCTCAATTCGATCTACACATACCCCAACCTCGACACCTCTTCTCTTCACGTACTTCCGACACGTTACGATTGAGGGTACCCGTCAGTATGGACTCTATAGAATCTACGACCATGCCAGGCGCGAAGAGGCAAAAGTTGGCAAATGGCTACAAGTCTGCTTCCAATTCAGAACACAACACCAATACATATAACTCCGATAATGACAGTGGCGACGATCTATTTAATAACTATGTTCCAGACACGCCAAACAACAATAACTACCAAACGCAGCCTACCCAGATTCTCGACCGACCATCGATCGCGCAACCTGCTTCAAGCCCCCCTGGGACCCCTCAAAACATCGTCCAGGTTCCAGCCTCCTCTCCATTCACTGGAAGAGATTCAGAAGGGTCACGGTCTGTATACTTTGGCGGAAGCTCACAGGCTCAGAAGCCTGCTCCTGTGCCGAAACCGAACTTGGCTCAGGGTATGGCACCTGCTGGCACGGTCTACAAAGCTCCCACCGGTATAGTCACGAAGCCTCCTCCAAAGCAAACAGTCATTACAATTGATGATGATGAGGATGATGGACCAAAATTCCAGGGGGCTAGTTCGGATGACGACGGGCAGAGCGCGAACATTAAGCCCACCACATTCATGTCACACAGTGCTCATAGTTCTTTTGGCACTTCGCCTCCTAACGGACTTCCGAAGACTGCCAATGGTACTGCCAGTTTCCAAGATCTTATCAGGAATTCTGGCTACCAGCCTCTCGCCCCAGGAAGGAATTCTGCAGCCCAAACAAAACCCGACCGAGCAAGACCTGTCCAGGACATGACTGCAGAGACGATAGAGGCCAATCTTCGAGCGTCTATAGTCCGGCTCCGTAACATGTTCCCTGATTTGTCTATTTTGAAGGCACATAATCTTATGGTCAAGGCGAAAGGCAACCTCAATGATGCCGCAGATTTATACGTGGGTGAAAAGGAGGAACGGAAGCCCAAGCGTACAACCATTTCAATATCAGACGATGAGGTCGAGACTCCTCAAAAGGCTGAGCCTCAGTTCAAGAGGACTCTCGCTGCACCTATCCAATCATTCAGAGACAGATACTCTTCAACTCAAGCCCAACCACAGAGAAGCCCTGCCTCTGTTGCGACACCTCCGCCAAAGCCAAAGAGAAAGCTTATGAAAGGCCGTCGGAATCCATCTTCTCCCGCCGTCGCTCCCATGTCATCACCTCTTAAACAGCAGCAGTCTCCTGCTGTGATTGAGTTCGACGATTACGATTCAGACTCTGGTGTTGCTTCTGAATCTGAGGAAGATCCAGAACTTGAAGGCCGTGTTTTGAAGTATCTCAATGCTTGCAAAAGTACAGATCTTGTGGAACTTACTAGCATCACAAAGGAAATTGCTGAAGTCATGCTTGCTGCTCGCCCTTTCAAAACTCTGAATGCTGCTAGGACTGTTGAGAATACGAAAGCTACGAAGAGCGGGAAGAAGAGCAACCGGGCTCCCATCGGTGACAAGATCGTTTCAACTGCACTCGAGATGTTCCAAGGGTACGAAGCTATTGACACGCTAGTTGCGAGATGCGGAGATCTGGGGAAACCTTTGGCGGAGGAGATGTCGAAGTGGGGATTTGATGTTTTCGGTGCTTCAAAAACGGGGGAGCTCGAGATGACCTCGCTAGAAGACGATACCGAGTCTCAACGCGATTCTGGAATTGGCTCCCCAAGCAGTGCAGCTGCATCCAACAATGGAGATGATGATGTCAAGGTCGTCAGCAGTACGAGAAGGCGAGGCAACGTCCAATTTTTGAAGAAGCCGGAGATGATGGCCGAGGATTGCGTACTGAAGGACTATCAGGTTGTCGGGCTCAACTGGTTGGCATTGATGTACAGACATAAGTTGAGCTGCATTTTGGCCGATGAGATGGGTCTCGGAAAGACTTGTCAGGTCATCGCATTTTTGACGCATCTTGTGGAGACTGGTCACCCTGGCCCTCATTTGGTCGTTTGCCCTGGTTCCACTTTGGAAAATTGGTTGCGAGAATTTCAGAGATTCTCTCCCCAACTGGCAATTGAACCATATCACGGTATGTATTCAGATCACTTGACTAGCTTCTCAGCTGACTGTTGTTAGGGCCACAAAAGGAGCGGACTGAAATGGCCACGCAAATCCTCGAGAACCGGGACACGATCAATGTGGTCGTTACTACTTATGATATGGCTGCCAAGAAGGAAGACAACAAGTTCATGAAGAGATTGCGACCAGATGTATGTACTTCGTGAAGTAAACTAGAGCTGGGGGCTGACTTATAACCAGGTGTGCGTGTACGATGAAGGGCACATGCTGAAGAACGTCAAATCTCAGCGGTACCAAGGACTTGTCAAGATTCCCGCCAACTTCAGACTTCTTCTTACTGGAACCCCTCTACAAAACAATCTCCAGGAGCTGGCTGCTCTTCTGGCATTTATCCTTCCAGATGTTTTCAAGGAGTTGGAAGAGGACTTGAATTACATTTTCAAGGCAAAGGCTAGTACTTCGGATGCTGATCATGCAGCCCTTTTATCAGCTCAGCGAATTGCACGAGCCAGATCAATGCTCACTCCGTTCGTCCTTCGGCGCAAGAAGGCACAGGTGCTGAAACATCTTCCAGCAAAGCTTTGCCGTGTTCAGTATTGCGAATTGCATGAGTCCCAGCAGGCTGTTTACAATGGTCACCTCGATGCAGCCCGTGAGCGTGCTCGAGCCCGTCTCGAAGGCGTCAAGGCACCAAAAACCGAGGAGAATAATCCGTTGATGCAACTTCGTAAAGCTGCAATTCATCCATTGCTCTTCCGACGCCATTTCACTAATGAGAAGATTGAGAAGATGGCCGATATTCTTCGCAAGAAGGATCCAGTCAACTTCCCATCGTCTCACAAGCGAGCACACCTGATTGACGAGATGCACAAGGGCTCTGACTTCTGGCTTCATCAATGGTGTTTGGACTATCCGTGCATTCGGTCATTCGACATTCCCAACATGGCATGGATGGATTCTGGCAAGGTTGAGACTATGATTGAGCTTGTCAAGGGCTACAAGAAGAACGGAGACCGAGTACTCATTTTCTCACAATTCTCCCTTGTTCTAGACATCCTTGAGGCAGTCATGAACACATCGTCGATCGTTTACACCCGTATTGACGGAAGCACCAAGATCGAGGAACGGCAGCCGCTCATCGATGCCTTCAAGGAGGACGAGAGCATTACGGCCTTCTTACTTACCACCAAGGCTGGAGGGACGGGTATCAACTTGATGTATGCCAACAAAGTTATCATCTTCGACGGCAGTTTCAACCCCCAGGACGATCGTCAGGCTGAGAATAGAGCTCATCGTGTTGGTCAGGTGAGAGAGGTTGAAGTTGTTCGACTCGTCACTAGAGGCACTGTCGAAGAAGCGATCTATGCACTAGGCCAGAGCAAGCTGACTCTCGATGGTCGCGTTGCTGGCGATAGCGAAGATGGAGGTAAAGCCGAAGAGGCTGGTGAGAAGGCCGTATCAAGAATGCTTCTCGAAGGCACCGGCATGAATACCAATGAGGAAGACGTCAAGGCAGTTCAGGCAGTTGAGCCAAAAGTCAAGAAGGACGAGAAGCTGCCGCAGAGAAAGAAGTCCTCTATAATGGACATGCTGACCAAGGCCGAGGGAAAGGGAAACGCAGAGGAGAGCAAGGGAGGGTCCCAGAAGAAGCCTGAGGATATCCCGGAGGAAGAAGAAATGCTTCTATGAGCGAAGTATCAGTACACTTTGGAAGCTTAAGTGGTTAGAAAAGGATGGATATGAAAGAAAGAAGAGTAAATATCCATGCTACGGGTGTAAATAATGGTTATGATTCATGGATGGACGAATTGTGGTCCCTTGGTGCTACATAGGAGTGCTAGATTTTTATGTCCATAGAACTAGTGCCATGATATAGAAAGGCAGATAATAAAAGGCAGTGATCTGAGCTGCTATGCATTTCAGTTTAAAATTCGAGGTGGCTCTTCCATCCATGCCCTGACTCGAAGCATGTTGAGCGTACATCATACATGGCTGTACGCTCCACATACTTAGCTGTTATTCAGTAATCTCGTTGGTCAACGATCTGTACATATTAGTATTTTTTTAATCATATCAGGTCATTGTTACTGAACTGCTTTGCCACGTCTTATTGATTTGCACGTCCGCCTCAGCCACAGCTATAGCTACAACAAAGACTCCTCGCCAACAATGGATTCACACAACTGCGCAGCCATACGCAAGTTAGTGAGGGAACGCACCAGTCTTGGAGGTAAAAGTTATGAGCCAATCCATTGTCAACAACTGTCAGCCACACACATATAATACTCAGTCCATGCTCTCCCAATATACTTATACCAATACAAAGCAAGCCATAAACCATACCAAGAGGCAGCCACAGTCGACTTCACCGTTCAAGCATCCAGCACACATAACAATACAAACATGTCTTTGCCTCCAGCTTATACCAGCCAACCACCTATGATGCCAAATCTGCCTTCGAATGCAAATGAGCACTCTTTGAGCAGTAGTCTTCCTCCATACTCAAGTCAGCTTCCTGCGAACCACATAACAATACCTCCAGCTACAGTTGCGGCCTTGATTCCAACAAGCAGACCACCGCCGACTCAAACAATACCGTCAATCCCATCGTTTTCACAACGGCAACCACAAGTAGTACATCATGTCACAACTACTCCTCCTAGAAGTACCATGCCACAAGAAATCGTTCCGCAGAATGTACAGCCGCAACCACAGCCGGTACAAGAAGTCGGTCCTTCACAAAACATCCTGCCACAAGCAGTCATTCCACAGATTGTACAGCCACAGCCGCTACCACAACCACAACCTCAACCTCAACCTCACCTCGCACAACCCCTCCCATACCCCCTACCCTACTACCCCATTAACGACATGTTCAGCAGCCCTACCCTCCCAGCCGGTCCATACTTGGGACCCATCGCATACACCATCCCTCCATCACCCTGCCTCCCAAGTCATTTCCCTCCCCAAGCAATACTTCCCTACCACCGCGCCTATCCCTCTTACCAGCCATCTTTTCCCATCCAGATCCAGCCGCAGCCTCAAATGCAATTTCAATTCCAACAACCGATGATAACGTACCAGGAAATACCGTTTCGTGCAGATGGATATCCTGGGCCTGGTTCGCTGCCTCCTGGTGCAAGATGGGTGGTGACGAGGGAGATTGATGGGAGGACCATGTGGACTATTATCCCGGGAGAGACGAGAGCTTCAGGATGGGGGCATGAGTGAATTGAGTTAAGATGGATTTGGCTGTCATGTTTCTTGTCTATTTTGAAACATGAGTGAGCACTTTGGGGTATATGGCTAGCGAGGTAGAGACCAACGCGGAATTAGAATTATTGTTGCACTGCGAATGACCCGCTGGCCAGCTGTTTACCTTTAAGCGAGATGCGTGAAAGACTTTGTAGTTATTGAACAGAAAGCAGGGGAACGAGGTACTGTGATTGGAGAATGTTATCCATGGCTTAAACCCACAGACTTTGTGACTTACCTATGGCTCTAATGAATATTCCCTGTATTCAGCAAGTAAAGATTGAGCCGCATTCAAAGTACTTTACCCCAAGTCCATGACGAGTTGAGTACAACAGAAACACACAGGAAATCGAATCTTTAGAAAATGTACCAGAAATGCCAGACTCGCCATTTTCATCTCCAGATCCAGACTCAATACAACGTCGTCTTCCACCCCTCCAATTCCTCAAAAGCCGTATGCCTTCACCTCATAACCTCCTCCCACGCTTTCGTTCCCTCCACACCACAATCATCTCACCCTCTGGACCCCTTCACTGCACACTCGACCCCCTCGCCTCTGCTCCCTCATATCCCTCTCAACCCTTCGCTTGCACTTCCCATCCTTCTTACCATACACAAGCAAACCACCTACCAAGTCCTCGATCGACGTAGGGATCATGATCAGGGCTTTTGAGCATTTAAGATTACCTGTTGTGCTTAGAGACGTATGCGGGGAATGTGTGGAAGTTGTGGTGGAGGCTCTGATAGTTGGTGGTAATAGAGGAGGGAAGAGAGGACACAGGTTGGTGCTTGGGATGGACTTTTGGGGGAGGAGAGATATGAGAGTGTGTTGGGATACGGGTGATGATAGGGAGTGGAAAGGGTTGGTACTTGGGGAGAGGAAAGTTGAGTTTGGGAGGTGAAAATATACTTCTAGGTTGATGAAAAAATAAGACAACCGAATCAAAGAAACAATGACATGAGTACACGATGTGGGGAGAGGGATGGCTGCATAGCATGGAACAACCTCGCTGACCATTTCGAGAACTGAAGCCCCCTGCCTAAGATCGTCATCTACTGACTGAGTAAATCTCAATGATTCGGTAAAGCAAAACATGCTCCATAACCACGCTGAACTCCAGTGTAGACATGCAATCTAACCTACCCATGGCACCGTGTCCCTCTCACGCCGGTCTCCTCCTTGCAAACTCCTCCAAATCCGTCCTCGTCGCAACACCCAGCACAAATCGTCTCCTCTCATCCGTTACCACAGCAAATTCCTGCTTTCCAGCATCGCCATTTTCTCCCCCATTAAAGAAAAGCTCTAACTCCTCGAGCGGTGTCTCCATCGTGATGACCTTGTACACCCTACCCTTCCTCCGGAACTTGACCATCGCCTTTGATACCTCGTCTGTCTCTTGCACCTTGCCGGCTTTGAGGAGGATTTGTAGGTGTGGGATGGAGAGGTAGCCTAGTAGTGCTCGATTGGTGGCAGATACGACTGTGAGATGTGTGTAGTCTCGTTCGAAGGCGGAGAGGAGGGCGTGGGATATTGGGTCGGTGGGGTTGCACGAGAGGGCGGACGGAGGATCAAGATCTTCTACTGTTGCCTGAGAGTTATTAGAGTTGCCCTTATTCTACAGAGGCAAGGGGAGGTAAGATGAGCTGTTGAAACTTACCCCTCGGTAACGATTCGAATATTTCGAGGTTTGCGGTTGCGATGTAGTAGCTATATCGGCCATTTTTGATGCCACATCATTGCTTCCTATTGGTATAGAGTTTGCCATGGTTGACATGATCTGGATTGTAAATATGTCGGGATGAGACTCGTGTTGTTGACTTTCACAATAGGATATCCAATTGCGGTTGGAGGGGCAGAGAAATTTTGAAAGCCTCAGGATCACGGCTTTATTTGATTGGGTGAATGGACTCCGCTGTGAACACTCAGATTTTGAACAAGTAGTTGCTTTTCATGACATATAGATCATCCCGTATCATTCTAAATCACTTGAACTGCCGCTCATTGTTTACTTTCAGATGTGTATCAGATTATATTTACATTTGATATCTTCCACTCAGTAGATCAACCCCTCGGCCCGGCCTGTGAGTTCATCCCTCTTGCCCGCCAGCCCGCCCTACGTCACTTGGCCGAGCCGCAAGCCGGTCCAAGCTCCCAGCTCTTCTCCGCTTGAAACGGCGAGGTAAAGTCCTATCTCCCGTTCTTTATCAACAACACCTCGAATTCGAGAAGTGCTTCGCGCTGGTCACGACCGATTGATCTTGTGTCTGTACTCTTTCGTCCTTGGTTGCTCACGAGCCACGTCTCGATTGTTTTTGCCTGCGGTCAATTGGCAATATCTCATCAGATATTTAGTCAGTCCTATCGGAAATAAGCTCAATTGTACGAAACTCTCGTATTTGCGTTTCCTAAACATTCAACTTTATGTCAATTCGATCCGGATTGAAATTATATACCGGTGCTCCTGCTCTCTCCGAAGTCGAGATGTATATATGGATTTGATACTTCTGTGACACTGACAAGTCATCCTCCCAGAACCATCCATCATGCCTCTCCTGTTCCCTTCCCAAGGTACTCTCCACGACGTCTTCCATCCCGCGGTACCTTTTGGTCGTCGAGAGACTTCTCTCCCAAGCACTCTCCCACACAAGCGAACTCCTCTCGAAGCTCGTTCTGAACTCTATCCAACATGGAGTACTATCGACGATGCCAAGAATAAAGCCAATGCATTGAGTGCAGAGGCTGCGAAGGAGTTCGAGAAGGCAAGTGCAAAGGCACAAGCGAAAGCTGGGACTATTGAGCTCTACTCTGCCAAGTACTACGCTGCCTGTACTTTCGGCGGGTTGTTGGCATGCGGCCTGACCCATACAGCTGTCACACCTCTTGATCTGGTGAAATGTCGTCGACAGGTCGACTCGAAGATGTACACGGGCAACTTCCAGGTATGTATGGAATGGAATGATCTGGAACGGCTGAAACGTGATACTCACTTTTGTATCATAGGCTTGGGGGAAAATATATCGTGCTGAAGGATTCCGCGGCGTCTTCACTGGATGGTCCCCGACCTTTTTCGGATATAGTGCTCAAGGAGCCTTCAAATACGGAGGCTACGAGTTCTTCAAGAAGTATTATTCGGACTTGGCTGGCGCTGAGAACGCAGCGAAGTACAAGACAGCGCTGTATCTCACAGCTAGTGCCTCTGCCGAGTTTATTGCCGATCTTGCTCTCTGCCCCTTCGAAGCCGTCAAAGTCAGAATGCAAACAACTATCCCGCCATTCGCCAAGGGCACTTTTGATGGAATCAGCACCGTTACCGGTAAGGAAGGATTCGCCGGACTCTACAAAGGCTTGTATCCACTATGGGGTCGTCAAATACCTTATACCATGATGAAATTCGCGTCCTTTGAAACGATTGTCGAGATGATCTATGATCGCCTCCCTGGTCAGAAGTCAGACTATGGCAAAGGAGCTCAGACTGCTGTTTCCTTCACTGGCGGCTACCTCGCTGGAATCCTGTGCGCGATCGTGAGCCATCCAGCTGATGTCATGGTTTCCAAGCTCAATGCGAATCGTCAGCCCGGAGAAGCTTTTGGTAAGTAATCCTGTATCTATTCAAGATCACCTCCGTCAAGTAGAACCTCTCTAATTGACCTTACAGGTGCTGCCATGGGTAGAATTTACAAGGACATCGGGTTCTCAGGTCTCTGGAACGGTCTTCCGGTTAGAATTGTCATGATCGGTACACTCACTGGTCTGCAATGGATGATCTACGTATGTATAAGTACCTCGTTCGTTTCGATACTTGACTGACACTCTCTAGGACTATTTCAAGATTTTCATGGGCCTTCCAACCACAGGAGGAGCTGCTCCCCCAAAGCAAGAGAAGGCTTAGGTAATAAACGGGTTACAATAACCAGATTGACGATCATGGAAAGAGAACTCCTCACGGCCGTTTTATTGACTTTATGTACATACCAGAAGCAGTGTAAACCAATCCGAATCATTTCCCCTCATCTCTGACGCTCCTCGCTGGTGGAGACGCGGATTATGATTGACCACTTGGCTAGTGCTCGGACTACAGCTAGCGAGAGATTTGTTGACATAGGTCTTTCTGAGATTGCTTGTGGCGTAATGGTCAAGGCTTTCATTTCCTGGAGCGCTGAGACAACAGGTAATTCTGGCGATTAGGAAGACCGAACTCTAGTCCGCTGAATCATTTAGTAGTTGGCTTGGATCAAATTTTTGAATGACTACCTGGGTCTTAGTGAGGCAATTCGCTTAGCTATGGAGTGGCGTGATTGGGGATTTGGACCAAAGTTATACAGAAATGTATATGCAAAATAGAGTTCGACGGGTTATCCGTTACCTAAATTCTAAAACCAACTTCCAGGCGCATTGGATGACCAGCCTTGCAGGCAGCTGGGATTGGATTTGAACCAGGCTGAATGTGTAACATGGCCTATCATCGGAGCCACTGATAACGATTTACCATACGATTACGCTACCAAAATGTGCATCCAAAAAAGCGACATGCAACAGAAATCTAGGATCAAAAAAGATCGACGCTAGTCCCATCTAATTTGAACTTAAAAGGATGCATGTCAAAGTGCAAAAAGTTCTAGAAGAGCTCAAGCACGTCCGCTGAAAGTTGTGCAGCCGACCTACCAGAATCCCGAGAGATAAGGGTCCGGGCAGCTTATCTATGCCAATGACACAGGGCGTTCTCATCGACCACCTATCATAGCTTCAACATTTTGCCCTGTGGATGCCGATACGGATTTCGAGTCTCTTTATTTGCTGCTGGTACCTGACAGCCCGATTTCTTCCTAATTGATGCCGTTGCGTCATCGTAGCTAAATGGCAGGCAGACCGTACCGTGGAATAGTGACAATATCAAGCCATACATTCCCCAAACACGCTCACAACATTTTATAAGTAAGCATTCCCTCCTCCTTCAGCTTATGTTCTTCCCCTCTGCCAAGCTTCACCCCTCCATTCACCCCAGCTCTACCTTGCACGTGTAGGTATGGATCTCCCCATCATCAGCTGTCAAACTGCTTTTGCCTCTAGCTCTATGTTCTTTTGACACATCTTAACAGTCACCCCCAATTCCCAAGCATACAGCTGGTAAGTGCCAACCACCAGGAGTGGACCTGGGACTTCTTCCTGTTTCCCCAGCTGCTCGGAAAGCCTGCAGGTGTCCCGCAGCACAGGGGACCCGATGACGGGCCAGCCATGAACTGAGCAGGCTAGGAAAGGGCAAAGAATGATAGAGCCAAGCCAAGCAAGCCTCTTTTCTGCTCCTGCTCTCATGATCTCCGAGCTTCCATGTTCAGATCTGCCGCTTATATTTGCTCATCACTCAGACCTGCAGACTTTTCTTCCTTCTGACATTTCACATACAGAGATCTCCGACTTGAACACCCACGTCCCGTATCATACCGAAGACAATACCAAAAGCATCAGCTTAGCCAATATGAGTGCCAAAAACAGCATGGAAGTCAGCCATGGCCGTGGAGGTTGGTGTCTTCTGTAATATACAAGTCATGGTCGCTAACACATGTCTCGTAGGAGCTGGAAACATCGGACCCGATTCGACTCAGTATGCTTCCAGTACAATCACTGTCCCAACGAGCTGACTCTGTTCTAGGTACGTCGATGGCGAGATCGTTCGTGAGGGTGTCGTTGGTGAGCACGGCGACGGAGCGTTCAGCACTGGCCGTGGTGGAGCTGCCAATATTGGCTCACCTGGTATGAAGGCTACAAAGAGGAAGGACGATGTGGCGATTCCGGACGTTGCTCTGCGACCCAGTATGGAGGACCAGACATTTCACACAGGACGAGGCGGCGGAGGAAACATCCACAAGCCAGACCCCCCAGCTGGCCCCAAACACCCCATCGGCTTCGCTGATAAGTTGAAGAACAAGCTGTTCAAGAAGAAGGCCGCGGACAAGGAGCCAGTTGCAGAGACCACTGCTTAAGTGCCTCTGCTTTGAGCAGTCACTGGTGATACTAGATGCGACCAGGAGAGGTTGACTGGTTGAGAAGTTGGAGAAGCAACCGTAAAGGAGTTTGGAGGGTTTCTTGATACCAATTATTTATGCTACTTGTTCCCTAATCTTGATACGGAATTAAACTACACGTACTTTGAATCGATCTTCTGTCTTATATCGGCCATTCCATTCCATTTACCATCATGCCCGTGGTGGAATATTGGTGAGCTTTCTAATCCGGGCATTTCGCTGACTGACAGTGTACCAAGTCGAGATGATCAGGACTGGCACTTGATAAGAGCTGCAGGCTGTTTAGAAAGAATAAACCTGAGTGGCAAGAACAAAAATGAAACCTAAAATGTACTTCACCAGCTGAAGAAGAAAAATGAAGCTGTTCATTGCAGATCCAGATCTGAGTAAATGCCAAGGCGGGCTTTATTCTTAGCCTAGCGTCCTTTCTTCGCGTGGAGTAAGTTGACCTCGGAGCGCGTTATATCGAGTTCACTTCTAGGTACTACAGAAGCAGGACAGCTCCCACTTGAACGTGTGACCATATCGGCTTCACTGTCGAGCCAATTCTGCATCCACAATTGCACCGTCTACCATTAGCATTACTCTCTCTCACCTTGAGCACGCGCCCCGAAACTTCTGTCGCATCCAACCTCTCTCTCTTCTCCAGTCAGAAGCAAGCGACCGATAGCTTGCTTAATACACCATCACATCACACTTCGAGGAATCTAGCCGAAACATTCCCAAGGTACTGTCGCCCTCTCCCACTGGGGATCCGACTCGAGTCGCGTTCGTTCGACCCGCACTCGCCTTCACGACCTTCGCGACCTATCCTTGCTCACGTCCAGCAACAATGGCTCCCAAACACGGTTTACCAGCAGAGGAGGGGCTTGTCAAGCGGGCAAAGAACTCTACTACATCCCGATCTGCGACCCCCGCCGACACGAGTGCCAAAGTTCCTTTCAAGGTCGAGTATCCTATCATGAGCACCGGTGGGACACTCAGTCCGAAGCAGAAGGCACTTGCAGACATTGCTGAATTGCAAATCAGTCCATTTGTAGCGAAGGGGGCTAAAGTGCAGGGAGAGCTGGATCAATACTATGCAGTTACGCCACATCAGGAATGGGACAGCATGAAGAAATACAACAATTTCATCAGTACGTAAAAACGTTGGCTATCACCAGCGCAGACTAACGATTATCTTAGTACAAGGAGAGGTCTATAAGAACAATCAATTCGTGTTTGTAAGAGGGGAGGATACGCCGCCGGATAAGGATAATACAGAAGGAAGGCCCAAAGACTTCTGGGTCGCGAGGATTCTGCAAGTTAGGGCCAAAAATGCCCAACATGTTTATGCGCTGGTAATTTTCTTGGCCACCCTTAGACTCTGAGTTGTGGCTAACTGGCAAGATAACCTGGATGTACTGGGCGGAGGAAATTCCCGCGCCTCCTGTCAAAGCAGCAGATCAAGTTAGTAAAGACTCGGGAAGACGCACCTACCACGGAAGCCATGAATTGATTGCGTCAAATTACATGGAGGTCCTGGATGTCCTCTCGTTCGCCGGCAAAGCCGATGTCTATCACTGGCCCGAGGAAGACGACAATGTACAATCTAAATTATTTTGGCGGCAGACATACAACAGAAAAAACCAAGAGCTTTCTGTAAGTTGTATGAGACAAATCTCCAATGCTTTTGCTAACATTTGATCAGCAACTCCGGAAGCACTGTCTTTGTGGTGGCTATTTCAATCCCGAGGTCACTATGTACATATGCGACAACCCCGACTGCAAAGTCTGGTTCCACGAGAACCATTTGATCGATGACTACCTGATCAAAACATACAAGCGAGTTGTTGGTGAGGGTACCAACGGAGTCGCGAAATCAACAAACAAGAAGGCCAAAACCCCTATATATAAAGGAACTTTGAAAGCGTCGATACAAGAAGACAGCGATGGTATCCCAAGGGTTGCTATTACGGATCTGCGACCTGGTGCAGATCCAGAAACATGGAAGGAGCGCATCCTATGTCCAAAATGCGAGACCCCCTTCGAATAGTTTGAGCCTCCAATCCTTTTACTGCATGTAAAATGCATTGCCTCTGGTCCATACATACGTTATCCGCGGCCATTATTCTGCTTAGACCCACCACTTCATGCTTATGCGCCTGATAGACGCAAACAAGGTGTCTGTTAAGCTTGGAAACGATGATAGGATATGAGACATGGAATGGTTAGTACCGCAACGCGTTGGGTCAGACATCTTGCTATAGGCGTTTGGGAGTCAAAATCTGGAATGGGTGGCAGCGCTTTTTCAGTTTGAACAGCGTGCTCTGCTTCTCTGCACATAGGTTCACTTCTGCTTTACCAAGTTCACCTCCAACAATACAGAAGCTTCTAATGCTTGAGAGCATTTTCGTGTCCAAGAGGAGTTGGGGACCTTGGGCTGTTCATTGCATTTAGGGATCTGCGTTATACCATTCTTCTGGAGCGTGGAGAGCGGAGTCTGCTTTGAATGGATTGGGGAGGAAGTGCTACTGCGATGCAGTGTCGATACATGGATTGGAATGAAAATCAAATTCAGCAACCCCCAAGCGCCATCTGCTATATCTCCAATGACTTACTAGGGATTGTCTTCTTGTCACTGCCATGGCTACACAGGGTGAGTTGTAAGCAGCCAGGGAAAAAACTTGACAGGATATTAAAGCCGAATATCTTGGCAAAGCATGGACGAAAAACAAGCGAATCTCAGCTTATAGAAGTTGCCAAGGTTACCTTATCGCCGCCTTGCTGGGGGAAAGTCCTTTACCGCAAGTATCTCATGAAGCTTTTCTCGTCAAGACTATTCGGCACACTTTCCCGAGAGCTTGTTGAACCAAACATGAGCTACCGCAACCCAATCACCTCTCACGCCCTTAGCTCTGCAATCCACTCACAAGCCAAAACACAATGCTGATTATGCGGTCAGTGATAACGCTTCCCTCTTCTATACCTTCCTCTTTCAAAAGAGAGGCTATCTGCGGCTCAAACCCCGATACTTTCGCTTCTCCCAGTCCTCTGAAGCAGGAAAACTCCATTTATATTATCCAGTTTTTTTCTTTCCTTTCGCCCCACCACAAGCAGATGTGGAATCTGGTTGGTTCAAAGGTGGGGTAGTTCCAGAAACCATACTTAAGCCCGATTTCGCCTCAATTTCCAAATGTCATAATCTTGACTTTATTTTTCGCCAACTTTTTTTTCGAATTGCCGTTTTAGGTTGGCGGATGATGGTCGATATTAACGAGCATCCTCGCTCGGCTGTTGTTGATTCGGAAAAGGGGCTTGTTGACGAGAAGAATGTCGTGATTCAAGGAAGCGATAACTCCGGTACCGCAGCACCACTTTCGATTGACGAAGATGAAGCTTCAGAGCTTGATAATGCGAGGAGTCGGGGAAGGGGTAAAGGCTTGTTGGCTGGGAACCTTGGGAAAGTTTTAGGTTTGGTGTTTAGAAAATCGCATTTGGAACCTCTCGTCAACGACCAACCTCCGGACGGAGGGCTGGGCTGGGCTGTTGTTTTCTTTGCTCATCAGACCGGATTTAACACTTTTGGTTTCCTGAATGCATATGGTGTACTGCAGAATCATTATGTTGCAGCGCTGCAGCTGCCTCCCTCGACAGTCTCATGTAAGCTAGATTTTCCCACATCGTCATTTCCTGTTCTGCTCTATGGAAATCGATAGTAGTGTGCTCACAACTCGTCTAGGGATCGGGTCGTTGAACGCGTTTCTCATGTTAGTCCTGGGAGCTTTCTCGGGACGTCTCTCAGATGCTGGATACTTCCATCAATTGCTGTTCTTAGGGACATCGCTTCAAATCATCGGCTTCTTCACAGCCTCCATATCCACCACGTATTGGCAAATTCTCCTCTCCCACAGTGTCTGTTTGGGTATTGGCGGGGGACTTATATTTGTCCCAACAATGAGTATCGCCGGGACGTATTTTTCGAAGAAGCGACCGTTTGCCCTCGCCATCGTCGCTTTGGGCAACTCAGTTGGCGGTCTCGTCTTTGCGGCAATTCTGCAAAATGTCCTTCCCAGTTTGGGTTACGCCTGGGCTATGCGTATTTGTGGCTTCGTGGTGATGGCCACTAGTCTTCCTGCGAATTTTGTTCTCAAGCCGATGAAGCTGAGGAGAGCAAAGGGCCCGATCATCGAGTGGGGAGCTTTCAAAGAGCTTGAGTACAGCTTATTCTGTACGGCTATGTTTTTGACTTTTATGGGGATGTGGGTGCCGGTGTTCTATGTAAGTACCACTCTCCGAATCTGACGAGAAGTATTGTACTGACTACGATGAAGCTTGGATCGTTTGGAAGAAACATTATTGGCATCGATGACAAGGCTGCAGCTTCGTTGATCCTGATCATTAACGGCGTAGGAGTAGCAGGACGACTTCTTCCAGCAATTCTGGCATCCAAACTCGGGCCGCTGAACCTCATGATCCCACTCACTTTCCTGCCAGCCCTCATCCTCTTCTGCTGGGCATCAGTACACACCCAAGCCTCACTCTTGCTCTTCGATATCTTTTACGGCTTCCTAATGGCGTCAGGCCAAGGCATGCTTCCTCCTTCGCTGGGAAGTCTGACGAAAGATCCGTCCAAGATGGGAGTAAGATTTGGAATGGTGTTCTCGATATGTGGGTTTGCGCTGTTGATTGGACAGCCGCTTGCTGGTGCTTTGATAGAGGCACACGGAGGTGGATATTTGTATGCCCAAATGTATTCGGGTGCTGCCATGATGATGGGCGTGATATTCATGACTGCGGCGCGGACGAAGATTGTTGGTTGGGTTTTGAAAGTCAAGATATAGAGACATCAACTGTAACTAGCTTTGAAAGATAATAAAATCCAGAACGACCAATAATCTGTATCACGGGCAACGGGACATTTGCCAAAGCTTAGGCTTGGAATACGGCTACGCAGCCTATTAGCCGGTGGTTCGGTACAATCGCTGGTCTTGATCTGACACAGTCGCATTCAATCTCCAGAGTTCTGAGAAAAGAAAGCCCACCTGGATATTCAAGATCACGATGCATGTTCTGATTGGAATTGTTGTCGGTCTTTTCCTGATTCGGAAGTCCGCAACCTGGAACTGATCTGGGCAATCTCCCCACCTTCGCCGTCTTCACATGACGAGATCGGCTCGGCCTGAAGCGAGCAATCCGACAACGACAACGAAGATGGTTGTCTCGATCGAGACTGCCGAAGGTTGAAATATCATGGGTTGAAGAATGCTACCAGTCACAGATGGCATGCGATAACACAGCTGGAACTTTTCTTCCCCGCACCGCTGCCGACCCGAAGGGCAAGTCTTATCATCCTTCGTACAAAGACGTTGTCGGCGGCATCTCCTCTTTACAAACCTCCGCGACCTGGCACGTCTTACTCCGATTCCCTGTGGAGGATATTCTTGTATGATGGCGGCCGTCTTCAAATTCGTCTCCTCAGATCAGACTGGCCCCAAGAGATTGCAAACAAGCAAGGCCTGCGACTACTGTCGTCGGCGAAAGAAGAAGTGCATTCACGGGGAAAATGCCAGCGGCCGACCTTCTTCTGTGGCATCGGCCCGTGATGAATCTACAGAAGGCAATCAGCAGCGGATCATAGAGAGTCAGACTTCGCTTCCAGATGAGCCTAAGGTAGCAGAAGTACCTCAGACAGTGGACAGGCAGTCTACAGGCGGAGTTCCCCAGCTGCATGATAAAGATAAGGAGGTTGAAAATAGCTCTTCTGGTACCCGTAATGCACGCTTTATCGGGGATCTCAATCCGGAGGGCATGTTCTTAGCAGCAACGAGTCCTAATGCCACCCGAGGAACCTCCTTAGATGATAGTATCGGTGTCTGGTGAGCTTTCTCTCCCTATCTACAGCTACATTCGTTGCGAACACAGGACTTGGTAGTCGTACCTTGCCTCTCGCTCGACCACAATCCAAATGTCAACAGAAGCTCGTGTGACATTGAGGAGATCACTTCTTAACATTGTCATCAGGTTGAACTCCTCGCTGAACCACGGCCCTCAGAAGACATCTCAAGTTTTGCAGTCTCCATCGAGCTTATTTTATCGATCTGGGTCATTGATACAGAAGGTTCTCATTCCACTGCTAGAGCAGGAATGTCTGTCGATGGTACCTCCGCCTGATGGACTTCGAGCTCTAGCACAAATATACTTTGATAAGGTCTATCCGATTTTTCCTGTGGTCAACGAGAGCACAATTCATAGTGACCAGTTACTGAAGCCAGAGCGCACAATTCTGCAACAGGGTATCTGCCTAGCGGCCTCGAAGAACCATGTTGCTGAGCCATATCTTGTACTTGGCGATGCGAACTTCAGCTGTAGAGAGTTTGGCGAGAAAATATCAGGGGCCATGAGGATGATGATTGAGATGGGCCTCTTAACGAACAAGGTTGTTCTCATCCAAGCCTTAGCTTTGCTATCGCAATTCACCGATGATCCTCCAGGCGAAGACCTATCTTCCCAGTAAGTAGTCTCTCGCATAAATTCCAGGATCAAGTCGTCTCTCTCTGGCTATCTCTAGGTTTAATTCACTTCAAAAGACTCGGCTAAAACGAAGAAGGTTTTGCATGAGAGCCGTACATCAAGTTCAATCGTTGGGACTACACATCAAAGGCCAAGATGAGCACACAGATCAGGGTAATACTACTTTACTGTGTTGCATTTGGGCAATGGACCGCATGAATGCAGCATTCAATGGACGACCCGTCACGATGCACGAGAGAGATCTTCGGAAAGATCTAGACCAGTGCTTCCAGCATCAAGAACCATCCTTCCGTTTATTCTTGGAGGTGGTAACGCTTCTGGACAAAATCATTGAGCTCTACCGTCCTGTAGCTCTCTCGGGAGAGGCTCCTGTCTTGGGTTGGGAATTTCCCGCTTTCGAAGACATAGTCTTAACATGTGGCAGTGCGCATATCGGGACTACGATTCTAGGTCTGTTTACCCTAACAGGCGTACTAGCTTAGCTAATTGTATGACCGCTCACAACTTATAGCATCTATCGAAGTCCTCTATCACGCTGTATCAATCCTATCTTGCCGGACCAAGCTGTGGGTAGACCCAGAACGTTCGTCAATAGCCTTTCTACGACAAAGTCTGTCGACATCCATCTTGAGCTCAACATTCAGTCGCGCACCTCAAGAACAGCTGGTCCTTTTCCCGTTTGTACCTTATGCAATGTCTCTATCCATGGGCATATCGTATCGAGAAATGAGGTACGGCAAACTCCCTGTTCATCGAGCTCGATCTCGTGGTCAGTTCCAAACTCTATGCGACGCGTTGTCAGGACTTGAGGGGGTGTTTTGGTCAGCGTCTACAACTGCAGAGATGGGGAAGAAACTCCACAAGGAAATGGACCGAGTTTTCTCAACGGTATCATCTTCGGAGACTATACGATTGCATCAACCATCTACGGGTAGCAATTCCAACACTCGTGCAAGTAATCAACATCCAGGGCCTGTAAATGCCTCCCAGATCGGTACAACAATCCAGATGTCAAGTTATACTGAAGTTGCTAATTTATATTCATAGTCGTGACAAATCCCGATATCAACCAGCCTGATATCTCCATGCAAGATTTCGATCCAGCAATATTCGACTCTATCGACTTGTTTGGCATGTTTGATCCTGCTTTTGATCTTGAAGGGTTTGATGCTTGCTTGGAAGGAAATCTTAACCCTGGGTTTCCTTCAGGGCTTCAATGAACGTTGGATGGGTATATGCGTCCTGATACTCGGCTAGCGCATGAATTTGATGACTTGCTTCGCTTGTGCAACCTGGAGAAACAGACCGGCTTGTCACAGTGATCAAAACGAATCCAGACTGGAAGCAGCGTTCCGTTCTCGTGTCTTGACAATTATCTTCACCTTGTATACTCTGCAATATATTGTGCTCCATTCATTACCTCAGCATCCCTGGGTTTGTGTTATCTATGAGATGGAAACCAATTTCTCGCTTAGTGAACGACCTACCAATTCGTCCGCCCGACCTTGTGACAACACTTTTCCAAATTTGCAGAGCTCGAATCCTTCGGTCCGGATATTGTCCATAGTGAGTAGAAAATTCGGATTACTGGTGGACTGGAGCAAAGGCTAGGCATCCCTGCCCTACTCGCCACTGGACAATTCTCGCTTTAGTCGGAGTCGCCAAATCAAGCATAGCCGTCGGCATGCGGGGTCGCGTCCACCTATTTCGAAGTATGGAGTAGCTCCGCGACTTTAGAATACTTTATAGAATCTCTGACAGCTTTTGCTCCCTCGGATTGTATTTCAAGTACAAAGAGAAGGTCAATCGAATTACTTGATCCACCGAAGGTTGAAGACAACTCATTTTTCTGTCTATTCTATCCGAGTACCCAAACGACCTTGTCATGTTTTGCGTAGCGAAGTCCATCCTGAAGCCAACAAGCCTTCTCTCAAAATCGCCTAGACTTGGTCGCCATGTGTCAACTCGGTCTGTCTCGCAATCAAAAGCAGAAGGCGACATTTCTGCCGTGTTTCCCTCCCTTTCGGGTCTTGTTATGGAGCCTTTGCCTGAAAGATTTACCGATATCAAACGGCAATTGATCCATGGAAATGAAGAACGAGTGACAGAAAGTTGGCAACGATTGCTAAAGCAATTGGCAAGTGAGAATGAGATCGTCAAACAGCGAGGTCCCGATATCATTCCACAAATCGAGTTCGAGGAGTTGAGAAACGCTCCATCAGACTTCATCAGGGAGGTTAAGAAACGAGGAGTGGCAGTCATCAAAGGAGTTGTTCCAGAAAGCGAAGCTAGAGCTTACAAGAGCGAAGTAGAGGAATACGTCAAACGGAATCCTTCTACCAAAGGTATGTTTAGAACACGAAATTTGGCTGTCGGATAAGCTCTAACATATTATGTCACAGCATTTCCACCTGACAATCCACAAATTTTTGAATTGTACTGGTCTCCAGCGCAGATGAAGGCTCGGCTTCATTCGAACTTGATTTCTGCGCAGACTTCGCTTATGAACATGTGGCATTGCAATGATAAAGATGCTCTCATATCGACGTCGTTACCACTCACATACGCGGATCGAATTCGTATCAGACAACCAGGAGACAACCAATTCGCTCTGGGACCTCATGTGGATGGTGGGAGCGTAGAGCGCTGGGAACCCACCGGATATGGCCTCGGAGGTGTCTATGATAAAGTATTTCAAGGCAGATGGGAAGAATACGATCCATGGGAATCAAGTGCAAGAATTCCTGCTGTCACTGATCTCTACCAAGGTCCAGGTGGCTGCTCAATGTACAGAATGTTCCAGGGCTGGTTGGGACTTTCACACACATCGCCACGAGAAGGTACTCTCCTGGTGAACCCTCTTCTTCAATTCGCGACAGCATACTTCCTCCTCCGACCATTCTTCGACCCGGTACGATCACCGGGAGGCTTCGCTGCTGAGAACTCCTCAAAATATCTGAGCTCGGAGAACTGGAAACTCAAAAGTGCTAGCGAGATGGACTCAACCCTTCATGGTGCCAACCCTGGGTCCAGTCAAGAGTTCAATGATGTACTACACCCTCATCTCGACTTGAAACACAGCATGGTGCATGTTCCTACCATCAAACCTGGCGATTTCGTTGTTTGGCACTGTGACAGTAAGTGGCTCTGCTTTCATCATTGAAAATCAAAGACTGACTGATCTCTTGCAGCAATCCATGCCGTCGACCAAGTCCATACTGGTAAAACAGACTCAAGCGTCATGTATATTCCAGTCTGCCCAGCCACTGAACTGAACGCAAAGTATTTGGCTCAACAGCGGGAGACTTTTGCAGCTGGAGTACCTGCACCCGACTTCCCAGGTGGAAAGGGAGAGTCGGAGCACATTGGCAGAGCGACCAGTGAATCGGTATCTAAAGAAGCAAGTGAGCTTGGTTTGAGCTCCATGGGGTTATCGAAGCTGAGCAAGCCTGAAAAGGAAAGCTTGCCTGGCGCACAAAAAGTGATTCAACGGGCGAACCAGCTTCTGGGATTTGCGTGAGCGCCTAAATTTGTACTTTCAAGTTTTGTATCTGGCACTATTCCTTCATGATCAGTACTTAGCGTCTCAACGTAGTTTTTCTGAAGATCAGGTGTTTAATACATATCTTTCAGCTTCGACGTGAATTGCCTTGAGAGTTGCTAGGCCAGGCCGTGCCATCGAAATTGGTAGTCGTGCCATCTCCTACTTGCGAGATCACCCTACAGTTACCGAGCAGTAGGGGATGAAACGCACCGCACTAAATGGCGGTAAGATCTAAATGAAATGCCTTTCTCAAGGTTTTGACAGATTATGAAAGCATATGATGGGTTCACATCAGAGACACACTCAAGCTCAAACCCCTTCCAACCAGAAGCCCTTGACTCGGTCTTTATGCTGGATATCTGGCACTAAACCTAAAAGATGGCGTCCGAAAGGACTCCAGACCTCCCATCTTATATAATAATGCTAAAGCCAGGCGGAGTTTGTCGCAGTTTCCTATTTGGGTCGGTCAGTTTCCGAAGCCAGGTAAACTGGGCAGAACTTCCAACGAATCAAGCGAGTCAGATCTCCGCTTTGTCAGTGCCGTTCACATCCCCAGATCTTGCACTTCGAGCTTAATATCGGGAATGTGGGGACTTGGAGACATTGGAATAGTATCTCCGCGTTACCCCAGGTCCGTATTTGGAGCAGTTCCGGGTCCATGGCAAGGGAATCCCCTGATAACCCCCGTCAGGAAGTCTATAAGATGCGAGGTCGCATCCTCTTTAGAAAACCTTTATCAACAGCTCGCCAGGCTCCTGTTCTGTATTATCTTCCAACTTTCAAGCTTTGATATCCGTCACTTCAATTATGGGCTTCTTCAAGTTGCATTACGATGCTGAGGGGTCCTCCCTTCCAGCAATTTTCATGGGTGCTTTCATAGCATTTGGGGGAATCCTCTTTGGATACGACACTGGAACCATCGGAGGAATCTTAGCAATGGGTAAGCAAATTTGACAGATCCAAAGTGCTATCCCTGGCTAATTTGTTCTCTCAAAGACTACTGGATCGAGCTTTTTGCAACTACAACGAACGCAGATGGTGCCAAATATATTACCTCAAGTCAACAAGCTTTAATCGTGTCGATGCTGTCAGTTGGCACACTCGTTGGGGCACTTTTTGGAGCTAGTATTGGAGACAGAATTGGCAGAAAGATGGGGCTGATTGGTATGAATAATCATAAAATTCACGATGAGCTCAATCTAACAGTCAGTAGTGGCATGTGTTGTGTTCAATATCGGAGTCACACTACAGACAATTGCTACTGCAATCCCACTCTTCACTGCTGGACGAACTATCGCTGGAGCTGGAGTTGGTAAGTGACCATTTGTATTTAATTGACCGGAGCTTATGCAAAATTGCCTACCAGGTGTGGTCTCAGTGCTCATCCCCTTGTACCAATCCGAATCTGCTCCGAAGTGGATCAGAGGTACATTGATCTCCACGTAAGGTCTCAAATTCAGGTGCAACTTTGACATGATCTGATACATTTTAGCTATCAATTGGCTTTGACCACTGGCCTCCTCCTGGCATCCATCGTCAACAATGCTACCCAAAATCGAAACGATAGCGGTAGCTACCGTATCCCAGTAGCAGTTCAAGCACTATGGGCTCTAATTCTTGCTGGAGGGCTCCTATATTTGCCAGAAACACCCCGGTACTATGTCAAGAAGGGGGACGAGACAAAGGCTCTTGCTTCCCTCGGTCGTCTTCGACGCCTTCCGATCACTTCATCAACTCTCCGCGAGGAACTCAATGAGATCATCGCTAATCATCAATACGAACTTACCCTCGGTAGCTCATCTTGGCTACAGTGTTTCTCGAAGGGAGGATCGCAACGCAAGCGTATTTTTACTGGATGTGCGATAATGGCCTTGTCTCAACTCACTGGGATTAACTTCATCTTCTACTATGGGACTCAATTTTTTAAGCACAGCGGAATCTCCAATCCTTTCACCATCTCACTCATTACAAACCTGGTCAACGTTTTCTCTACCATTCCTGGCCAAGTCCTCGTTGACAAGTGGGGACGACGACCATTGCTTCTATTCGGAGCCATCGGAATGTGTTTCTGCGAATTCGTTGTCGCCATTGTGGGTGTGACCGCAGATTCAGAGGTTGCCAACAAAGTACTCATCGCATTTGTTTGCTTCTACATATTCTTCTTCGCCTGCTCTTGGGGCCCTGTTGGTTGGGTCGTCGTTGTAAGTCTACTTTCACAAAACATGTCCGCCTAGGCTGTCACTAACCAAGACAAATGCAGGGAGAGATCTTCCCACTTCGTCTCCGTGCAAAATCAGTTGCATTGTCGATTGCAAGCAATTGGTTGCTAAACTGGGCTATTGCTTATGCTACACCATACCTTGTTGATGAAGGCTCAGGTAATGCCGGTCTTGGTGCCAAGGTGTTCTTTATATGGGGTACATGCTGCTTTGTTTGCGCCCTCTTCGTCTATTTCTTTGTGTACGAAACCAAGAACATGACTTTGGAGCAGGTTGATGAGTAAGTCGTTTTCACTGCATCATACACCATCGTTGTGCCCTGAAGCAAGACTAATCAATGATAGATTATACGACATCATCGGCAGCGCAAGGAAGTCTGCTGGCTTCGTACCAACCGTTCACTATTCTCATGGTGCTAAGGTCGAGGAGAAGTCTGAGTCCGGCATCAGCGTGGCTCAAGTGGAAGGGAAGACGGATGTGTAGACTGTGGAAAAATGAGGTGGGAGGCACAACCTAACAAGCAAGATCAGCAGTATTACGGAAATGTTTGAAGGATGCCTTGGTTCGCAGCTTCTTCGTCCTTTTCGGCGTTGCAGTACTAAACACGACTCTTATTGGACATTCTTTTTTGTGATTCAGTAGCTCCAAGATCTATTTCTCAGGAAAATCTGTTCCAACACTATACAAACAGGAGCACCAGGAGCACCATTATGTTAACCATTTACGATCTCAACACATTCCCAAAGTTCTTATCCTCATCTAAATAAACCATGAGACTTCTCATCCTCCTCTTTTTCTCATCAAACGCTCCTTCTGTGCTGAATTGAACTTTCGTAGCATGATCAAGCCCATAGAATAACATGGCAAGCGCACTTCCTTTCCATAACTCTGCGCCGCTTCGATTAGTATTAATCATAGCCAAGACAAGAAAGATGGCTGTGGCGCCGACCACGAAAAGAGGAAGCACAATCCAGACCCATTGAACGTGGACGTATATCTGTGTGCTCGTAGCTTTGCCATATATAGGCACGGTCTTGAAAGAGCGGAAGGCGACTGTCATTGCTGTCGCCAGCTCGTTCATCGCTTGAGGAATTCCATCATTGTACTCGTAGTAGTCCCAGTAGAAGGTTTGAACAATATCAGTATCAAAGTAGGTTGTACCACTGGAAATACCGACAGTGAGATTCACGATGACTAGGGCATCTGCGTCGAGGGACTGGAAGTCTGAGTTACGAGAGGCGGATCCGTTTGCAAATAGAGTCGTGAACCAGGATTGTATCCCCAGAGCTGCCGGCTCGCTGATGAAGACGGAAGTGTTATCCGGGGTCATGATGGCTATCTTGGCTTTACCCATGCTATTCGTTGTATCAATTACAGTCGTATTGCGTGTCTCAGAAGTTACAACCTCGATCAATTCGCCATTGACCATCGTCGAATTAATGGTTTGGGCACAGTACTCGAGCGTGCACTGAGTTGCCCATGGTTGTAAATCACCAGCTGTTCCATTCCTAGATTCAGTACCCATGAAAATAAACTTCATTATGTTGGAGTGCGGCATATTTCCGGACTTGGATGGTATGAAGGTAGTCATACTGAATGCATCATTGGAGCTTTGGAGCTTGGCTCCCATTGCCTGCCATCCGCACTTGGAGGCGTCAGTATCGTCTTCAGCACAATACTGCATCATCACTGATCGGATGTCGACGCAGGTGCTACAAGTAGCGAGGGTTGTAAGTGGTGGGTAGGTACAATTTCCAGTAGGGCAGATTGGCTTCGGCTGGGCAAGACCCGACTCGCTGAAAAGACCATGGAACACGGCTGACTTCATGGGCAGTATTGGGACAAATCCAGCTGAGATAAATTAGTGAAGTACAAGAATCCGAGAATATGTAACCCACTCGAACCAGAGTTTCCCGGAAGCGCTGGTGTATAATTTAACGCGGCTGGTACGCTCGCCAAGTGATCAGAAACCACCTCTCGAGTCGGATATGTTGCAACTTGCTGAGAGAATGGGGCTAAGAACAGTGCCGCAATAGTGATGAATGCACCAAACATTCCAATATACCTAACCGATTAGTTGATTCTGTTTCATACCGAAATTATTTACTTACCCTCCACGGCATGAAGAAAGTAGTCTCACAGCTCCCCAAGAACCACGGCTTGCTTCATCAAATAGTTCCATGTCGGTCAGTGGTGAAGGTTTGCTCTTGAACCAGTTCCATTTCAGTTGGCCGAAGCCACTTGCCAGTGGCACAGCCAAGGAGGCATTGGTGATGGCAGAGATAAGCGCGATGAGTGTGTTCAATGTGATACCAAAAGGCCATTGCGGGAGTGGCTTGTCGTGGAAGACTGCAAGCAATGCAATACTTGCTCCGAAAGACAAAATTCCTATCACTAAGCATAGGATCTCCAGAAACCATGATCCATTTGAGATAACGTTAAATTTTGTCTTTTCGGCTACAAGCTGATCGGTATCGTCGAAATCATCACCGCTGGCTGTAATCCTCGTGCTGCCACTCCAATTGCGTGAGTGGGACTTAGAATGACTCGATCCGAACACTTCGTTGATGAGAGGAGAAGGAAGTGACTTCCTGTAGCCTGGTGATGTTAATCTGTTAAATGTCAGATAGTTTGCAAGCCATATATTTGTGTAAGAACACACGGTGTCAGAGGGACATCATCCTCAAATCTTTGACCTCTTGGGTTCTCTGGTGCAAAGTAACCAGAAGACATTTCTCGTTCCTTTTGGGAAGATTAGTTGCTGACCTCGGCCCTTCAACAAACGGGGATGGCATTGTGCAGGTACTTATCTGCCGGTTTCCGTGAGGCTCTTGACATGTCACCATGCACAAGAGGCAGTAAGAACCAGCCAACAGCTTGGTGTGCCCACACCCATTCTTCGAAAGCCGGATCTAGAGGTTTTGGGGTACGCCGTGATTGGAGATGTTTACAGCTCTTATCATCCCGCGGCACACAGTGCTGGATGAAGTCTCACATACCAGCCAGTTGAGATGGGGGCCAAGACATCCAGAAAGCTGCAAACCGTCATGTCGATCAGCTCAATGACGGCCAAGACGGCTGAAGTACGAGAAAAGTGTGCCATCCAGACCACCGGTGCAGATTTTGCCACTTTATTTGTTTGTTTCTTCCCAAGCTGGATCCGTCTCCGCTGCCAACTATCTCCATATGGTAGGAGGGTCTTCGCGAGGCAGATTCCGTTAGATCTTGGGCTCTGGATAATGGAGGTGTTCACTAAAAAGGAGGCGCAGGTCCAAAGGTATAACAAAGTGTCGATCCTGCTCATGTAACAATGTTCAGAAGGAATGGTTTAACCAACAAAAAGCGGGGTGGGCTCCAGAACTTTGATTTCATCCAAGTCAATATTATGTAACGCATAAGGGCCCATCAAGAGACTTTGTCTTCGCACCCCTTGGCCCTGGACTTTATACCTTGACTTGGATTTGAGATCATGTAGGCAGATTTGAAGGATACAGATTGCCGATTGTTCGTTGTAGTGAAATAGAACATCATTCGACATCGATCTGATCGAGCTAAGATCTCACACGTGGTCAAGTCCCGGCTCCATGCGAAACTTGAGGAGCTGCAATTGTGAGGACCCATGACCTAAGGTTTGTTTTGAAATGATTCTTCAAAGAATGTGGCGATCGCTGGTAATTGGCCGTAGAAGCAGAAACCCCACGATCATCTTCATCCTCGAAAGAACTTGTTGAGTAGTTCTAATGTCGCAAGACAATTTTAGACCATTTGAGGAGACAATTAATGGTTATTCACTTTCAGTGTCCTCCGGAGTGGGCGACTTCCTCGCTTGACCCCTTTTCATCTCACCCCTTGCTTCGTCCTCGCTTAAATCAATACATCAAAACACACAACCCTTCATATGTTCCACACTCCCTTCTCCCTCTCATGCCCCGCCGCCTGCGCCTTGAAACCACTTTACAATCATAGCACATATCCAACCAAAGCAACAGCGAGTCCCAGAACACCTCCCATCTCGCTCATGCTTTTCGCAGAGGCAGCGCCAGTAAAAGCGGCGAGATTACTAGTTGCGGTCCTTGCCGCTGCGGAATCGGTGGTGTTGTTCCCGACTGGTGCGCTGTATTGAGGAGTCATCCCCTCTGTGTCGACGGTAAGAGCTGCAGCTTGGATGGTGGGTTCTGCGGCAATCGCCAAGGCCAAACTTATTCGGATGGTGGACGTACTTGCGGTAGTCAAGGGCGCTGATGTGGTGGGAATAGTTGAGGGTATAGGTGAAGTAGCGGCGGCGATGGAAAAAGATGAGGGAAGGGTGAAATCGAGACGAGCTGCGCAGGTTTCTGGATCTTCGCCCTGAGCTTGTTGTTAGACGGTGGAGAAGTAGTGGATTGGAGCAGGTGCTTACCACGGTGCAACAATATCCAGCAGTGGGAGCACAAAAATCACCTGCTTTACAGTACCCGTTGTCCAGTTCACAGCAAGTCTGTTCAAATGTCAGATCTGCTGATAGAGCTTAATTTGAGTACGACTTACCTCTCCCAACGTGGGATCATAGCAGTACAAACTGTCATCGTTACCACAGGTAATAGAACCACCCCCGTAAGTCTCAAGACATGTGAGCAAAGCTCTCTTGGGCTTCAGTTGATTTATTGGGCTGTGGTGGGTTAAGGATGCTAGGGAAATATTAACGAGGGTCGCGGCCACGCCGGCATTGATAAAGGTCTTCATATCGAATGATTATATTTGCAAAAAGACAGTTTTATCAAAGGAGTGAATGATAATCAAATGGAGATTGATTGTGATGATATCTTCTGGAATACCATATGGACGAGTGCAACAGGGCAGCTCTTATACAACATACTGCTGAACAGGTACAGGAGTTAGGGATAGTTGAAACCCCAAATTCTTCAATCATCAATAAAGTGGCCTTCGAAGAATGTATACTCTTGATGAAGGGGGTCTAGATACGGAATCTCGCCTCTCACTTGACAATTGAAGAGGGACTATATTGAATCTCCCTACTCGATTATCAATTGTCTCACTGGCGTCAATCTAATTGTAGGGGCTCAGTCAAGGGAAGATCCCTTTAAAGTGTCCGATGTTATCCCTTCGCCTTGCGATACCCGAATCAGACAAGACTCCGACAAAAGTGCTTGTACATATCAATGCGGATGCAAGGCGGCATTAAGAATACCTGGAAAGTTCTTGGGCTGGCGGACGGCGAAACGGGAAGTTTGCTGTGGTGTGCATTTCCTACACACCCGATTCTGCTGGCGAAGATGGAGATCATACTCCAATCCCCTAGTCTGCCGTTTCCCACTATTTATTCTACTAGTCGAGAGAGAAAACGAGAGATTCGCATGGTATTGGGTATCTTTGGTTCTGAAAGTGCTTAAGGATGCATACTTCGGACTGAGGCCCAGCCACCATGACACACGATATGATTTCATACAGATCAACAACAATCAATGTATTCTCAATATAACATCATATCACAATCCCAAACACACCAACAACGAAATAATCACCAGCATCCGCATCCCACCCAGATCTCACATCCACAACAAATCTCGGTTCCAGGCTTCGGTCCACCAGCTGCAGCCATTTACCCATATTATCCAGACCATCTCGCCAGGTAAATGCTTAACTTAAGCAGTAACTTATCATCAGCAACCACTTTTTCCCCGGGTCCAACACCCGGATGGAGCGTGAGTTGCGGCCCAAGTGATATTTTTAGAAGGATTCTCAAAGCTACCGCGTCTCAATATCTCCAAGGCAGATTTGGCGGGTCGAATAGCCGCGTCCCGCTGTACGAGACGACACACTGGCTCAACGAGCGGTACGGAGATGGTACAGAGATACAGGTCCTTCGATTCAGTCTATGATGGTTTCGGAGGACGAGCTCAGGTAGTCATCATGGCTTGATCTGGCTTTGGCAAAGAGTTCTTGCGGCCTCCAAAATCCAGACACGAAGACTCCAAAACCGATAAGAGTTCACCGTCCGAGATTTACCACTCGGCAATCGAGTACGATATGCAACAAACATCTGAGTACTTTCTCGATTCCAGGCTGCATGTCATATGCTCATCTGCACGGACTTCGTCTCCGCGGCAAGAGCTGTGGCTAAAAAGCTANGAGATGCAACAGAAACGCAGCTCTAAAAATACCATCTTGCGTTTAACTTCCCTCCCGTTCCCTTGTAGTCACTTCCCGCTCCCGCTTGCACTTCTTCTCTTCTCGGACCGCCTCGCGGCAAGTATGTCAATCAAAGCCAAAGCTTTGCAGGCAGACTAAAGTCTAATCTGGACAAGATGTTCGCGAGAAGTCCAGAAGAGGCTGGGTGTAGCGCGTTAAGAACAAGAATAGGAAATCGGATGGGAGGAGTTAGCTTGAAGGAGAAAGGGGAGGACGATGGGTAAAGAGGCGAGTGCGTGCCGTTTGATGAGATGGAGATTGGGCGTATGCGGCTTCCTTGCTTCTTAGTGAGAGGCGCGAGGTTATAGCTGAGAGACGACGTGCAACAGAAGTGCCCAGAGCGGGAGGGAAAGAGGATGGAATAAGTTTTGACCGTTTCTAGAAGACTTCTAACGGGTGATGGAAGAATTGACAGAGGTGGGAAGCTATGCGGACCCTGGGCTGTGAGGGGTGGTATAGAAATAGGACGAACCATGTGTATAGCATTGTAATACCAGCCACCCGATACTTGATAATCAAGGGCCAAAACTTCACTATAGCTCAGTAGCTCCCTACATCAAAGAGGTCGACTTTTTGATAGAATTTTGTGACATTTACCATTCATCACATTATGAATATCCAAATCATACTCCAACACCATCGCCATGCCCAAATCAGCCCTATGTAAAAGATATGAACACTGCTTAGTACAACCCACACCCATTGTCGGCTCTGGCAAAAGCACCCGTGAAGAACTCTTGCATGGCCATATAGTGGAACAGGATACCTCCCAGAACGGCAAAATGCCACAAATTGTGACTACCTCCGATATAATCGAAGGCACCAGGACACCACCGCTCTGGGATCTGACTGGCATAGACAACAGCCCCGACAAGGTAAACCGTGATGCTCTTTGCAATCGGGGCGTAAAACTCCCACGCCCAAGCTCCACCACGATCGAGGTTGAGTTGCAATACAGGAGCAAAACCAGTAGCACCGAGCGTGACATAGAATGCTACTCGTGCCCACGCCATATCGGCGCGGTTGAAAGTCGGATGCCATGGAAGAATGACACCGCCGATACCTAGTGTTGCCGTGAGAGTCATGTAGATCCACCGACTCACAGGCTCGCAGTAAAAAGCGGTGTATTCAGTCGTCATGATCGAAGCGGCGATCAGAAGCGAGATGCCGGTGTAGTCCACACAGGCGAAGCGTTCCATGAGTGTCTGGTCGGCGACACTGTTCATGGTGTGCCACATCGTACTGCAAACGAGGCATTTGCAGGCCGCGAAGAAGAACACTGCCGCGATGCAAACGTCCGTTTTGGTACTGACGGAGAAGTTGACGCTGGTAGGATAGAAGTAAAAAGCGATGGCTAGGACGATAAATAGTCCGATGGCGTGCGACCAGATATTGACCAATTCGTTCGAGAGACCGAACATAGATCGTACGCAATCGACCTTTGATTCCGTGAATCGGTAGCCCTTGACAATATGAGGATTGACCCGCCATGGTACAGGCAGATCCTCATATCTGATGAGACCATGCTCTCGCGCTCGAACAATGGCGTTCTGGATATGCTCCTCCATAGTCTCCGCCGCTTTGAGAGCTCTCTCGATACCCTCATCAACCACTTTCTGGGCTCGTTCGATTCCCTCGTCCACCACTCTCCGGCCCTCATCCATCAACGTACCAGCTGCCCCCACAAAGCCCTGCTCCCTCATCTTGTACGCCCTCGCCTCGAATTCCGAGAGTATAGCTTCCAGCAATCCTATCCCTGTGTGGACCTTCTCGCCCATAGTCTCCTTGGCAGCCAACGCATCCTGATATCTCGACTCCACCGTCTCAACCATAACCCTCGCTCTCCTTCTCCCTGCCCCAATTACCTCTCCGGAGACCTGCGAGCATCGTGCTCGTACGGCCTGTAGTGTAGCATATGCTCGTGATATTCCCGCATCGAAATTGAGGTTCCCGTAGTTCTCAAGGAAGTCTAGCCGTCGTTCTAATTCAGACAGGAAAATGTCGACCTTGCGCAACGTCAATGTACGTCCGTTAGGCTGGAATATATGATCGAGCATACCTTGAGCAGTAATCTATCGTCCCCATCCATCCCGGAATCCGTGCTTTTCCTACGCGGGTGAAATGACGAATGCCGTCTCCTGTTTATGGGTTTCTCGTCCCGGTTGTCTTTCCCAGTCGCAACCGCACTGTCGTGCTCCTCGTACGACTCTACAGTCAGAGAAGGGCCTGTACAAACCATCTTGAAATTCTTCCGGCAATCAATGGGCGAATGGCGTGTTTATGAAGTTGAAGTGGTGGGGGTTCAGTTCAGAGGCGGGGATGTCGTAGTCGTCGTTGTTGTTCAGGAGCTGGTGTGCGAAATGGGGCTTGTTATCACACTTATGGTAGGAATAAAGCTGAATGGCGTTGCATAAAGGAGTGGAAGTTGCTCTCAAGCAGTCATGGTTGCACGGGAACGAAGAAGGAATGGCAATTCGTCGAGTTGTTCGTCCTGTCGAGAAGTCGGGGGGCGATCCTTGGGTACGATCTTGCGGATCCACTCTTTTGTTGAGTCGGCAATCTTTCGGCGGTTGGTTGATGTGCTTGGATGCTGGGCATCAATGGCACAACTGACGAATGGATATGAAAATTGCTCGAATCTTTTCAATAGTTACGAGCGACAGGCATCGAGGTTGTCCTGTATCGAAGATTGAGAGTCTGAAGGCCCAAAAGTATGATAAAAGCCCACCTGTCATAGGTTTTGGAACTTTGGAAAGCCCGCCAGGACCCTTTGTACAGCAAACCCTGGCATGTGTTTCCTCGGCAAAGTCAAAATGCTCAAGCTGCACAGGAGTGGCCAGGTTTTATGACGCTCACTACCAATCACAACCTCCTACTTTTGCTTCGATATTCCTTCTGTCACTATTCGAGGCAGGTGTCAAGACATTCTTCAGCATGGTAGAATTCAATAATACAAAGCAGCAGCTTCCAGAGGCCCAGAAATCTATCCATGGGCTTCTTCACAGCTACCTATTATTAATATGTTATATCCCCCACCCAGAGACGCCTGACTATGCACATCAAACTCGTTATCGCGCCTATTAAACCTTCACATGTTCTCTCTTCTCCCATTCGATCACTGCCGGCGCTATAGGCCTCGAGAACAAACTCGTGTAATCTGTTTCAACGACCTTCGAGCTGCCGTCGATATTCTTCAACTTGAAGTAGCGGACCATCACAGCTGTGATGGTGATCAGTTGCACGTTGGCGAACTGCTCACCGATACACCTGTGTCTGCCTGCACCGAATGGAAGATATGGACTCTTGGCGCCCTTGCTGATGAGACCGTAACCGTAATCGAACTTCTCTTCCTCAACTTCGGTGCCCAAGACTCCACCAGACTCAGGGTCCCATCTATGAGGATCCCACTTCATCGGGTCAGGGAAGTAAGTGCCGTCACGGCTGGAACAGCCAGGAGATGCCATAAGGACGTGCGAGGTGGGTACAACGAATTTTGTTCCTGAGATTGGCATTGGAGACTTGACCTTTCGCATAATTGAGTGGATAGGAGTGTGAAGTCTCAGAACCTCTTTCAAAACGTTCTGGTGCTTAACGAGCTTGGCGAGATCCTCATATTGGAGAGCAGGGAGGTCAGATCCTAGGACTTCGAGTTGTTCCTGGTAAAGCTCCTCCATGATATCTGGTCTGGAGGCAAGTCGAAGCATGATCCAAGAACTCGAGGAAGAAGAAGAATGTTGTCCAGCCATTAGAAGGGCAATCATCATGTGTGCGATTTCCATATCTGGGACCTGAACTCCATTCTTGTATGTTGAGCGCATGAGCTGGGACATGATATCCATGTTGTCGAGACTCTTCTTGTCTTTTCGGCGCGCCTCCATAATTTCCATGTAAGTCTTTGCAACAGTCTGTTGAGCGTGGTCGCGTGCGCGGTTGTGAGGAAGAGGAGCCCAGTGAAGCATGAAGTTGACTGGGCTGAAGCCCATATCGAGAGCGTGGTAGAGTTCAGCAAATGAAGAGTCGAATCTGTCACGGCAATCTTTTCCTTGGAGGGCATGGGAGGCGGTATAGATGGTGATTTCGGCCATCTGGGAGGGGATATCGACAGTGCCCTTGTGTCCCTTGAAAGCTGCGGAGCGCTTGATGAAAGTCTCGACTTCGTCTTGGATGATCGGAACGTAGGTCTTGAAAGCCTCAGTAGTAAGACCGATTTTCATGAACTGCAAGACACCAATCAGCATTTCTGATCCTGTTGCCCAAGTATGGCTTCACCTACCTTCTTCTGCTCCATCAATTTCGAGTTGGGGCAATCGTAAACCACATCCTTTCCAAAGACCGGAGTGGTCAACACTGTGTAAATCTCCTCCGCGTTGACATCCTTTATCTTTCCATTCAGAATGAACTCGTTCCCATTCCGCCCAAGATATACAGTCGTCTTCTTGCCTAGCAGAATAAACGTGAAGATATCGCCATACTACCAACCAGTTAGCACTAATTTCCCAACATAATCCGCCACGGGGCAAATGACCTTCGCCTTGTTGTCGAAGAAGAACTTGTATGGATCAATTCCGTATGTGACAGTGCTTCCGATGATAGGGAACAGATGGAAAACCACAGGCGGCTCATTGGGGTTCTTGAATAGTATCTGGCTCAGCACATTGAGAACGACAGACACAACCAAGAAGGCTGCGAAACCCGCAGCAATCACAACGCCCAATCCGCGCTGCGAGACCTGTTCGCCCAGCGGTACCGTGATAGTTTCGAGGATCCCCATCGTGCGACCGCGACACAAAGCCGTACGTGTGCGAAGGGTGTGAAGTTGAGGTAATGAGTGTGGTGGTTTGAACTTGGTTGAGAGTAGGAAGGCGGTCTCCTAGACTAAATACATGGCATTTTTTAATCCGAGCAAGATGCGCAATCTGCCGCTGATTGGCCCGTACCCCTGGATTTTAGATTCAGTGCTGACCATTGCCATCTCCTCTGGGCGTTGCTTCATTCGGCAACTCATGAAATTCCACTTATGTCAAACCTGTCGTACGAGCAATGGACATATGTTGCAGGCCATTGCTATTACTTTTGGCATGATTTGCTGCACAAAAAGATGTTGTGCTGGCTTCTTGTTCGTTTTCGTGTTCGGCTCAACCAAGCCTCATGAAATATAAATGCAGGGGGTCAGACGAAAGCGGGTCAAGGAAAAGGGGGAATCGTCTGATGGGAGGAGAACATAACATAAAGGAGACGACAAGTGGTTTGTTGATTCTGGTGATCTGACTGTTCAGCGGAGAGTGAGTATTGTTATTGGACTTGGTTTTCACAGTTCACCAAACGCCTGATTCTCAATCTATTTCGAATTCGTTCTCAAGTCATTTTGTTCTGGGCTGCATCCTGAGCATTTCATTGAAGCCGTAGATGGACGAGACCGATAATTGGCATGTCGTCAGACCTCTCAATTGTTCATACTGGCTGCCCCAGAATTATCCATCGTACTAAGTGTGCTCAGGTTAACACCGTGGACCCAGTTGGCCAAGCACATATGACTGTGATAATGTCGAACTTTATTATGATTGATTCATGACTGGTAAAATCCCAGGCGAACGAGACCCCGTAATATACAAATGCCTTTCCCGTGCAATTTTTCCTCCCACCCAAGACCCAAAACCACCTCCAAGACTCCTTTGCCACCTATCATGCAACCATTCCCAGAAGTCCATCCGGCTCTGTCCGATATCAGTTTGATTGTACAAGTTTGGCACATTCCCCAATGTCCCAAGTTGATTTACGATATTCGCATCCTCAGATGCCTAATCTACTCCACAAAGGAAAGCTCCTCCTTGCGATTCTTTGCAAATGTGTCCTTCCATGTGTGCCAGATAGTTTCAAGTTCCTGAATGTATTCTTCGTGGACACGATCAATCTCCTCCTGTCCTGGCTGAGAACTCTGCATCACCCGGATCGGTCTCCCAACGACAATGTTTAGCGGTCTTCGATAAGGCATGAGTCCAACGTCATAGTTGAATATTCCTCTCGCATGGAAGAGGGGAATAGTGAAGCCCAAGAGTTTCTTAACCAAAAGTTGGAACTTGTGAATCTTAGGATGCGAGTCGGGTTGCAGCTGATCATAGAGATCATTTTCGCCAAATGCCAATACCGGGACCAAGTCGGCTCCTGTTCGGATGGCCATCTTGACAAATCCCTTACGACGTTTGAGGACGAGTCGTAACTGGTGTGGCTGAGCATCGAGAGACTCTCTAGCCCCTCCGATGACGATGGTAATAGCTCGCCCCATACCCTCCTGTAAACATGGTCAGCACTGCACAGCCATAAAGTAACCGAATACGCTTGTGATTTTAGACTTACTTTGTTTGCGCCTCCTTTTGAAAGTAGGTTCTCACATGACTCTCTGGAGACAGAGGCTATGCCCATGGCTAGAGCATAATCCCTGTATATGGGTATCCGGAAGTTGGAATCAAGAGTAAGAAGTGTATTCTTGATGCCGGGAAAAAGCTGTCCGAATCCAAGAGACTCGGTGGCGAAAGCCGCGAAGGCACCTAAGGAGATGATGCCATGGGGATGGTATCCAAAAATATACTTCCGAGTCGGGGGAAGTTCCTGAGTGCGATGTAGCCTAGCAGGAAAGTAAGATGCGAAAAGTGACCATATGGGTAGTGAGCGTAGAAACTCTGAGCGATGGCTCAACGTTCCTGAAGTCGATGCCGTCGATAACATGCAGTACAACATATACGGAATCAGAAGCGGCCAAAACAGAGGTATGGCGCAGAGAAAGAAGAACGTCGATACACAGAGAGCGATGCAAAGCGTGTGCCAGAGTACCACTAAGGTCTGGAGTCTTCGCTGTAAGGGCACGTTCATGGGAGCCCATCGAATAGCACTTCTCTCCCACCTCTGGCCGGCCTTCCGGCCACTTGCAAGCCCATCTTCTTTGCGTCGTTCGAAGGCGTCTTTGTGACTTTCGTGTGTATGCTTTTCGAAGCTGGGAGCCGGCTTGATACTCACAAGCTTGGTTCCATTCTTCTCCTCCTTAAATTTCTCGAATACAGTCGTGTTGTCCTTGCTGTCCTTTACTTTGCTCTCTTTTTTGCTTTCGTTTTTGCTTTCCTTGAAGGATTGGTCCCCATTAACTTTACTTTTCTCAATAGAAGCTCCCAGGGAGCTGTTGCTGCTTTTCGATCCAGCTTTGCGATGTTTATTACGAGGTGGAGTTCGCGGAGTATCATCAAGGCCCTTGAACATTGTTAGCGACATTCTATCGACAATATAAGCCCGGACCATACAGTAGCGGTGTATTCCTGCTGAGATTCCTGCCTTTCCATGGAAGGTCTCTCTACCTCCTCATCCTTCGCATCCTTCTTCTCCGGCGCACCTGTGTCAACAATCCTCAGCACTGAAGCTGTGTGTTTTCCACTTGCTGCGCCATTCGTGCCAGTGCTTCCATTTGCGCCGTTTATTCCATTTGTAACCTTCGTTCCATTTGTAGTTGCAGCTGGAGCCTCCTCAACAGCATCGGCATAGCTCTTCGGCGGGAGGTTGTTGTCTTTGCGTTCCTCGGGGTTCGCAGGCTCAGCATTGAGCGGTGCGCTGACGACAGGCGCCATCGAGATACAGCACTCCAGTGATCTGCAATAGGCTGCACGAGAATCTCTCTTCAGGGAATCTCGTTGCACCTGAATGTCCTAAAAGGGTTGTGGAAAATGACGGACGTTGCTCAAAGTCGGGTTGAGGAGACAGGGAGCTAGGACCCGCCTCTGATTATGACGTCTACAAGGACTTTGAGCGGCTCTTTGGACAGACCCTTTCTGAAACACGCCTGCATGAGCTCGAGATGTGGACATCACATGTGATTTATTTATATTTTTGTTACGAACCGACCAAGCTGCATCTGCTTCTCGCTACTGTACGAGGATCTCTGCAAACTCCTATCTGTTGGGTAGGACATGCTGCGGCAGTTCATGTTTTCAATCTGTTGGGAGCCTTTAAGAGGTCTGGACTTTTGCACATGCTACTCACCACTCTTGTGATTGATTCGACAGCTGACCCATGCGACACAACTATCCATCCTATTCAATCCTGTTTTCAAGGGTTGTCGAACAAATAAATACTGTCACATGGCGAGAGTCGAGCGAGCAACAAGTTGTAGAAGCAAATTATGTGCAAATGCCACCTAGCGGCCCTTTGATGAAGGAACTCGCTTAGCTGATCGAAGAATCAAAACAGTTGCGTTATGGAAATCAGAAATGAGTAGAAGCTATGTGAAGAAATGTATTTCTCTCATACCATGAAACCAGAGCGGCCGCTAGGAATATGTGAACAAGCTATAGTACAGTATGATGTCTCCCATCCCAAACCTAGGTACCGAATAACCCCCCGGTGACATTTTCCCATCCCCACCTGTGACAAATGAAAGCAAATAATTCGTAGCAGGCAGCGAGAGGAAGCCATAGATCTCTAAGAACGGTAAAGGTGCTTTTGCAACGATCCGAATCACATGTCTCCCCAACGCCTCCACCGACTTCCCTTCCATGCGAAAACGTTGCAATCAGAATCTGATGTCTATCTTTCATCGAATCTCGCTAATCCACGCCAAGCAGAAACGACTGTACGCCAAAAAAATTGACATAGGACACTTTCGTGTGCCTGTATCCTATCGATATTATTGTTATGAGTGCCCCTGAAGAGGTGGCTGCTGAGGGGCATTCTGTCCGTTGACTTGACGTCGAAGTGACATGACCTCCTCCAGAAGATGATTGTATCTGTCTTCCTGGCCTTTTTCCGCATTTTCCATGGCCTGGACTTTTTCGGACAATTGCTTTACTTTATCCTCCAGTTGCTGGACGTAATTCCAAACTCCCCGGTCACCAGATGCAAAGAGGTTATTGCTGCTGTCACCGCTTCCCGTGCCTTGGTGGCTTGGGCTGCTTGGATATCCTCGTCCGGGAGCTGGCCCCCCTTGCGGCTGAAACATAGCACTTGGGGAAGTAGAACCAGGACCAGGTTGGCTGCCATGGGTACCGTTGGGTGGCAGTTGTTGATTAGATGACTGACTTGGGAGTGTATACCTTTGATCTGGCGGAGCTAATCCTGCAAGCGCGGGAAGCTTAGGGACGAGTGAGGTTCCATGAGGAGATGGGAGGGACATTCCAGGAGACATGGCCGGAGGGGAAGAGCGGCCAGACTGTCGTCGACCAAAGTGCTGTTGCTGAAATTGTGTAGTAAGACTTGGTGATCTCTGTCTATTTATTGACGAAGAATCGTGTCCAAGTTGATGTGAGTGCATGCCCCCAGGACTGAGAGGTTTCGGACTTTCCGTCATGCCACTCTGTGAAAACATGGTATTTCCTCCAGTGCTCAGCGGCATCGAAGAAATACTTGTGTTGGGAGTATGCCCACCAACTATACTGTTTTGCATGCTAGGCGAGGTGGACACCGAGGATCCGCCTCGGTCAGCATTGGGAGGGTAAAGACCTCCAGAAGATTGGCCAGGTCGGGGGCCAGCAGGAGGGTATGTACTCGGCGTTCGTGACTGGGTAGAGTAGCTGTCTCCACTACCAGGAGCAGATACATGTTGAGCTTTGATACTAGGAAGACTGTATCGGCGTCGCTCCTCCTCCGTCATTTCGCTCTCGTTGGGGTGTGGTGTTCCATTGGCGTACAGCACGCCGTCCATCATACTCTCATCGCCGTCCCCGGCATTGGAGCCCTCGTAATCGTCATCTCCTCCAAAGCTTCCCATGCTAGCTCTTCGCCCAGCACAGCCACCCTGTCCTTTGCTGTGACGAGCTAGTGCATCCCCACGAGCAAATTTGCGATCACATTTTGGACAGATATGCGGTCGTTCGCCAGTATGCAGTTTCATGTGGCGCTTTAGGTCATGTAAACGCCTAAATCGCATTTGACATGTTTGACAGACATAAGGCTTTTCTTGACTGTGCGTTAAAAGATGACTCTTGAGGTTGTGATGTCGTGTAAACTCGGTCTCGCAATAAGGACATTTATGTTTCTTCTGTGATGGAGATCTTGGTGCCAACTGTTGTCCTGGCATTGGCAAACTCAAACCCCTGGAAGGTGCTCGTGGATCTTGTTGGCCAAGCAGGTTTCCGGGAAAAGACAAGGCACGATTAGGTTGTTGCTCATCCTTAGGGGTCTGGAGCATATTGTTGTTTCCGGCTCTGGGCTCTCGCGATTCTGCATCGATAGCACTCGTCATTGCTGCAGGACTGGCGACGAGAGTCGAGCTCGCGGTCGCAGTTTGTGCTGAGCTGCCTAGACTTGCGAGACTTGTTACACTTGCTGGACTAGTCTCCTGGGGAGAAGTCTCGAAGTGCATTGGACTCGGAATGGAAATGGCATTTGCGGCGGTTGACAGCCCTTCACTCAGAGTCGTCGTTGCAACTGGCGCATCTTGAGGTTTGCTCATTCCAGTTCCGCCACCAGCCATGAGTGACGAAAGGGCCTTGTGGCCTGGATTTTCACTCATCGCAGGCTGATGCTGGCTCCGCTGATTCTCCTCAAGTCTCCTCCGCTCGTCAGCTAAAGCTGCCTCTCCAGTAAGTGGAATAGGTGTGAATCCCGGAGAGAATGTCCCCTTGAACCGTGGGGATTTCGGGGACGGAGACCCGGCGAGCCCAGCATGCGCAATGGATGTTAAATTTGTAGGTACCTGATCTGATCGACCTCGTTTTAGGGATTTGGATCGCGCGGGATCGGGATCAGAAGTGGTGAGGGTTTCGGACAAGGTCGTATGGAATAGAGGAGCTGATACTCCGGGGTTCTCTGATGCCATGAGGGAGATGGTTCAAGGTGCAAATAGTATAGAGTCTCTAAGCCAATCTGCGAGTCTGTTTCTTGCGACAGAGGGGTCGAACCCAAAGTAATAATGCCGTGATTTCCAAGTCACATTCGTCTGGCGTCAACGTTGCATCTCGAGTCCTGCTGCGGACTGCCTTTCGAGGAGGGGCAAGGCTTCAATTCGGATCGGGAGGCTACTTTCTGAGAGAATCAGCATTGTCTGTAGCATTGTTAAGTACTGTCACCGCTTACAGGGTCGCGCTCTTGAGGCCTTTCGAATAGGGAAGATGCGCGCAGCTCCGAATGTTTGTAGAGAAGTTCGGTTTTCTTTTTGCGACCTCGCTGAACATAACTCGGTACGACGGAAGCTCTAACAGGCCAGCCAGTAATGTGGGCGAAGAGTCAATCGATAGGACAGGCTGAAAATCGCAGTTCAGAAGGGCATCGTCGCGCAAAGCCGTGAGGAAAGGAACGTAGGTTGAGTCGAATGCAGGTTTTCAGGTGATAAGTTAGTCAGGAAGAGTACAAACACAAGAAAGCTGAGGGCTGACCACGCCAGCGGTGCGAGGTGCGGTGCGGTGCAGTGTGGTGCAGTGCGGTGGTTGAGGAACGCTTCTGCTTTGCTGCCAGTGGTCTTGGTGTGGTGAATGACGGCGACGGAGACTGAGAGTGTGGCTATGCCAAATAAAAGTGGACCCCTGTCGGTAGAACCATGTCGGTGGCTGCCACTAGACAGGATTGACGCTGGTTGATCAGGAGAAGCCTCCCATTGGAAGGCGGCCTTGGCCACCATCAACTGCCCTTGACCTTCCACAGCTCCAGACAGAGAGAGACAAGGACAAAGGCGTCCAGCTCCATCAGCATCACAAGCCCAAGCCTTCCATCATTCCCTTTCTCTTCTTGCACTTGGTCGAATCGCCTCACTCTGCACTACTGTAGACATCAAATCACTAACTATGAATGAGTGAGTGAGTGAAGTACAACTCTGTGCAGCACCGCACAGGAATATCAGTGGACCAGGGAGTGCCTGGGTCCCCTCGAGGAGCCCTGATTGCCTGCCTGCTCATGCTTGAGTCTCCTCATCTATTGGCTCTGGCTACTGCGGCTGCAAAGAGTTTTACTAGATCTACAAATTTCCATCGTTGATCATTACCAGCCCTTTGGATGTGGCTGCACTACTTGACTGCTGAAAGTTATGTTTTGCCACAAGGCCTATCCTTTGTCTTGGGCACTTCTATGGCCAAGTTCCTAATCCGGCGAGGTTCTCTACGACGTTACCAGATCGAGCCAAAACGTTGTGGAGCTGCTATCTGACGTGCGTCTGCCAATACTCCGTACTGTTCGGCTCTTGGGCGCTTTTGACAAGCTCAAAGCTCCATGATTCTTGTTGTAATCGCTGCTACGTTCACACGAGCATGCAATTTACTACAGCAGGCTTTTCGGACGGCATGAGGAATATGCAGGGCGGGATGTGTGGTCGGGCAGATCAGAACCTTCGCCTCTGACAATACCGGCTCTCTGTCCCTGGCCAGTCCCGTCTGCCGACAAACCCCAGGAATCCAATCAAAAGCCGATTATTGGGACAAAGCCGTCGGCCTTGTTTGCAGCCTCGTAGAGATCAGCAAGAATCGGGTAGATCCCTAGCATTTCGTGACAAGATTCAAGAATCGCCTCCTCATGCTTTGGGCAACTTGTTCGCCTCGTTACAGCCTTTCCATGCGCCACATATTTTTTCTACTGCGGACAGGCGTTGACACGGGATCTACTGGGGTAGCTTCAACTCGCTACCCATCGACCTCAACACCCAGAACTCACGGAAGTCATTCATCGGCACAGCTCCTTTGCCATCCTTCAAATTAAGACGAAGAGAGCTGTAAGTGCCACACGGGACTTTGGAAGGCCGATATGGTTCCAGCATAGCCATTGGACAAGGTTCTACGCCTCTTCTCCGAGCCACATTCCACCAAGCCACGGGCTAATGATGCGATAGTTGGACCACTAACAGGTTAGTCGCTCAAAGGCAAAGCTATTCAGCCTTAATAAACGGGACGAACCTCGTTGCGGATGACATAACCTACGATCTCCGTTGATGTTTTTGCCACTAAGATTTCTGAGATCGTGGTTCATTAACATGGATCGGGATTTATAACGGCATATTCCCATCAGCGGCATGACCTCGATGCGGTCTGAGTACCAGCCTCGCCAGCGTCATTTCGCTAGCCCTCTATCAAGATGGTCTGGACAATCGAACTGACTTTGAAGTCACCAAGACATGCTACTTGGTACATGATCAGCTGTTGTTTCTAGGCAGCATACTCAGTAGTTAAGATATCCACTTAACTTCAGCCTGAAAAACTGCGTGGCTTCTTCAGCGTGGGTTTAGGTGCCTAGGTTTGCTCCACATCATATCTCAGCCGCCAGATAATCAGTCATCTTGGTTCAGTCACGGGGATGCCGGTGCCTATTGTCCTGGATTCAGATCGCCTTTCAGGCAGTCAAAATGCAATCATCTTAATGGGGTTGATAATTCTCTGCTCTCGTCTTGTTTGGAATGAACTGTCGGACGGAAGCCTTGAAGGCTGAGCACCGCACTGTCCTGGCATTGCCGTCTTCTTCTGAGTTAAAGTTCTTACCATTTGGTCTATGATTCTATCTATCCATGTCTATCTCTTTCCGAATTCAATGAATAACATTTCCAGGACTGTTTCAGACATGCGATCCAACTATGCGCCGGAAATGTATGAACATTCATCTGTTTAGGATGGATTCTCGCTAACCACTTCTTCTGGCTCCGGCTTCTCTGCAGCATAGTCACCTTCGTTCAGCTCGAAGGTTCCCTTTTCGCTCTTTCCGAGGCCACCGCCCTTTTTCTGTTTCACGCGTCAGCATACAACACGGCGTTGTCCAGTAATGGCGGGCACTGCGGCTCATCATCAGAGACCAGTGGCTTCAACTAACCTCTGTAAGTTCCCACTCCACAAGACGAGCTACCTCGCCTTCTTCCTCTTCTCCAAAGTTGAAGATCCTGTAGTCCGCGTTGTCGAACCTCCTAGAGCAAAGACTGGTTCTCAGAAATCCAGCATGGGACACGACTGCGATGACCTTTTCTGGTCTATTCCGCAAGAAGTTTCTTGCGGAAATGCCACGTTGTGTCAGGCCTTTTCTAGAGCACTCGTAAATTCCGTCAGTTGCAGGATATCTGGGATCTACAGTCGACCACTAGATGGTCTGATCAGTGCCAGATACGAAAGGAAGGCTCGGAATCCCTCGGATTGCACTTACGTCGAATTGTGGCCATTCCTTCTCCATCTCTGGAATAGGAGACCCAGTATCACAGGGTTTAGCAGAATTCTCTTGGAATTCGGCACGCAATACCACGGGTACTCCCTTCTTCATCAGCCAGCCGAGTGCTTGCTGTGAAAGAGTTAGCGCTTTTATGAGCCAGAGAAGAGAGCGGTAGCCGAGTGCTGTGATAGAGAAAAGAGGTGATAATGTCCAAGCAAGAAGTTTACTTACTTGGGAAGTCTGAAGTGTCCGTCTCATTGGACTGACGACAATGAGTTCTATCTCTTGTGCCAGAGGGAGCTCATTCTCCAGGTGCTTTGCGAGAACATCGCATTGTGTACCGAATCCAAGCTCTGTAAGAGCTGGGTCAGGTATGTTGTAGTCCCGTGGTATAAGTTAGCTTCCTGACCACTTTATACTCGTGGTCCAGATGAGTATCTAGATCCACGATGGCGGTGTGGGGAAACTTATTGGTGGCATCTGACATTATTATTAGTTTGGAATTCGAGACTGCTGCTGAATATTCGTGTGTACGTACTGTGACGAGCTTCAGCATGTCTAATGAAAATTATGGTAGGTGCCATTTTATTCTTTGCAGGCTTATGGGTTGGAAATAAAAGGAAGAAAGTGTCTGTTTTATATGCAGTGATGATGCATATGAACTGTACAAAATAAGTGTCTGGGTCGGTCCCACTAAAGTTGTTGGCGAACCGAGCGGGAGTGGAAAAGCTGACGGCATTCTAGGCTGGCACTAACCACGATAGCGATAAGGCAGAGTGGGTTCCCGATTTCAGACAACAGCAACCCTTGTTTCCCCAAACATTCTGTCGCAACGACAAGTCATCACGGAGCACGACCAGCAATGAGCTTCAAGTTTTCAGCTGCACACTCAAGCCGGATAAAGAAGCCCACCAACCCGCCATCCTTCAAACGGAACTCCTCAAGCTCATCCTCCTTCTCTGGCTTGCCTCGCCGGAAGCCCGTCCAGCGATCCACCTCGAAGTCCGAAAATAAAGATGACGAGGATGAGGATATGTTTGGTGACAGGCTGGATGATGTTGGGCTTGTGAAGAGTCTAGCTACGGATTTGACATTGCGAGATGTATCACAGGCTATTATGTATGTGCGAGGCAGGATGTGGAGTCCAATTCCACAGGAAAGGACAGGCATGAACTCGACGCGAGTAGCAGAGGTCTTGAATTTCCGAGCTTCATTACCGCCGATAGTGACGGTCTCTCATATCCAAGCGCTGCTGAATTCGCCAACGAGCGTGGAAAGGGAGATCGCGGAGTTGATACGGGGAGGCGCGATACGGAAAATTGTGGTGGGAGGAAGGGGGAGCATGGGAGAAGCTCTGATAATGGTTCGAGAGCTTGATGGGATGATCGCGAAGAGTGGTTTGCAAGAGGAAGTGAGGGAGAAGTTTGTGACGCTCTTACATGAGTTTCCTACCGCGATGAAGGTGTCAAGAACACAGCTTTCAGAAGAAGAAGCGAAAGCGTTAATGATGGCTGGGTTTTTAACCACTGCGACACCGGGCTGGACTTCGAATGATAAGTATTCGAGACCTGGAGACGGTATGCGAGGGACCATGACGTCTCTTAATAGCATCTCAAAAGCTGCATCCGGATCACTAGCAGCCGTTGGCGGCGAGGGCGCCGTCCATGCTGTTGGAGGAAGCGGGGGAGGGGTAAAAGGTCCAGGATCTGGAGACTACTCTCTTGCCCTTCCCACGACAGGACCCTTCCTCAAACTCCTAGCAAACGCACGAGCGCATCTTCTGTCCCTGCTATCGAAATCCAAGTTCCGAGAGGCACCCGAATCGCTTTTGCGTCAGCGCTGGGATGGCGGGATAGCTGCAGACGATGCAGCGAGCACGGCGCGCCATAACAGGGGCGAGTTCGGCGTGTTGCCAGGCAGGACGAGGAAATGGAAACAGTTCCAAGGGATGTCTTTTGAATGGATTCTGGGAGAGTGTGTCGGCGCGGGAATGCTGGAGGTTTTTGATACCAGAAGCATTGGACGGGGCGTCCGTGCTTTATAAATAGGATTTGGGGTGGGGGAGTTGCGTTTTGAGGCGAAGGATCATACACAGATTTGCCGAGACGTGTTTGAGGAATTGACTTTTGTGGATGGGTCGACTCTCAACAATCAGATTAGGACGCCGAAATTGAGGACGAAGAAACGACAATGATAGTAGGAAAGGGACGGAAGTGAAAGAGACTTCCGGTTGCATTGCATATATATATAACCTGTAATAACCTCAACAGAAAGACACAGAAAAAGAAATGATACTGACAGAACCAACATCAATCCCTCCCTCACTTCGGCAGCTGAGGTAAACAACAAAAGGAAAATATGTGGAGATGTCACTGCCAGCCACATCATGAGTGCCAAAATCCAAACAGATGAAAGTTAATAAAACAAAAACCGTCCGAATGTTGCTTTGTTAGAAGTACTGTTTGATTTTCGGAGATTGAATGAGCCTCAGACCTGAACTTGGGACGAAAGGGTCTCATCTGGGGGTCCGTGAATACAGTGTATCGATGATCGCCGCCGCATCGAAGTAAGGCCCGTGTCCTTCCCTTCCTCAAGATAGCTCTCACAAACCTGGTTCGTTCTCCCGGCGTGCTGCCGAAAATAAAAATCAAATAACACGAAAATCACAAGGTGGTAAACAATCCTTAAACAACATTGCATCAGGTGAAAAGCCACGCCAGGGGCCACCAGTCACCTCCAGAATCCAAGCAAGCCACTATCACGTTCCGCAAATTTCGAGACCACTTCTGCTACGAGAAATGGCCTTCTACGGTACCAGAACCCAGCGAAGAAGGATTTCTTTCGTCCAGCTTCTGCGTTCAATTTCTTCTTTTTCGTGTTCATCATCACAGGGAAAACCAATGGGCTGCCAGAAGTGGCTGTTGCGAGAAATAAGCTCTTTGTCGCATGGTGAACTCTGGTCTGGTGAGGATTGTGAGGGCTGGCCAATGATGTTCCTGAAGCGGCTTGTTTTTGGAGATGGGTGATGCCGGTGCCACGAGAAAGGACTCAATCCGTGCATTATTCGTCGTCCCGAGCCTTTTACCTTTGCGCTCCTCGAGGTCTGTGGTCCAATTGTTGACCATGGAGTTGGAACCTTGTTGACCACACGCGGTTCTTGACTCTTGAGGAAGCGGGAAGAGTGGTTCGTGCTTGCGAAGAGCTAGAGATTAGAGATGAAGCCGGCTGGTGATCGTGAAGCAGCTATGGGAAGGAAAAGGGAAGCAACCAAGTCTTGACGACCCTTGTGTTTTTTTCTTCATCGATGCCCAACTTCCACCCGAGACCAGGTCCAAAAAGCTATAATGTTCCAACGTTACCTAGGTGTTGTACTTGTTGACCTGGCACTTGCCGTTCCTTTCGAGAAGTAATCTTACAGAGTTGATGCTGGGAGAAAGGAGACAGCTCAGAGGAGTAAAGATATGCTTGCAAGACATGCCACTGACTTGGGGTCACATCTTGGAGCAGCCATCCATGTTCCATCCACCCAGGGCAAGGATCCAGGGGAGAGATCAGCCATGGGTGAAGAAGGTTTGATAACGCACCACCACCGCCGAAATCCACTGCCATCAACGCGTGCGGGGGGACTGCTCAGGGGTTCAAGCTCTCTGTCGAGTCCACCAAGGTCCCAATCGGAAGAACCAATTTACCCTATCATCGTCCGCCCGGCACTAACAGAATCCAAATTGGCACCAAGTCCGCTGTAGGGAAAGACGCCTCCAAGTACCCCTTTCCCGTCCCTCTCGGCAGCGCAAGAAGCAGCAGGAGCAAGCCAGGGCCGAGGGGGCACATCGTGGACTCGACCCAATTCGTAAATTTCACAGTGACTACTGCGACCTACTGCAGCTACTGCGAGCTTGTCGACCCGTCTGGGCCCGATTGCTCAAACTGTTCACTTGCTACAGATTCTACTACGAGCTATCGCAGTACTCTTGCATCTTTCTGCATGTCCTCTCCATCACCACGCATATCTCCCTCACATCATCATCATCATCACCACCACTGCTGTCGGCGTCGTCGTCTGTCTGTCTTTTCTTCAAGCCTGCATGAGCTGCAATACCACCCTCCCACTCTGTTTTCATCTCAGCGCAGGTCCCACGCATCGTACATATCCGCACCGCACCCACATCCACGCACTGTCGCCGCGTCCAATCCGAATCCCCGCCTGCCACTGGCTTCTCAACTGATTAACCAACTCGGGGACCAGCCCGTGTAGGGGTGTATCTTCCAGCACGGAACGTGCATGCTTCCATCTGCACTGCACTACAATCGCCATCACCGTGAACCTCTATCCTTTTTTCTTTCCACGTCTGAATTCTCTCCACCTTCGCATTTCGACGCGACTTCCGCTCTCTGAAAGAACACGCATTCATTGTGAGCAGTAGGACGAACTTCACGCGCTGTCGCCCTCGAAATACAGACCCATCCCGTACGACCTTTTCCCACCTGTCAATTCTTCGATACCACCAGTCGACGGCTCGCGGCATCGAATAACCGTGCTGCAGGTTCCCTTCTTCGTCACCTACAGTACACCAAAACCACCTCGAGGGCGAAACACATATCAGGGGTATTATCCAGCTGCAAACATCTGCTTAGGCTAGAAAGACGATCGAAATCGAAACAACGGCTCGTCCATTTCCCACGCCAATTTCTTGTCTGGGGACACAGCTGTCGCAGAACTCAAGAGATTCCATACTTTTGGCGACAATTGACTTCTCGACAAAGCGCACCTTAACTCAAATACTCGCAAAGCACCGAGTCCTTTTTTCGTTGCATTAAGCGTTGGGGCCAGCTCTTCCCTGCGGACCTGTCAACGGCTGTCAGTACAAGGGTTTCGGGAAAATATAGCTTAAGCCCCCGCGACTTCAGAAGTATTCACCAATCGGGCTGCCGCATATTTTGAAAGGAAGTGCATGTCACAAAACTGGGTTGGGTACACGTCGCCGATTACGAGACCTTTGTGCGATCCAAAAACCGTATGTGAGTTGTGGCTTCACTTTTCCCCACTTTGATCTGCCTTCGAGAAGTTGAGCTTGCCCAAAGAAGCTTCTCTAGATCATCTCGTCTCCTCGATGAGAATTTAACGGACGGATCTTCGAAGCCATCTTCAGATGCAAGCGCACTGACTCTGCAAACTTCAAACAGCCCGACATTTGCTCAGGCATATTGAGGTGCATGTTATAACGTTTCACCTTTCGGTACCGCGGGATCTCTTCTGAACAGCTCCTTCTACGATATCATTGAGACGCCTCATTGGACAAGATTTACTTATTTTCCGGCACATCAGTCCTAACACCGTTCTCCAGACACCAAATAATTAAGGTTTTGGGTTTTCAAGCCCGAAGTTTCATGGAGGGCTAGGGATCCTCGGCCTGGTAGACCACTGAAGGACGACAGTACGCCTGTATATTATCGTTCGGTCCTCATCTGCACATATTTGATCCTGCAGCTCCTTTATTCACGATGCAAGCCTCCATACCGAGGCCGTCAAGGCCATCCTATGGGCCACCAACCACCGCATTACCTGCGTTACCTGTGTCCAAGACGCGCAAGAGTACAGGAAACATCCCCTCCATCTCCGATTCGAAACCTGGATCATTGACGCCAAACGTCCCGAAAAGCGGTCTTCGCGCGCCTTCATCATCACATCTCGCAACCCCAACCACCCCTGGAGGAAGTGGAGGTTCAGCACTTCCGAAATCAAAATCAACACCTGGAGTAAATAGCGCTGGGAAAACTATTCGAAAGACCATTAGCATTAATGCGTTTCCGCAACCGCCTCGCGGCATACGAACAACGAGTCTGCCACCGAGTCCATTATCTGGGGGAGCCGTACCGGGAAGTACAGTATCCAGCGCAGGCGGAAGCAGGAGGGAATCAACAGATACCAGTCCTGCGGGAACCAAACCTCGAAAACGGAAAACTGGATCGAGTCCGAAGAGCCAGAGCCAAAGCTACATTGGCAGTGTTACGCCCAGTCTGCTCAACGGAAGCGGAGACAGTAGGTCAATATCCAGTGGGCCAGGAGCACGAGGATCAGATGGTCTGTTAAGCCTCCCTTCGCCACCACAGAGTCGTAGCTCATCTGCGCAAGATTCTTACTCGACCTCGGCAACGACATTCGAAGATAATGGAGACGGGCCACGAGGGAGGGAACTTTCAGCTGATGCTACGGACGACCACCGAATGTCAAAACCGGCCGAAGGGAAAGGAAATGTCATAGTCAGCGTTCGAGTCCGCCCAGATGCTGGAGCCAATGGACAACCTGCGAAAACGGACGGCGAGTGGATGGTAGACGGGAGGAGGTCACTTGTGGCATACCGAGGGAAAGAAGGCGGAGACTATTATTATGGTTTGTTGATATTCGTGATTTTCGTGCACTGGAGCTAACCTTCTGCAGATAATGTATTTGCTACTCATGACAACAATGCCAAAGTCTACGATTCGTCAGCAAAACGACTGGTTCGACGGGTAATGGAAGGATATCACGGGACAGTCTTTGCGTACGGAATGACTGGGACAGGAAAGACATTTTCTATGCAGGGGACTGCCACGTCTCCCGGTGTTATTCCACTCGCCATCACAGACATTTTCTCCTATATCCGCGAAACTCCTTCGAGAGAGTTCTTGCTTCGAGTCAGTTACCTGGAAATCTACAACGAAAAGATTCATGATCTCTTGAGCGCTCCGCCGGCTGGCACTACCCCGGGACCAGGTGCCCCCCAGCAAGAAGAAATCAAGCTGAGAGAGGATAGTAAGCGAGGTGTTTATGCGAGTCCGTTAAAGGAAGAGATCGTACAGAGCCCCACGCAACTGTTGAGAGTGATAGCGAGAGGAGATCATGCCAGAAGGACATCGAGTACCCAGTTCAACGCCAGAAGTTCTCGAAGTCACGCTGTCGTCCAGATCGTTGTTGAAAGCAGAGAACGAATTCCAGGAGGCGCAGCAATGGGCGACAATAAGCGATCAGGTCTCCTTCCTGGAGGTGTTCGTGTTTCTACCTTAAGTTTGATTGATTTGGCAGGATCGGAAAGAGCTGCTGAGACTAAGGAACGAAGAACTGAGGGATCCCATATTAACAAAAGTTTGTTGACTCTCGGCACGGTCATTGCTCGCCTGTCTGGAGACAAGGACAAGGACGGCAAACCCACTGACAAAGATGGAAAGCATCTTCCATACAGAGATAGTAAACTCACTCGACTCTTGCAGGGAGCTTTGTCAGGAGACTCGCTTGTCAGCATTCTTTGCACCATCCAGATTGGATCGGCTGGAAGCGCATCGGCTCAGAATACGCATACTGGAGAGACGCTTAATACTTTGAAGTTCGCGTCGAGGGCAAAGAACAATATCGTCAGCCATGCCAAGAAAGCAGAGGAGGCTTTGGGAGCAGGAGGAGATGGCGGAGCAAGGGTCCTTCTCGAACGGTACCGGATGGAGATTCTGGAACTGCGAGGTCAATTAGACGGCCAGGCGAAAGCGAAAGACGAAGACGATGAACGAGAGCGCGAAAAGGAAGCCGAGCAGCGCCACGAGGAGCAGATGCTTGAGATGCAACTTGCTCGAACGGCGTTGAAGGAGCGCATCGAGCACCTCAATCGCCTCATACTCAGCTCCAAGTCCACAGGTGTCAATGCCAGTGGCTCGTATTCGTCCCTCGGTATGCATCCAAGGCTGTCAGCTATGGCCTCGAATGGTCATCTGTCTCAGATGTCCATGCGCTCGTCTATGGCAGCTTCAACAGCTGGGAGAAACTCATTAGAGCGTACAGCTTCGGTGAACTCAGTGTCGACCGTCGGTGCCTTACCCAATAGTCAACGACTCTCTGGAGAACGCCTTTCGGGTGGATCCGCCGAGGATGAAGACTCGATAGGAGAATTTGGTGATGGAACTGCATCCTTACAAGCTCAAAATCGGGCGCTTCAAGCAGATCTTGCCGACAAGACGCGATATTGTCAGACCCTCGAAAAGCGTCTCATTCAAGCTCGGAGATCCAGTCACTCAAGAGCCTCAGTTGGATTCTCGAATGCCAAAAATGGTGTAATGGTCGGCGAGGATCATGGTGTTGCAGCTTTACTCAAGGAGAAGGACTCCGAAATCGCTGATCTCCGAGCTCGACTAGACGATAAAGATCGCATGTTGGCCGCACTAAGAAGCGCCGCAAGGTCGCGAGATACAGCTGAAGGGCCCCGAGCGTCCCAAAATCTGCATATGTTAGAGAATGGCCCTCTGAGTCCAGTCTCTGCTCGTGCTTCCCAGCTACTCGACAATGGTCCGTTGTCTCCTGTTCTGGCAGCAGGTCCTGTGGGTCTTCTTTCACCGAAGACTCGCAAGCGAACAAAGAGTGTGGACGAAATGAGCAAGATGCTCGATGAGATGATTCAAGACCGTGTCGAGAGTGGACACTTGGTCAAGGGCGCTCGTGGCAGCGTACGCATAGCCAGCGAGCGGAAGCGCGACACCCTCGCCGAATCCATGATGGGAGCTGAAGCAAAGGCTCCCTTGTCGATACCTGCCGAAGCACCAGTCGTTGCCTCGGAGGTATGAAGAGATCATACGTGATCTGTGTAAGAGTTTTTTGACGGTGGTGGGCGGTACACTCGTTTTTGATTATTGGCGTTTTGGGCGAACGAATGGCATCTCGACTGCCAGAGTTCTAATTCTGCTTCCTCTATACCCCATTTTGCAGTCCGTCATTATTCCCATAGGGCATTTTGATTCCTTCTTTTCTTCGATTTTGCGGTTTGGTTTGCAACGGAGAGATATGGAGAAAAAGTATTCGATTCCATTCCATTCTTACTGAAGGAGGGAAAGAAAGAAGCGGTGCGACTCGCTGCCACATGTAATATATGCTAGGGATTGATCGAAGGGTCGGACACATACTGGGTTGAGTGGTGGGGAATGGATCGATGGACTTGAATATTTTACAAGAGGCGTTCTGAGCGTTAATGGAAATGGATGGTGAGGATTCGGAACAGCTAGGATGGGATGGGATGGGATTTAGGGAGAGGAATGATTGTGTTGATACCTGGTCGATAGAGGTGGAAGCGGTTCATAGACGGAGATGATAGATTCATCGAGAAAGCGAGCGTGTAAAAAGGGGAGGGGGAGAGCAGCGAGCGACTAGCCGATAATGAAATGCATCATGAGATGACATATCCTCTCCTTTTTTTGTCAGCGATGTGCGTCCTATGAGGCTGAGCCGCTTGTTTGCTTAGTCGTTTCTTGTCTATCTGGTATCGTTTGCACGTAAGTGAGTAAGGGGCTTGGGAGAAATAATGGTTGTTTATGCTGTGATCCCGTCCGTCGGTAGGCTTTCTTCTGTCAAGTGCTATCATTGGTATGGGTTGTGCAGAAGGAACCAAAGGATTGGGAAGGATGGGGATGTTACTGGTGGGATACTACCGGCGATGACGCTGTTTACGAGATGTGATAGATGGGGGAGGGGGAGGTGAGATGCGAGTGGTTGCTTGCTTGCTTGCTTGTCCTTGAAAGCTGCAGATGCTACATAGATAGACTCAATTTACTTGAGATGTTTGATGTGATTTTGTAGCTTGGGAATATGGAATGGAATGAACGGGCAGTGGTCTACTGTAGTGTATATGCAACTGCAATTGCCAGAGTATGTATGTGTACATAGGTAGTAGATAGTTATGGAAATAGGTCCTGGTCGGTAATATGTTACGGTAATAAGCGTTTACGCCTTCATGGTGATATTACTGGAGGGTCTCAACCGGTAACATACAGTACATATTCTAACACTGCTTCTTCCCTGATCCGTTCTTATTCTTACGGTGGTGAAGATTTCTGTCCTCCTCTGTTAGGGTGTACGAGGGCTATAACTATATTTGGTACATTTAGGTCTGTACAACGTTGGTTGACTGACCAGATTTGAAGTTGAAGGAAGGCCAACCACCGCCACGCCGCCGAGGGAAACGGAATGTCGAGATCGAAGGACTTGAACTCGAGGTATGACAGTCTTATTGGGTAGGTTGGTTGATGGTGCGGAAGGCTGCATGTACGTGGGCATGTACGTGGGTATGTATTGGGTAAATAGAGGATTGAGTCTTGTGGTCAGAAGAGGTCGGAGGAGAGTGAGAAGGAGAACTCGCTTAGGTCTCACCCCCCTTTCCTTTCAAGCTGAAAAGACGTGTACAAATGCATAAACATATCACAGCATTTATGAAGATCTGAAGAAACAAATAAAGTAATCTGAGGTCTGTTTTCGTCCCATGGCCTCGTCCAAATGCTTAAAGTCCGCATCTTGCAACTCTGCGCGTTTGAGACTAGACTTGAAGGAGGCCATATATAACTTGATCACATGTTGGTTTCTTATGGAGGTTGTTATTGGCTGGGAGGGTGCCGGAGCGTGGTGCGTTGGGCTGTTTCAGAGTTGCTGGGGTCAAGCTGTGGTGAACGCCCAGTTAAGTTGATGGACCGATCGCCCCGGCCCGAGGATGCTAAATGGAACTCGGAGCTGGTGCTGAGTGGTGTGTTTTTTAGACTGCATTTGACTTTTGTAGTGATGAGGGGAAGAGACAAGAGTCTGTGAAAAGAGGAGCGAAGTGAGGAGTAGAAGTCAGGGAGGGAATATTCGGTGTTGTCCACGTATGATAGAAAATATTCTGCATCAGATCTGTGCCTTCATCCCTTCGTCCCATCACATCCAAAGCCGAATCGTGCATACTGTACGCAGTTTTCCGGGGGGCCCAGAAACTTAACCATCCACAGTCCTCCTTCGACGCCTCTTCCACACCCCTTCCACGCAAGCCCCCCTGCCCTTCTTGAACCCGCCAAACGGGCTCCTTCCCTTTCGGACCACCTGGTCCCTGGTTGTCCCTTCGGATCCGAGAAACATCGGCCAGATCCCTTGATTCTTGTGGACACTTGAGGTCAAAGGCCAAAGGCTGACCCCGATCCGCACTGTCATCCGTCGTGTATCAAGTCTGTTTCTGCTTCCCTGTCGTGTCCTGGCCTCTTGTCTCCTCTCCTCTCCTCTCCTCTCATGACTTGCAATCGAGGATGAGAGGATCGTCTTCTTCCCCTCCTCTGGAAACTCGTCATCATCTTCTTCCTTTCTCCCCATCCCGTCACTGCAGTCCACCTGACGAACTCTATCGACCTGGCCTGTTGATTTGCTGGTTGTCTGTCTTGTCCTCTGCCGTTGCTGCATGAAGATCTTCCTTTCCCTGCACAGGATTTGCATTGCATTGGACAGACTTCAATTGAGTGGACTGTCTTCTATTCTTCAACGACCGACCACATCGCTGGCCTCCTTCCTCCCTTCCTTTTTCTTCTCCAATTCATTTGCGGTTTGATTCACCAGTGCCATATTTGGACATCTCCTCCACCCCCAATCTATCTCGCGCCCTGGTGGACTTCTCCACAATCCAAATTCGGTCGCCAAGCGCCACCCGACGACAGCTTTTTAATCTGTCCCCGACACTTCGATAAGTGGACCGAGTGTTCTGTGGTTCTGTTTGTTCCTGAAATCTTTGGATCGTTCGGTATCGGATTCCGTTGGCTCACCGCATTGTGGCGTCGTTGGTACCTATTCATTCAATAAGACAGCCTTGCTTCCCTGTCTATCTTCCCTTCGTCGTCCGGCTTTGGTCTCGACCTCGAACTCCTGGATTCAATGTCTTGACGTCCCTAGTTTATTCTTCCTGTGCAGGCACGCAATAGCACTTTCATAGACCCATTCCACGGTCAATCTGTTTCTAGACGACAGTACGAATTTCTTCGATTCGACTTTGCAGCTACAGACATTACTTTCTACACTCCTTCGAATTTCCATACAATACGATTTCTTCTTCAATTCTATTCAGATACGGCTTCTTTATTTTGGCTGCGCCATCTACTTTCAAATGCCACCCCGCCTTGAATTGGAGAAATCTTATACACACGCAGACATGATTCTCTCGTCACGGAAATCTCCTCGCCTGAGCTTACGGCCTGGCAAATATGACGGCACGGATCGAGGTCCTACTTCCTCGACTTCTTCTCGATTCAGTTTCCAACATCTTATTGTCTCGCCACCTCCTTCTCCTGGACTCCCAGCTTTGGTGCCCAGACATGGAAAGCCTACGCCTACACATACACCGAGGAGATGTTTAAGGGCAGCATGCTGGGTAATTGGTGTATTGGCCATGTTGTACTTGGGATTGAGATTTACGAGGATACAGTTGGATGATGTTAGGAGGCCCGTTGGTTGGAGCACCCACTCTGGAGATGAATTCGAGATCGTTGGAGAAGATGAATTGCCAGATTTCCCAACACCAGTTGTGGTAACAGACAAGCGTGGGAGAACCAAGTGGACTGTCTCGATTCCTCCGGACCATGATTTCCCTCTGCATCCCAAGCAATATGCAGAGATATGTCAGCAGAACATGGAGGTTGCGAATCATGTTGCCGATCTACATGCTCATATCCACAAGCAGCATTTCCATCACGGTTACTACCATGTCGATCAGAATTTCATGGATGTAGCTGAAGCCGAGTTTTATGGTTTACTTCCTGGGCCAAAGGCGAAGACGACGATGAAGGAGGGCGGATCCCTGGTTGGGGAGAACACGGATGGGTTGATTGAGTCTAAGGAATGTGAGAAGACTTTGACTTTCGTGATGGAGACCTCGGATGCTGGGTTAGGAAAGACTTTGATGATGATGTGGTCTGCTTATGGTTTGGCCCAGAAGGAGGGGAGAGCCTTTTTCGTCGATGACTCGAGATGGTGAGGATTGCTTATCGTGATTGCTAGATGTGTACTGATTTTTCGAAGGGCCTACGGCAAATACACCAACTACTTCCGCTCTCCTCCAAGTCCTGGCTGCAGACCACCGCCAAGACATGAGATGCTCCCCTGCCCACATCATGCCCGCCATCTGGTGGTATCAGCAGCAACAGCTACATGGTCATTTGGAGGCTCTTTCAATGAGCAATTCGAAGACCCCCGTAAGATGGAAGTCTATCGCCAGAAACCGATTTATGCTCTGGCCCGTGCTGGCTACGAAGCTCTTTTCAAGCTCAATGACGGCGATCAGAAATATGTCGAGGGTCGTATCTCCCTTCTGTTGGAAAAGACTCTTCGTCCCCCACCAGAGACCGAAAACGGAATTATCATTGGCGTTCACGTTCGACATGGTGACAGACATCCATACGAGTTCCAGTACAAGGACGCATACGTACCACTCGATCGGTATGGCGACAAGGCACGAACGATACTTTACGACACTTTCAACAGCTCAGGCCCCGATGGAGACGAGAACCTGATGGCTGAGATGCACAGTGTCTTCGTTGTAGCATCCGACGATCCAGATGTTTACGACTCGGAAGAATTCTCCCACGCATTAAGAGCCCAAGAACTCATTCGCCTCGCATCCAAGAAGAGCATCAACTCCGCCAAGCCAACCGGCGGTGCGATCCGCAAATTCGTCGACGAAAATGTAGGCTGGGAAGGTGGCTTCTTTGCCGGTATGTTCTGGAGTCTGGGAAAGCCGACTAGTGTCCCAGCTACAGCTGTTGAGACGCCCGATACGAATCTCCCGCCCACGAACGAAGCGTTGCGATTACGACAGCTGGTCGGACGAGCATACTTGATGGACCTTGCTGTTCTGGGGAAAGCAAGTGATCGTCTTGTGTGCACAGTCAGTAGCATGGGCTGCAAATTACTAGCTGTTATGATGGGCTGGGAGGCTGCTATTGAGCAGGGCAAGTGGGTCAATATCGATGGTGATTTCGAGTGGAGGGGCGTTGATTGGTGAAGATCATGGTCATCAACAAAACATAGGTCCGACTGCGTGTGTATATGTGTTCTTTCTGTGACGGGTTCTAGGGTTTGATTGAGAGGCATTTCTGCGTGCGTCGTATTGCATGGCATGGTTTGGCGTTGGTGGTTTGGTGGATCGTATGATTTCGATACACTCGTTTTGATCCTGAGATATCCATTCAGAGAAGAGAGGATGAAGGAGGTGGGCTGATGGATTGGTGCATTTGTACATAGTAATACCAGAACAAACAAAAGTGTGTCGAGATTCGGAGGGAGATAGTGGATGATAAAAAGCCTGGGGCTTAAGTAGATATGAGATGAGCTGAGATGAAAATAAACAATTTACATTCAAATACACTTGGGCTTTGGAATGGACGAGACTTGAGCATGTTGGATGGTACTGTAGATGTGCCTCCTTGAAGAAAGATAAAGTATGAAATGAAAGATGTGAAAAGAAAGGCGGGTCTAAGTGGGGAAGGGTGCTGGAGGTGCTGAGAGTGCTGAGAGTGCTGGGAGTAGCGCTTTAAATTCAACCCGTCATGAATAAAACCTAAGCCATGCATTTAAGCTGGCACGGGTGAGGATCGAGCGGGGACGCCTGGTGTGACTACAAGAAGAGATGGCTTGCAGTCTAGGGTGAGGCTTCCGTGTAGGTTTAAGGAGTATGTCTCCCCAGGTTGGGGTGAGATTGAAGTTGTTGTAGATGGCGGCTCATAGTAGTGGGCGATAGAGTCTAACCACCTGGGTTATTAAAGCAAGCTCACTCCTTCAGTGATTCCTTCCGATATGAGCCTCATATCGAGGGCAAGAGGATCAACCATTTTAAAGGAATATACATGCATTACGTAATTTGGGCCTATTCGTTACTATTACAAAACCATGCTTCAATAGGCAAGCACCCAGGTTAGATATCATCTAAGTCAGAGTATGTAGGTTCAGCTCGGATAACATATTTTGACTACATTTTGGCTAGAAGATTTTTGGCGGTGAATCTAGCATTTCAGTCTTGGATATAAATTCATCTATTCTCTCTCTCCATTCCAAGCGCTCTTTAAGCACTCGTCGTATCAACCACAACCTTCAGCACCAGATTCCCCTCATCGTCCTTCACACGTCCCGCCATAGCGAACGCATTCGGAATACCGTCAAAGCCCTTGAAAGTCTGCGTAACGAGTTTCGAGAGGTCGGGAAGGAGTGGGTTGTTGCTTGAGACGAGCTTGATGGCTTCGTCGTAGGTGTTGGCGTAGCGGAAGACGCCTACGAGGTCGATCTCGCGGAGGGCGGCGGCGGAGATGGGTAGTGTTTGGATTGGTGAGCCCATGCCGATTAGCATTATTCTGCCGCCGGGGCGGGTGGACTGTTTGTTGACCGTGGTTAGCGAGATCGCTCTCCAAACAGTAGAAAAAGAGTGAGTAGAATGGGAAATGGGCGAACGTAGGAAGGGGGAAGTACATAAATAGCAGCTTGCAAACAACTCTCCACGCCCGTACACTCAAACACTGCATCCACCTCCTTCCCACCAATTCTCTCCTTAACTAACTCCGCCACTTCTTTCGCAAACGCCAGTTTCTCCTCGATAGCCTGCGGCCTCTTCATAGGTACCACGACCTTCTCGTCCGCGAACTTATTTCGTACGGCGAACTCTACGCGCTCGGCTTNGATGTCGGCTATGATTACGGTTGATGCGCCGTAGACTTTGCACATTGCTGCGCAGAGCAGACCGACTGCTCCAGCGCCAAAGATTAGAACGGTGCTGGATTTGGGGAGGGAAGCGCGGCGGAGGCCGTGGATTGCTACGGAGAGGGGCTCGAGGATTGCGCCGGTGGAGAGGGAGACGTTGGAGGGGAGTCTGGGGGGTTCGTTAGCTTTGACATATTCTCAAGTTCTCAGGTTTTCATCTTCCTCTCATAGAGAGATTCAAGTGGATTTTATATTTTGGAGGGGGATTGGATCAAGAACATACTTATGGCAATACACAGCAGGGTGATTAATCTTCGCCTGCAACGTCCCCTGGAAATGCGGAAACGATTTCGCTGAACTCCTGAATCGCAAAGTCTTGCAGATGTTGTAGCGTCCGGACGTACATAGCTCGCACTCGAGACATGGCAGTCCGACTTCGAGGGCGACTCTGTCGCCGACTTGGAGAGATGTGACGGAGCTGCCGACTGCTGTTACGACGCCGGAGGATTCGTGGCCGAGTGTCAAGGGCTCTTGCACGATGATGTCGCCGTTGCGGTAGTGGTTGAAATAGTGGAGGTCGGAACCGCAGAGACCGGTGGATTGCACGGCGACTTGGACTTCGGATGAGGAGGGGAGGGGGAGGTCGCGATGTTCCTGGGGGTTTGGGTCAGTATATCTTCAACGAGAAGCTTGCTGTGTGTGTCAATGACGTGGGACTTACTATTTTCAAGTCCTTCACACCGTGGAGCACTGAAGCTACGACTTGCTCAGTTTTTGTCTCTGACATTGTGAAAGACTTTCGTGTGGTACGTGGATTTCAAATTGAGCTTTGAAGAGATTTGTCGACCGTGATGTCCAGGTACGTCAATTGCGACAACAGAAGAAAAGGATCAGAGTCTCATGTACAGTGAAGTGTAAGAAAGTTCTATAGGTAAGGTTGTAAACGATCTTAATTAAGCCGTCCACCAATTAACAGAACCGGCTATTCAACTATGGCATTCCATCCTATTTCATCCCACTTAGACTTGTTCTTGTGCCAGCGAAATCGCGAGTTCGGGCTCTGACGGCATGCAAGTTCAGTGGAAGCTGGCAGGGATGATGTACTGTGCCCCGCCGTGGACCCCTCACGCGGGGTGGTGAACAGTGGCTTTGTGGCTGGAACGCCCGCTGAAAGTGGTAAATTTCCCCACTGGGAACAGCCGCTAGACATGTCACAGGCCCGCGTTTCGGAGGGAATTGCAGCGGAGGAGGGGTTCAAGGTGGTCTGGGCTGCAGAGAAATCAACAATTTCATTTGCCGGCTCCCGATAACATCTCTGACGTTGTTTCTTCCTTCCGGATTTCTGTTGCTTCACTTGACATTCCTTCTTCTTTACAACACTGAATCGGTTTTTCCTAGGAAGCAGAAAGAAGATATAGGCAGTATGGCAGCTTCACAAACTATGGCGATGTTCTCTCTGGAGGGGCAGACTGCTCTCGTCACGGGTGGGACGAGGGGCATCGGTCAGGCTGCAGCAGTCGCTCTGGCTGAGTGTGGTGCAGATGTTATCTTGATACAGGTGTAGTTTCTCCCACTCTTCACTCTCAGCAGTTTCAATCCTCAAATATCGAATTCTGACAAAAGCAAATAGCGCGATCGATCAAACACTGCTACGCAGCAAGCAATTGAAGCCCTAGGACGGAAAGCTACTGTCTATACTGCGGATCTCTCGTCACAAGCCGAAGTCAAGGCTCTTACACCTGCGATCTTGAAAGATGGGCACAAGATCCGAATTCTGGTAAACTGTGCTGGGATCCAGAGAAGACATCCATGTGCGGAGTTTCCAGACGACGATTGGAATGAGGTTAGTTTCCTCCCCAATCTTAACCACTCTCCAGCTGTTGTTAAGGAGAATGCAAAACGAGAAGTCTAACGAAAACAGGTCATCCAAGTCAACCTCACGACAGTATTCACCCTCTGCCGCGACATTGGCGCACACATGCTCTCTCTTGAGGCCTCTTCCTCCGGCCGTCGAGGCAGCATCATCAACTTCGCATCCCTCCTAACCTTCCAAGGTGGACTAACCGTCCCCGCCTACGCTGCATCCAAAGGCGCCGTTGCACAACTCACAAAGTCCCTCGCTAATGAATGGTCCTCAAAGGGAGTTACAGTCAATGCTATTGCGCCGGGGTATATTGCTACGGAGATGAATACTGCGCTATTGGCGGATGCGAATCGCTTGAAGAGTATTAGCGAGAGAATTCCTGCTGGGAGGTGGGGTGTGCCCGAGGATTTCAAGGGGAGTGTGGTTTATTTGGCGAGTTCGGCGAGTAGTTATGTGAGTGGGCATGTTCTGGTTGTTGATGGTGGGTGGATGGGTAGGTAAGGGGTTTGCTGTTCATTTGTTGTGAAGATAGAGGCAGAGGCATGGACTGCTGAATACAATGGACCGCTTCACATGCTAGCTTTGGAGAAGCAATATTTCCCCTTACTGCCCTATATTTGGGCTCGCCTTGATCATTGTTACCAATTTTGTTGTTTTGTTTCCTTTTGATGGCCAGATAAGCTGATCACTGCGAGCCTTCTCCTCCATGCGAATAGAATACTTCAATTGTTCAATTAGACAGATCACACCTTAGGCGAGCTAGGGCCTTCATCAGAGAACTTCTGGTGAACACAGCAAATCATAAGCTCAGCTGAAAATGAGGCGCTTTCAAGCGAGGCGATTCATCCCAATGATTTCCATATTGTCTGCAGCTATCATTCAGCTACCAAGTGTGACTGCCGAATCCAGTACACATTATCAAAGCACCGCGACTCTCACTACTACAATGTCTTCAATTTATACAGGGCCATGGATCAATTGGTCACAAGGCGCAATCCGCGGTGCCGTACTTACTTTACCGTCGCGTGAAGGTGGGTATCTTACAACTTTTATTGCAACGTTCATAACGATCGTGGGAGCACAGCTGTGGCGCATCATCAGCTTCATACTTCACCAAGCGAGATCTTCTTCTGGTCCTCAAGATGGATTGCATCACCAGCAACAAAACATTTTCAGGAATACATCTTCACCAGCTGGTGTTGCTTGGGCTTTTGCACTGCAAGCATGGTATTGGAGAGGTAGAGCCCAGAGGCTTTGGGTGAGGACGATTCCGTGGGTGTGTTTTAGCCTAGGGTACATGTTGGCAATAGCAGCAGCAGCTGTCTTTTCAAGTCGCACCTCTGAGGCAGCGGGGAGTGCGAGGTTGCTTGTCGAGGGATCGTATGTGTTCTCTGTTCTTTACTACTACATGGCAGAGTGATACTAATTCCAGACACTGTTAGCATTGGGCAAAGTTGCGGATTCTTCGATACATCGCTTTGCTTAGCTTCCTTAGCTGCGTTCGAACGAAAAGTTGCGAATACGACCATCATCACGAGCACATATGCTAAAGCATGTTATGGCGACATCCCATCGCCTTTACAGTGCCAAACGTTCCCAAAGGCGATGCTCAATTTTGCGACATCTGATGGTGCACCCTGTCCGTTTGTATCTGGTACTTGCTCGAATGGAAACAATGGAGCCTTCGAGATGACTACTGGTCTGCTCAGCTCGAGAGAAGATCTTGGAATCAATCTTCCCTCGAAGTACAGTGTTCAGTATCGAAAGTCGACGGTGTGTGCTCCCATAGAAACTGCACAATACGTACAAAACTTCACGGGCGCCAGTGCACGTAATCTGGGATATGCTTTCACAACGACAATATACCAGTACGACTATGGATCAATCGGCCATCAAAATTACACATACCTATATAATAGAGACGTGACTCCCACCCAGACTGGCTACACTTTGAGCGCAGTATTCGCCAGTCCCAACGCCCCAAGGAACAGCGGCTGGCAACCAATCCTCGATCTCGTTCAAACCGATGCAGATCTGTCGATGGAATTCATAGCTTCAAACAGTGTCACCTACGAAGAGCCGAATGATGATCCTGTTTTTGGAGCCAATGTTGAGAAATTCAACGCGACTGGAAGTCTGCTCTTCTACGGATAAATTTGTTGTCCCAATCGCCTGCACAGAGAGATATCAGATCCGCAACCCAAGAACGAACACCTGTACTCCCCTGGTCGCTCAAAGACAACTAAACAGTGCCTCTTCCAAAGTGGACGTGGGACTCAACGAACAGCAGAAAGATGTTGTGGCCCGACTTTCATTTGCTTCTCTATTCACCAGCATCTACATGAACGTACACAGTCAAGGAAGTACTGCTCTCCTGGCAAACGACTTCGTCACGGACTTGAGACAATACCCCATTCCTTCGAATCAATGGACACTCGAGGCCAAATTCTGGTTCAGTACTGGTCTTGCACATTTCCAGCATGCCCTGCAGGAATACGCGACGGGCCCAACTAACATCAGACGGGGTTTGCAGATGATATTCCCTGAATCTCAGACCGAGAAGGCTATGTGCAAGAATCAGATCGTCAATGATTCTCAATCCACAACGAGGTTTTCCATCCTTGGACTGATACTTGTTTTCGCCCTTGGCGGTTTCCTTATCTTGTTAGGTCTGTTTGTAGATCTGCTTGTTGGGTGGCTACAGAATTGGTTCAAGTGGGGGACAGCGAGGCAGAAGCTGTGGGTGAGAGGAGATAAATTGATGTTGCAGCGACAGATGTTTGTGCAAATGGGCTTGGGGAAGTGGGAAGAAGAATCTGAATGGCCGGTCACCGTCTCGTACAGTGACAAGTTCAAGTCTTGGGAACTGGAATGACACGTAACATGAGGATCATAGTAGTAGGCTATCGAGCCGCTGGTGATGAGAGAAATAGAATGTACGAATCGGACTTTGAATTGACTTCTGCCTATCTCTGATGGATTGAAGCCACATGACTGTAAGATGGCGTGCTGTGTCACTCACTAGAAAGTATCCGACAATGATAGGAAGAGGCTTAACGATGTCCCAAATGAAATCAAGAATGTCAACGTTGTCGGTCAACAGCACGACTTTGGGGTCATTCTCACCCTATCTCGGCAGAGAGTGAGAAGATACTTTCCACTCCTACACACCTGAATCAACACAGGTTTGCTTTTGTGGTTCGCAATACCCCATATGCTATATATGTTTGTAAGTTCCATTAAATAGAAGCTAGATTTACCAACGAGTATAATTAGTACTTCCTATATACGTGATATCGCTTAGTCTAACTGCTCAAAGTAGATTTCGAACCCTTTAGTAAGTGAGTAGAAAAGTCGACTTTGTGACCGGAGTTAGATCTACATGGAATGGCTTACTTGTGAGGAAAATAGCGAGTCAACAGACCCCTTTTTACCTCCAAGTGAACACGTGAAGGGAACCATGAACACTTCCTGAAGACGTACCTAAACAAGCATTTTGCGTCGAGTCGAGGATCAAGAGACCCTGGAATTGCCTATCAATTTTTATGGTGTATGTACATAGGCACAGCTGCCCACGAACGCCGAGTTCATGTACATTTGTGGCTTCAATGCTCAGTACACCCACTCGGCAATCTTCAACTCGACGAGATCCGAGTGGAAAGAAGCAGTGTACAATAATAGGTTCGTAGCGGTAGCACATCTCTTCATACACATGAGCAACCTTTGCTTGCCTATACCTCGGCAGCGACCACGCGTATGCGGTCGAACGACCTCGAGGAAGCGATTTTGACGTCACGTGGTCATGCCCCTTTCCGAGGGGTACTCGGAGGCTTTTTTGTGGCTTTTCTGGGGAGCCGTTGCAATCAACATGGTCTGCTATCCAACGAAAAATAAAAGTCCATACGCCGAAACAAAACCTAGCATCGATAGCACAGATCACTCGTTCGTGCAAGAGAAAATCGAAACATAAGTCTCCCCTCGCGAAGTATGTTCTCGTGGGCTGGCCAAATTGACCATTCCTTGCACTATCGATTTCAAATTTGGATCATCAAACAGACTCTCGCGAAAGTGCCACGACTTCGCCGTCTAGCCGGTGCAAGTTAATGATTCGGCGGACGTGTTCATTTCTCAGGAACGCGTTCGGTTGCCCGGAGCACGAGATTAATGAACAAAACAGAACAAAAAGCTCGAATATTCCAGTTCCATCTCTAAGATATGAGCAGGGCAGAAGGCATCAGGGATTTTATTTGCTTGTTTTCAACTTCTTCTAACGATTTCGGCGGCATGATACGTCGGAAGCTTCGAATTGTTCTAGAAGTTTATGCCTGTTGATTAAAATCAATAACACGGTGGGCTATCGCCTGCACTCAATCCGTTTCAAAGCGGACGCGATACTGGACCTCACCCCTGTCGCCCCCTCCTATTTGGAACACCCCGACCTCCAGCCATAATTTCGAGTCGAACGCCCACACGTACTCGGAGACGTGTATTACGAACTTCCACAGCAACCAGCCCTTTTCTTGCAAATCGTTTATCAACACTGCGAGGCCACTGCAGGGCGGTGTCCAGGACTAGTTCGCATCTTTCAACGCGTACCCAGCTACAAGTACCTGCTAGTAATACCTTCAAGACTCTCAGATACAGTTCACCAGCAGCAGATCAAACGCAGCATAATCAATCAAACATTTGGAAATACGGGCTTTACGCAAATCATGGCGACTACACAACCTCTTCGAGCGAAACCTTCCTTTCGCAGAGAATCTCCTTCGCCCTCTACATCTCCTACCCCAGCTATTGGAGCTTGTCCTGAGCTCTCACGGAGTGTCTCCATGGGCTCGACGGGTTCCTTGTACTCTGGCGGATCAAGTGCGATGGGAAGGGAGTCTCTAGGTAGCAATAGTTCCGGGACTTCAGTATCACGGTCTTCGTCTGCGAGCTACTCGAATCGACAGTCAACAGGAGGATTGGAGAAACCGAAGAGACGTGGCTATGTGAGGCCACAAGGGACGAACTTTGCTGCCTCGGCACAGTCAAGAGAGAGCGTTTTGAGTCTGGGCAGCATTGCACATCTACAATATTACTTTGCACGAACAGGGCTATTGGATGGTAAGGGAGGCAGACTGGCAAAGAAGAAGGACAATCGTGGTACGCTGGATTTGTCTGTTCTAGACACTTCGTTCCTCACCCCCAAGGTCTTGGGATCAGATGTGGATTCGTCGTATGCGTCGATGGGAAGCAGTCCTGAGCTTCATGCGCAGGGACTGGGAGGCATGTTGGTAGAAAGTCCTACACAGGAGGAATATGACTACTTCAGTGGAGAGGAAGAAGAAGACCCAGATCATCCACATATGCTCCCGCCAACAGTCAGCACATACAACCACCGCGAGAAGAAAATACCACATCCGCCAACTCTCGAAGAGCTCAAAGACGACCTGCAGAAATGCTTGGACGATGCTGTGAAGTTGCTCGAAGACGCGAAACAGAATCCTACATCAGCTCCACCATCTCCCCAGAAACCTGGCAGTGAACCGCCGAGCCCCACAGCAGATGATAATCGAGGATGGCACGAGCTACAGGGAATGCACATCCTAGATATAATGACACTCGCCATTCGAGCCGCGAAAATGTACTACACAGCACATAACCAGCCCCAGCGACTTGCAGCAATCAAGTCCGAGCGCAAGATCCGAGCTGAGCTACTTTCCGTCATGGAAGTGCTGAAGCGCATGGCGACGAGGAATTTCGCCGCCGGAATGCGTACCGAGGAGCGCCTGACGATGGAGAAGTGGGTAGCGAGCGTCTACGACTTGTTGAGCCAGGAAGAAGCCATGGAGGAGGCAGAGAGGAAACAACGGGCGAGCTGGACCTGGCTTGATGATTCCTGGGAGGGTAGAGATGTCGAGCGAGAATACGCGTTCATCAGATCCATGGATCCTGATTCGGACACTCTCCCGAATTTGCAGTCCGTTGACGAGGTCTCGGATGAGGCTCTGCCCACTAAGTTTCTGGATGATATGAGGACGGGTATGAGATTGGTCAAGTTGCATAATGCGGTTGTGAGGAAGAGTAAGCGCCCGTTTGGGGCTATTGATAAATGGCACACGGACTTCGCTAAGCCGTATCGCTGTGCGGAGAACTTACGGTATTGGATCAAGGCGGCGGAGCTGAGATGGGAAGTCGTACTGAAAGTAGACGTAATGGGTGTCGTGAGCGGTACCGACAGGACGGCACTGAAGGGCTTTGAGGAGGCGATTTGGAAGTGGTGTGCGAAAGTGAGAGAGGAGATTAGTGTTGAGTTGAGAGTATGACAGCCCGTGTGAGGTGGGGAGATTGAAGGGCATGATTCCATGTTATGGTTTATGACTTTAATGTTTATGGTAAAGGAGTGCTTGAGCTTGCTGGGGTTTCAATACTTTGCTTGCTGGGCACTTGATACAGTTGGTGTTCTGTATGTACATAGTTTGGCGGAGGTTGTTGGCCAATGGCCAGGCCATGGGGGTTCTCTTGCTTCGTACTTATACCCACTTTTAGTCTTTGAGAACTCTTCTGTTTACTCTACTATCTGCTTCACGTTCGCCTCACTTCATACTACAGTCTCGAGTTTCATTTCATGTTTTTGTTGATCATGCGCACAAAACTTACGGTTGATTGTATTCATCCATTTACAGAGTTTGGCCAAGATGGCTAGCCCATCAACTAATTTCACAAATTGCTACACTCCAAGTTGGTTCTAACTATGTACCGGGCCTCCTACTCCTCCATATCTCTCTTATATATCTCCCTAACCTTCTCCCCCTTCTTCTCCCCCCTCCACCTCTCCAACCGCTCATGCAACCCCTTCCAATCCCTCATCAGGCTCTCAATCTCCAGAATCAGATCTCGGTTCCGCCCATCTGCCTCATTTTGAATCAACTCCAGCAAGTCGGCCTGAAGCTCGGCTTTACGCTGTGCGATTACTGCTTCGGCGTGAGCCGCTTGGAGGGCGGCTGCTTCTGCATCGGCTTCTGCTTGAGAAGGGGAGGCGGAGCTGGATGCTTGAGTGGGTGTTTTGTCGGCATCAGTGTAGGGATCCAACAATTTTGAGTGGAGTGACGATGAGGTACAGGCGATGGGATTGTCTGGTGTAGCAGGGGTTGGAGGTGGAGGAACCCCGATACAAGATGCGAAGAGTGAGAGTTCTTGTGCGAGACGGCCGAATTCTCGGATTTCGTCAGCGTTGGCTTTTATGGGCTCGGAATCTTTGAAGAGCTCTTGTTCAGTGTCAGTATTTGTATCGGGGTCTGTATTTGTCTCTTCCTCGCTATTGGTTGTGGTTGGATCTTGTTCTGTGAGGCTGAGGGTCTTGAGATCTTCTGATGCGGTGGTTGAGTGAGAGGGGCTGGTGGGCTTTGAGTCGATTAATTCGTGCGATGAGTGCGAACTGGCGTTTTCTTGCTCGCTTTCGATATGTGCTCGAGCTGGGGAGATTGGTACTTCTTGGCCGGAAGACATGTTGGAATAGATGTTCTTGTATAAATACTATTCTTGGGATGAAGGCTTGGTACCGGAGTAAGTAGGTACATATGTGTTTGTGAAATGCTAGCTAAGCATAATGATTTGACCATGTGGCAGCTTATGTATCTGCGAATGGCAGAGGGGAGCCTTTGTTGCTTGTCATTGTGTCTTGTGAGAGTTTTGCTCTTTGTCTACATCCACGAGTACTTTTCTCTCCGCTTCAGCGAAAGGGTAACAGAACAGGTCAGGCAATCCAGTCGTCCTTTGTTGAGGATTCTTTGTAAGAACAGAGCGTCGCGAGAACGGAGACCTTCAGCTTAGTGGTGAGATAATCAGGTGGGAGGTCATGTTTATGTTCTAAGCGAGATACGTGCTTCGTGGTCTTGAATAGAATTCATCTGTCCCTTTATAGCTATCGCCATATCTAATGCATCCTCATTCCTCTGACCTCTGTCCTCTGGCGCATATGAAGCAGATGGACCTAGCTCCCCCTTCGAAAGCTCCAATTAGCGAGGTAAGAATCAACAGGGGAAGGAACCATGTTAGCGAGACGGCCCGCTTCGTTCTTACCCTATTGGCTAACTCCACAATTCTATTGCTCAACCAAACTTTCGTTTTCCAGGTTCCAAAGGAGTATTAAACGTCACTTTGAACAAAACATCCCATCTGTCTTGAGGTCGGGGTGCCAGCGCCTAGACCGAGCCAGCCATGATCTGACACCCTCTCCACCGACTGCGACGACTGTGTCGATACTGCACTGTTTACGCCAAGGCGGGAGGATTCTCATTCGAATCCAGGGTCAATGTCAACAGAGCAGCATTAAGCCCTCTCCCCTCTTTCACTCGTTCGACTCTCGTTCTCTTCAACAGCGATCCAGATATCCGCAGTGCTACTCTTCATCCAAACATTCATGAAGTACTCACGAATTACTTCTCGCACGTAACGAAATCAAAAATCCGACTTCTCTCAGAATGCCACGCCCCCAGCCCACTATGCATTCCCTAGCACCTGGAGCACTTCTCACCAACGTGTCGACAGTCTCCCGACTCGGCGTCAACGAAGTTGCTAACCACACCATCAATACCCCGATCCTGAAGAATCCCGAAATTGAAGCATGGCTCCAAGCCTACAAACCTCATATTGGCGGCTTAGTCTTCATCTTCGTCTTCCTGTTAGTGTTAAGTGGACTATGGCGAGCGAGGAGGGATATGTTGAGGTGGTATTTTGAGACGAGTCGGCAGGAGGAGAGGAGGGAATGGATGGATAGGGAGAGGTTGAAGAGGAGGAGTGTGGTTGTGGTGGGGATTTTGAGGGGTGGCCAGAGCTGGAGGGGAGGGTATCGTAATGCCGTGGGTGATGGGAAAGGCGACAGCGATGGGAGAGTGAGGCCGGTGAAGAGGGTGAGATTTCTTGGGTTGGATGGTGTGAATGGTGAGGGTGATGGAGTACCGGCTGGTGAGGAGAAGGTGGAGGTTGTTGCTGACTTTTTGGAGGACAGGAGGGTTGTTGGAGAGGTATTCTGAGTAAGGAGGATAGGCTGTTGGAGATTGATTGAATGTTTTGGGGCTATGTCCTACCTCCACAAATTTGTCCAAGTAGTGAGACCTATGGATGCGGGCAGGAAAACGGAGTGTATCGAGCTTCTCGGTAATGATGTCCATCACCTCTTATGATGGTAACGATGTGTGGGTTTAGGACTATCGGCAAGTATCTGGTGGGTGCTATTCATGATGATACTTCGAGGATCCAGAGCAATAGCCAATTGTGCCGTTTCTCCTACCCTCTAATATTCCATTTCTTCCTCGAGCTCTTCTCGCATTTGCTTTTCTGTTTACATATCAGTCAAATGCATGTGACATTATACATCACAGATAGAAGAAGCTCACCCCATAATCTCGTCGCGGACGCTGATATCATGTTCGCCTTTGAAACGAGTTTCTCACGATACTTCATTTCCTCCTCGCCTTTTGCCTTCACCTTCTTTGGCTGGGCCTGTACCGTCTTTATTTAGTGCACATTCTTGCGGTTCTGGAGACAGACGTACCAGTAGCAATATGGGCCAGATATCCTTCACGTCTGCGGCGGCGATAGCTGCGACTGTCTTGAAGCCATTCTCCCAGAAGACTCGAGCGGTCCGGCTCTTTACGTAAGAAATCTCTGCAAGGGCGAGAAGATCTGCTTTAGCTCCTTGGAGATGTTAGCGACGATCATATATACCCACTGATGTCGAAGTGCATGTGGCGGATACAACATACCAGCTCTCAATCGATCAGAGAAATGATCCAGTACAGCGGCCAGAGCACCCCAGTTCATCCGCTGACAGAACTTGATCATTCCAGCAGCGAAACCGTGACATGTCTGTGCCAAGTTCTGGACTATGCCTCGTGGGATATCATACTTGCGAGCGACGGCATGGATGGGGATTTCGTTGCAGAGATCGCGGAGCTGTAGAGCAGAGTAGAAACGTCTGTAAATACGAGCTGTCTCGATTTCTTGGAGAGTGGTCTCTTTCATGGTACCGCCATGGGCCCTGCAAATAAGTTATTCGATGTTCCCAAAGTAGCTTGGAGACTCGGAGCTTGCATCTTGTTGACTATGGAAGGCTTCAAACCAACAAACTCCATAGCTCTCAAATTGCTCTCATCGAAGCCGTCCATTTCCTTGCGGAAGATTTGCCAGTTGATATTTGTCTGGGCGGCTTGAACAGGGGTAAACGAATAGAGGACGTGCATTTCGCCGTCCATGACAAAGGCTTGTAGAGCTTTGCGCAGCTCTCGGTGGATGAATAGTCCATCTTCGGGAGTTAAAGAGGATGCTACAATGGCTTCACCAAGCAATGTAGCTTCGAAGTCGGCGTCATTAGTGCGGTGGAGGAGTTGCGTTTCTTCTAGATCCTGCATTGTTGACTTGACCATTTTAACCAGTTCTTCGTGATCCATGGAGTGATACAAAAGCGTTTTCTTCATGTAATCATCGATAGATTCGTCGCTCGTTGCCAGTTTCGTTGCAATGACTTCCAGTAAAGCTCTGATAGAACAGTCAATAATGCCAGAGAAGGTATTCATGACAAGCACAAGTCCACCTTTTGATTCCCCGCTTATCGGGCACAAGACAGCTCTCAACGCTCGGTAGCTCAGCTTCCATGAGCTCAGCTACAGCTTCTAAATCGCTTTTTTGACAGCAAAGATACGTCTCGCCGATCTCGTCTTTACCTTTCCGCCCGGCTCTACCGCGCATTTGTCGACTTTAGTAGCCTTAGCATTAGCAGTGCGAGTCGGGGAGGACTGAAGGTACTTACAGCATAGAGGGTCCGACCAAATCAGCCCCCATCCGCGCACCATGGAGAATGACTCTCCGTGCTGGGAGATTTATTCCTGCAGCCAAACTGCATGTTGCAACGATGACCTTAATGACTCCTTGATCATAGGCCGTTGCGATCAGATCGCGCTCTTCGGTTGTCAAGCCGGCATCTAAGCACCGTAAGTGACACTGCCCTCAGACAGCTTAGAAGCACTCACGATGAAATGCGACACCGACTGGAACTGTCTTCTCAAGAACTTGGTCCAACCCAGTAGTCGTGCTCCTCAGATCATTGAGCAGTTCTGTTCGACCTTCCATGATGAATGATTCAACCTCATGAGGCTGTGGTAAGGCCATGCTGATCAGCTCGGCATCTCTTTCACAGCCTGTCCGACTACTACAGAATACCAATGCACCGTAACCTGACCTAGCAGTTTCATTTGCCAGAGAGATGACCGAATTGATCAAAGGGTTGTTCAATTCCTTACTTTCTGATTGCTGTATAATTCTGCAAGCTTCCGGTTTCGATTGTGTCAAAATTTGTGTCTGCGCCTGCGTCTGTGTCTGTGTCTGAGCATTGAGTTGGGTAGCTGTCTTGTAAAATCTACTTGAACTTGAAGCCGGGTAGACAGCATTGTCGAACACGAGGTGTTCTTCAACAGGGACAGGACGATATCTCGAAACGTAGAACTTCGCATTGTCCAGCCAATTTGCGAGTAATTCCGCATTCTGCTTGATTAGAAGTGATTTCGAGGACAACGGGGCTTTGTGCTTACATTTAGAGTAGCACTCATTCCAATGAGCTGTATGCTTTGGTCAAGACATAAGAGTTTTGTGGCCATCAATTCCAAGATGTAGCCGCGCCCCTCGTCATCGAGCATATGCAACTCATCCATCACCACCACGCCCAGATCCCCAACATTGAGGTCATCAATGGCAGTATTTACCAACGAGTTTGCCTGAGGAGTATCAGCCAGTGGCTCGTTAGACCATTTTTGGTTTGTACCTTTTCAATTGTGCAGACAGCAATGTCAAAATCGCGCCAGGTAGCTTTCGTCTTACTTCCACCAAAGAACCCGACAACCTTCACGGAATTTTCATCGCCACGAGTTCGAAACAGATTTGGCCGTTGATCGCCATTGCCATGTTCTGTCATTCTAGACAAACCCTCTACGACTTTTCTCAGCCATCGCAACTTCTCCTGAACAAGTGCGACATACGGGAGAACCAGCAAGGCCTTCTTCTCAGGATTCTCGATGATTTTTTTCAGCATCAAGACATCAGCGACCAAAGACTTTCCACCTCCAGTCGGAGCAGTATAGACAAGGTTAGTTTCTCCATCCAGAGCGCCACTTCTCAAGAGACACTCGGACTGCCATGGGTATATTGAATTTATGCCAAGCGAAGCAAGGTTTTGTGTTAGCTGCTTCGGTAGTCCGTAGGCAGAATGGGATAAATCCAGCAAAGGATTTGAGGCTACTGATGGAGTAAGAGCAAGAGATCTTCGCTGTGAGTATTCGGACGGTCGTTGCGGATCAACCACATCACAAATTGCACCCGCCTTCAAGACCTTGGGGCTATTTGTAGGAAGGGCGGGCCGACGAAATTCCGATCTGTTTGTGATATCGCCAAGCACACTCTTGTTACCGCTTTGTCTTTCTTGAAACTCGTCGATAGTTCTTTTTACTCCAATGTGGGAAATGCTGGTTTGAGCATTTATGGTTGTGCTGTGATAAGTGGTGGCATTCCTGGGGCTGGTCTTGTTGACATTCATTTTGCAGGTACTAAGCGAGGAGGCGTCTGCAGCTTGCCGCAAACGTCCAGGTCCATAAGGGCAAGCAATGCAGGGTGCCAGAATCGCTACGAGCAATCAAGTGAGAAACAGTCTAGCGAGGCGGGATTGATGACAAGCGAGAAGGAAAAGCCAGGAGGAGGGATGATCTTATCGCGTTTGCTGTTGTGTTGTGTTGTGTTGTTGTATTTGTTGTGGTGACATCGAAGCTGCGAAGTCGAAATAACGCTGGGCGGGAGGGAGTAAAGCCGTCCCGTGGCGTCGGCAGGTCCAGGTCTCACGTGGAGATAATTTGGGGCGGATAAGATTCGGGTCCAGGCTGAGGCCATGCTCTGGGTTGCTCTGACCGATCCTGGACTAGCGGAATAATCCCTGTCCCCCATCACAGAACCTCACCTTCCCTTCGCCGTATCACAACGCGGCATGTAGGATCTCGCGCTGGCATCTCTTGCCGCTACCTATTCTGCACCAAACGTCTTTATGAGAACTGCTGTGTCCAAATCAAATGGCGACCAGCTTAATTCTAAAGACGTTCATACCTTTCATAAGCTCCACAAAATGATTGTCACCGTTGACACAACTCCAAGATACACAGCTAATGGCGCATACCTTATGTCCTGAAAATCCTAGCCTATCGGACCACGGGCCAGAGTAAAGAGGGAGCTTTCCGGGAAGCATTATTTCCCTTCCCTTCCCTTCTCGAGCAAGGATGTGGACAACTCATCATTTTTCAGGGCCGGTAAAAAGCAAGATTGTTTTGACCTGATAATACACACAACGCTTCTTCACATTGCGACTTGGGGTTTGGAGAATTACAGGTCATAATGTCACTTATAAAATCTACTGCTAGGCTAGTAGAGAATAGGACAGACCTCTCCGGAACGCCTTATGATATTTACTGTAGGATGATGGGTAGGTTTGGGCTGAGGGAATCATCACCTGGAAGAAGTGTCTTATGGATGTTCGCCACCCACGACCCGACACTCTACGTCCACACCGTAGCTTACGAAAAACATCATCCAACGCGTCTGTAGAAGAATTTTGGCGCATTTATAATTTCTGAAACCCGCGGAGGGTAAGTTACCCTTTCAGTGGTGAAAATTATATCGTGCCTGTGACAAATTTACACCATCCTCGGAGCTTAGGACGACTACCTCAAGAGGTCTAGCAAGAGCACAAATCCAGGAGGCAGCGACTACGCTATATGAAAACTACTTTGGAAATACAACTGGCAGATACCGCCCCTTTGTGTACGGGAACTGTTCTGCAAGCCATACAGAAAGTTCAAAAGTGAAAGCAAGTGGTTAAGAGACATGGGTGGGATAGGGCTGACTGCTTCCCGCGAAGACGGAACACTTGCTCTTTCATAAACTCCCTGGACTACCCATACTTTGTCCCGCTAGATCCGATCCTTCTTGCGTGACTCAGAACTGTACTTTCTCAAGAGGTGTCTTGTGAAGAAACGATAGAAGATCACTGCAATTCTGGCGAGGATGCGAGATCCCATTCGAGGACAGGATTCGACCTTTGAAGAAGCACCTTCTAGATTCTAGGTCACATAATTTTAGTAATGACCAGTCTTGGCTTCGACTGGTGATATTTGAATGTAGGCGGCACAGCAATGGTTGAGGACTCGGCTTGTGTAAAATGTTAGCCATGCTTTACTAGGGCATGTAAGGTGATGTTGCTCGGTGGTCGTCTCCCCTGCCCGAGGGATGGGATGGATGCCCTGCTCTAGCGCAGAGCGCCTCACATACATCCGTCGACCTTCCATCAACTTTCCTTCCCGAACATCTACTCTCCCCAAAACCGTAAACTCCACGACAACTCCCCACACAAAGCGCCTTTCTCTTTTCCACATCCCCAAAACATAAACGAACATCTCAGTACATCTGCTGGGTAGTTCTTTGCGACAAACCCTTTCGATACAAGGGCATAGCCTCGTCTCCTGCCATTTCCAGCACCACTGGTGTCCGTCTAGTCGATTGATCGCAGACCATTGTTCGCACCGCAACGCGATTGTCCCTCGAATTCTTCACCCGACACTTCGCACTACCGATCCAACCCAGAACTTTACTCTGATGGGTCGAAGCTTTGTTGCCCTCGTTCGATAGCCTCGTACTTCAGCGCTTCTCGCCTGTCTATTCTTGCGGGAAGCGCTTCCTTTCCACTCCGAGCAGTGTGGCAGCGCCGGAGCTGCCCATCATATTCGCGCCATGGCTAAAGATGGCTCACGTCGCTCGAGCGTCGCGGTATCGACACATGCTAGCTCCCCACATGAGAACAACGACGATAGTCTAGTGCAGGAATCGAAGCAGACAGGTGAAGCCAACACCGACGTCCCTCAACCTGCCGCCTCAAAGACAGACACGGACAAAGCATCTGCTGCAAATGGAACGCAATCTCGAGCGGCAGAATCGCAGCCAATGACGGCATCTAATTCCAACTCCTCGAACCCCTCCACGAAAGATGCGGCGTCAAGTGGCACAGGCCCTGCGATCCCTTACGGGACTCGGTCGCGCAACAGGACGGGAAACTCTCGACCAAATTATGCTGAGGATAAGGAATTGGATGCAGAATTTGAGGTATCGCCTCCTGTGAAGGAGAACACTGGGCGCAAAGCAGCAAGGGGAATGGATTCGGTCTCTACGGTGGAGGCTGGGCAAACACAAAGTGCCACTAAAACTTCGAACGGAACTGTGCCAGACAACGCCCCTACAATTCAAAATCACCACAAAGATCCGATTCCTGGGACATCTACATTTTCTGCCAACCCAACAGCCAACGGTGGACACTCAAAGAAAAGAAAGGCAGCGACGCAAGTGCCTCCACAACAAGCCCAGCTTCAAGTCCCGGTGCAGAACACGCCTCAGACCGTGACTCGAAGATCCAGTATAGCTGTGTACACAGGAAATTACCTCGAAGATTCCAACATGTTAAGCTTTGAGAATTGTGGAGGGCGCCTGAAGAATAACAAGCTTGTGGCTGACGATGGAACTGTTCTAGAAGTCAATGGTATGTGCATGATCGCAATCTTTCTTTCAACATTGGACAAGAGCTGAAGACTGACATGACTAGATCACGCGTATCTTGTCTGTGAGCCTCCGGGGGAGCCATATTATCTAGGTCGCATCATGGAGTTTCTACATGTCAATAACGACGCTGCCCAGCCCATTGACGCTTTGCGCCTCAACTGGTATTATCGAGCCAAAGACATTGGGCGCAAAGTGAATGACACTCGGCAAGTGTTTGCATCTATGCATTCTGATGTCAGCCCTTTGACAGCACTTCGAGGAAAATGCCAAATCAAGCACAAGTCCGAGGTTGGGAAGCTGGATGAGCTCAGAAAATCGAAAGACTCGTTTTGGTACGAAAAGCTTTACGACCGCTACATTCACCGTTACTACGACGTCATTCCAACCAGCCAAGTCATAAATGTGCCTGCTGAAGTCAAAAAAGTTCTTGACGAGCGATGGAAATTTATTGTCGTTGAGCCAGGACGTGGGAAAGAGTTGACGAGTGCTGTCAAATCTTGTAAGAGGTGCAGCAAATATTGCGCAAGGTTCGTTGTCCCTATCTGGTAGGTACCATCCCAACTAACATTATCAAGCAACGATTCAGTGGACTGTGCAGTGTGTCATAATACGTATCACATGAGCTGCGTTAACCCTCCTTTGCTGAAGAAGCCATCTCGCGGGTTTGCATGGGCTTGTGGGCCGTGCAGCAAGGCGCAGGAGAAAAAGCTTGAGGCCCGCAACACCCCCAATGTCAACGACCCAACAGAAGAGGATGAGAACGTTGACGACGACGACGAAGTTCACGAAGCGGTTGGCGATGCTCCCGATACTGGCCGAACAAGTCCACCGTCCAGTGAAGTCAACGTTTCATTCCACCCTGGCACAGCGGAACAAATTCACCAGGCCAGCCTGTGGCTTTTCAGATACCTGGGAATTCATTGCAAAGTTGAGGATGCATTAGATTATGATGACCGGATTTACCCTAGGGCGAGTTCGCGTCTTGGTCCTCGGCATCAAGCAAATGTTCCGATCTGGCCTGGTAGACCTGTAGAGTATGTCAAACCCGCCGAGATTAAAAGAAAATATGTGAAAGGGGGTGGCCACAAAAAAGATACCAAGCTTCACAAGGATACGGTAGCCGCTCTAGAGGCCGAAAAAATTGCGCGAGAGAAGCGTCCAAAGTGGGTTATGGACGAGCCTCCTGGTTATGTCCACAGAGGAGAAGATTACGAAGACGGCGATCCAAACAGCACATCGACCCTACTCTATAAGCTGCCTGAAGCCATACAAGTCCCAGGCAGAACAGTCACAGGTTTGGATCCCGAAGGTCGCCCAATACCAGCCAGAGAGCAAATGATCTTTGATTACATGGGCCGTGCTGCACAACTTGCAAGGCCGCTTGGACTGCCTGAACTATCGACAAATTTGCTAGATGTCGCACTTCATACCTTGCACCTCAATGGATATGATGTCGAGAAGGCGCTCCACGTCTTGTCTCAAACCGACAGGAGGGCATTTAAAGAACCTGATCTTAGTCCACAGGAGCTCAAAAAATTCGAAGACGGCGTCACGAAATTTGGATCGGAGTGGCATAGCCTCAAGAAACACGTCAAAACCGTCAGCGCTGCTAATATCGTTCGATTCTATTATACCTGGAAAAAGACAGAACGGGGAAAGCACGTCTGGGGAAATTATAGCGGAAGGAAAGGAAAGAAGGAAGCGAAGAGAGCGGAGGCTACCGCGGGGAAACTACAAGATGATGTTGCTGACGAGAATGATGATTCTGCTTTCGACAATGACAAGGCTCGTGAGAGAAAGAGATCATTTCAGTGCAAGTTTTGCACCACGAGGGAATCTCGACAGTGGCGACGAGCTCCAAACACGCCAGCTGGCACCATGATTTCCGACAACCCGGCTGGTGGCAAATCTTCTGGAAAAGACAAGGGCAACCAATTCATGGTAGCCTTATGCAGAAGATGCGCTGAACTCTGGCGACGTTATGGCATTCAATGGGAGGACATCGACGAGGTCAAAAAAGCGTCACAGGCTGGAGGTCGAGCTTGGAAGAGGAAGATCGACGAAGAGCTATTGAAGGAGCTCGCCGCAGCCAACGAAGTCACCAACGAAGCAGTGAATGTCACTCCAGCTGCACCTCTATCTACAAATGGAACGCCAGCCCCAGCTTTGTCAAGTTCAACAGTTGGACCTGAGCCACCAAGGAAGAAACTGAAAGGTGCACCTGAGAGAGACTCCATAGATCCAGGTCCGGACATGGCTGTAGCTCCTGCACCGAGAAAGAAACTGGTAGCTGAAAAACCTGCTGGTCCTCCGCCAACGCCAGAGCCGCCCAAGGCCAAGATACTTCCTTGTGCAATTTGCGGACAGATGGACCCTTTGGGCGACCAGCATCTGTCTTGCAAAGAGTGCCGAATGACTGTTCATCGCAATTGTTATGGTGTAGTTGGAGAAAGTAGAAGCCCAAGTAAATGGATCTGCGATATGTGCTCCAACGACAAGAACCCGCAGGTTTCAATTGTAAGTATTCGGCGGCAATATATCACCGGTCTAATACTGATAACGTCTAGCAATACAAGTGCACTCTTTGTCCCATAGAGTATACGGAGCACGACTTTGTTGAGCCACCGAAGATCACACACAAGAAGAGAACAGAGAAGGAACGTGAGCGAGAGCGGATTGAACGAGAAGCCAATCAAAAGGCGGCCGATTACTTCCGTAAGAAGCAGGAGGAGCAGAACAAACCCGTCAATCCTCGAGAGCCTTTAAAACGTACCGCAAATAACAACTGGGTCCACGTTACATGTGCTGTCTTCACTCCAGAGGTCAAATTTGGTAACGCAAAAGCTCTCGAGCCTTCCGAAGGCATTCCATCAATTCCTACAGCAAGATATGACGAGACCTGCAAGGTGTGTAAAAAGAACAAGGGCGCATGTGTTAGCTGTCAATGTTGCAAAACACCAGGTAAGTGTTCCGCTTGTTTTAGATGGCGTCTGATTCTAACATACTTAGTACACGTTGAATGTGCCCACCAAGCAGGGTATCTCCTCGGCTTTGATATTTCCCCAATAAAGCAAGGCCGACGTGACCAACCGAATATAGCTGTCAATATTGGCCAGAATTTTGGCGCCATGACAGCGGGCATTTGGTGCAAGGACCATGTTCCCACGAAGATTGTTCACCACATGCAAGACATTGCTGATCAATCAACGGGAATCAATGCTTTGCAACTTTATGTTCAGAACTTCAAGCAAGCCGATTTGACATTGACTGGTACAGTCCGCAAGGCTACTCTCGTCAACCAGTCGACAAAGGTTCTGAATCCGCAAGCGCCTACAGTCCAAGCGCCTAATCGGCGAGGTTCCACAACTACAGGCACGAACGGAAATGTATCGACTGGGAGAGGTTCAGTGTCTAATGTGAAAACGGAAGACCTGCATGGGGACTTGAGCTCGCACGCAAAGGGCAGTCCACGAAAAATATGCGTCACGTGCGATATCGATGTCAGCCCAAAATGGTGGCCATTCCCCCCAGATCCACCGAAACAGACAACTGAACCTGTTATCGATGTGTCTATGAGTGTAGATAGCGAGCAGGCTCCGGCAAAAGAGGTGCCATTGACCAACGGTCACGCTGCGAACGGCCTCTCTGAAGACACTGGTGGTAGCAATGTGGCTTTAGCAGCGGCAGCTTTGCACCGAAATCCTAGCAAGCTTGTCGCTCTTCCTACAGAATTTCAATGCCACCAGTGTCATTGGAAGAAGATCCGGAAAGAACCCACTCCACCGCCACCCGCCCCAGCGGCTCCCCGAGATTCTTCACGTCCTCCACTCGATCTCGTTCAGCCACCTCAGATTCCTACCCCTGAGCCAGAACTTATCCAACCGCCGCCAGCTCCATTTGTCTGGCCTCCTCCTCCTCCGTCATATCCGGCCAATCCACCTTCATACAACTGGCCACGACGCTCTCCTGGCCCTCAGGCTGTACCGCTCGTCAACCACATGAATGGTAGCCACTCTCCTCGTCGCAACTCTGGATCTATGCAGTCGCACGGAGGTCAACCTCAGATGCGGCAGTCAATGCATGGAGTTCCGCATTCTCCGCGTCAGAATGGCCACATGCCGCAAGGTCCGAACGGTTATCATCCACCTTCACCACATCGTAGCATGGGTTCTCCAGCACTTCATCTGCACAACGGGGCATACCCATCTTACGCCTCTACGCGGCCACCTCCTCAACACTTGACCAATGGGGGACCGCCTCCCAGGGCTCCTGAGCACCCGTTCTCTCACTCCCATGCCCCAATGCATTCCCGCCAATCATATGGACAACCTCATGGTAGCCCGCCGATGCTTCGCGACTCACATCCTCAGGGTAGAGAACCAATGAACCCCCCCAATGGCAATGCTCGACCGAATGATGGTCGTGTCAATGGTGGGGCGAGTGCATCTCCGTCTTTGCGAAACCTACTCTCCTAAAAACACTTTGTATTATTTCAACGTATAGCTTCTTGGTCTTTGTCTTGCATGTATGAAACAGGTGGGGTTCAGGGTGGTTGGATTCAGGATCTATCGTGCAGGAGAGATTTTCAAGCGTGGCGTTCAATGGGGCGCGAAGATGTATGAATAGAATCATCATGAGCACGATAGCGCATTAAAATGCTCTTACTACTCAATGAGAGAAATGATAGATACCTTTACATTCGCACAGCTCTTCTGTTCACAGCTTGATCCATGCCCAGTAGACACAGAAGTCTGCTTTTCCTCCAAGGCTCTTACAGACTCCTTGGCTCTGCAGATTACTTGTTCCCACATCAGCATGATAGATGCTTTCAGGACCATAAGCGGAAGTTTTTCCAACAAATATCTTTCTTGCAATTGCTTTTGCCAGGCTCTGGCCACGATAATTCTCCTTCAATCTTATTAGTGCACACTGAACTCAAGGACAGCAATCTTAAACTTACTTCGACATGTAAGCTAGTTAAGGAGGCGTCCGGTCCTATTCAGTATTAGCAAAGTATAGTCCCATTGACAGTCACTTGCAAACCTAAGAAGCCCCACGCAATCGGTTCCTTGTTTACCGTGACAGCCATGCTCGGCAAAAGGACCATGGTCCTCCTAAGAACCTATCAGCAAAGTATCCAAGTATTAAAGACAGGAGAACAGACTCTTTCCGAGGGATTTCTGTCCGAGATAAAACAAGTGGAATATCACTCTTTCGAATCTCCGAATACACCAAGTCTTCACTACGAAGCACAATTTCTGGAGGTAGATCTGCCGCCTTGAAAATGAATTTGAAGTGAGGACCTGTTGCCTGCTTCACCCTCTGCTGGTCCTCCAGAAACCTGAGAATCTTCTCATGTAAACTCCCTATCAAAACAATCCCCGGAGTCGCCCTCGGACCATTAGCCTCCACGTAAGGACTTTCAATATCCTTCACGCGTTTGAGGATCTCCAGTACTTGTTCCTGGCATCTCGTTTCGATCTCGCTTCCTGGTAACCTTTCCATGGATGAATAGAGCCACATTTCTGTTTCTGTTCCGCGGGAGAAATCGAGATATGCTACTGTGAAGATTTCGGGAGACTCAAAAAGTGTGAAGACATGGCTGTTGGTTGTTTTCCCACCTTTTATGTTCATGAATTGAAGGCGGCGGAAGAGAGCGATGGAGTGCGGGAGGTGGTCTGAAAGTGCTATGAATGTTGACTGCGAGATGCCATCGGGACTTTCTTCTAATGAGACCATGTTTTGCTTATTCAATCATGGACATGAGGGGTTCAGAGAAGCTGGGGAAAAAAGCAAACACTTGAGATAATTTTGTCAACTACGGACCTATGATTCATCTGCTGGGAAGATGGCGTCCGCGGGATAACCCCACTCCTGAGAGCAATTCTCAACTTCTCACTTTGATTTAAAGTATACATCACCGTACCTTGAAGATAAAGTCTCTCAAAACAATAATAATACAAATGTATTCCGATAGTATCGTGCCCCCATTAATGCTCTGAAGTCCATCTGACGAAGAAGGTAATTCATGCCGAGCAGACCAAGAACTCGGCCGGCTCGGGATGCAGAGCGGCTGGCTCGGCTCAAGCCCGGCGGGGCAGGGTCTTGTCCTAAAATGACGACGGTTCTCGGCAACTCTGAGGGAATTATTCTAGACCACCACCAGAAACAGTTGTCCGCGACGTTCTGCCTCTCAAACTGTCCAGTTTACTTTGAAAATTTCCCTCCAAGTTGTTACTCAGAAGATCTCCATCTGAAATAAACCAGTTCTACCTCTAAATATGGCATCAGACGAGCCTAGCATCCGAGTTGATTTTGGCACCCCAATCGTCTTCTTCGATTCGCATCCCGACGAACAAGAAGGCTATCTCTACTCCTACTGGTCTGGCCTCAAATCCTCACTGAAGATCGCATGGACAGGCGAAGTCCCAAAGTTCCACGAGACAGGCGTTCTCCGCATTTACTTCTGGACGCACGACGGCACGCAAGGCCTGAAAGACTACGAGCTCCGCGAATACCAGACCGTGAAGGAAGATTGGCAGAAGCTTTTGGATCTGCCCGATGTCAGGAGAGCGGTCGTGATGGGCTATTCCGGTCAAAACCCTTATACGATGGGTAATAATCCTTGGGTGGAGAAGTTCAAGAGGGATGCGAAGAGGGCGGCGAAGGCGGAGGAGGAGAGGAAGGCCCAGGGAGAGAAGGCGGCGGAGAGGAAGAGGGATAATAATGCTGGAGGGATGATCGATTTTGATGAGCTTATTGAGCAGACTGAACAGGTAGAGTATGAGAAGGAGCTTAAGGAGCGAGAGTTGGAGCAGGAGAGGAGGGCGGGATCATCGGAGCATGATCGATTACTCGATGTCTGAGGCTGTGGAAGACATTGATACAGATGGGCGTGCCTGGTGGCACAACAGATCGATATCTGCAGTGATACAGCAATGACTACGATGGTCTGTACGAATGAGGCTTCGAACGCAGGGCAGACATGGCAGCAACAACAAATTGTTACTGGGATTTGTCATGGTAGGGGATAAGGAAATGGGTGAACTGCCAGAACAGTTGGACGAGTTGTTGGTACGAAGTTACAGGCTAAGCAAGCCTGGGAGTTGGGACCGATGCGTTACTACAGTTGTCATTCATTGTCAGCCAGAAGTGTTCGCTCGGGTAGATGGAAGTCTCGCATTTTATGTAGCTCGGTCCCATGGTGGGAAAGCATATTGAGATCTGATCATTCTCGAATGTAGCCGACTTTGACATACCAGTAATAATGAAGAGATTGGCAAGTGCATTCGTTGGCAGTGCCGGTATGCTGAAATGAAGTTCAAATTCGCACGTGATCTCTGATATCTTCCGACGTTGAGCTTGGCGTCGCTGACATATCTTCGCGCTTCAGACAATTCACAACGCAAACATTTATCAACTAATTGCAAATCCATGATGAGTGGTCCTTTACGAAGCAAGCAAGGCTGTTGGACGTGCCGGCTCCGTCGCAAGAAATGTGACGAGAGACGTGACGTATGTTTGATTTGTGAATCTCTCAGTATTACATGCTATGGCTATGGTCCAAAGCCCGAGTGGATGGATGGCGGGGAAAGAGAAAGGGCCATGGCAAACAGTATAAAGCAAATCGTCAAGCACACTTCCCGGAAGAAAGGTCGTCTAGGAACGACGCTGTCAAGATTCCGCAAATCTCATGCGGACCAGGAAAAAGGGGGAGGGGTTGCTCTAGCACCCAAATCGATCAATGTAACTGTAGGAACTGGCTCGGGCGGCGATTCTCTGGAGCCCACTGGCTCAGAAACTTCACCTGTGAGTATTTATACCACTCAACCGATAAATCCAGACTGATATGAGCAGGCGCCTTCGGCGGATACTGGAACCAAATCATCTGCATCGGAGAGGAATCAGTCTTCTTCGCCTTCGGCTAATCAAGAATACAACTCTCCCCATACCGAGATGATCGTTGTTTCTAGAAATGAGACGGTCTTGCTCATGCACTTCCTTGACCATGTGTTTCCTTTACAGCATCCCATGTAGTAAGTATCCCCCTGTGGCTATAAGGGCTTACTTGTCTGATTAATGTCGGAGAATTGTGACCTTGCTGACACCAGGTGACTTTGTAGCAAACCTCAAATCGCAGAAGGTGGCCGTAGCTGGCTTCTCTCTTTGCTCCTACGCACGAAACCACTGTACCATGCAAGCTTGGCACTAAGTGCATATCATAGGGGTAACATTCTTTTGGCCAGCCAGCGATGTGTGGCTCATCACTCAATGGTGGAACAAGAAAAGCATCTTGCCATATGTTTGGAAGAATTTCAAGAAGCAATCAAGAACGTTGGTCAGATGGTCATGCTAAGAGCCTGTCCGAAGGACAGTCTCGGGCTGATGGCGTCTGTGGTCCAGCTTATATACTTCGAAGTAAAAGATCATCTTCATATACCCAGGAAAAGTCGCTAATGAAAGTACAGCTATTTGCCGGTCACGGAAATGCATGGCAGATCCACCTACGTGCAGCCACAACTACCTTGATGCAAGGCTACTGGAACCAATCATCCGAGCTTGGGATGCTCGATCCTACCGCGGCCAGCTTGTTGCCGCCTCTATGGGAGGGCCAACCAAATGAGAATGTCACTTCTTTCAAGTTCTTGAGCGGGGTAATCATTTGGCTTGACCTCCTTGACTGCATCACGTCTGGGAAAGCACCTGGCCTATTGACGATACATTCACATGCGCTGAGTCCGGGCTCGCACATCAGGATGGAAACCATCATTGGATCCAGCAACTGGGTCATTCTCCAAATTGTAAGTGTTGCGACGATGAATATTGTTATTCCATTCATTGCTTCCTTTTGGACGCCGTCTACAATGAATGCTAACTTGTCATACTTGGATCAGGCTCGCATTGCTGCGCTGCATGAAAAGAAAGTTCAGCTACTTCAGACTGGCTGTTTTGGATGCGAGACCCAGAGAGCTGAATTTGACCGAAACGTGGACGAGATCCGCCATGAACTGCAATGTGGTCTAACAGAGCAAGCTCTTCTTTGTCTTCAAGTACATTCGGAACCTGTTGCCCCGGCGGATACATCACTACACAACCAAGCCATCGTCACCCGACTGTTTGCGCTGGCGGCTTCGATATATTTGTACTTGGTTGTCCAAGGCTCCCATCAAGAGGCCGGCCCTCTAGCAGAAGAAGCGATGATCATTCTTCGGACCCAAATGCCTCGGGATCTGATGCATGTTATCATCTTTCCTCGTGGGTGAAATATTCTTCACATTCCCCCTTTCTCGAACTGGCGTTGATGGCATCGTCCTTCTGCCTGCAAACTGATTCCTGAATACACGGCACAAAAGTTGAACTATTCTTTGGAAGAGAAAGGCTAACTCTTAACTCACACTGTAGTATATATCATTGGATATGTTGTTAGTCCAGACGATCAGTCGTTCTTCAGATACGCATTTTCTGCTACGCCTGTATTGGAGCCCTCCCTCGAACATCGAAGCAAGATCCTGCCTCTGCTGGAAGAAGCCTGGCTTGCCAGAGAAGAGGCCTTGGATGGTGGAGGGTGGCAGAGAAGTCTGAACCGACTCTCGGAGAGCAACATCTTGCTATTATAAGTCATAAGGCTTCGTTCGCAAGGACGGTTTCGGCTTGTCGCAATCCTGGTTTGCAACGAGATGAGCATCTCGTTGATCATTGACATTTTGGCCTCAAGCCACGAAGAATGATGACAAACCAGCCGGAGGTTTGATTTTCGGACCCAGATCCCCTAATAACCTCCGGTATTGGATTTCATGCGGTCCCATCTCTGATTGGCCAAGCACTGCGCTTCTTGTTGTGGTCCTGGCGCGGAGAATCCACGGAAAGAGGCGTGAAGCGAACTGGCGACGCTGGCTTGGCAACCTCTGCTGCGCTTCCTCGTTTCATTGGCTGATTGCTGCGGCAAAACAACACTTTCCAGCCCCCAGGCCATAGCCGCAATCACACTTCCAGACCTGCAAAGAGCGAGCCTTTCGATAAACCCTAAAGTACATCGCCCGATTGATCTCTCTCATTACCTCATCATGGTTCATGGGAATTTCCGTTACCAAGCATTCAAGATGGCGCGTTCCAATCTTATTTTCGATAGCCACGAAATTCTGATATATTCTCAGAACTCCCGTATGATGGGACTCTATCACGTCGTTCAATTGTTCTTCGAGCCTTACACCTAGCCTCAATCACACCGTCAACATATTAGTACCTTTTTTTGTCAATCGCCAATACAAAGTTCCAGCACAATGAAAACAGTCTTGATACTTGGTGGTTCGTTCGGAGGTGTGGGCACAGCACACAGACTTCTCAAGCAGGCACCTAAAACAGGAGATGTGAAGGTCATTCTAGTTTCCAAGTCGACGCATATCTACTTCAATCTCGCTACTCCACGAGCGATCATTCCTGGGCAGTTCGCCGACGAGAAGTTCTTCCAGGCGCTTGCACCTGGTTTCAAGCAATATGGCAGCAAGTTCGAATTGATCATCGGCACTGCGGAGAAGGTCGATGTGGCAGCGAAGAATGTTGTTGTCTCGGGAGCGGATGGAGAGAAAGTCATCAGCTATGATGATCTGGTCCTGGCAACTGGGTCAAGCACGAGAGGGGATGTACCTTGGTGAGTTCTGGACAAGCGACGATCCATTTTCGAAGGCAGCGGTCGAGACCTGCTATTCTCTGGCTGAAAATAATTGGCAGCTAACTCTACTCCCTCGACTTTAGGAAAGCACGCGGATCGTACGAAGAAACACGAAACGCGCTACATGAATTCCAGGCCAAGGTCAAAAAGGCTTCCTCCATCGTTGTTGGTGGTGCAGGCACGACTGGAGTAGAGACTGCAGGGGAATTGGGATTCGAATACGGAAAAGTCAAAAAAATCACACTGATCGCGAGCGGGGCTCAAGTTCTCGAAGGAACACCACCAAGCGTCTCGAAAACAGCGACGAAGCAACTCAAAGCTGTCAATGTAACCATTACACCGTCGACAAAGATCCTAGGCTCTGCGACTACACCTGATGGACGCACGGAACTAACCCTCTCAGATGGACAAAAGATCACCACCGACCTGTACTTGCCGACCGCCGGTCTCATCCCAAATTCATCCTATATTCCGCAAGAATATCTGAACCAGAACGGCTACGTAGTCGTTGATGAATTCTTGCAAGTCAAAGGCACAAAGAATATCTGGGCCGTGGGAGACATCTCGGCCGTGCAAAGGGCACAAGCAATGCTCACTGCAAAGCAAGCAGAGCACGTCGCTAAGAACATCGGCTTGTCTCACCAAGGAAAGCCTTTGCTTCCTTACAAGAAGGATGAGAAGCGTAAGTTCCCCTTTCGTCTCCAGTCTGCTGGAATCGTACTGATAATTCTGCTTAGTCGTGCTCATGGTGCCGGTTGGCAGGAAAGCTGGAACTGGGCACATGGGCAACATGAAGTTCCCAAGTTTCTTAGTCAGCATGACCAAGGGAAAGACCTATTTCACCCAGACTATGGGCCCTCTGGTTGATGGATCGTCTGTTTGAGGTCTACTTTCATTGCCCTGGGAATTCCACCTGTATCCAAATAATTTTCTGAGTTTCTGCGTTGCTTTAATGGAGAGGCGATCTGTGTACTTTTTAATATCAGTCTATGTAGCTGCAATATACCAAAATTTTCTGTTAACTTCACTAGAATTTCAAGGATCAACAGGTAGGCGTCTCTATTCGGGCCAGGCGGAAATTTTCTTCCTGTGGAGGTAGAAACGAACATGGATGTTATACAGACTTGTTTTTACTGCCCTACAGATAGCCAACCCCTTCAGTAGGAGGCCTCACAGTTCCATAGCCACCGAAGCCTAACATTTTTGTGCCTCGATAGTCTAGTTCGCCCCAGGACATCTCTTTCGTCCAGATTGACTCTGCATAATTCGACCTGTAACTGGTCTCTCTTCCCTCTGTGGTCTGACAACTAGCTGCAATGGCTGCAGAGCAACTCCCAACGAGTACCATGTCTCCTTTCAACCGCAACCACCCAATTCCAAACAATATAACAATACCCACCACACCCAAAATAAGCGCCGACAAGATACCCAAGGACGAATACCCCGCAGCTAACATTTCTCCGGGATGATCTCCGTACATGTTCCCATATCCACCGGCCCCGAACCTCTCGCTTGGACCACCATTGAAATCCTGGAACTCGATTTTGGAAAGGAAGATGGCTTGGGAAATGAGCCAGTGGAGCGTCGCGCTGAACAGTAACATGGGGATGCCGTATAAGGGAGGGAGGGACAGCCAGTAGGTTGAGACTTGAGATCCCACCGGCTTACTAACGCGCAGGTATTGAGGCCGGAGCGAGAAAGCGTTCCATTCTGCTGCTTGGACGTAGGCTGTCATCATGGAGTTGAAGAGGAAGTATAGCATGGAGACGATGAGTTGAGGTGTATTGACTAGAAGCACGATATCTAGAAGAGATGCGCCAGCGAGAGACTCGAATCCGATGATCGCGAAGTGGTTCTTGGATAGAATGCTTGTGAAGATCAGTGTTCCGCGCGCGGCGTCGGCTCGCAGTGCCATTACGAGAAGGATGATGACTATGATGATGGCAAGTGTGAAAAGGGCGAAAGAACATGTGAAGCGACGAGTGCTGATAGCATTCTTGCGTCGATGGCGACGTGTTGTCCAGGGTATTGGACTCCGTCGATCGGATGCAAGCCGGGATGTCTTGAAAAATATGAGGTCGGGGGCGCTGAGATCCCGAGTGTGGATGTCATGTCGCTCGAGAAAAGAGGCAATGGCGTCTCCGATTGTAATCAGAGATGGTTTTCCGACCTGGAAGAAGAGCGCGGTCATAGCTATGACTTTGATTGCGTTCGCAACGATGACAACGATCAGAAGAGCCACACTGAATTCAAGCTTGCAGTCTTCTGGAAAGGGCTCCGCGAGACAGTATTCCGTCTCGGCTGGTGGAACTTCACTGGCTCGCAATCCGAACTTTGCCTTCGATGGACGACAGACATTTTCAGCTACTCCATTCACATCGTCTTTATCCTTCTCATGGTATTTCTTCCCAGGGGCATCGCACATCCAAACGTAGTTTCCTGTCAGGCGCCACTTACCAGGCAGACGGTCGTACTCTGTCGAAGTTGGAGCCACAAGGATCAGACTGCGGTGAGTAGTCATCATGGTATTGGCGTATAGATGGGCACAGTCTGACGAGCTCAAGTTGTCCCATTGGATTGCTGATTCGGTCAGCATGCGGTTGAAGACGTCATCTACTCTGGATCTATCGAGCCCTGGCCGGGCTCCTTCAGCGTTCGAAACGATGATGTTCGTCAAATTCGTCTCGCCACCTGTTTCGAGGAAAGATTCGTCCAGCTCAGACACGATGTATTCCGTGGTAACCTGGCTGGTAAAGACGATACTGTTGTAGAACAGATGTAGTGGGAGTGAGCTGAAGCATAGCATCACCCAAATGAATTTCCGCAATTTGGAGACACATCGAAGATTCCGGACCGAGGGGACGCCAATGTCGAGCCAGCGCCCTTTGCTATGAGCATCATCAAGGTCTGTCCTTGAAGGTGCAATGGTGATCTGCATACAGTAATTCGAGGCACCTAGGAGGAGTGTTGAAAGAATATTGATCCCTAGATGCGAGAACAAACTAGCTTTGTTGACACTGTTGCAATTACCGCGCATGGCGATATAACTCCCGTCTTCAGTCGTATCAAGTTGGCTAGCCCAGCCGACAAGACTGATATTCGCAATCAAAACAAGGGCTGCTAGGAAAGCGCAAGCGAGGAGTGATTTGCGCCATAGTCGATGGCCGTGTTTATCAGATGGCGGAAACTCTCCAGAAACTAACAACGTGCTCTCGAATGGAGTCTTCATTGTTGCCGGGACTTGTGGGAGACATTCGATGAATGCCAGGGTACTTGTATGGAGCAGGAAATCCCGACAACTACTTGCACAGACAGTAAGGAAGGGATGCGACTAAAACAAGCCACCTGCTTAAGCTCATGGCAAACGCGGGTCGAGAATCCGCAGCTGTGGTTCTGATGTTCTTATTTGATGGGAAGCGACTTGGCTGCTACTTCCAGGCGAAATAGTGGTCTGCCCAGCCTGAATCAGCCCTACCGAGAATGTGAGTATTGCCAAGAGGGAGCTATAACTTCAGCTGAGGCGCTGATTTCGAAAGCAAAGTCTGGAGGATCATACCTATCGCTCATGTGACAATGTTGTAAAAGTGTAGTTCTTTCTCTTTAGCAGCCAAATGTGACAGTCAGCCCTCTTACTTTGAATTTTGATGCCCGCTTGTACCTGAGCCTTGGAAAGTACAGGAGAATCGGTTATTAGATCGCGACTATCGCCATAGCAGTCGGAACTGAAACGGGTCGCTATTGCTGATACGAAAATGTGACATGGCAATGGCAATAGAAGAGATAGTCAAAGTAGAGCTATCAACTGATGATCGACGTAGAGTCTGCTTGTATTTTTGTAAAGCAGGCCATCCCATGATACAGAGACTCCATCCAGATGTGCCCGTAACTCCAGCAAATGCTTCAACGCTCACAAAAATGCTTAATCGGACTCGTCTTCACCTTCACTATCGACCACTTTCCTCGTTACTACGTCTTTAATCTCCTCATTGAGGAGTTCTCCAGCACTGACACTGTCAGCGAGTATCTCTCTGCCCTTTTCAACATCGACATCCATATCCTCCATGATCAACCGTACAACAAGTTCCGGGACCAAAACAGACTGTACGTAAGCTGTAAATCCTCTCGCAGACATTACGGGATCGTGCGGTAGTCTCTTCTTCAGCAACGGTGTGAACTTGCGCATGATGTTCTCTGAGAAAATTCGAAGACCGCGGGCTCCGTAGTATCCAGGTGTCAGATTACTCGTCATTTTCATGAGATTTCGATCTTTTCCGCCAAGGACAGTGTCGTCCATGAGCTCTCGGTAGTACGAATGCTGCCCATTGATCAATTTCTTGATGAAAGCATGATGTTTCGCGATCCGCGTATCGAGGTTGCCCCAATCGATGGTGGGATAGTTCTTGATCTCCCAATCATCCTGGGCAGTTCTGGTCTTGTGATCCCTACAGAACTTCTCTTGTATGCGAATGTTCATGACACCGTTCTTGCTGTATGCTCTGATCTCATCGGGATCAACAATTGTGCCGCACATGGGGCAACGTGCTTGCTGTGTCATTGTTGAAAAGTCATATTCCTCCATACTTTGGGAAATTGGGGCCAGCTCATCGCGGTCTTTGTCTATGAGGGATTTCGCTTTTGAGATCAAATCCGGTTCCAAGCCTATGGCATATGCCTTGAATCCTTCTTTTTGTTTCTCGGGCGTTGCATTCTCTGGAGGTAGTTGAAGCTTCTTCGTAGCTCGCATCGCTGAAACATCGTCCGAATCACTGAGATCGTCCATATCGTACTTTTTCAGTGACTTTTGTTCCTTTCCCGTCGGCATCGGACTGTCTATGTCGGAAGTGGATTTGAACTTTGCTCGTTTGGGAGTTGATTCTGGAGAAGTCTCGATATCAGAGACAACCTTGAGTTGCTTTGATGTGTCCGATTTCTGGGGGCTATCATCCACCTGGTCGTAGACCTTGAACTTATCTTTTCATTGTTAGCAGCGTTCACACTGGGAATCATTTGATAATGAAACCTTTTTGCTTCTTCTTCGATACCAGAATCCTGACTTCTGGCTTCGAGCCGTATTTGGTTTTGACCTTCTTCCCATGCCGCATATCCCCAAAAACGTCTATTTGTCCCTTCCCAAGCATTGGGGTCTGATCCTCACCCTTTCTCTTCGTGCTGCCAGCCGAACCTACGGAAGAAGTGCTGGAAGTCAGGGCTACATTCCTGCTTCTTGTCCCTCTTTGGATACCCACCGCATTGCCCTTCTTCGTTCCTCCATTTGTCCCTGCCTTGCTCGATGGAGACGGTTTGCTCTCTGGTACTGGCTCTTCTACTCTGAAAGATCCTCGTACGAAATTGGTTCCCTTAATATCGGACGGATCCTCGCCTTCGTCTGAGGAGGTATCTGGCAGGCGTGCGATGTCCTCGTCTAAGTCTTCTTTCACCGGGAGTATCTCGACTTCTGCCTTCACCCGTTTTGTAGCGGTTTTGGGAGCCATTTGACTTGGAGAGTTGCCTTTTGAAGCATTTGCAGTATTGAGACTTTGCAACAGAGGTGCGTGGGTGTAGCCACTCCGAGTCAGCCCAATACGCCGTTGCTGGGTAGATGCAAGATGAAGCTGGCCCGTTGGTATTGTCATTGGGAAATAACGCGTCGTCGCGTCATGAAATAGACATTTCCGAAGCAATGTAGTGGGGCAGTTTTTGTATCGAAGTCGACTTGTTGATATTCGTCCGGATTAGTGTTCTGCAGTTCATCAAGCGACAGCATATTCAATGTTTAGAGAATGTTTGAAATAATATTCGAATTATCAAGAAATCTGCAACAATTGGCAGAGCACCGCTGGGTGCTAGGAAATAGACATTGGAATCGCGAACCTGGAACATCGAGACTTGGTCCAAGCTCCCAACCTCTGCTGTACCTGCCGCAGTCTGGTTCCTGGGCGAAGCCGCGGTGTCAACACAATTGCTGGCTCCACAACACCTCTCCATCGAGCCGCAACAACGAAGATGGCGCTGAATAGGAAATATGCAGCATTGCCAGATCTGGTGAGAAGCTTCACGCGTATAACAGACCCCTGCTAATGGACTGCGAAAGGATTCTGCGCCAGACATATATGAAACTCCTGAGTTGACCGACGACAATTCAACAGCTCCCGTACGTGGATTCTTCTGTTCCTCCAAGCAAAGCTTACACAGTACAGAATGGTAGGGCCCGCTCTGACTCTACATCTTCATCATACAAAGACTTCGACGAGGAGGAGGAAGACTCCCCTGGAATCTCCCGATCTCGTCTACATCCCGACGAAGCTCGTACGCTCTTCTCCCCTGCACAAATCGATGCTCGAGATGTAGATTTCTCCGATCGAGTCACAGCAAAGCGGAAATCCTACAAAGCTTCTACGAGAAGGCAGCGGAAAAGAGAGGATGGGGTTGAAGAGTATGGCGACTTCAGTGATGACGAGGACAGTGAAGGCCTAGCGAGAAAGCTGGCAAGGTTAAAGCGAGAGATTGAAGAAGTGAAAGAGGAATACGGAAAGAGACAAACTGAGAAGAACGAGGCGGATGGAGAAGAGACCGTTGATTTTGGCCAGGATGTTACGGATCTGAACAGAATGCTGGACGGCATGTATATCCAGAAGGGAGCAAATAAGAGCGCGGGTGCCAAGTTCGCAAAAGACTTGGGGACAGGTATCAAGGCAAATGGACCACCACAAACATCACCGGCCGGTGGTGACTCTGCTACCTACACAATCACATACGCGCCTACCTATCAGCAAAGCCATGCTCTTGCCAAAGCCGCAGACTTCGATGGGAGACTAGCATTGCTTGAGAAGGCTCTTGGGATAAGTGCTGCAGAGCTGCCTTCGTCAACAGCCAATGGAGTACCGAAACCAATATTGCCAACTCTCGATACCCTGCAACGCCAGATTTCAGTCATCTCAGAGTCTACACCATCATCACTGGATAGCATCAGTCGCCGGGTGAGAGCTTTGACACAAGAGGCTGAGAGGTTGGAAGACTCGCGGAAGGCGGCGAAGTTAGCTCAGGATGCATTGAGAGCGGCAGGTGGAGACATTGCTTCTGAAGATGGCGAGGATTCCGAACAGGTTGCTAAGATCAATGCGCTATATGGTACATTGCCAACCATTGAAAATCTGGCACCACTGCTTCCATCGCTGTTGGATCGGTTACGTTCTTTGAGAGCAATCCATGCAGACGCCGCAACTGCCAGCGACAGTCTAGACCGAGTGGAAAGGCAGCAGACTGAGATGGCGGCAGATATCAAGAAATGGAGGGAAGGACTTGAGAAAGTCGAGGAGGCATTGAAGCAAGGGGAAACTACTATGAGCGGAAACATGAAGGCTGTTGAGGGATGGGTCAAGGAATTGGAGCAAAAGATGGAGCAATTGTGAAAGCAGTTTTGCTTGAAGTCATTACTGTACTAGATACCCAGAGAATTTCAATTGAACAAACTTGATTGCATTGCATCTTGTAGACAATTGTTATATAGTCTCGTGCTGACTTGCTATTTTGGTTTCAGTCAGGGATCATCTCTCAGCCCTGCGAACTCGTCACCTCCCACGGATCCCGTACCGAAACCTGTCAAGATGCCGAGCCTCTACGACCCCTTGGAAGTAGTCCTCAACCAAGGCCACATTAAACATTCCACCAGCAAGATCGTTCCTTTTACTTCTGAGATGCGAATCTTCCACTCTCAATTGTCAGTGCATTTACTATTTCAAAGCTTTGATTAACCTTATGCTAATCAATGTGCTCATCCAGTTTCCTACCATTCTTCGACGCGAGGTGATGAGGCTGAGGACAGGGCTGTAGCACAAGTCAACGGGATCAAGAGCACGCGCCAGGCAGAACACAGGAGGACAGGAGCCAGAACCGTTCTGCAGGAGAATATGTCAACATGGCAGGGTCAGCCTTCTGTCAAGGGCTCTACGGAGACGATGCGGATGGCCTTATTGACCTTCTCACTCGTGGGATTACAGTATGTGTCTTCCGTCAATTGATAAGGGCGTCTGCTAATCATGCTACGTAGATTTACTTGGGGGATTGAAATGACTTGTACGTTGCTTCTGAAGAATTCCGAAGCAGGAGCTCGGGCCTGAAGAGTGATGCTAATAAGAGGCCCAGATTGTACACCATACCTCCTCTCCCTTGGTCTCACGAAGTCGAAAACATCGCTTGTCTGGATCGCAGGACCGATTTCCGGGTTAATAATGCAGCCTATAGTGGGCGTGATAGCAGATCAATCGAAGTCGAAATATGGCAGACGGAGACCGTTTATGGTTGTTGGGTCGTTCGTTGTAGGGGCCTGTTTGATGGTTCTTGGGTGGACGAAGGAGATTGTGGCACACTTTGTTGACGAAGGCGACTTCAGAAAGGAGTGTACGGTCACATTGGCTGTTTTATCGATTTATGCGATTGACTTTGCTATCAACGCTGTTCAGGGAAGTTGCAGGAGTTTGATTGCAGATACACTTCCTGCCCCGAAACAGCAAGCTGGGAGCGCTTGGGTAAGACATCTCTCCGTACTCTCGAGCCGCATAATGCTAACAGAACAAGGCCAGTAGAATGGTTGCTATTGGCCATCTCGTAGGCTATGTTATTGGGACCGTTGACCTTGTTGGCATTTTTGGTCCATCATATGGAGACACCCAATTTAAGAAGCTGATCTTGTTAGCTGCATTTGCATTGGTATTCACAGTTGCTGTCACATCATGGGCCGTCACGGAGAAAGTCCTGGTATCTGGAAGAGATGACCATGTTCCATCCAAAGGCCTGACTCAAATCGTCAGCCACATCTTCAAAGCAGCGACCACTCTACCACCTCGAATCCAAGCCATTTGCAACATTCAGCTGTGGTCTGGAATAGGATGGTTTCCTTTCATGTTCTACAGCACGACGTTTGTTGGCGAGATATATTTCAGATACGACGCTCCACAGGACTTCAAACAGTCCAAAGACGCCCTTGGGGAAATCGGCCGAATAGGCAGCTTCTCACTCGTGCTCTTTTCCCTCGTGACCTTTGTCGGGGCTCTCATTATTCCACTCTTCGTCAAATCACCCGATGAAGAAAATTTCACTGCTCGGCCTCCAGCAGCGATCGCAGGTGTCGTGACAAAAGTCAACAAATACAAGCCGGATCTCCTCACTGCTTGGATATACGGCCATCTTCTGTTCAGCAGCGCCATGATTCTCGCACCAATGGCACACTCCTTCCGCTTCGCAACCTTCCTTGTCACCTTATGCGGTGTCCCTTGGGTATTTGCTTCATGGGCGCCCAATACATTCATGGGCATCGAAGTCAACCGCATGAGCAACAGTCCCTCACGACGTCTCTCAACATCCTCTCCTCTCGAACTCGCCTCCTTAGAAAAAGGCGGCTCATCAACCGACCCCGCTTCTTCCGGCGAGCTTTCGGGTCTGTACTTCGGCATCCTCAACATCTACGCTGTGATCCCACAATTCATCAGTACATTCATCAGCATGATTGTCTTCAACATCTTAGAGCCGGGCAAGAGCCCGGAGTTGGCGCATGATGCGGATCCCAGCGAGCATCATAGCACGGATGGTCCGAATGCGATTGCGGTTTGCTTGTTTATTGGTGCTGTTAGCACGATTGGTGCGGCATTCGCGACGAAGAGATTGAGAGCGCTACATAGAGAGGGCTATGAGAAGCTATGAAAGGCGCAACGAGGAAGCTGTGGCGGTGTATGACCAGAGACTTTTGGGGAGAGCTTCAGATGTCAGAAGACTGAGTGATGAGTGTGCGAGCGAGCGAGCGAGCAAGCAATGTGGGCATCTGGAGGAGTTATATATGTTTCTTGTATGATATGCTTGGTGTTGTTTTGGTCTGATTCATGTGAGATGTATCGTATATCATAGATTGCGAGGCGTTCTTGATAAATTGACTGGTCTCAATAGAAATAAACTGCCCTGAGGTTGGGTGATGAACGATAGCGCGTTTCCATTGATATAGGAGTGTTCACCTGCCAGATATTTCGAATCGTGACATGATGAGAGGAGACTTACACATCCATACAGCTGGTAGCCAAATCTGTGTAGGTAGCCTAGTCATTCAGAGGAACAGGCTCACAGTCTGTGAATCCAAGGCTCATTGAAATTCCAAGCTATCAGTTTATTGGCCGAAACGCTACTTATCAAATTCCGATGCACATCGTACCTCAGTCAGTCTTGAGTCAGTCAGTCATAATTCAGTCATCAGTCGAGGCATCGTCGGTTGGCCGGAAAGGGGCTGGACAAAGTTTAAGCGAGCAATGTCACTCTGAAGACAAAGTTTGCAAGAAAGAACATTGCCGATCTCAAACGCATCTCCTTAAGATTCAAGTCTCGATGGCACAGCTGAGATACATGACCTCTCTTGCCATTTTCTTCAAGTACTCGATATTATATTCGATCTTTTGTTGGGGAACTTTTTCACCACATCTTATCCTCTCTCTCTCTTCTCCTTCCCAAGTGTTGACCCACAGATCAACAAACTCTTTAACGGATACGCTCCGCTCCTATTCCTAATGCAAGCTGGATACTCCTGCTCGGCTGATGTCCCAAGAACGTTACTCTAAATAATTCATTGGTTTGTGAAAGTCCCCGGGGTCTGCAAGTCCAGTCGCTCCAGCTACCTGTCTTACCCCACACGTCCTAGCTTCTCCAGACCGATCCGCGAGCCAGGATGTTGGAAGACGTCGGTCGATCTCGTGTCCGCCACGTGGTTTCAGAACAATTACTGCTGTCACAAGTTGCACGGCGGCCTTGGATCACCAAACATCCCAATGAGGAAATACAGTATGTGTCGTGAGACCAGTTGACTGTTTAGGTTGCATGGAAATGCTCCGATTTTCAACATTCTCAAGCTCTCAGTCGTGCAGCTAGAAAAGGCTGTGGACCCAAGCCATCGGTTCCGGAGTATTAGCCCCGAATGCGCCAGAAGTGGGGTAATTGTAGTCTTTTAACCAGGCGAGGATGAGAGCTCACCGTGGAAAAGATATGCGTGCATTTTCTAGATCCAACAAATAGTTCTTGGCTAGTATGGATTTTGGAAAAATGCATGAGCGATCATTCTCGAGTTGTTACTTGTAAAGTACTGTCAATCTCGAGTGTTGGTTAGATATGCTGATCATAGTCTTATTCAGACTAAGTTCGGCGTCATCTCACCGAAGCTTCGAATTTATGCATGAAGGAGACGTTCTGGAAGGCCATCAATTGGTCCTAGGCTACGGAAGACAGATCCAGCTAACGGAAATGTAACCAACCTCTTGCAGAGTAGAGTCCCCAACACCAACATCGAGGCAGGTGATTATTCGGGAACGAGGCCTGTTTGATCCGACGCAAATCATGTGGGAGTATCTCAGCATCGATCGAAAGAGTGGATAGTCATGGGCCCCTCGTCGAATTCGGTATGTTGGCCGAATCACTTTCCACCGCCGTCACCGGCCAACATTCTTCTGTTCTCGCCCACGACTTCTCTCGACAAGGACTTTCCGGACCGAAGATGCAGCCTTCTCGAAGCTGCAGCAAGAGCAGCTCTCTTGATAGGATGATATCTGCTTGGCTTCCCGTCTCTGCATCAACATTCGTCATAGTGGGGAGCGAGAAACGTTCCATTTGAACTGGTCGCTGGGAGGAACACGCCCACAGGTACTGAGGGCGAGAGAGGCGAGGAAGAGTACCAATGGCAACGGTACAGGGTCATATCTGGATATGGTAGGCAATATCACGGCGGCTATAGCTTCCAGTAAGTGCTATGAGATGCAGGCCTGGCCCTCCCAAAAACCAACGGCGCACACACTTTCTACCCCACACTTTGGCCCACGGAGCACCGTTCGTGGTACGGGGACGGGGATGCATCGTGAGACTGAATCGCTCGCTGCATTACCTGGATATCGACCTCAACCTTGACTTTGACCCCCTGCCAATAAAGCCATCTCTGGATAATAGCATCAGCTCATTCGTGAGGCACGGGTCAAGCAGCAAATCTTTCGCAGGCGGCAGGCTTGGGCGTGATTGGCAGGGTCTTCCATCGACTATTGGCAGGGTAAAATGGAATGGCGGGGAGGGGAGGGGAGGGGAGAGGGCTGTTTGGAGAGAGTGGAAAGATTTGCAAGTTGGGATGTTTTTGCCTTTAGCCCACCAGTCCCTTCGTGCTTGACAGCTCACTAGACAGGCCTCTGCAGATATGTCTCGCTGGGACAGAGATGTAGGGGCGAAGAAGTTGATTTGTATGGCTACCTGATCTTTACTTGCTCTGGATGTGAATGTACCTTGCTTGGTGGGATCCTGGAAGTTTTCAGCAGCATTTACTAGCTAGCACCAGAAGAGACGAAGCCGCATCGCTTTCTTTCCACCTATTATTTGGAGAGTCTGTAAAATATCATCAGCCATCAAGTTTGAATTTGGATACTCAAATCAATTTGTAATAATACACGGCTTTCCTCAATTTGTATTGTATGTTGGCAGACACGGGATTTGATTGTCATGGCCTAGCTGACTGGTGACTTGTGTCCAGCTTCTCCTTGGAAATCCGGGGCGGGCCAGAGTGAAACTAGTTCTGAAGAACCTCAGACCGGACAATAGTTCCCCTTCCTTCTTACAATAATACAACACTCCATTTCCAACAACTACAACTTCAGCTTCAGATTTGATTCGAATTCTCCCTGACTACAGCTTTCGTGGACCCCATTTCTCAATCATTCGGACCCCATCAAAGCGCCCCAGTTTCTGCAGCTGGGAAGGAGAAGCGTCCAAACTGGGCCAAGTCCCCTCCACTCCACCAGAAGCCCCAAGTCAAGTGTCAAGCCCGCTGCGCAAGCAAGCAAGCAACCATACAGGACTCGAGCCGCGCCCCAACCCGCATAACCTCCTCCCGCTTTCTCTCGACTCCCAAGCATTTCCTAATCTTTCCTTCTGCCTCATTGATCTTCTACGACGTCAATCAATCGACTGGGTTCTCGAATTCCTGAAAAATCACTCGAGTTGCCACGGAAAGGCTTCCACTTGGATACGAGGCTTCCTTCACCCCGCGCTACGCCGCACTGCTGCGTACTGAGGACGACTCCCCGTCGAGAGCGCATCTTCGACTGGGAAAACCTGCGGATGAGGATTTCAACACCAAAGTTTATTAGATTCGCCGAAATCCTGCGAATGATCACAATATAAATCACTGTCTTTCCTGATTGCGTCGCCGCCTTGCGGCACTGCGAGGCAGAGCACATCCCACCCCCGAGGACAAACAACCCACCCACGACACAATGGCTGGCCTTTTCAGCAAACTCAAGGGGACATCTGTCAGTGCCTTTCATTGCGTCCAACTCCCTTCCGTGCAAGCTTCTGGGCTATGACATAGCTTCTTGTACAGGCAGGGCATTATTGAGAATCTGAACTAACGTTGCTGCTTTCTAGGGAACCCCAAGCCCGGGCATAACCTCCAATTCCTACAAGAACAAGAAAGATGTCGAACCAGAACCGGAAATCACACCTCTGGTGAAGATGCTGCAGCATGCGGGGCCTATACGTAATGACGGAAGTGACAAGTTCTTTGGATTAGAGAATGTATGTTTGAAATGGAAACCCTCTTGAATTTATGCTAACAAAAGATCAGTTTGGAAATACATGGTTTGTCGAAATGTCCGCTTCAAGGCGCGGAGAAACTAACAGTCTCCAGTTATTGCAATTCTATTGTACAAGCTTTATACTACTCAGTACCGTTCAGGGAACACGTCGTAAGCTACCCTCCACATTCACCACTCGACACACCAAACGGACATGCAAAAATTGTTACCCCAATAAGGGCGCCGATACAAAATGGAGGTGCCATATCGCCGGCCAATAAGCCAAAGGGTCTGACAGCGGCGGAGGCCATGAAGCGGAGAGCAGCAATCAATGCAGGACAGCCAGTCCCAGCGAATCCCGGACAACGACCAGAAGATAAGCCAGATTCTCCGGAATATAAGAAGAAGCATGCGATGCTTGCGGGGCCCATTTTGGAGCTTACATATGAAAATGCGAGTTCTTACGGTATGGAGGAATCGACTTTTACAGCGCTGAAGGATATATTCATGGCCCTGATCGCAAACAACTCGCGGACGGGCGTTCTAAGTCCTCAGAGGTTCCTGGAAATTTTCAAGCGCGACAATGAGATGTTCCGGACGTCAATGCACCAGGATGCACACGAATTCTACGGGTTGGTTTTGAATNCGGTCATTTCCAATGTTGAAGCAAATGCGCAGCGAATAAGAGAACTGGCACCTCCGAAGAACGAAGAAACGCTGGTTCATTCCATGACCCAAGCAGTCACATCAGCGGCCTATGCAATGGGCCTAGGCGGTGGTACAAGATCACCTGGGACAGGATGGGTACACGAGATTTTCGAAGGAGTCCTGACATCAGAGACCAAATGTTTGACCTGCGAAACAGCGTCACAGAGGGACGAGACATTTTTGGACCTTTCTATCGATCTGGAACAACATTCATCCGTCACGTCTTGCTTACGGAAATTCTCGGCAGAAGAGATGCTTTGCGAAAGGAACAAATTTCACTGCGACAACTGTGGCGGTCTACAAGAAGCCGAGAAGCGGATGAAGATCAAACGTTTGCCCAAGATCTTGGCTCTCCATCTCAAGAGGTTCAAGTACACTGAGGACATGACAAGGTTACAGAAATTGTTTCACAGGGTCGTCTACCCCTACCATCTTCGGATGTTTAACACGACAGACGATGCCGAGGACCCAGACAGGCTGTACGAGCTTTACGCCGTTGTCGTTCACATTGGTGGAAATGCTTATCATGGCCACTACGTATCGGTCATCAAGACACAAGATCGAGGCTGGTTACTGTTCGATGACGAGATGGTGGAACCGGTTGACAAGCACTACGTGCGAAACTTCTTTGGTGACAAACCTGGGATGGCATGTGCCTATGTTTTGTTCTACCAAGAAACAACCGTAGAAGCTATGCGGAAAGAGCAAGAAGCTGAAGGTTTAGCCGAGGTGGCACTTGCATCAGTTGAGGCTGACATTGCTCTGGGACATCCACAACCAAATGGAACTCACCCATCTTCGGTTTCGAAGGCAGTCTCCATTCCGAATACACCAATTGATGAGGGCTCAGAGTCGTTCGCGTCATTGAACCACGCAGTCACTGCTCCTCTACCCATGTCACCTCACCTTCCGACCCGAACTCAGACTAATCCAATGGCATCCCCATCGCTTCCGAACATCGACGTGGCAAAGACGAAGACGAAAGAAGACAAGGAGCGTGAGAAGAAAGATCTGAAGGAGGCAGAAAAAGCTCGCAAAGTGGCCGAAAAAGCGGCCGAAAAGGAGCGGATCAAGGCAGAAGAAAAGAGAAGGAAAGACTTGGAGAATGCCAGAAAGGTGCAAGCCGAAGAGTACAAGAAGGCCATGGCAGCGAGTAAACAAACCGCCTTGGAAGATGAAGAGAAGAGGCGGAAGGAAGCAGCAGCCAGTGGTTCCGAACCACCAAAGGAAAATGGCCATGATAAGTTCGGGCTCGGTAGTCTCAGTCGAAGTCACAAGGGGAGCAAGAGCATGAGCCGGAAGAGTTTTGGCTTCTTGGGCGGCAAGAGTGGTGATCGGAACTCCACTGGCGACGATTCATACACTGCAGTCGAAGGGGAGTCGGGCCCCCCAACTCCGGAAAAGAATTCAAAGCCATCGAAAAGCAGGACGAGCTTCGGCTTCGGAAAGAAAAAGAGCAACCTAAACCAATGATGTTGTTTAAAGCAGCAAGCGAGAATTGTACATTTTGAGCATATGGTGCGGACCTGTTGAAAAGAAAATACCCCGAAAATATCATGTGGGTGGATTTGTTGATTTTCTGACGAAAGGGGGAGGCTGGATTAACATTACTTTGGGGCGGACGGGTTGATGCCGAAGACATGAAAGATACCATTGTTGGCATAAAATGTCAGTGTTGGATGTCGAGACGATCCGAGGGGAGTTTTCTGGAGCTACAACTGTGTTTGAAGGCATTGAAGCATATTTGAGGGAAAGGATGGATTGTATAGCACACACGCTTGCATGTGGCAGCGTTGCACCAGTAATGGAGTGAGATGACTAGTAATGAAATCCAATGGCATTTCTTCTTCCGCAAACGTTTTGACTCTTTGCCTTGGCTATACTGCTTGCAGAAGTTTACTTATGAGAGGCGCCGAAGTGACGGCATGCAGTGCATAGATGGGTATACTACTTTGAATTATGCTATGCTTAATATGCCCATCTGTCTTTACTGCTGTGTCTGTACTCCCAGCAGTACAGCTCATCTCAGCAAGACAAAGAGACAGATGACATTGATTCCAATCCTCTAACGCCTTACCAATGCGTTTCTGTCATGAGCTCGCATCGTCTCCATGCGCAGCAGAGAGCTCAATCATTCCTCTCCAAAGACAACTACGCCGCCCAGTTCTGCGATTTCGCCTATCATACCCGCCGAGGTCTTCAAATGTAGAATCATTGTCGTCTCCTATATCACTCTCTTTTCCAAAGCTTCTCATCCCAGGAACAGCTCGTATACGATTATCACCGTGTTGATCAATATTAGGGGTACTACTCCAGCGTCAGTTCTCCCTATCAACGCAGACTTCCATCCCTGTTCTTCCAATGGAGCTCAATGTGCCTTCCAAGACCCTTCCGGGTCGTAGTCCACCGAGTATATTCCCACCAGAAGGGACATGACAAGGGATAGGGGAAGGAGGAGTAACACATACTCCTCATCAACGTCCGCACACTCGTCATCAAATTTATCAATTTGCTCTTCACGCTCGCATCGCCGCCATTTCCCGTCCCAAACGCCGGTTCTGACACACTATTCGACCATCCCACTATTCACTCGTTAGTATATATACTCTGCATAAAGCTTAGGAGCGCCAGAGTCGCGGATGCAAGATTGCGTAGAGAGAGGACTCGAGGGTACGTACCGCGCGCGAGGAAACGGTCTTCTGAAAGGATCGCTATGGCGTTTACGAGGAGGACTGAGACTATTTGGGTGCATGGTTAGCATCTGTTATAAGAATATATGTCAAAGAGCTATGCGTAGCGCAGCGCAAGTATATTCCAAGGAACTTCTTGACAGATATCTCTCCGCGCAAGACGTCTCTCTGGACAGTGGGAGCTGGAATGGGTTGTACAAACTGTATATCAGATTTCCAAATGCAAAGAACATCATTTTGGCGGTTTGCCTGCGATATTTCTTGTGGTGGGTGAGGTCGAGGTTGCGGTCGTCAATGCTAGCTGGAATTTGGCGCGGTGTTCCACGATGTCCAGTTGAGGTCGGAAGGCTGAGTGCACGGACCAGGATTGACGAGGCTATTTCGTGGAGAGAGGCTGCGTGGTGGGCCTTGGGTGTACTTTGTGTTTACTTATAAAAAAGAAAGGCTCCTGTAATTCTGCAACTGCTTTGGATAGTTCAATTCACTACTTTCCGATTCGATTTTCTTTGAGAGGCGCTGCGAATGTGTCTTGCGCCGGGAGCTTGAGCTTCTTCCACGTGGAGCTTGGAGGAGCTCGAGATAGGTAGAGCTTTGGAGCTGGACACCGTGTCCCAGCAACCAAAATGAAGGCTATAGGTGAAAATTTGGATTATTCTGCGAAGTCATTGAGAGTTGTGGCTAATGCCTATCTGCAGATGTTGCTCTCCTCTCCATAATCCCCTCCATCATCCTCCTTCACCTCTTCGTAGCACCCTACACCAAAGTCGAAGAGTCCTTCAACATCCAAGCATCGCACGACATACTTAAATATGGCGTACCTTTCAGGAATCAGACTCTCATCCAGTCCTACGACCACGTCACATTTTCGGGCGCCGTTCCACGGACCTTTGTTGGAGCTCTCACAATCGCTGGAAGTGCGCAAGGCGCTGTCCGAGTCTTTGGGAAGCAGTATGCGCAGCTCATTGTGAGAGGCCTGCTGGGCCTTTTCAATGCATTCAGTCTGTACAATTATTCTCAAGGCCTAAAGAAATCATTTGGAAGTGATGTTGGGAGGTGGTATATCTTACTACAAGCAAGCCAGTTTCATGTCATGTTCTATGCGTCGAGGACGTTACCGAATATGTTTGCCTTTGCACTTAGTGAGTGAAGGTCCACATTCGTAGAAGGTTTCTATTTGAGAATGAAGACTCATTTTTATAGCTACAACGGCTTTCAGTATGTTTCTACCTGTGCCAGGGAGAACTGCTGCCGAAGGACATCGAAAGTACAATGCAGGCATTTTCCTGTTTGTAATAGCCGGTGTCATATTCCGATCTGAGGTTGCATTGCTGCTTCTTTCACAGCTCTCTATCCTACTCCTGCAGTCACAGGTATCGGTACAGAGCGTCATCCCAGCAGGAGTTCTAGGTGCCATTTTTGCTCTGACTGTATCTGTCCCGATCGACTCCCTCTTTTGGCAAAGACTCATTTGGCCAGAACTGGCTGGGTTCTACTACAATGCTATTCAAGGCAAGTCTGCGGACTGGGGAACATCCCCTTTCACTTATTACTTTGCGAATTCACTCCCTCGCCTATTACTCAATCCACTCATCCTTCTGTTGATTCCTCTCGCTTTCGTACTGCCGTCAACACGGTACCCAGCTAGAGGACTCGGCATCCCATCTCTTCTCTTCATCACCATATACAGTCTTCAGCCACATAAGGAATCTCGCTTCATCATCTATGCTGTGCCGCCACTCACAGCTGCCGCCTCCCTCTCAGCCTCATACATCTGGACACGACGCTCGAAATCTCTCCTTTACGGCTTCGGCTCTCTCCTACTACTGGGCTCTATAGTAGCCAGCTTTCTAGCATCAACATCAATGCTGTTGATCTCTTCTCTTAACTACCCTGGTGGCGATGCTCTCACTCAGCTCCACTCGATTATCAAGCAGGAGCATCCGAGCCCATCATCTAACACAACGCTCAATATACATATGGACGTTCTCTCCTGTATGACAGGCATAACACTCTTCCAACAAACTTCTGAACTATCACCCACTCTGCACCTCACGTACGACAAAACTGAAGACTCCCCTGATCTCCTCGATCCCGCCTTCTGGGAGAAGTTTGACTACGCGCTTATGGAAGAGCCGGGGAAAGCAATCGGCAAGTGGGAGGTTGTCCGAACAGTGTTCGCATACGCTGGAATCGAGATCTTGAGACCTGGAGATGGCAGTTCGTTCAGCGAGAATCTGGAGAAAATCTACGCAGCCAACAACTTGACGAAACATTCCGGTCAAGGAGAAGACGAGGGGGATGTGCTAAGTAGTGAGGATGTCCAGGAAGGGGTTGAGGTTCTGGAGGGCGAGCCGGATAAAGTGCAATGGAACGAGGAGAAGGAGAGGGAGAAACGGGAGATTGGCGATTTGAAGGCAAGGCTGATGCTAGAAGAAATGGGGAGGTTTGGAACGTTCAGGCTTGTGAGGGATGCGGTGAGGGTTGTTACTGGTGGGTATTGGGCTGGTCCGAGGATGGAGCCGAGCATTAGGATTTTGAAGAGGGTGGTAGAGGATTGAATCCCGTCTAAATAGCAGAACTAGTTTTTGATTATGCTGCTGCGAAAAGCGCACACCGAAAAAGCACTTCGAAGCTCATGGTAATTTGTGAGCGGATCCCGTCCTGGCAGTAAAGTCTGAGCTTCATGAGGATACTGGCTACTGCCTGGTATCTGCAGGCGTTTATGACTTTGCTGAGGTCCCGATAATTGTAAATATTACGGACATTGGCCTCGCCTAATCGTCCAGGTGTGCTAAGTAGTGTCTGATGATTCCAAGTATCGTACGATATTACAATATCATTGCTAGGAAGATATAGGGGACAAAGATACACACAGCTTCCTAAAACCCTATGGCACAATTTGAAGGACATACACGGCAGGAAAGAAATTGATGATCCACGTGACTGCCACGAAGTTGCCGTCTGCCTGCTCCTTCCCATCCCGACTCCATTAGTCTAGAAAATGGTCTTGTTGAACGCCTCACAATTTCCCTTCCCCGTGTCAATAACGTTTGCATCGAACTAGACGCGATCAGATTTCGCTGGTCTTGTTTCGAATTTTCATTTCGTTCCCTTCAGGTTTTCTCGGTTGTCCTTCTTCTTCAACTCTTCTCAGTGATCATCGTCAAGCAGTTGCGATTAAATTCTATCGATCGGATTCTCTTTCAAATCTGCAGCTATTTCTTTGCCAGATACCACTGTTCGAATGCTCAAGGGTTTAATATTCAGATAATAACAGGGGTTTCCTAGAAGATACTGGAGAACTCTGGTTGTTCTGCAAGTGCTACAGCCTTCAACATGCCTGTTGGAGAATTCCTTCTTCGACAAAGATAGGTCTATATTCCCATCTCTCTTCCTAAACTTCTGCAGGTCAGCACTCATTACAGTATCATGGCATTCATATTCGAACCAAGCTTCTTCAGCGAAAGACACCTCACAAGTAACGAAGTCAACATGTTTGAGTCACGTGGAGGTCAGAAGCACTTTCATGTGCTATTTCGGGAGCTTCACGAACCATTCGTCGGAGCATGTCTCCTTTGGGAAGCAAGCTCTATCTTTGGTCAGCTTTGTGGTGTGGAGGACTCGGGAATACCGTCCGAAGGCTGTATTCAACACGGAGGATGAATGACATTCATATCTCTCCCGATGATCAAGTTGACAGATCGACGATGATTGCAGAATATCGACAGCAGAACCGGATATGATTGCATATTAGGAAGCTCGCTCACAGCTGGCCCAGCCTCCCCCTTCACGTTTTGCTCAGCCTGCAAACCTGAACCCGTCCTCAATTGATTGCAATTCGGGCTGCCATCCTTGAATCCTTCTTTTGGTGGGGTTGATTGGGCGCGGATGGGCTGCGCTGGTCGTCGAGGATGTTCCCCACTGGCCACATCAACAAATTCCGAGCTTGAGATTGGACGAGGCACGCAGGTCGGTCCATAGCCCGCGACGCATTAATAACAAGACGAGACCAGACCAGACCAGACCAGACCAGCAGCTGGCAGAGGCAGAGGCAGAGGCAGAGGCAGAGTCTTGCCTCCCTTCCTTCCCTTGCCTTCTTGACGTGGAGTGCCGTCCTTTTCACCGCTGCTGTGATTGCGACTCAGGGCCTGACTGCCGACGAGTCGTCTCACAGCCGTGCACTGGGCTAGAACTAGTACAAAGGTAGGCAGGCAGGGCAGAGCTGAACAAAGCAGCGACTGATCCCCCAGAAAGATATTTGGGAATTGACGCGGCCCAGAGGAAGTGATTTTTTAAGCAGAGATTGTCACTTTTCAAGCTCACAAGCTCTCAGCTCCAGCTCTCCAGCCCAACGATTGGTCTTCAGCTTCGTACACCCCTCCTCTGGAGCTCCAGCTTAACCGAGCTCAGTCCCTAAACCCACCACACAGCGCTGCCCCTCGATTTACTCACTACACTCAAATCTGGAACACCAATTGTCAGGTGTATGGTCCAAGGAATAGCTCAACCCCCAATAGCTGCTCTTCTTCCCACACTGCTCCCGTCCCTGTCTACAACCCTCACAACCTCATCGCAGTGCAAGTCGAGCTCCTGCTGCATCGTCGCCCGGATAACGCACAGCACTGCTATCGTTATCGACAATTGAAGCTATCGACCCGATCGCGATAGGACTATCTAATCTCTCCACCCCTCATTCCCCCTCACCTCAGCTGGGCATGCTGGCAGCCACGAAAACGATGCCGCCTCGATCCTCGTTGACGTCGTCTTTCTCTGTTTCGGATGCCAACAATGAAGTTGTTTGTCCATTGCGCAATCAGGATGGCTCCAGCTGTCGCAAGCGTTGCCTCGGCGTGAGTGCTCTACTCTGCTGTGTCTGCTGCACCCCTCATGAAGCTCTGTACGCTTTGTCTTGAACAACCATAGTAACGGAGGTTTTGGGGCGCAGGAAAAACGATATCGCTCTATGCAAGAGCACATAAGACGAGCGCATCCCGAGCATTACATTTCTAAGCTGCCTGCGACCGAGGAGAGCTTCCAGCTCATGATCAATACCCCGCCATCCGAGCGACCACCTCCACCCACAAGCTCCAATTTGGTTCCTCATGGTGTGTACCACCTCCGCACATCGTGACCATGTGCTAACAATGACAAAGGCTACGGAAACGATCGACATAGCTATTATGGCGAGGATTCGAGTACCCCAAACACTCCCCGAAACCTGGACGAATACCAGTCTGGCAACATGCTGCCAGCCGCTAGTGCCGCGGCAGCTCTCGCCCAGCTACACAACCACAAACTCGAGCATGATTGGGAGTCGGAAGGGGTACGTAAAATTCAATTCTGCAGAAGATAAGTATTATAGATCATTAACCAGCTTGCAGGACTGGATGTCGGACACTGAAGCACACAAACAAGCAATGCGGTCTTCAATAGAGCTACCTCCGCTCCATGGGAATCACCATCTCGAACCTACAAGCGACCCCTTCTCCCATCTCAATGCACATCGAAGAAGAGAACTTCTCCCCTCCATTTTATCTACATCTCCACCTGGTCGTTCTTCCACTTTGCCTCCAATTCAAAGGAACCCGGGTCCTAACCGTCCACGAAAACAATCCGTATCTAAGCGTGCTCGGGAACCACAACACAGAAGGCAAAAGTCTAGGGAGAATGCACATTTGAGGCGAATGAGCTATGACAGAAAGGCTTTCTCGGCTGAGCCATCGAGTGCATTGTCAGCTGTATACGGGAAACGATGGGAAGATCTCATAGACGCCGCAACATCAGCAACAGAAGACGTCGACGACGATCGAACGCCTGTAAGTCTTTCGTACAAGTTTTCGAACAAAGACTCACAGGCACAGGTTCCACCATCTCCAGTATCAGTAAATCGAGCCTCAATGCCTCCATTCTCAGCAAATCACTTTCAAGGCTATCAGGCCTCGCCTCTTCAACAAGCTCTCACCCCACCTTCCAACCTTCCGGATGCACCAGAGCCTTTCCCATCAGTCGAAAGCGGAGAGAGCGGTGACAACTTCCACATTGAATCACGCGGACTCTCTGACTCGTCGCCAAGCTTCTCTTCTCAGAGCATCCAAATCTATTGTGCTGCATGCCAAGGTATTTCATTGCTCAAAGAGTCTTATGCCTGTACGGAGTGCATCTGTGGTATCTGTCAAGCCTGTGTTGATGTTCTCATGGCTGAGCAAGGGGCCAGGAGGAAATGTCCTAGGTGTGCTACCATTGGTGGCAGGTTTAAGCCCTTTCAGTTGGATATTAGATGATCCTCTTTCATATTTCACTTTCTTTCATTTGCACATGCAAGGTATAGGGATCGGTCTTGGTTTACTGGGTTGGGTACGGGTATGGAGTTTTTCGACATCATAGAGAGGCGTTTTGAGACTGGTTTGCGGCTGGCGTTTTGCTGACATTCAACATGAAGGTCTTCTGTCTCTTTTTTGGGATCATGGGTCTATTGGTTCGGTTCAGGTCTTGGGATGCATGGGATGCATGGGATGTTTACAATCCAGGATGAGACTTGAGAGTTTGCATACACGTATATACGATATCCTTAGGTATGCGTGGATGCACGATCGGCACGGTTGGCTGATGTTATAGTCGACAGAGACAGAGACCAAAATGAAAAGCATTAATAGTCTTACAGCAGCGACTTCTCTTCTAACCCTAGAATTGCTAAAATAAGTCAGAAGACTCTCTTGAGAACGACGAAGTTGTAGATAAGGTCATATTACCAGGCCATGACGGCGGAAGCCTCCTTGCTGGCAGGTTCTACATTTGCCTGATGTCTAGGAATGCCACAGAGACTTCACATGACGTGCGTACAGAATGATCATCTGGAACGCCTTGAATTCCTGTGGTTGCAGCAATTGAGACAATCACACGTCGCCCATTCCTCAATCTCTCCGATGTCGTCAACGACTTTAATGCTTTTTCGGGTCTGGATACTGAGAGTTGTGTGTCCTCATTGCAATATCGTCGTAGAATCAGACCAAGTCCATGTTGATCTCCGACTCAGACAACGAAGTCCTAGTCAAAGTTTTGGCTGTTTCCAGATATTGTCGATTGTGTTCAGAGTACTCTTGCGTAGCCTCGATAGACCTTTTGTATTTTTGTCGTCAATTCTGCCGGCCGCGTACTTGGAAGCTGCTGAGTCCTCCTGGTATTGAAGGCCGTGCATGAGAGTCAACCCATCCCTCGTGACTGACAAAACAGTAGAGATATCACAGGTACTCCATCAGACGAAATCTAGAAGGCTCGACCAGTAGAAGAGTCGAGGTGCGGTCTTATGCTATAGGTATTATTCGGGCGTGTGTGCGTGCGTGCGTGCGGCTCTCTGTGCTTTGTGCTTACTTCGAAGCTGCATGAATCGGATGCTCGTGATCCGGCAACAGCGCTCTCAAATAATTGCTGACAGAAAGGCAATCGCCGGCTTGGCTCTCGGTTCGAATGGCCACTGTAGATTGAGATTTGGTATCTGAAGTCGATGTGAAGCTTTTGATGCATGGGATCCATTGCCGAGTGGGATTGGAGAAGGAGGCAAGGAAGGGTGAGGCGAAGTTGCTCTCAGTGTTAGGCGCGGCAGTCTTTGGTGGAAGAAGGACGAAGCGAAAGTTTAAGATGAAGCAGGACGCTCCAAGTATCGCAAATACCGTGTAAAATGGATACTTTTTTGGGGCAGGATGACTGTTAAGAACAAGTCGGAATCGACTTACTTTGTGAAATGGCGATTTGCTACGTCAATTTGCTCTTCTGAAGGAAAGTAACGCCAAGGAAATAAACACCTTTGAGTCAAGAGCATCGAAGAACGGAAGATACAATGCAAAGACAGGAATGAAGGTTCGACCTGGTTGTCTCTCGACAAAATGCTCCCACTTGGCATTACATTTGAAGAAAAAGTCGTCGTAATATCTTCTCCTGCCAACGCTGGCACAGGCCAAGTCCAAGAATTGGCTGTTTGCATTTGAGACCTCACCAAGTGACCAAGCCTTTCCCCCGCGCTACCAGAAACATCATCCCCACAGGATACGAAACGAACAGCTCCATACAAGGCAGTGACAGCGAACGTTCGGATTGTGCAAAAAAAAGGCTGGGCTTGACTGAAAGAAGATATTGAAATTAACCAAAGACAAAGACATAGAAAGTAGTGAGAAGATGCAGAGAAAAAGCAAATATACTCCTGACAACCAAGGCACTCCAGGACAGGGAAATGTTTAAGCTTCGGTAAATACTGCCTCCCTTGTTGGTGTCCTAACTCATCTCTCCCGTCCTTGCCGAATTGGATCGCATGGGGGTCTGGAGTCCACTGGAGTCCACTGGAGTCCACTATCACCCATGCCAAGCACTGCGCCTCCTCGTCTCTGGCTACCCTGATCAAACGGCACCTGTCCCCTGCATAAAGTCGATCGACGAGTGCCGAACGTCATGGGTCGACAGAAACAGACATCCAGAGCCGAATGGTGCTGTCAGGAGTCAAGAATGGATCCGGCTCTGAGAAGTCCGGCTTGTCCAAGACCTTTCCTTCGGTTCGCGTTTTGCAATTCCAATTCCAGAGGACTGGATCAGACCAGACCAGAGGACTTCGTACCAGTCGGGGTGGAGCGTCGAGAAACCATGCATGGGACGGACGAGGCTGATGTTGATGTTGATGTCGATGTCGATGCATCAGAAGTGCAAGAAACCCCAGCTGGGAATACCACCCACCCGCCTCACGTCCACTTCTCAGCTGTGAGGAGAAAGGAGATGATGAAGAAGAAGGAGATCAGATCAGATCAGATCAGATCGAGCCGATGTGTTTGAAAATAAAGTCTTGACCCGATAAACACTAGTGTTTCTGTTTATCGTGTCGACTTGCCTCGTGCGTGCCGCACCCCCTGGTTGGAGATCCTGACTACCACCACCAAGGCACACTTCTTCCATGCTATCCTTGGTACGACCTCACCTTCGCTCACGTTCTCTTCTCTCATTCTTCTCACCTTTCACATTCACACCCACTTCCAAGAATACAACTCTCCACTCGTTCCCTCTCGTTTCCGCGGACTCATCCTCCAAACACTGAGACTCCATGCGCTTGCACCACCCGAACATGCTCTCGACGAGCACAAGGACGTGGTCAGTGTAACATTTCCAGCTCCGACCTTGTACAAGAAAGAAGATCCCCTCTTTTCGCCGACTTCTGCACCGACGAGGGGTACACACGATAATTCAATTCGATCTCAGCTTGCTTTTGCACTTCGGCGGATTATGACCTTCAACATCTCTACGATATCAACAAAAGCAACACCCGCCACCACGACGTGAACAGAAGTCGCAAAGATGTCGTTGACTGTCAAGCATCTCAATTCAGATGCCTCATTTCTCCTTACGTTCCAGCCACTCCTCACGTTCCCTTCACCACCTAGTAGATCACCAAATACCTTTACCGTTGTGCTCGATCCATGGTTGGCCGGCCCTTCGAAGTTCCTGCACTCCAAATTCTCGATCTCAAGACACAAGGCTGAATCATGCATTACTTCCCTGAACCAGCTTTCCGAGATCGATCTCGTCGTAATATCTCAGGACAAGAGCGACCACTGTCACAAGGAGACCCTCACACAATTGCCCAGAAGTGGTGGGAAGACCCTTATTCTGGCTGAGCCATCCGCGGCCAAGGTCATTCGAAGCTGGAAGCATTTTGCTCCAGAGAAAGTTATCACTCTTCCCAAATTCGAAGACCCTCGATCTGGCAAACCTTCAAGTATTTACCGAATTCCAATTCCTTCAACTTCTTCCAATGGCCGCCCAGGCGAAGTCACAGTCACTTTACTCGCGCAGAAGCCAGACATCACACGAGTTCACACAGCCATTGGCATCACCTATCGCCCTCCACACAACACCGAACACTTCTTTGATATGACACCTCCCGCTACACCAAAATCACAAAGCTTTTCAAGTACTTATGAGGATAAAGCACTGTCGGTCATTCACGCACCGCACGGCTGTACATACAAGACCGTTGAACGCTACGCTACAACCCATCTCTTTGAGCAACAAGCACTCCCTCTCACAGCTCTCCTCCACTGCTTCGACCGCATTCAGAACGTCTGGTATCTCGGAGGAAACATATGTAGCGGACTTCCAGGTGGTCAGAGAATCGCTCAGGGTTTGCGTGCCAAGGTCTGGATCAGTGCTCATGATGGTGAGAAGGAACTCAAGGGATTGGCAAACAAGAAGATTGTGGTGCAGAAGTTCGAGCGTGAGGAGGTAGAAAGCGTGATCAGGCCTCGGTGCCCAAGACTTTCCAGCAAGAGATCCGGTACGCAGGCTGTTGTACTCGCTATCGGAGAGGAGATTCGCTTGTCGAACACTGTCAAGCTTGGACCTGGAGAGGATAATGAGTCTGGAAAGCAAGTCAAGCTGGGTCCCATCATTGCAAACGTGAAGGTCCCTCAGCCAGAACCATCGCCTGTGGATTCTGAAAACCAAGTCAACTTCGGCAGACAGGCATGTCTTGTCCAGGTTCCTCGGCCAGAGCCATCTCCTGTCGATTCTGAGTGTCATTTCGTTACGGGCAAGACATACATAGAATTTCCGATCTCACCTCCCGCAACGATCCGCAGCATGTGAACAGAAGTTCACACGCCCATCAACCACATGATCTTTACTCCTAGGTCATATGAGCTACAGCTTGCTACCTGGTCCGTTGGACATCTAGCATCTACCTCCGGTCTAGGAACGAAATTCTCCTCTTCTTTTTGTTTGATTTGCAAGATGTGTCGCCTTGAACATATGGATGGGGTTTCTGCTTTTATTTCCAGTTGGCGTACCAAAATTGGTGACGAATGACACGACATGTTGACTAGCATAGCAAGAGGCGTTTCTAATTTGCTTTTTAGTTTGGGGAGGAAAGTGGTGAGCGTGGGTGGCTGGCTCCCTTTTATTTTTCTATAAACAACCGATACGATACCATACGATGAGAGATACCCCAGCGGTTGAGTGAGAGAAGCTATCAGAGATAGATAGCAGGAAATTTTTGTAAACAGAAAGGAAAATAATAAATGTGTAATTGAATCACTTCAAGATATCTTCTCTCTTCACTCGACGTCGATGTTGATCCGAATAGCTCAAAATTTTAACATGGTCCAATTCGATGTTATCTATATTCAAATCGAGATCCTAACCCAGGCAGTCCTCTATTTCTTCTCCTTCAACATCGCCTCCCTCATAGCAGCTCTGGCACTCCTACTACCACCCAATTTCGGCCCCTTCATAAGCTCCTCTTCCTTCTTACCACCCGGCCCTCTAGCAGGCGGCTGCGCAGGCGCCGCCTTCTTCCTCTGTCTCGCAGACACTTGGTCTAGGAAGTCCCTCCTGAACTCCTCTGCGATCCTGTCGTCTGCAGCTTGATCATCGTTGATCCTCTCTGGCTCGGGTGGAAGCTCTTCGTAGATTTCCACTATAGTATGATTAGCGATTGGCCGATGATTGACTTCGAACGAGGAATTCAATCGTAGATGGAGTAGAGATTGCAGACAACTTACATCTATTCTCCCTCAAGACAGCTTCAACCAGTTGATCCCGCTTGATATCCTCGCTCCCTCTCCTCTTCCTCGGCACCCAAACACTCCCATCTCTGTTCAACCTGACCTTCTTCTTCTTCGCCCCCTGCACAACTTCTTCTACAATCTCGCCATCCATCCTCCTCCGTGCATTGTTCGTGCGCTCGATGTTACGGTTGCGCGCTTCGTCGCCGAGGTCTATCTCCTGCAATTTACCAATCGTTGCGGGTTGCCGCTGCGTTGGGTCTTTGTTCCTCGTATGACTGGGTAACGGAGTCCCAGTTGCAGATTGAGCACTTGTAGCAGTAGACATAGCTACTGCAGTAGCAATTCCAGAATCCGAATCCGAGGGTACAGCATGCGCGCCCTCAGCAGCACGACGTTTAGCTAATTCCGAATCTATATAAGCCATCCTTCCTCTATCAGTCACAGTCCATTACGACACACATCCCAGTCCAACTCTAAGGGAGAAGCCAGAATGGGGAAGACTCACATATGCCTATTCACATCTCCCACCGTCCCCGTCTGCGGCGCAAACTTCCTCGGCACACCACTACTCACACCCACTACATCTCCCCCCTTCTCCTCTTCAGGCCGTAAGATTAACTCGCCTTCCTCGTCTCTAGCTACGTGTCCGCTGGCCTTGAATTCCACGCCAGACCGCGCCTTGTTCTTCTTCCTCCTGCGCAGGATCTCAGCCATGGATACGGCTTCCCTTTCAGCGGCAGCTTCGTCATCTTGAGGAGAGGTAGCGCTGGCTGTTGAGATGAGCTCGTCGAGGCTTTGTGCTGCTAGGTTTGGGGTTGGTGCTAAGACTGCGACTGCTGCTTGAGGTGGAGGAGAGAGGGTTGATGGAGGGGCTGGTTCGTCGTCTGTGGGTTGGCGCTGGCGGTAGATTTTGCGCTTTTTGGAGGGGCGGAAGAGGGGTATGTCTGTTGAGTCTGTAGCCGGGGATGGTATTGGTGGTTCGGACATTATTGCGTGGTTGGAGTAGTGTTTGTTTGTTTGGGAGGTGGATGCTCGAGGTTGCAGCTAGAATTGGAATCTGGGGTAGCTGGGGTGGGGCTTGAAAGGTTCGTTTTGGAATAAGCGGTGTTTTGGTCTGCTTCTACTTAAGCGGCTCTTGTCACTTGAGACTTCTCACCCACTGACACGATGTATAATTATTTTCGGATTACTCTATATCGTTCTTATCAAGATCAAAATACATGTTGGGACATTCCTAATTTCTTTCACTGTCTCTCTAACAATGTGACAAGCGGAAGCGCGCAGGTTGTTCACAATTCCTAGCCTCTTACATTGGGCCGTTGTGCTACATAAGTATGCGTTAGTGAATTTTAAGCAAGACTACACCGACAACTTTCCCCTGCAAGTAGTCACCAAATTTTGCTGCCAGAAAGAAATCATTTGCCCCCTTTCAATCCAAAGCAAGATCTTTGTAGAAAGCCTCGATACTAGGGTTCCCTTCCGAGGAACTCTTTCAGAGTCTTCATCTCATCCTGGCTCCACCCTTTCTCCAGCACAACTTTCCGATATCTGCGGCCTTCGTCCTTGTTCATCAGATCTCCTTTGAAAGCCGAATAGAACATGTCTGTGGAGTAGACTTGAGAACTGTAAACTGTGAGTCATGAAAAGATATCATTTACGTGTTCGAGACTCACAAGAGGTAGCTGTAGTAGCCGGCATTGTACTCTTCCATGAGGTGGCTGCTGAGTACAAATGGAGAGCTCCAATCCACCCTGTCCGGAGAAACGTCGAACATTTGTATTCCTTCGATCATATCGTTGTAGTCTTTTGTCAAACCTAACTTTCTGATTGCTCCTTCATCCTCAAGATGGATTCTAATGTCAAACATAGCAAACAAGACCTGGCCGAGCAAGAAGCTGGGTTTGCCGCAATACTTGGATCCTACAACACCTGCGACCATGTCGTTAGGGATCTGCTCGGGCGGCTGATCATACTGGGAGGATTGTTTCCACAGTGCTAAATGCTCGGGTGAGGTGTAGGAATAATGCTGGCTCAGACCCGTTAAGAATGCAGGATCCCAGCACCAGTTCTCGAGCATCTGACTTGGTGCTTCGCCGAAATCGACCGCAACTGAGGTGCCGTGAAACCTCGAGTACTTGGGTTTGGACACTAGGTCATGAATGGCGTGCCCAAGCCTTTGTATAGCAATAAGCATATTGAGGAAATCGACGAGGTCTTCGGTTTCATCACTTACTCGTGGAACAGCATCACGCAGTTGAATTGCGGTAACAGACATGGTCTGTTGTAAGTCGGCCTGGAGAACGAACAGAACAGAATTGTACTGGGATAGTGACGTGTACCATCTTCTCGTATGTGTCCCTTCTCGTTGAGTCGTTGTCAGGACACGAATCCAGAATATGTGAGATCCAAGGCTTACCGGCTCCAACGTACGACTGCAGTTCGCGTCATCCTTGTCTTCTCTTCCGAAGAGGTCAATGTACAGGTATCCCAAGAATCCACCACCAAGATCATCCTCATCCCAAGCACTATAAACCTTCACACTTTCGTCCCAAGCAAACTCTTTGCTTTCAATCTCCTGCAATCGAAGACCAAACAGGCTTTCGAAGGTACTGAGCATCCTCTGAACCGTCGTAGAGACTTCGAAATATTCTCCAACTTTCTTCATGTCAATCGAGTACTCCTTCGTCGTAAGTTGACGGTTATAGAAGACATAATCCCAAGGATAGAATCGACCATCGAAAGGCTGTCCCCTGGTCTCATAGTATCTTCTCTTAATTTCTGAACGCATTGTTATCAATGGTATTTTTTAGACAAAAGGGCATCTTTCGAGATTCTTAGACTGAACAGGACGAGCAAGAAACATGCGTACCTTTGAGTTTCTCGATTTCTGCTTTTCCGCTCACTGCCAATCGTATTCTCAAATCTTCGAGAAAGGTGATAACAACCTCTGGAGTCTTTGCCTTCATTTTGACCTTGACCAACTTCGAGTCTGGATAGAACAAATTTTGATGCGCCACCGAGCTGTTCGCGAGTGAACCAGATGCTACCTGAGCCAGCTACAGCCTTGAATTAGCAGGTATCTCGTTGAAAATAGCAGGAATTCTTGCCCTCATTAAAAATCAGCTCAACAAGAGCAAAATGCTTACCAGTCCTAATTTTCAGAAACTCAGCCGCCACACTGCAGATTCTCTCCTGAATAGCTTTGAAACGTTCTCTCTCCACTTCATCGATGATATCCAACCCATGCATCTTGAACTCTCTGTACATCATTTCCAGCAATCGTCTATCCTCGGGCACGAGCTCCCTGCATCCACTACGACTACAAACAAAGATGGCACTAAGACAATCGCCTCATGGAGATTCAACGATGATGGCAAGAAGGTCAAGACGACACGCAGAATCCGATTTACCGTACACAAGGAGGTGGTCAACCCAAGAGTAGCAGAGCGCAACTCTTCTAGCTTCCGAACAGCACGTACCAGATCATACAAGGCTCTATCTTTGCCACTCTCTAGCTTAAACCCATCGAGAAGTTTTCGAGCCTCACTTGACCCTTTCCCAACATCTAAGTGCGTGGACGTAACTTCGTAGAGCGTAAGAACGGGAATGTGAAGGTTGATGGAGTTCTCCATGTTAGCCAAGCGAACGATCACGTTTTCGAATTTGGCTGTTTCGGCACGTATGCTACTCTTGAGCTGATTTTGTGCAAGAGTCCATTAGTCTATGAGACATCTAGTCTTTTCCAGGATTTCTGCTTTTGTTCGAGGAATCGATGGTGGAGGCTGAGGAGCCTTTCTAGTGGCCAGAAACAACATTGGACCGCAAATATTCCTGAGACCCCGGATACTTTTCTGTGGGAATATTACCTACTGAAGAGAAGTCGTCGACGACAAAAATGAGGTGCTTTAGCTGCAAAGAGACTGGCGGATATATCTTATATTTGAAACGGTAGTGAGACCATGCATGCAGCTCCTCATCGCTTAATGAAGGATCCAAGTGTTCGAGCGTGATCCTGAAATACTGACGATTCCAGCCATACGGTACTGTCTGCAATTGGCCATGGAACGATGAGCTTACCAAGCAGCTCTGGAATTGTAGAACAGCTGTTCTAAATTATACTGCACACCAAGCGAAAAGACAGTAAACAAAATGTAGGAGCAATTGAAATAGCACAGATCTTTAGAATTGTAGAGACATGAATCAACTCAAGCTTACTGGCAACGCCTCTAGTAACAATAACTGTATTGTTTTGATGCCCCACGTTTAAGCGAAGACTCAGGGGTTTCTTTTCATTGAGACCAAACTCCATCTCTAGTCACAGAGTAGGTATTTTCAGTGTGTCTAACATGTCGAAAAAGCTATTCATAAAGTGAGATGACTCCTTTGCTATCGCTATCTAGTGCCATCCTAGTATATCCAAATATCCTATCCAATTGCTAACTCCAAAATGAGCAGCAGTGAACCCAAACAAAACGAAGGAAACCGGAACGAAATCCATATCCTTCAAAACAAAAAGCTAAAGATACACAATGGCTGTTGCCAACGCTCTAAGAATAAATCATATAATCCCACAACTCGTTCGAAAACCTCCTCTTGATATCCTCGAGTCCCCACCCCTGCCCCTCCCCAATCTCTTTCAGCGTTTCCCTAAAGAGAGGAATAGCATCCCTATACGCATCCTCTTTCAAATACTGCCTAGCAGGCTTCCCCCTCATATTAACACTCTCCCACTCCTTCGCCCAGTGCGGGCGAACGTTCAGCAACACACCATGCGAATCTCGATAGCTCATCCAGAGATCGGTAACTCGTTGGAGGAATGGGATCCATTCGTTGTCGGTGACGGCGTCCGGGATGCTGATGACTTCGATGGAGGCAGTGCCGAAAGTGTTGCCGTTCTGTGGCGCCATGATGATGTTGGAGTCGCCCATGATACGGAGTTCTAGCGTGAGACGCATAGGCGTGTCGTCGTCTTCGTAGCAGAGATTAATGATGTCCCACCAGGCGCGTTGGACGATGCTGTAGTCTGGCTGCGTGGGGTCGGAAGCGAGGGCTGGGATAGGGATCTGGAACTCCATGTCGCGGACGATGGAGTTTTGTATCTTTTTGGAGGTCAGCGTTATCCAAGGAACGAGGACTTTGGGATGGACGGAAACTTACACCACGTCTAAAATGCAACGCGTTCGGCATACTCGTCTTGATCGTCTCCGTCTTCCCCTGCGCAAACCCAACAAACTCAAATGGCGGCAAGGCAACCATCCCAAAGGTCGACAGGATTGCCGCCTGCCATCTGCCAGGGAACGCCTGGAAAATGGGGTTCTCGGTAATGACACCTCCAAGCCATCCTTCAATCCACTGAATGAACGTCATGAATGGGCTGGGATACTCCACCGCGCCCTCCTTCTCATCAGTCGCATTCCAGGTGTTGACCCATGCTTGTTGAGAGCGCGTGAACCAGAACCATTCGCTGTAGTAGTCCTCTTGGGCACGCTTTTTGAAGTCTACTAGAGCGGCGGCGTATTGCTTGTCTGTAAAGGTTTTGCGGAGAGCGACGGGGATATCATTTCGGGACAGAGGGGGGATGGCGAGACCGATGTCGGGTTTGTAAGGTTCCATGATGGCATAGGACATTTTATCAAGGGCGAAAGTAATATGTGTTACTATACCGAGGAGACCGAAGCATCCTGCTGCGGCTTTGAGATGTGCTGGATCGGAGATGGTGCGGTGCTCGCCATTGGCATCGACGTACTCGACTGCTCGGACGTAGTCGTTGATTGTTTGGTGGCGGCGACCTGCACCGTGACAGATCGGACCGTTGACGCCTCCAAATGTAACCCTGAATCTGATTAGAGAGATGCGTATGAACGAGAGAGGAAGAACTCACTCAACGAGAATGACATCCACGGGCAAGGTCCATTTGTCATTCGCAACAGCCCACCGTCTGAATTGCTCATTTGTGACAGAGACACCAACTCGAACCAGAGCCTTATCCGCTTCAGCAGCAGCTGTTCCTTCAGCAAGTTGAATGACCTTGAGCTCGTTCTCGGGATCGATATGTTCAGCAGTGATACTCATGACATCCGGGATCGTAGTCACTTGCTCAAGATTGAGAAGCGAAACCAAGATCTGTTTGTCTTCGGAGAAGGTGGAACTCCAGGAATGTCTGTAGCCACTGCATCTCACGCGGAAGTCGTTGGCTTTGGCCCACTTGACAAGGTTTTGGAGGCCGAGTATCGTCTTGGGAACGAATGTCCATTTCGGAGTATTAGAGACACTCTTGCCCCAATTGCGGAAGTCTTTATTCCCATGTACCTGTGGACTTTTCGTTAGCTCTCATATCTAATGTTGTACTGTAATGATAGTAAATTGCATCGGAGCCAACCAGGGCTATTTATCCACCTCTCAACTGAACTCAAGCCAATCAACTAAGCCAGATCTTCTAAAAAATCACTAGATATCTTAACTGGACTTGATCCAATTAATCAAGCCAGATCATCCAAATATCATCACATCTCAACTAGACCTAGTCCAATTGACTGAACCAGAACTTCCCGATCATCACCAGGCATCTCAACAAGATCGTTACACGATAAAAGAAACAAGGCTTACCTCCATAGTCTTAGTCTCCGCCGAATCCTCAAAAATTCTCGGGTACCCCTTCGTACTAGCATCCGCCCCCAACTTCTGCACAATCTCACCCTCCTTAGTCTTATGCTCAGGATGAATCAACCCATGGATATCCTCCTTCAAATCCTCCACAAGCTTGCGGAAGTGGTGTTTAACAGGCGGACTAGGCGGCAGAACAAACGCCTCTCCCGTCTTACCTCCAGCACTCAGCACCTCCTTCTCGCTCTTGCCATCCATAAAAGCTTTAATCCGCAATTTCATGCCTTCATCGAGTTGATCAAAGGCATCTTTGAAGACCTCGGTGTTCTTGAAGACATGAAGGAAGCCGCGGAGGTGGATCTCTGGGTCGACGTTCTTGTTGCGGATGTCCCAGAGATGCTCTTTGAGAGTTGCGATCTGGACGAGCGGGAAGTCGTCTTTGATGAGGTCGATTTGGTCGATGATTTCGCCGAGGACGAAGTGCGTGTTGAGGTTCTCTCGAGGGGGTCTTGGGAGCAATTCGTCGAGCATCCTGCTCTTCTCGAGCAATTTCTCGGCCAGAGCCATGGTTGCAGACGAGGCTGAGGTAAGATTAAGCGAAGCGTGTCTGGTAGCAAGCAACAAGTCGAACAATCAAAAACACGGCGGTATCTTATTTTCAATCGAGGTAGAAGCAATAATGCAAGACTCAATGTTAGCAAAACTTATGAGAACTTGAGAGAGAAAGGCAGAGATTATAAGGACTCCAGGCTTCCTTGGGTGTACACAGCCGCAGAATTGGGTGGTGGTACAAGTTACATTCTCAGCTCCGGCCCGCCAAGGGCATGGTTGGTGCCCTCACGTCAGCAACGAATGGCAGCGCTTCCCAATCTAAGAGCCACAAAAGGATTGAGATGATTGTTCTGGGATCTCATTGGCGAGCTCATACTCAGCTTTTATGTTGATAGGCAGGCGCTTCAGAGTAGTTCCTCCGGCCCCTCGCGAGGCTGAGCTGAACCAACATGTGCTCTGGGGAGCATGCCCATTATCGCCCCGTTTTGCAAGGTTGTATGAGAAAGATGACATGATGGAACCGAGAAGATTGACCGCCTGACGGTCAGCTCTTTTCTGAACCTGACATGTAATTGTGGCGGGTTGAACACACTTGCAATCGGTGAGCCTGTTGAGCAGGTCTCAGAGGTCGCAGCCTAGATAAATTGGATGCCACCCACAGACCCCAAACGGCAGTTCCCGAGAATGGTTCGCATGTAGGGCTGAAAGACTTTGCTTCTTCCAATTGGCACTTGTCTGCTTGCATCGGATGTCTTGCATATGGTTCCCCTCCGCTTGAATTGTCCAGCGTCTAATGAGGACATTCCTGTCGCTTTCGAAAATCTCTATACCTTATAAGGTGTTGAGCCAATCGGAAGACCCGCTCTCAGACTTCTGACATATCAATTGGACCTCTGTTAACAAGGGAAAGAGAGCGAAACATAGAAACTGTAATGTCCTCAAAAGACGCTAGATAATTAAACAGGGGAGGGGATCATAAGTTCTCGTCCATCCACAGCTTACTGGACACATGCACCAGGGTCGCACGGCTTCAACTTTGTGCTAACTGTACGACTTGATTCTCGAAGGAACGAAAAGAACGCTCTTATCTGGAGAACCTAGACTACTCAAAATGTGCACTTATGCAGAAGTTACTTCTGGTGTTCTCGATACAGCACCCAACTCAGGTTTCGGCTGAACAAAAACACAACAAATCAATGACATGGAACTTAAAAAGCAATATTGACGAAGTTGGGTATCGTATTGTGTCTATGGAATTTCCTAGATCATCCACGCAAAGTGTGAAAAAAATCGCAAAACCAGGCATGCAAGAGATGCAGAAATGCCACAGATCAGCTAAGCAAACCTATCTTTGCTTGAGAATCTCGCTCAAGAAGTCCTCACTGTTCACCATTAGCAACTTCTCTCCATTTGAGAGTTCTCAAGGGTTTCTCTTACAAGGACAATGTAATATATCCATCTCGATCATCGTCATATTTCTTGAAGACATCCGTCATACGCTTCAAGCTAATGCAGCTCTGCACGAAGAGGTCGAAACTGATCGCTCCATCGCGCCTCTTATCAAAAGTCTTGAACAAGGTCTCCACGAATGGCGGACTGAGTCTGTATCCGAATGCGACCAGCGCATTCGTGTACTCGTCCAAGCTGATATTACCACTTCTGTCGGCATCGAATCGGTCGAACAAGGATCGCCAAGCAGCGAGGAAGCCCCAGAGACCGCAGAATTCCTCGAAACCGATTGTGCCTGAGCGATCGCTGTCGAACATGCGGATCATCATCTTTACAGTGTGTGGATCGAAGGAGGACCAGTCGCCGTTCACCAGTGCTGCGCGCAGCTCCTTCTCTGTCAGATGGCCGGTTCCTGAGCGGGCAGATGTTAGTATGTGCATCTAAAGCGCACAAGGAGGGGCTAATATACCATCTTTGTCAACTGCCTTGAAGAGAGGCCAAAGGGCAGGGTCTGCGCCGTTGGGAGGAGCGGGGGACGGAGGAGGTCTTGAAACTGGTGGGGGTCTGTTCTGGACAGGAGCTGGTCTTTGACCATAGCTACCAGGAGGAGGGGACCCATAGCCATGATTTGGCTGAGGAGGGCCGTAGCCATAGTTTGAAGGTTGCATTCCGGGCGAGTGTCCCGGTGAGTGTCCAGGAGCGCTGTGCTGATTTGGAAGAGGAGGGGCAGGCTTCGCGTACTGTTGTTGCTGCTGTTGCTGTTGTTGAAGTGCTGCGTAGCTTGTAGGATGAGGTTGTTGAGGGTGTGCCTGTTGGCTGTAGGAGGGAGAGTTCTTCTAGTATCGGGTATTAGCACCGCGTCATCATCTTGAGTGTTGGTGAATGGTTATTACCCTCTCGGGTTCTGCGAATCTACGAACGATGTTCAGCTTGAGTTGCTAGGGTGGGGCACAGCAGGTTGACTTACGCAGGCAGTGAGTCCGGGTTGAAGGTGCGATTGTAGGCCATCTTGAGGTTTTGTTGGTAACAGACTCGAGGGAGAGCTTGTGATGTCTTAATCAGCGGGGAGATGAGTTGTTATGTTGCACAGAGGGGAAGCCTTTCACAGCCTCGAGAGCTGGTTATGGTGATTGAGCCCTGTCACTGGGCGTGGCTTGGGCCAAAATCCGCAGCCCAGCTTTGAGACAGTGCGGCGCAAGACAAAGGAGCTGGCACGGGACGTTTCGCAATAGTCTGATATTAGTTGTTGTTCGACTGTTTGACTTTTTGAATGGAATTGCGACACAGTTTTATATCAAAGGGTTCAAAAACTCGAGGACCTGACAGGCCAGCTCAAAAGAATGTGGTTGTTCTTTTGACAGCAAGGCCAGGGCATGCTTTGACCGGATAGCGGCCCAGAAGATTGGCTCGGCACCAACTGAGTGGAACTCCCTCCACCCAACTACGTACTTTTAATTTCAACATCCCAAAGACTCACACTCCCCTACTGCTCCACAATCTTCATACTTTAAACATGTCTGCTGACTCGGGAGCTTCTGAGTCCGAATTCTGGCTATTTGGTTATGGGTAAGCCATTCTTCAAAGTGCTTGTTGAGCCTCGAGTCAGACTGTGAGACTGATGGGGTATTTCAGAAGTTTGATATGGAAACCTCCACCGCATTTCGGTGAGACCGCTGAGCCACCGCGTACCGAGACCATGTTATTCATGACAGTGTAGACCGACGTATCCCAGGCTTTGTGACCGGATATGTTCGTCGGTTCTGGCAGGTTTGTAATTCTGTTAATGGACCAAGTACGAAGGCTTATATGTAAATCAGGCAAGGTATGGAGCATTCAGAATCTCCCAAGGCTCTTTACTGACAATAGAACAGTCAGGATCATCGAGGAACGCCTGAGGCTCCAGGAAGAGTAGTTACTCTCATCGAACGCTCCTTCTGGCAGACATTGGAAGACCCCCATCCTTCAGGATCTGAAAAGGTCTGGGGTGTGGCATATCGAATCGAGGCTTCAAAAGTCACTGAAGTTCGCGAGTACTTGGACATCAGGGAGATCAACGGATATACCATCCACTACACTCCATTCCACCCAAGCGATGGATCTCCAACAATACAGACGCTCGTCTACATTGGCACACCGGACAATGACCAGTTTATGGGACCGCAAGATCCGCAAAAACTAGCGGAGCATATCTACTCTAGTATTGGCCCCAGTGGGTTGAATAAAGACTACCTGCTGCACTTGGATGTGGCTCTGGAAAGTTTGAGTGCAGAGAGTGGAGATGAGCATATCAAAGACCTTGCCGAAAGAGTTAGGAAGCTTGAGCGAACCTCGAATATTGATGGAGGTCAAGTCACAGCACAAGCACTCGGTCGTGAGACTAAAAAGGTCAGTAGCACAGACGAGCAAGAAGAGATGGAGAAGTAGTTTCGGAGAAGCCTTTTCGTTTCCCAATTTGGGCAAATACCGCCATAGACAGATCAGACCTGCAATAAGTGCAGTCTTCAAGAAATAACCCGCGGTGACCCTCGATCAAAGTGATCTCGGTCGAAATTTCGGAAGCTCAGCGTGTGAATTTGTGAGACAATAACAGGTAGGAAATCCCCCCAAACGCCGAGCAGAGCGTAAAGCTCGCCAAGGAACCGCATCCATAGACCACGCAGGCTGACCATCGATGACCATCCGAAAGATGATCCTCAAGTTTCGCACCACACAATTAACTTTCGCTGCTACCCAGCGGACTTTTTTTGTCCTCAAATCGTAACGTACCGACGCAAGCAAGGTCCGAGAGAATATCATGGCCCGACGAATTTATTGCCATCTTCCGCCACCTTGACCTCCGGATTGGTCTCCTCCTCCATAGCCGCCGCCGCCGCCAGAGTAGCCTTTATCTCGCAATGTTAGTAAAGGCCCGCTCAATATCTATGTCGACGAGAGCCGACTAAGACAACTCACCTCCACCACCATAGCCGCCCTGGCCTCCTCCGTAACCACCACCTTGTTGGCCTCCGTATCCTCCTCCACCTCCTTGTCTATCTCCACCGCCATATCCACCGCCACCGCCTGGAAGTTGTGTCAGTGGATGTCCAGTTGAAGTTGAGGACTTTGTCGAGCCCCATTTACAGTTGTGATAAGCGAGGAACCTCAACAACCGCCATGAATTCCAGACCAGAGAAATGCAGCACTAGAAAGAAAGAAACTCACCACCATATCCACCGCCTCCTCTACCGTATCCTCCGCCTCCACGGCCACCGCCGAATCCACCACCTGTTATATATCAGCTTTGTTTACCCAGAATCTCTGGAAGGACACATACCACCACCGCCGCCGCCAGAGCCACGCTCGGAAGCCTTATCAACACGGATGGTGCGGCCGTCGAACTCGATGTTGTTCATCGCGGTAATAGCAGCCTCAGCATCGGCATCGGATCCGTAGCGGACGAAGCCGAAACCACGGCTGCGACCAGTGTCGCGGTCCTTTACGACGACCTGTTGATCAATTGCGATTAGAACCGTTGACAGTGCAGTGAAATATGGAAAACTTACAGCCTCCTCGACTGCGCCGAATTCCTCGAACTTCTGACGAAGCGCGTTCTCATCTGTGTGCCACGCAAGGCCACTGTATCAACGGTCAGCTATTGTTGAATTGATATGGAAGGAAGCGCAATTGCGAACTTACCCAATAAAGAGCTTGGACATCTTTGGGATGTTGTTGGAGTAACCTGAATCAAAGTCTCAATTTCCGCGCGCATCGAGACACAAGAGAGCGCGTCATGGCGGTGGTGGCTGTGAAGAGACGGAAACGGACGGGACGCGGATCACGCAAAGAAAGTACATCGAGGCAGAACATGGCCTCCGCTGATGCGGAGTAGGAAGGGGGTTGTGATATGACATGTGGGAGGTGAAGTAAGGTGATGAGATCGATTAGGAGCAGGAAGGTCAGCGCATAGCAAGCAGAAGAATCAGACGAACTGTGAGAGAGTGCGTTGAGGTCGTAGGTGGTCGAAGATGAAGTTGACGTAGTTGGTTGATATGACCGACAATCTTGGTGAACGACTGAAAGGACAGTGCGCACGTTTGATTGAAGAAGAAAGAAGAACGGAAGAATTTGCGATTTGGGGGATCGCAAGAAGGGGATGTAGTGGAGAAAGAGGTGGTTGTTGGAGGAAGAGAAAGAAAGCAAGGTGGTGCAGTAGCGGGGGAATATGAAGAGACTGCCCCTCGTCTCGCCTAATCCACTAGCGCTGAGGCCGTGATCGCTCTCTTTCTTCCACGTTCACTTTTACTTTCACTTCAGGTTGCTTGCTTGACTTTTGAGCTTTCCAGCTATACTCTTTGAGCAGATTCACATTCAGACAAGACCAGACAAGAATATACCAACCAGATACTGAGACTTTTCAATTTTCGCACATTTACTTTGAGGCCTTCATTTCACTACTGCGGCTCGCCGTCCTTGATTGATTGATCGATCGCTTGAATTTTCTCTTTGCTTGCTTGCTGCTGCCCAAGCTTGCGAGCTCCTGCCTACCTGCACCTGCCTACATCCAACCTGACAGGGGAGGGGATGGAATTATGGCTCGATGGCTTTTGCATGCTTGTACGAAACTGAGCTGCTGGCAAGTCACAGAGGCAAGTGAGGACTTGGGAAGCACCCAAGTGGGGTTGATGCCGGGGTTAGTGTGGTGTGGCAGCAAGGTTGCTCCAATCCAGTGGGCTCGCCACACCCACCTACATAACCTCACGCCGCGTACAGCCCGGCCAGAACAAAGTCAAGTAGACCAGGACAACATAGAGCATTGTATGGCGGCTTCTAGCATTGGGTCGTGTCTATGGCAGTGGTTGCGGCAAGCAAAGGTCAAAAGAGAGGGAGGCGGACCGCCGTACCAAGCCAGCGCCGGCTGAAGTCAAGTCGATGTCAATTCTAAGATGCACCCGGCTGGGCTGTGGCGTTGGATTGGAGCGCATTCTGACCTGTGCATTCATCGTCCCTCTCCTTCCGCATGGCATAGCATAGCATGGCCTGGTCTAGCAAAGCAAAGCGAAGCGAAGCTGCGGCTTTATGTCTAAGCATGGGCGAAAATCTGGCATCTGATGCATGTTGACCTCTTTCCAGTCTATGGAGCGAGCAAAATCTGGCCTCACAGGCTTATAGCAATGGCAGTATATGGTAACGACAGGAATCGTAACATGCTGTAGGGCTCCGAATCTTGGGGAGAGCAACATGCCGATGGCACCCACAGGGCCATGCTATAGCCCAGGGCTAGCTTTTGAGGCATCACTGAAGCTCCAATCACTCACTCGATGAATCGAAGACCCCGTCTCCCCGTATCGAGGCGGGCTAGAAGCGTAATCCGGCTTCAAGCCTAAATATGCAGGCTGGGCGGGTTAGTCAGTGTTCAGAAGATGCGAGCAAATGGTCATCAAGCAGAAAGACGCACTGCAAAGCGTACTTCCTGCGGCTTTCTCTGCGAACAGGTTCTGTTTGCATTTTCCGTTTTTCTTTTGAATTGTTTGCTCCGGCGAACGGTGGCAAGGATGGGTGGGATGAGGGTAGGGAGGATGTATTGGGATAGGCTCACAGATGTCGGTCCCTTGTCCCTCCCCGTCTTCGATGTGATTTGATGATGTGATGTGATCGAGGATCAAGTACTGGGATAGACAGGATGTGAGTCTTTGGCGGGTGGGGTCTAGGCGAGGCTTGGAAGAGCCGAGGGAGAGGAGGGGTAACATGAGATACAGTACGTAACTGACTTTCTTTGAAAAAAGAAAGGAAGATTCGTAAGGATTTGAATGAGACAACAGGCCGCAAGAAGATCTGATTTACATTATTGGGGGCTCTTCTCTTTTCCTCCCCTTGTCATGCCTTGTGCCGTTTCCCTCCTGGCTTTCTGTTGTCTTTCGGCTTCCAGAGTTGTGGAGACCGGATCAACGATTTCCACTCCAGCTCAGGTTAAGGTCAGGGTTCCGTATCCACAGGGTCCAAAGGTGTGGATAAGAAGGCGGAGCTTGGGTGGGGGCAGGATTGGCCCTCTTATCGATAAGAATGCGCTAGCTTAGCGTGGCACTACTATTTGACTTTGACTTTGACTCTGCTTCCAATGGATTCGCTCCCAGCATGAGCAGGTGGGAAAAAAGGAAAAGTAAGTACCCAGGTTGGAAAATCTACAGTACTTCCCATCCACATATTCTGATTATTCTCCTCCTGCATTGGCACATCTGGCTCATGCTCTCAGGTCCCATCGTGCGCTCGCAGTGAATGAACTCTATTACTACACTCTCGTTCGGCTTTGGGTTATCATTGAGGAATTGGCCTCCCCCCGGAGCTCTTATTCCCGTTGGCTTGTCTGTGTGAACTTACTCAGGAAGTAAGCAGACTGCGGATTAACATGACGCGGCGAGGTCCTCGAACTAAGATGCACAGAAAGAGAAAGAGGGCAGAGTAAGATAAGCCGATGGAGCAGATGCTTGACAGCTCCAGCAAATCGAGCCACTGATCGCAACAGAAATCCTCTTTGACTGTTGAGCGGTTGCCCTACTCAAACCGGCTAGCTCATAATTCTTCTTCCTCTACCCGATGCCAAGTTCAGATGCTGAGTGGCCGCGCCTCACGTCTTCGATATCAAGGGATTGAACAAGTCCTGATGTTGATATAAGAGTATCCAAGACAGTGGGACAAACTGCTACTCGCAGATCTTGCGTAACGACCAAATCCATTGCCCTGTCTTCGTAGCTATCTTGACAGCTCACAAGCTTGAGCAGTGTCTATCGTATTGGCTACGCATCATGTGAGAATCTCGATGACAGAAGAATCTCTCTGTGGGCGAGGATGTGTCCCATCAGATCTCAGTTCCCAAAGACACTCTCTGGGCCCTTGCAAGTGTAGACAGCAGAGCTCAGGGCTGCATATGGGTTCGCTGGAAAACCCATAGGGCTGTTGCCGATCCACACCGCTGTTTAAGTTCGCTGCCGTCATCTTCAGAAATCTCACTGCATCTACCATGTGTGATATTTCCAAGCCAGCCACACGAACTGACGCCAGGTGCCGACCTTTTCAGAGGCCAGCTCTTATGCAGGGGCACTGTAAGGTCAGGGACATCCAATTTGGGCCATGATTGGTCTACATTGGGAAAAGTCAAACTAGAATCATTTTAATCCTCTTCTCTCGTTTCACTCACTTTCTCGCTTAGGGTCAGCGCTGCTGTGGCTCAGTTGAGGAACACTATCTACAAGATCATGAGACACAGGCTGTGGGGAGGATTCCGTCTGTACAAAGTTCAAGTGACAATTGCGGCATGACCCTAGTTGGGTAGGCGCGATATGCGTCCCTTCCTACATTGGCGGAAACAGCACCTCGAAGCTTCCCATATTAGTCTGAAGCATGAGTAGAGTAAAGTTCAACTCTTTCGTGAAAGCCAAGCAGCAGAGGATGATGTTACTCGGGCCGAGTGTTCCAGCTATCAATAGATATCCCCAAAAAGTCATACAGAGTCGCTGAAACCTTCAGTCACAACCCAACCGATTCCACGGAGAGTCGTCACCGGACATGAAGGTTTGGTGGCGCGTTACAAGCTATGCTCAAAGCCTCCAAGCACCGTCGTCGACGGGAGCATCGACGCAGTTCGAAACATCCAGATCGTCGAGCTCACAAGGATAACTCGAGAGCGGAAGCTCATCCGAAGCCTCCTCCAACTGCGAAGCTGTCCAAACAAAGCCTGGGAGCTGGTTTGAGCGGAGACGATGAATATGTTCGAAGATGGCTTGCACAAACCGAAAGCGATACCAATCAAGAAAATGCCCTCGTAACGCGGCAAACCACTTCTAGTAAGTATCTGTGGGGATAGTATTCCCAATCCAGAGGCGAACCCCTCTTGCTGACATCTCACCTCTTAGAACAAGAACGGAGTAGAACGGCACATGCTGAACTCCCGTCCAGCCATACCCCTCTCGACACAGTGAATGTCTCCAGACTTTCAAAAAGAAAGAAGAAGCACGATCTGTCATCAGATAGCTCACTTTTGGAGGCACCAATCAGACCTCGATCACATCAGTCGAAGCGGGATGAACCCAGAGCCGTGGCGGTAAAGCAATCGGAGGTTCAATCGTCTCCAGCTCGAAAGAAGCAGAGGATTGCTACGTCAGATTCGGGACTTTCCGGTCACTTACCGATACCAGTCCTTCCCAAAGAGACGTTTGAAAGGAGACCACGCCACAAGACACGTGAGGACAAATATGAGCCTAAGAAGAAGGAAAAGAAGCGAAATGAGGCCAGCGTCGATAAGTCAAGTAGCAGGAAGCGAGAGAAAAAGAATGGCCGCAAAAAAGCTGCCAAGAAACCCGGGGATGAGTTGATCCAGAACTTCAGCTCCAACAACATTTCCCAAGACCGTCTGACTGTGAGTACGCCTGCAGTTAGTGGCAGGAACGAACTAACAATCCTAGATCCGACCCTTCAACGGTCTTGGATTGTTCAACAATGGCAGAGCTTCGTCTCCAGCGAAGCGTCGAGGATGTGAGTTTCGTTGATGACATAGGAGAAGGCTGTACTGATCCACCATAGTACCCGACCTCGCTTTTTCTGAAATGGAGTTCCTCCGACATTCAAGATCTCATCAGCTCCGCGAGAAAGAGAATATGGTCCCGAGGTCTCGTGAAAAGGACAGGAAGAAAGCATCAAGAGTGCAAGATGAGATATCGACATTTTTCAAACCGAACAGGAAGAAAGCATCAAGAGTGCAAGATGAGATATCGACATTTTTCAAACCGAACAGGGCACCTCTACAGGATGTGTCGTCAAATCGAAGTGGCCCATCGCATGATCTTCTTAGAGTTGAGTCTAATTTATACACCAAGCAGCTGGACTCTGAACAGGATGTGAGATATCACAGAGATTTAGAGCCTCTTAATCTTCCATCTCAGACAAGCAGAGGAATCGAAGCGACTGAGCCTTCGTCCGATAGATACCAAGTCGGCTACAGCTACAGCGCTTCCCCAGCAGTCAATCATTCCATCAATGTTCCTGGTTCGACGAGCAGAGTCTCGGGCCACGCTACTACCTATGTCACCTGGTCTGAAAGTCAAAGATCTCCTGCCTCTACGACAGATAATGACAGTATTGATCAAAGAAGCATAAGTCCTACCCCCGATTCTGTCCGGCGCTCAATCGAGAAGACCGGCATCTTCAGGGACACGGGAATCAGAAGGACTCTGAAGTCATACCAGGCGACCGAGTCGCCTAGGATGTACGAAAGACACAATTTGGAGACGGCCCAAATCGCTCATCGCCTAAATCTGAGTGACCGAATGTCCACCGGAAGTACTGATTCCACAGAAGCTGGAATTGAACGACCAAAAGACTTTCAGGAGAACAGGAAACAGGTGCCAGAAATGCCAGGGCGCAATCCTCGAGATGTGGTTCCCAAGCAGCAGAAGCGAGCAGGTCAAGGCCAATCGATAAATCAGACCGGGACAATCGAGCAGCAAGGTACGAGTCGGAAGCGTATTGTTATTGAACACTTTGATCCAGCGCTTGGCTGGCGTGAGGATATCAATGCTGTCAAATGTAGCCAGCAAACAGCTTCGCCCTTGAGGCGAAGGTCGTCTTATATTGCCGAACCTACACCTCCAACCCGTGCTGAGATCGTAAAGAAAGCCCGTGTCAAGATCCCGAGGCGACCATCAACGACAGTACCTAGTCTTGAAATCACACGCCTTGAGACACAACTGCCTGTTCATAGCAAAGAAGACCACTTGCCAATCATCGATAATAACGCCCGGCCTCCAAATAGTGAGGAGGAACTCCGAGCCACCGGCTTTAGGGCGGCCATTAATTCATTTCAGAGACCAGTACTTAGTAGAGTCTCAAACCTATCTCTTCCGACAATATACGAAGACTCAGAAGAACAGTCTGCTAGCCACTGCGAAGTATCTTTGCCGGAAAGACAAGTGGAATCGGCAAATGCTACTGAGTTAATCCAGCCTCGCTTAGATGCGAATTGGAGCAACAACACGTACCAATATGAGAGTCAACTTCAACAACCATTTCAAGGAAGCTATGCTCAGCAGGAAACCAATGAAGGAAGTGATATAGATAGCAGAAATGAGACCTACCTTGGTTTGCCCATGGGAAATGCTTGGCTGGGTACTTCGCTAAGCAGCATAACTGCGCGACCTGCCAGACTGCCACCCCGATCTGGACGCCAGTCACTATATGTACGTCAAATGCAGCAACCGTCCATGTCCTGTCAAGTCGATTACGATGGCTCGAACAGCGCCATGATTGAGGCATCTTGGAATACCCCCCGCCTCGTATCCCCTGTATACGACGGGAGATATGGGTATACAAATCAGCATCAGATGAAGGACTTGGCCGAGCACGCTTACACACTTGATCGTGGCAACAATTCAAAAGTGTATCAAGGCTACGAAGAGGGTCGTCACATTTTGAATGACCAGTATTACGACGAGGTCGCCACCTGGGATGCCCAAACACACCATTTCGACCCGAGCGCAAATGATATGCTAGAAGGGCATGTTCAGGGTTATAATGGACAGAAATATATGGCCCCGGAGCAGAATCATTCAAGTCTCCAGTCAGAGTCATACCACGGAGGTCAATATGATCCTCAAGCAGACAATCATCACAGTGGGTTCTGGCAACCCAAACACTCATGACCAGATACTGTTGGCTTGGAACAACATGATATGCTGCTGAGCATGGATACTTTCATATATTAGCCAGCAATAATCATATACAGGTCATAGCTCCGTGCGATTGATTCCTCGCAAGGCCCGTTATTTGAGTATATCTGCAAGTATTTCGACTTTGAGGATTCTGCCCCGTATGTGGGCGACAATTCGGTTTACCCACACAGCTCCTCCCTATCAATCCCTCTATTCCGGTTCCTGCCCCTTCCACTTCTCCCTCAATTCCTCCACATCAAAGCCACACCTCTCCGCCCTACTAACCACACTCCTCGCCTTCCCCACCACCGGCACATCAATCATCTTCCCATCCAGCGTCCACGCCCCCCTGCCCTCCTTATCCGCCTTCTCATCCGCAATCACCACTCTTACAGCCCACTCGACCTCCTCCTTCCCCGGCGCAAACTCCCTCTGCACCACCTCCACCTGACTCGGATGAATACACTGCTTCCCATTGAAGCCCAACCCTCTCCCTTGCACGCATTCCTCCTGTAACCTCCTCACGCCCTCGTCACCCCTAAACGATGTACAGACCAAATCGATCGTCGAAGGTAAGGAGAACGCCCGCGCAGCCGTCACGATCGCAGACCGCGCATATAAGAATTCAGTAAGAGAAGGTGTCCGCGTAAGTGAAAGATCGAGTGCGAAGTCTTCAGCAGCGAAGATCAAGCCGCTGAGGTAAGGAGAGGCGGCACATATAGAGGAGAGATTCATTATAGCTTCTGCGCTTTCGATCAGAGCTATTATCTTAACTGGTCCTTGGCCCCCTTCCCCCTTCCCACTTCCATTTGAACTCCCGGGATGACGAGACGGCAATTGGTGTCTCAGCACATCCGTCACGAAATGCAGATCCGACGCTCTGTTTACTTTCGGTACGACGATTGCGTCGAGGTGTTTTGCTTGGAGGACTGCTGTTAGGTCGTCCAAGGCCAGACCCGATGAGACGGCGTTGATGCGGACGGAGAGCTCGTTTATGTTTGTGGGTCGGGTTGGGGAGGAGAGGAATTCGAGGAGGGATTTTCGGGCGGTGGATTTTTGGCTTGGGGTCACACTGTCTTCGAGGTCGTAGGAGACGGTGTCGAGGGGTGGGAGGGTCAGGGACTTTTGGAGGAATTTGGGGGAGGATGCGGGGACTGGAAAAGCGTGTTAGTATATGCTCTCTTTAGATGCATGTGTGCCCATTGTGAGTTTGGATGTGGCCGGAGTGATTGCTATTGTTTTGAAACTCGGGGAGGACTTCGAGATGGAGGGGTTCGTACCGTATAGGAGAGCGCGACGGAGGATACTAGATGTAGACATCTTGCAGACATCAATTGGGTATCATCAGGGAGCTCCAGAGCTCTCAATATGCAGGAGATTCTTTAGTAAAGGTTATTTCGTTGGAGATATAATGTTGACCTTGATTGACCCCTCGTCGGGAATAAGATAAGCTCGGTACATCACAGCAAGGCTACTGATCAGCCTTCTCAGCCGTCTTGGCAAACAGGGGGTCAAGCTACTGTAGCTTCTTCGAGACCCATACCAGCAATACGCGGCTCTGGTCCAGCATCACTTCAACATCCCACGCTCACAACATCTCAGCAACGAACAACGATGGAAGGAAGCCAGGCGTCGCAGGGCTCATTGAGTTGGAGATTATCCTCACATCCTATCACGCTACTGTGTTTCCTCGGGTTCCGAATCTGTAAGTGCTCAACGCTGATGTGGCCTGAATGCCGGAGGCCAGGACAGAAAGAGAGCTGACGAGTGGATTTTGCAGCGAGTTTACTGGTGTATCTCTTCGGACTGCTCTTTACACAGAATTTGTAGGTTCTTTCTCATCCCTGCTATTCTTGCGACCAGCTCGAAACGCAGTGACAATGGATCACTGCACTCAACATAACTGCTAACACTCCCTCCTCAGCGTCCTGATCTTTATTATCACCATCCTCCTCCTGGCAGCCGATTTCTACTACCTCAAAAACATCGCCGGGCGGCGGCTGGTTGGCCTACGGTGGTGGAACGAAGTTGACGCGCAGACGGGAGATTCGCACTGGGTGTTTGAATCGTCGGACCCTTCTGTCAAAGTCATAAATGCCACCGACAGCCGCTTCTTCTGGATCGCGCTGTACTCGCAGCCATTACTCTGGGTTGCGCTGGCATTTGTAGCTATTTTCAGCTTTGAGTTCATTTGGTTGACGTTGGTTGGTATGTTAATCCTATTCTGCTTGACTGTGATGCAATTGGACGGGGATGGGGCTGACTTGGGTGTAGCTATTGCGCTCAGTTTGACGATCACGAACACCCTAGCTTTCTCGAGATGTGACAAGTTCGGACAGGCATCGAATATGGCCGGTAGTGCGATGTACTCTGGAGGTATTGCTGGGAACTTGGCTAGTGGTATGATTGGGAGGTTCTTCTCAAGAGGTTGAGAAGAATACTTGGTGATAAGAGAACAAGCCAGGGGGACAAGGGTGTATAATACTTGTGATAACAGGTGGATGCGCTTTCAAGAAAGGGATCAGGGACATTAGGACCGTCTTCGGCGACATGGCATGTGAGATTTTTTGATATGGCTTCAAAGAGCTGTAAAATCATTATGAAGCATCTTTTATTACTATGGTATATATTCTCAAGCTCTCAAATTTGCATGCTACAAGCAGTTCAGCGTCGCACAATCTTTCTTCCTCTCAAATGAGCGGGTTAGCTACAGTACTATATCGATGTTATACTGCTTGGTAGACTCTTTATTGTTTGGTCCTCGAGTGGGCAAGGTATTCTATATTTCGAGATAACTAGCGACGAATTTGACAAGCAAGTAGTACCCGACGCCACGAATGAAATCCTCTTCTTACCAACAAGTGCATCAAAATCAAAAGAGCAAGCTACGGATATGGAGCCTGCTTGTCCAAGAGCACTGTAGTGGCTTCCGGAGACGTTACAATTTCATCACAGCCGAAGCACAGGTCAAGCCAGGGTGATCTTTATTTATCTGGTGGGTTTGATTTTCCGTTCAATCCATACTGCATGCTTATGAAGAGTATTCGAGTTTCTCACTTCAAAATGATACTCTCCGTTGCGAGCATTACGAATTGACCAGAATTCATATTCGATGCACCGTTCCAAGCAAACAGTAGCCTGCCATCTCTTATACTGCAATCAGTGTATGCTCAATCTCGTTCGGTGCCAGACAGCTCTTTTGCCGCTTGTACTTCCAGCAAATGATCCGTGTCCAATCGACCCTGTCTCCCTATTCGGTCGGAACCTTCGATAGGTGTAACCCAGAAATGCACCACGCTTTCTCAACTCTAAAACCTTTGGCGCCGTGTCCTTGTCTCTCAGCAAACGATCTCTGGGTCGTTTCTTCTCCTTGCGTCCATAGTGTTTGACAAAAGCCTTGAGGTATTCCTTTTGCTCATCACACATTGCGAATGCATCTATCTCGCGCTCGACCTTTCTCAGCTTTACCGAGTCATGGGGACGTTCAACAAAACTCTTTGCTAGGACCTGAATTTCTCTATTGAACGGCCTCAAAGCGTCTGAAATCTCGTCCGGAGTCGGGGGCGGCCCAGATATGGATTCAGAAAAGTCTGAGATTGGGTCTTCTTCATCAAAGTAGTGCGTGTCATCGACAGACTTGATGTTAGGGACAAAGGGCGGCACCATCATGTGAAGACGATCCCACTGGATATCTCTGAACCATTTATGAGCCTTGATCTCCTCGGCATCGTTGGGGAAAACATGGCGGCCAGCATAGTCCTGAACATGGTGTGATGTTGAAGGATGATCCTTCATTCTGTATCGCCTGGAGCAAAGTCTGGTGCTCTTGTCTTGAATGATGCTTCGGATGAGATCTTGACATCGCTTACTGACGATCGGTTTGTGAGGAAAGTTGAAAGTGTTCTTGTGATCCTGCCTCGATCAGTACGGATATTGATTGATGGTTGGAGGAATATCTTACCAGGATATTGAGCTTCGTTTGCTGCCGTCCTCCTTCTTCAGCGAGGAAAGGCGTATGGCCATACAAGCACTAAGGCGTATTAGTGATGTGTCAAAACGGACTGGACAATCACGTACCTCGTACAAAATCACTGCGACGCTCCACCAGTCGCAACGAGCATCATATAGATCCCCTCGCACCACTTCAGGAGCCATATACTGGCTGGTTCCCACAACAGATCTGGCCAGTGTCCTGTTACCGTAACGATTCCGCCAGTTGAGGATGCCCTCACTGTCTGTGCCATTGGATGACGCCCGCTCATGTCGTTTGTCTTTTCCAGTGTATGTATTGTGGGCAAGCATTCGACCCTCTTTGACATCGATAGTATCACCATCGACATTGATTCCCAATTTGTACAGCAGAGAGTAGCGGTGGTTGTTGAAGTATGCCTGATCATGAGACCAGTGGCCATCAAATGCCAGTCCAAAGTCTGATATTTTGAGATGCCCAGATGCTGAGATGAGAAAATTATCTGGTTTAACATCCCGATGAATCCAGCGGAGCGAGTGGGCTTCCTCAATGCAGACAATCATTTCGGCGATATACCACTTAGTGACTGCTTCGGAAAGGACGTTGTCTCGAATGAGAAGTCCCAAGAAATCACCTCCGGGCATATACTCCATGACAAGGTACAGGTTATTAAGATCCTGGAAGCTCGCAATGAGCGGTACAACCCTGCGTATATCAGCCAATACTCTCAGGTGTGTACAGAGAAGTTTCAAATTCCATCAAGAAACATGGCTCTCAGACTTACCAACGAGAGCCTTCTGCGGCAACCAGAAAGTCTCGCTCTGCCCGAAGATGCCCTTCTTGACTGTTACGTAGCATATCGGACTTCCGAATGACCTTCATGGCGTATATCTCTCTTTTATTATCTTGATCACACGAGGTACTGGTTTTGTCGACTTTTTCTCTGACCAGACGGACGACCCCAAAACTGCCCTTTCCAAGGACCTTGACAACTTCGTAGCGAGTACTAGTGGTATCTTTGCCCCTCAACGCATTTCCGGCCCGGACTTTCATGACCCGCGTCTCTCGAAGATGATCCTGCGGAAAGAGGTTATTAGCAAATATCTTTTCATAGATGTGTGGAAGGGACAACGAAGGGCGTGTCAGGCGGTATCGCTGCATCCAATGATGAAGGACCTACAGTTTCGTCCTGGGCCCATGCTCGACGCTTCTCGTCTTGCTCTGTAGGCGACAAGTTGGGCTCGTAGTAGAGTGCACCTTCCAATTGCCTTCGACGAATAGAGCGTGGCGTCAACATCCCTGAGGTTGCATGATTGTAGTGAGTTTCGAAGAACACCTTGGCGGCGGCAGCTCGTTCGACAGTAACAATCGCTAGGTTAGAAGTCAGTACTTAGCAACAAGTGAGCATCAGAAACATCATGGATATACTTGGTACAGGCTCTGGTGTCTCCTGACTTTCCACAATGGGGGCCAAAATCGGGATTTCACTTGAGCAACAGTCCCTAACGGTTGTGTGTTTGGTGGCCACCTTTCTATTCTCAGATGAGTGTTGTGAACCGACTTTTGACTTCGAAGAGAATTTCGAGTCGAGTGAGGTCTTGCCGGTTGAGTCCCCAGGTCTAGGTATAGATGACTTCCCACTGTTTCGACTGGACTCTGCGCTGGTAGAAGGCGAACCCTCTGGCGTTATCTCCAAGACGCCTTTGTCTAAGGATATCAGGCTTGGCCGGCTTTTAAATTGTGTCCGTCGTACAACAGTTGGCTCTTCATGAGGCTTGAGAATTGCAGCAGCAGAAAATCGTCGGATTGGACTCATTGGAGGGGACATTTCGGCAACAGAGGCAGTGGAAACTGTTGTTCTCAGTAATTATAAACAGCTTTCAAGAGCCTTCAAATTTCTTACCGCTATTTCTCAATGAGCGTAAGGCTGTGATCAGCTTTGATCCGTGCCTTCGAAGCTTAGAGGGTCGGCTGTTGTCCTCGGGTGATGTTGGAGGAGTAAGCATGGCACACTTGCTGGGGACTCTGTTGACAGTCCCGTGCTCCGAAACTGCTTCGGGTATTTCAATCTCTGGGCTCACGGAGCCTGGTCGGCGACCGCCGGTCTTGCTGTGTGCTCTCTTCATGTTGCACGTTGCTGTCGTTGCTTTTGAGCACGAGCTGGCACTGTAAGGACTGCTGCTGAGGCAAAAGAATGGCGTTTCCTGCTTGGAATTTGAGAGCTATCGATGATGGGTAGATAAATGCTACCGGTAAAGCGATGGTTTTGATGATACCAAATTTGGTGAACTTTGCTGGATGTCAGAGGAAGCACTTGTTATTATCAAATGCTTAGCGTCCCTGCCATGTTTATAGAGGACCACTTACCTTTGAGGAAGGTGCAAAGTTCAGACAACACTCCCATCACAAGCTCAGAAAACGTCACCAGCATGATTGACATGAGTTTTATTTACTAACGACGAAGTCTCGGTCCATAGATAAGAAACAATCAACTTTTGCCAATTACGCCTGTAATGCAAAACCCCTTCAACCATATCGCATTCCTGCTTCCCATCCCAACGAAGACAGTTCATCACAGAACCACGAAGGTCGGAGATTTATGCAAAAGAACGGTATGGCGCAACACAATGTAAGAAAATTAAACAGCCAAGTCGCTGCATGAGAGGTGTATCGGAATTGTACAGCGGAGAGGGGTCGATAAGCAAAGCTTCCGCCTCAACATTCGCAAAAAGGTCAACGGAAAACATGCGTACTAGGAACGAAATATCCGTGACAAGTTTACTTGATTTCCAACAACTTGACGTCGAAGGTGAGGGTGGCGTTTCCGGGGATACCAGGAACACCTTTGCTGCCGTAGGCGAGGTTTGCGGGAATGGTGAGTCTGCGCTCGCCACCGACCGACATACCAGCGACACCAATGTCCCATCCCTTGATAACTTCGCCAGCTCCGAGCTTGAATGAGAAAGGCTTGCCCTTCTTGTTTGCTAAAATATCGTCAGCATATGGGTCACGTCAAGAGGTACTGTAAAACTCACAGTCAAAGACCTTGCCATCCTCAAACTTGCCGATGTAACGCATGCCGACCCTGTTGCCCTTCTTGCAGGCTGGGCCAGTACCGAGCTTCTTGTCATCACACTTAACACCTTGGACCATCTTCACACCCAGAGTAGCCTTGCCCTTGGCATCTGGTGCAGCAGCCTTCGCCTTCTCAGCAGATCCGGTTGGGCCTTGTTCAAGATTTTTAGCGAATTGGACCTTCTTGTCGGACTTATCAGACTTGGCAGCAGGGCTCTCCTTGGCATCGGCCTTCTTCGACTCCTCGGCCTTGACGGCAGCAGCCTCACCATTGTTCTTCTTTAGCTTCTTGAGTTGCTTCTTGCTCAGCTTCTGCTCATCGGCGGAGTCAGGCTTCAGGCTCTTGGCCATGATATCGTCGAGCGAAGCACCCTCCTCAATCTCATCGGCGGAACGCTTGTTCTTGCCCTTCTTCTCAGCACTGACAAGCTTTGGTGCCTCCTCATCGTCAGAATCGACCTCAGTGACACGGGGGTTTTCAAGAGTATCAAGGTCATCGCTCTCATCGTCATCCATCTCAATCTCAAGCTCATCCTCATCGGGAGACAAGTCATAGTCCTCATCCTCCTCCTCATCATCAGAGTCGTAGACTTCATGGTGGTGATTGTGACCATCTTCTTGAGGAATGACATAGTTGCCAGTGAGGTAGATGGTGTGGGTACCCGAAACCTTGAAGAAGACACGCTCATGCTCGCCAATGGTGATATCGAGAGGTTGTTGGAAGTTCTAATGAATGTTAGCATACTGGTCGTCTGACCCGTTGCCGAAGAACATACCTTGGTTGTGTCAAGGGTGCAGAGAACAAACTCCTCGACCTCGATGTCCTCAGAATCATCATCGCTGTCCTCCTCACTATCCTCCTCATCATCGCTGGTGGCCTTGTCTTTTCCCTTCTTGCTGACTTTTCCGTTCGCGCCATTGGGGGCATCCTCCATTTCCTCATCAGAAGCGCCTCCAAGGGAGTCCATGAGCTGTTGAAGAGCGGCAGCCTTTCTAGCCTTCTTTGACTTTGCTGGATCGCTTGGGCCCCCATTCTCCTCTTCCTCCTCAGACTCGCTCTCATCGGAATCACTCTCAGCAAGCAGAGCGCGCATATACTCCTCAGAATCCTCATCGTCCTCAGATCCATCAGGTTGGCGGATGAGCTTCAGGGTGGCACGGGGAGCAGCGCCTTCGACGGCTGCTTCAGCATCGGCAGGCGCGCTGGGGTCAATAGCAGCCATTGTGATACGGAACTGTACACAGTGAAGTTAGCTCTGATTTCTTAGGCTGCTTGAGCCCGACCTAGGCAGCTTTGCGCTCCGTGAAACTCTTGCAGACTTTTGACATGGGGAATGGCATATTTTCAAGTACTTACAGTAGCAGGGAAGTCGGCAATGGCAGGAATGATAATATCTCCAGGTGGGACCTGAAGGCCATAGGTTGCAACTGTTGTCCAACTTAGTTCACCTTTGTCAACAAGGGGATTAGATCTTGTACTCGACTTACCTGGAAGAAGAGACATTTTGTCTATAGTTGGAGTTTTCTTCTTGGGATACAACAACGGGAATTAAGTGTCTGTAATTGACGACTTGGATCGAGAAATCCTGTGTGGGGAGCAGGATTTTTTTGGGTGTTTGAGGAGGAAAGAAGAGAAGCGGTAGCAGAAGATTTCTCGAGGCGAGGACGAGCTTCAAGATCTCTTTTTTTCCTCCAGCGGGCACTAACCACGCTAAGATAGCTAATCGCCCCACCGACCGTCACGTGCAGGCAGGGGTGTTCAGGCACGTCAATGAACGTTCAAGGGTGCATATTCTGCTATGCCAGGTTTCTTGTCAATTATACGTCCTACAGAAGCAAATTTGCTCTGGACACTGACAACAGAACTAAGCCCGTTCACTACAAGGTCGATTCCTTACAAGTCTCCTCATTGTAACATCAGTGAAGCTCGAACCGAACTTTCGGAAGTAGGTACTGTGTGGAGCCCAAGTCTCCATTCCATCTATACCACCTTCTTCTTCGACGCTTTATTGCTTACGACTACAGCCTTGATTATCTGCCACAGCCACCACAGGGTATCCCTAGACTTGCTTCTGGTGTAGTCAATGCCTTTGTCCCCTACGCCGGCCATTTCTAGTACTGCTTCGGCTGCTGGCCCAGGGAGCTTCTCTCTGATATACGCTGCTACCATCTCCTGTCCATTGGTAATTCCTCCTAGGTCAGTGTCAGCACGAAGCAAGTGACGTTTTGAATGACTCTCATGGAATTTGGAAAATCAAGTTCAGTTGACAGGTGCATACCGCTGGTCCAAATATTGCCGTCAGTCACCCATCTTTTATCTGCAACCCACTTGACGGTTGGGAACTTCTTCTTCAGGTCAGGTATCAAAGCCCTTGGACCGCTGGCGCTCTTTCCCGTCAGGATGCCGCTCTGTCCCAGCATATATATGCCAGTACAAATACACAAAATGCCCACACATTCTCCATCTTCTCCTCTCCAAGCAGCGTGAGCCCTCACAAAGTCTAGTATTTCTTCCCTGAAAGTCGAAGCTGGATCCGGTCCTGGGATCAGAAGTATATCTAGAAGTCCGGGTTGCACTTCAGGGTCTTCGATGGTTTTGGAGACCTTGAGAAATGCGCTCGCTGTTAGCTCCACATGCGATCCCGTATCTGGCAGCGCGATGTAGTGGATCATCGAGGGGGTCCCTAGCATGACAAGAGGAGCAGGAAGCGTACATGCTGTGAGATATTGCGGACTCAGCATCGCAAAGAGGTCGATAGGGGAAAGATCTAAGAGTTGAGCGCCCACAGGGACGAAAACCCCGATTCTTAGCTCTCCAGTATTTGTCATTGTCTTCAGGATCCTAGATGCCAGAATTGGGTATTGACGTTACGTTCAACCGTTGTCATTTTGGGGATACCGCGATCTTATATTTGTTACTCTCAAGAGAGACGTGCGCGAAGTCGCGGGGCAACTCGATTCGCGATTGCGACTTGCGGATCTAGTATATCCGAAATGAGGAGACTGCCATAACATGCTTAATAATCTCACAGCGCAATGATGAGTCTGAATAAAGCTTCGTTGTTGTGGCATGTTCGATTTCTTTCTGCTCCGATGCTACATTCTGGCCACAAACGTGAGCTTAATGTCACTTAATCAAGCAGTTGTGAGGACTGTGAGGCAACCCATATTTTGACGAACATGTTTGTTCTTTCGTTGCTTCATCTTGCTAGCAGATTTCAGTCACTTCTGCAGTTCAAGAGCTTCAAACGCAGGCAAGTACGTTGAAAATACTATGGTCGTATCTTCTGGATCCTTCATGCGTTCGATAGGGATCCGATCAATTACTGAAAGCCGTGCCAATGCTCGGAACGTGCTACAGCTGTTCATCGGCAGAGTTATTTGGTCGCAAAAAGTTGCCGCATCCCAACTAAGATATTGCTCACTGGAAATGTTGATTCCTCGCTATCATGACTGTGTATTCGGTGAGACGTTACAGCTGAGTCGACTTCTGCTATTGGGTTTAGATGATTATTCGTATTGGCGGCCATGGCCGGCGGAGGCGTGAATGCTGACAGCTGCGAGACCCAGCCGAGACCCAGCCACACTGGCTGAACTTAGGTGCACTTTGCTCTATAGAAGTTCAGCCAGCTTACGATAGTGTAGTATAAGAAATTTCCTGAGATGATAGCACGAAGACCAATTGAGTGAATGACAACAGTCTTCTCGATCAGCCTCCGAGAGCTTGCTACAATATCACATAACACGAGGATATTTTCGTTCTACGACATGGCTTCCGGTTGCAAGCTGTATGGGTAGAGCACCGCCTCTTCAGCGCAATCAGCATACTCTACTGGGTAGTGAGATGCTCTCAAGTTGAGCGATGCTTGAAAACTTCGCTACCATAGGTAAAGTATATAGAGTGCTCAACCTCCCTCCAAGGAGCACCTCATCATTCCACATTGCATTTCTTCTCGTTCCATTTTATTTCCTGAGCTCTAATTTCTTATCTTGCCTTTTCCTTGACACAATAATTCAATTTCTGATTCTTCTCGCCTATTAATTGCCTTTCCTTTCAAGCCCTTGTATCGCTCGACAGCCTTCCCCTTCGACAATGAAGTTCTCCAACATTCCAGCTTTTTCCGGCCTATTTGCTTCTGCCTCTGCTAGTTTATACACACAGCATATCGACGTTGTCTGCACGGGCTTCAATCCATCTACCGTCACTCAAACAGTCACCGTCACAGCGCCACAGCCTCACAGCACAACATACGCCCCTTACAGCCTACCTCCATATGTCACCACAGACCACGGTATCGTCACTTCTGTCGACTATCATGGGTCTCGGAGCTCCATCTGGGTTTACCCCACAGGCAAACCAAGTCGTGACTGCACAGTCGCCATTTACGAGAACAATGTCTTCGTAACTGTGATTGTGGTCAACATCAATGTTACAGTCATCAATGGCCAGACCGAGACCATCACGTCCACAGTCACAGACGCGAAGGCTACCTGGGCTCCAAAGCCTCCCCAGACCGAAACATATACTTCAAGGAACTCTGCAGTTACCATGTCCACTTCTACCAAGATTCCACATCTTACCAGTAGTAGCAGTCATATCTCCAGTAACTCGTCAGACAAACCGCACTCCACGACAAGCTCGAGCACGCATAAATCTAGCAGCTCTACAAGTATGCCATACTCTACTGGATCTGTGGTCATCCCTAGCTCCGGCAAATACCCCACCAAGGCGCCTGGCCCAGTAGTTCCGCCCAAGCCCACTGCTGCGATCACCTATGTTCGAGCCAAGGGACGCAGAGCTGCTCAGTGGTACGAGTAGAGGATATGGATATTCTGTCAGAAAAGGGGTATGGCATTGTTGTGCATGGAGTTGAAAGGTTTGATGGTGAGAGACTGGGAAGTGAGCATTCAGATACTGTTTTAGCATTGGGCATTTTCATGGCGTTCAGGTTCGGGCTGCAAAGAGCAGACACACAGGGTGCAGCGTGCACGATATTTTGAATAGTTCCAGAATGAAATTCCATTCAGGAGAACTTGTTAGACATTAATTTTGACCAGTCTCCTAACCTTTCTCTTCTCTAGTGCTCATCAGACCCCAAAACAATAAATATGGACCGGGTGCTCTAAGGCTTTTCGGGGAGACATAGAGTCTTGCACAGACGAGTAAGTCCAGCTTCGACATGTCGACATACGGCACTGACGAACGCAACTTCACCCTCATATGTCCCCACGTCCAAACCCTCAACTTGCCAATTGATTGTAATATTCATGGGCCCATCTCGAACACTTACTACATTAACTGACAACGCAGCACCACCAGCGACATCAGTCGGTCGACAAAACACCATCTCCGTAATGGCACACTTATTAACCTTCCCTACAGGCTGAAAACTCATCAAGTTGCTGATCGCATATGAATCATCTCGACGGCCCCCAATCTTCGACAGCGTCCAAGCCCGTATGCTCAACAAGTACCTCAGCAGACCGAGCGGTTGATCCTTGACTTCTTTCGCTCTGATAGAAAGTCTGTCCGTGATGGCTCGGGCCAACGTCCAATCAAAGCTCCCGTCTTCTCTCCAAGTGTTCTTCTGCAGAGGCTGCATTTGAAAATCTCCTGAGGCGAAGACGCCCATCTCGTCGTTTGACACTTCGACGGTTGGCCGCATGTTGATCGCTGTGCCAACACCGAATCTGTCGAATTCATGGGGCTGCGGCAGACATTCCGAAAGGGCATCGAGGATCAATTGATGGAGCAATCCAGTGAGTTTTGCCCCGTTTATGCGACAGAGCTTCAAAGCATCGTCGACCATATCGCGTGCGATAGATATCATCTCCACTCCAGTGCGAAGGGTATCTGCATCGTAGAATATCGGTGTGCCGGTCCACGTACTGGGCGTTGTAGCGTTCATCTCACCTCTGAAACCTAAGAGAGCAGAGAGCCACTTGGGTAGGTACACGCCGAGAAATGGTGAGAGAAGATATGACCACGAGATCGGAAGGTTCTCGGGTGTGTCAAACGGGGGACTGAGCGCCTTGCGTGCTGGTTTGCATTTCAGATCAGTCTCAAGTCGTTGTTCTTGGAGAGCTTCGAGGAACGTCCTGTGGAATGCACATCCTGACAAACCATCGCCTAGCGCGTGAGAGTATGAGAATGCTATGAAGCATCGTTTGTCCGAGAAAGGCAGGACCACAATCTTCCAAGATGGAATTGTGGTCGGCAAAAATCCATCCAGGATACCAGGCAGGATTTTCTGTATCGTGAAAGCTTCAGACTCGCTTTTTCCCATGCCATGTTCAAGGAACTCGACATGCTGACTCAAATCGATGTAAGGACAGAATTCAAAGTATGGTGAGTCGGTATCGTGTTTGGCGATGATAACGCTCAATCGCGGATGGGTCCCTATACAGCTTCTCAAGGCATAATTGTACGTGGAGACAGAATCCATGTCTACTGGCTTGACGAACTCGTAGATTCCACCAACAACAAGAGTGCGGTAAAACCTGAGAGACTCACGAGCAACACATCGAATCTCGTTCGGGCCTGAAACTGGGTATCAGTAAATAGTATGGGTAAGTTGCCGACTTCTCATTCATACCCGCTGCTCTCAGGAAGTTACCATCGGTTGGTGTCTTGGTTCCCAGTGGCCACATCATACGTTGCTGCTCGAGTTAGGTAAATGGCACCTCTACCCAGTTCTCGCCCCTGGAACTTCGAAAAATGCCAGTGGGTATCGCCTGATCGGTGACCGTAGTCTTTGTTGCAATACTGTTTTGAAGGCTGCGAATTTCGTGAAGAGTTCTGGTTCATGACGCTATAACCGAATAGGTTCCTGGGTAAAAAATGCTACTGCTGTTAAAGATTCGAAAGGGTGAGCTTGGGAGCATTTATGTTTTGGGGCTTTCGAAGAGTTGGAGTTTGCTCATTCAAGTCATTTGTATTGGTGGAGCTCCTTTATGTGGCACAGCAATAACTTTCCCAAAAGGGAATAAAACATCCGGTGGGGCAACTGGCAACAGGGATGGTAGGACCACTCACAGACAGTAGATACGATCCACGGAATCGATTGAGTTCAACCAGTGGGAAGAAAAATGTTTCTCGATTTGTTTCATGTTAGATGGCACTGCCAAATGTCAGTAGGATTGATCTCAGCAGGTAATCGAGGGCGACTTCCGGAAATCTCCCAGCTCATGATCCTGGTCTCGCATCGCTCAAGAAAGTGCGCTTCGTTGCTGACTCCTTGAAGTTTGGAGTATAGCACATACGATGTTGAAGACACGATGTAGGTATAGATGAAGCATTATGACTGTGATGATCTAGTCAGTCGAGTTGTGTTGGAACCAACAGGACTCGATATTAACCTTATATCAATATGAGTTTGGGGCGGGTGGTCGTTTCTATCGAATTTCGCACGATAGATGGATGGATCAGCATCTCAGGGTTACTATGCGGGCGTGACACAGAGATTGTAGTTGTTCCTAAATGTCGTTCGAGCCCATGACAACCCTCCCTTGTCTCGAAAGCTGGTCACAAAAAGATACCAAGTAAACAGACTCTCGCCTATGCCTTCGCTTAAAAAGGAGGTCAGGTGGGGCCAAATTCTGGTGGAAACGGTGGAAGCTCCCGATTTCAATCAGCCGTTCGTTCCATGCCTAAAACCTGGGAAAACTATGAGAAGGAATAGTCTTGTCTCTTAATCGACTAGCTACAGCTACGTTGATTTCTTTATTACTCTCAATACCCGCCCAAAAATCTACTCATGGCCTGGCCTCTGGCTGATGCTCAACAGCATTAAAGTTGTATGTTAGCCAGGCCTCCTAGTCCGATGGAGGGATTAGAACCATGAGCCAGTACAATAGCTGATCCTAAAGCCTGTTCCTGCTTCTTCCTAAGGGATTTTTTTCTTGCATTAGTAGCATATTCGTCTATAATCATGCGCACGTGCAGCGATGCCATCTGCCCATGAACGCAACACGATACTTGAAAGCTTGCAATTCTTCATCGTTCGATATCTGACTATGGTCATTCAGGTCGCTTCAATCTTGACCGGAGAATCGGGAATGACGAACGTGGTTCGCCTTTACCATGCTAAGAGCGAGTGCCGGATTTTGCCCTTGTGGTATAATACGGCCGTAAACATCTGGTGACTTCTGCGATTTTTGCGTGTGCCTCGGCGAGGAACCAGCAAAGCACCACTTGTTCCGACATAGAGGAAACATTCTTCCGCGTTTGTTGAATGGCGAGTCCTGACCACAAACTCCATTCTGTTTTTCTTCTCCATTATGTACTGCCGGCAGTGGAGGCTCAGAGAACGCCGCTTGGCGGCGGTAGTGACGAGTCGTAGGATCTCACGATGCAGGTACACCACAATTACGACGAACAATGGTGCCGCAATACTTCCTCCGAGCCTGCTTGATACGTACGCAGAGAATGCGAGGGTCTCGATATATACAATAAGCCACGTCCAAAGCCAACAGCCCTATGACCGAGCCAGGGCAAATGATGGGACGGCTAAGCTTTTGTAAGGTCTATAGCCTGGAAATTTGCAGCCAGACTTGACATATTTCCACTTCATTCCTCTACCAGCGATCCGTGGGATCGATTAAAATATTTTGTACCCTTGCCCAACCGTCATTGTTGAACAGGTTGGTGGCTTGCCAGTTGTTCCGAGTTGCTTAGTGTACACCCTGCCCGGCCCTAGCCCAGTCAGCAACATGCGCTTTAGAGCACATGCTGATGGTATGTTTGTTGTTTCGCTCATAGTCTCAATTAATTGGCTGTTCTGGGCTGTCTTATTCCCCGGCATGCAGGGTTAGTAGCTCGGCTTCTCCTCAAAGGGTGACAAAATTTATGAAATTCTGACGTTCCGCCGGCTCCCGTTTCTCCTCTCTTTTAAATGTGTATCCATTCTCATCACTCCGAACTTAGAAATCCATGGTTTCTAATTTCCTCCTGAGTAGGCTACAATCAGATCGAAGAGCATTGCTAGTCAATAATGCCGTCGTCTCACCACGCAGAAAGCAGAAACAATGTCGACGCGATATCGAATTCAATAAAGATTGATTCGAATACCTCGAAATCGGAAGTCCCTCACCGTCATCTTCCTCAGCAGAGTCGCGATAGAGCTCAAAATGATTATCCACAGAGTCCTCCTCCTAGGAAGCAATTTATACTTGGCCGAGCCTGGAAAAAAGTCGGCATCACGCCACAGGTCTTCATGATCATGGTCAAACCTTCGATCTCTGCGGTAATTGCAATGGCAATCTACCAGAAGCACTCTGTCGCAGTCAATTATTTGAATCTTGGGTATCTCATAATCATCATCTCTATCATCACGGTCCCTATTCTTCCTCGTGGAAAATATTTGATGAACTTGTTTTTATGTCTGGTAAGTTCCATCCCTTCTGCTCGTCGTCCACATATTCTGGTGTCCTTCAAAACATGCTTTTCATATGTCTTGAGCCTAATTCGTAACTTTCAATTCAGTTCTTGACATGCCTCGCATGTGGATTGGTATATTTGGGGATGTGGGCTGGGATCAAAGCACGTCAACATACTACCCCTCCAAACGCACCATCTTCGGTTGCTCTAGGATACAACTCATCTGCCTCTGTGGTCAACGCGATGTTCCTTATGCTCAGCATGTTCGGTATCAACACACTTCGAGCGAGCAGAGTCTCACTCAAGATACCTGCCATCCATTTCACGGTCTTTACCCTGGTTGGCTTCACTTACGGCCCGCAACAGCCTACTGTCGCGCACGCTCGAAGATTTACGAAAGAACTTCTCTATGCATTCCTCACAGGTCATGCAATATCTACAGGAGTGGCACTATTCATAATTCCAGTCTCCTCGCGGAAGGTCTTCTTCGGGGAAGTGATTGGGTTTCTGCAGAGCTGTCGAGGGCTTTTGAAATCGCAGCTTGAGTTTGTCCGAGTTCTGGACCATTCGGAGATGTGTGATACGAGACAAGCGGGACATTCAAACGTAGAAGAAGGTGATGAGGATGCTATACGAGCCGAGCGAAGAGCAGTATTCGACAAGAAGTTCGGCGCTTTGAAGATAGCATCGGCTGGAATGCTTATGCTACAGGCCAAACTTCGAGATGATGTGATTTTTGCGAAGAGAGAAACGGCATACGGGTACCTTACCGAGACAGATATTCATCAAATCTACCAGCTCTTACGAGATATTACTATACCAATATCAGGTCTGTCAACAATTGGGGATATCGTGGGGCGAATGACCGAGGCAAGCGACACGCCGAAACCATCTTCCCAAGCCAATCCTGAGGGAGTGTCTGAAGACGACCGGAAAGATTGGCTTGCAATGATTGAGGAGGTGTATGGATCGTTCGATAGAATGATCACAATTCTTGACGAAAGCATCTTACATATATTGATCTCCCTCAAATTTCTGCCTGCGCCAGCTGCGATGCCAGAAGATGTCGAGAAAGGCTTTACTGATCCAAAACCAGGGCAACTGGGGTTCGGAGATTTCTTACTACGGCGAACCGAAGAATTTCGTGAGCAAAGATCGACACATCTGCGTCTCTGGGCCGAACAGAGGGGGCTTGGCTCTGTTTTCCAGACCACAACAAAGCATCACACCGGCCCTTCGACGGAATCCAAAGGTGACGGATCGCGGCTGGGAAACACATCTCATGAGGTACTAGCTTCCAGAAGATTACATGTAATTCTATACATGGAGTACCTGCTCTACTCTGTCTGCATGGCTATCCTGAAGCTTGTCCGTTTTGCGGAAGCGAAGTCCTCAGACAGTACGTTCGACAAAAAGCATATCATTTTCCCGAAACTTAAGACCGTCATCAAATGGGTTAGAGGGCTCGTAAATGGAGAGGATATAGACCCAACAGCAAATGTCGACCAATCTGCTGGTGTCGAATCTGTGTACCTAGGAGACTCGTTCCGGACACCAAAGGACCCGGAGCATCTACCTGCAAAAACCATGTGGCAACGTTTTGGAAATCACCTCCGAGCTGTACCACGGCTCCTAGGCTCCGACTCTGTCAGATTTGGTGCTCGGGTCACTATTGCAGTGATGAGCATAGCTGTCATCTGCTATATCAGACAAACTCACAAGTTCTTCATCAGACAAAGAGTCGTCTGGTGCTTAGTTATGATAGCTATCGGCATGAGCCCGAGTAGTGGAAGCGCTATTTTCATTCTGTTGGGCAACCTGGTGGTGACCTTTGTAGGCATGATCGGAGCTTACATTAACTGTACGTTATTCGCGCATTGCCCAACCTCCTCACAGCGAGTATCCCAGGTGTAGTTTCATTGAAAAAGATACCCTTAAAACCCATGCAAGAGGGCAGTCACTAACTTACTGATTATCGTAGGGTACATCGTGGATGAGAAGACGGCAGGGGTCATCGTGCTGTTCCCATTCTTTTTGATGTTCTACTTCTACTTTGTGGCCAAATTCCCGAAATTCCTGATCCCGATAGTGGCAGGCTGTCTTGCGCACGTTCTAGTTATTGGTTAGTAGCTCGTTCTGACAGACTCCGGACGTTCCTACATGACTAACGCTTGGATAGGCTATGAGCTGCAAGTACGAGTCATTGGTCTGGAAGTAGCTACAGCAACAGGACAACCTTTCTACCCTACATATAAGCTAGCGCCATACAGACTCCTCACTGTCGGCGCAGGCGTCTTGGTCGCATACATCTGGACAATATTTCCGGTCCCAATTACTGAAGCATCAGTTCTCCGCCGGGATCTTGGCGGCTCTCTGTTTATCCTCGCTAAATATCTTAGCTCGGTTACTGCCATTGTTGACTTGAGACTTAGTGACCAAGGCGGTGTTGATAGCCCGATAGTAAGCCCCAGAAGAAGACTCGAAAATTTGACGAAGAAATATTTGGAGAAAGAAGTTGTATTGATGAACTCGATGAGACAAAATCTTGAGTATCAGCATTGGGATATCAAGGTCGGCGGTGAATTTCCTACAAAAATCTACAAGGCGCTAGTAGAAGAGGTCCAGAAGTAAGTCTCTCATCTCTAGATTTACATCATTTAGCAATAGCGTAGCTGACATACCGCAATAGTGTCACAACGTATCTTACCATTATCGCCTACGCGTCAGAGTCATTCCCAGCAGCTCATACCAAATCCCCCTGGCTCGCACAATTTACGTCTCAACGCGACTCCAGCGACCATGAATCTCATAAATTGACAACACTTCTCGCCCTACTCTCGGCATCGCTCACAAATGGGCAAGCTCTTCCGCCATACCTACAAGCTCCGACTGGCTTCCGCATCTCAGACGAGCTTCTAGACGACGGTGGCAGCCTTCTTGACCTCAGAAATTTGAATGAGCCCGGGTTCCGAAGTATTGCTGTTATCGAGGTAGCACAGAGGTGTGTGGTTGGAAGTACACAAAGGATTGTCAACTTGATGAGGGAACTGGTTGGAGAATTGGACTTCAGCTACTCAATTCCCACCACGGCGGGTAGTTCGAGCTTGTTGGGAAACGGCGCAGATGCCAAGCAGAGGGTCGACTAAATGAACAAGTGGATGAGTAATTGAAGTAAAATGAGCCCACAAAGCCCAAAGTACTGCAAAAGAATGAAATATACGCACGAATGGCTCCCTTCGTCCCCTACAGGTGCTACAGGCAATGCGACCAGATTGAGATGTAAGTCTGATCATCAAGTTTCCAATCGTTGCAGAAAGGAAACTATTGTACAATTGTATACATATAATTACAACTTGCCTATTCTTTCAACTCCTCAATCTCCCTGGCTAGACTTGCAGCCACTTCCGACTCCGATTCTATTTGCTGAACGCATTTGAAGAATACCTGATTTGCGTAAACATTGACTTCCTCTATTTCAACCTCGAATCTATCACCAATTTCAAGGTCTGTTGGGTCAATGCTGGGCGGTAAACCCATCTGCCCACCAAGGAGCAATTTCGAAACCAATCCTCCAATGTATCGAGTGTCTGGATTTATACTCCGTACAGTAAACTCCAGAGGATCCGGCAGTTTGGTCTCGCCAAATTTCCAAGCTCGAAGAACGAGCTGTAGTTGTGTCCTGCGTTCTGCGACAGCCGAAAATTTAGAAATGAGTCGCTCTCGACTTGCAATTCGTGGAAGCATTCCATCGAGCTGAGCTTGAGAGAAGGGCAGAAAATCGGCTTTTGACTTGCCAACGAGCGAGTGGCCAGTTTTGGCTTCTTCTAATAGCGCAGCTTCGATCTGCCAATGTGCAAGAAGGTCGCCGAATCGACGAAGCGGACTGGTGACTCTGGCAAACATTTCCACTCCAAGTGCCACATGAGGACCTGGGATTGTGGATGGCTGCACTTTCCCAATAAGTGAGAAGTAGTTGCGCATCATATCGGAGGTAGCTGTTCCCTGGTCTTCTGCGGGTCGCAGAGTCTGCATATAGTACTCGATGGGATCTTGCTTGTCTGGATTGCGGGGAGTGATCCGGTACGGTAGTGGAATCCCACGCTCGCTGCACCATTTTGCGGCCACCTCTCCAGTCAGAATCATGAGGTTTCCCACGGTATCGATCTCATCAGCATCTAGCATGGTTCCAATATTCTTTCGAATTCCGAGACGGATTGTTGGATCACCGAAAAATTGAACGCTGTCGGTGAGATTTTTTGGTTTGGTCCAGGGGAATCCATTAAACGACATATCTACAGTTGGCCTGGGATTTCCTTTACTAATACCACCTCTAGTGCGTAATGTCTCTCTTCGAGCTTCGCCAATATCTCGAAGGATTTTCATCTTTTCTCTCTCCTCTGTCGATATTTGATCGCTTCGGAGTAACGGCCGAGTCGCCTTAGGCTTGGCTTTATGGTTTCCTACGACATAGAAGTCATATTCATAGGAATCGTTCTTTCCAATCGTGACTTCTCGAAAGGTATCTTTTGTCAAATACTTGATATTTCCAACAATGCCAGGCGTGATCTTACTGTCAAGGAGCTCGCCTCGCAAATTTATTTTGGTGCTAAACGTCAAGCAGGGCCTTCCAGGAGCAAGACTGAAATGTGCTTGAGTATAGTTCGACGGTAACATGGGAACAACCCGGTCCGGCAAATAAACGGTTTCAGTCACCCTTTGAGCGAATTGACTCATCGGGCCCCGCGGATCGAGATGCGCTGCAGGATCGGCAACATGAACATGGACCCAATAAACGTCTGGATTATTGGTAGACTCTAAGGAGAAGCCATCATCAATCTCGAGAGCACCTGCGTCGTCGACACAATATATGGGGGTGTCGCCCCAGTTTTTCCGTATGGCAGCCAGCTTGTCGTCCACGACGCCCCCAACAAGAGAGGCTGGAGGATGCATACGATGCATAATTGCGTCTTGTCTGCCTGCATAGGGAAGTCTCAGGTCGAAGGTTGATTTCCCTTCCCATGGGGGCAATGCTCCAAGTTCTTGCAGGCAAGTCCATGCCGTTGTCGTAGACAATGGCACATCTGGATAACGATCGATCATTCGTAGGATAGCAGATCCTACGCCATGCAATGCAGACGTTGGCCCAAAGCTGTTCAAGCACGCCCAAGACTCTAGGAACCGGATGAAAAACATATCAGTGGCAGAGAAAGCCTCTCTGGACGTTCCTAGTCGAAAATTCTGGTCTGGCTCCAACGCAATTGCCGAAGGCCCAACTGTCCCGTGGGGCGTGAAAGAGCGGTTAGCGCGGCTAAGATCAATGAGACGTCGAGCTGTTTTCGCAAAGTTCACGAACTCGGAAGATACAGAGGGAGCCTTTTGTCGTGCTGTATCTTGGCCAAGTAATGTATCTGTATACTTTCGAACCCACCCAACAACTCGACGAATGCAATCAACTTCACTGAACCCATTGATCTCATATTGCGGATTTGACCTCATGGCTGTGAAAGATGCCAATGCCGAGAAGCCTATGTCGTCTTTCAATATTGAACGGTGGACAGCATAGAGAATGGGCCACTCGTAACTTCCATCCTGATTCTTCGGCACGCTCTTCGGGAGAACTTTTGCAGCAATTTCTTGAAGTGAGCAGTACTTGTAATGAAAGATGTCTGCCACTGTTCTATGTGCACCGTCGAGATCCATTGCAGCTCTCTGGTATGTAGAATCGGCCTTGTTCCAGAAATCAATCATTTTCTTCACAAGTGGCTGTCCAATGCCAATCGGAACGGACTCGTTGAAGCTTTGTAGTCTGCCTTCCATGCTCGAGTCCACCTCCTCATCAGGCAGGTATGGTACTATCTCATCGAGTTCCTTGGGGTCGACAAACCCAGGCACAAAAAAGGTTATTTTGATCGAAGATCGATTTATCCAGCGACCGGACATAGTATAGAATTGAGCCTGATGCTCCAACTCGCGGACGTAGATGGCCAACTCTTGTCGCCTATTACCCACGGAACTTGTAGAATTAGCACCATAGTAGGGAAGGCGAAATATCCAACTTACACGAGCTCAACAAGATCTCCAGGCAAAAAGAAGTTCCGCGAGTCACCAACGTCGACCATATCGAATCTCTCAAAGTCCAAAGCCATGGGCTCTTCATCGAGAATCGCGGGCTCTCGAGTTTCGCCGCCAAAGTCATCATAGCAAGCTCCGAGAACAGCATTGCCAACTTCCCCAGGTACAGGCTGATCCTTCAAAATGCCTATGTTTTCGTGAGCTGAGGCATTTTCTACCTCCCATTGTCGGAGGCGCTCGCGGATCGGTAGTGGTGGCGGTTCTGGAGGCAAAGAGGAGTGTGTCCGGGCTTCTACTGAAGAACGAGTCTGTGACTTCTGTCAGTAATCCGACAAATTGCAATTCGATTGAGACTTACTACACGGCCAGCATGGAACCGCCTCCGAACTTCTCCAGGTCTTCCATCTTCTACAGATCTACTTAAAGATCCCGCATGAGGACTTCGAGGACTATTGCTGAACGCATTGCGATTGTGTTTTGCAAGACATCGAAAACATACGAAAGGTCGAGCGATCTGTCTTTGGTTCTGAAAAGTCCGCAGCATAACTAACAGAAAATAGTGGTAAGAATTACACGGGCTCGTCCACTTGCTCAAGAGTCGTTCCCAAAAAAATAATCTGGACGACGCGAAAAGTCGTGACTTTAGCTGGCCCGTGCACACATTTCTTTTCTTAACTTTGCAGCATAAATTCCACACAACTCTCCCTTCTACAATCACAACTCCGGATTTCGCCCACTTCTTGATTGGTATGTCACAATCTCTTTACACCTCTTCTACCAAGCTCCTAGTATGATGAACAAAAATAGCATGTATTACCTGAATCAGCCAGTTTACTGGTCTCGATATGTGGTCAATATCACCAAGATCTCTGACTCTAGCTCAACATCCTCCAAGCACAATCTCAGACATCCATAGCTGTATATGCTAACCAGCTGAAGTCTCTGCTTCTAGTATCGCACATTCTGCCATGTCGACATCTGCGAAAGTGCCTGCAGGGCATTTCAAGATTCTGTACTTTGCGTCTGCGGGATCCTACACCGCGAAAGACTCCGAACATCTGCCAGCACCTCTTCCGATCGCAAAACTCTTCGAGACGCTTGAAGAGAGATACAATGGCATGAAAAGTAAGGTTCTCGAAAGCTGTCTTGTAACGGTCAATTTGGAATATGTTGATATTCCGGAAGCCGCGGAAACTGAGATTGATTTCACAATCAAGGAGGGCGATGAGGTCGCTATCATTCCTCCCGTGAGCTCCGGATGAACGACTTGAGATGTTTGATGGATGATACAACTGCTATACACTTTCCGATCGTGGTACTTGCCTTCAATGAGCTGGTGCTTACGTCCTGGAATCTGCGGCGCCATGACAGCACCAAATCGGAACTATATGAGGGATACAAAACTACATGCCGTAGCACAGTGATGAGTGGTATATAAACAGCTGTACGCTCTACCAATTCCCCAAATGCCAACAATGGCCCGGCAATATATACAAGCAACTCCCAAGACCGACAACCTCCTACTCGGCATCCAACAAAGGCCTCTGCTCATCCTCAACCTCTTCTTCCGACCTTCTACTCCTGACATCAACCAACCTGATCCTCCACTGACTCCAACCTCTCCAAAAGCGCCACCACTCTTCACCCCTCACTCTACTCCTCACTACCCAAGCACGCCTCACCCTCCTCCCCGAAAAGAACGCTGCAAATACCAAACCCACGACCACGAATGATGACAGTACACTCACGATACAAGTCAAGAAAGTGATGGTAGAGACGTGGCATCCTAGGGTGCTTGTTCGGAGTTCCCACCTCTCATACCAGAGAGGGCAGATATCCGGGTGGGAGAAGGGAGCGAGGAGTTGTAGGTATGAGGGGTTCGGGATGCAAGTTCCTGACTGTACATTTCCCAGTCAGCTACTCACTGCTTCTCCACACCACTTATACCATTCCTTTCAAACACAATGATAGTCGGCTCGTCAAAAACAGCTCTTAGATTTCAAGGAGCGCAAAATGCACAGAGAGAGGGGTCGGGTAGGTAAACATACAGCCGGACACCAACTACACCTCGCATCCCTCGTCCCCAAACACGCACCGCACTCCTGCTTCCTCCAACAGATCCTCAACCACTCGTCAAAAGTATCATTCCCAATACTCGTACCAGATTGGTCGGCGCGTTCATAATAAGCACGAGCATCATGAGGCTGAAGCACGAGTGCCATTTGGTTGGTTGGAAACTCTAATCCCAACGGGCGATCAGGTGATGGTTGCGTCTGATTGGCTTCCAGAGTTGCGTGATGTGTGCACGTTCGAGAACAGGAGAGGAGAGGAAAGCAGATCGTATTATCGTTATGCGAGATATATGGACATAGTTGAAACATATAATATACAATGTTGGAGATGCAAGTTCAACCCATTGCAGGCTGAGCCAAGATATCGATTTGCGAAGGTGCATAATATCACGTGGATCTTAAAATAGAATTACTCGATAGAGACACACGACTTGCACCTGTTTTTGAGGTATTTCGTATGGGGAAAACAGGTTGCAAGTTTTCTTTATCTGCAAGATCAACGCACCATTAAAGTAAACTGATACACGAAATGCAGGCTTCAGAATCATCTATAGACCGAATCGCATAATACCACCAATGTGTAGGTAACATCTGCGCTTCGCGAAACTGCTCAAATGACCCCGCCGGGCCCCATGCCATGAAATTCCGTCGACAGCAAAACGATTCCGTCCATTAACGTACAAGAATGACCCATCTAATGCTCCAACAGTCTCAATGAACCTTGAACGACAACATTCTCAAGAATGGATCCGGGAGGAATATCGATAGTGCTGCCTTCTGTTGCTACAATGATGACGGTACCCTTCAGAGTGACGCCTCTTCCGAGGTTGACGGCTCCAGTGATGGTCAAATGGTCGAGTTCGATGATCTTGGGGATGCTGCCAATACGCTTCTGGAAGTCGGAAACCTTCTTGAAGTCGTTTCCGAGCTTGATGAGAGGAGCTGGGCCGAAACGGTTGGGGTCAATTTGGAGTTGGCCGTGCTTCAATGAGTAAAGGTCTGACTTGACGAGCATAAGATCAGAGCAAGTCTTGACGGGCAGGAAACGTCTACGGGGAACATTGACACCGTGTGCGTTCTTGAAGTGACGAATGGCAGCTCCGACAGCGGTCTCAAGCTGGACAATTGAGACATCAGACTCGCCCTTCTTGTCAGCTGGGATTGACTTGTTGTTGGGAATAATTTCCATCTCGAGCTCGTTGTTCTCAACAATGCGCTTGACGGCCTTCAAGTTCAACCAGATGTTGTTGGTGTTGAAGTACTTGAATTTCTTGATCGACTTGAACTCGTTGGTGTGCTCTTTGGGAACTTGAGCGATTTCAAGAAGACGGACAGAGCCCTCGTAATCGATGATGGTTCCACCCTTGACATCTGCCTTGGTCTTGTCGGTCAACTCCATAATGTACTCGGCATCGGTCTTGACCATGTGTTGCAGGATTCTCAAATCAACGACAGCACCCAAGTTATCAACGTTAGAAAGGAAGAGAATCTCAACACCACGCTCAATAAGCTTGTCAAGAATACCGGAGTTGTACAGAGACTCGAAGACATCACCGTGTCCGGGTGGGTACCAATCGGAAATTGGCGAGTTGAATGACTTCGGTGCGGGGAGGAGGGAATCCTTCAAGATTCTCGGGTATCGAGATTGGTTGAAGGTCAAGATATCAATATTGTGTCCTTCGTATTTCTTGATAATGTTCTGGGTATCATCGTCGGTGTTGAACGAGTTCATGAGAACGAAGGGGACATTGACGTCGTAGGTTCGGTTGAGGTACTCGATTTGTCGGACTGAGAGATCGAGGAAGGACATGCCGTCACGGACCTCGATAACAGACTTTGGTCCAACACATCCCATGGAGGTTCCAAGACCACCGTTCAGCTTGAGAACAGCCAACTTACTCAAGAAACCAACGGACTCAGAGTTCGCAAGGTCATTGTAGTCAACAACTTGGTTCTCGGCAGGTGGTGCAATACGGTCCCAATCCCTGACATCTATTAGCCCATGTATTCCAGTATTCAAAGTAATCCGAATTGATTTCTTACAATGTATTTCCCTTCGCCTTGTCGTTGAGATATCTTCGGAAAAGCGCAAAGAAGTTATCCATCTCCGTCTCGAAGAGCTGAAAAATAGATTAGCCAAGTGTAAAGCAAGATTTCGGATTCTTAACATACCTTCTTCTCAGTGGGATCGGTAACAGTATCTGCAAGGTTATTGAGGGCATTCCGCATTTGACTCGCAGCTACTGATGTGGAAGTGTTCTCGAAAGCCTGGGGGTTGTTGGTTAGCTGTGCCCTGGCTTTCATAGCTGTTGCAAAAGGAGAGGCGCGAGAAGTGGCAGATCTTGCAGACTGAGGGCCTCCAGAAGGATGATGAGCAGGAGATCCTGGGGGGTACGATGTAGCGGGAACTCCATGGAGAAGAGGCTTGACCGGCTTATAACCACCAGGAGCATCTGGACGGAATTTCTGAGACCCTTGAGAGGAAGGCCCTGGAGTCGCACCCTTGGAAGGTTCCCGGTCTCCAGGAGAAGCTGCGAGAGCAGGCAAGCCTTGAGATGGAGACTTGGTAGGAGCTCCCAAAGAGAGCATTCCAGGACCTGCAGATTTGGGCCGCGCGGAGGTTGACATTTTTGGAGATGAAGGATGAGGACGCCCAGGCTGAGCAGATAACGCTGCTTCCATGAAGCTGTTTCTGAAAGCAGGATTCTCCCAAACTTCTGCTGGCAGGGAGGCTAGAGGAGATATGCCACCTGGAGCTTGCGGGGTGTATCTTCTTGGCTGGAGGGTTGTCGATCTGGTCGGTCGCAATGCCGGGTGCGTTTCCCAGAACTTGATCTCTGGCAAAGGTACAATTGTCGTACCTGGTGCGAAATCTATGGGTTGATAGTGTAGATCCTCGTTGCTGCCAGGAAATGCAGGACAGGCGTGGATACAAATTCCTGGGAGGTAGAGACAATGGGTGTGTCCTGTCTTCCATTTCTCCACGTCGAGCTCAGGGAGGCGAGCAACGTCTTCCATGATTGCGTCATTGATCCTGGACTTCGAGGAGAGTTGTATGTTGCTCGAGGGTTTTGATCTGACCTGCTGGGCGGCGGGATTTCCATACTCAAAGCTCCCAGCACCTTTTCAGGAGTTCACCTTTGAACGAGGCCTGATGTCCGCGAATGTCTCCCAAGTCTGCAGTGAATCTGCGGCTCTCCTATGATATACAAAGAAAACACCACTCACCATATGCGATTGAGTCTTGCCATGGTGCTTTTTGGCAAACTCAGCTTCCCCACTGGAACCACCAAGGGCGGACTTCAAATGTCCAGGGAGGGCATTCTTCAAAGCAGCCATTTTGGATATGTGTATGTGTGTCGAACTTGAGGGGTAGAGTTAAGGTTGAAGCCTTTTTGTTCTCTGTTGATAGAGGATGGAAAATGAGGAATAAGGATAGCTTTTCTAGAGAGGGGAAGCTTGGTTAGCGGAAGCTCGTGCTGGCGATCCTTCTAGGAAGGCACGTTGACGTAATAATTGGCAGAAGCTGCAGTTCTAAACAGGAAAGATAGAGCGGTGATGGGACTGGCTTTCGCGCAAGAAAAGGGATTGACTTACTGACAACTGGTTCATGAACACCTAGATGTTACGAGAGAGTAATGGAACAGAGGAGAGCCGGGCAGAGAGATGGGATTCTTTGTTTATTATGTAGTGCCCGTATCCATAGCATGCATGCCCATGCCCATGCCCCCTCGGCGGCACCTAGCTCTATGGAAATTAAATATTTTTGTCTCTCAAGTCCAAACCCGCAAGAACCCAGGGCTGGAAGGCAGGCTGGCGCACGCCGAGGGGCCTGCTAGCCCAGAAGTGGCGGCAGCAGGGGGTTTGATGTGCTCCCAATCTCGAGCACTTCCTTGTCTTCCCTTGCCCACCTCTCCGTGCCCTTGTCCTTCCCTGGCCTGATCCGCAGCATTTTCGTGCTTTGCTTCGCTACAACCTCGAGAGAGCAACGGGCTCACAGGCTAACGTTATCAACGTCCCTCACCTTCTTCGTTCGTAAAACTTCCATCGGGTGGCAAATCGCTGCTTCTATCGCCCAATTCTCCGCATTCTGTTGGGACCGGAATTCTTTGAGTGAAAGGTTTTTTGCTTGTAACAATCTATTAACAAACTGTCACTCCATGGCCGAGAGCTGCACTCCAGGTTGTCTAGTCTAGCCAGAGATTCTCCACACACCAAAAGCTGCAGCGCCCCCATCAAGACCCAGAGTTGTCCAGCAGAAAAGGGGGTGGTGGTTGTGGACCTGACTTATGACCGTCTTCCAACGGGAAGAGCTGCAGCGGCCCAACTCTAAAATAAAAATAATGTCGCAGCCAATACCCGGGACATCTGTCTGGAACGGAACCTACCCAGAAGGAAAGCAAGTAATAGAACGACTAGTCATCTAGACACTTTTGTGAGAAAGACAGCGCTACGGTATCAAGAAGGCTCAAGCTCTCCTTCCTTCAGCCGCAAAAGAATGCTTATTATTGTTTTGTGCTCCAAGCTCATCCTCATCTGGTCTCTCGGATGGACCATCAGCAAGCCACTCATCAACAGATCAAACCACCTTATTTCCCAGTTGGTGCAAGTCCTCGGACACAAATGCAAACACATTTCGGGATCAATTTCAAGAGAGGCGTCAAATATCGATACGCCACAACTCTATCGACTTTTCCCTTGTGGATTTTATGCCGCTCCCTTCGTAAGCCCAGCAACACCCTGGAGCTTGTGCACGTGGGGGTTGATGCCCAGTGGTAACAGCCACGGTGATGCAAAGAGTCTGTAAGCAATATTTCGGCTTGGTGATTCGGCCAGAGGATCCGAGAAGGTTAAATGCATCTAGCATTTATCCCGATGTGGCAATCGCCATCAAACGAAAGATTTTGGGATCTTCAACTTTTGGGTTTCACGTGATGGGATGTGTCATCTTGTTACTTGAGCTTGTTTACCAAGCCTTCGTGTTCTTTTCTCTTCTGTTTACTCAGGCGTTTGTAACTTGTCTGCACTTATCTATCTGCAAAGCCCTCAGTGACATGTGCCTCCGAGAGTCCTCTGAGCACCTAAATATGTACTACAAGATGCTTTCTTCTTCACATTTCCTGAACCTTGTCGTCTTATTATTCGCTTGACCAGTTTGTTCCAGATAATTTCTACGTCTATGATTTCAATGTTGTTAAAACTCCTCTTCTATTGTCAACAAAGGAGGTGGGGTTTCAGGTCTCTTGTATTTGCACGCAAACCAGTATATTCTTCGGTCCAGCCTCTTCCACGGCAGATATCAACTTCTTCTACATCTTGCTGAAGCTCCCTTCCCTGCATCAAACCTATTCATTCAATTGAAGTACACCAAAAAGAGTTCCATGCCCAAACGAGCTTGCTTGCACGGTTGCATCGTTCGCAAAGCCCATTCTCCAAGCGTGATCCATACATGACATAACTTCGTCTTCGGCATCAAGGTGTATGTGGTTTCCAAAGTTTGAATCTGAATGCGACAGACAGTACTGCACGTGGTGAGGGTCTGAATAAGTTGGAAGAAATCATAGACATGTCTTCTCACCCATAATGATGCCCACTTACTCGTAGTACGGCATTCTGCATCGGGCTGCCGCTTCACCACTACGGTCAGAGCACTCAGCGAAGGTAGGTAAGGTAAATGAACGAGCAGATATCACGCAAAATGGAAGAAGAAATTCCGTGCTATTGAACTTCGTCTCGTATCGATAGTGTGGACATCCCACACTTGAGTCAAGCCATGTCAAATCACCCAGGTGATGTCGTCGCTCACACCATAACAACATCACTGAAGTTCTCCAATGCATACTCACACAATGTCCCCATCTCACCCTACGACATAAAAATTCAAACCAAGCATCAATACGGAAAATTCCCCTAAACACCTCATAGTCCTTATCCCTCCCTGCCTGCCTCCCTACCCATCACTAACCCCTCGGATCGACGTATCCCGCCCACCAAAAAATCAGCTTACTCCACACTCTAACCAACGCCTCACGCCTCACGCACCACCACCTCCCTCATCAACCAAACAAATCTCTTCAAAAATCCTTCAAGATGTTTGTTGCACGTCGAGTCTCTTCGGCATGATCAGCTTCCGAAAGCTGGATATGAAAAGGATGTGCATCTGGCGGGTGCAGAATTGCACCGCACCGCTGCTGGGCTCGGTTAGACTTGCCCTCCATTTTCTTTCTGTGTACTGTACTCACCCTGTCTGTCACCTACGACCCCGCCGCGGGGTCGAATTCCATCCAACGAGAGGAATGTAGCCAAGACTGTAAGTTGGAATGAGCACTTGGTTACCAGATCTAGACGTCAGTGTGGACTTTAAAACTCGAACAGCAAGGTGATATAAATATAAGATGGGATTTCCATTCAATTGCTTGTTTGTAGCTGTAGTCTAATACGAGATCGAGGTGCGTAAAAAAGATGGTGGTATCGAGCGAATGCGTATGCAAAGAAAACTCACAGAATAGTGACAGCAATGAGAGGACTCCCGCAAATGACATTACCAACAGACTTCTCCATCAAGAATCCCAGCCCAATAAACCTAAACTGACGCCGATATGCAATGAGAAGGACCGAGACATGATATCAAAAATAAAAGAGGAAGACAATTCTAGTACCCAGCCCCATGCTGATGCACAGGGCATTGCCCAGGCCGATTAACAAACCATTCGCGGATGCACTTCAGATGGAAACGACAGAAACACTCCAGCCTTCCCATGTCCTCCCCGACTTCAAATTCTTCGAGACAGATTGTGCATTCGGCATCATCGATACAGTCCTTCTCTGTTGCTTTGTAGGGGAATACGCCAGTACGTCGGACCGGGCTTGTACTACTGGATGCGAGGACCACGGCTGCGTGAGCACGCTCTCTCGCTGCCATGCGCGCTTCGGGTGTGTTTGCTATGGGAGGCGCGATGGTTGGTGTGGCTCGTGCCGCTCGCGAGCTCTCAGCTTGGCTGGGCGGCGTGGTCCTAGGTGATTGGGATGGGATGGTGATCGGAGCCGGGGACGGAGCAGGTGATGTTGATACCGAGGGTCCTTGCATAGCAAGGGCAAGGCAGTTATTTACATGCTCGGCTCGTACGTTTTCCCAGTTCTCGAAATTTCGTGAGGGTAGTTCCTTGTGGCAGATCCAACATTCGTCTTCTTCTCTAATAACTGGACGAGGCGTCGGACGGGGGCGACTGGAGGGAGTTTGAGGTGGCTCCGAGCGGCCTTGTTCTGGTCCTGTCCATTGACTAATAGCAGAAGCAGGGTTGCTCTAATATGAAGTCAGTAAGATCACCTCACAGATCGTAAAGAGAGGTTCCTACCATATTAGAAGTATCTCGATGAGTACCAACCTGGAATACAGTCAATAGATAATCCGTAAGCTAAATTAACAGTGACATACCGTGCTGCTTCGAGACCGGCTTTGCAAGTCTTCAGGCCTTAAGCGAGTATTTCGCTCTGAATATGAAGAAGTATTCGTACCATAGGAATTCACGATATCCCGTGGCCTTCTCTGAGAGTAATACGACGAATAGGACGGACTCTGGCCGGTACTTCTAGTCTGACTTGAAGTTACTACGCTGCTTACAGAGCGGCTGTGACCTTGCTGGGCTGGTCTAGGCTGGCTGTTCCTCTGTTCAGGAACCTGTGGAGGAGCAATATTTGGATCAGGTACGCATGGATTGCAAAGTCGCACTCGCTCTCCTCCACCAAGGTTCTCCACCATTGGAGAACTTCCAGTGCGTCCAGAATCAAGCCTGGGTCGAGTTCGGGGAGCAGAAGGAACTTCTGATGCTGGTGGCTGGACAATGTATTGGTAAGGGATGGTGATTCTGTGCGGTGAACAGCTTCCACAAACAACACGACCACATTTTCTACGAGAATTAGTAACTGGCATTCACTGGCAGACGGCTCTGGGAAAGCGACAAGACGGCGTTCATACCTGCAATGATGCTTTCGCACGAAGAAGCCTGTTTACGAGGTCAGTCTTCGCAAATGAATGTATGCCAGTCACTTGATAATCTTACTGAATTGTGTTCTGCATATCGGGCACAGCGTGACAGTGGCATCTGGTTGCCATTTAGGAACAACAAAATGGGCCCGATCCATGTTCTGAGCACCCTCGAGGCTCTGATGTCGACTTCTAGTCCGAGTAGCTGTGCTCTCACCAATGGCCAAGCCTCCTGCCGATTCTGATCCGGACGAATCCTCACTACGGAGAATGTTGTGGGCAGGTCTACATGCGTGATTACTACTCCGAACACTGGAATGATTGTGATGAGGTCTGGCTGGGCGAGCTGATGCTCTCGCCTGACTCTCGACGCCTGTCAAAGAACTACCCTCTGCAGAAACAGAGTCCACAGTGGAGATATCCCCATCCATAGGTTGTAAAACAGGTTCAGAAATTGGGCTTTCGTATGGAGGCGTTCTGGGAACTCCTAAGGACAATCTTTCGAGCCCAGCAGGGAGACCCGCTGGTGAGCCATCACCGTCGCCTGGATTTTGGTGGGTGACTTCTGAACTCGGGCTCGAATTTGCAGCAGTAGTACTTTCGATATTACTCTCTTGGTGTCTCTGACGAGATTCAGCAGAGCTGTCTCCGGGTGTCTCGCTGGCCACACTGTCCGTGTCCGAGGTTGGGAGTGGAGGAAGAGGGCGTTCACTGAAGGAGCTATTTGGAGTTGGAGGACCTGCGGATACTGTTCGAGGATCCATATTGAGCTTATGACAACTATTATATTCCGCCGATGCCTAGTAGTGTTTTCCAAGACTTGAATCCAGGCTTTTGTATAACCTGGGATAATAGGCAGGATATGTTTCGACAATTCCGTGCAGAAAAGCTGCGACCAACTCAACGACTGTTCTACTAGAGTATTATTCCGATATCGAAAGTCTTATATGGTACACATGCGTTACGCTTAGGGTGGTGATAGTATGGTCGAAACGATTGTCTCGACGAGAGGGTGACCGGTGGTAGGTAGGAGGGTGGACGTCTGAGCTCAAGGAGCTGTGGAGGTATGACACATGCTAGAAACTATCAGCGATGCTATATAGATGTAAGTTGGAAGGAATAGATTTACCTATGCCAGTCTGCATAGGCTTTGACTCAATTCTCCAGCATCCCTCCGTCCATGCTATGAGGGGCAATACAGCCGCAGGCTCCCTGTTTGTCAGCGACAGTGGCGTCAAGGGCAGAGCCTCGAAGTATCAATCAACCAAGGAGTTGATGGACAATGATTCAGCTGAGGACTGTAGCCCTGCAGACATTTGGGATGATAATAGAAGGGAGAGATACTAGGTTGACAGCACGCGATCGATGAGACAAGGCTCGAGTTATTTTGACTTCCCGCCGGTAGCCCAGCCGTCCCGCCTTATCGACGATGTCAGGGGTCCTCCTTGGCTGGCGATAAGAAAATATAGAGGCTAGAGATCTAGAATCATGGGAATTTCAGAACTTCAAAATTCCAGTTATTGTTCGCTTGCCAAAGCTCCGAGCTGGCCTTTGAACTACTCAGATGAAGCTGAGTCCTTTTAATGTTCTGATGTAATCCGAATCACCGCCGCCGATGGGTATCGTATTAGACTAATTGTAATCAATCATCATACCTTCAACTGCGTATTGCTGAAAGAAGTAACAACCTGAGTTTGCCAGTTGACCTGTGGTGTGGGAATTGCAAAAGTCACGTTGTTCTCAATGTATTGATACTATTGCCGTTTGAGTACTGTATTTAATCGTCGAGTGTCAGGAACAGAGCCGAAAGGAAAAGTTGAGAGCCATTGTCAGTTTAAGGCTAGTTTCCGAAGGCTGCTTGTTGTGATGAGAACCTGCTCAACTCATTTATCCAAGGCATTAAAATAACGATTTAATCAGATTCATCGAAAGATCTCTGTGAACACCTTCCAGGACTTTGGACTGATTCGGGATTTGACATCTCGGTTGACTTTCGTGATAGTCGCCGGTCGCAGACGAAGGCCGCTCAACATTGAGGAAGTGAGCACTTACAGAGCCAAGGCTAATACAACTTGCTGAAAAACAAGTGAGAGCTTATTTCACCAATAAAAGAAGGGTGTTTGATTAACTTCAATATTGAAACAACTTTTCGATTAAATTTCAAGAAGAATATCTGAACATATACTCGATTTGATGGGTTAAAAAGGTAGCGAATGACAACTGTGGTACAGAGTGCACGGACATTTTCTCGGGCGCCACCATCTCTTGTGAGGAGTTCGCGAGCGCGGCCAACTTGAACAAAATAACCTCCGTTCCGATATCGACGGCCGCACACCGACGAGACCTGGACATGATGGACAACAATCTACAGAGCCTCGATCCGAGACTACGAGATGTGAGCGCGAACCCGAATCCATACAGTCAACAGCAGCAAACAAGCTCAACGTTGCACACACCCCTTGCCCCGAATCCTTCTCGTTCACCAGCTGCTTCTCCCTACCAAACTTCGAACATCTTCAACACTCCACCTTCAGCTGGGGGAAACCTCGGTCCCAGTGGTGGTAGTGGCTCACAAGACGGTGGTAACGATGCGAACGATCCCAAGAGATCGCGAGCCTGCGAAGCTTGTCGAGGTCTGAAAGTTCGCTGCGAACCTGATTACAACAACCCCGAAGCACCCTGTAAGAGATGTGCGAAGGCTAATCGCCAATGTGTTATCACTGTCCCAAGTCGAAAACGACAAAAGAAGACGGATAGTCGGGTTGCGGAATTGGAGAAGAAGATCAATGCTTTGACAGCTACTCTTCAGGCTCAAGGAGCTGGTACAGCTGTTGCTACTGCGGTCGCTGCACAAACCCTGGACACTGGAATGCAAAGTCAAGCTCCACACAATCCGTATCAGCAGGTTACCAATGGAGGATATTCAACACCCTATAGTCAGACCCGCTCAGAAGTTCGCGCTGATGAATGGCAATATCCGAGAGCACCTGAAGGTGACAGAAAGTCATCGGCACCGCCAATGGTTGTTGCTGGCCAGAAAAGAAAGCTCGATGCTCATTTGGGAACGTCAGAGGCCTCAACACCAGCTTCAACCAGCATGCAGAAGCAGGCTCAAGAAGTGATTGGATTCTTCCACACGACAAATCCCGAAGCTCAGAAGCCAGCACCAACTCATGAGTATATGGATATCATCGATAGAGGCCTTACAACAGCAGAAACTGCAGCTGAAATCTTCAATCATTATGTTAAGAACATGGCTCCCCACATGCCTGCTGTTGTCTTCCCTGAGGGCACGACCGCAGCAGAAATCCGGAAAACCAAACCCATCCTCTTCTTAGCCATCCTCAGTGCTGGTGCAGGNTCTCTCTACCCGGACTTACAGCGAACATTGACAAAGGAGGTCATGAGTATCTATGCAGAGCGAATCATCTGTAATGGAGACAAGACAATAGAGTTGATTCAAGCTTTGATCATATCTTGTCTTTGGTACTGGCCACCAGAGCATTTCGAGGAGCTGAAGTTCTATCAATTGATCCACATTGCAGCCGTTATGGCTATAGATATCGGTATGAACAAGAAGAGCAAGTTGCAGAAGACCAAGGCTGCCGGTTTATTCAGAGATAATCCCTGGCGCCGAACTCCGTTCCCAGATGCTGAAAGTGTCGAATCGAGGCGTACTTGGCTTGCTTGCTACTTCCTTTGCTGCAACGCGTCTATGGGCCTCCGCCGACCAAATCTGATTCGCTGGACATCTTTCATGGAAGAGTGCATTGAAGTTCTCGATACCTCGCCAGACGCCCTTCCCACCGACAAGTCCTTCTGCCACTGGATCCGCAGTCAGCATATTGCAGAAGATATTGGTACTCAATTCTCTATGGATGATCCCGGTGCGACAGTAAACATCTCCGATCCAAAGGTACAGTATGCCATGAAGGGTTTCGAGATCGAATTAGAGAAGTGGGTCAGCCAGATCCCTCCAGAGTCCAATTCTCGTAAGTACTCTGATCCATACCAATGCCAACCTTCTTCTAACCCTCATGCAGCTGGCTTGCAGGTAACTGAGCATGTTGTCAATCTTTATATGCACGAGGTTGCCATGCATGTTGACCATAACGTGGAAGAGTTTAAGCCGCCATTTACGGATGCCCTCCTTCGAGACGCCTCTGCGACCGGTGAACAGATGACTTTGACCGGAACTCATATTGCAGCACTATCCATCTGCTTGAAGTCCATTGATGGGATCTTCCATAACTTCCTTCAATTTGACGTCGAAGTCATCCGCTGCTTACCAGTCGCAAGCTTTGTTCGGGTCGCCTACGCCGTTGTTGTCCTCATCAAGATGTACTTTGCAGCAGCTACTCCAGGCAGTCACTTTGGCAAGGTCATCAATAAGGATAATATGAAGGTTGAGCAGTACTTGGACGGATTGGTCGATCTTTTCAGAAAGTCCGCGAAGGACGACAAATCCAGACCTTCGGCTAAGTTCCTTATGGTTTTACTGATGCTCAAGACCTGGTTTCACCGTCAGCGCGAAGAGAAGGGAGGAAACTCGAATGGTACTGGTTCTGCAAGTGCTCCAGCACCCGAATCGTCATCTGAGGTACAGGCTGTATCTGGTAATATTCCGAACGGACAACGTCCACAATCGAGCTACAGCCCATCCAATACGCCTCTTCAACTTCTGAGCGAGGTTGCAACTGGAAACTCTGGAGGTCAATCCCGCTCCGGCAGCATCAGCAACTTTACTCCCTCCAACGAGTGGCAGCAGATGCAATTTGGTGGCTATGGCAATATTCCCCAATCGTCCATGGCTCAAGGCTATGGAGGATTGATTGACCCAAATCTCGTCGGTATGGATTTCAGCAGCTATTCTATGGGTGATGGTTTGGAGCAGGCTATGGGCATGACACTTGGCGTTGGAGAGTACGGCAATTTCTTTGGCGGCGAGAACAACTTCTTCGGTGGCTTGATGGGAGACATGGGCGACAATATCGGCCAGGGTGGATTTGATGGCGCCATGTAATACTACAAGTAAACGCATGGCTCCTCCTAGGTATCATTCTTGCATTTGCTGTATCACTGAATACGCATAGGAGAGGTAGCATATTAATGCTCTGTATGATAGATCGTAGCACTGTAATGAGATAAATATTCAACGAATTGCAGAGTACGCACTAGTAAATTGTCTACATTTGTGCTGCGTTTCCGATGCCTCCTCGATTCATTCGGTGACATGTACTACCAACGAAAGGCCCAGCACCAGCGCCTCGACCGCCCATTCGAGAGCCCTTAGACCGCCCTCCCAATTCTTTCGAAACACTGTAATGATCTTCCAGATCGCCAGATATCCACCGACCGTCAGTATGGTCCAGAGCACAATGTAATTGATGACAATTAGAAATGCCTCGATTTCATACTCGTTGTCTAAGACCGGCTGTGCCCATGTAGCGCGGTAGTGCTTGAGCAAGGGATTTGCTGCAGTAAGCGTTGAGAAGGACGGAGATGGCGATGCTGCCATAGCACTTCCAAGGGACGGATCGCCAGGATTCCCTTCGAAGAAGGGTGAGGGCGAGACCCATGGTATGGGAGTTATGTATGTGCTGTCGCCCCGCTGTTAGTGAGTAGACGAGAACGGATGAATGAAATGGTGACTTACTTTGATTAAAACGTAAAATAGTTTCAGGATTCGTTTGATGTGATATGAGATCTTTCCCTGGATCTGCAGAATTATTTATTCTAATGCATCGAAATCTAGAAATCTGGACTGCATGTTGCTCTGGCGTCTTAAGCAATTGCTTAACGCCGTCGAAAACTGGCCATCACTAGCACCCAAGTTTTTCTTGATAACACCAGAGAAAAACAGATTTCGAAAGTCCTATAATAAAGTACGAACAATGAACCAGAAGTCCGATGAAGAAAAACAAGGCGTCTCGCTTAATGAAAGACGAGGAGGATGTTCCAATTTCCTTGTAATCTCGCCATTAGTAAACAAAAAACTTCAAAGTATATCCACTTGAAAGCTTTGATTCCCTAATACAAGCCAAAGTCTAGACCCAGCGGAAACCGCCAACAACAAGGCATAATTTCCACTAAGTATATCCTCAAGGCGAACGGAGGAGTCCGAAAAGCAATTATGCCAAGCTGTCACAGCAGGTGAAGCTGCCTGCCTGCCAGTAAAAAATCTGATGGCGCCCGCGGCCCGCCTATCAAATTCTCTTCGCAGAGTTTAGCAGACGCTACTGCAGCTGCACAGCACTGGGCTCGCTCTCTGCAGGAAAGCGACAGGGATGGAAAATCGGACCCCGCTAGTGCGGACGCCTCTATCTCTTCCCGCCCCGCCGTCTCTTTCAACTCACTTACTTTTCGTTATCACTTATCTCTCAACAGAGGAGCGGGTGTTGGTTGCACATATACATAGATAAACCCATCTTTCCTTTTTATCTTCTCATCTTATACATCTCATTGTCCATCCCGTTTTCGTGTCCCAGCTGCTCGTTCCGCAAAAGATCAATTGGCAGCGATCCTTGCAGCACTGACGCCATTGAATCACCTACCCCGCCATAATAGTGTGCAGTGTGCCCCAAGCTTTTTTTTCTCCACAGGTCACTTGCTCAACTTTGCTCCTCCTGCGAGACGAGAAGCACCGCCGCTCCGATCGAGGGGCGCGAGAAGTAGGTGACGGGTATATATAAAGTCTTGTCCCGTACTGAGGACTTTGTTTGAGAGGGCAAGCAATTATGTCGTTATCGCAGAGAGTTTCTTCGTTCGAATCCCTTTCGCTCTACCCAGAGAGAGGTCGGTCTCTTTCTGATGGAGGATCACCGTCCTCGAGAGATCGCAAGCTCTCATTCAGTCCTTTGCCTGGAGCTTGGGATCCGCCGCCTGCTTTGGCAGAACATGTACATCCTATCAGTGCCTTTGAGATCCCTCGATCAACCAGAATTTGTAAGTTCTCCTTCGTATTTGAGGTTCTATTCACACTGCTTTCTGCAAATTACTCCCCGAGGTACAAGCTCATCACTGACTCATGATACCTCTTAGTGCAAATTTGTATTGCAATAATCTATTGCCTTTTCGCCGCTGGTATTGTCTTTGGTTACGCAGCCCTCAAGCCCGTCCTCATCCGCGAAGAAGTATACCGAAACCTATGTACAAAAGATGAAATCGACCGAGGGGCTAGGACTTGTTACGCCCAGGAGCTACATCTCAATTTGATGTTTACCGTTGCGGCGGTAGGGACGAATGTGGCAGCTCTCCCCATCGGAGCTATTCTTGACACTTTCGGTCCACGGATCTGCGGAGTGATAGGAAGTTTCCTGCTTGCAATTGGTGCTATACTTTTCGCTTTCGCATGGCAATTGCCCTTTGATGGATACATACCTGGCTATCTATTTTTGGCTCTTGGTGGACCTTTTGTCTTCATCTCCTCATTCCAGTTGTCGAATGCATTCCCAAAGCACTCAGGCCTTATTCTAGCTTTGCTCACCGGGGCATTCGACTCTTCTAGTGCAATTTTCCTCATTTATCGTATCTTATACCAGTGGAGCAATGGCACTTTCTGGCCAAAGAAATTCTTCCTACTATACTTGGTAGTGCCGGCGTTCATTTTGATTGTCCAGTTATTCCTTATGCCGACGGCATCTTACAAAACAGTCGGAGAGTTGGTCAAGGAGGTAGAGGACGCAGACGATGTATTCGAGGATCAAGTCGACGAGAGTACGGCTCTATTACGCGAAGAGCACCGACAACATCGCCAATCAGTTATTTCAGAGATCACCGATCTCATCGGATCCAAATCAGGAGCTAAGCACTTCAAACAGGAAGAGCACAAGAACAAGATCTCTGGTGTTTGGGGAGCTATGCACAACAAAACCGTGCTGCAGCAAGTCTTCTCTCCGTGGTTCGTCTTGATCACACTCTTCACCATGATTCAGATGACCCGGATCAACTACTTCGTCGCCACTATCCGGCCTCAATACGAGTACATCCTGGGCTCCTACCAGAAAGCCGTGGAGATCAATACCTTCTTCGACGTAGCTCTCCCTCTTGGTGGTATTCTCTCAATTCCTTTCATCGGTCTCGTTCTCGACAGCACCAGCACCACATTCGTCTTATCAGCACTCGTCACCATTGCTACCACCATCGGCGTTCTAGGCTGTCTCCCATATACCTGGGCAGCCTACGCCAACGTCTCGCTCTTCGTGCTCTACCGGCCCTTTTACTACACGACTGTATCCGACTTCGCCGCAAAGGTCTTCGGGTTCCGTACTTTTGGTACCGTTTACGGCCTGATCATCTGTCTTGCTGGTCTCTTCAACTTCAGCCAAAGTGGTCTCGATGCTTTGCTACATAAAGTCTTTGACGGAAATCCGATTCCAGTGAACTTGATCTTGTTGGGAAGTGCGTTGACGGTTGGTGTTGCTCTTTGTGTATATGTTGGTGTCAGGTCATACCAGATGAGGCGAGAGGGGTTGGAAACCGAGGCTGAGCACACAAGGGAGACTGTTATGCCTGGTGCTGAGAGTCCTGAGAGATTGTGAGGAAATGTGACTGAAAATTTAGGACTTGGATCAGGAAATCGGACATTTGGATGCGAAAATACACGTACGATGGTTGGGATTTTGTGTCTTACACTCTTAGCATAGCATTGGAGTTTAGTTGGTGGCACGAATTGTTGAAAGCTGGTGGTATTTATCCAATTTCTAGTTAATCAGGCTGCTTGTTACACCCACTTCTCTAAGCGCGCGCGCGCATCAAATTTTCATCGTTGATTGTTGTCGCTTCGATTAAAATAGCTTGGTCCGTGTGCCTGTCAAGTTGAATTAGCCGTTGGGGTCTAGATCCAGTATTGACGTTCGTGAGAGAAAATGAAGCCTTCGCTTAAGTATCGCGAGAATTCGAGTTCACCCGGCGACGTGCAACAAAACTTCTATACGCGGCCGCTAGTTCCTCGGAACGGATGATTGATTTATCTAGAGCTACCGACATCAGAGTCAAGATCTAGAATGTGTTTAAGATATGACAGACAGGTCGCTGAAGCGGGAGACGTTTGGCACAACACAAGCGCTCCTATCTCAGCCTGACCTCCATATTGTACCCAAAGCTAAACCATTTCCGCTTCCTCACAAGTCGATATGTTCATGTGCTAAAGTCAAGACTACATGCCCCCGTAATTCCTGGTTGCAAGAACATACATTGCATGTCGATTCGTACGTCCTCCACATTCGCATCGCTTGCCATACTCATTCACTCAACCCTCTCATCCCCAATACGAACTCAATTGCCCCAATCTTGCGACCGTCTCATCTCTCGTATCCTGTTAAGCCTCGGCCTTCCCCTCAACCCATTCATCCAATCTCCCATTCAACGGAAATGGCACTCTCCTAACTCCCTCCTTGGCCACCTTCTCCCAAACACTTCTCGCAACCTCATTACTCTCCGGATCGGAATCAAGCATCATCTCCACGGTAGGTGCGTCGGCGAACATGACGGCGGTGGGTTTTGAGAGTGAGATTTTGATGCGTGGGTGCTTGTGAGGTTTGCTTGAAGTAGATTGAGAGGAAGAAGAGGCTGAAGGGAGATAGGAGGGGAGAGGGAGATCTGAGGATGAGGGGGTGGGATATTTGAAGGATGAGTGTGGGATTAGGATGTATTGAATGATACGCGTGATGAGATGTTGGGCGAGGGCTTCGAGGGTTTGGAAGCTGGATTCCTCGGTACTCTGGGGATGCATTAGCCTATATTCACAGATCATTCATGGAACCTCGTTCCAGGGAGACATCAAGCCAGGTCGAGAAAATGAACAGAAAGTAAACAGAGAAAGTACCTTAACAACCACCTCCTCCAAAGCACAATACTCATCAACCATCCAATCCCACCTCTGCATCTCCACCCCCACATACACCATCTGCTTCGCCAACCTCTCATTAGGATTAACACCCACCAGCGTCGGAACCCTCAATTCCCTCAACCTCAGGACCATCGAGTACGCACTCGGCCCCTCATTCCCAACCTCATACCCAAAACTTCCCTTCAGACTAACACCACTACCCAGAAGTGACGCCTTCGGCAGTAGGATCTCTAGCTCAAACAGTCGAATAGCGACATTTTTCAGTAGAGGTTCGATGGAAATACCTTTCTGAGCAGTGTCTCTGCTAGAAAGCGATTCAACGACTTTCTCCTGACACGGGAAACTCGGCAGCGTGTCCCTCCCCGTCAAGTAGAAATGCACAAACTGCACCAAGGCCCTCAAGTGCATCGGCACGGGACACACATCGTCAGCACACAGATCTCGGAATTCGGTGCAGGCGGCGAGGATGGCTTTGGAGAGGGTGCCGTAGTGGATTGTGGAGGGGCTGACGGTGTCGCTGGATGAGGCGGAGCTGAATGGGTGTTGGAGGGAGATGCTGGAGCTGAGGAGGAGGGGTTGGGGGATGCTGGGGCGGCCCCAGGCGTCGGTGGCGAGGGGGAGGGTGGTTTGTAGGTTGGAGACTGAGATTTGGGTGTGTGGGTCCCCGGTCAGAAGTGTGAGGGCGTGGGGGGTCAAAAGGGATGGCATTTCGAAGGGATGTATTGAGTCTTGGATTCAAAGAGCTTTAGGGTTTGAAGCTAGCTTATGAATGACAGTGAGCCTCAAGTTATTGCCCGTAGAGCTTCAATGTTATCCCGTCAAAGGAGAGAGCTAATTGACAGCTGTACTAGCGGGAGAAGGAGCTAGATTGAGCTTGAAGTAGACAGGGGGAAACATATACAGGGTCTAGCGTTGAGACGTTCGGACGGTGGTCTGATCAAAGTTTAAGTTGAGATGGAGGGGTTTTCGGCTACCACATTTTCACTTTCAAATAGGGCTGCGTTGCGTCAGTGGAATGTGGGGTAACGACCTCTCGCTCAAGGGAGTGATAATTCTTTGGTATTTTTAAGACAGTACCTAGTATTAGTACTAAAATTAAAATAGACTATCCTGTTCAAATTTGATCATTTTGCATGTTTTAAGGTCTGGAACAGTATGAGGCTTACCACCCTTGGGCACATTTTCTAGCTAGTGAGAAGTAATAGTGTAATCGCTCAGAGTAGTCTTTGGGGAGTCTTCAGCTTTAAGCCTTGTACTGGTGAGCTATCTGCAGGAGAGGACTTTTGGGAGCAAACATCCGTCATCACCTGTGAGAGAGGAGATGAAAAGCTCGAGGGCTGCTGGTCTGGCGGGGTAAAAACGGCAGTATATGAGGGGTCGCTTAGTTCGGTGCCGCCTTACCTCTGAACGACAAATGAAATCCAGAGCTAGAAGGTCAAATCAATGAATTGTATTCATAATATAGGCTTCGGTCAAGATTCTAGATCTCATGAACTCGAGCCTATGCTTGCTCATTCCGAAAGAGCAGCTTCATAATTTCCCCCCTCAAACCCAAACGCCGCGCTAAGACAAACCATTCCGCCTTCCCAACCTCACTTTCCTTGAGCTTGCTTTTCTTTTTCCGTACAAACTGGGCAAATCCAAATTCCACTAGGCTCGCTCTTGAGTCCCACGCAGCCCCAATGGAACCACTCCAGTGTGCAAGCTTCATTGTCGCAGGCTACCATATCGCCAAAACTGACGCTCTGACAGATGCAGTATTTCTTGTCATCTGCTCCATCTTCATCGTCTAACTCGCCCATTTCATCATCTCCGTCGGCATCTCTTCGAGGTGGTGTAACAGCCTCGTCATCTTCATCGTCTGATCCAGAACCTCCCTCGCTGTCATCATTTGTAGAAGGGGAGTTCTTGTTGCCTGCTCGTTTGACACGACCCAGATTCGACTTCTTATTGATGGCCTTGCGTGGTTGCCCGCTCTGTCTACTACCTTGTGGTGCCGTCTTCTTGTGGCCTCCGGTCTTTATCGTTGCTCTTGGTCCAGCACTTCCAGCTCTAACTCCAGCGGTTGCGGGTGTACCACCTCTTCCTGGAGTGCCTGGTCCGTTTGAAGATGCGCGGCCTGCGAGGTTGCTGGGTGGAAGGGTTCCTAGACCGCCTGTCAATCGTGGGCCTTTTCTTACAGCAGCGCCTAGGGATGATTCGCGGACCCGCTGTTGTTGTGTGGATGAGGCTGGCGTCGCAGGGGCGGATGAAGATGTATGGCCATGTGTCTGAGCCTGCAAGTGTGGTGGGATCACGGGCGCCTGAGGATATTGATTAGGATGTCTTTGCCTTGGGACCATTGAAGCGTTGTTGATTTGTGTCAGAGGCATGGTTGCAACACTGGGATCGGGGCGCGCTGGTTGTCGAGCAGCAGGTTGAGGCCGTAGGGTTGAGGGAAGATCTGGGTCGTTGGCCATCTCTCCTCTGTCTTGTAAAGTCTTTATCTCGCGGTCTATCCAGCGGAGATGTTTCTCCATCAATTCCTTCGACTTTTGTGACAGGGCCACCTTTTCAGCCGTCAGGAGTTCAGCCTTGTCGAAATTCGCCAATATAATCTTGCTCAGTTGTTCTTCTTTAGGATTGGTGGTATGGCTTCCATTCTGGCGTATCCATTTCTGGATTTGATTGTCGTGCTTCGTAATGATGGCCTGACACTCTGCGAGCTGCCTATCTTTATGTTCGATCTCCTCCTGAAAATGCTGAATCTCATTGGGGAGATTGGCAGCTCGATTCGTCCATTCATCAAGAACCTGAGCGGCATCCATCTGCTCAGTTTGAGCCATGTTGCCGGGTCTGATGAAGTCGATGGAGAGGTCGTCTCTGGGCATGATTGTTAATGGCGAGGGCTTGCCACGATGCGCCAAATAGATGAAGATTTGGAGATATCATGAATGTCGCAAAGTCAGTCGTTGCTCACCTCGAGAAAACCTTGTAATGCTTGTGCCTGTGCTATCCGCGCTTTCCTTCTTCGGACACGATTAGGTTATGAGGTTCTGGCCTGATCGGGGTGGTGGAGGAAAATGGGGTGGCAGGGGAGACGAGACGAGACGAGACGAGACGAGGTTGAAGGTGAATGACACCGAGCGGCGTGCGAGGCGAGAAATTTAGGCATGCAGGGCAGGGTTGATAGGCCAGCCTCGCGCTAGTAGTGAGTAGCCGCACGCTAGTGATGCATGAGGTTCTCGGAGGACTTGGAGCTTCTGGACTTCAGACGAGCCTCATCCGAGATCTATTTCATTTTGGCGAAGTCAAGAAATACATCTTCAGTCGCCTGCCACATCTCTCAACTCATAACAGCGCGGTATCTCTCCAGATTTCCTTTGCATTACGCATCTACGGCACGCGCACGCTTAAGCCCTTCAATACATTTTCGTTGAATGCGACTGAACAGCAGAAAGCAAGGAACAATCCCTCACTTTGCTTCCACTCGCCTTCGATAGCAGGACTCTGCCCGAAGCTGCGTCTACCCTGTAACCTGATCTGCCAGCTGTTCACGATCGTCCATACAACTCCTTACAATCTACACTGGTTCCGGGCAGTCCAGGATACTCAAGACGTTAAGCTCTCGAATCAGCTATCGACTGCCTCGAAATAGGCTTGGGCTCCAAGGCCAGCTAGCTCATAGCCGTGTGGTGCTCGGTCACCGGATTTAGGCAAGATGGTTGTCTCTTCGAACGGAATTGTGCAGGAATATTGGGAGCCGCTCAGCCAGCATGGGGACCACCACAACGCAAGCCTACTCGCGAAGGTTAGACAGCAAATCGACGAGAATGGGATTGTGCGGCCGAAAGGATATACAGTGTCATGGCATTCAAATCCGGAAATCGAGAAGCACCATTTCGGTCACGCCCATCCAATGAAGCCTTGGAGATTGACTCTGGCGAAGAGCTTGATCATGTCCTACGGAATGCACGCCGGTATGGACACATACGTTTCGCGACAAGCATCGAGGGAAGAATTGGAGGACTTCCACAGCGAAGAATACCTGGACTATCTCAAGACCGCCAAAGTGGTGCTGCCAGATGATGATACGCCAAAAGACTTCAATCTTGGTGGTTCGGATTGTCCAATTTTCGAAGGCTTATTCAATTATTGCTCTATGTACTCGGGGGCATCAATCGATGCAGCACGGAAACTTTGTAACAACGAGTCGGATATTGCCATTAATTGGTCTGGCGGTCTACATCACGCTAAGAAGGCCGAAGCGTCCGGATTCTGTTATGTAAATGACATTACCTTGGCCATTCTGCAATTGTTGAGGACATACCAGAGGGTATTATACATCGACATTGATGTTCATCATGGAGACGGTGTGGAGGAAGCATTCTGGTCAACTGATCGTGTCATGACCCTCTCAATTCACAAATACGATGGCATGAACTTTTTCCCTGGTACTGGTGACCTCGACAGAACCGGACCAACCGACGAGGGTAACCCAGGAGCTCATCACGCCATTAATGTCCCCCTACTCGACGGCATCGACGACCAGCAATACATTTATCTCTTCACAACCATTGTTTCGATGTGCAAGAATCACTTCAGGCCAGAAGCTATTGTTTTGCAATGCGGTGCAGATTCGCTAGCGGGAGATCGATTGGGTCGTTTCAATGTTCAAGTACAGGGTCACGGGGCCTGTATAGCATTTTGCAAGTCTTTGAACATTCCTCTCCTGCTGGTTGGTGGCGGAGGTTACACTCCCAGAAATGTGGCAAGAGCGTGGGCACACGAGACCAGCATTGCCATAGGGTGCGATGCAACGCTAAGCCCGATCATTCCTCAGCACACCCCATACCGTTCACACTTCCGACATGAGACCATATTTCCAACGCTGGAACAGATCCTCGGCGACCCTCGGCCCAACAAGAACACGAAGAAGAAGGTTGAAGAAATCATTCAGTCTATTACAGAGCAGCTGAGACTCGTGGAGCGCGCACCTAGCGTTCAAAGCAAAGCCATCCCTCCCGATCTTGCAGGGATCAAGGACTATTACGACGACAAAATCAGGGAGGAGCAGGATGAACGCGACGAAGCTCTAAGACGAGATAGAGAGGAAGGGCTGGGCGTTCCTATGGAATATTGAAGATAGAAAGGCTAAGGACGATTGAAGCGAGGCGTTTGGAGGTTCAAGGGAAAATGTCTGGCGTTTGGGGCGGTCAGGGATTCGCTGGCAAAGCCAATCTATTATTTTGTGTTGGATTAGATCGGGAGCTCTAAAAGTAGATAGTCAAGTCTTGTATCGTGGAATCATGATGCCAATGCCGAGTAAATAAAAGATCTAGTAACGCTCCTTTCTACTCTATCCCCAAACTCCAGGTATTCCTCTATCACTTGCACATGCGCTCAAACTTTCTGACTCAATGGCACGTCACCGTTCGTAATTTTGTTTACAAACTCTGGGTCCGGATCATAAAGCATGACATGGAAATGCTCAACGGAGTTGATCGACTTCAATGACCTCCAATTCTTAAACCAGATGACCTGTAATTCATTAGCTCTCGTCGTTCCAACAATTACAAACAATAAACCGAAAATGTAAGAGCTCACATTGTCGTCACCCACCACATGCCTAAACGTCCTTCCAACAAAATCTTCGATTAAGGCTCTCGCTTCATCAGTCAAGTCATCTGTTTTCGGATCGTCTTCAAGATCAAACTTCGTCCAAACGACCAAATGCACAATCTTGGCATCTATACCGTACGGCCAGTCGTTCCACAAAATCTTCACATCGTTCTCCTTCTCAAACGGTTTCCCATCTGGTACAATAGGCTCAGGCCAAGCCAATCTCTCGCGTAGCACGAAGTTCATCACGCTGCCATACTTTTCCTTCAGGTAGTGGTTGTACGCCAGATACCGCCGGAGGTCAGATGGGATGCGTTGGAAGGCACCGAGGGCATTGATAGCGATTACTTGGCGGACTTCATCCCAAGTCAAGATGTGGTACTCGCTATCTGGTGTGCCGATTATGGCGCGCTCTTTGGGTTTGAGGTTCTGGAGGAAGAGTGGGCAGTCCCTTTCACGGTCGTTGGGCGGGATGTTGACTTGCCAGTACGGAAGTGTGGCGGGATCTGTGGCGTTTAAGCTGTCCATTGTGGAAGAATTCTTGTAAATTGGTATGTCTTGGACTCTTGGTGGTGGGTGGTTATCTGGAGGATTAATTTGTTCTGATATACCCTATCTGTTGGTAGCAAATATTGAGTGACATTGGGCTTGCCTCGCTTGCCGCTTTACAAGATCTTTTAGCCGGTACCAACGGTCATATCTGAACACGCCTTCATGATTCACTCGACAAAACTTGCTGGTCTTTCTGCTTGTTCATTGATCTCAAGATGGACACGTCAATCCGAGACGTGGAATACAACCTCGCAAAGAGTTCGCAAAGTTGGCATGCACGGTCACCATCAAGAAAAGCAAGCAATCACAAGCTCTCAAAGCGTTCAATCCTTACCCCTGAACTATTACCCCTCCACGCGTCTCCTATCCACCGTCCAGACCTTTCTATCCCCTTTACAAGCCTCGCTTAAAGCAACCTCGTCCACAACGGAGATTAGCAACAGTGGAGATTTCTCTGAAACTTCTTCACGGCCTTCATGGTTATCCCACCTTCTCCCCAATGTTCCTTGGAAGAGCCTCCAAGCTCCAACGAAAGGCGTTATGTCTCATCTCGGCAATCCTGGTTGACTAGCACAGCCTTGCGCCGGCTCCTGCACACAACAGATGCAGCTGTCCTTTCAATTCGCTGGAGTTACATCCGCGCAAGGTTTGTACCTGGCAGCTTGCAGGGAACGGGACAATACCCACTGAACAGCCTTCACTCGATTGTGCATCAACTATCCGGATTGGGCATTCCTCAACCCCTCCTCTCCGTGACCAAGGATCCAGGATTTTTCCTTTTTCCTGTGCGCATGTTAAAACTGGAGAGCTCTTGTTTTGTTTAAAGATGCTGTCTGTTTCTTGTTTATATCTGCCTCCTCCATCGCTGCCTCACTTTTATTTGGTGTTTCGTTTCGTGATTGCTCCTTTTGTCGTTGTTTAATCCTCCTGGGAAGTAACGAACCGGCTGCTCCTACTCTCGTTAACTTTTGAGCTGCATCTACATTCATTTTCGTCCATTCACTCGGCGTTTGGTTTCCACGATACGAAAACGTGGTACAAGTCATTGTTTGCTTGTGTACGAGGACTCACAGCACTGATATAATCGCTTGCGGCTCGATCGTTTTTCGCCACCATAACAAAATAAATATAGAAGGCGAAGAAGGAAGCAAACACAACACATTTCCGACGAGCGCGATTTTTTGAGATTGTGGAGATTGTGGAGATTGTGGTGACATTCCAGCCAGTACCCTCAGTCGTGGTCGACAAATCTTGACATCTGCATGAGAACTTTGTCAACAATCTCCTGTCGCTCCTCGACTTCAACCTATTCGAAATCTCGAGATCGTCAAAATGGGCAAACCACGAAAGCAGCCTCATGTTCCCCGGCCGTCGCCATTGCAGCAGGTTCATCTCACTCGACCGATCTCGCAAGTTCCTCCAACTTCCGGGCTGGTCAGGGATCCTATGTTCTGGAAACGCTTTTCTGTTGCTGTTCATGAGGCGGAAGGCGGCGATTTGGAGAGCGGACGGAGTGCATCTACGAGCACGATTGAATTAAAGAAGACTGGGTATGTCTACATCCTCTCTCTTGGAAGTGCTCGTGCTGGACTGGAGATGTTTGGGAATATTGCTCGAACTAGGCTAATGGTCCACACAGAGAGCGAGAAAGGGAGAACGACTGGCTAGCACAACAACACAAAGAGAAGCGGCGATGTCGGATGACATGCATGATCATCACAATCCTGGTGGCCATACTCATCACTGGAGGAGCAATCGTTGGCTGGTGGTTCACTCAGGGCCCTGGAAGGTAGTCCTGAAGAGCGACGAACAAACGAACTGAAGGAACCACTTATGACCCACGAGAACTTGATGATATGATGGATGAGGGCCGATACTAAGGTGATACATGCCTTTCTGGACGAATTATCAACGATATGGCTACTTGCAGCAGAGCTTGCACAGCTGAGCATGTCCAAGGGCGGGAGGAAGAATACAAGCTTAGAGCGGAGGCGAAGAAAGCACCTACATCTTGAAGAAATGAGCTCGGCCTGGCAAACTGCCTGTGGGCATATCATGGGCGGCTAGGGATCGCTGCCCTCGTTTTGGCTGGCTAGCAACATAAAACAGAAACCAGAGAATAAACACAAGGAAAATAATTCAAACAAGCTTGCATCTTCAACCACGACTTGAGCACTTTGAGTTGAATACTCAACATATTACTGGCCGTCGTGTTAAATGTAAATCAGCCACGGGGCTTGCGAGATTTAAAGCTGATGGTCAAATATGATATTGAGCATTAACGAAGGCTTTTCACTTACCTTTTCAACTTGGAAGTCGGTTGCTTTGTACAATGCTCAATAAGTATAACAGTTCTTGGAATTATAGGTTGGGAAGCTAGAGGAGAACAAGTAGCTTGGGATAAGAAGTACGTACTCAATCGGCGTTAAGTGCAAGTGCAGTGCCAAGGATTCGCTTCCTTCTAACGTCCTTTTATCTATCCTTGTGTTCATCAACTCCTTCCCATCGAGAGGTCTCGAGGCTGAAGACTACACCGATGTATCTTCCATGAGACTGCAGGAATTGGTGCTCTTCTGTCTGTGCGCCTGTGGCAGCCATTGTTGTGACTAGTTGGCGATGCCCTCACAGTCCTTCTAAGTTGGTCTGCCCTTCTGGAGCAACTCCACACCGGCTCTGGATCTACGTCACAGGAACCATTCATACGTCGAAAGCACACCGAAGTTCATACAATGGCTCCTTTGCCTCACCAAAGTTGCGTACGGCATGCGGCTCTATAGGGCAGCGGAGCCTTGTTGCCTGCTCTCACCGAAGCCACGTTGTGGCGAAGTGGGTGGCGTTGCTCAACGACAACGCTTTCAGCGCAATTCGCATCTTAGGAACATGCTTCTTTTGCAAAGCTAAGTTGAAATTTGAGAGCTTTACTTGCGTTTCACTGCCTGTTTCTTGAAGGAAAACAACAAGGAGAATTGGGCGACCTTATGTAGCATTCGGTCATTGAGCCTGGTCGTCATGAAGGAGGCACCCCGCCGTGTTCGGGTTTCTTCAAGCAGCCACATGCAACCCTGGCATGATACTATTTTCAGTGTTTCTTCTCGGTGAGCATATAACGCCTGGCTCTGACCTTTCATCTTGCTTTATTGGACTCGATTCGTTCACAATTCGTTGAAAACTTCCTTGCGGATATGGCTGCCCCATGTGTGCCCTTGCAATGCCCCTACCTGCCCCCTGACAGCCCTTTCCACGCCCTCGCCATGCCATCTCGCGCATCAGGACACCCGGTGTGAACTCCAAGACTTGAGTTTTTCAACAATGTTGATGACCGTCTATTGACCTGACTTCTTCAAACCCGTTCCCCCATTCATCGTTTCATTTCTTTCAAACGGCACAGATTGAACCGGATCTCCACAAGCGTTCATACATGGTGTGGTTGTCATTAAGTTCATCGATAGTCTCAAGATGTACGACAATACCACAGCCTCATCTGATACAAATGGAAAGCCATTCCAATCAGGAGCATTGCGCCGCGCCATTGACACTCTGGGCCCCGTGCAGGCATCCTCTTCCAACAATCGACTAGAATCCCCAAATAGCTATGTGGAATATCCACCAATTCGACCCGAACAATATGCAAACGCCCAGGCTCATATTGATGATACTTCGCCCTACGTTCCTCCACCTGAAAGTATAACAAACAAACACCAAAATTATGATCCTGGCCGAGTGACTTTTCGGGGAAGCAGCAACCCAGTCAATGCATATCAGGTACGTGTCATCACGATCACATATCCTGTCACATCACCACATTGGTAAAGCTATACTGACCTCTCTGAGTAGTCATCAGACACCCTGGACAATATTCAAGCTAGTCAATCTTCTCTTCCGTACATTCGTGAGTTATCCCCAAGTACCGGACCAGTTCATGACTTAACATCTCTCATAGAAAACAGTTGTCTATCTGGCACTCCTGGTATTGTGTGCTGTTGTGAGACCTGCGGGTTCAAGGCATCAGATCAAGATCTTCTCGGCCCCATCGCTTCAGAATACCAACGAGCTGCTGCAATCGGCCAGCCACAAGGGCTGGATTCAGGAAATGGTAGCAGCGGGTTGCCCTTCCAGAATTCAACATATTCTTTTGACATATCGCAACCTTCGTTGACACCTTACAACCAGACTGCGTCGGGCAGCTCCCATTTCAACCCAACGTTCAATTCGTCTGTGCAATCTTCTTACGAAAATTCTGCGCTGTTGAACTTACCAGGTGGTTACGGTTCCTGGGGCCCACCGACTATCGATCAAGGCTTTTCATCGCAATTGCATAACGGGTCATTCTACCAGCCCAATCCCAACATGCCACAAGCTCGTGGAATCGTGGCTCCATTACAGCAACGATCCAACCAACCAAGATATGGTTCTGACAACATGCCCTCATTAAGAGAAGGGAGGATACCTACTCTTAGGAACTTTCTTGAGGCTCAGCGTCGTCTAAAAGCCGAACTTAAGGATAATGTGACGGCGACGCCGAAATCTGGGAAGCAATTCGCCGCTTCAATCGGTATATCCGTCGCGCAATTGGACTTTTGCGTATCTGCCAGGCGTCATGTATTGCCTGGCATTGAAAATATGGCAATTTCATCCCATGGGCTTGGTCTTCCACCAGAATACACCGCAGATTGTAAGTTCTTTATGCGTTGACCATTTCCTTAATCTTCATTTTCTCGAACGCCAACTCCTGACCGGGTGTTGAAAATATGTAAAAAGCTGTTTACTTATTCTGGATTCTTCGTAGGGTATCGGGAAGTGCATTCAGCAAATCATTCCCCGAACAGAGCACTTCACGACTCGGCTTATCAATCGCACACAAGCACGGCCAAAGACTCTTTACACCCGGGAAGGAAGCGGAAAAGGCCGACCAAGGGCGCTGATGGATTGAAGCCATATCAGTGTACCCGCATCAAGCCAGATGGCACATACTGTCTGAAAGAAAATATACATGTCGCTGACTGTAAGTACTAGGTGGCCTCGTCCGCACCACTGCTTCATTTATGCCCGCGTTCATACATGAAGTCTTTGAGAAATCAATCATGGTGTAGTCGCTGATGATATTGCTATGTAGGGAGGCGGCACGAAGAAACACACTGGCCTCAGAGACGATGGCAATGCATCATCGCTGATTTAAGTGGAATTGTTGCCTGCCATCTCTGTGGTGGACACATCGACACAGCTGGACGACAAACGATCTCACATGGTCCATGCTTAGGCCAAGTCCTAAGAACCGGACATGATTTTCATCGCAAGGACAAGCTGATAGACCATGTCAGACACGCACATGGATGTGATGCCAATGTCGAAGCCTGGTACGTCGACGTAAACTCGGATTGGAAAAGACAATGTGGATTTTGTGGGGCCTTCTGCCCTAACTGGGACGCAAGATGTGCACATGTAAGCCGACATTTCACTGCTGGCATGCGGATGATTCCGGATTGGAAAGACCCTTGGCCAGAGGACCGCGAGGATCAAGATCAACCGCCGGATGAAGATGACGATGATGATAACGAAAGTGATCGAGACGATAGCGGACCCCAATATGACTTCAACAATAGTATGTCCAGCTCCAGACCAAGCTACGATCCCCGCAATGAGCCAAGAGGTGGAAACAGGAAGGAATCGAGAATGTCCAATGAAACCACTAGTGGTCGTGGGAAGGATTCTCAGGATGAGGAGCAAGAGATGAAGTGCTTGAGCGATTTGGCCGATGGCGAAGATCAAAGCTCAAAAAATGAGGACCCTGGAGCCATAGAACTAAGGTCAAAGAGCATCCCCCGCCTCGCCGAAGCAAAGCTACCAACTGATCAGATGACGACCAGCACGTTTGAATTCATCAGAAAGCTTGGATATGGCTCATTTGGTACAGTAGATGAGGTTGTTCACTCTGGCACGAAAACCCATTTCGCCCGGAAATCAATCAAAGCACCACTTCACCGGTCCCCTCCTGCATTAGTCCAAGCGTGGCGGGAGGTTGCTGCTCTTTGCAATCTTAGGCACGCTCATATCATTGGTATCGTGGCATATTATATCTTTGAGGATCAGCTCTCTATCATCATGTCTCCTGTGGCGGAGGGGAACCTGTCAGAATACATGCTCAACGACTGTTCAGCACCGTTGATCAAAAGTTCGAATCTCTCCAAATGGATTGGATGCTTGACATCTGCAGTTTCTTACATGCATGGGAAATCATGGCAGCACCTCGACATCAAGCCAAGTAACATTCTTGTCAACGGAGGCCATGTAATGTTATCAGATTTTGGTGGCGCTCATTGTGTGGATGATTCGCATTCCAAAATCGCGGTCGAAAGCAGTTGCACCATCACCCCCATGTACTGTGCCCCTGAAATAATTACTAGAAGCCGTAAACCAGTCAGAGTCGGCGCCAGCGACATATATTCTCTGGGATGCGTCTTCCTTGAGATGGCAACCGTCATACACCGTCAGAGCCTCAATTCATTCGAACAATTGAGAACATCTGAATTTGGGAATGGCAGCTACCACATCAATTCCAAGAAGTCGTTGACTTGGGTACACCATCTGTGGGATGTTGATGAAGCTCTCGGGTTGAACCGGCAGCATGGTCTCCACATCGTCTACAGCATGTTATCGGACGACCCTAGAAAGCGACCAACCGCACGATATATCGAGGACTCATTCTTTCACTACCAGCTGCACAGGTCGCAGCACGAGGGCAATCACATTGAGGAAGAAAAGTACCTTGTCGTTACGACAACTGAGAGCAGGAATCAATTTGATACCATGGAAGTTGCTCGGCGATGGTTAGCAAATTGCTCTATGAACCACAAGAGTTGCCCTGGACCTTCGAGAGACTTCTTTCCTTCTCGAATCTTGAACGTCGGGACCGATAGCAACTTTATACATCTCCAGTCTTCGAATGGCTTTCCAAGTCCGTACGTAGCACTCAGCCATGTCTGGGGAGCTGGGAGTATACTCAAGACAACCTCCAAGACGCTAAGAGCAATGACTCAAGGTATTGAGATATCAACTTTGTCGCATGCATTTTCCGATGCCGTGCGTATCACTCGTGCTCTTGGACTGAAATACCTATGGATCGACGCACTTTGTATCCTACAAGATCGTGTTGATGACTGGGTCTCCGAGTCTTCCCAGATGCACAAGATTTACTCTCATAGTAGCCTTACCATATGCCTCGCCACCGATGGGAATGCCGGCTATGGCGGACATAAAACTATTGCTGACGGGTCGCAAAAGCACGAGTCGAATTCCAATTGTTTGACTTGCACCAAAGGCTACAATGAATTTGAGCACTTATGTGATGACACGCCTACGACGATGCTCCTTGACTCTCCTTGGTCAAGCCGTGGATGGACGCTCCAAGAACGGATACTCTCTCCTCGGGTGTTGTACTATTCTTCTACGCGAATAGCATGGGAATGCAGAGGCAATAGAACAACCCTCGACATCGTAAGCCGGATACGAGAAAGTTTCAAGACACTGTCTGTCAATCAAACATTGACAGCCAGTCGGAAAAGATGCTGGGACATGCCACTTACCAAGCTATCACAAGAATGCAACAATCTGTGGCGAATAGTTGTCAAAGAGTATACAAAACGACACTTGACATTCCCTGATGACAAGCTTCCTGCCCTCGCCGGAGTCGCTGCCGAGATTGCTTCACTGAGCGGTCAAAAATATCTCGCAGGGCTATGGAATGACGACCTCATCCATTCACTCCTCTGGTGCCTGGACTTCGCAACACTTCCTCTCCCACGGCCTGCCAGATACCGTGCCCCTAGCTGGTCCTGGGCTTCCATCGATAGTCCGGTGACCTGGTCCAAAGCAATACTTGATTCCCCAGATGATGAGGAGGCCAGAGTGCTCAGCTGGAAAGTCACGCCGCAGTGGGAGCAATCTCCTTTTGGCCAGGTGTCAAGTGGAGGATGTCTGACGATGCAGGGTTCGATACAAAAGGTGTTGATTGAAAAATCCCAGTCTCAAGCTATTCTGGATGCGGAGACCCAGGTACCAGTTGCCTTTGCCCAGTGGGATTGCCTGGAAACTCCGCAGCATGTAAACCCGCGCTCAGACTGTGGTGATGTTCTTGAAGCTTTTTGGTGTTTAAGAATACTGAACGGTTCGGGGCTGTTGCTGCGGGAATTGAAGGAGGGTGCGCCTGATACGTTTCAAAGAGTAGGCGTGTATCGGATTTACGAGAATCGGGTTGAAGAAGCTAATTTGGGTAAGATTTGGCATGGAGTTGTCCGTACTGTCGTTTTATTTTGACCTGACCTGATCGTTTCACTTGCTTCGTTTATTTTGCTGTTGAAGCGTACACATGTGCTCTTGTTGGAGGTTGATTTCTACCTCTTTTTGGGGCACTAGTGTGGAAGAAATGACCAGAATAGCTGGCACCCGCCTCTTTTTCGTATCTGAATACGATTTCATAATTTCCAAGCCATTAATAACAAAACTACAAATTTCCTGCCGGTTGTGAGTAAATTCCTCTTGCAGGCTCATGTGTGCTGCACTACAGCCTGGCACATAAAGGGGCCGCCGTTTGTTTTGGTAAGAGAGGAATCCTCGCTTAGCTCTTGTACGCTGATCACTCCTTAACAGGGTCTTTTGAAAGGCAACTCGTTTCCACCTGCTTCGAGCCTTTGGAGCAGTACTTTGCTGTTATTTCTGCTATAAAGATCTCCAACGAGATATCCCTTTTGTTTATATGAGGCAGACACAGTTCATAGGCTCAGAAAACTTCATTTTCCCATACATAACTACATCCAGCCTCCACCCCAGGATAATAGTCTGCTATCAAAAGAACCACAGATCGTCTTTCTTCTCATTGATAGACATTTATCAGGATGTGAATTTAATACTGTCGCTTAAACATTCTTGGATCACTAAGCCCGGATGAGACTGAGATCTTTCGAAGGATGCCACTCCATCCCTCCTTCCTGTTCCAGCATCTCACCCACCATTCGCGTCCATTTCTTTAGCACGACCACGTATCCTATTAAGAGAAAAGGATGCATCAAATCAAAGGCCTCTTAGTGTAGTGGTTTATCACGTCCACCACTTTACTTGATTCTAACATCAAGACCGGTTGGGAGGTCGCAGGTTCGATTCCTGCAGAGGCCCGTGATGATGAAACAAATGCCTACGATTGAATGGGTTTGATTCAAAAAAATTTGCCCTCTTACTTCTGGCAGTAATCATGTGCATTCTGTAGCTACGATTTGTTGTTTTGCTTGTTCTGTGGAATAGATTTTAGCTGCGCGATTCATCACTTGAAGCGAAGAGTTCCCGCCACAGTATTCCGAGGGGAAGTGTTGCACTCATTGCAAGCTTTTCTTACAAATTTCAATAATTCAAGTGATACTAGTCTCGCGCGTAACCAGAGCAAGCTTTGCTTGCTCTTTCAATCGTGAAGCTGCCATAAAGCCCGATGTCTTGTGAGTACCATATACGTTCTTTTTCGAAGAAACCTGAGGATACTCTACTGTCCAGAATTTAGCCCCACCGTGTTTATATGGTCTTAATCGACAATGGTCGAGGAAACCAGTGCCCAAAAACTGCAAGCACATCTTTTTGGTTCATAAGTGTTTGCACGGATGCGCCAAAACCAAAATGAAAGCAGCACATCCAAGGCGACCACACAGTGCGAAGCTCTTGCAAAAGACAAAGAGCCATGACTCCAGGAGCCAACCCATCAATGGCTTTAACAGTGTTGAAATTGTTAACACTTGGAATCCATTATCTCTGTCTGAGGTTGCATCAGCTCTGTTATTTGCGCGTGGACGCGCGAGGACAGGCAATCGAAGAGGGTAATCTAACTTGAAAAGAACAAACTCCAGCCTGAATTGGAAGTCACAAGTATTTGAATCAGGGAAGACCTTCCAATGCTACAGATCTAGTTTCCATTCTCAGGTCAAGAGTCTGCAACACATGGAAAGCGTGGTTTGTGCGAACACAACCCCATAGACGCAATGATTTTTTTGGTTGAACCCCACACTTCTGATGGATAGTAGAACTTTGAAGTACTTCTTCATCCCTTTAGCATAGTCTTCAAGCCAATTCCCCTAGCGTCCATTGTGACAAGTAACAAAGGGGTTTCTTTGTGTATCAGGGGAATTCAGCACTCGCTTAAGAAACTATCATGTGGCAATTCCTCCAGAAACACTTTAGAGTAACTCACACTTTCTAAGAGCTCTCGAACCACTAAGACCTAATCCCACTACTTGCATGGGTCTACAAGACTGGAACAATAGTTCATCCGTCTAGCTGCACCCACGTGCCAAGGCATCCCTCCCAACCAGCACTTGTATGTTTACTTTCCCGCCCTCAACCATCGCCCCTTCCTCACAACAAAACCTTCAAACGCGTCATTAGCCACAACACAACGCCAAGATGTTGTCTTCAGTTGCCAGAGGCAAAATGAGGGCCACGATTAAGGAAAGACATGTCGCATGGCCACCAGTCATCATCAATCAAATCGCCATGGGCTTCCATCGTGATGGTGAGCGCAGTTCTTCCTAACAGATTTCCCCTTCTGGCATACCACTGACAACCACAGTCACTACTAATAGGTACTCTCGTGATATTGGTCGATCTTCCATTCTGTCAAATGGTGATATTCTATTCCAGTAAGTCCCCCGTTCTTGAAATTTTCCCTTGCCTCTCATGACTGTCATGGAGATTGGGATTTTGCAGCAGAAGCTATTTGGCAGCTTAGTCTGCTGAACGCAAAGAGAGAGCTGATGAATATTTTGCTGACGATCTCTACTTAGATTTGGAGACACGTTCTGTAAGAACAACGCAGGCCTCTTCCTGGGCTTAACGGATAACACCTGTGCGATTGCGACCGATCCATCCAATCAAACCGTCTCCTCATATAAACACCGTGACCCCTTGGGGGAAGATATCATCAAGCCGTTTATTAAGCTCGAGGAACATGAGATCAGACGGGGCGAGAAAATCGTAAGTGCTCCTTGAGTCTTTCAGTCCCATGCCAGACTTTCTATATAAGCTTTGAACACGACGTCGACCTCTGAAGACAACCTCCAATGTCCCTGAAACATCTTAATATTTCAAATACATCTCGAGAGGCACAATGCTGACTGAATGTTTTCGCAGTGGTCATTCAGCGGCATAGTTGAGAGAACCGACGACTGGGAAATCGAAAAGACTGAGGGAGGCTTCAATACCAGACGCATCGTAGGATGGACTTTCTTTGAAGTTCGCCAGCAGAATCCCGTTGGAGGCATTCCTACATACCGCTATACTGGTATCGCCAAGGTTGTCTACGATATGGAATTGAAGCGATTCAAGACTTATCGGGACGGGGAATTCACAGGCAGACACGTGCTCTTTGGTGCAAGTCAAGTATTGGACATGGACGAATGAAATGCAGTACTGACAATGAAAAAGACCAATGAACCTCGTTTTAGCATGTGTGCTGTTACTTGTGGAGAACACATTTACCTCTATGGTCACAGGGTCAGCACTTCCATATTATTTTCCGATGATTCAAGATCTTGAAATAGAGGAGCGCTGACATACTGCGCAGGGCCAAGGAGCTTTTGCCGTCAAGGATGTCTATGTTGCACGAGTACACGTAAACTTCGCAGACCAGAGACACTTTTACGAGTTCTGGAATGGAAAGAGTTGGGACGGCAACGTCACTAAGTGCGCCACTATAATCCGCGATATGCAGCATGGACAAGTCTTTCAAAGCAAGATATTCGGCGAAGGCCAGCCATACACCTGGGTTTTCATTGGATGCAACGCCCAAGGGGACAATAAGGTTCAGATGGGAAGAGCTATGTCACCAGAAGGTCCTTGTAAGTTTATCCCAGTGATAGGACCCCCTAATCAAGGATGAATATCCTGCTGGGCAATTTACGCCTCAAACCCCCGAAAATAGGTACAAAGGATGAATTGCTGATTTGATAATCATCGTAGGGGAGATTCGGGAGACTACCGCCTCATTGTACTGCCTCACCATTCCACAGCCAAACCCATACTCATATTGTATATACCCCCATCCTTGGGCCGACAAGACCGAAGAAAGCGGGCAAGTTTGACATTCGTAATGATAATAGAGGAGAAATATTAACAACATTCGATAGGGATCTCACCATTTCATGGTCCGAGGGTGGGATGACCGGAGCGGTTCTGATGTCCAAGATCCGGTTTCAAATGCAGGATGTTCCCATCTAGGACTGAATGCGCCTTGTAATACAGCATATGTTTGGGTTCCGGGGTGATATTTGTGGTAAGGAGCAGCAAATGGTTCTCTAAAATGCATTCTGATATGGGTCTGGATTGGCTTTCTGCAATGAATGGCATTTCTCTGCAAATGAAATGATATGAGAATTCTGCCTTCAATAATGTGTACGTGGCAGAGACTGTTTGGCTTGATTCGATCTAGAATCCAGCGACAGGACCCCCTGAAATGTGAGAAAGACTCAACAGAATTCCACCGGCATTCTTGCAACAACGAAAGATACGCAATAATTCAGGTTAGAAGACCTGTTCTACCACTAGGCAAGCTGGTGACTCTGGTAACAGGGGCGAGGACCGCGGTACGGTGCAAATGTGAAAGGGTTGATGGTTGACGTCGAAAATGCAATGCTGTGAATTTTCCCTCTTACATGCCCATGAAATGCTAAAAAAAGCAAGAAAAGACCTCAACTGAACAAGCAATCACTAGAGCCCTCAGATGAACCATACCTGTCATCTTCAGCATCATTTACAAAACAATCTCAACTCGCATCGCAATAGTAAAGTTGTTCTCGAAGCATCCGCCACAAATACAAGGCTTTAGTCATCCTTGCCTCGCTTCGAGGCACCATCACAAATCAAGACTAGCTCTGGCGCGCTCCCGAGCTCCTCCAGATTGATATCTTGAGCTTTTTGCCTGCCAAGCTACACTTGTCCAGAACATCCTCACAACACCTCACAAAGTCAGCTATCACCTTAGGAACTATCCTGCAGACCGAAGCGCACACAATTCACGTCAGAAACTGCGTTTTTCAACTGAGCGCAAGTTCTCCTTCAGCCTCGAGTCCGTCGCAAACCACCTACTCAACACCACCCTCAAGTCAACACAAGCTCAGGTACAATGGCGAATTACCTCGCCAGTATCTTCGGTACCGAAGCCGACAAAGTCAACTGCTCCTTCTACTACAAGATTGGCGCATGCCGGCACGGTGACCGCTGCTCGCGCAAGCATGTCAAGCCCTCCTACAGTCAAACGATCCTCCTCCCCAACCTCTACCAGAACCCTGCCTACGACCCAAAGAACAAGATGAACGCCAGCCAGTTGCAGAACCACTTTGATGCTTTCTACGAGGACTTCTGGTGCGAGATGTGCAAGTTTGGGGAGATTGAAGAGGTAGTCGTATGCGATAATAATAATGACCGTACGTTTTGCCCGTTCCCCTTCGTGTAAATGAATGTCATGCTAACTCGACTCTTCATAGATCTTATCGGCAACGTCTACGCCCGCTTCAAGTACGAAGATTCCGCGCAAAAAGCTTGCGACGCCCTGAACTCTCGATGGTACGCTGCGCGCCCGATCTACTGCGAGCTCTCGCCCGTCACCGACTTCCGCGAAGCCTGCTGCAGACTGAATAGTGGGGAGGGATGTGTCCGTGGCGGTTTCTGCAATTTCATCCATAGGAAGAATCCGAGTCCGGAGCTGGATAGGGAGATTGAGTTGAGTACGAAGAAGTGGCTGAGACTTAGAGGGAGAGATGAGAGAAGCGCGAGTAGGAGTCCTAGCCCTGAGCCTACGAGGAAGAGATATTAGATGTCGATTGGATTTCAATCTTCCATGGGACTGAGGTGCGGAACGAGAGATCAGGCTGCAATGAATGAAATGCTGCCCGGAAAGGTGGGAGGGTAGATGTATTCTGTTTGATGGGCACCTGGCAGCTGAATATAGGCGTTCAGGTTCATTCATGATGCGATGTAAATTTCATATCAGCATTGGGGAAGCAAAACAGAGTGGAGTGGAGAAACTTGTACTGTACGAATTTTTGAAAAGCTCCTCGCCTCTTTCAGAGGGCACCATATCAGTCCGGGACTTTTGGCTAGTAGCAGACGAAGTCCAATTTGAAGCAGGTCAGCCCAGGTAAAGATATCTATCTAGGTAGTGCTAGCCTCGGTCAAGAGAAATGTAAAAGAACATTAAAGTAGTCCTTCTCTATATAACAATAATCGCAGTAGGAAAAGAAAGCAAATGATAGTATGAAAAGCGCCAACAAATTAAGAACGTCTTGTCTATGTCTCTGGCCACCACTTTTACGTGACACAGCCGTCTAGACGTGTTCTATCAATATCTGCTTAAAATCCCGAGCTATAACATACTGCCATTTAATCGACTTTCATCCTTGCCCCATTCATAGTCCTCTATTGATTGTGAAGTAGGAAAGTAGCATATGCCATTTCTGAGTAGGGACACCAGTCAGTTCTCCAGTAAAGGGATCGTACTGAAATGTTCACCACGAGATAGCTTGGACATCAGATACTTTTTTAGAAAATCTTGAATGTTGAGTCTGTACATACAAGGAACTCCCAATGATCCGGGAGAGACGGGCATTTCTGGTTCCAGATCATCCTTATATCGATCACCTGCATAGACATAGTTCGTGCCAAGGCCACGAAACAGCTCGCTTCTCGCTCTTCGTTCAACAGCTTCGGCTTCGGACTCTATGGGAACCAAACCCCCGACAGTTTCCCAAAAATCACGAATTCTAAATACATGTGGTTCAATTGTAATTTCTTGACTTGTGAGTTCTGATTTCCTTCCATTATCATTCTTGAAATCGAACAAGTAAACAAGTTTCGAAACTAGAACTAGAAGCCGGGTAAGAGCTGTTCTTTGGACAGGAAACATCTTGGCTGCCTTCCTTGGCACAGAAACAAATGGCGGGGTTCTCTTACGCGGATACGTATACGTAGCGCTGTGAGGCAATTCCCTATGTGTACAAAAGTCGACGGAGGGAGCTAGGAAAGCTTTTGCCTCGTATGGGTATTGCCTCGTAGGGAGATACATAAGATGAGTGTGTAAAGCTTGATATCCTCTCATTCTTCGCTTGCTGGACGAGTCGGTATTCTGGACCTGTCATAAGCACGCAAGCTATTGCAAGCTTTGCTGTGAGATGTGACGTCTTGAATTTGCTTGCGCAGCTGACGGACAATTCCCCTACACAGGGGTCTGCAGGGACGGAAAGTGCATGTGCAGAGTTGTACGGAGGACATGACATCTCATCTCATCTCATCTCATCTCGTCTTGTCTGGCTGGCACCAAACAATAATGCTTTGATAACGTTGTGTGACTGATCTTTGAGGTAGACTTGCAAAGTGATACATATCTGTTCCAAGAATACCAAGCTGGATAAAATGCAAAGACGTCTTGTGTGTTTATTGCCCAAGAAGATCCCAAGATAAATTCTTCTTCAAAGAGTTATGATAGCGATGACGGAGGGGTGCCACTAACCAATGAGGATCATCAACGCAGGCATTCCCATGCTCACTTTTACCCCACCAAAGGCAGCTCCTCCACCTCCTGTTGACGGTCCAGCCGGGTGTGCCACACCCAACCAAATCCTGAGCTGTTTTTCATCCCTCCCCTCCCCTCCTCTCCGCTGCTGGCCTGCCCTGCGTCATTCGCCTGCGTTTTCACTACTACCGACCTTCGTCAAATACAGTCAGTCAACCTGTACGTACCTCGCCCACCAAAAACACAGCCTCACTTATCAACACTTCCAAGACACATAGAAATCGAAAGCAACGCCCTTCCTGCAAACCACGAAATACAGCTGCGAATAAGCAAGAGGAACAAAAACAAGAGGCACCTGGGACATAGTTGGCGAGGATGGTCAGCTTGGGACATGCGCATCGCCGGGCCTCCGCGGCAAGTAGGTACACTTCCATGCTACATGCTGAACGCTCCAAGTATCGTCCAAGATGAAGATAGCTGGGCAAGTTGGTATATATCCGAGGCATTGTGCTAATGGCGATGTGGGAAGCAGGCGCGAGGTCTTCGGTCGATGAGTCGAGGTCGGATGGCCCGGAGGACGAGACTACGGTCGTGGAGCCCGATCAGGGAAATGGTGAGTTTCCCTACATACTTTCTTCGATATACACAACGGGGACACACGCTGATATGGGCTGGGATTAGTGCTGTCGCATATCATTTCGCAGTTGAGACCAGGCGCGGATCTGAGTCGAGTGGTGCTGCCGACCTTTATTCTGGAGCCTAGGAGCATGCTGGAGAGAATCACTAAGTGCGTTGAAAATCCCAGATAGGAAATTGGAAGAAGAGGAATGCTGACGGGACATAGCTTCATGGCACATCCGGAAACTCTCCTACCTATGCCCGAAATCGAAGATCCGACTCAAAGATTCGTATCGGTAGTGAAGTTCTACCTGAGTGGATGGCACATTAAACCTCCGTAAGTACTGCCTGGACTTTGTATATTGGGACTGGGAGATATTGACGGGCATATAGCGGAGTCAAGAAACCACTCAACCCAATTTTGGGCGAGACCTTTACTTGCTACTGGGACTTTCCTGATAACACCAAGGGCTACTACATCTCCGAGCAAACCTCCCATCACCCTCCGAAATCGAGCTACTTCTACATGGCACCCGAGCATCACATTCGAATCGACGGTTGTCTTAAGCCCCGAAGTAAATTCTTGGGGAATTCGGCTGCTAGTATGATGGAGGGGATTGCTATCCTGCGGTTCCTGAATCGGGGAGAGGGTGGGAAAGGAGAGCGATACATTCTGACCCAGCCAAATATGTATGCGCGGGGTATTCTATTCGGGAAGATGAAGTACGAGCTTGGAGATCACAGTTTTGTGCGGTGTCCAGAGTTGGGACTAAGTGCCGACATCGAATTCAAGACCAAGGGCTACTTTGGCGGGACATATAATGCTATTGGAGGTGTAATCAAGAACGACCATACAGGTGAAGTCCTGTACGAGCTATCAGGGATGTGGAGTGGGGAGATGTCCATGAAAGACGTAAAGGTTGGTCATCGGAGAGTATTGGGGTCCGACAATATACTAATTGATTCGCAGACTGGGAAGAAGGAAGTTCTGTTCGATGCTACAAGAGCGAAGCACACGCCCCCAACAGTCCGACCTCTCGAGGAGCAGCAAGAACGCGAATCTCAGAAATTATGGTTCGCTACTGCCAAGGCTGTGAAAGAACGAAATCATGAGGTTGCAACAGACGAGAAGACCAAGATTGAGGACATGCAAAGAGACGAAGCAGCAAGACGAGCTGAAGATGGAGTAGAGTGGCATCCAAGACTTTTCAGACCCGTGAGGGGTGGCCCTGGAGGTCCGGATGAGGGGGAAGAAGACCTGGACTGGATACTCAACGCAAACATGTAAGTGAACTTTGTAATTTCTGGTCATGATTCTAGGCTTAATTTTCTATAGCGACGGAACCACACCTCAAAAACAAGCAGAACAGATCTTAGCCGTCACACCCATCTTGCGAGGCCAAAAAAGCAACGAGAAGAATCCCATTCCACCTCCACACACGCGTAGCGAATCCTACACCTCCAACCACGCAGCACCCGCCTCAGAAAACCAACAGCCTCAGCCTTCACAAGGTAACGACCTCATTGATTTCGGACAAAGTGACGGAACCCCTTCGACCAATGCCGCAACACCAATCCCCGCCTACCAGGCCCCAACTGATCTCCAAGCCGCTCAAACGGTCAACGGCGGTCAGCAGCAGAAGGATCTCGAGAACGCGCTCCGGTCAACGAGCAAAGAGCGGACCAATGGAGGCGCACTGATCGATTTCAGCGACGATTTGAAGAGAGATCTACCAACAGTTGACGCGAACGGGAAGAAGCACGCGCCGCTGAAGAGGGAGGACACGGATACCCAGAGTTTGGTACGTACGTCCATTTTTGAGCCTAGGCTCCCGGCTTCGGCATCATTGCGAGACGGGAAACATGTAAACAAGTCGAGACAGACTTTCAGCGAACCAGAACCACCACGGCTAACACGACTACAGGATGAGTTTGTTGATGCCGAGGGATAGATTTCTCTGGATACGAAATACAAATGCCCTTTTTGAGCTAGCACATGCGTGCGAGAGCATTACGTCTTCCTCTGATTTTCCAAGCGAGATGAAGGAAATGGATGGGGGAAGGTCATGAATACATGTGACTACCTATTTAGCCAGGATTTCTCCACTGATAGAAGGGGTCGGATGGATGGGAGATAGGGGCCCAGTAAGGGATTTGGGGCGTTGTGATTCTAGGGAATGACATGGAACGGAATAAATAAGTAATGTCAATGATACTGAATTCGAATGGGCCGCCTGCGAGACTACATGTTAATGTTCAGCTTCTTGTGCCGAGGCGTTTGCTAGAAACTCGAGCCTGTCCCTGGGTAACAGGCTCTGCTCTCGTTTTGAGATGCCCGTCTTTAACACGTTTCCTTTGTCGATTTTGCCGAAAAGACATTCAAACAGTTTCAACATCTACGTGGCAAAACGAGCAAGATATCTGCTGCAAAATTAGATACGCATACCACCAGTTTACGTAGATTTCAATGGCATTCAGGTGACTTTTTAATTTCGGTATAGCAACGCGTTTCGCCACTGCTTGCTGTAGGATCTCCAAGATCCTCCAGCCCCTAACCCATCCATCCCAGTTCCAAATGAGTTGTCTTTTGAAGAGAATGAAAGAGAAAATTAGAAATGCAGAAGCATCTCGCTGTGGTATCGCCATCGCAGAAAGGAGAAAGAACAGTAAAATAACAAGCGCATTTGCCCAAGGCAACCAACAACGATCGCACCAGCTCGAATCGCTCCTTCCGTCATCCCCTGCGCTCCTCCCGTCAACATTTCTTCCAAGAAAGGTAAAGTATTGGTGAATGCTGAACCAGATTAGGAAGGCGTGACGTCTCTGCTGTTTCGTCCCGTCTTGCCTAGAAGGCCTTTTCGCAGGCCTCCGCTGCTCGATCTTGGGCTGTTATCTCCATTTTCAATGATGGGAGTGAGCACAAAGTTGCTCTTGAGGACGACCTGACCGCTGCCTGCCTTGACGGATTTCTCCAGGCCAGTGCCTGATTCGTCGACGAAGAAGAGACCTTCTCCGAGATCATCGTCGCTACCAAATGTGTTGTGGCCCTTTACTTGGATCTGGAATTGCGTGTCTGCCGAGCACGCGCACTTGAAACTTTCTTTCTTGTCGTTGAAAGTCACAGTGCCGGAAGCTGATTTGATATGTTCGGTCTTGTGGATGGTCTTCGGCTTGGGGCCTAGCTGCTTCATGTACACCATGACGTTGGAGGATGGAGGATATCCGGTTGCCGACAGGATTGTGAAGCTTGCTGTTGTATATGTTAGCGCTGAATAACGAATGCCGATATTTGAACAACGTAAGACATTAGATCTTTCCCTTGCAGCTTATAGCGAGAGACACTTCTTTTGCATTCAAGATCTCGAGAGCCGCAGAGGACAATGACATCCGTGAAGTCTCGGACAGCTTTACGGAGGGAGTATTTCCCAAGTATTGTGGAATAGAAGGATAGTCTTACCTGTACCTGTAGGCGCTCCAGCGCCGCCACCATGGATAGTACTGTGCATAGAAGATTGACCAAAGCTCTTCGTGCGACTGTGGCCTGGAACACCAAGAGCTGTTCCCGGAGGTGTAACGGGTGATTCTGAATTGGCTGATGGCGGTGGCAGGTTGCTGGACCGTCGAAGACCAGATCCTCCACCATTGGCAAATTTGGCGTCCTCTGCCTCCATCTCGGTACCATTAGTCTCATCTTCCTTCTTCTTGCTCTTGAATCCATGTCGGATGAATGATGCACCCTTGCCCACACCGTGAGCTGCAAATCCAACTCCCTTGATAGGAGCCCCGGCGACACCAGTCACGATTTTGCCGGGAGTAGCAAAGGTCCCAGAGAACGTTGACGATCCTTGCCGCGACCTTGTGACATAGTCTGGTCTGAAAAGTAGGCGTAATCTTACAGATCCAGACTTTCCATCCAGAGTGAGGTTGTACTCCTGTGCTTTGAAAGGATCCAATAACTCTAGATTGATGTCCGCATTGCCCAAGATATCGGCCTTATCCGCGAAGTCCCAGTCGAATACCTTGCAGGTGAATTTTGCGGCCGTCCTGGATGCAACATCGACCTCAAAATATTCGTTCCATGCGGGATGAAGAGTTTTCTTCTGTACTTTCGTCTTGAAAACGTCCTTTCCGTTGAGCTCGAACAAACAGTACGGATCACTATAACCATTTCTGTCCGCTGATGGGAGATCTGTGGCGTCGAGCACATCAACGCGAAGTTTACCCATGTTATTCATACTCTCGCTGGGATCAAGTTCCATCTTGACAGGTATATACTTCAAGCTGACCTTGACACTGCAAATTTGGCCTTGGTCATCCTTGAGTTTGAGAATAGTTGGGTTGTTCTTTGGTCATAGTCAGCCACAAACTCCATGAACCTTCGATGACAGAGACTTACAAGGCATTGCTTGAGTGTGTCAAGTGTGTTGCCAGTGAGCTTAGCAATGATGTCTTCCTTGTCCTTCTTCGCATCACCCTTGAGTTCGCCTTTTTCCCGAATGCGTATAGTAAGACGCGAAAAGTCAAGTTCGCGGACAAAACAGTCGCCAATTTCGTCGATTGTCGCTTTCCTAGATTTGATCTTAGACGAAGAATACGACGGAAATGCATTGTCATCTGTTAAGACTAAATTTGAATCAAACATTAGCTCACTGCTCGAGCGAAAGTCTATCAGAAGCAACTTACCATCCACATGAGTGTCGCTGTGGGTGAGATCGACATCCATGAGCTTGAAAATGATGAGCCCAGATTCATACTTGAGAAGCTCTTCGGGCGTAAGGTGGATCTTAGGAAGGCTCTTCTCCTCTTCGATCTCAGTCTGCTCCTTTTCGCCCTCAGCAAGAGTATGCGCGAGAGACGTATCGATCTTTCCGTTTTCAAGTGATCTATTTGCAGCAGCGACTGGGTCTCCCCCTTTCGTGTCACCAGATCTGCTGCTCTCGATTGACGTGCGACCTCTGACCTCTTCTGCAGACTTCTTCCTAGCTGCAAGCTCTTCTTCATCTTCGGGATCTGCGACGTTCAAGCAAGGATAGAAAGACGCGGTGTAATTGAGAGTACCCCTCGGCGAGCCCTTTCCATGCATGCGGAGTGGTCCAGCTTGCGGCTTCTTCGCATCGTGGACAAGATATTCGCCATTGTCAGCTTGAGAGATGTAGTCGGAGGCGAGAACCTCGACTGAGCCTAGTGATCGATCACTGTTGATTGTCTCTTGATCCATGACCTCCAGAGTCAGTTTCTCCCGGGTGCTGTGAACAGGCACATAAATAACTTCGTCAAAGTCCGGATTGAGATTGTTCTGGAATGTGACAGTGCGGCCTTTCTCGATCCCAGATAGCAAGACTCGGACGTATGGGTCTGACTTTCCAAGGGTCTCAAGATTGCGGAGATCACGAGCGTTCTTAAAATGAAATCTCATGACACCAATCGGCGTAACATATCCGCCAGTGCCAGCTCCAACACCCGAGAGTGCTACGGGCTTCCACTGAAGAGTGAACTTGACACGGCCAGACTTTGCTCCCGCAAGGTTATACCATTCTTGACCTTTCTCCATCAATGTGAGCATGTCGTTGAGTTTGATCTGATATGTGCCAAGGATAGGGTCAGCCGACAGATCTCTGTCGTCCTTGATGACAAGTCCAAGCTTTGCAGTCTTGCGATCTGTGATAAGCACTTCCTTGGATCCATTGTCCCATATGGGGTTGTTTGTTCGCTTCAACTTTCTGGTAATGTGAATTTCCTTGTTGTTGAGCAACAGCACAGCATATGGGTTAAGAGCTCCCAAAAGACTCCTGGTCCCATCAAGGTCCTTCGCTTGCTCAACGGTTATCTTAGCAATACCAGTGTTTGATTCTGGAGGTGGTTCCTTCTTGCCATCTGGAAGATCTCGGCCTTCAAGGACGGGAAAAAATCGAATATCAGAAGACACAATTCCGCGGGCTTTCCCATTAGCCATGACCTCAAGCTGTTCGTTTTCGTGCTCAGTGACTTCTTGAATCCTCTCGAGTGGGAAAGTTGCAGTTCCTAGCTCTTTATCCTTCCGATATTCATTGTAATCAAAAATCTGGAGAGTAAGACTATCATTGAAGGATGTCACAATGACGTATTTTGTCTCGTTCCATTTCGGGTTGGCATTTTCCTTGATGATCTTGGTCTGCGCAAGAGCAGCGCCGTTGTTAAACGACAATACCGTGTAAGGATCTGGGGTTCCGGCGAATTTGTCTGGATTCTTGAGTCCTTGAGCACCATGGAGAGTAATTGCCATAACACCAATTGCTTGGTCAACAGCCGAACCAGAAAGCATCTTCGCGACTTCGATCGGGAAGACATTTGGAGCGTACATGATGGGGCCAATGTTTGCGTGAATTTGGTCCAAGATAAATGATTCCAAACCAGGGATGAAGTTGATGTCAAAACCAAGCATCTCGCCACCGAGCGGCTTACAGACATAATCAATAGTGGGCTTCTCCAAGAATGAAATCTCGATCTTCTCGACGTGAGGAAATGGGATCTGGAGCTTGATCTTGACTCGCATAAGTCCCGAGAACGCCATATCCTCAACTATTACCTACGTTGATCGTGAAGTCAGCAATCACTCATTTACTCATATCTCGGGAGTACTTTGGGAGTAAGGAACTCCTAAGCGATTGGACTGGGGGCAATGGGCAGTGCCCGAATAACGTACATCTAGACCTTTACTGATCATAGCTTTACCGATTCTGATTTCGAGCACAATTTTCGGGTTGACCTTGTTCTTGATTTGGCGTGAAGTCATGTCTGCATGATCATTTGGCGTGAAACTAAATTTCCAGTCCATGAGCACCACATCATCTTCTGCTTTTGGATAAGTCTTAACATGTTCCATTCGTGGAGGCTTGTTTCCGAGCGTGAAAGTCTTCATACGAAGACTGTCCAGAAATGCTGGTGTCGAAGTACTCAGTACTTGATCAACTGAGTTGATGATGGTCTCTGCCAGGACAGGCTGGAAGATGGGCCAGAACTTGACCAAGAAGCTGTTGATCCACTCCAAGCTCTCCGTGTCTGTTTCCAGCCTATTCTTTGCCAGCTCGCGATTGACATCATCTCGAAAGTTTCGTCGTACTCTGCGCAGAGAGGTTCGATAATATGTCCCGCAAATGGCCATGATCAGGAACACCCAAGCAAGTCCACCTCCCAAAACTGCCACGAACCAGGACGAAAGACAAGCGAATATGATTACGCCAGTATTGTGGTACCAATCTGCCGGACTCCAATTAGATGCCTTGCAATTGCCAGATTCGGCCAAACTTACCGCCAAAGAACTTATCGTCTAGCTTTCCTTCCACCCAAGTTTGGTGGTCTGCTAGACTTTCCTCTTCCATTGATGCACTTGACACGCCATTACCAAATCTTGGCGCCCAGCCAGTTCTCTCCACCCATCTGTCGTTGTCGTCGTCGTCGATGAATTGGCCACTGACACCATTTGTGATCGGCTTCCCGGATTTGTCCTTTGGAGGTGCCGTAGGGGCTAGAGCTCCAGCTGTAGAAGGCGGGGGAAGGTCGTATGCCCCAGGTTTCCCATCATCTATATCTGTCGGAATCGCAACTCCCTTTGATTTATGTTCATGGTGGAATCCTTCTGGTATACGCTGCAGAACTCAGTAACTGACCATTGTGCATATCAGCAAGGTGTGCTTACCGCTCTAGCTTGAGCTGCCTTCTGCTCAGGTGTTGCATCTGGGTCGAAGGAAAATGCTGCGACTCCAGCCTTCTTGCTCTCAGCTACAATCCTCTGTTCCGCATCTTCTGCAGTAATGGAGCTATTTGGGTCCTGGGCGGCTTCCACGACGCCCTGCGTCTTTAGTTCTGCGGCATTGGAGTTAGGGTCCATCGTTACCGAGCTGTTTGCTGTCCTGTTCCGGGATGCTGAAGCTTGCCAACAACCATGCAATTGACGTCAGTTCAACTGCTTCGTGAGTTGAGCTGAGGATGGTGAGTGAAAGGAAGGAAATGACGAGCAGGAGATGAGAAGACAGGAGCTTCTGATCGAGGTCAAGGTGGAATTAGTCTGCTCGGGAGGTAGGGAGCGCGCGGAGGTGGAGAGCAGAGAAGAAGGTTGAGTTGGGCTGGGAGTGACAGACAGACAGAGACAGACGAGGCAGGTCTTGAGTGGCTTGGGCCGTGGAAACTTGGTTGGCCAGCTTGCTGCTACAGGGATCAATAGTTTGCTTGGTGCTGGGTTCAGTGGAAAGGTTCAGCGTAAGATCCCTGTCCAGCTGTCTCTGACGATTTCCCGCACGGCCTGTGGCACCGCTAATCGAGATGCGGGTTAATGGTCCCTTCACCAAGACAAGGCTGGCAGGCTGGTTCGACCCGAGATGGAGCTTGAGCTCGAACTTCTGATCGGACCCTGATGGAAGAGAAGGCTTTGATCGAGCAGAGGAGGGGAAAGTGGGGTGCGGTGTGGTGAGGTGAGACTGCGAGATATAGCATCGCAACAAGTGTAGGCTCAGGCAAGTCTTCAACATAGGCACGATAAAAAGACATCATCAGATAGTCCATAAGATAGTGATGACAGCGGAATCCTGTGATTCACAGTCTTGACGGGCAAGCCAAGTCGTCCCACCACAGAGCAGAAATTGCCTCAGCTAAGAAGTGAAACTATAGTATGACGATGTAGTCTGCTTCTGAGCTCTCACTCCGTCTAGCATACCATCAGCCTTTGAAGAGGTTCTTGCTGGAACACCTGACTTTTCATTTATTTTATATTTTGTATGCGGTACAAAATTCAGGCCAGGCCCAAGATCTGGTTTGGGGACAAACTGGAGCTCCAGATGGCAGGGATGAAGACGATCAGCATCATCATCGCACGACCCCAGTCACAATTGTCCTCCGCATGGCATCCCCAACCTCACGACAATTCATGCTGAAGCATGTGCAAATCCAGATTTCGCAATGCCAAGCTTCACTTACCAGATATCGAAGAATCATTAGAGTTACGCTGGATAATTCGTCGATAGTGCACCATGCGTGACCGGTTCTCAGCAGCGCAGGGTTTCGATGAGATGGGTGCGTTCTCCTGGCCTCCCACCTTACTTTGCTTGCAGAGGGATGCAGCTGTATCCATGTCTTCATTCGCCGTGGCCACCATTCTTGCTGTTCTGCATATGCACTGCGCCTTGAACTCTCGGCCATGCTGCATTCTGTCTGTACCTCTCGCCGACGTGATCCCACCGTCGGAACCTACCTTTCAATCGTTGCTTCTTCCGGGTCTTACAGACGCCCTCGCTTTACGGTGTCTCCGTCCTATCGCCGTCTGGAACGGACGAAAAGACGCCTGTATTTCGTACCCCCACATTGGTCATGGAACAGTTGCGAGTACCCTATGTTTGAGGGCATTTTTTGTTGCTCGAAACCGTCCTGTGGTCCGTCTCGTCTAATCGAATACTGTACTTTCGTACTCCAGCATCCAACAAGCGGGGGTAAACCAGCAATACAACCAATACAAAACAGTGTCAAGAACTCAGGCATTGAGGCTAATGTACGTCAATGTCGGCTCTGATCATAGTGCTGATCTCCGAACAGGAATAGGACATATACTGAATGTAGCTATCGATTGAGAATTGAATCCTTGTCTTGTCCAAAGTTTTTCAGAAAATCATGAAGCGACCTTGATTGAACCCCTGAAACGAGAAGGCTGAGGCTGCCCGCAGACTAGTTCGAGTCACATGGAGATAACGACCCTTGGTGGCCTCTTATCTCGAGGACGTCTCTGTTTTGGTCAAGGCATTTGATTCGGACCTTGTGCATGAAACTTGACGTGGGTCTCGAATAACCCTTGTTGAACTCTGAACAAATGATCACGCAGTTGTCGGATTCATAGGGCCAGACAGTCCCATTTACCAACAAATCGATGCACCGTCAACCGTTGTGACTGTCCCTCAATTGCGCGGCGTAAAAATAGCCGCCGCCGCAGACAACCCCTCGAATCGTGTTTGTACGCGGGTCTCTCCTCCTGATTAGCACAATCTGGTCTCTCGTTGATCGCGTGGCCATGGAAGCACATTCGGCCAGTCCCAAAGATGGAGAGAAAAAGCGGAATCGCTTTATGGGGAAGCTTTTCAAGGAGAAGAAAGAGTCCGCCAGCGAGGATTTCCAATCCCAGAACGACGTTGACGACTTTCTACATGGCCCATCAGACAAGTTGCATATGGTTGGGACAAGTCCCTCCATTCCACCACCTTTGACGCGCCTCGATACGTCCAGCGCACGTCGATGGCCAGCCGCTTCAGATCTGCCGACTTCGAAGAGCACACGAGGTAGATCAGCCAGTCCCAAACGAAACAGAAAGGGCCTCGTCGTACGATTCACAGATGAACAACCGGAGGTGATTGGGGAAGGCGGTGACGAAGCTACTTCGCCAGTCGCTGAGATAGGAATGAGAAGGAGGGCACACACACATCCCCAAGTAGGACAGTCAAATGCAGGCCAGACAACGGATCGTAGGGATACGACGACTACAGATCATGGACGAAGCTTCGCCGAGCGTGCTCAAAACATGGATGACTTCCGACCTGGACCTATTAGGCGTACGCAAACTGGCTTCCAGTCAATACCTGACGCAGAACCGAATTCTAACATTCCAGGCGTCCCAGATTTGCCGGGTAGAAGTCGAGAACAGGATTCATTCCAGCCCTTGAGCATTCGATCTGAAGGTGACAGGCGATCATTTGCAGATATGGTGAAGGCAGAAATGAGATCTGGAGAAGGCAAGGCTCTCGTCCAGGCTCGTACTTCTGATCCTGATGAGCTATTCACCGGGGCTGAACCCTCAGGATCTTCTGTTCCTACACCTCAGTTTGCAGAACTTCAAATCAATACTAGGAATAACATCCATATACCACTCTCCCCTGGAATACCACCAAGTGCTGCGTCGAGCCGGCCAAGCTCAAGTCGTCCCATCACTCCGAATGATTCACATCCGCCTACACATTCAGCGGATAGCTATACAGGAGGTTCTAGCTCGACGCTGGCTGTACCAAGAAGTCTTCAACCATCTGTCCCTGTTACTGGCAACCCTTCCGCAGAGACTCCAGTAACTCTCTCCAGAACTTCAACCTTGTCTATTCAAGATGCAGCCCAAGCTATTGGAGATGATGCTCTTCAGGAATTCCAGAGACGAACCGCGCATTTGTTTACTCTATTCCGACTTTCCACAGAAGCCTCAAAGCCACTATCTCAATGTTCTCTGGAGGAGCTTGTCAGAGTGGCCATGTGGTGGTTTCTGAAGGGCAGGATGAATCTTGAAACGGCAGTCAGAGATCGGCCTAGTACACCTCAAAGTCAACAAGCCAATTATTTCATGCGGGCGCAAGCATATGCGGATTTGGCTAAAAGTCTGTGGATTATAGAGATTGTGACTTCTCAGTATCCCGAGGTTCAGTCGCGACAAAGCACACCTGAGGCAAACCGGGATGTGTTGGAGTCTCGACAAGCTGTTTTGTCGAGTCTGAGAAAGCTGACAATGTCAATGAAAAGAAATAATTTTCTACCACCTGACCCCAAGGATGCTCCACTGACCCAGGGCTTGGATCCTTCGATCTGGGTCAGAGGGGAGGGTGATCAGTCCTTACTCTACAGTCAACGACTGACCTCGGTCAGATCTCTGTATGAGGCATTGCCTCTGGGGGATACAAGCCGTACGTTTCAATTTGGGAGAATGTTCGTGGAGGGTACCCTGGTGGAAGCAGCGGCTCCTCAACAATATCGCTCTGCGCTTCTGATATCCATGGTTCGCGGNATNAAANAAAGCTCTATCACCGCCATTATTGCAAGTCAAGATGGTGCTTTGAACCTTAGGTAAGCCTATCTTATTTGCCCGAGCTCACGTTACCAAAGACCATCGAGATATTGAAGCTCTCTTCTTTTGCGAGCAATCCTGTTCCACCAAAGCTAGCGATATACTTCGAAAAGGGTTTGCTAATTTCCCTGTCTAGTATACAATCAGACAAATCGCGTGGCCTGACCTGGGAGGACGTTCGATGGAGAGCTACTCAGCGCATCATTGAAGTCAGCTTACCCCGTGGCTTTATGCTTCTACTTCACTGTAATGAGCATGACTTTAGGACGCTATGGGGTATGCATGATTACGAGAAGAGAACGCACTCCGTCATGGCTCAGCGTGCAGGCGAGGAGATTGTTTTCGAGACCATTTTACAATCTTTTCAGTACTTCGACCAAAGCCCACAACCACCATTTCCCAAGGAACCTCAACCAGATTGCCACTTCAAGCTCTTTGAAAAGACCGTGGTCATCAAAGCTGCAACAGGGCCACGTACCCTGCACCGAGGATTTCGTTTAGGCATGAATACAAGTACGAAGTCTAAGCATCTTAGGTGTATCGATCAAGACTTCCTGCCGAGCCATCCAGTCCAATTCGGATTCTTGCGGGGAGAAGGAGGCTCGCCAGCGTTGCTACTCAAGATCGATGACGGCAAATCGAAGTACACTATGGTCTGTACCTTCCAAGATATTAATGAACGAATCCGATTTCACACACTCCTCACTGGAATTGCGCTTGGGCAAGGAGAAGACGTCATTGCCGAGGCACCGATTACAGGCTTCTCCATAGCTGACCTGGATGGGGATCTGACCTGCCTTCAGCCTCTCCAATGGCAAGGGTTCAGATTCATCAACTTCGACCATACCGATTTCCAGACTGACAAGACAGTTCTTTCGGAAAACTTGCGTGTTGCTATCGACTTCAAAGGAGGCAGTATCACAGATCGCGTCAATGTCGAGCCTGGCGAACTCAAAGTACGACTGGACGTCAAATCACTGACCGAACTCAAGGTCTTGCGCCAGCCTCAACAGGACATGACAGCATCAGTGGCCGAGTCGCAAGTATCGAAAGAGCTGCCACGCGAGCTCGCAACAATACTTCTTGACACTATTGCCAATTCTGAGTCAACTCGCAAATACACCTTCCCTTCTCTCCAAGAGCTCCACCTGTTCCAAGCCGCCTTGACCGGATTCGCTGTCGTGTTTGATGGCGTTGCTTGTTCCTTCGGTATATCTCGCCGAAGAATGGTCGTTCCTATATATAAGAAGTGGGATGCAGCCACAACACGAGTGCAGATAGTTCAGAAAGAGAAGGTTATTCAGCTATTGGCATTTTTCGACAACTTCAGTCATGGCAAGGCAATGAACTTCACATTGAAATCCACGGACGTTTTCGAAACCTCTAACAGCAAGAAGACATTCTCCCTACGCATCGTTGACGCTAAGTTCTCTCTACCGAAATCTCAGAAGGGATCTGAGGCTGGAATCGACCACGAATTCGTGTGCCTAGATATGCCAGAGTACCCTGGCGAGCATGACGACGTGACCATAGTTTTTGATACGGAAGCTGGTAAGTTTCTCTAGCTACGTTCATTCTACTCTACTGACACAACGACAGTCCGAGATTCGTTCGCAAAAGCATTGCCGGCGCCTGCTAAAATCGCATCACGGATGCCGTCTGTGAGGAGATGATATTTCTGTCTAGTTTGTAGAAGGAGTCCATGTTGAGTCTGTTCACGAGTTCATCTTGCTAAAAAAGCATGCATTTGAGCATTTCTGGAGGAGTGTTGTAGCATTTCGGGATGATATCCAACGGCGCTGTTTTGTTTACTTTGAATGAGTATATGTGGTATAGGAGGATGACTGGAATCGGAATGGTTCGACATTAACGAAAGGCTGAGGAGGGCAGGCAAGGCCCACTTCCTAGTCCGAATGGAAGATTACCAAAGATTTCATACGCTGTGACAATTGCGTTACCCGTATTGACACCTCAGTGCATGTTGTGTCATCAAAATTGATCCGAATCTCGATCCTATCTTACCACACGTGATAGTATCCAATTTCCAATGGAGAGCTTCATTCAGGGGATGTCGCAGTGCCGACATCGTCATCCCGTGTTCGAACTCCACCAGCTCACCACAGTTCCAAAAATAGCCGAGTCCTTCCAATCACAGGCTGTTGAGGAGCATCATCTTCACGAGAGGCGCCACCTTTAAAACCACCGATGCAAAGAAGCTTTTGCGGATCATCGCTGCAAAAATCCCATCTGACCCTGACCGGGTTGGGATGCTGCTTGTACTCTGTGAACAGCTGTGCCCAAGCCAAGTCCGTACGTACCAAGGGGGTCATGAAATTATACTTGTAAACTCGACGTGCGTCTGCGCTGTTCCGGACGTTGATTACGGTATTCGGGTCTGTTATTACTCGGCGCACCGCTGGTATCGTCGCCAATTTATTGGCAAAAGGTATGATCGTGGCTCAGTCCAGTCGGCAAAGCAGGTAAAACCTTGATATCCATGAAAATCCCCGTCCCCCCTTCCCACTTCTGAATAATACGAGCCTTCGCCCTGCCCTGTAGAAGCGCAATGAGGCTAGAGCAATATATCCTGTACTGAAGAACTGGAGTGCTCCGCAGCGAAACCATGCCAACTTAATTCCAACTCCACTTCTGCTATCTCTTTCCAGGCAATTCCCAAGAGTCTTTTTTGTTTTCTAGTCTCTCGCTCAACAACGCTCTAAAGGTGAATTGTGGCGCAAGTTCAAAGACGGCTCCTGATCTCATTGTCGGATAGGCTGGTTTGGCTGGCAAGGACGCTCCGTTTCACACCACGCCCACCCGCGCCAGGCACGAAGCACAGCACAGCACAGCACAGCACGACCCAAAGAATCCCTCCATCCAACCTTGGATTAAAGATCCCGCACCACGCAGCAGCAGCACCGCACTGCCCTTCACCCTGTCTCTCCGCGACTTGACTTTACCTTTTGGACCTCGAATGACGCGCTCCATCTCATGATGGTTTCCTAAGCCAAGTGACGCATTCACGAACCCCAGTCTTCCAACGCTGCTGCACTGCACAGCGGAGCTCGCAAAGTTGCTCGTCAATGTTACGGCCTTGAGGATCCAGTGCCATGGAAAAGTCGAAAAGCTGTAAACAGGCCATCATCCTACAACCGCACGCCGAACATGGGTGGGATAGCGAATACAAGGGAGCAATTATAATGTCTGCGGACTCGAGAGAAGCTGGACTGGCTGCATGGGCTGGGAATGACTCTGCAACCCGATCTTGGGATGCCCGGAAGACCTCCAGGTTAAGACGAACGGGTGGACGGGAGAGGATGGCTATTGGAATGCGAAGGAGGGGCTTGATTGCTACATTCCCATTTCTGCTCGTTCTGATTGCCAGTCTGTGGATCGTGCCGGCATCTGCAGTCCTGATCGATTTCCAGAACTGCTTGTCCGATGCTGCCAAAAGTAATCTGCCCCTCCAGTTGCAATTCGTTCCTCTGTTTGTCGATGCGGTTTTCAACACCACCGACCCGAACCACCAACTCGCCGTTACAGTATGGGGAAACATAACTGGGTCAACAGTTGGAGATGCTCCCCGAATTGTCCTCCCAGGAGCCAATGATACCGAATATTGGAATGGAAATTCGACTACAAATGGAGGCAAGATTGTGGACAGCCCGTACCCAGATGTGGCTTCCCCAAAGCTCACGACTCTGACAAATAAGGTCGACGTCTTGACTTATGAGCCTTGGAGCGAGAATCTGGACTTCTGCAATTCGCTCATCAACGCATCTTGTCCCCTTGGACCGAGATTTTTCGTCAATGAGTAAGTTTGTAGCCTACAAAAACCTATTGCAGCACCACTAACCAACTTGTTTTCATTAGGAGTGACCCTCAAAGTTATCCTGCCTTTCAGTTGAAGAACAACTTTTTCTCAACTTACTCGTTCACGTCTATTGCCGCAACGCTTCTGATCAAGTACGGAGATCAGGACGCCACTCCAATCGGATGCACTTCTGCGGTCATTACTCCAGACCTAGGAAACACGCTGAGCAGCGTGCTCACCTACATTCCCGCAGTCATCTTGATCATGGTCGCAATTGCAACTGCTTTTGCAGCAATTTACAGTCCATGGGGAACAACAGATACGTTTCGCTGGACTACCAACTATGGCCGTGATGCAGACCTCCTCCGTTTGGTCACTCCTGGATTTGGGGATTGCTTGCAATATATCCAGTTTGTTGTCCTTACCGGGGGTCTCACTCTCAGTTACCCGGGATTTTACCAGCCGATTGTCAGCAAGGCATCATGGTCAACCTTGATGTTCAATGAAAGTTTTGTGCGTAACACTACTTCCAATCACGGACTTGTTGACGGAATATATGTCGTGCATGGTGAGTATGGTCTCGATAAACTTCGACAACTGGTGGGCTTGAATGGGATCGACGATGTATGGGCGGGTATGACTATTTGGCTCCTGGTAATCCTTGCAGTGGTCCTCGTGTTGATTCAAATCGGATTCTTCATTCGATGGGCATACCGACATCTCAGCAATACGCCAGAAGAAGATCTCAGGGCGAAGAACATGCCTTTCTCTATCGGCAATGTTATTCGCATTGTCTTCAACTATTTTCTACTTCCTATTGTCGCCCTATCGATGTTTCAACTGGTGGTGGCCAACAAGTCACCAGCATACACGGTTGCGCTGGCAGTAGTAATGCTGGTGCTTATCATCGGTTTCGCAATCTGGCTCCTCTACGTTATTGCCTCCACCAGACCCAAGTCATATCTCTTCGACGACCTACCAACAGTCCTGCTTTATGGATCTTTGTATAACACGTATTCGGACAACGCTGCGCCATTTGCTCTTATTCCAATCACCTTGACCTTTGTTCGGGGCGTGGTCATTGGTGCCGTACAGCCCTCCGGAATTGCACAAATTGTGATTCTTGCTATCTGCGAGGTCATTACATTACTTACACTTCATGCCTTCCGACCGTTTCATTCGCCGACCTCGATGAATGCTTTCCACACAGTCTTTTCCGCTGTAAGATTTGCTACCATTCTTCTCATGGTTGCATTCGCCCCATCACTTGGTGTGACGGAGGGACCTAAGGGGTGGATCGGATACGCTATTCTGTTGATGCATGCACTTGTGCTCATATTTGGCTTCTTTCTCAATGCTATGCAAACTATCATTGAGGTTGCAGCCCGTATGGCAGGTGCTGGAGGAGACGAGAGTGGAGCGGCCCGAGGTGGTCTCGTCAAGGTGTTCGGTATGCGACAGCTGTCGAAACGTCTGCCACGTCGTGATGCTGCATCTCGACAGAGTCAACTATCAAGTGCAGCCATGTTGGATATAGAGAATGAAAGGAAATCATATGTGCTTGGGGATGGCAGAAACAGGAGTCAATCGGCAGGCAGTACTATCTTACTCAATAGACAGAGCACAGGCCTCGAGTTCAACGTTGAACCGTTTGGGGCGATACCACCCCAACAAGTTGGTGGCAGTGGAGGAAACAGCTCATATACTGCAACTACTCCGCGCGAGGCAAGCACGTTCTCATTCTTGCCATCAGCAGCAGCACCGGCAGGAAGACGGCCAGTCCTCGGATTGGCTACAGCCGAAGCATCTGATCCATACTACCGACCACCTAGATTACGTCGACCTACACTGGAGGCGTACTCCCCAGGTGCCAAAAGCAGAGGTTCATGGGCGAGTGGAGATTGGGCAAACAAGACTTTTAGTTCTCCAGAGGCAGAGACCCCAGACGCAGTCGATGAAGGACCGTCAATATCGGGACGAAATACACCAACTGCACCTCCAGGAGCTACTCTTGATGGCAGTCCCAGCGACCCGAGGAGATCCAAAGCTGACTACACTACTCGAGAAGTAGATTTCTATTATGGAGTGCGTGGTCCTGCACTCAATGCCAACATTCCAAGTCGACGGATCAAGACAGGTCCAGCAGATCCAACTGGGATTCCCGCCTCCGCAGCTGGTTGGTTCAAAGGTTTGTTTGGAGGCAAAACTAAGGAGAAGGGCAAGGGGTTCGAGGTTGTTCGAAGCTCGAGAATGCCCCCTGGTATGCAAGCTCGAAATGCTCCAGGTCAAGAATCACCACCAGAGGGCATTCCAGTGGCTACTGCTGGTGTTATCAGAAGTGGGCCGATTGATTCAGACGATGATGAGCCAGTCCGTGCAGGACCATCAAACAGTAAACCAGCACCCGCACAGACTGAGGGCACATTAGTGGAGCCTCTTCACTCTGATGAAGAGACAGAAGAAGAATATTCTGACGACGATTTTGAAATCACGAGGATATCGGACATCCCACCAAACCTGTCAGGTCTAGACATTCCAGGTGGCGGTATTGAGCTTCCATCTAGATTTCCTTCGAAAGCGACATCAAAGGCCAGCTCACGAAGAGCAAAAATGTCTGATGCGCCTATGGTCCCAGGAATGCCTTCACGATTACCGTCGAATAAGCCGTCTGTACCTAGAAAGAGTTCGAGGAGGAAATCACAAAGCGTCGATTTGACCCAACCAGGAGCTGAATTCCTTCATCAACACCGAGCTCAGCAATCTCTGGATGTTGGAGGCATTAGCTCGCGAGCTCCGTTCGACCGTACCAATTCGACTAAGCGCCACTCTGACATTTCATCAATATCGAGCGTTACAGGACCTTCAGCTTTCGGACACTCTCGTGAAGGCTCATCAGCTTTGGGGAAGTTCTCCGAAGATCTGAACGACGACAGGCCTACGAGCATGGGCTTCGTAAATCAACATAATATCCGTACCGTCACACCATCTGAGAACCAACAGTATCTTGGACGATCAGCAGAAGTTGTCGATGGTCGAATCAGCGGCGCCTCATCGATGGACCACCCTCGATAGTCATAGCGACTAGGCAACGTCCATTGACCTTACACAATTATAACTGCAAATACAGCAATACAGCAACAACGAATTTTCTTCTTCATTTGTTTTGTTAGTCAACAGTGGCCGGAATGGCAAAAAGTGGATTGGCGTTTTACGCGATTGGGATTTTGGCCAACTCGATGGTCTGCTTTTGCCTCTCTTCAGAATGAGAGAAGAGCAGGGCCATTGCAAGTGGACACCTGTATGTATTGTAGAATCGGGGGGCTGGAGTATATGGGTTTGGCCCTGGCCTGGGAGGATGACTGAATTGCTTACTTGCTCGCTTTTTCTTGTGTCTGTTTCACTTTTCCTTACTTATTTAATGCATGGCATTCGTGCCGGTGGGAGACAGACGGGACGGAACGGGCTGTGGACAGATGGACGAACTCGAGATTGGCCTTTGAGGGATCTGGATAGTGAATGGATGGATGGATGGGTTCTTTGCTTGTTTGTCCATAATTGACGACCGATAGAGCTGCTGATGAGTGAAGGGGAGGATCGGCGGGCTGTGGTGGAATGACTTTGAAAGGGATGGGTGGGAAGGCAATACGCCCGAGAAAGAAGGAGAGGCCCTTGTGAATAATAGTAGTCCTGCCTTCCTTAAACTGTAATAATCATAAAAACGAGTATCAAAAACATCCAGTCCTCGTTTAACCGACTGAATATCATGCGATTGTCTTTCGTGTTTGCTGCTCGCGGCTCGGGAGCCTTCCGCCCTAGCAGTAAGATATTAACATAGTGAAGATACCTTTTTTAATCCAGTGAACCATGCTGAACGCCACAAATAACCAAAAGACCAAAATGATTACAATACTTAGCAGCCAATAAGTGTGTACGTAGCCCCTTTCTTACCTCGCTTAAATCCCGGAATTCCGTAAACAACACGAATACCTAAAGAATCCGTCTACGAGTCTACGAATACAGACGATATACAATCCTCGATATACTTTACGTCTTCAAGGTACATCATCTAATACGACGTGGGTACCTAGAAGTTCTCAATATCTGAAGAATGGACGTCCTTTTCCAAGATTTCAACCTGGCTGCATTCTGGTGAAGAGAAGGAGAAAGAAGTCCAAGTCCATGTACATGTACATGTACGACACTATTCTTGACCCGCACAATGGACCCGCGAAACAACGAGAGAGATGATCGATGGCAACGACGGGCTTTCGAGCCAGCAAGCAAAGTTATATATTTATTGTTCAAGTGGATATGGATAGCTAAGATCCCCCCCCCACCCCCCAAAAAAAACCAAGGCTCAATCTTCAAACAACAGACAGCAGATATTGTGACTATTCACAATACAGCGAGGATGCCTTCCAATCGCCACCTAATACGGCGCACTTCACAAACATACACATACACTTCTCTGTATTCCAATTCAATAGGGTATAATACGCTCGCACTACATAATAACACACTTCCCCTCTTTCTTCTCCTTCTCCTTCTCACCATGCTTCCCCGGCATTCCCGACTCCCTCGACACATCCGTCCACCCCGCACTACTCGCCCCATCCCCGAACTTATCCTTCTTCTCCTTGCGCATACTCGCCCTCCACCCTCTTTTCTTAGCATCCTTGATGTTCTTCGCTGCGCTCCTCTCCGCACGGCTGGGCTGTCTACCGACCATGCCGGATTTCTGGACGAAGAACGGCGATGGCTCGCCGGGGTCTGATGTCTGGCTGTGGATAGTCTCCAGCCGGTTCATTGGCGGACGTAGGTTCGGCGAGTTGCCTGATGGGCTGCGGTTGTGGTTGTTTCCGCTGGGCCGGCGTGATGGCGATGATGAGTAGGGATTGCCTTGCGGAGAAGGTCCCTGACCGTAGCGCTGAGGAGATGATCCATATGCGCCAGATGCACCTCGTGGTGGCTGGCCGGCGTTGAAAGCTTGCTCAGGTGTTAGTTTAGGAGGTGTATTGTGCATTGACCCCCCAGAGGCAGTCCTGTTATGAGGGCCACTTGATGGACGTCGAGGATCACTGAGCCCTCTAGGTCGTCCTTTGCGGCTGTTGAGTCGAGCAACCTGGTCCGCACTTGGTAAGGAAAGGGCTGGTGGATTGGCAACGTTCTCTTGGGATTTTGTTGTCGCTGGCGCAGTCTCAGCCCTCCTCCAGATGGGCAATGGATTCGAGTCCATATCTTGAGGTGGTGAAGTTGTAATGGGCACAGTCTCGCTACGTCTTGGAGCGGTCTGTTGTGACTCGATGATTCTCTGTTGGGCCTGAGGCACTGGCGCTGGTGGAGGAAGCTCGGTCAAGTGATGGTTGTCATCAGGTCGCGGCGGGACCTGTTTGTTGAGACTTTGACCTTGAGTCGAGCTCTCTTCAGATCGCATCCTTCCGTGTCCTGAACGTGCAGGGACGATTTCTGTTTGCGCTTGAAGCTGTGGTCTCTCGTGTCTAGACAAGGCAGGTACAACTTCCATTATTTGCGGCTTTTGTTGCTCGGGAGTAGGAGTGTTTTGGCTTTCGCGATCAGATGCTCCGTCCGAAGGCTGTATCGGTTGCGGGATGGGTGAAGCAGGCTGATTTAAAGTTGCTAGCATTACAGGCGGAGGACTCGAGGGTGTCGAAGCTGCAGGTACGTTTGTAGGCACAGTGGGGGGTGCGCCCACAGGTCTTCTAGGTATTTGATTTACCGTAGCTGTCTGAGGACGGGGGGATGGCTGTGGGGACCCTTGAGGCGAAACGTCGTACAGATCGTCAAATTCTTCTGTCGGACTAGTCATTGGTCGAGGATCTTCCTCAAATGAAACGCGGTCCGAGGTCATATTCGTGTCGTCGCTCATCGTCCTGTGAAATTGAAAACGCTCTCGTCGAGACTCGGCTGTGCTTGAAGATGCCATTGTCGCGATGGTGTGGGATCGATGCAAAGAATTTGAATCCAAACCTGGAAAGTCGATGCTAGGACTGCGCTGTGTTCTTGAGCGCTCCAAAGTCGCAGCAGCAGCTTCTGCTAGTAAAGATCTTTGAATGTGTTCAGGTAGAGGCGGGAGAGGATCTCGACTGTAAGGAGGGGGAGGAGGCACCCAATTATCGGCATCACTCTCATGTGGGTGCTCCTCCCTGCCATCAGCGCGACGATATTCGATATGTTCTTGACCAACACGTGGATGAAATCTTCTGTTCACCGCAGCTGCAGTAGCAGCTCGACGAAGTGTAGTGCCAGATCTCGGATTTGTGTGAGAGTAAGGATCATCAAAAGCATCGTGATCCTCGTCCAGAGAAGATGCTGTCTCTGACCTCTCGGTCGATGTTGTTTGCTGACTGACTCTCCTTACAATTGGATTGCGGGACGAGAATGAATCAGCCAGATCTTGAACATTTGGCATCGGTGGTGGTTCGGAACGAGGAGAACGAGGATGTGTTGTTGCAGATCGGGATACATGGCTGCGATTACCTCTTCTTTGAGCAACAGTCCGTCTCCGCACGATCGCAACTTCTGCATCTAGATCTCTGTGTTCCTCCTCTAAGATCTCGGGTTCTTTCATACCAACCTCGATAGTAATCATTGTCTTCTGGCCATCCGATGGTGCATAGTCAAAGTCCAGGATAGAAATCCTGCCCCCATCGACGGGGTTCATGCCATCATCTTCGACAACAGTGCCCAGACCTCCCACGCCAGGGGCAACCGCGACGAGTCTCTCTCCGTGAAAAGTGGAAGAGTCTGTATTGACCCAAGCCAGGGCACTTACACGATCAAGCGAACCGACCTTACGGCCTTCGACAAAGGTATTTCTGAACTTGTCGCCCAGTAGTTGCCACTGAGGGGTTCTGCTAATACTATCCCTGGTCCGAGAGACAGAGCTCAACGATGGCGCGCTATTGCGTCGCCCAAGGTAGCTCGCAGGTGTGCTCACTCCACTTTCTGGGCTGTTGGTAAGACTATCCTTGGTATTTGGGATTGCCTCTAAATCCTCTGGAACCCCATACAGCCAGATAGAGCTCTGAAATCCGGAGGCAACTAGATCTCCAGATTCACTTGCTGTAGGTAGTGTACTTGGTAACAGTCTGGAAGCGGACACAGACTCCGCGAGAGGGCCAGTAAAATACGTGGTTCCGTTCCGAAGGTCGTCCACCCGTACTGTACGGAAGGTCTCCAAGATTCTATCGTAAGTGAATGCCCACGTCACCTCGCCATCTGATGAACTAGGAAGCAGCACTGCGTGACTGCAATCCCGGCTGCCATTTGGGAAGAGAATCGATGTCGTCCAGAGCGAGCTTACACTGTCCTCAGGAAGACTGCCGCTAGGATCATAATAGGGCGCGGTAAGAATGACTGTGCTCGGATTGCGGGATTGCATTGTTGTACCCAGAAGTTGGGTTCCGTCTCGTGAGAACGATAATGAGTCCGCAGCATAACATTTCACGGATCGCCTGTCCGTACTGGCATAACTGGGATCTAGAGATGATACCTCCACACCAGAATCATACGCTGCTGCAAGAACAGATCCTTTGGGTGATAACGCCATGGTCCGAGGAGTGTGATCCAGGGCAACAGCACGAGTGTGCCTGGGATGTTCCCCTGATAGGTCGTACAGGTCGACTTGTAGATCTGTTGACAAAACAGCCAATATGATACCATCATCTGTTATGGTCGTTGATGCAGGTCTCCGTAGTATCTTCAGCTCCCTCTTGACTGTGATTTCAGACCCTGTCACATCAATGACATGTATACGAGAGGAACTGTATGCCAGAATGTAGTGACCTCGAGGTGAGAGGCTGAAATGGAAAGCTTCACCTCCAGGCGCCGAAGAAGAGCTTATAGATGTTGAAACCAAGTTTATGATCGTCTCTTTAGGTCGCAGATATGCTTCGAATAGATTTCGCTTTGTTTCCCGGGCGAACAATCGACGGAGGTGTGGTAGACTGTTCTCGTCTTCTGGAATCGGACTCAACCGATGCGCTGCCGCATATGAGGGGCATCGAGCCAAATGATGGGCGTACAGATAGGCTTGTTGCGATACTGTTCGCCATTTTCGATTCAACAGTATTAATGATGCGAAGGCATTCGGAGTCGTGAGCTGCAGAATTCTGTGGGTAGACCGTCAGCGCAAATGTATGGAGGTCCAATACAACAGGACTAACTGCTCAATGATCTCGTCTGGCAGTCTTGAGAACGCTGAACCTTCAACCGGCGCAGGCATGCCTATGGGCCGTTTGAAATCCTCTCTGGAGTACAAGACCCCATTGACATTCATATTTCGTAGTGGTCTTCAGTGGTGGTCTGTCCCTATCTCATCCAGAACGAAGAGAAGGCTTCAGGATGGCGCTTCTCAACTTTTGGAGGCGCAAGAACAATCAGCTGCACCCTGACAGGTGTTTTGGGGGTAATTGCCAGCTTCTGAGGTATGCCAGGAGATCGTAGAAATAGTAAAAGCTAATTGAAACAGAGTTCCTCTCCTGGCGGCTGGAGCTGCCCTCGTATCAGATTGCGCGTCGTCTCCTGTTTCGTTCTGGAAGCCCGCTAGAACCCTGATGTTGACCTAGGCCAGGGTGATGAATGATCGCCTCAGGGGGCCCTGGATATAAAACTTTGAAAGCTTTGCACTTGAGTTGATAGCAGGCAGTTTGAAAAGGATGCCGATAAAAAGTTGAAGGTGGCATTAGCTCCTAATATAACAATATGGTTGGGCGCGTTATTTGAGTTTCCACTTACATTTTTGTTTGCCGCACGCGGTCGTGCTCTGATGTAACCTTGTCCTAAAACGACAGAACCCTCAGGAGCAACCCCAAAGCAGCTCATTGACGAAGATGGGAAGATACGTATGAATTGGCAAGACAAGATATCGTCTCACTGATGGACATTCGACGAAGTGCATCCAATATCTACACTTTCAGGAGGCTGAGAGCTCTTACAATTAGTAGGATGGTTCTTGAAATTGCAATTCGTGATACAGAAGGCCTAGTTCCAGGTACGACCAGATTTGTGGAATATCACGAGCCTTCAAAGGCCAAAAGTATCAATTTCTTCTACTAGACTGCTATTCCGTATTATATTATTGATAGACCAGCGCCTATCAAGCATGAATGCCACGCTTTGAAGAAAGAAATACGCCCAAAAATCCATAAACTCCATCGCTAAAGCATACATATCAAAACAATCCGCCATTTCGTGACTCATTGCGCACCCTTATACTGTTGCATAAAGGCGATAGCTTGTTCCATGGGATATCCAATGAAGACAGGCCCTGTAAAGATCATCTGTGGAGCCCCGGCCTGCTTTGGTGATTCGGGAGGTTGAATGAATGTTGGCTGATCTTGAAAGACTGGTGTAGCCTGCGCAATTGGCTTTGCTGCGTCGTGATTTGTCTTCTGCGCTGCTGCGTGAGGGAATGGGCATTTGCCGGCAGGTCTTTCTTCAGTTGCCGGCGGACGCACTGGTTGCTCCTCGACTTTGGCACCATGTCCAAATGGACACTTCCCTACAGGTCGCGGTGTATGTTCAGCTGGGACGGGAGCTGGCGGTGGTGATTCTGGCCTCTCGCCCTCCGGTGGATCGAAGATAGGTACCGAGATGCCCCAGGGTCGACTTGGTGACTCGCCAACCCGGATCTCTTTCAGTGGCCTGTCGAATCTGCTTTCGCGATCTTCCTCTCCATCGTCCGGTACGTGCTCCTCAGAATGGACCCCATCGGCACTGACCGCATGTGCCCAGTTCTCCACCCGTTCATTCGAAGTCTTCTCCAGTTCCATAGCTTCCTCTTCCTCCTTCGTAGGTAACATAGGTTGATGTTTCTGACCTAGTCCCTGGATCATGCTGACCAAGTTTCCATACTTCGCATCTAATTTCCTAATGTCATCTTCATTTCTTTGGTATCTCTTGACGCAAACTTCGTGACTTCGAGGGATTTCATGTTTGTGGGTTTCAAAGTACTGAGCAATTTCTTCGGGAGAATGTTGGTCCATGTAACGTATTGGACATTTCGCAGCAGAACCGCTGGCTGATGGGGGAGGGGAGTTCATGGTCTCGGCATACAGTGCTGCACATATAGGATCTGAAGAGTGGTGACGCGTCGGGTCTCTCACGTCGGAAGGGGTCAACGGCTGGTCTGATTCTTGGGTGCCAGACCCTGGGGGCCTTTCGACATTCATCGAGGCGTCGTTCGGTCTAGCTGGACGAGAGAATGGACACAATAATGAGCTCTTCTTTCCTTGCACAGTGAAATCTTGCTCCAACACAGTCGACAAAGATGTCCTCCGCCCCGAGTATTTCACATTACTGCTTGTCCCGGATATACTTCTTCCGCTAACCGTAGATCCGGTCGACTTGCCTGCCAAGGATATAAGACGTTGTGCTGCCCGTCGTCCGTCCCTTATGGCAACTGCTGTCTGTTGCTTTGAACCGACTTGCGTTCGTTGCGGAAGTGGTACGACTCCGGCACGTTCGGGGGCAGAGACTTGTAAATCCGGAGGCACTTGAAGCTTGGCTAGAGTATTTGAGATCTCGGAATCTCCTGAAGCATACTTATCGGCGAGGTACTGAAACTGAAAAGCTAATTAGCAAACTGTGGCCACAATAGTTGGATGAAGCTTGATCAGTGGTTGGAACAATCAGGATACATGGTGTTTGTCAGTCGTCGCTGCCTATGGCAGCTCCAGATCTAGAGCTAATGTTTTTCATCATATAATAGGTGGGAGAACATTCAAAGAGTATTGTGATGTACTTACTTGCTCGTGTGCGAAGCGCAGCTTGTGCTCCAAGATCTGCTTGCGATCAGAGAGGAGCTGCACCTCATCTGCAAGAACGTTAAAATTATCCGTTAGTGTTTTGATGAGTTCGTCATAGTCAACGTCGTTGAAGGGCATTATGCAACGGCATGCACCGGAGAGACGAGGAGCTGGAAGCGCTCGTCGAGATCTTGGGTGGGATGTCTTGCGAGTTCTGCTTTGTGGTTGAAGGCTTTTGACTGGATGTTTAGCGCCAAGTTAGCGCTCTCTGACAAAGCAGCTTTGGGTTGGGTCACATGTCCTTGTTGACTTCACTTTGAATATGCGGGCTGGCCAAGCAAACAGTAGAGTATCTTCGCAAGTCTTTCCCCGGGGACTTTTCATTGCCAAGTTTTAGTTTCGTGGGCACTTTGTGTATAATCAGCTTACGGATGTGGGAATACCAGAAATGAGGGATCACTGCTCTCCAAAGCCTCTTTGACATGGGTAATTTTACTGATTTATTTATTCTTTCTATCTAGCCGGGTCATCGACTTGCGCTGGGACCCTTTGGAGGATCACGCACAAGCAAGCGAACCTTTCCTGCTCCGATCTCATGGCCCTCGGAAAGTATGTCAACAGGCTCTTTCTCTGCCTGTTCTGGTGCCGTCACGGAGACAGCGACGCCATTCCTAGCCAGTGCCTTGTCGAAGGATCTCGCATCAATGCCCAAGATGCCTCCAACGTTATTTCTGTCTCCTGGGACAGAAAACTCGCTGAATGCATAGCGCCACTCATTCAGAAAGTTTCGAATGGCTTTGCCCACCTTGTCCTTGCCGTTCTTGCTGTGGTGACCAGTGCCAGTGATGGCATACACTGGCCTTGTCTCCTTTTGATTCTCTAGGAGAACTTTCTCAAGATATTCGACGGCCTCTTCTGGGTGAAGACCATGGAGATCCACGTAGAGCTCTGAATGCGAGGAGCTGCCCCGGTTGCGTTCCTCATAGAGCTCTCTAGCAGCCTCCCGGTGTGCCTTGCGCATGGCATCATTTTCGCTCTGGCCTCTTAGACTCAGAGCTTTTGCGGCACGGGCATCATTACGGTTCCAGGCTTGAGCAGCGCTATCAAACTGTTAGTGAAGCCAAGTTTGGTAGATTTGAGCATCCATACCTCTGTAAAAACTTGTTCCTCAAGCCTCCGTGCTTGATAGCATCTTGTCTGGCCTTGAGGTATGCTTTATTCGCTCTTTCGCCGGTCTCTAGCCAAGGGACATGCTGAGGTGATGGAATAGCCTGTGCCGCGGCACTGTTCTCCCCATTACGAATGCTAGTAGAAATGCCGTTTCGTCCCATCTTCTTCAGGTCCTGTCTTATCATACTCGGACTGGGTGATGGTGACATCTTGACAACCTAAGTCCCAAGGAAACGAAGTCAGTTTACATTGCCAGTCACACTTGACAGGCCACAAGTTCCAAAGACAATACACGACATTCGAAATGACACTTCAAGAACTTGACTTACCTCGGCGAGAGAGCTGGGCAAGGCATTCTCCTTGTGGCCGTGCCCATGACCTCCTCTCTTTCCATGATGCTTCTTGCCACCTTTAATAGTGACTGCACCGAGGGAGGGGAATGCTTCAGTGTCATCGAGAGCAGGAGCAGATGGCATGTTCTCCCGAGCTTGATGTCGGGAACTTGGCCGTGATCTTTGACTCGACCCATCACTGGCATATCCCTGCATCCCTTTGAAACCAGGTGGTGGGGTAAAGCTTGCTCCCTGGTAATTTGCAAAAGCATTGGCGGAGCTGTATGAGTTGGGCCACTGGTCCTGCAGAGGCTGCAATGAAGGGAACGCGTTGAAATCCTGAAACTGAAAGCTTGGCTGGACGTTCTGGAGTGGAGGCGTACTGCTTCCCTCCAAGGAAAGCCGATTCATGAAATGCGATGGATCATGTGAGAATATACACTTTAAGGATGTTAGCGGTATGAAAATTAGAATTTGAAGATCAAGATCACGGATCTCAAGACAACGATGTTGGGACAGTCCTCTAATCTTAGATCGTAGATCTTTGATAGTTACAGCTGAGGAAGGGTACATACCGTATCGCCCGCGAGGCAGTTTCCTTCAACCCAGTATCTAAGTGTCCAGTCAGTACTGTCGAATCTCGTGGACAATCGAAGCAAAAATAGTAATCCCGCACATATCGGGGGCTATTCAGAATTCTTTCAAGTGATCACGGAAGGAGAAGTCGGGCTGCCAAAATTGTAGAGATCACTTACTTGCAGATATGGTTACTGAGATCATGGCTGAACCTGCAATCGGCTCGGAGACATTGTCCAGTAGACAGCCAAAATCTGCAGACCACACCACTCTTTTGCTGTCCTGCGGGAGTGATAGGGCGCGAAATGCTCGAAGCCATTGATTTGCCGATCAAGATGGCGTTTTTGACATCGTTGGCTTGAGCCATGTTGGAATCACCAGTTTGGCCTTCCATGAACGCCATGATAGTGGCACTTAGGTCATACCCATGCATTGCAAGAGCCGCCTCGATCTCTTCATCTGACTTTGAAGGACCGAGAATGCTGCGCAACATATCGTAAGGAGACATTTCTGTGTTTTGGGGGGAGATGTACTCTGCGGCGGCTGCGTTAAGACCACTTTGCCCACCCGCTGAAGAGGATGTATTACTTCCACCATCATCATTCACCAACCAGTCGACATTATCACTACCATAGTCTCCATATATGTCTTGTGTAGGAGATGTATCGGTGGGGAACTCATAAGCGTTCAGACTCGGACTATGAGGAATGGCTGGACTGGAAAAAGCAAGTCTAGGGGAAGGGCGGGGTGATGTGAAAGGAGAAGCTGTCGACGATATCGCTCGAGTGAATGACTGTGGCACAAATCCAGGGGGAGCGAGGGGGCTCACGCCGAGGCGAGGAGAAGATGATACGGGAGTGCCACTGCTGCCACGAGGGATAGGCCATGGAGCTGGAGATGCTGCGCGGCGTAGGACAGTGTGTCGCATCGGCGGGGGTGAACTGGGGTTCGTTGAGGATTCTCGATATCGCCATAACACGTCCAGGACCGCGTTATCTAGAGATCTGCCAACCAAGGTAGTCTCCTTCTTGAGAAACTCCTCCAGTTTGTCCGTCTTCTCTTCATCTTCGAGGCTCGCGTCTTGAAGCAAGGGGAGGCACAGCTCGTATGTCTCGTCGGACACCATTTTGGCGGTTGTATGGACGATGTGCGACCGCGAACCGTTTGATGATCAAGTTGATAAAATATAGGAGAAGGCCGGGCGGGCGACGAAGAACACCTGGTGGGAAGGTGAGGCGGATTGGTTTTGCGAGGGTTGGGCTGAGGAAGGAGCGCGCTGAAATGCAACAGGACAGGCAGGTAAGAGCGCGCAGGTGACGGACAGGTAGCAAGAGCAGGGCAACAACGAAATGCACCTGGCTCTTACATCGTCGACCCAATACAATCTGAAGCTAACATGGGGAGCGACGGTGTGGTGCGGTGCGATGCGGATAAATGAAGTCGATAATAGAAGGAGATCGAGGCGGGATTCAAGTGAGGCTGGAGTGGACTGTGAGAGGTCCGAGTGAGTGGATGAGGATCCCAGATCTGGGGAGACCGCTTGGGGCATCTGATTGGCTAGTCCTATTTAAAGGGCTCCAGTGCTGCTCCGGACACTGGTCTGAACATGGCGAAGTGAGCAAATGCATTTCACTTGCCCTCTACATCGCTCTGCAGATTGGTATTGTACTTAGCAAATAGTGGAAGTCCATAAAACTTATCCGTCTAAGGCCCTTATTCTTAATTCGTTCATTGTAAACCTTCTCGCAGCTGTTTATCAAAGTCATGTGGAATGTCGGAGCTTCGTAATCGCCGTGATAGGTAGCCAAAGATGGCTTTATTTACGTCACCCAAGCTGGGGCAATGTACAGAATCGCAGGTATCGGGCTGGAGATGTATTTACCATTGCACCTATCTATCAGAAAGACCTGCCTGGGAATTTATCTCTTAGAACCCTAGGAAGGATATAATCCATCTCAACCATCATCGTATTCTGCAACGTTATGCTCTTTGGGACGGTTCGTTTCAAGCATAGCCTCAGACCCACCACTTCTTACCTCTCACTCCTCACTTCAAACAATAAACACCAACAACCACAAAATTCCCAACTCTACCTGTGTCCCTGAACTCGATGAATTCGCAGATGTGATATCGAGTCACTACTTACCACCAATAACTTTAACAATCGCCCACAACCCACCTAACCCCTCCACATCCGCTTCGTCGACAACTATCGCCATGCCCGCAGACTACAGCAGTACCGCGAAAGCTCTCGCACTTCCCATATCCCCTATCGTATCGCCGTCACCAGAAAGACAAAATATCCGACCACCATGGTCTCGCCGTCTCTCCACCGGGCGCCACCGCTCGCATTCCTCCCCATACTCCCTCCGAAGCTCCCAGAACCAGTCCTACCAAGCCAAGATCCTATCATCCGCCTCGAAAGTCCAACGAAAAGTGATCAAGACCTTCCTCGCACTGTCCGTAGCCCAGCGAGTGGCCGCAGTGACAGCCCTGATTGTCGTCAATGTCGGCCTCGTCCTCTTCATGATCTACAACGAGCGCATCTTCGGATACCTCGCCCCCGCGGCGAAGAAGTGGCATAGCGTGCGAGGAGGCTGGACGATTCTCTGGCTGTTGACGTTTATCAGCTCCTTTCCGCCTCTGATAGGCTACAGCACAACCATCACGATAGCAGGCTTCGTATACGGGTTCCCGAATGGCTGGTTCATCGTCGCATCCGCTACGGTTGCGGGCTCGACAGCTGCTTTCCTAGCATCGAGGACCGTGCTGTCGAAATATGTTCATAAGTTGGTAGGGCAGGATAAACGGTTTGAGGCTTTGGCTCTTACGCTTAAGCATGATGGGATCAAAATTCTGTGTATGATCAGATTATGTCCTTTGCCATATAGCTTGTCCAATGCGGCGATATCGACCTTTCCAACAGTCCACCCGCTTTCTTTCGCGCTTGCAACGGCAATCACGAGTCCCAAACTGCTCATCCACGTTTTCATCGGAAGCAGATTAGCGAGCATTGCCGAGAATGGCGGTAAGATGGACGCAAAGACAAAAGCTATAAACTACGCAAGTATAGCTTTTGGTGCTATCTTGGGCGCCACGGTCGGGTTCATCATATATCAGAGAACGATGGCACGAGCAAAAGAACTCGAGATCGAGGCTTTGGAGGCAGGGACTGCCGAGGGGGGGTTAGTTGTTGGAAACAGCCAGAGAGGGTACAGCGATTTGGATGGGATAGAAGACACGGATGCTGTTGCATTGATGGGAGATGACGATATTTCACTATGGGAAAATGACGGAGAAAGAGATGGTGCATACCGTGACGATTTTACAGAAGACGAGGATGTATTTGCGAGTGGGGATCTGGAGGAGGAGCCTAGGAGACAGAGGACGCCGAAAGATTAAAAAGGCATAGGAGCAGGCAATTAGATTAACTTTGGTTTACGGTGTTAGGGTCGAATGGTGGGTTGGCGTTAAGAGGCATGTTTGTTTAGCATAGAAGCATAGACTTTAGCATTAAGGAATGCATGATGAGAAGCACTTGGCTTAATTTTCTCTCTATGTTGTGAACGAATTGCAGGACTCCTCTTGACAGCATGCCTGAATTATGCACACTGTTGCACAGGCACGTTGAGAAATTGTCAATTCTTGAGGCCTATCTGGCATGTTCAGAGGGACTTTTCTTTCTCTATGATAGAAACTACATTCATGTCTTATTTGGACAAAGACAAGACATCACGAGCAAAGCTCGGCGAATCAACAACTTCTCGCTATTTAGATCGTCTACTCCATCTTCAGCACCTCGAATTGCTTGATAGTCTCCTCGAAAGCCTTAGCCTCCGTCTCAAGATCTGCCAGCTTCTTCAACTCAACCTCCTGCAACTCCTTGCTGACCTTCTCCTTGTAACCCTCGTCATTCAAGATCTTCTTCTGTTTCTCGATGCCAACCTTCGTCTTGTCGAGCTTCTTCGCCGCCTTAGCGATCTCACCGTCGATATCGACACGCCCCTTGACGTGCAGGAAGACAGCGGTGGTGGAGGAGACGGAGAAGACGACGCAGCCTGCGGGTCGGGAGTCGGTGGTCGAGAGAACGTCTATTGATGAGACGCCTTTACCGGAGAGAGATTTAATGGATTGAATCTGCGCGGTTATGGTGCTATGAGAGGTCGTATCAGTGGACTGGATATAGACTAAAATTGTGTTAGCAAGCGATGTTGATCCAAAAGGTCTGCTAAGCGAACCTTTAGCTTCGTCCTTCAGAGAGTACTCAGCCATGAGCGAGCGGACACCGCGAGAAATGTCGAGAACAAGCTCGTAAGCAGCTTCGGAATCTGGACGGTCCAGCGACTTGTCATAGACAGGGTATTTTGCTAGCCCAATGCTAGGGGTTTTATCCTCTGGGCGGCGGGGAAGGCGCTGCCATAATTCCTCGGTCAAGAAAGGCATGAATGGATGGATCATGGTTAATGCACCCTCGAGAGCTGTGTAAAGAGTGTTGAGGGCTGAGAGCTTCTCTTCCGCGCTACCGTCTTGCAGAATAGCCTTCGAGTTCTCAATGTACACGTCACAGAGCTGGTTGTACCAGAACTGGTAGACAACGGACGTAGACTTCTGGAATTCGCGGTCGTTGATTGCTACATTGATGTCCTTTGCGGCGATAGTCATCTTGTGCAGGATCCAGAGTTCGGCCAGAGACTCCTTACCGGTCAGCTTTGCGGTCTTGTAGGGGACAAATTCTGCAGGTGATTTCCCAAGGACGAACTTGGTTGCTTGGTAGATCTTGTTGCAGAACTTGCGATAGGCGTGGATAACCTTGACATCGAAAAGAATATCACCAGACCCGGTGGAATACGAAACAAGTGCGAATCGTAGTGCATCTGTTCCGCACTGTGGAATTCCATCTGGGAAAGCAGTCTTCTGATACTTTGTGGCTCTTTCCACCTCATTTGGAGCGAGGTTGCCGCTCAGAAGCTTCTTGTGCAAGTCCTCTAGGGAACATCCTTCAATGAAATCTTGAGGATCGATGACATTGCCTAGAGACTTTGACATCTTTCTGCCCTCGGAATCGCGCACAAGGGAATGGCAGTAGACTTCCGTGAAAGGAACCTTGCCGGTGAGTTTGAGACTAAACATGATCATACGGGCGATCCAGAAGAACAAAATGTCCCATCCAGTCTCCAGCACCGATGTTGGGAAGAGCGTTTCAAGATCGTGTGTCTTGTTAGGCCATCCCATTGTAGCAAACGGCCACAAGCCAGACGAAAACCACGTATCTAATACGTCCTCGTCTCTCTTCAGCGTGAATTTCTTGCCGGAAAGAGCCTTGTTTGCTTTAGCTTGTGCTTCTTCCTCCGTACGACCCGCAAACCATAGGCTGCCGTTAGCTTCGTCATGTTCTTCGCCCTCAATTTGTGCAAAGTACATTGGTGCTTGGTGACCCCACCACAGCTGTCTTGACAAGCACCAATCATTTACGTCTGTCATCCAGCGAATGTAGCTCTTCTCGGCGGTTTCTGGCAAGATCTTGATCTCGCCGGACTTGACGACATCAAGAGCTGCAGCTGCCATATCCGTCATCTTCATCCACCATTGTGGCTTCAAAAGCGGCTCGATAACATCCTTCGACTTTTCGCAGAGCGGAACAGTCATGGCGTTGTCCTTCTTGTCCACGTACAGGCCAGCTTTCTTCAGATCCTCCTGGATGGTATATCGTACATCGAATCGCTTCTGTCCAGCGTAGGGGCCAGCGTTTTCATTCATGAATCCATCATCAGTGAGGATATTGATGCGTTCTAGATTGTGACGGCTACCTAGAGCAAAATCATTTGGATCATGGGCAGGGGTAATCTTGACGGCACCGGTACCAAAGTCCTTCTCAACATAAGAGTCGGCAACAATAGGCATTTTCCGGCCTGGGATGAAAGGGTGAATAGCATTCTTGCCAACGAGGTGCTTGTATCGCTCATCATCGGGATGTACAGCGACACCGGTATCTCCAAGCATGGTCTCTGGACGAGTGGTTGCCACTTCAATTTTCTCATCCGTACCTTCAATCTCATATTTGAAGTGGACGATGATACCGAATTCGACCTTCTTATCGTAGCCAGGAACATCAAGCAAGGTCCGTCCAGTAAGCTCCTTGTTGCTGACCTCCAGGTTGGAGAGAGAAGTGTTGAGCTTCGTGCACCAATTAACAAGACGATTTTCTCTGTAAATGATACCTTCCTCGTGAAGACTGACGAATGTCTCTGTAACAGCAGCTGAGAAGTTCTCGTTCATGGTAAATGCTTCGCGAGTCCAGTCCATCGAACCTCCCATTCTTCGGAGAACGGCATTGATCTTCTGGTGGTACTCGGTCTTCCAATCCCAAACAGTTTCCACAAATTTTGGTCTGCCCAGATCGTGCCGAGTCTTGCCTTCACGCCGCCACAACATATTTTCGACGACGTTCTGAGTGGAAATACCAGCATGATCACAGCCAGGGAGCCAGAGTGTCGTCTTGCCATGCATACGGTTAAAGCGAATCATAACATCCTGAAGGGCATTTCCCAGCGCATGGCCCATGTGAAGAGCACCTGTGACGTTTGGGGGTGGCTCGACGATAACGAAAGAACCTTCGGGCTTGACCTTGCCATCTGCTGTAAATTCTGGCTTGAAAAATCCTTCCTTCTCCCACCAAGAGTACCATGCTGACTCGACAGCCGTGGGATTGTATGCCTTGTATTGGGGGTCATCGAACGATTTGATGATTTTCTTCTCGCCAAACGGGGTATCCTCGACGTATGGAGGCAGTATGCCCTCGTCTGCCTTCTTGCTTGCATTCGCCTTCTTCTCCTTCGTCTTGCTGGTTGTTGGCGCGGCAGTTGCGGCTTTGGCCTTCTTCTGGTCAAATTTTGCCTGCTTTTCCGCCTTCTTTCGCTCCCTCTCCACTGATACCAATTAGCTGGGCCCATGAACATACATCTTCTAGATGGCATGGGCGTACATACGCTCTTTCTCGCTCTTCACTTTCGTGCCGGCCTCCGCAGTCCCAACTTTGCTGCCCGCATCTTGCCCCGCGACGTGTGTACCGATAGGGCTCGAATTCGTTGCATCTGCGAGTGCAGCTTTGGTCTCCTTCGACACGGGAAGAGGTTTTCCAGAAACAGGACCCGTCTCCTCGCCAACTTTGAAAGAAGTTTGTCAGTAATTTTCCCCAGAAGAAAGCAATTGCGCTGTGCCTTACTTGGATTATGCGACGCAGCGTTGGTAGCCATTCTGGAAAGAGGATATTTGAATGTAAATCTGTATGGCGACCTGCGCACCCAGAGCACTCTGGATAGAAGCTTCGACGTCGTGCTGGCGACTGGTTTGAATGATTGAGAAGTTCTTGAGCGTTGGTGGGGATCAGTGGGAAATTTGTGGGTGGTGAGAGATACCTCAACTTCAATTGCAGTTTAATATTATGACACGGCCCTGGCCCTTTGTGAGTCAAGTCAACTGGCCGGCCTCTGCCCCGTCACAGGCATTGGTTGGCTCGGCTGGCAGGGATACTAGCGATGCCAGCCTCGCCAAATAACACTAAGGTAGCCAGCAGACTACGTAGTCAGGTTCATTGTCCCGGGCCTAGATCTTCTCTAACTTCCATTCTCATTCCAGACATCTACCTCCCCATCATCAAGTATCCCATCGTCTCTATTGTCTATCCTGACCTCCATTCATTGTCGTCGGTGCATCATAGTAAGGACCATTTCATAGTCGATTGTCAACATTGTCAACTCGTCTCTTGCGTGGACTTCAGGTCACTCTGCGCCCCGCAGCCTCGCGGGGTCATTCATGCAAGGCTGCGATCTTCTGCTGCTGCAGCAAGCTTAACAACGGTGCCTTCCTTCGATGCCTTTCGATTTTTCCTGAATAGAGCCTTTGTACTGTCTCAACCAATGGATGAGCCTCAGTCTTGAAATGGCGATCACAGCTCTTCCCGATGCAACCATTCACCTGCTTGGCTCAGCTCAAGCTCTCACTACACCCACATCTCTTGTCAAAGAACTAGTTGACAACGCCCTTGATGCTAAAGCTACTTCGATTGATATTCTTATCTCTCCAAATACGCTTGACAAGATCGAAGTCCGAGACAATGGTCATGGTATCCCCCAACAAGACCTTGATGCTCTCGGCAGGCGTGGACACACCAGCAAACTGAGGACATTTGATGAATTGAAGTCCATCGGGGGCATTAGTCTGGGATTTCGAGGGGAGGCTCTCGCGAGTGCTGTGCAACTGGGACTGGTATCGGTGACTACCAGGACTGAAGGAGAAGCTGTGGCGACCTCCGTCCAGCTGAAAGCTCCCGGCGGCATTGCAAACCAGAATCGTACATCTCATCCGGTCGGAACGAAAGTCTCTGTAACCAAATTTCTGTACAATCTCCCTGTCCGAAAGCAGACCGCCCAAAAAGATTCAGCAAAGACAATGAAAAAGATCAAAGAGCTTCTGCAATCATATGCCTTCGCCCGTCCCCGGGTCAGATTCTGCCTGAAAGTAGCCAGTGGAGGGAAGGGTTCTTGGTCGTTTACTCCGCGCCCTAACGATGGAATGAAAGAAGCCGCCTCTCAAATCATCGGACGAGATGCAGCTGCTCAGTGTATCGAGAAGTCGTTGGTCTTCTCGGATAAGTCCTTTCAATTTGATACATTACAAGCGTGCGGTGGCTCAAAGCCAACCCAAGTTAGTGATCCCATTGTCTCTGGATCTGATCGATTCATAGTCGAAGTGTTCATGCCAAAACCAAAGGCAACCATCATAGGGCATGGCCAGTACATCTCGGTTGACTCGAGACCAGTTTCACACGACAAAGGCACCATGAGGAAGCTTGTGAGCATCTTCAAATACTATGCGAAAGGAACTGTTTCGAAAGGTGAAGGGAAAATCAAGGACCCTTTCCTTCGGCTGAACATTAAGTGCCCTGTATCAAGCTACGATCCAAATGTTGAGCATGCGAAAAATGATGTCATTTTCCAAAGCGAGTCCCTTGTGTTGGAGTCTATTGAGCAGTTGTTCAAGGGTGTATACGGTGAACCCTCAGCTTCGTCTATCACAGCCACACCAGAGACGCCCGGCGGAGATCCCGATAATTTCGAGCTCCTGATGTCTCGAAATAAGGGTGCTGGAGAACCACCCAGCTCTAGCGAGCAAGTGAATTCCGTCCAGCTACAGGAGAACATTGGTCCCAAGAGCCCAGCACAGGCCTCGATGATCGTTACTGATGGACCCCTGAACCCCCCAACCGATGAAGCTAATGGAGACCCAGAGAGGATTGAAGGACGGAAATGGAGCGTTGACATGTCGAAGGACTTCAGCGAAGACGTTGAAGGTTCTCAGTGGGCGGGTCAATCATCTCAAATTTCAAGACAGCCGCAACAAGACGTTGCTGACAGTCCCGCTGGCCAGCCAAATCCTCTGAATCCATGGATCATTTCGAAATTAAACGCACCTATTCGACCGAAAAACATCCCTGTTTCGCCTACCTCAGCAGTTGCAGCCCCCGACAGCACAGCTCTTCCGCTCACAGAATATTATCTCCCGACACCCCAGATATCATCCGACCCTGTAGCTGCAGATGTTGACTCGCTCATTCTCACGAGAACCGCGAGACCTCCCCATATTATCAACAGCGATGACATCCAAACCGTGGCTCTAAATCGAATCCCTTCTTCGTCTCACGAGCCGCCAAAAGGGTCGGACGATCTGCCCCCTGCTACAACTGTTCGGCGCCTGTCTCTAGCTTACTCTGATGATGGACTGTTGCTTGGTGATGATTCTGACATTTTCAGCCGCAGAAATGACTTCAACAATGCCAGAGAGGTGCTCGAAGGACCAGGACAAAGAAACCCTCCTTACAGTGGCTCGAACAAGTCCAAGAGGGTGAATAAGCCATTCGTTGCTCCCATGATGACCGTTGACCATGCCATGCCACGGGATGGACTACGACAAACAACGCTCACAGGGGGCATAATCTACCCAGCACCAGCTGAAAAGGACTGCACACCAGCCAGCCTGGATCCGGATCCGAATGACGAACTCGCTTGGGCAATGGATTTCGAACGCCGGAAGGAAGATGCTACTCGTCAACGTCGGAAGGAAATTCTAGCTGCTCGTGCCGAGGCAGAAGCAGATATTGCTGCCCCTATCGTCAGACGGCGCCGGCCTCAGGTTCAAGGTGAGGCCTTGGAACTTGATGCAGCAGACGCCATTGTCAGGTCCTCACCACACAAGAACCGTTACAACGCTGCCATCGCCAATCTCGAAGCCAGAAAAGAGGCTTCTATTGGCGATGATGTTGCGAAGCCAATCTTCAAGACATCCTTGCCAGATGGCGACCCTAGAGCATATTTGATGAGACGACGAAAATCAATGCAGCCATCTGTCCCTGGCGGACCCACGAGACCTATGCGCGCCAAATCCACCCGTCTTCCTTTGGAGAGGATTCCAGAAGCGGAGATGTTGCACAGATTGGAGATGAGGTGGCCTGTTGATATGGATGCGGTTCAAACTGCTTTCGAAAAGACTAAGGTCCACGACGTATATATTAATAGAGGCATCCAGACAGTAGGGCTATCGATGACCCCTGCTGAAGCAAAATTGGTGGCGAGCAGAATTCAAGCTGCTGTTGAGAACTGGATGGAAAAATATCCTGACAAGGCATATACGGCTGAGTATGCATTTGACAGCTTGATCAACGTCCAGTAGCTGCATTACACTTGCTTAGAACATGTATGGTGATATATGATGAGCAGATAAACTGGCTGGAATTTGGCGTTTGGCTGTGTAGCATTTACAAGATACCCATTTGCCTTGCATAGCTTTACATAGGAATGAAGAGCATTATCTCCGAAACTGATTGGAAGAGAAAACTATAGGCTTTGGAAGTCAGATCATAGTTCTAGATTGCAGCCAAACAAATTTATCAGCCTTGGCTCGATCTTTCCAAATGTTTGAAGTTCTTCACGACGCAGACTGTTCGAGAGACCATTCGCAGGTTGTTCATCAAATAAATGGTGATCACAACCGATGTATCTTAAACACTGGAGCTTCCTGGTTAGCTATGGTATGCTATGTTACCAGCAGGAGGGAAGCGAGGTTGTAACAAACAGAAAAGGGGAGAGGATGTTGGCCCGACGCCGGACGCTAGCGAGCCCCCCACTTGTCGCCAGCAAGGCGCAATTGTGACTCCACTACAAATTTACTCCCACGGCATTCATGATCCCAATCGTCTCCAATTTATGTGACCTCCTTCATCGTTCAATCAATTACCACTACCGTAATCATGGCGCGTTCGACAGTGAATGGTCTCAGTCCTGAGAACAACGAAGATCACAGCACTGATCATGGCCTCTCGAAGCTCTCACTCTCGTCCAAGACTATCCACGCAGACGACTATTTGAACCAAGGCTCGGATGTTGCTCCACCAATGCATGTCTCAACGACCTTTCGATATGACAAGAATCCAGAGAACTTGAAAGCTTGGTCAGAGCGCCAGGTAAATCTTAGCATCTCAAGTAGAAAGTGGCAAAAAAGATAACCAAATCACCACAGCCTGGAGAGAGTTATGACGGCCATATCTACTCTCGCTATACAGCACCAAATACCACTCGTTTTGAAGCCATCCTCTCAGACATCCTCAAAGGACCAACTCTGACCTACGGCTCCGGTCTAAGCGCCTTCCATGCCTTACTCGTCTTCCTCAACCCCAAGCAAATCTCCATTGGAGAAGGCTACCACGGCTGTCACGGCGTCATTGGTATCCATCAGAAGCTCACAGGGCTCAAAAAGATCCCTTTGGATTGCTCACCTGAGGATCTCCAACCCGGCGATATCGTGCATGTCGAGACGCCACTGAATCCTACTGGTACAGCGTACAATCTGAAGGCTTTTGCCGAGAAGGCTCATGCAAGGTGTGCTTTTCTCACTGTTGATGCTACGTTCGGACCGCCGCCTTTGCAAGATCCGTTCCTGTGGGGAGCGGATATCGTTATGCATAGTGGGACGAAGTATGTTGGTGGTCACTCTGACATGCTTTGTGGTATTTTGGCTGTGAACCCGAAGCGAGAAGGTTGGTTCGAGAAGTTGTTTGCTGAGAGGCAATTCATCGGTAATGTGATGGGGAATATGGAGGGATGGTTAGGTATCCGAAGTGTGCGCACTTTGGAGGTGCGGGTTGAGAGACAGGCTGCCAACACTGCGAAGTTGGTGGCTTGGTTGGATGATGCACTGCATCCCGAGAAAGACGGTGATTCGAAGGACGGCGAGATCATCCGAAAGGTGGTGGCTAAGATCGAGCATGCTAGCTTGCAGGCTGAAGATATTAAGGATGGGTGGTTGACGAAGCAGATGCCGAATGGATTTGGGCCAGTCTTCTCTATCTACTTGAAGGAGATGAACCTCGCTCGTCGCTTACCGAGCACGCTAAAGCTGTTCCATCATGCTACTAGCTTGGGCGGTGTGGAGAGCTTAATTGAGTGGCGGTCAATGACAGACTCGAAGGTTGACACTACCCTTCTAAGAGTGAGTATTGGGCTTGAGGGATGGGAGGATTTGAGAGATGATTTGCTGCAAGGATTCAAGATTCTTGCTGGTGAAGATAAGTGATCATAGTTAGGCGTCTGCAGTGGAAATATAGACTTAGATGACGAGCTAGTAAAGCACGCCAGACTGATGCACGAATTTCTTGTGCACCATTGCCGAGACGTGTCAATTTGTACGTTCGAGGTGTGTCTTGCTGGGGAGAAGTGACGCAAAGAGACATGGGCACCGGTGGCCTGAACTTCGAAGAATGTGATAACATCGAGTTTAACCTTGCTTGCTGCTCTGGCCTCGATACTGCCATCCTGCTATCCTACAATTCCACTGTCCGTGATAATGCCCCCCAAGCATCATTTTCGCCCGCACAACTCCGACCCATCTGCTCAATAGTCTCCATCAGATCCTCAAAAGTCTGGCGTGCATGCGGCAGTAACTTGCTTGTGAAAGCATCAAGCACAGGATGTAAGCACCGCATCTCGTACAAAATATCAACGACCGTTGAATGGAAGCCAGAAGAAACGGCGAATGCTTTCAGCAACGGCGACTCGTGAAGTACACCAGAAGGCGAGGGATCGATCGAACATGGTGTGTATGGCGGCGAGGCTGGTTGCAGAGCTTGACTTTCCGATATCACGGCTGTCAAGTGATTGGTGGTGCAGAGCATGTGCAGGAATACACCTGCCACCGAAAAAGTTTGGATTCCACCCCGGAGATCAATCATTTTCCGGAGGCCGTTGAGGTGGGTCTCGACTTCTTCTGGTTTGCCGATGATGCTCTGAAAGGTCAGTTCGTTCATGAAAGTCTTTCAAGCTATCAACCAAGGTAACGAGGTTCTGAGGGAATATTTACCACGATGTGAGTGAGTAGCAGAACGGCGGAAAGTGTCTCGTCGCTCACTGCCTGAGCAGGATTACGCAGAGCTTCGTTCAACACTCGAATCGTCTGAGCTTTGTAGAAGAGTGACTCGACTGTATCTCTACAGCCGTGAAGTCCAGCATCGTGGATAGCCGCCACATACAATGTGGTGTTGAACAGGGTGGGGTTGGCGATGGCTGCTGATAGCCAGAGAGGATTGGTGCAGTATTGGGAGTGGATCTGGGTTGGGAAAAGAGCTAGAGTTGTATTCCCTATTCTCGATATTAGTAGAAGGGGGTGCTTCCTGGCTATTCCAAGACGTACAATGGTGCATCAATGCATGAACACGTGGAGTGCTCTCTGCAGGGAGTACTTGAAAAGGGTCTATCCTTCCCGCCATGAGGACAGTATCAGACATGACAGGGTTGCAATCTCTAGTGTAGGGCGAGAGGTTCGGAAGATTGCCGCATATTCTACATATACCAAACACTGCATCGAGTAGCATATTTGTAAACTCTACGGAGGCAAATTCAGTGCTAATCAATGCAAAACCGGTAGAGGGAGGTATACCAGGATGATGGCAAGGACAATTGCAACATGCTGGCTTGAAAGCAGAATGTCGGGACCAACTCAAAATACGTTTTGCTTGTACATTGTCACTCAAGATTCCATCACCTTCCGATGACTCGCTTGATTCTCGTTGTGGGATGCTCTTCGGTGATGTATAATTCACCGGCTCGCAAGCCTTGAGTTGCCCTTTAGCTCTTGGCTCGATTTTCTTGCTTAGTCTCGACGATTCATAATCACAACTCGTGATATTCTTGAAATGCACTTGACACTTTTTACACACAGGCTTCTGTTCATCGCACTAGATCGAATCAGCTTGCACACGACATTGAGTTACTTTCGAGGAGAAGCTCCAACCTTCACTTTTCGAACTTTGCAAGCTCTGCAGCCAGTAGTGGATTTCTTGTGTACTCTCTGGGGCACTGGATTGGAATGGAAGTACACGACTTGATCCATGATTCTGTTCTCGGAGATTCAAGGAGAGCTGTCTGTCGCTGTGCTCGACATGTGCTCGGGATCGGACATGTTGTCAAAGTTGCCTGTGGCTTGGCGAGTGTTGTCAGCACTAATCTAATCTAGTTGAAGCAGGCCCTGTACAATAGGGGCTAAGCACGATGGACTGCCAACGATTGGCTCTATCGTACTACTTTCGCATCAGTGTCTTATCTGGATCTGAAGCTTGTCCCTAAGGAAATATTAGACCGAGATCCCCCTCCGCGGTCTAGATAAATCAAGCTTAAATCACCCGCCAAGACCAACATCTGACGAGGTGTTCTGAAGCAGGGCGCATCATGGGGCTATTTTTGCCTAGAGAGTGCTCAGCTTCGGGAGCTAGAAGGATGGGATTACTATTGTCTTACCGTAGAGGACCAACCGGCCGTTAATACAGCGTGGCGTGGTATCAGACACGGAGTTCCTTCAGTATGTCGCATACGACTTGCTGGATCTTGAACCGGGGAATTACTCACTGGCTGCAAAAATAAATCACAAAAGTGTCCGTTTTGGGCTACTTGGCCCGCCAGTCCAGTTATAATCGGCTTGGAAAGCTGAAGTAGACGTAAGTGTTTATTGTGCCGCCAACCACTTGTATCTCAAGATCATAAATTCACCACGAACCTATAAAGTCAGTACCATTCCTTAATTACTCCTCAAGCTTAGCAGAAATCAATTCCCATCTTCAGTTCATCATTATTCCATCATCGTCTTAGAATTTTCCCTTCCCACAAAAGTACGACCAATTCTCCAGAATGCCTAAGCCAACGATTGTCTTCTGCCATGGGGCCTGGCATAGCCCCAGCTTCTTCGACAAGGTCATCAGTATCCTTGAGCCAATTGGCTACAAGTGCGTGACTTTTTCTTTCCCGGGCACAGGAAATGTACCGGCAGTGGATTCGCTTGATGAGGACATTGCTGCAGTCAGAGCTGCCGTCGTCAAGGAGATTGATACTGGGTCAGATGTTGTTGTCTCCGCCCATAGCTGGGGAGGAGTTCCGGCCTGTAGCGCTCTCGATGGTCTGAGTAAGGCAGAAAGACAACGTGACGGGAAAGCTGGAGGAGTAGTGCGACTGGCCTTCGTTACATCTTTCATCCTTCCTGAAGAAACCAGCGTTTCGGACGTCCTGGGCGGACCGCTACCGATATGGGTACCAGATGCTGTAAGTGTCGATATTGAATTTCGACGAAAGACGTTGCTGACGGTTATCCACAGGATGGAAATCTCAAATTCCCAGACGAGATCAACAAGGATGTTTTTTATCACGACCTTCCGTCTGACGAGGCCGACGAGTGGGTGTCCAAGCTGAGAGTTCACTCACTCGCAACTTTCATGACGAAGACGAAGTCAGCAGCCTGGAAGAGGATTCCAACATCATATTTGCTATGCGAGAACGACAAGCCTGTTCCGCTTGAGCTGCAAGAATCAATGATAGCAACAGTCAAGAGGGAAGGTGGAGATATCGACACGGAACGACTTTTTGTTTCTCACAGCCCTCACTTGGCGATGCCAGACAAAGTAGCGGGCTTTTTGAGGAGAGCAGCAGGTGAGAATTGCAGAGACGGCGCATGGTCGCAAAATTGATACGACATGATATCAAGCAGCAAGGATGTTAGAGACAAGATACACAAAGAATGGAAAAAAAAAGCAGCTCCATGAGCTGCACTTCTTGATCCACGCATCCCGGAAAGAGTCCGTAGTGAGGTAAATTCTCGACTCTCTGTCTTGTTTTTGGAGCGAAATAGATTGAAAGCTCTGTACTGTTCATGCCTTTCATCCCTCATTTTGAATATTCACAAAGATGATTCCTTTTTGATGTTCTTGGGTGGCTGGGAAATGGGGACGGAAAGGATACTTACCAACAGTACAGTAGCGTACTGTTTGTCAGCCGATGCCCCGTGCGGAAAGAAGCGGCAACGAGATCTCCTGATGCACCTCTCTCCCGCCACATCTTCACACCACTATGATGCCATGCTTCAGCTTACGGCCACACGAACAGTTCTTCCAGAGACATTGAAAGTACCTGGAAATCACAACCAGTAACCCGTGAGGGCCCCGTGAGGAGTCGAACTATGGGAGCATTTCCGATTCTTAACTCTTGCAGATACTTATGTGTTGGGTTGTTGACAGAGTGTAATGGGTGGGTCGACAGCAATCTATCTCTTCGTGATCAATACACTCACAGAAATGCAGCAAGAAGCTGTGTGACTGTCAAGCCCAGTGGCTCTTTGGCAGTAATGTGAAGTTCTTGCCATGTACCACAGTTATCCCCACAGTATCGATTGGTCTTGGGAAGCCATTTGCAAGGTACAAGCATTCTCGCGTGTTCAACATCACCTCATTTTACGGGTGAGGGGAAGTTGATTACCCCCATTACCCCGGATATGTCTTTCTCGGTACTATATGTTGTTCCCCGTGGTATATAAGGTGACCTGATCTGGGACTTCCTCCGTGTTGAAGTTTCCCCATTCTTTTTCAGACTCCACAGCTTCATACTACGTCAAAATGCCTTACGATATCAGCATCAAGAAAGTCGCTTTCGCAGGGGTGAGTGCCTCCATCTTGTAGCTCTCAACTTCAAACTCTAATTTAAAAAGGCTTCCGGCAATCTCGGCGCTGCTATACTCAAGGAGCTTCTTGAATCCAAACTCTTCGACATCACGGTCTTGACACGCCAATCTAGCAGTCACAGCTTTTCCCCCGACGTGAAAGTTGTCAAGGTTGACTATGCAGATCTTGAGTCTTTGACGGCTGCTCTATCAGGTCAAGATGCTCTAGTGTCAGCCGTAGCGACTCTGGCCATTCCTTCCCAAAAACTTCTCATCGACGCTGCCGTGAAGGCCGGAGTGAAGCGAGTCATCCCTTCCGAATTCGGGTGTGATCTCAAGAATCCGCAAACGAGGACGCTTCCCGTATTTGCAGCTAAGGTCGAAATGGAGGAGTACCTCGACTCATTGGCTGTGAAGGGTGTCCTTAGCTACACTCTCGTGTACAATGGTGCCTTTCTTGATTGGGGCTTGAGAAATGGACTGTATTTCAATTTCAAGGAGCGCAAGGCGGAGATTTATGACGATGGAAACCAACTATTCAGTACTAGCCGTTTGTCCACAGTCGGCAAGGCAGTGAGACGGATTCTCACACATCCTCGAGAGACCGCTGACCGTGCTGTTTGGGTGAAGGATATCGATGTGTCCCAGAATCAACTGCTTCAGCTTGCTCAAGCTCTGACGCCTGGTGAGGCATGGGACTTGAAGCAAGTGGACACCGCAGCGTTGGAGAAAGATTCCCTGGCACAGATTCAGAATAACGAGGTTGGTCCATTGACGATGTTAGGCTTCTTGAAACGGGCCATCTTTGCGTCAGGCTATGGCAACAAATTCGAGCATGTGCACAATAGGTCAGTGATTTTTCGCCTCTGTCGATTGCCTGTGTCTGCTCTGTAATCGTTTTCCCTTCCATAAAACGACGTGCGAATTGGGAATAGCATATACTGATGGTATCCTGTAGTGTGTTGGGGATCACTGGCATGACCACGCAAGATGTGGAAGAACTTGTGGCAAGCATTTTCGGCAGAAAGTAGGGGGTGCTGCCGATTCGTTGCCTTGATTGAAGTCCTTATTTCATTTCTTGCTTCTAAATTGAATGACTATGGGCTCAATATTACTTTCCATATTTTATATTTCGAGCGAGGTGGAGTGATCCAAGGTTGCTCTTTGTTTGAAAAATGCCATCTATAAATTATATGTTCCGCCATTGGCTTTACCTCAATACAGAACAAAGATTGCAGTCCTGCGTCCGCATCAATCCGCACGTATGCCATGTTCCTTTGTTGATTTCTAGCTTGCGGCTTCAAGTATAATTCTCGGCATGGGATATCGAGTCTTCTAAGCACGAGGTTCCTCCTCCTGAGCATATATTTGCTTTATAGAGGCAGTATGGATTCAGGTGTAATGCCATTGCGGCCGATGTCGTTCCAACCAAAGGAAGCGACCAACTCGTCATCACAAAGAGGCATGGATGTCTCAATCTCTTCAGATGCACGTCTATCGCCGCCTCGCTTTGCATATAACACTGATGGTAAGGACACGCCAAGTGTGCCTAACAGAAACCCACGAAGAAGTCAAATATGGATTGATGAGAACAGATCTCGGGAGAAGATGAACCAAGAAGTTTCTTCACCTGTGCCAGAGACAGTGTGTAGTATCAGTACGCACCCAATACAATCACCACGGTCACCCACTTTCAAGCTATCACCCTCGCCACTGTCGTTCACTTTTGGACAGCAGTCTCCAACACCGACAAGAACACCGCCGATGACTAAGTCCTCCCAAAAGATTCTCCAACTTACAGGTTTCGACCCAAGATTCGAGCGAGCTCTCCCAATCGAGCATCAGCAGCTATCACCAACCCAGAGAGCCCGTCCAATACTCCCACAATCGCCTATAAGACCCATATCTTCACACAGCTCAGGCAGTTTCTACAGTCAAGCTGAAGCTGGATTCCGATATGAGCAAGCAGGATCCCCGAAGAACTCGAGCACATCAATCGCGCGATCCTCGCATTCTGAGGGCGAGTACCTAACATCATCCATTTACAACATCTCCGAACAGGGCTCAAAACCCTCGAATATTTCAAGACCGAACGTGAAGGCAAAGTTGGACGAGCGGAATATACGACTGGGCTTACCATCACCACAGACAGAAACAGAACTAGTACCTCAGGACCGACGGCCTTCCCAGGATGACTCGTTGCCACTGTCCAGCTTCCCAACAAGTGTGCATTCGAGAGACTCCAACGAAATAACCACACTTCCGGAGATGCTCGCTCAGGAACAGCGTCGATATGACACAGGATCAGAACATGATCATCTAAGCGTCCCCAAAGCCGCCAATCCAGTGAATTCAGCTCTAGCTCCCTCGCCACAATCTACGATATCCAAGTCTTCCAATCCCCGGGCGAAACAATGGGCAAAACCGAAACACACAACCGTGGCCAAAGACAGAAAACCATCCCTTCTCCGCGCAGCCCGAGACTCCCTAGAATGGGGCTTCTCCAGCCCCAAGTCATCCAAGTACCCCAGCAAAAGTAAACACACAGCCACACCAGTAAGTCCCATGTTCACCATGGAGAGCGACCATCTCACGCTCCCGCCCCTCCCCGAACCACCCAAATCCGGAAGCAGAAGAAAGCGATTCGGGACCGGGGTCAAACACCCGCTGAAAAGTCCGTTCCCATTCCACGCGCCAGGAGGTGCTGTTGAGGACGACGACGACGAACGCACTGATTCCATGCCGTCGCCATCTACAACGCGGACGATCAAGCGGACGGTGTCGTCCACGATCAGACATCTGTCTCCGACATCACCGTCGAGTGAAAGTCGATCGAGTCCGCCAGGTGGCAGGAAGTACGTCATTACGAATGGTGCGAGGAGAGCTGATGGGCCGGCGACGCCTATGCCGCTAAAACATGGCTTCATGGAGGGTGTGATGAGGGGAAAGGGGGTTCTTGAGAAGGTGGGGAAGAGTGTTGTTGGGCCGAGTAAGGAGGAGAAGAGGAGGGAAAGTTTGAAGAAGAGGATGGTTGTGGTTGGGATTACGGACCAGAGTCCTGGTAGGTCTATGCTCGATGTTGAGGGGTTCATTAGAAAAGATGATGCTGACTGTGTCGTGGTAGATGGTAGGGTCGCAGAATGGCTGTAAAGTGGGAGTGAAAAATGGGACAGTTAGGACAAAAGATTGGAGATAGGTTTTGGATTAATGAGCTGGGACACTGGACAATAAAAATTCTTTCTTTTGATTGCTACATTGATCATCATTTCCAGTGTAAAATGTATGTTTACTTTGTTTCAATACTAGCTCTCCAACAGTATGACAATCAGAAGCTTCCGACCCACGGGTTGTAATTCGAGCAACCATTCGCCAAAGTGGTGGACGCTGTAATGGCTTTCCCAGTCCCGCTTCCTGTGGTACTTCCACCCCTCACAACACTGAACTTCGGTGCACCAGTTTGTCCATTGAATGGCTGACTCCAGTGGTTGATCCCAGAATTACCACTATAGACCGTCACAGGATTGTTGCCAATCTGGACATGAACCTGGGCTGGTGAGCTGAGCAAGGCACTGAAGAAAACACCATCTTGAAGCACAGCATTAGGAGAAAGCTCTTGCTGGCCTTGATCGGCATTGTTGCCAACTACACCGCAAGTGCTTCCTGCTGCAGCTGGATGCGTGCGGTACCAGTACTGCATCTGGTCACGAGTGATGTCGAATGGGTGGCCTTTGTACTTCGCGATGTAATAAGGAAGGAAGTCGAGCCAGCTCTCATGCGACTGTCCATCCACGTACACTTCAGCACCTGAGGCGATCTCGCTGCCAAAACGAACTGGTCCAACATACATAGACTCGCCAAAATCGTTCCAAGTGACGATCCTGTTTATTTTGTCATTATCGAGACGTTCAGGGGGAGCGAGCAGGCGGAAGACTTACTGTACGAATTCAGGGTTGACTTGCAAAGTCTGAGCCCAGCGATCTGCCCATAGATCATCACCTCTCCAAACCCATTTCTTACCACCGTTGGTTGAATGGAAGAACCAGGGAGATACGCCCATCATGTAACTCTTTCCTTGGATGGCTCCTTTCCAGGCGAAATCGCTGTCTGTAGTCTTATTGCTGGCTCCGTTGGGCCACATTTCCCAACTAAAGGCGCCTTGTACGTTATTCAAGTGAGAGGCGAAGTTCTGAGGGCCTAGACTGGACCAGTCAGGTACGAAGTAGATTGCTCCCACGGCAGATCGAATCGGTCCACCCTCTGCCCATTGGTTGACTGGGAGGATATAAATCAGTGATAGTCCTTTCAAGGCGATTGTCGCATTTTGAGGGTACTAAGGATGGAACCTACTGTCATCTACACCTTCAAATGTTGATACGAACGGGGCATTATTGTAACGGAAATAAGCGGGGCTGTTCTTGTATTGATTCAGGTATGATACGACGGAGTTGGATCCAGTCGAGGGCCATCGCTGCTCAACGTTAGCTGGGTCTTGACTTCAGCAAGAAACTGCACTGCTTCCTGAGCTTTAAATCAAGCCAGTCAGTGAATCTTGGAAAATATACTAACCTGACCACCTCCCAAATAATCAAAAGCAAAGAACAGTTTGAAGCCGCTACCAGCAGCCTCAGCAGCCGCAAAAGCATTCGCAACTTGACCAGGAATGTTGCCGTCCGGATAGGCGATATTCAGAACAAAAGCATCGATTCCAGTATTCCTTGCGAGCTGTATATCCTGCGCCCAAGTAGCTTGCGAGTGAGCAGCCGTGTTACCGACGACGACATGAGCGAAGACAGCTTTCTGAGCCGAGACGGCTTGTGAGAGGAGCCCGAGGGCGAAGGGGAGTTTGAGGAGGAATCTCATGGTGTTGGATAATCGACTTGAGGTTGGTGTGAAGTGAAGGAGATATGAGGGAGCGCCGACCACCTTATATCCTCGAAGGAGAAGAGGCAATACTGAACTTAAGTTCGCTTGTGACCGGAAGACGATCAGTATCTTGACCCCAGACCCGAGGAAACACAAGACTCGTGAGGTATGTATAAGCGGAAATGTAAAGTGAGGAATGGGATCCTTGACCTTTCTCCCAATTCAGCAACTGCCATGAGGAGATTTCGGCCCCCGGACTAGGAAGAAGCGCCGAACGACTAGATATGGCCTTCCCCTCTTCCTAACAGGATGCAATGATCTCCAAAGAAAAGGTTCAAATTAAGCTAGAGTAGAAAACTATACGCAGTCTAATTGAGATGACAATGCAAAATGGAGGCTTTTTGGGGGCGGCCGGCTAGGCCCGTAGTGCATGCGTTTGTCAGGAACCCGCAGGGGAAGATCTACGGCTCAGCCTTCGAACCTGCAGCTTCTTGCAAACGACGTTGTACATATGCAGGCCGACTCAGCCCTCTCTTCCTTCCATTCGACATTTTATTTGCCGGTCCGTCCAAAGAGTATGCTTTCTTTCAGCAGGGTGCACGATGGGGAAGGTGGTGTTCCCCTCATCGTGACGTACCATTGCTTGCTTGCGTCCTAATTTAGACATCCCGGCATGTCTTTTGAGGGGTACAACTTCGTGTTTCTGAAAGCTAGCCTACCAGCTGAATGATGAGTGATGACTTTGCAGATTTTCAATATATGTCGGGGCAGGCAAAGTTATTTCCTTGTATTGAGATAGATGAAAGATCATGTCAGCGGCAGCGAAGATGCCAAATGTCGCTGAACTAGGCTCAAAAATAGGTTCCTCGGGTGAGACCCGTTCCCGTTCTCAGCGGGTAGAGTGGGTTTTACAGGGCATGCTCAGGCCTCGTGGGGCTTCAAATCCCGTGCTGGTCAGGCAATTAAAGACTGTTTGCTGAAAGTAGAATGTGGTGCTCTCCTTTACTAAGGTGTCATTGGAGAGCTGACTGAGTGGGCAGACACATATGTAATTCAAGACGTGAGATCTTCCTAATTGATTTTCATTATCCCGTAATGCAGAGCATGCTTCATCAATCCCCTCGATTCCTACAATTGCAATCTGAAAGTCGCAACCTCGAAAGGCCTGAGTGAGATATCAATCTTACCCTTCTCGATCTTGAATTCCTCCTCATCGTCCTCCAAGATATTAGTCTTCCAAACCTTCTTCACATCCAATGATGTCTCGATCGTCCCTTTGCTTGTACCTCCCAAACTGTCATAAATACGCAAGATCACACTCTTGCCTTTACGCTTCGCAAGTTCCCCTCTGCTGACATCTTCGTCGTCCTCGCCTCTCTTTATACAGTCCAGAATCAGGGATGGGCTACCCGTGACCTTGATGGGACTGCTGAATGCTGAAGCTTCTAGAGTCTTTGAAGATTGGGCAAGTTTGAGCGGATTGTTGAAGTTGTACGCTGTGCGGACAGTAGTCGAGCCAAGATCTCCTTGATGGGGAAGGATAGCCCAGCGGATGTGGTGACGACCCATGTCTGCGTGTGCATCGGGTGCCTTGGGGGCGCGGAGGAGAGAAAGGCGCATCAAGTTGCCGCAGGTAGCGAAACCGTATTTGCTGTCGTTCAAAATAGACACGCCATAGCCATGCTCAGAAAGATCTGCATATTTGTGGCAGCAAACCTCAAACTTGGCCATGTCCCAGCTGTCTAAGGTCAGAAACGCACTCTTGCCAAGCATATAGTAGACTTACGTAGTGTTATAGTGAGTCGGTCGTCGTACAATACCATATTGAGTCTCGTATGAAGCCTCGGTGTTTCTGACGTCGACTGGAAATTCAACCTTCAAGAACTTCATATCCTCGCGCCACTCTACCTCACTGTGCATCTCAACATATGACTGCTGGCCCTTGAAAGCAGCGGAAAGAGTGATATATGTCTTTGCCCAACTCTTGTCGCTGATCTTTGTCTCTGTCATGACACTGACTTGATGAGCGTCTTGTTGGACGATCTTGGTTATACCAGATTTCAACTCCTTGCGAGAGTCCAAATGGTAAACTTCAACGTCCCAAGCTTGCCAATAGAGGGGTTTGTCGTCGAAAATCACCAGCTGGTTGCCCTTCTTTCCCTTCGCAATTACCTCTCGCTCAGCCTTACGGTCGTAGAGCGAAGTAATGCAGCCGCCATCGACCTGCACCCGGAGTTGATCATTTTGCAAGACGAAGACGCCACTCTTGATCTCCTCTACTGTTACCTCTGGAACTTCAGCAATTTTGAAGGTCTTGATGTTCAGCAACTGTCCATCACCACATGCAACTCCAGCCTTACCATCGCCGATTGAGACGACCTCTCGGCGGTGCCATGGCATGGTGTTCAGAGCGACCAGATTCTCCGTAGACTTGGCTTGTTCGATACTCTGAACTCCAAGAAGTTCTTCCAGTTCTTTCAAAATCTTCTCACCAGTCTCGAAGACTTTCGCATAGAGCTCCATCAACGTTAGCATTCTATTCAGTCCAGCTCCTGGGGTCCAACTTACCTCGTCACTGTCATCGTAACACATTTCAATAGAACTGCCAGGAAGACAGTCATGGAACTGGCACAATAGAACGGCTTCCCACATGTCATCAATCTTTTCCTTGGGATATTTGTATCCGGACTTGATGCTGGCAAGAGTAGCCAGCAACTCAACATTGCGAAGCATGATCTCCGATTTTCGATTGTTGCGCTTATTGTTTGCTTGCGTAGTGTAGGTGCCTCTGTGCAATTCAAAGTAAAGCTCGCCATACCAGGTAACAAAGTCTAGACCACCTTCAACCTTCTTCTCAAGACGGTCGAAGAAGTCTTCCACGGAGTCGCCCATGTGGACTCTGGGTAGCATTCCAACAGTGTCGCTCATGCCTCGACATCTTCGGAGCTTCTCCAAATGCTGCCAAGTTGGCCCACCGCCGCCATCACCCTTGCCGAATACAAGAAGTGAGGTCTCGTCCTGATCCATAGATTTATGTTGAGTTACAGATCTCTTCACATCGCCGAAATTCGCCTCGGCTGTATAAGTCTCGGAAGGAGCCATATGGCAAATAACCTGACTGCCATCGAGAGACACCCAGTTGAAAGTTGTGTGAGGGAATTTGTTGATGTTGTTCCAGCTTAGCTTCTGGGTGAAGAAGCGAGTCATACCAGCCAGCCTGCACAGTTGTGGAAGTTGACTAGAATAACCAAAGGTATCAGGTAGCCAAAATGTACGGCATCTCTCCCCAAAGTTGCTTTCGAAGAATCTTTGGCCGTACACAAATTGACGGACAAGCGATTCGCCACTTGGCATATTAGTGTCATGCTCGACCCAACTTCCTCCAACAGGTTGAAAACGGCCTTTCTTAACCTTCTCCTTGACACGGTCAAACACGTAAGGATAGTACTGCTTGAGCCATTTGTACTGTTGGGCTTGCGAAACACTGAACCGATGTTCCGGATAGCGGTCCATCAAGTCACACTGATTCGACCATGATCTGGCAACTTTTCTCTTAGTCTCCGCCCACGGCCAGAGCCAGCAAGTATCGATATGGCAGTGGCCGATACCATAAACAATTGGTTGAGTTCCGGTATCGTATACCTTGGACGAGCTGACATTCTTGCCGAGGTACTCTTGTGCAATTTTGCGGCCCTTGATAATAGAATCCTGGTTACCAAGCTCGAAGGCGTCGATAATGGCGGTAGCAACCTTCAGGGCTTTATGCTGCTCCCATGAATCGGCCGGAAACTCCCTGGCAGCGTCTCCAATAATCCAAATATCGATCCACAATTGCCGAGCCTCACTATTGACAGCCACGATGTCTGCTTTGCTGAGTTGGAAGTACTTGTCTGGGTCCGGAGGTTGAATGGAGTCTCCACCAGGAGCATTTCCAAACATGCCATTACAGGCCATTTCAATATAGATTGTGTGTTCCTTTCCGTCCCTGAACTTGTCTGGAAGGACCCATTCTATTCGCTCTCCACCTCCAGTCAATCCCTGAAGCGGCTTGCCGTCCTCTGTCCATACCATCCCCTCGTTGTTCGCATCCCAGTGTAGTTCGAGTAATTCCTTCTTGCAAAGCTCGGATGGTACGGTAAGCTGCACCTTGAACCAATGGGTCGACCAAGATGGGCCAAACCATTCTCCTACTGATGTCTTCTTGAAAGTGTGGCTGGTGGCATCTTTGAAGGTTGGTCGAGTCAGGTCGGGAGCGTCCCAGACAGAGAGCTTGACATGCGGCGTTCCGGACGCAACACCCTCGCCCATCATTCTGTGTCCGACAATTAGCTTCTGGATTTACTGGTCTGAAAATCCGGGAAATGGCATACGCTCTCAGATTCTTGCCCTCATACTGGCCCCCACCATAGAACTGAGCAATACGCTCCTTGTAGATGTTTGGAATCCATTGTCCAACTGGATGGTCGGACAGTTTTGGATAGGTGCTCTTATGCTTCGCGGTCTCGATGGTTTCTCCGCCCATAATTGTGTTTTGGACAATTGACTGTAAGGACTTGAGAGGATGTTGTGAAAGAGAGGAGCTGTGTTGATGTCAGTACGTAGCTACCATATGGAACGTTTCACTGGGGCAGGGATGACGGAGCTCCGCTGCGGGGACCTGAGCTCAGCGCCAGTGGGGAAGCTCTGATCCCCAACTCCACATTCAGTGGAGTGCTGGAATACTCACAACATTTTCGAATTATTCGGACGGCATAGACATTGAGAGGAGCTAATAAGTGAATTCCGAGTGGGGGAGTAAGTAAGAAACAAAAGAGAGAGAGAGGCGGGCGCTGGTGATACAAGCTGGAGAAAGTCAGCTGTCGGAATCGAGCTGCAGGTACGGTCAGATGTGCTGGATCTGGGCAATCCGATAGGCTACCAAGTCCAAGCTACAAAACTCTCGAAACGAATTGTTTCTGGGAGAGTTGGTTGACTATGGCAGCCCAAGGTTTGATTCCATTTGCAAACAACACATTTTACGGTCAACGAGAGGGACAGTGAACTTGGGAGTAGGGGAACAAACAAGTCCATTTCGCAGATCATAAGAATGACGCCGAGAAAAATACAACAACAGGTCCAACTTGCCGGGTATCATCGAATACCATACCCAATCCAACTCACTCTGACAATACCAACAGAATACCTTATACCCAGATTCAAGTTCGTAATCCACAAATTGATTCTTCTCAAACCACACTCTTGACCTTCCCAGTCTCAACCTCATACACCCATCCACTGATTGTAACACTATCCGGAATCAATTTGCTTCCTTTCAAGAACTCCACATCATCTTTGACAGCAGCCTCCAATTCCGGAAAAGCCTGGAAATCCCCCTTGAAAGCAGCCAACTCAGCAACAGCAGCTTCTCCTAAGTTCTTCCTCACAAGTCCAGCTGCATCTTCATTCTTGAATGTGAGCATACCGCACCCTGTATGTTTGACGAGAATGATCTCTTGAGTACCGAGAAGCTGTTCGGAGATGACGAGGGAGCGGAGAGCATCGCGGGCATTTCCTCCTGCGTTCCTGATCACGTGGGCATCGCCGAGAGAGATTCCGTATGCTGACGCAGGGTCAATTCTTGCGTCCATGCAAGTGACTATGAGATGTTAGTGTCTGGTCCCGCAACACTGAGTCTCAATATTGGACTGCAGTATCGAACAATGCACTCGAGAGAATCAGGAAGCAGGTGAAGGCCTGGCAGACATACCCACAGCATACTTCTTCGCTGGAGGTAATGCAAGGTGGCCTTGAGTGAAGCTGGCTGCGTAAGCTTTGTTGGAGCTGACAAGATTCTCTTGAATTGGTGTAGGTGCCATTATATCTCGGATCCGGCGAATGTCGTAATTGTTTGGTTGCTTTTGAGGAAAATGAGCTTATGAACTCCAAGCAATCGAGAGATATCTTTAGGTAAGTGAAGGATAGCTTGGGTATAACAAAGGAGAGCAGGGCTCTCTCTTATAAACATATCTCTTGCAACCTGTGTCTTCCAAAAGAAGCTGAGAGGGGCAGTACCCTGCAGGTCTTATCGTGTTTCATTGGAAATGGAGGCAATGCTAAGGATTGCGACATCGTATACCAATCATTTCTTTCTGTTGTTCCCTTTTGGATCTTAGCTGGAATGACACCATCATGAGGCGCTCATGAGAAAGGATATCCGACAAATGTTTTTCCATTGAAGTGATGCAGTATTGGACCAGATCTGATCAACTGTACAAAATAATATAAAGTAGTAGTAGGCAGGTAAGGGAGAAGCTGAGATTAAAGTTGCCGAGGCCTAGTAATCCGCTTGGAGCTCCGGCTCTTAGGCGGAACTAAAAGAGGGGCAGTGGCGAGCTCCAATCATTGATGAGGTCTGATCTCCTAAATACCCCGCACTGGGGCAATTATCATCACTGGGTAGTTCGAAGACAAGGGTGCGGAACTTGACCAGCCTTAATACTACCACCACATATATTGGATCTACAATGTCTCTAGGAGGTCTTGAAACAGGAGTAGAATCAGCGTCGGAACCGAGTCTAACCATCGATGAGAGAGATGTGAAAGAGATCATCGAGAGTATCAAGGAAGCCCAATATTTCGATGCAAGTAGCATGGCTCCACTCACTCCCGCTTCAGTCGTAAGTACTCGTCAATGTCACCCCGTTCAGTCACTAAGCGGGCATAGGCAGCTATTGCTCGTCTGAGGGCGTACACGCCTCCCCCTTTCGCAACATGGGACAAGCTTCCGCTGAGCAGGAAGGCCGCAGTGCTGATCCTGCTGTTCGCGGATCGCCGGGGTGACCTTCGTGTTGTTCTTACAATGCGTGCCTCGACTCTAAGAAACTACTCTGGTACAAGTCACCTGACTGTATCTGGATTTAATTCTGACAAGAAGCAGGACAGGCAGCTTTCCCTGGTGGAAAAGCAGACACACTTGACGAGAAGCCTTTTGATATCGCTAGAAGGGAAGCTTGCGAGGAGATCGGTCTTCCTCGAGACGACTCTAAAATCCCACGTCCATTTCGAATAGAGCATTTATGCCAGTTGCCATTTAGTTTCGCAAAGACTGCACTTGCAGTAAGGCCTTGTGTTGCGTTCCTGCACGCGGACGACAATGGGGAGGGAAAAGCCGCTAGTGTGGAGGAGAGTATGATACCACGTCTTGATGCAAAAGAAGTTGCAGCGTAGGTGCTTTCCCGGACTGGATATTCCAGTACATTCAGAGGAGATCATTTGTTCGGTCAAAGGTTATTGAAAGCTGGACATCACGCTGACTCTATCAAGTGTTTTCTCGGCACCGTTTCATAATTTTCTCAGAGAACAAGATGAAATTCAAGAAGGAGACCAGATCGTCGGGAAGAAAGAGGATTGGTACGCAGGTCAATGGCTAGACTTTCACGGCACCCAGTGGCGAATGCACAACTTCTACGTCCCTATCAACAATCAGAATGTAACAAAGCCGAAAGTCAGGGAGGGTGGACAGGCAGCAATTGCGGAACAACTTGACGAAGCGGAAGACGATGGCATGATGAGATACAAAGTATGGGGTATGACTGCACGGATGCTTGTCGATGCGGCTCGTCTGGCGTACGGGGAAGAACCTGAATTTGAGGTATGTTTCTCCAGATTGCATATACGTCGTGGCACTTCATCCAGGGAACAATCCCTCCAAGTTCCACAAACTACCGTTTCCAAACTTCTTCAGAGTGTCTCTCCATGACATGAATGCTTACGGATTGAAGCATAACACACACTTTGGTGACGAACCCATGATTGAAAACCTCTATAACATGAATCGGCTCGGGGAGAAGATACCCGGCGGACCAGACTTGACGGACGCGGATATCAAGCAGGCCCGTGAGGCTGCGGGGGTGGCTAAAATCTAGGTGATGGGTTGCGATAACGAATACGACAATGAATGTGTGCTTACTAGATCAGAGAGCTGTGCAACACTGCTTGAAAGCTGCGAGATGACGATATTTGGAAATTCTCCTTAGGAATTCGCGGGATTGGCAGAATCCGAGACTTGTCATAGTCTACCATGAAGGGAAGATATCGAAGTTCGTTTCCACAAAGCTTTGGACTTCTCTATGTCACTCCTTGTGCTCTACCAAGTGTGTCAACTTTGTTACCTAGGGCCCAAAGCTCGTTTAGCTTCTCCTGAACAACACTCGCTTGGGTCAGGTACCATGCAAGATTTCCACATATGCGATATATTCTTACAACCATGTGGCATGACGGGTGAAGATTTCGTTGTGAAAATTGGTCGTCCAGTCTGTAAATTTGTGAGACTATTTGAAGGATTTGCAGCATCGCGCTTTCGATATGAAATCCCCCGTCTTGATGATATCCTATAGATGCGTGCAACCTCACTTCTTACGTCAACACACAGAAGCGCTGCACATTGCTTTTAAGTTCTGACGGACGTCGTTGAATCGCAGATGTGATGTATAATAGTCTTCAATGGATATAAGGAGACATGTTGTGTTTGGAAGGAGAGACATCAGGTGCGAAGCTGTGATCGAGGGTTTAGCTCACCAGTCATGACTTATCAATTGCCGCGCCACCATGACTATTGACTGCAAGACACTTTGGAAACATCTTCACCCTCGGTCCATCTTCCTTCTAGAAGGTCTGGGCAATTTCTATGAGCCATTTAACAAGCACTTGGTACCACAGGCAATGTTCTGAAGAGGCAAGAGCTCCACCAATGCGCTTGAAGCAAGGGAATCGGCTAAACCTAAGAATCAAAGCAACATATTTCAAATCAGGCGCAGCGCAGTATCATTCTCCAATAGGCTTAAGCATTCGATTACCCCGAGATTGACTACTGCTGTTGCATACTGCACCAGGATTCAAAATCACACCCAAGACAGAAGGTCACATGTTAGCAACCTCTACGCTAGACGCGCCCAGCACTTGGCAGTCAGCATGAGAACAGTGGACTTTCATCTTCTTCAACCTCCAACATCATCCAGCCGCCGCCGTCCAATCCAGCATCAGACACTTGCCAATAAGTATAAGACCGCGATCTGACGAAGTAGAGTAATGCCCAAGAACGCCTTCCAGGGATGGAATCCAACGATTTTCGGGGTGCGCGAGCAACGCCCCAGTCGGTCTATGTCAAGGTCCGCGGTTGGCAGCGGCGACGAAGCCTCGACGAAGTGCGATAAGACTGCATTTGCTCTTGTGACAGGCTGCCCAGGCGGTATGCCTAGAAGCCAACGATTTCTGGAATGATAACAGAAGGTGGTTTGACCCGGAAAATTGATGGCTGCTCGGTTTCTCAAATATTACCCAGCAGTCAAGCGATTCCAAGAGCTCGTCGCACAGTGCCCAGATGCGAGTGATAGGACGTGCATCGTTTATACGAAATGCCCAGCAATTACCGGCACCACCACTGCCCACCACTGACTATTCGGGAAGGTGATTGCATCGCATATCAACCCCAAGAAAACGCCCCCGAACTGCTTAACAAGTTGCCATGAAGTGCCTATCGCACCCAAGGCACCCCCTCGTCGACCTCGTCGCCCCCAGGTGTTTGCCCAAGATCTGGGCTTGCCCAGCCGTCCCTCGGCGGCAGCGTTCTGTTGCTCTGGGACAACCCAGCTCGGAAGGTCAAGAAAGTTCCTCTACCACACCTTCCAATCCCAGCGGTTCAAGCTATCTTTGTATCACGCCCCAAGACTCAGGTGAACTTGGTATCCAGCTGGGCAATGGTATCCGGAAGCTCCAATGAGTGCGTGCATCCAGACCTGGCCTGGTATTGTGCCGTGCAGATACAGATAATTACAGGGCTATGAGTCCAGCATCTGCATTTAATACCGCGATGCCCCTCCGTCTCATGCACTTTTTGCCGGTACAGCATTCCTGTCGTGCACATCGTTGCGACCTTTTTAACACCAGAAGGAAGCTTTGTTTCCAACTCGGACAGCGGCATATTTCAAGTTCACCGATCTTTTTGAACTACAATAATGGCGGAGAAGCAGGCCATTGGTGTCGTCCCGGACAATGCGTCCTCGGACTCTCCCAGTGATGGATTGCCTCGCGGCGATGTCGAGGGAAAGCATCCCCATGAAGTTCATACCGCCATGCATAATGGTGGTGCTGTTCGTGACTCGAACTTCTACACCCGAAATGGTTTGAACTTCGAGTCGTTCAAGATGAGGAGTTATGGCCAAGGAATTGTCGAGCTCGATCGTTCGATGAAGCATCGTCATCTTCAGATGATTGCGATTGGTATGTTCACCCGGGCAATGTCCTAAAGCTAACAGCGACTTTGAAAACCGATATTGACATGAATTGATAGGTGGCTCAATTGGAGCTGGTTTCTTCGTGGGTTCTGGTAATGCTTTCAAAAACGGAGTGAGTAGGAAAGCACCCCGAGTTCCACCTCGATGCTAATGCGATGCAATTAAGGGACCCGGTTTTGTGCTCATCGATTTCATGATCATTGGTGTCATGATGTTCAACGTTGTCTACGCTCTTGGTGAACTTGCCGTTATGTACCCTGTCACTGGTGGTTTCTACACATATTCCGTCCGATTCATCGATCCTTCTTGGGGATTTGCTATGGGCTGGAATTATGTCTTTCAAGTACGTTAATATGTCTCCGATATGATATTCTAATTTGTGAAGGACCATTACTAAAGAATAACAGTGGCTTATCGTTCTGCCTCTCGAACTGACTGTTGCCGGCCTGGTTACTCAATATTGGGACGGAGCAAAGGACGTGAGCATTAATATCTGGATTGCTGTCTTCTGGCTTTTTATCATTGGCATCAATATCTTTGGCGCTCTAGGATTTGCCGAGGAGGAGTTCTGGTCTTCATGTCTCAAGCTCATTACAATCAGTATGTTCTTCTGGCACATAGACGACTCTGGTTGGACCGGTGCTAACTCTCGCGCCTAGTCACGTTCATGGTCATTGCTTTGGTCTTGGTACTTGGTGGTGGACCTTCTGGCGGCAGATACGACGAGTATTGGGGAGCACGTACCTGGTATGTCGACTACACTTTTCCTCAGCCAGAGCAAAACTTTCCGCGCCAATAATATTGGAAGATCGATGATAGCCGATCTCGAAGTAAATCCATGAATTCGACCCGCCTCACGCTTCGTCATATTCTCTGACTGAGCATCGCTGACGTCAAATTCGATATAGGTACGACCCGGGTGCTTTCCAAAACGGATTCAGAGGTTTCTGTGCTGTGTTCGTCACAGCTGCCTTCTCCTTTGCCGGTACGGAACTCGTGGGTCTCGCAGCCGCTGAATCTGCCAACCCCGCCAAAGCTCTTCCAAGTGCCATCAAGCAGGTCTTCTGGCGTATCACTTTGTTCTATATACTCGGCCTGTTCTTTGTCGGTCTTCTTGTCGCAGCTGATGATGAACGTCTCATCGGCGCTACAAACGCGTATAAAGATGGTGCTTCTATGTTCGTCTTGGCTGCCAAATATGCTGCTCTGACCGGATATGATCATTACCTCAACATTGTCATTATGATATCTGTTCTGTCAATTGGAGCATCTTGCGTCTACGGTGGATCAAGAACATTGACTGCCCTTGCCCAGTACGTGTGCTCAGCATCCTCTCCACACCTTTTCACATCGTCTCTGATATGTTAATCTCGCGAAATTGGGGACTGCTTGCTGACACTCAATTAGACAAGGCTATGCTCCCAAGATCTTCACTTACGTCGACAAGTCTGGCCGACCTCTTCCTTCTGTCCTCATTCACCTTGCCGCGGGAGCTTTGGCTTACATTCAAGAGACTTCCACCGGAGTAGAAGTCTTCAACTGGCTTCTCTCCCTTTCCGGTCTTGCCGCTCTGTTCACATGGGGATCTATTTGTTTCTCCCATATTCGTTTCCGTCAAGCCTGGAAGCACCAGGGCCATACTGTTGACGAGATTCCTTTCCAGGCTATCTTTGGTGTTACTGGATCTTGGATCGGTCTCATTCTCTGTGTTGTCGTCCTAATCGCTACAGTAAGCCCTCAGTGCCTCATAAATTGTGAAATGGATACTAATTTACGTTTCTTAGCTCATCAGTGCTATCCTCCCGCCTGGAGTCAGTCGTACTGCCACTGCGAAGGAATTCTTCTCAGCCTGGCTCACTGTTCCCGTCATTGCTGTCTTCTGGATCATCGGCTACCTCTGGAAGAGAGAGGGTGGTCTTAAGATCGAACAAATTGATGTCGACACTGGACGCCGTGAGATCGACTGGGATGTGATCAACGCCTACAGAGCTGAGGTCGCTTCCTGGCCCAAGTGGAAGAGAATCTTCCACAAGCTCTACTGAGCGGGGCTATGTCTCTAAGGTTCTTGGATTGAATGTCGAGGGGAGGAAAGGCAGTGGTGTGCTGGAGTCGAGCTGTGTACTGCGTAGTAGTTTAATAGCATAGAGCAATGAATCGATTTCTCTGCGAATTTTTGGTCAGGTTTTGATAGAACTTTGAACCTAGGCTTTATGCTTTGACATTTGTTGACTCCGCTTCCCTTCGCAAGTGTGACGCTCAGCAGAGCTTCAGTTGGTGACGTACCTTTCTCCATTCTTGTCCATGAACATACAAGTCATCCCATAACTGTGATCTGAGTCAGCCGGCCATCCACTTCACTTTCCGGCTTCCCCTCCATATTCAACACTAACGGCGCGATTTCGCAAATTGTTGAAGTCTTTGACTGCAGACCATCATAATTCTTTGGTGAGTATTTTAGGTGCATACAATACAATCGTGCAATGCGTCAGGAGTTGATACCACGAGTCTGCGATGGAAGCTGATCATCAATCCGCTCATTGCACGCTATCTGCGACATGTTCCAAAGACTCCCATATTTTCGTTCTTGGAATAGCTTGAACACGCAATGACTACGAAATAAGACTTGACCCAGAGCTAAAGTACATCATCATGATCTGCAATCACCACGCAAAATTCTCCTTCACCAACTTCTCAGACAGCTTCCACAACTTCTCCGCCTCGGAACTCGACACAGCACCCGGCAAAGCAGCCTCGCTAACCTGGCAGTCCAGCATAAACGCCCCATAATTCTCCTTCCCATTCCGAGTCTCTCCAGCTCTCAGCTTGGGGTCCAACGCAGCAACAACACTGGTAGCCGCTCCTGCTCCAGGAGTCTTGATGTCTACCATACCGCTTTCGTAAAAGCCCTTGACAGCATCCATAGTCACACCGTCAAAGTTTCTGCCGAGCTCGCTTGCGATGACGCCGGGGTGGACGGCGATGCTCAGGATGCCGTATCTCTCGTAGAGTTTGTCGGTGAGTGCGATGGAGAAGAGTAGATTGGCGGTTTTACTCTGGTTGTAGCCTTCGAGGGGCAGGTATGACTTTTCGTCAAGGTCACCGGTCTGTCCCCACCTATTTTACGCACACCAAGTCAGTTCATGGGTCTTGGTTACAACAGTCTGTATTTTTGACTTACATCTGTTGAACTTGATAAGCTGGCCTCTCATTCTCTGGAATATTCTTGTTCTTCTTCTCGAAGTTCGTGTCACTCCATCTCATTTGAGTCCAGGTCGGGGAAAGACTTGATACGTTGACAACTCTCGTGGCTCCCTTGGTGGCGCTAGCTTGCGAGGACTTGATGAGCTTGTGCATGATTAGGGAAGTAAACAGGAAGTGGCCAATGTGGTTTGTAGCGAAGTGGATCTCGATACCGTCTTCAGTGATGGTTCGCTCGGGGATGCACATGATGCCGGCACTGTTGACGATGATGTCCAGTTGAGGAACATCAGACCAGGAGAGAAGTTCAGAGGCAGCCCCTCGGACGGCTCTCTGGCTTGAAAGATCCAAGATCAAGAGGCGATAGGATACATTGGGAAACTTGGCTCGGAGAGCTTCGATGCTCTCCTTGAGTTTGGTCTCGCTTCGGCCGGCGATGATGAGGTTGGCGGGGGATTGAGATGCCTGATGATATTCGTGATTAGCGTCGTGAGGATCAAGGAATCCACTCAATAAAAGACAGAACTCACAAAGGCTTCTGCAGTAGTATAACCAACGCCTCCTCGATTGACTCCTGTGACTAAGATGTTCTTTCCTCGAACAGACTCGGCAAATGTCTTGGCGACATCAAGAGCTTCAGTCTTGCTGCCAAATTCGGTGTTAGTTGTTGCCGTCATGGTCGAGCTGCGAAGAAGAAGAAGATTCGGCTGGAGAATCTTTTGCGTTTAAAGGAGTACGTATGATATTATATCTTGCTGTAGAATGCTGTTGCTGTTTGATTTAGGATGTCTGGAGGGCGTCACTACTTTATATACCCAACATCGGTCGAATCTTCATGCCGCTCGCTGCAACGGACTTTCACGACAGATATCTCCATATCGAAAAGCTCTTGGCCTGAACCATACGTGTTCATAGTAGACTAGAATCATCTGCTTCGCTTTGTTTGCTCCGAGTCTCGAGGCATCATAAATCGTGAAGTCTCGAAAGCTGATAGGGCAGAAAGGGGCTCGCTTGGGCATCCCCGCCACAGAAATGCGCAAAGTCTAGCTGTATGCAGCACGTTGTACTGCCCGGGCGCAGCCCACCTTTCACAGCTCAAACCCTAACTTCTTTGGGCGTCGATTCTTCACCTCATTCTGCACCACGAGTCTCGTTCCCTTGAATATCGACATTTACTCTGCCCCGTACACCGGGAGGTATCCTATTTTCCATGACGAACATTCGTGGCATGATATTGGAGCTCAAGATCTAGCCGAATCAGGGACCCATGACGGTTTCTAATCGTCCGGGTCCGACTCTGCACCTCGTGGTCGAGACAGTTCCGCCGATATGGTGAACAACGGGGCTTCAGGAGCCTGTCAGGCCTGCAAACAAAGACACAAGAAGGTATGAGTCGATGGAGAATTAAGTCTGTGACCGAACTCCGTTGATAAGAGACAGTGCGATGAAACCCGCCCGGTAAGGTTATGTTGTCCTGTTGACGGAGTGTTCGCGCTTGTCATTGAGACGTTCTTGTGGTTTCCCATGTTTGCTGACACTTACCCATCAAAGTCATGCCTTAGGTGTAGTAGAGCGCGGCGGAGCTGTCCAGGCTATAATACCAACAAAGATTTGAAGTTCGTGAATTATTCTGGGGAAGTCACTCAGCCCACGCAGTCTTTATTGGAAATCACTACAGCAGTTCCGTCCGAGAGTCCCCTGGGATCCGTGGACTGGCTTGAATTTGAAGCATATGCTCGTCAACAATTCTTCGATGACTACCGCGTCTACTCGCCAGACCAAGCTGTATCCCGTGGCTATTTGAATGGACTCCCAGATATGATATCGAAAGCTGGCCTGAACTCCGATGTTACCAAGGCATGCACAACTATTGCTTTGGCAAGTCTGGGGAAGAAGGTTTCGGATCAGAGCATCTTTGAACGGGCTCAACGCATGCATACTTTGCTATTGAGATCTTTCAGCTTAAGCATATCAAGTGGAGACACATTCGTTAGTGTTGAATCCCTCATCACGGCTACTCTACTTGGACTGTACGAGGTAAATCCCGCTCCCCAGACTTCAACGCTTGGGTCTCATTACTTAACGTCCTCAGATTATTATCAAAACCGACTTTTACAATGGCGCTCACATTGCCCATGCTCAAGGAGTCTCCGCGATACTCACCAGCAAATCCTCTCCGTTCGATCTTGTCTGCGGAGGCAGACTGTTGAAGGCCCCAGATACCGACCGAATCAACGATTGGGTACCTTCCAAGCTCCCAAACTGGCAACATACTCCCCCTGATCCCAACAAAGTGACATCGAGGCTCAGCATTCTGTGCACACCCTTGTCTAAGCACGAGGCTGTGACTATTGACGAAATATTTGCGAAAACGGAACCTTTGTACATGAGAGCGGAAGTCCTTCTGGCAAAAGATGCAACACTCGATGAGCTCTATGCTGTCAAACGGGATGCGGAGATATTGAAGAATGAATACAATATATGGATAGATACTCTTCCAGAAGAGTGGAAGCCAAGATTTGTCGGCACCATCACGGCAGGAGATGGAGCAAAGTAAGCGAAGATCCTCTCAACCCCATCTTTTATGACTGGCCAGCAAGCAACTTTATTTCCTTTAATCGATATGCAAATAGTGTAATTTTCATGATTGATGTCATGCTTCGTACTGGTGAATATCGCTAGCGAAAACGAATATTCTACATGAAAATATTCTGATATTCGCCCCTTTAGAACTCAAGTCGGCTACTGGCCAGGAACAATCACAGCATATCACGACCGTATGTTTGATCCATCATTATTCACCTTACCTGCTAAATCATCGTAGCCTACATCGCTACAATCTGGAACTCCTATCGCAAAGCCCGCCTCCTCGTCATCGACATCATCATGAATTGCTATAATCGAATCTGCACCTTCCCAGAGCACGAAGAGATCGACGCTGCAATATACGTCGAGATCGAAGAACTCATCAGAGGGCTCCTTCTCTCTATCCCATTCGTCCTGTCGAGCGATGTCCAGAAATTCCACCAGAATGCTGCGACAAGAGCTCCGCTCATCCCAGGCAGGCCGATTGGTGGGTTGATGCTCACACATACCTTGTATGTGCTTTCCGTTTTGCCGATAATCGATCAGAAAATCCAAGGCTATTTGAGGGAGTGTATGGCTTGGATCGGACACCATATGAAGATTGGCCAGGCTGTAATCTTGTCCAATGTGAGTCTGCTGAAGAAGGCGAAAGGGGTGAGCTGACTTGGACTAGTGTGCGACGGATGACTTGTTCGACTATGTTACAGAAGCGCATGTATTGCTCTGGGCAGGCATGCTAATCTAGGAAGCATTGCGAACGATCTTGAGCTAGAATGGTGATTGAAGGTGATCATTTGTGTCAATTGAACGTCCCTTGTTCCATCTATTGGCGGCTCGAAAGGCGCTCAGGGTCCCTGGATCCCTGATATGGTCGTATCTAGTAGGCTGAGAGCGGCGCGGTGTGAAGTTGCAGGCAGAAGACCTTCAAAAAAATATCCAATTGAGAATCAAAACATCAAAAGGGAGGGTCGAAAACTGCAAAACGTCTTTCCGAAGCTTCAGCCCGCCGGAGTCTAGAACCTGGGTTCATTGTCGCAGCCGAGATCAACTCCTTCCCCACCAGGCCACGCCGTCACCAACCTCATCGGTACCGCTGCGCAAACTCATTGCCGCCGCCATCGGCAAAACTCCCCACGTCCCACAACACCATCTACACAAAGTGGCAACCACTTCATCTATCCAAATAACGCGTTCCTCGACATCACAAAGCCCATACTCTAGCATCTGTAGGATGTGCAATTGCATTCACACAGGTCCAGCCCATCTGGGATCGCTGACGCTTACACACGCATGAGAAAAGGGTGACAAAGTAAGAGGGGTATTTTGGTTTGCGCCTCGATAATGGTGGTCTTTGGCCAGAGGTCCGTCCCCGAGGAGTAAAGCTTACATTTTGCCATTTTTGAGGTTGCTTCACTTTTTTGGTGGTTGTTGGAATGAATGCTACGCGTTCTAATGGTGTTGGTCAATTTTTGGCGTTTTGGTCTTTGTTGACTTTTGGCGGGGTGGATGTCAACAACGTTTTAAGCGAGCGCAACAGAACACCAGCAGCCAAACCCACAACACGCGTGTACTTTGTAATCATGATTTGGCAGTTTGCTTGGAGCCTTTTTCCAGGCTTGACGATGTGTCCAAATACTATTTAACCAGCCTCAACTTGCAGCAATATACAACGGCTTTTCAGACTCTGACATCCACGAATGGTCCTGCTAGGAGCCCGATGGCCCACCGTCATTCACGTACAAGGTGGGCAGAAAGTCTCACTGGACGTAAATAATAAAGTGCCGTCAAGAAATTCAACAGTTGCTCGTCTCGTTTGTCTCCCGGTGTCATCTGAGCCACGTAGTTGCTCGATGGGCAACCGCTCAAAACCAGCCAGATTTACTATATATCTGGCTCTCGCTTTTCTTCTGTAAACTTCATTGATACAACCCGACCACCGACCAAGTAACAAAAGTAGGAATGTAAGCAAGCCATGGGGCCATCATCAACTCCTGGAGCAAAAGCGGCTCGGCTCGGTTACCATGATCGCTAGTGGATGATCCAATCCTCTTTGGAGGCAGCCCAAGCCCCAAACAACTTAGCTGGTCACTAAACCATGCTTTGATCAACGACAAAGTTGACCACACTGACGCCCTGACTTTCGCGCTCAGCAAAGCCTCTCTCCACAGCAGCTGGGAGAGATGGACTCCCTCGGATTATCCAAGCGCACTAGGATAATTGCGTTTTCTATTCTGGCAACTTTATTTGTCTTGCATTCATTGTATTATACAGGCTATGTTACCACAATCGTAAGAAAAGCTCGCTCGCATCTCTCTCATCGAAACTTTTCCCGTCTCAAGGCTTCATCTGAACTAATCCGCCTCAGATCTCCCACACACCATTCTCACCATCATCATCGCCATTGCCGTCGCTATCACCATCCACCGGTCCAAATACATACGGCATCATCTCCTCAAAAGTAGCAGTCATAACCGACACAAATTATACGCCTCGTCTCATTCCCCTGATTCTGCACTTTCACTCAGTCCTCGGCCCTGACTGGCCCATCATCTTCTCCACGTCCGCTGAGACGCGTGAGAAGCACTTTTCGTGGGACACCAAGTCCGGTAATAATACCGGGTCTGCAATATGGCAGCGGGCGGTTGAGGACAAGAGGATTGAAGTCCGCACGCTGCCGAATGACGTGGACCTAACGACAAGGCTGGGTGTAAATTTGTATCTTTCGAGACCAGTATGTGAAGTTTGTCGATAATTTGTAAAGGGTTGAAGAGATGGGCTAATGGTAGAAAGTGGTTTTGGGAGCAATTGGCACCGGCCGAACACGTGCTTCTTTTTCAGGTATGTCATATTTACCTGTTTTCCTATCCAATTTAAGAGAAGCCGTATCAACCCTTTGGCCTTTGTGAAAGACTCTGAGCAGAACGATTTTTCGTCCTTACGGCCAAAGGTCCCCCTCATTCATATGCACCCACTCGTCTTTCAAATAACCCAGCGAGCTCCGTCACGCACCATGATCCTCAAGTCCTCCTGAATAGTCACTAAAGACCTTCATTCTTGGAAAGGCTGATTCAATGATCTGTGGCAACGCCCACCGAACAGTCAACTCCTTCCTCCCCTCCACCTTCATCGGCGCTCCCCTCTCACGGGACAATCAACCCAAGAAGTTCAACGGCGGTCTCAGCCTACGCAACCGCCCCCTCGTCCTTTCCATCCTGTCATCCATCGCTTTCAACGCTACGTGGGAAGCCGAAGCGTCAGCAAAGACCTACACGCACGGCGAAGACGCCTGGTTTGCACGCGAGATGGAGAGGAGGGGTGTCAAGTTGCCCAATCGGGCGGAGGCAGTACAGTTTGCGTGTCAGGGGGAATCGCAACTCGATGAGTGGCCGGAGCCGTTAGGCTTTCACAAGGTGCATTTGATGATTCCGGATAGATTGGGGGACATTGAGAGGTGGTGTCCTGAGATTCAGTTGGCGGGTCCCGGGCTGTTGGGGAAGATGAAGGGTGATGCGACGGGGATTGATGAGGATGATGGATAGATACCACCGTTATATTATCGTGGTGGCATTTTCTCATTACTTCCCTTTGTACCTTCAATAGATTGAGTAGTGGTGAACGCAGTTTATCTCCACCAGCTAAGCATTCTGGGGTCAAAGATCGCCTCAGCAGGCTCAGGACCTCTTCCTCTCCACCACAAAATCGTAAACGAAAAGGATCTCACCGAGCATTCCAATACTGCGTTACACCTTCCGCAAATACTGCAGCCAGCGAGATCTCGGATCGCTTGAGAAGGGAAAGTGTGGTGTTGACATAGTGGTCCAGTCCTTCCACCGGAATCCACCCGTCAATGCTCTCCGCTGTAATATTCTCCCCCGACCAAGCAGCTGTTTGGCAGTATACCCAACGAGACTAAGTAGAGTCCGAGAAAGAGTATCAAATCGTCCGATGAGGCAGCTAACATACTTGTCGAGCAGAAGAAACTCGACCCGAAGCCAGCTCGAGCACGAGAGGAATATCCACTTCAATACAACAAGGCACTATCGCAAGGTCTTTCGATGAAACCGATCATCATAAAAGCAAATTCATTGCACCAACTCTCAACTCCAAAGCTCAAAGATGCACACGTGCTTCCACCACAAAATCAAAAATGTCGTCGCGAGCTAGTTGTGAGCGACGACTCATTAGATCCGTCTGGACGTCCTTCGGCCGCGTTTCTCGAACTCAGCGCTATCTAGAAATCGGCGTTCGACTCTCGGCATCTTCGTCATTGTCAATGACCAGCTCGATGTCATGTTCCTCGCAATTTCTCGCTGTCAATTTTTTATATTCGTCTCCAAATAAGAACATTCATACTTCCATATTTGCCCACGTGCAGTTCTCATTGTGAAGATCAAACAGCCCTCCACAAAGTAGTATCACTGGCGAAAATAAGTTCATTCATGCGAGACAATCGACTTGGCATCCAATCTCTGGACGGTTCTTCAGCTGTCCTCGGCCTGGTTTCCGTGCATGCTGAGGTTTACACAAGGCGGTGTCAGTGAGTTTTATGCCTCGTACAGCCAGCTAATGGCTGATACTTACAGCAGGGACTTCCGATTCTGGAACCCGGTGAATCAAAAGAGGTGTATTGGCTAATAGCCTAATATTTAGTTCTCTCCTATGGTAGAAATCAGTCTCATACATTCTCTGCCTCTTGTCCGAAAGAAAATCATTCAATTCAACCACCATAGGGCATCTCTTAGATTGTGCACCCAGTAGTTGCTGCTCAGCTTGGGCCAAAATTAATACATGAACACACACCTCATATCGAGCTTGATCACCAAACACCAAACCTTCTTCTCCAAAGGTTCACCGATTTGGTGATGGTGAACTGGCGAAAGCTGTCTACATTTGCGTCAGATGCTAGGCTCAAATGTCTTGCTCTCCATCATGTCGTTTGTGGGGAATCTCTTGACCAGGGTTGAAGTACTGCATCTCAAAGTGGCAACATGATGGTATCAGGTTCATCAAGACCGAGGTGCTTGATCACTGTCGGTTGGAAATTTATTCTCAAGAGGGACAAGACAGTATTGTCAATCTCTCCACTGTCGTCGTTAGTGACGAGGACCATGATATAGTCGATATGGGACTGGTAAAATAAATCATTGCGCTTGTTTTTGTGCTGAGACGTCTTAGGCAAGAGTACAATGGAGATATCTGAACTGGGGACGGGAGATGTACTATCATTGGGCAACAGCCTCAGCCTCAATCCATGATCGTTATCGTTGATAGGCAGTTTTGAAAGCTTGCCTAGAATCGAGGTCTAGGCAGCGATATTTGTAGACGACTTGTGCCAGAGCTACAAGTCGTAATCTACGGAGGAGAACGGGTGAGATGGGTCATGATAGACAGGGATGAACAGAGTGAGGCGAAGTTTGCGAAGCTCGAGCTTCAAGAATTGAAATATACACAAGATAAAAACCTGCTAAAGCTGCTAAAGTAGGCTACAAGAATACCTCCGACTGACACCTCGGCGAGGTATGCTCCTCCTCGCTTCTCTCTCCTAATTCCTCATCCCCAGACGTCCTCAGATCCAATCAATCCCTCAATGATTTAGATCTTTCCAACACCAGCAGTAGTAGCCTGGTTGGTTCTCGGCGCAGTAGCAGCCACAACCGTCTTCCCACTGAACAAGCTCATCATGCTAGTATCAGTACCGGCAAAGCTTCCACTGCTGCCCAGCACATTCCTCTCACAGTTATGTCCGAGGTAAGTCTTGCAAGCGGAGCTGGTAGCAGCAGGCGCAAACAGCTTGCCGGAGTTAGCGAGAAGAGGAGTCTTGACGTTGTAGAAGGTGTTTCCCTCAGCGACAACGTTCACGCCGGAGCCGATGTCGAAAGCGTGTCCGGAGTTGGCGTACCAGTAGTTGTTGACGGCGTGGAGGAGCGTGCCGGAGGTGATCTTGGGGGAGCGGCCGGAGGTGTGGTGGATGTAGTTGTTGGCGAAGGTGACTTGATCGTTGGAGCCTGTGAAGTAGATGGCCCAGTAGTGGTGGTTGTCGCAGGTGGCGGACCAGGAGGTGGAGCCGTCGAATTCGGTGTGGGTGACGGCGACACGGTTGGATGCTGAGCCTCCAGTGACGAGATGTTGGCGGCCGATGAGGGAGGTCTTGACGTGGTCGATCCAGACGAGATCCGTGCCGGCGAGGGTAATGGCATCACCTCCCCAGATATATTGTGGGTTGAGCTCGGTAATGTGGATGTTTTGGATGATGATGTTCTTGGCTCCATTTGCGATTCGGAGACCCTTTCCACGGATCACTGCGTTGGCTCCGACACCAACGATGGACTTGTTGGAGCCGAGGTTGATACCAGATACACCAGCCTTGTCGTATGTGACAGAGACGGATGGTTGACCTGAGCACCAGTTGGCGCCGTTGATGGCATCTTGTCCTCCGTTTCCAACGCAAGTGTTGGAGGATGGTCGGCAGCCAGCCTCGGTAACCTTTCCTTCTGAACCAATGAAGTTGTACCTTCCCATAAATCAGCTTGGTGAACTTGGAGATGTATGGTGGGACTTACTCTTTGTTGATGAGAATAACACGAGCAGTAGAGTCGGTAAGCCAAGTCTTCAACTCAGCGATATCCTTTGGGTAAGCACCAGTAGCAGATCCACCGCCAGTGGTACCCTTAGCAAAACCAGGCGCGGAGCCAGTAACGCCAGCGGCAGCACAACGGCCAGCGAATGCTGCCAAAGAGGCGAGAACGAAAGTAGCAGACTTCATGATCGAAACGAGTGACTGAAGGTTAAGTTAAATAGACAAAAATGAATGTGAAGGTGAGGGTGAAGATCTCAAAAGGCATGGCGAAGTGGCAGCATACTTATAAGAAGCGCCTCGGCCACATGCCGGATTGCCATGAGGCTGTAGATGACAGGGTTTGGCACCAAATGCCACCGATAGATTAACGGAGATATTCCTCATAGTGCCAAGTCCAGCTGTGAAGTTAGCAATGGGGCTGCAATCAGCACAGCGCTTTCCACGTGTTGGTACAAGCCCCTTTCTACACCATGTTTATCAGATGAGTGTGGCTAGAGAGCGGACCTGTTGATCTGTTTTGAGAAACTGATGCGGCTTGGCGGGATGCTTGATGGAGCCGTATTTGTGGAGAAATACAGCCATGATCACGGCAGAGCCGCAAAGGGGGTCCTTCCGACGAAGACAGCAAATCAGAATGGAAGTATGTCGGTAGTCGGGTTACCAAAAATGATGTGAAACTGGCTTTATCCTGGAAAGAGGCGATTTCCGACTACCAACTTCCACACTTGTGAGGATCTTGGATAAGAAGAAGTCGGTTCACCCGCACGAATAGGGGAGAGAAAACATGGCGCATTCACGAGTCAGGATACAATAACCGTTCGAACCGGTCCGCAGCAAACGAAAGCAAAATAAAGTAAACAACCATTTCTCGTACAACTCGTCAACTATGCAATCCACAATCGCATACTCGGAAGTTTGACATAGTCAACAAAGCAAGATAGAGTGCCATGCAAACCACGACGTGCAAAGAGACGAACCTGAAAATAAGCTTCCGAGCCAGTCCGGCCGTGTCTTGTCATTCCTTGAGTCTGGACCCTTGATGCACACCCACACCTCGAAATCGTCAAATCTTGCCCAGGAGACAGAAGGAGGGCGATGTGGATATGGAGAACAGTCTTTCCGATCCTGTGATGTTTCATCTCGGGGATGAAAGGGGAGAGGTGGACGTAATTGGCCTTGGCAAAGAAGCATAAACTTACGCTTAATCACTTTGGGATTGGTGGGTTTTCTGGAGCTTGGGCTCGCTTAAGCTCAGCTCTGATGATAAGATGAGAGGAGATGATCCTGGTGTTTGGAAGAGTGGGGTGCACAGGATGATGGAATCTCTGTTTTCTGGAAGGTGTTGTTAGAACAAATATGGATGTAAATCCTGAATCAAGATCACATGCGGCCTTCTAAGAATGTGGCCTCGAATTTGAGTCTTTGGCAATTGAACTGTTGAAAGGCATGGCTTTCAAAGTTCAAGATGTGAAAGTCCCTGGTGACACTAACAGCGGGGTCAATCGACCCCGCACCGGAGCTCCTCCCACATTGAATGTACATATCAAAACAGCACAGCACCAGTTCGATACCTCCCAAAGGAGCATTAATATAGATTTCTTAATCGTCCACTGAGAGACAGCACAACTCATTATCCCAACCATGGCAGATAACAATCTCAACGGCCGTCTGGCTCTCATAACTGGTGCATCAAGCGGGTAGAAACATCTTCATCTTCTCCATGATACCTCACTAATAAACCCTCTCAGAATTGGCGCATCATGCGCGCATTCCCTCGCCAAGCGAGGCGTCCATCTCGCGCTCACGTACTCCAAGAACAAGAGTGGCATGGAAGACATCGTGAAGTCTATCCGTGCCAGTGGAGCAGAGGGAGTAGACAAGTTGAGAATTAGTATACATCAGGTTGATGTTGGAGTTATTGAGGAGATAGGGTGAGTCTACCTTCTCACTTCTCATATGCCATGCACCCAAGGAGTCTCGATATCAAAATTTGAGTTTGAGCTTTATCTTTCTTTTTTCCTTTCGTCGCCTGTCTACTTACTGGCATCACTTCGCGATGTCAAAAACGAGGTTTCAACGAATCTTGGGACCCACGTATATCGAATTAGTGGATGTGTGTTCCACCTTCGCTAGGAAGTCACGACCTCATCTTCCAGCGTATTCATGAGAGAGATATAAACATCTTGGTACTAATCCATCATTCAAACAGCCGTATGTTCGAAGAAATCAAAGAGCAACACTCCGGAAAAGTCGTCGACATCCTCGTCAGCAACGCCGGGTACGGAAAGCGAATAGTAGATATCTGGTATTTCACCCTCCCCTTCTCCCCTCCTTCACTCCTCCCTCCCTTCTCCACCTCCCCCTCATCCCCTGCTCCCTCCCCACAAACTAACGCCCCCCACCCTGCCAGGGACATCCCCCTCTCGGAATTCGAACACACCCTCAACATAAACCTCCGCGCCTCCTTCATCCTCGTCAAAGGCGTCGTAGAAGGAATGAAAGCCCAGCGCTGGGGACGGATAATATTCATGTCTTCCATTGCCGCAATGGGCGGTGGTATAAATGGATGTCGTATGTCCCTTCTCTCCCTCTTCCCCTCCCCTTCCGCTCCCTCTCCATCCCAAATTTCCCTCCTTCCCATCACCCCTACCTCAAGCCACCACAGCGGCCCTCAGCTCACCTATCTTCCGAACAGATTACGCCTCATCTAAAGGCGGCCTAACATCCATGATGAGCAACCTCTCCTCTCACCTCTGCAGCCACAACATCAGCGTAAACGACGTCTCGCCGGCTCTAATCGGCGACACGGGCATGATCTCTTCGCCGGATGTGATTCCCGGTGGGGTTGGGACGATTCCGATGGGACGGTTGGGGGAGCCCGGAGAGGTGGCGAATGTGGTTGTTATGCTTGCCGAGACGGGGTTTATGACGGGGCAGAGTTTGTTGATTGCGGGGGGGTTGAAATGAGTGGGTGAATTGAGAGAGGGGAGGTGAGATCAGGGGAGGAGGAGGTGAGGGAGGCAGAGAGTCAGGGAGGCAGGGAGGGAAGGAGGAGATAGAGAGAAATTAGTCCGGTCTGAGGGATGTGGATGCGCAAATGTGGTGACTTGGCAGGTGATTAGACGCTCTCTCTTGGAGGGATAACTCAGACTCGGTGCACATGACTCTAGCGGCTTATAAATGGAGATATGTTCGCTATTGTGGTGCAGCAGAGTATTCAACGTTTGCTGCTATGACTTTCCGTTTCTCTGGCACTTCCTCTTCAACTTCTAGCCTACACTCCCTGATGCTTCAGAGCCTTCAAATCCAATAGCTTTCTGTTTCTTCTTCAACTCTTCCGCTGAATAAGGTCTATACGCCTTGCCCTTGTGGAATTTCATCTCTTCCAAAATATCTATTACCTTACTCTCCAGTTGAGAGGTGAAGTGAGTATACAACCTGCCAACCTCGCTCTTAACATATGCTTCCTCATCCACACACATACTTTCCTGACTCTTTTGAAACTTCCTTCTCTCCTCATCTGATAAAACACCTTTCATAGACTCCAGAAGATCCTTGACCCCTGCTGACCAGCCTGTGGAATATCCTTTTGCACAAGCAGTCATATCTGCCTCGATAGACCAGATGTTGCGGTAACCTTTGATAATGGGCCAACCTACATCTACACCAATGCGTTGCAAGCACTTTGCAATGCACCATTGATTGTTGAGCAAGACTCTCTCTTCCGGAGTTCTGGGAGGGGAGAGGTAGCGAGGTTGCTCGAGTGTAGTTTTCAGTATCTGTTCATGGAGATGTGTGATTTTCTTGACGGTCATTCCAGATATCAGAATTGTGTAACCCCAGGTTGCATCGTTATTAACTGTAGCGAGTCCGTCAGTGGTGTATGATAATCATCTCCCTCTTCCGCCTTTGAATCCTGCTCCTGGCTCTGCCCCACGCTCCGGCAAGGGGATGACAGAAGTAATAAACGTACCTACAAGCTCATCATCATAATCACCGATGAAACTGAAAGTTGTCGCACGTGGGATGGTTTCGACATCAACCTCGACTCCGTCCTGGTTGTAGGCCTTGATACGATACCGTGTGCCCCGAGTATGTCCTTCTTGGTGGATGACAAGAGACCAAGGAGTCTTAACTCCGAGACCAGAGCCTTCAAATGTTATAGTCAGACTACATCTGATCGTTGCATTTCGTCCGTACAATTGATCCGGTGTTTTTGCGTGTGTCACCTGCTGAGGTTCAAGTTGTTGGTTCGCAGACTGCTGTTCTCGAAGGTGTCGGGCTGGATCATGCTCATTTTGTTGGTCTGACGTTTCTAGTTTTGGCAAGCGGAAATTGTGGTGAGGTGGATTCCTCCATGATAGCGGCGCTTGAGGGTGATTACTTTTGTAGTGTTCCTGTGAAGGATGCGCAAGGATGTCTGGAGTGGGGATCTGCTCGCCTTGAGATTGATAAGTCCAGGCTGACGGGAGTGGGGCATGTGGAATTTGAGGAATTTGGGTTTGAATCTGCTGTAATGGATGGTACTGAATTGGAGGGGGCTGAAATGAACGGTGCTGAGCCGAAGTGAGCTGAACTGGTGGCTGCTGTATGGGAAATGGATATTCGTTTCTGGGGACGTGGTGTGGGGCTCCTTGAACATGTTGCGCAGGCCTTTGCTGAGCCACGCCGTGAAGATCATGGGTCTGCTGTATCAAAGATTGCTGGTTGGAAGAAAGCTGGTACTGAGATTCCTGAATTGGGTAATCATGCTCAGGCATTGGCCGACTCCAGCTCTGTCTATTAAGGGCTCGCTCCATATCAGTCGGCTCCGGATGGAAGCGACGCATGGCTGGAAAGCCGCTTGGTACTGACTGATTGTTGCCATATTCACAGTTTTCTTGCTGGTTATTGTCCCGGTCGTCCTGAGTATGCTCATCATGGTCTGGCGCGTTTTCCCCTTGTTGAAATTGTCCGGGTGTCTGCTCCTGACCTTGGCGGAAATCTGTGGCAGTTGCGAAGCCTTCGAGTAAGTCATGTTCTTGACCATCCTCTGGATCTGTGCCCAAATCGGGTCCAATTAGGTCGGGAATGGAAGAATTAGGTCCGTTATTTGATGGCAAAAGGGTCAGACTGGGAGCAATTGGCATGACGAAAACCCGCATGCCGTTGTCTAGCCCTGGACGAATGTTCCACGGTGCGTACTAGCTATTGTGGTAAGATATACTCGAGTAGTTGTGGAAAGAGAGAGATAATCAATGGCTGCTCTGAAATTAAATGAATGGAGATGAAATTGGTGAGGGTGTAATGAAGATGTCGAATTGAAAGACTTACTAACCCAGAGGCAAGTGCGGATGCGAGGAAAAGAATTGAGACGCGCCTACTATTTCTGAAAAGAGCGAGTACCTACCTAGGTACATTTCATGGCCTGATGAGGCAGAGGGTAGAAACAGTGCTTGTGTCCAAGGACTATTGTAAGCGGCAATGAGTATGGATGACCAAGACAAGCAACGGGAAAATTCAACTCCGATTTTAAGGTTGAAACAACGTCTTACATGTGTAGAGATGATGACGGTGGGTGATGAGGACGTTGGAAGCAAAGGAAGGGGAATGGGGTTGATGTCGCCTTGCTGGACGGAGGATATAGTTCGTGCCTTCTTTTTCCGACGTTTTTCTAAACTCATCATTGGCAAATCTCAACTTTCGAAATACATGCGTGGAGATTGTGCTGCAAAGACTTAACACCGCCATCGAGATGTCGATCATCATGCACGCGTCAGGCCCTTTCGCATTTCGGCTTTTGGGAATGACCTCTGCGTTATTCTTCGTGTCGACCTTAGGCCTTGCACGAGATATCACAGTCTCTTTCAGAGAAAGAAAATGAATTTAACCTCCATTCATCGTATCCATCTCAGCCCTTTGCCTGTAATGGTCTGCCGATTTCTCCGATTCCATATGGAGGTCTTGCTGTTCTCTCCCTCTATCCGATTTGCCTCAATGGATGGTTTCCTGCTTCGTATCTGTTTGCGCGGTGATGATTTGAAGCATTGAAGGCTTGGTTGCATATTCTATCAGTTCTCTTCCACAATTACGGTTTTCTGTACTTTAACATAGTTATCAAACTTCACCTCCGAATAATGCCGGCCGGTCAGCCACCTTGCTCTAGGACTGTCTGCGAGTGCCAGCAATTCGTATATCCGCCATGCGTACAACTTGTCTCCCCTGTCCAGAACCTCCCTTGAGTTCACATCCATTAAGCACCATGAGCAGGCAGTTCTCGGCGGGTTCTCTGAGTCCACGCACGTGACCTACAATCTTTTCTTTTCCATCCTTTCGCCAGGCTTCCCTTTACCCTTTCAACCCACCGAATCGTATTTGACTATAAGCTGAACTCAGCTAGAACAGCAGAGGATCGAGGCTTTCCGGTGGCAACACAAGCGGCGTCAACGAGTCTTCCATAAGAAGAAGCCCAGCAACACAACGGTGGCGACTTCGTGATACCAACCTCGACTCATTCGGTGTGTTGTCATCTTTATGCCGGTGGCTTTCGATAGGTCTGTAGCTCTTCGATGCATTCATTGTCTTCGATAGTTGAGGATGCTCTCATCTGCCTTGCCCTGAGCTGTTTTGTCATCCAGCTCGTGCAGCTTCAAGGTTGACCTCGGCAGGCAAGATGCAGGCACGTGTGCCAAGCCCAAGATGTTGGGCTGAGCTAGAATCTATCAGTGCAAGCGTTACCCCGGACTTTCAGTTGGGGATCGGAGAGGATAGGGGCACAATCCCAGACATCGCTTTCACAGATCTGGATGTCTCTGGATGTCTCTGGATGATCGCGATTGATCGAACAAACAAACTTCCATGATCGTGGTCGAGTGACTTCATGCCCTATGCGACACCCATCAGACCTTCAAGTGATGGCGGCGATACCCCGGACTCCACGATGGCCTTACCGGAGAACCCCAAGCCTGGTCACAGTCACAGTCACAGTCACAGTCGCGTTTCGTTTGAGCTGATGTTCACAAACAATTTGGCAATAAAGGCGAAACTTGGAACCACTCACGAACCGGTGCACTCGTTCGGATTATGTCACACAAGGTTTCGCCATACCATCACGAGGCAGGATGTCTGTAATTATCACTGGCTGGGTTGCACAATTTCATACGATTCTGCCGAAATGAGCATTGGGCGCTGGGTGTGGTAAGATGTGGTAAGATATGGTATGGTATGGAATGTAAGGCAAGGAGCGGCGGAGGAGGCGGCGCAAAGGGACCTGCCAAGTTTGTGGGTGGACTGTACTTGCTGTCAGCCCCTGTCTCTCAACGTTCGGATGCCGAAACCAAAAGTCCCCCAACAAACCTCCGAACACATATTATCATCTCATTCGGACACATTTTTGCACTCCTTTATAAACTTCACGATCTCCTCAATTCCATCGTCTTGGCAATGCACTCATCTCATGGGCAAGGAGTTCGAGAACGTTGCTGTGCGATCATTGAAGCTACTCAGGGGCTTCCGAAAGAACAAACAGGGACATCCGCACGTGACGCTCAACGGATTTCCACCGAGGGATATTCACCGCAAAAATGGACGATTCTATGCCCCAGGATGAATATTTCGAGTGGGAGGATATCATCCTCTATCGAGCCCCATGCGAGGTGACAGAGAATGGGAAAGAATGTCAAACGCTAGAGTACCGAAGGACCTTCACGCACACCTTCGAGGAAAGCGAAAGCGATAGCGACGATTTCCAATGGGGTGAAAGTGAGATTGGGAGTGAGAGGAGCGCATCGTCATCCACCACTTCAATTCAGACATCATTCACATTCAAATCATTCCGCGATTCTGAGAAGAAAGATTCGCCGATCGACTTCCCTTCCTATGAAGGGATAGAAGATATCGACATTGGTCTCGGAGGACTGGAAACAGCAACCCCAATCGTTGAAGAAATGTCATTTCCGGAACTACCGGCAGCAGTCCAAGAAGTCGAAGTTGATGCGCCTCCAACTTTTGAGAGACCTACGGTGCCAGAGACACGCGATTGTTCAGCGTTGGGTTTGCAGCCTTGTGGAAACGTCAATTACTTGCTTCACCAGTGGCGGGAAGACGACGTTTCGGCTTCCTGGAGACACCTCGTGACTAAGCGCAAGACCTGGGGAGATATCTCTCAGCTCGATCACTCTTCATGGAAACGTCACAACACTGTTGCGAGACTGGAGAATGCATCGTGGAGGACATGGTCAAAGTTGCGATTTGGATTGAAGACCGTGTCTCCACAGACGATCAACTGGTACGTCCCATATCGGCCCTAAAACTCCTGTCAAACAGTACAAGCAAGTTACTAAGAACGACTAGGCTGAAGCACTGTGACGACACTTGTCTGTACGGTCCTTTCTCCGTCAGTTCGAGGTCCTGGGAAACCTCACTCCAGCCGCCCCCACCATCATTGTCTTCGTCACGTGCTGTTCGGACTCCGAAGGACAAATCGGAGTCCTGTACCACCACACCCCCTTCGATCCTGAAGAAGCCTAGTATAGCTGACATCTTACGCCGTGGCTCACTACCAACCTATACACTCCCTGCATCGTCATCGTCGCTCTCATTCACTGCACTCCAAGGTCGTCCGCTGAGCGATAACTCCCCGTTGGTCCATCTCCAAACATCGCACGAACACACCGAGTTCTCCACATCAATACCCACGCTCGACAGCTCTCGGCCAAAGAAGAATGTCAAGTTCCTCTCGGAAGTCAGACAATACATTATCGTCAACCCCATCGGCGACCGCAAAATTCACCGTACAGTAAAGAAGACTCGATCAAAGACCCTGGAAGAAGAAGCTTACTTCCTCGACCCAGAACCAGTGGAACTCGTAAGCGAGCAGAGCTACTGGAGTCCGGATAGTTTGTGGTCATACAACCAGCCTCAGAAGGAAGTCAGCCCAAGTCAGACCCAAGAACAGAAAGACACCGAATGGACATGGCTCGGCATCGTAGGCGAAGATGAAACAGATTACTTCTCATCTAAGCCTATATCCTCCCACTCCACCACAGCAGGGACTCCCTATCCCTACAATCAGCCCACATCAACCTCCTCACCGTCAGATATCGGCGAGGGCTCACTAAGCTATTATTACGGCACCAGCCAAACAGACGCAGCTACCGAAATGGGTCTGGAAAGCGAAGAAGTCGAAGACGACCCAATCGACTACCTCCTCTCCTGCACCTCAACTCCAGGTTCAGACTCCGAAAGTCTAGGCGTTGGCTCGCTGTCTCCGGGCTCTTCCTCATTGGGCTCAGACGAGCAGAGTAGTGCTTCGGAAGAGAGTTCTGATGATGAAGCGCCGCTGGCTGAATCTGACGTGGGAGAGATGAAGATTGGTGGGCCCGTCAGAGGTCTTGGTGTGGGGGCAGGGGCGGGTATGCTTGGGAGAAGTGTGGGGATGGGCATGGGCATGGGGTTCGGTATGGGGATTGGCATTGTAGATGATGAGAAACATCGCTTGTATGAGCAGGTTATGGAGGAGTTTAACTTGGAGTATTGAGGTGATGTCTGCCCATTGGTCGATTTGCGAATCGAGGGCCTGGTCAGGAAAACGTGGGAGAGGTAGGAGGGAACACGGGAAGGAAAATGGGAATGAATAATGTTGCATTTGCATTTGCATAGCGTTGGGTCAGTTGGTAGTTCTTTTGCATTATACCTCTTGCTTTCTTGCACGAATATCAGGTCATATCATGTCATATATCGACGGCCAGATTTTGCCACATTACGAACAACAATATATTCAAACTGCATTCCTCCCTCATTTCAGCTTCTCCTCTGCCCAAGTGGGCCGTTCCATCCCCATCCCTCTCCCTTTCCCTCTCGGCGCTTTTCCTACACCTTTCCTCTCACATCCCGTCGGCGCATTTTTCTCACCTTCCTACTACCCACTATCCACATCACTACCATAAGTCGCCGTTCCATCAAAGTCCCCGATCGAACCCACATCAGGTCGAGTACTCTCTCGTTCCCAAATATTGTACTCTATCGAGGAGAGCTTTGCCTGCTTCTCTACTCCCCAAATGACGATGCTCCGTCGCTAGCTTGGTCTCGGCCAGCTTCCAGGTACTTGTCACGTGATGACCCAAGATCCTTCCTTCTCGCTTTGAGGTTCAATCTGAGGAGGAATGCGTGGGACTCGGCTGAGCATCATACCTAGCTGGGTTGAGTTCAGGGGCGTAAGGTACTTCTGGACCTTACATTGCTCTGCTCCGCTCAAATCCTATGTCATACCATACCCTAGGTATCGAATTCTGCATCCACTTCATCTGCATATGCATTGGTTTGTGCTTCTGCATCGGCATCTCGTCATATCTTCCAAATCTGAAGCGCCAGATCCGTCCCCCTGCCGACACCCCAGAACAAAAACAGAAAATAAGTCCCGACACCTTTCACCTACCAAGCTATGGACCATCTGCATCTGCATCGGCATCCGCATCTCGTCCTACCCAGTCTTATCCCAAGTGCCAGATCTGTTCCGTCTCTCCAGCCTACAGGGCCTAGGGCCTCGGGACGAACCCCAAAGAAGCAAAAACAAAGGTACAAACGCCATCGCCTGCCGACCCGGGTTGGGTTGGGTTGGGTTTCGGGACTTGTTCTGCTCACTACTTGCTGGTAGTTCGGCGAGTCTAGATTGGTGTCTCTGTACCTCTGTACTTTACCTGGGAGAACGAAAGAGGAAATCCCATCCCAAGCGCATGTCTGTCTCCTTTAGCGACCAACCTACAGGACACACTCTCAATATTGAGTGGCTCCCGACAAGGGTAGGCGCAAAAAAGCGATAGCCGGTTCCAGCACTTTGGATATGGAGAAATGCCGAGGTGTGGAGGTCGTGAGGTGGTGAAGTGGTGATGGTGATGGGGATGGGGAGGTGGTGATGGTGAAGTGCTTCCATTGTCATGAAGGACATTAGCTAGATCAGGTAAGTTACATTCCTGTAGAAAATCCTTGCTCTCCCCTCAGCCAAAAGCTTCGCAATATTAGGGAATGAGGCAGTGCGGCTCATCACTACGTCCTGGCCCTCCTGAAATATCACACTACAGGTCTATTGATTCCAATTACAGTACTTTGGTTGTGGATGTGGATGTGGATGTGGTTGTGGATCTCGAGGTGCCGAGGTGGTGATGGCGAGGTGGTGAAGTGCTTGTTCTGTGCCGCAGAGCTAGATTGAGTAAGTCTACATTCCGGAGGGATCTCCTTGCTCTCCCCGCGCCCCCTCCCAAAGAAGGGAAAAGAAGGTTTGGCGAATTCGGGGAATGAGGCTCATCTCTATGTCCTGAGTCGTTGTATGACTTGAGTCGTTAAAGAGTATGGAGGTAGGTCTGTTGATTTCTCATTGTTCTGATTCTGCATGATTGCTTTGAAAACGTAACATCGATCTCTTCAAGCAGAGCAATAGCGTTATCCTGTACGCTGTATTCGTCTATCTGTGATGGAAATCTTGCGTTCAGCATTGCTCTGTACCTTTTTTGTCGTGCCTTCTTTCGATAGCGTAGGCTGCCTCTTCTGCACTTCATTTGCAGTCCATCCGGCCATGGGATGTCCCGCAGCTCAGATCAGCACGAGTCCGATTCCTGATCGAGTCGTGTCGAGAACGAAAATTCATACATTATTCTTGGCATCTCTAGTTGAACTTTGAATTTGGAAGTAGGTCGCTTGAGTCAAGTTGATTCAGTCTGGGCTTGCTCTGGAGATATTCTGGATTTTTTTTGGATAGTTTCCGGCAATCATCGTCATCATCATTTCGTTGTTTTGGAATTGTACCGGAGTCTCAATATATTGCTCGGCCATTGATCGGACCGAACTGATGTTGAACTGGCGCTGCCGAACAGGCAGTCGCCGACTCGATTTACCTCGTTATGCCTCACCTAAATGTTTGTCATGATTTCGTCTTAGTTGTTGTATTGCAGAAAAGAAAGGTACCGAGGAGAGGCTTTGACGCACGATGTCTCACTCTTTATGTCGGCTCATAGTACAACCTGACCTCATTTGTCTCACCTAGCACCTAGCCCTCACAAAACTACGACACCACCCGAGGTCTCGTCCCTTCCAAGCCAAGCTTTCTTAAATCTCTTCAGCGGATGTTCAGCTTCCAGAAAGTCTCCTAGTACCTCGAATCAGTGGACGGACAGTCGAGACTGTCCACTCAAAACCTTTCGACTAGCCAATCAATCACTGTTCCCTTGTCATGGATATGCTCCAATGTCAGTGTCCTGACTAAAGAGACTAAGGTCTCCGAGCACGCAAGTCGGCAAGCTCCTAAATTCCTATAGTCTATACTCGGCACTCTTTGGAATATGGAATTTCTTCAACGACTTCTTCTCGATCTCTTGGTTTTTCCCAGATACAGCGGACTGCTCCAGCCCTAAAGACGTTCGGTACCACGACGTTGGTTCTGGTGCTTATCCATTGTGGATTATGGCGCAATTGGTGTCGAGAAGCGCTGGATGTACTTGATCCGAAAAGAGACTTTCTTGCAGGAATGCTCCGAGAGTCATGAGTAAGTAGAGGCTGGACGAGCAGAATGATCGGTATCTGTCAGCTAGTTGCTGGCTACTGGGTGGCGCGCTAGATGAAGAGAGGCGTTTGAGGTACATCATCCGAAAGAAGACTTATCTGCTATGATCTTAGCACTGAATGGATGGCCTGGGTGATGTTGACATCGATCAGCTAGCTGCTGGCTCCTCGATGGCGCTCTCTGACATGAGGATCCAGTCCTGTGAAGTGAACTACCTGAAGTAGTGAGGACATCAGGGGCTGAGAGGTGAGCAAGTGATATTTTACTTCTGTCGATGGGTATATATCTCCCTTTTCCATCTGTATTCTCCCTTCAACTCCACATCTTTCATCTTCCCTCAATCAGCAACACCTCCACATCTTAGACGACCCAAAAAGTAGCCAAGATGCGCACTTCTTTCACTCTCTCAGCACTGCTGCCCCTGGCCCTTACATTGGCCAACCCTGTCCCTGCACCCGTCCCAGCAGACCTACCAGTCAGCATCGCCAATGCAGCTCTCCCCGCCGCCTCCAAAATCCCAAACAGCTATATCATCGTCTACAAATCCTCAGCAGCTGCCTCTCAGATAAACGGCTTCAGCAGCGAGATCCTCACCAAGCTTGGGCAAAAGCCAAAGTCGCAATTCAACATCAATGGGTTCAAGGCAGCGAATGTTATCACCGATGCTGCCGGGTTGGCCAAAATCGCGAAAAGTGACTTGGTGCGTATTTATTATATCCTTCATCCTCCGAACGCATATCCCCAAGCTTTCGAGAGTGCATGCTCTGCCTATCAACTGTACCCCGTCCCCATGTACAGACCATACCCCAGCTAACATCTCTCCCCACCTTCCAGATCGCATACATCGAGCAAGATGCCTACGTATCCGTCGCTCCCACCACCAACGACACCACAGTCTACTCCGGTGCCGCCGCCTCGGCCCTCCTCGAACAACCCAGGGCAGAATATGGACTCGGCCGCATCTCGCATAAACTGAAGGGGTATTACAACTACGTATTCGATTCGTCGGCTTGCCAGAACACTAGGACTTATATCATTGATACGGGTATCTTGACTTCGCATAAGGAATTTGGGGGACGTGCGGTTTGGGGTGCTAATTTCGTTACGGGGAGTCCGGTGAGTTGTTTTTCTTTCTTACTTCGCATACCTCTGTTTTCATGCATTGGATATACTACAATGTCTGCTGGTGATTTGGCGTGGACAGAAATTAGGAATGGTGTCCGGGTTGTTTCATACTGCAAACGAGCTTTCAACTGACCATAAACAGAACACAGATGAGCACGGCCATGGAACCCACTGCGCCGGTACAGTCGCTGGTATCAAGACAGGCGTGTGTAAAAAGGGTACCGTCGTAGCCGTCAAAGTGCTCAACTCAGCTGGCCAAGGTACCTACTCTGCCATCATCGCCGGCATTCAATGGGGTATGTTTCTTCCCTCCTCTCAGACTTCGAATAATGTACTAATTCTGCTCCATAGCCGTCGATGATGCCGTCGCAAAGGGCATGCAAGCCCGCTCCGTCTTCTCCATGTCCCTCGGTGGCGGCTACTCCGCCTCCATCAACAGCGCCGTCGCCTCCGCCGTCAGCCGCGGCATCCCCGTCATCGTCGCCGCAGGAAACAACAACGCGAACGCAGCGTCCATCTCTCCCGCATCCGAACCCTCAGCCATCACAGTCGGCGCAATCGACTCCAACGATTACAGAGCGTATTTCTCGAACTACGGAGCGGGACTCGATGTTTTTGCTCCGGGAGTTCACATTCTGAGCAGCTGGAGAAACTGCAATAATTGTTATGAGTATTTGGATGGCACGAGTATGGGTGAGTTTAAATTCTTCTTGGAATGAAAGGGTTGGGTATGATGCTGATTAATTACTAGCTACTCCCCATGTTGCTGGTCTCGCCGCGTACCTCATTGCTAAGGAGGGATTGCAAACACCAGTCGCCGTTCTGAATCGTCTTCTTACGCTGTCGACTAAGAATAAAGTTGTCGATGCTCAAGGGAGCCCGAATAGAATTGTTTATAACGGTAATGGAGCTTAGATGTGTTTGGACTGATGTTTTCATTGGCTGATTACAGCTTGTTGGCGGCGAAAAAGTATCGGATAATGGTGTTAAGACTCTTGGGTTTGCTGGCTGATGTTGGACATTTACGATCATCAATATTTTGTGTATTCATTGGGTCGGAGTTTACTGGCATGGGATTAGTACCGGGATCATAGTTATAATTTTGTTATTTACTCGATTCTCATCTCGGATTCAAAGGCTCGCTTATATCATTTCCCAAGATTCACATCCCGATTCCTTTGTCATGAGCTCCTAAAACATTTCGATGTTGCCACAGGTGAATGCCAAAAGCCTTAGAGCATCTGGGGGATACATACGTCTCGTCCTCATTGTTCCTATCTCTGCAAGCAAATCAATCCTCAAAAATTCCACTCTTCTCAATAACCTCAAAAGCCTTCCACGTATGCTGCTCCCAAACCCTCTTCCTTCAAATCCCCCTCCCTTATCTCCTCATACGCCTTCCCATCCTGACAGATTTCCCCAAGCCTCCCAACCGCATACGTACCTCCACCCCTCACTCCATCCGTGCCCACCATCCCCTCTCCTTCCCTAGACACAAACCCTGCTCCAGCTAAAGTCCAAACCATCCTATTCTGCGCCTCCTCGCTTGATAGACTCACCAGTTTCATAATCCCCAATCCCCCAAATATCGCCCTCAGAACTCGGAACCATAAAGGACATCCTTCTAGATACATACCGGGCGTGATGACTAAGCCGGGGTAGACATGTGTTGCTACTAACTTCCCAGGATGTTTCTGTACAAGAGATTCGAAGAATAGAGTTGTCATGTGAACGGCGTAAGAGCGTACGTCGCTGAATGTGTAATGTCCTGGCTGGCGCAAGGAAAGGTCGGAGGGGAAGAGAGTGGCTTCCATTCCTGCTGCGTAGATTGAGGTGATATGTGCGCCCGTAGGGAGGCAGGAGGCGAGGAGGAGGGGGAGGAGATCTGTTTGGTGTCAATCCCCAATGCACACAGCTTGAAAGTTCTGGGATATCGAGGTATTGAAACCTAGACAGTACTTACGGGTAACGAAACGCATTCGTGAGTAATAATGTAAGCAAAACTGCACGTCCAACCCTTCGGTTGTAACTATATCGGTAATCTCATCAGTCCAAAAATGCAAGCACAGCACAGTGCAGAGTAGATGAATTGAATTGAGAAGGATGAAAAAATTCACGTCTCCTCCCCTTAAAACTCTGCACGGAATTACTCTGACTCATGACCAACCAATCCACCCTGGCTTTTCTTCCCTTTCCCCCTTTCCCCCATTCTCACCTCCCCCTCTCTTATTCTGTTCTTGTTCTTTCTCCCTCTCCAACCTCACCACCTCCCCACAAACCCTATTCACATCCCCTAGTAAACTCAAATCCTCCGCCTTCACGAAAATCAACTCGACTTCAGGACCGGGACCCGGGACAGATGGCTTTGCAATCTGAGATTGTTATCTGGGCTGCTGATGTGTTGCGGCCGATTATGTAGATGCGGAGGCTGGGTTTTGATGGTGTTGGTGAGGATTGGGAGGGAGAGGGGAGGGAAGAGTGAGTGGCGATGAGAGAGCGGATGGCGTATTCGGCGAGACCTGAGGTTCCGCCTACGATGACGGTGACGAGGGGGTGGGTGGTGAGGACGGTGGTGTTTCGAGAGGTTATGGTGGGGGGGGGGGGGGGGGGGGGGGGGGGGGGGGGGGGGGGGGGGGGGGGGGGGACCATGGTCCTTTGGGTGGGATGGTGCGCGGTTGAGCTTGGGAGGGCTGGTTTTGAGTTGACTTGAAGTCACTGTTCGAGCTCAGAGGTCTTAGATCCGGATGATGTTGTGTATGAAGTGGAAGAAGAAAGTATTCTCAATAATCAAAATTGGTATCCCTCTCCAAAGATGAGAGGCCGTTGTTTTATGTATGTTCCTGACCGATTCGATGTCCTGCCGAAATCAAGCTTTCGATCAGAAAGCTTCGCATTCAGGGGTTGGACCCTTAGCGACTCCGAAATACTTTTGCAACGAAATGCCATCTTGGCCAAGGCTTGAATCGGGATTGCCCGTCTCTTGAGTGATCTGAGAGAGTCTCTTGTGCGAAGTTGTGGGAGGAAGATGGCGGGTAAATGCCTGGGAAGAGATTCTGACCTAAGCGAGTGCGATGGTGGCTTCGCTTTCGTCAATGAGGATGCGAGACCCGGAGAAGGTAAACACGATCATGATTGACAGTGTATGACGTGGTAATGAATGTGAAAATATTCTCATCAATCAATGCTGATGCGAGGAGTCCCATGATATTTTATTATTACACTTAGGTATGGCCAATTGCCCTTCTTCTCCATCCTGTAGCTCGCATCTTGTATCGAAGCGAAGGACAATCAATTTTGATGAGGGGACTTCCCCCGACTTAGCTCCCATAAGTAAAACCCCGAAATTTTCTTGAAATCTTATCAGGGAAGCTTCCAAATCCAGAAGCCTGCCATGTAAGGCCCACGGTCTTATCTGTCTTGTCCTCGCGAGGAGATTTTAGTATCACAGGATCTCGCTCAGGACAGTGGGAGCATGAAGTCATGTTGTAACGTTGTGCTAGACAGCAAATTCCATTTCTGTTGTACACTGCAAGTTGTAGAAAAGAAGCACAGCTCGGATCTGCTATCTCCAGATCGCCAGCTTATGCTTCAATCGATCCGGTAGCAGGATGGTAACTGTGCTTTGGGCATTGCGTACCACTCTGCAACCCCCTGAAACAAGTCTCGCCTTTATTGTGAATATGGAAATAACAAGCCCCAAAAGGTCTGTTGAGAACATAATCGCTCTTTCGAGGGTCAGACGTAGCGTCATCTGGCACGCCCCAGCATATGCATTGTCCTGTTGACGCCCAAAGGAACTGACGATGGTACTTTAGGTATGCCAGCTGAAGATCGGGTATATCCAGCAAGGCCTGATGAAGCAGGTCGACCATGGAGTCATCGTATACTGTCTGCAAGGCGGAAAAAAAATGACTGCCACAGCATAATGTCGGATTGGAGCTTCATGGTCGGAAGTGGTGTTGCTGAATATGTATTTCACTATGCGGTCATTAAATATGGTATCTTCGCTAGCATCTTGTCCTGGATTGCATCCATGACGATATTTTTGAGGCTTGGCTGGCATCGATAATTGCCGGCAAATATGTAAAGATGTACCAGGTCTGTCAGTTGTCGTTCTTTCAAGGCCTCGCCGTCGAAGTGCGGGTAGCAGTATGCAACGAAAGATTGCACGACCTGCACCATGTATCAGCTCAGGGTGTGACAACAAGTCTGATCATGGAAACTGTGCATACCATAGGAGATTCCTCATCCAGAGTCATCACACCCGTCTTTCCTTCTTCAAAGTGTCCACAGAAGGCCGCCTTCATCACCTCCGAAGCTTGACAGACGAAATTTTTGTGGATACTGAACTCCTTTCGCTTTTTGCCTATGACCAGCTTGACAATTTCAGTGCCTGAATGCCTGCGTTTGGTCAGTAGTTGACCTCTACAGTATGGAAAAAATGGATTTCTTACTCTCAATCTGCAGTGCTCTTTCTCGTCTGCACGGCTAGGTGTGCGGAATCCGGGGCTTCGACCTCGCCATCGTCGCGTTCGAATTGTCTTGCCGGGTTAGGTGTCTGTACAATTCCACCGCGTCCTGAATTTCCACCTCGTGCTGAATATCCACCTCGTCCTGGTCCTTGTCCCCGGCCTGATCCTCGATCTCCCGGGAAGGTGAGCATTTTGAAGACTGTCGATCTTTGGGAGAAATGGGAATCCAAATAATGTGTGCTGTTGAGAAAGACTCAGGACAGAACCAAAGTGGTCAGAGGCCGCTAGTCTCGCTTGTAACGAGTGGACAAGAGTCATTATCGATGTCAAAGAGTTCACTTGCAATTAGAGCGAAAGGTGAGGGGATGATGTATTACTACACTTTGGGGTAGTTTCCTGTCACTAACATTAGCTGGTTAGTAGCGAGAGATGGGAAAATGATGCTTGGTCCCACCCGAAACCGTCAAAACAATGACTCGAGCTGTCTGAACAACAGAACGCTGGAAATCGCCTGGCATCGTCTGAATTCAACCCTGGACTCATCTCAACTTTACTTTTGTCACGCTGGCCTAATTTTCTGCAGTGAGCATCTCTTCGATGTCATATTCACTCCTGCTTAACCAAAGTCCCATAGTATTGCTTAATAACCTTCTATACGATCAACGCTGTGCATGCGAAACAACGCAAATAGCAAACACCAAATTCTCTCACACTGTCTCCCACGACGCCCTCTAAAATCAGCGCACCCCCTCAAACAATTACTTTTCCTCACTCTCCTCACTTTCATCGACCTGATAAGCCCGCACGCCTTGGAACTGCGCCCCATATCCAATGGGAACAACTTGTTCAGCTTCATACTCGTAGTCTGAAAGAGCCTCGTCCAGTTCCGCAACCTCTGAATCTGGGCAAGCGTGTTCAGAAACTTGCCCTCCTTCTTTCGCAGGGATACTCTCGTCGCTGTCGTAATCGTAATCTTCTTCATTACTTTTTCGACCTCTGACCGCGGACTTTGGCTTACCATTTTGTCGCCCATCTGCATGTCGTGATCCGAGCTGGAGTCATTAAGCACCTCATCACCCTCCTCATCGTCTGCCTCTCCACCAATTGACTTAGTGTCCAGCTCACCACCACTGTCTGGTTCAAATTCAGAGTTTTCTTCGTCGACACAGTCCCTTTCGCTATACTGGTGCGTCTCTGCATCTTGAGCTAGGTCTTCGAAGTCGTCTAGTTCCGTGTCCGTCTGATCAGCGTCCGACGCGTCAGATTCGGAATCTTTCAACTCGCGAAGCACACCGATTTCCATGGTATCACCCAGAGGGTATCGCTGATGATCTTTGAAGTCGCAGAAGTCGCAACCTTCGAGGTTGCTCTCCGAAGTGGCGATGTCTGACTCTTCTTCTTCGTGAATCTGGTCTTCACTCTCCGTGAAAGTTTCTTGTTCGTCTTCGTGATCTAGGTTTTTCGACTCGCTTTCTTCTGATCCGGGAGAGTCATCAAAATCCATTTCGGCGATGAGGGTTGAGTCATCTTTCCCATCAAAGATGGAGTTTGTGTCATCGCCTTCTTCGCTGGCTGCCTCGGTGGAAGAAAAACCAGTGACTTCATGAAAGTCTTGACTATCATCCTCCATATCATCACTTGCGACAGAAGACTCAAAGTCTTCCATCCCCTCATCTGTATCGATTCCGCCACCATCGGTATCCATGTCGTCTGGTACATCGCTCTCGCTGCTCGTCTCCGTCGATGCATCCAGCATATCGACGACAAATTGATCGTGTTCTCCAATCTTGATGATCGTGGGTTCCTTGACTTCGACTGTCTCGGATAAGGGAGATGCTTGAATAGCTACAAGTTTTTCGGCGGTGTTGATATCGTCGTCGTCCTTGAAGAGCTCTTGAGAGTTTGCGTCTCCATCGAACTCTCCGTTGACGGACACATTATCCATAAAATCCCCAGATAGGCTCTCCTCCCCCATGCTCTCATCATCGAACTCCTCGTCAACCACAGACCCCCAAAGCGGGGACTTATGACGAATGAAACCATCAGCCGTGAAGCCTTCTCCGCCTATCAACTTCAAAGCCTCCAAGCCATCCATCTGACGCTCTGCCACTTCATCCTCTATGCCCAGTTCTACAGTACCACCCTCCTCCCCCTGATCGCCCTCATCCTCCGCCTCACCCACCTGAGCCTCATGGCCCTGCTCCGTTACTTTCACCTGCTCCAATAACCAACACCCCTCAACCTGTCTCCCCCTCAAAAGCGGAATCATCTTCTCAAACCCCCAGTCCCACCTCTCCACACACCTCTCATCCACCTCCCACGCCCCCCACCCATCCATCTCCCTCCTCAAATCCTCCAAGAACCACTTCACGCCCTCATCTCCACACCACTCCACCACATCCTCACACTTATAACACTGCATCTCCTTCCGAAATCGCTCAAACGAATCGTGGACGATGTGTTCCCATTCTTCTTGGAGCTGGTATTGGATTTCGTCGGGGAGGGAGAAGGTGGGTAGGGAGAGGTACTGCGTTTTTGCGATGTGGGTGAGGTGAGTTATGGTGGTGGATGTGATCCAGGGACGGCGGATTGGGGGAGGGGTGGTGTCGATGGGGGGTTTGGTGGGCTTGGATTTGCGGTTTTGGGAGGTGAGAGTGCGGAGGCGGAGTTTCTCGGATTCGGAGGAGGAGAGGAGTTTTAGGAGAGGGGGTTTGTCGGTGGGAGATGACATTTTGAAGAGTTGGTTGTGTTGTGAAGAGTAGAAAGGAAGAAAGAATTTGGGAAAGAGTGACCTGGAAAAGGATAGGGATATAAGTAGACCTGCTAACAGGAAAAATAGTGAATTTGTGGTCTGATGTTCAGTCCAGTGGTAAAGGAGAGACGAGTGTCATGAAGACATGAGATTCATAGGCTAACGAGAACTTCGGACGAGTATGCCTTGGCCACAGACATTTATTGTAAGAAGTGAACCATCAACAACGGCTAGAATGAATGATAAATTGTAACTCGAACAGCAAGTCTGAACTTCAGCGCAAAGGAGTTCATCTATCTAGAAAGAAAACCATCTCACTTACGGGATATCTCACTCGGGCAGTGCTCAGATTTGGGAGAAGATCAGTGCCATTTTTGAAATGGCAGTTGCTTAATAGCTTGTGCATCTGGAAGAATCAGGATGAACATAGTGTAAAGGCACTGTAAACGCAGAATCTCAAAGTAAATGAAATTGAGTTTTTATCGTAATCTGGTCTATCGTGTTGAATGTCAGCACTCGCAGTGATACGCTCACGACGGAGTGACGACTCTGGGGAGGGGTGTCCAAGTCCTTGGAAATCTCTAAACAAGGAAAACTGTCTGATGCTACTCTTACTGAATCCATAGAAACTGTTTCAAGTGTATGGATACCACAATTCGAAAGTAGCCAGTTGTATGATGCAGGAATATAGAAAGGAAATATGTAGTTTTTTGTTGCGTCACCTGCAAAAATCTCCACCTAGCCTTGAGTGACCAGAATCTCTAGATTCAACGACAATACTCACAACTGTTCCATGAATCACAACGAATGAATAAGAATGCCAGAAATAGAAGGAACGAAGAAGATGCTCGGGGTTAAGACGTCAGCAAAGAAAATGCCGAGGAGTGTCAAAGAAAGAGACGAGTCGTTGCCAAGACGCCAAACTTATTTTAGCTTAGCCCGCTCAAGCTTATCCCAACACGGCAAGGTCATAGATCTTCAAGTCTCTGATTATCAACGTACTCTACTACTACTGCCCCTCCGATCACATCGCGACCCGGACCCTTCTTCTATCCACCATCCAACACATCCAGAAATCCGTAGCCAAGCTATGAGTCGAGGCGGTAAACTTGCACCCGAGGTCAATCGGTATGTGCTACTCTGACGCAATGCGGGGGAGCGAGAGAGGAACTGCTGGACCATGCTAACTGTGCCTCTAGAGCTTTGTTCGTCAAGAATCTAAGGTTCGTCGAATTGCCCCAAGATAGCTGTGGCAGATGGAGAGGAGGCCGGCGGAAGGCGGGAGTGAGGATATACTGACTGGAAAATAGCTACAACGTCGCAGTCGAGGAACTCTTCGACCTGTTTGGCAAGTTCGGTCCCATTCGGTTGGTCTCCGCCGCACATCTTCGAAGAGTCAAGAACTGATCAACCACAGCCAAATCCGCCAGGGAATCGCAAATAACACCAAAGGCACTGCCTTCGTGGTCTATGAGGACGTAATGGATGCAAAGCAGGCGTGCGACAAGTTGAACGGATTCAACTTCCAGAATCGGTATCTCGTTGGTATGTACATCCGAGCCAAGCAAGGCACACGACCATCTCTAACTCGACCTACAGTACTATATCATCAACCAGACAAGATGGTTCGATCGAAAGAGGACATGGAAGCCCGCAAGGACAATTTAGAGCAGCTCAAAAAGCAGCACGGAATCGAATAACAAATAGACGGGCCTGCGAATCGGTCAACCAGAGGACAAGCACGTTCCCCTCGTTCACGACCTCGAGACGCGACAATATCATCATCCTCCATCAACAAGGCCCTTGTAGGCCCGTCTACCTCGCAGCAAATGTCCGAGATCAGGAAGGGCAGTGTGGGCACCATTACTGGTGGCCATTCTCGGCGCCTTCATGATTCTTCGGCGGGCACGGCTGCTGTTACGACTACGACAAGTTCTTTCATTGGTTTCTTTAAGGGATTGCTTCATTTCAAATAAGGCAGGCTAGGCGTTCTTTTTACTCGCGTTGATATTTGGGGGTTTGCTTCATCCGTTCGATCATGACAGATGGGCTGGGAAGGGCTGGTCATTGATCTGAATCCGGGGACGGCTGGCTAGCTGTCTCCGATGGACACAACGTGGTTTTGCCTATGGGTTCTTCACATTTTTCGTGGTGTTGGTTCGTTCTTCGGAATAACCTACTTGCTCCTCTTTTTCCTTGATACCATCGTTCCTGGATGGGCTTGCATGAGATTGATACTGATACTTGCATTGCAAATTGACACATCTTTCGCTGAAGTCTCCGGACTAAGCACGACCACGCACAATGTTCGCCGATTTCACTGACTCTATTTGTGAAATGACATACATACATATCTACTCGAGGATAATTACGAGCTGTGGCTCTACCTAGCTGTACTCGGTATACAACATCCCCACATCTGCCTCCGAGTAGTTAGATATCACGCATAACATCTTACTATTATCAACCCACCATCCTCGTACCCACAGTTCTTGTACAACTCAAAAGCACAGTATTATCCGATCGAATCCGAGGAACATCCTTTCTCCGTTCTATCCAGTGACTAACTCATCCACCCCCACTTCCACTCTCTTCGCATTCATGCACCTATCCACGTGCCTGCCTCAGATTGGCTTCCTACCAACTTCAGTGCCAGGCTCTCGCGGCTAGTGAAGGTATTAGTCTCAATTATTTGCATGACTTGCATAGGTAGGCCGTAGATCAACCAGCCCAGTGAATGAACCGTCCCACCCCGCACCTGCTTCCTCGAGCTGGGCGTCGCGCGCCCTCTTATCGCGGGCTATTACAAAGACCTCCCCTCTCTCTCTGCCCCTCCTGCCGCTCCTCTTCACAACCTATCTACACAATTACGTCTCCGACTTCCGAAAATATTAAATCAGATTCGAAAGAGAAAATCTACATCAAGACAGACCGAAAGCAAGAAAAAAGGAAAGCAAGTCAATATGCACGGTTCCGAATGTCCCAAGTGCGGCGCTGCCTCTGATGGTGGGAAGAGCTGTGGAAGTTGTGGTGCTGTACGTTTCTCCTCTTTCTCTATATTCTCCGTCGTTCTTTCACTATTCCTCACTTTGTAACTATCTTCTGCTGTCTTTTCTTGTGGCTTCAGAGTGTTTGAAGAGCAAGGTGTTGAGGATAAGGCTGACTTGAGAAACTGTAGTCGTGCCCCAACTAAACCTCCTTGCTGAAACCGATCTATGGCATGTCACTCCATGCTACCTCACCTCATGCAATTCTCCTCAATCAGTCAGATACGACTTGAACAACGCGCGACTGGCTATGGTCTTCGCAAGGGGCAGTGAGGGATGGAACGGCGTGGCATGATATGATGGTTTAGGAGGACCGAACACTTTTGCTTGCATCTCTGGTTTCTTGCAGATATTCTTTCGCGCTGGGTTTCTCGTACATGCTTTATTATCTTTCTTCCTTGATCGCAGTAGGGGACATGGATGGTTTGGGAGAGCAATGCATGGATGGCGGAGTGTGGTTTTGGTTGTGGTTGGCTTTGGGATGGGTGGGAGATACCTGGTGTGAGGGGTTCGGCGATGATTGATATGCATTATGGATTATGAGGAATGAGAAATGACCGACTTTTTTTTCTTGCTTTCAAATTCGTTCTCACTAATTTTCATCTAAAGCTAATGTGGTATTCCTGTCTTCTATGTGCCTCCATAGCAGCTGGAATGTTGAAAAAGTGCTTACCCCTCTGTCAAACTTTGAGCTCTGTCAACCACGGTAAAATGATAATAAGCTTGGTCTAGCTGAGAAACGCCTTACTTTGCAACAAAAATAATGCTATCTGGTGCTATCTCCACAAGCATTTTTTACTCGAGTCAGAATGGCAGACATTTACGGTATCTGACCTCTATGTCCTGCTGACATGCTGGATCGTTGGTTGGTAGGTGGGGTACAACGGCTAAGAGAATCACCAGACAAATCAACAGCTCAAGGTGGACTGAATATAATCAACCATGAGGAGATGTTCTTTGCGACGTGAAACTGAGCTCTGCGCCTCTGGATGTAGAGTCCATAAATGGGAAAGAAACACACTTGTGTCAGGGAAAGGCTCCGAAATTCTTGATTTGAAAGTAGCTATCCACGTGATACACTCTAAATTAAAGTTCTTCGATCCCGGCCGAACATTCGCCCCTAGAATCCGGCCAGGCTACCCCAAGTAAGCCTAAATCAAGTCTCTCTGCAAGCGTCCAAGCCTCACTCCTCACCTCACCACACAGCAGCCGCAGCAGGCTGCAGAGCATGTCATCGATTCTACGCCTCACCTGCACACCTTCTACACTATCGCCTCTGTTCTCTTCGTTGTGAATACTTTTGATCTGATTGCTATTTGATTTGTCTCTATTGTTTCGCTCCAAGCCGCTCGCGTCACAGATAAGGAGGCCACTTGACCCTGATTCGAAACATAATCAGCAGACCCAGGGAAGGACAAAAGGAAGAGAAGAAGGAAGAAGGAAGAATACGGATTCGGAGCTACAACTACGAGATACTGGACTGCCGAAAGGAGAATACGCCGAAGTCATACTTGTGTCGGTCGATCGAAGGTTGTCTGAGGAAGAAAAAAAGAGAGGCAATACGAGGGAAGCAAGACTTTGGAGGCGGCCCAGAAGAGATAGACTACTACACTGCTGGAAGGAGAAAGAGAATAAATGCTTCCTCCTGCAGGCTTCGAGGCCTCACTCGAAAACAATGCAACACCAACCAACACTCTCCTCTCTTCCGCAATAACGACCGCCATCCGCCTGGGCGTCTCAATCCCAACACTCGCCTCCTCCCTCACGAGCGCTCTCCCATCCAGCTCACCAGTCCCCTCCTCCACAACCTCATCTCCCCACGACCCTCCCGAAAAGAACGGCCAATGTGAACTCTTCGGCTCCTTCGCAATCCTCATCCAAGGCTCCCTAGGTCTTTGTGCTCTGCTCGCCCTAGTCTACAAGCGATGGCGCGAACGACCCCAGCGACCTGTCAAGATCTGGTTCTTCGATGTCAGTAAACAGGTATTTGGGAGCGTGCTGGTGCATATTGCGAATCTATTGATGAGTATGCTGTCCAGCGGGCAGTTTGATATCAGGTTGGATGCGAGTAGTGTTGTGACGAAGAGGATGGTTGATGAGAAGGGGAATTATAAGCCGAATCCGTGTAGTTTCTACTTGCTGAATTTGGCGATCGATGTACGTTTCCTTTCCTACTTAACCTGTCATTCTTCCATGTTCTGCATGGTTGACTGCTGCCCTGAAAGAAGAAGGCAAGCTAATCTGACCCCATACAGACCACACTCGGCATCCCCATCCTCATCTTCCTCCTCCGCATCCTCACCTCCCTCTTCCTCCTCACGCCCCTCGGCAACCCACCGGAGTCCATCTCCTCCGGCAACTACGGCCATCCACCCCGTGCATGGTGGTGGTTCAAGCAATCCATCATCTACTTCATGGGCCTCATGGGCATGAAGATCTGCGTCCTCATCATCTTCCTCGTCGCGCCGTGGATCTCGCGCGTCGGCGACTGGGCGCTGCGCTGGACCGAAGGCGACGAAGCCCTACAGGTTATCTTCGTCATGCTGGTCTTCCCGGTCATTATGAACGCCACGCAATACTACATCATCGACTCGTTCATCAAGAACCAGAAACCGGAGGGTCACGAGAGGATTCCGGATGGGGATAGCGAGGCGGGAGATAGTCATGATGAGAATGCGCGTGCGCATGAGCCGTATGTAGAGGGAAGCAGTGAGGGCATGGATTCGGGTGATGAGGATGACGATGCGGAGATTAAGGCGAAGGCTAAGGTTGAGGAGGTGAGGAGGAAGAGTGGGAAGGGGACGGGGAGTAGGAGGAGTCCGAAGGCGTTGAAGACGGGGAATAAGGATTATGATCCGCTGTTTGATGGGGAGAGTAGTCCGACGGTTGTGGGCAGCGCGAGTACGAGTGAGAGGGATAGGTTACCGCCGAAGGAGGCGGAGAGTGATGATGAGGAGGTGGTGGGGAAGGGGAAGAGGTAGTAGTGGGAGGGGGGTGTTTGTCGGCATTCTGGATAAAGCAGAGGAGGTGGAATTGTATAGTGTGCTTGGTCTAGACATAGACATGTGCTAGTTGGTAGGGACAAGAGCGCTTCTGTTATATCGTACATCGCTAGGCGTTCAGGCAGCTTCCTCTTTTTCATATGGGATGGATCAGTCAAGGCGTGCGCAATTGCATAGCATACCAGAGCTTAGACTCTTTCATTAGCGAGTTGAAACAAGGTTGGAAATCAAACAGGATCAGTCTTCCTTTCCGAAGTCCCTCTTTTTCACGTCTCTCCACTTTGCTTGTCATGTCAGTAAGAGAGACGGGCGTTCATATATTAAACCACGATCTTCTCGCCTAGGGAAGCCTTGAGTAATGATCATCGAAAATACGAAGTGTGAGAAATGCCGTGACGTGGTTTGCGGCATGTCTTTTCGGATTTCTTTATTTCCATATTGCACTCGGGTCTGAACGTGCTAATAGGTAGGTAGGTAGGTTATGCCCTCTTGATACGGATCGGCTGGCTATTTTGTGACGCATTCTTCCTTCCAGTGAAGTAAAATGAATTGAAAAGAGGGGAATGATGCTGGCGAAGAGGGCTGAGTGTCATTGCTGTCAAGTTTTGGCGCTGTCACTCACCTCTTTCTTGCTGACGATCAACTGCGCGGGACTGGAGGAAAGTGTGACTTGGTCAATAAGTCTGGTGATAATTTTGTATTATCAAAATCGAGGAGAAAACCAAACGTTACAATGCACTAAGAGGGAGTCTTATAAAGGAAGGTTCCTTCCTGTCATTTGATATCCACCGAGGTTTTGAGACCTTCTTCGATCGATACAGTGGCGGTGGATGAAGATCTCGTGTCGTCAAATTCATCAGGGGGAAGTTGTGCATACACGAATACAGATTGCCAGGGTTGGAGATATACAAGTGTTTATCAGATGAGGTCTCGCCGAGCTGACCAGGCAGGGAGAGAATTATCATTGGGAAGCAGAGGCTTGGCTTGTGTTGTTGTTGTTGTTGTTGTCATTGTGGTGACTGTTGTTAAATCATCTATTATTTAATGCCTAGCCAATTTCAGTCCACGAATACCGCTCTTCAGTCAAAGTACTTCAAGGTAATTCCATGGTGTGGGGATGAAGGGCCGTCATCTACACCACGCCCTAGTTCTGTAGGCAACTCTCCCAGGTAGCACTCCGCACAGAGCAGTAAAGGCTCGAAATGTGATCTTTCCAGAGTTGTTGAGCTCGAGAAGAGTGCTTCAGAGGTAGTATTTATACATGATTCTATCATAAAAAGTAATAGATCGAAAGACCAGATCCGAAGTACACTAGAGCAGCAATTTCTACATGCTACCGGTTGAGCTACTGATAATCTGACTTCGAATGGGCTACCGTTATGGAGCCGAAGCCGCGCAGCGCAAGTTAACTTACATTTATATACGTACGAGCCATATTTGTGGGGTAGAAATCCTCATGAGAGATGCAAGAGGGTCGAAAGGTTCACTACGCGGAGTTCCGTGCTCTGTGGGTGAGAGTTACGATAGTAGTGCTGGGGTTTCTACTTTGCATGGCTAGGTGAAAGTGGTGAGTAGCAGCTATTGTTTATTCATTGGAGACGTTTTGTCTACGGAGGGTTCGTAGGGAAGAGGGATTTTTTTCGTTGTCGATCTAGGTGGCGCTGTCGACGCTGCAATACAATTCGAAGACATCACTTGATCGGCTTCAAGGCGAGGCACGCACAAGTGTGATTACAAAGGTTTGGCCATGTAACAATAGTTGAGTTATGTGTCCCTGGCTTAGCCAGATTGTAAATGTTCAGTCTTCCATACAACTTTGGTGCGGGGGGTCACCTTCCTCTGATCTCATCCTCTCATATTCCTTTTTGCTGTGGCTATGGGTACGAGAATTTCTGCGGCACCTATGTATAGATTGTTGCCTTCGAATCAAGCTTTATCGACAGAGTACTCAATGGGAGATATCTCAGATGCCGGAATCCCAGGAAAAAGACCTCGTGGGAATTCAGACGAGAAGTCAAAATCCTGAGCGATGTTTAAAAGTGTGCATATCAAACCTCCACGTGGACTTCTGCTTTCTGGTCGTGTTTGGAAAGTTAGCTTTTGGTATCCCGACCTTCCTGGGATTTATACCTCTCAGCCAGCGTTACCATCATTTCGAACTTGACGGTCTGTCACACGCCCACAACCCTACCCACGTATATTCTTTCTCATGCCATGTGCGCAATTGTCGACTTCGACTTGAGGTTGAGGTACTGTACTGCTGTCGATTCTGGAAGGGTTGTCAAGTGTTCGTTGTTACTGCCTATTCGCATGAGCGAAGATGCACCGTCCAGTTTTCAGACCAAAATCATCTTCGATTTACAGCAACTAACCCTGCCAAAAACCGGCCCGCCTAAGTCCGATCGAAGCTCCAGGACATCCCAGCACGAAGCTCAACGGCTCATGACTCCCAGCGATCGATGCATGCTTGAAGTCTGTCTTCTGGTTTGGAAAACCTCCTTCCATTCAGCACGTTTCTCTTGGAAGTGGGTGACTTCCCCTGGGGGTAAAGTGCGGGGTGAATGTTTACAGCTAAGCGAGCTGGCTTTTTATTCCCTGTTGAGACTACAGGCTGAAAGAGATGGTAATTTTGTGAGAACAATGAAGTTGGCGATGAACGAACGTATATATTCTATTACTCCAGACATCTCGCAGTGATCAACAATTATACTGCGTCAACCCGAATGATAATGTTGCGCGGACATATGGTTATTGACAATTTGACCCTTGGGAAGCTGCGGCTCATGCCAAGCAATGCCATCTTTCACTATCCCCAATTTTAGATTCTCAAAGCTCCGAGTCTCGATGCTTCTTATCTCCGGAGTCAGTAATATCTTTAAGTTCTACCGATACAGATAGCGGTTGTCGTTTGACTTGCCGTTGCCATCTGTGCCGCTTGTGTTGGCGTGGCCCTTGCTGAAAATCTGAACTCAAGCCCAAAGGGAGAAAAATTTTGTTGGACATAAACCACGAGCTAATACATAAATCGTGATATTTAATGGTTTAAGGAAAAGTCCTCCTGTACAATGAAAATGAAACTCATGTTAGGCTGACAGGATTGCGTGTCTGCTTATTGGGGAGATGTTGACAAGATCCCGGGGAGACAAAATATATACCCCTTGTCCTGCATCCCTTCGGACATGTGAAGTGAAAGGAAATACAAAAGGGAAAAGTAAACGTATGTAAGTACTAGAGATAAGGAACTAGTTTGTGAGGAAGATGCGGAAAACAAGATCAGAGGCTGCAGGACCTGGCTTGCTCCCACACGATCTTGATCTGGTACAGCGTCTTTCACTCGTTCTTTGTAATGTTTTCTGCGCAACTCATAACACCAGAACAGCTGAGAATGTTTCTAAGAAATATGCGCTCTTTGAGCCAAAACAACGGATCTTTGAATCATATAAGAGAAGCCGATCGTGTATCTTCGGCGGTGGGGAACTGTAGCCACCAGGATTTACTCTTTCGTCTCCGCCGTCTTTTGTACTTTGAAGGTTTCGGAATCGGGAGCAGGAGTTTTGAAGACCCTAAAAGTGGTCTATTACAAGACTCAGTACATATGCCGTTTCTATCCGAAGACCGCATCGAGATTATGGGATATCGTGGATTCTTGCGCAAGGTCTTTCAACTTGTCCCTCCAGCATCATCTATCGTGTCTGCAAAAAGTAGATGTGTCAAGCTCTCAACCAGAGCAATCTTGATCAGTTCCAAAAACAGTGATGATATCATGTTTCGAAAATGTTCTGGAACTTTCTAGAGGGAAAAAATAGATAATGAGAGGGAAGAGGGCTTTTATTCCTGAATTCGAAACCCTGAGGAAGTCTGAGTGGATCTGTTTGAATGTGGAGTTCAAGACTTATCTTCAGCGAATCAATTGATGTAGAACACGAAGCAGCCATTCAGAACTCATGCTGGCTTGTACGTGCAGGGATTGCAGGAATGAGCGTCAGCACTTGGCAACCTGTCCCCTGAAGCTAACCGAACAAATCACCATGCTCACCATGGAAGCATTGAGACCGGACCACATAAGCAACGGGTGCAGCTGTGCCGACTACAGATGGCAGCCTCATCATTCTTTGATATCGACGATTAAATGCTGTGATATCGAAAAATCGACCCACGAGGTGGGTTCAGAACGATCATGAACGCCCTCATGTCGAAGAAGAAGGTTCGAGCCAGTCATACGAAGTCAAAAACTGGCTGCCGCACATGCAAGTGAGTGTCGTTGACGGAAAGCAAATAATATGAAGCAATGGAGCTGATAGTATGATAGGATACGACGAGTGAAATGCGACGAGAGCAGGCCAGGATGCAAGAATTGCTGTTCAACAGGCCGCAAGTGTGACGGCTATGGAATTTGGGCTACGATCAGTGTGCCTACGACTAAGGAACACGTGCCAGTCGTGTCAGTCGTCCAGGACGTAATTCCTCAGCCCAGATCTGATAGTCCTCCGGGGCGATTCAACATGACCGTTCTGGTCTCCCTACCCAGCTTGGTAACGGCGAAATTGAATAACGAAGAACTAGCATGTCTCGACTTCTTCCGCTCCACGACAATCGTCAAACTTCCTGGAGTATTCTACTCCCATTTTTGGCACGAGCTGGTCCTTCAAGCCAGCGTGGCCGAGCCAGCAGTATTACATGCTGTGATAGCATTGGCATCGGCTCACAGGATAGAAGAGGAGAGTCTGAGGCCTCGTGGAGTGGTATCATCATCTGATCAGACCGAACTTACGCGGCGAGAAGTGTTCACCATCCAAGAATACTCGAAAGCTATCAATCTTCTACAGAATCGTAAGACTGAAGACAGGACTGCTTCTCTCCGGGTGGTTCTCATTACTTGCGTATTGTTCGTTACGCTTGATCTTCTGCGAGGAGAGTACGGGAATGCCATGACGCATACACAGAGTGGCTGGAAATTGATGAAGGAGCTTCAATCCGGCAATGAAACAAAGTCGTGCCCTCAACCAGAAGTTGATATGTCCTCGGACTGCACATCTGTAGACGAATCTTTATCCGAATCGCTCGCTTGTCTAAGCGTACAGTCAGCATTGTTTGGCTGCAAAACAGCCACTTCACACCTCGAGATCAGCCAGCCTACCTCACTATTTGATATGAAGATACCCGCTAAATTCAGAAATATGTCAGAAGCCAGGAGGAGTTTCAATATCCTACTGGGCGACGTCTTGGTCTTGACACAGAAATGCCGTTCTCACGACTTCCGCGGGACACCTTACCCATCTGAGATTGTCAGTCGGCAGGTCTGTCTGCAAAGCGCAATAGCGTCATGGAAAATGGCATACAGTCGAAGTCGCGACCACATCTCCCGCCAATCCACCAACGAGCATAACGTGCTGGGAGTATATCTGCTCCGGGTGTTCCTATCAATGACATCCATCATGGCGGAAACCGCACTGTGCCATGGCCGGCAAGCTCTGTTCGATGACTACACTTCCCACTTCACATCGATCATAACACAGACTTTGCAGCTTCTGAAGCGAGTAGCACATCAGAAGATGGAGATGAAAGCGCGTTTCGATGATGGAGAGCGAGCTGCGGACTTCATAGCCGATGTGGGACTCTTGCCGTTCACTTACTACACGGCGCTCAAATGTCGTGTGCCTTGGATTCGACGACAAGCCATTGCACTGCTTTTAACGACACCTATTCGAGAGGGTATGTGGGATAGCTTTATCATGGGCAACGTAGCACGTCAAATCATGACGGCAGAAGAAGATGGATTCTTCGATAGCTGGGCCGATGAGATTGAGGCGGGACCATTCGACTCTCCTGTAGAAAGGAACGAGCGATTGAAACATATACCGACTCTGCCTGAATCATCGCGATTCTACGATGTCGAGCTGGAGATGTTTGATCCGTTGAAAGGTGCTGGGAAGTTGATGTTGCGAAGGCGCAAGGATGATGTGGAGGGGGGCTGGGAGGAGATTGCGTGTCCGTTCGATTTTTCGGGGCTTAAAAAGAGTGCTTACTCTAAGCTTGACTATTCGCTGCTCTTTACTGATGGTAGTCCTGGGTTGAGCTCAGGCTCAGGAAGTTCTGCTGCGAGCTGAGATAAGTCACGTAAAACGGTCTGGAGCATACCTCGCATGCCGGGCCAAAGAGCAAAAGGGATTAGAGGCGGAATTAAGGCTGGTGTCAGAAGATGGACGGGTGGTATGGTGGATCGGCGTTACTTCATGGCTTCATGTTTAGATTCCCCGCTTCTGTAAAGGCATGTATGAATATTACGAGCAACAACATAATCTTGGCATGTGCTATCTCTCCTGGCTTAAAAGGACTATGTATTGATACAGTAACCTTTACAGCATTCTAGAGTGTATGGACGAAAGACGTATTTGGATTCTTATCATCCATTGGTTTGTTGCTCTGCTGGGAAGTGATATTAGTAGGTACTACTTGTCACCTAATATACCGAACAGTCTCGAGCTTCAGATCCAAGATTCGCGCAGTATTAATCTTCATGTCACAGACGGCTTCTGTCGTATTGGCCACATGGGTTAGTGTCCTGTTATCACGTCTGCAGCATTCACATCATTTCACTGAGCCGACAACAGCCTCTCATTTGCTCGGGTCACAGGTGTCCGGACTCAAAAACATCATCATGATCGACCATGTTGTCGCGATTTTGTGACTCATGAACGTACGTTTACTAATCATTCATAGAAGATTAATACTCAGCGAATATGAAGATAAAATACTTCAATTCGAATTTGGTACGCAGCCACATCCAACACGTAGATATCTCGTCCAGCTTCTTCCTGGCCACGCCTACGACTACGAATCATGGCGATCGAAAGTCAGTCACCTCGTGTCTCTCCTATAATTTCACTGGGACCGAAGTCTTTATCCGGATCTATCAGCGGAAACAATGAAATCGATATGCTCGCCGAAGCAGCCTACATTGTATTTACTCGCCAAACTCGCACTTACTTGGCATACCTCCTGGGGCTGATAATCACAACTTCTACGTTGACAGCAACAATATACTTTCCATTAATCCCAATGCTCAGCAGATATTTCTCAGTCTCTATACAGGCTATCAATCTGACAGTGACTGTCTATGCCATCTGCCAAGCTGTTTCTCCCATCTTGTTTGGATCCCTCGCAGATGCGTCAGGTAGACGTCCGGTGATTTTAGGCTTGGTCAGCGTGTATGGAGTCGCAAGTCTCGGTCTTGCACTTAACAAAAGCAGCTATGCTGGGCTGGTGGTCCTACGAGCACTTCAAAGTATTGGAGCCTCTGCCACTCCGGCGATAGCGTACGGTGTTGTAGCCGATGTGGCGACCCTTTCCGAACGTGGAAATATGCTGGGTATCATGTTAGCCGCTTGTAATGGAATATCAGCCATCGGACCTGTCATTGGGGAGCAGTGGCATCGAACACAGGGGCAACAACTTGGTTATTCTTGGCTCTTACGATTTTTGCAGTCGTTTCCCTGTTGCTCGCTGGCTTCACGCTTCCGGAAACCTCGCGGATGGTTGTTGGAAACGGATCGAAGTCAGCCCACGGGATAGGGAGGACATGGGCATCTCACCTGCAGGAGCTGCGCACAAAAAGCCCTAGATCAGAAGTAACAAGTACCACGGACGACAATGAACGACCGAGATGGCGAATCATCAGCACTTTCACCGCCCTTCGCATTATTCTGTACCCTGACGCCGCTGTGGTGCTGATAATGATAGCCACATCTTATTCCGTCTACTACACCTTCCAAATTGCGATCCCAGTGATCTACGAAGAGATCTATGGCTTCAAAAGTCTTCTCATTGGTCTCGCGTTTCTTCCCGGTTTGGCTGGAATGACGATTGGCGGGATCGTGGCAGGCAAACTCCTAGATATCAACTATGCGAACACGGCTCGAAAACACGACATTGACGTCTCCTCAAGTCGTCAGCAAAGTCCCAAGACTTTCCACTCGAAATAGCCCGCTATCGTGGTATCTTTCCACTCCTGTTGTTCGAGGTCGCTCTGGTAGCGGGCTATGGATGGGCTGTTCGCGCTCACGTCCATGTTGCAGTGCCGCTTGTGATCCAGTTCTTCGCTTGTGGGACGTCAACATAGCTGTCGCATACTGCGAGTGCATTACTCGTAGATATCTTTCCGGATCAAACTAGCACCGCCTATGCATCGGGACAGGTTGCGAGATGTGGACTGAGTGCTGCTTCGGCTGCTATTTTGCAGCCTCTTGTGGATGCTGTGGGGAGGGGCTGGTATTTCACGATCTTCGGAATCTTCGAGGGAGTCAGTGGGATGGTGTCTGTGGGAATAAGTCTCACTAAAGGCAAAGGATGGAGACAGAAGAGGCAATCTCGCGCGTTTGACGCAAGATACTAGCCAGATGTTGAACTTCATTCGGAGGAAGACTGAGAGAGGAGCGACGGTGAATTAGCAAAATGATGTTCTGATTTTGCTAGATGTCGGTTATATCGATGCTGCCTCAGTCAACTTTTTATTTTTATTTTTTTATCTTTTTTTTGGAAATCGACAGAGTTCTGGGAATCAACAGAGCGCCAAACTTCGATCAGCCCTGGATTCCTCCGGGATGTGGCTTAGGGGCTCTTCTCACGGTTATACACCACAAATGTCTCGTTCTCTGTGAGGGAATGCCCACTTCTTTGGTAAGGGAGCAAAGGCAAATTGCTGGTTATTCTATCAGTCTCCATCAAAATTCTGTTGGGATGACAATTATGGGCCATAAAACCAGCTGTATAAAATACAATATTCATTAGTCATCGCAACGGTTGGACTTGTAGCCACAGCGTCTCTCTCCAAGATTGAAGATAAATACCACATGAACCTCCCACGTACAAGTTTTGCGATGCGTCGCTCAAAATTTGACCATATTCCTATTGCCTGTCTCTTCGTGCACCTGGAACTCCGTCGTCACAGCAATCGTGTTTTTCGCCGGCGGATTTGAACCCTCATTTAAATAACTGCTTCGCGAGTTACTCTCAGTATCCTTCACCAGTTCATCCTCCGAATCATTGATATGCTTGTTCGTATTGTGTCCGCTGTTGAGGTAGTTGTCGTGGCGGGAGGTTGCAGCTACACTTGCTTGCACGCGAGTGTGGCGAGAGGAGCCCAGTTCGTAGTGAGGCGCGGAAGACGTGCCGACTCGGGAGATTTGGCCAAGGATGAGTGTGCGGAGTGCTGTAGAAGATAAATCGTTAGCTGCGTGATCTTTGCCAACTTGAAAGGGGAAGAAAAGACTAACCTGGAAGACAAGTCGCGATGATGGCAACGGCAGTCTCCACCATTGAGACCGTACATGTCAGCATCGTCTCGTTCTTGCTGGAGTAGTAAGCGCGGATGACTGATGGTCTGGTAAGTAAAGAGGCTTTTTGTGGGTGAAAGTGCGGACATACTGCTGGCAATGACGACGAAGAAACCGAGGGCAAACATGGCTCCTACGCCGAGCTTTTGCTTCAGTGGCATTTGTAGCTTTGCGACCATGGAAATTGGGAGCGCGATAACTAGAGCTTGTTAGTTCAGGTTTCGCTGTACTTGTCTTTGATAGATCAACTTACTGACGACGTCAGAGAAGATATTTGCTGTGGGAGATTAGCAAATTGATTTTCAGGTGTTGAGATGTGAACAAACAGAGGATAGTTATCCAATAGTTGATATTGGATGCTTTCTGGGAGCACTGATCTATACGGTTTTAGCACACGGATAGCATCAACTATTTGGAGTACGCTTACTATTGGGATCTGTTGTCCATTTCCTATCTATTGGATAGCATTGAAATATGATGTCGAAAAAAATAACAGCCCATGTTACTGCCAAAACACCAAGAACAACGTTGTAAACTGTTTGCAATCTCGTCCTTGCTGCGATTCTCTTGTAGAATATGACCTTGAAAAGGAATGTCAGCTTTGGCGTAGTCTGGGAAAGGTTCAATGTTTACAAGAGCAACTTTGATAGCCCACAACGATGTGACATAGGCGATTGAGCCTGGAATGATCATCTATTCTATCTGTCAGTCATCATGCGGAAGCCATGCGGGATCCTGACATACTTGCATGATACCGACAAATTCGCTTCGGCTTGCATTCTGCGGGGCGGCCATTCCTTGAGAAAGGTCAATGTTGGAACGGATTTATTCTCGAGGTATGTCGTCTCACCTAGATTCCACATGTGCTGCTGGATAATGAGATCTGCCAAAAGACAGCCTCCTGCCAGGACCAAAAATCCATCATCGAGTGAGAAGGCTTTGAATCTCAACCACTTCACTACCAGTCTCGCGAAAAGAAACGCGAGCGCAAAGAATGTACAGATGTACCAAGATACCTGGGGTAGATTAGCATGGAGCCTTCTCCAGATTCATCGTCTGTGGGAACTCACGACCTGTCCCAGCCCCAGTGCTGCCATCTTGATGATCAGTGTTCCTGAAAGCCAAAGTCTATCTGACTGGGTCCTTATGGATCCGAAGGCGAAGGGTGGATTTCGGCGGAGTGTGACTTGATGGGGGAGCTCTGACTATATAGTAAGTCGCCGGATTTTTGCCAAACAAGATTCGGAAAGAATTCGAATTCAAGGTGGCATATTTTGGGGGAATGATGGATGTATCGAACAGAAAGGAGAGAAGACGCCGTACAGAGTTGCAGCAACACTTCTTTGAATGTTCCTACCTCGTACGATGCAGGCAGAGTCGCGCCGACTGAGGGGTCAGAGGATACAACTAGATTTGTAGAATTCTGGAACGCATCTGAGGAAAGAGATCCGAGAGCTGCTTGCATCTTGACTTTGTTATCCACTGTTCCACGACCAAGATCTAACAGGCCTGCAGTCAGGCTCGCTCAAATACAAGGATATTGGCCGAAAGAAACGAAGCAGGCAAAGATCATCACGGATATCAGAGATGGAACAGGCAAAACCCAACCTTGGGCCTGCGAACCCTTGAAGAACATGATGAATCTCTAGGAAAAGCCTGCTGCGGGAAACGTAAAGGTGTAAGGATCGTGAAGGAAGGCGGAGACAAGTACAGGAAGACTGCGAATCATTTTCAACCTTAACCTGTGAGCTCCACAGTTTTGCATCTTATGGACGGCTCAGCGGATGTCTTAAGCTTCCGGATGGCGTGCGGCAGACATCGAAGTAGAAACAACGGAGGTGAAGCAAGTTGCCAATCACGATTGCATGCGCGAGTCGTGGAGATCTTGGAGAAGGAAATGGAAGACTCTCTCTTAAATCTCGACTAGAACAATTGGTACTTATGCTTGCTAACAAAGGAAGGCTGCATTCTGATGAGGCCCCAGATGATAAGCACATGCAGTACGGATCTCCATGGACCTTCTCATCGCATATTTGGTCTGTTCCTGCAGATGACGATCCATGTTGATGAAGACCCATCTTCATGTTAGAGTTTTTGAGGTCTAGACTAGGCGACGAAACTAAGCTTGTTTAAGCGAATCACGTGTCAAATACCCCTTTCCTGACTCGCTTGCTGTTTCTTTCTTCACGATCTATCAACCAGAAGATAGAGCTCATAAGGCCTACAAACCCAAGAAGATATCGCCCTCAATCAACCTAGATGTATATGCTGTAGATGTGTTGGTAAATTGGTTCTCGTAACGGCTACGAACACGTCGCTTGCGGCCCTCATTGACTCTCCCTCTATACGAACTCGGAAAGCCGAAGCTGCGTTGCTTCCAAGCATCGGCGTCCTGAGCTGCGTCTTGTCTAATCAAAAACCAATCAGGCGATTTCCCACAGGTCTCTTCAAGCGTGAAGATTCGAGATTCCCAACGGACTGCATACCGGATTGAAGATGATCAACGCGGTTCCGAAAATCCGCCGCTTGCCGACCTCAAACGGCACGCTGAGGATTTTGCGAAGAAAGAACATCCTTCCCTGCAGTGGATACTTAGTGCTTCATTTATGATGCCCGCCGTCTTCAAATCCACTTCAATCCCAACAGCTCGTTACATTCTGCCAAGCTAGTTCAATTCTGGAAGGCAGTGCAGTGAGGTCGGCTTGCTTCGTTACATGCCGAATATAGTTCAAGATTCTGTCAATTTTGGATGCCGACCTGCCCGCAACTATTGATGTCTCATCCGGATCTCGTCTTCTTTCAGTATCATTCAGATCCGTGCTACCATCTTTTATCCGAGATAAGATCCAATCCATGTCGCCATGTGTGGTTCTTCCCATGTGCAGGCGACGGACAGGGATTACGATTCAATATTGGCTCCACCGCCACGCAGTCTGCATCTTGTCTACGCCGGCGATTTAATTTTCCCCTTCAATGCTTACTGGAGGATTAATCCCCTCATATAGTATATATGATGGCAGGAGAAGCAGAATCGAGTCTTGCCTCCCACGCGCAAGTTCCTCTTGATTCGCTTGACAATAATTGAACACTTCCGCCGTCATGTTCTCCCCTATCCTTCTCGGACAGAGCATCTGCATAGCTCTGGCGTTCGCTCGTCGGGTAGCTGGAGCACCAGTGTATAAATGCGAGAATTCCAATACTACTGCTCCCACAGCTTTTACGGCGCAAGGAACAGTGAACGGATTCACAGATGCGAATGGTAATTCAGTGTTTCTTGGCATTCCATATGCTGCATCGACTGCCGGAGACAACAGGTAAGAGACTTCAACGCTTCGAAAATATCAAGTATTCTAATTCTATCAGGTGGCGAGCACCTCAAGATCCTCCGTCATTTGGTCTGTTGAATGCCTCGTCCTATGGCCAAACCTGCGCCCAGGCAATTTCTAGCACGCCATTTAGCCAACAAGGCGAAGATTGCTTGAACCTCAACATCTGGACCCCAGCAGAGGGAGGAAACCTTCCAGTAAGGAACCAAAGTTTAGTTGCCAGATCCAAGCATTAACATTATCCAGGTATTCGTCTACATCTATGGTGGTGCCATGGTCACTGGCTCAAGCAGCAACACCCAGCTTCAGGGCAACAACTTCGCCAAGAACGGCGTCATCATGGTCTCGTTCAACCACAGAGAGAGCATCTTTGCGTCTCCTAACTCGGCCGAACTGAATGGCACCATGCAAAACTTCGGCATCTTGGATGTTGACAAGGCCATGGAGTGGATTCATGACAACATTGCCGCTTTCGGAGGTAATCCAGATCACATCGTCCTTGGAGGTCACTCTTCAGGTGGTGTGCAAGTCGATCACTACCTCTGGAACCACCCAAATACCTGGCTCGCTGGTGCCGTTGAGATGAGTGCCAACTCCGCCTCTGGTCCAGGATACGCCCCCACCAATGTCGGACTTGACAGCATCGCAGCAGAAGTTGGATGCCCTACTGGCTCTGGCCAACTCGATTGCCTGCGCGGCAAGTCCATTTACGAACTTGAGACTGCTTCCTTCAACTCTTCTGTCAACACGTGGTTCACTCCTGTCGTGGATGGTGTGACTCGTTATTCGAACGCTGATCTCGAGAAGCGCTTTGCTGCCAGCCTTTATCCATCCCACGTACCACTTTTGACTGGAAACTCGGCTGGTGAAGGAACGATCTTTGCACTTGTGTATGGTGGCGAAAACACAAATTTCTCGTCTTGGGTCCGAACTTTCGACGCAGACGTCGCGCATGTTCCCGCCGAGGCTCTCATTTCAGCCTACAACGAGTCAGATTATGCATCTGTTTCCCTTGAGAGCGGAACACAGTATGGCGATGCTCGCTTCAACTGCGCAGTCGATTGGCTTCTCGATGTTCGCTCCGCCGCTCAGAGTACTTGGTCATACCGCTGGTTTGGTGCCTACGACAATGTTGTCGGTGTTCCAGGCACAGCTCCTACCCATGGAACCGAAATACCTTTCTTCTTGGGAGGTAACGAGTGTTTCAGTGCTTTGAGCGATGTGACGGAAGCACAACAGGCTTTGGCTGATTACACTCATGCATGGTTTGTCAACTGGATCAAGAACCCTTCTGCTGGACCGGGATGGAAGGCTGTGGACAGCATCAGGGGTAGAGCTGATACCATGAGGTTGGGCGTTCCCGGCAATGAGTTGCAAATGGTGCAGGCTAACACTGGAGATTACAACGGCATCTGCCAATCGGTGAGTTCCATCCAAATGATCTGGTGGGATGTGAGATTTTCATACTGACGGTTTCCTAGCTCTACAAGGAGTACATGCCAAAGTACCCAGTGGTTATCGATCCACTCGCTTAATCGCGTCTAAAGATGACCACTTTACGATCTGTATGCCAGACATGTATATACTGTATTATCTTAATTTGTATAATGGAGAGCCACGACGCTTGTCTACGAGGTTGTCTCAACTTTCTGGCGTCTAAAATGGATTCTAGCTGTGAACCTTTTATAGTTCTCCTCCTCTTGCAGAGCTTTCATATTAAATTGCTCAAACCTCGAATGACTTGTGGTATCTTCGAAAGATAACAGCGCCCAGTGTAATCTTACACATGCGTGCGGCACCGCACCGACAGGAGAATGGGAGAGCTTGAAAACATCAGCCTCCCTCGAACTTCATCTTTGAATTTCTGAAAGCGCAAATGTGATCATCTGTAACATTGGATGTAGAAAATCGAATATGTAGTAAACTTCTTCTCCTACCCTCTCTCACCTTCGAATTGAAGCTGCCCAGCAATTCCATCCCATCAAGATCAAGGCGGTCTGTCACCCTGCCACGGATGTCTTCCCGGGGCGCTTCGCCCAGACCTGACGCTCGCATTGTGGAAGTACCCTCCTCGTAACCGATCATCCCAATGACTGATCTCTAATCCCCCTTCAGTATCTCTATTCCCATCTCGTGGTATCGGCGTTATATCTTTCAACCTTGTTGATCTTCCATCATCCTTAGAGGCTATTGTTACGATGAGGTCAGATGTCTTGTCCTCAGCCATCCATCGTGCAACTTGAGTGTCAGTGGCAAAGTGTGAGGTGAGGTACGATGAGGTCAGGGGGTCGTGTATTTGTGAGATGGTCTGCCAGGTGTTGTTGAGGGTAGAGAGTGTGGTGTCTGGGCTGACTTGTCAGTGGCATATTCGACCAGGACTGGGAAATTTAAGTTCTTGGACAAACTCACGACGTAAAAAGAGATACATGATTACAGCTACGAGAACGAGGTGGAAAGCCGTGACGATTGTAACGGCGAGGTAGCCCGGACGAAACCCAGCAGGAGCAGACTTGTAGGCCTTTCCGAGTCCTCCCGGTATTGATGCGTAAGTCAGTCGAGTCAGACGAACACCTGTAGACTTATCGAAGTAGGGTAGCTGTTCTTGATAATCGGTTTGTGCGAGGACTGTAATCATGGACTGCATCGCAAACCCAATGCTCGGTTCAATAGTGCGGGTCATGATTTCGTTGAAAAGAGCAGCGATTTCTGGATGTGATGAGTTTGTGCCTCCTTCTTGGAAGAGCATGGACATGGAACTGATCGTTGCATTTGGGTTTTGCGATATTAGCTGTGCGCTGCGTATGTAATCGCTGCTATTTGTTCCTGCTGAAGGACCACTGGGTGTTCCCGAGGAAAACTTCATCTCGAGCAGGCCACGATCGTTCGGCGCAAGGCCATCATCTCCAAGCTCATGTCGAATGGATTCAAAGTTGAACGCTGCTCCAGACGGGCTCGTCCGCCGTGGGGCTGTCTCATTCCGAGTTCGTGTTGTCGATGCTCGAATATCCATGTCCACAGCTGAAAGAGCATTATAGCAAAGTGAAATTCGTATGATAGGCTGGCCGCCCTTGATGTTGCGAGGGAGATCTTCATATACCAGATGTAACTAGTTCCCGACGATGGTTTGCGTTGGGTTTCCTAAAGGTTTGCGAATGGTGTTGTTCGGGAATGGGAAGGGTACATTTACTATCAAGTATTGGTTGAATGTATTGGCCCTGACAGTGATAGTGTTGGGAATTTCATCGAATTGACTGAGAAGTTGGCTTCGAGATAGCTGAGTCGAGATCTGATTCAGGGTAAAGTCTCCATCAGGGAGAATCCTGATGCTCGAGAGTGGGATCAAAGCTCGATTAGTGAGGTCCTGGACCAGTCTAGCATTTCCAGAAGAGATGCTATAATTTTGCAATATTTCCTGAGGGACGCTCAAGAAAGCAAGATTGCCAGACTCGTCCAGCGCCGCATCGGGCGAGACGCAAACGACTCGTGTGTCCAAGATTGTTGCAGAACCCTGGTACTCTTGCAGCGAGACTCGATCCTCCTTCTCTGTTATCGGAAGGAGAGCTCTTAAAGTGAACCCAGTGTCAGTGACCCGAGATCGTGAGCTCAAGTTTGCTTTCACAACATAATCGGCGAAAGCTGTGTATGAAACAGGCTTTTTGTACCAAGCGGAGGTGTCGAGTTTAGCGGAGGATCCCCGACTCAAGCCAGTCATTACGAGATCGGAAACAGGACGACTTCTCTGTATTAGCATATTGTTAGAGAGCGGACGAGTGGAAAGTATGACTTACCCGTGGACCAATCCAATACCGAGGTCAGAAAGCAAGGTGAAAGATATGAGCTGACTTAGCAGCGCGGTCAGCCCCAACAGAGTGAGCAAAATTGGGGCAAGAAGTTGCTTCATGGGACCGCCGCTCTTCAGTACAGAAGGACGAAGGGGATAATACGCGAGGGATTGAGGCCCAGAATTAGAGCCTCGCAATGCTGACACTGGTGCAAGATGTGGAAGTGGTGTGCCTGTGACTTCAACCACGAGACTTGCCATGATAGATGTTGCGGTCACCGCTTGTGACATGAAGGATATAGTGATGATTATGGAGACGAATACAACCACTTTGTTCATGTTATTGTTGGTCGCCAGGTCTCTCCAGATGAGGTTGCCGTCGTCGGCAAACCACAGAAAGGATATAAAGCCCATGGAAGCCAAGATAAAGACCGTACTGATTGTTAACACGCCTGCGTGGAATGTTCCAAGACGCCCCATGAAAGACTATAACCAGGGATCAGCACCAATTCATGTACTCAGAAGTATTGGTAACAAGCCTTCTTGCGTGATGGGCGACGAGACGAAACTTCCTTCACAAGAGGCACATCATCTCGCTCAAAGGTATTCGACATTGACGTCTGTAAGGCAGCACTCTGTGGAAGGGGAGGCACCAGATTGTTCGATCGAAAAGTTCGACCAGAGCTACCACCATATGATAAAGGTCGAGACATGTTGGCTCCAGGTGCTTTTGAAGTACACGTGCCTGATCAAGGAAGGAAAGGATCAATGACTACCAAGTAGCAAGGAAGCATGGAACTACTTATCCAAGCCTTTCAAAACTCCAACAGTGTTCTAGAGGCCCTCTTCGAGCCTCAGCATGCATGATAGGGGAGAACGAAATCGGCCCAGCACCGCCCTTAGTTTCACCGGCGCCTATTTTGTGCCTCAATATAAACGTTTGCTGTGGCTTACCTTTGTGTAAGAAGCATATGGAGGCCAGACCGTGGGGTCGAGACATGGTCTTGGTGAACTATCTGGTCACTGGCGCATGCTGCGATTAATAGTCCAGTGAAAGGCTGTAACTCTACGGCCAAGAAGCATCATCGAAGCTGAAAGTTCCACAAGCCGCAGAAACCGCCAACCCGGTACAACCAGGCTGAGCTGAGCCAGCTCGGAGAGCAGGTGTATGTAGCATCTCTCAAGTACCGAGTGCGGGCAAGTCCTTACGACCTCAGTCATCAAATGCAGCAATCAATAACATCGTCGAAATCGACCAAAGAGATTGTAAAGCTCGGAAACCAAATGCAATTCATTTCATGTGACTGAGATGACCATCAAAGTACCTGCGGAGATCTTCCACTTAAACATCGCTCAGCAAGCCCATCTTACGCGCGCGCATCCCCGTTTCATCAGCCACAACTATGAAGGGTGGTGACCTCGTTCGAGGACAGTAGACTGGCACTTGCCACAATAATACAGCTCTGGAGGCCACTTCCGATAGTAGGCAAGCCTGGTAGGGAACTGGTCTAGTAGTGACTCTGAATGTCTGCATTCGAATGAGAACATTGAAATTACCAGATTGTCCAACTCCGGATCGAGACTTCTCATGGATTTATTCTTTGCTTACTTTCGCTTTCAGCTTTTTCTACATACCAGCATGAAAAGAAAACTTATACTGGAGGCGAAAGTGGTATCTTACTGTATCGATCAGAGGTTGCGGACCTAGTCGATGTTGAAGGTCAAGCTACGCCAAGGCCACAGCTCAATTCTGCCCCCTCCACCGCCCAACTCGAACCCAATCCAGCGACCCCTCCAAGAAAAACCATCGAACCATCCTATTCCACCTTCTCCCCAGACAGACACACCCTTCACTCACCACCCACTAAGAATACACAATGGAAGATCCAGCCTTTGCCCCCGACCCCTCCTCCGGCATCGACCTAACCACACAATCCATCCTCCTCGCCGCCTCCCAGCACGACCTCAAAGCTCTAAAACCCCTCCTTCGTGTGCCTGGAAACGCAAGTGTACAAGATCCAGAGACGGGATATACACCATTACATGCCGCTATTGCTGCTTGCGGACCTGCTCCTCCAATTCCTACGCAAAATGAACATAGTTCTACAGAGCAAGCAGCGGAGAAAGAAGGGGGCAATGCTGGAGAGGGAGAGGAGGAAGTCGATATCGAGAAAGCAAAGAAGGTCATAGAGGAACTCTTCTTCAGCGGCGCCATATGGAACGATCTCGATGCGAATAACGAGACGCCTGGGTGTATGGCATATAGATTGGGGCGGATGGAGTTGTACGAAATGTGTGTCAACGCGGGTGTTAGAGCGGAACTGCTTTTGGGCCTTATGGGTGGGTACGAGGAGCTTGAGGGGGAGGCTAGTGATGAAGAGATGGAGAAGGGTGAGGAGGTCGGAACTGGGGCTGAGGCTGGGAATGAGGAAGCCGAGCAGAAGACAAATGGCACAACGGAGAGCAAGGAGCATAAATTGGCAGTTGGACCAGCGGAAGAAATCGTCCTTTCGCACCAGATCCAACCCGAAACTCCCCAGGAACCACCGCAGCCTCCCAAACAAGATGTCAATTCCGCCGACTACCTCGCTTCCACCCTCACCTTTACAGACTCTGCCCTACTTGACTCTGACAGCAACGGCGTCATGATGGCCTGGGAAACATCCATCATGCGCCGCACCGTCGACCTCCTCCTCCCCTCCCTCACGCCAGGCTCACGAATTCTAAACATCGGCTTCGGAATGGGCATAATAGACCGCATGTTCCGCGACACAAAACCTGCCCGTCATCACATCATCGAAGCACATCCCGCCGTCCTGCAAAAGCTCTCCGAACCCAGCTCGGATTTCGGCAAGACGTGGGAAGACTCTGGCCCCGCAGAAGGCGGAGAAGGCGCGTATAAAATCCATGCGGGCAAATGGCAGGATATATGTCCTCTGCTGCTGCAAGCTGGTGAGGTTTATGATGCTATTTATTTCGATACGTTCGGTGAGGATTATTCGCAGCTGAAACTGTTCTTTACTGAATTCGTGCCGGGACTGTTGGATGGCGAGGGGAGCTTTGGGTTCTTTAATGGATTGGGGGCGGATAGGAGGGTGTGTTATGATGTTTATTGTAAGGTGGTGGAGATGGATGCTTTGGAGGCGGGCATGGATGTTGAGTGGGAGGATGTGGAGGTGGGAGAGCTGGGAGGGGAGGGAGAGGGCGAGTGGAAGGGGGTGAGGAGGAGGTATTGGGTGTTGGAGAAGTATAGGTTGCCGATTTGTAGGTTCTTGGGATGAGTTCAGGGAGTAGATGAAGACGTAATGATGATATGATACCCTGCATTGGAATGGCGTCAAAAAGATATATAGATGAACATAGTTGAAGTCATAGGGAATGCATTGGATGAATTGTAGATTTTTTCACTGAGCATAGCCCACGAGCACCAAAAAGACAGAAATGGGTTGAAAGTCCGCACTTTTCTCTTCTCCATAAAATACGAAATCATGAAGTCGTGCTCAAGCTAGGTACCAGTCATCACCTTCCGTCCCCTCCCATCCTCATCACATATCCAGCACACTCAGAACCGACGTAAATCCTCAAGCAAAAGTGTCCAGACATATCTACTTGAAATTCTCCGGGTGCAGAATACCCGCCATATTGCCCTCCTTAACCCGCTTCAACGTCAAAGCAGCAATCAACGCCGCACCAACACCAGATCCATCCTCTGCAGCCAGAATCTCGATCGGGTCCTCCTCCTTACTGCTCTTCTTAGGCGCCCAATCCAGAATCTCGCGCAGCGCAACAGCACCGCGAGCCTTGAAATGCGGGTACTTGTTGAAGACCGATCCGTCTGCTCCGACGTGGCAAGTCTTGTAGTCTTTCTTGAGCGAGATGGCGGCCACACCACAGGCGGAAAGACGTGCGGCGCGGGTACCGATCAACTCGGCGAGACGACGGATGAGTTCCAGCTCTGGGCGCGTGGTTGTGATGCCGAGTTTGTTCTGGAACAAGTCACCTGTCTCGGACAAGTTCTCGAAGGGGTCTTCTTCGACGAGGGAGAGGAAGGAGGAGTCGAGCGTGTAGGCTTTGCGGAGCTTGTCGATGTTTTGGCCTTCGAACATGTGCACTTCCTTGTTCTCGTGGAGGTCGACGAGGACGAGGCGGAAGAGCTCGCCGAGGTAGAGGCCGGCGATCATTTTTTCGAAGGCTTGTTGGCCGGGACGGGGGGATTCCTTGTCGATGATGATGTCGTAGGGCGTCAATGGGAGGACTTTGTGCTCGTTGTCGAAGGCACCCCATTCGCAATTAATGGCCATAGGTGTGTCGGGTGGAAGATTCATGTGGGCGAGCTTGGGGATGGAGCCGCAGTTCTCCATATAGGCTGCGTTACAGCCGGTTCCGAAGATACAACCGATCTTCATCTTGGTGTCGGTGTATGCGGAGGCGATCAGTGTTCCAGTGGTGTCGTTGATCAGAGCAGTCAACTTGATGGGAACACCCTATCACGTGTTAGCGGATAAATACAGCAGAATAGGGGTGTTATGTACTCACTCGCTTCGCGATAGCGGCCTCGAACATAGGAACAACATTCTCACCCTCGACACCGTCGATGTCGAAACCCTTCGTCCAGCGTTGGAGGACACCGTGGTCTATGTAATCCTGAGTCGCGGGGTAGGAGAAAGTGAAACCGAGTGGAAGGCTGACAAGCTCCTCATCACCGTGGTGAGATTCGATGAACTGTTGAAGACAGTCTGCGATGTACTCCCAGAGTTCCTCGGCATTGCCTGTCTTCAAATCCTCGGGCATACGGTACTTGGACTGGATGATGTCAAATTCACCTTGTTCGTCGGTCAAGATGATCTCGCAAACACGAAGGTTGGTTCCACCCATATCAAGGGCAAGGAAAGTTCCCTTCTCATGTCCGTCGGGGAATGCCATACACCATGTTGGATTCATGGGCTGTGAGAGTTAGCGAGAACAAGCGAGAGATTGAGGTTCAGCTTACAATGCTACCACCTTCGACGCTGAGACCTAGGGATCGTTAGTCATCATAAATAGAAAGTATGGGGTGGTATATACCTTTCTCAAGCTCTTTGACGAAGTGAGCCGTGATCTCCTTCAGCTTCTCCTTTGGGATAGTGAAGAGTCTCTCCAGTCTCTCAATTTCCTGTAAGAGATCTTTTGGCACATCGGCCATGGACCCTGTAAGAAATCGTCAGCATGAGGATCCCGCACGATAAGGGCAAAATCATTGCAAGGCAAACAGAACGAGACGAGCCAAGGAGTAGCACAACCACACAGGCCACTAGCACGTGATAGCGGTGAGTTTGATAGGTTGCTTTTTCCACATCTCATGACCGGCAAGCATATGCAATGCTGTGTTGGACATGGGGGTTTGGTGGAGGTACAGAGATCATGCTCAAATCATAAGATATTGGCAAACTCAAAGCTGAAGACAACTCCGGGGCACAGTGCCCCGCGGATATCAAGATCGAACTTCTTGAAATGAAAGAGGGAGGATTTGACCTTCAGTAGGCTCGAACTGTTGTTGAAATGGGTGTAACATGATGAGAATAAGCCTGCTTAGTTTCTGGTTACGTTTTGTAAGAATTCGAAGTTCTTGTTCTGGTATTCGAAGTTGTTGAGGGAGTTCGCTCGGCAGGCGAGGTCTCCTTTTACAAACAGAAACCTTGGTAGCACAACAATGCAGTGAATGTCTTCAAAACCACTTGGACAATCACAAGAGGAACTGAATGAAAGGGGACAAACCTTTCCTGCTTGGCGGGCGCCTTGGTCCTAAGCCTACCATAGTTGCGGTTGTGAAGGTATTCAGATGAATACAAGATAGGTGAGGGGTAGTGGGGTGAGATACAGAGCTTCTCGAGGGTCGAGGGTCTCTGCTTGGCGGTAGTGAAGGCTATATGAAGGGAATTGACAAGTGATAGTTGAACAATTGAAATTGAAGTCAGCGGGAAGTGCGTTTTTATATTCAGGACATGGAGAAGAGAAGAGGAAAAGCGAATGTTTCGGCGGGCTCGTCACCGTGGGGCTCACCCTGGGCATTTGCTTTGGTGGGGGCTAGTGATGTAGGTAGCTCAGCAGCTGAGCTTGCTTGCCAGCCCGCGTCGAGATTAGTCATCCCGGAGCTTCCACCCGCGCGAAAGCCACATCTGCACCGCCATGTCCTCTTCTGGACTAGCTGTGGCTGGTGTTATCCCAAAGGACACATCAAAGGGACGAGTCAAGAGAGTTGAGAGACGTAAGCTCTTGAGCTCGATTTAGGATATTTACTTTCTCGTCTTCACCAACAATACCGGCGCATACTTGAGGGATTCCTATTCGAGGTCTATTCGATCCATTGGATTCACGGCTGGTCTGCTGTATTCTTCAAAATGTGGCCATTGGCAGTTGCATCCGCCGTCCTGTCCTTCGCGTCCACAGCTTTCTCGGCCCAGGGAAATCTCACAAAACCACTTACTTCGCGATTGATCTTACCAGCGGAGTTCTCTCCTCCGCAGAACTTCAAGAATGTCAATCTTGTACATATCATCAATCTTGAGAAGAGCTATCCCAAAGAATCAATCAATGTATTGATTGAGAATGTGGCCAGCGAACCGCAGGATGAATACTATCTGCCATTTACCTCTCGGCAGATGGAGACAATTGGGGCTTTAGAAGTGAAGGATAGAAAAGACCCAGATGGGGGCTTCTTTGATGTAGAAGCAGTAGAGTATGACCCAAATAGGTAGGTTACGATCTAGATGGAAAGTATTTAGCTAATGATCAACAGTGATACCCAGTTCTACCGTATTCGTCTTCCTGCACCTCTTGCCCCGAAAGCACAACAGACACTTGGAATTACCTACTCCTACCTCTCCGCCTTGAGTCCTCTCCCAGCGGCAGTTGCTCAAAAGGATAAGCAGTACTTGGTCTACACATTCTCAGCATACGCCCCTTCAGCCTATATTACAACGAAGCAGAAGACTGAAGTCAAGTTCCCTTCAGCGAATATCCCAGAATATACCATTGTCCAAGCATCCAAGGGCGAATCTGAATCACCACAAAAGCAGGGCTCGAAGTTCACATATGGATCCTTTGCCGAGGTACCAGCTGGAGCTGTTGAGCCAGTGACTGTACGATACGAGTTCACAAAGCCATTGATCCATATTTCCCGCCTGGAGAGAGACATTGAGGTCAGCCACTGGGGAGGAAATGTTGCATTCGAGGAGAGATATACCATGCACAACCGTGCTGCGAATCTCACCAAGCAGTTCTCTCGCGTGGAATGGGCTCAGCAAGCACACTACAATCCTTCAACAACCGCCATCAAGGAGCTCAAGTTCCCATTGAAGGTCGGAAGTTTGACCCCATACTTCACTGATGTCATTGGAAATGTCTCAACCTCCAGATTCCGAAGCAACAAGCGCGAAGCCAACCTCGAAATCAAGCCCAGGTACCCAATTTTCGGAGGATGGAACTACCCGTTCCGCGTCGGATGGGACGCAGATCTTAAAAAGTTCTTGCGCAAGCTCAAGAATGGAGACGGATACGTCTTGAACGTTCCATTTCTGGAGGGCCCAAAGCAGCCAGAGGGAATGGGATACGAGCACATCGAGCTGCGCGTGATCCTTCCAGAAGGAGCTGAGTAAGTATTCCCTTGGTCGAAACCGGAAAATGTTCAATACTAATCATCTTGCAGGAACGTCCAGTACAGCACCACCGTCCCGCTCGTTAGCGCAGATATCTCTCTTCACAGGACCTTCATGGATACCACTGGCCGCACCTCTCTTACTTTGACCGCCATCAACATTGTTGACGATCTCCGCGATCGCGAACTGATTGTTACGTACGACTACCCTCTTCTCGCCGGATTGAGGAAACCATTGGTCATTTTCACGAGCTTCGTAAGCTTGTTCTTTGCTGCGTGGGCGATTGGCAGTTTGGACGTCAGCATTCGTGGGAGAAAATGAATGGGATAAGCGGAGATTTGTATAGCTATGTAGAAATAAAAAGTTGATTATTCGCTATTGGTCGTGACGAGTTCTCGTTTCCTTCTATTTCGGGTGTGATTTCCTATCGACAGGCTTGGTTTGATCCCGCTCACCTAACTTTTTCGCTGATTGTATAGCCCCTTGTTGTTGTCTTGATCAACGCGCAAGCTGCTTGCAGACATTCGTGTTTTAGGATTTCCAGTCGGAGCTTATGGACTTAATCGAATCTTTCATGATCGGGAGGATTACACACACCAAACTCTGGACTTTTTGACTTCCAGTACAGATTCCCGCTACTGAGCAGTTGATTGATATGATACCTGAAAATGTCAAGACTTCCTAGGGTGACTCATCCTTGAGGCGGATAAATTGGGCACAAAGAGGGTGGCGCCGGCGGCTGTAAACGCTACGAAGTCACTTAACCTTCAGGGACGGGAAAGATTAATTAAAATTTTGAAGCAAAATCAATTGAATCAACTATTTACAACGTCGTGGGACCAGTGTTCGTCAGCTTGAAGGCACAAAGCGCCCGGGAAGCCGAACGAAGAAATTTGCTTCTGGTGATGGACACGGTATCAATTCTAGTAGCTATGTGCCCCTAAGAAACATTCCCGGGACATTGTACGTGTTGACTTTCCATATTGAAACTCGCGAAATGTTCGCAGAAAGAATTGCCAATTGTGACATTCCTTACGATAATGTAAAGCAAGACATCTTGCATCCTATCGCGAATACATATTACCGTTATTGTACATCACATCGCAATTGACAAGCTCCGCTCAAAAAAGCAAGCTGGGTGAGTGGTACAGGGTGAAAACATTTGGAGGGTGAGATGCAATTACTTTTTTACGCTGTTCTTTGATCTCGCTTATATAGAGCGTCAGTAGTGTATCGAATGGCACTTCCCTTTCAAGCCCAGCTTGAATGTTTGCCAAACACGGCACAAATTTTGTCCAGCAGTCTAAGCAGTTTCTAGCAGTCTTCTCGGACAGCGCAAACAGAATGACCTAGCGTTCCGAACAATGCAAACAAAGAAAATACAGCTCTTTCTCAAAACATATCTGTAGATCTACATAACATGTCCGCCTCCAAGTATTCAATGTCAGCTAAGAATGTAAACCTATCTCGATTGCCCCAAGTCAAACCCACGAACCCAACACCAATATCAGGATAAATCAGGCCTCGGTTGAAGCTAAGCATGAATTCTCAAACAACCCTCAATGCCCACTCTCGAAGTATAGCAGCCATCTACGACATCGTATGGCACGCCTCCACGCACCCCACTGCTCCGCTCTCCGTCCAGTCACTCTACACCGGCTCAAGGATACTCTTCAAAAAAGAACTCGTGCCAACAACTTCTCCATCCGTAGCCCGCAAAGAGTACCGAGCTCTGCTGAGATTCGAGGGTCGTGAGAGCGTTTATGGTATGTAAAGTCTTCTGTTCTGCAATTTGAGGCACAGGTAGCTTATGGGGAATGTGAGTGCAGAATGCGAAGAGAGCCTCTTTCGGAACTTCAACATCCTCTCCCTTCCGCCAGAAGCAACAAGCCGGCTCTCTTCCCCGTCCACGGCAGCCAAGACACCATCAGTAGCTGAATACATTCCCTTTTCCTCCTCCGTATCGTCGAATCCCAATTCTACCCTGATGATCAGCCCAGGCATCCTCGACTTGACGTTTACGTCTACCAACGACGATGATGGGTATCCATTCCTGCATTTCCAGTACCAGGTAGAAACGGAGATGCGACATGACGAGGGGGAGAGATTGCACATGTGTGCTGTGGGATGGGCGAAGAGGAGAGGATTTGACAATGAGGTGCCGACGGGAAGGGATACGAGTTTGAGTGCTGCTGAGAGGGAGAGGTTGATGCAGAGGAGGGATGTTGATATGGTAGGGTTGGAGAGGGATGGTGCTTGTGGTGAGGAGATGGATGGACTGGAGGAGGGTGAAGTTAGAGAATAGGTGCTAGCCGACACAGGGTGCGAAGGCAGAGAGGTAAAGAAGATGGGAGTGCCGAATGGTTGATGTGTGAAATTGAACTTGGTGTCGTATTCGGTATCTTTCTTTGTGTCGATAATTTGTTTACTATGAAGTGATTAAGCGACCGCCCCCTTCTCCCTGAGCGCGATGATGTATGCCGTCCACCCTACGCCTTTTATGAACTCCCGTCCATAGCGATAACTGCCAAAATGCATGATCTCCTGCCAAACATGCTAAGGCTACTCGTTAAGAATTGTAAAAGCTTAACACGTATCGCATCGCATCATTCTCCACCCTGGTCGTTGGCTCAATGTGAGCCTAGGCCGTGTCATTGCGCATACGCTGCCAGATACTTCTTCATCCTATCACTTTGTACCATAGCTCTTATCAACTCGATCGTAATCTCGATGCCGTTCTCGATCGCAACTTCGTCCGCATTGACTGGTACGTGCAAGAAGACTACCCTCCGCTCCTCTTCCTTTCGCGTGAGATGTGCCATACTCGAGAAGTAGATGAAGTCGCATAAATACCGTCCAGCGTCCTCAGAGACCCTTACGTCTTTGCCCTGCACCTCGTTAGCCATTTCCAATACGGGTAGCAATACCAAGACGTACAGGTAGAGCAGCTCTCCACCTCTTCCAAACATCATCCACATCCACCACGCTCAACAATTCCTCCGGCATGCCATGCCAGATCCACTTCTCACCCTCCACCCTCCTCCTCTCTGCATCCCCCAGCAGCTCATTATCCACATCCTTCATATTATACCCGTCCCTATGTCCCCTCCTCTCCACACTATAGAACTTCCTTCCAGAGGCCATACCGATATGGATCGCAAAGTCAATCTTCCGTCCCTCCCATAGCGTTGGTACTAATTCCCGCACAGATTTGTACGCGACCTTCACTGGTTCGGGATGGACGAGAATGCGAACTGGCACATGCTTTGCGATTGCAGATGCGTCATGAGGTTGGAATCTCGAGGGAGGAAGGAAGGGCGGGAGACCTTTGGCGATTTCCCAGGAGGGATTGATGGGGTTTTGGGTTCGGAAGGGCTGTCGAATAGGCGTTAGCGGACATTACAACATCAAATTTGCGCCAGGCGTTGCATTGACCACTGCAGGACAGCTAGAGCTGTCAGAAACTATGCAACAGTATGCTGGCAAGCTCTAGTCGCCCGGCGCGTGTGCTTTGACAAAGTCATCGCCTAGCAAAGAGTCGCTGACTGCATGTGGAGGGGATCCCCATAAGCACGCGACAATGGCGGGGTAGATCTGGGAAGTCACTCACTCCGAAGCCAGTGACCAGCACTGTGATCTCGTCCTCCTGGATAGCGGGTTCTTCGGCAAGAGAGCCCATACTGACTGGGAGGCGCAAGAATGCGGACTGGAGGGCAAGAAAGTAAGATGAGAAGATTGACAATTGTCGCGAGGCCTGGATGGTGGCATGAGATAATGAGCAACGCCGAGGCGGGTTTATTTCGGATGCGCTAGTGACCCCAGATTCGACATTTCCCCCTTTTCTCCGAACCGAGGGACGTCAACAACTTCTCTGGACGACAAAATCCAAGTGGATTTACCTATTCTCTCAGTGGTTTCTATGGCTGCGCTGTACAAGATGTGCTCTACCCGCGAAAGCTGCAATCTACAGCTAAGGGCATCTATCGCCAGCGAGGTGTTTTATCTGCAGCTGACCTGGTTTGTTTACTTTTCTTGGTTGTCTGAGTTATATGATGGACGTTCACATGTCTCGCTCAGTGCCTATCATATATATTCAATTTCCAATATGTAAGATTAGAGCCAGCTGAAATTCTGCTATTTCAGTCAAATGACATATTGTATCACATTGCAAGACCCTGCTCACGATCAATAAGATTTGCGTCTTTACAATCGTCAATATTCTTATCGAGAACCATTCTGGTACTCTGTCATCGTTGTTTCTCCATCTGCAATTGCGATTGTTATGATATTGAATTAATGACGATTCTTGTCTCGCTTCTTCGCGCCAAGAGGTACGCCCTTCATGCCAATAGACTACCCCACTTTAAATGTCACATACTTATTTCGATGCGATGCTAGGTTCACACTTCACTTGACAGCAGCAAAGCATTTTGCTGTTGTTGACATTTCAGAACTCTTACAACATAGCTTCAAGTTCCCTAAATAATGACCACCATCATCGAGCTAGCCGAGGCCAACACCACACCTTCTCATGGTCCTATCTCTGACCAAACCCAGCCTCAAGATCCCTCCAGGCCTCCCAGCTCGTATCATGAACAGTCCTTGAACCAACCCAACGCATTGCTTTCCCGACCATCTGCGTCAACCACGAGCTTCACAGCTTATCCAGACGGCGGATTCAGAGCTTACGCTGTCCTCTTCGGAACATGGTGTGCTCTTCTCCCCACCAGCGGTATGCTGACAACCACTGGATCGCTACAAACGCATCTCTTGACAAACCAATTGAAGAACCATTCAGAAGCTGAAGTAGGCTGGATATTCAGCGTTTTTGCATTTCTCTTCTTCTTCGGTGGGATATTTGGAGGTCAGTTGCCTTCTCTATGCCCCCTTTGCATTTTTTACCCTTCGATTTTCTCAATATTACATTCAATATTTTCAAGGTAAATACTGATTCTGAGTTAAATTTATAGGCTCAGTATTCGACAGGTATGGCTTGAGAGTGATGTTGATACCTGGGAGTGTTGGACTCATCGCATCAATCGTCGTCCTGGCATTTTGCAGAGGTACTTTCCCGCAACCCCGACTCAAAACCCCAGAATACTTTCTAACACAACACTAGAATACTACCAATTCATGCTCGGATTCTCCATCCTCGGCGGCGCCTCCAGCTCTCTAATATGGACATCAACAATCGCCACAATCGGCCACTGGTTCTCCACCTACCGCGGATTCGCAACCGGCCTCGCCACAACAGCCGGTGGAATCGGCGGCGTGATCTTCCCAACCCTTCTCGGCACTCTCATCCCAAAACTAGGCTTCACATACTCCATCCTCATCATCGCATTGGTGTCAGCAATCTCATGCACAACAGGCGTGCTACTGACAAGCACGCGAATCCCGCCTTCGCGATCCGAAACATCACTCTTCGACATGAAAGGATTCAAGGATATGTGCTTCTGCTTGACTGTGGCGGCCATCTTTCTGATTGATCTGGCGGTCGTGCTGCCACCGGCTTATATCCCGGCTTATGCGTTGGATCATGGGTATTCGACTGCGTTTTCGTATCGACTTTTGGTGTTCTTGAATGCGGCGACGGTGCTAGGGAGGGGACTGCCAGGCATGATTGCGGATCGAATGGGAAGGTTTAATGTGATGATCATTTCGTCTGTGGGATCTACTGCCGCTATCTTCCTGCTTTGGCTGCTATCTTCCGACAAGTTGGGGGTCTTGATCGCTTTCACTGTTGTTTTCGGAGTGTTCAGTGGGACAGCGTATAGTCTCACGCCGGTTTGTGTAGCCCAGTTGTGTAAGACGGAAGATTATGCGACGAGATATGGGACGGCGTATGGGATTGTGAGCTTTGCGACACTGATTGGGAACCCGATTGCAGGAGCCATTCTTGGGAAGGGCAAGAATTATAAGGCATTGATTGTGTTCTGCGGTGCTGTGTATGCGGCGAGCACGGTGTTGTTTGTTCTGGCGCGAGCAAAGGGCGGTGGGTTGAAAGTATTCAAGACTTTCTGATAAACATAACACTGAGTTTCGAACTATTTTGAGTTCCGACGAACATGATATGAGACTTAGTTGATAGCATCGTCAAATTGGAAAGCATGAAAGACACTGTAGGTACTAACGAGGTGCCATTCTTTATCGCAGTCATGTCTAAGACGGATTTTCAAAAACTGTCGGCGAAAAGAATCAGGGAAATTCAGAAGGCCTCAATTGTTCGAATTTATTCGAAGAGGGAACACAGGATCAAAGTAAAAAGGAAATGACGTTGTAATAAATGGTGATAGCACGCAAAGTACAGGACACTAAGCAAGCAAACATGTCAAGCCCGAGTGCGTCATGTTGACGTCTTCTTAATATGGTAGGAGCTCGAAATGATTGGGTTTTTGCCGAAGGTTGCTTGGCGATACGACTTGTTCAATTGTGAGTTTATGCTTGTTCCAAGTCTTTCATGGACAGGAGATTGGCCAAAATCGCCCCGAATCACATAACCTTCTGCCGCCTGAAGGCATCCCCCATAAACTTTTCCCAGTTGACCAAAGTCGAGCCTAAAAGCGAGATTCTCGGGCTTTTCAGACACGATCTTCAGTAACGTTTACCCCTCCAAACAAGATAAGCGAGTTCGAACAAGCCGATGTTTATTTCATATCAACACGAGAAAAAGCAGTCAATGAATCATCAGCTCGAAGGCTAAATCCTCGGAACCAGGTATACCATTTACAAAATTGACGCACAGAAGAGTTCGCCTCCGCATATAAGCTTTCGATCGTGGGCAACAACCGTGCGATCTGCGACGGGGATGGGACGGCACTTGTATCAAGCTTCGCGTCTGATACGTGGTTGGGGAAACAATGCGGGAGCTTATCGAAGATCTTAGAGAGATAGCCCGAGAGCTTAAGTCTTTGCTCTAATAAACATTTTGGACAATTTGATTCCGAAAATGAAGAAAGGAGATTGAGAAGAGATGTCGATGGATTTTTACGGATTTGATGATGAGGAGCGGCTGGTGATCGTGGAAGATGAGATGTCTGGAGATGCCGAGACGATTGAGAAGTCGACAAAAGGAGATGCAATTGCAAACAGATGGGGGCAATCGTACGATGACGTCCAAGAAACTGAGAGAAGGAATGAGGAGCGAGACTTTGGAACAAGGACGATCGACGGTGTGCCACTCATACAAATGCTGTCATTCCTTGGATTTTGCGTAGCAGCTCTAGGATGGGTTGTATTCTTTTCCTCGAGACTCATTGCACCTCAAAACGATGTTGTGCCGATACAGACCGAGGAGACTCTGTTGGAATTCTACTCGCACGTCGCCGTCGATCTGTACCCTCGACAACGTCAAGATCCGGCGTTGAGTATGCTGCCATTATCGAGTGGAGCAGTCCCGTCTATTGCTTCCGTTTCGGGCACTTCAGCGTTGTCATCAACTGTAACGGCAACACTCAATTCGAGTCCCGGCAGTCTTTCCACCTCGATCTTGACGTCGGTCTCTTTGACAACTCTGCCGAATTCGAGCTTGACTGCGATCCTGACCGCTTCGCCCTCCCCTATTGCTCCATCAGGCGCAGCAAATTCTACCCCGACGGGCATCCTTCAAGTATTCCAACTTGATCCACCTGTAATGGGTCCTGGCCAAGTGATCCTAGATGATGAGGTTGGGAATGTATCAACTGGAGATAACGCACCGGATGGTAATGGTGGAACTGGAGCGCTTTGCCAGGTGACACTTATGAAATATGAATTCAAGGATTCATTCGGGAAGCCGTTTGTGGGTAAGTTTCTTCACTAGTACGCACTTCTTCGAGCTTAGGCCGCATGGAGTCCAGTTTAGAGAATGAGATAGCTGGTGGAGAGACGAATGAAGGGGCTTGGGATTTTTGATATTTTCCCAAAGAACCGGTGCTGATATACGATTTTCAGGAAATTTTACTCCACCAGCCTGCATTGGAAGCAGCAATACCGTCATGATGAACTTCACTGTCAGAAGCTTCGGCGGCCAGTTTGATAGGTTAGCGACAATGTGAGTATTCATGCGCACCCATAATCTTCTTTCTGCAAACTAGCTTGGATTACGATAGCCAGAGTCTATGTTCTGATCACGATCTGAGGACGTAGGTACCTTGGAGACACGGAAGTCTTCCGAACTTCGACTGCTGAGCCGAAGAAAGCGGGTATCGTTTGGACGTACATGAAAGACATGTCCCAGTAAGCATTTTCTCATATTCGAGATCTGCGAAATTAGCGAGCTAAGTGAGTCGTGTACAGTTTGATGTCACTTTGGCAGACGCCACAGAAAGTCATTTTCGACCTTCCCAACCAGACGAACGTGAATGTAAGCTTGATGTCGTACTCTTCTCAAGAACATCGCTAAAATTAAGGATCAGATCACAGGCACGTATATGACATCCCTCACTGCCACTTTCTTCTCGGCTTCCGAATCTGTCGATGCAGCCAATGTCATTCTGCCCATTTCAGCTAAGCGAGGCATTAATGGATCGCTGCCCAGCACATTCACGATACCATCTACTACACAGAATGCTACAACTCAACTGCCAGCTGGTTCGTTCCCACGGAACGCCAAGCGAGTCATCGTATCCATAGCGGCGACAGGACAAGGCGACGAGGAATTTTGGTGGCAGAATGTCATGTCATCAGCTATGTCTACATATAATGCATCCGGTGGAGTATTGTTTGGCAATAGTTCTTTTCGAGAAGTTCAACTTTGGCTTGATGGCCAAATGGCAGGTGTTGTATGGCCATTTCCTGTTATCTTTACAGGAGGTGTTGTGCCTGCTTTCTGGAGTCCGATGGTGGGTATGCAGGCGTTTGATATGAGTGAGGGAGAAATCGACGTTACACCATGGCTGGAAAGTCTCTGTGATGGTAGAGCTCATACCTTCGATATGAAAGTGGTGGGGCTAAGCGATAATGCCGGAAAAACAGCAGTTCTCAACCAGGGCGTGGGAAGCAATTGGGCGGTGTCAGGCAAGATCTTCATCTGGACAGACGGAAACTCGACGGCCACAACTACGAGCGACATGATCAAGATCTCATCCTCAGACCCGGAGATATCTGTCTCGCAAACCATACAGCAGAACGCAACAGGTGGAAACGACACTCTCGTCTACACAACTTCTGTCCGGCGCTCCCTCACCATAACATCCAACATCAAAACGTCACAATACCCCAACGGCAGAGTAGCAATCTGGACACAATCCCTCTCCCAAACAACCAACAACGCCCTAACCTCCCAAGGCAACATCCAAGCAAACACGCACTCAACATCAGGCAAAGACTCATTTCTCTACGGCGTCGAAACCCCCTACACAAACACTTATTCCTATCCTTTATTCGCCAATACCACTGTAAGCAACCTGCCCAGCGGTAGCATCCGTATCGATGCCACTATAGACCGTAGCTATCACAGCGAGATCTCTGGCCAAGGCGCCGCGCCATCTGGTCTTCAGCCCTTCGCTAACCTCGCCGCTTCGAACCGACTCGTCGAAACACTAGCAGGAACGACGCTTTCGCAGTCTCAAAGCGGGAATGCGACCTTGATATTTGCGCCAGGGAGTAGTGGTGGTGTGGCGGGGAATGGAAGTGCGGTTTTTGGGTCGTTGGTGGGGAGTGCGAGGTTCGGGGGCAGGAGTAGTCAGGGGGTTTTGGGGATGGAGAAGGATGAGGAGTTATAGTTTAGGATGGTGAAGGCTGTCAATGGGAGTGTAATGGAGGATGCGCAGAGGGTTAATGGGAAGGGTGTGGGTGGGGCAGTGGGAGTTGTGAATGCCAATTCGAGTAGTGATGATTTGGTGCATGTCGATGCTGGATCGGTGAGGTTCTTGGGGAGGAATATCCCGGGGTGGGGTTGATAGCATGCTCTAAAACTGTACTGTTATCATTAATGCTTGTGCGATTGAGTAGAGTTGCGGTCATATGAAAAAAAAACATTAAACTAGCTGCTTCGTCTACCTGATTGTCCGGCAGACACACAAGAAGGAGGGAGATACTTCGAAAGGTGATTGATTACAATGGTTCTCGGACCCGGAGGGTTGAACATTGAAAACTCGTGAACTCTGAAACCTGAGGATATGAATATGTTTGGCCTATTTTTGTTATTCGGTCGCGGGAATCTTGATGGGTATTACTCGTGAATTGTAAACAAAGCTTCGGCAAGAACGAGACAGCTTCGGCGAGGAAAGTAGTGGGGCGTTCTTTGCAGGGGTCAATGGAAGCGAGGTCACTCAACTTCCAGGCAGCTGCACCTTCCCTTGCATCGATCACCAACAATAGCACGAATCTCCCATCTACCTCATATTATCTTCCACCGTCAACATCTGCTTGCATTCCACCACTTACGCACTCTTCTTAACTATCTTACGGTCGCCCTCAACGAAAATGCCCACCTCACCAACCCCCAACCCTCTCCAAATCCTCTGTTTCGGCGACAGCTTGACAGAAGGCTACTCCATGTTCGGTATGAAATACACGCCCTACTCCGAAACCCTCCAAACTCGACTCGATGAGCAGCTAGGAAGCGAATGGAAGGTAGAAATCGAAACGGATGGCGTAAGCGGCGAGCTTGTCACGGCGGGATTTCGAAAGAGGATGGAAGTGTTGTGTGAGTTTCTCTTTCGTTTTTCAACTTCGTCTGACGTTTTTTTTTCTTGTTGAAGCTATGGACGAGGATGGATCTAATCCAAGTTCCTTGTTCGATTCATTCATTCGTTCAATCACCCGAATTCGCACAGCCAAATCGAGAAGTTGCTCGGGTGGTCGAAGCGCGGATTGGCTGACATGATCCGATACAGATGGTGCAAGGCGCGTTCGCGAGTCCCCATTCGACTGGGTTATCTTCTTAGGTGGAACGAATGATATCGCCTACGGTGTCTCGACAAACAAGCTTTACGATGAAATCAAAGCCATCACCGCGATCCCACTCAAGACGGGAGCCAAGGTCTTGATGCTGACGGTCCCAGAGTGTGGAGTCAGAAGTGCGAACTTAGATGAGAGAAGAAACGAGCTGAATGCCCTGATCAAAGGTGATGAAAGAAAGGACGTGTAAGTCTTCTACAAATTCTCTCCCTCTGTTTCCCAAAATTCTTCGCTCTTCCGCTTCGGGTCTAAGAGCTCGATATCCTAGTGCGTGTTCTGTGAACAATGATGTGGCACTTTCGGTTGTCAGAACAGAAACAATGAATTTCAAGGTCACAGAGATAACACACCAATAAGATTACCAGACTGACAATTCGGACAGTCATACACTTGATCTCTACGCCATGATCCCATACCACTCCATGCCCGAAGCAGAGCGTGACGAGATCTGGGACGACGGACTGCACTTCACACCAGAAGGGTATGAGAGAGTCGGAGGGATGGTCGCGAATCGAATGATTGAGCTTCTGGCTGGTGACGTGAAGGCTGTCCAGGGGATTGAGCAGGAGTAGGTCGATAGGAGACAGGATAAAAAGCCACATTAAAGCCGGCATGGAGAATAAGGTGAAAAAGCTTGAGAAGAAAGCCAGTTGACTTGACGTAAAGGGTATAAAGTATTGCTTTCAGATGATGGAAACACAGAGTTAGATTTCATTAGTATCAAATTAATCTTGGCATGATTAACTTGCTATCAGCCGCGCCGCGCGCGAGTTTCTGGTTATTTTTGTTGAAGTGTAGACAGGTGGACAACCGGGACTGCAAGCTCCCGTCAACAAACCATTCCAATGGTCACGTACAAGGCTTTTAACATGTCCCTAATGTGTATTAGGTCAATGGAAAATAGTGATAATAGGAACATTGTAGTATTTTATGTATGGGTAACACAGCCATCTCGCATCCCCAACTGGAGACCAGAGATAGCTAAACATCCCTCCCACCAGCAAACCCACACATCCAAACCCAACAACTTCATCCACCCCTCTACCCCAACCTCCAAAATACACCCACCGCACAAACCTCTTGCCTCCCTTCCCGACTCCTCCAAAATTCTCCTCATGTCACCCCTCCACACCATTCGTATCCGCACCAGAACCATCAATAAGCCATTTCCCAAACCAAGCCAGCGCCTGATCCTCAGCCCGCAACGCCATCTCCATCTCCACTTCATCATCCGGATGAGTCCTAATCGCAAACCCATGTTTCGCTCCCTCCAAAATAACCATCTCGCACTCCACTCCTCCCGCTTCACCTCCCTTTCTCTCGAGAATGCGCTGCATCTCCAGAGCTTGCGGATGTTTGAGCACAGTGTCGGAGGATCCGACGATTGCGCTGGTGGGGATGGTGAGGTTGGAAGCTTCGGACGGGAGAGTGATGTAGGAGGGGTGGGCAGTGAATATGCAATCTGCTAATCTATTTTTGGAGGGGGCGGGGAAGGGAGAGGGAGATGGAGAGGGTTGGGCGAGCATGAATGCGTGTTTGCCGCCCCAGCAGAATGCTGCGATTCCGATTTTCAGACCCTGTGTTGTGTCTGAGGAGCGTAGGGATTGCAGGAATGATATTACGCCGGGGTGTGTTTTTTCGGGTGCGCAAGCGGATTTCCAGGGGATGGCGAGGCGGAGGAGTTGAATTGCCCTGGGGGTGGGAATGGATGGTTAGTCGTTTGTGAGTGGTGCTGCCGAGATAAGGAAAAGAAGGAGCAGAATTTAGGGGGAAAGGATGGGCGCGTTGAGGATTGTCTTACCAGATTGGCTTGTTCACGATGGCGCTGAGCCAGGAGGGGGCGGGGGTGGTGAGGTTGTCCATTAGAGTGATGGCAGCTGGTGACATGGCTTTTCCTAGAGGGGAGAAATAGTAAGTATCAAATACGACCTAAGCGAGATGAAAAATTGTGAAGATTCAAAGCATTGGAATTGTTTGGACTAAGATAAGTTCTGTGTGTGCTGTTTCTGGGATCTTCTAAAGGCAGGAAAGTTGTCTATTTCCGCTACGTACCATTCATGAAATCAGGTACATAGACTAGAAAGCCTCCGCGTTCAGCAAATCGGTCCGCTAACACGCGATTGTTGACGAATTCCCAGCCGAAGGCGTCGGTGATGAGGACGATTACGGCTTTTGGTGGGGTGCCGGACAGAGGAGATGCGATGTAGGTGGGGAGACCGTGGATGGTACTTGTAGTGCCTGTGGGCTGGGTGGTTGAGGTACCACCAGTGAGGCAGGACGGGCAAGACATGTTGTCGTTTGTTTATTTGGGTTCAGTGGTAGCGTTGTTGATTCGGGTGGGGATGAGGGAATGTTAAGCGAGATGGGTGGGAAGGTTGGGCTGGAAGTTTTGCATGGCGGCTTTTGCATGGCGGCAAGTGAGTTTATATGTTCATTTGAGATTGAGAGATTGGTATGAGCTCTCATATCGCCTACTTGCATTCTGCTGTTTACCTTTCATTTTGCTGTGCCGGCGAGATCGATGTAGGTAAGCTCACCGTGTGACTAACCCACCCCTGTCTTGGCGCACGCCGATTGCTGTGCCTTTAGGATGCAGCATACCTTTGCTGAGGTCCATTCTTGAGAATAAACGACGATATCTGGACATATTCATCTCTCTACTTAATCGTGGTATCCATGGCAGCTTCGGCCCCATCGTGGGAACAGTGGGAACGATAGGTGGTGGACAGGGGAATCAAGCGTGTGGCCGCTGGTCGATGTAAGTAAGGAAAGCGGACAAGAGGCAGCTGAGATGCCAATGTATCGTGGGACATTGAGAATAGAAAGAGTTGAATTAAAAGAGTTAAAAGATCATATTATGAAGAGTTTCACTCTGAAATGCTTCGATGGAGGGCAAGAGCCGAGTAATAACTGAAGTCGGATGTTTTGATCTGTCTATTCGCTTAAATGGGAGAGCAGGGCAGATTTCTGAGTCGACCTCGTGGAATACTCTTCCTGTAAACCATTGGACGTCAAAAGACCGATGGCCAATATCGCATATACTGGGGGCTTTTATGATATAAAGTGAAGCTATTTCTGGAATTGCGATAAAGGATGTTGGGGAATTTCTTTATGCTGATTAAGCTCGAGGAAGTCATCAGCTTACCTACCACCGATCACAGAAGATTATTAGCGACTAAGATGTGTATAGATAATAGGTAGCTAAAGAAATCGGACAGCCTTGGGAAGCGAACGCTATTATCAGCCCCGTATGGAAACACTTGAAGATATGTATTGGCTTCTTTTCTAGCACCTGTATTTGAGAAGTAGTTCGTCTGATCAATTGTCGTCAAAGCGAGGGGCACCTCCGTACAACACAATGAGCAGCTGACGATTGTACGCCAAGGTTTCTGACATAATCGGAAGATACGTCCGGATTCCTGATACATAACATCTAGCTCCCCCTTTACTAGTTCTTGCCGTTGAAGAAATTTCGGTTTGTCTGTTGAAGTGATGAATTGAATTGTTACAGTACTGTATTCCTCCCACCCCACGATAAGATAAGACAAGTAGTCGGCACATGGGCAAAGCCGCCAATATCATTGGTCAATCTCAATCCCGGAGCCGCGCTTTTCTGCTTCCACTAGCGGCCGACAGGTCCTGCCTTGGCCTGGATCTCACGATGCAATCCCAAACCTGCGGGGCCTGCATCGAATAGCAGAGGAGAGTTGTTTCCTCATTCACCCAGCTCGAATTCCTCTTTGTCAACTCGAGCCACACCAGGTATTTCTCTCTCCTTTCCTCACAATTTTCTTCTCTTAACAACACCCCAACTCTTCTCCCAAGCTTCAATTAGTCCTTAGTTCTGCTATCCGCCGTCATTCGAGAATGACGCTCAAATGCTAATTGTCCAAGACCTCAAGACCAAACAGACTTATTGGCAGCAATCGACTGACGGACCCCGCGGACGATATCGATTTGGCCCCGGCCTGGTCATCATGAAGTTCGGAGAGCAGCTGCGCACGAGCGTGATCAAGGAGTACCAGTGGTACTACATAGCCTACGACGAGCTGAAAGCACAGCTCAAGACCGACTGGGCCACACCACCTACCAAAGCGAAGCCAAAGGGAAAGCGACGAGAATGGAGCGAGGACGATGAGAGCAAGTTCATTGGCAGGCTGGAACAGGAACTGGACAAGGTGCACACCAAGCAAAAGGTCAAGGCTATTGAGATTGGCAGACGCATCGGAAACAGCGAAAAGGAGGTCAGCGATGTGGTTGCGCGTCTGGATAGTAGGGGACCGGTTGGTAGAGACGGGGCGGTCAATAATGACGACGCGCCAACGGAGGAGGAGTTCATGATGTTGGAGGAGGATCTCAGTGATATTATCGCAGATGTCCACGACTTGGCCAAGTTCGTGCAGCTCAACTACACTGGATTCCAAAAGATTATCAAGAAGCATGATGTAAGTTCGGCATGGCATGGAAGTAGGAGTATGGACCAGAACTGACTGTGGTAGAAAACAACCGGATGGATGCTCAAGCCAGTCTTTGCGACAAGACTAAAGGCCAAACCTTTCTTCAAGGACAACTACGATGCGGATATTGTCAAGCTTTCGAGGTTATACGATATTGTTCGAACGAGGGGTAATCCAGTCAAGGGTGACAGTGCTGCTGGTGGAAGTCAAGGAAACTTCATCAGAAATACCACCAAATACTGGGTACACCCAGATAACATCACAGAAGTGAAGCTTATCATCTTGAAGGTATGTATCGCTCAAAGTGCGAATGATATATACTAATTGTTAAAAGCATCTGCCTGTTCTTGTTTTCAACCCAAACAAGGAGTTTGAGATGAAGGACTCTGCCATCACTTCCATCTACTACGACAATCCCGAGAAGTGGGACCTCTACGAAGGCAGATTGAAGAAGACAGAAGGAGCAGAAGCCCTCCGTATGCGCTGGTATGGTGGGATGGATACCGAGACAATTTTCGTGGAGAGGAAAACACATCGCGAAGACTGGACTGGAGAGAAGTCAGTCAAGGCCAGATTCGCTATCAAGGAGAAGAACTTGAATGCGTACTTGCGAGGAGAGATGCTGCCGGAAGCGATATTCGAGAAGGCTCGTAAGGATGGAAAGAAGCCTGCGAAGCAAATCGACGAAGACGAGCGACTTGCAAAGGAAATTCAGTACTCGGTCCTCAAGAAGGGATACATGCCTGTCTGCAGATCTTTCTACAACCGGACAGCTTTCCAATTGCCAGCAGATGCCAGAGTCCGTATCTCTCTAGATACTGAGCTGACAATGGTTCGAGAGGACAACCTTGACGGCAGGAAAAGAGCTGGAAACAACTGGCGTCGAATGGACATCGGTATCGACTACCCATTCTCGCAACTTCCTGCAGAGGATATTGAGCGTTTCCCGTACGCCGTCTTGGAAGTCAAATTGCAGACTCAAGCAGGTCAAGAACCACCCGAGTGGGTTCGCGAACTGATTGCAAGTCATCTTGTCGAAGCCGTTCCAAAATTTTCAAAGTTCATCCACGGGACCGCAACCCTTTTCCCCACCAGAATCCACCTTCTACCATTTTGGATGCCGCAAATGGATGTCGATATCCGAAAGCCTGTAACACAGCATTTCGGAATCCGACGACCTGGTAATTCAAATCCAAGTTCGACTAGTGACGACGACGACGATGAGGAGGACGATGATTCAGATGAAGAGGAATTCGATGGAGATTCGCCTGCCACCACAGCAATTGGTAGTTCAGACGAGCATGTGAATCGTATTCGCGGACGAGATACCGAGAATCGCGCTCCCCGAAACGAGCTCGATATCGAAGAGCAAGTCGGGGCACAACCTCTTGATCTGGATGAAGCATATCCAATTTATGATTCGGACGATGAAGACAATGAATCGGATCGACTGGAGGAAGCTAGGCAAATCGGAGGCTGGACATACTACTCTCAGCTCATCAAGAGCAAGAGCAAATTGGCCGCATACAAAGTAGCCAGCACGATTCAGTCACTCCGTCAACCCAGTGCCATTCCAGCCAACGGAAACGGCAGTCTACCAGCTCTGGATACTGGTAAAATCACGAGCAAGAGGTTCAAGGCACCAAAGGGAAAGAAGATCCACGTCTTGGTCAGAGTCGAGCCCAAAGTCTACTTCGCTGCCGAGCGAACGTTCCTTTCATGGGTAAGTATCCCGCCACCCATCTCATCCAGGCATCTCACTAACACCCACAGCTTGAAAACTCTATCTACATCGGTTCCATCGCCGCCACGGTCCTCAATTTTGGTGCTAAGCCTACCCCAGCATCCTTCTTCGCAGCCTTCGCTTTCACAATCGTCGCTATCCTCTCCCTCCTCTACTCCGTCGGTATCTATCTCTACAGAAGCCAAGCTATCCGCAATAGGAGAGCCATCAAGTACCATGACAGTGTGGGGCCGACTATCCTTTGTGGAACGCTGTTTGTGGCCGTGGTGCTGAATATGTGGTGGGAGGCTGCGGAGAGGGGGTTTATTAGTATGAGTGTTCCGGGTGTGCAGGGATTGAGGGGGCTGTGAGCGTATCGTGAATACTGGAACTTTTTACTTTCAAGGAGAAGAGGAAATGAGAAGAGGAAAGAGGAAAGGAGTGTGTGGTAATACTTCGTGAACTGTATAGAGAGGATTGAGGAGATTGTGATTTTGGGCGGCATTGTATGGCATGGCGCAAGCGTCTGTATGGAAGTGGACTGTCAAATCGAGATTGCATGTACAGAAGCTAGCAAGCCAGCTGCCCTATCTAATTTTTTGGAAAGCTCAATCAGCTCTCTCTCATTTCCCTCCATGGCTTCTGTGTTCGCATCGTTTCATGATTCCATCGAGCGTCGTGATCTACAGGTTGAACCTGACTCTTGACTTGAATATACTATATCTCATCATTCGCTTAATTGTTCCTTGAGATTATGGGGGCGTGCATTGCTAAGGCGGGTTCGGTCCTGCTGTCGAGGAAACATAACATCAGAAGAAATTCCGATTCGGTGAATTGTGAATGGTGTTGGTTGCAGAGATCATGAGGCTTGTTCTGGCCTTTGTTTACATCGCTTCGCTTGTAATAAATGCGAGACGAGACGGTGAACTGGCCCTGTCGCTCACGCGGAAAGAGGGGTAGAATGAGCAATGAAAAGAAAGGAAGGAAGGAAGGAAGGAAGGAAGGAAAGAAAGAAAGGAAGATGTGGGAAACAAGTATCCATATATTTGTTCATAATCAGTAACTAGTAATTGATCGATCGTCTATCAGTCATTACCCATCCATGTCCATACCATCAACATCCAAACCAAAAGGCCCTAGCAACGCCCGATCCATCTCCATCGTGTTCCCACCCTAATCGACATACGTCTCATCTCATAGCATTAACAAGCATCGCCAACAGCACAGCTCAGCTCACGCAACACCAGTAACGCGTCTAATAGCCTTCCTCGCCCCCTCACCAACAACCATCACACTCCCCTCCTGCTCCAACCCCCTAACCACCTCCGCAAACTCCGCCCCCTCAACAGCCACACTACTCTGCTCTCCAATCCTCTTCACCACCTCACTATACCTCGCCGCCTGCCCCTGCCTCGTCATCTCATCCAGCAGCGCCAACACCGCCGTCTTCAAATCCTGCTTCCTCCGCCTCTCACTCGCGCTCGTGCCCTCGGTCAAAAGACTCATATCAATGAGACCGGTTCGGGCGTCTGTGGCGGCTTGCTTCAAGGCGCTCTTGATGAGTCGGACGGCTTCCTTGACGTCGTCGCGGGTCACGGTCTCGGAGAGGCGCATCTTGGCGTGGGCTTCGGCGAGACGGATCATGGATTCCAGTTGACGGGTCGTGGCTGTGATGCGGCGCTCCGCGGCGCGGATGTCTTCGCCAAGTTTGCGCATCTCGACGTAGGCGTTGACGAGCTCCTCGGAGGCTTCGGGGCTAATGCGTGGCTGGCAGGTGGTGCGGGCGTAGGAGATGTAGGATGTGAGAAATTCGATGGGCTGGGTTTGTTAGCTGAGTTCTGGTGGACAGAGAAGAATGTGGACTTACCAGAATTTCCATTCCGCTGGATGCGCTTTGTGGCTTGTCGTCCAGATACATGCTCAATAAATGCCTAGCTAGTCTTCGATCCGCAGTCTCATCTATGCGATCCAAGATTAAGAAGACGAGATCGAAACGAGAGAGAAGCGTGGGTGGAAGGTCGATGTTTTGAGGAACAGGTAGATTCGGGTTGTACTTGCTACCGATAGGGTTGGCAGATGCGAGAATACTAGTTCGGGCGTTCAGTGTTGTGATGATACCTGCCTTGGCAATCGATACGGTTTGCTGTTCCATGACTTCGTGAAGGACTGAGCGGGTAGCATCTGACATCTTATCGAACTCATCGATACAGCAGACACCTCCGTCTGACAAAACCAAAGCACCTGATTCAAGAACCAGCTGGCGGGTTTCGGGGTCTCGAGTGACATATGCTGTCAAACCGACTGCTGAAGATCCCTTTCCACTGGTGTAAACACCACGAGGAGCAATCTTGTGGACATATTGAAGGATTTGAGACTTGGCCGTTGAAGGGTCTCCACAGAGAAGAACATTAATGTCTCCTCTGTACTTTGGACTTCCACCCTTCTCGAATGACTTGTTAGTACCTCCGAAAAGTTGAAGCAAGATTCCCTTCTTGACGTCGTCCATTTCATAGATACTGGGAGCAAGTGATCGGGACAACAGTTCGTAGATGTCAGGTCTGGCAGCGGTAGCCTTGATCTTCTCTTCCTCCTCTTCGCTGACCTTTCTTGTCTCTTCGATATTGCCAGCAATTTGTTCGGACAGATCCTGGTCCACAGTCGAGACATCGATCCCCATTCGTTTCTTGTCAACCTTCTGAATGTGAAGGATGTCAATGTACGTCTTGTAGGTACTCTTGAGTGTCCTCATTCTGGGATTGACTCGAACTGGGCTGGCCTTGAAAATACCAGTAATCTCAACCCGATCACCAGCCTTGCAAAGATCTACCAGCTCGTCATATGCGCACATCCAAACCGAGTGAGGCGTTTGACCGGCTGGAACAGAGTCTGGGGTCTCTTGAAGCTTAATAACTTGCTTGTCCATAAAGCCCGAGCGATTGTGAACGATCTGCATTGCGTTTGGAGAGTCGCAGATTGGTCGAGGGCACTTTGTTGGCTCGGCAATCTTGCCACGGTCAATATCGACCTTAACTGTATGATTGCAAACCTGACAACGGAAGAAGGCGTCTTTCATGTCGGGGATGATTGGCGTGGTTCGAATGACGAGTCCTTTGATAGCAATGATCTTGTCGACGTCTGTTTCAAGTTAGCAGAGTACTGCGTAAGGGTAGAATTTTCATTACCAGATGGATTTAACTCTCGCATATTGATGGTAGAATCCAGGCCAAACGGACGAACTCTGTATGATCGCTTTTGCACTTCCTGGCATAGATCAACCTCGTTCGACTCCTGATCCCTAGGTGTTTGTGGTTCGGGTTCACTTCGATCAGAGCTCGGCACAGGAGGCTCGGAGCTCAAGATTCTGCTACGGGATGATGTTTGTGCAGCAGACCCAGAGCTTTGAGACTGTCTGTTTTTGGCCATCTCTGCCTCTGCGAGCTCATACATCACATCTTTGATACCCTGATCCATGAGAGTAACAATGTCCTGGGGGTAATCTTGAGCTTGCTGCCAAAGCTTCTTGGTTGGAGGGTAAGCTTTGAGATTGCGGAAGTCCAGGTTCAGACTGGTTACACCAAGAGTCAACATATTCTGCATCATCTGAACGTATTCCTTGGTCTGCGCATCCGGATCCGCATCAGTCTCTTCTTCGGACATTCCGTCTCCCCACATGCGGTACTTTTTGGTGAAATTCCGGAGGAACTCTTTGAAAACAGCCAGGGTGTCGTTGATAGAGACATTGGTACCCCAGATACAAAGTGTAGAGCTTCCTCCCATGGCCTGCGCATCAGAAGTTGTCGGGTCCATGTTTGAGAAAGTCGGAGCTTCGGAACCTTCAGCTGGGATATCTCTGACCACGCGACCACTCTCGTCCATGAAGATTCGGCGTCTGGCACGAGGTGTATTGATGTTGTCTGAGTTGATATCTCCACGGCGAGAGTTGTTGATTGAAGAACCAGGTCCCGCGTCTCGATTACGAACAAACAGACCGCTGCTGTCGCTTCGAAGATCTGACATGATAGATTGTTGACGGGCATTGAAGCCTGCGCCGCTGGGGCTGGAACTTGGTGCATACCGAATAGGGGAAGAATCTAGTATCAATCAGTTTCGTTTTCGTATTGAGACTAAAAGATCCCGCATACCTCCAATCATACCACTGGTAGTTGCGCGAGGGGTGCGCTCGCCATCTTCTTGTGTAGTCTGGGTATTGGTCATTTGCCTCAGGGGCGAGGAGACATCGCGCTCTCTGTTCATGCGGGCAATGTCCGCAGGAGATGATCTGTAGTTCATGGGCGACGAAGATGGAGGAGCTGCTGCTCTTCTGGGAGTGCCATTGCCTTGCGACGATGCTGCCTCGCTGTGAAGTTGTGCTGCCGCCGGATCAGGGGGGCTGCTAGGAACATTGCTTCTTTTCGACGTTCGGCGTGGAGTTCCACTTTGTGAACTGCGCTGTCGACGATGCGATGGCGAGGACATCTTGAATTTTTCAATCCAATACAGATGTTCGATGTTGAGGTTGGTGTTGTTGTGTTGTGTTGTGTAGTGTAGTGTTGCGATGAGGGGAGCGAGGGAGGGGAGAAGGGGGTCAAGGAAGTTGGAGAAGAGATTTGGAAACGAACGCGTCGCGTGTTTCTTTACGCGTTCTCGCGTTGAGTGCTTGCATTAGCGTACTTTGGCTTTAAGGGGTTGGCGTTCCGAGCTTTCAGTGAGCCGACCTCATCCAATCCAAATACAATGCGCCATACTATTGTGAATTCCCTCCTCTGGATACCACAAGGAACAAGTCCCGATTCCCAAATTTGGGCAGAGCAATCGTCAGAAGTCGCGTCTGACCTCGATGTTCAAGCCGAGTCACGTGGTATCAAACGTGTCGTTCACTCGAGGATGTTGGTACCAAGAGATCAAAAGATCTCGTAGAGCTGATTTCCTGTTCGTTGTTCTGAATGGCTTAGACCAAATCTGGCCAGTACTTCGCTTTAGAAGAACCTCCTCATCGATCATTCAAGAAATGTGGCAGGCTGAAAACATATGTGTTGTTTAAGCAGTACTTCCAGTTTTTCCTCGATATTTTTTTGACTCTTTCGTCCAATGTGATTAGCAATTGCTATAACAATGACGCGAATACGTCCATCTCCTGGCCCTTTACGTGGTCTCTCTCTCTTTTCAATTTTATTTTAATTGCCTTCGTGTATTTAACTGCTGAGCCTTCTATTTACTCATGTGGAGGAGATTGCCTTCCTCCGCATTGTCTGCTTGAACACCTCTGTAAAGCCAACTTGGGCTGATAGTATGGGACGTGATGTCCAGCCGTAAAGACTCTCAACCAGCTCAGATTTCTTACACTCTTGAATGTCCCTCCAGGTACCCCATCTACCAAGTACGTGCTCACTTCCTTCTTCCTGAACTCCTCTGACCCTTATAGACTATGGCGTCAGCGCACTCAAGCCCACCATACCAGTTACAGATCCAATCTGCATCTCCAGCCCAGATCAAGGTGGTGATACCCGATTGCACAACCCGTGAAAGAGTCGGCAGAAATGACCGAGCATCTGATGTGATGTTAGCACCTCTTTCAGATCAGACAGCCCCAAAGAGAATTCGTACTGTCTCCTGTTCTGGTAAATCCACTGAATATCTTGTCAGAGCACTCGCATAAGGGATCTTCGCATTCGCTCTGATAGCTTTGACAACCTCCTGTCTCCTCAAATACGCGACATATGTCTTTGGCAGGAACGGATTCTTGAATTCTTTCCTCACATCGTATGGGTCCATATCTACGACACTGCTCATCGAGAACTCGATCGTATTGTAGCAGATGTGATATGCCATCTCGCAGTCAGCATCACTACCAGCCACCGCACCACATTTCTTCAGTAGTGGCAAACAGTATGTCTCGTACAATTCCAGATACATCTTATGCTGAAACGCAGATATGATGGGCTTATAAGTATTGTTGAAGCTGAAATATATGCTGGCCTTCTCCTGGATGATCGAATCGAACCAGCCATTGTCGATTCCAATGGCGACCAGCGAGATCTTCTGGCCGACCACCGTGCCGGCTGCAATGGCTGCATTCTGCGAAGTGAAGTACGATGCAAATTCTGGCCAAGTCAGCGCGGAGCATCTGATCACCGTCTTCGTCTTAACGCGGACATGGCATGCAGAAGCCTACCAGGACCGTAATGGCCGCCATACGACTCGGTGAACAGCCCGAAATCTCGATTCTGATACTCCTGAAACTGCGCGAAGAATGCTTGCATGAGTTTCCACACGTAAGGCGCAGCATTCACTGTTGAAATTGTATTGTCATTACCCGTACCATGGAAGAATCCAGTACCAAGCGGCTAGTCAACATACAGCATGTTCGCATACTCATTGAAGCTGTACGGATTCAAAGATGGGGTAGAAGATCCGTTGACGAAGTGACAAGGTCCATTTTCCTGCGAGCAGTCCGTCAGTCCATAGTCTCGGTTCGTTCGACTTGGGTTTCTTGCCTGAAATAACCCCACCATAGACGAACATCCATGTCCACCATTCAACCACATAGCCAGTGGGGCAGTATCTGGATTTTTCCTGGCCTCGAAGAACCAGAACCACATCATTTCGTCCCCTGCAGTTGTCTACATTTCAGCATCTGACGACATAATGCTCACAGCTAGTGGTCACTGCTCTCCTGAGATACTCTTGGTGGCGCTTCAGCAAGGAAAGACTTACCACCAACGTTCAGATACCCTGAATACTGTTTGACTCCTGGGGTCGTCTCACAAATGCCTGAATTCGTCACAAAAGATATCTCTGCTCCTGTCGCTTGATGCTGGAATATTGTACGTTTGACTCCATCTTGGTTGGTGAAGGAGCGCTTCCCTTTCAAGGTCGGGTCGCCTGCAGCGGGCGAGGCTAGAGCCAACCATGGCAAAGCCAGCAGAGCCTGAAAGTGCATGTACTGGAGCAACATGATGACTTGGGGCCCAGCACTAACAGCGACTGATCACGATCCTCAAAATAGGTAGTCAGTCATGTCATGTCATGGTATCGCAAGGTATCTGCATCCTGGGACAGGCGGCGAAATAAGGATCGCAGCAGTTTACAGCGTCCTCAACGACCAAAAGCCATAACTTATACCTTCGTCCGTGGCCCGACATTGAGTGCAGATAATCAGACCTAGATTTCAACTACCGGAAACAGCCGGTCAGCAGCCCAGATTTTCGCCATATTGGATCCGGGGAAGATGACGAGGATCTCTTTTAGCCTCATGTTTGATGTTTCCGACGAGATCCTAGGGCAGGTCCTTTACTAATGCTGGTTTCTCAGTTTCAAGCTGCTTAGAAGTCTTCCGGCACTTCGACACAGGGTGCGACTCCAATTATGGCCACATGCAGGAGTTCAAGATTGCCTCGCTCTGGAAAAGGGACCTTGGGGCCCGGGACAATTTCTCTCAATGCGCCCCGACCCGAACATCAACACACCACTCGTTCCGACCCGCATTCTTATTCGGATCTACCAGCAAAACAAAAGCTTCAATAAGCCTCCGGAGTGCAGTGGGTAGAAAAAGGCTTACCGGCCATAAGGGTCTGGAGCCGGACGGCATGGACGGATGCCTCCGGGAAACATTTCCTCTCACTCTACAGAAGTCGAGAGACTGCGTCATCGAGTATCCTCCGCACCTTTTGTTTGAACTCCTACTTTATCTTACGATATATTACATTCGGTAGGTGAGCGCCAGCTAAGAGACAGATAATTCGGTATCTCGGAATATCGTACAGGCTTTTCAATGAGGCGTCCCGAAATTTACTAACAGGTCTACGAATAACACTGGTCCACAACTCAAGCTTCCCGTACCGCTCAACAACCACCGAACTTGCAGATTCAAATGTACTTGTTTCACATCCTGGACACCAATCATTTGGAAGTTCATGATCCTTTTCAAACATTTGGCTAGACCGAATGCGAGGTTCCTCGCACCACGTTCGGATATAAGCTTTATCTGGTGGCTATCACCCCAGCAAAACAAGTATTCCAAGAAGACGATCAGCCATGTTGAGTGACTTGGCAAACTCTATATCTAAAGTCAACAGATTCAAAGCACCTCAAAAGCTGGGCGAAGTAAAACAGGCCAAGCACAACAACGCATACGTACCCAGGTCACTGCGGTGCGAGTTCATCGCATATCCTTGGCGGTATATATCCATAACCATCTGTGGCGTAGACTTTCTAATATTCCTTGATGTGTGATCATTGTATGTGTTTTCTGTTGAAGTCGACTTGTGATCTTAGGAGCTGTTACGATGTTTGAATTCTCGATCACAAATACAGACGATGGCCTCGAAGATACTGGCTTGTTCGTACTTTCCTTATCAAACAACCTCTCCTACCAGCTTAAGTCATTTTCCGACTGATCTATTCACAGATCACCCAAAGACTTTGCTGAACACAAAATTGACCTCCTACCTTGGATCGTGTCACCATTCAAGGACAGCACAGATGATGATCTGACCCTGGAGCTCCGACAACAATCCAACAATCTCGAACTCTTCTTCGATCTTTTCTTTATCGCCAACCTCTCCACCTTCACATCCACTCATTCTATCGTCGATAAGAACACACTCGTGGCCTACATCGGGCTCTTCGCCATCCTCTGGTTCACTTGGTTCCAGATAACGTTGCACGATGTACGCTTCAGCATCGATTCGGTGTATGAGCGTGTGTGCAAGGTCATACAATTCGTAATCTTCGTGGGCTTTGCATTTGTGGGGAGCGAGTTCAACCCGGGTGGGAAAGAACACAACAATACGGTGTGTCATGTTCTAACTTTACTTGAGTGTTTGAGGAACTCCATGCTGATGGCAACCCGCATAAAGAATTTCCGCGTCCTTTGTATCCTTCTCTTCATGAGCCGTTTTCTGTTCGCAATACAATACGGCATCGCCCTGTACTTCATCAAAACGAAAACAAAAGCTCTGACGCTGCCAATTTCCTTGACTATCACGTCTCTAGTGTTGATAGCTGGTTCTTTCTATTCTATGGTCCCTGCTTTTTCGGAGTCTTCTGGGAATGGACTGGGGATATATTATGTCTGGTACATAATTCTGGCTATCGAGTTTGCACTGATTATCGGTCTATCCACCATTTGGCGACAGCTGAGTTTCAAGAAGACGCATCTGATGGAACGAATGGGACTACTAACACTCATGGTCATTGGTGAGGGAGCGATCGGAGTCACCAAAACGATCGCGAAGGTGATGGGAAAGACGGGTGGACTGACTGTTGAAGGCTGTGCATTGGTGATCTGCATCATTCTCATTATGGTCTTCCTCTGGATGTTCTATTTCGACAATCATCCACATCATCATTACGGAACCATCCGCCAGCAGTTCTGGGCAGGGCTGCATTTTCCCCTCCATATCGGCATCGTAGGAGTTGTCGAAGGCTCTCAGCAAATCGCACTCACCCGCCAGATTTTCAGGATGTTCGGGGAAGTCGAAGACCAGATCCACCAGATCTGCGTCATACAACATCTCGACGGGACCGCTCTAGCAAATGCCCTTACCACAGTCGTCAAATCGATGAAGCTGGAAGAGAAGCTCGAAAGCAAAGACCAGGCCCAAATTGTCCTCACAGAAGTCCTCGCCATCGCGAATCAAACTGGTATCTGCTCCGAAGCTAACACCACGAATCTCGCAGCTTTACAGAAATTCCCTAATGATTTCAACGAGATCATGATTGACATCCTCGGCGCCATCTTCCAATCCACAGGCATCAAATTACCCAGCGGCGTCGACCCATCTGAGCTCGCACGCTCGACATTCCTGACGGTCTACATGTACTACTGGGCCTCGATACTCATAACCATGCTCAGCTTTGCAGCACTATTCTGGCTCACCAAGCATAAAGAACAACGAGCCTTTCTGTTTGAAAACGTAGCTATAGGCGCGAGAGTGGCTACTGCACTGATCGCTGCTATCTTTGGAGCGCTTGCGGCGAGTCAGACGGGTTTGTACTACTACATCAAGAGTCCAGGAATCCTACCTACGGTTGCTAGTTTATTTTTTCTGGTCGTGTGTGCCGATCGAGTGGGGAGACAGATTTGTGTGCGGAGGTTGCTGCAGGAAGGCAATCGTGATGCGGAAGGGTCAGGAATCAAGATGGAGACGTTGAGGGGTGGGAGTCACCGTGAGGGGTATTTGAGGACACAGTCGGTTGAATATCGATAGATGGTTGATGGCAGCGGTGTTTGAAACTCTGAGGGGTGTGTATCTCGATCTGGCATCGTGTCTGAGCTATTGGAAATTATTGGAAGCCTGCGACTTTGATGGAAGCTCGCCATGTCTGGAAAACCTAGAGTGTGACATTGAGCGACTGACGTTGCGCGCGGCAAATTGGGGACCTAAATAAAACAGATTCTCGAATAAATCTTTCTCCATGTCAATTTCTGTCACCAATTTCGTGGCTAAGCCAGATGCACACACGTACTTCAAGATTGCTCTAGAGCAGTATAATCTCGTTCGACATGATACCTGATAAGGAAGGGGTATTCTGATATTCTGAACATATTCAAAGATCAAACTATGGCTACAAAGCAGAGAGGCACGTGAAATCTAGTCCCACATCATCGCCATAATCACTCGTATGAATGGTATGTCAGACATTTTCATTGGGACCAGTTCATGCCACTCCCTCGAATGAATGGTTCAGCGAAGCACCTATCATACCATTCAGACTAAAATTTTGTTGCCCATCATCTCTCTATCCCCCTCTTTAACAGTTCCTCATCCTCATCCTTCCAACTTCACACGCCACCACCACTATCGCAGCCACAACCAACCATCGCCAAATATTTACCTCTCCACCCTGAAGCCCAATTTCATCATCGGGAAATCCAAGCCCAGAAATACAAATAAAAATCCACAGTACTACACAGTCATTCCAGCCCATCTCCACATCCATACTCAAGGAGAGAAATCCAAAACCAATTGTCAACATCAAAGGCAAGATGAAAGGCGTGATGCCTATTGGTAGATACTTCTCATAGACACTCATGAATCCCGTCGCGCCCATGGTAGACATGCCTGGATCTGAGGCATTGAACCTGATTTTGAAATGGACATTCCTCACGCTCTTTATCGGGATATGTGCTTCACTCACTTCCAAGAAATTATGATGAGTAGCCTTCATATTTGAGTTTGTTGGCTCGTCGGCGTGTAGGTATAATAATAGTTGGCCGAGTTCTCTAAGTCTGGAAAGTTGGAATTCTTGATATTGTAATGGAGAAGCTGATGGCGATGGTGTCGGAGGAGACGCTGGGTTGGAGACTCTTTGGGCCATGAGGGGTCTGATGGCCCTTTTTGCTGTTTCGAGGGCGTTCGCCATTTTTGTGGTGAGTGGTATATTTGTTTAGGATCAAGTTGTGAGGTATATTAAAAGATGTGAAACCGCAGTCGATGGGTGTTGTCGAATAAAATATATTTTGGGAGAGGAGGAAGTTATCGACGTCTTCAATTCTTGCAGGAATTAATATGGAGCTATAATCAGTCCAGATTATAATAATAATCGGCGTCTCTTAGGTGCCGTAGTCTAGTGAAATGTCGACGCGGACCTAGAATTGACATTTAGTGTTTAAGCGAGGCGAGCCGTGCACACCAAGATGGCAATTTTCCATACTCAACCACCTAGCGTGAGTGAACAAGCACTAGACACTGTAACTTCACACTAAATAACAAAAGCAAATCATAGACAACTATCTGAGCTTGTGCAAAATGAATTCGTGATACGTTACGGCCACATGCACCCACTAGACTCCACATAACTACTCCTCACCCCATACAGCGTACTCAGCCCGTCCCTATAGACTTCATTCCCCAGCGAAGCACCAGCCCCATCACCAATCTGATGTCTCTTCAACATAATATTCCACGAGAAACTCGAATGTCCCACCCCTGCAAACTCCTGCCCCTTCAGTAACACCAGATAATCTACCAGCGCCCTCTGATCCCACGTCAATTTCGCCAGAGCATCCGCATCTTTTCCTTGCAACACATCTTCCTTGTGCGTGACCTCCACATTCCACTCCTTCGCTTCTTTCACCAACTTGTTGACTTCGGGGAGGTTGCCCGACGCGACGTACATGATAGGAATCTTGGACGTCGTCGCTTGTTCAATATAAGCCGCTGCCTGGGCCTCGAAGTGGCTGTACATGACGTCTACCTCGTGTCTCTCTGCCAGAGGGTTTTCGGTGCCCAGATGCACACCGATGAATGATGGATTAAGTATGGGTGACGAAATGTCAAACGTCTGTACAGCAATTCCAGCTTCGTGGTCGTGCGAGTGTGCAATTCCTTTCAGCACTTTTGTTGCCATCTGGCGGATATCCGGCCGGAACTTCAAGATGTCGCCGAATGTATGTGCGAGTGTCTGACCATCTGAGTAAATCGGATAATGTAGGACAGACTGGTCAAGATCGACGATGACAGGTTCCGCGGCTGGCTCTGGCGACATGAATTTTTCAATCCAAATGTTGAGTCGATCGCGCCATTCTTCAGGCTGTTCAATCCCACTGGCAGGGATATTGGAGAACAGGCTCTCGGGGAGCAAACTTCGTCGACGGTTGCTGGTCGTTGCCTCCATATGCCTGACGAGCACTAATTCTGGACAAGACTTCCTCAGTGAGTCCACAAAATGATTCTTGTCGAACATATAATCCATCCCTTGTCGTCCAGGCCCGTGTCTTCTCTCAATATCATCGCCTGTATCTGCCGCACCTGCAGTCATTTCTTCCACATCTCTCAGTGGAATGTTCGGCAGCACCAGTCCTGCTCCGGCCCCAATCGCAAACCTTACACAGTTCAAAATCGAATTCCGCACATGTCCCACTCCTCCACGATTATCATCGCACGTCAGAATCAGACTCGAATTCCACTCCGTCGACGAGCAGATCTCCCTCAATTCCCACGAATCCAACAGTGGGTGATCAAAGACGTCATTTTCAGGTGTCGAGACGGGCTTCCCAATCGCCCACGCAATGGTCTTTGGCAGTCTCCGGTCCTCATCCATGGCTAGCCAGAGCCAGATGACGATGAAGCCCGCACTGAATAGAATGACATATCGACGACTGATTCCGTTGCCGAGCTGCATTTTTGGTCAGTGGGAAGGGAGAGATCCAGTCCTGACCGGTTCTTCAGAGGAGAGAAAAAACATTTTGGACGAAGAATATATTTTGGCAAGAAGCTGGGTGATCGGCCGTGCGTGTTGCGACAGGTGCCGTGCCAGTGTTTGAGATGTTGAGGTGTTGTTTCGACGCGGGGTTCGCCCCGCTTTCGCTTCGTTTGTTGTGGTCCCCTTTTCTTCTTGGCAAATGGCTTCTAAGCAGCTAAGCTGTTCGTGCCGAGGTTTGTTGATTTGACAGATCGAGTATAATATGAAAGAGAAAGTTGAGAGATTAAGTTGTACAGTTCGAGGTAGAATTCAATCAGAATGCCCAATGTGGGAACCTGCTAACACGATGCAGTCCAAGGCGCCTTCGCTTCGTTTCATGAGCGTGAAACACGACCTCAGTTGCCACCAAGTGGAGTCTCAGTGTCGCTGTTCTTGCATCCTCTTAATAATCATGATTGATGGCTATTATTCCCTAGGTTCTGATGTTTTAGCATTTTTTCAATTCAAGTACCACGATATAGAGTAAAAAATGAAAAGGCCCAATTCCATGGATCCGATCCTCATTGCAGCTTCAGAGACTGCCAGCAGAAGATGCGGTAACGTTGAGTATATACATGCCTTAGATAGGTCTCACAGACAAAAGTGACCAAATGACTCTTCTCACCAATTCCGATACGTTGTCAACCGCTAATCTTCAAGCAGTAACACTTTGCTGGGATCAAATTGGATCATGGGCTGCTGCGATGGCAACGATGGACACGTTAGCGATTCATAAATCCACAAACCCAGGTTCTCTTGAGAAAAAATGGTACTCTGTTCATTGTATTTGTACCTGCATGCTGAGGGACAGCCACGAAACTTCAGAGGGTCAATTTGTCCCATCCCAATCCTGTCCTCAAGCCTATTCATCATTGCCACCGTTGCCTAATCCGGTCTGCTTGTCTTCAAGCACGTAAAAATGACAGGCCAGCCATTGATAGTTTTGGGTAGGGTTACCAAGTCATTGTCCGCTCCGTCGTCCATCTTTTCGAGTACGATTCTCAAGGACCCATTGCTGAAAACAAAGTCCCTGGCATTCAGACGTAAGTTCCGAGCAGCTTCTAGTGTCTTCCTGAAATGCATCCTTGGAAACGCCTGAAGTGAATCTTCACCAACTTTTGGTTCCCTTCTTCTTGTAACCGGCGTCTTCTCAGGCTCGCTATCACTCAGCTTGGTATATTTGACTGGCCACCCATGCACATTTGTGGGCAGAGCCGCTAGATCATACTCGGTCCCATAATTCATCCTTCTCAGCTCAATATTCAAGATTCCGACTCCAAATACAACATCACTGGTGTTCAGATCCAATTCTCGAACAGCATCTAGCGTATCTTCGACAGTTTGTCTGGATACTTTTCGATTGCTTCCACGCGATGAAGACTCTGATCGATGCGAGATGGTTTCGTGTCCGACTGGAGTAGAGAACGAGGGCTGTGGAGCGTCTGTCTGATGCGGTGAAACAGCTTCGAGAGTATAGGGTCGGAGATGTTCGGAGGATACCCAAAAGCCTTTGTCTTCGTCGCTTGCGATTTTTCTGACTCTCCATGATTCTGCAGATTTAGTAAGATTATGTTTCAACGTATGCTCAAGAAGAGGGGTACGTAATGTCTCGGATGGCATCAACGATGACGACATCATTCCTCAGTGTTCGTCTTTGCCCATCTTCTGTGTTGATGTAGCGAGCAATGACCACGCATTTGAAGGCCGGTGAGACTTCTTGGAATGATGTATCTCGTCGATTATACCCATCCATGATGACACCTTTAGGTAGAGCTGGATACATTGTGAATGCTGCTTAAGGATGAGAGAGCGATGTCCAGTGACTGATAGCGAGTCGAGACTGAAGCAGCGGAATAGGAGGGTATGAATATGATTGTCGTGGCTAGAGCTAGTAACGCGAATTTGACAAATGAATAGGTAGTATTGCGGAAGCAAACAATATAATTTGGTATGATCGAGCACTCGGTGTGGAAAGAGCTAATAATAAAACATGAGAATAAGGTATATCACCCACATCTAGATGGACCGGACTCTGGGTAGGCAAGGTTCCAGCTTATGCAAGGCTAGCACATGAAATAGCAGGCAGGCAGCACTACCTAGAGAAGAAAGGTTCGAATACAGAATAAAGGAGCACTTACGGTCAGAGAGCAGATACGTCCTGCAGCGCAAGTCAGCCAAGTCAGCCTCGGCCTTCCCTCGAAGAATATGCAGTCATTGATCAAGCGAATTAATACTCAAGCACCAATAAACATATATCATACACTGCCATAGTCTATGCAGGACTAATCGTCTGCACCATCTGTAGTTCTTTTCTCCTCCGCCACCTCGTATGTTCCGACCAAGGAAAGTGCAAAACAGGCAGAGTAAAGAAACTGTACAGGTCAGTCACGTGGTCACCATCAAGATCGAAGAGCAGACTTACGTATGATTACTAGCAGCAATACCAGCCAGAGCATTGTACCACGCTGCAAAAGCCGAGAGCATCCCAAAGATACCGCCGACGTAAGTCAAGTTGTGGTGGGGAGCATATGTCTCCCCACTGAGATGCGGATATCGTCGTCCCAGCGCTAGGCAGAGGAATGCGATGTCCAGGGTGATGAAGATTGAAAATTGCGCTACTGATGACGAAAGAGTACATAGAAGAAGGAGAGTTGTGAAGATGAACCAGCCCTGACAATTCAATGATCAGCATATTTTCAATCCTCGGTGCATTCAAGTGCTTACGAAGAGGAAGAGCGAGAATGCGTGATTAAACTCCAGCGAGTCGTACGAACTCTCTATTTCAAATCCACCGGGAGTGAGAATAATGGCTATTGCTATCCAGAATCCACCAAAAGATGATAGAGATGTAGCTCCAAACGTATTACCAATCGCCATTTCCCTAGCCAGAATTAGTATCTGCTCTCCAGGTCTGAAGTCGAACTCCACTCACCACATCCCAGCACAAAGCTGTACCAATCCTCCATAAGCGAAAGCTGCAGAGATTACGATACTTGAGTGTTTGACATCCAGAACTTCCATATTGATCGCTGATAGTAAGAACGTCGTGAAAGCAAAGCCGCAAAGCCCGAGTGGTGAAGGATTCGCAATATTTCTCTTGCTCATCAACACTCGCTGGTAGTGCGAGTGCAAGTTACCAGGCTGACCTGCCTGAGTGGGCACAGGGACTAATCTGTTGTCGGTCCATTCATAGTCGTCTTCGCTGTCCATAACATTCGCATTTGATTGTGGCATGGTGGTGAAGTTTGGGGGCCAAAAAGGTGGGGTATCAGACTCGATAGAGAAGAAGCAACTTTGAAGCTCCAAGGTCAGTAAAGAAATCGAGTAGAGAGTAGTTCACCTCTCTACCAAAAGCCTTTTAAACAAATCATTTCCTGACTATCAGTAATCGAATTGGGCCTGGATTGTGGAGAGTTCCAGGTTTTCATTGGTCCCAGCTCATATGTCAGGCCACTTTCGAGTGATCCGACAATTTCTGATATGTGAGCGGCTTTCCTGCAAGAGCTTACGAACGATGCTTTCCGTATATCATAGGCGCATTCCGAACGGAAAATAATTGTAGCCAAGGAGCCAGCAGGTTTGCCCCTGATGTGTAAACTGGTGACCAGGGAAACGTGGTGAGAGGCTTGTCAGACATCACGATACTCCCCGAATTCGCTGGAAACGTCGGCCCGTCTGGAGTAGCTTTCTTTCTGAAATGACTTGGCTTCCGGACATCTATTGAGATACATGTACAAGGCTTTGGCCTCCAGTGACTGCTTGACAGGATGCAGTTGGACACGTTGGCCCCCGATTCACGAACTAGCGTCAAGATAGTTGTGTTCGAGGTTTACTGTGGATAGTCCGATTGAAAGCTTGTAATATGTAGGTTATTCTGATAACTACAGGAGCCCTCGGCCCTGGAACGCAGCACTTCGGATAGCTAGAAATGTGTGTTGGTGTCACAATTGATCTTGAGGCAGAACCTGACGACATGTGAAGAATATGTTACCGTCACGTGATATCCGTCACATGGGTTGGATCTCCTATATGTCGGGCTCGTGTTTGTGGAAGAGGACTGGTTTGGATACTTGGACTTATGGCGGCTTTTCAATACGTGTTTCTGAGATGTTGGCAGTTGCTGATACAGGAAGAATTGATGGCCTGCACAGGGTGGATATATGAGATGCCAAGCCGTTTAAGTTTTTTCAGACCTTCATTGATGCCCTGTGAAACAGATATTACCAAGAATTTTCTTCTTACATCCTATCCCTAGCTCCGGTAAAATGCGATCCTCGTCTGCTGCGATGGATCATGTTCCGAATCACTCCAAAACATACAAAAGCTGCTTGAACCTCCGACAACTACCACCCATCAAGAGGCGCCCCTTAAACTTCCTCATTTTCCTCAACCTCCGTAATACTGACAGTAGTTACATAACTCCTATTCGGCTGCTTGGGTTCAGTCTTTACCTCGGCAGCCGCCTTCCTCGTGCGCTCACGATTCGCCTTGACCTGAGCGATGGTGGCGTAGGCAAATATCGCCAAGATTAAGATCAGAAGCTCTACGTATATAGCGATCCATTGACAAATGCTCATGGTGTATCCAGGCGCTGGTATGATTCCGCTCAATGGGACGAGGAATACGATGACAGTTGAACTTATGCTCGCAGCCTCGTACATGTAGATGTGATGCGCGAGATGCCTGCCTAGGTTGAGTGTCAGTGCTGAAGTGTTTCTCGTGAGATTTATGGAAATTGAACCTACCAACAGCTTTGGCGGCTTTCATGGGTTTACATTGAGCCATATTGACCGCCGGGCTGGAATTTTGGGAATGCTTCAGGAACGAGAATGAGCTCGGATAGCGATGAGTAGTCGTTTTGTTTGCAAGGGAAAGAAGAAATTCAACGTTTGTGCGTGCAAAATCATAGATCGATGCACCAAAATAGTTTGCAAGCCACCATGGATCGATGGGGCCGGTGCACCGTTGATTCATGGGCCAAAATGGTGAGCCCACTACGGCATTCAAATAGAGCGATTAGAAAGGAAAAGCACGGAAAATGGCACAGACTACCCTACCGATTCAAAGCAACACAACGAACCACAGATAGGAAAATCTTAGCCGCTTGGACACCATGAGATGCCTTGAATTGTCACTCGTTGGGAACTGCGCTCGTTCTTCGGCGTCGTCAATGATGGCCGGAGCGAGCGAATTATCATTGGTAAGCTAGAGTGGCCACCTTCGTTCTCAGACCATGCGTCTCTTCAATAAATCGGCCAGTCTCTAGTCCACCCCGGTTTCACCTGACTTTCTTCCTCTCATTCGTTGCCCCGTCCCCTGGAGCCAGAGGTTTTCTAGCAGAGACCGCGACGTACTTGACGGCTTCCCTGTAAACATATCCCTCGTACCCAGCAACCGTATTGACGAATCTATGTTTTAAACCAAGCGATGCAATGATCATATATGGGATGAAGGCCAGTAGATAAAACATCCGCAACATTGGCAGCACATTGTCGGATATGTCCTCCACCGTCACATCCATGAACCCCGCTTTCTCTGAGATATCTTCCAGCACGCCCTCTTCAAATCGGTCATATGCAGGCATCGCGGAGTATTTGTTGATCGCTGTCCAAGACTTGCCGAAGGCTGCTGGCTTCGTGCTGAAGTCGACATGGACATATTCAAACATGACAAGAGATCCTCCTGGACGTATAACCCGAAAGAACTCTGCTGCAGCTTTCTCGGGCTCTGTCGCATGAACAAAGGTCTCCATCGTGTATGCGCCGTCGAAGCTGTCATCTGCGAAGTTCTCCAAATGATGGTAGTCCCCCTTGCTAACAGAAACCTTTCCTTCGGCCCCAAAAGCCTTGATGTTCCGCCTCGCCTTGACAACATGATGGTCGACGAAATCGATTCCTTGTACGTAGAAGCCATTCTGAGCTAGGTGTATGGCGACGTGTCCCACACCGCAGCCTGCGTCCAAAACCTTAGAGCCCTCCTTCAATCCCAGAATGTCGATCAGCTTGTCTTCCATAGTTCGGAGGGCTTTCCCAATAGAAAATGGCCAGTATGTCCCAGGCTTGTAGTATCCGAAATGTCGAGTGCCTCCAAGCACCAGTCTGTAACCAATTCTGGACTCGAAGCCCTCATAATAATTTTGCAGGGCTTGATTCTTGCCTATGATAGGCTCGGCTTCGGTGACAGTCATCTTGAGTCCCGGAACGGAGTGCCGGGAGACAGACGGAGGGGAGATGATTTGTTATCCGGATGGTGCGAGATCGAGAGTATCGCAGTCGTAGATTTGCAGATTAATCGATTCTCGGAAACAGAAGATTCTTTTTGTCAGTGCCAAAGAAAGTGGGAGTAGGAGAGACTGAGAAAGAGACAAAGGAATGTTCAGGTCAAGGAATAGGTGAATATCAAACCAAATGGGGGAATCGCATCAGCTCTCGTCCTTTCTCGGGGACTTTCACCAAGATCGGTGATACCGTCAGCCAAGTCAACGCTTCTACGCAAGACTGGCATACCGCGGGGTCCTATCTGTTGTTGTTCAACGTGTGAAAATTATATCATTCTTAGGAGAAGTGAGGTACGGCAACGCGACGAAGTAGAGGACACTTGCAGGGATGCCCTGCACGGCTGCTCCCGTCAAGTTTGCTCTGCGCTTGGCCCACAACCTTGGCATTGTTAACATAAAGTATTTCGATCACAGGTTATCAGCAAGGTTATCTGAAATTCCTGTCGTATTATGGGGCATATTTAAAGGCAGATTTTTTATCGGAATTGGATCAAGAATAGGATCTATATTGTTTTAATCTCCGCTGACAACGCACAATCCATCTCAAGGGCATCGGAACCCGGTACCCCATTGACCGGACGCATGGAACGGAAATAATAGGAAAGGATAAGAAAAGGGAGCAATCAGATGGTTCATACTTTATATTCTTGGTTTGCTTCCCCTTTCCCGAGAAGCCATGCCGTCTCCTGCAGTGCCTCGCTTCGCATTATTTGATCATGCACATCCGCAAACAACCAATCTCTCACCCTTGGACATCATGTCAATCTATCAAAGTCGATTACTGTTGTACTCAATTCTGTTTGAAATTGTCCCATCTGATAAAATGTGCGGTAGGTAGTAAAGAACCATAACTACAAACCCTTACCAATAGCCACTTGGCATGTGTTCACATTATCAAACTTGTGGTTAAGTCATCGTCACTTGATGGCTCTGTCAGTATAGTTGACTGCGACGAGGCAGAAACAATCCAAAGGACTGAAAGGAGAATTACCACCATGACTTAGATAATGACAAATGCTTTTGCAAGGATAGCTTGAAGACAAACTCTTGAAAGACTTCCTGCCGTGTTGCTTGATGCTCTGGCTCCACCTACCACTCCCAACGGCGACTTCTTCTACGAATTGGTCATCATCGAATGCTATGTAATGTTTCGAAAATTATTGTCGGCTAGCTTTGAGAACGTCTGGACTCTTCCACTGAGGACTCGAAGATCAGCAAGAGCACGAAAGCCACGGATTCGATGCAGGAAAGCACATTCCAGTAGGGTTTATTCATGAAATTGCAGGCAAATCATGTTACATCTCGTTATCCACCATTATGTATCCCAAACAGTGCCGCTAAATGCATCGATAGACGTTGACTGCCGCCAGTGCTTCTCCAACCCCACGGCACCATCCAATCCATTCCCTCTTTACAGTCCACAAGCAGAAGCATCGACCTGAGCATACTGCGCATCAATGCGTCCCAAAGCCACCGCCTGACCATTAGTCAACTGATCCATCGCCGCCTGAGCAATGTTGAACCCTTCGCTCGCATGATCCATTGCCAGGACATTGATCGTGTTCCCGTTGTAGGTGAGAGACCAACAAGTGCCGCAGCTACCACTGTTCCACCCCGCTATCACTGAAGCACCGCCAATTCTGGGGAATGAGGGAAGAGAGCTTTGGGTGCTGTACCCCTTGGTGAGGAGACCATTTGTGCCATCGCTGCAAGAGACGACTGAGAGGGAGCGGGATCCGTTGTCGTAGCCGGTGTCGTACGAGACTGTGATGGCGCTGGCGACTGAGAGGAGGGAGAGGAATGCTGCTGTGAATTGCATTTTGAAGGGTGATAATTTTGGAAAGTGTGTTTAGAAACTTGTCGATGAAGGCTCGGAAGTGATGATACAGAGTATTCTAGTTGACTTGATGATGAACTTCGACTCGGGTTGTTCGAGGTCTTTTATATAATTTCCAACCCTCACATATTGTCTCTATTGTTGCTAGGACGATATGCAGCTCTTCGTATCTATTTCTGGTGTACGAAGCATCAATCCGCATTACCCCATAATTGCTATCAAAACTGGTACTTCGCTGGCGTTGTGTGACGTCGATTAAGTCTCTTGGCGAGTGCCGATCCTAAATATTACGAGAAATAAACTTTCAAGGGACCAACCTTGTACACCGAGAACCGAGAACGCTTGTTAACCAGTGTAATACAACTGAAACCCATTTCGAGACGATGTGGTGTCTAGCAGAAGATTGGGAGACGACGTGATCCAAGACGTCAAATACCGTGATGTGAACCCTGTTGATGCTTTTATTGAAAGGAAATCGAGTCTTGTCTAAGTTTTGAGTAAGGAGAGAACAAGAGTTGGAACAAGATCAGCGTCCCGAGTCGTTGTCAAGCTTTCCTTGCATGCAATGCAGGGGCTGTGCCTGCTAGTTGCCGGCAAGACTCGGCAATTGTACGGTGTGTGTGACGATCGTCACCGGTTGAGATTCTTACAAGCAGCAAGCCCAGCTGCAGGACGCTGAAAGGACTTGACTTGGTAGCAGAGCCTTTTCTTACTAATGGTGCATTTCCCTGCTCAAAGTGCTGCTACAAAGTTCGTAATACATCTACCTAGGTATGTTTACACGACGAGATCACATGATCATGGAACACCGCATTTTGGGGGCTGGGGTGGGAGATTGTGGGCATGGCCGCATGTGAGAAAGGGTTTTGTTTTATCGGAGAGATCGAGTTGATTGAGTCCACAGGCAATCTCATCACGAGCAGAGAACCCGGTGGCGAGATCACTTCAGGGAAGGTAGAATGAGAACAACATCCAGCTCGCTTAGAATTGAAGTGGCTACGGAGAAAGCTCCTTGGCGAGTTTTATGTGCCGTAGCTGAAAACAGTACCAACAAACAAACCAACGGACCAACAAAGCCTGACAAATCCAAGCATCATCTTCTTCAAAATGTAAGCTCGAGAGATTTTGTCACCATCTTCTTCGCGATACCCTTTTGTTGCCTTGGCAGACCTCACATGATCCATGAACAATCCGACGATACATGAAGCAAACTCACCACAAAAACATTGAAAACAGCTGTACATACTGGTTTCTCGCCTCTTATCAAATCAGCCTGGATAAAGAACTGGTTGCTATCGTCGAAAGAGCGTACTTTGCTTCGATTGCCCTCCGACCACTTCATACACCACCAACCGAAAATTCCATCATGAACTTCACATATACTAGTCGCTACTCACGACAACCAGATGGCTACATGCCGTCAGACTCTGCCGCATGCGCTGTTTCGCTCTACGAAAACAACACCGCCATTTTCAAGGAATGTTGCGCACGGTCTGGCAGCGCTGTTGCGTTTTATAGAAGGCGATCTGATCCTGAGGACGAAAGCACAGGTTGCAGCTTGTACTGCAATATATCAACGCCAAACTTCAAATAGAGCAAGATCTACGAGTGTATGGACAGTTGAATAGAAAGAGAGAGGCTGAATCAGACGTGGTTGACAGGTTGGGCATGCCAGGACAGCAAGGAGGATGGTGCTGTTGGTTGGATGACTGGGAGGGATAGAAAGTTGATGGCAGGTGGAATTGTACTTACACTATCCTTGTGGATACTTGAGACGGTATGGGAAGGCACTTTGCATTTCATCGATCGAAAATATGCTAAAGATTGCCAATGGTCCGATATCCAGATGGGGGGGGGGGGGGGGGTATTTAGGAAGGGAACAGTTTGCCAAGGTAGAATCTATCTCGGCGGCGGGTAAGCAACAAATTGCCAGCGCCAGGTAGAGCTTCATTGGTGGAAGCCAGCTGTGTGATCACGATTTCTTTCCTTGGACCGAACAGAGGTTGGATGAAGTAGCTTGAGAGCAGGGATAAATATTGTTTCCACATAGTTGTCCTCGTTTTTTGGGGACGATTTTGAAAGATCGCAAAAGAACCTCAGTGAAGCGAGTTTCCAATTTTATTCCATCCTAGAGATTTGGCGTTCAAACTTTGGATGGCACTGTCTTCAAGCCGAATTTCTCTCGTGTCGCATAAGCGTCAACTTTCCAGGGAGTATTCGACATGCTGGCGAGCCTACAAAAATAATATTAGCAATATCATTTGCATCTAGCGATGGGAAAGCCAAGTCGAACTGGTCCATGGTTCCCTGAACTCATAGTGCCAAGGCACCAACAGAGGATTAAACATACCGTGCAGCGACATCATACTCTTCAATTAACGCCCCATCAAGCATCAACCTCAACACTCCGACTCTCATGAGAATTAAACCTCCCCCATAAGATCGTGTTCCATACATATAGTTCAGCCACCGCCACACGAATGCAAGGATGTACAGCGGGTTTATCAGCATCTGATGCCCAATTTCTCTACTTATTTTCCGTAACCTCCCCGCCGTACTATCTTGCACAGTAGCTATCATAACAGATGGCACATCCGGTGTTCTGATGTCCAACACGATAGTCCGAACGCTTACTCCTCTGTCGATGCTCCTGTCTTGTGGACCCATGGGCCCAGCCTCCAAGAATCGAATGAGAAGGTTGTGGAAACTCCACACTATCCACGGAGGGCCCCCATCACCGCCTCGAAAGCCACGACCGTATCTGCCATCAGCTGGCCCAAGATCGCGCAATGTTGCCACCAGGCTCTCCACTCGCGTAGTCAGACAGGGCGCGTAGAGCCATGTTGGCCAGAGGTCTGCTCCATTAATCAGCATCACGTCCAGATGGTAATCAAAAGGCCCTGGAGCTTTGTGATGCTCCATGACTGCGAGGTTTCGGCCCTCAATTGCCTGCTGACCCCAAGAATTGACATTCCCTCAGGTGCAGGGATAGACTTCAGGTACTTCGCACTGCTCTCTACAGTCCGCATCGCCTTGAGATTTTCTGTGGAAACAATTTAGCTCTGCACCTATTGAAATGGAACGCTGGTTCAGACATCTCCTCTGCTGTACTTACGGGGCTGCCTCCACGCATGGTAGTAGCAGAGCCAAGATCTTGTTACGCAATTCCTGTGGAATCCCGAGCAAAGTCACTCGAATATCATTAGATGGAGCCATATCGGAAAGATACTCAAAAGTCTTTCGTGGTATTCCAAGCACGAATTTATGGCGGTGAGGAAGGGTTTATGTTCTGGTCACCTCAGGCAGCAGCGTACAGATCCAGGACAAGAGTCATAGAAGGCAGCAGGTAATGTAGGCAGCGTTGATCTGGCTAATGAGGGAAACGGGCTTGTAATCTCTGGCAGTGTACGATAAGCTGCAAACAAAAGTTAGCGGGCTTCTCCTCGATTTACTCAGAACAATTGTGATCGGCTAAACATCGCAGCTTTTTGCTGACTCTGCATGCCAAGTCTTCGTGCACTTTTGATAACTCCACGAGGTGTACTCATTGTAAGCGGAAGTAAAAAATACTTTGAATCGTTTTTTACACAGCATCAATAGGTATGCGACACATTCAAGAGTCGAGTCAATTTGAGTAAGCTATGTACAAGGATAACAATCAAACATATTCCTCTTTTGGGCTAATGTCACCAATGCACATCCCCACATTGCTATTGGTCTCCTTCGCAGCCACTGAAATTGCAAAGTAACGAGGAATCGATCAAACAGATTGACTGTCTCGTGTGGGAAGCGAAAGGTGAACTACCCTTTCCATAGAGTGGGCCCTGGGATCGTGTAGTTCGTCAAGGTGGTGTATGGGTTGAAGTAGATTCCTGGATCGGTTGCCTTATAAAAGCTAGTAGCCAAAACTCCAGCAGGGTTCTGTGTTCCTGAGCCAGTAACAGCAATATTGACGCAGAAAGGATAGTTTTGAGCTCCATTCAGTGCACTACCGCCGTGAAGTGCGATGATCTCATGGCGGAAGACATAATTCCCTGGGTGAAGAGATCAGCAGATGTTACATGTTGTGCAATAACCTCCAGGAGACTTTCACGATTTAACTTACCCGGTGCTAAAGTCTTTGGTACAGTGGTAGTCCAAGTGTTGTTGTTCGCCATAAGCACACCCGTTGCCCAGACTTGTGTAGAGAAGTTGATTCCAGACTCTTCGATCTTGACAAACTTGAGAGTGCTTTTAGCAACCTGATTGCGTTTGTCAGTTACCGGTCTCAATTTGAACGTTACGCGAGCGATTGAGCCTGGATACAATCAGAAACGAGGACAGAACTTACACTCTTGCAGTCTCCGCCACAGTTAGCAACGTAGGTTACCACCGGCCCGATATTGTGTGGCCAGCTTGTCCATTGAAACTGTACAGTTCCGCCAGCCGCGACTGTTGCAGATACATTGGCGTTGACGGCGTTCTTGTGACAGATGATGTTAGGGTTTCTGAATCATAGCTCTGTCAGTATTTGAAACTTGCTGAAGTGCATCTTGCAAAATTGATGTTACGGCACAGAAGGTTGACTTACTGGTACTCGGTTGGCGGCACAAAGCCAAGGTCAAGAGCCTCCTCGTACCATCCTGGAGTTTGAGGAATGGGAACATTATTGACGAGGTCGTACCAATAGCCTACTTGCCATCCTCCCGTGTAGACGCCATTTGCCACTATCCCGGAGACATAACCGTGGCCGAGGACTGTGGTAGCCAAAGTGCTGAGAATGCTCGTGGTTTGGAGGAAGTTCCGCATGTTGATCGGTACCAAGTCAATGGTAGCTGGAGTGCTGCTAGATCGGTATGAAGAGCTGCAGAGATCAGAGAACAATTGAGGAAATATATGGTTAAACGAATATTTACCCCAGAATTAAAAAGACTCACTCATTGGCGCAAATACTTTCATCAATATGCAGTGATCAAGGCAATACAGGGATGTCCCAATCTAAAGGCTATGCCATTCATTGGTGTAAGTCTTTAGATATCTCATCCTTTGTGCATGGTCCACTTGGGAAACACTGCCACCATTGGTGCATAGTACTTTGACCCACGACTCGTCAAATTAGAAGGATCATTTGATCAACTCGCCTAGATTTTGCTCTTGATTTCTAAGTTTCTTGACCTTCCCATCTGATGTCTTGCCTCGGAATGACCAATTCCGCGTCCTCAAATGTCCTTCCCCTGTACCTGTAGATCACACAATGAAAAATAGGTCTATTTGAGTATCACGAGTGCTTGAAACCCCAAATGTAGGCCTAGTCAGATGAGCCATTTGCTAGCTTGCAATCTACAGGCATGAAGAAGGTTGGGCAATGACCGGGATAAATTAGTAAACATGTTTTCGGTTACGTAGATCCGGGGTTGCGGAGCGACGGAGCAGGCGGCAGAAGAGACAAGACAGGGTGTTGACATGGGGTACCTGCATTGCAACCTTCATCGCTAGAGTACAATGAAACATCAGGGAAATTGAAAGGGTAGCACTTACGAATCGTCCACATCAAGAATTTAGCTGTCGACTATTAGTTGTGTCAGCTCAGACACGAGTACTTGGATGTTGTGAATATGCTCCCCAGGAACTTAGAGAGCATCAACCTCGAGCGGCAATTATTCTACACGGGTAGGGTTCTCCTTAGCTCCCAGACTACATTTTCTTCGACAATATGCAAGATCCCACGGTCACAGGAAAGTGCTCCAGCGTCTCAACCCCCCCCCCCCCAAAAAAAAGATCATGAGAATATATTCTCTTCTATATGATCGTTGCATCAAAGTTATCTGCGGAGCGTAGATCATATACCGGCAGAGTTAAAGTATTGATCAAGATGGTGCTGCATTCCGAATCCAAACCACAGCATGAATTTTGACCATGGTCTGAGCTTGACCTTAAATACGACCGTTGACGCTCATTCGACAACTCCATGGATACCAATTATGCGAGAATCTCCCTAGCAACAGAGTTGATGAAGTCTATTCCTTCTTTTCTCCATGTATCAGCTTCCACATATGTCTTGTTGGAATTCAAGACCATGTTCGTCGGCTTCTTCAAATCATACTTCGGCCAGTATGGGAGCGTACTGTTGCCTCGACTTGTATTAGGATTATGGTCATTGACGAAGGAGATGTAAGCTCTTCCAATATTGTGACTCAAATTGGTGTAGTTCTGATATTTCGGCAGGGGGCCAAGTGCACCGGAAATGTTTTGGAAGCTGAACACGACGTTGTCGAAATGCCGTGCTCCATCGGTCACTGCAGCATTCCAGAGAGGCGTATCAAAACGATAGCTGTACACCGGCTGTCCTGCATCTGTGTAAAGCTCGCAGAACTTACGACGACCGGAGATCATCACGATATCTCCAGCAATCGCTGCGCTTCGCCGCCACTGTAATCCTTTGTTTGGGAAAATGGTTGCGTTCTTGATATAATATGGTGGCTCGTTTGCAGGATCGTTCGGGTACAGCTCCAGTAGCTTTCGAGCTGTGTTTGGTACAATGGCGTACGATCGCCATGAGAGGAGGCTGTTGAAGACTGCTGTCTCATTGTCCACACCAGTGACGCCAAAATTGCTTCCCTCATCGCTGTTGGCGCCATCTAGCAACGGAAGGCGAATAAACTTTCCCTCCTTCATCAACGTGCTTGGGTAAGCCGTAAGGAAATCGCCTAGAGAGACTTAGTAAAACTGATCTAACGACAAGGCTGTGGTCACATAATCGACCAGAGATAGACTGATTTAATTCAAACATGAGAACAGTAAGAAAAAAGCGCGAGTTACTCACCGTCGATTAAAGGATTCCAAACAGTCGTGACCCGAGCCTTCCATAGCTGATCCGAAGACAAATCTCGCAAACATGCAAGCTGGTTCTTGGCAGTCCAGCAGTTCGTGGCTCTCGTCAAGTTCTCCACATGTGCGGAGTAGTACGCCAGCGGCTGGACTTGAGCTCCAGTCGGGCCTCCAGACTCCAGAATAGCTGACTGGAAAAGGTTATCGTTTCGTCCATCATATGACAGCAGATGATAAGCTAGACTCTGAGCTCCGGCAGACTCTCCCCAAATTGTAATCCGATTTGGGTCTCCTCCAAAAGCGGCGATGTTTTCTTTGATCCATCGGAAAGCGAGCCTTTGATCCAGTAGGCCTGCATTCGAGTTTCCCTCGGCGAGCAACTGCGGGGTTTGTAGAAAACCCCACACACCAAGTCGATAATTGATTGAGACTGAAGAGCATTAGTCAAGACCATCTGCAGGAGATGGTTGGGGCGATACCCGTGATGATAGGCTTTCCAATCTCTTGGCCAACATGGGTAATGCCGGAGATGTTGTACTGAGGGTCAGCAGTTGAGCCAGCGTAAAGGCCGCCACCGTATACCCAGATCAACACTGGCAACTTCTGCTTCGGAGAAGTTCCAGCAGGTCGAACAACTACAGGAATCAGCGTGACTCGGGGTAGAATTGACTAGATACCACATACCGTTCAGTGTTAGACAGTCTTCAGATAGAGTGAAGTTTGGATTGCTGTATTGATAGCAAGAGAATCCATATTCTGTGGCGTTTCGAGTACCAGTGAATGTAGTATCCAGGGACTTGGGACGAGCGAATCTAAGTTGTCCAAGCGGAGGTATGGCGTATGGAATGCCGAGGAATTGATCCTGTTGCCATTCTGGAACATATTTGCCAACATAAGTTCCATTCTTGACTGTTGCGACAGGGGAGGTGGAATTGATGCTTGCACCCTTGACTGAGACTAGCAGTAGTGCTGAGGACAGTACGGTGGCAAGCAAGTATGAAAACATCATGAGTTCCTCCTCGGCAATTCAAACAACGGTCTCTGAAAAGTCAAAAAAGAGCAAGGCGAGCGAGTGAGGCGACACCATTCAGCCTTTATACAATTCCATTGCCTAAATAATTTTCCAGACTTCTAAGACGAACCGGTCCAGTCATCATTGATAGAGATTGTGATACCCCCATATATTCGCGGATTGTTTTAGAATTCGCTTATCATTGGAGGAAGATTTAAAGCCTCCGGAACAATCTTGGCGGGGTAATAGCCGCAAGGACTTGGCATCTGGTCTAGCTCCCTGAAAACATCAGGAATCTCCGAGTGGAGTAAGCAATCATGAGTGGGTTCTCCGCATTCTTTCAGCATTGAGCAGTGACCAATGATCAACAGTCGGGAAGCGTTTGGGGTGATGCTGAGCTTCGCTTAGGAAAAGGGGGGCGATCGCTTAATGTGCAGACAAGTCAACAACCGGCACAAAATAATTGTGTATGATCAAGCGGACGGACCAGACTTGCTGGGTCTACTTGCTTTTCAAAGAGTTCCTCTTCAGTCAAAGATCTCAGTAACATGTTATAAGCTCGCAACGAGCTGTTGTCATCGACGTTACATTACAAAAGCTGATTTGTCTCTCAGTGAGACCGCTCGGAAAATGCTTCAGCTTCACCTTATGCTGATAATGCTGCTCTACATGTGTCTCCTCATGTCCGACATGCACTTCTAGCTAAATAAGTGGGTAATCTGGAATGACGGCGACCTGCTTTCGACTTGCTGCGATGCACCCAGAGGCCACATTTGGGCCCTTCAAGGGGCCAATCCGGATGATAAGATCAACCGCATGTAATTGAACAATATTATGGGGGTGATTCAGTGGCACAGTGATCCACTACCTACATCGACGTGATAATCGATGCTCAAGGTAGCGATACGGCACAGTACATACGCGCTCGTGGTCCGTTACCAATTTCGTTGCGCTTGGCGTTATTTGGTGATCCTTCCGACCAACCAGACCCCTTGGACTCTCTGTTGGTATCATCAGGGGCCAACATAAATGTGATATGGTTTGAAACGAAGTCCTGTCATCCTTTTGCAACATTTCTCACTGCCTGCTTGGCCCTGTCTTGTTTTCTAGTTCCGAACTATCAACAACAGCCACAAGATAAAGCTCAAGGGCTTCTTACGAATATCGAGTTTCTCTCATAGTCTTCAAGTCCTTCTCGCAGGTACGCTTCCCCGAAGAGAGCGCCTTGGACATTGGTTTGATAGCTGACCGTCGCCAGATGTCAGGGGCTATCAGCTCAAGTTCAAACTGTCGATGAGCTCAGGGGTGTACTGTTCGAATGCTGCCGGAACAATTCCATGGTCGTCCAACGCTTGTGCAGCCACCTTCCAAGAGAATAACACGGCAATCATGACTGTTTGCTGTGGGAAGAATGACGTCGCGCCATACGGCTCCAGCCAATGCGACGAATACCCATGGTGCTACCATTACTGCAATATATCAACACCTACGTTCAGATAAAGTCTGGTCTTCGAATGTCTGGACACATCTAACTTGACAGGATGGGGTTGTCGGGATCCACTCAAGGGAGACGCAAGCTCGACCAGGAATAGCAACAAGGTGGTTCTTGGTGGACTGGTGGCACTCGCTGTCATTTGCCTTCTTGGCTCGTTCTAGGGGGGTTTCTTTTTGTTTGAGGTATCGCTGAAGCTGGGATACCATACATATACGAGTGTTAATCAATGATAACTTGTTGGTTGAAGGCGTCGATAGATAATTCGCGTTTCACGACCTATAAGGAGCTATAAGAAGCTAAGGTCATGTCTTTCTCCCTACGCCACTAGATGGAAGAGGCTTTTGGAATGTTGTTCTGGTTATACAGCTGAGCACGAAGAAGGGTATTTGCCAAAATCAATCCCATCAATCCCAGGAAAGAATCGATAACTGTCAAATACCGATCGGAGCTCTCCGGGGTGTCATTGAGGCGTAAGTTGCCAAGTTTTATGTGCCCCAGCTGAGAATTATCCAACCAACAGACCAACAGCGTAGGGTAGTGCAGGAAAATTGCCAGGCTTCGATCTTGCTACCTCTCTGCCATCCACCTGTTTCTGGTCTCCATATCTTTGCCTTGACTCTGTCTGCTCTTTCCAATCCATGCTTAGAGGCCCGACACTCTTCAACCAGCTCTACCACATATTCGATGAGCGCCTGAGCACATTGAAACGATCTTGTAAGTCCCAGAGATATTCTTGACGTCAAATATAACTGATCCATCTCTAGACTCCTCGCAAAACCTATGCAATGTCGTCAATCACCAACCAGACTTGCATCGACAACGCTGCTTTCACTCTCCCGGGACGCTCTACTGCGTGCGGCGTTACTGTCGCCAAGAACAACACCGCCATCCTCGCTGAGTGCTGTGGCGGCAATCCTGTTATGATATACGGGCCGGCAAGAGCTCCTCTGTGCAATCAGCACTGCAACATGTCGACCACGACGTACGAAGAGAGCCCAGTCTTCAAGTGTTTGAACAGCAGTCGAATCCTCACCGGCTGGGCCTGCCAGAACGAAAAGAAGGAATCTGCTGCTTCATCTATCAAGAATATTGACAAGTCGATACTGGCTGGCTTGGTAGCTATGATCGGATTTGGTGCGATCGGCTCCTCCTAGATGGTGGATACTCGTGGAAAGTTTGAGGAATCTCGGGTGCCTATGCTGGAGACAAGGTTGTCAGTTTCTTGTTCAGAATGGACTTCGGAAAGGCTTTATTGAGACTGCACCTGGGTATGAATGTACCTAAGATCAGATCAAGTAATGTTCGAGAATATCCCATATGATTATAGATTCAAGGTTCAAGATCGATAAATTGAACGTTACTGAATCACCTACCAGCCATTCATTATTTCATCTCGTGTGGATAGTGAAGCTGCCATTCCTACAGATCTATATGTACTTACGTATTGTATTTCACAAAAGAGGCACGCACGGAAAGATGCATTCAGAGAAAAGATGACAGGGAGTGGACGCTGTGCTTGGGCACAATGGCTGTGCGGCACGGTGACCAGAGTAAGCGTATAGAGCATGTTGATTGATCGAGATCATCGCGATGCTTAATCTAGGTAATCAAAGAGACGGAACTCAAGTTCTCGGAGCCCATTGCTTCTGGGGAAGTACTTGTATTTGATTCCCAGATACTGTTGCGTGGTTGTCGGGGACGATTTGAAGTCGACATATGAAATCTCGCTAAACAGCGCTCCCCACAAAATTACATGCCACCTGTACCCGGCAGCGTAATCGTAGCTTCACCAGCTGCAAATCGAGCTCCTCCCCAACCACATCACCCATGCCGAACCCAAACCAATGCCTCCTCCCGGCCTCACAAATGGCAGTTCAGCTCTCCATACCTCCGAGGAGGCGGCTGCCTCTCCAAGCATTTACGAATCTTCCTCCCTAGCTTCTATTCGCGCATCCCTCTCCGCCCTTCACACTCGCGATGCAGCAATTACCTCGAGACTTCAAGCCCTGATCTCCTCTCAAGCTGACCTCTCCCGCGAGCTGGGTCGTTTGGATCTGCTGCGTGCGCATTTGGGAACACAAGTCATACATACAAGGGACATTAGCAATGGCATGCTAGATTCTGCTGCTGGAACGGCATCTCACCTTTCCAGCAAAGTCAAAGAGCTTGACCTCGAGAAGAAGCGCGTAGAAGAGACGCTGGGCGTAGTCGAACAAGTCGCCGAGCTGAAGGCATGCGTGCAAGGGGTTGTGGGGTCTATGGGCGCACCGCAGGACTGGGAGGCTGCTGCGGGGTATATTGCGCGGGCTTCCAAAATCCCCAATTATATCATTGAGGGCAATTTTGCCGCCAGGATTGTTCCCAGCGTTGAGGTTCCGGATGCTCCAGGGATAACGATCGAAAATGCGAAAGAGTCTCTTTGCGGGTTGTTCTTGAGGGAATTCGAGAAAGCAGCAGAGGAGGGCGATGGCAGCAAGATCACACGGTTCTTCAAGCTCTTTCCATTGATTGGGAGAGAGGATACTGGGTTGGAGGTCTACGGGAGATACGTCTGCCAGGGAGTTGCTGCTAGGGCAAGAGGGAGCCTGAGGGAAGGGACTAAAGGGAGCGCTGGGAAAGATGGATTCTTCTACGCCAATGCCCTGACCCGACTGTTCGAACATATTGCCCAGATCGTGGACGGCCACGGGGGACTTGTGGAACGACATTACGGTCAAGGGAAGATGGTGAAAGTGATTGAGAGACTACAGGTGGAGGCAGATGTACAGGGCGGTATTGTCTTGGATATGTGGGGAGATGAAAGGAGTGTTGATCGACGATTGACGGACGTGAAGAGCTACCCGTTCTCCTTCTTGGTACACAGCTTCTTGCCAGCACAGAAAAATATGGGAATCTCGCGGACCAATTCACCTGCCGTCGGCGGCGGAACAAATGGAAGAGCCAGCGAAGACGAGGGTGTGGACATGAAGGAAATTGATGGGCTTCTCAACGAGACGGCGATGATGCTGGGCCGCTGGTCGATGTACTCGCGGTTCCTGGCTGGCAAGTGCAGGGTGAGTGCGCCAAACGCTGTTTTGTTGCAGGCCATATCTAAGATCGAGCAGGACCCTGACGAGAGTCCTGAAGAGCCACTGGCAACGCCAGATCTGCTTACCAAGTCTGCTCTGAATCGCAAGATTTCCGCTCGACTTACCACTCCATTTAACACGATGTCCACCTTTTTCTTCAGACGATCCGTCGAAAAGGCGTTTCAGTTAGATGAGTCCCCCGCTGGGCTGACTCTCAATCCTTCGAAACCTCTGGATGGTAATGCGCCGTTCATCATTTCTGCTGTGGACGATGTGATGTATATTGTCAACACTGTGCTACAGCGCTCGCTTGCGACATCCCTACGAGAAGTCATTGCTTCCGTGGTGCCCACTATCAGTCGAGTGCTGGGCTCGGACTTTATTGGCATGATCCAGAGGAAAATGCGTGACGACTCGTATCCCAAAGCCGTGATACAAGGAGGCTTCCCTCCCGAGGACAAAATAATCGCATTCATTGTCCTAATCAACTCGCTCGAGCTCGCAACTGAGTATCTCTCTCGCATTGTCACTACCCGCCTCTCTCCTGCCGAGTTGCCTAACGGCGGCAAGGGACCAAATCCTCTCGACGAAATGTTTCCATTTGGTCATGATTCAACCTTTGTGAAGAACGCACTTGAGAACCTAAACTCGAGCTTCGCTGCCAAAACTTCTGAGCTGGTTGCGGATGGCTTGCAAGTGATGTTCGAACGAGTGGTCAAACCTCGACTACGACCTGTCTTGTCAGAAACTTTCAGAGATGTTGACTACTCTTTATCGGAAGAGGACCTGGCGGAGATAGCTAGGAACAACGACACGGATGACGATCAAGAGCTGATCAACGACCTGGTTGCTAGGAGATTCGAGCACAGCTGGGAGGCACTGATGAAGCCCATCCAGCGAATCATGACACCAAAGTCCTTCGCCGCTCTCCTTGACTCGACTGCAAAGTACCTGTCGAAGGTGCTCGAGAAACGGATATGGGGGTTCTCCGGGAAGATCAATGCCTTGGGTGCCCAGAGAATGGAGCGCGACTTTTCGGGAATTATAAGTGCCGTGGCGAGAGGCGGTCGATATGGTATTCGCGACTCGTTTGCACGCGTTACGCAATTATCGATGCTTGTGAATATGGAAGAGGACGAATGGGAAGCCATCAACGAAGCCGAGGAAGAGGGTGACGAGGAGATGGCATGGGTGCTGAATGAGGAAGAAAGGCGTCGTGCGAGGATGCTGGTGAGAGGGTAGAGGGTCTCTCGGCATATTCATGCATAATCAAGGGGTGGATTAATCATTGTAGGATTTGAGCGAGACGACAGGCAATTTGCATCAGGTACTCAAAATAGACCGAGATATTACGGAGTCATCCTAGCCCTGCGTCGGCATTGTGGATACTAAGTCTCAGTAGGTGATGAGAGCTTCGAGTCGCTGAAGCTGGGTACTACACTTTCTCGCTCGTCAGTCGTTGCAAATGTCTCTCTCGCCACCTTTCAATCAAACCCCCCAAAATCACCTCTCTTTCTCCCTCTTGCAAGCGCAGACCATAAATCCCCTGAATCTACGCCCATCTCCCTCAGAACATCCTCAACCTTCACAACCCTCGCATACTCCCCCCTCAAACTCTCCACATGAACCCCACACACACAGTCTCCGCNTCAACATTACCATCTCGCTTTGCCCACGCTGCAATCGCATCCTCCACCGGCACTAAATCTCCCTTCACCACTTTCCCCTCCTCATCAAGATGATCCGCGACCCCTAAGTCACACGCTGATCTCGCCGTCGATCCGAGACACAAACCCACGCTCAGTCCTACAAAGTAGATCTTCCAGATCTGCTTCTCTTTCAAATATGCCTCTAGCTCAGACGTGTTTGTGGCAAGTCAGTGTGGCGCCAGTCGCACAGCCAGACCGCGTGATGAAAGCCGAATTCGGTCGAGTTTCCGGATACGGGTTCACCATCTTCTGGGATCGATGAAGAGTGGAAGTCCATATATGGCAAGGAAGGATGAAGAGGGGGTAGATGTGGATTACGTGTGGGGGACTTGGAGCAGTGCGGCGAGAGCGGAAGGAGGAGAGGATGGTGGATATGGCGGCTGTGGGGGTGCTGCGGGAGGGACCTCAGAATGGATAGTCTAGAGCTCCGATTTGGTTGTCTACGATTATGAGGGCGGTGTGTGAGTGGTTGGCTATGGTGTGGGTAGAAGAAGACAAGAAGGTTTCGTTTATCTGCTGTGGACTTGTGGTATTGTCTGCTGGCCTTGTCACTTTGCGGAAGGACTTGAAAAGGAAGTTCGTGATATCAAACCTTTGTCTCAGAGCTTATGCGAGCCATCGGCTGCCAAAATTCAACCAAAATTCAGTGGCATGCGAATCATCGGATCTTGATATGATAGGGCAGTTGAGGATGTGAATTACGGACAATGTCCCTCTTCCTGAATCACAAATCTTCAACCCAAAATGCCCTTACTTCTCGCATCCACTAATGGACCCTCCGATAATCACTTAAGGATCCAATGAGGCCATTTGCGATCCCGTCTAGTAAGTGCTCATTGTCGATTTTCATTTCACTACTTTATCCGACCAACCAACCACTCAATGTGTTCTGTTCGAGGCAATCCTCACGCGGCTTAATCGAGAACGTTGCGATCAACACGTTTCTGAGTTTCATGTAGAGCCTCATTCTGGATAATTATAGCAATGTCGATCCGGCTCTGTGCTAGGGCCGTATCGATTGGTCGCAGTGAGATGGCCAGGCTCTTTCGAGCTTCAGACCACGTTCTTTGTTGGTGATGGACCCAACGTTCTCAAATTTACTGAGTGGCGAATATCATGGATGACTCCCAGGGCCAGGTTGAAGTATCTGCTTTTCGATTCCATACCTCTCTTCGAGGAGTACGAGTGCGAAGACGACTTCAGGACTTTAGCCATACTTTTCGTTGAAGCTTGGGAAATATAGAGAGATTTAGGACTGCTTCGTATGGCGCCATATCTTCACACAAAACGCCCAAGCCCACTCTTCTTGTACTTTGCTGCTGTTTTTATGGTATGGTATGGATATTTCTGCATTGCTCGTATGCAGTCACAGACTTCTATCAGCAGACTTCCTCGCCAAGCGTTCACCTGGTTCTCTCCACACTGTCATTCAACGATTACTCCTGGACGAAGAATCTCAGTAGTCAGAATTACAAAGTTATTCCATATATGGTGGACGACCAAAATGCGCAGTATCACACGCCAGCGAATCAAGGCAACGAAGCAATGGGACATCTCACCTATATGTACGACTTCTACGACAACCTCCCGGACATCTCGATCTTCCTCCACGGCCAAGACTACGTATGGCACATCGACGGCGCCCTCGAATATAGCACTGCCAAATCTCTCAACCGTCTCGATCTGACTGAGGTCCTCCGTCGCAAATATATGAACTTGCGCATCAGCTGGGACATCGCAAATCCGAATTGGATGAATACATCCATCACCATTGACTCCCCCGAGTTCTCCACGAAACTCAAAGGCGAAGAACCCTACATGAAAGATGCCTTCGAGGCGCTCTTTCCAGGTGATCCTCTCCCTGAGATCCTTGCTGCGCCATGCTGTTCGCACTTCGCTGTCACGCGAGACACTATCCGTTCTGTCCCTCGAGAACGATACCAAAACGCCATGTCGTGGCTGCAGAATGGGTACATGTCCAGCTCCATATCAGGCCGTATCTGGGAACATCTCTGGCATTGGCTGTTCCTCAAAAGGGCTGTTGATTGTCTGGATGAACATGCAGCTCTGTGTAGGAACTATCGTATTTGCTTTGAGTCAGCTGGGGACTGAGTGCAGTGGAAGACGTTGGAGAAGATGAGGTACGACTTCCAATAGTTTAAGAATGAGCAGGCGGATTGTTAGACTGGAGAAGAGGATCGAGGATTTGAAGGGGAGGATTGTTCCGTGGAGGGAGAGGGCGATTTTGACAGGAGAAGATAAGGCGAGGAGGAGAGAGATAGTGCACTGGGCATTGAGAGGCACCTGTAAGTTTGATTACCTTGAACTTTGTTCGCTGTCTGGGTCCCAACTTGACATGAATCTTGTATTCTGATTTACAGCGGTCGATCGAGGAAACAAGGTGTTGAAGCTGAGATTAGGGCGTAACTACACGGCGAGAAGAATGGCATGAGATGATCAAAAGATAGAACCTCGCAACACTTGCCTGCCCGTATCGCTACATAAGTTATTGGTTGTGTGGACCTATCAAGCTTCTAGGACTATTCATTGATAGTGGGCCAATACGAACCAGTTGTTATCTCATCGTAACATTCCTCTTTGGGTTACCGGCATACTTTCCCCCCTTTCCCCTTCACAACCTAAAATCAACCTCCCCGGAGAATCGATTCATCTGGCGACAATTATCCTTTCCCCACATCTAAAACAGGAAACTGAATTCGATCAATGCAAGGAAAACATGTCGTACAAAGGATTCTCTAATTATCTGAGCACTCCACTAGCCAATACGGCGTCGATTCGGTTGGTTGCATTCCTGCAATCCAGCCCTCGCTTAATCGCTGCGCCATCATCAGCGCCCAGGCTGAGGTTCATCGTGGGTGCAACCCTACCTTCACCTCATTTCACGTGAAACCACCTCGAGTCAGCCTCCAAGCTCGTATTCTCAAAAATATCGCGTTTCTGGTGACACAAAATCCCAACGACGATGTCTGCTTAGCCCAATGAGATTGCCAAGCCAAGAATAAACAACAGAGAGCGCGGGAGAGCAACAAAGGACAGAACAGTATGCGATGGAATCCTGGCAACCGCAGAGCACAGCTCACATATGTCCTCGTAATATGTATCACTGCGATCTATTACCTACATCTCACATGGCTTGCTCCCGGACCAGTCAAGTTCGACCCTTCGTACGGCCATCTCAGACAAACGACCAACTCATCCAAGGTCGCCATCGCGACTTTCCTGTGTGAGAATTACGTGGGCGACGAAAATGCCGTGGACAACTACTTCATAGGCGCCAGGACACTGCACTACCAGTTGAAGATTGCTGCGCAGACCAAAATGCTAAGAGAGGATATTCCGTTCTTGGCTGTTGTTACAAAGGCCGTCAGCCAGGAGAAGAAGGACAGGCTGGAAAAGGATGGGGTGGCAGTGGTGGTGGTCGATGATGTGAAATTGCCATGGTGGGTGAAGACTGGAGTAAAGAAGTGGAAAGATCAGTTTACTAAGTAAGTTCCATTACAAATTCGAGACATCCTAGCAGCTATCATGACAGTGCTCTACTCCAACACGCCAAGCAGCCTCCAAACAATAAGCTAATCAGCATACCAGACTACGCATCTTCGAAATGGTGGAGTATGAACGTATCCTCTTCATAGACTCAGACACTCTGATTACTCGCCCGATCGATGGCATCTTCTCTTCGCCACTAATTCAACACCCATCAATCACCCTCTCCAACTTGACGCGTCAAATCAAAAACGACGAAGCCCTCTTACCAGCACACTACCTTTTCGCCGCGCGCCCTGACAACGCTCTTGCCGGTGAACGAGACCATACTTATCCCCCGAACTCCAGCAGGACCGACGTCTCCGCGGGATTCTGGCTCGCTGCTCCGTCTCACGCGATGTTTACCTACCTTATGTCCGTGATGCAGCACTGGAAGCGCTTCGATCCATTTACGATGGAGCAGAGTCTACTCAACTATGCTTTTAGGAGGAAAGGGCCGATGCCGTGGGGTGAATTGGATCCGATCTGGAGTGCGACGTGGCCGAACCAGGCGGATTGGGAAGCGGGGGTAGTGAGTCTGCATGAGAAGTGGTGGATTGTTGGGCCGGAGGATTTGAGGGAGAAGTGGAGGGCTGCGAAGGGGGAGATGGAGGCTTATTTTGAGAAGGGAGGTTGAGATTGGTGTTTGATACCCTAGATTTTATGGTTCGGATAGAAAGCATGGTTGCAACTCAGTTATGTTGAGGAATATCCTTGTCACTCGGTGTCACTATTTCAAATTGGGAACGCTTGGTGAGATACAAAGTATCAATTTTCTGTGCCGTTGTCTCATGCTTGCGGGATCATGACGATGCTATGAATCAAGCTGGCTTCTGAACCCCAGAACTTCCTTGCGAGAATAAGAGTTCCATCAACAGCCACGTTCGCATTGACAAGCCTTCATGCAACCTTCTTTTGGGCAGTATCCTCAGTCTCGGCCTCAGACTTTGCGAGAAGCCATTCGGGCTTTGTTACAACGGGGTCAAGCTCTTGAAGATATTTACGCTCCTTCTGACTCAACTCGGCGTTAGGAGAAGTTGGAGTGGCGCGTCTCTTTGCCCACTGAATAGATGATCGATATCAGCATCAATACAACAGAAATATACGATAGTATCATCGCGAACACAGAGGGGTAGATAGAGGAGCTTGATCACTTACGCCATAGTACAAGTACATATCTCCCTTCTTGTACTCCTTCTTGTCGCTCGCATTGATCAGCCACTTCAAAAGCGGGAAGCCGCTGTCGTCGACCACACCATGCAACATATCGATCTCAATCGGCTCCGTAAGCACCATCCACTTTTTCATGAAGCTGTTGCGTTGTAGGATCTTGAAGCTCGTGTAGGCTTTGTAGCCGTGACGGATGCAGCTCAAGACAGCGTGGCTTGCGCAAAACGAGAGGTAGGCTTTGTAACGGCGGACAGGGACCTTTCCCCAGGGGTTACTGAAGGTATCGACGTGCTTGAAGGTGTTAGTGTATCCGGTCTTCGCCTGGGTGGGAGGTGTCAATCACGAATGTAGTCATTATGTAGAGATTGTTCAGAGACACTTACAGGTGGATGCTCTTTACCATTGACCCCTGAAAAAGGAAAGTCAGTGATGCCCAAAATTCGGATACAGCAATTCATTGTGAGTTAATGACAGAAAAGCAATACTAAAATACAAATACTTACACAGAATATCATAGACCGCATCCACAACACCATCAGGCTCACTGTCCGAATCAGAATCGCTAGTCGGCTCTTTTCCGTCGATGTAGTACATCGGATGAGAGATTCCTGCCTCAATCATGATTCGGACCAGTTTTAATTTTTCTTCAGGAAGGTCCTTAGATCCGGGGTGTCGCTTCTTCAGCGTGTTTTCTTTGGGAACCTCGGCAGCTTTTGGTGTGGCCTTCTTTCGGGATTTCTTCTTCAACGGGCTCTCAGGAAATTTGAAAAGGTCGACCTCAGAGTCAGGTTCTTCCTCGATCCTGATATTTCCGAGAAGGGCGGTGGTGGCTTTTGTGGGAGAGGGGTTTCCGGCGTCGGACTTGGAGTCTCCCCAGTCGGTGGCAGACTCTTCGTCGGCCTTGACTTTCTGGAGAAGAGAGAGGGATTAGCTTGATCTGTTTAACAGAATGCTACCTCCTTGGAAGTAATGGAAATCTTGAAAGATGCTGGACTATTTGTTGATTGGCGAGAGCGATCTGCGATTTGGCCGTCGCGTGATGGGAACCGGGAGGAAGAGGTGAACACTTACCGCCATGATGCAGAAGTATCTCTGATCGAGACGACTTGTCAACTGACCCAGGGCAGAATGAACAAGAGAGTATCTGGGGGTAGGAAGAGGGATAATTTATATATAATTGAGTGCATCCTGTGTTGTGGTCCTGAGGCTTGGGATGTTCCTATTGAGGTATGTTCCTATTGATCACGATTTTATTGACACTGGATGTAAGGAAGACATGACCAATCGGCCGTCACGACGTCACTTATGAAGACAGGAGGCGGGAGCTACCTATTGACATACGGCAGGAGTCCAGAGGGCCATCTTTTGAGATCGTCGTTGCATGGTGCAGGTTGATGTTGCTGGTTCGCGTTACCGCTTGAGCTGCGGACCAGCCAAGCCTTCGGAGTCCTTGTTGACATCACAAAACTACACGTATCGCAATAGACCTCAAAGATTACGAGTATTGGCATTTCTCAAGACTGCTTGATATCTGTCATTGATGTCATCTTCAGGCAGAACCCTTGAAGCCACCCGCCACCATATCGCTCGCACACCCCGCCAAGAACAAACGCCCATCAGACAGTTGGCTCAGGCCAACCATTCCACCAAGGACGTCTCAACTGCTTAGCCTGTACATGATATCTGGACCAAGATGGATGCATCATATTGATCTCCTTTCGTATCCACAGTCTGGTAATATCCGCATCCCACAATTGAATCCTCCTATTTGGATCAAGTTGTTCTCGATCAGAGTCGCGGCGCTTAGCCCAGCTTCCAAAGTACTTGCCCTTAGCCCGATCGACGTGAACTTCAAGATACAGGTAGGGGTGCTCGACGTCGCGGATTTTGTCTACGGTGTCGACGAACTTGAAGGTGAGGGGGTTGGTGTTGAAGTCGGCGATCATAGCGTTGTTGGCGAAGTCGAGAGTGAAGTTGTGGAAGATATTGAACCCCGTACCTCTCTCGCAGCCTGTCCAAGTTAGCTTGCAGCTATATATAGAGGAGGGTGAGCCGGGAAACCCTACTGTAGACTGCCTTGTAGGGACCAGCACTATAGATCGCCCTATAGGTCAACTCGCTGTTGGAGCGGGGACCAGATGAGATTGCCCCAAAAACGACTGTCTCGCCTTGGTATCCTGGGTAGACTTTAATAGTGTCGGTATCCTCCATGGTCCACACGGAATCGTAGATCGCAACGACTCTGCCTTTAGTGTTTAGTCTGTGGATTTCCTCTGCCTCGGCGGCAAAGATACGTCCTTGTCCCACCTGCTCTCCTCCATTCTCGCCTTCACCACTGGCAGTGTTGTCTGGAACCAAAGCCTCAGTCGCAGAAGCAGCCGCTGTAAGATTTCCATTGGTAGCTCCAGCTTGCACATCTACCTCCACTATGTCTGTGGTAGGGACAGCTTGAACATTTTCAATTGGTGCTGGAGCTTGAACTTCAAGTTCTTCATTGGTAGAAGTAGACGACGTGGCGGCGGCAGCAGCATTATGGCGGCTCTTCTTCGATGGTGTCTTCTTCTTCCTGCTTCTAGTGCCAGCTGATGGGGCCATGGTAGAGAGATTCCTCTAATTGGCGCGAATTCTTAAGGTTTGGATCTGAAAGGCAGCTGAAGTTCGAATGAGTTGAGGGTAGAGGTTTCGCCGCAGTAGAAACATGAATTTTTCTGGAAAAGGAAGAACATTGAGCCGGGTGTGAGTAGAGTCATGGCCGTTCTTAAGTCGAATTCACTATGCGCAGCAGCTTGGATATTTGATTCTTCTGACAGTGTTCCTGCTTTGTTGTATAGATTTTTATTCCAAAACCATCGAATCACATCATCCCTTCACTCTCTTCAGTTCAGAGGCATGATTACCCAGGAGCGTGTCTTGCAACTATAGAACACATTTGCAACAGCTTATTTGAGACTTCTGTGATGGAATAAACTACTGCAATGAGTGGGGCATAAATTAAGCGAGTTCGTCATCAACAATGCCAATGGAAGAGACTTTCTTCGTAAAACTTCAGAGGAGGATTTTCAGAAGTACATTGACCCAAACCGCAAAAGTTCATTAAAGCGACTTCAAGCCTGCATGGAAAGGGGAGGTAGATGATGTGGAAAGTGACTAGTGGGTTGGGTGGACGGACATAGGGCGGGGTCCATCCGCCCGAAAATAATATTCTGGAGTATGAGCAGGTCTCATGACTAAGTAACGTGCCTGTGTTAGTCTAAGACTCAGCGCCTCTTCTTAAATATGACTCATGTGGCAGCGCACATCGGCAGAAAATTCTTGGCGGTTTCGTCAATGGCTTCACAGTTACCAACTCGGGAATTGGACACAAATTGTGATGGCCAGCTGACGGGAGGTTCAATATGGATGTAAGTATCCACTGATCAATAGCAAGCAATATCGTGTAGCTGAGGTCTCGACCACCACATGTAGGGGATCAATTCAAGTCCACAGGAGTGCCTGAAACCATGTCCCTCCAGACCTGGCCTCCTAGCGGCGTCGACGCGGTCCACCGAGCCAATGATCAAGGCATTCGATCTGATGTACCCTATAAGCCTTGCCTTCCTTGTCTGACAGCATCTTATACTCCTTATCTGTCAGCTCAGCGCACGCAGCTTTCTCCAATTTCCTTCCAGCTGTCCTCGCCTTAGCCCATGCAGCAACAATCTCCTGCTCGAAGTGAGTCTTCCTCTTCACTAAGCAGACTCCAAGGAGTGGTTTGTTGTTGTCGTCCAGAACAGGAGGCTCCGGCAAGTAGAAGCGCGGCTTCTCCATGGCTTCGTGTTCACCTTGGCGTAGGAAAGTGAAGTCGTAGAAGCTGGTTTCGTCTTCGGAGGCTTTGCAGTTGTATTCGTTCTCGAGAGTGTCTATGATGACTCCATAGCCGACGTGATAATTGAAATAGGCTTTGTAGGTGCGGTAGATGTACTCGTCGTCTTCGGTTTCGATGCGGGTGACTGTGAGAGTTTTGTCGTCGTAGCCGCGTAGACAGCCCACTGAGTTCTCTGCGGTGCGCCACTATATATCAAAGACGTCTTCTTAGCACACATAGTCTTGCGTAGTCGAGAAGGCCGAGATTACTTCTCGGTATAGCGCTGCCTGTCGGCCGAGTGTAGAGGAGGAATAATGTGAAACAAACTTACGACAATATCGTAGATGGCAACGACGGTTCCTTGTTGCTCTAAGACTGGTACAGTTGACTTTGGATCAACTAGCAAGCCTTGCTTGGGCACTTTCTCGTCCTCCATGACTTTTAGGGCGATGAACCGACAACTGTCGAGAAAGACAGAAGAGAGCCGTTGATGTAAGAAATCTTCTTGCCGAAGCAATGCAAGATTCACGTTGCCAAAATTTACAGTGCGAAGAGAAACTCCTCTGAGGTGAAATTCGTCGACCAATTTCCGATTGAGACCTCGATTTCGCAAGGCTGCAACTAGTCTTGCGGACACAAGAACGTTCATGTTTGCCTCCTCTAAGCTAGCGGCCTTGAGCGCTAACGTCAAATTGATTCATCTCCTCGTCACTACTTTACTTTGCCACTTGCAGGTGCCCACAAATGAATATAGGTCAAGTACTTAGAAGGTAAGAAAAGGACTTAGATATATCTCAAATGAAAAAGCAGCAGCAGGACTCAAGGCCCCAAGGGACCTCGACGACAATTTCAGTGGCCGCCTTTCATCTCGAAGGCATCATGAAGGGACTCACAATCAGCGCCCAAAGTTGCCCTCGAGTTTTACTGTCTTTGATGCACAATTGAAAGTCTTAGACATAGCCTCAAAATAACACCTTCATCTGGTGAATCCCTATGCTTCATCCTGTGATGTTTCATACTCATCCAAACCCCTCTTCTCCTCGTCCGTCAGGGCTGTCTCTTCCAGAACATGGGCCTCCGACTCCTTTGTCAACTTTGCCTAACCCCAGATAGCCATGTTGAAATGACGTCAATGCTCAGAACCCATCCAGAAATCCATGAAAGGTTTTCCATTGTCATTAACCACACCATCCTTGAAATAGAAGTCAGTGTAATCTCCCTGCATCTCATTCTTTAAGCTTCGGTTCATTCTGGTAATCTCGCAATCTGAGAACGTCTTCTCATCCTCGGAGGCTTACCAGGTGAACACTGCTTCGAAGCTGGCCCAATGGAGGTAGGCCTTGTAGCGGAATTCTTCCGTTGATTGTTCTGCGTTGAAATACTCATCGCTTCGGGGAACTCTTCGGTTTGAGATTTTTGGGATGACAATGTTGTCACCATAATAGCCTTTTAGACTATTAACTGTTTGGTCCTCGGTATACCGTGACGAGAAGACGAGTCAGCAGAGGAACCTTTGGAAAGTGATGGGGTACTTACGACAATGTCGTACCTGGCAAGCAAACCTGCTTCCCCATCATTCGAGGAATCTGTATCAGATACGAACCAGTAACTTTGTGATGAGTTGTCCGACATGGCGAGTGGTATTATCTGACTTCCTGGAGGCTGCCAAAATCTATGACAGCAGTTGTTGGGATATTGAGTCCATCTGATTGGAGAAAGAGCGGTGTTTCCTCTTGGGTTCCAGAAGTTCAGTGCAACAGGGCAGCTTAAGGCTGACAAAAAAGACTCATGAGAAGGCATCTTAGACCCGTCCCTTGGAGCCGAGTCGACAAGAGTACACATGAGGGAATGTTTCATTGAATGAGACGTGCCATTGAAATTTTACCTTCGGCGAAGGAAGTCCCCTCATTCCTCAGGCTCTTTGTATGCATGAGAAATCCATGAATGTCATTCAGCTATTGGCATGCTTAATGAGCGAAAGTAAGATACCAAGAATTCAGAAGTCTTTGGGATTATCTCTTAGGCCAAAGGCTACATCTCTCCAACTCCACGGAGCTCAAAAGCTCTTCCCTATAGATGGGAATTGGAATCTGCTGAACGAATTGGCCTTCGTCTCCTCATCTGAAGCGCCTAAATCTCATTCGCGTCTTCTTTCTCATCCTCCCTCTTTTCATCATCATCTTCTTCGACTAATTGCCACAGTGTGTATGCTGCTGCTACATTATGATTGAGTCTCTGCTCTTCGGCCACACTCAATGCAGCGGGTGGGGATTCTTCAAGCACTGCCCTCAACTTAGCCCATCCATACATCGGGTGTACTCGATCTGCCAACTCCAACCAGAAGCGAAAGCCCAGAAATGAATTTCCGGCATCATCTACCAGGTTCTCTTTAAAGAACAGCTCGATTTCGTCTTCTTGCCCATCATGACCAAGTTCAATGTGTTCCTTCATGGGTTTTTTCATCTCGTATGATTCAAAGCCCTTGAATGGTCCGTAAGTAGCTGAGGCCTCGTCAGCTGGCTTGCACCCACCTTTGGCCTCGAAGCTGCCCATTCGGAAGATGAAAAAGAAAATGGTATCCAAAGGACATGGGTCATCTCGAACGTGGTGAACTCCGTCTTGTTCGTCAGCTTCTTCCATACCATCCATATCTTCATCCTCATCAAAAGCTTGCTCTGCGCTGTCTTCCTCGTCCTCTTCCATAGCATCCATATCTTTATCCTGGTCAAGATTTTGCTCTCCGCCGTCTTCCTCATCCTCTTCAAGTTCGTCCATCCTTCTGATCTTTATGATCTCTTGGATGTCTTACTTCGCGAGCCCCGGAACTTCGCTCGTTTGTGGGGAGCTCCACTGTTGTGAAACCAGCATTCCCTCAACAAATCAAGGTCCAAGAAGGAGTAGGACAATGAACATATAACGATATCGTAAACTGCCAGGGTTGTGACCTCGTGTCCGGGGGAGGTGATTCGGCGTCTGAGGCGGTGACACGGTGTCCACGGCTACTGGGAGGTTGCATCTGTCCCGCGACTGTTGTGAGGAGATCTTCAGGGACCTCCTCTAGCCGAAGATACTTCAGAAGGCTGCAAGCCTGCTCGTTTTCCATAGTGATCGTCGGACTTTGTGTTGCGATTCTTAGGGCTGAATGTTCCGCTGAGCCGGAGCATGCTTTCAATATATGTAGCATGAGAAGGTTTCTAGACTACGAAAGAACACCCTACCACGAAAGAGTGGCAACTTTCTCATGATCAGTTGTAAAACTTACCTACACTTGCTACCCCGTTGATTTTCCATTTTATGAAACAGAAATCAGCCTGCAGTTTTTGGAAGGCCAATGAAAGACTAGGGGCATTGGAAGAGGCGGGGACACGAGACAGTGAGCTTAAATGTCAATCATTTGACGGTTTCAAGCAATTTCTGCTGATTCTAGACAAAGAAATGAGACAATCCACGGAGAAGCGCCATAGACATGCTCAGGATTTCACGCAGACAGCCCCCGTTCTCACATTCTCAAAGCTGTCTGGGAGACACGAGTGCCACCGTGGCAAGCCAGACTGGTTCGACCTATCACGTCCCATTTCAGTCTTTAAATCCCATTTGCAGCGTTTCATTTCTCTCAAGTCGCTTCATCTCAACCTGTGTCAATGCAACCCTCGAGACATCATCCTTGAACTTCGCCCACCCGGAAGTCACATTCATGTGCTTGCTCTCCCAATCAGTCAATCTGAAACCCAAATACATGCGGCCTCTCCAATCTTTCAGGCCTTCTTGGAAGAAGAAGCTCAATGAGTCTTCCTGATAGTCCTCTTTCATCTTTCGATTTCTTCCCAGCAGCTTGAAGTTGGAAAGTGTATTGCCAGCCAACGCCGGCTCACAGCTGAAGACGGCTTTGTAAGGCCCAAGATGGAAATACGCCCTGTATCGAGTCCCGAGTTCCTTGAACAGCCTGCCCTGACGAGGATTGTCTATGACATGCCGGATTTCGATTGACGAGCTACGAAATACAGACACGGCTTTGTTGCCATCGAAATTTCCACTGGGATCGTAATAGTCAGCAAAGGATATCTAGATCGTGGAAGTCATTTGCAAGAGCTTGATGGAATTACTCACAACAATGTCGTAGACAGCCATTCTGCTTTCCATGGCCTCTGAATACATCTAAGGATCAGATTCCGAAGTCTCAGGTACCAACTCATTTTCGTCCGGCTGTGGTTCTGACTCGGTGATGATCATAGGTCCATCTCTTTGATTTGTTTGTGTGACCGACTGTTCCAATTTGACTTTTTGCTGGACAGCTGGCACAGGCCAGGGATGCGGGAAAGAAACATGGTCCGCCACGGGATCTGGCATTGAGCTTAAGCAAGTCGTGACTTGATGATAGTTGACAAGATACGATGGGGACCAAATTGATATAAGAAGCTTGTCGAAAATCGTCCACACCCAGAACACAAAAGCGAGGAGAAGTCTGAACTTACCTTTGCAAGTTGAAATTGCCCTCTAGAAGAAGGTACATTTGAGGGATTGGTAGGCAGCACTTACCTAATCTGATCATACACCCAGGATGTTCAAGACAAGAGTGCAACAACTTTCAACCTTACTTGGAATATATCATATATATTCTGGCAAATCATCAAGGGAGCTGCTCTTCCAGAAAATTTCTTGGGAGGATGTCGAAGAATTCGGGATGCCCGGCTGGGCTAGGGTAACACAATCAATATTCTTGACATTATGGAATAGAATTGATCAAAGAGATCGCGAAGCAGTCTTCCGTTCGGTGATCTTCTTTCACATCCGTCGAAGAAGTAGAGTATGTACTTGAGGGCATCCATGGTACAAAAGCTCAGAAGAATGAAACGTATATCTCAAAGCTTGAGCTAACTTCTATGCAAAGAAATCGATTGGAGAGCCGATACATGGGATTCTTAAGGTCCTCCTGAAGACAATTCCATGATCAAATTTTTTGTTATATTATGAAGGCTGTCATGATGTTGACATCGACGAGCCGTTGTCGTTGGGTTTGGAGGGTCTAATATTATGTAAGCGAGGCTTCCACTAGTTTGTCAAGTTCTCAGCCTTGCTAAATTTTATCCACCTTGAGTCATCTTTTCTCCCACAAACAACCCTCAATCAAAGAACATCGCCAACCACCAATGTCTCAGAACCCAACAATCCATTGATACTGGAAAGCTTGAGAATGTACAACACGCCCCGAATACCATTTACAGGTTCATTCAAGCGCAGAAGTCGTAGGATACGGCGATAGACACACTGGCTCTCCCCGCTCGTCGAAGTTTGGCAGAGCAGATTTTCAAAAGAGCCGTCAAGATGGCTAGCATTACCAACGGAAATATGGCGGAAACACGCATTCTACGTGTCAATGTTGGCAATTTGGGGAAGTTTCGGGACGGGAAGACGCTCGAAACTTGGGAACTGCCATCGGATTCCGAAGATTTACAACCGCTGCGAGAAGCAGCCGAACACCTTCGAGAGGGCATCATGCCCGTTGGATTCCCTACGGAGACGGTTTATGGATTGGGAGCCGACGCGACAAGGAGTGATGCTGTCAAAGGAATATACAAGGCGAAAGGACGACCATCTGATAACCCACTTATTATTCACGTCTGTGACCTGACAATGCTTCGGGTTTTGCTTGGTCCAAGCGAAGGAACGAATGGCAACGAGGCATATAGTGACCCGATTCCTGCTATCTACAAGCCCTTGATGCAGAAGTTCTGGCCAGGACCTCTGACAATCCTCCTGCCAAATCCGAAGTCAAGCAAATTGGCATCAGAAGTCACAGCTGGATTACCAACCTTCGGCGCGCGTATGCCCGATTCTCCTCTTGCGCTGTCACTCATCCATCTGGCTGGTGTTCCTCTCGCAGCGCCTTCTGCGAATGCCTCCACCAAGCCCTCTCCTACAACGGCCGAGCATGTCCGGCATGACTTGAATGGAAAGATCGAGATCATTCTTGACGGTGGACCTTGTCTGGTGGGAGTGGAAAGCACAGTTGTGGACGGATTGTGCGACCCGCCCGTGGTCCTCCGACCAGGAGGTGTCAGTATCGACCGGATCCGCGAGTGCGAAGGCTGGGCTAGAGTCGTTAAAGGATACAAAGACGCCAGCGAGGAAGGTTCTAAGGCTCCACGAGCTCCAGGTATGAAGTACAAGCACTATAGCCCAAAGGCAAAAGTCATACTCTACGAAGCTGCACCAAAGCACGAGATCGCTAGGTTGGGCATTTCAGATGAAGCACGTTGGATCTTGGCAGCGCAGCAGAACAAGATAGAGCATTTGGGTTTCGAACTTCTGGATCGCCCAGCCAAGATCGGTGTTATAAGAACTAAGAATTGGGCACCATGGGGTAAGCTTAACTATGATTGGTCAGATCGACATCGCTATGCTCCCAAAGGCACTGTGGTCGTGAAGCAACGAAAAGTGGAAACAGGGGACTCGTTCAGTATGAAAAAGGGCAACCTTTGGTTCACACACGAGGTGAGCATTCTATATGATGGGGACGGAGACCGGCCTGACATGCCTCCTGATGAGGAGACCCGTGTTCTACTCGGCGAAGTCATTGACATTGCCCTGGGCTTTGATACGAAGGACATTGCGCATGGCTTGTTCTCTGCCCTCCGAGAGCTTGATCTCCAGGGAGTTGATATCGTCTTTGTCGAGGGCATCACAGACGAGGGGGATATTGCTGCAGCAGTCATGAATAGACTTCGCAAAGCAGCTACTAAGATCGAGTTGTAGGGAGGAAAATATACAAGCATCAATCCGCAAAGCCACAGGTTGCATTCTAAAATGTTTTGATTTCGGGAAGGATGTCAAGTCTTTTGAATCCTAACCAGAAGGGAAATATGCCCAAGAACTCCAAGTCTACTCCGAAGGTTTAGCTTTTCTGCAGTCCTGTATCCCACCCAAGCCCACAATGTGCAAATCTCGCTGTAACAACCGCACTCAATTCATGCATAACTTGCTGATTCGCCAGCCCCCTGTTGCTCCTTGATTTCTGCTCTCGCCCTCCCAATCTTCCCCACACGACCAAATTTCATACTTTGCTCAAGGACCAGCTCACAAACCCTGCCTCAACCAATCTCCCAACTTCGCCTTTCCAAACTGTGCCAGGTTATTCATGCCCTGCTCACTGAGATCAATACCCTTCAACTGCGTAACGTCCTGCGTAGGCGCTCTGCTGACACGTTGTACGATGATAGTGGGGTCTGTCTCGAGGATGATGCCATCGTCGACGATCTCGTCGAGAGCGAGGGAGACCAGGTCGTAGTTCTCGATGATGGTGCGCTTGTCTACTGATTGCCTGTTCACAAATAACCCATATCAGCCATTGTTCACCGGAAGTTCTTTCCCCTTTGTTGCTCGTCCTTGAGATCGGAAGGTGTGGGCGGTATGGGGTAAGTGAAGGGAAGGACACCTACTTGAACAGCAAATGCAACGAATCCCGCATCGCCAGAATAACATTATACAGCATAATCTCATTCTCATCCACGCCGCCCACGACGTACATCATGATATCGCTCTCGCTCTTGTACAGCACGATCCTGTTATCGTAGAGGATGATATCTGCGGTCTGCTTGGCCGTTTTCTCGAGGAGGCCTTTCTCGAAGGCTTTTTGCGCTTTGACGTCTGGGTAGGGTGCTGAAGGAGGATCTAAATGATACGCCTACATGTCAATTGTGTTCCTTTTATGCGCAATAGAAATCGTGGAAATGGAGGGGGAAGATGTGGGAGAGCGTACTTGATGCGTGGCCGGCTGTTGTGCTGTGGTGAGGCGCATTGTAGTATTTGGCGAAGACTCGAGAGCCATCTTCTGAGTTGAGGATCAGGATCGCGTTTACGGCGAAAAGGGACATTGAGGGCGCCATTGTGAAGGTGGGTTGTGAAGATGTTGGTGGGGGTTTGCTGGTGATGCTGGAGCTATGAAATCGCGAGGTGTTGTCTGGTTTGTGGCCTGGCAATTGAGGCATCAACTTTGATGGTGTGGACCTCTTAAGATCAGCTTCTGTGCATCTGGCATAGCCAGCAACCATTTCAATTATTCTTTATTCTGGTGGACGACTCGTTACTTCAGTGCTTCTTTTATGAACCATGATCATCAGAGTTGTTGTGTATAGTCTTCACTCCTTTTTCCTTGGAACAGAACATCCTCTCACAGATCTCCGTCTATGCCATCACACCGTTCCGATGAACCTTTCCCTACAAAGGGCTGGTGTCCCTTTGACATTCAGCACACGTTAATCTCCAGAGGGAGTATCATCGTCATCTCTCTCTTATAAACCGGGAACAACAGACAGATCATCTCCTTCGTCCACACTAGTTCTCAGTTCACGGATTCTCTCCACAATGGCCTCTACGCTTTTCCAGATTCGGACCCGGTTCCTTATCCCCAAAATGTTCTTTTTCGCCAGACATAGCCGCGTATACAGTATAAACCAATGGAGTGAATTTCCTTCCGCCTTTCATTGATCAAGTCAGTCCGAACCTTGCGCGTGAAATTTTCCATCTGATCAAGTTTCCAGAACCAGGGCATCTGCTGCTGGATAAGCTGCAAAAAGAGCTGTTTTGACAGGTGTCGGAACGATCTTGATATACTTGTCGTAGAGATGAAATGTCTTTGGGCGAGAGGTTTGAGAAGATCATCGTCCTGAGCTCGACTGTGTCTAAAGGAATCGGTTCTGTTCTCCTGGTCAGTCGAACGTTCCATGGGGCCGTTGTTCCTAGCCGGTCTGGTCAACTGGGAGGAGTATATTCGCAACATCAATGCAGGGACCTCGATCGGATTGGCACCAAGATACTATTGTTGCGACTGTAAGTTGCAGGGAGAATGACATGATTGGCTGCAGCACATATCTCAGTCCCAGGCAAATGCTTCCACCATTGCATCTTGCCCCTCTTGATCATGGGATCTGGGCGAAGCTCTCGAAATCCACAAAACCTATAGCCTTGTCTCTAGCTCGCCATCAGCTTGACCACTAGTTTAAGTATTCTCCATACGCATACGCGCCACAGAGCCATGAAACCCTGAAGGTCAACATCTCCTAACCGCAACTTCAACACGCGCTCAAAGATCTTCCAGCAGCCATCATGCACCGGAATCCTAATCGGCCGAGTTCCTTCGGGTAGAGCTAAGTCTTGCGGAAGAACATAATTTCGAGGGTAGCATTCATCGACCCCAAAACGAAATTCAGACAATGGACCTGGGTTTGAGTCGTCCGGAGGCTCAGTGGTTTGTGAAGTGACGAAGTAGTCACTTTTCCGCTCATAATTATTCTGCTCCTCCGTGTCGACATCCCAGTTTGTCGGCTTCCGAATGATGTACCGTCGTTGTGTCACACCCTTCCACAAATAATATCAATAAGTACTTCTAATCCGGGGTTTAGACAGCAGAGATAAGTAGACTTACTGTCATCTCCCACGCACTAATCTTCCATCCATTCATGCCTCCCGTGAATACGCAGCCCCTTCCGGGAACATGCAACGCACCCGACTCAACATCAAAGTCATTCTTGCATCCACTCATTTCCGCGTACATACTCCACAGCGACGAGAATGAATCACCTGCATAGGACGGCCCTGAGTATCCCCATCCTGACTCAGGAGGCTCATGTCTGGTGCGTAGCGCGCAATGTTGAATGATACAGCGCAGATTTGGCAGCTGATTTCGTTATAGCGCATGGTTTTGAGTTGGTAATGGGTGTAGAAAGAAAAAAGAAAGAGAGAATAAAGGATAAGCAATTGAAATTCTATGCTTCTAGACGTCGGTATATAATATTCCGCGAGTAATGATGCGTAAATCGACACCGAGTACAGTAGTGCGACGCCACAGATTGACGTGATGGCCGTATTGTTGCGATCGAATGTTACAGCGCAGGCGGAAGACTTTCCCGGGATACTATTAGGGGAAGAACCGGTGTTGCAGATAGGGGCGGCGGGGTAGGTGGTGGTGTTGGTTGTGCACCAATCTGCAATGCCTTTGGGTGGACCTGGATCAGTATCGGGAAGTGGTGCAAAGTCGACAGGGCCCCGTCAAGCGAGACGAAGGCTCTGTTGCCGGCAATACTTTTCTCTTGTACACTAAGTGTGGCAATGAAGGGGGGACTGACTAGATTCATCCAAAGCGAAACCATCGAGATGTATTGACTGATGCAGATGCGCCAAAGTATACTGCATTGGGGAGACTCCCAGAGATCGAATTCGAAGGGATATCAATCCTCTCATTGTCGTGAATTTCCCTGCACATTCCAGTTGCTCGACGCGATCGTCGATCTTCGTTATTCGGTTTCAATAATACGTGGCGCTCAATGTGAAATTTGTATTTATTATAATGTACAAATTACCTCCCGCCTACCACACCTATGCCCATAACGCCGCGCTCAGAACATGCATGTTTTGAATAACTCGACTCTGTACGAATAGAAACCTCGCCATCCCGATCAACTGACAGTAAATCAGTACTCCAGTATGTCTGGATATGGAGCAATATCTGCTGAAGTTGACGATGTCCCTTTCGAGAAAGTCGTGAAGACTGCCGTCGAGATGGCAGTCGAGCTGTCTGCCGGAGGGGTCCATCCAGTGACTTGCAGCGGCCATTCCATCCAAGCCCTATGCTTCTCGTCCAGAAGTTTCCAGATTTCCGAGACCAGATGGACACTTCTGCCCTGCAGCCACCAGTAACATTCAAGTGCCTTTAGCGCTACACCAGCATAGGCGAATATAACTAACGCGGCATGATCATTCTCTTTCAGCAAAGTGATGTACTCAACGGGTACGTTGTAAAGCCCTAGTAGAAGGTCGGCCGACTCGAGTTCGCCAGGCAGGCTGTTGTTTACAACAACCCACGTAGCTTGAAAAATACTGATCGTATCGCTGTACGCCCGAAGCTTTGCGGGGTCTTTTTCGTCCTCAGATATCATCCACCATAAGCCATCAAAAGCTTTACATTGTGTCCGCGCGTCAACAGCAGCAATGAGCATGACGTGCCGTTTGTCTCCATGATGTATGAATGGGGCAACAACACTGGTGTAGAGTATCCCTAAAGCCGCATACATGACTGCTCTGAGTTTATGAAGCACCGTGAACTGTTTTGATGGGAGTGACTCGCCAGTACCATCAGAGTCGTGGTCCAGCCGAGCGGGACTGAAACTGTAGAAGCAATTCATAGCCCCGAATAGTTGGAACGCAGCACAATTCTCGGCCGTAATGGTGGAAAGAGGCGGCCCTTCTTCAGTTGCAAGCCGGTGAAGCTTTGCTGCATAGGTGGCGTAGTATTCCTTCTTCGCTACTTGCAAACTTGACATGTGGAGTGCAGATAATGCAAGTACGGCTCGCAGCAGGAATGGATATTTGAAGCCTAGCTCCGGAGGACATTGCCGCATCAGAGCATTGACGCCAATGTCTGCACTGGAGCATGTGTAAGTATAGTGATTCCAATGATGAAGAAGTTCCATATCTAGCAAGCTAAAGGGCGAGAATGCCGGCGTGAAGGCATTTTTAGGCGTGACATATTCATGTTTGATCTCAAGAGGCTCAGGGACGTCCGGGAAGTCAGTCTGAACTCCCTTGTCTTTTGATCCTCTCTCGAAAGCAGTCGAATTCTTATAAGTGCACTGAACTCGGTGTTTGATGCAATTCTCGCAAGATGGCTTCTGCTCCCCGCACTACTAGAATCAGCTTCCAGTGTTCAAGGAGTGTGTGACGGGTATGCTTGAGACACATGCAGCGTACCCAGTGGCTTGCCCAATACTAGCCTCGAAACATCGCAACGTGGGGTACTCGCCTTCACCTTCCTTGCCTTGCAAACAATACATCCAGCCTTGGTCTGTATCCTCCGTGTTCTATGTAAGCGCTTCGGATCGGCTGGTTGTGGCGGGGATAGGAGCTTCGCGACATCCATCTCGAACTTTGCATACTGTAGACGAATGAACCTGCCCCAGAACTCGGAGTTCTCGTGGTTTTGGTGATCTTGAAAGGATGAGACAAAAGAACGCGGCTGCATGCCTCCGCATATAGCTCCCCATTTTGCGAGGTTCCTCGCATTGACCCCCTTTCTTTTCCCTTGGCACTTTTACCTTTTTGGACCAGTCATTTCACGTCAAGCTCGATTTCGGATATAGCACATGCGGTTACAATTGTTCTTACACTTTCCAGTCGTGGACTGAACTCTGTAATATCCGACCGTATGCACATCTTTAATCGGCCAGTCATAAGAGTTACACGGATTGTTTGGTTGCGACTGAGTCGTGAATACTGTAACTAGTAACTTGCCCGGTTCGGGGATCATTTAGACCTTCCGAGAGCTTAAATTATTTCGCAAAAAAGGGCATCTGGGCATCCATCATTCGGACTATATCCGAACGTGCTTCGGAAAGCTTTGCCCATAAGACACCCGGTTGGCTTCTCCACCTGGGAAGTGCCCGTCATGGTTCTTAAATCTGGAAGGCATGCCCAATGACATGAGCGTCTTGAAACAAACGGCGATGTTAAATGACAATTTGGCCGGCTATCTTTGGCTGGAGCTTCTGACAGTCAAGTATGTGGGATGTAGCAAGCCACATAGGGAGCAGTCAGATGGGAAACACCTTCTCTATTCCCCATCAATTGTTTCGTCCGACTCGTCGCCTCTAGAAAGTAGATACCTGACCATCACTACCTAGAGAAGCCCAATTGATCGTACCACCCCTAGAATTGGAAACCCTCGGTTTATACCCTACGTACTTCTAGTCCTCGGACAAAAATAGTCTCGAAAGTCTATCTGTGAATCGTTTCCCTCCAAGACTGCCTTCTTCATGCTCCATTGTGTATTCTAAAGCCCTTTCTCTCACTAAGTACCTCTTTGGAAGTTCAGGTCCAGCGAGGAAAATCACATCAGAGCTCGCCACCATGATACTGAATCTTCTCACAAGCCTCGTCAGGTATGCATCCATCAAGATGATCCCAAAACCACCCCTTCGCAGCCATCGCGCTCCCGCGTGCAGCGGACCATGAGCCGCTGCTTGCACTCAGGACAATGTGCCCAAAAGGTCGACCATTCAGATCCGCTACCATGGCTATCTCGGTAATTGCTTCGTGCACGGTCTTCATCGAGTCTTCGTTCTCCCAGTGTTCGCCAAGTAACACCACTCGATCGACATCCTCCGCTTCGAGGGTTCCTTTCACAGTCGCTTTTACCTTACCTTCCACCAATACTACTCTGCATCCCCGTCTCTGAAAGAACTCAGCCTAGATCTACTTTAATTGTAGTTAGAGAGCTTTCTCATGTCGCCCAAGTACCGTGCGTTCTTGTCAATACCGTGGTTTCGAAGCTCTCCTCTGTAAGCGAAACATCCAGCGCGACATTCATACTTGGATCGCACAACTCGCCCTCGCAGATCTCGTTACCATTTTCATCATGAACATAACTTCTGTTATCGTGATCGTATAAAGCAGATCGTGAAGATGCGCCGGCCCTGATGACATCGAAGCCCACTTTCTCGGCCGCAGTGTCGAAGCGTCCACGGTGTGTGTTGACAATTGCGATGGTATCCGGGTACGAGAGGTAGATGTATGGATATAACAAAAATGTTGTGGCGTTGATCGCTGCCTTCAAATCGAGGAGTAGAGATTTTATGGCAATCACTTGAGGGTCAGATGGTAACTGAGGACGTGGATAAAGAAACGGGATACCGAGCTACGTTCAACAGGTCAGTGGAATGGCATTTCTTGGCTCGGTAAGGCAGCATACAGGAAAGTGGCTGATCGGACGTCCGATTGTGCTGAACTCTAAGGCAGGCCTGTACACCTAGTTAGCCAGGTTGTAAGTTCCGAGAGCATTGTACGATAAGATGAACAAACAATTCGCTGCTTTGATTGCATGACACGAGCAGCGAGTCTGCTGTAAGTGCCTTCATCGCATCAATGCATTTCGGAGATCCGTTGATCTTGCTACGTTATGTATCGTTCCATCATGAGAATCATCGATGCTGTTCTGCGTCTTATCAGCCATAACAAACAAGGATGAAATTTTGCCCGTCCGAGAAACATACCCACAGGCCAAGGTCAAATCGATACCGATTCCAGGGGCCCGTTGAAGATCGGGGTAAGGGCATTCATTGCAAATGAGCGTCGCCGTAATAACAGCGGCGATGACAAGTACTTCGAGAACCAAGATCATTGAAGCTCGCATAGCGTAGATCTAGAATATGGTCCTTTCGTCGTAAGCTAGGATACGTACGTCGTCTTCTTAGTGAGGGCAAACGCTGTCGGTGGTTTAGCTCAGTCGTTGTGACAGTCCGCCATCACATTTCAGGTGGATTCGAGATGCTTTCATATGACATTGACTGCTTTTTGTGACAAGTTAGCGAAGCGCCCGAGGGCGGGTGTTTGCAGATTTAGCGGTGGCGGGGCTACTGAGATTAAGCGAGTTTGTTGATATTTGCGCTCACTGGTCGTCGCAATACCAGAAATGGGACGTGGAGTTCTCATGACGGATGAAAATTTCTTCGTTTTGAGTACTGTGCGTATTCGTATAGAAAATTCTCAGATCCTGCCTTATTATGTCGAGGCCCGCCGTGCCTCTGGACTGAAGACGAAATGATCATCCTCCTTTGCCGCCCAAAATTCATATTCAATGTCACCATTCCTCTCTTCCTTGTCGATTCTTTTGCTGGTCTTCAACTTCAAGGCTCTGTATTTGGTCACGAGCGAGACGCAAACATGAATTAATGTTCAATGTGATTGTTCGCTGCAAAGAATTCACTCTCGTGTTTACCTTATCTCGCCATATGTTTCCTGTCTAGACACTGCTCCGTGGCTCTGCAGGTTCTTCAATGCTAGCATACTTTGTGAACACCTATCTATTTCTTGAACTACTAAGCTGCCCCGGTTCTTCTCCAGCACCGTTTCACCACTCCCGGACGAATGGCCATATCGCCTCCCTTCCTGGCAAAAACACTCAAACACTTCACCCCCTCCACGGTATTGCAAACGACCACACACTTCGTCGCTGTTCTAGCAATGCCTCGAATCTCCTTGATGACACGGACCATGTTCTTCAACCGCTCCTGACTACCAGCCTCCCACTGCCTTAATTCCTCAGTCATATCCTTCATCTCCGGCTCCTCTGTTACAAGTCCCTCTTTGTGGTAGCCCACGCACAGATATTTCGTCTGAGAGAGCCATAATTGAGGGAGCGCTTTTCTGATGTCAAATTTGCTCGTCGAGCAGGATTTGATCTCAGCTATCAGATCTGAATCGACGTCGCGCCCGCCCGACACCACATAGACGAGCTTGTATGGTGGTTTGAGAACTGGTTTCGAATTCTTTGGCGCGGGATCATCCAAAGAAAGGCTCGCCAGGCGCTTGTGGCCATCACTATCGATGTTCCCATCCCCATCCCCATCCCCATCCCCATCCCCATCCCCATCCCCATCCCCATCCGCACACAAGTACGCATCGGCTTCAAACCTAACCAGACACTCCAAGCCTCCGAGCTCATATCTGACAATTCTTTCATGGTGTATTGCGTCCATTCCTGACTCTCTAGTGGTGATGCAGCCTTCAAAAGCGTGGCCGAAGCCGGAATCTTGATGTCCGATAATCATCGAGAGCCGGAACTCCTCCCATTGGTTGATGAACATCGTGTTGTCTATCATATCAACTTCGATCCGCCACTTGCCAGGACCCTTTGAAGCGAACGATAGCAAATTGCGCAGACTATTGCGATCGCTTACCACTTGGATGGATGACATGTTGAAATCAGGGTGTTGGTGGAGGAGGGCCTCAAATAGTGGATCAACAGCTGCGGCCGGAGACCGAGGCTTCGAGTGCGTAAGACTGTCTCTTTGAAGCTGGATAGGTAGGAGGGGCGGTGTGAATTTTGGAGGGGTACCTGGCGTTTTGTTAACGCCAACTATTTGTACTCCTGCTGGAAGAGAACTACCTGGGACGTATATCGTTGGATGTTCAGTATCCTTCCAGCTGTACGAAGCCAGCGATTCGTAGTTCTGGATCGTAACTGCCTTGGGAACATTTTCTTGGGCCTCAGTAGCCTCGACGTAGATCTTCCTGATGAGGGTACCAGCTCCCCATAGCATTCGATCATCTCTGGATGGTCTCTGCGATCTCTCCGCTTTTCTACCTGGCCTTCCTGTCTTTGAGGCACCTGTGCCTGGCTGAACGGGGACCTTGAAGGGTCTAATGCTCATTGCGGTTTCTAGATCAGATGTTATTTATAAGCTGAAAGCTAAGTGGGACGGCTAACCATTGGAAGACGCCATTTCAGCATCAATCAGTTTTGTATCCCCTCTTTAGTTTCGGCTGTGAAGACTAATACGTGATGCAAAAGTGGCAGAACCTCTTTGCGCCGTGGTTAGGACGGAGGCAAGATCAGAATGAGGACAAAGGCTTGGCTTGAGCTGAAACGATGTCACGAGGTCCCCAACTGTGTGGCTGAGGTGGTCACATGCTGAGCATTACAAGCGAGTACGTGTTGCGCGGTTTCACTTTCCATGAGAACTCGACTTTCGTGATAATTAATTGATTCTTGTATGGTCAGACCATTACATCATTAGCATTCTAAGCCCAGCTAAAATGCTCCGAATACAAGTACACCCCCCTCCCACTTCCCACCCCACCCCTCAAAATCCCCAAATTCCTCTCCGCAACCGCATTCCGCACATCATTCTGCATCGTCCCCGGCCCACAAACATACACACTTAACTCCTGTCCGGCTTCCGCAGCTTTTCCTGCTTCCTCTCGGATAATCTCCACTAGTCCCGGCCTTCCTACGAACTCGTCTGCATCAGCCGGTAAAGGATGTGAGTGTGAATTTGAGAGCGAAGGGGAGATATTGTCGTCTGAAGTGCTTGATCCCGGTCGATTTGTGTTTTCGATGGGTTTTCCCGACATGCTGAGTCTCTTCGCCGCTTCGCCAGTGACGAAGACTTGGATTTGAGCGAGGGAGGAGAGAGCGGATGGGATGGAGAGACGTGTGAATAGCGAGGCGACGGAACGCTCGAACCAGAGTCTGCTGTCTGTATCTCTTGTCGCGAGGACGATGCGGAGGGATCCGGCAATTGAGCTGTGTTTATGGGATGAGTTCAGAGATGAGGCTTTGGCGTCTGTGATGGCGTCGGTTTTCTCATCTAAGTCTGAAGTGCGGTGGATGTGGCCGTGCTCTTCGTCATTGGCTACCATAGAAGGTCTTGAGATGCGGAAGAAAGACTCGATGAATGGCAGGCACCACCCTGCTCCTGAGCCGCCTGCAATGACGAGGAGACGTTCTGAATTTCGGAGTTTGGGGAGGCTGATTCCGCCGTACGGGCCGTCGATTTGCACTGGTGTGGAGGCGTTGGCGTTGTTGAGTGCGTACTGGTGGAGTTTAGCTGTGAAGCCGCGTTGGTGGCGGATGTAGAAGACTAGTTCGGAAGGTTCATGTTCGTTGCTTGATGGCATTGAGCAGATGGTGAATGGATGCGAAGAAATAGATTGCATGATTCCAAAGCCTGTGAATCGCAAGAAGCAGTGTTGACCTGGCGTCCAGTTAAACTTGGCGGGAATGGCGACGCGAGTGAAGCCATTCTCTTCGACGGAGACGCGGGCTTGTTGCGTAAAACCGTATTCGAAGATTGTGCGAAGCCAGGGAAATACGAAGCAGGGGACGTAGATAGCTGCAGTGGCGACAAAGTAGTGCCAACTGGTGAGCGTGTAGTCGCAGTGCCAGAAGAAGGTAATCATGAAGACGATGACGCACGCGAAGTGAGCGATCTTGAAGAACTCGTAACCGAGACTCCTAATACCTGAATTAGCCAGTCCACTGAGCTGTAAGGTATATCCTGACTTACCTGATTGTCGCATGGGACATGAAAGTCAACCACGCTTGGGCAATGATAGCGACAATACCTGTCCAGTAGAACAACAAGCTCTCGGTGAAATGCGTCTGCATGTCATGCCAATGAATGTGGTATACGATGAAGGGGAAGGTGTGTAGCAGTGCCAAAATGAAGAAAGCGTATGCAATCCATCGATGGAACACTTGAAGTCTCTCGTGCGAGACTCCAGTAAGGAGAGTGATCCAGTTCGTCTTGGTTGCGGTGGCACTGTTTCGTGTTAGCAACCAGAAGAACATCGATTTGAAGGCTAAACTTACAACAAAAATGGCATACAGCCCAATGCGAGCCATCCAGAGCGAGTCGCTAATGGCGGAGAGCCACCAAACATTTCATCCGACCAGTAGTAAGGACTTGGAACCAAATCCATGCCTGAGACGTCATATCAGCCAAAGAACAGTCTCGAATGCGCATACTATTGCAGCACTTACAGAAGAAGTAGATCACCCCAACAGCACCCAACATAAGAACTCCAACAGGAGCAGAATTCCATTTCATCGACTTGACATGAAATCCACGATACGAAAGGTATCGGGTACCCGCAATGAGCTTCTGCCATACTCGCGGTCCTCGACGCTTGGTGCGATCAAGGAAGAGCGAGGAGAAGAAGTAGCTGATGATGAAGATGCCAATACTACATATGAAGAACGCCACTGTTGGCAACGCAAACACCAGATCTGCGATATACCTAGAGATATGGTAAGTTCATGAACCGAAAGATCATAGATAGGCTGAACGAACCAGAAATGCCATCGTTGCATGTAGAAACTGCATTCTTCTTCTGTGAAATCACCGCATTCAAAGGCACGACTTCCCGTCAATGCTAGCGGGTAAGTGAGCCACGCTGGGTTCATATCCATGATGTACTGTTGAAGACCGAGTATGCCAGAATTGGCTGTTGTGAACGATCAAGATGATTGTCAATTTGTTTGCAATCGTGCACTGCAAGATCAAACGAAGCATGGACTCAGCGGTTCGAAAGTCAAGCAAGACGTTCGGCCGGATTTGCGATGATGTAGAAACTTGTCTCCCCACGAAGAAGAGGAAGGCTGGACACGGCGTAGCGAGGACGTCAACTATCACTACACCCTTCAATAATTCCAACTCTCTCTAGTGAGCAGCAGTGAGTGAGTTATTTGTCGCGGGCTGGACTGGCAATGCGGCATTCTAGGTTTTAACAGTGGTCTCGCCCGCCCGGAGGAAGTACGTACCCTCCCAGAATGATAACTCGCAGGGTCCTCCGAGGCTCTCTCCACCCATATCCCAACCCATAAATCCCAACATCCCCGCCAATAGTATCAATATCACCCAACCAATATCTCCGACAGAGATCAAAAGCTCCTCAAACAAGCAAGCACACCTCAGGCGCTAAGAAGCTTAGAGAAGCTTATGCGCGCCACCCGCCGGTCATACTTTACTTCTTTCACATTAGACTCAGTCAGAGCACCTGGGCAGGTCAGAAAAACGAGTGAGAATGCGCTGATTACCGAAATCGTCTAGCTATTCCCGGACTGTTTGTGGGGATGTGGATGTCGATCATTGAGCTGAGCAGCTTTGAGCAAGTTTACTGCTTTAGCGTGCGGGAGGAAACGTCGAGAGTGGAAGGCTTGCGCTACGAATTGCGTGTCTGATGGGTGTCAGCTATTTGACATGCTTGCTTTACTAGGTACCTAGGTAGATGGGGAGGAGGATTGTTAATATTTCTTTGAGGTTGAAAAGGTGCTCCTCCGACCTTCCGTGCTTTGTCCATTTATTTGTTAATTTAGCCACTTCCAAAATTCCCAAATTGACGAGTTGAACCGTACCACCAGAACGAAACCTGCAAGTCAATATCAACACTCGAGATTATTCGACTGTAGAATCTCAATATACGCATTCTGATCATCAGCCTGAACGTCAAAATTTCTTGTTGATCGCCCAAAATGGACATGTCAATGTCAATGAGCATGGCAACAGCCACTTCAACCGCCATGTCAATGGCCACCTCCGCTTCCTCCTCAATGGACATGACCACTTCATCCGATATGATGGGCATGTCCTCCATGGCCATGACATTCTTCACCTCCGCCTCCACACCCCTCTACTCCATGTCCTGGATGCCAGCTTCAACCGGCCAATACGCGGGTACCTGCATCTTCCTCATTTTCATGAGCGCGATATTCCGCGGTCTGTTAGCCGTGCGTGTCAATCTGTTCCAGGTGGTGAGGAGCGCCAGAGGGCAGGGCAAGGATGAGACTTGTTATGGGATGGGTAATAAGGCGAATATCAGGCCGTGGAGGGCGAGTGAGGCGGCGTGGATTGCGAGTATGGATTGTTTACTTGGTGGGGTGGCGTATTTGCTGTGAGTATTTACTGAATGGTGCTTTTTGTTGTTGTTTCCATTAAGTTTAGGAGTATGTGCTGACTGACGTTTGATAGTATGATTGCGGTTATGACGATGAATGTTGGGTATTTCATGTCGGTGTTGGCTGGTATTTGGGTTGGAAGTTTTATCTTCGGTCGCTTCATGGCGTCGTCGGCAGCGCATTGAAGGGTGACTGTGAGGTCTGATCAAGAATGGCCACTTTGAATGGGATGAGATGGTGGAATATCTGTGGTCTGGAACCATTTGATCAAGGCAAGTAGGATGAATTAGAAGGACGATTCAGTGATCATTGGCGGAGGGAAAGGATCCTGTCCTGTTTGTGTTCGCCTAGTGGTACCACTCCCGAGACCAGCCCCCTGAGATAGCAGATAAGGACAATCATGCATGGGAATGAAGATAATCATCTCGCCTCCGCCAGACGACTCAACCATTCGAAGGCTCACATCTACATAATTGGCCGATGCTCGCAGACATTAGGTACTTCAGTATTAACTAGAATGGAGACTTAAGAGCAAGGAGTGATTTTACTTGGATTGTGATTAAGCAATACTGGGTGCCACTTGGCGGAACTGAATGAGTGGCAATGGTACGAGCTTGCCAAACAGTACAAGTCCTCCGTAAGAAACGCGTCTTTAGAGTCGCCGGGTACTATGCGCCCATTCCGTTTAATTGTTAATACAATGGCCTGTCTGCCTTCTTTCTCGACTCTGTCTCTTAATCTGCTTGGCTCTACATTCGGCCCCAATATGCGAGCCCACCCAAGACTGTCCCAACCGATTTTATGAATGCCCGCCCGCCTGCCTGTCCTATGCCTTTCTTTCAGCTTTTCTACAGTATCCCAAGAAGAAAAAATCAGAGAATAAGGGGAAGGAAAGCCAAAAAGAGAGTTCCTGATAATTACACATCCGATGCATCGCGGTACTAAGCTACACAACCTGGCTATATCCAGTCCCTAACCTCCTCCTCCCCCTCGACTTCCAATACTTCCTCGCCTCATCGACCCAAAACACGCTACTAGTGAGCATGACCAGGGCCACTAGATCAAAAAAGCCCAACGCCTCCGTCTGAAACACCTCCTGCAACCACGGGAAATAGATAACCAAGATCTGGCCTCCCAGACTCAAACTCACAGCCCAATTGAAGAGAGTGTTGCTGAAGAGGCCGACCTCGCCGCGGAGTACGGATTTGGATTCTGAGCGGCAGTTGAGAGCGTTGAACATGTCGAAGAGCACGAAGCAGGTGAAGGTCATGGTGGTGTCACGCTTGGTGACTTCGCCGTCGGTGAGCATCTCGTGCGTGTACACGGCCATGGTGCCAAGCATGATGATGGAGGCGGATGTCAGCACGCGGGTGATGAGGGGCCAGGTTAGGACGGGGGCGTTGCGTTTGCGTGGAGGGCGGGTCATTACGTCGGGGTCGACGGGCTCGACACCAAGGGATTGCGCGGGTGGACCGTCCATGATGATGTCTGTTGAATGTTCGTTAGTATTCTCTCTCCGAAGAAGTTCAAGGATACAAGAAGGAAGGCTCACTGATCCACAGAATCTGCATCGCGTTCAAAGGATTTTTGAATCCCAAACACGTGCAGAAGAAGACCAGACTGAGTGCAGCAGCGCTAGTACTCAGTTGGAAAGTAAGGAAGTTCTGGATGTTGTTGAAGATGCCTTTGCCTTCCTCGATAGCTTTGAGAATTGTCGAGAAATCGTCGTCCGTCAATATCATATCTGCGGCTTCTTTTGCCACGTCTGTACCTTGACGACCCATTGATATTCCAATATCGGCTTTCTTCAGTGCTGGTGCATCGTTCACACCATCTCCAGTCATGGCCACGATATCGCCTCGGGATTGTAATGCTCGGATGATTTTCATCTTGTGATCTGGGCTTGTTCTAGCAAATATGGATGTATTCGCAATCGCACCTTCAAGCTCTTCGTCCGACATTTCGTCAATCTCGGCTCCGCTCAATACAGGTTTCACGGCAATCGAGCTTGCAGTATGCTCCCGCGGAGCAGCAATAGTCATACCTAGCTTCTTGCCAATTGCCAAAGCTGTTGTTTCCGCATCCCCAGTAATCATGATGACTTTGACGCCTCCTCTCATGAGGCGTCTGATCGATTTCTGGACTCCTGGTCGGGGAGGGTCGCTCATTCCTACCAATCCGGCAAATACCAATCCCTTGTACACATCCTCACTATGTGACACATGTGGCTCAGCTTGCTTTGTTGTTGGTGTGCTGCTTCGGCTAAGGGAGTGTATCGATTTGGCGTGCTTTCCGACTGGACCGCTAGCAAAACCAAGTACTCGAAGACCCTCGACGGCTAGCTTCTCGGCTGCGTCCAAAGCTTCTTGTCGCCGCATAGCATCCAACACCACCTCACGACCATCCTTCGTCAAATATGTGTCGCATCTACTCAAGACACGATCGACAGCTCCTTTGATATAGGCGACTTCTCTAGCAATCGACATGCCATCTGGGGTTGGATCGCCAACAGTCACACCCATCCATTTACGCTCCGAGCTGAAAGGGGTTTCTCCTAGGCGAGGTCCGAATCCTTCTCGAACATCGTGCTCCTTGAAACGATCCAGAAGATCAAGCATAGCCACATCTGTTGGTTGCCCTACCCACCGACTTCTAAGCATGTGACCCTCTGAATTCTCGGTAGATGACAGAATAGCTATTGAAGAAGCAGATTGCGGATTCTCATCGTGAAGTCGGTTCAAGCGCGCATTGTTCGCAACATTTCCAATACGGAGAATCCTTAGAGTAACAGGGTCAGGCTTAGACTCCGTCGCTTCATCATCTGAGTCAACCTCCATGGGGCCGTCACCGCCAAAGAACCACATCTTCGTGGTTGTCATATGGTTCATCGTCAAAGTCCCTGAACATGTTAGCGAAAAGCGCGCAAAACGCTCAAAATTCAATTACCTGTTTTGTCACTGCACACAACATTGACCGACCCAAGAGTTTCCACACTTGGCATTTTTCGGACAATCGCATGGTGTTTTGCCATACGATGCACTCCAAGGGCCAAGGTCACCGTGACAATAATTGGAAGCCCCTCCGGAATTGCCGCAACAGCCAATGAGATGGAAATTGTGAAAATCTCCAGCAATCCTTTTCCCTGCAGCCAGCCAACGAACGATATGACAGCAATGATCGCAAACGATGCCTGACTGAGTTGTGATCCAAGGGAATCCATGGAGAGTTGCAGAGGTGTTCTTGGGCTCTCAGTCTCGCTCACACTTGCGGCTATTGTGCCGAAATGTGTATTTCCACCTGTAGCATAGACAATTCCTTGCCCATGGCCAGACCTGACCAGTGTTCCCATGAAAGCAATATTTGTTGTACTATTTAGCTGTGTATCCGCTCCGACTGTTCCGCTACCAGCAGAGGCATATGCTGGAGATCCTGGTGGTTCTAAATTATTCGACTTCGACCTGATGTACGCAAATGGTTGTCTGGCTTCCGCAGTGATCCGCACAGGCTCATTCTCTCCAGTCAAATTCGACTCGTCAATCGTCAAATCCGACGCTTTTGTGACTCGAATATCGGCCGGAATCCTGTCACCGGTCGTGAACAAAACTAAATCCCCCGGAACCAGTTGTGCGGCCATGACTTTGCTAGAAATTGCCTCCACATTTGCTTCGGCGTCTGCTACTGAAGTCGAGTCCATCAACCTCTCCTCCTCTGGCGCATCTGCTACACCTGGTTGCCATGTCGGTGTCCGAGGATTGGCTATCCTTGGAGGTTCTCCGCGTATTAGATGGGCGTGATTTGGTACCAAATGGCTCAATGCTTCAATCGACTTCTCTGACCTGTACTCCTGTATGAATCCCACCAACACCACAATTGTTACAGCCACCGTGATACTTATAGCATCATCTTTGTTTCCAACCACCACAGAAGCCCCTGCCGAGCACAAAAGAAGGAGAATCAGGGGTTCTTTGAATTGCTTCAGAAAACGCAGCCATAGCGGTTCGGGGGCTTCATGGGGAAGTTCATTGGGACCTTGGTCATGTAATCGAGACAGAGCTTCGGCAGGCGAGAGGCCTTTTGTGAGGGAGGTTTGCAGTCGTGCAGCTGTTTCGTTCGGCGTGAGGCTGGAGTACTCATCTGCTACTGACTGCGTAGGTATTAGCTTATTGCCCTCAGAATAGGGGGCGCAACTCCACGGACCTTTGCAATTGAGGAAGAGGAGCGGACATGGCTCCGCGACCTTGATCTCGACCTCCTCTCTGAACGCGGCCTTGACGGGGGCTCTGAACTCGAAGCTTCGATGGTCGGTAGGTTTGACAGAGGTAATAAGCTCCCTCCTGGACTCGCCGACCGCGAGATGCGCGGCCACCCCATGACCTTGATCCTGCGTACTGGGCTCTATTAGAACGAGCAGCAAGTGATGCTGTCGTTAACACTGATTCTACCGCTGAGGCATACGAAACGAAGATATGTTGCTGGAGCTGATGGGGCCGATGGTGCTGGTCTTAAGTGATATGGTTGGACGAACTGGATCCAATGCGCCTCTTCCGTCACAATGGTTCGTCCGTCGTTTATTCGTGGGGTTTCGCAAACATGACAATATCCAGAACAAATGTATAGAAAAGTCTTGGGAATTTTGGTAGAGATGTTACAATGCACAGCTTCGCAAAGTCACAACGTGTCGTGAGGCGGCGTGGACTTTTACCGTTTCAGGGATCAACGAATCAGTCGACCAGTTGAGCTGGGCTGTACTTTTTGGCGTTGAACCACAGAATTGAGCCCGAACCCCTGCAGGCCGCGACAGAACCAGTCTACCTCCGTAAAGGGCAGGGCAGGGTGGACCTGGCTGGGGCATTGGAGATGATAGGAAGCAGCAAAGAGTAGGGCGGCTCTGTATATAATATACATAGGACTACCATACCATAGAGATTAATAAACTAGTTTAGCAATATTCACTTCTGTAAAAGATTATGCTGCAACTTGAACATGATCCTGTCCCATTCTTTGTTTGTGAGGGTCCTCGAGCGGGTAGATAAGAGAAAATGCACGTGACCTTGACATCCACCAGTTGCCTCAGGCTTCACACGCTTTCGAATCCAGGCACCAACGTCAATCATGCTTTAGCGCATGTCTGGCCCAGCCATCTTGAATTCATACAGCCAGCCCAGCACCCAGCTTCTTCCCTCCCCCTCCCCACCACCGAGTATTTCGTCTTCGTCGGACAACAACAACAATCTTCCCCTCCAAGATCCGCGCACCCTTTGCTCATCGTCGCATTGCTAATTACATCTTGCGCCTCGTCAACGAACTCGAATACAACAGCTTGACGCGCTCCCTATACGACTTGCGACCGAGCTCTAATTCCTCGACGCGCCGTCATCACAACAACACAACAAACGCGCCTGACTTTGCCCACCACCCAACCATCCTGATTGTCCCACGACAATTAAGGACATCGCCGTAGGCGCAAATACCTCTACAATCACCTAGACTTGGATAATACCAACATGTTTTATTCCGAAACTCTCCTGTCGAAGACAGGCCCCCTGGCTCGAGTATGGCTCTCGGCCAACCTGGAGCGCAAGCTCTCCAAAAACCATATTCTACAAGCAAGCGTGAAGGACAGTGTTGAAGCTATCGTCACGCCCAATCAAGCACCAATGGCACTACGTCTCAGTGGCCAGCTCCTCCTTGGTGTCGTCAGAATTTATAGTCGGAAAGCGCGTTATTTACTCGACGACTGCAATGAAGCGCTTATGAAGATCAAAATGGTATGTCACCAGCACAAATTCTATAGGAATACTACTGATACTCGCTCTATAGGCTTTCCGTCTCTCGGGAAACAATGATATGCCCACCGGCATCCACATGCCTTCTCGGGACGCGCTCATGCTTCCAGATGTACTTACTGAAGGAGACAACCTCGAGATGCCTCCTATGCCAGACGCGTCGTTCCTTTTCTCTCAACTGGACGACGATTCACATTTACGGAAGCGAAGAGCAGGTAGCAGGGATATTAACCTTCAGGAGGACTACACCGGCAGTCAATTTTTGCAAAATAGCATCGAGAACCAGAACGATGAAGACCTCGCTTTGGAGCCTATGGATGATTTGGATCTAGGATTGGATTTTGGATTGGACCTTGATGACTTCACCCCAAAGGCAGTTGATCGAAGCATCGAAATCGGACGAGATGCTCCAGCTGCCCGCGCCCCTGAGGATGACTTGTTGAGCGAACTGGATATCCAGGTACCGGCAAAGGATAATTTCGATGCTGGAGAACGTGATACGTCCCTTAACTTGGATTTCGGAGGTGGCGATTTTGGAATGGATGATACTGTCAGAATGGCCGATGATGATGGAGATGTTATGATGAACATGGGAGATGGCCCAGATAGAACCCTTGGTGCTGCACCACTTATTCGACCTGCACGAATTTCAGAGTCACCCCTCTCGGATATCGACGAAGCCTTGGCAGCCGAAGTTGAGGCAGAGCATCAAGCAAATGCGACCTCGGCGCTCTTTCAACCAGAGGATGAACCTGATGAGTCGACTCTAATCCTCAACCCCGCCCAGCGTGCCAGAAAGCAAAAGGTTCTTCGCCCTGATGACGAGACCATGATCCCAAATCACCAGATTAAGGAACAGCAAGAGCAACACGACAAGATTCTCCGACCTCAATCATTTCTCCCCCGTGATCCAGAACTCCTTGCTCTAATTGAAATGCAAAAGAACGGTGGCTTCGTCTCCAACATTATGGGCGAGGGCCGGTCTGCAGGATGGGCACCAGAGCTCCGTGGAATGTTGTCCTTAGCTGCAGTACGCAGAAATGGTGAGCTGAAGCGCAAGCGCGACAGTGGTATCGCCGATATGGAAAGTGGTGATGATCAAGGTCCCCAGAAATCGCCACGTCTTGACCTGGGAGAGGAGGATGATCTTGCTGCTGGACTTGGAAGTGCAGGCCTGGAAAAGGAAAACACGATACTCGCTGCAGACGGCACAGTGATTGAGATGCCCGCGGATGATGGCTTCATGATGCCCCAAGATGATGAGCATGATCCAACTGCCGGTCTATCGCCTGGCGCCAACTTCGACGAGACTACCGCACCACTTGTACACCCTGCGGATAGTGGACCAGTATCACTTGGTACCAAGCATGCAGTACATCTTCTCCGCGACAGATTCGGCCCCGAAGCTGCCAACAGCCCAGACAAGCGGAAGAAGGCCAGTGTTCTCTTCCAAGATCTCCTACCAGAAGCAACCACCACCCGAGCAGACGCCACCAAGATGTTCTTCGAGGTGCTTGTTCTTGCTACAAAGGACGCAGTAAAGGTCGAGCAGCAAGAAGCCCTTTTGGGAGGTCCCATCCGTGTACGAGGAAAGAGAGGTCTATGGGGAGACTGGGCTGAACGAGAAGCTGGTGGAGAAATTGCAGAAGAGGAATCAGCGCCCTACGCTGGTCTCGAGCGCTCCACAGCTGTTGCCGTTACCGCATGAATTACCTCGCATCAAACATCTCTTACTACCTACGATTCTCTGTACAAGTACTGCATGTGTTATGTCTCACTACTGAGGCCGGAAAAGACGCCGGGCGGCAGTGGCGTAGAGGCGTTCTCGGAGTTTAGTTCATGCGCCTTTCAATTCTGAATGGAGGATATATGGGCTGGGGCATTGTCTTTGGCGTTCTTTTGTGTGCTTGCTTGCCATTGATATTCCTCGCAAATAGGTTGGCGGTCGCGACTTGATATCCTTCGATTTCGGTATTGGCTAGCGATGGATGGAGCATTGCTTCGGGGACGATGGGATGAAGGAAAATAGAGGTGGTACGAATGAGGATCACTGCTCTCTGAGGCGTTTTTCTTGGATGCGTTCCTCGATCTCATAGTTAGCCTCATCACATCGCGAAAGAACAAGAAGACACTTTATATCACGACACTGCGGCCTTGGAAAATGTGTCATGTGTATGTCTTGTCTTGTGGTCCTCATTGTCTGCGTTGTATATAGATAATTCGACCAAGTAATAGAATCGGTCGTTTTCGATCAACCATACTTCCAAGCGCTCAGTCAACTGCGAAGAACCTTCTCATGAATCCGCCAAGTGGCAGAAATATCACATTCTTCAAGTGCCTTCGTTCTGGATCACATTCAACATCTTTTTCCACACACTGATTGCTTCTCTCTGCATTTCAGCTTTCGTCCGAAGATGTGCCTTCAAATGACTGGCTCACTGACTCATCCGGTCACGACTCATTTTTGAGAAGCGAGGTCGCATGAGACGATTCGGCTCAGCCTCATCCCCACATTCATGACTGACTGACTGCATGCATGCATACTCCGCCTCGTGTCAGGGTCGAGCCTCCACATGTTACACAAGCTTATGGAATAAGTGTGAAGACTCCCCCTCTTTCGGAGGAAGCCTGATTGACATGAAAGAAAAGAATCAATCGTTTATTTTTCAACGCTTTCCACAGCAATATACTGTTAGGGATCTCTTTTGTTTATCTAGCACTGCATCAGCATCATCATCATTGTATCGCCGAATCACTCATTTCACGGACAATCAACACTCTGGCCTCTAAGGTCATTGAGTTTTCAACAGAAACCAACCCATATCGAGTCCTTTAGTATCGCAAGACGAAAGAGATCATATCATGGCATCATACTCCGCACCCCAAAAGTTCGCCCTCACATCCACAACAACAGCACTCGCTCTCCTCCTCCCCCAACAAATCTCAAGCGAGGTCAACACCCTCCGCACCCTCCACGACCGCACATCCCAGACCTGGCCTCCACACATCAACATCCTCTACCCCTTCCTCCCCCTCCAGCACCTCCCCCAAGCAATTCCCCTGCTGCAATCCGCCCTCTCATCCCTCTCTTACCACACTCTCAGAGTCGTTCTTGATGATGTAGGTGTTTTCAAACATAGGAAGAACGCTACGGTTTTCTTGAGACCGGCGGAAGGTGGGGAGTGTGAGGGGAAGTTGAAGGAACTGAGGGGGGTGGTGGAGGGGGTGTTTGGGTTGAGGGAGGGGGAGGGGACGAGGGAGGGGGTTTGGAGGCCGCATTTGGGGGTTGGGCAGGCTTCTTTGATGGGGAGTGGGAGGGAGGTTGACAGGTTGGAGGAGCAGGTTAGTAAGCTGGTTGGTTTGGAATGGGAGGCGAGAGGATTGGTGGTTTTGAGGAGGGAGGTGGATGGGAGGATGACTGTTTGTGAGGAATTGCGGTTTGGAGATGCAGAGGGGATGTATGGCGTTGAAGGAGATGAATTGAAAGATGGGACGAGCCAGGATGCGAATTCGACGCCTTGTTTTGCTTTCAACGACAACAGCAACGAGAACAATGGGGCATGGTCTCGCTGGTCTAAAGGAGGACACCAGATCCAAGCAATCCCAAACACGATCTCAATATCAACCTACAACATCATGGCCGAACCCACCGCCTCTCCTTTCACCACCCGCCTCCCTCTCATCATCACCTCGCTTTCCTCACCACCACCACCTCCCCAATCCTCCCTCCAAATCCTCTGCCTTCAAGAAATCAGCGATGAGTCTCTCCCACTCATCCTTGGTTCTCCATACATCCAGCAAACATACCCATACGCCACACACGCCCCCTCCTCTCTTCTACCCAGCGCTAGGAATCTCGTTACCCTCGCTTCTCAACCTTTCACGTCGACAGTTGTGCAGTTCGAAGCACGACACAAATCAGCTTTAGTTGTTGAGTTCTCCCTAGGTGACTTAGAGGAGAAGAATGTATTAGTTGCAAATGTGCATCTAACGAGCGGACTTACGGATAAAGCCGTCCAAGCGAAGAAAAGTCAGATCAACACGCTCAGCAAGTTCCTCATCGCCAGGGGCAAAGATCGAGAAAGAGAGATCATCATCGCAGGAGATTTTAACCTCACGACTTCGAACCGGACGATTCAGAAGGCTCTTTCAGGGGCTCTTATCACGAAGGAGACTGCAATGGAGGTCAAGACCGTGATTGATCTGAATGTCTGGGAAGATGCTTTCCTTGTCTCAGACTTGAATATTGAAAGGGGCTCTATGGAAGGTAATCACGAAGACGGGCCGATGCTCGATGGCGAAGATGCAAATGGAAGTGCCATGTTAGGCCACGACAGCAACGAGATCTTCGCCGGCGAACAAGGCGCGACTTTTGATCGAATTACGAACCCTATTGCCGCACAGCTGGATCCGCCGATTGATAGGAGTCCGCAAAGGTATGATCGTGTGTTGTATCTCAAGGGCGGAGGTATCTCAGCTAGAGGAGAAAGGGATGAATTTGAGATTTTCGGCTTTGCGGATGAGGAGGGGAGGGTTGGGAGTGATCATTATGGTGTTCGTGCTTTGCTGTCTGTTGCCGGGTCCGGTTCGTCTCCTGGTGCGATTTCAAGGATGACTCTGAGAAATGATTCTGGGAGTGTTGGGAGTGGGATTACGTTTGTTGAAGATGGCACTGATTTCAGCGGCCTCCTCGAACCGTACCTACCAACAGCAACCGACATCGCTCAGCGCGAGATGGCGATCGAACTTCTGCAGTCAACACTTTCTCGTGGCGCAGGACTTGAGAATCTCTTCCTGGCGCCTCTGGGAAGTTATCTCATGGATACTTACTTCGTCGACTCGGATGTCGATGTTCTTGCTATTGGCTGTGTCAGTCCTGCGAAGTTCTTTGAGTTTGCAGGGAGGGAGTTGAGGAATTTGGACAGTGGTAATGAGGAGAGTTTCAAGGGAGTGCATTTTGTCAACTCTTTGGTTTCGATTGTGGAGGTAAATGTATTGGGCATCAAGTTCGATTTGCAGTATTGTCAGGCGGAAGAGTTAGTTCGAGCGTACGTTCCACTTAGTCTCCCTCCCTTTCTATATCCCATCCTGTGTCTCCTCTATATTCTTCATAATCCAAGCTGACTGAACCTCAAGATACCACAACACCATCCCGTCGCCCAACCTCCAAGACCTAGTCTTCAACAAAGCTCTAATCTCAACCCTCTCACCCTCCTCCATCAGACCCCTCAACACCTACCGCGACTCCGCCTACCTCCTCAACACCATCCCCAACCTCCCATCCTACCGCCTCTCCCACCGCTACCTCTCTCTCTACCTCAAATCCCGCGGTCTCTATTCCGCAAAATTCGGCTACCTCGGCGGAATCCACCTCCAACTCCTGCTCAACAGAGTCGTAAAACTCATCCAACTCTCAACCAAAAAATCCAATTCCGAAAGCGACCCCATTCCAATCTCAGCAGCGAATATCGTCCGCACATTCTTCACATACTACGCGTCGTTCAACTGGAGTTCAGACGCAGTGACAGACCCGCTTCTCGGACCAGAAAATAAAATCCCCTTGAGATCAGCACGCGATGCGATTTTCATACCGGCAATTCATACACCGACTGCACGACCTAACGTTGCTTCATCATGCACCAGGCTCTCCGCTCATACTCTTTCCTCTGAATTCAAGCTTGCAGCTGAACATCTCGCTCGCGGTGACTGGGACTGGTGTCTACGCTCTCCTGCTGAAAACCTGCAGGATTTCTTACAGGAGAGTGGTGCGTTCGTTCGGGTCGGGATCGATGTCTGGGGTGTCGGGGACGAGAGTGGACGAGATGATAGTGGTATAAGTAAGTGGAAAGTTAGGGAGATGTTAGGCGCGCTGGAAAGTAGATTTCCTAGGCTTTTGGTGAGTTTGGGGCGTATCCCGGGGGTGAAGGGGAGGGTTTGGCCTGCGAGGCTGTATGTTCCTGGTCTCGCTGAGGACGGCGATGAGAGAGTTGATGGGGATGGGAAATGGGAAGGGAAGGGGAAGGAAATTGTGAAGGAGAAGGAGGGAGATGATGCAGAAGAAGGAGGCCAGTTTAAGGGATATTACCTCCTTGGTGTTTCTGCACGAGAAGGCATGTTAAAAGAAGGTAAACGACTCATGGAAGGTAAATTGATGACAGCAGTCAGGGAGTTCGAAAGGGGAATCCTGGAAGCGAGGGAGTTCGTGGAAGCAAGCAAAAATGTCTGGGTTGTAGTTGATGTCGTGAGAAGGAAAGAAATTGTAGGAATGGGGCTGGAAATAGATCGAAGAGAGTGGGGCATGAAGAGACGACCATGTCCCGTCCCCGAGCAGCATGAACCCTCCATGCAAGAGAGAGCCTCTACTATCGCATCGCCAGGACCAGCATTCTCAAACACGCAAAGCTCGTCCAACAGCAAATCAAGCAGGCACCTAAAACAGAAGACCACGCCGCTCCGCCCAGCCCACGAGATCATCGCTCGCATAAAATGGGATCCGGATCTTGAGATAGGGAATTACTTGATTGGATATGAGGATCGTTTTGTGGGTGTTAAGGAGATGGAGTTGGGGAGGTGGAAGAGTGAGAGTACGGATGAGGAATTCATTCCGTTACATCGGGTTGTGTGGATCAGGTTGAAGGATGGAGGCAGTGACAGTGGAGGTGATGGGGAAGGTGGGAATGGAGAAGAAGGGGGTGATGAGGATGAGGATACTGATGAGGGTGCACATGGAGATGAGCGTGGAGGAACGAGGGGTGCGATAGTTTGGGATCGGAGGAGGAAGATCGATTGTTTCTTTGGGAGTGGAGTCGGGGCTGGGTGAAGCAAGTGAGCGAGACAGCAAAGAGTATTATATAGCTCGCTGACAAGGAAGTGGTCAGACCTAGCATTGTCAGCTTCATACAACGATGTCTGTGTGTAAAGAAATGCTGTATTTTGCTTAGTAGCTGCTGTATGGAGTTTCGATGCATTTCGCTCGCTATGCGGCTGGTCTCGACATCGACATTCATATGTTTATGAGCGCAAATACCTAGTAGTTGGCTTCGCTTATAGAGTGGGGCATCAGCGAATCCTGTGACGACTTCTTCGACACAGCGGCTGCAACACTGGGTCCTTGCTCATAAGGCTCTGACATAGGCTCTAATTGTCATAATGGAGTGGATAAATTATGCGAAAGTGGATAAAATTATGCGAAATGAAATTAATTATAGGAAAATATAAGCTTGATATCAAACAGTCTTCACGTTGGGGGTGTGGACCATGTGGGTGTAATCCAGCGAATGATGCACAGGATGGCACACTGATGCGTGTCTCCAGTTCGTCAAAGAAGTGGCTGATGGAGCAGGCTGAAATCTGTAGGGCACAGTTGTATGGTCTGAACCAATTAACTTCCCATTTAATAGATCTCGCGACGAATAAACCGTGTTAGACAAGCCATTCGCTGTAAAAGAAGACTTGCATTTCATGGTCCTGTATGAGCGACTGATGCGGAGTGTCTATGATATCAAGGCAGGTGCGCAAGCTTATATCCAACCCTCAGACCAAAATCGGGTTGTAGTGACGAATCTTGAATATGGCTGCTTTGAGTAGACTTGACTCTAAAGAAATGTCTGCTCATATCAGAGATGGCTTCCAAGTGAACACCAACGCGCACCGGTACCTTGATTCCTTCAGCCCTGGTCAAGCCGTCCATTCCCTTCTCGCGTTAAGGCTGCTTCACGAATGGCTCGGTGAGTGTCTGCTGAACGCAGGAGACTGGAGGACGTAGCGAGCGAGTGCATCGGCCCGGAACCGCTAACATGAATGCAGTCTAGCACTTGAACCTGTTTCCCGCCTGTGATCAACTTATTCTTTGCCCCCTTTCCCAGACCTCCCAAAACTCTCTCTCCTTTTCTAAGTACCTTCCTGCATTCTGATGGGTTGTTTTCAGACGGTTCGTTTCGCCGTCACTTATCATTCTTGAATTTCTCGTCACTCATCTATTGCATCAGAATTTGGTTTGCACAAGGCTCCAACCAACTTCCAATCTGATAAGGCTGGCCCACCGCCATTTACCGAATTACATTTCAGCGAGCCGACTCATCACGGTGAGAGTTCGCAAAGATCTAGAAAATAGTATTACCTCGGATAGGCCTCCACTACTTGTATGATAAACTACGGAATCCCTCTTTAAATCGGCCCACTGCCTTTGGCGTACCCCATTCAAAACTCTACATACGGAAGCGAAGTTCACTTAGATTGCCCTAGGACACTAGCTTTCTACTATTGTACCCACCATGAACTCACGAACGCCCTCTCTACCCACGCGGGCGGAGTGTATGTCTCTCACAGATGAACAATGTCGCAGGATTCAGAACATCCTTGATCCCGATGGTATCAGAACATACAAATATTGGGCTATAGAATATCAGCCGGAGCTGATACGGTTGTACATGAGTTTGGAGAGCTTTCCAGATATCGCGACAACAATGCGGGGCAAGATGGACTGGTCGTAAGCTGAGCGATTTGTTACTACATTTATTGCGATTAACAGCCCGACAGCTACAAAACCTACAACAATCGATTTCGCAGTTGGCTATTTCCGACCTCTCATGATGAGCGAGAGAAAATCGTTGTCGAACTGTACGCCTCAGTGACAGATTTGATTGACCCAGATGTACTAGCAGAATCTCTCTCCAAAGCTCCCGCCCTGCGGCCTCATCGAGCAAGTGAATCAGGGCTAAGCTCTGAGGCCATTGGATCAACCATGGTCATTCATCCACGACAAAGTCAATCTAACAAGCCTACAATCGGGAACCGAGCCTCGGTTGCAACAATGGATACTTACAGCTCCAGTGGTAGTTCGGCGTACACGCGATTCGATGACACGTTTTCGAACCCCAGGTTTTCCGTCGCAAGTTCCTCTTCGTCTTTCAGCGATGCTAGACTACCATTAATAAAAGATGGACAGCCACAACCTCAACCCCGTCTGCTAAAGCATCCGGAGCATGATGCGACCCTGGGTTTGTGGAATGCTACTCTACGTGTTATTCCATGTGGAACAGATCATAGCAGTCTCAGGTGGTGGCAGGACTCTGCCACCAGATGTTCTGTGTGCGGCTTCACTCGATGGCACGCCTTGATGGTCCACGCTCGCTCGATGAGCTGTGATGATTTCTCGGCTGCCAATTGGAAATTGCATGGTATCGACAGGGTTGATTACGCTGGCAACTCATTCCATTATTTGATGATAGCCGGGGTAGGAATAAACCACCTCATCCAAGTTTTCGACAGCACAGATACTTGCCAAAATTTCTTTGGCCAGAACCCTCTTCACGTACTCAACTCACAGGATCTGGGAGATCATTTAATAAGCCTCTTAGAGTGGTATGAGAGAAGACATGATCCGGCGGGTAAACTTCTTTCTCAACACGATATTTACTGCCGTACGCCACTTCATACACTTCTACAACAACCGTTCGAGCGGCCGATTTATCGGCAGCTTCTCAACGCTTTTTCGTCTCCTGTTCCTTTACTTTGCTCGTTTGACACTACCGGCAAAAGTGTCTTCGAGTTGATGCATGAAGCGTCTTTGAAAGCCAAATCACAATCAATCACGGACTTTCTAAAAATTCAGGCCGGGATCGCAGAAGCAAAAAATTTCCTATCTGATGTTGGCGATCAGTCTATCTGCGCTCAGACCTACGGATTCCATGATATCGCTCGAGGAGCACATGGAACCCTGATATTTGGCTTGATATTTCAATGCCCAATTTGCAAGGAGTCGACTGCTCACTGGTATTCTTATCTTGAGCAGATCGAGTGTGCAATTGCCCACGGTCGCGATCGCAACGCACCGGATGAGTCTGGGTGGACACCTGTACATCTGCTTGTGACGCAGGCACGGTGTAATACCGACTTCACTCCTGAAACACCTAGTCAGACTGCAGCACTGTTCCGCAAGCTGGTCCCTAAAACCTGTCCGGAAAGTCTTGAAATACTACATACTCTCGATCCCGAGGGCAATAGTCTCATTCATAATATCGCTGTTCGAGGTCTGGATGAGATTTTGGAGTACGCGCTTTCACTCGAAACTGACGAGAAGCGACGATGGATGGTGGATTCAGCTATCTATACCCAGAATGGCACTCAATCCACTCTCACAGTGGTTGAAGACGAAATCAAGCTTGTGTCAGCGAAAATTCGGTTTGTTAATGCTGAAGTTTTCCTCGTTGACAAACTTGGTCGTCTGAACAGAGTGAAGAGCATTCTAATTTCTGCTGGGACAGGCATTCCGAGGGATGGTGTATCTATGGATGCACCAGGAACTGCCCCTTCAACTGAATCATCTAGATCAGGACAGGCACTAAAATATACTGCGGGCATATTCGAAGGTATTAGGCAAGCTGTTTCTGGCCCACGTGGCTCCCTGAGAGGTGCGTCAAGTACGTCCGAGACAACCACAACGAATGAGAAGATTGATCATCCTGAGTCAGTCGGACTCCATGCGCCTGCAATACCTGGTCCGGAAGTGGGAAGCACCAAACGGATTTTCCCCATTGACGCGCAAAAGGATGTTCAGTTGATCTCTCTCTGGCATAAACACGCGTTGCCGACACTGAAAGGCCTCCTTTGCAATGAAGGCGATTCGAGTGTATCCATCACATTGTTGCGGAGGGGAAGAAGTCAGGATGATTCGTCTCCCATAGTCCGCATTCAAACCAGCACTTTACGTTCGGAAGAACAAAGAGGAGCAATCAGGCAAGCCATTTATGATGTCCTTCATCCTCTAGAATCACCTCCCATACTCTTTACCATTGGGAAGGTGAGGAGAACTGCAACAAGATCGGATCTGGACGTTATGCCTTGCACTGCACAGAATACAGCTTTTTCTCCCAAACCACCCATGGGCGTCTCTATTGGTATCGACGGAAGTGTCAAAGATACAGCTACACTAGGAGGTTATATTTACATCGATAACGTGCCCCATATACTAACTGTACACCACTTATTCACTGATGAAAACACTGGATCAGTATATCAAGCAGGGACCGTCATTACTCAACCTTCACTTCAAGAGGTGAAGGAGTTTGCGGAGATTTGGGATCACGTCAAGTCAACGGAGGAATGCTTTCATCTTGCCTGTGTCAAAGCTTTGTTCGAAAGAATCAGAAAATCTCTAGACGCTTTCTCGTTCGGGACTCTTGTCATATCATCGGGCTTCCGCAATCGCCTTTCGCGCGACGGTATATCGAATTTCGAGATGGACTGGGCTGTTTGTAAGATAGATAGTGCCAGAATAGGTTCGAATGTTACGCCATGCGAGAAACACTGGTGTCGCGATGCTTCACCAGTTGTGCCGGGCGCTGCCGTATTCTCTGTTGGTCGAACGACTGGTTGTCAAGACGGCATCGTCAATGGAGATATGACTCGCCTGTTTCTTTCAGACGACGACGGCGAGTATCGAGAATCCGATGAATGGTCTGTTGTAAGATCTCATTCAACGCCCGAACAGACATGGGTCCGCAGCGGAATTGGCGCTTCCGGTGATTCCGGTGCATGGATCCTTGAAGCTAGCACCGACAATGTAATTGGTCAATTGTGGGGGCGTGACTTCAAGATCGCGTACAGCAATGAAGCTGGCGATGAAGATGGCGACGAAGATGGCAATATCATCACCTACTTCACACCAATACATGAGATATTCGACGACATCAAAGACTTTACAGGAGCAGCACAAGTTACAATCTGTGCCGATCGAGATTTCGGCCAAATGGATAATGAGCCCGGAGCTATTTCGCTCAACAGCGGGACTGTTGAGTTTTCTGGGGTCCAATGCGTCTCCAAGGATAGCTGCAGAATTTGCACTTTAAGTGTGTCAAAATGGGAAGCTGAGGACAGTATTGCGTCTCTCGCCAACGAGATTACTCTCCTCCGCGTAGCTGGTGACTCAAACCAATGTCTTGACCCCAGGACGTCGGGAGGGGATAGCCCAACTATTTCCGGGCAGTTTATGTTAACAGTGCACACATAGAAATTTTTTGGCGTTGGTCAATCGTTAATGGGAAAATATAGTCCATGACCTTTTAATTAAAGGCAATGATTTTCCATTATTTCTAAAAGATCTACTTTTTACCAATGATCACCGCAAGTCGTAAAGGGTGGCTAGCATATGGAACATTAAGAGCACAAGCTTCTCTCGAGCAAGGATAATCAAAAACGCTTCGAGTCTTGAGCATATTCATATTCTTAATTACACGTAACATGAACAAGCAATGAAAGGCCTCATGTTTAGAGTATCTTAGTACTCATATGCATGACAAAATTTGAGACGAGTCAATTCCAAGGAATAATTGATGAATCAATAGAGACGAAGTCAATAATTCTAGAATACCTAAATGTGAGGCAAGCAAGTATATAGTAAGCCTGTAGGAGATTAGTAAAGATTTGTTGAATAAGTGATTTCTGCTTTAAACTATGTTCACTTCCGACGCCTCTTCACTTTCATTGGAATGTCTTGCGATGTTTAGATCTGATTATTTGATTTTGTTTCCCTTTTACTTTTGTGTTGGGCCATTTGAAGTGGTCAGAGCCTTCCTGGAAAGTCAGATAGCATGTTAATAAAAGCAGAATCTAGATCCACTGCATTATGATGTCCGGAGATAGCTGAGGATATAGCATTCTATTATCGACCGATGATATCGACCGTTGATACGCTCGATGTAAATGCATGTACATCACTTCAAATCTCCTCTTGGTCAATCTTAGGATTTAAGCTTCATTTCTGATCTTTATATCTTGTACTGTTTAGTGAGCTTTGTTTTGGTTGCTGAGCCTCAACTTTTTCCGAAGAGAGCCTCTTGAGCTCATATCGGTTTCACAAATCCTCCCCATAACTCCCCAACTCCGCAGCCTTCAAATTCGTCTTCTCCCCCACTCCCAACTCCTCCCCCCTCGCAGCCCTCACCAGCCCCTCACACCAGTCCTGATGTCCCAGCAACATCTTATTCGGCTTCACACCCGCCAATTCCTTCGCCGGCTTCCCACTCTGACTCTCCTGCGTCAGAATCCTTACCCTCCCACCCTCCAAATCCTCAACAAGCCACGCATGATACACACTAACACTCTCCTCCCCATTCTCTAATTTCGCACTCCAGGCGATCCGGCCTGCTTTTCCACCTTCTGGGAAAACGCTCTCCTCAACAGTGCATGTCAAGACGGGGAAGCCGAATGTGGAGAATTTAAAAGTGTCGCCTTTTTTGAGGTGCGGTCCTGATGAGGGGGGAGAAAGGGATGAGACGTTGTTGTAGTAGGAATTCCATTTTGAGATGTCGGATAGGAGGGACCAGATTTGGGTGGAGGTGAGGGAGGGGGCGATTACTTCGTTGGAAACGAAGTTGTCGGTTGTGCCGGGGAGGAAGGCGGATGGCCAGATTATGGCGGATTGCGTTGAGGATGACATTGTGCAGTTGCTGATTCTCGGTTTGATTATTACTGATGAATGAACTTTACAAGTTGGCAATGATCGAGAGAGTTTTCCTTTTTGGTGTTGATTGGTTAGTATCGTCACGCCGTCATGCTGTGACGTCATGATCATCGCAAGCAGTCCATTCTATTGACAGCTGTTTTCTCCCACTTCATTTCATTTCACTTCTCAGTCAATAGAACTTGAAGCTCTCAATAATCCTTTTCTCTTCTAAAAATTTTCTTTCATTACTGTTCTTCAAGAAATGTTACAGTTTTCGTGCACCTTTGGATTCAGACCAGAGTCACCAGGCTACGGGGTCAACATGGCGGCAAGAGCAGGATTGCCCTCTTGAGCTGTGGATATTGATAGCAAAGCTATTGAAAGAAACGTTGCTATAGCACTTCTCGTTGACATCTCCTTTTCCCGGGCGGAACACACCGGCTGGGAATTCAGGATGATCCGTGATGGGGTTGAAGCATTTTTGAGAGCCACCTTCCTTGTAAAGAGTGATAGCGAGGCGTTCGTCGGCGCGGGCCACGAGGATGGAAGGAGCGGCATTGATGCTGGTGATGAGCATGGCCAAGACGGCGGATGGCGACCATTTTGGTTATGTTTGGCTGGTTTGAAGATAATGATTGGTATGTAAATGTTGTTCTGCAGTATCAGTTGGGATGAGAAACTATTCATTAATCACGACCTGGAGCCTGACTTATATACTAATTCTGTGTTCTCGAAGGTTTTCTCAAATCATTGAAGCATCGTATGACCCAGATCAGTCTCCCGAGAGACCAGAGAGACTTTGTGAAAGTCTGCCATGCTGTTGGCCATCCCGTGAGAGTTAGACTATACGCAAGTGCTCACGAGACAAGGCTCTGAAAAATCTCGTCTGTCTTGCTCAGGATGATCTTCTGGTACGACTGCGGCTATATACGAACCTTCTGTTCGGGCCATTGTCCACTCACTTGTGACCGCATCACCGGACTCTAGCTTCAAAGTTCTGGCCGGAGAAGCTAGTAAGCTTACTATACTTCAGGGTTGAAAGACAGCTCAAGCGCCAGACAGGTGGTCTTTATAGCCATCATGACATGTAAGCTTTGATAGGCGTGAGTAAATTCTTAAATTCTCATGCTCTGAAAACGTGTAATAATATTCCACCGAAGTAAGATATAGTATATCACATATACTTCCAATCAGCTCGTGATTCATATATCTCTTTCGTTGTGTTCAACATGTGAGAGCTCAACTCTTTGGGTGTGTTCTGCTTCACGTGACCATCTGTGAAGGAACTGACTGGTCTTTGAGAAACTTGTTTTATTGAAAATCTTGGATCAGACCTGCGGAACTGAGATCAGTGGTGTATCTGGAAAAGCATTCGGAAACACGTGGTAGTATTTTGTCATCTTCCCCAAAGAGTTTCGTGAGACATGTCAGCCTTGCTCGTGTTGAATGACTCTGTGGCACGGATCTCACACGAGGTCAGCGAAACGAAGTCACGTTTGTGTAACATAAGACACCCGGTGATCCGGAGCATCGATAGACTTCAACGGCAGCTCGTTTTGTAGCCAGTCAAGCTATAAGTCGAGAACTATGATCAGACTCATGTCCACAGCGCTGCAGAAGTCCACTTGATTTTGCAGTAGTCTAAGCTTTGTGAACTTCACCTAGGTAGCCGATAAGTAACTTCGCAAAGGTGGTGAAAGTAGGGACAGACTGTTAAGTAACATATATGACTCACCTCATAATTTTCTGAATGATCACTATATTGGAACATTGATCTGCGACTTGAATTTTTTTTCACAGAGTAGTCTTGACGCCCTCGCTTCCGGGCAGCTATGGCAGCTGAGAGAGATGCTCGCACCCTAATCAGTTTGACTCCGCCGCTGACTTGGCATATTCACCGACAAGGCGAGATTCCTTTCGAATCTCCAACGGATCGTCTACATCTTGCAAGTCTTGGTGCATCTAAGCTTCTGTCCAGAGCTACAGTAGTCAGGTTGAGTGCTTCCAAATAAATGGGCCTTACCTCACAACGCCTAATCCATTATAGTCGTTGGTGTGCGAAGCGAATGCATAATGGTAAACTCCCTGGGATAGGATGATTATGTAAGAAAATTGCGTTTATATGCACAATCGCCAATTTTCCCGTCCTTGTTTACATCTTCGGCTGGCGCCAGAGAAATACAGGCGTTTAGCGAGAGCGCGTTGGCGGGCAGGCGGCCGCACGCTAACAAGGCGGCATTCTCAGTCCTTCGCTTTGTGTACCTCCCATCATGAGGAACCACCTTCGATGGACGATTAAGTGCAGCGCATCAACGGAACCCGAGGAAATATACTTGCTCTCGATATCGATCATAATTTCCATGATAAGGGACTACATTTCTATCTCAAAGTATCATTAGTCACGCCGTCGAGATTCTTGTCATCTCTCAGAAGGTTTCAGAATCAGGCTGCTAGCCTCGTCGACTATCCTTCCCAGCTACTCCAAGCCGATCTAGGAAGAGCCAAGCACAACGAAGGGTTTTGATTCATACAGCTATTTCCATTTGAGATGGTCGCTTCAACAGGCGCAAGGAAGGCCGTTCCTTCAATGGGTGGCACCCTGAAGCAGGACCCCGCAACGTTGGCAACGGCTATTCGACATATGTCTCTCAAAGATGGTAAGTTTGTCAAACATTGAAGTTAAGAGTCAGTAGCTTACACCAGATAGAAGAAGATGAAACTACAGCATCGTCATCTAAGCTCAAAGAAATTCCTGTAGTAACGGAAAGAGCCATCGAAGAGCCGGCGGACCCAAGTCACGTGGAAGAAACTACTCCAATCGTTCTCCCCGACGAGTCAACGGCCTGGTTTTCCAGGATACATCTCCTCGATCTCCCAGTCGAGCTTATCGAAATGTTCTGTAGAGTGTATCTGGACGTCTGTTCCAACGTATGCCTGGGACTAACGTGCAGAACGCTGTTCAACATGACCGAGCACATCCATCCATATCAAGTGAATTTACACATGCGAACGAGCGGGAAGTGTCTTGGGCACCTCTTGACTCGGTGGATGGCTCCAAAATACAGCTTTGATCATTCGTGGGGCAAGTTTGTGCCAAAGAAGATCTTCTTGCGGAATGAAGAGGAGATCGAAAGGCAATGGAGCCGCAAAGAATCCTGGAACAACATACGCCTGGCTATCGATAATGTAGGCGCTACCATTGCTTATGAGAGTAGCAGTAAGCGGAAAGGCTTTTGAGTAGTTCTGTCTGCACAACCGGGTGTCGACTGGTCGAGGGGCATATATTGTGTGGAGTGGCTGGAAGTGTGCGAGCATTGAGTCGAAGTTTCTCGGGTTCAACAAAGTTGTACACAGCGATCAGGCGTAATTGGTTTTGGCGTTGAATTTTAGCGAAGCGAAGATTTTTGCGTGTTTATAAGTTGATGGACGTACTTTTTTGCCTCTTCAAAATGGGTACATTCAGCATGTCCGAAAAAGAGATTCTTGAGTATCGTCCAAAGTATCATCCCCCCCCCCAAAAAGAAAATCACAAGGAGATCATGCTCGAGTCACAAGACAATTTAAACTTTACAGGATCTTTACCGCTCGCGCTCAATCAATTCCACTGCCGCCCACTTTCAAGCATTTCGAGGGGTGTACAGATTGTGAATTTCTAGTCTTCACTTTTTTCGAGATGTAGATATCACACAGCAGACTTCACACATCAAGGATATGATGTCATTATTATGTGAGACTCGTCTGTATCATTGGCCGCAGAACGTTTAACGCAAAGTATTTGATAGCTATCAGTAGCTATGGAGAGGGACAGACCAGCAGATCCGCTCAAAGATCACCCAGCAATCATGAAAAGCAACGTAGACCCATGAAGTAACCCGCGCATCAACCTGTACGCAACGACCCCTGACTCCAGCGAGCGACAAAGCTCCCCCAGCAAGTCCAAACTTAGCCTCAAGAACTGAAGTCACAGACTACAGTATAGGAAAAAGTCAAGGGTGTCTTTACCCTGGGATCTCGCTGAGATATCCGCCAGCAGAATATGATAGGGCTGATGTCTCATGGGAAAGTCAGTGATGCGCAACAAGCTAGGGGACAAATTGACTGACGAATATGTATGGATGGGAGAATAGGTCCAAGCCAGATCATGAGTTCAAAGCTCCCTTGTTGCTGTCAGCACCATGTTGGAATGGAACGCGCAGTCGCGAGAAATATACACTGAGGAAGCGTCAAGTTACCTGAAAGCTTATGAAGAGTGGCTGTCAGCTCTGGCTGATTGGTAGAGAGAGTGTTGAGGTCGTCATTGTGAAACTTGTAGACATTGTTGTAAGGGAACATTGAGCAACCAGACTGGAGGGTGTTTCCACCTGCGGGTCGGAGCCAGTGGAGCTGCTCGTTTTGAACCCCAGGCCCTTCTCATACATCTTGACGACAGAGAGGTCGAACCACTTCGGTTCGGTAATGTTAGCAAGGTTTAAAACAATTAAATTCTATGGCCATATACGCAGGTTATCACCCTTCTTGCCTAAGGAATGGGGACTCTTGAATATGAAAGTTGCCAAAGGCTTTGACAGTAGGATGAGAATGCAAAACTCACAGCACGATTATCTTTGCCGTTGAACTTGACTTCGCCCTCAACGTTCTGGTAATTGTTGCAGTCTCCCTTCGGACCTGTTGTGATATATATGACTCTGAACATATATTGGCCACCATGAACGATACCAGGAGTAGCGCCACGACCATGTGCCTTGACGAAGGTGCCAGGGATTGGTGGGTAGTATACTGGATTCTTAGGATCTGAACCCTCGATTGCACCGTGATACCAGCAGACCGCACTTTGAGAGGTTATTGAGCTATACTTCAGAGGAGGTCGAGGGGTTGCAAAAACGCTTACCGATCATGTGGAGTCTTGTTGATGAAGAAGACCTTGTTACCCAGGCCTGAGCTGAAAAAAGACAGAAGACCGAAGACATAGATGATGAAGGACTGCATCTTGTTGAATGATAAGGTATTGTTCGTAGTGATCAGATGTGCGTTGAGTTTGGCAACTGAAGGAACGTGGAGGCATGAAGAACTCAGAAGGAATGTTGACGTATCAGGGAGTGACTGATATTTTGGCTGAGCACAGCTCAAAGGAGTGGTATTGGATAATTGCCTTGAGGGACGGACCAGAGTCGAGAATGGAAGAAGTTGTTCAGTTGAGTTGAAAGAAGAGAGTAGAAGTTGAGGAGAATTGGAGATGTTATGTGTAGTCGAAAGCCAGGAACAAGAGGCTGAAGCCAGGTCATTATTCGGCTGATTGGGATTTAGCTGGTAGATAGGAGGAGGAATATTCGAGGTGAATCACAACAAAATGGTCAACTGTTTTACTTGAGATCAAAATAATCAGATGAATTCAGACAGATTGAATGGCTTACATTAGAGGTGGGCATGCACTGAGGTCTGACATGTTTCAGCTGCAATATTGCCAATTTGAGTCAAGAGAAACAATTTCTTGAAAAGTCCTCAGATTCGGTAGCTGTCAATGGGGGTGTTACATTGCAGTGCAGCAATCCATTGAGATGCGCTTCATACGTGATTTTTAGACAAAGTTGAACAAGGACAGACACGACACAATTACTAAATTGGCCTGTAGTATGGTATCCGTGCAGTAAAACATGCTAGATATTATCTGTGAATACTGCTTCTCTTGACATTACATCTGCCGAGATAGCAATGATTCTCGCTGAAAATCTGATATCGAGTTAATGAATCCGGCTGTAAATAGACGCAGAGGATCGACCGAGCTACTCGAGATATATGATAGCAGAGAGGTGAGCTTTATCCGTGAACAGCATGACGTTAAGAATCGACTCGACTCCAACACATTAAACACGATGCAGACAAGAAAGGATGAGGATATACTGGTGAATAACCTCTATGATGTTTCACATCGTCAAAGGAACACAAAGATTTATCGAACTGACAGGAATATGAGAAGCAGAGGGAAGCAAACCCAACCTCAAGGCGAGCATCTGAACGTTTCAATTATCATACTCTCTTGAGTCTAGAAGCCCAGTCGTGATGGAAATGATGAAGTTCGGTCTGTCAAACCGCTGGTAGAATGGAATCTCCATATCATGAGAGAACGGGTCAGCTTTACTGCTCATGTGGTGAAGATCGGAAATAATTCCAGCAGGTTAGACGGTGTAACGATATCTTGGACTTTCATCGCCCAATTCTGCAATCTCATCTTCAGTCATCCCCTCAACTTTGTAATCCTCCAGTCCAGCATCCCTTCTCTTATTCGCTCGTGCGTAGATAAACCACTGTAACATCAGTCAGCATTACAGATCAACCTTGGAATGCCAATCCACATACCACAATGGCATACACTGTGCAAGCAAAGCCGACCATCGACAGCGTCACGGCATGTCCCATCACGTATCTTGGCTTATCAGCAGCTGGATAGATAAAGCTGCTCAATATGCCAGCACAGTTTCCGATCGTGAGCTGCATGCCCGTAGCAGCTGTCCTCTTTCCATACCTGGGCGAATTATTCGGCAGCCAAGCGAGCGGCAGTCCAACGACTACATACAGGCCACCAGCAACCATGAAGCAGCCAAAATAATGTACGCCAGATGGGGCTTTGGAAAGAAGGATCCCATATCCAATGATACTGGAAACGCCACCGATGAGAGTGAAGAGGGCGCGTTTAGAGGTACGGTCTGAGAGCTGCGCAGCGATCATGTATATGATTGCGCCTGTGGCGTAGCATGGAACTGTCAGAAGCTGAGTCTCGGCAGTCGTCCATTCTGGCACTAGTCAGCATCGATCGGCAAGATCATGTGCGGATGGAACTTACTTCCGAGCTGGGATATGATAGTCGGCAGAAATGTCGAGAAGCTACAAATCGTCAATCAGACAGGCTCAGGACTGAAGACGTGGATGAGCAAACCCGTAAAGCATAGTGTCAACACCAAATTGAGCGAAATAAAAAGCCCAACATTTCCAATCTTTGAAGGCTTTCATGACATCTTTCTTCGAGAACTCCTGGGCTGCAGCTGTCTGTCCATACTCGCATGCTTTCCGAACCTTGACCAGCTTCTTATCCTCATCGGTAAGGAAGTAAGCCTGCTTGAGTTAGCCTCGCTAGTTGGATATGGATAAACTGGTTTACCGTTTCGGGGTTGTTGGGCAGGAGCCAGAGTGTTGCGATTCCCATAAACACGGTCGGAATGCCTTCGATAATGAAGATCCTACATTTGTCAGCACTTGCGTTCCGGGTGGCGTTAATGCTGCAAACCATCTCCATCCACTTTGACCAGCGACACCATCCATGTGCCCAATACCATAGGCAAGCAGTCCACCGAATCCTCCGGCAAGAGCGGCCGAGACGAACAAGTAACCGATCCGGACTGCCAACTCTTTTTTGGTGTAGAAAAATGTCAGGTACACAGCTAAGCCAGGGAACAAGCCAGCTTCGACAGCCCCAAGGAACAGTCTCACTACCAGCAGGCCGGCATATGATTGGACAACTCCGCCGAGCGTTGCAATAATGCCCCAGGATGTGGCGATAAATGCAATCCAGCGTGACGGGGTAAACTTCTTCAGGACGCTATAAAATCATGAGTTGACCTGGCCTTGGCAGAAGTCCTGAAAGCGACTCACAGATTGGAGGGAACCTCGCAGATTATATATGTCACAAAGAGAAGTGAGATCGCGGTCTGATACATATTTCCGTGCATGCCAAGATCTCGCTCCAGATGGTACAATCTCGCATTACCGATGTTGACACTGTTACTCCGTTTAGTACCTGTCTCAACTTTAAAAGATGCCAGAATATGTACCGGTCCAAGAAACTCAATAGATACAAAGCCATCACCACAGGGATGATGTGGATATCCAATTTCCGGACCAACTTTCGCTCGGCTTCGCCACCGAGCAGCGTTTGTTGATTTTCGTCTCCGACATCTTTCGGCTCGGTATCAGACATGTTAGCTGAGCCCGTCTTCAAGATATCTGCTTTGTCGTCCACGGCATTGACTGCCGTTGAGTCATAGATGCCGACCATGTTCGCGTCTGTTAGCGTTGAAAATTTGGCGTCGTGGAGAATCCGGGGTAAACAATCACGTGCTGTCCACTTGAGAGGGATTAAAGGAAATACATTTGGGCTGAATGAAAGAATAATAACATGGAAACCTGACCTGTACTTATAAGATCGTCATATCTGTGTTGCTGACAATTGTTGTACGAGCGCACATAGCCTCTTATCTTGCAGTAGGCTAATCTATCTTGAGCCAAGACTAGTCCTTGTCATACCAAGACTTTGAAAGGTGGGATGCTCCTCATTGAGACATAAACATATCTTGCAAGAGTGGACATAAGAAGATAAGGCAAAACCCATGAAGAGTGGAAGGATGGGGAGGGAGGGGTCTCCAACAAAGAGATGTACGAGTTTTGGTTGGAAATTCTGCACGTGATCGTCTTCCTTGATTTTCGAGCACTCACTTCCACGATTGAAAGGGAAGACGAAGTTATTAGGTATTAACGCTGAGCTTATTACTCTCCCAAATCCCAGTGCTTCGAGAGCCCACTTAAATATAGGAAAGGTTACCCTTAGCTAACGAAAACCTCTAGAATATCCTCCAGGCTCTTCAACAACCACTCAACCTCCTTTCCGGCATTGATGATTGTACAGTCGATACTAAGTTCGCCTTTGTCTCCACTTCGTGAAATTTCCAAAGTCTAGTACTGGTTTCGGAGCAGATCTATCGTTAGATAATCAATTGATCTAAGCTGTCTCTGCTCGAGCAATATCTGCAATTTCTCTTCGCTTATCTGCAGGAAGAGGAAATGGAGCTTGATCTTACACTTCGGACCGGACTTCTCATTTGCTTTGTCGTGGTCAATGACGGCGGAGCGGAAGAAGTTTCGATGAGTGCGTTTCAGAGCTAGATAGGAAACGACGACGAATTCGTGCTTGGAGGTGGCGTTGATAGCTGCTTGCGAGAGGTCACGGAGCCACATAGCATTATCTAGACCATTCAGAGCAGATCCGGACTTCAACTTCTCCACGACATCTCCGGGTTGATAATAGAAGTGATGATGTTTAAGTACTTGTTCTCTCGCATGAGACAGAGGAAAGTTCGAGAACAGGTCACTTACTTGCTCACCTTTGACAATGTCGAAGTCGCGCTTCTCGGTGAGAAATCTGCCTGCAGTGGACTTCCCACAACCACTTGGACCGCTGGCACATCAATGGCGGTCTGCGATCGTAAAAATATTTACAACACAACAAGCCACATAACAAACTTCTGCCCTCACCTCCCTTACTTGCCGGGCGATCGAGAAGGACATATACCTGCTGCGCGATTCTTGAACAACTCGGGAATCTTATCTGATTTGAACTTGCAATTTGACGAGGACCAGAATCCTTTCTCCCTAGGACCTTGCTTGCCATTTGCCATCGCATTCAACAAACACAACATCAACTCGACTTTGACATGTCACAAGAATTCTTCCAGCTTTTGATCGACGGTAGAGAAGGACTTTTCGAATTCGTCCGAATGCGGCCATGCCTGGAGCTTTCCACGGAACCACAGCGAGGGCGACTGAGCGATGTTGCAAATAGTTCAGGGGAAAGCATATTACAATTCAATACAAGACAAAACATCAGATCTTGCTATAGCACATTCTCGAGTCACAAACATTTCGCTTTTGGATTGAGTACGGCAGTGTGTATAAAGTCAACCTTCATTTACCAAAACTTGAAGCACCTGCAAAAACCGTGGGAAAAGGTTACTTCCACCTGTCCTAGCGAGACATTCAGCCAAATACAATACATGATAGATAGAAAAACAAAACAAAGTGACCCGCGCCTATCCTAGATTGCCAATCTTGGTATAACAATTTAGCGCGCACGCACAAAACAAGTTTACATGAGTAGAGATATAATGCATGTATCGAGGCAAAATTCAAATCCTCCCCTATCAAACTTTCATCTAAATGACCTTAAAATCACGGCCCCTTGAATTGGGAGAAGATGGTGGGTTGCTTGTCGAACTCCGTGCGTAGACGAGTTGTTGGTCGAAGTGGTGTAACTCGTGGCGCCAGCGGAAGTGAGTCGCTCAAAGGCTCGAGTTCGATCCAAGAGTCGGTGCCATCGACATCGTTATTATTTGCCGCAGGTGTCATCGTCGTAGTGGTATCGGGCTCCGTTCTTGTCCAAATATTCTCACGGTGGCGCTCTGTAAACGTTTGTCGATTGGTATCTCGACCGAAATTGGATGCATCTTCAAGGTATTCGTCCATAAGGTAGTTCGGAAATGCAGGTCGAGGTCGATCGCTGTCTTCTTGGAGACGGCTGCTGTGGTGACTGATTTGTGCCAGTGCTGGTCTGGAATGGTCTACGTGTTCAGGCTCTAGGGTCATGCCGAGTGGGACGGAGCTCGGATTCTCTGCCATACGTTGAGCTTCGTCGACCATATTGAATACTTGCTCTCGGTCATCATCGTCATCTAAGGAGACGAGATCATCGAGATCAGCGTCAACATCAGAGAGGTTATCCTCGTGTTGCGTGTGCTGTGAGATCGATGGAGAAACTGTTGCCGATTCTTGCTGTGTCGAGCTCGCTTCGGAATCCGGCGACAGCTCGCGAATAGGTATTATTGATGGTGACAGAAGATCGAAATTGGTCAACTTGTCCTTGTTGGCTTCGTTGATCATGTTGTCGAGATCTTCCGTTGTTAGTGACTCTAGATGATCCAAGTCAATCGAAAGGTCAGACAGGATCTCCATTCGTCTAGAGTCCCGCAACTGTTGTCGGCGTTGACTGATAAAATCTTCGAATTCAGAACTTGATTCTACTGGAAGAATCATGTTACCACTTCAATGGGGCTCTAGGTGTACTAGCTCCTCAGAAGCGTTGTCGCTTCGCCCATTCTGTCTAGCGACCTGGGATTGGAGTCGACGTTGACTTGCGAAGTTGCCGAACTTGCAAATAGTCTCATTCGATGTAGTGATCTCATTACCATGGCTTCGAATGACAAAATTTTCTATAGGTTGTCCCAGCGCTTCGGTGTTACTGTTGGCCATCATGGTATCAGGGTTTGCCAATGTTTGCGTTGATGGCTAGAAGAAGTGACGGGTGGTGGGCTCGGTACTGTCGAATCTTGGTGTGATTCGAGTATGTAGAGTTGTGCGAGCTTGGCGTCTGGCAGTGGTTGATGGCGCCATGGCTTTTTGTTGTTGACGTACGCGGGACCTCGAAATGGAGTTGTCGATACCGACGGTGTGATCGTTCTGTCGAATTTCGCGAGTTGCTGACCCTTCGAGTGTCGAGGTGAATTCCTGGGAGCTGAATTCTCTTCGAATTCGATGACACCGCTTTTTTGTAGGAGCGAAGCCGTCGGAATAGTTTCTTCTTCTGTCTGCTTGTCTTCTCTCTTTCTCTCAGTAGATTCCTTAGGTCAGGAATTTTTATCTACCTGATGGATTTTCGGGAATCTACCGAGGATCACTAGTCGTTTATAGTGAAGGATTGATATGAAAATTATAGATTGACAAGTAATAGATTAGTTTGTGTTGTGAAGAAAATGTTCGAAGAAGCTGGAGAACAATTTGAAAGATGAGACCCGTGAACATTTCAATACGTCGTAGTGCGAATTTTCTGAGCTGGAATAGCCATTGTATCTTCTAGAAATGCAAATTACCTCTGACTCATGTTGTTGAAGCTGTGGAAAGCTATAATGGTTGGAATGACTCGGGTCCAAGTTTCAACGAAAGATGAAGCTGGCCATTGTCAGCAAGTCTAAGAGGTAGCGTCAACAGCTTCCATGTTAGTTCCTTATTCGGTGACCTGTACTATAATAATAGCGACTTAAACGATCCTTTTTCTGAGCTCAAATAATAAAGTCTTTGTAAGCTTCGTTTGTTTGTTTGTTTGTTTGTTTCATAAAATGGGGGTTTGGTTGATGGCGGTCTAGCGTCTCGCGGTTCTAGACGAGAACCAAGATATTCTTCATCGACATTTCGTGCCCTCCGGGCAATTCAGGTGGAAATTACTCATAACACAAGTTACACGTAGTGCGTATGTTATCGTGGTAGTGGGAAGGCATGTGTCGCTACAATGTTCTACTAACACTTAATATTGGAAGTAAGCGTGCGAACTTGGCTTTGGAGCCTCCAAGATGTGGCAATTGGCAATTATGTGATGACAATGAACAGTACCACAACAGGGGTCTAATTGGTTTGTAGTGGCTGTGATAAGATAAATGTTGCGTCTTGGTTCATTCCACGCCACGGGATCTGAATCTAAGTGCGAAACACTGGTCGCAAATATGTCGTTGTCGGCTACCACACACCATGGCAGCATCATGCAACCCTCAAGAGAGCTACGAGAACCTTGACGATAGCGGGCATTGTAAGCCACGGGAGTAATGATTCTGTGCTTCTGAACATGATTGTTAGCATTATCCCAGTGATACTGTACAAGAGAAATACTATACGACACCAAAGCCTATTCTCGGTATACCAATAGGCGAAGTGCAGTTGTGCGCACGAAATTGGCTTGCCACACTGCTGGAAAACAGTCTGTGATTGCAAGCACCAAGCGTTCCGAATGAAGGATAGAACGGGTGCGTGAGAATATACTTAATGGTCGATTCTAAACGAAAAGGGTTACTACTTACTCATTGCTTCGTTTCCTCGCTCGCTTAACCACCTTCTTCCTCTTCCTCTTCTCCGCCTCCCTATCAAAGGCATCATCATCCATCTCAGAAGGCTGTAACATCAGTCACACATGCCTTACCATCAACGCCGAATGGTTTTTCTTTCTGATCGCCGCCTTCTTCCTCCTCAACGCAATCACAAGCTTCTCATACCTCTTCTCAATAATCTCTCTCTTCCTCCTCAGCACACTTATCCTCTCAGCCTTCTCCTGCGCCTCCCTAACAACCGCCAACTTCACCAACCTCTCCCTATCCCACCTCTCCATCTCCACCCTCCTCTCCTCCCCCTCCCTCACAATATCCTCCGCCCGTCTATAAATCCCTTTCCGTCTATCATATGTCCAGCCTGGCGCCATGAACTCTTCGATCAGTTGATACAGCGCGACACATCTTACTATGGTTGGCTCGTACCATACCGATTGGAAGCGGAAAGGTTCGGGTATTGGTTCTGTCCAAACGGGCGCGATGAAGTGCATGTTTGTGGGACCGTTTTCGGCGAAATGGATTTTGTAGAGGCGGGAACAGGTCAGGCCGAAGCAGGCGTTGGTAACGGGGTTCTGAGTGTATTTAATCATTATGAGGATGATTTCGGTTGGGAAGAAATTGATTGCTGATTCTGGATTCTTGAGCGGGATGGTGGGCTGCCAGAGAGGGCTTGATGGTGGTGGCCAGTGTATAGGATATTTTGGGAGAGGGCCTGTGACTCTTTTGATGGTTGGCTGAGAAGGTGGAGATGGGTTTGATGAAGATGGACAGGCTTGGAGGGGTATACTCAAGACTTCCAGATTCCAGTCGCGGTCTGCCACGGGCAGTGCCCAGATTCGTGGTCTCCTGATGGAGAAGAGTAGTCTGTCAAAAGTATAGTTCTTGCTTGTTGTAGCAACGACGATCAATTGCTCGTGAATTAATGGTGTCCTGGTTTTCTCCCCGTTTTTCGTCGCGTTCTGTGGTGTGCATCACCCACAGCGTCGTTGCAAGGAACTGCATCTTAATAATGACATGTTCGAAACTGCTACGACTCAGACTTTCAGTGATCCAGTCAAAATAATGATATTTCGTGCCGCCTCAATATGACAGAACGCCGATAGTGTTCTGTAGTTGATCTCCATTTACCACCGCTAGTGTTTCGTTCCCAGATTTTGTTGACTTTGGTCGGCTAGAGCTTAGCGAGCACTAAATACACGTGCGAAAAAAAGGTTGGGGCTATGAAGCTGACATGACAGCTTATATTGGACTCTGGCTTTAATAAGGAATCTTTTTGGAATTAGCGCCTGTCACTACTTTTACTCATGGGACTGCACCATATCTACTAAGAAGGCTGGCGGTACAACCGAGGATTTGGCATTAAGGCACACGGAAGATAATGTGGGAGAGAACTACTCGCGTATTCACAGGAACCATAGAGATCAAGGAGTCACATCTGATGCCATATTTGCTGAATCTAATTAATCACACTTGCAATTGCGAATGAGCAGCTCAACAAGTCACGTGAAGCTGCTTGTGGCAACCATATCACTTTCCGCTTATGGTCTGTAAGACAATAATTATACTCATGGAAATCACTTTTCCGTTACCTGAGCATGTCTGGCGGATAGGCCTATAGTACCGAATCCGACGAGTACTTAGCCAACAGATCCAGCTCCTCCTTCAGCTCCCCCAACTGAGGACTGACCGACTCCTTGCTCCTCAACGTCATGACTGCACCCCTCTGCGCAATATTGATCAAAGTCCCATCCAACTTCAGACCCTTCGCAAGTCCAGCGATAAGGACACCAAGGAAAGTATCTCCGACACCATTCACGCTGACAACATCCTCCACTACTTCAATCGCCGGGAACAGCCGCATGTAGACACCACCGATCTCAGTACTGCCATTAGCACAACGAGATAAGATATATGGCGCGGATGCAGAGTCAGTCAGACGAGGATCATTTTGCTTCAGGAGTTCTGTCATCAGAACGCCATCTGCGCCGAGCTTGGTGAGGATCGTGGGGATAAATGGTAACAGCTGGATTGCCTGGATTGGAATTCCTTGGTCGGTAAGCTTGCTATTCGTGATGGACACGAAGCGATCGCGGGCGCCTGAGCTGGGGATACCGAGTGCGTCGATTGCCTGCCACCATTCTTGAGACTCGAAGTATTCGTATTTCTTAGCTGCTACGTGCATGGCTGCCAGTTCGTGCTGATTGGGGGTTGCTAGGTCCAAAGTGTTGTGCGGAAATGGCTTCAGGTTGTCGGCAATGCTGGCTGTATGGGGCTCGAAGATACCAGCTGACTTTGCGACGGAAACTGGCTCAAATGCAACCTTGGCCTTCAGGTTACGGGAAGAGTAGTTTATCAGTCCTCTGATGTGAGTCTTGTTCCAGTTTGCGTCTACAACAACCCATTTGAGGTCTGGCGATCGTTTCATCTGGATCAAGTTGTGAGGACTGACAGTTGCGAAAATACTCATATCTGCCATAGCGAGGAGAAGATCTTTCTTGGTGTCGTTCACGGCCACGTACTGGGCTGTTCGGTACTTGGAAGGGAGAGTCTGGATGCAGGTGGTGTCAAGACCTTCATCTGCTAAGGCAGACATGATGGTGGTTCCAGCGCTAGACGGGATGAGCAAGTTGTATTGTGAAGAAAGCATGTATACTCACAGATCATCTGCGATGAGACTGCGCAGTTGAGCGCAAGCATCGCTGCCAACACGATGCGCAGCTAGAGCAACATTGTGACCAACACCACCGATCGAAGGAACTATTTGTGCGATATTTGAGGTATGGAGTTGAGGCGAAATGGAAGATACGGGGACTCCAGCCTCTTCAAGTGGGGCGTAATCGCAGGATAAATCGACTGCAACGGATCCGAGAACATACACTGAGTGCTATCGAAAGTCAGTTTGCAATCCGGCGTGAATAAGCTTCGCACAGAACGTAAGACGAGATGGAGAAACACGCACGTTTACATCTTGTACTGACTTCGGAAGAGATGCTCCGACAAATTCATTTTTCTCGGAAAGATTGGTTCTGTTCTGCGGATCATTCCTTAATCTGGCACCATTAGCAAGTTCTGAATCGCATCATATTATAATTTCCAGCTTACCGTGGAAGTTTCCCTGCGGAACTTCTGAAAGCAGCCAGCTCAACGGCAACCCTCGCAGCCATGGCAACATTTGACTCGATCAGAGCTTTATTCGCGGGCAAGCTATTGCCTTTGGTGAGATCCTTGATTCTCGCAAGGATAAATGGAGTGTTTGCATGTCCATGGAATCCTTGTTCGGCTGCTTCTTTGACGGCTTGATCGATGGCAATGTCAATCTCGACTTTAGGAATCGAGAACTCGACCGGGATTGGGTTCGCGAAGAGCAGACCCGAATGCATGCCAGAATGGCCGCTGCGGAAACTGCCTAGGATTTCTTGTGCATCTTACTTCATCAGCTTTCCTTCTGCCGATGAGATTCAAATTCCAAAACTCACATATCATTGAAGCTGCTTCTCTAGGATTCTGGACGATCCCGTGACTTTTGATCCCACTGTCCCGAGTGTAAAAAGCTGGGAAGTCAATGTCTCCTTTCCTCCCGTCTGCAAAAGTACAAACAGTAGCCCCTTGCGTTTCAAGGAACTCAAGGGTTCGAGGAATATCCAAGAAACTCTTGCAACCACTGCTGACAACTGCAATTGGCGTTCTGCCAAGCTCGGTGAGATCAGCAGATATGTCCATGCTGTCTTCACCACCACGATGGACACCTCCAAGGCCACCGGTTCCGAACACCCTGATACCTGCCCTCTGGGCCAAGATCATTGTGCCAGAGACTGTTGTGCCTCCATTTAGCTTTTTGCCAGATAATCCCTATATTTGTCAATATCGTGTTCAAACGAGATTTAAGGAGACTTACCATGCCAAGAATGTAAGGAAGATCTCGTCTAGAGACTTTCATCGTCTCTGGCTTGCCAGCCGATGAAGCGAGCTCAGTGATTTCATCCTTATTAAGACCAATCCTAGCCACTCCGTTTAAGATACCAATCGTCGCTGGTACAGCTCCATTTTGGCGAACGATATCTTCCAATCCCAATGCAAGGGCCACATTGTCTGGGTATGGAAACCCGTGGGTGTAGATGGTCGTCTCTAACGCAACAACTGGACGATTGTGGTTCAACGCGTGCTTGACCTCGTCAGAGACCTTCGAGCAGATACTGCTCGGAAAGTCGAATCCGAGCTTCTTGCTGCCTGATTCATTCTGTTTGTGCGATTTGGCGCTGTTGGCTTTCTGGTCGTTGCCCTGTCCAAACCGTACCTTTCTGACGGGCAACGAGATTGAAGCATCAGCACCACGTAAAGTTGATTCGGACCTGCGAGATACAGCACACGCCGCAAGTCGTGAAGTCGCTCTACATGTCAGCCCGTAGACCGAATGGAGCGCTCTGTGCTGTTGATGCGAGAGCCTGAAGCTTCGTGGAACCTCTTTCGACGAACATGCACGAACCCTCTTGATTCCTGCAACTCCACCACTTGATACAGACAGAGTTCTCATCCTAGCCTTTGCATCACGGTTGGTATGATAGGTCAATGGCAAGTCCAATAGAATCGAGCTCTGTCGTTGGAATTAAGATCTCGTCTCAAAGATGGGAGGACATCACGTGCGAGAGCTCAAGCCGCTCAATCCATCCCAAGCCACATCTCGGCTTTAGCCACAACCCAATTCAGACGTCTCCAATCTATTTGATACACATGCCGTCTCGACCTCACCAGTTCGTGCCTCTGCAGCAATTAATTCTCGGAATACCGGCAACAGTTTTTGACAGGTAGGGCTGTCCGCGCCGACCTTAGAATGCATTGTGGTAAGGATGCAGGGGCATCATACCATTACGATACGGGTGACTTCATTTCCCTGTCCAGTACCTTCATATGATAATGCTGATATTGCTGTTGCCATGTCTGCCAACTTTATCCCCTCTTTCATGACGTCCCGTCTGTTTCCCTCTTTTCCCGTGTCTCTCTCTTGTTAATTGAAGTTTCTCGATGAAATAAATAGGAATGTTGTTTCCATTTACTATCGCTATTGCGCTCCTGGCGAGATGTTTAGCTGCGCAGGAAATTATTAACGGCCAAATATTCACGCCTGGCATCGCGGTGGTGGATGCGCCGCAGCCTAATACTCCGTTGGGAGGAGGTATGGTTCTACCTTCTGTGAACCCGAGATACTTGCTGATGGCTATTAGATACACTACATGTTGCGCTCGATGTCACTTCGAATGGGCAGCTTGAACTCCCACCATACCCCTCCGACCCGGTGTCTGCCATCTACAACATCACGGTCTTTCTCTCGAGCTACACGACCGGAAAGAATTTCACGGTATCAAATGGCACAGCTAGCGCAGGAAATGCAAGTCTTGGAGAGATAATGGCTCAAGAGCCAGGAAGCACAGTGAAACATGTGAACTGGGTGTGGCCGGATTGTTTGGTTGGGGATGGTGCGCCAAATAATAATGACTCTGCTAGGGGTGCTTATAATGTACGTTGTCTACTGGGGAACATAACGAAATGGCTGCTGATCGGAAACAGATATCTATCCGCCAGAACTTCCGGCTGAATGGGACGGATAGTTACACCATATTCGATCTGCCTATCAAGGTGACGAACTCGATACCCGAAGACAGCAACCGGCCATCGTGCGATGTCCTAAACAACCCGCTTTTGGACCAAGCAACATTGAACGCTTCTGCAAATAGCTTTACCCGAATTGCTGGGACTGCGATCGAAGGAAACGACAAGGATGGAGGTAAAGATGGATTAGGAGGCACCAAACCGGATGCGACGGCTGAAGATGGTCTTGGGGGAGCTGGAATGCTGAATTGGAGGACGAGCGTTCATGGGATATGGATTGGAGCTTTTGCCTTGATGGCCGCGTTGTGAAGAAACACGAACCTCTTGCATTTTAAAGAGTCGGGGGTGACGGCGTCGATTCGGGGAATCCGGTACGAGATTTGGAGTCAAAGATTTGTCCTTGGAAATAATACATGCTTGTGTGGTCTCCTTTCAATTTCGTTCTGGCAGCTAGCACATTTGCCGAACATATTTGTTCTGCGTACAATTCTGTTTGAGTACTACTCTTCTCATTGCGCCACTGAATTTCCCCACAAGTGCCGTTGACCCTGTTTTGTTCCTTGAAGTTCAACAATGGCGGAAATGAGCGAAGCGAATTTGCACGCCTAATACAGCATTGTCAACAAACAATCATTGTCCCTCTGGCCACAGTAGCCTTGTACCTCAAATCCAATGACCAGAATCAGTAGGCGAGGGTCAGATCTTGGATCCTGTTCTCAGAATGTTGCATCGTTTGTGCCTGGAAAGAAGCACGAGCTAAGATTCATCAATACTGCTATTCGCAACCCTTTTTCTGCCTGGAACTATGGTTTTAAGCAGAGCACTAATCACAAGCGGTATCAGAGTAAGTTGTCGGCAGCAGCTACAATAGGAACGCTGTCCTGGTCAATTATGGTCCATACACCATGGCCCCTGCTAGCTCTTTGGTATTGTAGCTTGCTTCTAGCGATCTTTGCTCTAATTCCCTCGAATCAACATTGCGCCTTGGTGGACTCTACCAGTGAACCTTGAAATATGAGTAAGATATGCTCAAGATGCTTCTCAGCACTCAATGGCAATGAAATGTTTCAGCTCCCTGGTTCTCGTACACATCAAGTGGGTAACGCTACCTCATTGTCCGAAGCTGAAGACGTCGAGGCTGCTACAGTAATGGACTCACATCGGTGGGCATGTCTCACTGTCGGAGAATACACATGATATACATCTAGCAATGCCCGTTGATGCTTGTGTCTTGGTCCTGGGTAGCATTATTCTTCGCCGGGACAGTTCGTGTTGCCCGGCCTCTCTTTTCATAGACCATTGGAATCGACGATAAGAAGGTAAAAAAGCGTATATTAGCTTAGAGTGCCCGCAGACGAAGTTTCGGGTTGCAATTGTATATTGATCAGTGTGTTGTGTAGTTGTAGTCAACTTCGCATGGTGCTCCTTTTGGTTCTATCAAGCCGCCAGCAGGGCCCACGCTTCAATGACGCTGAGAATGTCGACCCATATGAGCTTGGACAACGAAGAGATTGGATCTGACAAAACTGTAGCATCGGATGCTAAGAATATTGTACAAGAATGCTCGGGGTCCAATCGTCGGCAATCGGATGAGTCTGTCATGCTGAAGGCATGAATCTTTGGAGTTGCGGGGAGTTCCGTCAAACAACTCAGAGATTGGAGAAGGGTCAGAGCCTATGAACGAAACAGCCTCATACTACAAACACACATAGAGAAGAATGAGGCGTGGGTAGTCGAGTACTTAGTCAATGATCCAAAATATAAAGTTTTGGGACGCTGGACTCTCGTGATTGATTGAGCCACACCGGTCATTGATGGCCCTGTCCGGATGGAGCCAGCGGCTTGGCTCCGGCTAGCTACCCCGCGTTTGAGCTAGCACCTCGGCCCAAACCCGACCACATGGGAGAAACGAATGCGGTCCAAATAGAGTTGGCAGGCCAGGAGCAGGGCCGAGACGGCGATGTGATGCGGAGAAGACCTGGGGCTGGGCATGGCCTGCTACATATCAGACCTCTCTCCTCTCTCCCCTTGCTCCCGACTCCATCAAAGCTATTGAGTGTCCCTCATCAGAACATCTTCAACCATCCATATCAGCGACAGTCAACAAACCATAATAGGACAACCCTCCATTATCTGGATATTGAGGACGACAGCACTTCACGATGCCTATGCATAATGGCTGGCTCCCTCGAGAAGGTCCGTACCTAAGCGCCCGTCTCCAGTGCTATCTATGAGGGCGACTTGCTAACTAGTGCAGGTCTGACAAGTGATCCCATCGGTCGCTTCATCAAGAAGACCGCTCTCAACCCAGCCTTCACGATCGCATTCCTCCTCCTCGCACGCTACACAAAGAAAGGTTCCGACCTTGCGATCCTCCACGAAACAGCATATTCTCGGATCCGGAAGCTCTTCTTCCTTGGGCTCGCACGTTGGGCATCCAACTACCTCGACGCGGGCGTCTTGGACAACTGGACCGCAGATACATATGACTGGAACAAGGAGATTGTGTTGATTACTGGTGGTGCGGGAGGTATTGGTGGGAATGTGGTAAAGCTGTTGGCCGAGAGGGGCATCAAGGTTGTGGTTCTAGATGTCATTCCCATGACTTTTGAAGCTCGTAAGTCTGGTTCACGACTTGGGTTCATCTTGCAGAGATTAACGAAACACAGCATCAAACGTTTACTATTACAAGTGCGACATCACATCTCCCGCGACCATTGCCTCTGTGGCAGCCGAAGTCCGGAAGAATGTCGGAGAGCCTACCATTCTCATCAACAATGCTGGCGTAGCTAGAGGAAAGAACATCCTTGACGCCACAGAGAAGGATGTTCGCTTCACATTCGACGTCAACACTCTAGCCCATTACTGGATGGCGAAGGAATTCGTCCCGGCTATGGTCAAGGCGAATCACGGCATGATCGTGACAGTTGCATCTTTCGCAGCTTATGTCACAGTTCCAAACATGACAGATTATGCCGCCTCGAAAGCTGCAGCATTATCCTTCCATGAAGGTCTCACAGCTGAATTGAAGACTCGCTATGGTGCACCGAAGGTCCGCACAGTGGTCATCAACCAAGGCTACACCAAAACTCCTCTCTTCCAAGGCTATAATAACGACTCGAAATTCCTGGTCCCAACTCTCGAGCCCGAGACTGTTGCTGAGGCTATTGTCAAGAAGGTTCTTGCAGGACATAGTGGGCAGGTCATCATTCCTGGCTTTGGCTCGACATTGACTTTCTTGAGAGGCTTGCCGCATTGGTATCAGTTGAGATTGAGATCCAAGGGAGAGAGTATCATGACCAATTGGCATGGAAGACAGGTCATTGATGTTGAGAAGTGGAAGGAGAATGAGAAGGATAATGGCGAGAGCGCGTAAGTTTGATGATGAAATAATTTGACCTGTGCTAATCTCGGGTAGCTCAACGGTACTTGTACCACCTGCCCAGGAATAAGCGTTACTCAAGCTGGTTTTTGTTTAAACTTTCTATCTGATCGTACATATCTATATATCATTTTCTGGCATAGTACTTTCCGGTCCAAGGTGTTGATACTGTGGTGCTCGTTCATTTATGTCTATGCGATTCCGTTACAGTCATGATTTCTGCCAGATGTTCGTATTTTAAGTCGTAGAACAGGCTCGAAGCCGAGTGAACTTCTCACTAAATTATGCCAAGTTCTCTCACATCTCTCACATCTCTCAGCAACACCTGACTCGTTGCATCCACGCTCTCCTCCAGCTTTTCCATCTCCTGCCAGAAAGTACCAATCTCCCGCCCCTAACTCCATCTCCCACACCCACTCCTCTCCACCAAGCCCTTCGGACAACTCACCTCCCTCCACTCCACATTCGGATTATCCGCATTCTGGAACCAATCAAAGCGGAAGAAACACCCATCTCTAAACATGCCCTCAGGCAAGATATAACACTGGTTTCTATCCGTGTACCCACCATACTGATTTCCCATCCACGCATTATCGAACTGTTTCGCGCAGCCTTGTGGGAACCAACCGACGCCGCCGCCAGGCATGGCGAGATCGAAGTGATTTGAGCCGAGATCACCGCCTGTGTTGGTTATTTGTACGACCATTTTCTTGCCGGCTAGGGACGTGGACGTGAAGGTGAGTCTACACATACACTCCGTCAATATATATGTCCTGGATTTCGTGTTTTGCTTTCGATGTTTCGAGGGTCTCAAGACGGGGAAGCGGAACATACTCATAACAAGCACAACACCAATCCCACTCCCCCAACCCCGCCAACCTCGCCGCCGCAAACCCATACGCCAGATCTGGATTTACAGCCCACGGTCCCATATTGCTACATGCATACGCATCGCCTCCGTCGCATGACGAGACGGCGTTCGGATCGACGCCGCTGAGGGGCCATTTGTCATTCTTGTTACAGGTGAGGACGGGGGAGGAGACTTGTGCTTTAGAGGGCCAGGAACAGGAGGGTTTGCAGCAGTCCCAATAGCGGGTTGTTATTGCTGAGGTGGAGAGGGCGGTGGTTATTAGTGATGAGATGAGGAAGAGTTGAGGGAGGGGGAAGAACATTGTGTCGGTGATGGGTGACAAGCGCCTGATTTGGCAGTGGGATAGAACTTATTATCAGGATCATTGAAAAAAGAGGATCTCAAGAGCCTTTATGCTATGGATATATCCCCACATCTTGTCGGTCAGCAATTTATGCTCCGGCGTGTTCATCTCGCGTACGACGCTGCATCTTCAGTTCAGCTGCAATCTTTATGCTTGGCATCTTACCCCTCCAGACAAAACTCACCACATTCTAACTAGGTCCTCGCGATACACAACAAGCTTGAAGTTCTGCCACCATATAAAGTGATCTCGGGCGTACACTAGCACCTGTACCTGCGCCTTGGCCGAACAATATGGCATGGCTTATTGAGCTGTTTTCCCTTCTTCGCGAATCTTACCTGCCTCTTCAGCTCAGCCGAAGTCGCTGCTTACAGTATTTCAGCTGGAACGAAGCCAGCCCATATCATTCTAAGCGGTTTGAAAGTTTGGTAAGGTGGGTGGTATGATTGCGGTTCGAATACTCCAACCTAACCCTACTTCTCAAGCAAAACCTCCAGAACAGCCTCCCAGAAACCACCATGCCTGTTGCAAACTCTCATCTCCCGGATCTGACCGTAGATCTCCTCCACCAACTATACTCGACCTCGATGCCCACCTCGATGTCATACAGATCATCCGTGGCTTCGTCGTACGCCTCTCCCAGCTCCCAATATCTGCCCGTGTAGAGATTCCTGCAGAGTTTGACCGTCCATATCAACTCCTCCTTTCCCCCAACAACGCGACTCGCGAGTCTCTGGCATTCGGAGTTGACGGCGGTGCCGAATTGGCGGCCGGAGGAGGCGGGAGAGGGGGTGGAAGGGTTGTTGATCTAGTGTTGTTTGATGGAGGAGAGGATGGTGTGGCCAAGTTCGATCTCGGCGGGAATTACGTATTTCTGAATTAGATAATGTCCATCAGGTTTGACTGGTCGTAAATGTAGAGGATGTGGAGCGGATGGATATCTATCGTACCTTTTGAAACTTCTTCGGGATGACATGGTGGTTCAGCACAAAGTCTTCAACGGTGGTTCTGTGATGATCTGACCTAGGATTGGCAGACATCTTGCGTAATGTAGTAGCAGATTGAAATGCGATGTGGTATGGTGGTAGAATGCGTCTGTCTTCTTGGGAGATGTTGGGGATCTGAGTTTGTGTCTGAAGTCTGGAGAAATTTCAAAATTCAGAAGCTAAGTGTGGGAATCAGGGCTATCAGAAGACCTCGAAGCCTTCTGTGATGAACCCATTAAATTCACAAGGTAGACATGATTTATGAATTGTCTCTAGATAGTATAAAGATCAAATAACTTCTGAGTCTATGCTTATTCTCGCTATGTGTAGGATCAATTCAAGCTCATGTGGCTTGTGACGACATGTCAAAAGCAAGGGCTGGCTGTATCACGGCCAGACCATCTCGAGCTCTCACCTTCAAGACAAGAACCATGTCTTGTATGGCTGGCTTTCCTCTATTTCAGAGTGGGATGATCGCATCTTGTCTTTTCTTCATCTGGATAATCGTGGTTTGCGATGTTACAGTGCTGACATCGATCACAGTGCTGGTAAATACTGGAGCAGACGTGACCTAAACAGAAGAAAACAATGTCACAGTAGAAGTCGACGAGATTGTGACTGTGGAAGTCGAGGTAGATGTTACGACGACCATGAAGATAGAAGTGGCAGTTGCGGTATTTGATCGAATAGTTGAAGTAGGGTTTCCCGTGCTTGTTGATACAATAATCCGAGTAATCCTGTTCGTTTGTTAGATCCTAGATATGGATTATATCCAGAAGTATTGGAAGGCATACGTGACGACCAGGGTGACAGTTTTCCGGAAGAATGAAGAGCAGTCATTCTTTGCGGAGGATGGAAAAGGGTGTGCTGAGTTCGCGATAACCTGTGCCATGTATTAAATGCCGAAGGGGAATGAGAGAAAGAGTGGCCTTCTTACGGCACGACGACAATTATCTCTGTTGCAAACAGCGCGCCCCAGACGTTCTCCTGGCATCGCCTGCGCAGAAGCAATGTACAAGGCGCCCAGAAGTGCGGCTGTGAGTTGATGAAGCATCATGGAGCGAAACAACAATTCTTCATACAACTTCGAGAAAAGTATGGCAGTGAACGAAAATGCCTGGGAAATCCGAGGATTCTTTAACCTGGGAAAGGGTCATGTAAATATTGAGTGAGAGACACCACCATGCTACCTTATTGATGAGGCTAACCCCAGGATTGCAATGCACCAACTCGCGAAGTGCTTTGCGGCTGAAAGACTGTAGCTGAATGGATCAATTCGTTCCTCAGAGCGAACTTTCGAGCAATAGTGCCCTAACTTTGAATTCCCAAGGGCAGGATACCTATTCGTCGAATCCAGGTCCAGACTTACTGTTGCTGGCCATGAGTGAAGCGAATCTTTCATACCTTCCCAAGCGGGTTGGTACAGCTGGTAGCGTGCATACAAGACCCGCGCCACGCGACCTCTACGCCGCACAGATGTCTCCTAGCTCCCAGTTAGTCCAATTCGCATGCCACTGCTAAGGAGCTGAATGCCATAGAGCCCAGAATCCCATGCCAAAAAGCCATGATTGCCGCAAACAAGGGAGGTATTATTTCCGAACCTTGTCATTTTCGGCAAGATCGCTAGATTTTAATAACGAAGCCTCTAAACGTGGGTTCATTCTACCAAGCACGCTGTAAAATGATTTGTTCGCTAAGATTCAGGGGCTCGGTTCGCTAAATTTTGTTTATTGCCTTTCGCTAACTGTGACGAAGCCGCCCGCCCCGTCACCCCTTCCTCACATTGAAAATTACAAGAACCTTCCAATCCCGCAAACACCGCCGCTGTCCACAAGAATCTTCTAAAGATGACCATCCCTCTTCATCCTCAAGCCCGCTTTATTGAGACCCGGCACTGCCATTACTACTGCTCGCAAGTTCCCACCTCTTCTCCCAGTCTTGAACCATTTCTGCGCCACCTTTTCGTGAATCGTGTGTCGGGATACCTAGCGTAACCCTCTCAAACCTTCGCGGATTCGATAGATAGATTGGGAGGTTCTGGACTGTACCAAGCTGGTGGAGATTCGTGTTCGTGAGTGGTGTGCGTGTGGGTGGTAGATGGGTGTGGTAGAAAAGAGTTTGATGACTGTTCGTGTTAGTTCCAGATGTTATGGGGTTGAGAAGAGTCAGGTATAGGGGTATGGCATTGAAGCCAAGCAACTGACTTGGTTTGGTTGCTGCTTGACATCTTGAATGGTAGGAGCTGAATCTGATGCAGGTCAGATATGAAGATTGCTTCTTCAGCTGTTGATTTGGTTTGTTGTGTGAGTAAGATTCTTGATTGTCTTGGTTCGAAGTGCCCTTATTTATTGATCTTTGAATTTCAGTAAAGGCTATATACCCTCGCCATAAATGAAGAATAGATGCGTCCTGCGACATCATCATCTTGAAGAGCCGTTTACCATCAGTCCTCGTCCTTCTTCCTGTCAGACTTTAGTCGTTGTTGCTTTTCCAATCTGGTTGCCTTCATCATCCTAATCGTTTGGTAAAGACTTCCTTGAACATTTGCTTGTCGTACACATTCGAAACCAGGACGAGCGAGGTACCGGGGGTGTGGAACTCGGTACCCAATCAGCGTCTGCTCATGCGGAGGACGTGGGATGATCCAAAATTAGAATGCTGGAAGAATAAGCTAGGCCGCACTCCACCATCGCGCAACTTTCGAAGCTGATTTTCTGGCCTCAGATTTCCGAAGTATGGACAATGCTTGCTGCACTTGTATTTCAAATTGTTCAAATACGATAGTCAGATGATATGAAGGTAGTATACAGAAGCTGTGAATTTTAAAATTCCTTGTTGCCCCGGGCGTAACTTGAGCCATTACATACACCAAAGAATCATAAAAAAGATCGTAGAAAGAATGTGCCAAGTAATATGTGATTGGAAAAAAGCGAAACAGAAAGCATCGTCCTTCTTAAGTGCTAGCCAATTGATGGCATCGAGTCTCAAGTCGCGCGACTCTACGCAGCAACGAGATCCCTTCTCAGAGTACCCCCACAATCGTCAGCCTTGCTTTGACTCTAGGTCCCATTACCATCAATGTCCATCCAGAAGTCTTCTCCTTGCTGCTCGACCTCACTCCGACCATGTTGCTGTCCCAAGGTCTGCATGGCCATATTCCACATGGGTGATCCGGGTTTGGGTGTCAAGGAGAACTTGAGTTCAACATTTTCGACCGCGATGTTCTTTGGCCCGTTGATGTTGAAGGAGGTTGTCTCTCCGATTGAACGTGGACTTACATCCGGGATATTGGCAGGCTATGCGGCGTCTGTCTGTGATACCATGATTCTGTTTGCAAGTTCTCTCATGCCGGCTGCGGTTGGAGCTGTCGCATATTATCTGGCAATGCCTGCAATATGCTTTCCCTGGCATCAGAGGTTGTGGTGATGGAACAAATGATGCTTGTTGAGGCAAGGATAAGATACTGAAAGGGGGTGTCGAAGATGATGAGGGTACCTCAGATATTCGGTCCCTACGTGGTGCTGGAGACTCTGAAGTTCTGAGCATTGAGCTCGACATGGTCGATTCGTGGGTGCTGTGTAGTTGATTCGGCATGTTAATACTAGATTGTGTCAGTATTTGGGCAAAGGTATCTGGAAACGGAAGAGCTCACCTATTCAGATTGAAGTCCGAAAGATAGCAACCGGGCGTGACGTAATTGTCAATGCTTACGCCAGCAGTATCGAAGCGTCTGAGATCTTGACAGACATGATGGTATTCCTGGCCACAATACGTGGATGCTACAGGTTCCTCCATAGATTCAGGCTCTTCAAACATTGTGGAGTCTTCTTCGAAGAACGGAGATTGATCATGAAAGGCCGGAGCAGACTTGTCGCTTCCAGAAGAACTTTGTCTAGTGGACGTCCCCGAGCAACGCGAAAACAGGGAAGCATCAAGGCTCAGATCGGATCCTGTGCTGCTATTTGATGTGGATCGCGGACTGTGTCTTGCAAGTGACATGTCGTCAAGATTGGATGAGTTTGTAGAGTCTTCAACGACCATCTTCTCGCTGAAGTCGGAGTGATATGGATATGGTACGGAGTGCTGCGTGTGGGAATAAACGTCCTGGTCACGGCATTTAGATGATCCCATTCGAAAACAATTATGGACTTGGCTCCCCGGATATGATTGTTGAAAGCCTTCTGAATTGTATGCCGACAACAGTGACCACTTCGAAAGCATCGGGCCAGACTGACAACTTCGAGAGAGGTTTCGATCTGCACATAGCTCTACGGGTCTTGTTTGGCGATAGTCCGTCTCCAAGGACCATGGTCGCGCAGTGGATCCATTTTTGGTGTGGATTGTTGACTGCGATGGCGTGTTCCGACATTTCGGTGCTGTATAATGATGGCTTTCGATGGCACTCTGCGCCTCTGGGGTAGTATATGTGTACGTCTTGTCTTGCCGGGACCAGAGAGGGTCCTGACCGTCGGATGAATGAACTGAAGGGATGGTTTCCTGTGGAAAACTATTCGTCTCATGACGGAAATCTGGTGTAGAGCAGAGCTCGATTGGAACAGGACGGTCATCCATCTCGTATCTCACTTGCGACATATTGCCGACCGGGGTCTCTAGCTCCAGTAGGTGCGCCTGGTTACTCGAGGACATCTCGGATAGTGGCATGGATTCTCCCACAGAAAACTCTGCGGCATTGGTGTTTTCATCGGAGCACGTCTGAGTCGACGGCGGGGTATTTGATTGGCGTCCTGACAGGCGCCGCTTGACCGACTCAATTGAAGAGCTCATCGCACTCACGAGACGACCTTTCAATTCCTGGCATCCAGAGGAGTCGCATTTCCCAACACGCACTTCCTTGCCAATTTCCAAGCAGTGGTAGGTGCTTTTCGAAAGGCATGAAGATGTCTTCAAATGCATATGCATGAACTCAGGCGATGGGAACTGAAGCCCGCAGCCAGACATTGGGCAGGTGCAACGCTGGGCTTTGTTGACCCACGGATGGGCGTTGCGATCGACTGCTACCCAAGCAAGAAGACGACATTGTGAAGATTTATGTGGGTGGAGTCTGCGGCGTCTGAAGAGCTTGGTTAGCATCTGCGAACGAATTCTGGAGGTCCCGGGAAGCAAACCCTGATGTGATCCCACTTTGCTCAGTGCTCCAACTGCTCTGAGACTCTGAAGGGCTATGAGGCTCGAGCTCATAGCGGTCTTCAAACAGTTCAACTCTCGAGGCTTTATCTTCCACACTGAATAGAGCCATTGTGAAATTTCAGGATCGTGGGAGCTTCAATGTCGTGGTATGATTGAATGGTGTTGAAAATGATGAGGACGACTGGGCCTCGATTTGGCCTTATCATCTTTTCAGCTTCTATCGGGTTAACCAAGCTCCATGAGGCTCTTTCAGGATGCGAACCATGGCTGTTACCAGAAGTAGGACGACCGTACCTTGGCTGCTGACGACCTTGGTTGAAATCGCTCCATTGCAGCAAGAAAATCGAACGATAATTCAAGCCTGGTTGGACAATCCGTTACCTATCTTCTGATCCAGCCTATGGCATCCATCGACCGAATGGAGAGTCGTGCGATTTGCCACGTACTTGTTTGCCTTGTTCCCAGATTGCCGCCGAATCCGCCCTTTTCTGATGCCCATAACCGAAACATTTTCATTCGCTTGTCAACCATAGGACGCGCTACAGGGCAATCCATGTCGTCGTCGAGGGCAAGCCGCGAGAGGTGATCCAGTTCCAGACCGGTCACGATAAGGGTACTGCTGCGAAGCAGGGCGTACGTGCGTTCGGACTGTCGGTGTCGCGATCTCCTTCTGACTCGACTAATGACCAGGAGGTTGCGTGAGGATACTAGGGCCGTCATTGACTAGGGTAACTTGGCAAGGACGCAGAAATATCACGCCCATCCAGGCTTCCTTTTGTCGCCTCTGAATGTCCTCGCTGTTGTTGCTGGCTGAAGATAAAAAAAAATTAGAATTGGTAAGAACTAGATTGAAGAGACCCGGGGGAGAAACGAACATACATATACAGCCGCACCAGAAGACTACCAAGGACCTTCGGGTCATAGTAGCATAGCCACTGTACCAGTTGGAGGCAGTCTCATCATTTTCCGGGCGGCTGAGCCCCTCGACTCCAATCACGTTGCACGTGAATCAGGTTGAGTACAGCAACATCATGGCTGTGCGAGTAGATCAGCCGAAAAACGCCGCAGCTGATGTCTCACGATGTCCTAATTAGTAGGGGATGGCGTAGAATCAGGACGGTACATATCCCAGCCTCGTTGATTTCGTGATGGATGGGAAAGAAGGTGGACCATCGAACATTTCATGAGTGACGACTGAGGCCAACTTGAACAGGCTCTGGCAATTGATTCGAGTCTTTACAAGACCGCACCTTGCACGCAATTTCACTTGGGAGAATCGCCGGACAGGTAGAATGGGCAGTAACCTTGCCGAACGTCATATGTAAGGGGTGGTAAAGGGTTCTGCGGGACAGTTGTAAGCGCCGACCAAAAAGATCGATTGCCACATATGAGACAGCTAAAGGCGCCACCAATGCTCTCTCACAAATGATAGTGCTGCAAGCAGCCCAACAAATTTATGAGAGATAGCAGGGGGATAGCTGGGGCAAAATCACAAACTATCGGGAATACAATATGGACCTGGTTATTTTGTGATTCCGCCGTAGTGGTGGCCTCAGCGAAAGCAACAGTTAACAGAAAGCTCCAGAACCAAGCGTGAAAGATCAAAGGCGAGAAGAAAACGGAAGAAGCTTGAGCAAAAGCAGGGGACAACTAGAAGAAAAAAAGAAAAACTTGAGGGTGCCTTTTGGTCGCCCACACGGCTTGTGATGGAGGGTTACACCGCAGCCTGGGCCATGGGCTTGATATGTCGTTCTCAGCTTCAGCTCTCCGCCGCTTTTGAGGCTCTCCAGACTTCAGACGTGACTTTGCTGCAAGTAGTACACAAGTCGAAGCTTTGCGGATGGTTTTGACGATGATTGAAAGCATTCATTGAGAATGATTGTCATCAGAGGAGTTCGCGCTAGCGTCGATCGGACGAGCCGTGTTGGTCACATGATATTACTCAAAACTTACCTCAGAACTGGGCCGAACCTGGAAGAACTCCTAGGCGACTTTGCTCTCCTTATCTACCCACTTACGATATCTGCATACCAGCAAGGCGCCTGTATTCGCTCCATCGCCAATCCAGTCCGCAGATCTGGCATCATCCTTGATTCTCGTTTAGGTCAGCATTTAAGAAACTCCCCGACGGTCTTTCACGTGCAGAAATTGCTCAAGGTATCATCATCCTTCGCTACCTTAGGTATCCAGAGATTGATATACGAGGGGAGACCGGTCAATTCCCCTCATATGTTCAGGTCAACCAAGTTCCTTTCTATTTCCTGTCTGATGCCGTTTCAAACGTGTGCTATTGCTGCCTGCGATTTACACCGGCTCGGAGTCAATCCTCTGGATATCTGAGCGGACCTGTTGCCCTCGTATTCCGGAGAAATTCCCTACCGTACTCTATTGAACGCTGAAATCCCGAATTGGATCGAATCAGCAAGCATTGGTCAGATAGGAGCTCTGTGTTTCATCAATCCTTCATATATGACATGTGGAGGCTATCGAGTGATCCGAATCAGTCATAGCTGCCAAGCGGCTCACGATTGCATCACGCCCCGAAACACGCACATGTCCAGTGAAATCAACAAGAATTTCGGCTTTGACGGAGCCCAGGAGATCAACAGGCACAACTCCCCATCGATTTAAGACTCGATGTGAGCAAACGTGGCTGATCGGGAAAACGTCGGTACATAATCCATTTTTCGCGATCACGGCCCGTTTGAACCGGATATCAAAATCAACAGTACTCTCTCAACCTCGTCAAGTCATATCACGAAACATTATGGTCACCCGATCACACTGCCGAAATAAAGCCATTTAGGTATACTTTGACTAGCTGCTGTGTTACCGGAACCTTCTCCCATTCAAAGGCATCTCCTTGCAAAAAGGCAGAAGGCAACTCTGAAAACGAGCTCGGAATTCACCTTTGTTTTCTCCAATTCATCAATAGTCGACGTGAAGGTGTTTGAGATATCTTTTGTTGTCTTTTGTTACCAAGTAGTCGATGATGGACTCCTATAGCGAACTTCTCTGGCGAGAGGTATCTCCAGGTCGGTACGAAAGACACATCGATGAGGCCGAGCAATTTTATACTTCAATGGCCAAAACATACGAGGCGACAGGACATACATACTTTGCAATTACAGCATTTAGTGGAATTTCAGTCTCGAGATCGTCTGCATCAGAAGGCATTGATCTCGATGCGCGTGTCGAAAATGCTCTTCGCTGGGCTTGGAAGAAACTCAGGCATTCCCATCCAACCCTTGCAGCACCCGTGGAGTATGATCATCGAACCAAAAGATGCAAGAAAGTGTACAAAACGCTGAGGGATGCGCAAGAAGTGGATGACTGGATGTCTGAGACCTTTCAACTGGTCGAGAATGGCCAGACTGGCAAGGGCTTCGCGAACACTGATCCTCCTGCTGGGCGCTACGCAACTTTATATCTGATTGTTCCGCCAGAAGACTGTTCATCAGAGGAACAAAGCTTCAGAAGAGACATTCTTTTCCGAAGTCATCATGATCTTGTTGATGGCATCGGCACTCTCATGCTACTCAATAGCCTTCTTCATCATGCTGCAGCAGCCTTCGAAGCAGCAACAGAACCTCCAATTGAATTCGGGGATGAGTATCGTAATTTATCACCTCCTCTTCGAACTGCAGCTGGTATTCCACAATCTCCAAGCCTCGACCAAAAGTCGAAGCTCACCAAGGTGCAGTCCATTAACAACTCCGCTAGATCGGGAGCTGAAGTCATCAGCCTACCATTCTCTTCGGACGCTTCGCTACCGGGGAACTCCCAACGTGCCGCGATTCATTTCTCGTCTCGAGAAAGCAAGTGTGTTCTGGCGAAGACGAAAGCTCTCCAAGCAACCGTCACTCAAGTCTTCCACGCAGCTATCGCCCTAGCAGTACGTGACCTGCAGCCAAAAATTAGCCAAGCACGTCAAGGTCGATACTTCAGCTACTCACTCGTCAACCTTCGACACTGCTGTATACCTCCATATCACAAGCCACGCCATGCCGCCTCTGTGTATCACTGTGTATCCGCCAACCATCTGGTCGTTGACCTCACTGTACCGGCTGAGTCGATGACTTCCACGGCACAGACACCAGAAGAGTTCCTCGCTACTCTCGATCAAGTCCGGAACTTCTATCACAACGCCACCATCGATGCTGATTATCTAAGTATCGTCCCATCTTTATTCAATGCCGTCACTCCAGAGTATCCAGTTGATTCTGCCGAAATTCCCGCACCAAATCAGAGCCCTTCGGTGTCGCTTTCGAGTATGGGAATCGTGGATCGTATTGTACAGCCGCAGCAAGGCCCATTCGAGGTAATGGAGCCATGGGTCATGGGTGCTGAGTACTCGACTGGAATCGGAGCGTTCTTAGGATCTTGGAATGGGATGCTCTGCCTTAGTGCTGGCTATAACGAAGCTTTTCACTTGGAAGCGGAAGTGTTAGAGTTCTTGGAACGCGTGAAGGGAGTCGTCATCGAAGGGCTGGAAGTACATGATCTGGCAGATAGTACGGATTTGCCACTCAGAGTAGCATGAAGCGTCCATTTATTCGACTTGATAATCTGACATTTGCTTGTCTGCTCCCACTTTCTCTCCTTCATGTAGCTTTCCTTGCCAGGAACAGGTGACCCCTCGCTAACGCTCACGTGACTGTTCCAATGTCAACAAAAGGGAAGACCAGCTCGACGGAGAGCAACGACTGGAATTCTGCACGTGGCATCGCTCATAATTACATGGAGGATATACAGATTGCACCCAGCACTATAATGGATATTGCTATTCGCACCTTTACGCGCGAAGTAAACTTTCCCACAGTCTCACCCGCATGCCATATTGTGAGGTCTCCAGCAGATTACCCAGAGACATGATAGAGCTTGGGTAAAGGAACTGTATCTATCCAATAAGATCTGTTCTCAAGTCTCTGGCTGCCTATGATTCGTGACGATCAAGTTTGTTTGGATAGTTTTTGATCTATACGGTAGATCCTGATAGATCTCATGTGTATATTCTCCAAAACACTTTCAGCTCAGCCAAAAGACAATTTTTCAAGAATGAGATTCCCATACATTATTATCAACAGCAGAAGTGTATGACAACACCAAGTTTAGCAACATTTGATGCTACTAACTTTATTTGTCTACTAGTTCACATCATGACCTATGTAACGTTCTAAATGTGTTTCCATTCCAAGCCCTCCACTTGCAAAGGTGCCTTCCCCTTCCATCTACCTAACCCTGCACCATTCACCTGCGCGATCGTATGCAAATATTTATCAACTACTTCTAGCCAAATAAGATATTTTGGTCTTCATGTACACGGTAACGTCACGGTGATGCCTCTCCAAAATCATGACAAGCTCATGATTTCTGTCAGATTGATCGCTTCTCGGTCGGATTGATTTCCGCCTCACCGCGATTAATCTGTGAGTTTTGCCATTTAGTTCTCTAGAACAAGAACTTCTCTTTTTCATTTTTGCAGGCTCGTTGAGTGCAAACTATTTTGTTGCTCTGGGAATCTTTCTCTTTCATTGTTCTTCAGCAAGTCTCGCTTGAGCCCCTTTCTTTCCAACAAACAGCAGTTGAGCACGCCTCCAATTCCGGGATCCTGCAAATCACACGCACAGAGAGTGCTTCCATACCATTTCCTAAACTCATATATCGACATTGGTGCGACATGAATGTTTAGTGACAGATGTTTAACATGGCAAATCGCCTGCAGTCCATCCGCTTCCTCTGCCATCATCGTTGCCTCCACAACCCTCTCACCTCTTGCTTTATTTATTACCTCCCAACTTGCTTGATCTCTGACAGAATCGAGTCTGCAGCAAGAGATAGCGAGACTGATATAGAGACTTATAGCCGATCTTAATCAACTTGGCGCATGTGGTAACCCTCGCACCGCAAGCTCTTCTCAAAGAGGTACGCTTTGACGATTCAAGCTCAGTCAGCGGACGACCCAAGATCATCCTAGGGATCCACTGGTGTTATAGGTAGGGTCCATGCTGAAGCAGCCTGAAGTGCTTTCTCGGGGAGAACGTGGATGTGCATCATCATATGCGGGGGCTTTGCTGACCCTGGCATAGCCATAAACTCCAATGCATAACATGTCGCAGGGTGAAGGGAACATAAAGACCTGAAGAGCTGCGAAATTCGTATGTTATTGTTGCTTATATATCCTGTTACCTCTGCCCATTCACAAGTCCAAATCCAAGTCTGTCGATATTCCATAAACCGTTCCGTGTATCCAATCTACGCATCCCCCAAATATGTACAAATTTATCACCCGCCCAATCTTCTAATCAAACATGAATCCCTTTCTCTGTCGTATGTACATCACCCAGCTCAGACAATTTTGTACAGCCATTTGGCAGTAAAGAAGCAGCTCATTCCGAAGAGAAGTAGCCCTGCTGTAAGGCACCAGAACCACGTCAAGTCGCCCTCGTACTCCTGACCTGGGACCCAGACGTTCATACCCCAGAGACCTGTGATGATGTTCATGGGCAGGACGATCGTGCCCAGAACGGTTAGTTTTCCGAGGACATCGGCGGTTTGCTCTTGCCTCTCGTTCATGCGGATGTTGATTTGGGCAAGGTAGTTTGCATGGGAGCGAGCCAGGATCCTGTATCTGTTAGCATGTGCAGAGACATTCAGGGCGGCGAGCATACTTTTCGTAGTGGGATAGATTCCCGGTCATAGTAACAATATGATCTTGGATATCGCCCAAATAGAGTCCGATCTCGCTTCGCGGAGCAATCTCCCAATGCTCATTGCATCGTTTTGCAAAACCCTTGATAACGTCTGCTTTATTGCCTAGCAGCCTGTACAACCCCATGACTTTCTTTCTGCAGTCACCAACACGTCGCAGCATATCACCGCCACTCTCACCACTCGTACCGTCTCCTGCTTCTGATTGCTTCTCGTTGTATTGTTTGTCATCCTTCGTGGGTGCGTGAAGCTTCAGAATTGCATCATCAATATCGTCAACCTCGTCCTCAATATTCTGAATCAGAGGGGCGAACACATCAGTGATGTCGTCGATTATGGCGTAGGAGATCCAGTCAGAGGAAAGAATTAAATAGTCGCTCAATTGACGAATACGGCGTCGAACATTTGCAGGATGTGGGGTCAGGGAGAAGTGGAAGGAAATGACTCCCTCGCGAAATACCACAACATACATGTTAACAGGCTCAAGGAAGTCCTCGTTGTTCATGTCCTGTTCGAACGAGCGATAGTTCACGAAGTAGTAGTTTCGGAACAACTCCACTTTCTCCCGAGCTTCTTGCATCATGATATCCTCTGCAGTCAAAGGATGGATTCCAAAGGTCTTAGACAGAACTTTCATTTCAGCATCCGTTGGGGAGAGCACGTCTAGCCACCAAGTCGGGCGTTCTCCGTAACGTTTAGGCTTCTCTTGCTGAGGAGGAGGGATGGCTGGCGGCGACTTGGCTGGCGGAGATTTGAAATGCCCGTTGGGTGTCGCGACTCCAGACGTTTGCCCAGAAGTTTTCTTTGAGTCTCCGGCTACAGATCCACCACGCCTTGAGTCAGGTCGTGGCGGGTCGATCAAAGATCCTTGTCTGGTATGAACCCTCGACTCCCCATTGTTACCGTCGACATGGCGAAGGTAAGTATCGTCCCGCCGTTCCGGCTCATCGTCTTCTGATTCCTCACTGTCACTCAGCTCAGGAGGATCCGGGATAAATAGTTCTCGGAAACTTCCGCCAGGCTGTACCAACTCCGAGATCGTTTGACTATGAATAGTACTCTGAAAGTCTTCGTTGAAGTACGTAAAGCGGTAAGGAGCATCGTCCTCAGCCCGATGCCAACCTTTGTGTATCGGTCGCAGACGACCTCCGATGAGTTGTGGCTCAGTGATCTTCTTTGCCCGGCGCTCTTCGCTCCTCCCTTCTTTCTCGAATCTGCTCCATTCATCGAGCATTGCTAGATCGGGCCACTTGCCCCTTCTTCTTCGGGGTCCACCTCTTCGGTAGACATCATCTTGCCGCTGAGCCATATCTTCTTCTGCCATTTCTGACATTCCCTCAATTGGGAAACACACATCTCCTTCAGCCTCAAGCGCAATAGTATGTCTCCTTCCTTGGAACATTGAGTCCTTGTTGGGTGAACCAGGCATCGAGTTATCATCAATAGCATTATCACTGTCAACGTCCCTATCATCTCGCATAGAGGCTCTGGATGGAGCAAAATCATCTCTCACCATCATATCCCCGAAGCTCATGTCGCGGTTGGAGGCTCCCAGTGTAGGGCTACCTGGCACGGACGGGGGGTAGTTGACATTGTACTCCTCATTGTATAAAGGGAAAGTGGGGCTTTGGCGGTCAAAGATGGTCTTCTTCCTGCTTCTCGACGACGCTTTGCTCGAAGACCTCCTGCCACTAGGACTTGGTCCAATTGATCTCGAAGAATTATTGCCCTGTCCGAGAACTGCCCCGGAGCTTTTAGCTCTCCCGGATGATGAAAGCAGTGGTGCCCGCTCGTCGATTACATTATCCTCGTCATCGCTGTCTTTTTTCGCTGTTCGGGGTCGGCGACTGCTCGTCTCGGATGGCACGAAAGGGTTCTGGTATTGAGGTCGGTAGGAAGATGGACTATCGTACAGTGGCACACCAAATGCACTCTGGCCCATGGTCGATGCTCTTCGAGGTCGCAGACTCTGTTGATCTCTTTTGAGGTATGCGATTAGCTACACTATATCGATCATTGAACTGGGAACATACCGGTGATCCAGCAGTGCTTCGCTCTCAATGCTTGTATTACTCAAATTCCGCCCCTGAAGGCGATAAAAGCTTGCTCTCGCAGCATTGTCGGTATTCATCCGTGACTGTGACGTCTCTGGCATTCCTGACCCATCTTCCGTCGATGCTGCGAACGATTGTCGCCTCCGCTTCTTCTTCCCCCCTCGATGATTTCTTTTCTTCTTCGGTATGGGGGTGTTTGTCTCTGGTCGCAACGTTGCTGTCGAGCTGGTAGCATTCGCGGAAGGAGTCTGTAGAGCAGTCGGCTCTGGTCTCTGAGGTGTCTCCTCTGCGTTCTTCAGAGGAGAACTTCGTCGTGGAGGCGGCGCAGCCATTGTGGTCAGATAAGCTCGTCAAGGATGCCCAGATACGGCCTCAAGCTTGCAGATTCCTCGCAATGGCAGATGCACTCCTGACTGGTTAATTCAGGATCTGCAAGGACACATGGGGCTTTTTCAAGGATATCTCGCTCAATCTCAAGTGGGTGGAGTAGTTTTGCGACGGAGAAGTTGGCGATGCGCTAAAAGGGCTTCGGGCGTATTTGAACCGTGTCATACAAAAGTCCTCGCCGGCAGTTCTGAAAGAATGTATTGCCAACAGCGATTGCGCGGATTGACAGAAGATGAGGAAATTTGCGGCAGAAAAGGGTTGCTATTGATGTCGTCGAGCTGTGAAAAGAAGTCGAGGGGCTCCCAGCAAAACCCCATCCGTTGGCCTCGGACGTCATACCCAAGCTTCTCATTGGCCAAGAATCTCACGTGCTCACCTGCCTCTTTCGTAATTCAACAACACCAAGGAGTATATTGCCAATATTGGACTGAGTTTTAATAGCCCAAAGACCACAGGTATTTCTGTATTAGACTTTTGGAAGGATTCGATTAGCTTAATTGGATTTGTTGGATTTATTGATTTGTGAGGGGGTCTTCTTTTTGTCTTTCCTTCATTTATTCTTCATCACTACTTGCAATTGCTGTTACTGTTGACTAGAATTTGATTCCTCACTTATCTTATTGTGGGGCAAGTTGATGTCATTTGCTTTCTTCGTCAATCCAAATTTGCAGCTCGGCACACAAGTATGAGCCGCGCCGTAAGGTGGACACTTGATGCGGACCGAGCAACGAGACTCTGGACGGCAACAATCTCAACTGAGAACTTCAAGTGCCGACTTAGTTGCCGGCAGCAAGCCCAGGTTTGGCATTTCTGTGGTGTTCAATGGCTTTGGACATGAAACTGGGGTCGGAGTTTGAGGTGCAGCTGGACCCCAAGCTCGGGTTAGCTTCATATGCAGATTCCCGTCGAGCGCATTTGTGTACACACGCCACCTTGCTCAAGCAGATCTCTTTTTCGGATTGCAGTTGCGATATCAAGAAAAGCACGAGATCATTGGGCGCATTTGGGGGGTCCAAATGATGTGATGAACGTTGAGCTGTCTTATCACCTGAAGGGGCTCAAGTATCTATGAAATGATATGACAATAAATAGGACACGTCGACTAAGTGAGATTGAAGATGCTTTGATCCAGTCTATAGAGTCTTGGATTAACGACATAATCAGTCGCTGCTTGCCTGCGATGCTGGCCAACTCTTGAGCGGTTCGCAAGTCACAGTCATGTGACGGTATTGTCACCCCGGTCACTTCGCTGTCACTTCACTGGCATCGAAAGGGATGACTAGTGAGAGTAATTCAGATGGACGTTGATGCTTATCTGACTTAGAGTTTATTCGGTATGAGTCTATCTCTGTCGTCGCGTACTTGCATAAATTACATACGTCCCTTTTTGACATGTATATATCCGTCTCAACCTCTTCAATTCAATCTCCAGAGAAGCAATTGTCAAGTCCACACAACCACTATAGTGAGAAAGTAGCTTCATTAAACGGGTACCACATCTCTAGATCCATGGCTAAGAACATTTTCTCTGGCATATCTCGATACAGGAAGCTCCGCAAGAGTATATACGCCGAAGCACTGAGATGGTATTGCTAAGAGCACCTGCCTTTTCCACATTCTCATTACAAGTTTTCCGACTTACTGCTGACTTACTGCTCTGTACACAGTTACGGTGTCGATCCGACTTTTGAGACAACAGACGATTACTCCTGCTCATCCTCAGCCAGCTCCGTTAGGTCAATGCTTTCCGAAGCAAGCTCAATCAATTCGAGGGGCGACAGTGAAGTCATGAATGACGACATATATGAGAGTGATGGCTCTGCCAGTTCAACATGGTCTCTCGAAGCCCTTGATGGAACTGACACGGGAGAAGAAAGCATGCGGGGCTGGGTCAAAGACGCAGTCGTCCTTGAAGGTGCCGATATTGCTAGGTTGAGGGGTTACATGAGGCGAGAGGCCATATAACAGAAGAGATACCTGAGCTGGCTGGACCCCAAGAACCTTATAGCTAGCCTTCAGGGACATATCAGAGCGTGAAAGTAATATGAATCGTTGCTTTTCGAAAAATTCTATTTAAAACGTTGTAAAGATCAAATGCTTCAATCTAGCGAACACTTTCGGCGAGATTATGTAAGTGTTGATCACGACTTGTAGATTAAGCTATGTCGCCGTTCCTGGATCGCATTGATTTCAACCTGTGTTCTTCCTGAGCAATGTCCTAATTGTCGGCCGGGGGGGGGGGGGCCATTTGCTGCACGTTCTGTGTTCGGTGTTCCTGATTCGAAATATGTCGTCTTGTCAAGAATGACGAGCATAAGGCCGGACTCTTCAAGCCACAAATCCAGAACGCCGGCCCTGGACTTACTATCTCGACCAGAATTCAAAGTGGACGACCCTCACTTCTGGCATGCAGCTCATCCCTTTGCCTGGCCAATGGGATGTTTTGTTCTGCTCCCGGGGCACATCACTCTGACGACTTCTCGAGCCAACACTTCTTCATCCGCCTTAGGTCACATCGATGTTCTTGGAACACTCGGTATTTAAATTCAGTTGGTTTGATGTTTTTTGGCCGTAGTCGAAATAAACGTCTTGATGTCCAGGGTGGCACGGCTGGGGCAGATCCGGGGCTGAAGCTAGGGGCTCTCGCTTAATACCGACAACCTTGTTCCCAGACAGAAAGTGTTAGAGCTCTTGGTGACCTTTCCGATCTAGACTTTTACGAGGTGTGCCTGATATGAAGTGTTAGATCGGCCGTGGAAAAATGCCATGTAGTCATGGCGTTCATAACAATGCGGGGTGTGGACGCTTTTGAATGAGTCTGCATCATCCAGTGCAGAAGCTCGGTAGAAGTATTGGCTTTTTGCTGAAGTCGATGCTGCTGGGGCGAATGCCTGATATAGAATCATGTCATGCTCAGCCTTCACTGATTCCAATTGCGTCTTATGTCTCTTCGTGCAGAATGGGAACAATTGCCTCGATTACTGAGAGATTTAGCAGGAGCACTGGAAAGAAAGCTACGCGAGACCTCAATGCTGGATCTGGTCGGGCGACACGAGCACGTTCTCTAGTGTTCTTCCCGAAATGTTTCTAGTCGGTTCGCATAAATAAAGTTCGTCCGTTCTCGAATGCTTGAAGATGCAGGAATTATCCGTGTCTCGCCCTTGCAGATATCTCTGAGCGCATGCAGAGAATGCCTAAGCGAGTACTATTACTGGGATCAGACGGGCCATCCAGGAGAGGCGCTCGCCTATGATCTCCTCCAACGCTACCATCTCTGACATTCGACTCTGAGTGGAAACTCTGGGCATGGGACGGGATTACTCCTGTCTCCCAGGTTTATAGACAAAGAACACCCATCGCATAACCAAGAACGATCAACAAAAGACCCGCGCCTAGTGGATATCATATTTCATTTCACTAGTCTTCCCGTCGCCCGCCATATTCTTTGCTCCTGATCTACTTCACACTTTCATTCACCATACATTCTTTTGTGACCATTCAACTCAGCACACTCTTTCTAACATTTCTTGTCTTGATTCATGAAGTTTAAAATACGATTGACTTCGACGGGGACGAATCAGTCAGTATGGCTCTCGAGAGTCTCGATATCGAACGATCCGACCAAGAGATGGTGCGCCGGACACTGGTCTCGAGCATGTCTTTCTGGTTGACCATCACTCGACTTCTGCAAATTGTATGCGACTTGAACCTCCCGTCAGACGTCTGTGGATATGGGATGGGAAGACTAATACCTGCCAGGCTCTTTCCTTCACGGTCCTTTTCTGTACTGGCTACACAGCCAATATATTCCTAGGAGACTGGGTAAGCTTTCATGTCATGAGACTTGCTTTCAACTTGTAATTAACACGTCTGAACAGTTCCACACATTTGGTACTTGCCAATTCCGCACTTCTTTGAGAATGCTGAGATCTAACGAATTCAGGACTGAGCTTCGTGACATTCATTGTGACCATGCTCTTTATGTTCTACGTATGATCACCCCACATCCACAGAGAAACATGTACTCACTCAGCCACAGATTTTCGTCACTCCCCGACGATTTCCCAAAGTCTACCAGTACCGAATTCACATGTCAGCAAACATTCTATCCCAGCAGGGACACTACTAACATCATTTTCAGCGCGATGGAAATATTCGTTACATGTCTGTGGATCGCAACAGTAGCTCTCCTCTCATGGGAATGCCAGACCTGGGATGCAGCCGAGGATGTAGTCAGCGACGTTCTGTCAACCGAGCAGGCCGCGATGTTAAACTCGCTGCCAAACCAGGACTCCGGAATACTGTCACTACGAGCTGCTACGGCACTAGCGAGCATTAACTGTGTCTTCTGGGCAGTCACTCTCTTCATCTGTAAGTTCGAAGCTGTTGGAGGTCTGAAGGCTAAAAGCCTGCCATGCTCACATTTGCTGACCTACAAATTTAAAGTGAGACGTGTGTTGCTCTACTCTGTGGACAGCTGATGATCTGCACGAGTTACGCAGAGCCAGAAGTCGTGCCTTGAGGGCAGACAACTCATTCATTCAAATCTGTCTCTGATTCTCCCACGAGTCTCTTCCCAAAAGAAAACCTGATATTCACTCATCCAACCCGATCACGAATTGTACGAAATATGAAACATTACGGCATGAACATAGATAATATCAACCGATAAAACATAACCTTCAAGCTTCCGAGAAGCTTTGAGCTGCGAACTTTGACTGCATGGCACTTGCGGAGTTACAACCGCTTAATATAGGAAGGATGGATCAAGAGGACGAAGTTCAGTGCAAAATTTATTGGGATCAGGTGGTTTTTGGCGTACCCACATCATGTCACGATCCGAAACCAGATAAGAAAATATAAACAATCAACCAAGTCGCATTCAAACCGATTTCGTAAAAATTTGAAGACTTTGGAAAGGAAAGCCACCAAGCACTGAACCTCTATGCTGGCTTCATAATTCCGCTAGACTTGAAGCAGGAAGCGGAAATAAATACAGTTTCGATTGAATAGGGACTCATATACATCAAAAACCCGGACCCAAGCGAAAATTTCCCCAAAAAAAGCCTACGACCCGCTGATGCTCCCTCAAATATGCATAACGCCTACCAGACATAGCAGTATCCGCTTCCTATTTCCTCCTTCCTAGCCACCCCGCCATTTCTGCCTCTACCCTATTTTAAAACAACCCCACCTCAACCTCCCTTACCTCCCATCACGTCTCCTCCTAACTACCCGCAATACGATGGGCCCGTTCCACAAAAACCCCATTTCGAACAACAAAGGCCCGGCGCACAAGCCGGGCCAGAACCACACCCCTTCGGCTCCGGACAGTACGCCGGTCCCGTACCACAATACCCCCAAACCGAACAGCACAAACCAGGCGGACACAGATTATTCGGCCCGCAGTGCCCAGGATCCGGACCGCAGTATTCAGGACCTGAGCCACAAGTTCTTAATGTTGAGTGGCAGCAGAGCCCGGGCGCGCAGTCGGTGTTCCAGGTGCATTGTGGTGGTGGTGGGTCACACCAGGGAGAGCCGTAGCCGCAGAAGCCCCAGTGGGAACAGCATGCGCCTTTGGGGCAGTCTTTTGCGGTTGTGCAGGAGCCGTCGCCGGCTCGGGAGGTGAGACTTTTCTCGGTGGTGATGGGTGAGGAGAAGGTGGGGGAGGCGAGGAGGGCAAGAGGGATGATGATGTATTTGAGTGGATTGATCATTGATGATTGTGATTGGTTTTGTTTGTCTTTGATTTGATTTGACAATCGATATTCTATGGGGAAGAAAGAAAGGATTGCGCAATTTCCACGCGTCCTTCACAATATATAGACTTAAACCCGGGAAGCTGAGCGGTGACACAGGAGACGACCATGAGGTTGTCACACCAGCACTTTCACTCGAAGCGAGGTCGAAGATCTACAGAGCGTCTTTACCTAAAAGATCAGATGGAAGATGAGACTCAAGATCGAATCCGCTCACGGTGCCCAGCAGTGTCCTGCATATACGATCTCCTTAGGTACAAAATCGATCATGATCACGGGGTTACAAAGAGACAAAGTCACTGATTGAGCATCTCACGCGATAGCCAGCGCAGAGAAATGCAACAGTGACAATGCAGATACCCAAAATCTACATCAAGTTTTATCATTGGCATGACTTCTCTCGACCATCTGCTTATCATCACGCATGGCTCGGTCGTGCAGCAATATTGACTTGTGGTGCTCAAGCGAGGCCCCCTTTTATTCGCTCGCTAAGGGTACCACTTGGTCAGGAGACAATCATAACACCCCTTTCCATGACAGCAACGCCATATCTTGATTGAATAATGGAGCGGCCGTAATACTATTAGTCATGGAACTCATCTTTCGCCTCGGTTCCGCAATTGCTTGTAGGTAGGAAATGCTTAGAAGATGTAATGTATCGCATTTGCGGACTAGCCTCCTACGACAAGTGGTGGTGATCGCGAGTATTGGCCATTCGGTGTTCGAAAGTAGCAAGCCTGTGCGGGAACAAAAGCACCTGTAATGAATATTATATTTCGTATCCGAGTCCATGGAAACATGGTGGAGAGACGGTTCACAGAATCTAGAAACGCTATTTGTGCACCTAGTCTGCCTGAAGCGATAGCTTGTTCAAATACAAAAGCTGACAATACTCGAAACACAAACTCAATGACGAAGCCAACGAGACATCCAAATACGCTTCATCTTTTCAAGTCCGAAATCAGACCATTTCCCTATTCTTGTCTAACTCACATGAACTGATCCCAAACACCGCAGTGCTGGCTCCGCCTCTGATCAAACACCACTCGCCCTCTTAGAGAGGACGCTTTTCTAGCCGGCGGCTGAGGAGTTGCATTATACAGATCGTCTTCTGAGAAGTCAACGTCTTTCTTAACAGCAGGTGCAACTTTACCTCTTCTACCCCAGTCCAAAAAGATAGTGGAGCCGCGCTCGTTGATCTCCACGGAAGGTTGGCCAGTCCCAAAAGCACGTTGACCATCATATGTGCGGAGCGGTCGTGCAGTGAAAGAAGTCGTTTCCGCCGCTTTGAGCTCACGTATAGGATCTCATCAGAATTGCTACCGTTTCCATGATGCCGGTTGGCCCTAGGATCGAGGAGTGGGCGAGTGGATGCCGTGAGTGTGTTTCGAGTTGTTGATGGAGCACTCTCGCGCCGATCGTTTGTTTCCCGGGGGTCTTGAGCTTCCTGCTCCTTATATATTGAGAGCATTAGATGCAACGCAAAAAGAACAACATCAGCTTTGTGCAGCTGATTGGCAAACACGTCTCTAGTCAAGTCTGCGACGCGCTGTCTCGCGTCTAGAGTCCTGTCCGCTCGTGATGACTTTGGCTGGAAAACCATGCGGAATCGACGAGCATCGGTGCCAAAGGTACGCACTTCATGAACCAGATTATTGAAGGATCTGCCGAAAAATAAGCATTTGGAAGGGTCGACTTTGCAGATTCTGTACACCTCATCTACTGTTTTCCCGACTATTTTTGGTGGTAATCCGACAGCACTGCAGCCGACGACCGGACGAAGTTTGTGATGAAATGGCGCTTTATCGCCAAAGAATTGCTCTACGGCCTCCTGAAAGGGATCAGACGCGACTTAACCACGCTCCGAGGCAGAGCCACCCTTCTGCTGGAGGCTTTTGGGTTCTGGATGCGCCATCGCTGACTTTAAACTCTCATAATCGTCAGCCCTGAACTCATCGAGACGTAACACGGCCCAAGTCATGCGAAGATTTGGCTCCGATTCTCGATCAAAGAGTTTCGGGATCTCATCTGCTTGTTCTTTCACGTCGACCTGAGCTAGTTCCTCGCGGGTTTTGAGGCATTTGCCATGGAGAAGATCTTGGCCCCAAAATGGTATCGCGAATGTCCCTCACGATGACCAGCTTATCTTCTTCAGGCCATGTTTTCCACTCCCCCAACGAGACTGTCTCTTTAATACTCAGGGTATAATGCCCGATGTACAGAAATCTCTCTTTGTTTTGCCTGAAGACCGTTGGGTAAGTCTTCCCAATCTCCCCACATCCAGGTCGGCCATCAACGAATGTCAAGGCACCATGACGGCCTAATTTGGGAGCGAATGTCTGATGTTCTGGGATAATCCGAATGACTTCGGGCCACGAGACTATTTGCTTTTTCAGCATTGCGGAGCCTACCCTAGAGAAGGCGGACTCCCCGCCTCCAATCTTTTCCCGCAGGAAGGACAGAGAGAAGCGCTGTAGAGAGTCCGGAAATCGAACATTGATTGGTGGCAATTCTTTCATGAAGTTCTCTAGGGTTAAAGCAGGAGTCCTGGGATCATTTTCACATCGGGCGGGAATTACTGACCCGTTCTCTTCAGTACTTCTGGTCATGCTGCGAGAATCTTGCAGAGCTTCTGGCTGCTTGGAGATTCGAGGAGTCTTTGGAGGGCTGCCAACTTCTCCTCGATCTGGTGCCGGTCTCTTCATTCGTTCAGATCTCACTAGTGATGCCGAGACGCGGCTCGACTCTACCACAGATTGTGGAGGCCCGCCTGAGTTCTCCTGGTCAAGGGAGAGTGACCGCTGCGACGGCTCTATAGACCTCTGGTTGGCTAGGGGGCCCTCAAGTGAGCTTGGGTTGATTCGGTCCGGTACATTTCGAATATCAACATTGGCGACAATGTTATTTCTTGGTAAACTTAGATATTGTCTGCATCGCTCAGCGACTTCTTCTGACAGTAGCCGAGAAGCAGTAGCTCTATCGAATTCCTTGCTCAATTTGGCGAGCAAATACAGAGTCTTATCACCAGGAGTATGGCTTTCTGGAAGCATGTGTGGCGGTAGGATTCGCTGCGGAATATCATGCCAATTCTGGAGTATCGTTTTAAGCTCACGAATCTGGTCAAGTCAGCAGGAAAGCTTGATACGAAATGAGATAGAACGCACCTTTCTACTCGAGCTCAGCTCTACATGGTTGTGCAGTAACGCGTTCGCTTTATAATTTCTGGTGATGGAGTTGTATTCGAAACTGTAGGGAGAGTTCGGTATTACTATGAACCTCCATTTGATGTAGCATGTGACATCTTTGTTATTTCCGATGGCTGTTCACGCGGCGTCAGCACTCGACATTTGGAATTTGGAGGTTTGGAGGTTAAATGATACCTTGGTCTCCTAAGTCCTTCAACATATCCGCGATGACTCGTCGAAGTGTGGCTGTATCCTTCGCAGTGAAGTCCAGCGGCGGAATTATCTTCGTACCGTCCCCTATCTTGTGGTCCTGCCGTGACGCCGCAACGATTGTGTGTTGGTGTTCGGACAGGTTGACCCGAATCTGGTCCAAGGCTCGCGAGACAGTATACACGCAGTCCAAGCGGGTATAGAGAAAGGTATATGTTATCCTGTCTATTTTTCGAAAGCCCAAGATGGTTCGGCAACCTTTATCCTGTTTCCAAGATGGATGGAGAGTGCTGGGCTGTATGTGGTATTGCTGAAGTGGTGCGTTGTGCGAGTTTTCTAAGTTGTTTGCCGTCTCGCAGCTGCCGCGCCCAGCGTGCCCCTGATTTCTTGGGTAAGCACTCACGAGGTGACACAACATACGCCTCCGTGATACTACCAGGCGACAAAACTTCTTGCTCGTCATACACATTTTCAGCTACAGCCTCAATGTCAGAGTTGTGCGTAAAAGGATTCGCGTTTCGCTTATGCGTCGTGATTGAGGATTCGTGACAAATCAAAATGCAGAACGACCAGCTCGCTCCTTGCCTATTTCTCCGCCGGCATTCTGGTGCGAATGGTGTACTGAATGCTTTGTAGGAGTTTTTAGATTCATTTATTAGTATATATTATATAAGACACTCCTCAGTATTTCTACTACCCTTATAGCAGATCGTCAGTGATCTTGGCTCGAGATAGATTAATGCCATCGGCCCTTTGTGAAGCGTTCACTACGCCTATTCACAACACCCAAAGTCTCTCGCCGAAGATGGTACATTACTTTGCGGAGTAAGGACTCGCGTATGGAGCCCCGGGAGGAGGCCTCGATGCCGAAGCTAACATGATATCAGCTATCTGCTTCATTTTCCCAGTTACAGACTGTGAGGTACTGCTTGACATGCCGTTCACAAAAGCATACGGCGACTGCAAAGGAGGCTGTGGGGAGTAGAGTTCCCTGGGTACCTGCTTCTGTAGGCGATACTGGTCTTGTGGTCCATTGAGGTAAGGCGACGAATAGTCCGGCCGATGTTGCAAGAACTGCGAAGCTGCGGCGGTAGCTTGGCGTGCTTTCGCGGCCGCGTCGGGGACCTCCCCAGCGTTCTGGTATATCTGTAGGGTGAACGTGCAGTTTCTACCAGCTTTCTGGCATTTATGACATGGGCCGCCAGGATTCATGCATACTTGTTTCTTTTGTCGACACCGGTCACATTTGACTTTGTAGGAGGCCATCCAGTCAGGCGACAGTGAAGGTTCGGGCTCTGGCTTGGGTGGTGCAGGATAGAGTTGCTTGGTAATTTGATTGTAGGCAGGTGTACCATTAGTTGCTGCAAGCGCAGCGAGGGTGTCGTATGTTGTCAGCCCCGCAAGTTGCTGCTCCAACAATCGGTTTCGTTCTTGCAGATAGACTGCATTCTGAACATCTTCTTCTTGGTTCTTAATGATTTCCTGGAGCTCCTCGTTTTGTTCCTTGAGCTCGGCGATCTCTCTAACATAGGAACTTTCCGTCCCAGGCATGGCACCTTGCAGGCTGACAGGCGGTTGCCAATTGACGGGTGGTTGAATTTTGGTGACCTCGTTAGTACCATTCGACGTGGACCCAAGCTGTTCTATCTCACGGAGAGCTTTCTCTAGTGTCCCGATCCTGGAAGCCTGCTGGGACGTGGTCGCACACAATGTTTGGATGGTGTGCTTGGACTCCTGAAGCTCGTTCCAGTCTGCTCTCCATTGCTGCGACCGGCTGTTAAGTTGAGCAACGAGGTCATCTAAGTGGTGGACAGCGGAGGGTACTATAGAGACGGGCGTTACGCGATTAACGGGTGGTACATTGATGAGAGATGTTCCGCTGTTGACGGGTGGCAGATTGGGTGCGGGATCAGCTGCTGCATTCAATTCGGCAACGAGCTGGTTTTCTGCTGTACCTGATTCGTCACCTAGGGTTAAGTCAGTACGCCAATTTGGTAGCTTAGAAGACTAACTTCAGGTATGGCTGCTAATGATACATATCAGCGTCAGGGATGTGCACTTACTATCAATGTGGATTGGTTGGGCAAAGCTATTTGCTGGTGCTTCTTCAAGCCTTCGGGGCTGGAGTTCCCTATACTGTGCACCTTGCAGTAGACTTTGTTGCAATGTATGGGCTTCATGTTCTTGGATATGTTCTGCAGGGTAGTGTTCCAGTCTCAAAGTCTTCACTAACAAGGCTTGGAGAGCATGTAGAATCTCGTCAGAAGTCCACTGGCGAGATATCAAGTCAGCATTCAGCAATGAAGGGAAAACTTTATCGATGGGACATCATGCTCTTTAAGTAATACTTACGCTCCAAAAGTTGTTCTGATCTGGAAATTTGGTAAGCATGCCGGTCTTAGGAAATATCCACCTCCAGCCTGGCAATCCTGTTGACCCATTCCCAGTAAGAATAAGTCTACTATCGAAAACGGTAATTCCAGTCTGTAATGCTAGTACTGATCAGCCAGTTTCCGCTTTCTCAAAAGACAGACTTACAGATGTAACGAGCGAATGCGTTCTCCGCGATGCCAACCAGTCGTTTTCGGTTCTCAATTCCGTTGGGCGTACCCACAGAACCCGAAACTCCTGCAGCTGCCACCGCTCTTTGATTTGGCGGAGGTCTCGGTCCAGGATTCCTGACGTCGACCAAGTACAGATCACCTTTCTCCAAAGCCATATTGCAGCCCTTCACCTGCGACAGTAACCAGCTTCCAAGAGGTCGTAGTGGGAAGCCTGGGTACTCAGGTGTAAATCGCCACTCGTAGTAGTAAGGCGCAGCGGGGTCCGATTTCAGAGGGTCGAGATAATGACCACCACCACTCCGTAATCTTGGCTCTTTTCCAGTAAGAAGTTCTACAAGGGGTGAGTCGACGAAGGACGGGGACACACGTGATGGATTCGAGATTGAAGAAATTCACTCACTGATTCTGTAGATGAGCTTTTGCCTCAACATTTTAGCGAGGACTCTCGCATTGGACTCATGTTCGATTTCTGAAAGCTTTGGGAGGGGATCAGCGTAGAAGAGGTAATCTGTGTCTTCTCCCCATCGAGGCTCTTTGATGCTTCCATTGTCATAGCCCGGACCGGCATTCATCATGTCGTGTCTCGTCCCCAACTCTGTGTTGTTTGAATCTTGGACTGTAGGCGGTTGCAGCAGGGATCTCGAAGGCTGAAGGCTAACAGATTGAAGATGTGATTGTGAAGACGCGGTCGAGACGCGAGTTTGGTGACTGCCTTCTTTTGTGTAGAATTAGGGAAATAATGAATCACACATTGGATCATGAAATGATGTCATTCACGTAATTGAATGGCTAAAATTTCCGCCATCAATCCATAAAATTGAGATACATGTTGCGTTGCTCACGCCCTCAAAAGGGCAAGGCTGAGATCAAACACGAGCCTCGTAGGAGGTTGATCTTCAAACGCGGGAGCTTGACTCGATTTGGCTAGAATCAGCTCCACAGCTGCCTCAATATTATTGCCCCGCGAACCTCCCATCAAAACATCCTCACATCGGCTTTTGACCTACCCAAACCTCATAAGAAAAAGTCTACAAAGAACCTCACAATGGCACCACCAACGCCCCTTGCAATCGCAACCTCTTCTCTTCAACGCCTCGTTAAAGAAGAGCTATCTTACGAGAAAGAGCTGCAAGGACAAGAGGCGCGTCTGGAAAAGATTCTGGCGACAAAAGACGAGGATGAGAATGCAGAGTACAAGTTGAACCAAGAGGTATGCATCCCTTTGCTATATTAAGTATAAGTTCGAGATTGGGGGAAACATAAGCACAAAAAGGCCCGGAAGCTGGGCACTAAGGAGACGATTCTACTCTGGATTACCCCGCTATGCGCCAGCTTTGCGCCTGGAGGTCTACAGCATCAAGTCGCGAAAAAAGACAGCTCTCCAGGCTGAGCACAAATCAACTTTTGCCTCTCCATCACTACATTACCGATGTCACAAAGGCTAATATCCCTCCAGCGTGCCGCTATCCAAGAAACCAAGAACGTCTTTCCACCTCTCCGCGAACGCATCAAGGACGCTCTCCAAAAGCTCGAGGACCAAGTTGAAGAAGGGCAATCGAACGGCGCATCTGAGGAGGAGATTTCTAAGGCGAAGGACATCATCAAGAGTACAAAGGAGGCTGCGTCGCAGTGAAAGAAGGACAGTGGCAGGGTAAAACGGACTTCGGGGAGTGCTTTGAGATTTGCGACAAAATGATACCACGGTTAGGGAATGAAGTTATGGGCATATAGACTACGTTATAGAATTGCCTGAGGGCTGCAAGTTCGGTCTTGAAAGTGACATGGAATGCGTGCTGGCCAGATAGAGGGTATCTCGCTTCTACAGTACACAGATATCGTACACAGGACTTCGTCAGCCTTCTAGGTAGTATCCATCTTATCTTCCGCCTCGCCCTCTCCAGCGCCTTCTTCTAGCTGTTCCACAGCAGGCTCTCCGATAACGACTCGTTGTGTTTCGACCTCCATCTGTGACTCGGTAGCTTCGGCCATTGGCGTATCAGCAACGGCATCACCCTCTTCCAACTTTGGTCCAGCGTCACCCATAGTCGAGTCTTCGGTTTCCCCAGCTTCCCTCCGGCGTTCGGTTCCAGCAGGCGATGCAGCTCGGCTGTTACTTCGGCTTCCCGATCTCGACATGGATCCCGAAGTAACTGGTCTCGGCCTTAGCCCAGACTCAGCACCTTGCGGCTGTCCATCTGGTCTCGGCGTGGCATTACCACTCTGACTGCTATGCTTTGGCGTCTGACCTCCTCTTGATCCTTCCCCAACCTCTCCATCCTCCTCTCCACCATCCATACCCTCTCTCCTTTCAACCTCCTCCTTCTCATCTCTAATTAACCGTCTCAATTGCATACCCTCCTCCACAATCCTACCGAACTGCTCTCTCCTCTCCTTCCACGTAACACTATATGCATGACTCTCCCTCTCCAAACCCTTACACTCCTCCTCCAACTTCGCCAGATTGCCTTGTTGTATGTCCCTGGGTTTTAGCAGCTGGTTATTCGTAATCTTCTCTGCCAGCTTATCGAATTTCTTGCGCTGTTCCAATGTCTTCTTTGACTCCTCAAGCTGCAACCGCAATTGCGCCGTGCTATCTCTGACAGCCTGTGCCGTCTCCAAGATCCGTTGTTTGTCTGCCTGGTACCGCGCACGCTCTCGCTCGTTGCTGTTGAGCAGAAATTGAATGCGGGAGATACTGTAATCGAACGCAGCGAAGTCGAACTCCACGTCCTCTCCGAACTGTCGGCGGTCATCCAGCTGCTTTTGAAGTGCAGCATCATAGGATTCGGCATCTTCAGAGCCATTCTCGGGTGGTGGAGTGAGGAGTTTGTTGGGCGTGACAAGCAGCGAGCCTGGTGCTAGGAGACGTTTGGTGACGCGCTTGAAAGGCTTCTCTTCGACATTCAAGAGACGGGACTTGTGAAGCTCATCCTCTTCGCGCGAATCTAGAAATTGGAATGATGCCATCGCTGAGTTTGCTTGTTGTCGAGAGTTGACTCGATCAGATCTGGGGAAGACGTTGTCGCAAATGAAGCTGGCTGCGGCATCGAAAAGTGGTGCGGCTATAGGACCGCACTTTAGCGCATTCTCCCCGGTGCTCCAGACTGCGGCTGTATGTCAACTTCACCTTCAACCCTCTTTGTTCTTCACTATTCTTCCACCAAGCACTTTTCCAAATGTTTTGCTATATCACTCCCATATCCTGAACCAAAGGCGCCAGCTACATTAAAGCACACAATCTACCTCCTGCTGCGAAAATCTTTGAGTCAACAGACAATACATAAGCGCTTGAACGTCGAGCCTCATTATTTACAACAGCTAGCCACGGAGCCTAGCTCGGACTCGAGAAGAAAGGTTCTGAGGAAGAAGACAAGGGCGAACTCGCCAAAATGCCCGTCCCATCTCTGGTCGATTCCTGCACCAAGGCATGCATCAAGAATATCCGCAGTACGTCCCCTCACCCCTCATCCAGAACCTCTAACTGATCCTCTCCAGGCCTCATAGACGTCGGCTCGTTCGAATACTGGCAAATCCGATCCGTTCTTCAGCGCGTCGAGTCTCCCGAACAACTCCACCAAATCGAACTCAACTCCCCACAACTACTAGGTGAAGACGCAGAGCTCTGGCAATCCTTTATCTCTCGGCATATTCCCAACTGGCGCACCAAAAACTACAAGCCCAAGAACCCAAAGAAATGGTACGAGGTGTACTGCAAGTACAAGAAAGAGCAGCAGGAGGAGATTGCCCGCGATGAGGAGATCCTGCGGAATAGCATGATGGGGCTGAAGGCTGCGAGGGAGACGAATGTGTCGAAGATCGTGGATTTGAAGATGTTGCCCAAGCTGCCAAAGGATCCTCGTATGATCGCTAATAATGGCGGTGTACCGATCAAGAAAGGAGTATTCAGGAAGGAGACCCCCGGGACTTTGAATTGGACGTCAGGGAGTAAGACGAAGATGACGGACGGCAAGAGTGTCCTGGTTCGGGCACGCAGGGAAGCGAAGGAAATTAGCCAGATGGGCAGATTGGCCAAGCCTACGCATCGACTATCTGGAGCTTTGGGACAGGTTCGAAGGGCTCCCGAGGGAATGGTGAAGGAGTACAAGACCGCTGCTCAACCAGCGATCAAGATCTTATCAAGGAAAAACCGCACTCCAGCTGTAAGCAACTTCAGCGGAGGGGTCACAGGTCCATCACTAGAGGAGAGAGAAAAGCGACTCAAAGCAGCGATGGCCGGAGGCGCAGGATCGAAACGCGATGCTTCAGGTGATGTAAAGCACACCTACGTTGGCTCCTCCGACGACGACATGGACGATTTCATCGAGAACGATGAAGACATAGACGATCTGTTCGATGAAGCACCAAAACCAAAATCTAGACCCGTATCGTCATCAGCATCCTCTCGACCATACCAACAATCTTCATCCCCTCCAGCACAATCCTCACGACGTAGGCCTAAACCCTCAGATGTTATCAGTTCTATGGTCTCTAAGCCTCGACCTGGAATGGCTTCCTCTCCGCCACCAGCTCGTATGAGAGGCTCCACACCGCCGAAGATGGGCCAGAGACCTATGCCACCGAAGAGGAAGGAGATTGATATCTTCAATCGGGGGCCTAAGAAGCGGAGAGTTGGGTAAAGCGTGTACGCTGCTCGTAAGGAAAGGAACACTGGTCTATCATGAAGCATTTGAATGGAGTTAGTCATTGGGCGATATCAGCAAGGCGTTGGTTGAGATGGATGTGGGAGATTTTGCTATTTGGCAGTGGAGGAGGGCGAGTGTCTCTAGCCGAACATGGCCTTTCCATAGCTAGAGAATTCACATAATGGACCTTTGCTCTTCTTTCCTAACCTATTCTTATTTTCCCTAGACTTTCGATCATATCAAATCTACCCGAAGTTGCCTCACCAAAACAGCATCGAACGTGGAAAATAAGCGTTGCGTTCTTCATTCGTCGTCGAGTCATCTATCATCATGCCACTGCATACCATACCATGCCGCTACGGAAACCCATAATATAGTTTTGGTGTCTTTGTAATGAGTTGATGTGGCCAGAGCAACGACACCCGTATGTCCCGTCGATCATCCCTTCCATGCATCAATATCGAGGGACCAGCATTCCATCTAGACCGAAGCACATCCATCCATCATCATCTCCCTCTCAGGCCATCCCTTCACCCATTCCTCACATATCACCCAGTCCAGGATCAAGAATCACATTCCATCCATCCATCCACCCACCCATACTCAGCATCAGCACCAGAGGAACAAGTCGTATACGTATGTGTGTGCGATCATGTTCCGGCGTAAGGAAAGCGGAAAGAAGACCCCTACAAGCACAAGCCCCCACGCAGCGCAAGCACAAGATGTAGTGTCGCACCGCCCTCAAGCGCGTATTCCGTAGCTGTCTTCTCGTCCGCCCTGTATTCAAATATCCGTTAGCATAGACTCAACACATAGCATCTCCCGTCCTCGAACACCACGCCTGTCCCTCCCCGCATCGTCTTGTTTGCCATTCGGCGTGGCGGGGCGTATATTTACTGGTAAGGACAAGACAGGCGCGTGATGGACGCAGCGGCGAAGGAGTTTCTTAGGCCTGGGCGAGGGATAGACGGGCAAAGAGGTATAGGTATAGCAAAGGAAGAAACGTACATCTGCTTTCCGCCAAAGATCAAACGTTGCTGAACCGGTGGGATACCCTCTTTCTCCTCGACCTTCTCCTTGATCTGCGAGACCTGCGCGCAAACATCATCAGCCAAATATCCAGTAAATCCCTTCACCTGGTCGTCTTTCTCAACCTCAATTTCGATTTAAGGCCTAGAATCGCACTCGGACAGAGTAAACATACCTTGTAATCAGGCTCGATATCAAGCTCGATCTCCTTGCCGGTGAGCGTGCGGACCTTGATCAACATCTTGCTGGTATGTATGGAATGTATTCGACTCTGTGGTGTATTCGACTTGTGAGGACGGGAGGAGGTGTGTTGGTGTTCTGGTCTTTGGTTGTGGTGTTGGGGGTGTTCGAGAGGGAAGGCTGATGCTGGAGCCTCCAGGTTTGGTGGATTGGACGCTATTTTGTAGGCGGCGAACCTGGAAGCCAAGGCCTCGGGTGCTTATCGCCGATAAGATGGAGGGGTAGCAAAGGGGGCGGGTTCAGCCGAGGATTCACCGCCTTGTGAATGCGAATAATGAGAATATGGGAAGCTGACCTAGACCGGGATAAATGATCTGCCTGTCCAATCGAAGAAGGAATACTGTGATTGACTCGGTTTTCCAGTTTACTAGGGCTTAGCGATGCGTCTTATAGATCCGAACCTGCGTCGCTTGGCCCCTTTGAGCATGTAAACAAACAATAGCGAATAGGCGAATTTCGAGAAATTCACTTAAGAATAGGACAAAACGAACGCTCCTAACAGCAAAGATTTGCAAATAAAGATGCAGTCCTAATTGTTAGCTTGGTTGTTATAATTACATCATACTAGAAAGGAGGTCACGTCGAGGTCTGGTTACCTCCGTACTCACCGGCTCACTACAAGTTTCGTCAGGCATACTTCAGTGGGTTACTGTGGCTCTTAAAACCCACAATCGGTCCATGGCTCAGAAACATACCGCAACTCCTGCTTTCAAACCCAACTAAATGAAGATCTACCGATTTATCGACCACAATTTCCAAAGAACATTCTATGATCCATGAACACATGGCTGAGCGCACAGAGGTCTCAGCTCGCCAGCACACCTTTACCTCAAGATTCGGACGCCGTGCATCCACCTCCCTACATAGACGTCCCATCCCCGGACACATGTATCAAAGATACCGACACACCGCAATAGCTCTGGTCCACGATCCAGTGCCAAGACTGGCTTACGGTGGTCAGGATTGGCTGTTCAATTTCGAGCCTTCTGTAGCTGAAGGACTTGCCAGACGTTTTGAGGGTACTGGGACACCGATTTACGACTGGTTAGTTAGCCCGGCCTAACTTCAATGATTACATGTCTTCTAGGTATATCAGTTCTGAGTAACCTTTGACGAAAGATTAGGCAGCCACAGGAGTGGATGGGGATGTACCGAATCTCCCGAGGAGCATCACTCTACAATCTCATGTATAGCGTCCGTCGGAATGAAGGAGCTGTGCCTACTTACTGTAACTTTTGGCACTGTAACAACGGTCATTTACCGAACAATTGGGATTTTGGGGAACCGTACGAGATTTCAGGACGTGGGACAGCATATGAGGTTGTCGAGGATGATAATATAGCTTAAGGGAGTTTTGATGCCTATTTACGTTTCGCTTCTGGTTTGAACGGAATACATGATAGTGATGAGATCTTTTTGGGGTGGGTGAATGTGAATCAAAGTCTTCGAAGTGCTTTTGTATTACATTTGAAACATGTTCAAGGATCATCATAACATGTCAACCATGACAATGTCTAGATTCCCCAAGTCTTCCCCACAGCTTTAGCACTCATCCTCTTCGCATGCTCCATCCTCTTCTGCTTATTAGCCGCCGTATTCGCCGGCAACAGATCGAATGACCGCGCAAATGTGGCAGTCATATGCGCAATACTCTTCGTCATGACAATCCACGCACCCATATTCAGGTTCTTAACCGTATCCCCAACTTGGTGATAGTTCTTATCATACCATTCCCCAGCAACACCACCAAACATCGCCTGCTCCTCAACTGACTTGATACCCTCAGCACCACATGCGATACCTCCTGTTGCCACACCAGCTTCAAGGAATGGTCCGTAATCAGATCGTCCGTCAAACTCAATCTGCGTGAAGTTCTCGCCCATCTCCTCGACGAAGAAGCGTTCGAATTCATACTCTGCTTCGGCTGAACCAGGGGGGCCGGATTCGCCGTATGCAGATCCGTCGCCGTCATAGACTTGGAAAGCGTAATTGGGCGAAGCCATCATATCGAAGTCGAGCATCAATCTGATCTTGTCGAGCTCCTCTTGTGAAGATTGCGAGACATAGTAGGCTGCTCCAAGGAGACCGGATTCTTCAGCTGTCCACCAGGAGAAGCGAACAGCGTTGTTGACGCTGAAATCGGTAAGGTGGATCGCGACTTCCAGGATGGATATGGTGCCACTACCGTTGTCGTTGATTCCTGGGCCTGGGGAAAGAGTCAGCTAAGAGCTTTGCGTAATTGGACATGCGAGGGTAAGCTTACCAGCTGCAACGGAGTCAGAGTGACCACTAATATGGATCACATTATCATGGTCTCCCTCGATGGTCTCCGCAATGATGTTGTTGGTCACAATGTCGTTGGTCACAGTAGTGAACTCTGCAACAACTTCCTCACCAGCAGCAAGGCGTGCAATGAGATCAAGACCAGCATCTTGCGTGATGCCCGCAGTAGGCACATATGGTCCTCCATCTGATGGAAGGATTTGAAGGGAGTAGCCCTCAAGCGTGCCGACGTCGTTGTTGTACACGATCATACCGATTGCTCCAGCCAATAAGGCGTTGTGGGCTTTAATGCCGGATTGACAGCTTCCTCGGAACACGAGAGCAATTTTCCCAGCTGTGTCGGCGGGGAAATCAGTCTGTAGACGTTAGATGGTTTCAGTCACATTTGAGGAGTAAGTGTAACCATACCAGATCACAAGCCAAATTAGCAACCGAAACCACAGGCGCAGACACGGTTCCCGAAGGTGCCAAATCCACAGCAAAAGTATCAGGGATCACGACACCACCAAGCGTCAAGTTTGCTCCTGCACCAACAGAAAGAGCGAGTGGCTGCAGGTAGTAGGTATAGTAGTCAGGGTACTGATCCAGAATACTGGTGATCCACGCAACAGTGCCTTCATGTCCTGCGGTACCGATGAGACGGTTGCGACCCGGTGATGAGTATGCGATTTCCTGGAGTTTGTTTGCTTTGGCGAGGAGTGCTGAGCGGGTCATTACTCTGCGGAGCTTGTTCTGTAGAATTGTCAGTTTTGAAGTCCAATTATGACATTCGGGTTCGTGAAGGGCAGACTTACAGACTCAACCAATGGCTTCGCTGCTCGAAGTTCCTTCACATCTGTGGTGGGAACAGACACAGCTGTGGTGACTGCCACGAAGGCAAGCACAGCTGCAGCGATCGATTGAGTGAACCACATGATGGGGATTATGAGGGAGGATTGAGGAGAAAGGGATGGGACAGGATTGAGAATCAATGACCTGGTACCAAAAAGAAAAGAGAAAGCGAAACAAATACATGCAGCAGCTTACCATCTACTTATACCTGCTTGCCCAAAGTGGGATCAACACCATCCCTGCTCTCAATCGATTCTCCCAACCCCGCCACGATTAATTCCATAGCATCCCCGGTAAGCAAGTACATACTCCGTCTGTTTGTACAAGGCAGCAACAGCAGGAATACGACGAACCCGCATATGCAGGTACTCTTCTTTCCTCGCACCATGGCTTAAAGAAGAAGCTGCTCTCGCGCATCCCTACAGCCAAGACAACGACCCTTGCCGTTACCATCACAAGAGAGCTTGATTAATCTTGACTGGTCTTCCGAGCATGCCGTCGTCCCTTGGCACCTTAACATCACCTTCTAGAAGCTGGAAGTTGGTGATAAAATGGCGCAGATTTTGGTACCTTTCGGGGATGTTGGAGGCAGAGAAGGGGAGGTACAGCTGGAGGAGGAAGGAGATAAGAGTTAAGGCGGGTTCGTGCAGGACACGGTACTTGGCGGTACTTGGCACTCGGCTTATCCTGTGTGGCAATGCTTGTTGATTTGCCAATCTTTGGGGTAACAGAAGCTGATTCGTCGTGATTCGATGTGATATGGATGAACATTTGGTATTGGCTTAGATGAGATGTAAATTCCCGATGGAGTAAGTGAAGAAGAATGCACAGAAGCACGGTTGAAGTTGACACGATCCAGGCACGGCTCGGTACACACATCAGACGGACTTCCGTCAAACTGACCACCATAATCGGGTCCTGTACACGGGGTTGATGCATTAGGAAGTTCTGTAATGGTGGATTTAGAGATTAGTAAACGAGTCGAAAAACCGCAGTTAAACGAATGAAGCCAGGGCAGCAAATGCAGATCTGGATAGCAATGGGGACTACTGCTGAATCCAATGCCAGAAAAGTAGCTCCGGCAGCCCGCATGCTCACCGCAGAGTAACCCTGACCCCGGAATCACGGCCGTAGGTAAATATACCCAATTCACTACTGATACTAAAAAGTCAGATTAAAACGAATTCTCAAGCGTAACACAACACATCGCATTGCAAATATTCCAGTTGGGCATCACTAGCTAATCCGTGCATCGTATCGTTATCTGGTGTTCGATACGTATTTGGCTCATGAATTTTCGTTGCTTGAGGTCCAATCCAGATGAGAAACTCGAGGAGCGAGATCCATCTCCATCCCAATGCCATTGTTATTATGGCTCATGTACCCGGGACCTTCGTCACAAAGCGAATAATCGAGGACGCAAAGTTCCCCGTGTTAGCCCTTTCCGAGGCCGCACTCGCTCCATTCCGATCAACCATCGACACTGCGCCGACAGTGTTGAGGCCATACACGAAAACCGTGCTGCCAGTATAGGTCTGGCCAGTTCCGCCGCCCTGGTCAATGCCGAAAATCTGGTTTTGGCAGTACTCATTATAGACTGTGGCGGTATGGTCGGAGCAGGCTGTTTGTGTTCATTAGTACAGTGGTTGTTTATGGTAGGGAGGTGGCTTTGAGGAAGGGACGAGGCAAGGAAATACGCACTGAGCGAGTAATTGTTGAAGAAAGAGTAGAGACCCGCGCCGTAAACAAGGATATTCTGCGAGTTCAAGACGCGCAATCCCCACGCCAGGTTACAATTATCTGACTTCCCCGCGCAGAAGACAGAGAAGTTGGGATCGTGTCGAGCTGACCAGGCAGGAAATGGCACTGTTGCTTTGGGACTTGGTTGGAAGTATGGAGTTTCTGTCTGGATGAAACCCATGAAGATGTTCTTCGTGTTCATGAATTGGTATTGGTAGAGAACGTGATGCTCGACAGCAGTTCCGATCCTACGGTATTGTCAGCGAGGCTCATATTGAAAGATGATCCGACTTACAGCCAAATGTTTCCGACCGTGCTCTCACATGCGAGTCCACGACCAGCATACGCAGTGATGCGAGTGTTGTTATTGGCGACATCATCCAAATCGTGATCGGCAGTCCACAACCAGACGTTCTCCATGTACAAACCATTGGCGATGTTACCAATGATCATTGACTGCCAAGCGGCAATACACTTGTTGTTTGGTTGAGCGGCGTTGGTAGGGCATTCAGCAGTCTGCAAGTTACTTCCCTTGAATCCGGCAATGCGAGTATGAACGTCCCACATGCCGGATGGCGTGGCAGCTGGCGAAGCCAAGTTCCATTGGATCAGGACGGCACCGGCTGCGTTGCCTTGAGTCGAAACAATCATGTCTGACCACTCGACAACACCGGTTTGCCCACTAGCAGCACCCACTCTAACAACTATTGCCGGACTGTTGATGTTGGAGAAGAAAGGGCCGGATCCCATGATAGTGGGGTAATTTTCTCCGACAATCTTGGCTCCAGGAGGAATGGTGATTGAGCTCGTGACCTTGTAGACACCATAGTCGAAGTAAACAATCTTTCCAGCAGCTGTAGCCGAGTTGATGAGCTTTTGAATAACGGCTGTGTCGTCGGTGACCCCATCTCCCTTCGCACCGGCAGCACGAATACTGTAAAAATCGGCTGACAGTGTTGTCTCGTACTGAGGCTTGGAGCGAGTATAGTATCTTGTTCCCTTAAGCATGGATGCTGGGCGGACGAAAGAAGAGACGGGGCTCATCGCCTTATTTGGACCCGTAGGACTATACACATTCCCTTGAACCCAACCAGTGCTGATTGTGATGGTTCCGGTACTACCTGCAAGGGAGGTAGACGTAGGGCCCTTAACGGCAACTGGGACATTAGTGAAAATGACGTTCTCGAGGGCAAGACTGCCGCCAGAATTTGGTTGAGATGTGCTGCTTCGTGCGGATGCGATACCGACTGGAGTGTTACTGAAAGTACTGTCGATCACCACAACTGAGCCAACAAGTTGTGCTGAGGATCCACCATTGGACATATCAATGCCAACCTTGCAGTTGTTGATTGAAAGACCCATGTATGTCCAACTCCAGTCCCAGACTTGGTAGATCGCTGTGGCTGAACTACAATTCGGTTAGGATGATACATATGTTTGGAAATGTGGGGAAACTCGCTTGTAGAAAGTCAAATTGCGCGAGGTGAACTGTTGAGATCCAACATCCATAGCATGGTCTCCCCCGTAGAAAATCAAATCATTCAAGAAGCCTCCGGATCCTACACAGTCTTCGTCAGCATCTCAGTCGTATCATATACAGAGACCTAACTGACCATTTTCGATGAACACCCCCTGATGTTTGTTACCGCTGACCTGGCTCATCTTGAAAACACAATTTTGAATGCTAGTAGCCTGAGCAGTCGGCCAATGAATACCTCGAGCAACGGTTCCTGCAGGCTGATTTGTCGTGTCAAAGACCAAGTTTCGGACTTGTCTATAGAAAACATTGGTAGCTCCGTACGCGGGATCTGCCGACAGGTAAGGGTTCGAGTCGATGAGGGCAATTCCAGAGAAGCCAGCAGTTGCTTTCAAGACAGCCATCTGTCCTGGGTTGGGATTCCCAATCAGATTTGTCATATAGTATTGAACAATTGGTGCGGAAATTAGGTATATTCCAGCAGGGAAATAGACTGTCGCGGGCGAGATGGTGCTTGACTGGCATCCAACACCTGGAGCTCCGGGTTTGCATCGAGTTCCTGCAGCGATAGCTGCGTTGATGGCCGCTGTATCATCCGTGATTCCGTCACCTAGCAAATATCAGCAATGGCCTATATCAAAGAAAGAATTATATCCATACCTTTTGCACCATAACTCTTGACATTTCTGTATACTGGATACGCGGTGCCTTGAGGATTGTAAGGAGCTACACCCCGCTTCGTGATCCACTCCAACCAGAAAGACTTCCCATCATGGGCGCCAAGAACCTCCGCCACTAGGCCAAAACAAAGAAGTAAAGACAGATAGATCTTCATCTTGAAATAGAAATAATTGAGAATGAAATTTAAAGATAGACTGTTGTAAAACGAGTGTGAAGGAGCCGCTTGTGTATCAGCGTGGCATGCCTCTGAATCAGAAAAGAGAGGGAAAGCACGAAGTGGGAGGACCCTCAAGAAAAGGCAAGTCGTGAACAGTAAGAAGCAATAGCAGAATAAGTCTTAGCGGTACATCATGAAATTGGAACAGGCAAGGCCGAATTGTGGCGGGCTGAAGAGCCAATGCCAGTGCCTATAGACAAAATCAAGCACTGGAACCTAGACCCCTTGGATCGATCCTCCGATCAAACCTTCGAAATCCACCAGTCTCGTGGCTTCACAAGTCTAAATCGACGTCCTATTCGCGCTGGCGGACAGAACATCACCTCATGGTATTGTGGCTTACACAAAGCAGTCTCGTAACTTGCATTCATCCGGAATGAATTTCTCGTGAAATCCTGCAAACATGAGGTTCAGCCACAAGTAAGGGTTGAAGTTGTGCCGTTTGCCAACAGTTCTTACCAAAAGGAAGCTGAAAAGAGGCACAAGCGATGCCCGATTCGGTAGCGCCCAGGGGTAAAGAAATTGGGACAAGACGGGCCGTCAGGGGTCAACAACGGCGCTTTGATGTGATCTGGTTATGGCATCGCTGAGTAAGGCCGGATAGGCTATGCGGGGTGAAGGGAAAACATGAAGCTATTCCCAATAGGTGTGTGTCGGCCCATGGCTCCGATAAGGGGCCAGCTGAGGCGTCGAGCCATCCACGCGACGCGCCGCCATCGAGCGCCAGAAGGTAAGGGGCAGACAAAGGCTGGCGTATACAAAAACTTTAAGCATGAAGCTCTTCCAGTGTCACATTTATTATATATGCTGGTATTATGGTGTTGTTTCCATAGGAAGAACGAAGTTGGAAAAGAAAGGTTGCGACTGCCATGAGCAACTCGAAAAGCTTCGACCCCTGGGATTTAAAGACAGATCACGTGGCATCCCTATGCCTCCCTGTCCTGATTCGTTCGAGATTCCCCCACAAATGTCCTCATTCTAGTTCGATGATGTTTTATGGAAAGCTGTTCCTCTTGATGATATTTTCTAAATAAGCTGGCAAAGTGCAAGAGAGCTGGCATTGATGCCAGCTCATTTTGAGGCTGAGTGGACGCCACTCGGGCACCAACTCGCCACAAAACTTGAGGTAGAAGCCATAACATTTCAGCTCAGCCTTATGAGGATTTCTTTCCCCTCCATCTACGTCTCCCTTTCTCCACTCCATTCTTACGTTCCATCGTCTGTCAAGAGAAACACCCTGCTTTTGCTTCTCAAAGTCTATTACAACGAGAGATTTGTTCGAAGTTTACGCCCATGGCCGTCGCGGAAGTTATCGTCGGGCTCCTCACACTTCTCCTTGCGCTGGTGGTTGCAACTCTGCCTGTTACTCAGACATGGTTGCAGCGAGTTTTCCAGTGTCTAGTAGGTCTCGTATGTCCTGACCTGGGGTTCTCTCGTCGATTGGTATGGGACGACGTCCCAGCAGGTTTGCTACATCAATGTCATGTCGGCTGTCACCATATAATCCGAAGAGATACACCAGGCCACGATGTATTGAAGTGCTTGGACTCCAGTATCGGAGAATCCCTGAACCGGGCCTGGAACTTGATGAATTCAGAACCTATGGATACCAAGTTCCGCACGAGAACGCCATATCGCCTGCTTTTTTCTGGCCGATACGTTCAGACAGATGTCCAGGCTCTGAAGGCGCTCGTAATTCTGACGGCAAAAGTATGCAATGATTGTGACGACAAACCGGACATAGTGAAACAGTTGAGCATCAGGGACATCGGAGGTCTTTCCACTGTCCACTTGACCTCGCCCGAACCATCCACCAGCACCACTCTAACGAAGGAAGAAGTCAACCGTACTATAGAAGGCTATCCGCCATATTATCGCACCACAATTCTGACGACCAGGAGCGTGGTACTAGATTTTCCAATGCCCAACAGCACCTATGCTGGGCGAGGAGCATGGATTCTCGCAGTCGGTATGACCACCAACATTGGCCCAGTCTGCTCAGTATATAACATGCAACGAGTCACGCACGAAAAGACCGAGGCGTTCTGGAAGGGAACCCTCGTTATGAGTGCGTTCAAGATGATCGGTCGTACCCTCTCCCTATTCGACGACTTCGAGAAAGGCCGCTCTGCACATCCTCGTCCAGGACCTGATCAGGGATCCTGGTCAGCAGCTGCACTCATTTGTTTCGATAAGATCATGAGCGCGGAATACTCCTATTGGCCTTGGAGCTTGAAAAAACAATGGATTGAGCAATCAGCTCTATTTGAAGCGGTGGTCGGTGACTGTCCATGTATGAGATCCTGCATTGGTGACTCTCAGCATTCAAAGTAAGCAAATTTGATACCTTACCGAGGTTGAAGCACACAGGCTGACGTGACATTTACCAGCACTTGCCGACGGAACCAGCACACGAAGAAAGACCCTGCAAGCTATCTCAACAAGGAACAGTGCGAGGCTGCCTTCGAGATCTTCAACCACGACCTGCACTTCCCGCCAAATCTTGAAATTGTCTGGCCGGTCTTCCCAGAAATTCTCCAGACCGCAATTTTGGGACTGTCAGAAGTCGAACACTATTTCTCGTACACTGGGCAGAAGCTGGATCTACCGAGAGAACTGGCAAATCAAAAGTATGTTTACCTGAGAGAGTGTGACAAGGAAAGTGAGTAGGTACCGTTCAAGACCAGCCGAGATCCTGGAAAGGTCTTGGTAGACATCCGCTTTGAATCTCGGATTGAAGTCACATCAAATACTGCGCAATCACTTCAAGCGTCTGAGCCAATGCTATGTCAGCTTTTGAAAGGTTGACATTCAACTCTGCTAGAACCCTTTCCGGGGTTTCGGGTACCATTGGTTTTCTCTCCAGCGGTCAACCCTAGATGAACACTCGCAAGAACTCTCCGAGTGCCATGATAGCCATCGCTTGTCCATACGGCATACTAGTCCGATCAATATCCTTATAATGTTGCAACGTATGACCCATGGCCGTCCCAAAACTGACATCCATCAACTCGCCTTGCTCACTCACTTTCGCCAGGACCGCCTTCACTGCTCTCATCGCCGACTGTCGGAACTCATCGCCAGCAATGTACCTCAGTCTCAATGCTTTTAACATCCCAAACGCAAATCCAGCAGCTGCGGAGCTCTCGATGTACGAGCCCTCATTCAGAGGCTGGTCGATCAGAGTACGCCAGAGACCATCGGGTTCTTGATACTGGATCAGAGCGCGGCACTGAGCTTCCAGCGTGTTGATCAGATGGATCCGGAACGCGTCGTTGGGTGGTAGGTCGAGGAGTTCGAGGATCTCGGGGATCACGATGGTCAACCAGGAATTACCCCGCGCCCAGAGAGCCGATGCGAAATTATGGTTTCCATCGAAGGTCCAGCCATGGTAGAAAAGCCCAGTTTTCGTATCAAACAGGTACTTGATATGCAAAAGAAACTGTCGCTTCGCCTCCTCGATATAGTGAGGTCTGTTCAACAGTTTTCCAATCTTGGCAAGCGGAAGGACAGTCATCATGAGAGTATCATCCCACAATTCTTGAGCGTTGAGATTGTCATAAGTCATGTGTGACATCCCGCCGAACTTTGTCCTGGGAAGCTCGTACATGGCCCAATCTGCCCAGCTTTCAAGCCAGGGAAGACATGGTTGGCTTCCTGTCTTCTCGTACAAGTAGGCGAGGGTGAGCATCGATGCCATGGTGTTGATGTTCTTGGTTGTGCCGCCTTCGGCGAACCGACTTGCAAACCATGCCTCGATTATTGCGAGGGCTTCTGGAGAGCCAGTCAACTAAGATATTGGTCAGTAAGAATTCTTCGAAATCATATGTTGAACATCGAAGGGCATTGGGATGAAGCAAAAGTGGGGGCACTCTCACTGTGTGGTAATTCCAGAGGCCGTATAAACCGATGCCATGAGTCCATTCCCAACCGTTCCAGCCTTTCGTATCGATTACCCGTCCATCATCTAGTCGCAACAAGAATTCTCCGGTCGTGTCCTGAATATTTACCAGCTGTTCGATCAACAACTTTATGGTGGTATGCACATCTTGTGCTGCAATTCCATTGGCAACTTGAGGCATGTTTGGTGTGTTTCTTGAAGATGATAGCCTTCTGTCTGTTCAGTCCCTGAGATACTCTATACAGCCTTTAGAATTGAGTGTCATGTGCGATTTCTAAAGAGGTGACGTCTCAGCCGTGGCATGATCGTCACGGGCATCACTACCCCGAGCATGCCCTTGGCGGAAGATGCCCAGGTGTCGCTTGCATTGCCAGGACGGGTTAAGACAACAATTCACGTGCATGTATCGTCAAGCAAATCAAGTTCTAAGCTCACTTACACAGTCGTCATTAGCTCGATGTTGAAGTTCTTCAGAGATCGTGAAAGCTAACGAGCTTGGTTGGTGAGTTTATTGTCGCGTGCTGAGTCAACACACGAAGACGCGGACGCGATGGTGCCGGTGAAGCGACCTTTGGACCTCTGACCTCTGCACCGCACCTCAGCTCGGCACGGCTCGTTGCTTTGTTCCGTTCCGACGTTTGGAGCCTGGCCGGGCCTCCCCCTTTCTATCCACAACAACAAGAAAGTCTAAAACCTTATCTCAACTATTTCCTATTTCGTCCAGCGCTCACTCCACTTACCTAATCAGTAGAGGCTCAATTGCTGTCTCATCGACCACATGTTCTCAGACATGGCGACTCAAGCTTCCCGTCGCGTTCTTTCATCGCTTTGGAGAGCATCTAAGAAGGAGAGGTTGTCGACTGCATCATTGCAACTGATACACAATCGAGCTGTAAGATGCTTCGATCCAGGGTCTTATTGTACATCATCAATCACGTTTTTCTCCCGTCAAAGCTACCTCAGAAAGATGACGAAGAAGGCGGAGAGAATGAGGCGTTATTGCTGGAGTGCGAGCAGGCTTGGGAAATGTTCCAGCATCACCTTCTATCGGAGGGGAAGTCGAATTGGGCATCGTGTAGCGGAATGCTGCGAAAGATGAGAGAGATGAGAGACATGTCGGGAGCCATGATCCCACATAAGCTTGAAGAAATGCTCAAATCAATGTCTCGCAATGGTAGGTACCCTCGAGCAAATCTGATTGACATCCATCTTTGGAACTGACGATTCGTTTAGACGTTCTCGCTTTTCACATTCGAGCTCAAAATGCAGCTCTCATAATCAGAAGACGAGAGAAACAGTTTTCATTCGAGGCCTTTGAGCTCTCCCCTACCAACAAGGCAGTCATGTCAACGAAAGGCCGACTGCGTCGTTTCTTCCCGGGACCAGTAATGGCAGTAAGCCAAGACAGAATGGAAGAACCCTCTTTTACTGCGGGTCTCGTCCAAATAATCGGTAATCTGGATGTCCAGACTCCACCAGAAGCGTGTTCAGCATCTTCAAAGAAACAGCCAGATGAAATTGAAGTCCAGGATACGATACACCCGAAGTTTGTTACCGAGATGCTCTTCGGCATGCTTCGTGGTATCGGGCACCCGCTTGATGTTGACAGGATCGAAAAGCAGACTCGTGAGGATGTTCTTTTTGATGGCACATCTAAACCTTGGCGTCGTTCGCCGTTTTGGCTGCTTCTCCGAGTTGCTCTCCAGACCACCCTCGCAACGCCTGATGATCCTGACCACACTCTTTACAAGTCCTTCACGACTTTTTTCATGTCTCGTATCTTAATGCGCGCTTTAGACGCCATTCTTTCCAGCGAATTGTTATTTGCTATGAGTGCCAAAATCAGCCGGCGTCTGTTGAAGATGGGACTCAGGCATAACCCGCCGTGGATCAAATCGATTCAGGCAATTGTTGACGCTGTTCAGCAAGAACTGTCTGCGAGGTGGAGCGCCATTGAACAGAACCCAGACCCTTTCCGGATACAGACAGCTTGGGACCCAACGAGTCTCCTTTTCGAAAAGGACACAAAATTGAGTCTAGAAATTTTGGGCCCATATCTAAGAGCGATTCCATTTCGGCAGGCAGCGGAGAGCGATACACACGAGTTCATCCTACGATGTCAGCAACGGATTGAACAGTCCAGCACACGCTTCCCCTCTCATAACACGTCCGAATCAGACCTTGACATAAGGTTGTGGCTTACAGATGTCGAGCTTTGGATTGAGGATCACCTGGGTGAATGGTTGAAGTTAAGCCGAGATTTACCTAACGCTACCACATTGCTGTCTGGGCTCATCACGGAATATGCGACACTTGCAAGTTCGAAGTATGCTGACAATCCAGCGGCCACGTCATTGCTACTACTCAATGTGATGGACCTGTGGGTCGCACTCGACAGGTGCACGATACATCGGTGCCCCATTCTCAGTCAATACAGCCCGGAATTTCCAGAATCGGTTTTCGATAACCTTGTGCTACCAACTCGAACTCAGATGGAGCGTCTTAGTTCAATAGAGCATTATTTACGACAGCGGCGATATCTCATCACGATGTCTGTCTTTCACAGCGTATCGTTCGCTGCTCAGTACTACGAAAAATCCCCTCGGCATCAACAACTTCGCCGAAAGATTGAGGCCGATGCTCAAGTTGAACGGAACCGTAAGCTGCATGAGCTCAAAGAGAAGCAACAGAAGTACCGAGATATCATGCGCGACTCAGATGCACGGACTTGCGAATACGGAACACACTTAGACCGAGGTCATCTCCAAACTCACCACAGTCCGAATTGCCGGAGGTGTCAGATCAAATGGGAGGCCAATCGAATCGACATCGGAGTACACGAGTGGCCTTTACCGCATGGCGAATATGCAACGAAGGCGGCGGTCTTCGAATTGGCCGTTCCAACCCCTCTTGCCGACTGGCGACATGCGACCTTTGTCATCCTTGTTGATCTTCTCTCACCAACCGACCTTCAATCACAAGTAGCGGACAGTGGGAAGGTCTACTATATGAGAGACTACAGTGGTCTCAGTAGCTATGCCCAAACCAAGCCATCAAGGCTCCAGCCGGCATCTGCCTCTAAGTCGTTTCTCGTGGAACGATATGCTAAAGTACCCATCTATGAGGCAACAGAGCAGAATGTCTGCGTCAGCAATGGCTTAACCTACTCACTGTATGATTCAAACTCAGGGCAGTGGACAAAAGATCTCTTGGGGAACTACAGCATTCAAAAGCTGTGCACGTTCCAGCTCCGAGCTGGTCCATATCAGCCACTTCAACCCACTGTAGCGCTAACGACACTCTCGCCCAATGAAGTTCTCGTAATGCAATCCACATGTCCCGAATCGATCAACTTGCATGAGTTCTACGCGTTTACATCTTTACGAGGCGGGAACAAACTTCAGTGGCGAAACATCGCTCGTGAGCTGGTCTCGCGTGTTCTCGACTTTAGCCGAGAGGAGACGCACCTACTGATAGTTCAAGCAATTTGGGAGGTCGGAAAGTCTACAGATGTGGATATTTGCCGCGACTCTCATCAAGATCTCAAGGAGCAAGATTTTGGACTATCTCTTCTCGAAGTGCTGCATGAAGCTCTTGCAGCTGTCGAGGGTAGCTGGCAAGGCGTGATAGCCACTCGTACCTTTGTCGCGCTGGCACTGAGGGTGCTCTCTCTAAGCCCGCACATGGCAGTCAGAACACGATGCTTTCACTTCCTTGAAATAGCGAGGGTAGTATCATCGCAGTGGATGAGGGAAGTAGCACAGCTTCTTGATCAGAGCCAAAATCTCGACGATGTTTCGGACATGAACGTCCGACTTCTCGAAATGGCATTGACATGCCACGGCACTTTTGAAGTTGAACGATGTGACGCGCCAGAGGTCTTCGGCTCCTATGAGAACCTCGCGATCTATATAGAATGCTCTGTAATGGTTCACGACCATTCACCTGCAGTCGAGGACAAATTACCTGAGCCCATCCAGACTCTTCTGCATCTTTTCGCTAAGCGGGCCCATGTTCTAGAGCGATATGTACGCCATTCTTGTCTGATGAACCAACAATGTTTGCACGATACTGTCCATCGAATATGGTCGGGCTACCGTTCTAATGGTGTCTGGAGTGCCCTACCAGCGCCCGACGAAAGATGGGTGGTCACCACCACGCAGAGCGAAAAAGCTTATTCTCCAATGACTGTACACTACAATATCCTTGACGGGAGCCTCTTGGTAAATGGGCTGTCGCTCACCAGACTTCCGCGAAGCTATCAACTACATGCAACCTACCGACGGCTGTTTGGAGACGTATGTAATCCAGTAATCCTCGTCCTGCGTGGGACCATGCTGATGATTTCTACATAGAAATTGCTGACAGTTGTCCCTTCATCAATGTTCGGGATGGAATTCGAAAGTCGCGGTCAAGTTTTTGGTCAGCAGGTAAAGTCGCAGCTAGAACCGATCCATTTTTCGAATAGCGCTCACCGAGCCTGAATAGGTACACTTCGCGATGATCGACTCGGAGCTTATCATTCGAACTCGAAAGGAAGATGACGTTCATGAATTATTACCCTTGTGGTTTCTAGAGAGTGATTTTCCGAAGACACTTGTCCAAGACTACGCGCACTGGCTGCATCTATCCACGGGAACAGTCGAGTGGCGCCCATTCACTCATATGCTGGAGCCCGCTCAATGTGACTTGCTGATGCAAGGAAGTTCCAACAGAGATTATAGGCTGTCCTATAACGGCAAGCTTCTGGTCGATATTCGCAGTCAAACATTTCAAGAGATTTCACGCATTCTCAGCCCCTTGGAAATTCCAACACACATCCATGTGATGTACGACGAACGAACCAGTCGTTTCAACATCCACTTACCGAGATTCAAGCTTGATTTTCTTGTGAGGCCAGATGGGCAAGTACTTGAATCAGTCCAGTACCGAGGAATGACTGTAGACAAAGTACAGAGCATCGGGACGTTTTCTGGACTGGCTAGTAAGCTTGTTCTGTGCGGCATGAGCGGCGATTCCCGGATCGTTCTTGTGCCGCAAGGCGATGTGTCTTTTGAGCCGGATGGTCACCATTTACGGGTTGCCATAAGTACCGGAGAAGCGTCTTATGTCCATTATCATGCATACACTGTTGACAATCAACTTGGGAGACTCGTCGACAATGGGAGTCTTCAAAGTAGGTTATTTCGAATATATCTGCAGTAAGTCCCTGTTCATCTTCCTCATGGTGATAGAGAGAACATCGTCACTTGTCGCTTGCCTGATAGACATCAGACTGTACTGACACCAACACAGTGCAACGACATCACATTGCCTTGTAGACCACTTAACAGCGAAAACAGGCACTGAACAGGCTTTGGATTGTCTCGCTTCGGCTGCTACCAGGTCTTTCGTACAACTCGAGCCCGCTGAGATAAAACTTCTCGAAAGTATTGCGCAACTCACTCCCCGCCGTCAATTCTCTCCTGAAGACTCACGCGAATGTCAAGAAGTTGACTGGCTAGAGCTTCCGACCTCCTCCCAGCATGGAAGATTCCGGGACCTGGTGCAATCGATTTTTCATCAAGCCAGGCTGTGTCAGATATTCCAAGAGACAGATGTACAAATACCCGATCTGGCATCGCACGGTACACAATATTTGCTCGACCGTGCCGCTATTCGAGACTCGTCATTTCAAGTACATAGCTTTGGCGCAGAGTCCCACACTACCAAATATGATGTTGTTTACGTCTCCCGGGATCAAGCTACTGGAAGCTATCGAGAGCTCCATGCATGCAACACTGCTCGCCTGGTTGATAATTGGTCCCAGAATCTTGAGGTACATCCTCATTTGCTTCTGGAAATCGAGTCCTGGGGAGAGGCTATTCGAGCTTCGGGGGGTGCTGAGCAGTACACCTTCGGCTTCGACATTCGATGGCTCGATTCACCCAATAAGTTCCTTCCCATAAATTTGTTTGCTCTGCAACGCCAACTTTCCCAGACTTCGAGAGAGCAGGATAAGTACAAGGTCATGATGCTGCTGTCTTCCCTATCATACTCGGAGCATGCGAAACAAGAGCTCGTACAGACGCTGTTGGCTTTCGCGACTGTGTCTGAACTTCGCAAGATCCAATTACCAGATGGTCCAACTTTCAAGCTGTCTGATGGATACTTCCCCCAGAAGAAGAAGCTCGCGGCGGTAGTAGCATCATTCGTCCGGCCATTTGACGATTGCCCTGAGTCAAAACTGGTCAAAATGCCAGGGGAGACCAGGAGGATGGTGGAGCGACGCCGGGAAGATGAATATCACCTTGCAAGGGCGCAACATATACAAGAATTTGTGGAGGGGTTTATGTCGAAGTCATCTTCACGAGACTTTCCAGGTGATCTAGTCTCTAGTCAGAGCAGTCATATCGAGGTGAATGAAGCAATGAAGGCCCTTCGGCCATGGATTGAGAGCTGGGAACGGAATGCTCGATTCCAGCAACAGGTCGAGAAAATTCAAGTCATCTTGAATCGGCTCCTACCTCCACAGTATACTCCCGAGGTCTTCGTCATTTCACCACCTGCTAGTAATTATGTCCCCATGCGGACGCATATTCGCTTTCTCGACATGTTGCAAAATCCTGCTCCGGATCTTGTTATTTGGGGAGAGAATGACTTTCATTCTTGGATTATCCATCAAGATAACAAAGCTGCAGATCGAAGGCCACTCAAGGATCTGCTGGATCGTGTTGCTTCTCGGAGCTCTTCCAAGCACGACCAACAATATGCCACCGACTTACTCAGGAGCTATGAAGCCTTAGGTGAAGATGTTTCGTCTCAGCTGGCGGTCCCGGGTCTTTTTGAGTCGCTTCTAGAGAAGCACCTTGAGCAATCCCGACGCAATGAGCGAGATTTGTACACGGATATTTGTATACATCTGGAAATGGGTCCTTGGCATGCTTCACGACGATCGAATATGCTGCCACGCACGTCAAGACTTATGATTCTCTCTCATCTTACCAGCGACAAATTTAAGAATACTCCATTGAAGTGGCGGAAAGTGATCGTACAATACGGAATGTCGATCACTATGCTTCAGCGGGCGGGACGTCTTCTTGCAGCTGCGAAAAGCCCAGGCAATACCGCTGGGCTGCTTGGAGAGTTGAAAAATCCTGGCCACCAGAACTGGAATCCGATGGACCATCCCGAATGGCTGCTCGTGGAAATCGAGAACAATATACTCCTTCGCCAGGAACAGTCTCAGATCGCACGAGAGATGATCACTCCATCATCGGGCTCGAACTCCGTGCTGCAACTGAGCATGGGGCTGGGAAAATCATCTGTGATCGTCCCAATTTCAGCAGCAACACTTGCAGATCGAAGTAAACTCGTCAGAGTCATTGTCCTCAAACCACTGGCGATGCAGATGTTCAATCTTTTGAAACAGAAGTTAGGCGGCTTGCTTAATCGGCGCGTTATCTACATGCCAATCACTAGGTCTCTGAAACTGGATACAACTCGAGTCCTTCAGATTCAGGAACTACTAGAAGACGCGATGCAAAGTGGCGCAGTCCTCGTCATGCAACCCGAGCACATTCTGTCATTTGAGCTCATGGGCTTTGAAAAGCTCCTTTCGGATGATGTCGAAATTGGCAGAGGACTGGTGCGAACACAGAAGTGGCTCGGAATCCGTTCACGCGACATCATTGACGAGAGCGACGAGATCTTGAGCGTCAAGTACGAACTTATCTACACCATGGGGATGCAGCAAGCAACCGAGTTCAGTCCTGATCGATGGACCATTATCCAAGGTGTTTTGGATGTACTAGGGAAGTGTGCATGTCAAGTTGCTCATACATTTCCGGATGGCTTGGAGCTTCTCGCATCACAGGATGGAAATTTTCCCAGGATTCGAATTATCCAGAAAGAAGCTGGAGATGCGTTGTTGCTAGCAGTTGCTCAGCAGGTATGCGAGACCGGCATACCTGGCGTGCCTGTGTGGAGACTTCCTCGAAGCACTCGAAAAGCTTTGTTCAAGTTCCTGGTAGACCCGAGCTGGACACCGAGTACCTCAGAATCGTCGCACGACTTTGCTTCTGGATCTCAATCTGTCGAGAAGGCTCTTTTACTTCTGAAAGGTTTGTTTGGCCGGGGTGTGCTCAAGTTTTGCTTGGGGCAGAAACGTTGGCGTGTCCATTATGGTCTTGATCTCTCGCGGACAAAGCTTGCCGTTCCATATTATGCGAAGGATACCCCATCACCACGAACTGAATTCTCTCATCCTGATGCGACGATTGTTCTGACCTGTCTCTCATACTATTATGGCGGCATCTCAATCGAGCAGATGCTTGCAAGCTTCGAAGCACTTCTACAATCTGACCATGCATCCGAAGAGTATACACACTGGGTACAAGACGCCCTACAGCTTCCTCCGGCCTTCAGGCAATTGACAGGCGTCAACCTGGGCAATTTGCAACAGTTCAAACACGACATATATCCTTCGCTGCGCTTCACAAGGAGAATTATCAACTTCTACTTGTCGTCTATCGTCTTTCCAGCGGAGATGAAGGAATTTCCGGAAAAGCTCTCATCTTCTGGTTGGGATATCGCGCGAGAGAAGCACTATCCCACGACTGGCTTCAGCGGCACCAATGACAGTAGATATCATCTGCCATTATCCATCAGCCAGTGCGACCTCCCGCAACAGCTCTCAACAAATGCTGGGGTCCTCGATCGACTTCTTAGACCCGAGAATATTGTCGCAGGCATGTCACACACTGTCAATTCCGGGACAATGGACGCATCTGCATTGATTAAGATGGCTCTTCTACTAGAACCTCCCGCTCGCGTCATCCTGGATGTCGGTGCTCAAGTTCTGGATCTCCAGAATCAGGAGATGGCATCGAAATGGCTCTCGAGTGTCCCGGAGTCTGAGGCACAAGCAGTCATTTTCTTTGATACACGCAATGAGATGTGCGTCTTGAGCAGAGATGGATCGGTAGAGCCTCTGGAATTTTCCGTGTACTCGAAGCAGATGGACTCATGTTTAGTCTACCTGGACCAAGCTCATACGATTGGAGTTGATCTCAAGATGCCCACCAACTATCGAGCGCTTGTGACTCTAGGCCCTAGTCTCACGAAGGATAGGCTTATGCAGGGTAAGTGATTGAACCACCAAGGGCGATAGAATGCTGATTGTGAATGCAGCGTGCATGCGGATGCGAAAACTTGGAGAAGGACAATCTGTAGCACTGTGCTGCTCGTCCGAGGTTCAAAGCAAAATTCTCACCTATCTTGGAAAATTTGGTGACCACCAAATCGAGGTCTCCGATGTGCTAGAATGGTGCATTTCCAATACCTGCAACGACTATCGGAAGAGCATACCTCTATGGGCTACACAAGGTCTTCGATACCAACGCCGCCACGTCATTTGCTCACTGCCCTTGATTGACTCAAATGGCTTGGTAGTTGATCATCTAGTCAAGCAACTCCCTGAGAAAGAAGCACAAAGTCTCCAAGAACGATACGGAAATGACGGGTCTGAACTTGGAGAGCAATTCTCATCAAGTAGCACAAAAGACGACTTGCTTCGAGGACGTGAAAAGCAGGTCGCGCAAATCAGAGCAAAATGCGAGCAACTAGACCTTTCCGCCTTCGGCATGGCAAATTTGTACGAAGAGCAGGAAAGAGAACTATCCCCTGAAAATGAGCGCGAGAAGCAAGTTCAACGTCCTTTAGCCGCCATACCATTCAAACATGCAATACACCCGGATGTGCAGTATTTGGTTACCCATGGAGTGTTGAAAAGGTCGTCGAGTGCTTTTCGCCCAGCTTTCGACACATTGCGAGACACCACTGCAGCTATGTATTACGAAACTTCATGGCCAAAAGACCTAATCGTCACGGCTGACTTTGCGCAAACGGTACATGGCGTCTCGAAACAATTCCTTGACGCATACTTGCGACCCGTCAACTGGATCATCAGCTGCAAGGAGGAGAACGAGATCAGTCTGGTGGCCGTGAGTCCTTTTGAGGCGCAGGAACTTATCCCTCTCATAAGGAAGCACAAACGTGTTGCTTTGCATGTATACGCACCGCGCTTGAACATGTCGACACGCAAGCTCGACGATCTGTCCTTCTGTGCAATTCCCTGCCTGCCTACTTCTTGGCGAGCCCCTCCTATTGTACGACAGCTCAATATCTTCTCTGGGCAGCTCTACATCAAGGACTTCGAGGAATACATCGCGCTGTGCTGTTTCCTAGGCCTTTCGTATAAAGCTCCGGAGGGACAAATGAACATTGCGGCTGATGGTTTTGTGACTCCGTCGAGTAGAGCACTTTCCAGCGCAGTGATGTTGAGACACAGCCCGTTCATGAGAAGTCCAGTGGAGTTTTTGCGGAGGATCTTGGAGATGAGGAGGAAGGGACATAGTTTCGCAATGTCGCATTTAGGGATGATTCTCAACGGAGAGTTAATCTCGGAGGGAAATTTCTGAGGAGACAAGTCCTCGCCTAATTGCATGGCAAACATCGCCATCCATTCCTCGGTTCTCTCGAATGTTGTCACGATTCAAAGCTTTTTCCCATTCGTCGTTCGAGATTGCGCGTCAAATATAAATCTGCCACTGGATTCGTGGAAAGATTCACGGCCTCCATTGCGCCGAAGTGCCTTAGTTCATCCCCACATCCTCCTTTCCGAGGATAAATTTCCTCTCCACCTTCGTCTAATCCTCTCCAATGAAGCGGGGATGTCCAAGTCAACACGACGGCACGAGCTCGGGTCCGACGCGCCACACCCAAACATTAACTTTCACCAGCCCACTTATCTCGGCAAAGCTTGAGATGCCCTCCCGAGCAGCCTCATTCTCAAATACCCTGCAGACTTTGCAAGCGCACCTGTCAAGTGCTTCACAAAAAAGTGGCGTTCCATGGCATTCAGGACAAGCAAATCCAAGAAGCATGGCATCCAACCTTATCTCGCGGCTCCTCGCCCAGAATGCTTGGCTCCACTTCTGCAGTTCGTGAACAGATAAGATTGACTGCTGGCAGCAACTTTCCCCGAAAAGTCGAGATGGTTGGGACAATTGCGGAGCGAAGCATATCCCCGCTCCCCAGATCCTGGGCTTTGCATCTGGGGCCATATCTCAATAAATTTTCTATATAGCTCCCAGGGAGCCCACGACCATTATTTCCCTCCATCCTTTCCAACTTCTAATTCGAATTGATCCGCGACTCTTGACAAGATGGCAGACAACAAGATCTCAACCACCCCAGAAATCCACCATGGACGCGGCCGTAACGAACAAATTGGTTCCGACCCTGAGAAAATCCTCTCTGCCGTTGAGATGGAGGACGTGAAAGGCGATCACATGGATTACAACCGTGTCGACAAGGAAGTTGCGAAATATGTCAGCGATGTTGCGATTGAGATCTCGCCAGAGGAGAATTCCAGACTCAAGAAACTCATCGACAGACGGGTTCTCCCGATCATGATTTTCACGTACTTTCTCCAGGCGCTCGACAAGGGCACACTCTCGTTTGCGAGTATTATGGGGATTCGAGACGATACGCACCTGGTTGGACAGCAGTTTTCGTGGCTTACGACCTGTATTTATATCGCTATTTTGATTGTTGAGTACCCGACCAACTGGCTCATCCAGAGACTGCCCATCGGAAAGTATTTGGGAATCTCAATTATCGTTGTATGTATCAAACTCCCTTGCTTTCTTCTCCTTATGTTCGTAGAGCAGTATGTTGAATATGTGATTTGCAGTGGGGTACCGTGCTCGCCCTGCACTCCGTCGCCACCAGCTTCACCCACCTCGTCGTCCTCCGAACCCTCCTCGGAATCTTCGAAGCTGTGTGCCAACCCGCCTTCGTATACCTCAGCTCCATGTGGTACAAGCGTGAAGAACAAGCCGCCACAGTCTCCTACTGGTACATGATGAACGGCGCGCAACAGATCGTTGGCGGCCTTCTCGCCTATTGCTTCACACTCATTAAAAGCCCTCCCTCGCCCATCAAGAACTGGCAAGCCATCTTCATCAGCTACGGATCATTCTCGGTTCTCTGGGGTGTCGTCGTTCTGGTCATGATGCCTGACAGCCCTATGCGCGCTAAATGCTACAGCGAAGCCGACAAGAAATTAATGGTTGAGCGTGTGAGAAGCAATCAGACGGGTGTGCAGAATCGCCAATTCAGATTGGAACATGTGTTTGAGGCTTTCAAGGATCCTCAGATGTACTGTTACTGCCTCATCGCCATCTGCACTACGCTTCCAACAAGTGGGCTCGGAGCGTTCGCCAATATCATCATCACTGGATTTCACTTCACCGTGCTGCAGACCCAATTACTCGCCATGGTTCTTGGTGTTTATATCATCATTGTTCTGATGAGCAGTATGTGGCTTGTCAACAGATTCAAGCAGAACGTTCTTGTCATGGGTGTTTATGTTATTCCGTGAGTTTTTCAACTTTTCCCGATAAGGGGTTGAGCACTCCGCTGACTTCACAGATCCTTCGTCGGCACCATCGTCCTCATGACAGTCAAGAACACCAACAAAGCAACCCAAGTCGGACTCCTACTCTCCTACTACATCGTCCTCAGTTTCTGGGCTGCGCAGTCTCTTTCCATGACACTCATCACCCGAAATGTGGCGGGTCAAACAAAGAAGTCCGTTGTAGTGGCCATGAACTTCATCTGCTGGGCCTCAGGAAATGCCATTGGTACGTACTCCAAGCCCCGCTCCTCTTTATACCCCTTCTTTCGTTCACGGTAAACTAACAAACACATCAGGCCCGCAAGTCTTCCTCTCCTGGGACTCACCCCGCTACCTCATCGCATTCGCCACACACATGGGCTGCTATGTCCTTCTCGTCATCGTACTCATCTTCCTACGCTGGTACCTCAGACATGAGAATATGAAGAAGGATCGCGTGCAAGCTGAGTTCTTGGCTGCTGGGACTGGAGTTGTTCCTGATGCAGGATTGGCCCATGCATTTGATGATTTGACGGATAAGGAGAACTTGAACTTCCGCTACGTGTACTAGATACGGGGCATAAATCGTGTTAGTCATCTGCAGTTAGTCCTTGCAATGTACATAAAATATTTTGGGACCATGATGACAGTAGACTTGGATTTGCAAAGAATCTGCTTTCGTTTTTGTGCGATTGACTTCATGAACGCTGCAATGTCCCAAGAAATACCACTCTGAATCTGATCCCCTCGAGCGCTCAGTGCGATTCCACTTCGCCTGCTTTATCATTCAAAGGTCTAGTACCAACTGCATGTCTCGCTCATTGTCCCAACGACTCCCAGCTGCTCCTCCAACCAGAATTCAATGTTCGTATGCAGAAAGTCCAACGTTCGATAAAGCCTCCCTCATTGCAGAACCTCCATAACCGTCATTCAGAAGCGCGCCTGCTTATTCACATCCTTTATCAGCTCATACAACCCTCTAATCTCAGCAGCCATATTGCTCCGCCTCATCTCATCCGCAACACCATAGCATTCACCCGGGTAATCCATAACCACCTGATCCGACATCTCTCCCCATATCTCGACCAATCTTCCGCATACCACGACTATTCTGTTGAGCGTATCGACGATTTGGGCTTTACCGCCGACGGTTTCTTGCAAGCTGGGGTATTGGGTGATGGCTCGGCCGAAGGCTTCGCTGGAGGATTTGACGTCAGGGGTGGAGGGGTTGACGATGAAGTTGTCGATGGTTTTGGCAATGATGAAGGCGGAGTCGGGATGTCTGTTCGTGGGTCGCGTTTTGAGTGTTATTGGCTAAGATCGGAGAGTTCGAGATGATGCTAGGGCTGGCTGTGTTGCGAATGTATCTGCTGGGAGGTAGTTTGACTCACTAAGATGTGGTGACTGAGAATGAACTTCTTCACGATCTCTAATTGTGCCTCGTTGTACGTCTCATACATTATGGCTGCTCTTTGTATTTAAGGCGGCTGGATCGCAGTTGTTGTGATGTTGTGTGGTATTGATGATTGTGGCGTGGGGTGATTTGCAGAGACGAGAACGTAGGAGGCATCGTGAAAGAGAAATCTTTATCAGGCCACTAGCAGCAATCGAGCTGTCCATACTTCGAGGTTTGAAGTTATTCTCGAGGTCTACTAGAGACTCCATTGTTCTTGATGAGGGGTTTGAAGTTTAGTCTGCTCAATGTGAGTCTATCTTGAAGTGTTCAAGGGGTGTAAACATCTCGTCAAAGCCAACGACTGCTCTCGGTTATCACTTCAATGTGTGGCAGCAAGGAAGATAAGAATATAGATCACACAGATGCACCCGCAAACTCTTCAAAGGACCTGATTTACAAAATTAATATTTAAGGGTATCTTTACATGGCATCGTTCCTTGCATGGGTGGTGCCAAATCTTGTTCCTGCCTCCTGACCACACTCGTGCATATAAGAAGCTACCTGATCTGTTTGGCACTTGCAACATCATCTGTATTTCAACGACTTCTTACTGATTACTCCATTCGACGATACTAGAAGAACGTAGCATCGAGATCATAGCACATATCATTCGAATTATCACAATAACCTCATTCTTCCATCCGCGATTGCAGAAGTATTTACTGGGAAAGTCTCTTTTCTGACAAGTGCCAACACCAATATGTATGCAGTGTTAAGTCTACCTGTCATTGGGATCATGAGAAGCGACGCATGTCGAATCATTGCATGGTACTCATGCAGCAATATGTCGCCCAGCAATCACAAGTGCACTCATTAAGCTGCATCCATTTCCTCTTGACTTGTGTGCCGCACATCCACATTGGAATCATGCACCAACCCAACGGCGATACCTCTTCTCCTGCAATGTACTCTCGAACCAATTTGTGAATGGCCCCAGTTTCTTCTCTTCCAACCAAGCGAGCTGTCCGTATCCAGACAGACCTTCCGGTACACCCCACTTCTTCGAGATAAAACCAGAACATGTCTTCTACAAGATCATCTTCTTTTGATCTCGGTATCGTTGCCTTCGAAGCTTTGGATTTGGTCGGATTCGGTGAGGATGGTAATTCGTGTGGGTTTGGTGGTCCAGACTTGGCGCGCGAGATCTGTGGGGGTAATGGTGCTGAGCAAGGAGATTTTAGTCTGTCGTTGATAGCTCAGTGTTGAAATTAGACTTGCTCTAGTGTTTTTGATGTCTGCAGTAGCTGAGTTTAGATAGCTTCGAAGATTCAAGATAAATAGAATTCCTCTTAGAAGGTATAGCATAGAAAGACAGAGGCGGTTGCTTCCATATTATTCACGATTATACGAGAGCAGTCATTCACCGCTGTCTTCAAGTCATTAGCAACATAATTGCAAGTTTTCGATAGAAAATTCAAAACAACAAATCACTTAGTCCTTTAGCATCGATCCACCCGCCGCCAACGTATCTATCCCTAGTCACCTGCAGCCTTTCTGTTGAGAGATGTCGAATATCACAAACGACTACTTACTCATGTATCAAACCAAATAGCTATATCTATAGACAATAGAGCTGATTGATTGTTAAGAAGTTATCTGTTCTAGACTGAAGATTCTTTCATCATTTCTTCCTCTCACGATGCCGACTGATGACGCCAACTTCAACAGCCAAGCTCCAATACCAGTTCAACCACCAACCTAACATCTGTCTATAGAAATTCCGATTCTATCAAAGTCTGCGCTTGCCAATGAAATCTCGTCCCTTATTGAGGATCTCCACTTCTCCACTTAGTCTCAAAAGTTCCTCCTCACGCTTCTTGATGCGAGCATCTTGTGCGGCCTTCTCGGCAGCCTTCTTTTCTGCTTCGGCCTTGGTGGGTGCATCTTTATTTGCAGCTTGTGAACGATTACTGTCCATGTTGAAACTTTCGTCAGTGTTCGATCGGTCTGGAAGTCTTGATTTAGGTTCTGGTCATGGGTTGTTGACGCAAGATGCTGGTCAACTGGAATTGGTTTGGTTGTTCTACTTGTAGGCTTGTGCCCTGGAAATACAATCCCATTCTTACTTTGTGTTAGTCGTGAATCGCAAATCCTTTGTGTTGGTGTTTGAATGCGAATGAGCCTGAATTGTCAAAGACCAAGTCACCGAACAATCGCTCCTTTGTCCCAGACTTAGATTCGACAAACAACGTGACATTTTCCCCGTGAATTTCACACGCAACACCCATCCCAGACCGAAACAGCAATGCGTAAATTGCAAATCACGAAACCCGAATCACATATTCGGATCCTCACCACAATACCCACCTTTAAAATTAGGGCCGCTTTAGCAAGTGGCCCCCTTGTCCAGTTGTTTATTCGCCTATTGATTTTTCGTTTAAATTCCTCGGGTCTACTAAGCATGCTCATTGCTTCGGGTGATGCTCTATGTTCACTTTTTATTTAAAGACATCATTTGCGAGAAGCAAAGTTGCTGGAGGTTCTAGAATCTTGATCTCCGAGAGGTTGAAAGTACGGTATATTAAAGAGGTAAATCACTTCTGTGCATTTTGACAATACAGAAAGAGCTCGGGTAGAGCTCCACATATCGGCTACATGGTTTGAACAATTCGTAGAACACAGGAGTACTTTCAGGTCAGGCCAGCTACAGTATTAAAAATTACTGTCATACCATCCACAGTCATTATGAAAAGTACGCCTTACTTAAAAACAAAGACAACATTGACGCAGCAGATACTGTATGGAAAGTATAAGTATAAATGACTCTAATTCAGCTACAGTAAATCAAGCTCAAAGAACCCCGGGTATAAATAGCTCCGAATCCATCTGCCTCCTTCTTATCTTCACACTGAAACCCCCACTTCATGTTGAACTTAACACTTCATTTCCAAAATTGGTGTTATCAGAGCCTCAAAGGCATTACCGAGTCTATTCTACCTCTCAAGTAGAAGCTTCCAGGATGCCATCACGAACTCACCATCGTCCTGTCCAATCAACCAACTCTGCAGCCAAGACTGCGGAGCAACAAGTTCAGCGGCTTCGACGCGACGGCCCGATCATCGACGTTCTCTCCTCAAATCCATCGCCTGCATTCGAAAGGAACTGGACGTCAAAGTCTCAGCAGCATCTCAAATACATCAAGCAAACGCACGCCCAGAGGTACAACGTCGATTTCTCTTTACAGAACAACGAACGAAAATCGACGCGCGGCAAAGTGAACTCAACAGGAGAATCCAGTCTCTGAACACGGATATCGTGGAGATGAAAAAGGACATCAATCTTCTGCTAGCTGCTAAGGACATGTTAGAGACGGGAAAATCAAGCTATGTTTTGCCAACATGCTCCCCAGGCAGATTCTTGGGATTTGGGATTTACATTACGCCTCAAATTACGGCGATGTCGATGGCATCCTGTATATAACAGAGGATATTCGCCAAGGGGAACCCATTTGCAGAGATTGGGCCATGGAAGAATTCTCCGTTGGACAGTACACAGATTCTCGAGTGAGAAGCGACCGTTACGAACCTCGACGTTGATCGGGATCAAAGCTTGCTAATTGCTAACATTTAATTTCATGTTCAAATTTGATACAGAAATTATTTTTACCAGTGGGAATCATGGGACAGCATGGTTAAACTTAATTTGTTGCATTTGTAATAGACCGCAATGAACCGGAGACCTTATTCGCTAAAGGTGACAGATCTTGTCGTCAGGATCTAACGCAAGTAACAATAGCCACAATCGTTAAATCCGAACCTCACATATGCGACGCGAAGTATCACTTACGCGGCAGAACTTTGTAAGCCGTTCGACTGTGCCGCATCGCATCGCATCACGCAGCATCGGGTGCCTTGGGGCTTAATAATCGCCAGAACTTGATCAAGAAGGTATAAGTATCAGCATCAGTACATGCGCAATCATGCCGCAAAGCTTTGGTACTGTAATCACAACGACTTCGGCTGTCCTCCCGAAACTCTTTTGAAATACCCGAAAATCAAACAAACACCTTCAAATCTCCAAAATGAGCGACCGTAAACCCCGCCCCCGCCCAGCCGTTCAGACTTTAAAAAGCAACTCCCCGCTCTTCTGGTTCACCGCCATAATACCCCTAGCAATAATCCTCATCGGCATAAACTTCATCCTCAACCCCATCGGCGCCTCGACCGGCTTCGGCATCCCAACCAACGACCCCGCCGCCTTCCCATTCATGTGGATCAAAGGCATCCGCGACATTTTCTCAGGTCTCGTCGTGTTATGGGCGCTTTGGAATGGGGATAGGCAGATCGTTGCGACGCTTTTTGCTTTTGCGACGATCATTCCGGTTGGTGATGGGTTTGTTGTTTGGGGACGGTTGGGGTTTAAATCGCCGATTTTTATTCATTGGGGGACGGCGGTGTATATGGGGGTTGTTAGTAGACTTCTGTTTGGAGGTACGTGAGATGGATGGAGTTGATGATGTTGCTGTTGAGAGTTGGGTGTTCTCGCTCGCTAGAGGAATTACCAGTTTGTGAGGAAATGACCGTATCGGATGGGATGTGCACGATGGATTACTGGAACGCAATTGTACATGTTCCCTCAGAGGCTTGGAACTGAACGTGTAACGTGGAGGCCGTAGTTTTTAGGGATGGGAGCGACGGGTTGTAGACTTAAGTAAAGCCGTGACATCGGGCTGATCTCAAAGTCAACTACAATGAATGGACTTTCGAAAAATTAGTTAACGGTGCGCCTTTGGTCTTCGGGACCCCGGGGAGCAATACCCCCCCATAATTTTCTCAACCCTCTCCTAATAAACCCACTCTCCATTCATCAACGTCTTCCTAAACGCCTCATCCCCAGGTTTCGAATACTTCGGCAACCCCACATACCCATTCAACCAATCCATCGCCGTCTTATGCCACACCAAACTATTCTCCTGCTTCAAAACCCAGTGGTTCTCATCGGGAAAAATCAACATCTTACTCGGCACGCCCCTCTCCTGCAATACATTAAAGGTCGCCAGTCCCTCGCTAATCGGTAATCTGTAATCCAATTCATTATGCACTATTAAGTGTGGAGTGGCCCATTGGTCGGTTCTGTTGGCTGGATTCCAACGAGCGTAGTTATCCCAGGCATTGTACAGAGTCCCGTTGAAGTCGTGCTGGGGAAACCAGAGTTCTTCGCTAGCGGGCATGTTCAGTGTGGAGAACGGTCCGTCATGTGTGAACAAAGCTTGGAATTTCCGTCCGAGATCGTTACCCTGAATCCAATTCATCATGTAGCCGCCATAGGAGGCGCCCAGGGCCATGGCGCGGGAGGTATTCACGAAAGGCATGTTCTGCTCGATGTACTCCCAACCGAGAACGAGGTCTTGGTAGGGTCGGCCGCCCCATTGGTTTTGGATGCCGTCGGTGAGGTTCTGCCCGAATCCTGTTGAGCCCGTGGGGTTGAAGGCGACGACGATGTACCCTTGTTCGGCCCAGACGAGCATGTTCCAGCGGTTGGACCAGACGTCGTCGGTTGCGCCTTGGGGGCCGCCGTGGACGTAGAACATCAAAGGGTACGTTTTGTTGGCTTCGAAAGTGGAGGGCTTGATGACGAAGGCGTGGACCATGTAGTCGCCATAGCCTTTGTAGTATACATCAGAGATTTGGCTACGGGATAAGCCCCATTTTGATCCATAGTCCAGGTTGGCGGAGAGCAGTGTGATGCCCTGTGTGGCATTGCTGTGTGCTGCTGTAGAAGGGTCGACGGAGGAGAAGATCGAGTTGTCAAGATAGCTGCTGCTGCTCACGAGGAGCTTGTTGCCGTCTAACCACTGCACGTCCGATACTCCACCTTCGCCAAACACTAATGCAGGAGCCTCAGCTTTCGAGGGATCAGAGGATAAGCTCCAGAGTCGTACACGCCCAAAATCTTCTGCTACGGCGAGAATGGTGGCACCGTCCTTGCTGTATAGAATTGGGCTGGGACTGCGGTCCCAGGAACCGGTACCGTCCTCTGTGGCGTAGTATTCGGTAGCAGTCAAGTTCTGCGTCACGTCTGGGACAGTGAAGATACGGTTCTTGTCGGCTTCGTAGGCGATATCTTTCATGCGGACGAAAGAAAGGGCGTTGGTGGTAGGCGAGAAAACGAGAGAGGCTGAAGCGCCTTCGAAGCCAGGGGTGAGAACAGCTTGGGGCTTGGATGGTGCAGAAGTGAAGTTTGATAGTGGGATGTACCAAACATCCGATTTCGTGTAGATGGGGTTCAATAAGTTAAGATCTTTAGCGATGAAAGCAAGACCTTTCGAGGAAATGGCATAGCTGATTCTTGTCAGAATTTGCAATTTTTTGAATTTTCTTGGAATTATGACTTACTGATCGGTTCCGCCCGTCACCGGAACAGGAGATTCAAAACCAGTCCCATTCAGAGCACTGATCGGCTCACTTATCGAGAAGCCAGCTGTCCCATTGCTACTCTGAGATGATGACAGAGTACCGTACCAGACACTATTCTTGTTCGGCGTGACATCTGATGTACGTCAGCAAATTCTTGAAAACTCGCGAGAGGCGCTTACAAGCATCCCAATGACGGACGAAAATCTTCGTATACATCATTCCAGATGACAAAGGTGTCTCAGCAAGAGCAGAATTATAAAGTGTTCCATTCGGCGCAGCTGAGCCAGTGAAAGCATAATTCCAAGTACCATTTCCTGTCGAAGCGAGTTTAAGTCCACTGACTGGTCCCGGAATCGACCCAGCTGCAATAGGTCTGTTGATGTCAGCTTGTCTCCCTACATAACAGGTTTCCTGCGAGCGAACTCTCGCCAATTCGCATGACTCCAAGTAAGTAGAATTGTGTAGACTCACTCCATATCCGGCATCGTTGCATCCCCAACAACCACACTCGTCGACCCATCCTCCTCGCCCACAAACCAAACAAACATATTCCCATTCAACCAATTCGGATCACTAACCGCGCTCGAATTCGTATACAGCCAACTCTCTCCATTCGTCAAATTCATCACCCACAAACCATGGCTGTTCTCGTGGGTTTCGAAACTATATTGAGAAGTGGTGTAGAGGGCGAGTGTTCCTGCGGCATTGGGAAGAGCGGTACCGCGCCGGGAAACGCTGAGCATTTCTTCGGGTGTGAATTGTGTTGTATCGGTTGTGGTGGTGGTGGAGTAGCTTGTTTGGGCTGTTGTGAGGGAGAATAGGGTGGTGAGGAGAAGTGGGAGGGAGAAGGGGGTTGAGGCGAGGGGTCTCATTTTGATGGTGTTGTTGATTGTATCGAACGATTCAATGTACAATAGGAGAAACTATTGTGCAGAGCAAGACAGGACAATAAATATTTGTCCAGGAGCTTGAGAGAGTAACAGAAAGCAGTGTAGCAAGAGGGGAACAGCTTACTTATACCCCGCCACTCCACCAGTAGCTACGCTACCTACCTTGCTTATTTCGCTATATGGACAGAAAGATAGACAGACGTACATGACATTTACGTTACCTTCAGAACTTCATCGCTCAGTACGGGTGCTACAGCATGTCCGCCATGCACCATCTAATGCCAAGTAAGTGGCTCGAAGCTTGATGCAGATCGATGTCGTATCTGTTGGTTCCTCTCCAGCCTCCCCCACTCAAGAGCACCTCTTACTTCCTTATTCAGTTGGAGCCAGGAGGAGATCAAGCAATTGGGTGGCTTCGATAGGCACTTTACCCATGCTGGGGAAAAGCTTGCGCTTGAGCAGGGTATGGGATAGACGTGGCATGGGATGGAGGCCCCGCAGATGCCGTCAGGTACCGGTGTATGTCAATATATTGAGTGGGTAGGGTATCTGGATGAATGCCGAACGCTGCTTACGGACGATAAGAATGCCTGGAGGAGAAGGTAACACAGAGATACGATATCATACCCCGCGATACATGCACGCACGTATGTTGGTAAGTGAGTATGAGGCCATCTCCTACCGGTGAACAGCAAACTCAGAATTGCCATCTCAGCAATCTCTCAAGGTTGGAGAAAGCACTTCGAGAGAATACATCATCGTCAGTTTACGGAGCATATGTCAAGCGCAGACCAAACTCCTGCAAACTAAGCTCCCACGGGAAGGTGTCGTCAAATTCGCAAAATCCAAAAGTAATCGCCATGGCGCGATGTGTCCGACGAAGCTTCGACGTGATGCCTGTTGTGGCAGGAGGGTGAGCTAGCGATACTTGGCGGGAGGGGAGCGCCACTTCCGTTGATGTGGGCAGAGGCTGGGATGTGATGCGATATGATGGGGTTTGAACTCTGAAGGTGGGATGATATGCTCGAGCTTATTGGGTGGTATTTTACAGAGTTGAGAGCCGATGTCAGCCCAGGGGAGAAGTCTGGCCGATGTGATCTGGTTGGAGTGGGATTATTGGAAACTCGAGGTACGGTTTTCTACTTTTTTAGAGTGAGGCTCTAGGCTTGGTTCATTTACATTGGAGAAATAGAGGATTAGATAGATACTTAAGTGAAAAGAGCTAAAAAAAAACCCAAATCTTAAGTATTTTTTTTTTCATTAAGATGTGCCATTTCTAAGCCAGCAAACGCCTTTAATAGAATACAAATCTTTTCGAGGTAAGACTGTCCATCCATTCCTTGAACCAAACTTGCAGCCCAGAAAGCAAAAGTCCACAACCATCCATCTAGCCAGAAAATTACTTCATATCCGCATCGTACCCCGTTCACGCCAATCCACCCCGTCCATAGCTCGCCCTCAAAGCCAACAATTGTGCCCTATCTGCTGGCGGCAGACTATCAATCAACTCCTGCGGCATAGCCATAACCTGCGCCATCAACGCGTCCGTCTCAGGATTCGACTGCTGCTGTGGAGGTGGCTGCTGTTGCTGAGGAGGCGCTCTTTGTTGTGGAGGAGGCGGAGGATATGCCTGTCCATGCGTAGGTGGAGTCCCCATCGGCATACCTAGCTGTCCACTCATGTGCGGTGGTGGAGGCGGGAAACCAGGTGGATAACTGCCAGGTGGTGGGGCATATTGCTGTTGCTGAAGTGGTTGCTGCTGTTGTGGGATATGGAGAGGAGGGGCAGCGGAAGCTTGTTCGACGACTGAGGAGAGCGCTTCTGTTGACACGAGACCCATGAGAAGTAGGGCTTGGAAGATGGCGTAGGAGAGCTGGGGTGCTTGGTGGAGAAGCTCAGTGGCGCGCGCGGCGTCTGTAGTGGCGAGTGTTTTCATCTGCGAGAGGACATCGAGGAGTTGTGCTGGCGGAAGTGTATTGAGAGTTCGTGATATAGCATCGGGGCAGTTCAGTCCTGGGGGAAGGTCGACGCCGAGAGGAAGAGGGGGAATTGAGGAGTTTCGGAGAGTTGAGTCTTGAGGGAGAGGAGGTGGGAAGCCATTAGAGGGCGGCATTTGCAATGGCATTGGAGGTGGTGGATGTTGGTATCCTGCTGGTGCGGCCTGGAAATGTTAGCTGGAGAAGTGAGATGGAGGTAGAGTGTAACTCACAGTATCATCGTTGTCTCCGTCGTTGGAGAAGTCGACGCGTAGTTTGCGATTCATGATTTCATGATCGTTAAGATTTCGTACTGCTGAGGCTGCAGAGTCTGTATTGAAGGAGACAGATTAGTTGTGTTGCGCGACAAAGGCGAGCGAGTACAATCAACGAACCTGAATCTGGAAACTCGACAAATCCAAAACCCTTCGGTCGGCCCGTCTCTCTATCATATACCAATCTGAAGTTTAGCACTTTTCCAGCTGTGCTAAATATGCGAATGATCTGCTCTTCTGTAAGGCCTGCCAGCCGTCAGTCCTGTTTAAAGCTGCCTCGAGATGTCACTCACCATAGGGAATATTGCCAACAAAGACCGACTTGGACGGCGGTTTGGACATCTTTAGAGCAAAGACTTGACTGCTAGAGACTGCAAGTAGATGGATGGAAGTACGATCACAAAGTCTGGCGACAGCAAGGTCGTTGGTCTGCCCTTCAGGAATGTGAAGGATCACTTATCACCTTCAAGTATGGAGAATAAGGTAGAGAGAAGAGGAAATGGCACAGAAGTCTTTTGGAAAAAGTGTTTCTGGCTATTCTAAAGCTGTCTTTCCCTCGTCTTCTGCCCGGTGCAGCTCAAAATGTGCCAGGTTAATTTCTTCAGATGCGTTGTTGTGGTGTTTTGATGAAAGATGCCAGGCTGAATGCGGAGGCTTTGAGGTCTGAATTTGATGTGGCGCTAGCAGAGAGGAGTGTGGAGAAATTAGCGCGGCTGAAAATGCACTAGTAAACATTTGGAGCTCTTTGATCCTCGCAGCCATCAACAGCATCACCACTTCATACCACATCATCTCGACATTCTCTTTCGACCCGTCAAGATGTCAAACCCCCAGGATGCATGGAAGAGGCTTCAGCGGATGGCCAATCAAGCTGGCAAAGGTGGTGGTCCTTCACCAAAAGGCATGGCCGGAGGATTCGGAGGTCTGATTCTTCTGGGAGGAGCTTTAATGGTTGGAAACAATGCGCTATTCAACGTCGATGGTGGTCACAGAGCTATCAAATATACGAGAATAGGCGGCGTGAGCAAGGAAATCTACAGTGAAGGTATGCTGGACTGCATTCGAGATGGTGAAGCTTGAGGAGGCGACTAATAGCTTTCTCTAGGAACTCATTTCAAGATCCCATGGTTCGAGACCCCGATAGATTACGATGTGCGAGCGAAGCCACGCAATGTTGCTTCTCTTACCGGAACCAAGGATTTGCAGATGGTCAACATTACATGCCGTGTCCTTTCCAGACCGCGAGTCGATGCTCTTCCACAAATATACCGAACGCTAGGCACAGATTATGACGAGAGAGTTTTGCCCTCGATTGTCAACGAGGTGCTAAAGAGTGTGGTTGCACAATTCAATGCTTCTCAGCTGATCACTCAGCGTGAGAATGTTGCGAGATTGGTTAGAGAGAACCTTTCGAAGCGGGCGGCGAGATTCGATATCATGTTGGATGATGTCTCCTTGACCGTATGTTAAAGCCTTCTAATACTTTCCATGCTTTACTGATGATTCCCAGCACCTCGCATTCTCCCCCGAATTCACAGCCGCCGTCGAAGCCAAGCAAGTAGCCCAACAAGAAGCTCAACGTGCCGCCTTCGTCGTCGACAAGGCCCGACAAGAGAAACAAGCCATGGTCGTCCGCGCCCAGGGAGAAGCCCGCTCTGCCGAGTTGATTGGAGACGCCATCAAGAAGTCTCGTTCATATGTCGACCTCAAGAGAATTGAGAACGCCCGTGCCATTGCACAGATCTTGCAGGATGCTGGTGGTAGAAATAAGGTGTACCTGGATTCCGAGGGCTTGGGATTGAATGTCGTGGAGAGTTATGAGGATAAGAATAAAAAGTAATGGATGGGATAGTAAAATGGGGAGGGGAGGATGGACAGACAAAACTCTCCACTGTATTCGAGCGATAGCCGTGTATTTTATACTGAAAGCAGCTTGCACTGTCTGTGTGGAGCTTGATCTGGATTTTTGACTTACTTGAGTGCATCTCTTGCATCATTTCCAGAGTATCACTACTGCTGAAATTTTTGAACTGGGAATGAACTGACTTGATACAATAATGGCTACTCATCCCAGCTCTCCACTTATCTAAGCCCCAAACGAAGAACAACCTTGAGACGAAGCGAGTGGACGAAAGCGATACCATGAGCAACACTTAAGACCGAAAACAAGGAGAGCAAACACATGTAAAACATCGCAACTTTTCATTCAGTGGTGGCGTTGCGCTCTTGCTTTGTACTTTCTGCAGCCACCTGCCTCGCCGTTCAACATTGACAGACAGCTCAGATGTCAACAGCGGGTATACCCGAGCGCGGTGCGGCCCAGTGTCTGAAGTTGGGCAGCTTAATTGGCGTACCAGAGTTCGCAGTAGATAGACACATAATAACCTAGACAATAGGCACTTGAGATCTATCATGTCTTGACATTTATATTGACCGCATTTGCCTACTAAAGTAGGGAGGTGTCCTTCAGCAAGATCACTTGGGTCGAAATTCAGCTCTCCTCAATCTCGGGTATGTTGCCCACGCGGTGATTGGTGGCACATCTGAAAGCCAACGGGCAGATCTAGATCTCTGCAGATCTGCTGCTACCCGCTTGTTGATATGTGAGTGGCGGTGTAAAATGAGCTACGCGATGGCAATACCCCAAAGAATTTGGATGTGACACGGTGATCGAGGATAAGACTTATTTACTCGAGCTTTATGAGATTTTGCAGAAGCAAAGGCCTCCAGTATCCTCCTTCCTGACGATGTAGAATCAACCGTCTTCTCATCGGCCCGTTGTACCTATTCTTCCTGAAGATATAACATCCATTGATGCCACAAACTGTCATATCCATCGTTCCCTTCATCCCCAGAAACAAGCACAACAAGCAACATTTGGCAACGCTACCGGTTGCCTTGGTTTTCCACACTTTCCCATCTCCCAAGAACTTTAGAGCCATCAAAATGTCACTCCGCATAAACAGCACCAATCGCTACGTTGCACAGCCAGTCAAGCCTTGCTGGTGGTGCTGAAGCCAAGAGATTTGTGACGTGGGACGTCTTGGTATTTGGCTATTCCAGGGCGCGGACTGAACCTTGTCTCGAAACCTGATCTTGGAACAGGAACTTGGGCCAGCAAGACCGCGCTTGATGTTGCTTTAATTTCTGCTCTTTGAAAAGGGGGAATGACCAACGGACTTTTCCCATCTTCTAGAAATCTTGACTTTTGATATCTAACGATCTGGTTCACCACCGGGAAAAACGATTGGGCTGTGTCTGAGCCAATTGATTGATTCAACGATTGTGCTCCAGCTCCACAGACTCACTCACCTTTCACTAACGACACGACACGATACGACCGCGACTCAAGCAACACTCAAGTACTGTCAATCCATACCAAGAGTCTCAGCACTCCATCCAAGACTCCCAAGACGCCATCCAAGACATATCGACCATACTAAACAATCACCACATACTTTACACTCTCAATCATGCCCGGTACATTCCAACGCGGTGCTCCCAAAGCCAGCTCCAACGGCCACAGCAGACGAGAATCCCAGCGCAGCGCCCCCTGGGATTACCCCACCGTCAGCAACGACTCAACCTCGCGCGAGAAGCACGCCCAGACACTTCCAACCCACAACAGCACTCGCAATGGCAACGAGAAGAGCAAGATCTTCAATGGCATCCAGCCAGAAGGAGAGAGTGGCCGTCGCGGTTTCCATCCATTCAAATTTCTGAAGATTTGCTGGAAGTCGGCAAGTTGTACGTATCTTTCCCTTCTTGACATATCTCACGGTACCTGCACGAATACCAGGGCTGCGGCGGGGTCAGAACTTCCTCTTTGGGAATCTGTAAGCCAGACTGGATAACAATCAGTTGCTAACTCTCTCTCTCTCTCTTGCTACACAGATGCATCTAAAGTCGTCAACCTCCTCTGGCCCGTCGTTCCCGCCGCCATCGCCGTCCGATACGCAAAGCCCGACGCGCACCTAACGATCTTCATCCTCAACTACATCGCCATGATCCCCGCCGCCAACCTCGTCGGTTTCGCCGGTCAAGAACTCGCTCGCAAACTCCCAAAAGTCTTCGGTGTCCTGCTCGAAACTACAATGGGTTCTGTAGTGGAGATTGTGCTGTTCATGGTCCTGCTGAAGACGAATCAGTTCCAGGTTATTAGGGCTGCCATTCTGGGTTCGATCTTGGCGACGTTGTTGTTGTGTTTGGGCATGTGCTTTTTCATTGGGGGCATGAAGCGGGATGAGCAGAAGTTTCATGAGGCGGTTAGTGAGGTGGGAAGTGGATTGCTTTTGACTGCGTGAGTCCACTTGCCGAATCTATCATTCAGATATCTTGATTGTGAAATTTCGAAAGCTGACATTGGTACAGCGGACTTGGTCTCAGCGTTCCAGTTGCTTTCCATACCGCACTCGTCAATGGCACGCTTACTACCGTCGAAGAGCTCGATCATAAAGTCGTCATGATCTCGCGAATTGCTTCGATTATGCTTATGGTGGCTTACGCTATCTACGTCTGGTTCCAGATGCACACACATCATGGATTGTATGATGGACTTTTCGAGAATGACGAGATGATTGATGAGGATAGACATAAGGATCTCAGGAAAGCCAAGTACGTATTTACTATCTTCAGTCCAGATTCACCTTTCTGTCAGCTCGTAAGACTTCTCGAACCGAGATTTTGCAAATCAGGCCTTCAAAGACAACAGCACTGACTTATCCTAGACTTACATTCACCGAATGCATCATCGCCCTAGCAGTATCCATCGCACTCGTAACCATCATCGCAATCGGTCTAGTCGAGCAAATCCACTACATAGTAAGCCCTCCCCTCACTCCCCTTCCCCCACCCTTACCAATCGACCACACTAACCCTGCCCCCAGGTCGAAGAATACTCCGTCTCGGACGCCTTCATGGGCCTCATCCTCGTCCCCATCGTCGAAAAAGCCGCCGAGCACCTAACAGCCATGGACGAAGCCTGGGACAACCAGATGAACTTCGCGCTCTCGCACGTCCTCGGCGCCACCATCCAGACCGCTCTCTTCAACGCCCCCCTCACCATCATCGTCGCTTGGGGCCTGCACAAACCCATGGATCTGAACTTCGAGCTGTTTGATATGGTCATGCTGATCTTGGCGATTCTGGTTGTGGGGAATTTCTTGAGGGATGGGAAGAGTAATTATCTGGAGGGTGCGCTGTGTGTGCTTGTTTATATGATCATTGGTGAGTAGTCTTTTTTCCCCTTCGACTTTAAAGTAGTCTGCCTTCAGATTTCTCTCAAGAGGCTGGAGGGTGTTAAGAGTGCAATGACTGACTTCATTACTAGCGGTTGCCGCGTGGTACTATCCCAACCCAGCAGCAGGCGAGAGTGCCAGTGGGAGTGCGGAGGTGGAGACGGCGCATAAGAGGATGTTGGTTGGGATGCTTGGGGGTTTGAGTTGATAAGCCAACCTTCACGTTCACGAACTGCTGATGGCATAAATAGTGCTGGAAGTATTGTACATTAAAGACGACGGGATGGCTACAAGGCGAAGGCGGCATGCATGAGGGGCGTTTTTACTTTTGAGGGTTTTCAGCCATTTGAAGCAAGCGAAAGAGCGAGCGAGCGAGCATGCGAGTAATTCTTGCACGATACCATAGCTTCTGTGTCTGTATATTCGAAAATATCATGAAACAATACGAAATCTTATGAAATCAGAGATCTGATATGATTTTATGACGGTGACTTTTCTATAAGATAAAGACACTTTAGCTTTGTCATAATTTCACGGCCTTCATGTTCTCGTCGCTTCTCAAGTCCAGAAGACGATTTCAACTTAGAGAGGAGAATGATGTCCAATCGATCCAACTGCAGGGAGGTAAATTGCGCTAAAGCGTTTTGAGGGTGCACCAGACCAGTCAGCACAGCGCTTACAGGATGGGTCTGCGAGCGATGGCTCGACTTCATGTCGTCTCATTATCAACCTCACGACCCTCAAACGTCCTCTGGATCCATCGCAATGGATAACAGCTTTTTGTTTGAAGTGTTATGCTCCATCCAGCTTTGGATGTGCAAGGCTTCAAATGCTGGAGTGAAGCGCTCTCGAAATGTATCCTACTCGTGCCTTTTGTATATTTCATGAGGTTCAGGGAGATCGACCGGCACGATACCTCATCTCATGGATTATACTCTACTCGACCAGAATTGCTGGCAGACAGACACACGACCGAAGGCCTTTCTGTGGATTCATTGAGGCCTAGCTCTGATGTCAGGTTGTCAATTATTAACGCTGCCAGCGTGAAGATTGCCAAGATCAGTTGCTGTCTAATCGAGAGCATCATGGGCCTCCAGACTCAAATTCTGGAGATTGAGCTGTTCCGCAGCTGTTCCGAATTTCGTGAATTTGAGATGGATCTTGTTAAAGTCCGGCGGCAAGCTTCCGGAACGAACCCTATCAAAGTGGAAGGACGACTTGAGAACTTGTGTTTCGAGTCTGGGTAAGTGAAGTGCTGTCAGGTCAACCCCATGATATCCTCATGACAATATTTACTACATTTTTTTATGACCAGTTGCAAGGCCAACTAGAAAGAGGTACTTCTTTGCCTGCGAAGCCATTTCCAACACCTCTTGTCTCCCGGCCAAATGCTGCTTGGAATGGCTAAATTTCAAGCGAAAGCCGAGCCAACATATTTTGCCTTCATTTTTAAGTCATTCACTACTTCCACTCTGTCTACCTTGTGTTTCCAAAGAGAGAGCATGGAAATCATTTTCGTCTTTTCCTGGAAGTACTCAAAATGGAGATTTGGCCAAGTCTCAAATCTGGCTCCTCGCCAAGAGAGTCCGGAAGCAGTTCCGTGACACTTTTCCTCCCCGACCAGGAACGATCGGAACGTAAAAGTTCTACGGACAAGTCCCCTGGCGTTTCTGATACCATTGCAGAAGATAGCGAATCAAAGGCATCTACCACTACCCCCTAGAGTGTAGGCCAGCCGTCAACCCTCCTCGGCCTCTCGAGAACCCCGCACTATCTACCCCGCGATGCTAATTCCTAGCTCTTCGACCAAGTCCCTGACGGAATATATGATGTCTGCGAGATTGGTTATATTCATTTAGTATTCTACCCATCCAGGTACCATACTCATACTCAAACTTATAGTCATCATGGTAGAACAAAATGGCACTCCACACTTCGATATCCCAAAAACATGCAAGGCCGGCGTGTGCGTCAACGAAGGTTCGACTTCCAATCCTCGTCTCGAGCCTTCTCGCTAATCTAATCTCCCATAGGTCCAGACTTCCGAGTTGAAATTCAAGATGTCCCAGTACCTGAGCCAGGTTCGTCGCTCCGTTCTATTTGATGTGAATTCTAGCTCTCTCAGAGCAGGGCTGATAGCCCCAACCAGGTCCCGACGAGGTCCTCCTCAAGCTGAACGCAACCGGTCTCTGCATGTCTGACATCCACTTCATGCTGAACGACTGGGACATCCCTCCAATGTCGACATTCGGCACCAAATGCGCCGGGCACGAGGGCGCCGGCGTCGTCGTCAAAATCGGCTCCAATGTCAAGAACTGGAAAGTCGGTGATCGCGGGGGCATCAAGCCTTTGCTGGATGTCTGTGGTGCTTGTGAGCAGTGCTGGGAGGGTAGGGAGAATTATTGCCAGAAGGCTGTGCATACGGGGCTGGCTGCTACTGGTGAGTTTCTTTGTGGAATTTGTGTGTCGGTTTTTCATCCAGTAGCTAAGCTAACCTGAAAATAGGGAGTTACCAGCAGTATGTCGTCAGTCCGGCCAAGTACACAAGTCCTATTCCAGATGGAGTGAACGACTACGTCGCTGGCCCGATCATGTGCAGTGCTTCAACGATGCATCGAGCACTGATCGACTCCGGCTTAAAAACTGGACAGTGGATTGTCTTCCCTGGCGGTGGCGGCGGCGTTGGAATCCAAGGTGTTCAACTTGCTAAAATCATGGGGATGCGTGCTATTGTGATCGATACCGGCTCCCAGAAGAAGAAGCTCTCTCTCGAAATGGGCGCTGAAGAGTTCGTCGACTTCAAAGAAGTGTCGGATGTTGCGGCTGAAGTCAAGCGACTTGCTGGCGGCGTGGGAGCACATGGTGTGATTGTCACTGCCTACCAAGCGTATGCGAGCTCTATTAGCTACATAGGAGATCGGATCGGAGGAGTAATCGTGTGTGTTGCGTTGCGTAGGTTCTCCCCATACAACCCCCCTCGTACCAGATTGGATTCGACTTACTAACGGACTCGTTTCCAGCACCAAAGGACACCGTTACAGTCGGAGGCGATCCATCACACTTCGCTTTCCGCAATCTCAAAGTCATCGGATCTCTCGTCGGCACGATGCAAGACACAGCCAAAACACTGGAATACGCACAGCGCGGCCTCCTGAAGCAGATCTGTGAGGTTAGAGGGTTGAGTGAGATGCCCGAAAGTGTACAGCAGCTCAGGAGAGGAGAAATCGCTGGGCGGGTTGTTATTGATTTCAACAAACCTTAAATATGGGGATGATGCTGTGATTTGAGGTTGGCTTCAGGAGTTTAGAGCCGTTTGTAAATGTGATATTACTACTTTCCCTCAAGGATAGATACGCGGCAACTTCAAAAGGTGGTTTTGAAGTCATTGTTGCATTTCCTTTGATATACACCATACTATGCTACATTCTTATTGGCCATGTACTCTCCACGTCCAGCCTAAGTAGACCGGTAGAACAAAATACATACCTCAAAACTACACAGCAAAACCACCGAAAAAGGTCTAAAAGAATCGAAAGACCGCGACCTTAGTGTCCATACTTGTCTGCTTGCTGCCTTCTGTACTCTTCTCTCTCCTTCTGCGCTCTCCTATCTCTACAACCAGCGCAGAAATCATACTGTTCATGCACAGTTTCTCGATTTCATGAGCAGCGACGCCTACCTATCCTTGTTGTCGATATATCCTTGACATGGGTCTGTCCGGGACCATACTTTGTCGCCGCAGAGCGTGAAATGGTAGTACTGCGGGTAGCACATCCTTTCGTTTCTTTGGCGGTTTGTTAGTGTTTCTGAGTTCTGGGAGTAGAGCCTTGTTTTGTTTGGGGAGGATGTGATGTCTCCGGTGAGCTTTGGGATTTGTGTTGTGTAATTTGTGTTTGGCTGTGAGTTTTGTTTTGTTTGGGATCGAAGGGCAAGAACGAAGTGAAGAGATAGTGGATTATTTAAAACAGACAACATCTGCTTGCGTACTTGGAAGAAGAATGAGTAATTGTTGTGAACAGGATTCAAAGGTTACTTACCCCGTCCCACTCACCAAGTGGCTCGCAGCGCGAGAAATTCCTACAGTCACAGAGACCGACTAGCACAGTACCGCTCTGTGGGAGTCAATTCAATATTCCAGGAGGACAAGATTGCAATCGAGAAGTCATAGCTACCTCTGAGCACTTGCGCAGCGTTGATCTGTCGTCGGTGACAAGTAGAGCTTCGAATCCAGGACCGAATTCATTCGAGGTTTGCGACGAAAATATGAGCTAAAGCTTGAAAGCATCCGCATTTGCTGCTTGAGGGTATAAACACGGAAGCCGGTTCAGACTCCGTTGATAACGATGATGGTCTCCATGCACTACGGCTTCGCCAGCTCTCTTCCCCTCCTCACCAAATCTGCATTCTCCAACGTCTGCAGCTCTCCACCATGCATAGAAGCATCCAGTAACACAGCAGCCAGAGCATCAATTTTTACCGAGGGAAGAACACCCATCACCACATTTTTCAAGCCTCCATCTTTCGGCAACACGAACGCTGGTCTCGCGATGAAGGATTCGAAGCCCGCGTTCTTCTCCGCAAAATCAATGAGATTGAGTTCTGCTTCACCCTGTTCAATGTAATTGTCAGCGCAGTTCGTAAATGCTTTCCAGTCCTCCTTCCAAAGCCGAAAAGAGCATGTCGAGTGATGCAGAAAGCGAGATGGGAAGTGTGGGAGAACATACAGCCACTTTCCTCGCCTCGCCAAATAACCAGACGGAAGCGTTCTGATCCCTAACCACCACGAATCCACTCAAGAACACAAAATGGAAAGGTCTCCCTTGAGTTCGTGGGAGCTTCGCGAAGGCTTTTGCTGCAGCGAGGGTGAATTCTACAGTCACTTTCCTCGTGACTTCAATATTTGTTGATTTTGCTCCTATCGCCCTGTGCCTTGTATCAGCTGCAGTTCCAGTTCTGTGCATATTCACATGGGTAACGGAATGACTGTAACGAGCCGCGGCATGGGATTAGGTCTTAGAATGACCCGACGGGTTACGCAAAGCTATGAAATGTATGGGAAGACTCACCAAACACAACCATCAGCACTTTCCAACTGCTTCAGAACATCCGGCGTGTAGGAAGTAAAATCCTCAATGATGACGACGTTAACTTTGGAATTTGAGGTGACCTGTTCGGGGAGTGGTTTCCGTGATAAAACGACGATAGATGTGATGTTCGGGTTTGAAATAGCTTGAGTCAGGACTTCAGTGCCGATGAAGCCGCTGCTCCCGGTGAGGATAATCTTCATTGTGATAGAGGTGGTGGATGTTGCTCTCTTTGTCCAGTGTTCGCGAGAGATGATCTGGTATTTGTTCGGGCTATGAGCTTGGGAAAGAGCGATTCAGGTCGGACCCTCAGCTTCTTTATCAACATTTTGCCATGGGTCAACTGAATGCCATGTCCGAGAGAGTATATACGCAATCGATATAAATAATTAGCTCGACTGAATATTGTGGTCTGGATATCACGCCGTGGAAGCGAGGTCGTCCCGAATTGACGTCGGTGGTGTCTTGCTCGGCATGATGTTGGGCCGCTGGTGTGCCCGATCACGTGTACGGATTCGAAGATGAGCCTTTGAAGTGGTCAGAAGCGATGAGATAAAGTAGGGCATCGATTGTAAAATCCTATGTGGATGTGACAAGGGTAATCAGAATGCATCTCGGAATGAGCATCGAAGTCGAATTGTGCCGTGCAGTGCCAGGTCAAGGCGTCTTGGTGCGAAGCCACGAGCACAGCTACTACCTTTCTGGTAGGTCTCTATACCTCGAGGGAACATTAATATGGGAAGTGATACTGTTGATAATCCATACAGGCGAGTAGCACAGTGTACCAACCTCACTACGATACAATGAAGTGGCAAAAGGAATGATGTCAAATCAGTGAGCACCAGCCACTGTTGGGCGTCTCCAACATTCATGTGATGACGCGAATTTGGCTGGCAGGGATTGCAATCGAGGAGAGTGGATGTCGCAGGACTTCAATAGCACAATTTGCTCGCTTGAATCTCATTGTTACAAAATCCATTAAGATGGTCTTCATGCTTTAAGGATCTGCACTTGCAGCTCTTGCAGTAGCATGAGGATGGCCACATCGGCTTTGCTGCAGCTTGGACAAGGCCAGCTGTTCCACTTGACTTCGAGGTGTACATCTGCCTCGGCGCTTTGCTGAGTCAAGAGGGGTGCAGCACTTGCTCCTTGTCCAAATATCCCGTGCAGGGTGTCGGTATGCCACTGTATCAGCGCGTCCAAGCCACGGTCCTGGCCAGCTTCCCAGACACCATTACGGCATGCGCAGTTCCACTCCCCGTTGTCCTGTTCCTACATGGCATCCCATGTTTGTATGTTCCCAATCGTTTTTCGACAATGGAGTAGCGGTTCCGTGTCGTAGTCAAGCCTTTGTGCTGTAGATCGAGTTTAGGTTCCGAGGAGTGGTTTTGTGGTTTTGTGCGGACAACAAACGCGTCTGTGATATCTAGAATTAAGAGAGAGAATCGGCTCGCAGATTCGGAGAGTTCCCGGCTCGAGGTAATTCTTCATTTTCGCAACGAAAGGGGTTTGGATAGCGTTGTGACATTTAGAGTCGTTTTTGTTGTGCCGTCTGATCAGAGACGCGACGAGGAACTTCCGTTCGCGTTTTAGCTCGTCTAGAGCTCCGGATTAGGAAAGAGGGGTAAACACAACAACATATCGACCAAAAACAACCCCCGTCCCAGGGGCGCAAAGTCTCGCAACCACCTAGCTTTGGCTCCTGCTTGTCGGCTGTCAGGAAATAATTGCAAGGTATTGAACCTGAACTTAGTTTCTGAACTATTCTAGAGTGAATTTTATAAGTCTGCTCAGAGAGATCATGGGAATGTCTCAATTATCCCTCGGGTCTTCAAGGTCTGACTGAGCCTTTCGGTATGACACTTATTGATTACAAGGTGTCATCAATGTCACACACGATAGTAGCAAATTGTTCTTTTCTTTTGTGCCCAGCAATTCCTCCACGGCCGACCCCGACAAGCAACAAGACCAGCGCAGAGCACTTTAAAGGCAAAGGCTTCGACAGTTCCAGTCAAAGAAGCTGTTCTCCTTGTTGTCACTTTCTCTTTTCTTTCAGCCATTCACTTAAGTCTCAGTAGATCAAACCCTGTTAAAATTCCTTACCTCGATGCCCTCGATCACTTTACCGGCCCACCCCAATGGCCAACTGAAAGCCTCGCTTGATCCGCCACAGGTCAACAAACAACCTTTCCTCTGGCCCTCAGCCCTTTGCTCCCAGGACTCGCAGAAGAAATATAATTGTACATTCCATCATGAAGCTGAAGTAGCTCGGTACTCATCCGCTTCAGTAACTCCTCACTATATGTTGGCCATAAATCACTGTCTATGGTACCGTTCACCACCTCAATTCACAAAATTACCTGCCCAAATCAGCACATGAACTCGTCATTCTCTATTCAATGACGATTACTGAAAAGGTTTTGAAGACGATTTCTCTTGTGAACATTTAGACCCAAGACCTGGGTCGGTGTAGCAATTGTGATGTACGATCTTCTCAAAGTGGTCGCCTTGTTGAAATTAGACTCATTCACGTAGCATGAACATGCTTCTAGCCTTTTTAAATTCTACTCAGTCAGTCATGTTAAAGTCGATTTTGGTAAAACTACAATGAACAAAACACAATGTTAGAAAAACTGAAAGCAAAAGTTGAAGGATCGAAGTGACAATATAACCAGACTTGACAATGGCGAAAGGCCATTGCCTGATATGAGGTAAGTCCGAGAGTTAAGACTTCTTCTCCGACGGGAGCATGTCTTTGCCGTTCACCCTGGGCAGCCGAGTAGTTACTTGGGCCTGTCAGAGCGTCCTGTTGATTTTGAAGGTGCACCACTATCGACTGACAGAGAATATGTCGGCATTCGTAGGTAAGGTCCTAAATCTATGCACAACCAATGACGTGACTCACAAAGTACGTTTTGTCGGTAGCCAAACGAATCTCGTTTTGGGTCACGACGTACAAGCAGCGCGGGCAAAATTTCCATCTTCACATGTTCATCCTCCTTCTCTCATGTGCTTCAGGTCATTGTAAACCAGCTTGCAGCTAGAGACCGCTCGATGACACTTGTCGCCTATCATATAAAGCCTGCAAGCTCCCCATTTCACCCGCTCCAAGAAGACAAGAAGACAAATCATGATCTCAGTCCAAGTATTGGCACCGTCCCACCTCTGAGAGTTACTTCATGATACTCTACATGCTCGATTTCGGAACTGATATTCTAGGGTGCAGTGTCCGTGCTAGATGCCTAATCCCCAAAAGTACTCCTAAGCTATTGAAGATCCGAATACATATAACAATCACTCATAGAGTGACAACAGCCTGCCCTTTTCACAAATTTTATTTCCCGTAAGCTGTACTTTAAGAACTCCTTCATCAATCAGACGGTGTTGAGTAATGTGCTGAAATCTCATTATTTCACGGTGATTCTGCCTCAAATTTAAACAATATACACCTCAGAAGCAGGGTGAACACAAAACATCCCATGATTCCAGTTCATTTTGCTTGTTTCCTGACTCTGCAGATCCTCTGGCTTGGATGCCACTGCTTTTATCTTCATTCACCAAGATCCCATCCTTCAATTTTCCGATCTTAGGTTCACACGCAAGCAAAGAGCATTCCCCACTCTCCCTTTCCTCTCGTACCCATCCGTCATATACCATCCCCCTAGAACTTCTTACCGCCTTCCATCACCTATCACCAACCCACTCCTCAACCCTCACTTCTCCAATCTAGTAGTATATATCCCCCACCTCCTCCCTCTCTTCTTCACAGTTTCGAGCCAGAAACGCTACTTACTTGCATAGAGCTCAAGGCCCAGCACACGTTCGCCATCAGTTTACCCCCCATCCTCATCCGCATCATCGCCGAAGCCAGCGGGTCCTCTGAACGCCGGGTTAGATCTGATGCCCATGCCATCAAGAGACCTGTCCCAGCTACGACATGCAGCTGTTTGAACGAACATCTACCAGCGTGAACCTAGAGTTGACGTTGTAAAGAAAATTGACAATTGCATCACTGCCTTGATAGATGACAGCAGTTGTTTTGATAATAACGCCATCTCCAATACTCGCTTCCTCTTTCCTGAGTCCTCTCCTCCCTCTCCTGCCCTCACCTCCTATCCTCCCCTATCCCCCCTGTCCTCCTCCAGTACCTAGCCCAAAATCCATATTCCGTCAAAAGCAATCCCCTATCCCGTCCCAGACCAACCCAGCCACAAGCACCTACCCACCAGCAACCCCATATCCCATATCCCTGCTTGCGCTTTGAACCGTCAACAGATTTCCTCAGCAAGTGTACCTCCTTTCTTCCCACTTCAGTATTTACACTCGTAGGATCTTTATCTATCTTCCTACGGCGAAAAGCAGACATGCACACAGACACACAGATAGTCAGCCTCTAGTCTAGAAGATGAAGGGGAGACGAGAAGGAGCCACCAGGAGGATGAAGAAATAAAGGTCCTAGGAAGGAAGCAGTTCATGACATCTTTCTGGAGATTGTTTGCTTGCTGTAACAAGACCAAGACCAACATTGAGCATTACACTTTGTGATACTTACAGCGCAGGAAGCGACTTCGGAATTGCCGAGGGATCAAGGACACGAACGGAACGAATACACACACAGGGAATAAAAGAATCGATAAAAGTAAGGAAAGTATTTAAAAGATGCGTGTGTTCTGTTTCTTCTTCATTCATTTCTACATCAACAATTCTAGTCTGACTGCCTGGCTTTCTATCTCAGCACAGCACAGTACTGCTCACTCATCCACTACTCATCTTCTCTCTCAATTCTAATACTCTCTCTTCTTCTCTCTTCTCAACATGCCCACCAGCAAGCCGCATTCTCCCATCAGTCAACCAATCAATCCGTCGGACGGAACAAAACATGTATCCGTATCAGAAATAGGAAAACAAAGCCAGCAAAGCAAAGCAATCAAGCGATCAATCAATCAATCAATAATAGCACAGTCCGCGCACGCAATGCATGACACCCATCCATGCATGGTATCCATCTCCGGTATATGTAGTTGGACAAATCGATAAGCAGGCGACCACATGTGATGATGCCATCCTCCACTGTCCATTCTAATTCGCTTCAGTCTGTACTTCACCGTCTCATTCTCCCCTCACTCATCTGCAAGCCAAGCCAAGCCAAGCCAAAATAAAGTCGAATAGCAAGAGTGAGGATGACCAAGACAACGACCATCCTTCCAAGCGCCTGCCATGCCGATGAGAGATGGGATGAGATGAGTAGAGTAGAGCACTAGCGAAACCGCACGCAAAAGCCTGCCAAGAACCTAAGCAAGCAAAAAGTTTTGTAATCCAGGATATTAGAAGGACGTTGTAGGAGGAAGGTATGTAGCGAAGAGGAGACAGAAAGGCACCCATTGTATATTCGATCTGCGGTAGAGGGACAAGCGGAAATGATTCGCGAAAACCAGGAAGAGCGATAGAGCGACAATATGTACCAGTGATTCTGTATTGATAGAGTTTGAGAAGTAGTGTGAGAGTTCGACGTCGAGAGAAGAGGTGCAGGATGACGTGAACCTGGAAAAAGGAAAAAAGGGGGAGTTGTTCTCGGTTGGGGCGGGTGGATCGTGATAATTCTCATATGCGATCGTTCTCGTATGTGTAGTTTTTGTATTCGTGTTTTGTGAAGGGCATTCAGCCGTCAAAAGGAGTGTGGTCCAGGATTCCCGATCCAAGAATTTGGGTAATGAACAATCCGCCGTCAAGGGCAGGGATCGATAATGTGAAAGGCTAACTCAAAAGTATGCCGATGCAATATGCACGCCAATACGCCAGAGCAAATAGGGAAAAAGGTAAAGTGCATACCAATCTTTCGAAGACGGTAGCGAAGACAAGCTCATCGAATTCCAAAAGACGAGTGTCGAAGAAAGGTTGGCAGGTGTTTTCCATGCCGTAGATTGAACCAAACGCCAGAGATGCCAAAACGCCGTATCAATGCAGATATTAGTATGATACCATACGACGTGCATGCCCTCGATCCTGACTGAATCCTGGGGAGGCCATTCCTGTCATCATAAGGTCTCCACCAGTACTGCCACGGGATCGGTTGGGTGCAGTAGGGCTGTCGTCTATTTGTCCTTGTCCAAAGGCAAAAGTCTGTGCACGACCCAACTTGGTTCTGTTCTGACGAAGTCTTCCCATCTCCCTCTCGCAGGTATATGCATGCTCCTTGGCATCCATCTCTACGTAGTTCTGTGGAAAGCATCGACTTCTGTGTTCGGAAAAGAAAGTACTGTATCCCCCATCGAGGATGTAGACTTCTGGGTAGGTGAGCCTTGGGTATTGCTCTGCATTAGTAGAACGATCTTGTTTTCGAATGTGTCGAGCCATGATGGGTGCGCGATGGGCAGAGTATTCGCAGTGGAAGATTAGTAGCGTTTTGCCAGGTAGACTGGTTTCGAAGAGCTGACTGGCCAGGAGCTCCTTGTCATTGTAGTTGACAGCACCATCAATGTGGCCCCCTTCAAACTCGTACTCGAAGCGGCAGTCGATGATCATCCTTTGATCAAAGTTGGGATCAAACTTCCCATCCAGGACTTGAAGCAAAGTATCCCTTGTGATCCTGGGAATACTATCTGGTTGACCCTCCTGGAAGAAATGTGGTAGCACCGGTTGATGAAGTTCGTCAACATCCATGACAGTATGGAGATTGCTTGTCGGAATATCCTCCTTCTTTCCCTTCATTACATCCGCTGGGTTCTCGAACATGCTCAACGAACGACGGAATTGCTTTCTAGGCCGAATTAACGGATTAGAAGGCCTTCTAGTGTGATTGCCGATCGGCGAGCCGTTTCGAAAAGATATCCCATTCATGCTACCAAAAGGTTTGCTCTGACGTGGAGGACCCATGACCGAGACCGAAGGACTGTTGGCAGATTGTGGCCTTCTTTCCTGTGGGGGTGATTCCATGAAGCACTCTCCAAGTGACATCGAAGTCGTCGTCGACAACTTGCTACTTCCAGCACCAAAGCGGAAGGGAGGCAATTGGCTTTCGGGATTCCGAGGCAGCGAGTTCGTCGAGTAACCCTTCGTCCTGGTAAGGGATGGTCGGACCAGGATGGACTTTCTTCGCCTATAATATGATCAGCATATATGTCCTAAACTGGAATGTGTAATTCCCGTACTCGAGCCCATGTGGTCTGGGTGCGTCCAGAAATGCTGGACGAGGCGGAGATGAAGGCATCATATCCTCATTGACATGTCCTGGTGTTGGGGATTGGACTTCAATCTGCGTCGAAAAGTAGGGTTGTTTATGTGGCAGGGGCGAGATGTCCATCCTTTCTTCCAATGGTCCTGGGGAGGATGATGGTATCGGAGGAGTTGTGACACAGTCTAGAAAATGTTAACTCCAGCTCTACGAAGTATCCATCTGCCATCTTACCCCGACCATCAATTGTGCCAAACAAGTTCGAAGTGAAGAGGGACCTGCGGGGGGTAGGCAATTGAGGGCTGTGATCGTTAGCAGAGTCGGGAGAAGCACAACGAAAAGCATACCTCATATCAATGTGGAAATTCTGCGAAAGATCTGCTGCCAGACTTGCTGTAGGAGAGGATCCACGAACTGGCTTGATCTGGAAGTAATCGGGCTTGCTCGAGTAGTAATCCGGCTTGCTCGACCGCTTCATGCTGAGATCACGGAAGTTGAAAGCTCCAGGTCCAAATCCGCTATTAGATATATGTGAGTGAGGATGCGAGGTGTACATGTTATCCATTCCCCAGGATGGCATGAAGGAGGGTTGCTGCATTGCAGCTAATGGTGATGAAGCCTCCATATTGATGTGTGATAAGGTTGGAGTAGGTGCTACTGTTGCGAGTCGTTGTACAATCAATTGCACTTCCAGAGTAGTTCCACTGCAGGGGATTGTTCTCGAGGCAATTGCTGACGACGGATCGAGGTATCTCAATTAGGTCGATTTGGACGATTGGGGAGGAGAATCCAATTGTCGAAATGGTACCAGAAGCGAGCTCAGTAGAGTCCTTCCGTAGAAAGATGCCGATGGAGGAATTACAAGACTGTCTTAGACATCGAGAGACCTAGAGATCGAAAGTCTGAGACACCAATGCTTCGCAGAATTCGGTCTTCGATCGTCTGGGTATGTCGTCGTCGACTTATCGAAGTTGACTCGAGGGGCCGGTGGCGTATCTATCGTTTCCTGTAGTTAGTATGCCCGTGGTCGAGTTGGAGGTGATAGAATTGACATGCGAAAGGCGGGGAGGAGACCTTTCGAATGTGAATACTGCTCCAACTGTCGAGGGATGAGGATGAGAAGTAGAGAAGACGACGGGGAGTGTCGTGAAGATAAAAGCAAAGGTAGGTCGAGGTCAGGTCAGGTCAGGTCGACAGGGCCACGGGCGGGTTGGCTACTGAAGAGGATGCCGGACCTTGCCTTGGTGCTGGTGGAGCGACCGTGGGTTGGGNGGGGAGGGGGGGGGGGGNGGGATGATGTGATGGTGATGGGCGAGCGAGTTGGGTTTTGTGTTTTGTTGCCGGGACGATTTGGCGTGAATAGCGAGCGCGAGTGAACGAAGTGGGCACTGCCAGGGCTCTGGTGCAGCGGGACGAAAGCTCGACTTTGGCGCTGAACTGCCCTGCACTTGCACTTGCACTTGCACTTGCTGCTCTCCCTCTGCTCGGTGTCAGCGCTCCCATCCTAGGCCCTGCTTGCACACTCCGTACTTTTGCCTTCTTTGGTCTGCTATTTGCTGCGCTTACCCTCTCCCTTGCCTCTTGATTCCCTGCCCTGCCCTGTTCACCCTGTCTCTCTCGTCGCCTGGTCGTTTTAGCTCCGTTTCTGCTGCAGCGGGGATGAAGGGGTGCCCTGGAAACCTGTGCATAGCTCCCCCCTGCTTGCTGAGGGCCGATGATGGAGACGAAGAGACGAAGAAAAAACGTCAAGTTTCTTGTCTTCATCCACAATTGCTGCGCACGACGTCGGTTGCTAGAGCAGAGAAAATTTTAGTTTGGGTTGTTGCAGAACGCAGATATGGTTTGAGGTATAAAAATCACAAAAGTATAACTTCAGATGGCAGTATGAGCGTGCAGGATGGGTATTGTCATGGCAATCGCTTAAGGAATAGATACACTTCTGATTCAACAGTCGATACCACGACATAAAACCAGTTTAAGGTTCTGTAATCCAGCTGCACTATTTAATTCATCGTCACATTCTACTCTTATTCCAAGTCACTGTATCAGACAGAACAGGGAATGAGGTTGCCGTCCGCTGCAGCTTCCCCTTCGGTTCCCAACTTCTCACTCATCCTTCAAAAAGCAAAAGACAAACCTCACCTCATGCCAGGGATGGGGGTCCCTACAAACGCACAGATTTCAATCCCTCCTCACATCTCACTGGCCCATCTCCGTTGACATCGGACAATATCGTGGAATATACTCCAGCATCCTCAACTATCATCCGAAAGAACCACCATCGGACGCTCGTCCGCTGTCAAGTATTTCTTCATCCGGCGCAAACAGCGAGCACCCAAACATCATCCACATCAACGCATCTCACGGTCTGCATCCTGCTTCATGCTTGTTCTTTGTTCGCCAGGATGAACGAGCGAACGCATTGATCTTTTCACAACCCCACACTTTATAATTGTCCGATGTGTTCGAGATGGATGGTTCTTGAAACGTGCTCTCCATCTTCTCCTGGCAGCTGGATTAATCGGCTGCTACTGCAACAAAAGAGACGCGTTTGTAAATATTGACATCGCGTCCCACGCTCCAGCTAGCTCATCACAAAACTCGAGCTTGCTTGCATTGCATCATCACACACATGCATGCAACCCTAAATACCTGCTTCTCAAACCCACCAACTGCCTATTGCAGCGCTCCAAGCATGAAGTTCTTCCAGAATAAATCCTGCTTTGTACTCAATTATCCAATAGTCAACGCGATCTGCCCAGTATTTTGTGCAGCGTCTCGCTTGTCTTGAACTCTTGCGTCTTTTGTTATTCCTTCAAGCTGATCTATCCCGATCTGTATCTTATGATCTGATCGTGCCGTTCGCTCGCGACGGGGACTCGGCGATGGAACGCTCTCTTTGCTTTGTTTGGTGAGCTAAGGGCGGGGTTCCTCACATAAGGCGCTATCCATGGCATGCAAGGGCGGGCAGGATTGCCAGACCAGGATCAGATCGGACTGTCGGTTATGAACAGCTCCAACCAAGAGACAAGCAGAGCAAAGAGGAGGGCCCCATGGCCCATGCGATTTGCCCAGCAAGCGCGGAGCATCCTTCACTCAATTTACCAGAAGCGCCGAACCTTGCATCCAGAACCAGAAATCGGCCTGCTGTCTTTTCTGCATGTCTTTCATATCTCTGGCTTCTCCTTNAGAAAAAGATACATCTNCCCGCCGTTGCCATCAACAACAACACGGGCAAATCAATAAACTTCACTTTCCCTGGTTGCTGTATCAATCAATCACCTGCAGGAAGACGAGACTAAACTCTACATCCTGCAATGCACGCAGCGGTGAGCGTGTCCAGGTCAACCAGCAAGCAGACGTAGCCCTGTCAAGTGTCAAGCCGTCAGCCTTCCTTCCGATGGCTTATCGGTATTACCGGGGGCATCATCTATCTCACCCAATCACAACCCCAGAGCACCCAGCTTCATACAGTGCAAGTCTCACGATATCGGCTCAGCCTCATACAGATCGCTGCTCTCGTAGTCAGCTAATATCCCGAGCCGCGCCAGTTGAGCGAGTTGGCTGGCGATGGGCGCTGGCTGGGCTAGATTTTGACGTGCCAAGAGCGACGAACGAGACCGTTTCCAGGAACGAGATCTTCCGCCCCCTCCCACATTGAGAGAGGATAAGCGATCAGACACCATACCGAACTCTCCACGAGTCTGGATTATTATTCTGAGATTGTTCCAGAAAGTGTTCCATCAATCAAATCAATCATCTCTCAATCATTCCCTTCAAAACTCCATAAAAAATACGATACGTATGCGGCGTACTAGACCTCGCGAAAAAACTCCTTGTCCAGAACTCCCGACCAGACCAAGCAAGCAACCGCCGCACCACCGACCGCACCACGCTCCCTGCTCTGCTGATCATCCTGCTTGCCCTATCAAACGCTCAAATAGGGTTTATGCAAGTCTCCTAGTGCTTTCCAAAAACATACAATTATCCCCATTTATCCATCCCCCAAACCCAAAGCAGACGAACCCCTCGATCCCCCCTTCAGATCTCGATACAAGCTACTCAATTGACATCATAGCTTCAATAGATTTGCCTCCCAAACTTCCTGACACTTCCGACTAGAAGAACTAGATATCACTAGATGGCTTGGATATCCCCTCGGCAGATGTCAATACGCGTTGGGAGACGCGATCTTTCCTTGTTTACAAACCTCCTTTGCAAGAATACGTGAAAACTGGTTCAAAGGAAATGAACAATCCCATACGCTGGCAGCTGTAAACAAAAGATCTCGATCTTTCTCCAGCGGGAACGATTTCTTCTCCGTTGCTGGCTAGAACCAATGAATCGGGTCGCGGATTTCAAGCAAGTGCAAAAAAGTCTCCTCGCCGCGCTTGTAAAAATAGTTCCTACCAAAACAGAAGTGTTCAGCACGCCTCTCTCCTCAACCTCATCTTACGCCTCGGCAAAGAGCTTCTCATACGCCGACTCAGCACTCACTCAGCAACTCAAAACTCAGCCTTCCTCTGCCCTGCCCAAATAATATCTCTCAAACACCCCACCCTTCCTTTTCCCCTCCACAATCACCAATCCCAAGCTCCAATAACCCCTACCCAAGCTACCCCGCTGACGGTGGCATGACCTGATCTTCAGCTTCAAAGTCACAGCTCACTGCGCGAGTTTGAGGAATCCCGGGTTCTTCATTCGCTGAAAGACGAGCTTTCCCTCCTGCTGTTTTCGTCTTCTGCCGTCAGAACGTTGCAGAAAAGAAGACGTGTCAGCGCCAAGAGATAAACAATGCAGCGGGCCGAGTCGCGCAGTCACGGGGTAAAGTGGGCATTCGGTGTTCCGACCCGACGTGGAGCCGCCCGATCGATGTGCCCTTCCCTTCTTCCCATTCGGCTCCTCACCTCGCTTCCATTCTGGTGTGGCATTTGTTAGCCCGAGGATTGTGGTTACACAAGAAAGATAAATGAAATGTCATTCACGATTCGAGAGCCGCATATCTTCACTCCTTTGAGTTTGATAGCTGGTGAGACTTCACCCGAAAACTTTCACTTCCCGGCAGGTAAAGTCTCAGCTCGAGAACGGGAAGGGTCATTGAGGAATGCATCCATTATGTCTGGATGGCAGGATGACGGCTGTTCAACCAACGGAGAAATCTCCGGTATATACATTCTCGCTCCTGTCGCTTTCCAGGGTCTCGAACAAGTCTCACTGCGTGTGTCGTTTTTACATCATTCAAATACCTGCGGTATTTCGCAGTTAGAGACCGAGAATCGAGCATCACACCACGGATTTCAGGTCGAAAATCACATGTCGTTCCTTCGTCATGCAATGCATTCCCAAGCAAGAAGCAATCAAGTCAATTCGAGTCATCAAAGTCATCATGAACTCCACCTCTATATCCACTCAAGCTCGTTGCTATGGAGAGCTATAGCTACAGTGGATACGCACCTGCATATGCACAATGCATTGTATGCAGTGCAGGTCTCTGTTTCTCGCTTCCATATGCAGCTTGATGCACTGCACAGTCTTTCACTACTCCACCGTTTCGCATCGAACCCTGAGCCTGGCTGGATCGTGAAGAGTCAGTCACTCAGTCACGCCAGTTATGATTTGAGCGCCTTTTCAAGTAAGGATACCCATCCTGCATAACCTTCCAATCCATCCTTCTATCCTTCCACGCACAAGCACAACATCTCATAACGTCCTCGGTTCGGTTCATAACGCTGCACAGCACGGCCCGTACATCTCCACAACTCTGCACAGAACCCGGCTAGAAGACTTTACACATCTCCATTTCCTACCGCAAGTACAGAAGCTCTATGCAAGTACAAATACAAGAACCACCTTTCTCTCCCGCTCTATGCATAGAATCTTCAGCCCAGCGAATGCATTTAATCTATGCAAGCTGCAAGTACGTACCTACCAGCTCAAGCATCGCTTCATCTATCCTGCAATGCAGTGAAAAGGGGATTCTTGACATACAAGAATCCCGCGGCAGCCACTCTCGTTCTCCCATTTTGAAATCTTCTTCGGGCACGGTAAGGACATGCGTTTTTCACACTCCGCAAAATGGGGAGGCGTTCATGATGTCTTCGTTTTTGTTCATGGTGAGCATTATTCGAATGCAGAAGGAGTTCGAGGGCCGTTGGACAGACAATCCTCACCGTCTACCGCCAAGACCTAATTCGTCCCAATTTTTCGGAACCAGCAGGAAGGAAGCTCGAGCTTGAGCAACTCAATCGATCGACTATTCATGACCCTCCCAATAATCCAAATCAGTTCAACCAAAAACAAATATCATAAAAACAGCAAACGACATATCACATTGATAAACGTCTCGGTCCCCACGATCCCAACTTTCAATAACCTCTCTGGCTCCAGCCGTGTGGTTCAGACTCTTCACTTTCGTTTATGACTCCTCATAAATCACAATTGGATCGAGCGATGTCAAGTCAAGTATCGAGACTCCGACTCCACAGCGAAAAACCATCCTCGCTTCTCTTGTAAACCCACCGACGTAGCGACTCATCACACTGTCACAGATGGATCCACATCTTGCAAGCTCCTACCCCGCAAAACAACCTTTCTCTTTTTCACCCCTGGCTTTCGGGGTCTTTTATCATTCTGTCCTCTCTCTACCTTTACCTCTGTCATTTTTGTTTCTCGATTCTCCGCCCCGTTTCATTTCATGTCATGTTATGTTGCATCCGGTAAACAAATCCTGTCAAGCTCAAGCTCGAGCGTACAGTAAAAGACCAAAAGTTCGGAACCCAGCGGAGCCGCAATCGATCAGACCTTCCGAAACGAGAAATAAGCTCCACAGCAAAGCCAATGACCGCCATAATCACCCGATATATACCTCCGACCAGATCCAGGTCAAGGTCAAGGTGATAAAGTTCGGGTATGAAACAGAAACATTTACGAGTACTGTAGCACATGGCAGGTAGGCAGGTAGGCGAGGCAAGGCGGACCATCAAGAGAACCAAGCTTCCGGAGAGGTCAATTCTCACTTTCTCCAATTCTCCTTTCTCCTATTCCCTCTTTGGGGATTTGGAGTCTGGACGGACATTAAAGATTCACGATCCACGAGCTTAAAAGACGGTATTAATTCTCCATTTTCAACCTCAATTTCGTTTCTTTCGTTCCATACTCCGCAGTATTCTAGACTATTGCCATATACGGGACCGGATGGAGAGTGCACAGAGCCGCAAGGGAGAACGAGCAAAAGAATCAGAGAAACAAAGTATACATCGAAGATCTTATATCTAGGTCTCACGTTCAACGGTCCCGAGCGAATGGACGACTCGATGGACAGGGAGTCAGGTATCGGAACCGGAATCCGGGATTTAGGTCCTGGGTCTTGGGTCTTGGATGGAATACCGGTAGGGAAGGATTTTGTTTGGGTCTGTTCGTTGGGAAGGGATGAGATGGATGTGATGGTCTGATTTGAAGGGATGGAACAGGTTGTTTCTATGTATGTGCGCAGGACGGAGAGACTTTCGTAGAAGGAGAGAGATGCAACAGAGCAGAGCCGCTTCCGCGAGACATTTCGTTTGGACTTATGGTTTCAACTATGAGCATGGATTGTTCCCCAAGCGAGCGAGGATTCAAGATGCCGGTACAATATGAGTCTAAGTACTCATCTTTACACAACGAGTTTATATGTATGCATAATATCCTAGATTTGCTCCAGATGCTTGGTTTATTCGTTGTCATGTGCAGAGGATGGATGGACTGGATGGAGTTGAATGAGAAACTCGGTACCCAACTTCCTCTCAGCATTCTCCCGACGAACTTCCACCTGCCGCAACTGCAGCTGCAGCTGCAGCCTCGTCTCCCCTCTCCTACCGTTCTATTTCGCACATGCATATGCATGTGCACCTACCGTACATGCATAACTAGTACCCGTACATCTGCACTACGGCACAACCCATCTTTCGGTACCTACCCATTAACTACATCGTCGGCATCAACCAGGCAGCCTCCTCCGCCTCCTCTCCGCACTTTATTTTATTCAGACCGCCTCCAAGCCACCCCTCTGCGGATACCTTCCAGAATCTGTTCAGAAACTTCTTTCGCCACTTTACATATCTCCGATGAAAATTCTCTGCCTTTTCAGTGGAGGACCCGAGAAGAGGGGTGAATGAGTGCCGAGTTACCCCTCTATTATTGGGGTTTGACGCCGAAGAGTCCGAAAATTTCGGTACGTCAGTCCTCGTTGAAGAAATTATCTAGTATGCTGCGGACTGCGGAGACGGTTGTACAAGCATCTTTAAATCCTATACTAGCTAGGTCCAGCAGTATTTCTACGTGCATTCGATTGCTGTTGCCCTGTGACGACGAACTGAGGATGTGAGAGAAAAAAAAGCTGGGGGAGAGACTTCTTCGGTCGTTTCCCTCCAGCTTAGCATTATGATCCCGAGAATTTTTCTATGTCATAAGTGTTTTATACCGCTTTTATGCATTTCCGGCTGCGTTGGTCCATACCTGCTACTTTCGTCAACTCTCTACTCTCTCACTCCGTTGCCTGGCTTGAACATTCGCTTACGGTCCCATGCCTTCCAACCTTTCCCTCACTTCATCAATTCTTCCTCGCAACACCTTCACACATTAAACATCCTTTCCTTATGACCCTTTCACCAAAATACCCTAGCCTAACCTCCCCTCCCCTCTCCTCACCATACATCACCTCGTCGCATCGCCACTCGCTTACTTCTCACATCTCCGACTGACTCATTCTTGCCCTCCTGCTGCCTAACCGCTCCAACTCCAACCCCATCCCCATTCCCATCCCCAAACCACCCTTTATCAACCAAGTTACTTCTTTTGTGTACGCCGTGAGGCAAATGGTCAAAAATGAAAATATACAGAGAAGATTAGCATGGCCCCTGCACAAGGATGACACGTGTCTAACAAAGAAAGCTACCACTTTTTTTTTTGGTTTGGTGATTTTGGTTTCTGGGAGGAGGCGGGATGGAGGGAAGGTGGATAGGTCGGTAAGCGGGGAGATAGGAGATTGGAGGGGATGGCTGCTGCCTGCTCGAGTGGAAATGTATTGCGGATTGTAGGCGCTGGTGATTTCTTTTTGGGTGTTTTCATGTAGAGAAGAGATGCCGTGAAGCGAGAGAGGTGTGCCTTTTGTTTTGGAGCAAAGATTACTTAAGGTATGCAAATGGAGAAGAGGCGGGAGTATGTGTACTGCTCCTTCTGTGGTAGTCCAGCGAAGTAAGCTACAGTAGCTTAGAACAGAACTCGATGCTCGACTGGGATTCCTTCACTGGTCTAGTGAAATTACGGCTATGCCTGGTTATATCGTCATGGAGTGCTGATATTAAGTGAAGCCAAAGTCCTGAAGGTGGCATACATCTGATTATATCATACCCACACGCTTAACGATTGAGGAAGAGTGCTGTGGCAAAAGGAGATTCTCGTTACTGGTCTCCCATGGAAGAACTTTTTTGAAGGGTGCCTGAGATATGTCAGTTGCTCCTTGGGTAAAGGAGATGGTGAATATGTAGATTTACTGGTTCGTTACGGGAGAGAAAGGCGGAGGGATTATGTAGCGATGTTTTGATTCTTAACTGGTAAAGATCTAGAGGCTACTGTGTCAACGCTACGATTTTTTCCGCTATCATTTGATCTGCTTGCTTCTTTGACCGGACCGAAATTGGCTACTGCTCCATATCCATGTATGATGCAGGGAGAAGTCACACAGAACCGAGATGGCCCATGAAACAAATCCTCAAGCTGAAAGCAATTAGGCTTCAATTCGATCTGACATCTTCCAATCGCCCATCTGGAGACCTTCATTATCTCTCTGGCTCTCTTAACAGAAATGTTCTATTTGAAGTGGTTTTATACTTTTTCGTCCAGGTCCAGACGGAAGTCTTTGGATAGGAAGTAGTTATGAATCACCACCTCTATTCATAATCAAAACCCGCGCCTCCATTGCGAAAGGTTGTTGATTGGTGGACTTGTATCTTCGTGTCCCAGGCGCGGGTACGGTCCTGGGAGTGTATATACTTGCTAGCTCCGACTGTTTTTTCTTCGAAGAGATGTGCAATGTTCATTACTGCCGCTATATGGTTTCTGAAAGCTGGGTCAAATGGAGAAGGGCTGATTGTCGTTTCGGTCGGCATCTGAGAGACAGAAGTTACTGACAGGAACAGATTCGTAGGGTTGGATCTTGAGCAAGGAGTAAGAGAAATATGGTTGCCATTGCTTGCGTGATTGTCGCCTTGAGAATTTCCATCGCGTCAGTCAAGTTTCTTTACTCTATCTAGAAGCAGACTATTGGACTAGCATCTACTGACTTCTAGATATCTTCATTCGGTGAAACTGATTTGTGACCTGTTCCGCCGTGAAAACAAGAAAAGTCAAGTTCTTCCATTTTGGCCTATGATCTCGCAGTCTTGTCAGGAACTGACTGCTTGCAGGTAAGTATTGATTCTATTGAAACCATATATATGCAAGAGTAGTCAGCTGTCTGCTTCCTCTTTTCGCGATTGTGAGTTCCCGCAAGTTTAAACAAGGACTAGTATAGTTCTTGATGTTGTATGATTGATGGCGGCCCCTCACTGACCCCGGTGATATCCCGTTCGGGACTGAAGAAGTGAACAGCTCTTATGATTCGAGTATCAAGATAAGAAATTGTTTTATTGGAGGAGAAAAAGGGTGCTGCGGGTGCGGGGGTGCGGGGGATCAGGGATCAGCAACGTAAAGAGAAGTGAAATAGTAAAAGTTTCTGTCGAGTTGCAGAAGGCATCATAAATACCGATTCATGGGCCAAACTTAGTTGCAAGTAGGTTGAAATGCCAGAAGAGTTACATGATGCACTTTTGACAAGATTCCAACGAGATCCTGATTGTTCAATTGGCAGATGGTATGAATGCAATGAACTATAGATTTCGGAACCTGTTAGATTGTAAGCCGTGTTAAGGTTTGTTGACTTGCCACGTCGCTAACAGCGATATTTGTCGGCGGCTATGCCGTCACCAGGCTGGCTTCTACTGCCATTGTGTTTTCTCCGATTGGTGTCCCATCGATGGGCAAATTTTGTGAGATGTGCTCTCGTCCATCCAGAATCGCGCGCCGAATCGATAACTCAGCGGTCAGCCGTACACGCCACCAATTCTCGTCCAAATCAGGTTTTACGCCTTTGACTGTGCTCGTTAGTTCTCAATAGAGTGTTCCCGTGCAGCACTTATATATTGTACCTCGGTTTGAACGAGATCATGAGGTCACCTTTGCAGACTTCAACGCTGGGACAGTGGTTAGGCTGCGAAGTTCTGTGAATTGTGATGGGGTGATGCAATTGTGTGATTTATAAGGAGTAACGCTATCCTAAGGAATCAGGTCATGTAAGTCCCACTATCAGATCGACAGCTACAAGATCGAGTCAAGTTGCGAGTGGAGGTTCTGGTGTCATGCAAAACAGGAATGTCGGAGCTGAAATCGGACATGCTGGTAACCCTTCAAAAACGACGAGAGTTACAGTATATGAGATATGAATGTAGGGCAATAAGATGAACCTCTGTCACTCAATTGTTTGCTGTCAAATTCCACCACGCTTTCGCAAATCCAGTATCCCGATGGCGTCCAAAATCTCCTGAGGCAGAAAGTGCAAGTCTCTTGCCGTACATAGTGGCTATGATAGACTCATTGGAACTCTATGAAGTCAGCGCCAGAGTTACAACTATTCTAATGTGAATTCAGGCTGCTCGGATGGATCTCATGTGATTATTCTGAGGTCCCCGGGTACGGGGTAATTCAAATTAAGCGAGGTCGAGTAAACAATACACCTTACGACTAACATCTGTGTATAACGGACTACCTGACAGGAGTCTACAATGAGCATGATGGGGAAATTGTAGCTGTCTTCCGCCTAAGTTTCGTCTTTCTGTTTGGTACGCAGATGTCTCTTCTTCATTCATTTGCATTCCATAAGCGTGAAGGCTCCGTTCTCACTCCGGAAGCCGAGTTAGGTCTGCCGAAACATGCATCGAAGACAGATGGTACATAGAGAGCATCTTTCCCTCGATGTTCCATGCTATATTAGTTGTCAAGCTAGTCTTTGCTGTCAAACTTGTATTCCTGCGGTCTGCAGTACAAACTTGCCATCCGTCTGCCCCGCCAGTAAACGTGAAAATTCCATCTCGAGATAACACATCTCGGCTGTACGTTCCCTGGTGCCCAGAACTTCTCATAATGTTGGTATTTGGATCCCATGAATACGACTGCCAAAATTTACAGCACTAGGTTGGTGGGCAGGGGGGGATTCTACAGCATCCAACTTACAAATTTTGGTTGCCATTGTCAAACGAAGAATGGTGACTTCGACCGGTGTCATTGTCGAAAATGTGGTGTGACTGGAGCAGGGGCCCATAAGTTGATGTTAGCCCTTGTCTGAATCATGGTACAAAGGCGTATGTGCCGACGAAAGAGTTCTCCAATGCGGGGCGGAAGGGCGGCGACTGCATCGGAGTTATACGGCTGTATACACTGCAGACCTTTGAAACTTTTTTACCTTGAGTTGCTATGCGACATATCTATGGACCTACGTGGACGAGATGCACCAACCGCTCAAACTTTCCATCATCAGGTTGAGAAATCTCATTCATTACAGGACTTCTAAAGTTTTATGAAGCTCTGAAGAAGTAACAAATATTGCCCCAACAGGTATCATTCTTCTAACTCAAGTTTTTTCTCGCCTGTTATGCTTCCTCGAGGTGGGATGATGAGGTTTCTCGAAATCAGTGAACAGACCACTACATCGGTTATTGCTTCATCACAATGTTCAACGTACTGGAGATCACATAGACAGAGACAGAAGTATTGATTGTAGATTTATGACGGGCAGGACTAGAAATCAAAAGTATGAATCTCCAATGAGCAGATACTGCATGCTCATCGACATCACGCAAACAAGATGTCTAGACACCAAGCAGAACCCCGCTTCTTCTGCCCACTGATCAAATACCAACATTCTGATTATAGCTAGAAGTCAATGTTCTCCAAGTATCACATCGATGGAAGGAACAACCATGCATCGCAAGCAGGAGAGCTCGAAAAAATCGAATTGCTGCACTCTGGGACAGCAACGGGAAGAAATGGAGATTTGACAACTTCATGGAGCCTAACAGTAGACTGTAAAAGTCACAAGGAAATAGGCGACCTAGGATTAGTCGGTATATTTGAGGAGTGCTTGATGACCATAGTGGTGTCTCCAAGGAATCTGGTGACTTTGGATGTGATCATTGCGAGGTACGAATGGTGGGGTAATGAATCCTTGGGCAACAGTATAAAGAGCGACTTTTTGGTAGCTATCAACTGAAGCAGAAAGCTTGACGGCATCTGAAGTGTGATATTGAATGTCAAGAACAAGAGAACAGGGACACAACTCTCAGATCGATGTCTCAAAAGTTCAAGCAAACCTCGAGAACGCAGGTGGCAAGAAGAGAGTTCGGCGAACGGCGAGAATTCTTGTGCAATCTGAAGTTTGATTTGATCGGAATGTAGCGAGATCTAAAGATGCTATCTCCAGGTCATCCGGTTTATCTGGATTCTTCGCCAGCCGATAAAACATTCCGCGGTCTTGGTAACGCTTTAAAGGGAAACATGGCAGCCCGGAATGTGCACTCGTGACTCTCTTTATAAGTGGCGAGGACATTACAGGACATGGATTAAATCGTAAGCTTTACACTCTGATAAGCTTTTAAAACCAGGAGATCCGTGCTCCAGTCGTATCATTTACCGTATCCTCATGAAGAAGTGCGACACTAGGCCACCGTGATAGAATGAGGATGGCGGCGCATCGCATTCGACGACGAAAAGTTGTGCAGTCATGCGAGGGCATATGAAAGAATCTAGACTTCTGAGATAATGCAGCTTAGGTATGATCACCATGTCTCTCCTCCCTCGAGTCAAGGGAGCGGAAGTAACGATGAAATCAGCGTGCATCAGCGGAAGGCAGTCGCGACTGAAAATACTCGGATTCGCGCCACGGGCTCATTCGCCAGTGACTTCAAAACCTCGACATGGTCCTTTCAATGTGCCATATCATAGCTGTGACATAGTACGCAGGACCTGGACGAGATTTTCTTTACCTACGTGAAATGCGAAGAGGAATGCCCACCCTGCCGGCGTGGCAGCGCGCGCAGAGAGGCTTGCCTCTCTGCCCAGGCAAGCCTCTCTGCCCAGGGAGCTTCTCTTTGATTGAGCGTGTCATCATTAGTGCAGGGGCCATGCTGATCTTCGCTGTGTCGTTCTAATTTGCCATCTGAAGCGCCGTGGTGTTATAATCTGAATCTTGACACTGAGTCGAGATGAAGTGCCTGGATGGACACCTACGGAGAGGCAAACACTTGAAAGCCATGGCGCGGTTTGCGGTCCGTGCATCAAATGAGAATCATCAATGATTTGAACGATGCACTTCATAAACCTCATGTTCAATAATGCAGTAGCTCGTGATGGAATTTAATGAGGCGATATCAGATTGGAGCAGGAGGGGCTGGTGAAGAACTAGAGATCGAGTGCACTTTCTCCCAGAATATTGGGATGGTAAATGACCGCGCGATGATGCACGCGAAGCGCGCAGCTTCGCGTGGTACCATGCTGTACAGAAGCAGATGCATTTCATTACTTTTGTGCAATTGAAAGATGACGTGGAGAGAACAATATCAACGATTAAAGGAGGTTGGGTTGGCGGCCTGGGGCTGTGGCCTCAGGTCCGTCGACGGAGTTTCTGGCGGTATATCTAGCCTAACAAGAAAAACTCTTTCGTGCTTCGGCACATTTGGTCAATGTAAGCTTTCCTTACGCAAACTCGTCGGAATACTACTAACAGCTTTCAGTTGAAACGATACAGAGAAGATTAGCATGGCCCCTGCACTAAGGATGACACGCTCAATCAAAGAGAAGCTACCAATTTTTTTCATTTTTTTATTTGATGGCCTTTTTTTTTTTTTTTCCGGCCTTCTCTTCGTCTTTCCTGGCCAAAGTTTTGCCGATGGCTAGGAGGTGGCGAGGTTTCAGGTAGCCGGGGCCGGGGCACTTGACATGATCCAGGGAAGATTAGTACAGGCAGTCACTCTACGTACACTTCCACAGCCACTTGTTCACCGCCTTCGAGGGTTCGCTTCATTCAGAAAATTTACCGTAAGCTCACCCGCACTAATTACATTTACCAGATGAAATTACAGCAGAAGGCTCACCAACCCTGCACGAAATTATTCCCCTTCTGGAACATTAGCTACAATACGACCGACTCGGCCTAGGTAGGTAAGTACTAGGATCAATTATCTGCGATCCAGGGCGCCTCACTTCTGTACACGTACGTGATGCTTGTGCAGGGGATTTTGGGAAACCGGCTCCCAGATGCAGCTCACAGGATGCAAGGTGAAGGCCAAGGAATGTGTGCCCAGTACTCTGGCCCTCTAGCAGTGGTAAACTCCTAGGACATCGTTCACATATAAACATACTTCTCAAGCTCGGATCCTCCGCCTTCGCGATTCTTAAAGGAGAGTACTTAGCAAGTCATTGAAACATATCCTAGAGTAAGTCGCTTCTGAAATCTGCTTTCTGTTCAGATTCATTTCCAGTCGGCAGAACGAGCTCCCCTGAAGCAAGACCGTTCAGGCTTGGATACGATTCCATGGAAGGCTCACTTTCTCTCTTGCCGGAAAGCATGTCTACCAATTCCATGCAACTTCTTCTCTCCTTTGGATGTTGTCCGCCAATTAGGCTAGATCTGACATCGTCGGCCACGATCAAGGGTATCTAATAGTCCAGTCAGAATTATCAATGGTACCTAACAGTGCTGTAGTCTCCACCAGCGATAAACTCGCCATTGTCTTTGGCCTCGCGTCGTGCATCCTGACGGCACCGGAAACTCTCATCACACTATACCTTCGCACCAGTGGTAACAATAATCGTAACAGAATCTCCAATTAGACTTTCTGAAAGTAATGAATCCAAATTCTGACATCAGGAAGGAGAATCGCGGATTGAGATGCAACCGATGATAGGTGATACCAACGAACACATAGATACAGACGCACCTGCCAATGAGTATGAAATTATGCTGAGGACATTGGAGATGGTGTTGAGCTTGTTTAGAAGAAGCTTTGATTGTGGGCTGGCTGTATTGCCTCGTCCCAACAGGAATTGCCTGTTGTCATTGTCTGGTGGTAGGCTTCACAAAACATGAATCCGTATGATAACATGAGCAATACCTGTATACGATTCCCTAATATTGCTGAAGGTATTGTACAGAATTGTTCTCGTTCTGCCGGTTAGAGTCCCCTGAACAATTTTTTCTCTCATGTGATTCTTTTGGTGCCACTATGGTAACGGGCAGTATCTCGTGGTTCGAAAGACTCCAAGTCACATCTGCGGGGTTGTCTTCGCTATACTCTCAGGGGGGCTTTCAGTTAAGTGCGGGGTACCCAGTCCCCCTAAGCCTCGTCTAATTACGCTGGAAATCCAAGTTAAGACAGGCTGCGACGAAACTCTCCAGTACAACACGAATAATTTGCTTCGAGGACTGAGGTACGTATCAGAATACAGTAAAAACACACCATTATATAGCAGGGACAGCAACCTGTCGATTGCAGATCCGATTCGATTTACAGATCACGTCAATTCCCCAGCCGGAGACCTTCGACGTGACCCATGGAGCTTTCTGATTGCCTGAGCAGATTGTAGGAGTGATAATACCGCTGATTTGAGGAGGCAATACCGTGATTGTCATACGCAGCAGCTCGTGCTCTCGTGGGGCTAGGAAGTGTGACATGCCTAACGGCAATTCTTTGGTCAGGACAAATGGTGAGGGTGAGACAGCGCTTTTGATCCTTGTGTTTCGCATGGAAGAATGAAGAACAAAAGAATGGCAGAAGTGGCTTGTAAAGACTCTGGGTAGAAACGTAGTTGCCGGAAGCCCGCAAGTCTGCGCCTCGTTTGAGTTCATTCTTGCTGGTAAACGAGATCCATTATTTACATCATTTGAAATCCAAGAGCTGAGGAGAAGTAGGTTCTTATCTTAGTTAACTTGAATGCACAACTATTGATGAGTGCAGCAACTTGAAGTGACATACGGCATGAAGTAAGGAGTGATGATGGTTGGTAACGTAGAAATTGTGGTGAATGCACTGCATTTCTTCTTGCGCCCCAGATATTTTTGAGATCCGAATTCAGATCCCAGCTTTTACTTTTTCCTAGAGCTCTGAATCCTAGTTTTCCGATATGCAAAGGAGGTTCCGTGAAAGAATTTCAGTGTCAGTGCATTCGCTACTCCTATTCGGTGACACCATTCTCTCACCCTTCAACTTAGACTCCTCCCGCAACCTTCGCCCCAACAACTGCAAAGTCCAATACTGCGAACACCGTATCCAACACCGTAATACGATCAAACCCCTTTCCCACAATCCAACGATCGGTATACCTCAACACGAAAAGGTTCCCATAAGCCTGGCTCGCATTCGCGATCCCCAGGACAGTTAGTGCCAGTATATCAAGATCGTTCACTTTGTCTCCCGATCCTATCACGAAAGCCTGGTCTGGGGAAGCCCCGATGTTTGCTAGACACAATGAGTATAGGCGAAGTCCTGCGAGTGCGACGAATCCCAGATTGATGTTGCCGAGGTAGGCGAGGATGTCATGATGCCAGGCGTCACCGGTTGGTGTGGATACGACGTGAGGGTCTTTCGAGTGGGCTCGGAGTGCTATACGGAGCATGGTATGTGCTTGACGGAAGGTGAAATGCACGAAGGCGCTATGTACATCTCGATTCAGTCAAGCCATCGTGCGAAGAAGAGGGGAAGAAGCAGGGCTGTTCACCTCGTATGCCAGAGCTGTTGAGCGTCACTCGTCAGTACTCCGCAAGTATGAATGATTAGAAGACGCTCTCACCATGTTTCCGGTGTAAAGGACTTTCAGAAAGCCGCGACTTAGGAGGATGGAAGTGAGTGAAGACATTTTGTTTTCTTGATAAGCGAGACGATGGCGAGGGACAATTCAGCGTGTCAATCAACTAAGAGTGAGACAGCTCCAGGAATCCCAAACTTGACCTTTTGGGAGTGAAAAGCTTATGACTCTCTTCAAGTACTTATACAGATATTGATGTTCTCGGTTACATATCGCAGCACCTCGGCTTCACATTTACGTAGTCCTGATAGCGTAATCCCACCTCTTCGTAAAAGCTAGCCAATCAGCGGCATCAGTCAGACATAGGACGTGAGGAGCCGAGAAAGCGACAGCACAGCACAGCAGGTCTTTAACATTATTTAAATGACGAAATGTGCTCTTGAGGCTCGAGGTCAAACAAGTTATCGGGATTTTTTGATACAATGGGGACGATGCAGAGATGGCGAAGCACGGGAACATGCAGCTAGGTGAGTAAATGGAGAGGTGATTTGATCATGGTTCGTTTAGCAACTTTAAGTCTCAGGGGTAAGCTTGATCTGATAATTTGGAATTAGATCAACTCACCCGGATATAAAGTGTTCAGGAGGTTCTCAACAAAACAAGGAGAACTGCTAAGCGAATACGAGCACGATCGAGGCGGAACTTCACCGCTAGCTCGACGCGACTGCGCGTCACATTTTCGAGCCCCTCCATCTCCTCACAACTGCGAACTCCCCTTCCACTCTCAGTACGACAAAATGGACATCTCCGACATTCTCCAAGACTTGAACGCCCGTCATCTCGAGCGCGACTCTTTTGCAGAGAACGGCGACTCTTTTGGAGCAGGTGGCAGAGCTTCGGGGCAGGCAGATCTCCAAGGGTTGACCAGAGCCTGGGTCAATGAGCGTGGAGCAACTGAACTCCTACCGTAGGCTACATCGACCTCAAATGATCATATCTAATATTCCCAGTTGGCCGAAACATGGCCTCATCGAACGCGCAACGAATCGCATCAAGCAACAAATCGAGCTCGTAGAACAAATGACCGGCGACATGGACCCAAAAACAAACTTCAGCCTCATCATCATCCAGACCGAAGTCGAGCGTTGGAAATTCCTCATTCGTTCCTACCTACGAGCTCGAATTGCCAAAATCGACAAACATACACTCCACTACCTCTCCCCTGAGCATTCTGGCAGACTCAGCGAGACTGAGATTGCGTACGCGACGAGACATCAGCAGCTACTACATTCGCATTACTTGAGCAGTTTTTTGGGAAGCTTTCCACAGAATCTGCAGAACCTTAATGATACGGCAGGAGGTATAAACATGATTGGGGGACCGGATGAGGAAGAAGGTGTCTTTGTTAGGGGTCTAGGGGCAAGGGATGGAAGTGGGGAGTCTGCGGTCGTTGTGCATGGGAGGGGAAGGGATGGAGATGGTGAAGTGGATGTAGAGAGGGGCGAGGTTGTTATTGCGCGATGGTCCGATGTCAAGAACTTGGTCGACAAGGGCGAAATGGAATTGGTCTGAGAGCAGCTCTGGAATACGATGGAGCACGAATAATTTCCCGTCTTGCCAATCACGAACGTATGCATTCGTCTTCGAGCGGGCCATATCACGGCACCGATGAAGATGGAATTTGACCAGAGAAAGCTCCCTGGACGATATGCTGTGTAGCTTTCCATCGCCATGAGTCTTAAGGGACGACATCGAGATTCATCGCAGCTTTCGCCTTATATCTTGGAAGCCCATCTGGTCTCCAACAACTCTGCACTCTGCGCTATCGAACAGCGCGATTTGTCTGCCACAGCTTCCATCGTTGAACAAAATCTGTGGATTGTTCGACAAGTCATTGGCCTGCTTCTTCACACCTAGACTTCCCGATATTCGATGAGCAACGTACGCTTCCACCACACTGCTGAAGTGAACATCGATCGAGGCATGTCCACTGGTGCATCGCAGAAGATCTTCTCGAAGCGGGTATTGGGTGGCTATCTGGGAATGATACGGGTACAATATCCTGGCCCGAAATTTTTTTTTTGAAGCGTCGAAAAGCGATTCAAAGGTTGATTCGGATGGATGCTCCCCGGAGTTCGCGTCGCTCGGCCATCGGCAGAGTCACCCAATCTTTGCCCGAACATTTCGAGACCCGGCATGCCGAGGCGGAATGTAGGGCGCTGTGCTAGAGCACTCGGTCGTATGATAAGTCAAGCAATGCTATTGCAATTCACCTCGGAACTGTTATGGTAATCTAAAAGTCAGTGACCTCGTTTTGTCCCCAAATTGCCTTCGATAAAGGATGTTGCGGGGTTAAAGTAAGGGACCGGACCAGTATTTCGGACTACCCAAGAATGGAAATGCTTACTGCCAGATGCGTTATCACCTTGAGACACAAGATTTAGGGTTCTGGTCCCCTGTAAAATGCTTACGGGGCCACCTGGCTGTCAAACCCCAGACTTGTCCAGTAATCATGGTGCATCACGCTAGTCTGTCAGCAACATCTGAATGGTTTTCGCTGCTTTACGTTATGGGCTTGTCTGAATGAAGGTAACAACCAGAAATTCTTCTGGTTCACCCTTGTCAGTCGTATACCGCCCATGCGGCGTTACTTCGATTCGGCATAAGTGTCTGGACGTCCGCTCTTTGTTTGAGACCTCCGGCTTAAATACATCTCGACATCCTTTCCTCAGAAGCATTCATTTTGGAGGTAAATAGAGAGTCTCGATCAACATGACACCTTCAATCGCTCCAGATGAGAGGGTTGGCTCGTCTCTCGCACCAACAGAGACCAACAAATCGAAAGCGGACGGATCCAAGGCCAGCAAGATCATAGAGACCTTCACAACATCGAGGCCGCCTGTAGGAATGTTTCACGCGTTTGGCTCAGTAGGATCGAATGTCCCCTCACTCAACGACATCCAAAAAGGAAACTTTGAATCGGACGGCTGGTCTGGTCCAGGTCAAAGGAGGAATAGCAATGCTCATCGTGATTCAGATCACCATGTCCTTCGTTTCCATCGCCACAAAACGCTCAAAAACCTGCCACTGATCACGGAACCCGAGAAGAAGACCACGACTCTGGACGAGAAGAAAGACACGGACACGGTCGGTGTCGAAAACCTTTTGACTCCGACGAATGGAGAGGCGGCAGTTTTTACTCCCCATGATCCTTCTGTGCCATATGAGAATGGATATCAATTCCCTCCAAAACATACCAAGATGCAAGCCATCCGCATTGCTGCCATTGGCTCCTGGAAATTTGTCACAACCCCGTTCGGTTTCCTCCTCACGATTTACGCCCTTAACATTGTCGCCTGGGGTGGGATGCTCTTCTTGATCCTCATTCGAGCCACTCCAGCCATGTCTCACCCAAGTTGGGACTCGTGGGATAGCGGCGCTAAGAAATGGCTCGAGATCGATTCCCAAATCCTCAATGCGCTCTTCAATGTCACTGGCCTCGGACTCATCCCTTGGAGATTCCGTGACTTTTATTACCTCCTTCAATGGCGATACCGAAAGAACAACGACGCATTGAGAAAACTAGCCGGTATACATCGTGGGTGGTTCAGACTTCAGGGTTCTCAAGACCTCCCTATCCACTGGGATCCCAAGACCGATGAACTGCCCGAAGGAATCCCCGAGTCTGCTCTCTGTCTTCCTATCAGTCTCTCCCCGGACCCGCCGCTCACAGGCGAACGCGCACCACCAACAGCCAAGTACTGGAAGCTCGACTTTGTCATTTGGGCTTTCGTGTGGAACACCCTCCTGCAGATTGTCCTCAATGGCCTCATGTGGGGACTCAACAAATACGACCGTCCCTCTTGGAGTGTGGGCTTGTTCATCTCTCTCGCCTGTATCGTCGCCAGCGCCGGAGGATGGGTCATTTTCAAGGAGGGCAAGAAGGTCAAAAGTGTGGAGGGTGTGCCTGTCAGTGAGGAGGACCAGAAGATCCTGGCAGAGATGAGGGAGAAGGAGAGGGGTTCTGGATCCGTATGAATTTTGTTGAGGCAAGTGGTCGTCGGTTCTGGCAAAACAAATGTCTGGCGTTCTGGCAGGAACCTGCTTTGAAGGGGCATTAATTCACTGCATGGCGCCAGGGGACTTAACAAATTGGATTATCTTGGAGCTTGTAGGAGAGGATACAAGCAGCATATCAACTTTGTAATACTTGTTCTTTCCGTTCATGGTTGTTCTAAGGGCACAGATCGCTAAGTATCTGTTCGCTGCAATCTAAGACTTGTCGCGCTTGATGCTCCTGGCCCGCAACATATATATGTCTTTTTGTCTCAATTTCCTAAATTCCTTCCTTGCTACAATAACAATTCGCCCTGCTTCACCACGATCGCGGATGTCCCATTGCTCAAAGCCCGTCTTCAATACCCAATACCCGCACCATCTGCACGTCTTACTTAACCCCCTCGCTTCCTAACGTCGTGCATAAACTCCGTCCAATCAACACCTCCCACCCGAATGAGTCCCCGAAATAGGCAATTAGTTAGCGCGCCCGCTGTCATGTTGTCGACCAGGGGAGGGTAAAAGCTTAATAAGACCCATGCCTTTCTTGGGGAGTCGGCCAATCGAATGCGTGCTCGCCTGCTTCTTCGGAGAGGAATTGGCTGGAAGTCAGCTACTACTGGGAGAATATCTTTCCTTGCTTCTTGATTCGTCGTATTAAAGTAATGTATTGGGTTCATTACTGGACTTTCCATCCCTTCCTAGTTGTAAGCACTGCGTCCACATTGCTTTCAAGATCATCCCATAACAGTTTTGTTGGTTCTGGCTCGCCGCGTTCTCTCTTCTTTATGATTGGCTTCGACGTATCCTCACTTGGTCAATTGGCTTTACGGGTGGCGTTCGGGTCGTGATTAGTTAGCAGCCAAGGCGTTACGAACATGTTGAACAGTCCTGATTTGATCGGTACTCGTGGATTTGGGGTTGACAGCTGCTGGAGCTTGATGATGGTTCCGGAATGAGGCTTACGAATGTCATGATATCGTGATGTATCGCTTGCTCTGACTTATCATCAACATTATTGTGCAATGTGCAGCCTGCAGGCAGAACATTGAAGAAGAGATATGTTTATCTAGGACTGAAGTATATTTGAAAATGTCTCCGCCCTAGAACGGTGTTCCAGGGATTAACCAAACGTAAATTCTATTCCGCTCTTTAATCGCCCCTTGAACAAGAGTCTCCTCGTCATCGGAAGTCTCGCTTTGTGGCGCACTTGAACTTCCTGTCACTACCTAATCCAATGCCAACCCGTCCCGATCTCAATATCCTCTGATATGGTGGTCGACTCATTTCTGTGAACTTCCTCTGCAGAGTCTGACCGCAACCGTTTTGCGATCGAAATCAAACGTCAACATACGTTCGTAGACTTCCCTGTCAAATAATCTACTCTCCGATCTCACTCGTCTCCGTCATAAAATCCAAAGTACACAAACTGCTTGGTCCCTATCCCGAAATCCAAGATACTACCAGAACGAGACTTCACAACTTTCCTCAGATGGATCCTCCTCGTATTGTCAGGGGCGGTTATTTCCGCCGGCACGAAAGCTGGACTGGACACAGATTTCGAAGTTCCCGGCAAGACAAGATATACCCCACCTAATTCGTCCTTGTTGGAACATAGTTTTCCAGAAAGAAAGAAAGAAGACCTACGGATATCGGTGTCTACCTTCGCAGTAGAAATACTCGGAGGGTAAACTTACTAAACTTTCTGCCAAAAGAGAATAGAGTCACTGCATGCAAATTACATTGTAAACTTGAGATCAGTAGAACGTGAAGGCGTGGAATGTTCGACTGGCGAAGCACTGCAGCGAAAGAAGAAAGGAAAGTGTCACAAGCTGTTCCATCGCACATGAATGGCATTGACGGAACGGAAGCACATCTAGGAACAAACGAGAACGCATGGGGGAAATCCCAAGCGCTATTTCAATTTCGAATCAATCTCGGATCCTATCATACGCCTGGTAATTTGGTGATGACATTTTTTTTTTCCATTGTTGCTTCTGAATTACAAGGTTTCTTTCTGCAGAAACGCCATTGCCGTCAGGCCAATCAAGATCGAATACAGCAACTAACTGTTAGTGAGAGTACAAATCATGATGAACTACTTGAACGTCGTCATGATCTTGCGCCAGTGATCCACGATCTTTTTCAGAGGAACATATGCTCCTGGACAATTCGAGGTAATGTTCACATCGAATGGCTCCGCAATGATCGGTACATCAACGTCAGCTAAGAACTGTTGAAACACCTCTGCAGCAATGGACAACATCATTCTCTCATCCCCGGAACAATCCAACAATTCTGACTGAACATTGTTCTGTCTACTTCCAGGTACACGACTCTCGTTGACTTCTCTACAAAAGGCACCGTAGAAGATATCGGTGACCATGACGTTGCTTGATTGTCGCACAAGGTCGCTGATATCAAAATCATCAAACTGATGCTTGATACCCATCTTGGACTTGAATGCCTCGCGAAGCCGCTGCAGTAATGTGTTGCATTGTCTAGTGAGTCACTAGTAGTGACTCGACAAAGTCCATGTCGGTCCTCGGCAGAAAAGCTTCAACACAATATTTGACTGTTTCCAGCATTGAAATATTGACGAGACCGGTATGATAATCCGAAAGATTGATATCGAAATAGCTGACGAGATTGTAGACTAGTTTTTCCGCAGAAGCCTCGCCCTGTAGGTATTCCATGAGATAGATCGATACGGGCGAAAGTGCGAAGGTGTCTTCCGTGCTGTGACTTACAAGCTTTTTGAAGTTAGGCTTCTCACCCCGGTAAGTCTTAGCCAAAGCAGCAGCAGGTACTTTCATACACAGGAACAGCCGATTGACCATCAGTGATGCCGTGACAGGCCGACTTCCCATGAACAGCTTCCCAATATTCTCATCGATGACAGCGTCACAAGCATGCCAGCTTCCTTTGATCATGTCCTTCTGCTGCAACCCATTGTACAGATGCGATACTGATACTGAACAAATGGCGTTGGCAGCTCCAACACCAATCTTCTCCATACCGATCGAGAGTTTCAACGACTCGATGCCGCTATAAATAGGATTATGCGAGTAATAGAAGCTAGCACTCTTGGAAGCAACCAAGGTTGAAGTGCTCAGAAAACCGAGCTTGTATAGCTCCTCGACTTGCGGATAATGGGGCCTGAGGACATTGGGGGCGTGTTCTTGGATAGCCTGCTTTAGACCAATCATTGAGTTCTCCTTTATCACAGCCTTGACGCTGTAAGAGTCGGAGACCGCCTCAATTGCAACAAAGTCGCTAGCCCATTTTCTATCCAGCTCTGGCTTCGTCGGTGCGAGACCATTGCGCTTTTGATATTTCTTTTCCCCGCTCCATTCTATGTCGAGAAAATTTTCTGAGATGGCTCCACGCAAGTGTAACTCTCTGTAGGCGTCTGAGAATTTCCCTTTGAGAATTTTGTGTATGTTAAGGATGATTTCGGCGGCGAATACTGCTGTAATGCAGACCTCTCCTTTTCGAAGGATTTTGTCAAATGCTACCGTAAGCTCATCGTAATGTGGTATGAACATGCCATGTCCTTCTCCAAGCTTCGGTAGGCAACCTAGTACTCTAGCCTTTCTACCTCGGTCAAGACCCACGTCTACACCAAATTTGAACTCCAATTCCAAAAGCATAGAAGTAATCAGAATATTGTCCATCTGCCAGTCCGGTCTCGTGCGCATTAACTCTGGCTGTATGAGAAATTGAAAAATTCTATTGGAGCGACAGCAAATGAATCTTCGACATGACGGAAGTACAGTCGGTACTTCTCGAGGAGTTGAGAAGAAGGTTGGTAAGTGAAATCTTCTACCTTCGAGCTAATCGGAAGCATATCGTGGGTGAAGCTAGGGCCAGGGCTAGGGATCTTGAATTTAGGAACTAAATGAATGATGCCGGTGATGGATCGATGTGAGTTTTGGGAGAAACGAGCTGGAGATAAAGCAATAACATCATCTTCAATATTGCGAACAAGCCTGAGACTAATGTTGGTGATCAGAGCAGCTGTTCTGGGTTCCAAAGATCCTTCTTTCACTTCTGACCAGATCTTAAACAGAAACTTCTCAAGATTGAGTAGATCTTCGTACGCGCAATACACAATGAACTGCAGATCAGACTCGAAAGCAGGTTCAAGCTCATATTCATCATTGGATGTAGTGGATGACTCTTCTTTAGGCCTGTATGCAGGTACCGAGGGGATGGAATCCAGTGTCTCTTGGCTTATGTCCTCAACCTCAAGCTGTTCGAAACGGTTGCTTGACGGAGCAGTAGTAGAAGACGGAGGATGGACAGAATCGATAATCTCAAATCGGGGTTCAAGAACATGGAAGATGATCTCCAAAACCTTGATAAAATGCTCGTGCGCGTCATTGGACTTCTTGACGTCTGCGGAAACGCCCTCGCTGCTCACTCGGTGGATCCACGCTGCGCAGCGCTTACGAGCTTGGATTGCTTGATACAACAGAGATTGGACCGCTGCTGGAACTTCAATCTTGGGATCGAAGTTCAGCAACTGCATGAGCCTGGCTGATGAGTTCATTCGTCGACAGTGTTCGTGGACCAGTCTTGTATTCATCTTTGGCGAAAATAGGAGGAGCATGGCCAGACTCATCTTCGTATTCAACTGTTACACACCGACTGGTAGGAGCCTTGTATCCGCAGGAGATCGCCTTGTTATGAAGCCATGTTACGAAAGATTTGGTGTCCTCCTTGTAGCGCTTATAGCTACCCATAAGAGTTTCGGGCAACATGATTGCAGACGCGAAGCGCGTTCTGTAGATCGAGAAGTCAGCACACAATGCCTCATGGAATTGGATGATCAAGATGCCGCAGACTTGCCTTGCGTGGTAGATCATGCGGCGAAAAGCAGAAAGAAAACCTTCGAGTGGAGGCGTGCTATGAGAAAGGGATGATACTGCTGGAGGAATCAAGGTGCAGCAAAAACGAGGCTTTGAAAGCGATGACTAGATAAGACTGTGCTAGTTTCGTAGACACTAGCATTTTGTAAATGAGAAACACACCAGCATGTTCAAAGATAGGAAGCGGGCACGTGGGCGCGCTCCAAGTACTGCCCCGATATCGCGATAGTGATAACATACCCGGGAAAGCAGTGAATACGAAAGAATGGACAAGTAGTAGCTCATTTGGAAGGACCTGCATGAGATTGCAAGTTTATCAAATACCAATTAATGACTCAGACCGATTGTCGAGAGTGCCATACCTGAATTTAGCGAAAGTGTTGTCGCTGGTGACAAATGCTGCCAGTCACACTGTACAAATAGATGAGCTTCAATTGTCTATGTCTCTTTTTTTTCTTTAGCTCTAGATGACGGACTCCTAGCCCAATACTGCATCATGTCTCGTATCTGGAACCGCGCCAAGAATAAAAACAAAGTGAATAGCTCAGCGAGGTGACACCCCCATACAAACCCAAGGGATTGGTTTCCCAAGTTACCATCCCAACATAAAGGGCCTTTAATATCACAGAGTGTTCGACAATACTGCGTCTCAAGCTTTACTTTGTCCCTCTAGATCGAATACATGAGTTGCAGCATACATGATACTATCATTCATTTCACATCAAAACATTGTTCATAGATGTTGGCACTTGGGGAAATATTAAATGTCAGAACACCATAATTCGGGATTTTCATTGATAATAGTGAAAGAAAACGTTTGTGAAGCCGATGATGAAGCTATATGTATGTCATTCGATTAGGTCCACGGTGCCCTGTTTTGGATTTTGACTGCTTGACATGCTAATCCTGCGCCCCTCGGTAGCTCTTGCGCGAAATCCCCCAATTCGAAGTCTCACTTGTTGTTGATGCTAATTTGATTTCTTCACAGGCTGATTGGCTTAATCGTTACGGATGTTTGGTCTTGAATGGAAAAGAATTTGACAGCCGTCAAAAGTCCGAGCTTCTGGCGCTCATTTGAGCCGTTACTTAGTCCATCAGACTCAAATCTCCCTTAAAATTTCCCAATAAACTCTGATTAGACTCCACTCCGATGATTCAATACTAAATAAGAAATCTGAACTTGCAAAGACGAAAATTTTATAGCATAGGTTGTGCGAGCTTTGTTCACTCCTGTTTTCTGCTCCTGCCTCATCTGTATGCCGTCAATGGGTGCAGATCCTGATGAGACAGGAGAACTTACTACGATATGATAAATTCACAGTCCAAATCTTGGAGCACACGGAAGGAACATATGATCACTGGATAGCCACCATTCGTGCTTGATCAATGCCAGACCACTGAATGTATCTCCCTGCCATATGTCCTACTCCGGCTCTTTCATACACTTTCTCTCCTTCGGAGGAAGTAATGGGTCTTATAACGAGGACGTAGTGTACTGCCTCTTCTCTGACCTTTTTGGCTCTAACGGTACCCAGTATCACGCATCTGAGAGTCTTCTCGACCGCAGGAGCTGGGTTGCCCATATCATAAAAGATTTCGAAATCCGTCTCATGATCCGCCCCAACTATGAAGGCCCTTGCGATAGCCTTCAAACTCATTGGTCTGGTATCACGTACTCCCATCGAAATATTCTCTCTTGCCCAAGGGCTGATAATGTCGTCCGTGGTCCAGTCCATGCCTCCAAAAGGCATATCCAGGTAGTCAATGGCATTTTTATAACCCATCCATGACCAGCTAGGGACCGCTTGGGACATTACCAACGAAAAGTCGATCTTTTCCAGGACAGGAATTTCCGGATCTCTTGTCCATAGAAGACTTCTCTGAAGAAAGCTGCGATCATCGTCGAATACTCCAAAACCACCCTTGACATCCAGGTCGCGTAAGAGCCGCTTCTGGAGCCCATCAATAGCGATCGGTCGATCCGACCAGCGAGTAAAGTCAAGTAATGAGTATTGTCGGTAGAAGTATTCATACAGACGAATTCTCTCTCCCCGGTCAACGTTCTCGGTAGCTATCTTGGAAGGGAAGTTGGCATCGCCAAGAAACGATACGAGTTGGCTTCAGAGATGTTAGCATGCGAGGTTTGTTGTAGATCTGGGTGTTCACTTCTCCATCTTGGCCAACGTCTCACATCTCACTCCCTCTCCACACTCAAAGTATGTTTGCCGATCTGTGAAGAAGATAGTACGGCGTGCCAAAGCCCTCTCTTGCATCACCCAACCACGCTTACTCAACGGCCCTTGGAGGACATGTTTTTCGAAATCGTCCATGAATCGGGACACATAAACAGGAAATCCATTCATGTGAAACGTTAGAAACTTGTTATCTTTGCGCGGCACCAGAAAGCCATCGTTTGGGTTCTTTGCGCTACTCGCCGCAAGGGTGCAGTATGCTGAGCTGTAAACATCCTCCATACGTAATGCTTCCTGAGCAAAGTCGCCATCATCGCCTTGAATAATACAAAGGGAGTCGATCCAAAGGTATTGAAGTCCAAGTTTACGAGTTGCTGTGACCGCATTCCGAAATGTCTTCGGAAGCTTCTCAAAAGAAATATTTACCTCGTACTCATTGATGTTCTTCCGATCCGTGCAAAAGTACTCAGGGCCTGGTCCCCAAGGATGCGACAATGCAATATATTGAAGCATGTCAGTGTCTCTTGTTTTGTATATTCGAATCACTGGGCTTTCAGAACTACCCAAGTAGAGGAGTCGGGTTGGTAAAGAAGATGATTTGTGAGTCTGAGAAGGCATACATTTGGGATGCTTTAGGTTGCAGTCTCGGACGAATTGTCGAATAATTTCGAAATGCGTGTCGCTACCAACTGATGCTAGCTTAGGAAACCCAAGCTGGATGACTCTTGCCGTGACATCTTTGGCTTCTACGTGAATTGTCAGGATAGGGTCGAGACAAGGTTGTGTTCTGACGTACCTGGACCTCGGCAAAGTGACATGACAGGAATACGTCCTTCATTAGCCTTCAGCATAGATTCTTCGCGTGTAAATATGACTGTCTCAACATCCTCGACCCGTAGATGCTTGGAAACTTCCCAACGCAGCTTGCAGAAGTCGCATATATCAAGACTTCGCTCAAGATCAGTCCACGAGTCTTTGATGGTGAATCGTGGCTCAAGGAGATTCATTGTCCGACATCTGTTACAACGCTTTGTAGGCTCGGTGATCTGGGGAAAGAGCTCCTCCGTACTTATGTTGTCGGCTATGACCCCTGCGAACTTGTTGTCCACGGGGAAATTAGTAATGTCTATATTTGCGGCATTGCGATACTCGTTCTTTCTCGCCTGGGTGACCGAAGGTACAACGAAACTTATGTCTTCCGACGGAGTGCTAGTACGCCTTGGCGTATGAGGTGCACCAGTCCCCAAGGCTGACGCAGGAGATAGATAGCTTGAGCTTAATGAACGAAGCCTAGGCAAGACCAGATTGTTTCGGCTCAAGCCCGTATACCAGTACTTCTTATCTTCTTTTCCCTTGTCCACAATCTTTTGTAGCGCTAGGCGAAGCTCCTTAGCGGTAGCTCGAGCAACAGATTCCGAATTCAGATCGACGACCAGTAATTTACTTCGAACGATGGAAAGGAGGTCTCTGATAGCGGAATCTACACCATGCTTGCACTCTTGATCTTTCGACAAAAGATCCATAGTCTCGTCGACTGCGGGATGCAGCTTCGCTCGTTTATTCTCGCCGACTTTGCCTTCTATCTCGAAATAAGGACAGAGCTGTTCCATGGCATCGACGACATACTTTTTGTTAAAGTCGTTCAAGGATGGGTAGCCGTAAAGAAGCCAGATAATGAATTCCAAGGTGATGCAGCCGAAAGACCAGATGTCTTGACGTCTAGATCTGCCGCCCGACTTTGATGATTTTTCAAGAACAATTTCAGGTGGCTCATATCGATACGTTGAGTACTTCATGCTGGTGGGAGGTCTGAGTTCCGTCAACACGGTGTGGTGTTTAGCTCTGAAGATAGGAACAGGTCAGCAATGGCTCGAAATTGGCTTCGGACAAAACGGCTTATGACAAGAATTCCTGCGTCAAGCATGAACACTATGCTCGAAAAACGGCGACACTAGAGTTTCGAAACACTTACAATCCCATATCAGCTATTTTCATAATCCCCACATCAATATCAGAATTTTGTCCCTCTGCAACAGGTCTGGTTCTCACACGGAGAATGTTTTCCGGCTTCATGTCCCCGTGCCGATATGAACTGTCTCCCCCTCCATAGCCGTGCAATTTCTCTAGAGCGTGAGCCAACCCTCGAAGCTGTTTTATGACATCCTGCACGAGATTACTAGTGAGCTGTGGCTTCGCGTTGTTCTGCCAAAACTCCTGGAGGTTGCCACCATCCGCCCATCGAAATAGAAGATAGCGATTATCTCCTCTTGTTACCGCAGCGATAAACTCAATAATGTTGGGATGAGGTCCTCCTTCATTGCATTTGCTGATGTCGATATGAGCATTTACTTCTTTCTTCCATTCTGCTTTCAATGTTCTGAGTTTCACCTCGTCTGTTGAATTAATTGCCGTTATGTGCTTGACAGCAATGCTTGAACGTTTTTTGTCGAACTTTGTCGTTGTAAGCCATCTTGTGCGTAACAACAGGATTGATCAAAACAGAATTGGAACGTACTGTCAGGATAGGAGTTTTGTGGTGAGCTGGATGAGGATCGACTTGATAGACCTCCCCAAAGCCTCCGACCTTCCGATCGCCGTGGCGTGCAACGAAGGGGAAGATATGTTGAGCATCAAGTTCCATGTCTAGCTTGTCCTTCGAGAAGATAGGAGCGAGGTACTCGAACTGTTTGAAACGGAATTCGCGTTTGAGCCTGGAGTCCCACCGCAATTGGCGGTCAGTTTTCTTTCCGAAGAAAGGGACGTTGTGAACGTTGTCATTCGTAATTGGTAGCGATGCGTCTCCAAATCCAATTTCCATAAATTGCCTAGTTGCAACGGCCAATTTCTCGCCGGTAAGGCCAATATTGATCAGGATAGCGAGAAGTCTTCTCCCACGGGTAAGAACGAAATCAAGAAACTCCTCGGTTGATTTTTCTTGCAGGGTCTCTTTTCTTATGGCAAGTTCGTCTATGACAGATTTCTTGGTTATGAGAGGTTCAATGGATCCCTCAGGGAAGAACTCGCGGTTATCAAAGACAACACTCTTGCAACTCTGTTTCAAGATCAGGTCGCTCAAGCACTCCTCTCCGGAACTGGAACTGGATGTAGATTCTCTTCGAGACTCATTGGAGATATTAGGCATGGCAGATACTTCCATATCTGCTGTTTGTCTAGTCCTAAACGTCGAAGTAGTGTACGGAACAAGTCTTAAAGGATACAGATCCTCGCGAGAATCGACAAGAGAATGATCGCAATTCTCGCAAATCCAAGGCAGGAGATGAAAAGGCTGTGGGGACTCGAAGCCTCCAAAGAATACCTGGTTGATAGACAGCCGCGGAGCTAATGTCGCACATTTTAGTTGGCTCAAACAGCATGCTCCAAGTTGCCGGCTGCATGCGAGATGGTGTGAAGCACCCATGTATTTCATCCACACCACATTGAGCCCCCAAAAAGAATTATGGAAGTGTGGCTTGCGGCTGAGTTGATCTTCCAATAATGTCTCTTGTTGGGGTTGCCTGCATGATGAGCCCCTGTTTTCCATTGGCATCTAATATACTTGTATCCTAAGTCGGGCGTGGTCACTATCGGACAATTGGGGGCGCCTTCCAGGATAATTTGTGGGGGTGGGCGGCATGCTCCAGCGAGCCACGGAAGTCTGAAATTGGGATTCGAACGCGCCTTTGCCTTCGGCAAGCTGAGAAATCACGTTCTGTCGTCGCACGAACCATTATTTGACTTATCATATGTCTTGCTTGCGTTCCTGAATCATCAACAAGGCTTCTCGAAGCAGCTGGGAGATGGAGATTCAACTTAGATGGTCTCGTGACATCCCGCATTGTCTCGTAGCAGTGGCACGAGTATCAGCGAGCTTGATTATAAAATGCTAGCACTATTGATAGTAACGTTTGCTAAGTGATCGCACCCCCGGATGCTGCTTTCAAAAGTGGTTCTCCTGTTCATTACACTGGGACGCTTCGACAACTTGATAGCCGTATCCAGAAACAATCTCGCATTTTTGCAGCATTTTCGACAGCCTCGCCAATACCTCTTGAGAGGTCGCCCGATCACGACAACCATTGCGCTTTTGCCGATCATCGGCTCGAATGACTAGCAAATCATCCCTGACCATCTCTAAAAATTCGCGGAGAAAAGGAGTACATGACCCGTCTTCAAGCAGCTCGCTGATGAACTAGAAGGTAAACAGTGAGACATGGCTATTTTCATAGGCGATAATTTACGTACCTTTGATACTGCGGGTTTGATCTCCGCTGTAGGATTCCATTTGCCCCCTGTGAAGCTGCCGGGTTTCAAAACATAGAATTTCGTGCCATCCTGGCCAAGTACGAAGTCCTCATCCTTCGGTATTCTGAGGAAGGAGAAGTGATTGACTAAATCCCAGCCCCCAATCAGCCAGGTGATGAATTCGAGATACAGACAGCCGAGCGTCCAGATATCGTAAGAGCGTCCAATCGCCCCAGTACCTTCTATCTCAGATTCTGGTGCCTGATATGAGATTGAAGTGGCATAATTCGATTTCGCCTGCATGGACCTCGTCTGGTGTATACTGATTTCAGCAAGGCCAAAGTCCGAGAGCTTCAGCGTCCCTTGATTAGTTTGTGCGTGACCTGGATCCGGAAACCAAAGAACGTTTTCAGGTTTGATGTCACCATGGTGACCAAAAGTCTCGTCTTTGGGTTGGAGACGAAGTCGGGAGCTGCTGTATTGGTGAATGGCGTTCACACCTTCGGCTATGCCTCTGCACTGTCGTGCGACCCATATCACAGTTTCTTGGTTCATAGACGGACATGGGTTCACATCCTTCCAGTATCTTCGTAAATCTGCATCAGCCCAGTGAAATATCAGGTAGTAGGTTCCAAACTGCTGATATGTAGCCAATAGAGATATCAAATGCTTGTGAGCAGGCACAGAGGGGTCGCTAAATCTTTTTAGCATTTCCGCCTCTTTGTCGAACTGTTTCTTATCGCGGGAGTGAAGGCACTTGACTGCGAAACTCTTGTTATTTCCCTGCTAGCTATCGTTAGTCGTGCCGACGTCTGAGATGTTGGGATTAGCTTGCCTTTCCGCCTTCGGTATCAAAATTGTGGTGATCGGGGTGTATGCCAACTTTCACCACTCTTGAGAAGCCACCTTCGTATTCTAGCGTCCTACCAGTGCTCCTTCGCTTGTCCTGCTTGATTGAGATGAAGGGTAGGATAGCCTGGTCCTGGAGTGGATAAAATGAGACTTGCTTGTGGCCTCCTTTAGCGAAAAAAGGAGAAATTGTTGTCCATTGGTAAGTCTCGAAATTTCTGATATGGAGCTGCTTCCATTGCTTACTGAAACACTTCAGGCGCTTTGCTGGATCGCGACTCAGTCTGAGCTCTTTGGAACCTTCCTTTCCCGCTCTTTCGACGTACTGGAGCGGCAGATCTCTGTCACTAAGCCCTATCTCTAAGAATTTCGTGATGGCAGGTGTTTTGTCGATAAGCACGAGTATCACAAAGATTTTGCGGAAACAGGCCGTCTTTCTTACTCCATAGTCATCTTCGTACTCGGTTTTGTTGCAGATTTTGTCGGCATAGCTTTCTATCATTTCCTCGCTATGTGAATCCGCGAGGTACTTCGAGAGCTCTTCGTACACGCACTGTCGATCGACAATTGCAGAAAGAACCTTTCTGGGGAAGAACTCTTTTTTGCCTTCGTGTGTAGGAACCAGAGCGCGAAAAAGACGCTCTTGAAGGGGCCTCTTGTGCCTCCTCGTTCGTTCCCATCCAGCACCTTGAGGTGAAATCGAGGAGGAAGATCTCCAAGAACTTGCCTTCTTAACTCTACCGTACAACGACTCCCCGAAATCGGTAATTTCACTTGGATCTTCAACCTGCTTGCGTGTCTGAGGGATATTGGGCAGACCGTCCCCTCGAATAGGCGCGACAACAGCAGCACTGGGTTTTTTTTGACTCAGTGGAGGCTCATTCTATCAAAAGGGTGTTAGACTAGTCGCTTTGAGGATATGGAGATGCCTTCTTCTTACCTCATCTTCGAGACCAGAATCGTCAATTGTATCTGGAAAGGGTTCATCACGGTTCGAAAAACCCTCGCCTGCTAAGCCGACTTGATGATCTTGATCGACGTCGGAGTCGTTGCTGTAAATGGAGGAGCTTGAAGTATAATTAGACTCGGAGTCATCCACAACTTCGTCCTTTTGGGAGCGTGCTTCCCCGCCAGGATCCGAAGAACTGCCACCAACATGGCTTCTGAGGTTACGACAAGCTTCTCTCACGGCTCTGCTGGCCAACAGATCCTGCCTTCTGCTTTCTAAAGGGGAATCGGGGTCTAGTCGCTGGATATCGGAGCTCCTTCTGGGTCTTGCCGGAGTCGAATCAGGTGTTTGCTCGTCTCCGGTCACCGATGACGAAGATTCGTTGTGCGGCTCGCTGCAATCTTGACTTTCCCCAGCTTCAGAGCGAGCTGCAGGCTTTGCGTGGCTGTCATCAGTTCCCCACAAGACGATAGCGGGGGGCGGCATGTTACAGAGTGAGCTGGTTCAGGACTCGCAGGGAAATGCTCAAAGGTAAATTGACTTTCAGAAAAGTTGATGGGTCTCCGTTTTCAATTAAAACCCCAGGTACCCTACACTACAAGCCACACGCAGCATCTTGCTTGATTTATGCCTTGATCATGTCTTTAATTATCGATACAGCATAATTGAATTTGTTGCACGGGTCTCTGGAGCTGGAAGGGCTGCATCAAGGTTTGCTGCGCCGCCCTAGACCCAGGCCTACTGTAGGCGCTGTGGCGTGCACGCCGAGCATGGCCTCAGTTTCATTTGCTTTTTTCCAGCCTTGAGTTTCTAGATCACCTAAAACTCGAAATTATGGAGAGAGGCTCACATTTATTGGTAGGAAGCGATATATGTCCATGTTAAGGCGAAACAAATGACTGTACGCCCAACAATAATGGCAAGGCTCATTTTCGGTGAGAAAAGCTGGCATTGGAGAAGAACAACATGAAAGAGCCTGGCCGACTCTAGCGAGGGCGTGGTGTGGTCGCTTAGTCCATGTCTCAGCCCAGTCAGAAGCAACTGACATCTCGGTGAGCGATATTGACTGGCATGTCGTACTTGCCTCGTGGGGCTGAGCAGCGAGTTGGATGCGAGCAAGGCCATACAAATCCGCGACAGGCGTATACCGGAAATAGCCAATAATCACACGACGCTGACGTGGTCAAGCCTAGCTAATCAAGAGTTATAAAATACGGTGCTGGCAATCGAAGATCCGCGAGCCTCCTCGAACATGATCGAAATAGTACAAATCCAGACTCAACTTACCATTATAAATTATCAAAATGCTGGCAGAATTGGCACGCACCAAAGAGAAATTCTCGATCAATACCGGCACCAACGAGGTGTTGATGAAGGAAAGTCATCTAAACCTAGGCTACGTGAATGCTGCAGACTGTAGCAATCCCCCAGAACAGACACCAGCCGTGGATGGCCTTTTAGATCAGGAGTTGGAGGCCCGAGAAGTAAATCCAATGAAGTTGGTAACTTCCCTACGAGTCAGATTTGGTATTGGACGGTATGAGATACAGGTATGCTTAAAGTCCCGCTACGTGAGAAACAATCTAACACAGAGCAGCGAAAGCGGAATTACTACATCATTCGAATACCAACACTTCTTTCAACGGAGGACATCCAAAAATGCAGTTGGAATTGATGCCGAAGAAAGCAACCGTGGACCTAGAATTATATGGTGGTTCACCAGGAGGAAAGAGAACATGCGTTCTGGCTGGTACAACTGAGCTATTTTCAAACTCATTACAGCTCAGAAGGATAAGGAGTGCCCAGAAGGGGGCGTGGTTGAGTCGTGGCGGATGTAGAGGGAATAGAAATTAAGAAATCAATGCTGGCAGATTGATGCCATATGCTGCTCTACACTCGACGCCGATATCTACAAAATCCTCATAGAAATCTTCATGAAGGCTAACAACGCATATTTCTGAGCTGTAGAAAAATATGGCGATAGAGTCTTGAAGTGAGATTCAGACTGGTGGTGGAAGAACGCGAAAACAATCAAAGGCAATTGGAGGAGTCGATGTCAACACTTTCTACCGATTCAGATCACGCAGACGTGTGGAGTTTTGTGGGCTCTGATGACATAAATTCTCTGTCTCCCTGCGTAGTTCTACAATCTCTTCTCTAGCAGCAATCTATTGGAGACTCACCTATGCGCGAAGATCAACGAGCATCTGTGACATACCCAATGAATTGCTGAATTTCAGCCATAATAAGTTGTAATCGAGCACTCCAGTCCACGTTGTCAAAGAGATGTACCCTCGTTGCTGGAGTTCAATCGATCCAGAAATCGTGTAAACACTCTCGCTGAAGTCTCCATGAGATCTTGTTTTCCCACTTGATAGGCGAGCAGTGTATTCAGGACTGTTTGGAAGTTAAGAACCTTGGTTCCCTCGCCAATATTTTCCACACATGGTAGAGTGATGCCAAGCTCTTCTGTCAATGCGAGCCTTAGATCGACAAGGAGGTGATGGCAGTTCCTAGTAAGCCTAATAATGTCGGTTTTCAGGTCTGGGATAATTTAATTCATAGCCTCCTCAATCAGGAGCAGCTTTTCGCTGACAGCTTTATCTGGATTGCTTCGTCGACCTTTTTGCGTATTGGAATTTCCGAAATCGCATTAAAACTTGGGGGCCGAAAGCTTTTCAGAGAAAAACCTCTCCAACTTTGTGATAAGATCTAAGACTTCTAGAATATTTCCACACTTGTCCCAGATATCGCCGTAGACAATAACAGGTGCTTTACGACGATTTGCGGCAAAGGTTGATATGGGCGCCCCGACACACAGCATAAACCGGTAGCTCATTTGCTTCGGCGTCTGAGGCAATGAGCTTTTGAATATATTGCTTATATGAGCTTGAATCACGGTATCCAGGTCCGTCCAGTATGCGGTGATGAGTTTGGTCTGGTGCAGGGCATTGTAAAGGGGGGCTACTGCCACCAGAGACCCGAAAGTGTTTGCCACGTTGATCCCGAGGGAGTTCAGTGCTAACTGTATTCCTAGTTTCTGTATGCCAAAATACACTGGTTGATGACGATAGTAAAATTTCGGGTCTGGTGAGGCCATAATTGTTTCTGAGCTCGCATGGATTCGAGGCTCGTCTTCGTTTTCTGAGGCGTCGCTCGGATTTTTCGAAGCCACAAGGTATTCTTTCACCATCCGCTCCTTGAACTTGACAGTAGATATGGTCCTGATAAACGCGTTGATTCTGCATGAAGTAAGAATAGCAGTGGATATATTATTAGTAGAAACCCACGCAGTACGCAGTTTATCAGTACTTTGAACGATGTCTTCTAAATGACCCGGTCTTGCAGGGGTGCCCACTGAATGCCATTTGATCCCGAGAGCTTTGGAGGCTGTGTCTCCAAGCATTCAAGGTCAACCCAAAGGCTAGGAGCTTTATCTCCGAGGATGGCCAGGATGTCGAGGATGATGCGGACCCCAAAGACGGACGAAAGCGCTATCCTTGTGCAAAGCTAGCCAGTGCTACTGAGATCCCTCCAACCATCGGACCTTGCTTGATCTCAACGAACCCGTTGCCTAAGATGTTTTCACGAAGCTCAGGAGACACATCATGCTGCTTGATGTATCGAAGGTCAAGTTGTAGTTGAGACAGAATCAAGTCCTCGTCTGCCCAACGAGAATCGATATTTGTTTTTGAATTAAGCAACGGGGTTTTTGACCCCACTTTCCCGAATTTTGGAACAGAAAAGATGCCCTGGTGGCTTTCAACGCAGTACATGTTTGTATCTAGGGATGGGTACGTTGAAAGAAAGATATACTCGTCGGAGACCAAGTCCACAGTGCCCTTTGGAGTCTGAGGGCCGTCCTGATGAGTAACTTCGTTGCTGACGGCGATGGAGAGATGCTCGAAGCCAGGAATAGAGGTGTCGAATTCCGGAGTCTGGAAGATCAAAGAGTTGAATATCCGATAGGATGAGTTAACGAGATGACCAGGAAACTCTTGTCTAATAGCCATCTCCGACATTCTCAACACCCCCAAGACGATTTCAGTGAGAATAGAAGCAGATAGGTGACTGCATTCACCTGCTGCAACATTTTTCCACAATTATTGGATGTAAGAGTGGAGTTTATGAAGCTCTTCATAGTGGAGATAGATACGATGCAGCAGCTCTTCATTGGTATCAACTTCGATTTCGACAATTTGACTTATTAGGTCTTTGTCTGTGGCTTTTGTTTGCGTGCCACTCCCAACATCTGCTACCAGCGGTGGAGCACCGGATGCCAAAGTCTGCACATCTCTGTCATCAAGGTCTTTGAATGTCAAGCACTTGAACTGATTCGAGACTCCCCGATCAGATGTTGATGCAGTAATTTGGTATTCTGCTCCCTTTTCACATCTTGGGGCTTTCTTCTGCTGAGGTCGTTCAAATCTTGGTTCCAGGATCTTGGCAGCTTGCTCCAGCACTTTGATAAAATGCTCATGGGTTGAGTTCTGGGACAGCAGATTTGAGTGATCACTGGAATGCATTCGGAATCAGCTGTTCATGGCTTTTTGAGTGACGATGGCGCGGTGCAAGGCGGTCTGAATGAATATCGGCACCTTCACCAAAGGACCTTTGTATGTGACAACAGTTTCGACCTTGGGGATAATATCGCTGATAGGTAGAATATGCGGCGTCGTCGCTTGTGGCGCGGGTTTAACGGCGGTTTGGAGCAACATCGCTTCTTTTCTGGCTTTCCCCTTCAGTCTCCCTGTACTGCTTCGTGGTTGAGACAAGTCTCCTGGCGGATCGCTTCTTGCATCCTCACGATCTCGTACCTAGGAACAAAGCCAAGTCACGAATACGTTGGTGTCTTCTTTTTATGCGGTATAGCAATCGCTTAATGATTCGGGTAACATTGTAGAGACGAAGCAAGATCGAAGGAGGCTTGTCGGAGGCTTGTCGAAGGCTGGCTTCGCAATTGTGGGTTCTGTCGAATACCATTAGAATCGCTTCTTAGTACTCTCGAGGGGTCAAGACAGGATGGGGAGATATTCATACCAAGACAGATGCTGTATCTCTGGATAAAAAAATTCCTGCGAGTGCGTGTTGAGACTTGTAAACAATTTCGACGATGGGACAAGTTGTCGCTCGAGGGAAGCAATTTTGGGACGAAGCGAAATCGTCTGAGATAGCGTAGAGTGGATCGCATGACAAGCCGATACATCATGTATTTGCTTTCACTTCTCATGTGTGAATCTTCTTCTGTCGCTGTTCTTCTGATTGATATTTTACGGAACTTGAGGTGAAAGTAAACAGTAGCGAGTGGGTACCTAAGCGAGACAGGTACGCCCCACATCTATAGTAGCACGAGGAGATCTGCCTATCTCATTTCTCACGACACAAGTCTTCTTCCAATGATACTATGGTCCTGTACATTTGAAGAATCGGATAGGTTAGGAGATATCGTATTTCTCTTTTTCATCCAAATTTATATACCACCATGCCCTGCTGATACCCATATCACACCAATATTGCGGTGTATTGACGGCTGAGATGGCGAGAACGCCGAGCATAAGGCAGGGAAATGCTAGGCCTTGACTTTGCGCCAATGGGGACTCCTTTAAGGTTGGATTTATCATCATCAGCCGGCCCATACGAGAAACCTTGCCGTAGCTCACTTATACGAATGCTCACGGGAATTTTCCTGCTGCTTCTATCACGCCCCGATGGTGCAGTCCTTCCGGCAGCTAAAGCTCCCTGCTTGGTCTGCTATTACATATGAAGGAAACATCCTCGCTGTGCGACGCAGGAATATAGTCATTTTTCGCATAGCATCGTCAACTGATGTCAAAACTCGAGCGAACAAATTCTCAAGCCAGCAAACCAAGCATGATATGTCTACTAGTTTCTGGAAGTGCGATCGCGGCAGCAGAAAATAACCAAATATAAGGAGCAGATTGATGGCACAAATGGCACGTTGCCACCTGCTTGCCTTATTTGTTGACATTCGACCACACCTAGCATTGTTGCCTCAAAACGCCAAAGCTCAAATTTGGCGAGTGCACCTTCGAAGGCTCCCGACGCGTCTTCTCTGCACAACACAACAGCATTCGAGCCTTGCAATAACATCTCAAACTTCATTGCATTGCAAGATGTTTGACCACCTCAAAGCAAGTGTTCGATCACGTCGCCATACGATGAAGCAGCCACGTCGTCCCGAGTCTGCCATGCCGCGCATGAGGAACGACGAGGAGGCCATGAGTAAACAAGAGAAGCTTGACGCGACAATGAGCGTCTTTACGAAAATCCGTCGTACTGGCTCGTTGAAGGATGTTCTGCACCCACCCATCACTCGAACCAAGCCTCTTACCTTCACCAACCTGTTTGCTACCACCAAGGAAGACACAAAGATGCCATCTGTCACTGAAGGTCAGTCCCCCTTGAGCCTCCCCTTTGACGATCTGAGCTGACTCGAGCGATGTAGAGACAGTGATTGCCGGTGCTGCACCGCCCTCTTCTGGCTCAGCCTTTTCCACCAGCGCCACCGCTGTTGAAATCCCTGCCAATCCTCTTTCTGGTCTTGGTGGACCTTCTGCAGTGAGACGCAAGCCATGCCCAGTCACCATCTCCGACGCACTGAGTGCATTCAACAACGGCGAGCCACCCAAGTTCGATCCCCAGACCCCTCGTTTCGATCCTACCATGCACCGTTTGGCCAAGTCCGTTCTAAAGCACCGCTACACCACGAAGTTCACGCTTGATTTCGAGCCACCAAAAGGTGTCAGCCGTCGTGAGTATGACTTCATCTGGGTCACGCCTGAGGAGTTGGAGCGGAAGGTCCTCGAGGATATCGTTTGGGTTCGAGAGAGGTACGCGCAGGCTGGTAGGGAGGAGCCAGATTGCAACGACGTCATTTTCTGGTACCAGGAGGAGGACATCTTCTGAGTGACTGTGTCTCGCGGGTCACAATGCGGACTGTCAACTACCAGCTGAGGTATAAATATTGGGGGTTGGTTCTGCGTTTGGTTCACGGTGGTGTTCTGACAGTTTGGTGCCCACAGTGTGGCTTCTCCAAATGATGAGAGCTTTGATTTGTTTGAGTTTGAGTGTGAGTTTGGGGCTTGTGAGAATATTACGAATGATTGATGACTGAAGGCATGGTTGATGGCTTGGAAGATAATGGAGTTTGTTTGATACCATGGTATGGCGATCACAGAATGCCTGCCGCTTTGTTTGAGTAGCAGAAAACTGAATGGAAACCTGTTAACAAAGTAACTTGGTGAATGCAGCACAGAGAAATATTTGCGGGCATGCAATTGCTCAACAGGGTTGCTTGGTTCTTAGGATTTTACTACAGTGTCTGATTGAGCGCATAGAACTGGAAATATGAGCGATCTATTCGTTGCTTTGTCGAGCTTTGGGGCTTCCTATGTAAGAGGTGAATGCGATCAAAACAGCAACTTGGCGGATTCTATTTAGTGAGTCCTTGTGCTCAAGATCTCTGCCCAGACACATACGAGGCAGCTTGACCTCTCTGATACAGAGGTCTTTGCCGCTGGCATAGCGATTTCTTTCTAGCCAAGAGACATAGAAAGCAATAGAAAGAGAAACAGAAATGGGCACATCACAACAGTGGCAACAGGAAGTTGCCATTCCGTTTGCCAGGTTTGAAGGCCCCCTGCATATTGCTCGTTTGTATGCGATGCGAGGTATCAACGTCCTTCCAGCACATCAAACACAAAAATGCCCATTTTCCCTTAAAATCTGTTCTTCTGGTGATGACAATCTTTGAAATGGCTGCAAAGAAATCTAGCACTCGTCTCGCCTCTCAAGCCATTCCACCTACCCCCAGCGAAGCACCATTGAAAGCCGCCCAAGCCCCTCCTTCTCGTGCGAACATCAGCGGCGATATTTCCTTACCAATTGTATCCGGCATGGCTACCATGTCACTTGAAAGCGCCCGACCTGTCCCACTGACCAGAAACACCATCGTGACCGAGTTTGCCCGATATTTCGGCAGCGAGGACAAGCTCAAGAATTGGCAGCGTTTGTGCCGCGATGTGGGAATCGAGGATGTGCCGCGAAGCTTGAAGAATTGCAAGCAGGTCTGGAAAATCTTGATTTGCATTGGATTCCAAAGTTCTGACTGGATGCAGGCACTTCGCAATGTTTGGGTCAACATTTACGATTTGATCGTGGCTATCAGACAGAACAAGATTCCCCACCGGTTCCCGAGCAGACACGCCTTGAGTGCTTACACGCTGAGAACTCGCAAGATCTTCCCGAAAGAGAGGGCGAAGGAGGGAGGTCCAGTTAGACAGCTGCTGGCGCACATCTTTTGAGCGCGTGGTGGGATGACTCGGGGATGTTCGAGACAACAACTTGCATGCACATTGCGATTTGGTCCGGGTCTGACGGAGCTGTTGGCACACTGTAACTCTGGATTGCCGGCAGGCATCTGAGTTTGAATATGTATGAAGTGGAAAAATATGCTCTTTGGAGTACTCTACTAAATCCTGTATTTCTCATTCGACCTTGTAATTTAGAGCTTGCGTGGCGCAATGGGCTAGGCATAGAATATCAGCAGTGTTCGATCATGATCGAGACTCAACGAGGCATAACATACCTTTGGCTCTTCAACCCAATCGAAATAACCTGCGATGTCAACCAACCAAGACTCTCCTGCACTAGTACCCGCCATCGTGCCAGGAAATCCAACATCGAACGGTGCCGCGCCCTCGATCTCGTCCATTTCCTCCTTCGTCAATTCCACACTAAGTCCCTCAATGTTGGCCTTCAGCTGTTCAGGTGTCCTTCCTCCAACAATCGGGAAACAATATGGCGTCTTGTGCGTGACGTATGCGAGTGCGATGCTTGTCATGATAGTTCCCTTCTTCTCAGCAAGCTTTTCGAGGACAGCACAGACTTTGAGGATGTCTTCGGATGGCTCCTCGAGCTTCCGGCCTTTGATTGTCTTCCGCTGCTCGGCAGTCTTGAATTGACCACCACCGAGAGCTCCCCACGGTGCGATGGACATCCCTTCGCTGTTTCTAGTGTCAGCGTCACGAAATACCAAGTTGTAAGGGATATAATTTTTTGTTATCAAAGCACTTACTGCATGGCCATTGGAATGATATCCCGTTCGAAGTCCCGTTTGGCTGCTGACCAGTTGCCTTGGTAAACACAAAACTGTTGAAGGCCATGATCACGCGCATATTGATTGGCCTTAGCCACATACCAAGCTGGCGTATCTGATACGCCAATATACAGCACCTTCCCAGCTCTGATCACGTTGTTGAGGGCTTGCATGAGCTCTGGGACTGAGGTGGTGAAGTCCCACCAATGGACGTACAACTAATGATGTAAGCCCGCCGGGATCTATACATCAGAGACAGACTTACCAAATCAATGTATGATGTCTGCAAGTTCTTCAAGCTTGTTTCCAATGAGAAATGGAGGCTTTTCGCTCCGTTCCCACTGGTGTTGGCGATGATTTCCCTATCCCCGTGACCCACGCGTGCGCAAGTCGTGTACTTTGTAGCGATGACCATTTGGTCTCGGACACCACGCTTGGCCATCCACTCGCCAATCGCCCTCTCCGACTCTCCCTTTTGGTAGTTGATGGCTCTAAAAGCTGTCAACAGTGGTCTATCAGGCGATGGTAGGCTACCAACGTATCGATGAAATTCCCTCCGTTCTCGTAGAACGTATCAAGCATAGCATTGGAATCGCATGTTCCTACAATGTCGGCCCTAGAATACTGTCAGCTCCCAGGTCTGTGAGCGGAAGGAAAGTACACACCAAGACTCGCCCAAATTTACTCCTCCGAGACAGAGTGGACTGACTCTGACCGAAGCTGTTGGAGACAGAAGTCGGTAGTAGCCGAGTCCTGTCTTGGGTGGAGGCGGGCGCGCGAAAGCCATTCTGATATTTGTGCCTAGGAGGAAAGTGTGAAATGATTTGTAAAAGTTGAAATCGTTCGTGGACTTCAAGAAACAGAAAAGGGAACCGCTGTACTTATAAATTTCTGGCAGTCCGATGAACTGCAATCGAGTGAGTGGAGTTCTTGAAAGGGTTATGACTAGCCTGCATGGGAGTGATATGCGAAGAGATCATGGCTTTGCACCAGTATTAAATGCTCACAGACGTCTATCATAATGCATAGGTTGACAGGTGAATTTCGCCGTGTGCGATTGTCTAAAGGAGCTTAAAGATGTAAAGTCCGGCAGGCTGCAAGGTTGCCTAAGCCCAAGAATTAAATCCTGTGTCATATTTACCTGCAGGAGGAATGGTGCGGTTCCATTCTGAGCATCTCGAAGACGATCAGGCCAGTAACATGACTAGTGGAAGGGTCAATTTCCTGTGGACGCTTTCACAGATTGCGATCACGATGAATCTTGGTCCACCAGGTCCACGAAAAACATTTCTCGGGCCGAACAGCCAATCAAACATTCTGATATAGCTTTTGAAATTGGCTGTCAAGCCTGGACAAACAGCCAAGCCCTCTTCATCTGTGGATGCAGTACTTCGCTTCTGATAAAAATAGCCAGGATCTCCAGATTTTATCGGACTTACTGTCCAAGACTGCAAGAAGTATCGGCCACAACAGAAGAGAGGAAGTAAAAATTGACTGAGGAAACAGCCAATCAGGAGATGTGGAGTGAGTCTCTTCCAGGAGTTAAGATCTTAATTCCTAACCCCAGTATATCATCGATGTGCCATCTTCCGAACATAATGCAGGGGAAATATGATCTCCCTACTTCGGACAGCTGCCCGACTTACCGCATCATAGCCTTTCCGATAACATGCTTCCCAAAACCAGGACAGCAGACGCGAGAGCAGAGCAACCACGAGCAAAAGCATCAAAGACTGGTCAAGCTCGAGTATCTCGAACCAGATCTGGGATTTCATCCAGAAATTTCTGGACGGTATAACATTTCCCCAGCTTATCGAAGGCATCGTGATGACGCCGTGCCTATACAGGATGTGTGATGCTGCAGATGAATGTGAGGCCACCACCAGCACTTGATTTGCAATCATGCTGCGAAGTCTAAGGGCATAACGCCAGAACGATGACACTTCCAAGAGTATCATGTCCCACCAAAGCATGGTTTAAGCATAACAAAAGCGAGATGTATGAGGTAGTGAAAGAAAAATACGCCGTCAAAAAAGAGGACGACTTCGGCAACGAAGCACATTCTGTACGATGCAACAGGACTTAAAGAGATTCGCTCTTCCGGCTGTTGAAACTATCATATGAGACAATGAATTTTGCAGTATAGTCATCCCAAATTTAAATCTCCGGAAGCGATTCGAAGGGTGATCATGAAACTTCCTTGTCATGGAGCGCATCTTTGCTCATCATGAACACGAGTCGCGCACGTCGACTCGGTACAAGACACTAGAAGCTTATTAGCCTTGTCACTTGGGACCACCAATTTCAAAACAGCTTTGTGGTGGATAATATTACCGATGATACCGCATACAAGCTATACTGAGGAGACTGGATGAATCTCTTCTGGCAGATCAGAAATGGAAAAAGACTTGCGAGTGCTAGGGGTCATCTAGAACTATACCTGTGAATGTCGCCAGCGTAAGTCCCCTAGATGGCTCACATGGCCAGCACTCTGGAAAGATTCTCTCCACAGCTACTGATAGTCGTACTGTACTTGCTTTAAACATCAAGAAGCTGGGGTGAAAATAAGATCACGTGACTAATAGGCAAGTGCAAGGCTGGGGCGAGGCTGGCCAACGCTAAAGAATCCTTGCCGAAAATATTTGGCGACTCTTCAAAAAGTTCCACCAGGTTGCGAACCACCAACAGCCTTCAATACTCACACAATGCCTCGACAACGATCAAAGAAGCTGATTGCGAGTCGCGTAGTCGAGGCGAAGCCTGCTGTGGAAGATGATCCGGCGTCGGACGAAGTCAACAGCGAGAATGAAACTGACGAGAGCGACAATGAGAGCTTAATTTCCGTGGAGAAGGATGAAGAGGAGGAAGAATTGGACAGACTGGTCTTTGGTGATGGCGCCGGATTCAAGGCAATGCTTGGGCAGGGTATGGAGGTGGATTCGGAAGATAAAGAGGGCGATAGTGGAGTAGAAGAAGACGGTTCAGAGGCGGGATTGGAGCACGTTGACGATGCTGATGTACGTTTGCCTCGCGTTGGAGCCCACTTGATGCTAATGGAATGTGCAGCTTTTCTTTCTGGACTCTGGACCATCTGGCGATTCAAATGCTGTCGTGCTCCATGAAACTTCGAGAGATCAGAACGACGATGCGCCGGCATGGGAAGACAGTGACGATGATCGGTTGACGGTATCTCTTGCTGGAAATTCTCGTTTGCGAAAACTTCGAATAAGTGAAGAAGAAGATCTTATAAGTGGTGGAGAGTACTCGAGGCGGTTAAGGATACATTTCGAACGTTTGAATAACGTACCGGAATGGGCACAACCTTCACAAAGACCTGCAAAACGGCGTCGCAGATCATCTGCGGGGTCCGATTCTTCGATATCGTCGAATGGCATGGATATTGATAACGAGGATTTGTCGACCCTCCCGTTGGCACGCCTCCTTCAGGACGCTGGGTCGTTATCAAGAACGCCAATTAGCTCCTCGAAACGAACGAAGCTACGGCCCGAAGTCCTTGATATCCAGCAAACACGATCGATACCCAATGTTCAATCAGCCGCTATATCTTCACTTTCCTTCCACCCTGAATACCCTATTCTTCTATCTTCTGGCGCTGAATCCACTCTGTACCTACACCACATTGACCCAACGGCACATCCGACTCCCAATCCACTACTTACTGCCATCAAAGTTGGGCATACCCCGCTTTACACCTCCGCATTCCTGCATCCTGCAGGAGAGAAGATATTCTTTTCGGGCCGTCGTCGTTATTTTCATGTGTGGGATCTTCCTTCCGGAACGATCGAAGCTGTCACGCAGATATATGGACAGAAGGAGGAACAGAAAACGATGGAGAGGTTCAAGCTCAGTCCTTGCGGGAGATACATGGCTCTCGTGGGCTCGTCAAGAAAAGGAGGTGGAATCATCAATATCCTGGACGCGAGCACGACACAATGGGTGGCTTCAGTACGGATAGAGGGGGCAAATGGGGTTGCCGATTTTGCTTGGTGGAGTAATGGAGAAGGACTGACTGCCATTGGAAAGGGAGGCGAGGTGGCTGAATGGAGTGTGGAATCGCGGTCATACGTGGCACGCTGGATCGACGACGGCCATGCCCCTACAGTCCTGACTCTGGGCGGTTCGAATGGACCCAAGTCGCTTGGTGGCGATCGCTGGGTGGTGATCGGATCACAAAGCGGAATTGTGAACATCTACGATCGAAGAACATTTGTTTCGGACAAGAACGAAGTCTCTGTACCAGAGAGACCACAACCGAAGAAGTCCTTCGATCAGTTCACGACACCGACGAGTAACCTGGAGATTAGCCCAGATGGCCAGCTGTTGGCATTTAGCAGCAATGGCAAGAAAGATGCGCTACGATTAGTGCATCTACCTAGCTGTACCGTGTACAGGAATTGGCCGACGGACAAAACGCCTTTGGGGCGAGTCACTGCTGTAGCGTTTGGAAGGCAGAGTGATATGATAGCTGTGGGGAATAAGTCTGGGAAAGTCCGGATGTGGGAAATTAGGTGTTGATTACAAATGAATGATGTTGTCTCCCCTGTTATGCCATTCCAGTGATGTTTGATGCTTTGATGATGGTAGGCGGGCTGAAAGATATATTTTGGGGGCAATCGGATGCTAATTCAGTAGAAATCATGCCTGACGCATATTTAAAAAGGGAATTTGATATACGATGTGCTACAAGATTCGATACCTGGTTCAGTGAGGCTGACGTCAGGAGCGAGCCTCTGTTGGATGCAGGGTTTGTTAGGACCGCCAATGGTCGGATCGACATGTGAAGTGAGACTTGCTTCTCTCAATTTTACAATTGTACCACTTACATTTTCGCTACATGGATCCGCAGTCGTCACTAAGCAATCTTTCAGTGCCATTTTTCTAAAGGGTGGCAAGGCATCACATAATCGGCTCAGTATGCCCTTTGGAGACATTCAGATCTATCACCTTTTGTGTTAAGGTTCAGGTAAGTACTGTACCTCTGGAGCAGTCCTACTGCGCCACATCAATGTTTCGCTTGGGTAGCTAACGTGTGACAACGTGAAGTACTTGGTTGCTTGAGGCCCACCACCCAAATCGCATCCACCTCTCGAATCTGACACATCCTCACTTTGAACCTGCTGCGATTCAGATGGCTATGTATTCTAGACTCATCATGCCAGATCTTCTTCCATACGAACTTCTCAACGGCACTCACCGAATCAACGGAAGTGTCAAATACGAAGAACGACTTTTACCACAGGTAGTTCATGACTTGGCGGCTGATGATCCAAACCACTTGGCAGGACTTACTGCCAGATACAGCTCAGCCCCGCCGATTTCCTTCATACCTCTAACCATGGCTGATCTTTCCAATGCAGCCAACTTCATGTCTCATTTGCTTGACGATATCTTGGGAAGAGGTACGACTAGCGTCGTCTGCTATATTGGTATTCAAGACTTCCGATACTGGGTTATGGTGCTGGCTGCCATCAAGACCGGCCACCTCTTCTCTTACCCAGCATTCGCAACGCGCTTTCGAACACGTAGAACCTAGTCAAAGTATCGAATTGCTCAATACTGTTCTATTCAGGAATCGGTACTCCTATACAAACCTCGGCTCGGGAGTTGGCAGAATCCTCGCCTGGGCTTGAGGTTCATGCAATCACGAGCTTGAAAGATATGGCTTCTACTCCAGCAACTTGTTACGCCTATACCAAGTCTTGTAGCGACGCCAAGAGTGATATAGTTCTTATACTCCATATATCTGGATCGACCGGTCATCCAAAGCCCATCTTCAACAATCATGCCGCTATAAACAGGGTGGATATGGATCGCTTCATTCCTGAAGTAGAGGGCAGAACCGTGGCTTCCTCTTTTCTATTCGAGGGCCCGCTCTACAATGGCTCGCCTTTCTTCCATCTCAGCGGTGTCATAGTGAGCTGCATATCCATGTTCTTTCGGACCACTCCAGTCATACCTCCTCCAGACGAGCCTGTCACACCCAAGGTCGCGAGAGATATCGCCAGTAGTATCCAATCGAGAAGTATATTTGCTGCGCCAAGTATAGACTCCATCTTCACTGATCACGGGAAAGAACTCAAGCAGCACTTCTCAGAGCTCGGAGGCGTTGTTTGGTTTGGAGTTTAGCCATTTTACCATCCCCTTCCTCGGAAAGTGACAAGCTCAATGCTGACAATCACAGGTCCACTTGCGCCTTCAACGGGAAATTGGATAGCCACCAACCTCCCTGCCACACATCTCTACCAGGTCTACGGTTCCACTGAAGCATACATGATGCCCCTCCTAGTACCACCGAAATCTCACTGGTCATACATAGAGTTCCATCCGCTCCTCATGCCACAGTTCGAGCCCCTCTCTTCTGACAATGCTGTCCACGAACTCATCATTCGGCGACATCCAAACCCCGCTTACGCATGATCAACGCCTGTGTTCCACCTCTTCCCCGAGAAGCAGGAGTGGCAATCCAGAGATCTGTTCTCGCATTGTACGGACTCTGGATCTAGCCATCTATGGAAATTCGAAAGCCGGATGGACGATATACTGATCTTGAACAATGCATTGAAAGTCAATCCACTGCATATAGAGATCCCGCTAGTCGGTCAGCCGCAGCTCAAAGGCGCTATGGTGTTTGGTGCTGGCCACGAGAGGTGTGGAATTCTGCTTGAGTCTAGAGACGGCACACCATTGGCAGGTAGCGAGAAGGAGAGGTTTGTGGATAGTGTTTGGCCCGATGTTCAAAAGGCGAACAGAGGGGTACCAGAGCATGCGAGGGTTCATCGCGACTTGGTGGTTGTTGCAGACCCCAAAAGGCCGCTTCCCAGGTCTGTGAAGATGGGTGTTATAAGGAGTCTGGGGACTAAGCTGTATGGAAAGGAGATTGAAGGGGTTTATTTGAGCCAGTAGGTTAGCACTGCGTATGTCATTAGACCTACACAAGACATAGCTAACTTGTTACAAGGACCCGAATCTAATCACCGTAGATCTTTTACAACCTAAATTTTACCAATGCGAGGCATATGCGTACTTTTCCCCATGGTCCGTCATTCCTTTGTCGTGCTTCAAACAGATCAGGGGTTTGAGGGCATTGGGTAGTAAGCTTTTTCTTTGTCCCAGTATCTCCCACCATTTCCCACGGAACAATAAAGACATTAGCAAAGCTCAAAGGCTGCATCTGTTCTGAAGAATTGCTTTCATGAATTTCTCAACGTTCGCTACTGCTGTAATTTCACACTGAGCTTTGTATCCCTTGGTTAAAATGAGCCATGGCCACGAGAAAACCCCGCCTACCGATCGACAATCAAATCTTCGGTCAACAACTCGGCCCCGACTGGAAAGCAATCAAGATCCTCGGTTCCGGTAGCAACGGTATTCTAACACTCTGGGAATACCACGGCGACCCTCAGAAATCACCACCCATAAATCAGATAGCAAGCAAGCAATAACTCAGCACCGGCCTCCCCCGCCCCTTCGCTGAAAGCGGATTCCTCGATACCCTCGGGAAATGCAAATCATAACACATCCTCCGCCAATATAGACCTCCTGCACAGCTCAGATTGCCAGCCACAGCTGCTGGTGAGGCGACCTATCAGATAGCGATGTACCTGCAGTATTGTCCTGGTGGAGATTTGACCGTGTTGATGGATCCCGTGGCGTCGATACCGGATGTGGAGAGGAAACCATTGATCTTGGAAGAGGATTTGTGGGATATGTTTTATTGTTTGGATTTGGCTGTTTCGGTGATGGCGAGGGGGACAGAAGATGTAAGGTCGCCTGCCGTGTTGCATGGGTTGATTCCGACGCTAGAGCTTGTGCATTATGAATGAGTTCGTTTACCTATTGTCCGTTCTTGGTGGTTTCTCACTCAGTTGATGAAGCATCACAATAGACAGCAGTACGTCCAGGAAAATGTGAAGGGCTTAAACCCACTGCTCACGTACTACAGTTCTCATTGGAAATCGTGACCCGGATCATGAGCGATACCCCGCTCTTGTCGTACGTGAACTGCTTCAGTTTGAATACTTCTCAAATGTAATTAATATTGACCGCTGCTAGATGGCAGATTTTGGCAGCGCAGCAGCTGAGCTCAAGGGTGCAAGCGGAGCGAAACAAGAAGAAGCCCGGCTACGCGGCGCCCCTGGATGGACAGCACCTGCAAGCTACGCCCCCAGTTCTCACTCATACCCCCACTATCATCATATCTTATTAAACTAGGAAAATAAAGAAGGGCCCAACATGCGCGGCCCCCGCAAAGGTGCCTGCTCCAGCATCTTCCAGATCGGTCTCCTCATGCACGCACTCATCCACCGCTCCGTCCGCTACCCTGCCATCCTGCCCAAACAGCCATGGAGGCCGCCTTTCTCTAACCTGAGATACACGGGGAAGTGTACGTATTGAACAGATTTGTTTGATGCGCCACTGAAAGATATGTACTCAACTACTTTGAGGGAATTGGTTATGCATTGCTTGATGCATGAGCCATTGCATCGGGTGGGAGTTCAGGAATTGCAGGCGAGGGTTGCGAGTGGGAGGAGGGCTTGTAAGGAAGCGGGCAGAGATTTGGAGAAGTTTGATGCCGTGCTGGGAGCGCCGGTGGGGTTGTTTGCGGGTGTGCAAGTGGGGAGCGGCGAGTGGATCCTTGAATCGCTTAGGAGATGATCAGGAGGTTGAGTGGAACTTGTTCTTTGGAAGTTGGGGGGTTTTAACCTAAGAAAATGACACGATATCAGATGAGTAAGCTATCTGGTTCTTTACTATCGAAATGACTCAGGGACGTCTGAAAGAGCTCAAGTATATCTGAATACATAGACTTCTAATCATATGCTTGTTTTGCTGTCTACTTTGTTGACTTTCCGCTTCGCTTGTTATCTTGAACTATTAACCCGAGCCAAATTGTTTGAGCCACTTAATATCTATGGGAACTGCAACGTCACGACACATTAATTCCAGATGCTTTCTGGACTGTCTCTCTGGTGTTTTGATTCTATTCGTTCATAAAGATAACCCCAGATCAGATTCATTTTCCAACCTCACGTGTGCTTTAAGCTTTGTATATCTTGTCTCAATGTTCTTCAACCTTTCCCAAATCTAAACCTCGATAACGCAGATTGATAGCACGAGAGAAAGTCGTTTCATTGTCCAAGTATATTGTACTAGCGATCCTAGCATCCCCGGTCGAGGAGATTCGCACGTTGCTTGTCGACAACAGGAGGTCCGAGAAGACTATTTTACTCCAAGAGTGTCTGACCCGACACTTTTGATTTACTTGATTCCTCGTTGGTAGATTTCCACGTAGCTAGCCATCCCCGTATGCGCGGTGAATGAATTGCAGAGTTAGAGTCTGCTTTGTCGCCCATGAGTATGGGCCGCAGTCGCGTAGCCGAAACCAACAAAAAGACATTCTGAACGTCAAGTTATCAAGATCACTTGTCCGTTGCTCACGCCAGACTGATCAGATATCCACTCTTCTTGTGCTTCTTCGGTCCCCCTTCCAAATCCATATCCATCCTAATCCAAGTTTTCTCAACAGCTAGCCTTGCCCTCCTCACACTTCCCAGATTTCGAACTTTCTGCAACGCGGTCAATCGATCATGCACAAATCTCCTCTGCTCCTCATCTAAGCCGAAATTTGTAGTGCCTAGAATGTACAATGGCCAGAGAAGAGTCGGCGAGTCAGGAAGGTGACGAATAAGCACGATGATTGACGTGATCAGCTCGCTTGGGCTGAACGTAGGAGAGTCTTGTGAATTCATGAAATCGGTAACTGGTAGCATGTCGAGACGATCTTTGAGATACAGAAGTGCTGCTAAACGCTTGGTCTCTGCAATCCGAGGGAGATCAGATGCCGGTGCCATGTCGGCTGGTAGGGCCTGTTCGAGTGTCTGGAGAGATTGCTCGACGAAGTCGCGGGATGCTTGAAGCGTGGCAGTATGTTCTTGCGGGGTCTCATCTTGCTCTAAGACCTGTGCATCATTAGCTCATATCTTATGTACGTAAGAATTTCCGTAACATTGGTTAAACTGGTGACTTACTGTTTTCGCAAGTCCGGCAAGTACCGAAATCTCCCTCACCAAATTCATCAGTCTTCTCGAACATCCCATCAATACATCGATCTCGTCAATGTCAGTGTCCTCGGTCCACTGATAAGTATGATTGAGTATGTCCTCATCGCAAGCCGTGCGGCTCATGATGTCGTGAGCTACAAAATACATTCGCAGGAACGACAGGAGGTTCCGATCTCGTGTCTGAGAAGATTCGGCTTCGGAAACGCGGTCGAGAAGAACCATTCCGCCGCGCAGGTGCGTCACCCATGATGGATTGCAACCGTCTGATATCTGTATCCAGTTAGAACTCAAGACTTCAACTTCTCATGCGAGACATCGTTATGGGCACAAACGTCGTAAAAGCATAGCATCAAAATAGTCGCCACGACTCCGACATCCACAACACCGCTGTCAATCGCCTCCTGCACACCACGAATCGCTTTCGCCTTGTGCGACCACGCATCACGTTCGAATCTCCGATCTCCAAGCAGTCGTAATTGGTTTGCGGATGCTGCTAGCAGCGCGCTGCGCAACACAGGGTACTCGAATGACATCGGCGTTAGGTAGAATAGGTAGGGATTTTGGGAGGGGCTAAGTGAACAGCTGGGACAGATGGAGAGAACGAAGTAAGAGAATAAATTGCTGTCGACAGATGACAGTGTTGATGAGATGAAGCTTCCAGGAGGCATGAAGCAGAGCTGCTCTATATCTTCCGAGTCTAAAGCTGTCGACATTGTGCCTGAGGGCACAGGAATGAGACTTCCGCTGTTGACGGGTAGCTCCTCTCTGTCAGCACTTGAGTTGGCATCAACTTCATCTTGGTTATCTATCGATTGATGAAAATCGTCTTCAGTGAAGTTTAAGAAGATCCATTCGCCAATATACGAGCCTAGATCAACAGGCTCGTAAAGCCTCCCCGGATCGGATCTGGACGTCTCGTGTTTCTGGCCGGACTTTCTCCATTTGCCTGTTAGCTTGTCAGCGTCATTTCTTCAAAGTAGAAATTGGCGAGAAAGCTTTGGAATCAGGAGAAAGGGGAGCAGACCTTCACGACCAAGAGAGATGTTCCTTTGTACCGCGTCGTCTTTCCAAAGCAAGCGGAGCCCGTACTCACATTCGAGTCCGAGCTTCACGCAGCGATTACATCGAGGGTGCTCCTCTGTACACTTCGTATGATCTTCTGAGTTGGGTCAGTTCTTCTTCTTTTTCAATGAGACTAGCAAGTATAGATGGGTGATTACTTTTGCAAGTCCAGCACCCTGTTCGCCGTCGATTGGCACTTTGCCGCCGATGCATGGTCGTTCAGGTTGCGTCTGGTGTCATGACTTGACCGTTGGCAGAAAGCTGGCGGGGGATGAATTTACTGTGATAATGGTTGTGAGGGATGTTAGATCTGATGTTAAGATAAGGATGGCCCAGGCACTTTATAATGGGGAAGGGGAGTAAGTCAGCATAAGTGGGGGCGGTGTGGGGGGAGATCTAACCTAGATGGGAGGAAGTCCACGTGACATCTGATTTAAAGATTCAAACTCGGTGTTGCTCTCTGTCCGACGAGGGATCATATTAATGGTCCGAAAATGTAGATAAATCTTTATTTATACCATTGCCTTACAGTGGGAAAGCTATAGCTATGATATTGCGATGACTTTCCGGACTAGTAAGATCTCCATTATGATGCCTCCAAAATTATCTACCCAGTCATCACCACATTTCTCAACTACTCGGCACCATTTTTCAGTAGATTCTCACGTGGTATATCTAAAGCCCTCCTGTTGTTGATCAGTCAGGTCCGTGAAGCCATCCAACAAATCATCGCCACTGTTGAGTTCTGCAGCCCGAGCATCGATTCTCTTGTTCTGTCGCACAGCAAGAGCCCAATACAGCCCCATCAAGCCAATACAGACACAGTAGCAGACAATCATGGCGGTAAAACCACCGATGTACTCTGGTGCTTGTGAAGCTCTAAATGTCTGTGGCCCAATAAGATTACCAACTGCATATCCGATGTAGAGAATCGCGAACACGACAGTCTTTTTGGTGTGACCTGCGGTATTCGCTTGCGCAAGAGAGATACCTGAGCATGTTTGTCAGAAACTGCGCAGCATGGAAGAAGGAGCGGGAGAAAGGATACGTACCGACGACGTAAGGCCCAAAATATGTGTACAGCAGGTACAGACCGACCATCTGACCACCCAGATTGGTGCGGGGAAGCGAGTAAACAACAATAGATCCAATGATGGGAATGCAGCATGCGATGATAGTGACGAGACATCGGCGATTGTGCCATTTCGCAGCGATGAGCGAGAAAATGAATGAGGCGAGAGTTGACATCACACCTGACGGCATGGTGAGGAGCGACGCATCGACACCTGAGAAACCGAGGCCAGAGATGATCAATCCTCCGAAAGTTGTCAAGCCTGTTCAAGAATTAGCTAAGATTGTTTCTTTATGCATGATAAGTAAAGACTTTACCTCCGTTGGGAATGTTGATGGCAATGTTGAAGAAGAATAGGATCCATGTCTTGGGGTCTAGGAAAGCTTCTTTGGCTTGATCCATCTTGAATTTCTTGTTGACGATGCCGGTTTTGTTCTTGGCTAGACGCTGGACGGCGTGATACTTTTGCTCTTTGCTGAGGAAAATCGCGTTCATGGGGTCATTGGGAAGAAAAATGAAAGCAGTGATTGACCATGCCATGGAGATCGAACCTTCGCGGGGTCAGTATTCGACCATTGCGAAATCAGGTAGAGGATCGAGGAATGTTACCAGTCAAGAGAAAAAGATACTGCCAAATATGTAGCGGTGCAGTAGTGGGAATGTGTCCAATAGCCCAGGAGAGAAATCCATTGATGACAGAGCTTGCTGCGGCAAACACGAGCGCATTTCGTGGTGGCTGCTCCTCTTTGGTGTAGAAGCCTGCAATAATGAGACTTATTCCGGGTACGATGATAGCCTCAAATGCTCCTGCAAAGTGTCAGATCATGAGGCAGATTTTGATCGCAACCGAACATAAAGATTAACAGGGCATACCCATCAAGAATCGAAGAGTGGCAAGTCCAGCAAAGTTAGTGCATGCGGGCATCAGCAAAGCCATGGCAGACCAGCCCATCGAACAAGCGGACAAATACTTCGCACTCGGTAGACGCTGGATGAGGTATGAAGAAAGTGGCATCCCAACAATAGCCCCGAGTGACAGTATCGATCCAAGCCAACTATACTGCTGTCCCACAAGATTGTTGTCCGTCCGCAATCCGTAAAGTGCACTCGTGCCCAAGGCAACTTTGTCAACTGCTCCAAGCGTAGCGACAAGGAACAGCTTGAAGTCGTTAGACCGGCAATGTTCAGATGGTGAAGAATCAATCACGTACCATGGGTATCATGAACCAATCTATCTTCCTCTTGAGCCTCTTCTCTGCTTCTGGAGTGAGTTCCGCGTACCCCTCAGTATTGAGAAGGAAACCCGCTGCTTTATCGGCATTCTCGGTCACAACGAGTTTCTCGTCTCCTTTTTGACTTCGAGTGTCGCTGGCTTGCACCTCGGGTGCAGTGACCTTGTCATCTGATGCCGGGTTCGACATATTGAGATTGAGATGAGATCGAGGACTAATGTGGATGGGCAGAACTGAAGCACAGGTAAGGTGTTGTAGAAATCACCAAGCAATGCTCTTAGAAGAGATGAGTTGATGCCAGTGCTAGAAAGCCAGCGATTTAAGGGGATGATAGGTAATATATCCTTTTTGCCGTCTCCAAGATTTGAGAAAGAGATAGGAGATTTCTGGTCAAGGTTGGGGTAGATGAGATAACACGGCTTGGACATTCCATTGTTTCCCAGCTTGGACCAGGACCTTATCATCCCAAACGCTGTGAATCCCCGGACAGACTAGTGATTCCATGTTGTTGCTATGCTTTTCTTGGTGAGTTGCGACAAAGTTACAGCAATCAAGAAGGAAGGTCGATACGGCGAGGAAAATGAGGGGAAGTTCCAACGAGTCAGGTCCCGCACGCCCAGACCCGTTCGCGCTAGCTCATCCCACTCTTCCCCAACCTCGCCGTATCGACCTTCCTTTGTTATCACCACATTAACATCCACACTGAACGCCTCGAAATACGGTCCCGGGTACAGGGTAATATTTCTTGTGTACATAGCTCATATGCAAGATCAATAATGCGTGGTTATCTTGTAAATGGCTACTATCCTGATTGTGCTCATGTGGACACGCACATCGCCGTAACGACCTTCTCCAGCATGCCAATGAGCATTCAGCGTCGTTCCGTCGCCGTAATGGCATCCCACTATAGTAATCCATACATATATTTCTCTGCTGATGGTCAGGTAAGTAGATATTATAGCTTTCAACCTTTCTTCTTTTTCCTCTGTCAGTCTCCAATTCAACTCTCTTTTCATCTTCAAAATGGGCTCCATCACGCCAATTTCTCTGGAAGGCAAAATCAAGATTGCGATAGGTTCATTCCATATCAATCTTACGGTCTATTTTCCAAGACTGACAATCGACTAGATCGAGGAGGAACATTCACAGATGTATGGGCAAGTGCACCAAACCGAGCGGATATTGTTTTAAAATTACTTTCTGTCGATCCAGAAAATTACAATGATGCTCCTACCGAAGGTATGAATCGCCCTTATTATATCAAACATTGTGCTAATGTGACTTCCAAAGGCATTAGGCGCGTGCTCTCAATGTATGGGAAGACAGACATCCCAAGAGGTGTGCCCCTGCCAAAGGAGAACCTCGACATTGTCCGGATGGGAACGACGGTTGCCACGAATGCGCTTTTAGAAAGAAAAGGCCGCAGACATGCTCTCCTTGTCACGAAAGGCTTCCGTGACTTGCTCAGGATAGGCTACCAAACTCGACCCAGACTTTTCGATTTAGATATCGTGAAGCCAGAAGTCCTTTTCTCGGAAGTTCGTGAAATAGATGAACGCGTCACCATCGAGGGGTTTGATGAAGACCTATATGGTACAGTCAAAACCGACGTGGAAGAAATTCCCGGCGTCCTCGTTCGCGGATCAAGCGGGGACTTGATGCGCATCTTGCAGCCACTTGATGAAGCTGCCGTGAGGAATACGCTACAAGAGTTGCGAAGTCAGGGGTTGGACACTGTAGCAGTATGCTTCACTCATTCTCACATTTATGGCGAGCATGAGGAACGGGTTGGTGAGATTGCCCAAGAGGTGGGGTTCAATCACATCTCACTCTCATCTACCGTCGCTGCAAAGATGATCAAAATGGTACCTCGAGGAAGCTCTGCATCAGCAGATGCATACTTGACTCCAGAAATCAAGGACTACCTTCGAGGGTTTGTCAAAGGCTTCAAATGCGGGCATCTTGACGATGTGAAATGCGATTTCATGCAGTCTGATGGCGGTCTTGTCAGCCACAAAGGGTTCAGTGGGCTGAAGGGCATCTTGAGTGGTCCTGCAGGTGAAGCTCCACTCCAATGACTGGGGACCTTGCTAACCTTCTAGGCGGTGTTGTTGGCTGTGCTCGAACTTGCTTCGAGGAGATCACCAAGACGCCGATAGTGTGCTTCGACATGGGTGGGACGTCAACAGATGTGTCGAGGTTTGGTGGTACATTCGAGCACGTTTTCGAAAGTACCACAGCTGGAGTTACTATCCAAAGTCCCCAACTTGACATCAATACTGTTGCAGCTGGAGGAGGATCCATTCTTACATGGCGTAATGGCCTGTTTGCCGTCGGTCCGGAAAGTGCTTCTTCTCATCCCGGTCCGGCTTGTTATCGAAAAGGTGGTCCTTTGGCAGTCACTGATGCTAATCTCTTTCTTGGCCGTTTGATTCCCGACTTCTTCCCCAAAATCTTCGGCAAGACCGAGAAGGAGGCTCTGGACTCGGAAGTTGTCGCCGAGAAGTTTGCAGCGCTGGCAACTTCCATCAATACCGAGACGGGCAAATCAATGTCCCTCCAAGAAATTGCGTATGGATTTCTGGATGTTGCAAACGAAGCTATGTGTCGCCCCATCCGTTCCTTAACAGAAGGTAAAGGTTTCGAGATCAGCAAGCACCGTCTGGGAGTGTTCGGTGGCGCAGGTGGCCAGCACGCATGTGAGATCGCTGTCAAGCTTGGGATCAAGACAGTCATCATTCACAAATACTCCAGTATCCTCTCAGCCTATGGAATGGCGCTCGCGGATGTTGTTCACGAGGAACAAGAGCCTACAAATGAAGTCTATGGAGACGAGTCTGTAGACCGCTTGAATAAGCGTATCGAGTCTCTCAAAGTCAAAGTTCTAGATCATCTATTGGAACAAGGAGTTCGACCAGGGGATGTGGGGTACGAGTGTTACCTCAACATGCGATATCACGGAACGGAAACGCCAATGATGGTTATGAGACCAGCTGATGGCGACTACAAGGCGGAATTCCTTCGCATACACCTACGTGAATTCAGCTTCGTTTTCCCTGCGGATAAAGCAATCTTGGTCGATGATGCGCGAGTCCGTGGTGTAGGCCACAGCGGGACTAACGACGACGATGCAAAGTTATTGGGTACTGAGCTAGAAAACATGAAGTTCAGACCCGTCATGGAGACCCAGGTGGAAAGAGAAGTAAGCTATAAAACAAAGAAGAGACCAATCGCTGACAGAAGCAGACAACGGCGTATTTCAAGTCTGGTGGAGAACAGGTGACCGCCATCTACAAGCTGGAGAACCTCGTTCCAGGCACCTCCATCCTTGGTCCTGCCATCGTCATCGACAATACTCAGACCCTGGTGATCATACCCGAAGCAGAAGCTCGGATCTTGACATCTCACGTTGTCATCAACATCAACCAATTGTCAAAAACTGTCAAAGAAGAAAGTCTAGTCGTTGATCCGATCCAACTTTCTGTGTTCGGCCATCGATTTATGAGCATCGCAGAGCAAATGGGCAGAACCCTTCAGAAGACTGCCGTATCATTGAATATCAAGGAAAGGCTTGATTTCTCCTGCGCCATTTTCGGCCCAGATGCTGGTCTGGTAGCCAATGCACCTCATATTCCTGTCCATCTTGGTTCGATGAGTTATGCAGTTCAGTATCAGCATGAACTCTACAAAGGAAAATTAAAGCGTGGAGACGTTCTGTGTTCGAATCATCCCGAAGCTGGAGGTACCCATCTGCCTGACATCACAGTCATCACGCCTGTCTTCGGCAACGATGATACAGTGGCATTCTACGTCGCAGCACGTGGCCACCACACTGATATCGGAGGCTACAATGGTACATCAATGCCCCCAGACTCGACCGAGCTATGGCAAGAAGGTGCTCAAATGCGATCTTTCAAGCTCATCGAAAACGATCACTTCGATGAAGAGGGTATCATCAAGGTCCTCCTCTCACCGGCCCAGTACCCAGGATGTAATGGAAGTCGTCGCATATCCGACAATATATCCGATCTCAAAGCTCAAGTAGCAGCCAACAACAAGGGAGCAACTCTCATTCAAGCTCTGATGAGCGAATACAGCCAGGAAACCGTCCAGCTGTACATGCGCGGTATCCAGCACAACGCCGAGATAGCCGTACGCGCCTACCTCAAACAAGCCCTCGCATCTCTCGGACCCAGTCTGCAAGCTATCGACTCATTAGACAACGGCTCCCAAATCCACCTCAACATCACACTCTCTCCCACCGGCTCCGCAATCTTTGACTTCACAGGCACCGGCTGCGAAATGCTCTCCAACCTCAATGCCCCACCAGCCATAACCCACTCCGCCATAATCTACACCCTCCGCCTCCTAATCGGCACCGACGTCCCCATGAACCAAGGCTGCCTCGCCCCCATAACCGTCATCCTCCCACCCAACACCTTCCTAAACCCGAGTTCCGGCCCCGCAGTCTGCGCAGGCAACACGCAGACCAGCCAGCGCGTCGTGGACGTCATCTTGAAAGCATTCAAAGCCGCGGCCGCAAGTCAAGGCTGCATGAATTGTCTTGGTTTCTTCGGATCTGGCGGCGTAGACGAGCACGGTAAAGCGTTGCCTGGATCTGCGTATGCGTTTGGCGAGACGATTGCGGGAGGGAGCGGTGCGACGAGCAGGCAGAAGGGGGCGAGTGCTGTGGCGGTTCATATGACGAATACGCGGATTACGGATCCTGAGAGTCTGGAGAAGAGGTATCCGGTCGTGTTGAGGGAGTTTGGGATTAGAGAGCGGAGTGGAGGGAAGGGAAGTCATGATGGTGGGGATGGGGTGGTGAGGGATATTGAGTGTAGGGTTCCGTTGAGGTTTAGTGTCATTACGGAGAGGAGGGTTGTGCCGCCTTATGGGTTGGAGTGAGTTTTCCTTTTTCATTTTGTTTTCTTCTTCCTTACCATCTCCTGTCCTCGATTTGAATACTCTCACACTCTTTGAGGGGCTTAGCTAATACCTTCCAGCGGCGGCCTCCCCGGCTCCCTAGGCGCCAACTACTGGGTCAAGAAGAACCCGGACGGTACTGATCGATGGGTCAGTATGGGTCCCAAGAACATGGTGCAGATGCAGGCTGGGGATCGATGTGTGATTCACACGCCTGGCGGTGGTGGATGGGGAGTTCCTGGTTCTGAGGAGGGAGAGAACCTTAAGGCAGAGGTTGCGGAGATTGAACGAGGTGGGGAAAATATGGCAAGAGCAGAACATGTACCTCGAGCGGTAGGTAGTCTCGGGGCTTTCGAGGAGTTGCAGGGAGGTCAGCATTGAGTGGTAGGAGGTACAGGCGGTTGGGTGGAGGAAGGGCAGATAGAGAGACGATGTGCGAGTTGGTAGACGTTTTGACCATTTTTGACATTCGCGTAATCAAGGGTTTAGAGAATTGAGAAAGCACCACCATGTTATGGAAAATCGACTTCTTATCCTTCTAAATGCTACTTCGAGCTGGAGCAACATCTCCAGCGCATATATGAGATTACCTCCTATCTACATCTCGTGATATCCAGACGGGCTACTATTGACACGGTGTATCTGTCTGGTAGGCAAGAGGAGGAAGCATGAAGACGAATGGAAGTCAGTTGGAATATCTCTAATAAAAATTGTCTGGATGGTGAAATATTACCCGCTACTGAGGGTTTCTGGTGTTTGCCGTGCATGCATGCATGCATGCATGAATATCAGACCCAATGGATGGAGGATGGAGGATGGCTGTGGGGAGGGAGGCGAGAAGTGATGCGTTCACGTACCGACCAGGTTGCGGAATATCTTGGAGCACTGCTCAAGTCTGTGTGTAGATTACTTGAGAGGATCTACAGACAAGGTGGGGGAGCAACCCTGACGCGTTTACCTACCGGGGCCGAGATACGAACAGCTGGATTGGTGAAGAGAAGAGACACGATTTCATTTCTTTATACGTTGTGTCTTGATGCGAATGTGGAGTGAGGGGTTACTTTGATGTCCCACTGAGATGAATGAGATCGGGAGTCCAGCACGCGAAGACGGGATCAGCATGGATCGTTTGGTCCAGACTTTCTTTTATCGATAGTCGATGGACTAAGTACCGGTTTGAAGTCTGGGTAGATTGATTCGATACGGTAGGAAGGGGAGAGCCGACGCGGAGTGGTGATCCGGGGCGGAGAGTTTTGGGTGACAAGTGAGACATTTACAACGGTTGTCAAGGTGGCGGGCGGATGTCAGACGATATTCTCCTCCCGCCTGCTTACTTGTTCTGACTTGGTATTGGAATTTCGACATATGCGTACTTTTGCTCTACTTCGTGCTTGAAGTACCCTATCAATTGGGTTGATTCGATTCAATGTTGCAGCACATATGTACCGTATGATCAAGCACCCCTCAGCTGTCATGTGTATCTACCCGATGGCGGATTTCCCCACGCTGTACGCACATGCAGGTCGTGGGGAGCAGAGTGTGAACACCCACGCCTGAGTGAATTATCTAACTCCTGACTGCATTGCATGTGCATATATTCCCAAGATGCTCTCCCAATCGCAAGGAAAGATTGGGTTGGGAATATACACGCGTTCTTGATGTTACAGCACATGTACATATACCTACCTACATGGACCCCTCTTCCTCTATCCGCTTCTCTTGCCATGTCACTACAGCGAGCCAGCCGGACGAGCGAACAGACACGAGCCTAGCCTGGCTTGCATGAAGTCCCCAAACCCAAGATACGAACGAATTGGTTGACTGGATGACGGTGAAGAGCCGGAAAGCCAATCCAAACCAAAGGAGCGCAAACCATGGGAGCAAACGGTAGGCTTGGAGATCCTTCCTGATGCTACGATGCGAGCATGCAAATGCAAGAGCAAGAAGAGATACGACGCGCACATCCGTTCGCGCCGCGCTCTCTATCTCACGCTCAGACTGAGGCGTCCCTTTTCCCCTCCCCTCTCCAGCCTTGATTCTGCATATTGCACGACTAAACCATGGTTCAAAAATCCAAGGACCGGGAAGACTTGAATTGTAAATCTATAAAAGGATGCTATATCGAAGTGAGATCAGAAATTAGAGGGAGAGATGTTCATGCTATGAGATGGGATTGTGCTTTTATGATCTGGAAAAGGTTGATTGAGTTAGTAACGCGTCTTCGCGTTCAGATGTAAAGGCGTGAAGCCATGGAAAAATTAAGCGGGGGCAAGAATAAGCGAATCTCAATATCATTGGCCATGAACGCGTAAAGTGCCCAGGACGAAAAACACGAACTCAACGCGTCAAGCCACCTAAGCGAGACGCGTCGAACTGGAATTGGATCCGGATCCGGACCGATCTGATCGAGAATGTGAACGGGAACGTGGAGGATGAGTTGGGTTGAGTTTGCTGGGTTTAGTTGGCCCCCTCTTTGCCTGTGATACTGCATTACACTGTGGGCCGGACGAATTCGTTCGTTGGGGAGTTTCGACTACGGTACTGCTGCGGAGTTTTGTAGTGTAGCTGCATTTCTGGGCTCTGGTGTGAGGAGCTGTCCTGTCCAGTTCATCAATTCCCCGGTGTCTCACTCAATCCCCACTTGGGCTTCATTCGTCTTGACTACTCTCGAATCTTGGACTCACGATCCTCCTTTGAGGCCAATTGCCGTCGCGAGGATCCACCTGTCTTGCTTTGGCCGAGCGAGTCTGGACTGCACGGGCAAAGAGAAACAGACTCGCAAGGTCCTGAGCTCGACGAGGAGACGAACTGTTGCTTTAAGCTCTACATTCGTGAAGCTTCATCGCCTGCACTGACGGACTGAAAGTGGATTCAATTGAACTGAATCGAATTGCGCAAAGTTTTCTACGAATCCTTGATCCTGATCCTGCCTGCCACGCTGGACGTGCCCTCAAGGTTCTCCTCTCCTCATCTGATCCCAAGGAAAATCAAAATCGAATCCAAATTCAAATCCAACAGCAAGACCTTGAGAGGCAATCCTGACAAAGTATCAACTCCACTGATCCTTATCCACGGGCATTAATCTGGATCTGTACCTATTTACTTGGGACTGCCTGGCTGAATCTGGTCGATTACTCAATTAAAGACGTTGTGTCACCCAGCACTGAGCACCTAATCTGGATCAGACTGGATTTTGCCTGCTTGTCCGACTTCTTCAGCCGCTGGATGAGTGCCCGAAGAGGTCTTTCTGCTTCCCATCTTGTCTGGCTTAACTTGTCTTCATCTTCTCCCTCCCTCAATCCAACAGTTGTTGAACTTCGAACCAACCGTCCTGCACTCTGCAATCAACCTAGCTGTATCACGCAGCCATCCACCCAGGCACGTTGCATCTGCATCTGCACACCCGCCAGAATAGAAGGAGGAGCCTTGACTTTGACCTGTCCCCTCTCTCTGGTGGTCCGGTATCTATCCCACTGGATGTCTTGATATCCACCTGGAGCATCTATCCACCCATCCAGGTCCATCCACATTCCACAATCCTCTTATCCCACGCGCACACGGAGCAAATCATCAAATCCATCACATCGCCATCCGCCCCAAGGAGAGATACTACGGGCCCTGTTGACACTGAAGAATTGCTATTGGCTAGAATCGCCAAATCCCCCAATTCAGACAGCGTGTTTCGGGATAAAGTTTCTTCTGATTCGCTGGGTTTTCCCTCGCGTGCCCTTGTCCTTGGTCAGATCTTCGCCTTGGGGCCAATCCACATTCACCGCTGCAACTGCACACCCCACTCTGCTGGACAGTGCGTGCACACACGCCTGGCCTTGCCCTGATTCCTTCCTGCTGCTCCTCTTTCCCCCCAATTATCCACCGCCAGTCCAGTCGCCCACTTCCTCACCTGCACCTGCACCTGCACCTGCATCTCACCCTTCACCTCTCCTCCTCTCACCTTTCTCCCCACGCCAGCAACTGCACTCGACCACACTCGACGTTCGTTCCCTCGACTTCTTCCTCTTCCTCTTCCTCTTGTGGGTTCACCACTTCCTACGCTCTTTATCCATATTCGACTTCACCCAAATAACCTTCGACCTTTACCTTCGCCTCCCCTTCTGCTTTATCCTCGAGCATACGCCATCCGATCATCCATTCCAGAGCACGCAAAGGCCCCCAGATCGGATCTTCAGGCGGGAACTAGTTTGGACTCTTCAACAACCACGAGACGAAACACCTCCCAGATTTCTCCCGGCGCATTCGATCTCACCATTCTCACTCCTCTCCTATAAACCGTCGCGCACGTCTGGACTGTCCTTACACTTCAATCGCATCCTTCGACCGACAATTCGCGCGCGTTAATTGCTCTCGCGAACCGCCGTCGCAATCGTTGCTCAACCTCACCTCAACTCCAGCCACCTCGATTTAATCTTGCTCCCACAATAAATAAACACAATCGCAGATGCAGATGCGGGATCCTTAGAGTACATTCCAGAAACCTTCGCCAACAATTGGTCCCAGGACCTTGGGTCGTCGCAGATTGGCTTTGTGGTTTGCTTTGCGCGCCAACTGCAAGATCGATTGAGCGATTTCTTGCGACAACCAACCTCGCTCACCGTTCAATTCTGTACCTTCTTGATCGCTTTCAATTAAAACAGATCTTGCTGTACCTGATATCCTGTAATCGCATCGCCGTTTGCTCCAGGCTTTCTGTAACAGCCAGTCTCAGTCGGTCCCTTGCATCCGCCACCAACACGACTCACCCTCCTACATTCCTCAGCAAACAACAAGATGTTTTATAATCATTCAAACGGGTCGCGTACCCTTCCTAGGGGATTTAGGTACGAGGAGCCTCGCACACCGGAACCTCCCTCCGAAGAACCTCGTCAACCATCCCCTCCACGACACCGACTGAAGGTACGAAGACGCAATGCGTCAAGCTTGCAAGCTCCTACAAGACAATTCCTGGCATCAGTAGCTGCTGCAGACGTTCCGGTACCTACAATCGAGCTTGCACAAGAACCAGCGGAGGATTTGGATATGCCTGATAGGGAGGACATCAACACTGGACTACTTGCTCCCCTCGCTTTCGATCAACGAGCTATTTCCCCTCCGAAAACACCTATGCCTACCCTTTCTATCGATCTCCCAGTCCAACGACCAGATTGGACCATGGGTTCTCCATCACCAGCTGAGGATTACTTCACCAGACCTGGCTCTTCACTTTCAGACGCATCCGATTTCTCGGACGACTCTTTCTACAGTGGGAGCCGGATATCCCGCCCTTCGGACGATGGAAGCTGTACTAGCCCGGAATCTGATATCGCGGATCCTTTCCAATTCCCAGTCCTCTCTAAAGGCAAAGGCAAGGCTTTCCTACTTGAAGCAGATGTCTTCCAGCCCTTGAACAGCAAACTTCGGTCCAAGACTCGAAAGGATGCACCATGGACCAAGGCTCAGAGTGCACATCTTTGGTCTACGTACATCATGTACCTTCAAGATCCTACAGTTACTCCATTTCGGATCGGTGCCAGTTCTGTTCCACCTGAAGGAGTATGCTATAGAGTTGCCAGGGAAGCGAAGCGAAGCTGGAAGGGCCAGAAAGTATCACCACCTGTTCGCCGATCGACAAGATTAGGTTCAAATTTGAACTCAACTAGCGTGGCAGAGAAGAGTGGAAGCAACACTCCGACTGCTGAATACCCTATGGTGTCATATGCGAAATGGCAACATAGCGGTGGTGCTACGCGAAATCATCTTCGTGAGATGTGCAGGAAGAAGGACAATACCTCTGTCACTCGACACCGTCACTGGCAATCTCGAAGCCCTACGCCATTCACTAAGCTTCAATTTCGCTTACGAACCCCTGAGCCCCCTCGGCCGTCTGCTTTCAACACCAAGGATATTGCTCTTTCGCTTACTACTAGCACTGCTGCTTCTATGCAGCCCGATGGACCACTCGCTCAGCTGTCTGCCGATAACCCTGACTTGCCCGGTCCTTCGTCTTTCCCACCTCTAGAAGAATTTAAACCCCTCAGTTTTGGAGATTCACGTGGTATGGGACTCAGCCTTACCGAATCTAAGAATCGCCGACTTGGATCGCCCTTCGTCGCACGAACATACGGTCCGTCTTCATCTAAGGCTCTGGACCCATTTGAACCTCGACCTTCCCCACCTAGAACACAATCAGATAGACAACTCAGGTCACCTGTACGACTTCACAAACCCCACTCGTTGAACGGCACACAGAAACGCCGAGCTCAACATGATCTTGAGGAAGAGTTGAGTCCAAGCGGTGCAATTGTTCGGCCGAGCATTTTGAACGAGCAACTGTTTGGTACGCCATTGAACCAACGACGAGTTCGAAGTCGTGGCTTCTCACTCGGTGATGAGGCCTTGAGACATCGTGTCCCCGGTCTATTCCAATTCTCTCCAGTCGAAGATGGTCCCAAGACAGCAGTGCCACCACAAACTGTCGTCTCTCCGACTGAAACACCAAAACTTCTCCCCTCTGCTACCTTCGAACCTGTTCGCGAACGTCTCGGCTCTCCTTTCTCGGAATCAGGACCAAGCAACACATTCCCGCGACGTTTGTTCCAAGATGGGTCTGCCACAGTCCGCCGATCCGCTTTTGCTACGATGCACCAAACACATCAAACACGTCATTCAATTGAATCCTTCGACTTCGGTGATGGACCCATCAGTCTTCAAAGCCGCCTTCAAAATCTCGACTCGAGGCTGAAGCAGATCCGGGAACGCGAGGCAGCCGCTAAGCAACAATAAATGCATCATACTCAGAAAAATATACACACCAGCAAAAGAGCAGCACAAGCTGTCAAAAGCGAGCATATGACGGAGTTCTTTGCGCATATATTCTTGTCCAGATTACGGTCAGGAAATCTTCTTCTCCACTTCTTGTTTAATACTTTACTGCCTCAGCATTTGCATTTTGCATTTCATCGGGGTCTTCTGTTTTTTCCTTCCGTTAGGGCCTTTTCGTTTGGTTGGGTTGGGCTGGAGTGCGTTTGGGTTTGGGCTTGGGCTTGGGATGGTTGTGTGCTCATGATGATTACGATTGCGTTACGAATACTTATGATATGACGGATGGACGTTAAAGCTGGGCTGGGCTGGGTTGAACAGAACTGGCTGGGCTGGCTGGCAGGAAAGCTGGATGGAAGGCTGATGGCGTTGGATTGGGACTGGAATTTGCTTTCTTCGATTCTACAAGGGGCGATGCTGCGGTCAACTTGACTTGACGGAAAATCATGCAATGTTTTGAGTTCGGGTAAATCGGCTTGTCCCTACCTCTTGCATTTCTCGCTGGCTGGTTGCTTATTCTTTTCCTGCATCGCATGGTATGCGATTTGTTCTTCATGTTTGGATGGACGTGGAGATGGAGGGATGCGGCTGTTCTTCTTCTTCTCTTACAAACCGTTTTAATTTTTTGTTTGGTCTTCCTTCGTCGATGGAAGTTTCAGGGCGTCAAAACGATGGATGATGTGGAAGTGAGCTGGAAACATGGAACACCGCATTTTTGGAGAAGCATGGGACTTGCGGGGTTGGAGTTGGAGTTGAATGGTTGAAGGATGGATAGGTTGATGGCCTTGGTCTGTTGGTTGCCAATGATGGCACTTTATTGATGAACTGTAACGAAATGACTGCATGCAATGGAATGATGATTATGATGTTTATAGACAATTGGATGGGCATGATATTTCTCTTTTCGACTGTATTCTCGTGAGGTGAAGTGCTCGATAGGTTTGATGAATACGTATTTTGTGATTGTTTGAGGAGACGTTCTGTTTTGAGTTATAGTAAATATGAAATCGCGCTTGACGCCTCGAGGATTGCGCAGCTTATTGCATAGTTATGAGAGTTAATACGATTCTTAAGGCCATGGATCGTGTGGGAGTACGGGTACTGCAGTGGAGCTGAGGACAAGATGGCCCTTTGTTGACTTTGATTGTGATAGGCGATTGTTTGGCGAGGCGGATCCGAGGGTTGCCCTGCCTTCGGCGTTTCTGACAGAGACTGGATTCTTTAGTAGTATGAATTGTGGCGTGCGATTCGGTCAACCTTTGCAAGTAATTTTCATTTGATTGACGGATGGATCAATTATATATTCCGAATTCAGAAATACTGAGAACATGGTGACATATCAGCGCTATCCGTGTGCGGCTTAGTCGGCGGCTGACAAGGCCTAACTCAGGGGTTGCATTTCAGCTCCCAATTCGACAAGTTCCACGCCACAACACGACCGCGGCTTTCGATAGTCCGCATGCATCTAGATGCCTTCGAAAAAAGAGAGTTCAGCAGCGACGCAAGGGATGAAACCCCTCCTCGGAATGTAGTCTTCACTCACCATTTCCTAACTTTTAATCCTCGACACTGTCCTTCCCAAGCATCAAACGATCAAGATGCCCCTCTCCACCCAGGCCAGCACAGCTATCAAGTTGAGCATTGCGCTTCTTTCCTTAGCGATAACGGCTTTCTACCTCTTCTCTGGAGCCGCAGATATCACGCATCGGGATTATAAGGCTCTGTATCAGACGGCAGTGAAGGGCAAGAAGGCGTGGTACGTGGAGAGTCTCCTCGCAGAAGAGAGTGAAATCGATGGCCCCTTCAACAACAGTACGCTTGTCGAGCTGTGCAGAACTAGGGAATGGACACCAGGATTGATATTCAAATGCGAGGCACCAGAAGGAGGTATTGGAAATGTGCGCAACGTCTTCTTGAATTGTGTACGCTATGCAATTGAAGCTGGAGGTTTGTCTCCTCTCGTTCCCCCCTCAGCCTACCCATTCTAACAGACCACAGCAACGGGCTTTATAGTCCCCGAAATCATCCTCCGCACCACCTCCTCCCCAGACGGCACAAACGTCCCTTTCACGCATTATTTCGACCTCGACCACTTCTCCACCACCCTCCAAAACACCTGCCCCCAAATCCACCTCATCGCCCACCAAAACGACCTCTTCGACCTTCCCTCGACTGCAACACCCGTCCCCCTCGTCCCAACAAGTATCACCACCTCCCTCCTCGGCGGCTTCATCCTCGGCGAGCCAGGGAACTGGTCTGCAAGCTTCCACTCCTTCCTAAACATCACCCACCCCGTCCCTCCCTCCACCGCCAAACCCGTTCTCGTCTCCCTCGCAGCACCACTCCTACAATTCCCGCTCTCATACGACGATCCACACCTCGTCGCGCAGTTCGGCCGGATACTCAAATTCAGACCGGATGTGCGCCGTATCGCGGCGACAGTCATGTATGCTTTGAACACGAATCACAATCTCGGATTAGAGCCAGGGAGGGGTGTTGTGCCGGGGAAGTTCTACGGTGCGCATTTACGGACCGGACAGGATGCAGTTGCGGCGGGGTGGACGCCGTATGAAGTACAGGAACACAATTATATTGCTCATGCGCTGAAAGCGCATCTGGGACTTATATACGTGACGCCTACGACGCCGGCGGATGTTGAAGCGTTCAGGAATACGGCGGCGAATGTGTCGATTTCGGTGGAGACTAAGGAAACGTTACTCGCTTCTGTGTCGCCGCTGGAGAGCGCATCGGTATATACACCGCTGAAGGGGTTCGAGGAGGAATGGGGGATGTTGCAGGGTCTTAGCTGGGATCAGCAACTCCTTGTTGATTTTGAGGTGTTGTTGAGGTGTAGTCTATTTGGGGGCATGTGGGAGAGTAGTTTTAGCTGGAATGTGGCGATGAGGAGACATGTTGTTGCGAGCGGTGCGAAGGGGTGGACTAGTATTGCGCAGAGAGGGAAGGAACTTGATGAGTTGGCACGAGTGAAGAGGGGAATCATGAGCAGAGCGTTCGATGGGATCGAAGGGGGTTCCGTGGTGGTGGCTAGGAAGAGAGAGGACTCGGAGGAAGCGCCTGAACCACAATCAGAACAGCCAGCGGATTCAAAAACTCCCCCTGAAGCTGCTTCTCCGCCATCTGAGGACTCTTCTCCATCAACAGACTCACCACCTACAGACCCCGCCTCCGAACCCTCACCAGAGTCAGAATCTCAACCAGAGCCCGAATCACAACCCTCACCCGAACCCGAGCCAGAACCCCCAACCTCCCCCAGCACATCCGCGCCACCAGGCGAACATCCACAATTCTCAGCCGAAAATCCAGCAACCCTCTCCGAGACAGAAACCGACCTTGAAGACCGTCTCGAAGTGGAGAAGAATGCAGCGGGGCCGCCGGCGACGGCGAACGTGGATGTGGGTGGTGAGGGGGTGAGGGAGGGGGAGGCGAGTTTTGAAGATTCGTTGAGTGTGGTTTTTGGGCCTGTAGGTGAGGGGAGGAGGGTTAGGGGGAGTTTGTGGCCTTGAATATGAGCTGGGGTTTTGAGCTGAGATCTGGGAAGGA